>Ga0209777_10000001_pt1 | contig 797225 bp, 727 predicted proteins | sample FrelakmetHBP12HB_FD_187147 | JGI IMG/M metagenome (GOLD analysis project Ga0209777, IMG submission 187147) | Freshwater lake sediment microbial communities from the University of Notre Dame, USA, for methane emissions studies -HBP12 HB (SPAdes)... | ecosystem: Environmental > Aquatic >...
CCGGTTCATCGCCGAGAACCTGGGTCTCGACCTTGCCTGGGAACCAGTCTCAAAGACCATCTCCTTCACCTACTGGCCGTAACACCAAGCTCAGTACCATCAGTACTCTCTCCGCCCCCGGCAACTCTCCGGGGGCGGTTTTGTCTCATGCAAAAACATTGTCCTGCTGAGATGCTTAGTTGAGAGTCAGGAAGAATGGACCTCTAGCAACGCATCTAGAACGTAACTATCCAGACCGACCTTGGAGGTAGACCGTCGTCGTCAAGACCAGGGGCAAGGAGAATACGAGCAGAGTCGACGCCTCTCCCAGTTTTGAGGGAATTCGGGATTTGACGGTAACGGCATTCCGCGATGCATCGCTCGCTGGCAAGCGACGTTGGTCGGCATCGTCCGCTCTGATGATAGTGGCTACCATCGGCTACGGCCAGGCAACCAAGGCGATCATGATACCTACCTGGCGTACTAGATATTGTCGTGCTGCCGGGCGCCGATCAGTTCAGCGATGCACGCGCACACCGAGAACCGGCGCTATTCTGTTATTTTCGTCACTCCATTGATGGGCGTTACAACAACCGGGTGTGTCCCTGTTACAAAGGGAAATAACTTGTCCGGTCATAATGCACGATCTCGTACTCGATACCCTCGGAGTCCTTGAAGAAGAACGCATAGTAATCCCTGCAGTACTCCGGATACAGTCGCGGCTCGTGGACGATCTCTGCGCTAATAGCTTTTACTTGCTGATAAAGCTCGTCCACCTTTGCACGTGAGTCTGCATGGAATGCAAGATGATGAAGCGCACCGGGCCTCCTTCTGCTTATTTGTTTGTCCTTGTATGTGGGCCGCGGGCTGACAATACCAAATGAAAAATTGCCGTGGTGGTATTCGATGGCGCTGTATTCGTGTTCGGGGACAGCGCCATGTTCCTTGTTCGCCAGATCGAATCCCAAAAGCGGCATGAGCTTATCATAGAATTTCTCTGCACATTCAAGGTCAGAAACGGTAACGTGAATGTGGTCAATAACTGGTTTCATAGCGGCACCTCTGCTTTACTACGAATGTTTCCAGGCATCCTACCGTAGAGCGCTCTGGCTGCAGCGGTCGGTAGACTGCGCGCAAAGAGCTGCACCAAGAACGGTCTAGAACAACCGCTGTAACATTCTCGCGTTGAATGGAACCGTCTCGAATATGTTACAAGAATGAGGTCTGTCCCATGTTACACCATGTTACAGTCCCAGGTTACAGTCACCCTCAGCGAAGCTTGTGGAGTTCCTCCTTACTGAGGCGATGGTGCCGGATGAGCCGCCCGGTGGTGGCAAAGACAACGTCTTCGGCGATGTTGGTTGCCAAATCGGCAACACGCTCGAGGTTACCGCTGACAAACAGGATCTGGAGCGCTCGGTCGATCGTACTGGGATCAGCCATCATGTAGGTGAGGAGCTCTCTGAGGATCTGTTGCTCCAGCTGGTCGACGATGTCGTCGCGTTCCACAACGTTGATGGCGAGGCTGGTGTTCTGGGTCGAGAAGGCCGTCATCGCGTCAGCAAGCATCTTCGCCGATTCCTGGCTCATGCGTGGCAGGTCGATGTAGGGTTTGATGTCCGGGCGCGCGATCAGGTACCCGGCGCTCTGGGCAATGTTGACGGCGTGGTCCGCGAGACGCTCGAGGTCGGTGCCAATCTTTGCGTACATGTACACGTTGCGCAAGGTCTGCGCCTCAGGCTGGTACAGGGCGATGAAGTTGATGGTCTCGCGCTCGATGGTATGGTCGAACTCGTTTGCTCTTGGTTCGTCGACCTCGATGACCTCCCGCACGAGCGTCTCGTCTTTGGCCACGATGGAACGCACGCTTTTCTCCACCATGGAACTGGCCAGGGCGCTGAATGCGAACAACTTGTCTTTGATAGCCTGCAGCTTCTCTTCGTGCATGGTCTGCTCCTTTCTCATCATCCGTACTTGCCGGACAGGTAGTCTTCGGTCCGCTTGTCCTGCGGGCCGACGAACACACGTTTGGTCTCACCGAACTCCACCAGTTCACCCAGCATGAAGAAGGCAACGTAGTCGGAGACACGAGCTGCCTGCTGCAGTCCGTGCGTGACAAAGATGATGCTGTATTCCGTTGTGAGGTCCGACAGCAGTTCCTCGATGACCGACGTCGACTTTGGGTCGAGGGCGCTAGTCGGCTCGTCGAACAGTACGAGCGCCGGCTCCATGGCGATCGCGCGCGCGATGCACAGACGCTGCTGCTGTCCGCCCGACAGCGATGTCCCGGCCTTGAACAACTTAGACTGGACCTCGGACCAGAGACCCACCTTTCTCAGGGTTGTCTCGACGATCTGGTCAGCTTTCTGGCGCGGCAGGCGCTGACCCGTGAGCACGTATCCGGCCAGGACATTCTCGTATACGGTCATGGTCGGGAAAGGGTTGGGCCGCTGGAACACCATCCCGATGTGCTTGCGGACGTCGACGACATCCATGGTGGACGTGTCGGTACCCTCTAGCAGGACTGTGCCGGTGGCGCGCGCGCCTGGCGTCATCTGGTGCAAGCGGTTCAGGGTGCGCACGAACGTCGTCTTGCCACAGCCGGAGGGGCCCATGATCGCGGTGACCCTGTTCTTCGGGATGCGTGCAGAGACGTCGAATAGGATTTGATCCTTGCCAAACCAGGCGTTGATCTTCTGGGTTTCGAGAACGATGACAGGTTCTTCCATGAGTCCCTTCCTTATGCCTTCACCCGCAAGACGCGGGCGATGAGATGTTTGGCGCTGTACTGGAGCAGCAGGATGAGCAGGACGAGGACGAAGGCAGCACTCCAGGCCTGCTGCTGGAGAGCGGGGTATGGGCTGCCGGCGTAGATGAAGATCTGGAGCGGAAGGGCTGACATCGGGCGCAGCATGTTCCATTCGACATACCGACTGCCGAAGGCCGTGAACAGCAAAGGCGCCGTTTCTCCTGCGATGCGGGCCATGGATGTGAGCAGCCCCGACGTGATGCCGGCCGCTGCGGTCTTGATACTGACATTCCACACGACGCTGGACTGCCGTGCTCCAAGGGCGTAGGCAGCTTCCTTGAGGCCTGAGGGGACCAGGTTGAGTACCTCTTCAGTGACGCGGGTCGTCGTCGGGACGAACATGAAGGCGAGTGCGACGCTGGCCGACAGGGCGGAGTAGCTGCGGAAGCGCACAACCAGGAACGTGTAACCGAAGATACCGATGACGATGGACGGCACACCCTGCAGGGCATCGGCACAGAGGCGCACCACGTCTGCGAAACGCCGGCCCCGGTGTTCCGCGACGTAGATGCCGGCAAACATGCCGAACGGTGTCCCGATGGCGGCCGCTACGAGCGTGATAAGGAAGGTCCCGACGATGGCGTTGAACACGCCACCGCCACTCTCGCCCATGGGGGCGGGCGCCTTGGTGAAGAAGTTCCAGTTCAGATATTTGACGCCCGAGATGAAGATGTGCCACACGATGACGACGAGCACGGCGATGAGCAGCGCCGCCGATGCAGCGACCAGGAACCCCATCACGCTGTTCTTGAGCTTCCTGGGTGTCACTGCTGCACCCCCCGCCTCAGGATGACGCGTGCCATGATGTTGATGATGATGGCGATGACGAAGAGGATGAGGGCGAGCTGAATGAGCGAACCGACATAGACGGGCGACGTCGCCTCCAGGAACTGGTTGGCAATTGCCGACGCGAGCGTATTGGCCGGATCGAACAGGGTTGTCGGCATCTTCATCCCATTGCCGATGACCATGGTGACGGCCATCGTCTCGCCGAGAGCACGGCCAAGAGACAGGACAAGTGCTCCAACCGTGCTTTTCTGCACATAGGGAAGCTCAACGTTTTGGATAGTGTCCCACTTCGTAGCTCCCAGCGCGAGTGCTCCCTCCTTGAGTTCAGTGGGAACGACAAGCAGCGATTCCAGGATGAGCGAGGCGCTGAAGGGCAGGATCATGATAGCCAACAGCAGGATGGCTGCGAGGAGGCCGACGCCGGTCGTGCCGCTGGCGACCAGGGCCTCACTGCCTACTAGTTTGCCAAACCAGACCTCGAACTTGCTGACGATCGGGACGAGGACAAACAGTCCCCAGAGACCGAAGATGACGGACGGCAGTCCACCGAGTAACCCGATGAGGTACTTGATCGGTTCTGCGAGCTTCCTGTCCGCGTAGTCTGCCAGAAAAATGGCGATGCCCAGAGCAAACGGGGTCGAGATGAGCAGTGCGCCGAATCCCGTGATGAGCGTTCCGACGATCATGGGCAGTGCACCGAACTTCTCGGTGACCGGGTTCCACTCGCTGCGCCACAGGAAGGGAAGGCCAAAGGCGGCCCGGGACGCGCGCGAGGCGATGAACAGCTCGAGGAGGAAGAGGACAATGGTCGTAACGAGCGCGACCGCGGCCGTCACGCCGGCGGCCGTGAATATGCGCTCGCGGACCAGCTCCCGCTGGTCGCTACGGGATGGCTGTGCCACCATAGGTCATGGAGCTCACGAGTGCCAGCGCCTTCGTCACCGCGGCCGCGGGCAACTTGGCATAGGACAGCCCCTCGTTGATGGACTGGCCGTCGGTCAGCATCCATGTCAGCAGCTTCCCCAGTGCCTGTGCCTGGGCAAGAGTGCGGCCGGTGTAGTTCTGCTCCTTGTAGACGAGGATCCACGTAAAGGCGCTGATAGGGTAGGCATCTGCCCCCGGGCTGTTCACGATGACTACGCGCAGGTCGTCGGGAAGGCTGACTGCTGCTGCAGCCGCGGAGGAGGCGAGACTCGGCACGATATACGCGCCCGAAGCGTTCTTTAGCGAGGCGAACGGCATGTTGGACTGAACCGCATAAACAAGCTCGATGTAGCCGATGCTGCCCTTCGTCTGTGAGATCATGCCCGCGACCCCATCGTTCCCCTTGCCTCCGATGCCGGTGGGCCAGCTGACGGACTTGCCGGCGCCGACCGCCGACTTCCACGTCGGGCTGACGGCCGCGAGGTAGCTGGTGAAGATGGACGTCGTTCCGGAACCGTCCGAACGATGGACGACCGTGATGGCGAGGTCGGGGAGAGAGACGCCGGGGTTCAATGCTGATATCACTGGGTCATTCCACTTGACGATCTTGCCGGAGAAGATTCCTGCGAGGGCTGTGCCGTCCAGCTTCAGGGTCGGGTTTCCGTCCAGGTTGTACGACAGGACGACGGCCCCGATACACGTGGGAATATGGAGGACGGGTGCGCCCATGGCCGCCTCTTCCTGGTCCGTGAGGAACGCGTCGGAAGCCCCGAAGTCGACGGTCTTGTCTGTGAGAGCCTTGATGCCGCCGCCGGAGCCGATGCTGTTGTAGTTGACGCGAACACCCGTAGCAGCGTCATACGTGTCGAACATCTTGGAGTAGAGCGGGTAGGGGAAGGTCGCGCCGGCCCCCGACAGTTCTTTGACGGTCGTGGACCCTCCCTTGGAGCTGCAGCCGGAGGCCAGAACGGCGACGATCGCCAGTAGTGTCAACAAGATCGAAACATGCCGCTTGTTCTTCATTCAGGCCTCCTCGTGCGCATAATATGTCATATATCCATAGAGTAGGGCGATCCGGTCAGGAGTGCCACAGGTCTATGTTAAGATTGCATTAAGCGGGACTGCCTTCAGGAGGCGGATGCAGCGCCCCGGGACTGTCAGGGGCGCCATCAGAACATCGAGATGTGACTCAGTCGGGGATAGGTGCTCCACCGTACGTCATGGAGTTCACAAGTGTCTGGGCTTTGGTCACAGCGGAAGGGGGGAGCTTTCCGTAGCCGAGACCTTCGTTGACCGATTGCGCAGTCGTGAGCATCCAGTTCAGGAGTCGCTTGAGGGCGATGGCCTGTCCCAGTGTGCGACCGGCGTACTTCTGCTCGCGGTACACCAGCAGCCACGTGAACGCGGCGATAGGGTATGCCTGAGGGTCGCTACTGTTCATGAGGAGGACCTTGAGGTCGTCTGGCAACTGGATCTGGGCGGCCCGACCTGAAGAAGCGAGGGATGCAACAATGAAGTTGCCAGAGGAGTTGCGCATCGTCGCGTAGGGTAGCTTGGATCCGATGGCGTAGACAAGTTCCACGTAGCCGATAGCACCCTTGTTCTGTGAGACGAGTCCGGCTACCCCGTCGTTGCCCTTGCCACCGAGGCCTACAGGCCAGCTGACGGACTTGCCGGCTCCGACCTTGGACTTCCACTCTGGCACGGCGACAGCCAGGTAGTTGGTGAAGATGGAAGTTGTACCGGAACCATCTGAACGGTGAACCGTCGTGATCGATAGGTCAGGGAGCGTGACGCCGGGGTTCAGGGCAGCAATGCGACTGTCGTTCCACTTGGTGATCGTGCCCAGGAAGATGTCACTGACCGTCCTGGCATCGAGGTGCAGGGTTGGGTTGCCGTCCAGGTTGTACGTGAGGACAACGGCGCCGACACACGTCGGGATATGCAGGACGGGAGCTCCCATGCTTGCAGTCTCGGTCACGGTCAAGAACGCATCTGAGGCGCCGAAGTCGACAGTCTTGTCGGTCAAGGCCTTGATGCCGCCGCCCGAGCCGATGCCCTGGTAGTTGACGCGCACACCCATGGATCCGTTGTAGACGTCGAACATCTTCGTGTACAGGGGAAGTGGGAACGTCGCTCCAGCCCCGGACATCTGAGTTGGGACCTGGACGCCCACGACTGGCAGGACGATGGTGACGGACTTGGTCCGACCGGTGGACGGGTCGGCGACGGGCGTGACCTTTGCGCCAAGTTGCTCGGCGATGAAGCGGATAGGAAGGAACGTGCGACCCTGCCGGATGACGGGAGTCGTGTCAAGCGTCACGGCCTGACCGTCAACAGTGGCAGTAGTGGATTCGAGCGAGAGGGTGACGGCTTTGAGCGTGGTAGGGCTATCAGGCAGTCCAAGGTTAACCTGCGAGACACTGCCGTTTGCTCTTGTCGTGAACGAAACGCCGGCGCCCATCACGTCGGCGATGAACCGGACGGGAAGCATCGTGCGGCCGCCAATGACAAAGGGCGCTGCGTCGAGGGTGACGCGTGAGCCTGCGACAGTTGCGACAGTGGAATCGATGGTGAGGACAATGGTCTTGGTCGACGCCGCAGACGCGGCGTGTGCGGCGGGGACCAAGAGCCCGACGGCGACAAGCACGACAAGTGCTGTCGACAGGATCCTTCTTCCAGCTGCTAACATACATACCTCCGAGTAGTGGATAAACCCCTGGGGGTTTCCACTAACACTTTAGAAAGGCATGTTTGTCTTATGTTTGGGTCTGGTTCAGATTCTGTCAAGTGCACAGGAAATCCGTGAGGGCTTGCGCGACCGCTACTTGATTGACTTCCCCTGCCAAGAGAGTTGTCCGAGGAGGCCAATGGCTGCTTTCCGGACGCTTTCGGGCAGACCAGTGTACTGCATTGGCAGGGCAAGCGACTGCCCGTCGCCAAGAAGCCAGGAGACCAGGTCGTACATGGCCACAGCCCGCTCCCGTGAGCGGCCGTCGTAGGCTTGGTCCTTGTAGAACACAAGCCATGTGAAGCTGACGATCGGATACGACGCGACGCCCGGCCGGTTCAGAAGCGTCCCCTGAAGGTCGGCGGTAACATCCGGCGGGACGGCCGCCTGCATGGAGGAGATGCTGGGGACGACGAACGTGCCCGAGCGATTGCGAAGAGCGATGGAGTTGAGACTGGACTGCACGGCGAAGGTGTATTCCATGTAGCCGATGGCACCTGTAGTCTGCCGCACCATGGCTGCCATGCCTGCATTACCCTTCACACCGACACCGGCCGGCCACGCCACGAGTTGTCCGGCCCCGACCTTGTCGCTCCAGGTCTGGTCAGCGGCAGTCAGGTAGGTTGTGAAAATGTCTGTGGTGCCCGAGCCGTCTGCGCGGTGGAGAACGACGACAGGTGTATCGGGCAGCTTCACCATCGGGTTGAGAACTGCGATGCGCGCGTCGTTCCATGTCTTGACATCGCCGCGGAAGATGGCCGACATGAGTGCTGCGTCCATGCGCAGGGCGGGGTTCCCCGGCAAATTGACGCAGATCGCGACAGCTCCAAGGCAGGTCGGTATCTGGAGGACCGACGCAGGGAGGCGTGCCTGCTCTTCTGGGGTCAATAGGAGATCGGTTGCGCCGATGTCGATCGTGCGGTCCTGCAAGGCGCGCAGAGCCCCGGACGAGCTCAGGGCTCCATAAACAGCCTTCACCTGTGTCTTCTGGTACCAGGCGTCGAGCTGCTTGACATACAGGGGCTCGGCAAACGTAGATCCGGCCACAGCGAGGTCCTTGACTGGAGCCCCCGGCGTAGTCCTGCAGCCGATTGTCCCGATCAGCAGGCCGCAAATCAGCACGGATACGACAATACGCTTCATGCGTCTCATAGGTCCTCCCTCTTCATGTCGGATGGTTGTACGAGTGTCGCAGCAGGTCTGCGAGGCCCCAGGTTCTTGGGGATGTGAATGACGAAGGTCGTCCCCTTGTCGATTGTGCTCTTGACGTCGATCGTCCCGTTGTGAGCCAGGACGATGCGCTTGACGATGGCGAGACCGAGGCCGGTGCCGGGGCGTCCGTGGTTGCTGGCATGGGAGTAGAAGCGCTCAAAGATACGCGATAGATCCTTGGCCGGGATCCCTTGGCCGGTATCGGAGACACTGAGGATGATATGAGCAGCGTCTGCAGTTGCGGACACGGTGATGGCACCAGCCTGCGTGAAGCGATAAGCGTTCTCGATCAGGTTGATGAACAGCTGCAGCAGCATCAGACGGTCACCATACAGGAACCGACCTTCGCTGTCAACCGAGAATCTCAGAGCAACACCTGTCTCGCGCCCCTGTTTGTCGAACAGCTCTGCCAGGTCTTGTCGCAGCTCGTTGACGTCGACAAGCTCGATCTCCGGCGCCCTATTCTCGAGGCGAGAGAGAAGCGAGATGTCAGACGAAAGTGCGATGAGACGGTCGACGTTTCGCTCGACGATGTTAAGGTAGCGAACGTTGCCAGGTTCTTCCCGCAGCAGTTCAAGATACCCCCGGATGGCGGTCAGAGGCGTCTTGAGCTCGTGGGAAGCGTTTGCGACGAAGTCGGCCTTGATGCGTGGCAGCGCCATGGCGTCTGTGACGTCTTCGAGGACGACCAGTGTACGACGTTCGCGAAACGTCTTCTCATCCAGTTCATGGACACTGCAGGAGTAATACCTCCCGTGGTCCTCGGCGACGATTGTCTGCGGTTTGTGCTCGCTGGTGCAGCGATCGATGGCCACAAGGCAGTCAGGGAGCGTGACGAGTTCTGCAATGTGGCGCCCTGCCACCGGCAGCACATTGCCTCCGAAAAGATGATCGAACTGCTTGTTGGCCGAGAGAACGGCACCGGTGCTGTCGAGAATGGCAATCGCTTGCGGAACAGCGTCCAGCACGGCAGAGAGTGCCGAGAATTGCGAATGCTCCCGCAGGGCGAGCATCTCGCTTTCCTGTACCAGCGCGTAGCTTGCTTTCTGTACTCGTCCGACTTCGGTGATGTCGGCGCGCATGGCAAGGCCTGCCAGGCTCTGTACTGAACGACGTTCCAGGGCGTCGGCGAGGTCCGATATCGGCCTCGTCGCCATGCGCGTAAGCAAGACGGCCAGCACGAGCCATAGTGCACTGACGACGAGCAGAAGAAGGATAGCCCAGGAGAATGTCCTAGATGCCGACTGCCAGGTCAGGCCGACGGGCGAACTTGCCACGGCAAAGCCGATGAGAGAACCTGAGTCCCTGACTGCAACACAGACGGTGCGCTCATGCTGTCCTGACTCGATGCGATAGGACACGGCGATGCCAACGCCGGCTGCAGCGGCCTGTTTCACTTCGGGATCGGCGATGCGATTGGTGACAGAAGCCGGGTCGAACTTAGAATCGGCGACGGCTGAACCTCCGACATTCAGGATGGTCAGGCGAAGTCCTAAAGGAATATCTCCATGGACCAGAGGCGCAGCAGGGCTGCCGGCATGGACCGCCGCGATGTATTCATGAGACAACAACACTGCGGAAGCCTCGAGGCGGCTGGTCTCGCCCAGGTTTGCCTGTTGATGCACGGATGCGACCAGGGCAACCGTTGCTGTTGCAAGCAGGAGGCCGGCGACGACAAGGACGACAGTCAACACACGGAGGGCATACGGGCGACTCTGAATCACGAGTCCTCCTCGATGTAATACCCGAAACCGCGTGATGTGCGCAGTAGACGGGCCGCGTCGCTGAGCTTGCGGCGGATGCTGGTGATGTGTACATCGATGACGCGTTCGACAGCATCGGTCTCGCCGGTGGCCCGCAGCAGGTCCTCGCGTGAGACGACCGAGCCTTTTCGTTCGACCAGCATGGTCAGGATACGGTACTCTGCCGGTGTCAAGTCGATCTGCTTCCCGCCGACACTGGCGGTTTTGCGTGCAGAGTCGATAGAGATTGGCCCCGCGGTCACCCCCGCGTGCCGGGATGCGGCGGAACCCGCTTGTGCGCGACGCAGCATCGCACCGACCTGTGCCACGAGTTCGCGTGGGTTGAAAGGTTTTCGGATATAGGTGTCCGCCCCGAGGCCGAGGGTCAGGACGACGTCGCTCTCGGTTGCCTTTGCGCTGCACACGACGATGGGCATGTTGTCACACAATGGGTGCTTGCGTACCGCCTTGATGACGTCGGCGCCGGACAGCTCGGGCATCATGAGGTCGAGGATCAGAAGGTCGGGTGCAGTTCTTTGAGCATCCAGCCAGGTAAGGAACGCGACTGGGGAACCGAAGAGCACAGGCTCCATGGACTCTCTTTGCACGTACAGCCCGATGAGCTCACGGATATCAGTGTCGTCTTCGAGGACCGCGATGCGTCTGATAGTCTCACCTCCCTGAGCGACTACCCACAACATATACTCAATATAGCATCAGAACCTGCCCGGGCAAGTCAAGAAGCCGCTTTCGACGCATGGAAAACGGTCCGCCGGCTTCCTTGAGGGCTTCTAACATGCCACCGCCAAGGCTATGAAGGGGCTACTGGTTGTGATATTGCTGCTTTCCTTCGACAACATCATACTGAGAGGTCTCCAATAGACAGCGTAGTTGAAGGTACTGCCATAAGAATCTATCCTTCTTGGAGCAGTTCTCGGAATCGATGATGTTTTGAGAAGACTTGTGTGTATTTCTGAACTCGATATGAAGCATGTGAACGAAGGTGAGGAAGTTGTTGGCATTGGTGATAAACTTCAGGTTAAAGTCACAGCTATAGATAAGGAAGACAAGAAATGAAGTTAAGGAGGTTTGCTTGAAGGTGAACACGAATGGACTTGAGTTATCCAAAGAGGATATAGAGAAGATCCTTCCTCAAAGAAAACCATTCCTCTTTGTTGACGAGATAACGAACCTTGTGCCCGGAGGAAGCGTGACAGGTAAGAGGATTTTTACTGGAGAGGAGGATTTCTTCAAGGGGCATTTTCCACGCATGCCTATTGTTCCTGGCGTCATCTTGGTGGAGCTTGCTGCGCAGGTATCTGCATTAATGATACTTGCTGTTCCGAAGAATAGGGGCCTGTTTGGCCTTTTTGCGGGAGTGGACAAGTTCAGGTTCTTTAAGAAGGTTGTTCCTGGACAGACTCTCACTGTACAATCAAGGCTCATTTCTTTCCGGCACAACGTTGCAAGAAGTGAGTGCAAGATCTATTCTGATAATTCTCTCGTAGCAGATGGCGTTATCACTGCGGTCTTTGTGGATAGCGGAACTCTCTAATACAGGAGTTGCTTGATGGTAGGGATTGTTGGTCTCGGTAGCTACGTTCCAGAAAGGGTTGTTACCAATGCTGATCTTGAGAAAATTCTTGACACGACTGACGGATGGATAAGGAGCAGGTCAGGAATTACCGAAAGACGCTTTGCGAGAAAAGACCAGGCAACGAGCGACCTCGCGGAAATTGCCGCTGTGAAGGCGCTGGAAGATGCACACCTGTCTCCGAATGATGTTGACTTGATAATCGTTGGAACAAACTCTCCTGACATGCTCTATCCTGCTACAGCTTGCCTGCTGCAAGAGAAGATAGGAGCGAAGAATGCAGCTGCTTTTGATCTTCAGGCGGGTTGTCCAGGCTGGGTATATGCAGTTACTGCCGGAGCTCAATTCATTCGATCAGGCATGTACAGGAATGTTCTTGTCGTGGGAGCGGAAGTCATCACAAGGATGATGGACAGTACGGATAGAGGGACGTATGTCTTGTTTGGTGACGGAGCGGGCGCAACCGTATTAAGTACTGTTGAACACGGGGGCCTTCTCTCATTTGAGCTATTTGCCGACGGTTCTCTTGCGCAGTACCTCACTCTGCCTGCAGGTGGCTCGAGGAAGCCTTTTTGCAGAGAAGTGCTCAATGAACGAAGCTACTTCACCAAAATGGATGGTCAGGCAGTATTCAGATTCTCTGTCCGTGAGATCTCACGTATAGCAAAGAAAGTTCTTGACAAAGCGCATGTCCCCCTTGAAAGTGTTGACTGGTTCATACCCCACCAGGCAAACCTTAGAATCATCCAATCTGGAGCTCAAGAACTGGGCATACCCATGGAAAGAGTCGTCGTCACTATTGACAAGTTTGGCAATTCCTCTGCTGCCTCCATCCCTGTTGCGCTTGATAAGATCTACAGAGAAGGGAAGCTGAAGAACGGCGACAAGGTGCTTATGGTTTCTTTTGGCGCTGGAATGACTTCCGGCGCAATCATTATGGAATGGTTCAGATGAAGGTGTCTGTTTTTCCAGGGCAAGGTTTTCAGCACGCAGGGACGACTCAGTAGATATTCAGTCATGTTTGAAGAAGGTGCGTGGTTCACTCAGGCAAACCCCCCGGCGTAAAGCCGGGGGGTTTGCGGTTGCTCTGGAACAGATTCTAGTAACCAGTCGGAGGGGTCCAGGCTGGAACTGTCGTTGGATCGGTCGGCGGAACGAAGGTGCCGGCGATGATGGCCTTGCGAAGGGCCTCGACCTTGGCGATTTGGTCAGCGGTCAGGACCTTGGCAACGTTATCCTGGGCCCAGCCTACACCACCGTCGGTCAGCGACAGGGTGACGACCTCAGACTTGAACGTTCCATCAACGACGGACTTGATGGCCGTCCATGTTGCAAAGTCAACATGCTTGATGGCGGAGGTCAGCGTGCCCGCTGGATACAGGTTCGGGTTCATGCCCATGTCCACGTCGACGCCGATGCCCCACAAACCCTTGTCAGGCCCACCGGCTTCCTTGATGGCTTCGAACATACCGTTACCAGTGGCGCCGGCAGCGGCAAACAGGATGTCGCACTTCTGAGCAAGCATTGTCTGAGCAATCTGCTTGCCCTTGGGCTGGTCGCCGAAGCTGCCAGCGTAGACGTCGGGAATGTTCTTGCCAGCAGTGCCATAGGCAGTCGGGTTCGTCGTCTTGATGCCGGCGAAGAAACCTGCTTCATAGCGCTGGACAGCCGGAACGGCGATACCACCGATGTAGCCGATCTTGTTGTTCTTCGTGGCATAACCGGCGATAGCGCCGACAAGATAACCGCACTGCTCTTCCTTAAACAGGTAGTCGACAAGATTGGGGAGGTTGGGGAGAGGTGCATACGTTGTTGGGTCGGAAGGAACGGCGTCGATGAGCATGAACATCGTGTTAGGATGGTCCTTGGCGACCTGGTACGTGGCGTCGGCGAGCATGAAGCCGACGGCAACAACCATCTTACAGCCCTCGTCCTCGGCGAGCTTGGTGAGGTTGGGCACGTAGTCCGTCTGCTCCTTGGACTCAAGCACGACGGGGGTGATGCCAGGGATCGGAGCAATCTTCTTGTCGGTAAGGTCAGGGGCGTTGTCAGCCAGAGACTTGGCATAGTCTGCATCAGACATGGCAGTGTAGCCACCACCCTTGACGTAGGACTTCTTGGCAGCCCAGATCTCGAGACCGCGCAGGGCGGAGTCATTGAATGACTGGTCGCCACGGCCACCGACGTCGGTGACAAGGCCGATCTTGATCTCATTGACAACCGGTGCGGCCTTCTTGCAGCCGGTGAAGACAGAGGTAGCAAGAGCCAGAATCAGTACTACAGACAACAGTCTTCTCATGTGTTCTCCTCCAGAACAGAATAGCCTACTAGAGAGCATTATAGCACAAATACGTGATCCATCGTCCGACACCGGCGGTTGCACCGGCCTGTCAGTCACACGCCAAACTCATCTGCCTGCGATTCACCTCCTACTTCGCACATCTGAGCACATGCATATCATCATTGCACATCCAGCTGTCAGCGAAACGCATCAAACTGGCCTCAGTCTCCTGGGAGACCGTTCACCGACGCGATCATCCATCTGCTTCCCACACGGAGCGCGAATTACCTCCAAGAACATTCCAGTGCTCCACCCATGAGCCTAAGCATAACGTCTCTTCGGTCAAGACTTGTTGGGTCCGTTTGTCTCGTTCTCTGACCTACAAACCCCGTCGATATCCGGTAGCAACACGGCAAGACGTGTCCGCAGGAAAATGATGGGCGCGATGTAGACAGTCCAGATTCCAGTCAGGGCATAGCGGACGAACCGGCCGATCTGGGCGACCACACCCGTGCCCTGGGGCAGGAGGGTGGCAAGCCCACGCCATATAAGGAGGACTCCGATAATGCCGAGCAAGAACCGAAGAATCCTGGTTCCGACAGGACCGCCCACACTGAAACGGGCGTGCCGCTGCTGGAACGCCAGGCCTGCGAGACAGCCACCGAGGATCCCGGCGGTTGAAACAAACCCGCTCCAGTCGCGAGGGTTGTCGGGCAGGCGGCTCATGATCATCCAGAGGGGGTACACGGGGTCTGTGACGTGTGCAATGGCAGTCTGCACGCCCCACGTAAGCAGTAACAGGACGGCCGGCACAATGGCCGACCAGATCATCTGTGTTCTTAGCGTGGCGTGCCGGAACTCGGCTACTAGACGGCGCCCAGCGGTTTCGTAGAGGACGAGCATGCCGACGCCGACGACCCACCCTCCAAGCACGTCCGTCAGGAAGTGTACACCCAGGAAGAGCCGAGAGAGGCTAATGAGCAGGACGAGAGCGGCGGCTGTCCAGACAGCCCATGTCCTGTGCAGTCGCCGTGCCATCAGGGGCCAGCACGACGAAGCGATCGCGGCATGGCCGGACGGAAGACCGTAGCTGGTTTCGGTAGCTAACCCCTTGACGTTTAGCGAGATCCAGTAGGGCCGTGGGGCATGGAACGCGAGTTTGAACAGGCCGTTTACACCGTTTACGCTGAACAGCACGAATGCAAGATCGATACCTGCATCAACACTGATGCACCAGTACACGAGCGGTACCAGGGCGACGAAGAAGTCCTCGGTGCCGAGGAACGAGAGCGCTTTCATGATGGGTGCAAGCCACGCGAACTGCTGAAGCCACATATCGATGTGCAGCCCCCATTGCAGGATGAGGCCGGGAACAAATGTCATACAGATACCTCCTTGTCGTATTGCAATCTGGTCCGTCTACAGCCTATACCGGTCTGGTATGGGCGCAAGGTCTAGCAATACTGGAGGCGGCCTTCCACCTCGGCGCTCACATTCTGGTGGTTGCGCAGGTACTCCTCGACGATGTCCCGGCCGGACGTGGCAAGCAGGCGGGGCTGTTCAAGCTGTGCCAGCTCCGCTCCTGTCAGCTGCAGGCCGACGGTCGAGTTCTTGCAGTGGTATCCCTGCAGACAGATGGAATAGTGCGAGGAATCGTTGACAGGGACGCCGTTCAAGGCCAGCGACACCAGCTCATGTTTTGCCAGGTCGTAGACCGCTTTCACACCCCTGTTCACCTGGTAGTACTCGCCCTCGCCATTGCGGTTCTCTGGGCGCATGAACCCCGCGAACGCATGCTTGAGTTGTGTGCCGGTCACGGTGAATCGGGTGATGGAGTCGTCATAGGGGAACAGGGCCAGGTAGTCGCCCAGGGTGACGACGGGACCCAGCTCCGTCTTGCGGATGCTGCCGCTACCGACAAAGGCGACATCGACACCGGTTGTTTGCTGGATCGCGTCGGCAAACAGGTTCCCCAGTTCCGTCTCGCGTATCCGTTCTGGGTGTGTCAGCTTGCGTGCAAACTTGGAGATGATGCTGTTGTATTTCTTGTCGACGACGTCCTTGAACCCATTAATGAACGCGGTCAGTTTCTCGTCTTGCTGGCAGTGGGTGTTGTCGATCGGGACCAGCTTCCATGTCCAGTCGACGATACTGTTGGTGTCGTCGTCCACGGTGATGTCGAACCGTCCAACCTGCTCGGTACCGACCCCGGCCTGCGCGATCAGGATGTTGCCTACGACGGCAGGCTGTTCCAGAATCGTGTGGCTGTGCCCACCAAGGATCATGTCGACGCCCCATGCGGGGTCCAGCAGGCTTGCGAGCTCCTTATCGGAATCAAAGCCGATGTGGGTCAGCAGGACTGTCAGGTCGATATCATCATTCTTGTAGGCGTTGCAGATCTTTCCGACCTCGGCGGCGGCCTCTTGCAGTGTGACAAACGACGACAGCAGGTTGTCGGTTTTCAGCATGTCGATGACCCTCTCGGTGATGATCCCGATAAACAGGATGTCAAAGCCGTCGACGTTCTTCACCAGATACGGCCGGAACAGGCGCTTATTGTACTGGGTGATATAGAGATTGGCGTTGACGATGGGGAAGTTGGCCATCTTTTCCAGGAACAGTAGATGGGGCAGCCCATAGTCGAACTCGTGGTTACCCAGCGTGGCGACGTCGGGCGCCAGGTAGTTCATAAGCTCCATTGTGCTGATTCCCTTGTACTCGGCGTCGATGAGGGACCCCTGCACCATGTCACCCGCAACGCAGTACAGGACATTCTTCTCTTCGCTCCTGACCTGGTTGATGTACCCGGACAGCAGTGACAGGCCGCCGATGAGGTGACCCTCTTCGCCACGCATCTCTGCGAGGAAGTCGCCGTGCATGTCGTTGCTGTGCAGGATCGTGAACCGTTTCCTGATGCCCATGCTGACCTCCTGATGCTAAGAGTGGTAGCTCCTGGTCACATTCTCGGGGAGAGGGACTCCGTGTCAAGCACGCGCTGTTGCCTGCACAGACTCGTTGTCTGAATGAGCCGGCGTGCAGCCTGACTGTTGTCATTGGCGCCGGGCTGCGTACTATTAACCCAAAAGACTGGAGGTACCATGGCGACGATACAGGATTTTGAGCAAATCGACATCAGAACGGGAACGATCACCGCGTGCGAGCCGTTCCCCCGAGCCCGCAAGCCTGCGTACAAGCTAATCATTAATTTCGGACCCGACGTGGGCGTCAAACATTCCAGCGCGCAGATCACGACTCTCTACACACCGGAGCAGCTTATCGGAAGGCAGGTGCTGGGGGTTGTCAACTTTCCTACCCGTATCGTAGCGGGTTTCCCGTCGGAGGTGCTGGTCCTCGGTGTCTACGCTCCCGAGGGTGTGGTACTCATCGGTGCCGACCGTCCGGTACCCGATGGGCTCAGGCTCGGCTGATCCGGAGGTGTTGCGCCACCACGCGGCGCGCCTATCATGAGAGAGAACATCAATCAGGAGGCAACCATGGATGAAGACAGAAGGACCTTCTACATCGGGACCGAGGTAGACCCGGCTACGGGCCAAGCTGGAGCCCCTGTTCTGTATCCGGGCAAGGACCTGACGACGCATGGTATTATCGTCGGCATGACCGGATCCGGCAAGACGGGCCTGTCCATCGACCTCATCGAAGAGGCCCTGATCGACGGCGTTCCCGTTATCGCCATCGACCCTAAGGGCGATCTGGGCAACCTCCTCCTGACATTTCCGGGCCTGAGCGCTGCGGAATTCCAACCATGGGTGGATCCGGCTGAAGCCGAGCGAAAAGGACTGACGGTGGAACAGACGGCTCTCGAAACAGCGGCGACATGGCAAAAGGGTCTGGCCTCGTCAGGGATTGCGCCGGAACGGATCGCACAGCTGAAGGCAAGTGCCGATTTTGTCATCTTCACGCCCGGGTCGACTGCAGGCATCCCGGTCTCGGTTCTGCAGAGTTTTCGCAGGCCGGCGGGCGAACTAGGTGACGAGGAGACGCAGGAGAAGGTCAAAGGTGTCACCTCGGCCCTGCTTGGTCTCGTGGGCATTGAGGCTGACCCTATCCGCAGCCGCGAGCACATCCTCATCAGCTCCATCATCAACGATACATGGGGCAAGGGCACGGACCTGACCCTCTCCGACCTCATTGTGCAACTGCAGAACCCGCCGTTTGCGAAGCTCGGCGTCTTCGAGGTGGACACCTTCTTCCCGCCGAAGGACCGGCTGGACCTTGCAATGCGCGTCAACGGCCTCATCGCCTCCCCCTCGTTCCAATCCTGGTTGAACGGTGCCCCTCTAGATGTCGAGAGTTTCCTTCACGCGCCGGACGGCAGGCCGCGCTGCAGCATCTTCGCCATCGCACATCTGTCGGATGCGGAGCGCATGTTCTTCGTGACGCTCCTCCTGCAGGAAGTCATCTCATGGATGCGCCTGCAGCAGGGGACGGATTCTCTCCTAGCCCTACTCTACTTCGACGAAGTGTTTGGTTACTTCCCACCGTACCCGTTCAATCCACCCTCCAAGGTGCCCCTGCTCACACTCATGAAGCAGGCGCGCGCCTTCGGCCTCGGCGTGCTGCTGGCGACCCAGAACCCGGTGGATATCGACTACAAGGGTCTCAGCAATGCTGGTACATGGGTCATTGGCACGCTGCAGCAGGAGGGCGACCGCGACCGTGTGCTCGGTGGCCTCGAAGGCGCCCTGCAGGAAGGGGGCGGCACACTCGACAGGGCGTGGTTCACCGGCGTCCTGGGCAGTCTCAAGCCGCGTCAGTTCTTGTTGCACAACATCCATACAGCCAAGCACGTCGTCGTGCAGTCGCGCTTTGCGATGAGCTATCTGCGCGGACCCCTTACCAAAGCTCAGATTGATCAGCTAATGGCGCCACGGAAGGTCGAATTCGAGCATGTGACCCATGAAGCATTGCCGACACCGGGACCGTCGCGATATCTGCCTGCGTTCCCCGACGGCATTCCGGTTCAGTTCGCTCCTGTCCCGGTGGGGACCACGCTCGACCCATACGTGTTCGGTGAAGCGGACGTAGCATATGAGGACAAGATGACCTCTGCGTTTGTCCAGCAGCACCTGTTCCTCGCCATCCCGGTCTCGCAATGGCCTGCCGTGGACTGGGCCACGGCCGAGCTGCTACCGGAGAATGTGACATGGTGCGACAAGGCGCCCGAGGGCGTACTGTTCCAGGAAGCACCAGCCGACCTTCAGAAGCCTGCGTCGTGGAAGACGCTCACTTCCCGCTTGAAGGACGCTCTCAAGGTCCGCCCCCTCACGTTGCTCACGAGCAAGGAATACAAGGTCGCGCAGCAGGATGGTGAAACGGAAGCGCAATTCATGGCGCGGCTGGGCGTCCTTTCTGCACCCGACATCACGGGAGATGTGAACAAAGTGGAGGAGAAGCTACAGGAGAAGCAGCGCAAGCTGCAGGACGACTTGACCGAGGCCCAGCAGCGACTGAACATCGCCCAGATGGAAGCGCGCAACCGGAATTCGGCGGCTACGATGCAGACAGCAGAAGCAGTCCTTGGCCTGCTGGTGGGGCGCAAACGCAGCTTCACGACGGGCGTCCGGGCGCGGGGAACAGCCCAGACATTCCAGGAGAAAGCAAAAGACCTCCAGCAGAAAGTGAACGACCTCCAGCAGCAGCTGGCAGTGTTGGCGGCACGGACGCAGGCGACCGTGACGGCAGAGGAAGAGGCTGCCCGCGCGAAGTATCTGGCGGTAGAGCAGAAGTTGCTGCGGCCGAAGGTGAGCAACATCGTCGTCAAGCGGGTGGGCATCGTTTTTCGATAGACACCATAACGCTTCCACTACCTGGTCTGTCCGGTCCTATGTTTGAAGGGACAGGACAGATGCCTTGCAGGGAGACCTGCAGCAACTCAGGACGACTGGTCGGGGAGGGAGGCGAGGACCGACGTCAGTTCGGTGAAGCTGTAGGGCTTTGCCAGAATGGCGTCGAACTGGTAGGAACGGTACTGAGCCATGATGGGGTCGGTGGCGTATCCGCTCGATGCGATGAGGTGCGCCGTCGTGCGCTGGGCGCGGAGGGCTACGACCGCTTCTTCACCACCCATGCCGCCGGGGATCGTCAGGTCCATGATGATGACGTTGAAAGGCCGGCCGGACGCAGAGGCCTGTGCGTCCGCACGAAGTGCGCTGGCCCCGTCAGGGACGGCCTCCGCTTCATATCCGAGTTTCTTCAGCATCGCGATCGCCACCTGCTGCACCGTGGGTTCGTCGTCCATGACCAAGACGCGGCCATGTCCGCTGAACCGGGGCGATGTCTCACACGGCTGACGGGATGGACTGGCAGGGACAGCCGGCAGAAAAATCGAGAAGGTCGTGCCAGTACCTGGTTTCGAGGTCACGCCGATGTATCCGTCATGCTTGTGGACGATGGCATAGGACGTCGCCAGGCCAAGGCCGCTGCCGCGGCGCTTCGTACTGAAGAACGGATCGAAGACCTTGTGCAGGTCTGCTTCGGCGATCCCTATGCCCGTGTCGCTGAGGTCGACGCGGACATAGTCGCCCGGAGCAAGATCAGGAGTCGGCACCGGGTCGATGAAAGTGACATTGCGCGCCGAGACGAGCAGAGTTCCGCCGTTTGGCATCGCCTCGTTTGCGTTGATAGCAATATTTGAGAATACCTGGCCGACTTGGCCGCTGTCGATGTCCGCCCACCACAGATCCGCGGGCAGGTCAAAACAAGCCGAAACGTCAGAGCCGCGCAAAACAAAGCTGATGGCCTCCCGCACGACGTGAGCGAGATCCTGAACAGAGCGGATAGGAGCTCCTCCCTTGGCAAACGTCAGCAACTGCTGTGACAGTCCGCGAGCCCGGAGAATCTCCTGTTCTGCTTCCTGCAGCAGTTCTCGGGAGCGGCCTGGGTCATCCTCGATGCGCGCCAGGTTGATATTGCCGATGATTCCGGTCAGCATGTTGTTGAAGTCGTGCGCGATGCCACCCGCCAAGACGCCCAGCGACTGCAGTTTGTCCATACGTTGGAGCTCGTGTTCCAGACGGAGCCGCTCGGTGATGTCGCGGACATTGGACAGGACAATTGTCCGACCCTCCCGCATGAACACACCTGCGCTCACCTCCGCTGGGATGCGGTGGCCGTCCCGGGCCTTCAGTTCCACTTCGAAGGTAGCTCTCCCGTGTTTTCTCAACTGTCGCCTCACTTGTTCCAGGGTACCGGGCGTCGAGTCGACTGTGATGTCAGAGATGGTCATGTGGAGTAATTCCCCGCGTGTGTAGCCTAAGCACTCGCAGGCAACGTCGTTGGCCTCGATGAACGGACCCATCGTACCATCCGCGTTGACAACATGGAGGAGGATGGCATCCTGGGACCGGTTGAACAATGCCTTGAACTCGAGTTCACTAGCCTGCAATGCGCGTTCCGCACGGACACGGTCGGTGATGTCGACCATCGCGATAAGAACTCTCTGCAGATTCTCCTCATCGCCCGGTGCGACCATCCAGTGCATTGAAATGGAGAGGGGTTCACCGTGCACCGTTGAGCTAGGCCCTTCCCATTGAAAGGAAAGGTCCCCAGCGGCGATGTGGGCGAGTTCGAGCTCGAAGATCCTGAGAGCTTCTTCACGCATGATCGATACGAGAGAGCCAACTAGGTCGTTCTTCTGGCTGGCGCCGGCGAGTGCGACGGCGGCATGGTTGACATCGATGACACGGACAAGCGATGCGAGCTCCCGGACGACCTCAGGATGGGAGTGCAGCCACAAAGCAACATCTTCCGTTCCCTGCGGAAGCACCTGCTTCAAGTGCTTGCTGAGCTCGGAGAAATCTTCCTCCCAGAGGGCGACAGGAGCATCTTCAAAGAGAGACCGATAGCGCAGTTCGCTCTCCTGGATAGATACTGCGGCACGTCGACGCTCGATGGCGACCGCTACCTGGTCAGCGACAAACGACAGAACGTTGCGGTCATCCTTCGTGTATCGATAGGAACCAAGATAGACCTGAATGGCGAGGACGCCGACCGGCTTTCCTTGCAGTTTCAGCGGTACCCCGAGCCAGCTGGCGGCAGGCGTTCCCACGGGAGTGACGCTTCCCGACTTGACTGGTTCTGCCTCGCGAAACTCGCTCATGAGCAGCGGTGTTCCGGTGCGCAGGATGAACGCTGTCAACCCTGTCTCGGCTGTCTGTGGGTCGGGAGGCACGACGTCGTACTCATCGATGTAGTATGGATATGAGATGAACCCCGTCTTCGGGTCCCGGAGTGCGAAGTACAGGTTCTCCGCTGGCATCAGCTCGCCGATAATGTGGTGGATGTGGCCGTACAGTTCCTGCAGACTCTGGGCGGACGCCGCCGCTTGTGAGATGCGGTACGTGGCGTCCTGTACCTGCCGCGCATGCACTGGTCCCTCGATATCAATAATGCTTCCCTCGATGCAGCTGCACGATCCGTCGGGAGCGCGGACAGGCCTGCCCTGCTCCCACACTACCCGTTCTGTGGCATCACGGTAAATGACGCTGTACTCGATCTGGAAGGCGTCATCGCGTTGCACCGCGTTCTCGACGACTGCCCGGTAGCGGGCGACGTCATCGGCATACATGAGTGTCGACCGGATGTCCTGCTTCGTCATGAGTTCGTCCAGGGAACGGCCCAGAATATGCTCGTAGCCTCCACCGACGAGTTCGAAGGCGAACGGTGCCTGCGGCGTAGCCCGGTAGACCATGCCGGGCAGATCCGCCATCAGTCGGGCCAATTCCTGGTCGGTTGGCGCACCCCCCGAGACCTTCCTGTCCCTCTTGCTCATCTCAGTCCCATCACCACGAGTGTCCACAGGTCGACGGCGATGACTATGACGGTCGCCAGGATCCATGACGTCACGTAGATGGCTGCGCGCACGGAACGCCCGGTTCTATATGACGCCAGCAGGTCCAGGATGGACCACACCACGGCCGCGATCGACAACGCCATCGAGAGAGCATTGCTCGCGAAGAACAGCAACCCGCTCGGAAGGACGAACAGCCACCCATTGAAGACCAGATTGAGGACGGTAAGAACGAACGCAGCCAGTAGCAGCCACCACCACGATTGTCTATGCACAGCTACCGTGTCTCCTCCACATAGTTGACAGTATGGTGGAGAACCAGCGGCGTGCAAGGAGAGTTACAACAGCACGTTTCCCTCCGTCATTCCCGCATGCGCGAGCTATTCCTGCTACACTGTCATTAGAGGAGGAGTCATGATACGGGAGAGCGATGTGGCGACATGGATCTACGTAATACACCTGACCAAACCTGCGGCGGTGGCGTCACCGACGGATGATGAGTCCGCCGCTATCGACCGTCATTTCGTGTGGCTGCAGCAGGCATGTAGTGCAGGGACAGTACGACTGGCAGGACCAGCGACCGACGGAGCATTTGGCATCGTGATCTTCGAAGCGGCAGACGAGACCGTGGCGCGCTCGTTCATGGCAGATGATCCGGCCGTTTGCGCAGGTGTCATGACTGCTGAGCTTCACCCGTTCCACGTATCGCTGGAGCATCTGCCATGCGTGTGATGGGGGCCGACCTGCTGCCGGTGCTCAGTTATGCACTAGCGTGCATCTTCACGCCTGGACCCAACAACATCACGTCCTCGTCACTGGGGATGCGGGTCGGTTATCGGAGAACTCTGCGCTTTATCGGGGGTGTTGTCACAGGGTTCTTCTGTGTCATGGTGACATCGGGATTGCTGACGGAGCTGCTCGTGTCTGCCTACGGACGGATCGCGATTGTGTTGAAGATCGCGGGTGTCGCGTATTTGCTCTGGATCGCCTGGACCGTCGTGCGGCCACAGGACCATACGCACGCTTCTCTCACGGCGACCGACACCCGCTACCGCGACGGGCTGCTCCTGCAATTTGTCAACCCCAAGGGCATCCTGTTCGGGCTGACGATGTATGCTACCCTGCTGGCCCCGCTGACGACAAGCTGGTTGGCAGTGATCGTTTCTGCGGCGTTGCTCGCTGCCCTGAGCTTCTGTTCGACCTCGCTGTGGGCGCTGTTGGGCGCCAGCATCCAGCGTTTCATCGCCAACCCGAAGGTCAGGTTCGCCTACTCGCTCCTCCTCGTGGGACTGCTTCTGTACGCCGCCTGGTCGATTGTTGTGTCGTAGGACGCGCGCCAGGTGACGCTTGACGCGCAGCCTGGTCAGGGCGCTGAAGAGCGGTTACGGTTTCTCCGGTTGGACAGGCTTTACAGGACGGGGTCTGCCGAAGTCGTAGCGAATGACCTTGCGTGGGCAGACATCGACGCACGTCCCGCACAGGATGCACTCACTATTCTCCATTCGCCCGCTCAAAACCATCCCCTGAACCTCGAGGCTCATCGGGCACGAGGTCGTGCAGACACGGCACGCCACACATGCAGGCGTATCGGCACGCAGCTGGACGGCCGGAAGACGCAGGACGTTGCGGATCCCCCTCCCGATCATCATGAACGGCGCCATCCAGCACGCATGATGGCAGAATCCACGCTTGCCCGCCGTCAGCGACAGGACGAACACCAGCGCGAGGACCATGTAGAAGATGATGTAGGGTCCCATGCCGCCGGCAGTCGTCAACGAGACCCCATGGTCAGTCTGATACAGGACGTCGATGTGTTTGATACCGCCCGCTCTCAGGGTCACGAGGGCAACGACGGTCACCCACGGGGCCCAGACCAGCCACCGCGTCCAGTTGAGCCTGTTGTTAGCTTTCCTGTTTTGAACGGCAAACAGCGCTTCACTTAGTCCCCCGGCGGGACACACCCAGCCGCAGAACAGGCGGCCCAGCACGAGCGCAGTCAGGATCATCACGCCGAACACGACCATACTGCCGGATGCCGTACGTTCGCCGGCGCCCATGATGATGAGGTAGGGCGACAGGTAATAGAAGGTAATGGGAAACAGCAGAAAGGAGACGAGCAGAAGAGCTCTGCGAACGTTCTGACGCTTGTGTGCGGGGGATACTGGTGTACTCATGGGGTTACCTCCAGCGAGCAGTATGATGACAACGCATCGTGATGCAAGACGACTGGTGTGCTCAGCTCGCCCGGACGCCGGCCAGAGCCGCGCGGACTGCCTCCGAGAGTTGCTGTATGGTGTAAGGCTTAGGTAGGAACCCGTCGGCACCTCCAGACCCCATCATCAGTTCTTGGACGCTTCCACCCAGCGAATACCCCGACGAGATGAGGATGGGCGCAGTGCAGCCCCGCCGTCTCAGTTCCCACAGCACCTGGTCTCCCGTCATCCCCGGCATGGTCATGTCAAGCAGCACGAGGTCCACAGCGGCGGGATTCCCCTGGATGATGGCGACTGCGGACGGACCGTCTGCTACTGTCACCACCGTGTATCCCGACCGCTCCAGCATGCGCCTGGTGAGCTGCAGGATCATCTCCTCGTCGTCCACTACCAGGACGGTTTCGTGCCCCTCTGTCCCTTGCGTGTGTGCTTCCTGTACTGCCGGAGCTTGGGCTGGTTCCCTGCACCGCGGCAGGTACGTCGAGAACGTCGTTCCCTTCCCGGCTGCGGTTTCGACGATGATCCGGCCGCCGGCTTGTTGGACCGCCCCATAGACGACTGCAAGGCCTAGGCCGGTTCCATAGCCGACGGGCTTGGTTGTGAAGAACGGCTCGAACAGGTGCTGCCGCACTGCCTCGGTCATTCCGCCTCCGGTGTCAGTCACCTGCAGGAGGACATGCTCGCCCGGCCGAGTCCCCGGATGTTCCTGGACAAACCGATCGTCGACGTCGACATTGCTGGTCCGGATGGTCAGTGTTCCTGCGCCGCTCATGGCGTCCCGGGCGTTCATGGTGAGGTTGATGACGAGCTGTCCAAGCTGAACCTGGTCGATGAGAACGTTCCAGAGGCCCGGGGCGAAGTCCCGGGTTATTCTCACGGAGGGTGGTACTAGTTCTACAATGGACTGGAGCGTGAGGTCGATAGACTGATTGAGGTTGACGCAGGTCGGGGCTGGGCTCCCATTGCGGCTGAAGGCCAGCAGGTTGTGCGTGAGATCGGCAGCCCGCCGGGCAGCCCGCTCAGCCTGGGCCAGCGGCTCAGCAATAGAGTCCTGTGGACAGACCTGTTCCTGTACGATGCTGAGGTTTCCGAGGATGCCTGTCAGCAGGTTGTTGAAGTCATGGGCGATTCCACCTGCCATCAGGCCGAGGGCGTCCATTTTCTGTGCCTGAAGCAAGCGCGCGGCCATGCGCTTGCGGTCGGTGACGTCCATCAGCAGTGCAAGATGTCCTATGCGCTTGCGGAGCGGAGCGACGTGGAGGTCATAGGAGCGCTCCGCGCCGTTGTGGACGAAGGTCAACTCGACGTCAGAGCCCGGCATGGTGGATGCAAGAGCAGGCAGAACCTGCGCCCCATCGGTACCCAGGACGTCGTGGGCAGAGCAGTCCAGGATTGCCTCGGCGGCGGGGTTGATGTCGACAAGTCGACCTCGGCCGTCGAGAACAAGCACCCCATTTGGGTCGGCCTCCAGGACGTGTGAGCGGGAGATTGGGATAAGGTCGAGGAAGTGGAAGCGGTACAGGGCGAGGAAGAGGGCTATGCCGCTCAGAGCGAAGGCGAAGGGAGTGAGGTCGACGCCAGTGACGGGGGTCCGGCTGACCAGGAATACGATGTTGGCGGTCCACGGAACGGCCAACGCGATCAGAACGGCGATCGTCTGACCACGGTATGCAGGCGGCGCCTTGAACAGGCCGCGCAGCAGGATTACGACACCCGTCAGCAGAAGTGCATATAGGTATGCGCTCCAGATCCAGAACAGTGGACCCAGTCGTGTGTCGACGCGCAGGAGTGCACCGGGGGCCGTGATGGGTGCGGCGGTTACCTGAGTCCAGAGCAAATGATGCAGGTCGTTGAACCAGGCAAGGACAAACACCGCGATCGGCTCTACTGCTGCAAGCGCTGCAATGCGCGTGACATCGCGCTGTGGTCTTCCATCATATCTGAGGGTGAAGACCAGCCATGCGACGCCCAGAGCACCACCAAGGAACGACATCTTCACCCAGAACAGGAAGGAATCGAGTGTCGTACTGCCGAGGAGGAAGAGCGAGACGAAAATGTTCAGAACCACGAGATACATGGTCGCCGAGAAGGCTCCAGCGCCCTGGGAAGGTCTGCGTCGCCATGCGAGGACTGCGACAGCGGCGGAGATAGTGGCTGCTGCCAGTAGAGGTAGCGTGTACGGCGTTATCTGCATGTTCAACCCTTTTCCATCCATTTCATGTGCGCGGTCACTCCACTCAGACGAGTTTTGGCCCTAGTCTTCCGCAAGGCCGCTTGTGAGCAGTCTAGCCACAGATGTGCATGTGTCAAAAAAAATGAACGGAGTGGCAGGTGCTCCACGCGGAACGCCGCGGGCGAACGAGACGATGAAGCCCCGGAACCGTGGTTCCGGGGCTGGTGGCTAACTGATACAGGGAAGACTACTTCGCGTTGTTCGCCCCTGGCTTGGGAGCCTTCTGTCCATGCTGGGACTTCGCGGGAGTCTTCTTGGCTTGTGCAACTGGTTTTGGTCCTTGCTTCGGAGCAGCTACCTTCAGAGCTTCCTTTCCACCCTTGATGACGGGAGCCTTGTTCACTACGGGAGGTTTCTTCTCGGCTGGCTTTGCTGGTCCGTGCTGTAGCTTGGTTGCTATTGCGGGCTGCTGCCCGTGTTGCGGAGCGTTCTTCACGGGGACCTTCGTTTCGACAGGTTTCTTCTCGGCGACCGTCGGTGTGTTTCTGGCCTGGGGCTTTGGAACGCTGGGAGTCTGCGGTACTGGTCTTGTCTCAGTGGTCGCCGCGTGCGATGGCCTGCGGCCGCGTCTGTGGGAAGGAGCGGCGACGGGAGTGGTCACGGCAGCGGAGGGTCTGGGCTTCTCCGAGGGACGTACTTTGGCGGGGCTGGCAGCAGGTTGCTGCTGGGGCTTCGTCTCTGTGGGCGAGACAAGACCGGCTGCTGCCATCGCTGCGCGCACTTCGGCGCGGAAGTCGCGGGCGGGTCTGGTGGAGCTCACAGATTTTGCGGTGGGGGCCTCGACCACAGAGCGCTGAGGCGCCGTGGATGAAGTGGGCTTTGCCTGGGCGACAGGAATGGGTGTCGGCTTGGTTGTCACTGGCGTTGGTACGGGTGCGGACACCGGAGCAGCTGCGCTCGTCGTCATCGGTCTCTGTTCCCGGTCACGGTGTTCGAAGCGGCCACGCCCTCTGCTACGGCCGCGGTCATGCTCAAGAGCACGCTGAGGCGTTATGGACGGGGCGGCGGCCTGAACGGGAGCAGGTGCAGGAGCGGTGATGATCGATTGTGCAGCCACCGCTGGTTCAACCGCACCGTTTTCTTGATGATGGATACGCCCATGCACGTCGATCAAATCGGGCTGCTGGCGGGCGGGCGTCCCAGGACGGAGGCGCGAAAGGTCGGTCTTTACTCCCTCCAGCGACGGAAGGAACATGAGGCGAAGAGCGCACCACCACAGATATTCGGCGTCGGGTCCCTTGAAGTCGTCGAGGTCCAGGAGGCCGTGTGCCAGCTCGTTGCGCATGTTGGAGCCAAACTTCTCGACAAGCAGTCCTCTGAGATCAAACATGAGGTCGCGCCCGAAGACACGTTCAGCTTCATCCATGTCCAACAGAGCTCCCAGGACGCGCTCCTGCTCGACGTTGCGCATGTCGATCTTGCTGGTGACGACGCCGGCCTTCTTCAGGACGAAACGTACGGCATTTTCGACCTGCGGCGTCAGGAGCGAAACCGCGACAAGAAAATCGCCATTCATGCCGGCATCCATGCCCCGGGCAAAGATCTCCTCGCGGCCGACGGGCACGAATGGGTTGTCTGTCGTGAAGGCACGCCAGTCATCCAGTCTGACGACATGTTCTGACAGGACCTGACGACGAGCGGGATCGAGCAGCGCGAGTACAGCGATCTGACGGTTGCGGGCAGCCTCCTGGTACAGTTCGGCTTCCTTGGCCGTGCGGATCTCGCGGGTGTCGCCCGTGAAGGCGGCGGGAGCGTGAGAGGCAGCCTTTCCCTCCTGATCCATTCCGACAGTGCTGATGAGGTACTGGAACGGCATCCTGCCCGTCTTGGCGTCGACCTGCTCCTCCAGTTCTGCTGGTTTGGGTGTTTCGGCCAGATTGGCGAGAGCAACCAGGGCTCCGCGCAGGTTCTTGTTCTTGACCTGGTCACGTGCCCATTGGGTGATTCCGGCCGGATCCATGCGCGACGGCTTCTTCATGGGAGCATCGTTGCGCTTGAGCTCGAGCGCATCGACCTGCTTCTTGAGCTCGATGACAGCCTGCTCGTTGCCGGGGACCTTGGCAAGCGACTCCATAGCGCTGCGCATCAGTTCGAGTGCGTGGTCGGTGATGGGCTGGGCCTCGGACTGCACGACGTCGGCCTGCCTGACGTAGGTGTCGGCGGCGCGCTTGAGAGCCATCTCCCTGTTCTTGTCCTGCCCTGCGGCGGTTTCGCAGCGAGCTTTGACCTGCCAGTACAGGCGGGCGGTTTCCCACTGTCCAGCGGCTTCGCAATGCTGTGCACTTGTCCCGCAGATGCTGGCAAACCGGGAGGCGTTACCTTCGCCGGCGTCCAACAGCAGGTTAATGAGCTTGGCCCACCAGGGCGTCGGCTCCTCCGTGCCAAACTCACTGAGCTGTTTCTGAAGGTAGTCGATGGTCTTGCGGTACGCCTTGGTCTCCTTGCCCAGGAAGACGGCGATGTCGAAGGAACGCTTCAGGCGATCGTAGCCATCCGCCCACTGAACGACGTCCTTGAGATGAAGGGCGCTGCTCAGATAGCTGTCGACAGCCAGGCTTGCGACACCGGCGTCACCCTGACGTACCCAGAGGATGTCGGCCAGGCGGGACCGCAGTTCCGCGTCCTGGACGGTTTCGATGAGCTGTTTGATCACGCGCAGCTCGTCGGTCGAGAAGTCTTCGGGGAGCGGCGTGCGTGAGTACTGAAGATCGGCGGCGGGGACGAATGGGTCGCGCGACGGGGTCTCGAGCTTGAGTTCGGGCGAAGCGACGGCACCGAGGAACGTGTAGACGGCCTCTGTGCGCGAGTCATGCGCCTTGCCTGCTTCCTGCGCCCGCTGGTAGAACAGTTTGGCGTACACCGAGCACAGTTTCTGGTCAGCTTCGACCAGGACTTGTTGCCAGGCTGTGCGGTCGATGTCTTCTTTCTTGATGACGAATCTGGTGATTGACACGGGTTCCTCCGGGTGGATGTGTGGTGTGGGAGATATCACGTGGAAAAGGGGAGGCTGATACCGGGAAGCAGTTTCCTGAGAGCGCGCACAAACGTCTTGAACTCGTCGCTCGTGCTCAACTGACCAGAGGCAGTGATACGCTTCGCACCACTATCCAGTGCGATTCGCCAGAACACAGGCTGGTCGGCCCGCTGCACGCGATCCCAGTTCCAGATATTCGCCTTGTCGGCGGCACGCCAGAAACGCTTCCATGCTTCAAGGGACGGTTGAAACGCGATCTGAGGTTCTGAGCCTGCGCGCGCGTACAACGTCCCCGCCTCCCAGTGGACCGTTACGGTCCACGAGGTGCCACAGCCGAGCGCCACTTCCACAGTGACGGGCTCAGCCGGCTCGATAGCAAAAGTCATACAATCCTCCTTGCGGCCAAAGCGCTGTCCCACGGCAACGAGCGGCCACACGCACGACTCGGGGGTGCGATCGCCCGTGCACTCGGCAGCTCAGGAGTCCCTTTCAGGACCCGCAGGCGCCCGTGCACCTCTCCTAGTATATCGGATTTGCGGCGCGACAACAGACACGGGTTTGTCACACGCGGTGAGGCCTCAGTTGTGAAAGGAAGTCGCCCGGCGGGGAAGCCGGGCGATGTGGAGGGAGAAGAAGAGGCGAAGGTGGTCTAGCCTTCGTTGTGTTGTCCTGTTGGCTCAACTGAGGTCCAGCTCTTGCTGACCGAACTCTCAGTTTTCTACTGCCACCTGTGCTACACGCCTTCCGAAGCATTCGTACATGGTCATCTTCATCACTCCGTCATTCGTGCATGGAGATCAGTCATTCCCGCGAACCGATTCGTCATTCCCGCGAAGGCGGAGGGCCATTCCTGTTTGTCTATTTGTCATTCCCGCGAAGGCGGGAATCCAGCGTTGTTCCATTCCCGGCCAGACCAACATGACCTTCCGGCTGTGCCCACGCCCAGCCGACAGCTGAGAACAGGAGTGATTTTCAGGAAAGAGCAGTTTCACGAGAGTGACGCCGACCAGACCCGACACGCCTTACTTGATCAGCGCCAGTGGTGTAAGCACCACCATCTGCCTGGGCATGTTGGGCGTCACCTGGATTTCGCTGCCCTGTCTCACGACGGGCAGATCAGCGGGCAGGGTCTTTATGAACTCGTCGACCGTGGGTGCCCCTTGCCAGCGAGCACTGGTGCTGAGACTGTAATGGGTGGGGATAAAGGTACGGACCTTGGCCCGCTGCAAGAATGGCACAATCTGATCTGATGGAATGACATAGCCATCGATATTGGCGAGGAAGACATCGGCATTCTCGATAGCCGCCAGGACGTCAGGGTCGGTGATGGGACCCGAATCCCCCAGATGCACGATCTTGACTCCGCCGATCTCGAACACAAAGACGACATGGGGCATGGTCGATGGACCGGATGGCGAACCCTCGTAACCGGCGTAACCTGTGATTTTGACCATGCCGACCCGGTAGGTCCCCGGAGCCGTGATGAGTTGAGGCGTACCGCCGACCCCTTCCACATTGTTATGGTCGGGATGGGCATGGCTCACGGTAACGGCGTCTGCCTGCAGGTCCTTCGGCAATACGTTCAGCCCGATCGGATGCGCAAAGTCGCCATAGGGATCGCTGATGATACGTGTACCATCGGGCGCGGTAATCAAGGTGCATGAGTTCCCTATAAACTGGAGCGTTACAGGTGCGGGTGCAGGGGTTGCAGCGGCGCAGCCCACCAGCAAAATCGGCAACGCACAGAGCATCAGGGCAACAAGATGAGATGGTTTCATGTTGAACTTGCCTCCTTGTTGGAATGGTGTGGAAATATATTGGTTAAACATCCGCAATCACCGTCCTGTCATTCCCGCGCAGGCGGGAATCTATCCTTGCCGTCAGGGTTGTCCACTAGCCTGGCAACTACTCATGAGTCTGCCCTCCGGCTGCATTAGGCGTGGATACCAAACACGGCCTGCACCAGGCGGCCGAACGCGTAGGAGGCTGCTGCGGCGCCAAGGCCGGTGATGACCATCTCGCGGATCTTGCGCCGGAAGGCGTTGCTGCCGGCGGTTAGGGTGATGATGCTGGCGACAGTGGCAAGGGCGAGTCCTGCGAACAGGACGCTGAAGATCAGCGCCGTGAACGAATTCCGCGCGAAGAAGTAGGGGAGGACGGGGAACAGCAGTCCGATGAGGTAGGCAGTGCCGGTGAACAGGGCGCTGCGGATCTCGTTGACGGACGTGTTTTCGGTGAGGAGCCCGATCATTGCCTCTTTGTTCGATGCCAGCTTGCTGGCGATCTCATCGGTCAGGTCGGCGGGCATGCCTGATTCAGTCAGCTTCCTGGCCAGTTCTGCTTGCGCTCGCCTGGGTGCGACACTGAACAGGAGGTCGGTCTTGCGCCGAATACCTTCATTGACCTGGCGCTGACTGCGGACCGAGACCCAGGTCCCGATAGCCATAGACAGAGCGCCGGCAAGGCCGACGACGAGGCCGTTGACGCCGACGATCTGCGGACGCGTCGGGTAGACGGCCGAGAGGCCGGTGACAGCACCAAGCAGTTCGACGAGACCGTCGTTCATGCCCATCACGAAATCGCGGACGTTGTCTTTGGGCAATGCGTTGAACTGTGATTCCAGCTCTTCCTCGTGACCAAGCTCGTCCTCGATGATATGGGCGATATCGGTCTTTTCGGTCTCTTCCAAGGCTGCGGAGTTCAGGAACTCATGGTATGATTCCACAGCGGTCGCCTCGGTGATTTCGAGGAGGGATAGATAGCGACGTGTCCCCAGCATCCGGCGCAGGAGTTGCGCCCACGCGAAGGAGAACCACGACGGCTCGACGGTGGCGATGCCACGCTTGAGAAGGAACGCACGCCAGAAGGCCATGTGGACTACCTCGACCCGAGCCAGCTCCGCAAAGCGCTCGCGCAGGGCAAAGTTTTTCTCGGACCCGGCCAGGTATGCATATAGACGCGATGCACTCCGCTCGTCGGCATAGAAGCTCATCGCTTTGGTCGTCTCATTGATCATAGAAGACTCCTTTCAGACTGGCTAACATTGTGAAGACCATTGTACCTGGTACCAAGGGGTTCACAATTCAGCGGTGGAAGGTGTGGCGGAGGACAATTGCCTGCTGGGGGCACATCTCGTGGCAGCAGTAGCAAAGCACGCAGGTCCTCCGGTTGAACTGCGGGTACGGTGCGAGCTTGATTGCCTTGGCAGGGCACCGCTGGGCGCAGATGCCGCATTTGATGCATTTCGACGTGTCTACCATAGGGATGGGTCGGTTGGAGGCGCCGACGATGCGCTGGAGCGTTGCCGCGATGGACACAACTGCACCACCAAGATAGCTGCGAGGCCTCGCGAACGCCGGCTGGATCGGTGTGAGGTCGCCCACTGCGAGTGTCCCGTCGGGGACAGGAACGACATGTGACAGCGGCGTGAGTTCCCAGTCGATACCCATCATGCGGCACATGGCCCAGTCTGTGAGGACAGGATCGTCCGCGACGATGACAGCCCGCAAGTGTCTGGGCCTTCCTGCCGACGGTCCCTCACCGTCCATGCCGAGGATGCCATCCATGACGATCCGTTCATGGACGGGAAGGCTCGTGTGGAGGTCCAGCAGGCACCTGGCAAACTCGTCGCCGGACGGGATCATGTGGAGACCCGTGCGCTCAGCTTTGGGCGTGAGTCCGAACAGGTTCTTGACGGCGCCCGTGACCAGTGTCAGTGAATGGGTTTTCGCCTTGGGCAGGTTGAAGAGGACCTTGCACTGCCACAGCAGTTCGGGCAGGGTGACAGGCCGGGGGCTCCGTGGGTGCTCGATATGGACGTGCCTGAACCCGTACCGGTCAAGGTTGGAGATGGTGACCCGATTGTCGCCGGTATATTCCTCGAGGCCGAAGTCGGCGGCCAGGCGTTCGCTGGGGACATGGTTGCCCGGAATGTCGCCGACGATGACGCGCAGTCCGTGCCCGAGCAAAAACTGGACGAAGGCATGGATGAAGTGAGGGTTGGTGGCCAGCGCCCGTGCGGGCTCTGCTTCCTGCAGGATGTTGGGCTTGACGAGGACCGTGTCGCCAGGAATGAGCCCGCCCAGAAGGAACTCCTGGCGGCTTGTGAACACCTCACCCAACCGTACTTCGTCGTAGTCGTCGAGCCGGTCGATCCATGCCTGCATACGTGCCTCCTGTTGTGTATCAACAGGATAGCAGCAGCAGCCCGGGACTCAACCCTTTTGCTGTACGGGGACGGGTTCGCGAAGGGCTCTGAGCGCATGACGTGTCGGCAAAAGGAAGGCCAGCACCGCCAGGATGGCCGTGACACCGAGCAGCAGGCGATACGCTGACGTGATGCTGGTGTGCTGCGCCCACTGACCCAGGAAGATGACGACGACACCGCCGAGTCCCCAGGAAAGGCCCATGATGGAGGCGGAGACGAGGCCGCGGTGGTTCGTGACCAGTTCGTGCGCGAAGACAATGTTGGAGCTCAGGGTGAAGCAGCTGAAGAAACACATGGCCGGGAACCAGACAATGCTGGTCGAACCGGTCAGGACGAACATGAAGAGGGTCATAGCCACACCGGCCGCCCCGATGAGGTTGATCGTCCTGCGGCCGATGTGGTCGGAGAGCTCGGCCCCGATGACGTTGGCAATCGCGCCTACAAGCGAACCGACGGCGAGGTAGACGCCGGCTTTGCCCGGCTGGAATCCGAGTTCCTGGAACAGCAGGGGCAGCAGGACGGTGACGCCGTTGTAGATCGTCGCGGTGAGCATGGCGTTGACGACGAGCATGAGGTACCCTTTAAAGGCAGGGCTGCCCATCATGCGACCGCCGTTGCCGTTCCGTGTCGCTGTGACGGGGTCCTCCTGCCGTGGGAGAGCGAACACCTGGAAGAACGCCAGCGCGATGCCGGGGATGGCCAGGATCCAGAAGCGCTCGAGGTGCAGCAACCCGAAGAGAGGGATGACCGTCAGCGAGCCGACAAAGGATCCCATGGATCCGCCGAAGTTGAAGACGGACATGAACCGGCCCTTATTCGTCGAGGACAGCTGACTCATACCGGCGGCTCCCTGTGGATGAAACATCGCAAGCGACAGAGCAATGGCGGTGAAGATGAGCAGGAGCAAGCCGAAGCTGCGGGCAACAGGCAGCAGTGCCAGCGAAACGGCCGCGAGGATGGAAGAGGCGACGACAAACACGTTGGCGTGCCGCATGCGGTCGGACAGCAGACCGAAGATCGTCTGGACAAGGCCCGAGACAATGGGGAGACTGGCACCGAGTGCGGCAGCTTCCGCCAGTGAGAAACCGAGATGGGTGCGGAAGACAGGAACGAGAGGGGGAAGGAAGGCGGCGTACCATTCGACGAGGAAGTGACCACCGGAGATTGCAATCAGTGCTTTTCGTATGCGGATCATCGTTCAGCTCTCTCCTGGAGCATGCGAAAAAGGCAACCTCGGAGCGAGCAGACGAGTCCGCCATGAACGCGAGCAATGTTCCGCGCGAGGCTACCTTCTTCTGTGATTAGTATAGCAAACCTTCAAAATATGTCAACATCCGAAATACCTTAGGCTGCATGCTGTTTTTGGACATTGGTGAATCAGTGTGCAGCATCCAGACTTCTGTCTAGAGGTTCCACGGTAGGTGTGGCAGTTCGGTGTTGGCGATCCTGGTCACTCATCCCCGACGAACCTGTCTCCGGCAATCCCTCTGAGCAACCGACGCAGCTCACGTGGGTCCGTATGACCGTCGACCTGCAAGGATATCTCTCCAGTCATCGTGCTGAGCATGAGCTTGTGGGGAGGTTCTCCGACGGTACGTTGCCCAAAGCGGTCCGGAGAAGGAGTGCCCTGAAGCAGAGTGATCTCTTCGATGTCGGCGTAGCCCAGCACACGAGCCGTTGGCAGTTCCACCAGGACATCGGCGAGTATCATCCCGACATACCCGTCAATGAGCGCGAACGGCGCCTGGGCAGCGTACCACATCTGCTGGAAACGGCTTGCCCCCTGCGCTTTTGCGTCGGCCGTTCTCGTCTCGCGAATTCTGCGGACTTTGGCTTGGTCGAACGGGGCAAGCACGACAAACGAGCGGGTCAGCAGCATGGTCAACCCAACGGACTTGAAGGCGCCCTGCCGTTCGATCGCCTGACAGGCGAGGAGGACGGTTTCCACTTCAGGGGTATCCATCAGAATCTCAAGTCCAGAATGAGCACGAAGATCGAGACGAGAACCATGAGCACCGAATAGGGTATGGCAGACACAGACTCTTTCGCACGACTCGCAGATTTCCAGCTGATGTAGAAGACAAGAAATAGCGCGGGGACGAGCATGCCCCAGTAGTCGGTGCGCGCACCAAAGCGCCAGAACAGGGCTCCCATGATAGCCGTACAGACGGCGGCAACAACTGTCACCAGTAGTTCACTAGCCCATCGCTTGCTCATGTTGACCCCCTCTCAATCATCTCGCCCAGAACGCACGTGCACTGTCAGGATAGTCCAAGGTGGCCGACGGTCAATGACAGGTGACCTCTGAGCGGGTGACGGAGAGAAGGCGGCACACATCTTTTCCACTCCGCAGGATGTGTAACGTTCGAACGCGGTGACCGTAGACAAGACGTGGAGGTGATACCGATGGGATTGATCCTTGTACCGTTTGGCATTGTTGTCGCCGCGCTTCTTGTGGTGGGAGCCGTCACGGGAGCTGCATTCAGGTTCGTGTGGATTGTGCTCAGACTTATCTTTGTGTTGTGCTTCTGGTGGCTGCTCCTGCTCATCGGTGGCGTTGCCCTGCTGAGATCTACCCTGCACTGACCGGGGCATCATTCGCATATGGCACGTCAAGGCGCCCGGAGAATTCGGGCGCCTTGAACATCCTTGGTCATGTGAGCTGGCTGTAATGCCGCAAACGCTGTCAAGATGGAGCGCATGCCCATCTTCTCCTTGATATCTTTACAGGAGACTATTGACTGACACCAAATGTTTCCTACTCTTAGCTTATCAAAGTAAGGGGGAATCGTGATGAAGAAGATAACCAACAGCAAGCGTATGGAACTGGTTCTGGCGAGGCTACAAAGCTACTGGGAAACTGAAGATCCGCGTCGAGTCGGCGGTCTGACTGAATCTCAGCTTTCGTTGCTGCTCTCACTTTCGGAGCATCCTGGATGCCGCGTGCAGGACACTGCCGAACGGCTTGACCTGACTGCTCCGACTATCAGCATCGGGGTCCGCAGACTGGAGAAAATGGGGCTGGTGCAGCGCGATGCCGATCCTGACGACCGGCGTGCCGTGTGCCTGCTTTTGTCGCCACAGGGCAGGAAAATTGCTTCCAAGGCACGTTCTCTGCGTGCAGCAAAATTGGAGACAATGCTCTCCAGGCTGGCAGCGGATGAGCAGGAATCGCTCCTCGAGATGCTGGAGAGGGCGGTTCCAGAGGCTGATTAAGGGCACGTTGCTGTAGCCTGTTGATAAGATGGGGGAGGTTACCGTGAACGCACGACCTGTTTCTGCCGACACCACCTGGATGGGAGCGGTCGATTGGGATCGCAAGCTGTTCGACTCGCTCATTCCGCTGCCCGAAGGAACCAGCTACAACGCGTATCTTGTTCGCGGGAGCGAGAAAACGGTATTGATCGACACCGTCGACCCGACGAAGCTGGACGTCCTGATGGCTCAACTCGATGCGGTTGACCATCTGGACTACCTTGTCGCCCAGCATGCCGAACAGGACCACAGCGGCTCCATCCCCGCCGTCCTTGCTCGGTATCCTGGGGCTATCCTCGTGACGAATCCGAAGGCAAAGGAGCTGCTGCAGGAGCATCTGGACATTCCGGACGAGCGGTTCAGGACGGTCGCCGACGGCGAGACCCTGTCGCTGGGCAACAAAACCCTGCGGTTCATCTACCTGCCGTGGGTCCACTGGCCTGAAACAATGGGCACGTACATTGAAGAAGACCACATTCTATTCTCATGCGACTTTCTCGGCTCACACCGAGCGCAGACGGGTCTGTTCGCCGAGAGGGATGTGGTCATGCGAGGCGCCAAGCGCTACTATGCCGAGATCATGATGCCGTTCCGCAGCTTCGTCATCAAGAATCTGGACAAACTGGCCGGCACACAGGTCGACATGGTCTGTCCCAGCCATGGCCCTGTCTACAAGGATCCGGCGTTCATCATGGAGGCTTACCGCGAGTGGGCAGGGGGGCCTCCGCACAATAAAGTCGTCATCCCCTTTGTCTCCATGCACGGGAGCACGCTGAAGATGGTCGATCACCTCACGGCGGCCTTGGCCGACCGGGGCGTCGACGTTGAGCGGTTCGATCTGACGACCGCCGATCTGGGTGAGGTCGCCATGTCCCTCGTGGACGCTGCGACCATTATCATCGGTACTCCTGCTGTACTGACGGGTCCGCACCCCAAGACCATCGAGATCGCATACCTGGCAGGAGCTCTTCGTCCCAAGGCGCAATTCGTGTCAATCGTCGGATCGTTCGGGTGGGGTCAGCGCATCGTCGATGTGCTGGGCGGACTGATTGCCCCCCTCAAGGCCGTGGTGCTGACGCCGGTCCTTGCAAAGGGTGACCCTCGTGCCGCCGACATGCAGGCCATCGATGCGTTGGCGGACACGATCGCGGCCAAGCACCGCGAAGCGGGCCTTCGCTGAGCGACAGCTTTTTTATGTGTGAGACAACCCCCGGCTGAGGTAAGGCCGGGGGTTGCCGTTATGTTCTTCACATCTCCTGTCAGGGTAACAGGTACCCAGCCACGAGAAGTGTTGTTTATTTATTGCACGTCGGTTAGAGGTTGCTATGGGTTAATTGGCTTCACCGGTACCCACGTCGCTCCGCCATCCGTTGTCGTGAAGAGCTTACCTTGTCCATCAAGGCCCCAGCCGGTCGTGGCATTGCTGAATGAATAGGTCCTGACATCCGCATTGTTCGAGACGGGGCCCAACGTCCAGGTGCCGCCGCCATCGGTGGTCTGGTACGACTGCATCACGTGCTTGCCGTTCTGCACGAAATCCAGCATGACGACGCCATTCTTCTTCTGGTCTCCAAAGAACACGGGAGAATACGCGTCGGCGTAGTAATCGTTCGCAGGGGATAAGCTCTCATATGCAGCAGGAACCGGCACTGACCAAAGTTTCCACGTCACGCCGCCGTCCGTTGTCTTGAACATCAATACATATATGTCCGCACTATAGGAGCACGTCACAAATCCGGTGTCGGGCGTGGAGAACGTCATGCCGGTTGGGTAACCCTCTATTCCGTTCATTGTTCCAGCTGCATCCGTCATGCCCGTGATGTCGCCGTCGAAAGAGAAGGTCTTGCCACCGTCGGTGGTCCGGTACAGAGATTTTGCCATCTGTCCAGCTCCGGGCGTCCCAGTAATCATGAGGTAGCCATTCAACGAATCGGCAAAGCTGATCTTGAGGCCGCCGATGTCGTTCTTCTCCCACTCCAGCGTGGTCGTGATCGACGTATTGTTCCATGTCGAGCCGCTGTTGGTAGTACGGTAGACCACAATCTGTGGCTGATTGTCAGTGCCGGAATTCGTTGCGACGAACGCCATCTGTTTGTCGAGAAAGCAAGTGCCAATCGCGGGGAGGGTCTGTCCGGATATGGGCGCTTGAACAATGGAAACGTCCGTCCACGTAGCTCCGCTGTCCCCTGTCCTGAAGATCTGGTCGTCCTTGGTCAACGCCCATCCGACCTTGCTGTCTATCATCGCGATCTGTGAGAGGTCGCCTGGCTGCGTCATAACGGCTGCTCGTTTCGGCTTGGCGAGAGTTGCCACGAGCACGATTGCCACCGCCAGCACTGCCACGGTCGAAACAACAACTGCTGTTCTTGTATTCTTGTTCACCAAAATCGCCTCCAGGCGTCTACTGCAAGTCTATTTCGATCACCCTGGTTAGCTTACATACCGCGCCAGGCAACCGATCTTGCCCATCTGAGACGCCACATCGCCTCACGGAGTTCCCGGCCATCCGCACGATATGGGGGAACGGCGTTCTTCGCAGGTACAACAACTGTGTGTTTTGGTCGTTGTACCAGAGCAGACGCTGCCTAGCTCCTGACTCTTGCCTGGTTTGCCACGGCAGCAGCAGCCTTAGCAACAGTCTCAGGGTCGCCGAGGTAGGCGTGGCTGATCGGCTTGAGGTGGTCGTCCAGCTGGTACACAAGCGGGATGCCCGTCGGGATGTTCAGTTCCACAATGTCGTCGTCGCTGATGTCGTCGAGGTACTTCACGAGGGCGCGGAGCGAGTTGCCATGGGCGGCGATGATGACCTTTCGGCCGGCCTTCACCGACGGGGCAATTGTCTCCTCCCAATAGGGAACGAACCGTACGACGGTATCCTTGAGACATTCTGTTACCGGAAGTTCTTCAGGGGAGACGTTCGCGTAGCGGGCGTCATGTCCCGGCCAGCGGGCGTCCGACCTCTCAAGAGCAGGTGGCTGGGTGACGTAACTGCGCCTCCACAGCTCGACCTCAGCGTCGCCGTACTTCGCGGCCGTCTCTGCCTTGTTGAGTCCCTGCAGGGCTCCGTAGTGGCGCTCGTTGAGCCGCCAGCTGCGTACCTGCGGGATCCACATGAGGTCCATCTCGTCGAGGACGATCCACAGTGTGCGGATGGCACGTTTGAGGACTGATGTGTATGCCAGGTCAAACGTAAACCCGCTCTCCTTCAGGAGCCTTCCTGCGTCGTGCGCCTCTGCGATTCCCTTCTCGGACAGGTCGACGTCGGTCCAACCGGTAAACCGGTTCTCCTTGTTCCATGTGCTTTCACCGTGCCGAAGCAATACTACTTCGTACATGTGTCTCCTCCTTGGAAGGTCGATTCTCCTTCAGCATAACGGATGCATCAAGGACATCGTGAAACGTATGTGGAGGGACGGATTGCATCAGCGGTCTGCGATCGACCGCTCAAGGCGTCCGCGCGCGAGAAGGAGCGGAATGGCCACGACCTGCACGGCAATGCCGGGAAGTCCCTGCCGCTCCCAGCAGAGAGTGAAACACTATGGGCAGTAGCAGCCCTACGGCCAGCAGCAGACCGGTGGTTGTCAGGGTTCGGACAGGAAAGCGTCGTGTCATCGGTACCTCAATATCCAGCAGGATGAATGACCCTCACTATAGGAACAGCCCACGCGGCTGTCAACCTGCGTTCTGGAGACATATGCTGCAACAAATGAAGCCCGGCTGAATAGCAGCCGGGCGGAGGAATGGTCAGGTCTGGCGTTCTAGGGGTGCCGGGCGATGTCGTCCTGGGAGTCGGATTGCTGGGCAGGGGGCTGGGGTGGAACAAACGTACTCTGCGGGCGCGACGGAGGCGGGGGAACCTGATTACGGTCGCCGCTCATTGATGTGATGTACAGGGCTGCTCCACCCGCGATCAGGAGGACGGGCACGACGATGCGGCCCGCCGTACCAAGATGGAACCCTCCGATGCCGAGGACGACTTCGAAGAAGAGACCGAAGGCGACAAACAGAACGAACGCGGCCTGCATAGTCTTCTCGCCCTTGTGAACCTCTGCCACGTCACCGGCGCGCTTGCCCCACAGGTACTGACCCAGGCCGATACTTCCTGGAAACAGGAGAGCCCACGCATAGGCCCAACTCTGCCATTGCCCTGTGATATTCTGGACGAAGAGGATGATGCCCGTCACGGCGACAATGCTGCCGAAGGTGACCAGGCCTTCGTTGCTGTGGTGCATATCGCGGAAACCGAGAGCCATGATGAGTCCGCCGGGAACGATGACCCAGAAAGGCCACAGCCAGGCTTCCACGTCGATGTGAATAAATCTGGCGACCAGGATCCAGGCGCCCACGGCCAGAAGCAAGAGTCCAAGGGCTCTCGTGTTACGTTCGTGCTGTTCGTTGTTGTTCATCTCGTACCCCCTTGTGCAGGCTGCAAAAAGACCTGGACTCAGGCCCATTGGGAGGGTTGAGCCGGTTTATGCACCATTCACCTCATATACGGCAGGCAGGCTGGTAAGTTACACCGGGGTTTCCGTCTGTGCAGCCAGGGAGAGCTCGAGCTCGTGTACCCAGCGCTGAGCCCGTATGGTGATACTGCTCGGTCCCGCTGCAACGGGGTCGACGAAACTGAGAGTGCCCACCATGGCGCCCGATGTGCTCAGCATACGGGCGCCATGTTTGAATGCGGACCCCGGAGAGTTGCGATAACTGCAGAAAAGCGCGACATGTTTGCGTGCGAGAGGAGCAGTCCGGATATAACTGCGAAGCACAGGGCTGAATGTGCCGAGCCAGACAGGACTGCCCAGGATGATGAGGTCGTAGGTTGAAGCGTCATGTTGGGCAAGGATCAGCGGAGGCTTCTGAGACAGGAGCAGATAGCGCAGTGTCCAGAAGTAGTGCCGTGCTCCTGTCCCCGAGGGCTCGCCGACTGCTCTGAGTTCCTCCAGATCTGCCTGTGCTGCCTTGGCGACCTGTTCGGCGATGGTCCGCGTGTGGCCGGCGGAGGAGTAGTATATGACCAGGACCTTGAGCCGTTTTCCTGCAACCTGCATGAGCTTCCCCCTAGCGGAACGACCTCCGCAGGACGTAAGTATATGCAGCTTTTCCCTGCTTGCCACGCCCCTGCATTGACTCACCTAGACTGACCATGAACTCATTCCATCAACTCATGAGAGATAAGAGTGAAGTATGCCACAAGAGTATTGGTCCTTTGGACGAGAAAGGAGCAGAGGGAATGGAGCTCACGATGGTAGGGGTACAGGCATACCTGAAAGTGGGAAAAGCAAAGAGTCGCAGGTGTTAGACGACTTCTGTGAGTCCACTGGATACTACAGGAGGCGCACTACCCTCCCTTGGCTGTCAGACTCTTTCAAGCCATGACAGTCTCGATGCAAGTCTCAACATGCTCTATTCCGGCACGCTAACAGTACCCTATCCAATGATATAGACTATGCAAGACACTTCTTGCCTCGGTGGACCAATCTGCTCGATTGTTCCCACCCAGGCGTGAATCCACGCCATCATTCGTCATCCCCGCGAAGGCGGGAATCCATCAGTCGAGCTGCAAGACCACGTACGGATGGAGACGACACTGCGCCTTCGACCGTCTGTGCCCCGCTTCAACTGGGCTGCGGTCTTTCAACCGTGGAAACTGGGGCGTAGGGCGATGCGCACAAAGCAATTTGCCAACATCTAGCTCCTTCTTCTCAAACTAATCAAGGCTGATCTTCTCTTAATTTCGAAATCCTGCTTCTCAATTGGATATTTGACCACTTTCTTCAAACCAAATTTCTCGACGAAATATCTATTCCTGTATAGGCTTCTGATCATATCCAAGATTTCATTATATGATTCCGGGTCCATAAAAGGTGCATTAGATAACCACTGACTAACTAACATGGGTGTGGTGGTCAAATTGACAATCTTAGAGACCTCGAGATTTGACCCCTTGGCAAATTCATTAAAGAAGTCACTCAAGTAGTCTAAAGAAAAATATGCATGTCCATTCCTGCCTGTATCCTTTAATTTCAAGATCGGTTTCCACAAGTTTAGAGTCCTTATGTCAGGAGCTACTCCTTCTATGATCAGAATCTCTCCATCCTTCTTGAGAATTCTCGACATGATTTCGAAACCCCGTTCTAATGATACGAAATGATGCAAACTATTCCTGCAGACTATGAAGTCGTATCTATTTTCTTCAATGTCAATTCCATAAATTGATGAATTCGAAATCTTCACCCTATTTGAGTTTCTACAAAGCCCAATTTTCTTCACAGCCAATTCGGACATCTTCTTGGAGACATCTATACCCTCTCCATATGCATTTTGTAGTAACCCTTGTTCGGGATAAGTATCTAAGAAATACTTCAATACCTCTCCAGTTCCGGTACCAACATCCAAGAACTCGAGCCTGTCATTCATGTTTCTGTTCCCTTCCTCAATAAAATCGTATATTACTGCAAATATGTTGCCTAGGAAGTCCTTGTTTGCTACCCATGGAAGATTATCGAAAGTATCGGCCCTTCTATCAAATATCGAACCTATGTCCAACTTATCATCTGTATCAGACGCATTGAATTCTTTCATATTTTTCTCCTTCTAAGTGATTCCACAACAAACACAAACAAGTGGGTAATGCGTTTGCTTAATGCACGTAGCAACATAATTACAACAACGGTTATGACAACGGCAAGAGGTCGTAGACCCCATGGTAGAACACCGTGTCCAAAATACCAATAGTAGCAAAGTAGCGCGGCGTATAAAGCCAAGTACCAAGTTGGGCAGTCCTTGAGGAATGTTTCAACTTTCCCAGAGGTTGTATCTACTGCGATCTCTCTATTCTTTTTCCATTGTTTTTGTAATAAAGCCAATTTTTCTTTGATGAGCTTATCGTAGCCTTCGCCGAAGCGTACTTTTAGTTCGTCCTCGTCCATCCCTTCGAAAATTTGCAAATTATCAGAAATTCTTCTTTCCTCTTCTGCTTCCAATCCCTTTTTCCAAGAGTTTATGTTCTCGCTTTGAACATTCACCCCATCGGAATATGATCTCGAAACTTCTTCATTATATTCTATCAATATTAATTGACAAATGTACATAAATGGATAAATCTTCACGGGCAAATCTGAAGCATTGAAGATTTGCAAGGGGTAGTTCCAGAACACGCCTGGAGGCAATTTTGCTTGAATGAAGTGGATACTAATGCCCAGTTTTGCTACGGTCGGCCTACTCAGTACCAGGCCCAAGTATTTGTTGCTATTAATTGCAACGGTTTCCAGTGTTTTTGCTAGAATGAGTTGCTGTGGTTGCAAAAGGAGGCCATCACTAGGCATGCGCTTGACTTCAAAGAGTTTTTCTAGCTCCTTGCCATGGTGAAATAAGTCCAAGCTCTGCCCATTCCCTTTCTTGGTTATGGATATCTCGGGATGCAATCTCAAGTTGATCCCGTCAGGATCTATTTGATAATCTGGATCGAATTTATACGGTTCGCCAGAATAGACGATTAGAATCTTTTTGTTGTATAATGCTCTGAGCCAGCTCGTGTCTGGTTTCATGTCTCCCTCCATATTCTATTATGAAAGAATGCAATGAAGTGTCTTCCCAAATACCTGTATGAAATCGAACCGTTATCTTAGGCAAGAGTCTGTTCTCAACAAGGATCCAATTTCAACGAAGCCAAGCTTTGCAAGAAACAAGATAGAAGACTTCGAGTCACATAGTGCAGCAGTGGGGCAAACATAGTTCCACAAATTCTTCTAGACAAGAAACTTCCCAACAAAACGACCATTTCAGAGCTTCCGCATTCCTCGTACATTTACTCTCCCGTTAGTTTCTCGTCAAGTCCCAAGATCGGCTTGCTGCCATTGTTGTTTGCAAGCTTCAATTGGGCCGCGCTCGTTCAACCACGGAAACCAGGCTGCCTACTTCCAGGTTTCGGTGCCGGCTGAGACACTCGATTATCCCTCCAGGTAGCCCTGGCATCTGGGAACCCCTGATGTCACTTTCTTGTCTTCACGCCTGTGCCGTATGCGGTCAGAATCTGGACGTGCGGGTCTCTGTCGAAGTCGTAATCGATCCATATCACAGCGTCGCATCCCTTATCTATTGCGGCTTGCCTGAGTTTCTCATTGACCTGAGGAAGAAACTCCAAGGTCTCCCTTCCACCTGATCGCACCCAATGACTTCGTATGACCTGAGTCGCAAAGATGATGTCGGCAATCTCGTAATCTACCTTGATGTCACCTGTGGACAAAATGACCCTTTCCATTCGCCACCTCCTATCAAAACTACTTCACACTATAGGCGATTGCGCTCGCGATTTCAAAGTTCCAGGCCTTGGTCACCTTGCGCGCAGAGTTTGTATGCTCAAGCCTGTCTTCGCTCTTCTCGCTTTTCTGTAGGCGCCTTGTCGTTTGCTCTTCGCCGCTGTGCTCTGCTTCCTGTTTCTCGCCAGCGAGGAAGAGCGTTGTATGTGGTTTCCAGGGCGGTATACTTCTGCTTGTGAACAGCAAATGGAGAACCTTGGAGTGTTGCGAACCTGCACCAGCTCGCGAGGCAGGCCCGGTCATGACGAATCGCGCTGCTCCGCACCGTCTGAGTACGTCAGCACTGCGCCTGGTCGCCGGCGTACTTGTTCTGGCCGTGCTGATGAGTACAAGCGGGTGTGCGGCTCCAGGACAACTGGTCGCCGCCGTCAGCTCCTATGACATGGCCGAGGTCAACCAGTTCCTGAGTTCGGCTGCTCCCGCTGCAGGTGGTATGGCCCTGGTCGTCGTGAAGGATGGGAAGATCATCGAGAGTGCCGGCTACGCCAGATTCGGCCCCGGGACGGTCGTGGATATTGGCTCCGCGTCACGCTGGCTGGCGGTGGCTGCGATGATGACCCTGGTGGACCAGGGCACGCTTGCGCTGGACGACCCCGTGTCCAAATACCTGCCCGAGTTTACCGGCGACAAGGCCGGCATCACAATACGACAGCTTTGGTCCTATGACTCCGGACTGTCGACGACGGACACCTCGATCGCCGACCGGACGCTGACGCTGGAGGAGTGTGTCAAACGCATTGCCACCAGACCCCTGCTCTCCCTTCCCGGCACCGTGGTGACCGATGGGTCCGTTTCCATCCAGGTTGGAGCCCGTGTCTGCGAGGTTCTCAGCGGGATGACGTGGCAGGAGTTCTTTCGTGTCAGCATTGCCGAGCCTCTCGGCATGAACAGCACCAGCTTCAACCTGATGGGGTTCAATCGGAATCCAGACGTGGCCGGTGGCGCACGCTCGACAGCCGAGGACTATGCCCGGTTCCTAACCATGCTCCTGCAGGGCGGCGTCTGGTCCGGCAAGCATATCCTCTCGAAGGAGGCCGTCGCCCAGATAGAGCAGGATCAGGCTGCTTCATCCACCATCGTTGCGACTCCCTATACCGCAGTCGTGTCGCTTCTACCCTCGACCAGCCGTGCCCGTCCAGGGCTGGGCATGTGGCGTGAGGAAGCCGACCCCGGGACCGGAACCCTCCTTATCGCCTCCTGCCCAGGCACCTACGGGTTTACACCGTGGATCGACTACAAGCTGAACCTCGCAGGGGTCCTGTCCATGCAGTATGACATGAGCAAGGCTGCCTACGCCATCATGCGCGTGCGCCAGCTGGTGCCCCAGGCTATCGCTGCCGGGCCTCGCTTCAAGGATGTCCCTGTCACATCGTGGGCGTATGCCGCAGTCGCCGACCTGAGCGCCCGCGGTCTCGTCACCGGATATGTAGACAGCAAGTTCCATCCGAACAACGCGGTGACGCGAGCAGAATACGCTAAGCTTGTCTGTACCGCCCTGGGCGTCGAGCCGGACACTGTGACGTCCGATCCCTTCAAGGACGTTACGGTCACTCACTGGGCGGCAGGTTACATCGCTGCTGCTGCCAACAGGGGATGGCTGACCGGATACCCCGGAGGCCTCTTCAAGCCCGAGGAACCCGTGAGCATAGCTCAGACGATTGTGGCTGTCGCACGTTCACAGGGCTGGAAGGACACGGCGACGCTTCCCTATACGGACGTCCAGCCCGGCTATTGGGCCTATACATTTATCGAGGCCTGCTTCAGCAGAGGCATCATCAGGAATCCCGACCCCGGCATCGAATCTGAGGGGAAGCTGAACCCCGAGAGCCCCTGCACGCGCGCCCAAGTATGCGTTCTGCTCAGCCGTCTGCTTTCTCTGAAACCCTGACCCTTTGTTAAGAGCTGTAACCGAAACGGGAATCTGCCCCCCTAATGTTACAAGAATGGGGACTGTCCCGTGTTACGAAACGGGGACTGTGCCAAGCACCACAAACGCCCCGGATTGCTCTGGGGCGTCATGCATTTAGAAAGCCTGTGCGAACAACTAATCGTCTTCGTCGTCTTTGGCTTCCTCCGTTTCTTCTTCCTTTTCCTCATCGTCCCAGTCGGTGTCAGTGTCGGCAAGGTCGTCGAGAATATCCTGAAGGTCGTCCAGCTGATCCATCAGATTATCGACATCATCATCCGATAGGTCAGACGCATCAATCTGTTCATAGGCCTCATCGAGTTCCGCACGCAAGCGTGCTGCCTCTTCCACGGTAACGTTGTCCTCATCCAGCTCGCTGATCTCCAGTTCAAGCGCACTGACGATTTCCTCGAGCCGTACTCTCTCGTCATCCATGACTGCCTCCCATGGTGATATGTGAGTGTGATGCCGGCACTATAGAGAAAACGTTCCGCGTTTCAAGCCCCTGACAAAGAAATAATGAACGACCGGGTTCTTGCCCGGTCATCTAGCATGCCCCAGCGAGAGTGGACTACTGTGCTGGAGTCTCGCTCTTGTCCACAGCCGAGCCTTCGACGGTCGGTTTCGCCGGCGCGTCGACAAGCTCAACAGCAATGGTATAGGATGCCGCAAGAGCTGCGACTGCCCCGATGGCCGCCCACACGGGAAGCAGGACTGCACCTACGACACCCGCGGTGAGCGGGATCTCGAACAACGCGACGCCATCCTTGTCCTTGATCGTAATACGCCGGACGTTGCCTTGGTGGACCAGGTCCCTGACCTGCTGCAGCAGCCTCTCGCCGCTGACCTTGAACTCTTCTGTTCGATTGCTCATGTCTCGTCTCCTCTGATGTCCCTGCAGATTCACAGGATCACGGCACTGCGCCTGTCCTGTCGTCACCTTCTCTACGCAGGTGAAGGAGCCGGGGTTACACGTCCACCGGGCGTGGAGGCTTCATGACCTTTTCCACGAACGACAGGACTGCTTCGTGGCGACAGTGGAAGGATACCCAGGGAATCGCAATGAGTTCATATGGCACCTGGCCTGTGATTTTGAGGCATTATACGTACAATACAGGCAGATGCTGACTTGCTGCACCTGGTTTGACAAACCGCCACACAGTATTGAATGGGAATTGCTGTGAAGAAGCCTGTCTCACGATGATGAGGGAAATGAGTGGTGAAGACTCGACAAATACTTCAAGGAGCGACATGATGACAAAGAGCACGATAGCGATCATCACCGACAGCAGCTGTGACATACCAAGAGACTATATCTTGCAGCATCACATTTTCGTGCTTCCTCTTCAAGTGAATATGCCGGAAGGACAGTTCTTTGACGGCGTAGACATTACACCCGATGAGGTCTATTCTCGTATGCCGAAAGTGATACCCTCCACTTCTCAACCTTCTCCGGGTCATGTCCAGCAACTATTCGAACGAATCAAGGAGGAGGGCTATCAGGAAGCCATTGCTGTCTGCATGTCCTCAGGCCTCAGCGGCACATACAGTGTCATTTGCATGTGTGCAAAGGAAGTCGAAGGATTGGTCGTGCAGGCTGTTGACAGCCATCGTCTTTCCATGGCTTTGGGGCTTCTTGTGATGCAGGCTGTCGAGATGAGTGAGAAAGGACACTCCTCTCGAGAGATCGTAGCCAGCTTGAATGATGGCTGGAAACAAACGAATGCATTCTTCTGTATGCCTTCTCTCATTTATCTCATCAAGGGTGGCAGAATCGGCTTGGTAGAGGGCACCATAGGCACCCTGTTGAGGATCGTGCCCGTCATCTCCATAAACAACGAAGAAGGCCGATACTATACCTATGCAAAGATGCGCAGCTATTCCCTTGCCATCAAGAAAATAGAGGAAACCGTCAGGACGCTGGTGAAGAACAAGATGGTCAATGTCGCTGTCATGCACGGCGGAGCCCTGGAACAGGCGAAGAAAGTCTATACCTCTTTGGCAACCATGGAGGGTTTGCGCAACATCTACATGAGTCAGATCAGTCCCGCATTGGGAGTTCACACTGGCCCGGGCCTGTTCGGCGTTGCCTACAAGGTCGTGGACTAAAAGGTCCCTGGATCAGCTTGTGAGGCTGAAACCGATGATAATGTAAGCGGTTTTGCCACTTTCAGCCGTCGCCATGCCTGAGCCTCGGTCCTGTCGACCGATGAGCCTTTGAGGGCTGGTTTTGTCTGCCCTGTTGTCATCTTGTCCATACAGGTGAAGGGACACCCAGATTAGACCGGCGCTGGTACGCCCGCCTCGCGAGGCTATACTAGTCTCAGGCGCGGCCTTACCGCGGAAGGGAGGAACCTCATGGAGAAACGACCATTTGGCAAGACCGGTGTCGAACTCCCGATCCTGAGCCTCGGATGTCAGCGGTTGGTGGATGAGGAAGGCTGCAGCCGGGACCAGGCTGTTGCCATCCTCGAACGGGCCCTGAAGCGCGGTGTGTGGTACTTTGACACGGCGCCGGCCTACTCGGAGGGCGAAAGCGAACGGCGCGTCGGGCTGGTGGCGATCAGGCGGCGCACAGACATGTGGATCGCGACCAAGGTCAACGAGACCACACGGGACGGCGCTCGTCGGCAGCTGGAGGTGAGCCTTGACCGACTGCAGACCGACCACGTGGAAGAAGTGCGTCTGCACAACATCTTCAACTTTGACCGTCTGGACGCCATGATCGGCAAGGACGGAGCGCTCCAGGCCCTGATCGAGGCGCAGGAAGAGGGGTTGGTCCGGTTCATCAGTATCTCGGGGCATGCAAATCCGCAGGTACTGCTCGAGGCTATCCGGCGCTTTCCCTTTGATACAGCCCTCTGCGCCCTCTCGGCGCTGGACCATTTTATCTATAGCTTCGCAGAGGAGTTTCTGCCATTTGCGCTCCAGAAATGCATGGGCGTCGTCGGCATGAAGGTTCTGGGCTACAAGGCTCTGGCAGCCGACTGGCAACGGGCGCTGCGGTACAGCATGGGTCTGCCGGTTACTACCGTCATTGCCGGCTGCTCCACCATCGAACAGCTGGACAGCGACATTGACCTGGCCGAGAACTTCGTGCCGATGACCAGCGTCGAGCGTCTGGGGTTCTTCCGTGACATCCTGCCGATGGTGACACCGCAGAATATGCCGTGGAAGTCCAAGGATTGGGCGCGCAAGGACTGGATAGAACGGAAAGAACCATTCGGATTGACGCGCACCGGCTGCCAGTAGTGGCGCACCGCACCGAAAAGGGGGATATCGATGCAGCATGAGCTGACTACGCACGTGAACCTGTTGAACGACAGGGGTGAACTGATCGAGAAGGGATGGGCGCGCCGGCTGGTGGCCACCTACAACCGCGAGCGCATCGCCGCAAGCTGGCTGCGCATCAAGGAGTGGGACTACTACTGTGTCCTGACTCCGAACTACGGCGTGGCCATGACCATCTCGGACATCGGCTACCTGGCCAACATCTCGGTGACCTGGCTGAATTTCGTGAACCGGACTGAGGTCACAGAAACCATCATGAAGCCGTTTACGCACGGATCGCTCAACCTGCCGCGCACATCTGAGACAGGGGACACCGTGTACAAGGACAGCCGCATCGACATACGCTTCACCCGTGACCCGGCGTCACGCGTACTGACCCTGGATTTCCCGGGTTTCGACCACGGTAAGGGGATCAAGGGCAGCCTGAGACTGGACCAGGACCCGGCACTGGAAAGCATGGTCATCCTGACCCCGTTCGAGCATGCGCCGAAGGCCTTCTACTACAACCAGAAAGTCAACTGTATGCCCGCGACGGGTACCATCACCGTCGGCGGCGTGGACCATGTCTTCGATCCACAGACCTCGGCCGGCGTCCTTGACTGGGGCCGGGGCGTCTGGCCTTATCGCAACACCTGGTACTGGGGCTCCGGGTCCGGCCGTGTGAACGGGCATTCCTTCGGGTTCAACATCGGCTATGGGTTTGGTGACACGAGCGCCGCCAGCGAGAACGTCATCTTGTGGGACGGCAGGATTCACAAGTTCGACCGCATCGAATTCCAGATTCCGCAGGACTCCTTCCTCAAGCCGTGGAAGTTCGTGAGCAGCGACGGTCGATTCGGCATGGGCTTCGAACCCATCCTGGACCGCCATGCCAAGACTGATATCGGCGTCATCAAGACCATACAGCATCAGGTCTTTGGGCGCTTCACCGGTGACGCCGTCCTCGACGACGGGACCCGGGTGCACCTCGACCACTTCCTCGGTTTCGCCGAGAAGGTATTCAACGCATGGTGAGGCCATTATGAGCGCAACAAGGATTCTTCCGGTAGCAGTACGCAACGCAGGCGACCTTGCCACGATATGTGCAGGAGAGGGAGCTAAATCCGATCCATTGTGGGAACGGGCGATCAAGGCCAAGAGGCAGTGGGTCCGCGACCGTCTCGCCGAGCTGGGCACGTTTGCCTGGGTCGCCTACAACGGTGCCGACCCCATCGGCATGATCCAGTGTCATCCCGACCACGACCCTGCCGGCGTGGGTGTGGCCGTCATCGATTGTCTCTGGGTGCCCAAGAAGTCCCGCTGGGGACGAGGCATCGGCAGCAAGCTTCTGGCAGAGGTAGAGACGACCATGCAGCGCCAGCATCGCTGGTTTGATGGCAAACCCGCCGACGGCATGGCCGCCATGGCCTTTCACGGCGAAGCCGAGGGCCAGCAGTCCGCCGAATCGTTCTACCTGCACCACGGGTTTGCGCACGTAGGTGGCGATCCGGACCTCATGTTTAAGCCCTTCCTGCCCGAAACCGTCTGGACCCCGACTCCCCGCGCAGTGGCGACGCCAACGTCTCTGCCCGACGACCAGGCCCGTGTCACTGTGCTCCTTGGACCTGTCTCGTGTCCGTTCCAGTACCGTGCCCTCAGCCAGACCGGTGCCTATGTCGGCGAGAAGCTCGGCATTCCGGTCACAGAGGTGGACGCTGCAGGAGATCCCGAAGGCTACATAGCTCGTGGAGGTCGCCCCGGCATCCTTGTCAAGGGTCACGTGCTGAAGCACGAGCTTTGGGAGCACCAAAAACTCGACGAAGAGCTAGCCGGGTTGTAGGCTGCCCTAGAAGAAGCAGGCAAGTATTCCTGGAACCCCGCGCAGCGGGGCTCCTCTACGTTCATGGGTCACGCAGGGTTCAGTTCACAGACGGGGTGGCAATGCCGAAGAGGGGGCCCGTCGTCGTCCGGAGCACATCGGCCTTGGGGATGACGTACGATATGCCGTCCACGTACTGCGGAATCCCAGGGAAGGGGATCGATTCCACGTCTTCGTACGCCACATCTCTGAAGGTCATTCCGATGCGCGCCATCGTGCTGAATGACATGTCGGTCGTCACCGCTGCTCGCACAGCGCGGATAACCGCAGGCAAGCGCAGCAGCGTCCGCACGTCTTTCGTCTGGTCAATGATGGCCGCCAGGAGCTTCTTCTGGCGCGCCACACGCCCATGGTCCTCGCCGGACCACGTGCCAAAGTCTCCGACGGCGTCCATTCTGAACCGTGCATACCCCAGCGCCTGCTCGCCGTCGAGATGCTGGACGCCCGGCTGCAGGTCGATGAGCACGTCGACCGCCTTGTAGAGCATCCTCTCCTCGACGTCGATGGTCACGCCGCCCAGGGCGTCGATGATAGCCGCGAACCCTGCAAAATCGGTCTTGACGGTGTAGTCGATGCGGAGACCCGGCAGCAGGTCTGTCGTGATCGTATCGACCAATAGGCTGGTCCCGCCGTCTCGGTAGTATCCGCTGGAAGCCTGGTTCAACTTGTTGATGCCATGGCCGGGAATCGTGACGCGTGTGTCGCGCGGCAAAGACAGCAGGCGTACATGCTTCGTCGCCGGGTCCAGCCGTACCAGGATGATCGCATCTGTGCGCCCGGGGTCATCTGTTGTGCGAGAGTCAGCTCCTAGCAACAGGATGTTAATGGGTTTGTCGAGGTCGGGCTGGGGCTGGAGGGGTATCGGCGGCACAACACGCTGGGCAGGAGGCGGATGATCGACGGCGCCCGCTTCAGAACCATCGGTGACGAGAGAGTACGCGGGTACAGCACGTGACATGGCGACGATGCCGGCAAGCAGCGCCGTTATCGCCAGTAGTGCCAGAACCGTATGCAGAGCGCGCTTCTGTACCGCCATGCTGCTCCTTGTGCTCGTCAGGGGACCTGCTCGTCAGTATACAGCATCATGAAGCATTCCAATCGTCGGAAAGTTCGCGTTTCTCACTCTTGTATACACGAGTCCTACAGCCCTGTCATTCCCGCATACGCGGAAATCTATCCTTGTCCCGTAGCATGATGGGTTCCCGCCTTCGCGGAGAAGCACCCCTCGCCTTGGACAAAAGGGCTCGGGGGAACGACAAGAAGGGCTAGGCATGCCGCGGCTGGTTGAAACCGAAGAGGGCGGCCACGCTCGGGACAAGATACAGGAGTGTTCCCATGACACGCGAATCCCGATTGAGGCGCAGCGGCTCTGCCAGCAGGAGAACCAGCACGAGTCCCAGAACCGCGCCGAAGATGCCTCGCCACAAGCTGTGAGGAAAACGCAATTGCCATGCCACCAGCCACATGCCGGCCACGAATCCGATGGGAAAGGCGAGAACACTTCCAAACAGAGCCCCGATGATGTCTCCCCAGCCGGTGCTGGCACCGCTCCCCAGCTTCGCTCCCGCCCAGCTGCCCACGAGCAGCATGCACCCTCCCAGGACAACCCCCGCGACCAGTTCCAGAAGCGTCGCGCGCAGTGACTGTTTCATGGACACATCACGTTGCACTGTCGGCGCACCTAGAGCACAGGCTTGAGCAGCTCCACTACGTCGCGTGCCGTCAGGATGCGCAGTTTCCCGAGTGGTCCCTCGGAAAGCGCATTGAACGCGATGTCACGGAGCTCACCGGCTGCAATGCCAAGGTCTCCCAGTGTCGACGGAGCGCCCCAACGCTGGAACGCCGTCTTCATGGCTGTGATGCCTTCTTCAACAGTACCTGAACCCCAGACGGTCCTTGCCCACCGCTGGAACTGGCCGGGGTTGTTCTCGCGCTGGTAAGTCATCCAGGCAGGAAGGATGACGGCCATGCCGGCTCCATGGGCTACTTCGGGGTGCAGGGCACTCATCGCGGACTCGATGCTTCGGGCCGACCAGTCGCTGTCTTCGATGCCGGCCGCGCTCAGACCGTTCATGGCCAGCGTCGCAGCCCAGGCGAGGTTCGCGCGCGCGCCGTAGTCCGCGTGGTCCGCCTGCAGTCGGTCGACCATCTTGATGACCGTGCGCATCAGCGCCTCGTCGAGCGCAAGTGTCGTCTCCTCAAACGATCCCACCAGGTACGTGGCCATGATGTGACTGAGGACACCGATGGCGCCGTTCACGGTCTGACGCCACGGCAGGCTGGTCTGCACGCTGGGATCCACGATGGCAAACCGGGGATACAGGACAGGAGAGGAGATGCTCCACTTCTTGTGCTGCTCGCTCTGCGTCAGGACAGCCCACGGATCCATCTCGCTGCCGGAAGCCGAGATCGTCAGAACAACGAAGACAGGGAGCGCCTTCTCGATGGGACACCGTCTCTCGAAACAGCTCCAAAGGTCGTCGACATACACGCCCGCCGCAACGCACTTCGCCGTGTCGATGACGCTGCCGCCACCGACAGCCAGTACGCCGTCCACCTGCTGCTCATGAGCAATCTGCACCAGCTGCTGGGCAAGCGCCAGCTCAGGGTTGGGCCGTACGCCCCAGGCTTCTACCGCATCGATACCTGACACGCTCAACGAATGGGTGACGGCCTGATAAACGCCGTTCTCGCGGATGGAACCGCCGCCAGCGATCAACAGCACCTTGTGAACACCTTCGCGAGCGACGGCGGTGCCTACCCGCTGCACCGTCCCGCGACCAAAAATCACCCGCGTCGGATTGTAGAACTCGAAACTGTGCATGCGTCACTCCTTTCGCGCCGGACCGGCGCGTTCTGTCAGACTAGCACCCGTGACAGACGGGTTCAAGCGTGTCGCGTCGGGGTGGGCAGTGCTTCAAACATGTACCAGGCACTCGGCTCCACAATTCGGCATGCCGCTAGTCCGGCTCCACCGCTAGTGCGTCGATCCCGGGGCGCCAGTCGAACACGGCAATCTCTCCGACACTCTCGAAGCCTAGCCGGACGTACAACGGCACCACCTCAGGGTTCGCCTGCAGCACGAGGTGCGAGTAGCCCATGCGAGCGGCCTGGGCCAGAGCCCACCAGCTGAGCAGAATGCCTGCCCCACGTTTTCGGAACATCTGAGGCACGCCAAGCCAGTGCAGTCCCGCCACGCCATCACCTGCAAACAACAGTGCGCCGCCCACTGGAGTCTTGTCCTGCAACGCCATCAGGCGATGCCAGCGGCCAGAGAGGATGCCGGTCCCCGTCAGCACTGACTCCAGGTCATGGAAGTTTGTCAGACAAAATCCCTCGAGCACGGTGCGCATCCACTGCTCGCGTTCATCCGCGGAGACTGCCTCGACAATGGTGATGTCCGGCGGCGCCTCCTCCGCGCCCGCTGAGCCGTCAAGTGGGTGGACCATGCCTGTCCAGAAGCAGTGCAGCTCAAGCCCATGGCTCACCAGCCGTGTCGCAAGGTCATTGGGCCTGGAACAACCGTCCACATACCAGGTGACGGGCACGGCGGCACGGCGAAATGGCAGCAGGAGCCGCTCTATGTCCTGATCGGCGGTGTTTGCACCGAAACGAGCCCCGAAGATGCGATTGCGGTCGACATGCGGCGCTCGTACAGAGGAAGCGGATGCATCCCTCAAAATGGAGGTTCCCGGCTGGCCGTCCACGGTCAGGAAGTATTGTGCCATCTCCTCGCTGACGAGACAGGCGCCGGCTTCCATCGTCAGATTGTCCAGCTTCATGTCAGTCCTCTTCCTCTTCGCCCAGCGTGCTCATCGCCCAATGCCTGCTCCACCAGATCTCGCGTGGCGAACATGGTCTGTTCTTCGGCTACGACAAGGAACTCGTTGCCCAGCCGTGAACCATATTCGTGAAGCCGGAGGGTCTCTCCAAGTCTTTGAATATGCCGATCCGTTGCTCCCATGATGTTCGTCATCGTCGACCTCCCGTTGTCGGAGCATTGGTGTTGCTGGACGACAACGCTGTTCCTGCCCCTTATTTTACTCAGTGGACACTCCAGCGCAACCTTGTCACACTATACTGGAAATGTGAGCCCGGGGTACCTCTGCCGGACCGCTCAGGAGGCAATATGGCCAAACTCGTCAAAGCACCCTCGACAGCGCTGAGTCCAGCGCCGGCAGTCCTCGTGACTGCGGGTACGATGGAATCGTCCGACATCACGGCCCTCGCCTGGGTCGGCACGCTGTGCTCGGAACCCCCGATGATCGGCATCGGCGTCCGTCCGGAACGCTGGCTGCATCACTTCATCGTCCACGGAGGTGCCTTCGTCGTCAACGTAGTCGATACTGCACACACCCGGGAACTCGACCTCTGCGGCATGGTGTCTGGCAAGGATACCGACAAGTGGGAGCTGAGCGGCCTTACCCGTGAACGAGGAACGGCCACAGCCGTTCCTCTGGTAGCGCAGTGCCCCCTCAACATCGAGTGCGTCGTGCGCCAGACCCTACACCTCGGCAGCCACGACCTGTTCATTGGCGAAGTCGTCGCCGTCCACATGGACGAGCGCGTCCAGAAAGGTGGGCGCGCCCTGGACCCAATCTGCTACGTGAGCGGGCAGTACTGGAAGCTGGGGAACCTTATCGGTTCGATGGGATTCTCGCGCAAGTAACCGTGGCTGCCAGCTGGCCCCTCCACAAACCGCTCCCTGACGCCGTAGCCTGACGGATGCGACGCGTGTGTGGCAAACCGTGGCTGCACCGAGAAATAGAGGCTCTGAATACTGACGACGATGAAGCCCCAGCCATTTGAGGCAGGAGCTTCTGCACTGCGTCCCGTCCGTTGCTCAGGAGTGTGCGTTGTGCGGCAGGTCGACGTCGACAGCATGACCCTCGCGGCGTTCGACTTCCTCCGTGTACACCCCCGAGCGTTTCTCGGTCTCTTCGATCGCCTGCTCGGCTCGTGCATGGCCGGCAGCTGCAAACCAGTCCCGCGCAACGATGCGCTCCATCCACTTGTGGATCCGAGTCAGTTCGGTCTCGTTCTCCTCGATCTCGGCGTACGTGAACTTCTCTTTCTCCGTCTCGCGATCCAGCTCATACACCAGGCGTTCGCACTGTTCAACGATCTCATCGTAGTCGCCGTTGCGCTGCAGTTGAAACGCAGCGATTACGCGTGCATCATCTTCTTCGTCGACGAACTCCGTCCTTCCGACGAGAACCTCTCCCCCGCTGGATACGACCTCGGCCTTGAGAGCGAGGACCTGCGTGAGAAGGACTTCCGTCATCGGCAGCACGGCGGCCCCCTGCTGGATGTAGACCGCGCCCAGCTCCTTCAGCTTCCTCCACAGGTACACGCGCGTGCGTGAGGGCTCTGCAGGGGCCTTGTAGGTGACGGTCAGCCAGGTCTTCATGCCACGGCGGGGTGCTGTCGGCTGTCGGCCCTCATCAACAAAGTGAGAGCAATCACGGCGATGAATGCCAGGATCGATCCGAAGATAAACGGCGCGCTCGGGTTAATGAATTGCCACAGAATACCGGCAATCAAGCTGGCGGGAAGGGCGCTGACGCCGATAGCTGCGTTGTAGATTCCATATGCAGTTCCACGCTTCTCAGACTCTGGTACCATATCAGCAACAAGCGCAGGACCGACAGCGTCGGTCATGGCGTAAAAAGTGCCATAGACAGCGTACAGGATCCAGACCTGCCATCCCTGTGTTGCAAACCCGAAGCCAAGGTAGACCAGCGCATACACCAGCCACCCAAGGCGAATGACACGCCCGCGGCCGATGCGGTCAGACAGGATGCCAGCGGGAATGGACAGGGCCGACGTGACAGCTTTCCACATTGCCAGCATCAGGAAGATCTGCACAAGGTCCAGGCCAGATCGTTGCGCCTTGAGCATGAGAAATGCGTCGCTGCTGTTGCCTAGAGTGAAAATGACCATGATGGCAAGGAATACTTTGAACCTTGTGTCAAACCCACGCAGGGACAGATTCAACGTGCGGTGGTTGCTTGCACGTGGTGCATTTTCGCGGATGAAGAATGCGATGATGGGCAGTGTAAGGAGGGCAGGAATGCTGACAAGAATGATGAGCCGCTGGTACATGCTACGTGTCAACGTCATTGCCATAGCCGAACCGCCTGCTGCAATCATGCCTGCTGCCGCCAGCATGCCAAACACGGAGCCAAGGGTATCCATCGAATTGCCGTATCCGAACGAACGCCCCAGCTTCTTCTTCTCGGAGGAATCAGCCAGCAGAGCGTCCTTGGGCGATGTGCGGACCCCTTTGCCCGTGCGGTCGGCAAATCGCAGGAATGCTGCCCATGGCCATGAGTTGACGAAGTAAAGAAACGGTTTGGTAATATTGGAGATGGCGTATCCGGTGAATGCCAGCCACTTCCGCTTCTTGAGCCGATCTGACAGCCAGCCGAAGACCCACTTGAGGATGGTTGCCGTGGTTTCGGCAAACCCCTCGATGAACCCGATGATCGAGGGCTGAACGCCGAGCGCATTGGCTAGGAACAATGGGAGCGTCTTCACCGTGACTTCGCTGCTGAAATCCGTCAGCATCGAGACAAAGCCAAAAACGAAGACGTTCTGGCTGAGACCGAAGAACTTGCGCTGCGGCTTCTCCTGTTTCATCTCCACCGGCGCGTTCACTTCGCTTGTGCTTTCCATACGTTCCACCTCTCGTGTGATACATGTAACTGTCGTTACAGTATACCCACCGTTACACCTCGTCAAGTGGGCGCGCTGTGGTATTGGGCACTGCAACTGGAATGACAGATTAACATTCGGTGAGATGTATTGAAGCTCAGTCATTTCGTCCCGAGAAGATAATTACATCAGCGTTTGTGGTAATAGTGACACTCTCGCTCAGTAATGCTTGAAGTATCACATCTCTTCCTATCTCCCTTGTTCGGATTCTTCCCGCGACTAGAATTTATTGATAATGCTACTCTAATAGTGGAGAGTATGACTTGTCTTGTGAATACAGCGATTGGGAGCAGCAGAACATGTTCTTGAACATCCTCCATGCACGCCACACCACGACACAAGCCGTTCTAGCTAGTGGTCTCTGATGGCTCCGGAACCGACAAATTCTACTGGCAGTCGGATCAAACGATTCTCCAGGTCCTTGTGGACAGGGCCAAAGATGACTGCAGAGCAACGCGTGACCTATCAGCGGGTCTATCGCTCGATGTACTGGTGGTTTCTGGGGACCGCACTGTTGCTTTGGGGCGCCTACGGCGTGCTGATGCTCGCACTTGGAGGAAGGAACTCCGCCTACGGCTCCGGCTGGCAACAGTGGAACTACTGGCGCTGGATGCTGGCACCGCACGACGTCGATCTACTTTGGGACGCGGAAAACTCGATCTCCGACTTCTTCTTCCTCTGGCCCGCAACCTGCACCGTAATAGGAAGCACCTCTCTTCTCGCCGAGAGAGTCAGCCACGGGACGGCACGCTCGACTCGAATCTACATACTCGGCGAGGTTACCCTTGCGCTGTTTCCAGAACTTGTCTTTACGATGTCCAAAATGACTGCTCTCCGTTTCTGGTGGTTCGCACCGCATACGGTTATCCCTATGCCAGCCATCCTATTCTTTCAGATAGCCATTCTCGTCGCGTGGCTCTCCTTCCCATTTCTTGCATACTGGCTCGCCATTCCGATGATACGGAGGTGCGAGATTCGGTTCGCCCGCGCAGCAGAGAAATCCCGCCTCGGAGAAAACGGAAAAGCGATTGACGAGTCGAAACCAGATCGGTTCCCACTTGTCGAGACCGTGCGCGACTATGCCGGACAAGAGGAGAGGGCAAGACGCTCGGCAGCTCTGAAGAACGTTGCACGCAAATTTGTCACTGCGTCCTTGGTCTTGTGTCTTGCACTGAACATCTGGCATATTCGCAGTGCAGCGCCCGCCATCCCGGCGTCAAGCGGTGTCTGGACCAGGCTTCCACTCGAGTGTGAGAGTATCTCATCCATCGTCATCGATCCGCTGAGCCCTTCCACGCTGTACGTGAGTGCATACGATGGCATCTTCCGCTCCGAAGACAGTGGAAAGACGTGGACTCGGCAGAGTGTGGAACTCGCGGGCGGGGAGGTCTGGTACCCTGCCGTCCGGGACCTTGCCGTCGCCCCGTCCACTCCTTCTACCCTATATGCCGCCATGAATGACAAGGGCATCCTCCGCTCCGTCGACGGCGGAACCACCTGGACGGCGACCGGCATCACCCGCGGCGATGTCGAGTCGCTGGCAGTGAACCCCGTCGCCCCGTCCGTCCTCTATGCCAGCACGTCGAATGACGGCGTCTTCCGCATCACAGACGACGGCAAAACGTGTGTCGCAATGGACATGGAGTTCATAGACAAGCACAGTGTCTATCCCCAGGTCTACGAACTGGTCTTCGATCCTCTCGATCATCTATCTTTCTATGCCAACTACTACGGCGACATCTTCCACACGGCAGACGGCGGAACGACCTGGAAACGGGTGGACGCAGGGCTGAGGGGCGTCCCCGCCAAGTCCCTCGCGATCGACCCTCTGACCCCGACGACGCTGTACGCCGGCGCGACCTACGGCGAGGGCGTCCTCCGTTCTGCGGACAGCGGGAAGACGTGGATGCCGATGAACAGTGGTCTCACGAACACTGGAGTCGTTAGTCTCGCCGTCGACCCTGCCAACCCGACCATCCTGTACGCGGGTACAAATGACGGCATCTTCCGGTACAACACCGTCCCATCTGCGGGATGACTTGGCACGTGACCAGTTTCACTCCGATATTTTTGTCGACGGCACCTGCGGGAGGGCGCATAGCATGAATACGACGACGGACGATACGATAGATCAGGGCCTGCCGGAGACAGAGCAAGACGCACAACACTCCGCTGGCAGTAGAATCAAGCGGCTCTTCAGGTTCCTCTGGATGGGTCCAACGCCAAATCCTGAGGATCGCGCGGGCCCTCGGTTTCGAAGGCTATTCTGGTTCCTTCTGGCTGCAGCGGTCGTCTGGGCTACCTACGACGCGCTGATGCTGGCTCTCGGGGGAAGGAATCCTGCCTACGGTTCCGGTCTGCAGCAATGGAACTACGCACGGTGGATCATGGCGCCAAGCGACCTTGAAGACTACCTATTCGACTCCTTGGGTCTCTTCCTCATGGCTCGTGTCATTCCGGTCATGTTCGCCGCCGGGACCTGTTCCTTGATTTTCATGGCGAAGACTTACTATGCGACTCCCGACTCCACTCGGCGCAGTCTGCTGGTCCAAGCATCTGTCTACCAACTTGTGGGACTTGTCGTCATCATGTCCTTGCAGGATCGTCTCCGGTTCTGGTGGTCGACGTCACACACCGTCATCCCCACCTTGACGCTCAGAGTGTTCCAGTTCGGCACGGTCATGGTATGGTTCGCCTTCCCTTTCCTCATCTACTGGCTTGCCATGCCAGTGATCCAATGGGATCAAGAGCGACACAAGATGCAGGACTCGCGTGTGCCGCGAAAATTCCGGTCCGGATGGTCCTGGCTGGCTACGGATCAAGAGCAGCTGCAGCAGGCACCGCCTGTTGAGGTTGTATGCGACTACGACGAAAAAGAGGAGAAAGCGAAACGTCTGGCAGCCCGGAAGCGTGCACTGCGGCCGTCCGTTATGGCGACTATTGTCTTGTGCCTTGCGCTGAGCCTCTTGCGTGTGCTGACGGCTGGACCCGCAACAAACACGGAGGGCACGTGGACAAAACTCCCACTGAACGGAGGGACGGTCTCATCCATCGTCATTGATCCCCGTGCCTCCTCTATCCTGTACGCCGGCACCGAGACGAGCGGTATCTTCCGCTCCATGGACAGCGGTACAACGTGGAGCGCAGCGAACAGCGGGCTCACCGAGCTCAGCATCCGGTCGCTTGTCATCAACCCCGTCGCCCCTTCTACGCTCTATGCTGTGACTTCGAGTGGCATCTTCCGCTCCACAGACAATGGAGAGATGTGGACCGCCGCGAACACGGGGCTTGCCAACGAGTATGGCAACATTGCCTACGTCACTAACCTCGCTGTGAATCCAGTCGACCCGTCCATCCTGTATGCGTGCGCTGCCAACACGGTCTTTCGCTCCACGGATGCCGGCACCACGTGGACAACGACTGGTCTCGCCGACAACTGGTTCAACTGCCTTGCCATCGATCCCATTACCCCGTCCATCGTGTACGCCGGTAGCATATCATACGCTTCCCCCCAATCAGCGAGTGTATTCCGCTCCACGGACGCTGGCACCACGTGGACGCAGGTGAACACCGGACTCACGAACACGAACATCCAGCATCTTGTGATCGATCCCCTCACCCCATCCACGCTGTATGCCAACAGTGATGGTGGCCTGTTCCGCTCCACGGACAGGGGAAACGCTTGGACTCCAGTCAGCACAGGAATCGCAGACGGGGATCTCTGGTCACTTGTAATCAATCCTGCCACCCCGTCGATCTTGTACGGCTGCACGAGCAACGGGGTTGTTCGCTCCATCGACAGTGGTATTACATGGACGGCGACTGGTCTCGCCAACCATGATATCCACTCCCTCACCATCGATCCACTCAACCCTTCTACCCTGTACACCAGTACTGATGCCGGCGTGTTCCGCTCCACGGACAGCGGAGTTGTGTGGACAGAGGCCAGCGCTGGTCTGAACGTCAGCCGCTCGGTCGGCTGCATTGCCGTCGACCCCCTGACTTCGTCCACCATCTATGCCGATACGTATGACGGCATGTTCTGTTCCACCGACAGCGGCAAAACGTGGACCCCGACGAGCGCAGGTGGCACGAACATTGACGTGCGAGCCCTTGCCGTCGATCCCGTCACGCCGTCCATCCTGTATGTCGGCACCCAGGCGAACGGCATCTTCCGCTCGGCGGACAGCGGGAAGACGTGGACCGCGACCGGTCTCACGGACATGGAAGTACTGTCGCTGGCGGTGGATCCTGTTAACCCTTCCATCTTGTATGCCGGCGTCGAGAAGTCGAGTCCGGAGGGCATCCTCCGTTCCACCGACGGCGGCAAGACATGGAGTCAGGCGAACACGGGACTTACCGACAAGATACTTGACCGCAAGAGCACCAGCCTTGCACTGATCTTCGGCCTTGCCATCGACCCCGCCAACCCGTCCACCCTGTATGCTTGCAGTGTCATTGACGGAATCTTCCGCTCCACGGACAGTGGCATGACGTGGATCCTTCAGGACACTGGAACCGCTCGCATGTCCGTCCAAGCTCTTGCCGTCGACCCCCGCAACCCCGGCACCCTGTATGCGGAAACGGATAGTGGCGTCTTGCGCTCCGCGAACAACGGAAGAACGTGGATTCCGCTCGGCACGGGGATTGAGAGCATGCAGATCCGCGGTCTTGCCATTGACCCGGTCAATCCGACCATCCTGTACGCAGGCACGAAAGGCGGCATCTTCCGGTATGATCTGACCCCCTTCGCGGAGTAATCTGGCGCGCGACCATCCCAGGACTCCAACTACCGCGCGAAGATCGAACTCATTTGGCAGCTGAGCCAGTTTCAGATTAGACCTCCCGTCGCCTTGGCGTTTATTCTCCTTTTTCCCTGATCATTTCCCAAAAACCGTGTTCATTTCCAAGTTCCCCGATTCCTCGCCGATTCTCCGGATTCGTGGTGACACCGCTATCTGACTGACATTTCTGCCATTTTCTCTCGAAACCAGCCATCCGCCCGTCATAAATTCTCCCGAATCGTCAGCGGGATGGATGTCGTTTAATCCTGAGTGCCCTACGCAACCATGCAGGTTTGCGGACCCGGAATTGCACGACTCTAGTTGCAGAAACCACAAGAAGAGGATTGTCCATGAAAAGAGCACGGACGGTCCTCTCCTTTCTAACCATTTTCAGTGTTCACGATCGCCAGCTATACTCTCCTGTGTGGAGATGTTGCAACGCGCTTGCTTGCTGGATGCATGAAAGGAATACATGCTTGTTGAATGCCCGAACTGCCATGAACTGTACGACAATGCTGTTGATGATGCATGTCCAAAATGCACCGTCACGCACGAGATCGTCTGTCCCAAGTGCGGCAACACATACTCTCCTTCGTTCGCAAAATGCCCATATTGCGGTGTCAATAACGACGCGTTCGTCCCAGTGCCAGCTGCAACGCTTCTCTATCCGAGCATTATGTATATTGATGGCGAGGGCAAGGACAGAAAAACAGCTGCCCTGCTCGCTCTCCTTCTCGGTGGGTTCGGCATACACCAGTTCTACCTTGGAAATACAAGAGCTGGAATCTTCATGCTGCTTTTCTCCTGGACCGGTATTCCGAGCGCAATTGCTATCGGACAGGGTATCCGTTATCTAAAAATGACGGACGATGCCTTTGTTCAAATGATGAAGGTCATGCGCCAAAACGAGGAACTCCGTAAATCCATTAGTTAAAAAGGAAGTTGCCTCTCACAAACGAACTCTCGGCGCCTATGAGCAGGATCAAACAAGCGGAGGTTCAGTATGCCATTGAAGGAAATTGATAGACGGAAAGGATTTACCTTTCTGGAATCCGGCCCGGTTGTGCTGGTTTCCACCAACGACCATGGCAAGAACAACGTGATGACAATTTCCTGGCACATGGTTATAGACTTCACCCCGCACATTGCCATTTCCTCCGGCCCGTGGAACCACTCTTTTCATACCATGCTGGAAACAAAAGAATGCGTCATCAACGTTCCTACGGTTGAAATGCTGGAGACTGTGGTACGCATCGGCACAGTTTCTGGTACAGAAGTGGACAAGTTTGAAAAGTTCCATCTGACCGCACTTCCGGCAAAAGATGTAAAGGCACCGCTGATCGGCGAATGTCTTGCCGCTCTGGAATGTAGGGTCGTAGACTATGTGGAAGAACACGGCCTTGTCATACTCGAAGCAACCCGCGTCTGGTACAACGAAGGAAAGACGGAGAAGAGAGTCTGTCATGCCATCGGAAACGGCAGTTTCTCCGTGGACGGTGAAATCATTGACCACCGCAGCCTAATGGGAAAATGGGTGCCTGATGGGGTATGATACAAAACCCCGCGCGGTGGGTGCGGCAAAAAGGAGTCGTGTAGTTTGGAAATAGAGTTTTGCAATTAATGGCGGTGACACAGGAACCGGCTTTTCGGAGCTCTCGTGTTAGGCTTGCTCAACCAGGTCACTTTTCAATACGCTTCCAGAGCAAATCTGGGCTTACTGTCCTCCCTGTGTCCGGATCACGTCATTCTGATTACCCCTCACGTTGCCTCTAAAGATGACACGAACTGCGCCTGCATGATACAATTCCACATTTATCAATATACTCCGTGGTAGATACCATATCTTCGAGCGATAGGAGAAGACCACATGAGAACAGTGTCAAAACGAGCACTTCTATCGGCGCTGTGCGTTGTAATCATAGCCGCAGTTGTCTTGGTAGTGATCGTCAGACTCAACAAGACTCAATATCGGAACCCTCAGTATGGTTTCTACGTTTCGTTGCCATCGACATGGAAAGGGTACTCCGTCATTGACGAAACGTGGACAGGGTATACGAATGGGCCAAACGGCCAAGTCGCAAGTGAGCATGGGCCTGAGATCCTCATCAGGCACCCAGCCTGGACAGCCAAAGGTCCACGCCAGGACATTCCCGTCATGGTCTTCACGCTCGCTCAGTGGAATGCGATTCAACAGGAGAAGTTCTACGTTAGCGCGGCACCGATAGGGCCAAGCGAACTTGGACGCAACAGCACCTATGTATTCGGGCTGCCGCCGAGGTACAACTATGCCTATATCACGGGCTGGGAAGAGGTAGACAAGATCCTGCAAGGACATTCATTTCACGCCTTCTGATTCAGACTCGCGGCCCCGGTTACAAACCTGCACGAGGCAAGACGCATGTCGAACAAACTCCGCAACACCTATTCAAAAGGATTGGTCATATTGTTACTTCTCGGTATTTCCTGCGTTTTCTTCAACGCTATGCTCGACGACAGTCCATTCCTGCCGGTCATGGCATAGCACCCCGATGTTCAATCTTGCCTATAGCGGCTTCATCAGCGGATGTGAACTTGTTTTGTTTTTCGCTTTCGCTGGCGGTTGTATGGTTCTCTAGAACATTCTCAGATAGGCGATTTCCCAAAAACACAGGAGTATTCTCCTATTGTTCTTCATCCCCGTAATCACGTTCCTCTCCATTGCTTTCTCCGTGTACTACGTGAATTTCCCCATGGAAAATGCGTTGGCAGCATGGATACGTGGCACAATCAACCAGTGTCTTCTCTGCCTGTTCTTGCTAATAAGCACGATCTGTGTATCTATTCCATCCTTCGAAACGGACAACTCGAGAACGAACAGGAAGTAGGTAAACCCCGTATCTCCTACAAGATTGAAATGCTGGCTGTCCCATGCGTGACATTGGGAGTGGTGATAGCAAGCGTTTCTGTGATGATCTGGGGCTTCATGGCAGGCAGGTTTGCTCCGACAATCATATCAAACAGCAGTCTGGGGCTCTTCCATGTAGGCACGCTACCCTTCTGCGTCCTTGCTGTTTTGATCATGGTACTAGCGACGGTAACGGCGGGGATTGTCACTGTCCAGAGCAGTGGCCACAGTCGGTAACTGACTTTTTCGACATTTTGGCTTTCACTCGGCATTTTCCCGGTTCGTCCTCAAGAACTGGATTCGCTCTCCAATTTCCCGATTCGTTGGCAATTGCCCAGATCCGGGATGATACAACTATCTCACCGACGTTCCTGTCATTTCTGACCGAAGACGGCCTTCCGTCTGTCATCAATTTGCCAGTCCCGTCATCACTTCGCCCCGGCAGTAATGTCGTGTAATTCTGAATGCCCTATTCTACCATGCGGGTATGTGGACCCGAAATTACACGGCTCCAATGTAAGAGACCACAAGTGAGATCAGCAATCATAGCCGTGTAATTTGCAAATATGGCAGATAGTTGACAGTAACCGTGCGACAGGCAAGATGAGCATCAGCGAGAGCGGACTCTGCCTTGTCAGGGACTCAGCAGGAGTTGGGAACCACGTTTTCATTGGTCTGATCCGAAGATTTCCAAAGTGGTGCATGCACATATAATCAACATACTAGGATTGATTTGGAACAATGGTTCGGCAATGCGAGCAATGGACTATTCACAGACGAGGGGGTACTGCAAATGGCTGAGATCATTAAGGTATACAGGGAGAGTCTTCCATCACTGTGCCTCATAGGGAAACGGTACACCGACCGTGACAGAGGTGCAGACGGCGGCTTCAGCAACAAATGGCGTGAATGGTTTCATCAAGGCTGTTTCAAGCCGCTGGAAGCATTGGCGAGCCTGCCTGAAAATGAAGGTGCATATGTCGGCTGCATGAGATGTGGAGAAGAGTTCGAGTACTGGATTGGCCTGTTCTTTCCCGAAGGGACCTTGGCTCCAGATGGTTACGCGTATGTTGATATTCCCGCGGGTGACGTTGGTACTTGCTGGATTCATGGACGCGAGGATACCGGCGAGCTCTATGGAGAAAAACCACACAATATGTGTATGTCCAGGATCAAAGAGGCTGGCTGGCAGATCGCACGAAATCCCTGGTTCTTTGAGCGCTACAACTGTCCACGCTTCACAACACCTGACGTCGAAGGCAAGGTGGTTCTGGATTACTGTGTCTCCCTGCAAGGTGAGCAGCAGTTGACCAGGTAGTCTTCGAGACGATGGAAGAGACTGGGGCTTCTGGGTGGACGTGACCAGCGTGAATGGGGTCAGGTCTACACATTTTGCAAAACCGTTCACATCAAGCAGAAGAGCCCCTAGGTGTGTATCTCCGGGTTCTTAATCTCGTGAGATCCGCCCACCACGCCGTTCCGATCAGCGCCCGAACGAACACGATCGCGATTTCCACGAACCCCTCTTCTCCGAGAAGACCCGAGGCTGCTGGAGTCAATTCAGTTTGGGTTCTGTGCTGTCTGCCGGCGTCGCTTCCTTATGGTTCTGAAAGCACTAGCTGAGGTCCAGGATCGTCGGTCAGGATAATACCGGAAATGGTGGTCGTGTCTACGATGGCAATGACGCGTTGTGTCTCGATGTCGACGACCGCGAAAAGACCTGCCGGATGCGAGTCTGCAGTCTCAATCGGAACGGTCACAACCCGGTGCAGGTGTACGTAGCCGCTACTGAAGTACAGCACAGTGGGGTCATACGGGAGCGATGGTTTCTGTTGCGGGCCTTCAGGATACGGGGTTTCATGTTGATAGACGTCTGCAGTCATGGGGTGTGCTTCGACGACCCGCCCCAGAGCCGCTACGTTTACATCGCGTGAAGCGATTTTCTCACCCGTTGCCAGGTCTTGCGCTGTCAGGGTACGTGCATCACGAGGGACGATACGAACGACTCCCTCGGTGAGTGATGCCGACTGTGACGACGAGGCCACAATGCCGACGATGCCATGTCCCGGCAGCAGAAGCAGGTAGCCAGTATCACCTGCCAATTCGACTCGCAACAGCTTGGTCCTAGCGACCTCGCGGACACGTGTCAGAAGCCCGCGCGGATCGCGACCGGTCAGCGAGGCAAGCGCCCGTTGCAACGCATTGGGAGCAGAGCCTGTTCCTGCAGGAACCAGATGGACGACGCTGCTGGGAATCGTCTGCGTCTCGTGGACCGCCGTCACCATCGGTCGTGTCCAGCGGTACCAGACCGTGCCCGTAACCATGACGAGGATAACGATTCCCAAGGCACAGGAGGTCCGTGCGACTATGCGCATTCTGTGCCGCCGCTGGTCCAACCGTGCAATCAGGCGTGCAAGCGACGCCTGTTCCCGGACGGGGTCCGGTTCAGGCTCCCAGTCAGTTGTCTCCAGCAGTTGCTCTATGTCTCGATCGTCGCGTTCCACAGGATCACCTCTCACTCATAGAACGGAGTCAGGGCAGAATATCGGAAAGTGCATGTCGCAGGACCTTGTAGGCGTAGTTCAGGGCGAGCGTCACCTGCCTAGGGGTACAACCAAGCTGGCGTGATATCTCCGCCGTCGTCTTGTGTTCCATGAAGCTCAGCGTCACACAAGTGTATTCAAACGGAGGGAGTGCGCTCATAGCATTGCGGATGTCCTGGACATGGGACTGGATGTCCTCTGTCGTCTCGTCGGGATCAGCGCTGACTGCAACCGTCTCCTGCACCAGCGTCTGCGTGTGTGAGCGCCGCCGCAATTCGTCCACGGCGACGTTGTGCGCCACGCGGAACAGCCACGGAGCAAGCGGTCTGTGAGCAACAGCCAGCCATCCAAGGTGGCCTGTGAGCCGGACAAAGGTCTCCTCTGCAACATCGTCCGCGAGGTCGGCATCCTTCAGGAAACTCATGGCGTATGCGCGGAGGTGGCGGTAGTACCGGGAGTACAGCACAGTGAATGCCTGCGAGTCTGTCCTCGCAAGCTCCAGCAGTTCCTGATCATTTCTCTCCTCCAGGCCCGTTTCCACTCCCGCCTCCACCGGCAGTCTACCTTGGAACCTCGCATGTGGCAACCCCCCGATGACCGCGCTCGTGTCTGGAGGGTTTCCGACATTTCGGATGATCTGCGTTATATGAGTGAAGGGACGTCGAAAGGGGCAGTAAGGGACGGGCCGGAATGCGTCCGTGGCGCAGCTTATGAGCATGGCTGTCGAGAAGGTACGGCGTTAAGAGGAAGAGGAGGCAAGGTACGATGCGTACATGGGTAGTTTTCATATTGGTTGCAGGAGTGCTTGGGCTTGGAGGCTCTGTGGCATTGGCGCGCGCACCATCAGGCAATGTCGCCTTGCTGAGTTCGCCTGAGGAGGATCGGAACAACAGCGAAACCAAATTCGCAGCAGAGCTCGCAGAACTTGGAATCGAACTGGGGCCGGTGGGGGCAACGCCGGCGATATCCAGGGACACTGCTATCGACGTAGCAACGAAGTGCGAGGGTGAAGGCATCAGTCATGAAGCACAAGCAATCACGGCGGCGTATGGAAGGTTCTCCGACCGCTCGACGAGTCCGGGTAGTGCTCCAATCACGTTGCCTGGAACCAACCGTGTCATGAACAACGTCCCTGTCTGGATCGTGACCTTTCACGGTGTGCACATGCTCCACTCTGGTCCCTGCATGATGGACGCCAGTGGCAAGGAGATTCCTTCCACCACAGATCCCTATGTGTTTGGAGACTCGAGTGTCGTTATCGATGCCGAGACGGGTGAAGTGCTCGAGGGTTTCAGCTACAACACGCCATCTGTGGTTCAGCAACAGTGAAAATGCGAGCAGGCTGTGTCAGTCCCAGCCAAGGGAGAAGGAGATGAACCATGCATAAGAGGATGTTCGCATTGATCGTCGCCGTGTTCTGTGTCGCTCTGGTCAGTTGCATCGGAGCATATGGTATCAGAGGGTTGTTCCACAACAACCGGCCGGTTGTTGCCGCTGCGCAGCCAAGCAATCAGGTATCTCTCCCTTCGTGGGGGACCGGGGACCTTCGGGACATTGCTCTGCGGATGGCAGCAGAGGCTGGTGATGCCAACCCGACAAGTATACAATATGTTCGAACAACCAACCGGCAGGCTGCCGCAACACTCTTTCATGGTGACAGTAGCAGCAACGACCCCTGCTATGCTGTCGTGCTCCAAGGGAACTTCATCGACACGAAGACTTTCTTCCCAGCAGGAGCAACACCACCCGCAGGAACCACGATCTGTTTCATCGTGCGCGCCTCTGACGGAGCGGTGACGGACTTCGGCATCAACAGTTTTTCCTACGCCAACCTCGACCAGATAGGATGGGTTGTATCCATTGCTCCGTAGCCCAGATCAGTCAAAACATCGCTGTGGCGTTACACTGTCTGTGGAGAGTGTGATCCCCGCAGCGTTACCTTGCGGATACAGCACGTTGGCGGCTTTGGTGACCGAGTTTCGATCCACCAATCTTGTTGAAGGCACATGTTGGAGGCATGAAACATGAAAACATCTAGCGTACAGCATTGTTTGCCTCTTACCGGCATAATAATCCTTCTGTTGTGTCTTGCCTTGAGTCTCTCGGGCGCCGTGGCTGGTGCCCCCGCCGTGCAAGCGGCAGACACGTACAACTGGACGCAACTGCCACTATGCGGGGGTAACATCTTGTCACTTGCCATTGACCCCAAGGTCTCCACCACTCTGTACGCTGGCACCCAGGATGGCGTCTACCGTTCTGCCAACAGTTGTACCACCTGGACAGCGGCAACGACTGCGACCTCTCCCAGAGATGTCATTTCGCTTGCCATTAACCCAGCAACTCCGGCTACTCTCTATGCCGGTACGTTGGAAGAAGGCGTTTTTCGCTCTCGGGACAGCGGGGCTACATGGACACTGGTCAACGCGGGGCTTGGCACTGCCGTTGTTGGTGCCCTTGTTATCGATCGCGTGACTCCCACGACACTCTATGCCTGCAGCAACCGCGGAGTTTTCCGCTCGACGGATAGCGGGGACCACTGGATAGAGGCAGACACCGGTATTACCGCCGGGCCTTCAGCCGGCACTGGTGCTTCCATCCAAAGAGTCACCTCTCTTGTCATTGACCCTCTTACTCCCTCTACCCTGTATGCGAGCAGTTACTATGGCGTCTTTCGCTCCAGTGACAGCGGAAACCATTGGACCGAAGTAGATACTGGTATTGCAGGGGTTTCAGAGGACGATGGGACGCTCCACCGGAATGTCACTTCCCTCGCCGCTGACCCAGCGACGCCGATGGTGCTGTACGCGGCGACAAATGGCGGCGTCTTCTGTTCTACGGATAAGGGTGACCATTGGACCCCGATGAATACCGGCCTTTCTGATCTGCACGCCGGTTCTCTCGTCATCAGTTCCGTCGCTCCTGCAACTCTCACTGTCGCTACTGACAGCGGGATCTTCCGTTTGGTCAGGGGTGGTGCCACGTGGACCATGGCAAACGTTGGTATCACAAATCACACGCTGGCTCTTGCTGTTGATTCGCAAACGCCGGGTGTCGTCTATGCCGGCACTGACGGCGCCGGTGTCTTCCGTTCCACGGACGCTGGGGATCACTGGACTGCCGTGAACACTGGGCTCCCCTTTGTCAATGTTTCATCTCTTGCCGTGGACCCTGCGTCCAAGGGGACCATCTATGCCGGAACCGACAGTGGTGTTTTCCGCTCGAGGGACAGCGGCGCCACATGGACCGCGGCAAACGCTGGCATCAGTGAATGGGGTGTCAACTGCCTCGTCATTGACCCGCATACTCCTGCTACCCTGTATGTCGGTACACACAACGGCGTCTACCGTTCTGATGACGCAGGAGACCATTGGGCAGCCGCAAACACGGGGATCACAAAGACGCGAATTGCCGTTCTTGCCATCAACCCGCACACGCCGACGATGTTGTACGCCGGTACCAACCTCGGCGTCTTCCGTTCTACGGATAGCGGTGCGACCTGGACCGCGATAGACGCAGGTCTGCCGGTACATACAGATGTTTGGTCCCTTGCGATTGATTCTGCAAACCCCGCTGCCCTCTATGTCAGCATCTGGACCATGGTTGCTACTTCTAGCGACATCTTTCACTACCCAGACTCAGTTTTTCGCTCCACTGATGCGGGTGACCATTGGAACGCGGTGAACGTGGGTGTCACAAATGAGGACGTTGAGTCGTTTGCCATTGATCCGGTTGTGCCTGCCAACTTGTATGCCGGTACCATGCATGGTTCCGTTTGCCGCTCCACGGATGGCGGAGTCGCGTGGACGGTTAAAGGCATTGTCCCCTCCTATGGGGAGGTGCAAGTTCTTGTCGTCGATCCACATGCGAATGGCACGGTGTATGCTGGTACCAGCGTTGGTGTGTTCCGCTCAGTGGATGCTGGAGTAACGTGGAGTGCCATGAGTACGGGCCTTTCGACAAAATATGTGACAGAGCTGGTCGCTGATCGGCTGACGGCTGGCGTTCTGTACGCCGCGACCGATGACGGCATCTTGCGGTATCAGGCTGTCTCTTCTCCGAAGAGTGTCATTCAACTGAAGATTGGCAGCACGACAATGCACGTGGATGGGAGAGCAGTGCCACTTGAGGCAGCGCCCGTCATCATGAACTCACGTACCCTCGTTCCTCTCCGCGCCCTGATCGAGACGCTTGGTGGCAGGGTCGTCTGGAGTCCGTCTGCAAGGACAGTAGACGTGTTCCTGGGAGAACACTCTGTGGACGTTAGTGTTGGGGGTAATATCGGATACGTCGACGACAAGGCGGTCACCATTGATCCCACAAACCCGAAGGTTGTGCCCGTTATCATCAACAACAGGGCCTTCCTCCCTCTCCGGTTTGTCGCTGAAGCACTTGCACTGGATGTCCAATGGGATGTGACTACTCAGACAATAACGGTAATATACGAACCGTAGCAGAGGGACTGATTTCCGCTGTGATGCCGCAACGATGCGACGCGCTGATGGCGCTGGTGACCAGGTACCACTCCAACGCCCGTGTTGAAAGAATGCACCTGTTGGAGGCGCATAACATGAGAACAAGAGAATCACGATACGGTTCGAGGATCACCAGATTCGCAGGCATCCTGCTTGCGATACTTCTGGCAACAACAGGTTGCGCACCGCGAATCACCAGCACAGTTGATGTTCCGATCGGAGATGACTTGACTACCGCGATTGTAGAGGGAAGAGTTGCATCTCCATATGGAGGAGACGTCCCCATCGCTATCTCGAAGGGAACGTACACCGCCAGTTTCTCTGCTACTGTGAAAGTAATGTCAGTGGATGACACCAGGACAATTGCTGCGGAGATTACCTCACCGACGACTCTCGGAAGTCAGCGTCCCGGACATGTCATGGCGTATCTCTACCTGTGTCAGCCTCTCTCAACTACCGCTGACAAGCTTCCCGACGGCACAATAGGTTACAAGGGCGAGGGGTATCCGCAGGTCATTGCTGGAAAATCATATGACGTGGTCGGGGTCCTCCAGCATGGCTGGCAGGACTATCCCATGGTCTACGTTCCTACTGCGGCCGACTTCAAACTGAACACAGACTACAACCATCAGGCGCTCCTCGCTGCGGCATGGTCTTTCGCTGATCAGATAATGGCAGCAATGGACCATCAGATGACGCGCCAGCCTGAGTTCACATTCAATAGCAGCAAGATTCAGCCGGGCAAGATAGAAGTCACGATGGAGATCGATACCGAGGATGTTCTGAACCCCAAGGTTATTGATGCGGAGCTGGTGATTGCCGGAGAACTCCAGTATCTGCAAGACCATGGTGCTGCTCTGTCTGTTGCTGCCAGGAAGGCTGTTGAAGACGACATCGCCTACTGGCGTGGCACGATTGAACATGCCATGAACGTTCCAAGCGAGACATCCTATTCGATCAAGGTTGTTGGAGACGTGGACGTTGCCGGCAACATCGATGCTGGCTCTCTTCAAGTGTACGTGGATAACGGAGTGAAGGGGAGCAATTACGTCCCTGCAGCTGAGTCCCTTGAAGGCATCCGTTCCCTCAGAGTAACCGTGGCGCAAGCGTATGCCAATGCCAAATCCCTGGCTTCAGGTGCGTCTGCCAAGATCACCATGATGGAGAGAACCAATGTGACTTCGTCAGGGGATCCGAATGCTCCGTCAACACAGTACGATGCGGTCCCGTTCACGTGGGATGTCGCGCAAAACACACTGCGGAGCTCGGGTACAACCGTCTTGCACGTGAATGATGTCGACAATTGGGGGCGTATGCTCCTCTGGTGTTCCGGTTCGCCCCTTCTTGCCGTTCAACAATGGAGTTACAGGGAAAGGGTGCCATGCGTGACGGCAACGTCGAAGGACATTTCACTTCTCGCCCTCCCTGTGGGAATGCAGTATGCGCCTACCACGCAGAACGCGTCTACCATGAGCGACTCTATGGCCTACTGGTACGCGCCAGAGGAAGAGGCCTTTGTCGCTGCGCCGAGTGAACTCTTCGTGTCTGAGCCTCGAAAGACGCTGAATGGCGTGACCCTGACCATCGTACAGCACGCTCTTGCCCCCGGCTCCAAGGACCAGACACTCGCAGTTCCTGTTCCCTCTGGCATGTGGAAGATTGCCATAGTGTATGGAAGCGGTAGTATTCGAGATGGATTTATGCTCGTCGAAGCATCGAAAGCCAACGTACCGATCAACACTCCGGATGCACTCTGGTTCCTTCGCATGAACGGCGGAAAAGAAAGCTGGATACGGTGTGGCGATTTGTCTGGATTTGGTGGAAGCCTCTTCGGGGCTATTGGTCCGACCTTTGCACGCATCGGGTCGCTGCTCTATTTCGTTCAAGGACACGGCAAGATTGCCTGCATCGACACGACAGCACCTTCGCCCTCGATAACGTGGCCGGAGAAGCTCAACGCGCTCCTTGACGACATCTATCAGAAAGGGGGGACCGACCCTGCGGCGCCAATCCCGGCTGAGGTGGCGAGCGACAACGGAATGCTGATCATCGAATATCCTGATGTCAATTGGAACCGAGTGTACTATGCGGTGGATGCGTCCGGAACGGTGCTTGGAAGCCTGCGTGCGGACAAGACTTCGGTAACAAGCTTTGACGCGAAGGGAAGGCAGGGTTCCTCTCTCCCCTTCAAGAATGCGTCAGACAACATCTCTCTTCCTTCTGTTGACCTCTTTGAATAGACTGTTTCATTGACATGAAGTGAAGCGAAGGATTCGCTCCTATTCGTACCGCCAGGTCAGTGCGTTTGATCCTGCTCTGGTGACTGGGTTTCAATCCACCGCTCTTATCAAGAGTATGTGTTGGAGGATATGGTGAAAAAGAATAGGCTAACTACAATTGCCGTCTGGGTGTCTTTGTGGGCCATATTCGCCGGCGTGTACCTCTACTACTTTTTGCTTTTGCCGATGAGAACTGCGACGCTTGTCGGTTCCTCTGCACACTGGAAGGCAGAGGGTATTGTGCAAGTGCAAATACTGGACAAGGGTTGGCATGCGAGCTCATTCGATGATCTCACTGTGTGGTGGACCGGCACCCCGGGGTGAGGTCGCGGACATGAAGTTTCAGCTCGCTGGATTGCATGGGGTGATCGAGGAAGGAGATGAGTCTGGACCGTTCAGTCCATGGAAGATTCACAACACAGATGCCCTTATCTCCGAGCCGCAACTTGAATATGGACTAGTCCTCACCATTACGTGGAAGGGTGGTACCGAAACCCTTCACCTGCAGAGGCAATAGATATTGTTCTTGGTAGAATGCTATATGTTGGAGGTGCATGACATGACATCGATGGACGGCGAACAGGTTGCAGGTTCATTAGAGACCAAAGACGTCGAATTGGCAAGATCGCAACGACGGGCAGTTGGCTGGTTCACTGCATGCGGCGGGGCTCGCCTGATGGTCCCGTGGTTGATGTTGCCCATTGTTGACGAGTTTGTGCACCTGAATGCGTTTTCCCGTGGACTCCTGGTGCAAGAGACAGCGCTCATGATCCCCGTGTTCCTTGGTACGGCGAATCCTGTGCTGATCCCATGGCGCAGGCCGTTGCGGGCGAATACGGCAGCCGTGATCCATTCGCTGACGCGACTCCGGCTTGCAACTGTTCTCAGCATACTTGCAGTCCTTTCCATGATAGCAGGACTGGCGCTTGGCGCATCGACAGGCGGAGGAGCCCCGAGCATCGGACTCTATCAGCCGGCAGCCGTCATCGCACAGACGGCACAGCACCTTGAATGGCTGTGGTGGGCATCGGCGGCGGGGATGGTCTTCGTGATGGCTTCGGTAGCAGCCCAGCCATGGCCGCTGTACCTTGAAACAACCGCTGCGATCGGTATCGTCGCTGTGGAGGCGGGCGCACTACTCCTGTTTCTCTGTCTGCACAACACCGTTGCTGCGCTCGGGATTACACTACTTCATCTTACTGTTGGGAACGTACTACTCTTCCCCAATGACTGGCAGTACGAACTGAGGAACGCCGATGCCGATCATGACAAGGGATGGTTTGAGAACCACCAGGATCGTCTGTAGACACATGATGATGGCTACAAACGGCGAAAACAACAACATGCGGGTGTATTACGCGGACAAACAGCCGCCTCGCTACCGTATGGGTCGTATTTCCATGGTACTTGTGTCAGTGGCTATGACTGCCTTTCTCATAGGGGCCATCCTCGTCAACTGGACAGATTCGGCAATCGGCATAGGGGTCGCCTTATTGGTCTCACCGGGCTTTGCAGTCTTCCTATATGAGATAGTCTCTCAACTCATGATCCTTCACTTCCTTCCTCGCATGCGCTACGAGCTTGGGGGTGACGCGTTGTACCTCATTCTTGGCGGCCCGTGGAACAGCAGGATTCCGTATGCCGGCATCGATAGCATCACTCGCAAGGATCTTAAGGATGACATTTTCTCAAGTTTTGGCATGCCAAATCTTGGCGCCCTTGACCTGATGTATGCCAATGAAGGCACTGTCAGCATGTATTCCACCCATCTATACAAGGATGTCATTCTGATCAGGACCAAGGCCGGGATGAAGTACGGGATCTCCCCCACAGACCCAGATGGCTTCCTCAAAGCATTGGGGCAGATTCTGGACAGCGAGAGAACGGCGGGTGGGACCAAGGATGCTGCAACCATCGCTATGCCACAGACTCCCTGAGTTTCTGACCCCACTGCAGAATGATACTGGTTCTTGGGCACGGAATGGCAACACATCAATGCTCGATCCAGCAACCCAACCCCAGCGATCCCCTACTTCAGTGTTTATCTAACCTTGCAATCTATGTGGTTCTGCTGCCTATTCCTCAGAGTTCACTTCACCAGCCAATTGCCCGCACGCTCCGCTGATATCACTTCCAAAGCTAACTCTGCGGGTCCAGTCGATCTCTCTCTTGGTCAGGATCTCTTCAAATGCTCTCAAAGACGCAGGTCTCGGAGCTTTGAATTTGTCCCGGTTGCCGTCGCTGTCTTTGGTGGGATTGTAGGTGATCAGGTTCACCACGCTCAGGCGAAGAACCTCCTTGTAGGAATGAATCAGATCGGCCAGAGCATCTGCGTGTCGAGCGCTGTCGTTGATACCCCCTAGCAGCAGGTACTCGATCATGAGTCGTCTGTTGGTTTTCGCGACATACGCATCGAGAGCGGGCATCAATTTCTCGAGAGGATAGGTCCTGTTGATGGGCATCAGCTGTGACCGCAAGCCATTGCTGGGAGCGTGCAGGGAAATCGCCAGGTTGATCTGCCAGTCTTCATCTCCAAAACGCTCGATGCCCGGGATTATGCCGCTCGTGGAAACCGAGATGCGTCGCTGTCCCAGGTTGAAGCCATCTTTGTCGTTCAGCAGCAAAATGGCATTCCTGACGTTGTCGTAGTTGAGAAATGGCTCCCCCATTCCCATAAAGACTACATTGGTTACCTTTTCTCCCGTGGCCCTCAATTCACGGGCAAACCACAGCACCTGCTCAACAATCTCATACTGCGTGAGGACTCTCTTGAAACCCAGGTGTCCTGTGGCACAGAAGGAACAGTTGATCTGGCAGCCCGCTTCCGTGGAGACACACACCGTGCGACTGCCGTCTCCATGCTTAATGAGAACACTCTCTATGGCGAGGTTGTCGCGAGTAAAGAACAAGTTCTTGCCTGAACCATCCCGCGACTTCTGCTCGGTCTTGAGCGTGAGCTCGTTGAAGGGCAAGAGCCGGGCCAGATCCTGCCTCAATGTCTGGGGTATATTGTCGATGGCATCGAACCCTGTCTTCAGGTCTCTGTAAACGGCCAGCTTGATCTGCTTGAACCGATACGCAGGTTGTCCCAGCTCGTCCAGTGTTGTTTGAAGCTTCTCTAAGTCCATACGTCAACTATACCCTGGTTTCGCTGATTCTGTGGGTGTTTGTGTTAACGACATGGAGTCAGGCGAGAAATCTTATGTCCGTTCGAACCTGAGGCCTCTTCTGAAGATATACAGGATGAGCAGAACGTGTATTGCTGCGAACGGGAGCGTGATAGGGAGAATGTCCCAGTAACCACCGATGACGGCAAAGAGCACATTGCAGACATGAAATCCAACCAGCACCATCAGAATCGGGTAATCCTCGCGCAGTGACAGGCCCTTCTTCATTTTGCCCCGCCAGATGATCATCACCGCGATGAAGAGGGCGAAGGCAAAGCAGAGCATGATGACCTCTCCGAGGCTGCCCTTCTTGAAGACGGGTGCCAGCCACAGCAGAAAGCTGGAGAGCGGGCTTACGAGAACGCCGAGCGAAAGCAGCATCGCGAGCGGTGGGTACACAAAGCCGACTGTGCTGTTGTAGCCGGTCTTCTTGTGCCACCAGCGTCCCAGCAGGAGGAAAACAGCTGCAAAGCCGCAGAGCAAGAACCAGCCGGTGAAATTGTACACCGGGATGTTGTGGATCTGAATGTCGCCCGCACCAGGGAACCAAGTCCAGCGTCCGATGACACCCTCCCTGGCGGCAAACCTCTGGCTGACCGCAAGCGGATCGAGTGAGAAGTCGGTCAGTATGCCGAACACACCAACGAAGATCGGCTTGCACCATCCGGGTATCTTCATCGCATCGGTCAGCCTCAGCGCACTATAAACGACCAGGAATTCCATGACAGGCACCGATGCCGGAACGTTGAAGATCATCAGGACCGAACGGCCATAGCCGTACCACATCATCAGTGTTGCGAAGTTCTCGAAGACAGCCGCGTAGAGCAGCACGAAACAGATGAATTCCAGAATCACCGATGTCGCCTGCTTCTCATGCCTGATGATGAAGAGCGTAGTGATGGTGGCAAAGACATACACTATGACATCTTGGATTATCCAGGTAGGAATGAACGTGAATGTTCCCACTACGGCCTCCTCAGTCTGCTGCCCAATTCCACAGTAGTTTCTCCTGCGAACGCTCTTCCTGTTTCATCGTATCCCCAACGATTCAGCTTCTGCTACACAAACCGACCGGTTGGTCTTATTATGGACAGACAAACACAAGAAGTCAAGCCTGATAGTAATGGGGAGTGAGACATTGGAGATATAGCAGATTGGGCTGGCCCTGGACGCCGATCCTTGTCATCGGAATATGAGAACCGCGTGGAGCCAACCCCTTTGACACTGGTGAAGTCGGTTTATACTATTGCGTATTAGTTTGTCGGCTAATCATTAGCTGACATGATAACGATGGGGTGAACCGCTTATGGATGGAAAATACAGTCAGGAAGAGGCATCAGGCCATTCCACAGACGATCTGGAAGTGCTCTTTCGTGCAGTGAACAAGATGCACCGGCGCTGCCTGAAGAAGGAAATGGACAGTCGAGGCTTGGGCAAGGTCGGACAGCCGATGATCCTGTTCATGCTGCGGAATCATGAGGTCGCCACCGAGTGTGACCAGAAGGGATTCTCAGAGGCTCTGGGCGTCAGCCCTGCGACCGTCGCCGTTTCGATCAAGCGCATGGAGAAGGCGGGGCTTGTCTGCAAGTCAATTGACCAAAACGACCTGCGGCGCAACCACCTTGCCATCACCAACAAGGGGCTCCTTCTCGTTAACGATTGCATTCGGGCTTTTCATGATGTCGATGCAGGCACCTTCAAGGGGTTCTCGGAGGAAGAACGAATACGGCTGGAAAGCAGCTATCGCCGCATGATGGAGAACCTTGTGGCTATGGGCGCACAGGTGCCGACATTCATGAAGCAGGAGGAAACAACGTGATCAGGAAATTGTGGAGCTACATTGGCAGCTACAAGTCGCTGATCATCCTGTCACCGATCTTTGTGATGTTCGATGTCGTCTGTGAGCTTTCCATGCCATTCCTGATGGGAAAGATCGTCGATAAGGGGATCCCCGCGTTGAACCTGCAGTACATCATTCAAATCGGTATTCTGATGATCGGCCTCGCACTGGTCGCCATGCTGTTTGGCTCGCTCAACCACAGGCTTGCAGCAGTTGTAAGCCAAGGATATGCCGCGAATCTGCGCCAAGCACTGTTTGACCAGGTTCAGTCGTTCTCCTTCTCAAATATTGACACGTTCAGCACTGCTTCGCTCGTCACACGTCTCACAAACGACGTGACGCAGCTTCAGAACACACTCCTCATGAGCATGCGCATGCTGACCCGTGCTCCGCTCATGCTGATTTGTGCCCTTGTCTTTGCTATTACGATCAACGCCAAGCTTGCAATCATCATGTTCATCGCTATTCCTGTGCTTGTGGCAGGGATCTCTCTTGTCGTGGGACAGGCAGAACGATTCTTCAAGGCAGTGCAGGAAAAGATCGATGCCGTGAACAGTACGGTCGAGGAGAACCTGATCGGTATCCGCGTTGTCAAAGCCTTCGTTCGTGCCCCTTATGAAAAGACCAAGTTCAAGAAATCCAGTGACGAGCTGAGCGACACGGCAATCAGGGCCGGGAACCTTGTTGTGACAATCATGCCTATCATGCTTCTTATCCTGAACACGGCTACTATTGCCGTCATCTGGTTTGGGGGCCGCATGGTCGCAAACCGACAACTGGGCACAGGACAGTTGGCTGGCTTCATCAGTTACGTCATGCTGATCCTCCAGAGCGTTCTCATGGTCTCAACCATCTTCATGATGCTCGCTCGTGCAAGAGCAAGCGCTCAGCGTATCATTGAAGTGCTTGACACGATACCCAGCATCGCCGACAAGGACCAAGCTCTGCCAGGAAGCGCTGCTGCAGTGGCGGAAGAGCCGACGGTTCAGCACGGCGGTATCGAATTCCGCCATGTTGACTTCAAATACACTGCCACCGGCAAGGGCGAAAACGTCTTGTCAGACATCAATGTTGCCATTCAGCCAGGCGAGTTCGTTGCGCTTGTCGGCGGTACAGGGTCAGGCAAATCGACAATGGTGAGTCTGATCCCACGTCTATATGACGTAACTAATGGGCAAGTACTTGTGGGCGACGTTGATGTCCGCGACTACAGACTTGCAACCCTGCGCTGCGCCATCGGCGTCGTCCTTCAGAACAACGTTCTGTTCTCGGGCACCATCCGTGAGAACCTGATGTGGGGAAATCCAGCTGCGTCCCAGCAGGAGATCGAAGAGGCGGCACAGAATGCCCAGGCCCATGACTTCATCATGGCGTTTCCTGACGGCTATGACACCGATCTCGGGCAGGGGGGTGTCAATGTGTCGGGCGGTCAAAAGCAGCGCTTGTGCATCGCGCGCGCTCTCCTCAAGAAGCCGCGCATCCTAATCATGGACGACAGCACGAGTGCTGTAGATTCGGATACAGAGGCGAAGATCCGTGCATCCTTCCGCGAGAATCTCAAGGACACCACCATCCTGACCATTGCCCAGCGCATCAGCTCTGTGCAGGAGGCCGACAAGATCATCGTGCTCGATGATGGCCGCATCGTCGGGATTGGGACCCACGCTGAGTTGATTGCTAGTAATCCAGCCTATCAGGCAATTTGCGCATCACAGATAGAGGGGGTGGTCGTCAATGGCTGAACAACAGCAGCGCCCGATCATACCCTCGCGCGGGACCGGCCCCCGCATGGTATTCCAGAAACCCAAGAATATCGGAGCAACAACACGCCGCATTCTGGTCTATTTCGGAAGCAGCAAATATGCCCTGATTATCGTCTTCACCATGCTGTTCATCAGCACTGGCAGTGCACTTGCTGGTTCATACTTCCTGAAACCTCTCGTTAACAACTACATCCTGCCCGGAAATCTCCGGGGACTTGCAGTTGCCTTGGCGGTACTGGGCGCCATTTACCTGGTCGGTGTGGTCGCTTCCTACTTCCAGGGCCGCGTCATGGTCAGGATTGGACAGAAGACAGCTAACCTGATGCGGAAGGACCTTTTCGAGAAGCTGCAGGACCTGCCACTCAAGTTCTTCGATGCACATACGCACGGTGAACTGATGAGCCGTTTCACCAACGATATCGACAATGTCGAAATGGCTATCGAGCAGAGTGTTGTCAGCCTGATCTCCAGCGTCCTCATATTCGCCGGAACGCTCGTCATGATGGTTATATTAAGCCCCATCCTGTTTGTGGTCGCCGCAATCATCCTCGTGCTCATGATCTTCCTGAGCACGACATTGAGCAAGAAGAGCACTGGGTACTTTCGTATTCAGCAGAAGTCCTTGGGCAGTCTCAACGGCTACATCGAGGAGATGGTAGAGGGCCTCAAGGTCGTCAAGGTGTTTGGGCACGAACATGTGGCCAGCAGCGAATTCTCAGGTCTCAACGAAAAGTTCCGCTCATCTGCCACCACCGCGACGTTCCTCTCCGGCGTCGTGATGCCAATCATGGGAAATCTGGGGCGCGTCCTCTATGCAACAGTCGCAATTGTTGGCGGCCTTCTTGCTATCTCGGGACGCCTTGACACTGGTTCACTGGTCGCTTTCCTTCAGTACTCCTACCAGATCAGCCAGCCAATCAACCAGATTACGAACCAGTTGAGCGTTGTGCTCGCCGCGCTGGCAGGTGCAGAACGCATCTTTGAGGTCATGGACCAGCAAGTCGAGGTCGACGACGGAACGGTCACCCTCGTGAACGTCATGTACGTCGAAGACGGCACAGAGGACGGCGCTCTCGTCGAGGCTCCAGCGAACACCAAGACCGATGAGTGGGCATGGAGTGTCCCGGGGACCAACGGGCATACGCTTGTGCCTCTCAAGGGAGATGTCCGGTTTGACCATGTTGCCTTCTCATACGATGGTGTGACCCCTGTCCTTAAGGACATCTCGCTGTACGCAAAACCTGGTCAGACGATTGCCCTTGTCGGTTCGACCGGCGCGGGCAAGACGACGATCTCCAACCTGATCAACCGCTTCTACGACATCCAGGAAGGGGTCATCACGTACGATGGCGTTGACATTAAGACGATCCACAAGAGTGACCTGCGCCATTCGCTTGGCATGGTGCTGCAAGACACGCACCTGTTTACAGGAACGGTCGTCGGCAACATCCGGTACGGACGACTTGACGCTACAAATGACGAGTGCAAATTGGCCGCGAAGCGCGCCAGCGCCGATTCCTTCATCCGCCGCCTGCCACAGGGATACGACACGGTCATTACGGGCGATGGTGGCAACTTGTCGCAGGGGCAGCGCCAGCTGCTCGCGATTGCCCGTGCCTATGTTGCCGACCCGCCTGTCATGATCCTCGACGAGGCGACGAGTTCTATTGATACGCGCACCGAGCATCTGATTGAGCAGGGAATGGACGCACTCATGGAAGGCAGGACGGTGTTCGTCATTGCACATCGTCTTTCTACGATCCACAATGCCAATGCCATCATTGTCCTGGAGCATGGTGAGATCGTCGAGCGGGGCAACCACAACAGCCTTCTCGCTGAGAAGGGTCGGTACTACCAGCTTTACACCGGACAAACTACACTGGAATAGCTGCCGTTGACCTGGGCCAAATGCCGTCCGCGCGGCTCAAACAGGCCGCGCGGGTTCCTTCCTCCTATGCAATCATGGCAATTCAAGTGTCACACGATGAGCAGTACTCATTGCAGTCAGTGTCGCAAACTGACAAATTGGAGACGCTTGTAGAGACTGTGGCCTGTTATTCGCCAGAAATAACCCCCCACGTGTGCCCCTTCCTGTCTCGACTCTTGCTTCCGGCGAACGCCTCTCTAAACTACCTGGTATCTCGCTTCAGGGGGAAATAGATGGTATTCGGACACGTCGCGGTCGCTGTGGTGGCCAAGAAGGCAGCTCCAAAGGTATCTCTGGGCATTCTGCTGGTAGCCGCAGAAGCTCTCGATATCCTGTGGGGCGTGCTCCTGCTTACGGGAGTCGAGCACCTCCCACCCTCTGTCTCGCCGTGGTCGCACGGCCTCTTGATGGCGGTGATCTGGTCGCTGGTTGGTGGGCTTGTTGCCGCGCGCCTGTCTCACGATCGGCGTACCGGTGTGCTCATCGGACTCGTCGTGTTCAGCCACTGGATCCTGGATTTTATCTCTCACCCCATGTGGCCATCAACGCAGCCAGACCTGCCCCTGCTGTTCCGTGGGTCGCCGACGGTCGGTCTGGGTCTGTGGAGGTCGCGTGGTGGAGAGATCGCTGGTGAGTTGTCACTCCTCGCATTCAGTGTTGTCATGTATGTTGTCGACAGGCGCCAGCGACGACGGGCCGGTTCTTGAGTACCCACTGTCGATGTGATTGTGGGGCTCCGCACGAAATCGAACAGGAAAACAAGCCAACGGAGGTATCATGCGTATCAAGGTGATGTACCAGTCTCAGACAGGCAACACAAGGAAGGTCGCTGAAGCAATTGCGCGCGTTGCAGGCTGCACGGCGGAGCCGGTTGGAACGGCGACGGTAAGTGAACCGGTGGACGTGTTGTTCCTGGGGGCAGCGATTCATGGCGGTCACATCGAGGGGTCGGTCAAGAAGTTCATCGAAGGACTCGACCCCATCCTCGTCAAGAAGGTGACAGTATTCAGTACGGGCTTTGAGGAGGCCTCAAGGAAAGCGGTGGGTATCATGAAGGACCTGCTGACACGACGGGGAGTCCAGGTGACAAGCGAGTGCTACGTCTGTCGGGGCAAGTACCTGTTCATCAACCGCATACACCCGGACGCCGGGGACCTGGCAGGGGCGGAAGAGTACGCGCGGAGCGTCCTCGCCACATAGAGGGAAGCAGTAAGCGCTGTCCCGAGATGCGCGAACTGCGAACGACCGGGGACACGCATGGATAATGCATTGTATAAGCACAAGTCCATACCTGCACGAAGATGTGGGTTCCCGCCTGCGCGGGAATGACGACGAGCTGAAGGATTGGATTCCCGCCTTCGCGGGAATGACGGACCAAGGGCGGGAATGACGGACCATACGACAACGAAACTTCCGGGCGGACCTTCTTGGTCCGCCCGGTTGCATGCTAGAACACGAGCTTGCGGTATTCGTCCTCCAGCTGCCGCAGATGTTCCATGCGGTCGGCGAGGACGAGCTGAAGCTCCGATGCTTCCTGCAGGGAGTCGCTGGAGAGAGCAGACATCAGCCGGGTGCACAGGGCGGGATTCTGGGTCGTATCGTCGGCCAGCTCGTGGCGCAGAGCGTCGATGCGCTTCCACAGGTCCTGTGCCCGGTCGCTGGCAAGGTCGAGTGGCTGACAGGCCCGCACCGTGTCCAGGTCTTCGGGGATGATGCGGACCAGCAGTTCATGCTTCCAGCGAGCAGTGGACGCACTGCGGAATGCGTCGATCACGCGCGGCGTCAGCGCATTTCCTGCGGTGAGAACGCGAACGCGGTCCGGGAAAGTCACCAGGTTCTGCATGTTTTCCCAGACGGTGGCGGGAGGAACGCCAAAGAGGCGGTTGCGCTCTTCCTGCGAGTAGTTCTCGAAGACATTTTCTTCCGCCCGGTATGCCCGGTCCTGCTCAAGGTAGCTTCCGGGTTCACCTGCTTTCTTGGAGATCTCCGCAAGGAGCGCTTCGGGTGGCGTGCCGGACTCGACCACCCACTTGATGCCATCGAGCATTGCGAGGATAGACGCGGCCACGGCAAGGTAGGTGTTGGTGTAGGGATTGGGAGCCCGCAGTTCAAAACGGGTGGCGCGCGGGTTGTCGACGTCTCGGACCAGGCCTGCCAGGACCGTGCGGTTGCGCGACGGGGTGGCCGGATCACGTCCCAGTGCGGCGACGATGCAGACAGGAGCTTCGAAGCCGGGTTTGAGCCTGTTGAAGGCATCGTTGCTTGCAGAGATAAACGGGCCGACAACCTCGTAGTTGCGCAGAAGACCCATTAGTGCTCCGTATCCGATCACGCTCAGGAAGTCGACATGCATGTCCGCAGGTGCGAAGAGGTTAATGCGCCTGCCGCTGGGCAGAACACCCGCGATGCCCAAGTGCGTGTGCTCGCCGGAACCAGCAACACCCGGGATGGGCTTGGCCTTGAAGTTGACCTTGAGCCCGTTGGCGCGGAACGTTTCCTTCACCAGGATGCGCGCAAGGAGTTCATTGTCGGCGGCCTGGAGCGCTGAGGCGTACCGCCAGTCGATCTCCAATTGCTCCATGACGTGGGTCAGTTCGCCGCCAGCCCCGATGGCCGCCTTGACGCCGCCGACTTCCTTGTGGCCCATCTCGGGATGCAGGCCATAGGCTTCAAGCGTCATCACAGCTTGTTCGAGAGCAGTCCGGGCGACGCCTCGCGTGCGCTGCCAGTAGTTCTCCTGCAAGATCTGTGCGGCCGAGAGTTCCTCGACGTTTGCCGTATCGGTCGGCGTCTTGACCCAGAACTCCAGCTCCGTCCCGACGGTAAACTCGATGTCCGCAAGCCGTGCTGGCTCGAGGTGAGCAAGCAGTAGGGACGAGGTATGGTTGCGCACAAGCTTCAGGATCTCCGCCCGGGCATACTCCACTGTGACAGCAAGTAGAGAACGCGAGTCGATGCGCTCACCACGGTGCACCAGAAAGGACGGAATGCGCAGTGTTCCTACTGGGAGACCGGTCTCGTGATCCACGTGTTCCTCATTGTAGTCGACGAACCAGGTGGTCGTCAGGTCCGGTGCCAAGTCGACCTGTGCGTCGTCCAGCGAGGTCATGCCGGTCAGCACAACAGACGAACCATCGGTCTGGACAGCTTTTCCAGCCAGAAACGCGTCGATGTCGGCGACAAAGGTCTGGATGGGGATACGCTCGTCGGTGTCGTTTCCGGCAAGGTCGATGGCCACGAGAGAGACGAAGCGAATCTCGGGATGCTCGCGCAGGATGGCGAGCAGGGTCTCGCGACCACACTGGCCTCCTGCGATGCTGTAGATGCGGTTGCCATTCATAGGAACTCCTCGATACGGTTTTCCTGAGACTACAGTCTGGAGCGATTTTTGCAAGCCGGCGGCTTCACACTGCTATACTGGGAACATGAGAAACCGACATGACTATGGCAGGAGCGAGCTGGAACCGGCGCCTGACGGCCGGGGCGCCGGAGAGCTCATCCCGGACGTATTGGCTGACGGTCTGCGTCTCGTCTTCTGCGGCTCGGCGCTGGGCGACGTCTCCTGGGAGCGAAAGGCCTACTATGCCAACCCGGGCAATCGCTTCTGGCAGACGCTGGCGGAGGTCGGACTGACACCCCGCCGGCTTGCGGCCGAGGAATACCCGCGGCTGGTCGAATGGGGCATTGGACTGACCGACCTGGTCAAGACCGATCACGGGCAGGACGCGCACATCTTCGACGGCCATGTCGATCTGGACCAGGCGCGCAGACTGCTCAGGGCAAAGGTCCTGCGGTGGCAGCCGCGCGTGCTGGCATTTACCAGCAAGACAGTGGCGGCTCAGTTCCTGGGGCGGCGGGCGGTGCCAGGCAGGCAGCAGGAGTGCGTTGGGCTGACGGTGGTGTGGGTCCTGCCCTCGACATCCGGTCTTGCACGGCGTTTCTTCGATATTGGACCCTGGCAGGACCTGGCCCGGTTTGTCCATGACCCTGCCGATCGAACCCCTTGATTACCTTCCGCGTGGGATAGACTGGTGGAGTCTGGTATCATGTCGCATGAGAGCGGGGAGAACGATGATGACTGAGGCTGTTGCAGGGAATGTCCACGCTGTGCCGGAGGTATCGCACCCTCGGCTGCTGGATGAATGCGGCCTGCTGTGACATGACGACCGACAAGCTGACATCACTCCACATCACGATTCCTGACCTGAGGGGTATGTTGCCCGGCGTCGAAACTGCGGTTTCAACTGCATTCTGGGTCCCTCTCGCGGAGTTCGTCCTGCGTCGTGCGGGGACCTTCGAGGTTGTCTGCCAGCGGGAAGACATCGATGCGATCAAACTGCTCATGCCGGTCGCCGAGATGATCGAGAGGAGGCACGAAGACGGAGCCCTGATGTTCTGGGGAGCCGTCACGCCTGCGGTCACCAGGGCTGTCGTCGGGGGGCACGGTTCCGGTCATGAATCTCTCTGGTGGTGGCAGATAGCTCTGACGCATGAGGGCGATCAGATCTTTGTGCTGCAGGATTATGGGGCGCATATGGACCTGTTCGGGCTGACTGCGGATGAAGCAGCAGTGGTGCTCGACCTCCTGCCGTTCTCGGCACGTTCTGCTCGCACGACGGGTGCCGCGAGAACTTCCTTCGAGCGACGCGATGCTGCATCCTGACGGCAGCTGGTTCAGGGACGACGCGGGAAGGACCCTCCTGCTGCGCGGCGTCAACCTGGGGGGCGACACCAAGGTGCCGACTGTCCCGGATGGCGCAACACACCACCCCGAAGGCTTCTTCGATCATCGTATGGTCTCCTTCGTGGGCCGGCCATTTCCACTCTCGGAGGCGTCTGAGCACCTGTCGCGCCTCAAGGCGTGGGGACTGACGTTCCTGCGGTTCCTTGTGACATGGGAGGCGATCGAGCACGCAGGGCCGGGACTTTACGATACCGAGTACCTGGACTATGTCGAGCAGGTCGTCCGGATGGCTGGGGAGATGGGCTTCACCATGTTCATCGACCCGCACCAGGACGTCTGGAGCAGGTTCACGGGAGGTGACGGAGCTCCTGGCTGGACGCTGGAGGCGGTCGGCTTCGACATAACGCAGTTCGCGGACACGTGCGCCGCCATTGTCCATCAGACGCGCGGTGACCCGTTCCCACACATCATCTGGTCGACCAATACTGCTCGGCTAGCGTCCGCTACGATGTTTACCCTGTTCTTCGGGGGTAATGACTTTGCCCCGCGCCTCCTGGTGGAGGGCGAACCGGTCCAGGAGTACTTGCAGCGACACTATGTAGATGCCATTGCACAGGTTGTGCAGCGCCTTCGTGGCGTGCCTGGCGTGGTGGGATACGACACCTTCAACGAGCCGTCGCACGGGTACATCGGCTGGAAGGACTTGACGGCGCACGGCAGCCTGCTGAGGGCTGACCTCCAGCCAGTGCCGCTCCAGTCGTTTGCCTTGGGCGACGGGCTGGAACAGGACGTTGGCTTCTGGGGCATGGGGTGGAGTGGCGCGCGCCTGCAAGGGCACCGAAGGCTCAACACACGGCACGTGCGTGCCTGGCAGGATGGCAAGCCGTGTATCTGGCGCGATTACGGGGTCTGGACAGTTGGCAGCGATGGCAACCCACAACTGCTCGCACCAGACTACTTCTCGCATGTTGGTGAACGAGACGTCGATTTCAAGCACGACTACCTGGTCCCATTCATATGCCGGTACGCAGATACGGTCCGAGCGATGGACCCCGACGCACTGATCTTTGTGGAAGGTGAGTTGCGGTCTCCACCGCCGCGGGTTGGAGATGGGACTTCGGGGTTGGTGTCTGCGCCGCACTGGTATGATGCGATTGCACTGCTCCTGAAACGGTCGAGTGACTGGATCGGCTACGACATCGTGCGCAACCGGATCGTCATCGGGCCGTGGGCTGTACGCCGAAGCGCAGCCTGGCAGCTCGCCGCCATACGCCGGGCTGGGACTGAGCGACTCCACGCACCCACCGTCATCGGTGAGATCGGCATCCCGTACGACCTCCACGGTGGAAAGGCCTTCCGGACCGGTGACTACCGGGTACAAGAGGCACTCATGGATCGCAGTCTCCGTGCCGTGGAAAGCAGCCTCTGCTCAGCCACGATCTGGAACTACACGGCGAGCAACACAAACGAACGGGGCGACGGCTGGAACGGCGAAGACCTGTCTATCTGGAGTGCGGACCAGGGCCGCGACCCGAAGGCACTGGACCGTGGAGGGCGTGCACTGTGTGCCGTCGTGCGGCCCTACCCGATGGCCACTGCCGGCGAGCCTCTTAGCTTGTCCTTCGACATGCGTCGGCGCGTCCTGCGCTTTACGTTCAGGCATGATCCTGACATCGTTGAGCCGACTGAGATCTTTGTCCCGCCGTACCAGTATCCATTCGGCTACTCGGTGTGGATGACCGATGGCACCTTCCTCAAGGACGATGTCCGCCATGTGCTGAAGTATCATCATACGCTGGGGCAGCCGACACACACGATCATCATCCGCCCCAGGCGGAAACCGGCGGGACGCTAGCGCAGTTTCACCGTCGCACCGAACACCTGGGCCAAGAGGTTGGCCGCGTCTGCGGCGTTCATCAACAGAGGGGAAAACGTGTAGGAGGACTTCCCCCGCTGTGTCACGATGACAAGCTGGTGGTCGTTCTGCTTCCGATGACGGTTCTGGTCCGAGATCCAGCGTCCCTCTGTGACCGTGACCTGCGAGACGCCGCGGGCGTCGACCCACCAGTTCACAGGCGTTTCGGTCAGCACAACCTCCGGGTCCATCGTGAGGTACCGCTTGTGCATCGTGAACCCGCTGGTGGCGGCGACCGCCATGCGCTTAAGGAAACCACCTTCCTGTTCCTGTACCTGTGTGTCGACTGCCTGCTTCTGGATCTCTGGTGTGAGTCTGGCCACGATAATGCGAGCGTCCGTGACCACGATGGTCCATGGGGTGATGTTGAACAGGCTCTTGTGCCACTGGACCGGGAGTGCGCCAAGCACGTGTTCTCCTGGCATCGGTTCCTCCTTGCGAACGGAATGTGGAGCATGACAGTTTACATTGCACTGTCAGGCTCCACTGTACGCAGAGTGACCGTCCTTTCCACAGAGCGCATCGACCTATTCGAACTGGTGCTGAATCGGCTCAATGACAAGTGTCAGCGATCCTCATCGTCAAGAGACATCCCTGAGGGAAAGATTCCGTTACCATTTCGTTATTTTCGACGATTGCACCATTGTTGCCTGCACAGGATTGTGCGGAGTCTGAGACGAGGGACGCCGGGCGGCGTGCCAGAGAGCCCTATACTTGGGTACCAGCAACAGGTGCTTCGAGATGTCCCCACTTTGCCAGTTCGTGGCACCAACTGCAGTAGGTACGGATTCTCGACTTATTGGGAGAGTAGCCTTGCTGCTCATGATGTGCCGGGTCTGTATTAGCGAACGTCCCTACAATTCTGTCCGTTAGATCTTGCGGCACACCGCATTGCAGAAGATGCTTCCGAACGTCAGTCGCCCCCAACTTCCGGGCCGATATGCCTTGAAGCCCACCCCTCTCTACTAGTGCGACAACGATTAGAGCCACGCAGGTTCTGACCTCGCCCTCCAACTGCTGCAAGAGTACGGTTGTGCAGGTGTCGGAACCGATGGAGGCTTCAACCGTTGCCAAACGCTGCTGCCATCGGTTCCATGGCTGTTCAAGAATCGTCGGTCCAGAGGCAGTGAAATTGGTGAATTCATAGTATATGCCGTCAATATTGGGAATCCTGTCCCGAACCTGGTTCAGCCATGGTTGATTGTGTGATAGGAGGATCACCTGTCTGCCGTGCTCGGAACTCAACGAACTAACTACCTTGATGAACTGAGTCTCATGGCCATTGTCAAGTGACTGTATCGGATCGTCAATGACCAGGAACTCAAAGGGCGAATTGGATTTGAGGTAGGTCGAGATACTCATCGCAAGACCTAGTGCATTGAGCTTGGACTCGCTGAGACAGGAGACAGCGCTTTTCATGTCAGTTCCAAAGGAGGATGCTCCAACTTGAATGCTGCGCGCTTTGAAGCTACCGTCAGCATTGCGCGGCAGGGAGAATCCTGAGAATCCCACGTCAGGGTCGGCAAGAGTCGTGATTTTCGAGTACCAGTCCTGCACATCATGTGTGAACTGTTGGGATACGATCCTCTCTGCTTTCTCGCTGACGAATTGTACTGTCACTTGTTTCATGGCCTTCAGGGATGCGATAATCGACTGGATCCTGAAGACCTTGGACACCAACTCCCAGTTGTCGAGACATTGGATCATGATGGAGACATCCTCGGTCTGAGCTCGCACATCAAGCTCATGTGCAAGAGTCTGTTCCGCTTCCTCAAGTTTTGGTGCCCACTCTGAAAGCACTCTGTTGACTTCATCTAGCCGGTCCACGACCGTAAGAACTCTCTGCTTCAGAGACTCGATGTCTTTGCCCGAGGAACTGAAGTCTTTGATAGCAGCAACAACGCGCTGCGTTTCCAGTTCAGACTGCCGATAATTCGTCTTGAGCTCATCGAGCAATGGGCGAATGCTGGGGATTGCATTTGTGATGTTCAGGAAGTGTGAATGGAGGTCCCCCGGCAGCAACGTCTCTAGTACTGGAAGAGAGAGCTCTGACGTGGCGAGACTGGTGGCCCTGCCGGTCGTGTCTGCAACTGCAGCGCTGAGTTCGCTCTGGAGGCTATTGAGGGCCACACCTATAGCTTCGTTGGATTGGCTGACACTGGACATGAGTCCGAGTTTCGTCTTGAGTCCAGTCCGTCTCTGGTACACCTCATCAGGCACACTTGACATCAATGGTGCATGGCAGAACGGGCAGATCTCCTTCTGATCGCCTGCCAGGAGCATGAGTCCCAATTCCAGGAACTTGTCTTCTGCAAGGATGTTCTCGGAGTCCTTGAGCACTTTCGCAGCAGCAAGTTTGTCGGCTGCATCACTTGATAGAGTCTGATCGACCCTTTCGCGCAGGGCTCTTGGCGTCAAGCGTTCATTTGGGTTAGCTTCCAAGATCCGCACATGTCCTGAGAAAACCTTGGCAACCTTCTCATCCCGGAGTCTGAGCAGCTGCGGTTGCAGAGACTCGCGTTGGGTGCCTGCCGGGACCTGAGCGAGACACACCCTTTCCAGGGTCTCCCTCGCTAGGCCTAGTTTCCCTTCACCCTTCAGGAGTAGCTTACACACGGCAGACATCGACCGTTGCTTCCCCACGGCATCAATCAACACCTGGACTCTCGCCATTGCTTGGTGTACTTGGGCAGGCAGAGAGGGTTTCGTGCAGAATTGTACGATGCTTTCCTGGACGGACTGAAGCTGATCGAACCCGAGCAGCTGAGAGAATGCATTGAATCTGTCTGTCGGAGTAACCAGGAGGAGCCCTTTGAGTGCGTGTTGCGTGATGAACGGGCGCCCTGTTCTTTGCTGATCTTGGGTCATGTTTGGCCAATCGGTCACTGGTTTGTCATCCTGCAACAACTGGCTAGTCTCATCCTCCTGAAGCACGCGTCTGAACCTAGCGGAGGAATCGGTGTTGGTCATCATCGAGGCTTCAACGAAGCACTCACAATCGGTGGCGACATGGCAGTTGCGGAAGGACCCTTTGTACTCGTCGCGAGTGGCTCCATGGTCCACTCTCCACGTCGTGCCGTACAAGAGCCATTCAAGCGCTTCCGAAACACTGGTCTTGCCATAACTGTTGGGCGCGTAGATGACCGTTATCGTGGGCGAGAATTCGATCACGCGCTCATCAGCAAATCCCCTGAACCCCTTGATGCGCAGGCTGCTAAGTCTCATCTGCCAGGGCCTCGAGGAGAATCTTCTTGAGTTCTTCTTCCATGGAGGCAACTGGGTCGTCTCCTGTGAACGACTGGAGGAGCCTTCTGTGGATTGGATCTTCCAGTGCTGCGTTCAGTTCGTCCAAGACTTGACGTTTGTTGGCAGCACCCTCAGGCACGGTCCCTCCTCAGTTCTGCTTGTTTCTCCATATTCGGGTGTGACATTTCGTTTGGAGCTACTTTTTGTCCTCAGGAGGACAGGGGTCGTGTCCGTGGCTGTCTGACTGCGATATCTTCCCATCCAAGTTGTGGATCACCAGCTCCGTTCCTTGATTTCGGCTGATTTCGCGTGCAGCCTTCACGGCTTCTGCCTTCGTGTCCGTATGCCTGGATGCCTTCTGAGCGTTGTCCTGCTTGACATTCCAGCCGCCATTTGGGTCGGGTACCACGTGCGTGTGTTTGACTGGCATATTCCCTCCCTAAAGAGATGTCCAAGTGCTCTTTCCCGCTTCCACGATGCTGCTACTGCTGTGCAAGAAGCCCTTCCAAATCTGCCGGGTTGAATGAGACCGCCCAGCGCCAGGATCCCAAGCCACCATGCCCATTGACGGCCTTGACCCATTCGTCCAGTGCTGCGTGCTTTGCCTTATCCTGCTCGGTCAGCTGACCCTTGACTTCGAGCACGAGCATCGACTCGTTTGCCAGCCGGATCAGGTAGTCAGGACGATACTTGTGAACAACCCCTTGATACAGGTAGGACACTTCGAACCCAAGATGATCATTCTTTGCCCAAGCCACCACGTGCTCGTCATGGTCCAACTTGAATGCTTCGCTTGCCTCCCATGCACTATCGTAGACACAGAGGTTGATCTGGGAGCGTGTTGTCGGATGACATGGTTTACCCGTGTACCAAGTGGGCATGTCGGCGGTGGAGCGCAACGGATTTTCTGGCGGATCGAAAACCGGGACGACATTCTCAGCATTCTGGAAGCGAATTGCTTGCCAGATATGATTGACTATGAGGCTCATATTGACCGCCAGAAGGATGCGCCTGTGGGCGTCGCTAGTTTTGAATAGGTCCGGCTCGAGTATGATGCGGTCTGAGTCGAGAAAGCGCTCGACGATGCGAATGATCTGTGCCAGCAGGTACTGTTTGTTGCCTCGCCAGTCCTCGGGCCGCAGTTGCTCGAAAATCTGGGCCGCTACCGTAAAGACAATTTTCTGAAGACGGAACTGATCGGCAAGTCCGCGCAGGTCGATCTCGGTCAATCTCGCTACATCAGGTTTGCCGTCGATGACGGGAGCCAGTTCTACGATTGTCGGTACCATGGATGCGTCAAGAGAGATGAGATCAACCTCGTGCAAGTCCAGCGTCAGTTCTGGTCGCAGGACGTGGTCTACGCGAATGACATTCGGCCATGTGATCTCGAATGCTCGGCGCTCGGGCATGACCTCAACGCGTGCCTTTGGGCTGGGTGGCGGTGGTGCGATGCTGTCGTCCGATTCATGTGGGAGGAACGAGAACGGGATACCGAAGATGTTGACGTATTCAGGCTCAAACAAGCCTGACTCAGGACTCACGTCGTAGGACGTTCGTCTCAACCCACGGCCTACGACCTGCTCACATAGCAGCTGACTTGAGAACGCTCGCAGTCCCATGATGTGCGTGACGGTGCGGGCGTCCCAACCCTCGGACAGCATGCCGACGGAGATGACGTTCTGGATTTGCTCGCCTGGTTTACCGGGTTGCCCCACCGTATTGACCTGTTCCCGAAGCCATTCGGCTTGCTGCTTCCTGGTGAGTGCAGGACGCTCTTCCTTATCTTCTTCATCCGAGGTACTGGTCTCGGTGTCCACTATTACCGATTGACTCTCGGCCTGATTGAGCACCGCGCTGTCGATGCGGAGCATCTTGTCTGCGCTGCAGATTTCAGGAATCAGCACCAGGTCGTTCTGAAAAGCATGTTCGATGCGTGCGGCAGTCTCAGTACGATTGGCGACGGTAATCATGACCGGAGGCGTCGGGTAGCCAGTGGATTGCCATCGGCGTCGCGTCTCTAGCCAGTCCTTCGCCAAGAGGTAGTAGGCCTGGGTGACAAGCGTGGGGAGCGGTTCTTGTGGCTCGGCTTTGCGATTCAAGTCGTCGGCCACATTGGGGTAGATGTGATAGAGCTTGGATCGGTAGGTGGTAGCGTCGGGGACGCCGTCGTCGCGGATGACAACACGTGGGGTTTTGACCAGTCCGGACTCGATAGCGTCGTTGAGCCCGAAATCGCTCACGATCCAACTGTAGAGTGCTTCCTCCGAGTTCTGCTTGCCACTGGGAGAGAAGGGGGTTGCAGAGAAGTCAAAGCAAGTGAGGATGCCACGGGCACGCTGAATGCGGTCCAGTCCGCCGATCCATTTGGTGGCTTGCTCAAGTTCGTCCTTGTTGACACTCTTGGCCTGAGCCACAGTGTTGACGCGCCAGGCGTGGTGGGCCTCATCGTTGATAACGACGATGTTGCGTCCGGCAGCGATTTCTCCTAACACCTCACGCACATACGCCTCGTCGCTCTTCGGGCCCCGTTTGTCGACCGACCTCTTCTTGACTAACTGCTCAGCAGACTCCCAGTCGAGTGCCTGCCAGTTTCGGATGCGGACGCGCGCCTCGCGCAGACGTTCCTGCAAACCGACTGGGACAACCTCAAACTCCTCGTAGTAGTTGCCTGGACCGGTAGGCATGAGAACCTGCAACCGTTCACGGACAGTCAATCCTGGCGCTACAATCAACACGTACTTTGAGAACCGTGGGTTCTGTGGGTACGTCACCTTGTTGAGAACCTGCCATGCAATGAGCATCGCCATGACGATCGTCTTTCCTGAACCGGTAGCCATCTTGGAGCACAGACGCTGAAACGCACCACCATCCGATGGGATGTCGATGCCAACGTGGGCGCTCTCTGGAGCCTCCCGCAGCCAGATGAGCGTTTCCATTGCCTCCATCTGGCAGAAGAAGAGACGTTTCTCACGTAGTTCCGTATTGCGCCAATGTTCCAGAAGGGAACGCGTCACACTCGTGACACCTGGATATCCCTGGTCGCGCCACTCCTTGATACGTGGGCGAATGGCATTGACGAGCGGAATCTCGTGGAATTCGCCGGGGTCATCGAACGTCTTCGACGTTGCGGACGCACGAATGTATCCAGCTGGTCGTCTACCTGAAACGCGCGAGAATAGCTTTGTCTGGTGGTCGTACAGCCAGTGTTCTTTCGGCTCCTCGTAGGGGGAGTTGATAATCAGCTGGTCAATGAAGGATTGGCCCATTACTTGATCTCCAGCAAGCGCAGACTCTCGATCCCACGGTCATCTACGATCTTGACGGCCGCACACTTGTGTTCGCCGGGTTCAAATGGAAGCGAGACTGTTCCGCGATAGCGCTCAATCAGGTCCGGGTCAACGTCTGCTTTCAGCGTGCGGGCCAGCCTCGACCACCCCTCGTTGTCGCCTGCCATGGGGAAGAAAACCTGGCGGGGGAAGAGACTGCGACCATCATAGTCGGGGTCCAGCATCCACATCGCAATGCGGTCCGAACCGCCGGATTCGATCTTGCCCGTGCGTGTGTTGTAGTAGTCGAACCCGTTCACTTCGACGCGCAGCTTGCCTTTGTCCTTGCCATCCTGAATTGATGTCAGGTGTACGTCGGGCTGGCCAATGAGCCAGAAACTGTCGTCACTAGTTCGTTTCTTCTTCAAGTCCTCAGTCAGCAGATCAGGGTTCATCTGCACCTTGAGAAGAGTGACGCCCGGCCAGTTGGTTTCGTCGATGTCACGCGCTGCCTCAGGATCAAACTGGAACGCGGCAAACACAACGAGGCTTGGACGGGGCGCCAACTTCTGGGCTTCCAGAACCGCGTGCTCAACGAGATTCTTGGCGAGAGGCGCATGCTCGGGTCCAAAGCAGACAACGACGCGTTGTCCTCCTTCGGCAGCTCCCTCGCGGATGTTTGCAGCGCCGCGATCGTTCGGTCTTGTTTCACCGTCAACTTGCAGGAAACGTGTACCAGGGAGCGGTTCAAGTCGTGAGAACAATATGTACTGCCCATTCTTGCCACGAATGCCCGTTTTGAGTAGCTGGTCACGCCACTCTGCCTGGCGTTGCGTTTCACCCATCCGGGCAATGCCGTTGTCAACCATCTTCAGGCGTTCGTCTGGACCAACGGTGTCCGGCGATTTCACGGTAGGTGCGGGGACTGCCTCCACTGTGAAGGGTCCAGCAACACGGACACGCGACCTGTCAATGAGCGGCTGGTCGTACAGGGTTTCCTGTTCGGCAGACCGCTGGATGGCAGCATCCAGTGCCGTTTGCATCTTGGTTCGACAGGTCCAGAAGAGGGCAAGAGACTCGCGAGCCTTTCCTGGCCACTTTTGCGCAGGTTCGCGCGGTACTTCCCACTCCTTGAATGCTGTACCTGCTGCCTTGTTGAGCGCGGCTAGGGCACTATCGATAGCTGGGTGCCGTTCTTCGTAGATGCGATCGATCTGAGAGTTGTTGGCAATGGACTTCAGTGTGATGTGCGGGACCGTCTCGTACTTGAGGCCGCTGCCGATTCCTTCTTGCGGCTGTGCGAGCTCGTAGTAGTCGAAGGAAGCAGTCATCAGACGTTGCTTCGCCAGTGTGATAGCAACTCGCGACGTGTCGCAAGTGATCCAGCGACGACCCCATTTCTCAGCGACGAAGGCCGTCGTGCCCGAACCGCAGGTAGGGTCCAACACCAAGTCGCCTGGGTCAGTGGTCATCAGGAGGCAGCGCTCAATGACTCTTGTAAAAGTCTGAACTACATAGATGTTCTCAATGGAAAACGTACTCTGAAGTGTGTCATTCCAGACACAATCCAGGCCTACGACTGGGTAATCATCTTGGTAGCGCTTGTAGGCAAGAGTCTTACCAACTACTGCTAATCGGCCTATCTTGGCTAGCTGAATCAGGCCATCTCTGTGGGTTTTCCAGTGAGTTCCGGCAGCAGGATAGTATGTTTGTCCGCCAAACTCAAAAGGCTTCGATCCTTCCTGGCTTGCGCCAGACGACATGATGCTGGCCGTCATAAACCGACGTCCACCCTGCAGTTGATCGGGATTCTGTCGGTCTGCTGCATTGACTCGACGAGTCGTTCCGTCAGGAAACTCAACCCATGTATAGGCACCCTCAACCATATCTGCTGATCGCTCCATCAAAAGCGGTCGCGATTTCAGCTGTGAGCGATCCTTTGCGTACCACAGGATGTAATCATGTACCGATGCGATAAGTTCTGAGGCCTGGCCAGTTGTCTTCTTGAAAGCAATTAGCCGGCAGAAGTTCCCCGCTCCAAACACCTCATCCATCAACTCGCGTACGTGATGCACGTTCTCATCGCTAATCTGCACGAACACGCTTCCAGATTCGGTGAGCAGTTCGCGGACCAGCAGGAGGCGATCCCGAAGATAAGTGAGGTATGAGTGAATGCCCAGCTCCCACGTGTCACGGAATGCTTTGATCATCTCAGGTTCCTGCGTCAGATCCTCATCCCTGCCATCTTTCACGTCGCGCTTGTTAACGAAGGGTTGGAAGTTGGAGCCGTACGTAATACCGTAGGGAGGATCGATGTAGATCATCTGGACTTGGCCAGCCATTCCTTCCTTCTGCAGCAGGGAGTTCATGACCAGGAGAGAGTCGCCGGCAGCCATGCGGTTGGACCACCCGTGCCGATGTTTGTAGAACTCAACCGCTTCTCTCAGAGGAGGGTTCTCCGACGACGATGCGAACAGCGACTCTTCCTGTTCTGTCTGCCTTCGACTACGTACGGCCTCAATGATGGTGCGTGGGTCGATGCGCTCGTGGACATGCAGCGATACGGTCGGCACCTCGAATGACGTATGCTCTGCCTTCCCTGCCCAATTGAGGTACGGTTCCTGACGGCGCTTCAGTTCCTCGAGAGCAGCCCTTGCTTCCTCGACCGTCTGTGCGGCAAGTCCATTATCGATGATCTTCTCGACTTGGCTGCGCTGTGAATCAAACTGCAGCGCTGGGTCGATATGCGGGTCGTATGCATACTTCTTGGCAGGCTCCTCGGGTTCCGTGGTGACCAGACCTGCCGGTGGATTGTTTGCCCGTTGTTTGTCCGTGTGCTCGTACTGCTCTATGTCCTTGTTGCTCGGGTTCGCCGTCTTTCGCATGTGTCTCCCTCCAACAAAACAGGTGTCGGCTCCGGCAGAGAATCTACTGCTTCAGCCAACTCTCCTTGTCCCATACTTCGTGCGCGACAAACCTAAGCGCCTCACTGAAACGCATAGTCTCAAAGCGAAACACCTTTTCAATGAAGGGGCCCAAGATTTCCTGGTAGCGATTCTTCATCTGTTCCTCGGGGTCGAATACCCAGAATCGCCTGATTAAGGGATGACCCTGTCCTGACAGTCCGTTCGCCAGCAACGCCTGGAACACTTGGTCCGTCTTGGGCATGGAGTATCCCATGACGAAGATGTTCGCCGCCTCCGCAAGTTCAGCTGCAGCGCCTCGCCATGTGGCTGCAAGGATCCAGTCCTTGGCGGCCATCTTGTTCCAAGTCGGTGCACAGATGAATGGATCCTCAGTCAGTGGGGCTTGGCATTTTGGGCACTTCTTCGACGCCATCTGGTGCGAGACTGCCAGTTTCACTGGTTTGTTGTAAGAATCGCTCAGCCACGGGTTTTGGATGGTGCCTGGGAAGATTGACCTAACGGAGACCGTCACAACCTCTTTGCACTGAGGGCATCGAGTCCAGTTGGTGGACCCGTGGAGCTTCAGCAGTCTCGCACCTTCTCCGCCGTCCGAAAGACTGTAGTTGACCCCCAGGCCGCGATCCTCAAGCGCATAGTCAAGTGCGCAGTCGTAGTTCAGCGTGATGATTGCCGGTTTGTGCCGAGGGGCGCTTTCCGACACCAAACTGGCGAGTGCCGCATATGAGTCTGGCGCCTCGATATGACGTTCCATCTCTCCTGATCCTGAAACAGGGAAGTTGATGCTGGACTCGAGTGTGTGGGCGATGAGTCGCCTCAGTCCACCACGAAGGCTGTCAATGTTGAGGCCTGGACAGCAGCTGAGTCCTCCTGTCATCTCGGCCATCTCCACGACGCCCAGGAGGTCTTCGATGTTCGTGGGCGTGAAAGCTATGCGGGATACCATGTCCACCATAGACCGAACAGCTTGAAGCAGACTCTCCCGTACTGGCCGTAGGTCCTCCGGGATCTGCGATTCATCGAGGTCCTCAATCGTTCTAACGAATTCGCTCATGACAGGGGCGCCTGCCTCCTTGGAGGCGCCTGCTCCTAGTATGAAAACCGTCTCTGCCATGCTCTGCCCCTTTCAGGTCGAGCTGAGGTTCTGGCCTGCTCGTGTCAACCATTTATAGGATAGTCGATTTGTGCAGTAGGCAAACTACGTATCGAATCAGCCACAACGTACGTCAACTAGCCCCGCAAAGTCATGAGAGACAATATGTAGAGGATGACAAACTCCTGCCGGTACTTCGGGTGAGAAAGGAGCAGAGGGAATGGAGCTCACAATGGTGAGGGCACAAGAATATCTAGGGGCAGGGAAGATAACGAAGCCCAAGGCGTTGGGCACTCGCATGACAAGCTTGTCCTATTTGTCCTTTTCGACGGCCCGCCTATGATGCTTGTCGAGGTGAGACAATGGCAACGGTGACCGTGAAAGTGTTTGCAACGATACGAGAAAAATTTAATCATGATGCAGTCCAGATTTCAGGCAATAGTTTCATTGAAGCTATAAAGAAGCTTGTTTCAGAATATCCAGTGCTTGAGCGTGAGCTGCTTCGTGAAGATGGGAACTACCTCAAGGGTGACTACATCTATCTTCTGAATGGCAGGAATGTTGAGTACTTGGACAAAGAAGAAACCCTGATCAAAGATGGAGACAGAATTTCAATCTTCCCGCCGATTGGAGGCGGTTAGATTTACGGACACTGAACGATCCCTCGTGACCAAAGGCAATCTGCGCAAGAAGGGAGATTGCCAAAACAATCCGAGTCTGTTGTCAGGCAGAAGTTGCACGAATCCTTGAGCGGACAATCGGTGCAGGAAGGAAACAATGCATTCTTTACACTGTATCTGAAAGACTTGTAATCTCTTCCATTCCAGATATTCAGGAGCGTATCGTTGTATACGTTTCCGAAAGAGAACGCGTTGACCTGTTTCCCCCTTCCAAAGATATACTCGGTATAGCTATGGAGCAGCCTGTAGCAAGGGGCGACTTCCCCATCAGACCGTATCGTGGTTGCGTCTTGTTCGATGAATTGGCATTTCCTCTCCGTCAAGAGCTCAAATTTGGGGAAGACTGTCTTGAGTCTGTACTTGCCAACTTGGCTGTTCATTTTGTCGATAAAGGCGTTGTAGTCAAAAGAACCATCATATAGGATCTCATGACAAAGCTCTTTGCCAAAAGGCATGATATTCGAAATGATGACAGATGTTCCCTCCAATTTTGAAGCAAGCAGCAAGATATTCGGAAGCAAGTCCAAATTGCTCTTCATTGCAACCACTTCAATTTCGACTTCTGGGTTATGAGCGTTTAGTCTTCTTTTCGTCTCCTGGAGATACGTCACATTGTCCTCAATCTGAGAGAAATCCGTGCCTCTGATGTCCTCATAGACTTTTGGGTCCGGCGCATCTATTGAAACGATGATTTTGTCGACACCCAACCGAATGACGTCCTCACCGTATTTGTTGAGAAGGGTACCATTTGTCCCAAACTCAATTCTGTAGCCCGATTCCTTCGTTCTCCTGATGATATCGAGAATCCTCGAGTGAAACAGCGGCTCTCCAATTCCCCCAAGGTACACTGTCTCAAGGCTTGTGAATTCTTTGAGCTCGTCAAGTATCCTCAGATACTTTTCGAAATCCATTTCGAAGACTTCATCGTCCCAGAATCTTCTAAAGCACATCTTACAATTCAAGTTGCACTTGCTCGTAATTTCGATGTAGACTTTCTTCAGGTTCCTGTTGTCAGGAATCGTCACCGTGAAGTCTCCGAATATCAGTTCGTCTTTTCCCGTAACTGCTCCTCTCAAGAAAAAGGGCCTACCCTATTGGGTAGGCCCTATGACACACATGGATTCTACTGCAAACCCAGGCCCTTCAGTTTCTCTTCTGTTGGGACGCCCTCGTTGCTCCAGCCTCTCACGCTGTAATAGTCAGAAAGAAGCTGTTCGAGGTGAACGAGTTGTCCCTTTGCTGCACCATCTGGAAGTGGCTCATTCATGAATCTTGGCGGGAGGTAGTCATCTTTCTTGGTCATGCCAATTCTCAGGTTCCAGAGTTTCTCTGAGTTCCAGACTCTGTCACCCGCTTTCATGACCTCGTCTGCCGTATAATCGAAACCCGTAGCTGCGGAAAGCATTGCAGCATAATCATCTGCCCCAAGGGCAAAAGACGTGAAAAGACAGAGTCCTTCGGAATCAATGACCGCCGTAAGATCCTGAAAGATTTTTACCCACTCCCCTTTCCCTTCAACGAGGAACGGGTCAAGTTTCTCGGGAAGCCCCAAGATCTCAGGAGAAATCATATAACCTCGTACGTGGCAGCCTCCTCTGTTGGATGTCGCGTATTCAAGCGCATGTCCTTGTGCGCCTCTTGGATCATATGCCGGGAGCTCCTGCTTCTTCACACTCATAGAAAGCTCAGGGTGTCCATGCATTGAAGCAAAATTGTAGGAACCTTCGGCAAGTTTGTCACCAAGTCCAGCCCTTCTTGCCATGAGTTCAGGGTAGACAAGTATGGTTTCTGTGTTTCCAAACTTAAGTTCTGGAGCACTTCCAAGCTCTTCTTTCTTCAAGAAGCGTTTCTCGTAGAGCTCCATTGCACATGCGATCGTTGTTCCTGTTGCTATCGTGTCAAGGCCCATCTTGTTGCACTGATCGTTTGCCTTGATAACCGCAGCAAGGTCGTCAATGCCGCAATCTGCACTGAAGGCCCAGCTTGTTTCGTATTCAGGTCCCTCGGTTTCTTCTTCCATATCGGGCAGTTTGGATACCCTTCCACAAGCGATGGGGCACGCGTAGCACGCCTTGTTCCTTACAAGGTACGTGTCTTTGAGTTTTTCTCCCGAAACATTATCAACATGCTCAAAGGTGCCCTTCTGGAAATTGTTGGTCGGATAGAGCCCGTGCTCGTCAATGATGTGGTTCAAGACCATCGTTCCATATGTAGGAAGCCCCTGGGAAGTAACGCCATTTGCCTTTATCTTATCCATGGCGACTCTGAGTGCCTCCTTGAACTTCTCGGGATTCGCAATCGGAGCTCTCTTAGTCCCCTTGGCAGCAACGGCCTTGAGCATCTTGGAGCCCATCACTGCACCGACGCCCGTTCTTCCGGCAGCTCTCGCCTTGTCGTTGATCACCGCCGCAAACTTGACGAGATTCTCTCCAGCAGGTCCGATGCAAGCAACTCTTATGCTCTTGTCGCCGAGCTCAGAAAGAATCATATCTGTCGCAATGTGAGTGTCTTTCCCCCAGATGTGACTTGCGTCTTTGATCTCGACTTTGTCGTCTGTCACCCAAAGGTAAACGGGCTTACTTGATTTACCCTCGACGATGAGAAAGTCGTACCCTGCTTTCTTCAGTTCCGGGCCAAAGAAACCTCCAGAGTTTGAACCGGCGATAACGCCATTCAGGGGGCTCTTTGTAACGACATCGTACCTTCCTCCCGTCGGGGCTGCCGTGAGAGTAAGTGGACCCGTTGCAAAGATGAGCTTGTTGTCGGGACCAAGTGGATCAGCGTCAGCAGGCACTTCGTCAAAAATCACTTTTCCAGCATAACCCCTTGCTCCGATGAACTTGCGTGCAAGTTTTTCATTAATTGGCTCCTCAGATGTCTTTCCTGTCGTAAGATTTACCCTGAGGATTTTTCCCATGTAACCGCCAACCATACTACACCTCCCCTTCTCAAAATAAAAAATAGGAGCCCAAGTAGGGCTCCTTTGCAAATTCAGCAGGCTCAACAATTGCTTGATGAACCCTATCGCCTGTTCCTCCCAGAGGGAAAGATACAGATCGGAGTTCTTACATTTGACTTATAGAACTGTTGTCGAAAAAGTCAAATCCCACCGCCAAGGCCGAACCGGACAAGTATCGCGACCTCATTGTGCGCGTGGCTAACTACAGCGACTACTTCTGTGACCTGACCCGCGGCCTGCAGGAGGAGATCATCGCGCGCCCCGAACAGTAGTCGTTCTGAGCTGCCGCGTCTAGGAAAGAGAACCTGGCGCCCGCTGCCCGCTCGCGAAGTGGGCTGCGACGAAGAGTCCGCCGGCGACAGCCAGGGGAAGGATCAGTTGCGCCCATTGAGGATATCCCCGGCTCCACGCGAACACCGTGTATGCTGCAGCCAACACGAGGGCTAGGATACCGGTGACAAGTGGTTTCCTCCACGAGAGTAGCAGAACCGCCACTAGGACAAGCGACGGGATGGAGTGCATGAGGAATCCACCCAGCTTCTCAAGGAGCGTCCCTTCCATGGAGAACACGTCGAATGAGAACATCGTCAGGAACAGGATGAATGCGACCATGAGAATGCGTGCGATCCGAACGAGCATGACGCTTGCACGTCGCTGGTCCATCGTCTTCGCCTCCCTTTCCAAGCCTCAGAGAATGTCAAAGTAACGAGGATCGACTTGACCGATTGCCCGGGCGTTCGTGGACCGCGTGCCCCGGACCAGACACTAGGCTCAGCACTGCTCTCCATGAATTGTAGCTGTCTTCGGCGAAGGCGCAACGCCTGCCACACGAATGAGAGATGCCGGCTTAGCGCTCTTCAGGTACCCGGCTAATCACGCCAGAACTAGACGGCCGTCAATTCAGACGGACATGAGACACCCTCGCGGCACTCGTCGTTGGTGCGAGGGTCCGGGAACCAGTGCCGAGTCTTCTTCGCGATGGCGACGAGCGTGAGCATGACCGGGACCTCCGTCAGGACACCGACGGTGGTGGCAAGCGCAGCGCCGGAGTTGATGCCCCACAGCGAGATGGCGACAGCAACAGCCAGCTCGAAGAAGTTACTGGCCCCGATCATGGCTGCCGGGGCGGCGATGCGGTAGGGAACCTTTGCAACCTTGCACATGCCATACCCGATGGCAAAGATGAGGTATGTCTGGAGGATCAGCGGAACGGCGATCAGCAGAATGTTGACCCAGTTGGTGGCGATGATCTTGCCCTGGAAGGAGAAGATGATGACCAGAGTCGCCAGCAGGGCAATGATAGTGACGGGGTTCCACTTTGGAAGGAAGACCGTGTCGTACCACGTTTTGCCGTGACGCCGAATGAGCAGGCTTCTGGTGAGGGCTCCGCCGGCAAGGGGAACGACGACAAACAGACCGACAGACAGGAACAGTGTGGGATAGGGAACCCTGATGTTGCCGATGCCGAGCAGCAGGGCGACGATGGGGACGAACAGGACAAGGATGACCAGGTCGTTGACCGCAACCTGGACAAGTGTATGAGCGGCATCACCGCCGGAGAGGTAACTCCACACGAAGACCATGGCGGTGCAGGGAGCGGCCCCCAGCAACACGGCGCCTGCGATGTACTGCTGGACTTGGTCGGGCGTGAGGATGCGGCCATAGGCTCCCTTGAAGAACAGGAGTGCCAACACAAACATGGTGAACGGCTTGATGGCCCAGTTGACGATCAGCGTGATCAGCAGACCCTTCGGGCTCCTGCCGACGCGCATGATGCTGCCGAAGTCGATCTGGAGCATCATGGGGTAGATCATGAGCCAGATGAGGACTGCCACCGGCAGAGAGATGCTGTACACGGTCAATCTGTCGAGGGCGCGTACCACGCCCGGAAGCAGGCGGCCCAGGATGACGCCGGCGACCATGCATCCCGCCACCCACAAACTCAGGTACTTCTGGAAAATGCCCAGCCCAGCTTTTCGTTCCATTTCGGCCTCCGTTGATACAGGATGTTGTTGAATTCTGAAGGCGCTACTGCGCCTTAGTGGTGCCACTCGGTTTCTGCTTTCTCTCCCTGGCACGTCGCCTTTGCTGCTGTTTTAGTGCACAGACATCGGCGGGCAGTTGCTCCAATGTATGCAAGTCTCCGAGATGCTGCGCTGTCGCCTGCCGGACAACAAGGTCGAGGAAGCCAAGAATATCCGCCGGCAGGGTCCTAACCAATGCGTAGTGGGTCCAGTAGCTGCGTTGGTATGACGCAGCCAGACCGGCGGATACCAGCAGTCTGAGATGGCCCGAGACGTTGGCCTGGGACTGGCCCAGCACTTCGGTCAGTTCACAGACACAAAGGTCTCGACGACTGAGCAACGCGACGATGCGGGCGCGTGTCGTGTCGCCCAGCGCTCGTGCTATGGATACTGCATCAACTGAATCGGTCATATGCGATACAGAATACACGTTGATCGGATCCTGTCAAGGCAGCTGCCGGTACCTCGGATGAGATAGGTGCAACAGGGTGTAACATTCTCGGGACGGTTCCAAACTGTAACATTCTCGACGTGCCCTTCAACAAGAGGACTGGATTCGCGCATGCGCAGGAACGACCGAGGCAGACTGTTCCCACACCTGCAGCGCCGGGCAACTGGATGTTATGGTTTCTGTGAGGTCCACATCACCTTGTGTTTGGGCCTTGACAACGCGACACCTCTGGATAACATATCAATGTACATTGAATCAATAGGAGTTGTGATATGGTACAGCGTTCGCCTGACTGTGAGGTACGGTACATAGATACTAACTGGAACTCTGCATGCGAGGAGCAGGCGAAGTTCGTGTCAGTCCTGCTGGAGCCGCAGCGTATCAAGATTCTGCGGCTGCTTCGTGGTGGAGAGCGATGTGTCTGTGAGATCGAACGTTCGCTTGGCATCCCGCAGAACTTGGTTTCGCATCACCTAAGGGTTCTGCGCGAAGCTGGGCTTGTCACTGCTCGCAAGGAAGGGCAATTCGTGCACTACTCGCGTGTCGAAGAGCGTATTCATGAACTGATGCTGGCTCTGGAGGAACTGCTGTCAAACTAGGAGGAACCATGCGCATCGAAATCCTGGGTTCTGGTTGTGCTCGCTGCCACGGTCTTGAGGCAAACGTCCGCAAGGCCCTGATGGTGCTTGGCAAGGAAGCGGAGGTTATCGACGTGACTGATATCCAGCAGATCATGGCCCAAGGTGTCATGGCGACGCCCGCTCTTGTCATCGACGGCAAGGTCATTACGACGGGCAGGGTACTGTCGCCCGAGGAGGCAAAGAAAGCCATCGTCGGTGCTGGCGCCTGACGAGGTGAAGACAGGGCGGGGCGACCGCCCTTTTTCAAACACCGATATATCAACGGAGGTTGTTGTGTTGACACTGTTTGCTGACTGGTTCACCTATACGCTTCTGCGTCTGCCAAGAGGGCGCCTGATTACCCAAGCCATTCACTTCTTCGTGTATGACCTCCCCAAAATCTACTTGCTCCTGGTTGCTGTTGTGTTTGTGGTCGCGATGCTGAGGACTTGGATTCCACCCGAGAAGGTCAAACGTCTGCTCGTTCACCGGCATCAGTTTGTCGGCAATATCCTTGCTGCATCTCTGGGCATTTTCACGCCGTTCTGCACGTGCTCGGCGATTCCGATGTTCATTGGCTTCGTTGAGTCCGGCGTGCCGCTTGGCGTGACCTTCTCATTTCTGGTGGCAAGCCCCATGATCAACGAGGTCGCGATGGTGCTGCTGTGGGGCCTGTTTGGAGCCAGGGTCGCCCTGCTGTATGTGGGCGTGGGGCTCCTTATTGCAATTGTGTCGGGTGTCATCATCGGTCGACTGCATATGGAGAAGTATGTTGAAGATTATGTCTACAAGATCAAGGTCGGCTCCGCTACAGGGGATGCTCCCATGACCTTCAAGGACCGCGTCATAGCCAGCTGGAGGTACGTGGGCGAGATCTTCCGCAAAGTGGCTCCGTGGGTGGCGGTCGGCGTCGCCATCGGAGCATTCATCCACGGGTATGCTCCCGAGAACTTCCTGGCCAGGTATGCAGGCCGCGACAATCCCTTCGCGGTTCTTATCGCTGTTGCGATCGGTATCCCGTTGTACTCGAATGCCGAGGGGATCATTCCTGTCGTCCAGGCGTTATGGGCCAAGGGTCTTCCCCTGGGCACGACGCTGGCTTTTATGATGGCCGTCACTGGGCTATCGATGCCGGAGATGATCATCCTGCGCCGTGTTCTCAAGCCAAAGCTCCTTGCGACCTTCATCGGTGTCGTGGGTGCAGGTATTCTCATCGTGGGGTATTTCTTCAACTGGGTTCTGTAACTGCAGTCGGTGCAGGTGCCCCGAGCAGCAAGGAAGCCCGGCCTCCACGAGGCCGGGCTTCCTGATTTGGCGGGTCTGACTGAAGACTATACTCTGTGCGCGTGCTTCCCGATGAGGTCGACGATCTCGGGGAAGTCGATACCATCTGCCTTCACTGTCTCGAGTGTCGGCACGCCGTCTTCATCCCAGCCGCGCCGTGCATACACTGCGTCCTCAAGTTGGCGGTACTGCGACTCACGGTACTCGCGCAGGGTTGCCATCTTCTGGCGCAGGCTCATGCCTGCGATGTCTACTTCGGCGACCTCGGTCAGCTGCTTGTCGTACCGTTCCTGGCGGGACAGGTACTCTTCCTCGGTGACCGGCCCCATGCCACGATAGGGCATCCAGTCGTCCTCGCGGGTCCCATGGCCCATGCGCAGGTTGAACATGCGCTGGAAATCATACACACGCTTGCTCTGGGCGAGCAGACCGTCGAGGTCGAGGGCGTGGCCGGTCACACCCTTGTACAGCAGCAGGTAGTTGTCGATGTGCTCAGGGATCCTGGCGGCCTCGATGCCGGTGTAACGGTTGCGGTTGTCCCTGGGCTCCGAATCGTTCCACGGCAGCTTGCAGAGGCCCATGAGTGAGAACCAGGTGCGGAAGAGCGGGAAGAAGGACAACGCCTCGGCCTTATCGGCAAACGTGGGCAGCTGGCCCTTGACCTGGTCCATGAAGATGAGCCACGCCTCGTCGTGCTGCGGTCCCTTGGACGCCATGGCGTACCCGCCCTGCTGGGCGAGGGAGTCCTTGCAGTTGTATTCGGAGACTTCCATGCCCTTGACTTCCATGCCGATGTCGTTCACGAACTGAGCGTCCGCGTGGTACTCCTCGATGAACAGTTTCTTCAGACGGTGAATACCAAGACCGGCAATCTTGCCGAAGCCGCGTCCCTGACCCATTTGGTGGATGAGCTCTAGTGCGTCCATGTCGCTGCCGAAGTGGAGGTCGAGACCACCGGTGATCTCTTTTGTGAGGATGCCGTTCTCGTAGCACTCCATCAGGAATGCCAGTAGCGTCGCTACGGCGACGAGGTCGATGCCGTAGTAGTCGCAGTAGAAGTTGGCCTCCAGGACGAAGTGAGGGTCGAAGCTGCCAGTGTTTGAGCCCAGACCCCCGATCGTCTCATACTCTGGGCCATCTACCAGAACCTTCTGTCCCTTGAGGGGGCCGGTGCGCAGTTCAAAGTTGTCCACCCCGTGCGCACACGACATGGAGCAGCCGAGCCAGCAGCCGTCCGGCATGCCCTGGGAAATCAGTCCAAGCCAGACATCGCTCTTGATCTTCTCTGTCCGCGGGTCCGACCCGAACTTGTAGTTCATGACGGGCAGCACGTCGCACTTGTCGAGGATCTCTACGGTGTTGCCGGTCCCGATCTCGCGCATGCGGTTGTGCGTGTGGTCGAGCGTGAGAATTTCCTTGTTCATGCGCCCGCCGGCGAGCTTGATGGGCTCCATGTCGACCGGGCAGTTGAGCGTTGGCGTCGTCCCGCTGAAATGGATGACGACAGCCTTGAGTCCCTTGTCCCTGAAGACAGTTCCGGGTCCGCCGCGCGCGAGCTGCTTGATGCGGGTGTGCTTCCGTTTGGCGTCCCAGTAGCTGAGGTTGATGAGCCCCAGGAGCGAGTGTTCGGCGCCCTCTCCAGAGGTGGCCACGCTGACATTCTTGCGGTCGTCGTCACCATCGGCGTACATGGTGTGCAGGACCTCAGGTAGGTCGTAGCTGTTGGCGGGTTCCTCAGGTGCCGTTTCAATGGTGACAACGCCTTTGTTGCCATCGATGACAAGCATGACGTCCTCGGTGGCTTTGCCCTGGATCTCGATGCAGTCGAAGCCGGAGAACTTCATGAAAGGGGCGAAGAAGCCGCCGCCATTGTTGTCGACAGGAACGCCGGTCTCAGGTGAAATGGTGACGGAGTGCGTCTTGCCGGAGCCGGGGTATTGCGTCAGTCCGGTCAATGGTCCCGCCGTGAGGATGAGTTCATTTTCAGGGTCATTCCAGTGTGTCGTGGGTTTGACGGCCTGCCACAGATAGTACATGCCATAGCCGCGCCCGCCCGTGAACTTCTCTCGGACCATGGGCTCGATTGAGCGTTCCTCGATGGTGTTTATGGTCAGATCAACATACAGTCGCCGGTCCGTGTAGCCGGCATGCACGCCTCCCGGCGTAAACGAATACGCCACCAGGACCTTGTGTGCCTGTCGCATTTCCTCAATGGTCTTCACGTTCTTCCTCCCGGTTCGTTGTGAATCCGTTCACATGGTAGGTCAATCAACACGTTGTTCAAGCCGGCGCGTCGTGATGCGCCGTTCCGGCCGTCTGCGTCTGCGGCATATCTTTGATTTTGCTGTGCAGACAACGGGGTCCGGTGCATACCGGGCGCCGGCAACTCGTCGTCTTTTTCACTGACCTGTAGAAAAATACATGGGTGGTTCTATACTTCAAGCCTAGGAAATCGATTCGCGTTGGAGAGGTGAAAAAGGTGGAAGACAATCGCATTGCCGCGCATCCGATCCTTGCGTGGAAACGGGAAAACCCTGTGCGCATCACGTATGACGGCAGACAGATCACCGCTTACTCCCTGGAAACAGTAGCGATGGTTCTGTATGCGGCCGGCGTGAAGCAGTACAGCACCTCCTCCCGGTTCTATCGTCCGAGGGGTATGTTCTGTGCCATCGGCAAGTGCTCGTCGTGCATGATGCGCGTTGACGGTATCCCCAATACGCGCACCTGCGTCCTGCAGGTCCAGGACGGGATGAACGTCGAAACGCAGCACGGTGACGGCAAGTTCCCTGGCGTGCAGGCTGCCATGAGGGGCGTGAAGGAAAAGAATGTAGAAATCCTTGTCATCGGCGGTGGGCCGGCGGGCTTGGAAGCGTCTTTGTGGGCTGCCAAAGCCGGGGCGCACGTCATACTGCTGGACCAGAACCCCCAACTGGGCGGCCAGCTGGTCAAGCAGACGCACAAGTTCTTCGGTTCTGCCAACGAAAATGCAGGGACGCGCGGCATCACCATCGCGAAGAAGCTTGTCGAGGAGGTCGCGGCGACACCCAGTATCACGGTGTACAGCGGCTTCACTGCGTTTGGGTGGTTCCAGGGGGCTGTCTGTGCCGCCGATCAGGATCATGCAGTCCTCTTTCACCCTCGCAAGGTCATCGTCGCTACCGGCGCAGCCGAGAAGATGCTGATGTTCAAGAACAACGACATGCCGGGCGTCTTCGGGGCGGGAGCCGCACAGACGCTGATGAACGTCTACGGCATCAAGCCCGGCAACAAGGTCCTGATGGTCGGTGCGGGCAATGTCGGCCTCATCGTCAGCTACCAGCTGATGCAGGCCGGCATCGAGGTCGCCTTGGTCATCGAGGGCGCGCCGCGCGTGGGTGGGTACCTCGTCCATGCGAGCAAAATCGCTCGGAACGGTGTCTACATCATGACGCGCCATACGGTGCTGGAAGCAGTCGGCACCGATCACGTCGAAGCGGCGATCATCGCCGAGGTTGACGAGAACTGGCAGCCGATCCCCGGCACCGAACAGCGTGTCGAGTGTGACACGATCTGTTTGTCCGCGGGGCTCAAACCTTCTACCGAGCTTCTCGAGCAGGCAAAACTGGACCTCGCCTATACGGGCGAGCTGGGCGGCTGGGTCGCTAAGCGCAACTGGGCGATGCGCACCAGCAATCCTGACATCTTCGCGGCAGGAGACGCCTCGGGTGTCGAAGAGGCCTCCACCGCCATGATGGAGGGCAAGATCGCAGGACTCCAGGCCGCGTACGACCTTGGGCACGCGGATGTGCCGGTCGAAGAACAGAAGGAGACCAGGCACAACCTGGACGACCTTCGTGCTGGACCGTTCGGCACCAAGATCTGTATCGGACTCAAGTGCGTCGAGGTGCTTGAATGAGTCACTTTGAAACTGGAATCATCGATATCACGTATCTGCGCGCGAATGGTTTCCTTCCTCCCGAAGAACGTGAGAAGAAGGGACCCGTCGCTGTTATCGAGTGTATCCAGGAGATTCCGTGCAATCCCTGCGTTGGGGCTTGCAAATTTGACGCCATCAGCATGGACGGCATCAACGGTATCCCGCACGTTGACTTCACGAAGTGCACTGGGTGCATGAGCTGCCTCAAGGTCTGTCCCGGGCTGGCCATCTTCATCCAGGACAAGTCGAAAGCCAAGCCTTCCGTCACCGTTCCTTACGAGTACCTGCCGCTTCCGACCAAAGGCGGGACCGTGACCCTGCTCGGCCGAGACGGCGCCACTCTCGGCACTGGGACCGTCAAGTTCGTCCTGCAGACGGATAATGTCAGCAGGTCATCGCTGGTGTCCGTCGAGTTCGACGATTCTGCCCTCTGCGAGCAGGTGCGCAACATCAAGGTAGGGTGACGCCATGACCAGAGAAGATGAAAACATGATTGCCTGCCGGTGTGAGGATATCTCCGTGCAGGAGATCAGAGACGCCATCCACGCCGGCTATACCGACCTGCAGTCGCTGAAGCGCTACGCCAAGTTCGGACTTGGACCATGCCAAGGTAAGACCTGCATCCTTCTTGCAGCGCAGATCCTGGCACGCGAGACCAATCGGACGCTCGACCAGATCATGACCCCTACGGCACGTCCGCCAATCGATCCTGTACCCATCGGTTTCTTCGTGAAGGGCATGGAGGCGGACGATGAGAAGTAGCTACGATTGCGTCATTGTCGGTGGCGGCATCTCAGGGCTCGCCATCGCCTACGAACTTGCCAAGAGGGGCTACAAGAATGTTGCTGTCGTGGAAGAGTGCTACCTGGGCAGCGGTTCTACCGGCCGCTGCGGTTCGGGTATTCGCGCCCAGTTCACCAGCCCCGACCAGATCGTCCTGCTTCGGGAAGCAGAGGAGATGTGGGCGCATATGTCCGACGAGCTGGAGTACGACATCCACTTCAAGGCGTGCGGCTACCTCTTCCTGTGGGACACGCCCGAATTGGTGGAGAAGGCAAGGCAGAACGTCGCATTCCAGAACGAGCACGGCATCATGAGCCGCATCATCGACCGCCAGGAGGCGAAGGAGATCTGCCCGTCGCTCAACACCGATTCCTTCCTTGCCGGCCAGTGGTATGACAAGGATGGCAAGGCCTTCCCCTTTGACACTATCACCGGTTACGCACAGGCTGCACGGCGCCTGGGGGTGGACATCCTGACCACAACACACGTATTCCAGCTGGAGACGACCTCTGCCCACACCTTCACCGTGCACACGACCCAGGGCAACATCGAGACGAAGTACGTCGTCAACGCTGCCGGACCTGGTTCAAAGGAGATTGCCGCCATGCTGAGCGTCGACCTGCCCTATCGACTGGACAAACACCAGATCATGGCGACCGAGCCGCTCGAGCAGTTCCTGGGCCCCATGCTGGTCAAGAACTCACTCTACTATTTACAGACGCACCGCGGTAACATCGTAGGCGGCACTGACACGGGTGACAAGAATGCTGCAGACGTCGACTGCACGTTCGACTTCCTGACCAAGTTTGCCCGTGAGGCATGCGAGATCGTTCCGCGCCTGGCCGGCGTCAAGCTCATGCGCCAGTGGGCTGGTTACTACGTCGTCTCACCGGATGCCCATCCCGTGCTTGGCCCTATCGACGAGGTCCCGGGCTTCTTTCAGGCCAACGGCTACTCAGGCCATGGCTTCATGATGGGTCCCATCGTCGGCAGATTGCTGGCCGAACACATTGCCGTTGGCAAGCCCAGTATCGACATCGAGCACTACAATTTTCGCCGCTTCGCCCGCGGCGAGCTGCTGACCGAGAAGGCCGTCATCGGCTAAGGCACGCCATTTTTGTCATTTCCCCGAGCCCTTTTGTCCAAGATACGAGGTGTTCTTCAAGGCCCCCGAGCACTTCCTTCCCATGCGAGGGGCGCTTCTGAGGGGTGTTGCCCACGAGCCCAAGGATGTTATTGTATCCGAGGGTGTTCTGCATGTCGGTGCAATGGGAGTGGCGCTCTGCCGCGCAGGCGGGAATCCATAGGTCTGACAGTACACAAGTTCCTACCGGAGAGATCCTCACTGTATGGTGACCCCCCAAACTGGACAGTTGAATAGGGTGGATTTCTGCCCACGTGTAAGGTACAACAACTAGGGGAGGAAAACGTGGGACAGAACCGAAGGATTTATGCTGCCGAAATCAAGTCCAAGGTTGCCATGGAGGCAATCCGGGGTGACGAGACTATCAACAACATCGCCAAGAAGGAGGAGATCCATCCGAATCAGGTATCGATCTGGAAAATGGAACTGATCAAAGGCGCAAGAGACATCTTTGATCGGAAGCGGGGCAAGAAGCCGGCAAGCGAAGAACCGGATCGGGAAGAACTTCTGAAGACGATCGGGCAGTTGAACATTGAAAACGACTTTCTCAAGAAGAATCTGGCCTGTTCCGTTGAGCAGAAGAAAATGCTAATCAATCCGGAACACTCTACACTCAGCGTCAGTCGCCAATGTGAGTTGCTGGCATTGTCACGCTCGACCTACTACGTTCAGCCCGCAGGGGGAAACTTCGCCAAATCTGGAGGTGATGGTCAGGCTTGACGAGGAATAGAGCCGTCATCCGTTGTACGGATATCGGAAGATGACCCAGTACCGTAACGAGTGCAGTTATCAGATTAATCGCACAAGGGTTTCGAGATGAATGGGCAAGCTGGGTCTTCGGGCGATCTCTCCCAGTCCGAAACTGAGCGCTCGCGGCAAGGACTCGAAGAACTACCCATATCTCCTGAGAGACCTCGAGGTGACTCACCCGAACCAAGTCTGGAGGGCGGACATCACCTCCATCCGGATGCCGGGAGGTTTCGTGGAGCTGACGGCGGTGATCGACTGGTACAGCCGCTATGTCTTGTCCTGGAGGCTGCCCTCCACGCTGGACTGCAGTTTTTGCACCGAGGCCTTGGAAGAGGCATTGGGACACGGAAAACCGGGAATCTTCAACACAGATCAGGGCGTACAGTACACGAGCGATCGTTTCATCACGACACTGAAAACCCGACAGATCCGAGTCAGCATGGACGGAACAGGCAGAGCGTTCGACAACGTCTTCGTGGGAAGGCTGTGGAGGACGGTGAAGGAGGAAGAGGTCTATCTCAAGGCATACGAGGGCGTACCGGCGTTGAAGAGATCGCTTAAGGAATACTTCACCTTTTACAACGGGGTAAGACCGCACCAGAGTCTAGGCTGTGAAACGCCAGCAAAGACATATCGAGAAGCCCTTGACACAACGGAGGAGCTCCATTAGAGTAAATCAGGGAAGGGCAGGGCGGAAATCCACCTTGAAATGCTTGGATTTCTGTCCAACGATTGGGGGTCAGTTCAGAGTTCAAGCATATTCTGGAGATAGTTCCACCACTGAACTCCAACAACTCGGTACCAGACCTGTTTCTCAAGGCGCAAAGGACATGATATTATAGGAGGTTATGAATGAACAATGATCCGCTTGTTGAGAGTCTTGAGAAAGAGCTGCTTCATCCCGAGCCTGACTTACGCTATCTCACGGCAGAGCAACAGTTTCAGAGAATCATGGCAAAAGTGGCTGACATGCCAGAAGCTGTTGTAGAATCCGATGATTTACTTGAACGCCTGAGAGTCTCGAAGAAGACAGGAAGACCATTAACGGTCAAATTTGGCATTGATCCCACGGGGCCAGACATCCATATTGGTCATGCAGTCTCGCTGATTAATCTCCGACTTTTTCAGAGGATGGGTCATAAGGTAATCCTCGTTATTGGAGACTTTACAGGGATGATCGGAGATCCTAGTGGTAGAATGAATGTAAGGCCTGCACTAAGTGCGGAAGAAATACGCCAAAACATGACCACTTATGAGGAACAGGCCTCACAGATCGTGAACCTTCAAGACCCGAGTATTGATAGACGCTATAACAGCGAGTGGATGAATCAGCTCAGCATGATGCAATGGGTTGAGATCATTAAACGAATCTCAGCAAGTGCCCTTCTTCAACGAGATGACTTTCGAACCAGACTGGCAGCGGGACACGGCTTATTTATGGCAGAACTTGAATATGCACTCTTCATGGGCTATGACTCAGTAGTCCTAAACCCTGATATTGAGATAGGAGGAGTCGATCAATACCTTAACATGCATATGTGCCGCCAGATGATGGCTAATGCTGCACAAAGGCCAGAAATCATTATTGCCTATAACTTGCTTGCTGGTACGACAGGAGAACGAGACGAGCAGGAACGCTATTTCAAGATGAGCAAAAGCAGAGGGAATTACATTCCTGTTACGGCCAAGCCATTGGACATGTATGGGAAAGTAATGGCTATACCAGATGAGATAATGTGGGTTTGGTACAGGGAGTTAACTGAGATGCCTTCTGAAGAACTTGGGATTCTTATGGCTTCAGTGAATGCAGGGAAAATACATCCGAAGGAGGCGAAACAACTACTAGCTCGTGTAATCGTTGGAACTTTTAACCACTTTGATCAAAAGACTATCAGGGAAGCCGAAGATGACTTCAATGGGAAATTCGGCAAACAGGCTGTTTTGGTACCTGAAAGCACGCAATCTGTTCGGATAGACCCAGAAGAGACTCTTCTTGAAGCTCTAGCTCGGATAGCCAAGAAGAGCAAGAGTGATATTCGGAGGTTAGTACAACAAGATGGAATTCGTATCCTCGAAGGAACAAACTATGTTCCCGTTGCCATAGATGAGTTGGTATTGCCTTCAGGGCGCTTTGATAACCATGTTGTGAGAATAGGCAAGCTACATTATTACAAACTACAGACCGAGAAAGTGCCATGATTGTTTTTGATGAAACATATTACCGACGCGTAATTGGTGAGTATGGGTACGACCCGCTCGACTTCCAACCCATCAATTTTGCACTGCGTGGCCTTGATGCTGAGGTGTTAAAGAAGAAGTGGTTGTGTCACCATGAAGGCAATGCTTTCGCTGTTGGATTACATTCGGGCGCCAAATGCATCGTGACTACCGGATTTGGCTTAAGTGGTACACCTCATGTGGGAACTATTTCACAAATGTTAGGGGCAATCCTTTTGCAACGGGCAGGATTAAGAGTGCAGATTGTTTTGGGAGATTTGGATTCGTATAATGCGCGAAACCAGCCATTAAATGTTGTAAAGGAGCGAGCTAGCCAATACGCAGAATTTGTCACTAGGCTTGGATTCGACTCCAGACAAGGGATACTTCGAACACAGGTGGACTACTTAGATGTCTTGCTCACCGCCTACTTGATTGCCAATTGCCTTACTGATGGAGACTTCAAACATGCTGAAGAGGATCTATCCCAACTGTACCAACAAAGGGGCATATATCCAGGGATTGAATTTCCAGTGAAGCTAGCCACATTACTAATGACGGCTGATTTCATGCATTTAGGTAATGAATATGACTATGTCCTTGTAATGCTTGGCCTCGATGAACACAGATACATCCAGCTCGCAAAGAAAGTTGTAACTCGCATGCATTTGAAAATGAGCATCGCCGGAATTTATTCCCGAATGAATAAGGGGCTCAGCGGCTATCCAAAAATGAGCAAGAGTATCCCCGGGTCAGCGATCACTGCAGATATGAATCCTGACATTATCAAAGATTCGATTTTGAACCATGAAGGTCCATATGCTACCCCTATGGACTCAGTAGTCTATCAAATGATGTGTTCGACCTCATACTATACTCCAGGAGAATTGGACCTGCTATACCAAACTTGCCAAGCTGGTGGTGCCTTATGGCAGAAGCGTAAGGCCGAGTATGGTGATATGTTAATTGAAATTTGTTCTAGGTGGCCTCAATGACTAGGCTATCCCCAACTATTAGTGAAGTTCTTTACAGATTGAATGTACAAGCGCCAATAGAGCTCGACCTTCTAACAAGCGGGTTCATTGAAGTTTTAGAACATCCGTCTGAACAAGTGCGAGATGTTCTTCTAGGTGCATTCTTGACGGGTATTATGGTAAGGGGACCAACTGCTGATGAAGTCGTTGCTCTTCTGAAAGCAGCTTTTCAACTTGACAATTTTTCTCCTAGCAATGCGATAAACGTTGAACTCCCCAAGGACAAAGCCTTAATAAGTATTGTTGGGAGTGGAAAGAAGGGTGTCAAGACCATGAACATCTCTACTCCGAGCGCATTAGTTGCTGCGAGCCTAGACGTTTATGTTGGCAAACCGGGATCCTCTTCCACATCTTCTGTTACTGGCTCAGCGAATTTTATGAGAGAAGTAGGAGCGAATATTGACTTGCCTCTGAATGACATGGTCGCGATACTAGCAAAAACAAAATTTGGCTTTTTCGTAATTGAAAATTTGATTCCGAGATTTGACAAGATTTATGGTGGAAAGCTCTATATCCCTCACGTTCTTAGTTTTGGTTTGGCGGCACTAGTGACACCAATAAGACCCGACATCACACTGTATGGCCTAGCACACCCCGATGTAGAGCTTTCGCTAAAGGTGCTACGAGAATTTGGAATTGAAAACGCAATGGTTGTGTCATGCACACACGATAACATACATTTCCTGGACGAAATGGGCATGTATGGAACGACAAGACTGATTGGAATGCGTCAGGGGATGATCGGCAAGTTACTCTATTTTCGACCTACGGAGGAGTTGGGGCTCCCCAAATATGGCCCCTTAGATATAGCGCAGGGGAACACTATAGAAGCCAATATCAAATATGTGGTAAGTACTCTAGGCGGCTGTGGCGAAATTCCCCGTGAAGATATTGTTTGTATTAACGCTGCCAATTTGTTGTATCTTGCAGGAACGGCTGAGGACTTGAAAGATGGCTATCTTAAGGCCAAGGAAGCAGTAAGAAAGGGATGGCCGTTGCAGAAGTTAGAGGAGTTTATTGAGGTTTCGGGAGGAGACAAGAGAGCTCTGCAAAAATATCTCTCGTGAGGAGTTCAATGCAAGCAGTAACATGCCGAGATGTTGGGTGCTTCAGTACAGAAGAGATTCCAGAGCCTGTCCTTCCAGGTCCAGATTGGGTCAAAATTCAAGTTCGAGCCGCCGGTCTTTGCGGGAGCGATCTGAACAAATTGCTATACTCATGGCCTCCAGAAGGATACCTTAATACGTTAATTTTGGGTCACGAAACGGCGGGCACAATTACAGAAATTGGTCACGAGGTTACACATTTCAAAGCAGGAGATCGTGTTGCTATAGAACCGCTCCTACCTTGCCAGCATTGTGATTACTGTAAGAGGGGAAACTACCAACTGTGTCCTGGTCTTAAGTGTATGGGGCGTGATTTTCCTGGCGGATTTGCCCAATTTGTCTGCGTTCGACAAGAGGAATTGTATTTGCTGCCGTCAACGATGTCATTCGCAGAAGGCGCATTAATAGACCCCGTTGCTGCCGTTATTCATTGTTTTCACTTACTAGGACTCAACGTACAAGATCTCACCGTAGCAGTTGTTGGCGATGGGTTTATTGGACTTATTTGCATACAGGTAGCTAGGGTACTTGGTGCAAGCCACATAGTACTGTTCGGCAAGCATAAGTTTCGACTCGAACTTGGTTTAAGCCTTGGCGCTTCTCAAGCGGTTCTCTTAAGTCAAGATGATCGTAAAACCAACTCTTTCAATAACAGCTTCAACATCGTCATAGAAGCGGTAGGGGGGAGGCAATCTACGACTCTACACTCTTGCATCAATCTTGTTTCCCCAGGTGGTGTCATTGGCGTTTTGGGGGTCTTTGATTTCGAGTTTATTGGTGCTATTCCCCTGAGACAAGCATTCTATCAAGAGACCAAGATAATAGGATCAAATTCCTATTCTACTTGGAATGGAGAACGTGAATTTGAAGTAGCCCTACACCTTATTAGGGATGGTTTTGTAAATGTCAGTTCGCTAATCACACACAGATTTCCACTAGGTCAATTTCATCAAGGAGTGGAGACCGCAAGACGTAAAGCAGAGACAGGAGCAATCAAGATTGTTTTTGAACCTTAGCTGTTTCTTGAATTGCAAGCAGTACTGGCAATCACATCGTCAGGATCCTTCTTCGGGGCATTTCCCTGCTTTTCTTAGACCACGAGGTGAGCGCGACTGTTTTCTTGTCTTAGGGCGCCGACGCCAGGATGAGAGGGATGTCGACGATATCCTGCTGACTGCCGTCCTTCATGCTGGTGATGAAGATGCGCAGCGTTCCCTTGCCGTCAGGGGCCGGCTCTGAGGCCGCGCTGACTAGCGTCAGATTCTGATCAAACGTCCCGAACTCGGGGGCTCCCGCCGATGTCATGAAGCTGCCCTTCCCAAGAGAGGTCAGAACATCGGGTGACAGCTGCCGCATCGCTTCCCAGCTGACCGTGGCCTCGAACGCACGGGCGCTGCCGGTCGTCCGGACGGTGCCCTTCCAGGAACCGTCAGTCTGTTTGACGAACGTGACCGTTTCCTGGCGTACAGGAAGCGTGACCTTGACGTTGCCTTCGTGCGACTGCATGGGTCTGGAGCTGCAGCCCGCAATGGACAGGATCAGGACGAACAATAGGAGAACAGTGCTTCTTCTCATCGGCATCACCACCTTGTCAGTCAGTATAACACGAGAGTTTCTGTATGGCCAAGCAAGTGCTGCTATGTGCATTAATGCATGAGCGCGGGGCATATGGAATTCATGCCGTTCGCGCGCTGTGGGTCCCCGCCTCCGCGGGGACGACGGAAGGGGACTCGAGGTGTCTTCTCATGTGTCATTCCCGCGGATGTGGGAATCCAGCTCCCTTTCTAGCCGTAATTGCTGCTTTTGCTCGTCCACGTGTGGCTGGAGTACCGCCCGGCAGAGCGCGACAGTGTCTATGAGCTCCTCAGAAATGGGAAAGCGGACGGGTGCCACACCACTCGTCCGCTGACCGTGCAAGATCGCTCAGTCGCTATGGAAGCCTGGCGAGAAGACCTTGCAGGAGTGCGAGTTCTTTGTTTGCGTTGGCGATGAGGTTATCCAGTTGTTCGAGCATCTGAGTCTGTGCGTTGACTCTGAATGACTTGAGAAGTGCGTCGCGCGCCTGGATAGCGGACTTGAGGCTGGCCTTCAACGCGTCCAGCTCGGCCTGCGGGGCACCGGCCTTGGTTCTTGCCTGAAGGTTCTTCCGAATGGTCGCGATAGCCGTCTGGGCAGCCTTGAGCTGTGTGCGTTCGGTTTCGGTGAGACCCTGTCGGCGTATCCGCGCACCGCCCAAACGCAGATTCCGGCCGCCCTTGAGAGCAGTCGTGATGTCCACCTTGAATGCCGTGAGATCCTTGCCCGCCGCTTTTGCGGCTTTGACCTTCTCCTGCACAGCCTTGGCGGTCTCACGGATCTGCTGGCCAATCGTCTTGAGGGTGGCCAGCTTAGCCTTTGCCGCTGCAATATCTGCCGCTGAAGGGGCGACGGTCGCGGTCGTATCTGCGCGGACAGCGGGAACGACCATCAGCGCCCCAAAACTGACGACGAGTACCAGGATAATGCTTATCAACCCAACAGTTCTTCTTGTCATGCGTACCTCCATAACAACAGGATTGCTTCCGGATGCACCTATTGGACTGTGAAGGCTCCGGCTATGTTCACGACGTGTGAGCGGTAATGGTGATATCGAGCTTGACGGCCTTGGTCAGCGTATTGTAGATCGTGCTGCGCCCCAGTGCATACAGAAGCAGCTCTTCTGCTGCGGGCTGCGAGAGGCCAGGCGACCAGATGTCGATGTGATACGACGCAGCGTCGATACAGGGAACGTCGTCGTCCCGGTGACCTTGTAACGTCATGGTCAGCTTCTCTACGGGGTATCCCGACAGCTCCATCGCTGCTCCCAGGTCCAGGTTCAGACATCCAGCCAGCGACGCCACGAGGACCTCCATCGGCCACAGGCCCTGCTTGTCAATGCCACGGCCCGTATCAAAGATCAGCTCGACACCGCGCGAACGCGCCACACCGATGACGTCGTTGCTTCTTTCGAACTCAAGTGTGAACTCCATGGTTACCTCCGTCGTGACCTGTTGCGCTTCATGATAGCGCTAGGCACGGCGACGCGCAATGCCCCGCATGGGAGGATCAACGGGGGTTCGATACTGGGGCCGCCAAGTCGGCGTGTTGCTATGATCTCCCTCCCGGGTTTCCTGGCACTGTCACGGGTGTTGGCAGGCTCGAAAGTGTGAAGTAGGTCCCACTGTACAGCGTCGAGGCATCAGAGGGCAGCATGATACCGCCGAACCCGCCGCGCTGGGCTGGTGCTGTTCCGAACGGGAAACTGGACCGAACCGGTGGCGTTCCAGACGGTGGCGTGGGTCTTGTGAACGCGGAATCCGCCGGCGCCTGAGTTCGCCCGGGCATGCCAGTCAGTCCTATTCCTGCACCACGGCCATTCCCGATCTCTTGGAGATACAAGACGGATGTATAGGTGGTCCAGTCCGTATCTGTCACGGCCATTGGCTGGGCCACGTCCGTGTGTAATGCCCACGCAGTCCACCACTCCAGCCCGTGCTGCGCGATGACAAGGGTCGTTGAAGCGTCTGAGACCTGTGCCCGGAGGGACTGGAGCTCTGCATAGGACGCTTCGACGATGCTGGGCGAGGAGACTGACCGAACAAGCGAGGGTACAGTGAGGAGCACGACGGCGAGCGTAACCGCAGTGACGGCAGACCGGGTGATGATTGTCCCGCCACGTGCAAACAGGAAGCCGACAAGGATGACGGCTGGGGCAAAAGCCATCAAGTCGAAGCGCGAGGACAAATCCTGGCTCAGCAAGGGAGAGCTGAGAAACACAGTGAGCAGTGCGGCAGAGACAACCAGGGCCCTCTCCCAAGGCTGAACATCGCGCCGCCGCCAGATCAGCACTGCGACCGCACATGCGGCCAAGCCTCCAAAGAGCAGAACCGACTGAAGGCTACTGGTCCCCGACAGGCCCGATCCGTCTCGCATCATACTCGTGGCATTATTGAAACTGAACAGCGACAGCGGCACCTTGAGGTAGGCGACCAGCTTGGCGATGCGAGAGGAGTCTCCGAGCAGCGACAGCAGCCCAAGCAATCCGGCGATGCCGACAGCCCCACCACCGATGACCAGTAATGCGCGAACAGGCCTGCGAGCGACGAGCAGTGCCCATGCGATGCCAGTCAGGACGACTAGCATAAGGGTGACGCCGAATGCGCCAATGTGGGTAATACCGACCAGGCCGAGAAACACACCTGCCAGCGTCAGGTATCGCCACGACTTCCTGACCAGACCCTGTTGCAGGAAGAAAGCGCACCACAGGACCAGGACCATGCCAAATGCGTTCTTCTGGAAGTTGCCGATCATGCTCAACGGGCCGGACGAGAGAACAGCCAGGACGCCCGCAGTAATGCCCGCCCAGGCCGAATGCTTGCTGCCCGGCCAACGAACGGCAAGTAGAAATGCCGGGACTGCTGCCAAGGCAGGCGCGACGCTGTCGAATAATTTCGAGGCCAGCACGATCGCAGGTTCCAGGTTGATTCTGCCAAGTGCCCTGACAAGCAGGGCCAATCCAGCCTGCAGCCAGAAGATGAGCGGCATGTCGTGTTCGGCCAGGTGGCCCTTCTCGATGACGGCCCGTACCTGAACGAGGTAGTAGGCTCCGTTCATTCCAGGCATGAGGCTGGTGCTGAACAGCACCGATGCACGTACTGCAACAGCTCCAAGCACCACCACAGCCAAGCTCACGGATGCCAGCACCCGCTGGCGTCTCGTCACATGTTCCTCGTCCATTGCATCCTCCGGGGCCGATAGGTCTTCACATGATAGTACGCCGCTTGGCACCCGTCCGTACGCAGGACGGTGAAGGAACGGCGACCAAGGTGTGTGCTACAATAAGCAGATGCAAATGCGAAGGCGGACTGCATGGGGAAGGGTAGGACTGGTTGCAACGGTGATGGTCGCTGCAATGGCGATCTTCGCTGGGCCGATTCGGCGCATAGAGGCTCCCACCCGACTTCTGGTGGACATTGCCATTCCCGCGCGGCCGACGGCGCTGCAGCGAGACGCCATCACCCTGCGTGAGACGTATCATCTTCCTGCCCTCGAACTGTGTGTCATTGACGCAGACGGGATCGTCGAGGTCGCTTCCGACGGAGTTCGCAAAGCAGAGGGGACGGTTGCGGTCGAGGAATCCGATCTGTTTCATCTCGGCTCGATGACCAAGGCCATGACAGCGACGATGCTGTCGACGCTCGTGCATGACGGGGAGCTGAGCTGGGACATGACGATGGCTCAGGCCTTCCCTGCCATTGCGTCTGTCATGGATTCACGATACAGAGACGTGACGCTGGAGCAGTTGCTGACTCACACGTCAGGGCTGCCAAGCTACACGACGGACCCGGAATGGGAGAGCATTCCGCCGTTCACCGGGACGCCGGCACAGCAGCGACAAGCATTTGCACGCATGCTTCTGACGAGGCCGCCGATCGGTCCGGCAGGTGTCTATCGGTACTCCAATGCAGGATATGCCGTGGCCACCGCGATCGCTGAGCGCGTGACAGGTAAGACATGGGAGCAACTGATGCAGCAGCGTGTATTTGGTCCGCTGAAGATACAAGCCGCGTATGGCTGGCCGCTCCTGTCCGGTGACGGCGAACCCTGGGGTCACCGTGTCAAAAACGGCGTGGTCACGCCGCACGACCCGGCCGATGGCTACAAGGTGCCCACGGTGCTTGCCCCGGCGGGCGATGTCAGCATGTCCATCCTGGATTACAGCGTCTTTGCCCGCCTGCACCTCGCTGGACTCGAGAACATTGATGGGAGCGTGCTATCAGCTATGGACATCCAGCGCCTGCACCAGCCGGTGCTCGCATACAGCTGTGGCTGGCACGAGGAGCTGATCGACGGCGTCCCGACGAGCTGGCATCGTGGGACCTGCGACACGTTCGACACGTTTGTGCTGCTGCAGCCCTCGCGAAACATCGGCGTCATCGTTTTCACCAATGCCGACGGTGACGATGCGGCAGCAAAGGCGCTCTTTGACGAGATGCCCAGGTTGGCAGCGAGCTACGCAGGACGGTAAACCCCCTGTCATCTGTTGTGCCACCGGGACTTCTGCCAGCCTAAGATCGCCGATCCGTCACGACTTACTATCAGCTTTGGGCGAGTCCTGTTCCGTGCGGTGGTGGTTCTGGAGATAGTGTAACAACACTGCCACGTCGGCGGGGCGCACACCGCTGAGGCGGGACGCCTGACCCAGCGTCTGCGGCTTTGCCCCCACCATACGTTCGCGTCCTTCCTTGGATAGAGAGGGCACCAGCGCGAAGTCGACCTCCTGCGGGATCGCATATTCCTCGAGCTGCGACAGGTCGCGCACCTTCACCTGCTGACGCACGATGTACCCCTCGTACTTCACCTCGGTCTCCAGCTCCTCCAACAGTTCGTCGTCGACGTCTGCCAGGTTGGGGGCCAGGGTGATCAGCTCCTTCTTCCAGAAGTCCTGGCGCTTCAGCAGCGTGGCAAATGACGTCGGCGTCTGGATGGGGCCAACCCCAAGGGTGGCAAGCCTTCCCAGCGTCGGACCGTCTGGGTTCAGCATGCGGGTCCGCAGGATGTCCTTGAGGTGGTCCAGTTCCTGCTGCTTATGCACAACACGCTGATAGGCGGCATCGTCGATGATGCCCAGTTCATGGGCGAGAGGCGTCAGGCGCAGGTCGGCGTTGTCTTCGCGCAGGATGAGGCGGTACTCACAGTGGCTGGGTGTAATGCGGTATGGTTCGATGAGCTCCTTGGTTGTGAGGTCATCCACTAGCACGCCCAGGTAGCCGTCTGAGCGCCGCAGGACGAACGGATCACGCCCCTTGACCTTCTGAGCAGCATTGATGCCGGCAATGATACCTTGTCCCGCCGCCTCGTCGTACCCTGTCGTGCCGTTGATCTGGCCGGCCAGGAACAGGCCCTCGACGCGCTTTGTTTCAAGCGTCAGCTTCAGCTCCTGCGGGTTGACGTAGTCATACGCGATGGCATAGGCCGGGCGCATGATCTCCACGTGTTCCATGCCAGGGATGGTGCGCAGGATCTCCTCCTGCATGGGCAACGGTACGCTCATGTACATACCCTGCACGTACATCTCACTGGTGCCCCTGCCTTCCTGTTCAAGGAACAGCTGATGCCGCGTCTTGTCGGGGTACCAGCGGACCTTCTCCTCGATGCTGGGACACGTGCGGGGGCCGACATGGACCATCGCACCCATGACGGAAGGAGATAGGTGCATGTACTTGCGGGTGACGTCGATGGTCTGCGGGTTGGTCCAGTTGAGGTAGCTGGGCAGTTGGTGCTCCCAGACGCGGGGTTTGGTTCGGAACGACCAGTGCAGGGGAATACTGTCACCTTCCTCGAGCACGAACTTGCTCAGGTCCACAGTTCGCTTGTCGATGCGCGGCGTCGTCCCCGTATTGAAGCGCTGGACTTCGAAGCCGAGATCCCGGAGTGAGTCGCTGATGCCGCTGCTGGCGAAGTCCCAGGCGCGTCCAGCAGGGATGGCGATGTCGCTGATATGGACGACACCTCCGAGGTATGTGCCGGTCGTCAGGATAACAGTGTCCGCCTCGTAGCGGACATGGTAGTTGGTGACCACGCCCACCACACGACCGGACTGTGTCAGCAGGCGCTCGACGCGTTCCTGCTTGAGCGTCAGGTTCGGCTGGTTTTCCAGCACCTGCTTCATGCTGGTGCTGTATTGCCATTTGTCGCACTGGGTGCGCACGCTTTGCACCGCGCGTCCCTTGGACGTGTTGAGCAGCTTGATCTGGGTCAGCGCCCGTTCGGCGTTGAGGCCCATCTCGCCGCCCAGGGCGTCGACCTCGCGAACCACCTGCGCCTTGCCGGGGCCGCCAATGGCGGGGTTGCAGGGCATCCAGGCAATAGCATCCATGGAACCAGTGAGGACAAGCACGTGGAGTCCGGCGCGCGCGGCGACCAGCGCCGCTTCGCAGCCGGCATGGCCCGCCCCGACGACGATGCAGTCGTACCTGCTGCCTCCACTGAATTCGTTCTGTCCGCTCTGGTCCTGCTCGCTCATCGGCTCATCCCCTATCACGGTATGATAGCATACCACTGGTTACCCAGGTCGTGTGTCGGCCTTGCAGCATGGATTCAGCACTCCTGTTCACTGACACGAGAGCAGAACCCCGCCGCAGTTGCGGCGGGGCTGGGAGTGTAACATTCTCGCGAGAATGGAACCGTCCCGAGAATGTTACAGCTAGAAGACTGCTTCTCCAGAGTTTGTATGGAAGAGGTGCGTGCGGGCGACGTTTACGACCAGCTTGACCGTCTCGCCCTGCGCATACTCGAACGCACTGCTTGCGCGCACGACGACTGTTGCGCCGGCCAGCGTCGTATGGATGAAGGTCTCGCTGCCCATCATCTCGACGAACGAGATCGTCGCATGGAACGTGGCGGCAACCTCAGGCATGTTGGACTGACCGTCGACCAGCAGGTCTTCGGGCCGAACACCCCACATATAGCTGCCGGCGGACACGGACTTGGCGGCCTGCTGCTGGGTGGTGGACAACTGCACGCGCTGTCCCTCAACCTCCAGAGTGGGCGCCCCCGACAGGACCAGGCCCACGGGGACGAAGTTGGAGGGAGGAGTGCCAACGAATCCGGCGACGAACTTGTTGGTGGGATTGTCGTACACCTGGCGCGGCTTGCCGACCTGGCGCAGGAACCCGTTTTCCATGACGGCGACGCGCGACCCAAGGGTCATCGCCTCGACTTGATCGTGGGTGACGTAGATGGTCGTGACGCCGAGCGTCTGGTGCAGCTTGATCAGTTCCTCGCGGGTCTGCACGCGCAACTTGGCGTCCAGGTTGGACAGCGGTTCGTCCATGAGGAAGACCTTGGGCTTGCGCACGATGGCACGGGCGAGAGCGACGCGCTGGCGCTGTCCACCGGACAACTCCTTGGGGACGCGCTTGAGGTAGTCTTGCAGGCCCAGCATCTGAGCGGCGTCTGCGACACGGTCGTTGATCTCTGCGGTGGGGATGTTGTGCAGCCTGAGGCCAAACGAGATGTTGTCGCGCACGGTCATGTGCGGATACAGGGCATAGTTTTGAAATACCATGGCGATGTCGCGGGCGGCAGGCGGAACATCGTTGACAACGTCGCCACCGATAATAACCTTCCCCTCGTCGGCTAGTTCCAGGCCGGCGATTATGCGCAAGGTCGTCGTTTTGCCGCAGCCGGACGGTCCCAGCAAGACAAGGAACTCCTTGTCTTCGGCTTCCAGCGAAACGTTGTTGACGGCGAAGACCTTGCCGAAGCGTTTTGTCACATTCTCCAGAACAACCTTTGCCATTGCTGCCTCCGCTTGCGGATTTGTCCGGGTGCCAAGGAACCGCATTCCTGCACGAGGTTCTGCCTGCCTCGGGAACAGTGCCCCCTTGACCTGGCAGACCCTGGTATCCCAGTCAGTTTAGTCAACGGCTGCGGGTTTGCAACGGAGCGTATTGCCTCACCTAATATCTACTCCAAATTGCATCGTTGCCTCACGGATGAATCTACTCCAAATCAGTAGACTGAGGAGGAACCATGGAAGAGGCTGAGCAAGGGAGAGGTGAGGAGATGGCACTGACCGTGAAGCAACGGCAAGCGGTGATGGAGGAGCTGCGGAAACAGTACCGCCATGCAACAAAGAAGGAGAAGACGAAGATTCTGGACGGGTTCGTGGACCTGACGCATCTCAACCGTTCATATGCACGCTGTGTCCTGCGGGTGAAGGGGGTGCAGGGCAAGGGCCCCGTCCATCGTCCCCGGGCATCCGTGTACACAGGAGCAATCCTCCCTGCACTCACAGAGTTCTGGCATCTGTCAGACCGACTCTGTGGTAGGCGACTCGTCCCGTTCCTGCGGCGTATCGTTCCTTTCCTTGAGGTCCGGGGACAGGTGGATCTTGCTCCTGCCGTCCGTGGCCTCCTCCTCCGCATGAGTCCCGCCACCTGTGACCGGCTGCTCCAGGACGTGCGTACGAAGGAGGAACCCTGGGAACACCCGCACCCCCGTCCTGGCATGCTCCTCTTGCGGCAGGTCCCTGTCCAGACTGCTGCTGAGTGGGACCATACCCGGCCCGGCTTCGTCGCCGTGGACCTCGTGACGCACGAAGGCAGTGTTGCCGGAGGAGAGTACGCCTGTACGCTGGATGTCACCGATATCGTCACGGGGTGGACTGAGACCAGGGCCGTGCGGAACAAGAGCCAGGAGCAGGTCTTCGCTGCACTGAGAGACATACGCAGCGACCTCCCGTTCCCCCTCCTGGGCATCCATTCGGACAACGGAACCGAGTTCATGAATGGTCATCTGGTCCGTTACTGCCAGCACGAGCACATTACCCTGACACGGTCACGCCCGTACCGGAAGAACGACAACTGCTTCGTGGAGCAGAAGAACTGGAGCATCGTCCGCAAGACGGTCTGGTACCTTCGGTATGATACCGAAGAGGAAGTCCTGCTCATGAACACGATCTATCAATCACTCCGCCTGTTCACCAACTTCTTCCTGCCGGTGATGCAGCTCACCCGCAAGATACGGCAGGGAGCCAGAGTCACCCGTGCATATGACACACCCTGCTCTCCCTATGAGCGTGTCCTGGCCTCTCCCTGCATCACGGAGCAAGCAAAGGAGGCGCTCAGGTATCAGGAGCAGAAGCTTGACCCTGTCGCTCTTCATGATACGATCCTTAAGGATGAACGGCGCCTGCGGGATCTTGTTCTCGCCAGGAAACACGACCAACCCCACATCATTCCAAGGAAAGCAAGGGACTGGCAACTCCATCCGGTTTCGAGTAGATTCTGATGTGAGGCAACGATTCCCCGTTCGAGTAGGTTTAGTCGTGAGGCAATAGGCGGAGACAACCCCCCTGTCGTTGCAGCGAAAGTGGAAATGGACGAGCCGTGCACTGCACAGGCTGGTGCAACACGTGACTTGTCGGATGCGGACATGAAGGTATAATACATAGCTTTACACAGAGCACGACGGATGTGCTCGCAGCTGGATTGCATGGAGGAAGCATGTCAGTCAAATTGACTTTCTACGGCGCGGTAAACGAGATAGGCGGGAGCAAGACCCTCCTGCAGTACAACAGCACGAACTTACTTCTCGACTTTGGCAAGGATTTCTTTGGTGGCACGGACCATTTCAGCGACCGCCTGAGGCCAGCGACATATCTGCAGATCCGCGACTATCTCCGGTTTGGTAATCTACCACCGATGGCGGGTCTGTATCCGCCGACCCAGGCGCAGTTCCTTCAACAGGAATTCGGCACTACTCTCGACACGAGCAAGGTAGAGGGTATTCTGCTGAGCCATGGGCACATCGACCATTTCGGGTTCCTACCCCTTGTGGATGTGAATGTCCCGTTGTACATGAGTGCTGAGACGCTCGAAGTCCTGCGGTTCTTCGATGAAACGGGCGAGTTCGACCTCCGCATGGATCAGCGCCCCGTGACCGTGTTCGAGCACGACAAGGTCGTGCACATCGGGAACTGCGAAGTCCTGCCGGTGCGCAGCGACCATGACGTCATGGGTATCCTCGGGTTTATCGTGCGGTGTGGCGCCACGTCGATTATCTATACGGGCGACTATCGCCTGCACGGCAAACATCCGGAGCGGGTGCGGGCCTTCTTCGAGCTGATGCGCCAGGAGAAGCAGCATTTCAAGACGGTTCTTCTCACCGAGGGGACCAGGCTCGGGTTCGGGAGTGTCGACCAGCTGACCGAGACCGAGATCCAGGAGCTTGCCACGAGGGTGGTCGGCATGGCCTCCGGTCTTGTGCTGACCAACTATTACGTTCTCGACACAGATCGTCTCAAAGTGTTTCTGCGTGTCGCAGAGAAGACGGGACGGACGATGGTCCTGCAACCACAGCATATGTTGATAGCCCGGAAGTTTGCCCGTTTCGACAGCGAACTCGAGCAGCTCATGAAGAATGCCGAAGTGTACCTTGCCAGGCGTGGTTCGGGCAAGTACCTGGCACCCGACTATCGGCTGTTCGAACAGGAGTATCTGGTGACTGCGCTGCGCGCGGCAGACATTGCTGCGGAACCAGCCAAGTATATGCTGCAGCTCGATTTCTCCGACCTTAACGAGCTGGTGGAGATCAATCCAGCTCCGCATACCGTCTTCATCCAGTCCGGCGGCGAACCTCTCGGGCAGTACGATCCGAACTATACCGTCCTCATGAAGTGGATCAAGGACTTCAGAATGGACTTCTACCGTATCGCCACCCCCGGCCATGCGAGTGAACTCGATATCAAAGATCTGGTCATGCGGGCGGACCCCAGCGTTCTAGTGCCTATGCATTCCAAAGCGCCCGAGGCACTGAACGGGTACATCAAAGACACGATCGCATTGCGGAAGGGCGTGACGTACGAGTTCTAAGGAGCTGACATGAGCGCAACCAGAAAGGCTCGACGCATACGGATCCTGCTTACCAACGACGATGGTATCCTTGCCAACGGCATCAACGCTGTTGCAGCGGCGCTGTCAGCAACGTACGACGTGACCGTCGTCGCCCCGGAGGGCAACCAGAGCGGTTCCAGTCATTCTCTTACGCTGGGCGACATCCTGCCGATCCGTGAGATGACAATGCCGTGCGGGCTGAAGGGTTTTGCCCTGCGCGGGACTCCTACTGACTGTATCCTGGTGGCTCTGCTTGACGTGATGAAGGACAACCCGCCGGACATCGTGGTCAGCGGATGCAATCATGGACCAAACGTGGGGGTGGACGTCCTCTACAGTGGAACCGTCAGCGCCGCCCTTGAAGGACTCCGCCAGGGACATCCGTCCATCGCCCTCAGCCTGGATATGGAATATGGCGTACAGCCCCACCATTTCGAGACGGCGGCGGCGGTGCTCATGGAAATCCTGGCTGGACCGGCGTTCTATGCTGGCTTGGTCAAGGCCCCGGCCACCCTCAACGTCAATGTCCCCAACGTGCCCTTGAGTGGCATTAAGGGGGTCATGATCACGAAACAGGGGTTCAGGGCCTATGAGAACTTCGTGGAGAAGCAGTTCAGCCCACGCGGTCGTGCCTATTACTGGATTACCGGCAACTCGGGTCCTCATGATCCCAAGCCGGGCAGCGACGGTTATGCACTGATCAACAACTATGTCTCTGTAACGCCGATCAATCTGGATCTGACGTGTGATGAGCTGCTGAAGCCGCTTGAGGATCGCAAGAACTTGGTGAACAAGAGGCTAGCCGTTGTCACCGGTTCGCGTGGGACCTTCGGCAGGCAGACGAATCCGGCGGTCAGCACTAGGCGAATTGTGAAGCGTCCTGTAATAGCCAACAGCCCGAATAGTGCTTCAGAAGCTCCTTCCACTTCTGCCGGAACTGCTTCGCGCCACGTCGGGTCTGGTTCTGAAGTGAAGGCTGTAAGCGCCACAGGGGTCAAGAAGAAACTCAAACGTTGACGCAGAGCCTCTTTCGGATGCTCACATAGTGCGGGTGACAAGTGGGGTCGATGCTCTTGACAAGAAAAATGACCCCACTATAGTTTGTGCGAAGTTAATTCTCTTTATGGGAGACAACTGCGTGAACACAGATACAAGAATGGTTCTTTCGCACGAAGACTACGAGTCTGCCGACGAACCACCCCCAAGCCGCGAGCGGCACAGACGGGGGCTGTACGCACGTTCCCTTTCACCCGGTAACAGCCTTTCAGCACTGATTCTCCCCGCTGATGAGCGGCGGCCTCAGCCGTTGTCTACGCTCCTCGGCGATGGTCGAGCTGGATAGTTATGAGCAGAACTTACCTCATCACCCATCCAACACCGAGGAGAACGTATCATGCGCATAGGCATTACCTACAATCTGTTTTCTGAAGTCGCAGCCGCAGAAGGAATTCCATCCGACAGGGCGGATGAGTTCGATTCCCTGGAGACCGTTGAGAATATCGAGAGGGGCATCATCGCAGCCGGATACGAACCCGTTCGGCTGGGCTTTGGGCTGGATGCCATTGCGCGCCTGAGACGGCAGCCGGTCGACCTGGTCTTCAACATCGCTGAGGGGTTGTACGGCCGTGCCCGTGAGTCGCAGATGCCGGCCATCCTCGACATGATGAGGATCCCGTACACCTTTTCCGACACCTTGGCACTGTCGCTGGCGCTCGACAAGACGATAACCAAACAGGTTCTGATGCAGAGCGGTATCAACACGCCGGCCTTCTGGTCCGTGGACAATCCGGTCCAAGTCGAAGCCATCATCCAGACCGGCGCCCCCAAGTATCCACTGTTCGTCAAGCCGTCCTGCGAGGGCTCCAGCATGGGCATCAACGACAACTCCCGGGTCACATGCGACGACGATCTCCGCAACCAGGTGGGTGCGCTGCTGGCAGCATATCCCGGCTCGAGCGTTCTCATCGAGGAGTTTCTACCTGGCCGCGAAGTGACCGTGGGCGTCATTGGCAACCGGGAGCCCGAGGTTCTGGGCGTGATGTCGTTCAAACTGCTGACCGGGGCCGAGAAGGATTTCTTCTACACGCCGGAGATCAAACATCACTGGGAGAAGTACCTCGTTCCCGAATGCCCCGCCGACCTCACTGCCGACGAATACCAGAAGGTGCGTGACCTGGCCTTGGGGGTCTTCAAGGCACTGCATTGTCGCGACTGCGCCCGTATCGACATGCGATTCGACGCAAACGGCGAGCCGTCCTTCATGGAGATCAATCCGCTGGCTGGTCTGACCAAAGGTAAGAGCGACATCCCCGTTATGGCCGAGCTGATGGGGCTATCATATGAGGACCTTATCGGCCGCATCATTCAGGCTGCCGTTGAACGCATCGACGCGGAGCGGCCCGAGGCCACGATGGTCATGGAGGCTCAGCGCGTGGCCGTCTAACCTTGTGATACTTCATCCCAACATTGACGGACGCCGACCGAGGTCGGCGTCCATTTCGTTTCCTGTGGTGAAACCCTGGACAAGCTGGCGGCCTGGTCTTTCCACAGCCGACAGGGTAGCTACACTGAATATGTCGCAGCGCTACCGGTCCAATCAGGCACTGCCGACAGGAGTGTGTACATAGTGAGCAGTTTTCCGCGCGTCGTCGTCGACCTCGATTGCCTGACCGACAATGCTGCCAAGGTCCGCTCGCTCTGTCAGGAGCACGGACTGGGCATTGTGGCCGTCACCAAAGGTGTGACGTCCGACGTTGAGATCGTGCAGGCGTTCATGCGGGGCGGCATTCACAGCATCGGCGACTCGCGCGTCCACGACTTTCTCACTCTGCGTCAGGAGGAGTTCGGCGTCCTCGAGTTGACACTCCTCAGGCAGCCTCCGCGCTCACAGATGCATCTGGTCCCACATATCACCGACCGCGCATTCATGTCGGAGTTGAGCGCCATGGAGGCGCTGGGTGAGGCTGCTCTGGCCAAGGGAACGATCTGTGACGTACTGGTAGTGGTCGAAATGGGAGACCGTCGCGACGGCGTACCGACGTCGGATCTGACCTCCTTCATTCTTGCGGCGTCGAGGATCGCGGGCGTTGAGGTCGTGGGTCTGGCGGCGAACGTTGGGTGCATCACAGGGATTCTGCCTACTGCCGAGAACCAGGAGCTGTTCGGTGCGTCAGCCGTGCGTGTCCGTCGCGAGACAGGGCTGCCCCTGCAGATTGTCTCGACCGGAGGAACGGTAGCCCTCGACCTCATCGAGCACGGCCGGCTGTCACCGACGGTGACCGAGCTGCGAGCCGGCGAGGCGCTGCTGCTGGGTGTCAGCACGACTGACTCGCGCGTCATCCCCTGGCTGCGCCAGGACGCGTTTACGCTGGAGGCTGAGGTCATTGAGGTGCGGGAGAAGCCCAGCGCGCCCAATGGGCCGGTGGGTCTGGATGCGGAAGGCCGGCAGCCTCGTGTCGTGGACCGTGGCGTGCGCAGGCGCGCCGTGGTGGCTTTGGGATACACCGATACAGACCCGGAAGCTCTGATACCTCTGGACGAGGGGGTCATGATAGCTGGCAGCTCCAGCGATCATATGGTTCTCGATGTGACAGAGGCCGCGTACGACTTCTGCGAAGGCGACGTCGTGCATTTCAGGATGAAATACGCGGCACTGCTGCACTCCATGCTGTCACCGTACGTGGCGCGGGAGTATCGCCGGACCCAGAACGCGGTTGTTGAGACACTGACCCGGGAGGGTCGATTGACACAGGCCCATCAAACTGGAACCGCTGGCGGCCCTGGCGAGACTGCTGCTCCGACTGTCGGTGGGTGAAGGAAGAGATTTTCATGAAGATGTTCCCAGAGCCGGCAAGTTGGCTGGAGGCTGTGAATTGTCTCTACACAGGGACATGAGAGTATGGTCGACAGGAGGGGAGACAGGATGAAGGAGTGGAGCTGGAAGAGGGTGGTGGAGCTGCCGGACGACCAGTCACGACAGGAGCCTGATGTTTCCTGTATTCCTGGCAGCTGCCCGTGTTCGTGCCTTCGCAGCATGGTGCGCGTGGTAGATGCAGTCTCGACTGAGCAGGCGGTGTTGGAGGCTCAGGCGGCTCTTGGCGACGTGACCGGCAGTGTACTCCTCTCCGTCTACCGCAAAGCGGCAGCAAATGACGTGCTGGACCTGGTGGCGACAGGACATAACCCCGACGATACGCTTGCGCGCATCAGAGTGCCAGTTGTGGCGTCCTCGATGCTGGCCGGTGTGTTGGAGGATGGCGTGGTCCGCTGGGCGACGGCGGACAAGGGTGACGTGTCCATAGTCGGCGTGGCAGCGCTTCGAGACCAAGGGCAGACTGTTGGACTGGTGGTCGCGGAGTTTGCACGCAACAGTGCAGGTGTCGGGAAACCGTCTGCGGTCTGCCTGCGCTGCGTGGCCTCAGTCATGAGCGTTGTCATCCTTAGAGCAAGGATCGTTGAAGCACAAGGGAGTCTGTTGACGTTGGCCCGCTATCGCAGTGCGGCGGAGCTGACGGTGCAAGTGACCCACGACTTTAACAACATGATGCAGGCGGTGTTGGGCAACGCAGCGCTAGCCAAGGACGGCATACCCGAAGACAGTTCCGTCATCGGGCTGCTGGCTGCTATCGAGGAATCAGCCACGCGGGCCTCGGTTCTGGCACACAAGCTGCTGAACTTCGCGCGTGACAGCGCCAGAGGCGGGATGACGTGCGACGCGGTCAGGGCAGCCTCGGATGCGCTCGATCTGGCCGAGACACTGTATCTCAAGGGAGTCTCCGTTACAAAGGAGTCGCCTGGACATGCCGTTCCCGTGCGAATGACCGACAACGACCTGCAGAGCGCTCTGATCCTGTTCATCAAATCCAGTGCCCTTCGGCTCAGGCCGGTCATGGGCGCCCGGTTGAGCATCGCCAGTGGTCCGGTGAGAGAACGCGCAGAGATTCGACTGGAGCTGCACGGTGTTACCCAGGAGGTCAGCAGCGAGGACGGCACGGAAGCAGAACTGCTTGCGTCGGCGGCACAGGCTGTGGCAACCAGGAATGGAGTGTCGCTTGACGTCACGTCCGCCTCGGGAGTCATCAGCGCGGTCCTGACGGTCGCACGAGACTTGGCGCAACACTCTTCGTCCAGTTCCAGCACCACGGCGCCGGCTCAAGGGATGGACCTCAGGGGGACACGCGTGCTGGTCGTCGGCAAGCCGTCGCCGCTGGTCATGCTGCTTGGCGCGACAGGGTGTACAGCGCAGGCGGCGTCTACCTGGAAGGACGCAGTGCAGGATGTAGAGCACTTCGCACCGCGCCTGGTCGTAGCCGTCATCGGCGACAGCTCCGACTTGGATGCGGCAGTGGAAGGCCGCAAGCGTCTGGGTTTGCCGGTCATTGTCATTTGTCCACGGGGCGTCGGCTTTTCTGCCGATAAGGCAACACTCGTCGACGGCGTCCTGGGGCTACCCCTCGACCTGGACGATCTGCGTCGTATGCTCACTCGCGCTCTTCGCTAACGAATTGTGAACCCCATTGTACCTGGTACAATGGGGTTCACAATTGATGACCGAGTGTCTGTCAGATGAGTTCGAGCGCCTTAAGCCCGTCCTGGTACTTGGATGAGGCGCGACGAGGGATGACGGCGAAGAATGTCTCGAACGCACGCATCAGGTCGTGAAGACCCTCGACTGAACCGGCTTTCTGTTCGATTTCCAGTTCGGTTGCGTCTGCCTTGCGACCAGGCTTGCGGGGGGAGCTGAAGAGGACCGTGTCACACGCGATCTCGTAGGCGCGTTCGCCCTCATGGAGGACGTAGTGCAGAGAGCGCTTGTCCATCGATCGCAGGGAGGCAGACAGGGTCACGTCCTTCAGCAGTTTCACTGACGAGGGCATCAGGCGCAGGATATCCTCGACGCCTGGCAGCAACTTCTCCGAGAATCCAGGGGCGTCGACCTCGTCCTCGGGGCGCTCCTGTACCAGCCCATCCGGCGAGGTGGACGGACCTTTGAGAGAAAGAAAGACCCTGCCTTGCATGATGCGCAGGCGCAAGGCGTGATGGCTGTAGAACAAGGTCAGTTCGGGAGTGTCGAGGTAGATGGTCAGGATCTCGACGGTTCCGGCGTGCTCGAGCGCGAAGTTCCCGATGTGGTCCATGGCGTTCAGGCGGCGGAACAGCGCCTGGTCCAGGACCTGGTACTTGACTTCGCGCTCGGTGCCCACCCTATCCCTTTAGAAGCTCTGCCATGGCATACGCGTAGATGCGCGTCGCCTTGAGCAGCGAGTCGACATCGATGTACTCGTCCGGTCCATGCTCGGTCATCGGCTGACCGGGGAACAGTGGCCCAAAGGCGACTGCGCCTGGAATGGCCCGCGCGTACGTGCCGCCACCGATGGCAAAGCACCTTGCTTCCGTGCCTGTATACTCTGTGTACGCCTTCTGCAGAGTCTGGATGAGGGGTGTGTCGGGGTCGACGTAGTGTGGTGTGCTGTCAGACATAACCGTAAACTCGACGTTAGTCCCGAGCAGCTTTTCGACGAACTGGTCTGTAACCTGTTTGCTAGTGATCTTGATGGGATACCGGATATTGATGACTGCAGTGCTGTCGTCATGGTCGATATGCAGGGTGCCCAGGTTGAGCGTGAGCATGCCTGAGACCTCGTCCGCAAAGTCGACGCCCACACGGTGCCCAGTCCACTCGGTTCCGATCTCGCGTGCAAGAAACTGCAGGGAATCATCGTCTTCGAGACAATGCACTGCATCAAGTACCTGCAACAGCTTCCCGATGGCGTTGCGGCCTTTCTGTGGAGTAGACGCATGAGCAGACAGGCCTTCCACGTCCAGCTTCAGTTCGCCGTTTGCGAGCGTGGTTGATACCGAGAACTCATCGTGGGGCAGGCGCTCGATCAACCCTTCCAAGCGCCGCAGCTTGTCATGATCAGTGACCAGGACTGCTTCGGCGTGCTGTGGTACGACGTTGGAACGTGTGCCGCCCTCGGCATGATGCAGGATGCCTCCATGCACGCTATGGCCAACCAGCTGTAGGTTGAGGATGCCCTTCTCGCCATTGACGATAGGAAACTCAGCATCCGGGCTGAATCCAGCCTCGGGGATGCCATGCTTCTTGAAGTAGTAGTCGAAGTCGGCCCATCCAGATTCTTCGTCGGTGCCAAACAGCAGCATGATGGCGTTCCTGGGTTCGATGTGCTGCGCTTGCAGTGCCGCACGGGCGGCGGCCAGCGCGAAGATGGAGGCAACAGCCGGTCCCTTATCGTCGGCGGAGCCGCGGCCATACAGCCGGCCGTCTTTGACGGTCCCGGCAAAGGGGGGGACAGTCCAGCCCGTTCCTTCTGGCACAACGTCGACATGGGTCAGGACGGCATATTGTGTCCCGTCACCGCCCCAGCGGGCGCGACCGACGTAGTTCTCCATGTTCTCGGCGGTAAACCGTCGTCCTTCGGCGGTTCTGAGCATGAGCTCGAGAGCATGGCCAACCTCTTTGCCAAACGGTGCGTGCGAATTGGCCGTCGCCGGGTCTTTGACCGATGGGATAGCTATGGCGCTGGACAGTGCCACCATCATCTCGTTCTGGTGTTCGCTGAGATAGTTGTCGATAGCCTTCTTCATGTAGTCCCCCCTTTACCTGAATATCAAGAGTCCGAGTCCGCCGGCCGCAAGCAACACCAGGAAGAGATTCAGCTTCTTCCCATACTTCAGTATAAGCAAAAGGATGCCGAGTGCTGCGATGTATCCCCACCACGCGGGGATTCCGCCCCTGGCGATGGAATAGACCGCGTAGACGAGCAGGGCCAACACGATGGGTTGCAGTCCGTCGAGAAACGCAGAGACCCAGCGGTTTGTGCGAAACGTATGTGCGACAGTCGCGATGACAAGGATGATGATGAACGAGGGCAGGATGACACCCAGCGACGTGACAAGCGCGCCGGTGAGACCGCGCAGCTTGTACCCTACAAAGGTCGCGATGTTGATGGCGACGGGACCCGGCGTGATCTCGCTGATGGCGACGAAGTCGAGAAACTCCTTCATCGGAATCCAGGCCAGATTGACGACCAGGTCTTTCTGCAGCAGCGGGATCATGGCCTGTCCGCCGCCGAACGTGAACATCCCAATCTTGAAGAAGACGCCGAACATGGCGAGAAAGCTGATCATGACGCCCTCTTTGCTGCGGTCGGTGCCGCCTTGTGCGGTTTGAACCCCTCGATGGCGAGGCCCACCAGACCGCCGCCCAGGATGAGCCAGATGGGGCTGACCTGGTGGACGAAGAACAGGATGGCAAGCGATGACGCGCATACGACAGCGGAGATGACGGTCCATTTTTGCCGTTTGCTCATGTCAAGGACGATGGTCGCTATCTGTGCGACGATGCCTACGATGACGCCGGCGAAGAAACGCTGGACCCACACGTTGTCTTTGAAGCCGGGGAAGAAGACGGCGATGATGATGATGACGGCTACGGCCGGGATACTGACACCCAGTGTGGCAAGGGAGGACCCCAGAACACCGCCCTGCGTGTAGCCGACAAACGTCGCCATGTTGACGGCGATCGGACCGGGCGTAACCTGGCTGATGGCCAACATGTCATAGAACTCGTCGTCCTTAAGCCAGTGATATTGCTCGACGAGGTAGCGCTTCATCATGAGGATCATGGCGTAGCCGCCACCGATAGTGAACGACCCGATGATGAAGAAGATCCAGAACAGCAGAAGCTGTTTTCTGACTGACGCGTGACCAGCTGTGTAGGTGATGACCTTCTTCTGTTCCATGCATTCCTCCGGAGTCACGAAAGGGGCAGCACACGGCCGCCCCCCAGATTTCTATGACGTGTGGGTCAGTCTCTGCAACTACGCGTTCAGCAGGGCGATGCAGCAGACGTCGCGAATGTCCTCGGCTGAGCAGCCGCGAGACAGGTCATTCGCGGGCTTGGCCAGACCCTGGGACACGGGCCCAATGGCGCTTGCTCCTGCCAGCCGCTGGACCAGCTTGTAGCCGATGTTGCCTGCGTTGAGATCGGGGAAGATGAAGACGTTGGCCTTGCCCGCGACCGGGCTTCCCGGTGCTTTGCGCGCACCGACGGATGGCACGTACGCGGCATCGAACTGCAATTCGCCGTCGAGCAAGAGCTCGGGCGCCTTCTTGTGTGCCAGTGCAGTCGCCTCACGGACCCTGGTGACCATGTCGTGCTCTGCAGAGCCCTTGGTGCTGAAGGACAGCATCGCGACGACGGGCTCGATGCCTGTCAGGGTCTTGTACGTCTTCGCGGTAGCAACCGCAATGTCCGCCAGCTGGTCGACGGTGGGGTCGGGGATGACGGCACAGTCACCGAAGCCCAGCAACTTGCCGTCTGGCATGACCATGAGAAACATGGAACTGACCGTCTTGCTGCCGGGCGCTGTTCCGACGATCTGCAGCGCGGGTCGCAGCATTTCACCGGTGCTGTGTACGGCACCCGTCACCAGCGCGTGGGCCATGCCGGTCTCCAGCATGCAGGTGGCAAAGTAAATGGGGTCCACGGACAGCTCGGCCGCTTTCTCGGGCATCATGCCCTTGGCCTTGCGCTTCTCATAGATGAGGGTGGCAAACTCGGCTGCCTTGGGTGACGACTTCGGATCCACGACCTGCACACCAGTCAGGTCGACGCCCAGGCGAGTCGCGTTGGCGCAGATGGATGTCTCGTCCCCGATCAGGATGACGTCCGCCATTCCGTCGCTGACCAGCATCTGTGCCGCTTTCAGGGTGCGGTCTTCATTGCCCTCGGGCAGAATGACGGTGCGGTGCAGGGCCTTCGCCTTGGCCCGTATCTCTTCCAGTACACTCATGTGTTCCTCCTGCAAAGGTTGACTACACCAAGCATTGTATCACAGCGGTGCTCAGCGTCCAACGTGCGCAGGTGGGATCAGGTCTACACATTTTACAAAACCGTTCGCATCAATCAGAAGAACCTGTGAGCATACGCTCACAGGTTCTCGATCTCGTGAGACTCGCCTGCTGCGCCCTTCCCGTCAGCACCTGGATAAAGGTGAGGGCAAAGGCGCCGAACGGCAGGATTCAGCCAATATTGTGCTTCATATGCTTCTGTATGGGTCGGCAGATGAAGTACGCGGCCACTCCACCGATTACCGCTTCGGGGATACCGCTCGTCAAGATGGTCAGGCCGATCAATCCGAGAAGCAGGTTGAATCCTTTCCCCAGCACAGTTGCGTAGCTGTGCCCAAAGAAGACGTAGATGCCCCCCAGAACCCCAAAGGTGTTCGCCAGGCTGCCCAGCGCTCCACTGAGGCCATAGACAACCCCGCTTCTCCACTTCAGACGGGTAAACAGGTTAAAACAGGCGCCCGCTACCACGCCGACGAGGATCCTCGGCACAAAGCAAATGACAAGGCTCCACATATTTCCGTGCGTGGTCCCGAGCGCGTAGAACGGGGTAAAGACAAACGCGACCAAAGGGTTCGGCGGTGTAAACGTCCAGACCAAGAAGCTGAAGAGGCCGGCGAATGCCCCCATGGCGGCGCCCGCGCCGGTGCCGAGAAGGATGGCTGTGATGATGACGGGGACCATACCGAGCGTCGCGACAATCGGCCCCACCGCTGGGAGGGATCCGAGTGGCGTGAAGCAGACCACAGCCTCAATAGCGAGAAGCATGGCGAATTGGGTCAGAATAAGTGTTTTTCCTTTGAGCGGTGTTTTCACGACAAACCTCCGTGTGGGTTATCGGCGACATCCCTGGCGCAACAGGTGCGGTCGCTCCCTGGCACGGAGAAAGCGGCGATGTCGTCATATTGGACCACCTAGCTGAGTAGTCTGACATTTATTGTAGCACGTTTCTTGCAGCGAGAACGTATACTGGTGCCATGGGAGGCTTATGCCAAGAGCGGGAGGTGACAGGAACGGGCAATATGATGCAATGGGTGGCGCGAGTCTGTCGAAGATATCTTGCCGGGCCAGACAGTGACTTTATCCTGCGGCCAGCCACCGGGTTCATGCCGCCTGCCATCACACACGCTGGACTGTACCTGCACATCCCCTTCTGCCGGAGCCTGTGCCCGTACTGCCCCTACAACCGCATCGCGTATGACCCCAGTCTGGCGGAACCATATGCGCAGGCCGTCCTGGCAGAACTGGCCCGGTACGCAGGTGGTGAACACAGGATACAGGCATCGTCCCTCTACATTGGCGGCGGTACGCCCACGACCATGCTGAACCAGCTTGGGAAGATACTGGAAGGCTTTCACGAGTTCTTTGATATCAGGGGCGAGGTTGCCCTGGAGACGACGGTTGGAGACATCACGGTGGATGCAGTGATGCATCTGCGCGCTCTTGGCGTTGGCGTCCTCAGCCTCGGCGTGCAGAGCTTTGACAGCTGTCTCCTGCGGGCTATCGGCCGAACATACAGCGGTGAAGCGGCGCGCGAGGCGGTGATGATCGCCAGGGCAGCAGGGTTCCAATCGCTGAACATTGACCTGATGTTCTGTCTCCCCGGGCAGACAGTCCAGGGTTTCCTGCATGACCTGGAACTCGCGACACAGCTTGGGGTGAACCAGGTGACCTGCTACCCATTGTTCTTGTTCCCCTATGCGACGGCGGGACGATCGCAGAGCCTACCCGAGCTGCGCATGCCGCCCATTCGTCAGCGGCGCGCTATGTATCACACAATGCATACGTTCCTCGAGGGTCACGGTTATCGGCGCGTGTCGGTCTGGGGATTCCAGAAGGGTCAGGGTCCGCGGTATTCCTCAGTCACACGGGACGAGTACCTCGGATTCGGGGCGGGCGCCGGGTCACACATCCAGGGGTTGTCCTGGTTCAACACCTTCTCCGTGCCTGAGTACATAGCGGCGTGCTCTGCAAACCATTCGCCGGTTGCTCTGTCCATGCCTTTTACGCCGGCCATGGAGCGGTCGTTCTGGCTCTACTGGCGTCTGTACGACTCGAATCTGAATATCGGGGAACTGTGGAACCACTTTCGCGCTGATGCAGGCAAGCTGTGGCTGTTGCTGGCCAAGGCACGGTTGCTCGGCATGGTTCGTGAAGAAACGGGCCGGCTGTGGCTCACGGAACGCGGCGCTTTCTGGATCCACCTGCTGCAGAACGAAGTCGCCCTGCGGGCCGTCGACCGCATCTGGGGCGTCTGTCTGCACGATCCCTGGCCGGGAGAGATTCGGCTGTAGGAATCGCCCTGTCTGATTTGTGCCGATGCAAAGTAAGTATCATACGTCAGCTCCAGGATTGAAGTTATGCTATGCAATATGGGAGAGATAACATGCCAAAACGGTCCGTAAACACACTAGATTCCGCATACAAGCACCCTGTGGAGTTACTGCGAAGACTTATCCAGTTCGACACAACCAACCCCCCTGGCAATGAGGCCGAATGCATCGGATTCATCAACAACCTGCTGACAGAAGCAGGTTGTGAAACCAAGATTCTGGCCCGTACACCAGAACGTCCCAACCTTGTCGCCCGACTTCATGGACAGGGTAAGGCCCCACCGCTGCTGCTCTACGGACACATAGACGTTGTCACGACTGCACACCAGACTTGGCAATATCCACCGTTCGAGGGCAGAGTGGAAGATAGTTTTGTCTGGGGAAGAGGCGCGCTCGACATGAAGGGTGGCATCACGATGATGGTGGCTGCCTTCCTGCAAGCCAAAGCCGAGAATCTGAACGCACCCGGTGACATTATTTTGACTATCGTAAGTGATGAAGAAGCTGGTGGAGATTACGGCGCCAAGTACCTGGTAGAGAACCACGCAGACCTATTCAAGGGAATCCAGTTTGCAGTAGGCGAGTTCGGCGGGTTTACATTCTACCTCGGCAAACAACGCTTCTATCCCATCATGATCTCGGAGAAGCAGATCTGTTGGATGAAGGCGACTGTCCATGGTCAAGGCGGCCACGGCGCCATGACCGTACATAGTCAAGCCATGGCGAAGCTTGCACGAATGATCCAGCAGCTCGACGGACACTACTTGCCCGTGCACGTTACTCCTGCCGCCCGCCTCATGGTCGGAGCACTGGCAGCCGCCTCACCCATGCCGGCCAGGCTGATTCTGCGCCAGCTTCTCAATCCTGTTTTGACAGATCGCGTGCTGAACGTGCTTGGCGCGAAGGGACAGGTCTTCTTTCCGCTCTTTCACAACACGGCAAATCCCACAGTCATCCTGACCGGCGATAAGATCAACGTGATACCAAGTGAGATCACCGTCGGGTTAGACGGGCGTTTGCTGCCTGGATACAAACCCGACGACATGGTCGCTGAACTGCGCCAGATCATTGGTGATGAAGTCGAACTGGAAATCGTCCGGTACGACCCATGCCCACCTGAGCCCAACATGGGGCTCTTCGAACTACTGGCGTCTGTTCTGCGCGAGTCCGACCCAAAAGGAACTCCCATACCGTACTTGATGAGCGGTGTCACGGATGCGCGCTTCTTCTCACGGCTGGGCATTCAAACATACGGTTTCTTGCCCATGATTCTGCCTGCTGATTTCAACTTCATCCAGACGATTCATGCGGCCAATGAACGTATTCCTGTCGAAGCTCTGAACTTCGGCACAGAGGCTATCTACAAAGTGCTCCAGCGGTTTGGGTAACCGAGAAGAGGAATTCGAACTGCAGTTGTTGTTTCAGCCGATTCATTGGCGCTCAGACAATTGCTCTGATGCATTCCTATGGCACAGTGCCGCATACCGCCGTCAATGCCGAACACGGCAACTATGTCACCGCTGGAGGTTGCGGTCAAGGGGACGCGTACAGTGGATGCTTTGCGCGGTCATGTAGCTGAGCGCGGCGATGGTCTAGGCAATGGTCATGATGGGTCTTGCGAATATCGAGCAGTAGGTCAGAATGTGCCCAGTTGCACACACTCTGCTCGACCTCAGCTGAAGGTGACCCGACAGACTGCAGTGAGAGGAGGCTCCATCGTGAGACAACTTGATATGTTTGCTGGCAGTCGCACTGCAAGAGCAGCTGTCACAAGAACCAGGTTCCGCGAGCTCGTAATAGGCGTGCTTGTCCTGACGCTCCTGATTACGCCATTGAGCCCCGCCCTCAGGGTGCTGGCGGCTGACCCTCTTGTCCTGGATGGGACCGAGAGCGACTGGGCAAGACCGGAGCTGCAGCTCGCCTACTCGTACGGGCTGACGTATCCAGCCGTTATGAACAATTTCACGAGAGCGATCACGCGCGAGGAGTTCTGCGTGATCGTCGTGAAGCTGTACGGGAAACTGACAGGTAAGACGTTGCAGGCCGGGACATCGCCATTCACCGACACGACGAATCCCGAGGTCATCAAAGCGTATAACTTAGGAATTGTCCAGGGGACCGGCGCAGGCAAATTCTCTCCCTCGCTCCCCATCACGCGCCAGGAAATTGCCACGATGATCTACCGTGCGCTAGGCAAGGCGGTTCCCCCTCTCAAGCTGGTCAATCAGGCTGATTTTCCCTTCGCGGACAAGGGGAAGGTTGCTTCTTGGGCTCTGGAAGCAATGGAATTCGCCTATCAGAATGCCATCATGAAGGGCGTCAGCACTACCACGATCGATCCTCTCAGCAACACCACCCGTGAGCAGGGCATCGTCCTCATCAAGAGGACCTATGAGGCGTTCCGGACTGCATCGCAGGTGAAAGCGACGTTGGTGATGCCAAAGTTCATCACCCTTCCGCTGCCGGAGAAGGACAAGTACCTGGCTTCGGACTGGCACGGTTTGCTGAATGCCCCGCTGTACGATGCGCGCCTGACGCTGTATGCCGCGACCGGTTCGGAGAAGCCGAAGAGCAGACCGACCGACAGGCTTCAGATCAAGTCGACGTCAACATACTCCAAGGCTGACTGCGCAGCACTGATCGATTCGTCAGGAAACCGGGTACGCTATTTCGCGTATGCGCTGACCCGGGCGGCACCTTCAAAGGTGATCTGGCAGGTTGCGAATGTGCCTTTCATCGGATTCTCGACGAACTGGCAGAATCCCACAGGACTCGTCGCATCAGGTGAAGTGGCGGGGACAGCAGGTGAATTTGCTATCGATTTTGGGACGTTTGCCACGAAACTGGGCGTGCCAAGCCAGTTCCGGAAGCTAGCGACGACTGGGACCCAGCAGGTCCTTTACGTGAGGGCGGTCCCCGTCGACGGCAGGGGTCAGTGCATCGGTGACCCGGGTGAAGGGATACGGGTGCTGTACGGCAGTCCTCTGTCGATACCACCATCTGCAAGTTCACCGCTGGCTTCCGCCTCCTTTCAGTTGTGGACCACCTTGCGTAATCTGGAACCTAATGCAAATCCGGAGTTTCCCAATACCTTGCAACACCTCACCGAAGTCGGATACTCGTGCGACGAGACGGCGTCTCACTGGTTCCAGTTCCGGGGTGCTGATGCAGCAGCAACCAGCGTGATCTTCCAAGTCGCAGCGAAGCCCTTTGGCAGCGCGGAGAACTGGGACACGCCAACGGGTCTGGTCTACTCCAAGGCATATAATACTCTTCCTGTCACGCTTCTTGCCAACTACCAGAACACGGTTCCTATTCCGTTTCATGACTTCTGTCCCGCCGCAGCCACACTGAAGCCCGGCGATTCGGTGCCATACTACGTGCGAGCGGTCGCGCTCAAGCCCTCTGCGACCCCCGGCGTGATCTCTGTGGCCTTGTCGGAGACCGTGAAGGTGAACTACTTCAAACAGAAGCAGACAACGATCTACCAGTGGAAGACCGTATCGGTTCCCTCCTACACGCCGACCATCAACGTAGTCCACTATGAGCCGGTCCAGTGGGAGGATCCCAACTGGTCGCACTACTACACTGTGTATCGGTATCCCAAGTGGAATGAGCTGAACTTCAACGTCACGAACGGCAGCTCGACTCTCTATACGTATCCATACTACGCGATGACAGATTCGACCATGACGCCCGACCGCTATGAGAAAGAGATCCTGTGGAAATGGCTCGCGCCGGGATCCCATCTCCAGGTCTGGGACAAGGCAGAGAACAAGTCCTGGTGGGCGGAGCTGTGGGACGGCATCGTGAGTTTCTTCAAGTCGATCGTCGACGTCATTGCTCAGATAACCAACTGGGTATCGGCCGCTTTTGCAAAGCTCAAGTCAGGAATCATAAGCGCTATTGCCAAGAACTTCCCCGGCATACCCGATAGTTGGCGCGCCGGGCTCGAGGTTGCCCTGACAATGATGGCTGACTACGGGCTTGCGTCACTTGGCATTCCGCCGAGCCTGCCCAACTTCGATCAACTGGCAAGCGGTAGTCTCGACTACCTGGCTAACGAGGCTGTGGCACAGGCTGGCATTCCAGCCAACGCCGTGACTGATGCACTGCTGGACCAAGCGAAGACCGCCATTACGTCAAGCCTGGCTGACGCCGCCAACTCCGCGACACCCAATCCACTCAACTCGCCCTTCCTGAAAGCTGACCCTGCCAAGCTGTACAGGCCTGCCTATATCGATGTCGAGATCACCAACCCATACCAGGACAAGCCTTCGATCGGCGGCTACCTGAACGTCGATGCGGGATGGGACTGGCAGGAGACCGGCGTCACCGTCACCACTACGACCTGGGCTGAACTACCGCTTGATCAGCAATATGCCGCTGGGTTAACGTACGCATTGCACTTCTTCTACGGTCTCAAGAAAGGCTACCCGTACTATCCAGTCAAGTATTGTATCTATGAACCCGTGCGTAACATCGCCATCCCGCCGCTGAGACCGGGCGAAAAGACGGTCATCCGTGTCTACCTGAAGGAATACAATGGCAAGCCCTATCCCTTTGCCCCCGAAGGAGAGTCGGTCACCTGGGATGACTTCACCAACCTGTACTGGGGCAATACCGGCAAGGCGGACTTTACCGTCTGGACAAGCGGGTTCAACTTGACACCCATTGTCCCAGCGACATCGTTTGACCCTGCCACAAACACGATTTACACCTACAAGTATGATGGTGGTCCCTCTTCCCAGACATTCCAAACGGTGCCGAAGGATCCTTACAACTGATATCGCAGAACCCTGAAGAGCTATACACGACATCTGATCGCCGAAGGTCAGTGACCTTCGGCGATCACGAGGACATGCCTCCGTCATTGCGTGGGTCCCCGCCTTCGCGGGGACGACAGAACCCTACCAACCCCCAGACTGTCATTCCCGCGTAGGCGGGAATCTATCCTTGACCTTGTTGCCGTTGCCCATGCCGGCGAGCGCTATATACTGGAAAGGCAGGCCGGATAAGTCGGTGTCACGAACGTGGAGGTCCAGAAAGTGAAAATGCACAAGGCAGCGGGATGGATCCTGCTGGTGATAGCAGGTACAGCCGCAGTCGTCGTTTCAGTCGGATTCAGCCGTAACCGCACCGACGATCCTCAGGCGGTCGCTTATGTGCAGTCAGCGGACGTCTGGGAGGCCAGACAACATCTCCTGTGGCAGGAGGTCGATACTGTTTGCAATGCCCAGATGGCGCAGCAGGGGCGCATTCTGCAGGCGACCGAGGCTGAAGAGGCGGCAGACATAGCTGCGGTCGAGACCGGAGACCAAGAGGCCATGATGCGCCAAGACAACCGCGAGGACCAGTTCATCCGGTCGGTCATCGGAGGGTGCGACCCAGCGATCATCGCCCAGCTCCAGCCCGTGGCGGAGCCGGCATGGCTGCTGACGGGACCGATGAAGGTCACGTCGCCCTATGGCGAACGCATACATCCCATCATCGGTGAAGAGGCGTTCCACCGGGGTGTCGACCTGCGCGCTCAGTACGGCTCACCCATCCTTGCGCCCGCCGATGGGGTTGTCCTGTACATCGGCAGCAAGACCGCCTATGGCAACATGATCGTCGTGCTGCATGGTGGAGACATCGCCACCGTCTACGGCCACCTGTGGAAGTTCGCGGTCCAGTCTTACGAACGTGTCCAGAAAGGACAGCTCCTCGGGTATACGGGCAACACTGGTTTCAGCACTGGCCCCCACCTGCACTTCGAGGTGCGCCGGGGCGGCGAGCCGATCAATCCACTCGAGTGGCTACCTCCCATCGAAACAACCGAACAAGGGGTGGTCATCCACTGACAGAGCAAGGCGCTCTGCTTTGATCTCAAGGAGTTCTCAATCTGACCGCTGTGGGGCTACGGATGCTGACGTTGCTGGGCGAAAGTATGCCCACAGTGCTCCAGTCAGGTAGGCGATCCATACGACGACTTGGACGAGATTGGGGCTGTCGACATATCCAAAGACAGAACCCAGCAGCCCGCCGACGATACTCGTGTCGCTCAGCAGAACCCGCGTGGACCAGAGAGGGGCGATTCCTGTCGGCAAAACCCCAAGGCCCTGGAACTCGCCAACACCCCCGACCAGGAGACCGGCGGCCATGACGATGAGGAGGACGCTCATGACGGTGAAAAACGGCTTGAGAGCCATACGCCTGCTCCCACTGTAAACGATCCCGCCGAAAATAGCAGCGAGGGCAACGCCGAGTACAGCGCCGCTGATGGTTGCAGCTGGACTGGCCTGCTGCGCAGAGCCAACGACGAAGAGGACGGTCTCGATACCCTCCCGGATGACGGAGATGAACGCGAGCGAGGCGAGCGTCCACACGGAACCGTCGCTGACGGCGTGCAGCACGCGCTGCCGCAAGCTGGAGCCGATCGTTGCCGACTCGCGCTTCATCCACAGGGTCATCCACGTCAGGATGATGACCGCCAGGAGCTTTAGACTCCCCTCGAGGGGCGCCTGGAAGCGTTCAATCTGTGTCGTGTGCAGGATGGCGAAGATGCCAACAGCTGCCGCAACGCTGACAATTACCGCCGCCGCTGTCCCCAGCCACACCTTGCTTGCAGACCGGCTGGCTCCCAGCTGCCGCAGGTAGGCCAGAATGATAGCCAGCACAACCGCTATCTCTACTCCCTCTCGAAGCGTTATGATGAATGTATTCAGCATGTTTTACCCTTTCCTGACGACCAACAACAGGCGCTCAGCAAGAATGTATAGGTCCGTGTGCGTGGGGCTCTCCGCTTAGTAGTCGAAGAAGCTGTTGCCGATGAACTCGCGGATGATGGAGGTGCTGGGGATGACGTCGATGTCCATCACTGGCAAGAAGTAGTCCAGGAATCGGATCAGCCGGCGTGCCTCGGAGTATTCGGGGACCGTGTTGTCAATCTGCAGCAGCAGCTGCATGGCATAGTTCTTGAGGAAGGCCAGCTCATACACAAGCGACGAGTTGAACATGGCGTCGGCGTTCTCCTGGAAGGGGAAGATGTGCCGTTCCTCGCCCATGCGGACCGAGTGCCAGATTTGCAGGGTCTGCAGGGCCGAGTACCCGCGGAAGTTGTGGTCCCGTACCATCCGCCGAAGTATGCGCACGTCGGTCGTCGGGATGCGGTTGTCAGCGTCAAGGTTGAGGAAGGTGAGTGCCGAAACGTAGATGCGGAACTTGTGGGAATCTGGTACCTGCGCGGTCAGCAGTGGGTTCAGCCCGTGAATGCCCTCGACGACGAGGATGGTGCGGTCGTTGGGTACGACAGTATCGCCGGTGTCGGAAGAAGTTCCGGCCTTGAAGCTGTACCGCGGCAGCGTCACCGTCTCACCGGCAAGGATGCGGTTGAGGTCGCGGTTGAACTGAGCTGTGTTAAGCGATTCCAGACACTCGAAGTCGGGCTTACCCTCCGCGTCCCGAGGTGTCTTATCCCGGTCGACGAAGTAGTCGTCCAGCGAGATAGCGTGAGGGTCGAATCCGTTAACCCTGAGCTGCAGCGCAAGCCGCTTACTGAACGTCGTCTTGCCAGACGATGAGGGACCCGCGATGAGAACCAGGCGGGCCTTCGAGGCCGTAACGCGGTCGGCAAGCTGCGCGATCTTCTTCTCGTGCAGCATCTCACTCACCATAATAAGCTCGCGGGTGCGGCCGCCGGCAACGACATCGTTGAGGTCTCCCGCCGTTTCCACACCGATAATGCGCCCCCACTGCTCCGCCTCGTCGAAGATGTCGGCCAGCTTGGTCTGAGGCACGTAGTTTGGCAGCGATGTGGGACAGGTGATGCCGGGGAAGACGAGCACGATACCGGTGCGATACGGGATGAGATCGAAGAGCGGTGTATCGCCGGTGCTGTGCGGCATGAAGCCGTAGAAGTAGTTGGGGTGCTTGCCAAGGTAATAGATGTTGACGGTGGACTTGCTGCGAAAGCGCAGCAGCTCAGCCTTGTCGTGCATACCCATGCCCTCTAGCAGTTGTAAGGCATCCCACTTGTACAGCTCCTGCTTCCGATACTCCAGGTCCTGGTCGATGAGCTCATGCATGCGTTGTTTGATCTGGGCAATCTCATCGTCGGTCGCGCGCATTTCCCGGAAGTCGCAGAACAGTCCTTGCCCCAGCGAATGAAGAACCCTGAGTCTCCGGTCAGGGAAGAGGTCACGTGCTGCAGCATACAGGACGAACACCAGGCCGCGCTGGTAGATGCGTGCGCCGTCTTCCATCGACATGTCGATGAAGTGGACTGTGGCGTCGTGGTTCAGCGTCTTGAACAGCTCGCGGATGTCGTTGTTGACACGTGCCGCCATGATGCGTGACGTATGGTACTCCGCGTAGTCCTTCGCTACCGAGTCTAGATGGACCCCTCGCGGATACAGGACCTCTTCGCCGGTTTCCTCTATGTGGAGTTTGATCATCTCTGTCGCCATTGTGATGCCTCCTGACTTCTCAGTTTACGCGTGCGCGGTGGCGAGACAAGGCCGATGAATTTCGCAAGGTACTGGCGGAGCTGCGTGAAGTATGAAAATGGGACGTCAGGGGTGAGGAATCAGTAGTGTGATCCGTCATTCTCGCGTATGCGGGAATCCAGTTCTGTCCTTGCCCGCAGGCGTGTCTTCGGAGGTGGTCCGTCAGGAAATGTGCAGGTCTCCTGTAGCTACCACGACCGTTTTGCCAGCGATGAGCACGCGGTCGCCCGCGAGGCGCACCTTCAGGATACCGCCGCGCGAGGATGCCTGGTACGCAACGAAGTCGGTTCTGCCGAGCACACTGCTCCAGTAGGGCGTCAGGGCTGCGTGTGCAGACCCCGTGACCGGGTCCTCGAAGATGCCGTCGGCGGGCGCGAAGAAGCGCGACGTGAAGTCATACGGTGCATCTCCTGGTCCCGTCACGATGATGCCGGGCAGATTGAGCGCCATCGTGGCTGCACGGTCAGGCGCCAGGGCGCGCACGGCGGCGGCCGACCCAAGGTCGAGTAGCCAGTAGCGGTGGGCGTTGACACCAGTCCAGCGGGGATTCATGTCGAGTTTCAGGGCATCGAGGACCGCTGCGGGGACGGGCGCAGGCGTGGGAGGAAGCGAAGGGAAGTCGAGCACGATCCAATCCCCCTGATACCGGGCGGCAAGGTCGCCACTCAGGCTGCGGAAGTAGACTTCGTCACCTTTCACGATCCCGGCCTCGCGCAGCGCCCGGGCAGTAGCGAGAGTCCCATGGCCGCACAGCGGCACTTCCACCGCCGGCGTAAACCAGCGCAGGCGCCAGGCATCGCCCTCCCACAGGACGAACGCTGTCTCCGACAGGTTCATCTCCCGTGCGATGGACGCCATGACATCGTCCGTCAACGGTTCTTGCAAGAGGCAAACCGCTGCCGGATTCCCGGCAAATAGCTTGTCCGTAAACGCGTCGATGATGTAGTATTTCATGGGTTCAGTGTACGACTGCTCCCCCGCCGATACAACACTAGGTTGGATTCAAAAAGGTCAGTGCCCTTTCCCCGCAATCATCTCCAAGGCGTGAGGGAGGAGAGGGATGAGGACGTCCATGCCGTCCTGAGCGGCCCTGAGGCTGCCGGGGAGGTTGACGATGAGGGTGGTGCCTCGCAGGCCGGCTTCGGCGCGAGACAGGCAGGCGGTCGGGACGCCCTTGTTGAGGCCGTTGAGACGGATGGCTTCACTAATGCCGGGTGCGCGGCGGTCGACGACAGACAAGGTTGCCTCGGGGGTGACGTCGCGGGGAGAGAAACCCGTACCGCCCGTGGTGATGATGACGTCGACGTGATGCTCGGTCGCCCAGTGTTCGAGGGTTTCGGCGATCTCCATCTGCTCGTCGGGGACGATCGTCGTTTCCTCGATGGTCCAGCCAGCATCCGTGAGACGCTTTACGATTGCGGGGCCGCTCTCGTCGACGCGGCTCCCTGCTGCGCAACTGTCGCTGACGGTCAGAACTGCTGCTTTCATGGGGTTCCTCCCTTGCTGATGATAGTAATGGTGTCACCGGCCTGGATCGTGCCGGGCGTGATGACGCGGGCGAAGATGCCCTCGCGGGGCATAACGCAGTCGCCGACCAGCTTGCGGATCTCACAACCCAGGTGACACTCCTTGCCGATCTGAGTGACCTCCATCGTAGCGGTGGTGCCGATCTGAAGGTGTGCCCCGACGGGCAGGGTCAGCAGGTCCAGGCCCTGCGTCGTGATGTTCTCGGCGAAGTCGCCGGGCTGTAACACCAGGCCATGGCCCTGCATCTTGTCGATGCTCTCCTGCGCCAGCAGGCTGAGCTGACGGTGCCAGTCGCCTGCGTGCGCGTCACCCTGCATGCCCAGCATGGTGATGGTGACAGGGCCCTGCAGGGGGTGCTTGCGTGTACCCTTCTGCTCGGAGATGTTGACCGAGACCACCACGGGATGGTTCACGCACCCTCCCACAAACCCGACTGGCCGCCGCTCTTACGGACGAGGCGCAGGTCGGTGATACGGATGCCCCGTTCGACAGCCTTGCACATGTCGTAGACGGTGAGCGCCGCGGTGGAGGCGGTGACCAGGGCTTCCATCTCGACGCCGGTCTCGAACTTGGTGCGGGCGGTCGCTTCGATGTCGACGGTGTGATCAGTCTCATTGAGCGTCAGCGTCACGCCGACGTATGTCATGGAGATCTGGTGGCAGAGGGGGATCAACTCCGACGTGCGTTTGGCGGCCTGGATGCCGGCAATCTGCGCGACCGTCAGGACGTCACCCTTCTTGAGGTTGCCCGCCTTGACCAGCTCGAAGGTAGCGGGCGCCAGCAGGACACGGCAGCGGGCGACGGCTTCACGGGCTGTCTCCAGCTTGCCGCCAACGTCTACCATGCGCGCGTTGCCCTTGTCGTCCAAGTGTGTCAGTTTATTACTTCCCATGCTATCCTCCTATGCTTCCCATGGCGCGGCCGTAGTCGCGGGCCGTCTGCGGCATGCACTCGGGTTTCTGCTGCATCGCTTGTGCAAGCAGTGCACGCAGCGCTTCATCGTTGACGACTTGGCGCAAGGCAGGCCTGATGTCGATCTCGTCGGCACCAAACAGGCAGAGCCGCAGGTGGCCGTCTGCGAGCAGCCGCAGACGGTTGCACGTGGGACAGAAGTGCTCGGTGACGGGCGCGATGACGGCTACGGTCCCGGGTGCTCCCGGGATGCGGCGGTACTCCTGGGCAGGACCGTTGCCGCGTGGCTTGTCGGCCGGCTCCAGAGGAGTCAGTGCTTCCAGCTTGCGCCGCAATTCGGCGGCGGGTATCAGGTAGTGGTCCTCACCCAGTGGACCGATGGGCATGTACTCAATGAAGCGGACGTCGACAGGAAGGCGCCTGGTGAGGTCGAGGTATGGCGCCAGGTCGTCATTGACGCCCCGCAGGACGACGACGTTGAGCTTGATGGGGCTGAACCCTGTGTCGACGGCCGCTTTGAGTCCTGCAAGGGCGCTGTCCAGTGAGCCGAGACGCGTGAGATAGGCGTAGATGGCGGAGTCCAGCGAGGACAGGCCGATGTTGACACGTTTCAGCCCGGCGACCTTCAGTTCGCTGGCAAACTGTGGCAGGAGGATGCCATTGGTGGTGAGCGAGAGGTCCTGCAGGCCGGGGACTGCCAGCAGCATGCGTACCAGGTCCACAATGCCTGGGCGGCGCAGCGGTTCGCCGCCGGTGAGGCGCACCTTGACGATGCCCTCGGACACGGCGACGCGCATGAACGCGACGATCTCCTCGAAGCGCAGAATGTCCTCGTGCTCCAGCATCGGGATGCCCTCTTCCGGCATGCAGTAGCGGCACCGCAGGTTGCAGCGGTCGGTGACGGAGATGCGGAGGTAGTCGATGGTACGTCCGAAACGGTCCTGCATTAGTGGTCCTCCGGCAGGTCGGTGAGCTGTACGTGAATGGTCTGGCCGGCTTCGACGACGGGCGTGTCCTCGGGGATGACGGCGATGCCTGTGGCAAGCGCCATGGACGTGAGGATACCGGACCCCTGGGGACCGGTTAGTGTGGCATGGAGGATTCCGTCACGTTCCCGCAGGCGGACCCGCACGAAGTGGGTGCGTCCCGCATCAGCGCCCTTGGCATAGCGTTCGTCGAGAACAGCGGTGCGAACAGGACGATACAGCAGGGGATATCCCATCATGCGGCGCACCAGGGGGCGCACGTATTCCTCAGTGCAGACCATACAGGACACGGGGTTGCCGGGCAGCCCGACGATGCGCCTGGAATCCAGGGTCCAGAAAGCCATCGGCTTGCCGGGTTTCTGCTTGACACGCCAGAAGACCAGTTCTGCACCCATCTCCTCCAAGACGTCTTTGACGAAGTCGTAATCACCGACCGAGATGCCGCCGTTGGTAAGCACGACATCAGTCTGGGCCAGCGCCTGTTCGAGCGCAGACCTCACGGTCTTACGCGTATCAGGCACGCGTGCGAACACGACTGGTTCTGCGCCCATTGCGGCGACTTGCGCGCGCAGCGAGTGCGCGTTGGCGTCGCGGATCTGTCCGGGTCCAGGAGTTTCAGCTGCGTCGACCAGTTCGCTACCGGTGGTCAGGACGGCAACCCGGGCGCGCGGGTAGACCATGACAGTGGCGTGACCCGCTGCAGCACAGACGCCGACCTCGCTAGGGCGAAGGACCGTGCCGGCTGTAAGGACGATGGCGCCGTCCTTCATGTCTTCGCCCGTGCGGCGCACGTTGATGCCTGCCTTGAGCGCCAGCAGAACAAGCACTTCGTCGCCCTCTGTGTGGGTCACCTCGACGTGGACGACGGTGTCGGCACCGTCGGGGAGGCGCGCGCCCGTCATGATACGGATGGCGGTGCCGGGGCGAACTGGCTGCGTGGCGACACTGCCCGCGGGGACGTCTTCCAGGATGCGCAGGCGGACAGGTGCGGCCTCGGATGCCTGCTGAATATCTGCGGCGAGGACGGCAAACCCATCCATTGCGGAGTTGGCGAAGGGGGGCACGTTCCCACGCGCAGTCACATTTTCCGCCAGTACCAGTCCCACAGCCTCGTCAAGCGGGATGGTGACGGGTGTCAGTGGCGTCGCGTGGTCCAGTATCGCCTTGAGCGCTTCCTCGATGTTCAGCATTGCTCCTCCAGCAGCAGATGTTACAACAATGGGGACTGTCCCCTGTTACACAAGCAACTCGCCCGCTACGAAACGGCGAGTCCGGTCGTCGCGTGGATTAGTGAAGAATGTCTCGCGCGGCGCCTGTTCTATGATACGCCCCTCGTGCAGGAACGCCACCTGGTCGGCGATGCGACGAGCTTCAAAGATGTCCTGTGTCACGACAACCGCTGTCATGTCCAAGTCGTCTCTCATGTGAAGCAGCAGGTCCTCGAGCAGCTTCGTGCCATAGGGATCCAGGCTGGCCGAGGGCTCGTCGAGGAAGAGCAGGCGTGGCTGCAGAGCGAGAGCGCGCGCCACCGACAGGCGTGCCGCTTCGCCACCGGAAAGCGATGATGCATGCTGACGGGCGCGTTCTGCGATGCCTGCCTCGCGCAGGGCGGCCATAGACCGCTCCTCTGCATCAGTATGGCTCATGCCGCGCAGCTGCAACCCGTACGTCACATTGCTGAGGACCGAGCCGCTGAAGATCGCCGGGTGCTGAAACGCGAGCAGCATCTGGCGTCGCAGGAGCAGGTAGTGCTGGTTCTGAGCTGGATTCCTGGTCGAGGTGCCGTAGGTGACGGTCGACATGTCAGGGACAAGAGCGTCATAGGTGACGGTGCCTTCGTCGGCAGGTTCCAGTAACCCCAGGATGCGGAGGAGTGTCGTCTTGCCGGCGCCGTTCGTGCCGAGGATGACGGTGATGCTGCCTGTGGGAACGCTGAGGTCGATGCTACACAGGACCTCCCGGGCGCCAAAACTTTTGCGCACGCCTCGCGCTGTGATGAGGTCAGTCGAGATGGCGGACATTGCCGGCCTCCGACGTGCCCTCGCCCAGGCGGGAGAGGATGATGTTGACGAGAAAGGAGACGAGGAGCAGGATGATGCCCAATGCGATGGCGCGGTCGAAGCTGCCCTCACGGGTCTCGAGAACGAGCGCCGTGGTAAGCGTACGGGTTGCCCCCTGGATGTTGCCGCCCACCAGCATGGCTGCCCCGACCTCGCTGATGGCGTTGCCAAACGCCGTGATGACGGCACCGAGGATAGCCAGGCGTGCTTCGCGGAGCAGGGCGATGGAGGCCTGTGTGCGTGTTGCCCCCAGCGTGAGCGCGAGATCGAAGACGCCTTTGTCGGCGCTGCGCAGTCCAAGGACCGAGAGTCCCACGATGACCGGGAGAGCCAGCGTGATCTGAGCGATCACCATCGCCGTTGGCGTGTAGAGCAGTCCCAGCGGCCCGAGAGGGCCGCTGCGGGACAACAGAAGGTACACCAGGAGGCCCGCTACTACCGGCGGGAACCCCATCAGGGTGTAGACGACGTTCATGACACCCTGCTTGCCCCGGAAGTGGGCGAATGCGAGCAGGATGCCGAGAGGGAACCCTGCCAACGCCGACCAAAACAGGGCGCTCATCGTGACGCGGAGGGACGTTCCCAGGGCCTCGTACGTGCCGGGGTCCAAGGAGAGGATCAGGTGCACGGCCTGTACGAAGCCCCGGCCGATATCACCCATCGTTTTCCCTCCGCATCGTCTGCATGCTACTTGTGGACTTCGAGCCGGTAGACGTACTTGAGATTGTTCACCAGGAACGCGCCCCTTGTGGTCATGAGAGCCATGAAACCTTCATCGGTCGAGAGTGTTGCACCGTTCTTGAGGTAGATCACTGTGATCTTTGTACCGGTGCGCTCGTTGTAGATGTCGTCATAGTCCAGCGTGACGTGACTGCCGTCTGTTGCTGTCGCAACGACGGTAAGGCGCTTGGCCGAAGCGAGATCGGGTGAGATGGTCTTCAGGATATCGATGAGTTGGACGCCGCCGTACGGAACCGGTGTCAGTGACTGGTTGTTCTGCGGATAGACCTCGACGGTCGTCACGTGGAACGTACGCACGTCGCCCAGATGATAGGTGACTTCCTTGCCGGTTGGGAGGACGATGTCGAGGCTGCGGGTGGCTTTCCACTCCGTTGAGTCTGGGTAGAAGAGGGTCTGACCGTATTGTTCAACGCCGAAGCTCTTGATGAGTTCCTGGCCGGGCAGGCCGGTCATGAAGTCGGCGAATCGAACAGCCAAGTCGACCTTGACCTTTGGGTACTTTGCAGGGTTCACGGGCATGAGGCCGTAGGGATTGAGCAGTCCCTGGGATCCCTGGACGAGGATCGGCAGATTGATCTTGCCGCCGTTCTCGTATGCGAGATACGTGGCGCGGTCGGTCAGTGTGTACGCCTGCTTCTGGTCGGTCATCATCAGGACTTCCCCCATGCCTTGCCCTGCACTCAGGTACCAGGACTTCCCGGTAGGCGCGATGCCAGCGGACTTCCAGATATCCAGCTCCTTGGTGTTGGTTCCCGACTTGTCCCCACGGCTGATGAAGGTCGAGCCGGAAGCAGCGAGCTTCGTGAACGCAGCGGCCGCGTCGGTCATACCCTTGATTCCTGCCGGGTCCGAGGCTGGTCCGACGATGATGAAGTCATTGTACATGACATCTTTGCGGAACAGACCAAAGCCGTCGGCCATGAACTGATCTTCCTGAGCGCGCGCGTGAACGAGCAGGACGTCGGCGTCGCCGTTGCGGCCGGTGGCAATGGCCTGGCCGGTACCAACCGAGATGATCTTGACCTTGATGTGGTTGGACTTCTCGAAAATCGGGATAAGGAAGGTCAGGAGTCCCGAGTCATACGTGGAGGTCGTCGTGGCGAGAATCATCGACTGTGTCTCAGGAGCCTTGTAGTCCAGGATAGCAGGGAAGTAGGCGGCAGCCTGCGCACGGGTGATGGCAGAGGTCGGTTTCGTCACATCGGTGACCATGCCCTCCTGCACACATGCGGCGGCGGCTGTGCGTGCCCACTGCGAAAGATCATCCGAGCCTGCGACCTTGTCCAGGACGACGTGCGTCGCCATACCGCGGATCTCAAAACCCATGCGCTGTGCGACGACGGTCATCGACTCCTCGCGCGTGATGTTTGCTGCGGGGCGGAAGGTTCCGTCCGGGTAGCCGGTGATCCAGCCCTTGGCAATCGCGGCGTAGACAAGAGGAGCGGCCCAATTGCTCATGGACAGGTCCTTCAGCGTTTTGGCAGGCGACTGCACAGGATCGAGGCCTGCCGAGCGCGCTAGGGCCACGACGAACTCGGCACGGGTGACCGGTGCGTTGGGACGGAATGTCCCATCGGGGTAGCCCTTCATGAATCCTGCGACGACGACCCGTTCGATGACAGCTTGATCAGGACGCCCAGCGATGTCGGACAGTGATGCGGCGCGCGCAGGAATGGCAGATGCCATGGACAGGAATGCAAAGATGAGCGCCGTCGCAAGGACGCGACGGACCAGCAGACGTAACAGACCTCGGTTCATTGTTTCTCCTTTCCACAATGGGAGGCACAGCCGTTTCCAACCATACCCTGTCGGCTGTACGCCATGGGTTGCCCCGAAGGTCGGACAGCTCGAAGAATTGTTCTCTGTGGCAGCAGAACCGCAGAGAACAATAGTATAGACGGCGGCAGGTGCAAAGCAAGAAGCGGGGGCAATATCAACGAAAGGGGTTGAGGCGCTGTATGGCCTCAACCCCCTCTGCCGTTGAAACCGATGGTCTGTCAGTCGGCCTTCTCGACCGTCACCTGTATTTGTTCGTGCATGTAGAGAGGCAGATAGTAGACGCCGCCCGAGTTCTTACCGGTGGAACCCGAAGCCTTCCATCCGCCAAACGGCTGGAATCCCGGCCAAGCGCCCGTTGTGGCTCCCTGTGGGCGATTGGCGTAGGTAACGCCTGCCTCGATGTGGTTGAAGAACCAGTCGGTTTCCTCTTTGCTTCCGTAGAAGCCGGCGGTCAGCCCATAGTCGACACTGTTGGCAATCTCCATGGCCTCATCAAGCGATGATACGTGTCCAATCATCATAATCGGCAGGAACATCTCCGTGCTCCACAGAGAGTGCGTGAACGGGACGTCTGCCACGATTGTTGGGGCACAGAAGAAACCGCGGTCGAATGGTTCCTCCTGCAGAACTCTGCCGCCACAGACAATCCGGCCGGTCGCCTGGAGCTCTGCACAGTAGGCAGTGTAGTCCTGCTGTGCCTTGCGGTTGATAACGGGGCCACACGCGACGGCAGCTTTGACGGGATTCCTCACGACAAGACGTGACGTCATGTCTGCAAGGCGCTTCAAGAGTTCGTCATAGACGTCATCCTCGACCAGTACCCGGGAGCAGGCTGAGCATTTCTGTCCCTGCAATCCGAAGGCACTGCGCATGATACCTGTTGCGGCGTCATCCAGATTCGCGTGACGAGAGACAATCGTAGCGTTCTTCCCTCCCATCTCGAGCACGAGCGGTCTGGGCCATTTTCCGCCCGCGAACGAGCGGTAGATGCCCATGCCAACTTCATATGATCCTGTGAAGGTGAGCCCATCGACCTCTGGACTGTCGGTGAGTGCTTTTCCCAAGGTTGAACCCGGGCCTGTCACGAAGTTGACGACGCCTGCCGGAACCCCCGCGTCCATCAGAGTCCTGACGATGAACCATGGTCCCCACGGCGTATCGGTCGCAGGCTTGATAACGACGGAGTTGCCTGCCACCAACGCCGCTCCTACCGGACCTGCCGTGAGAGCAGCCGGGAAGTTGAAGGGGCTGATGATCACCCAGACGCCGTACGGCCGAAGAACGGACACATTGGCACACCGATACCCATGCAGTGGGTCGGACTCCATCGGCAAAACCAGCCCATTGGCCCGTTCCATCTGGCTGCAGGCGTAGCGAATCAGCTCGACAGCCTCAGCAGCGTCGCCAAGGCTTTCCATGCGGTTCTTGCCGACTTCGAGAGACAGAATGGCTCCCAGAGTGAATACGCGTTCCTCAAGCAGATCGGCTGCGGCGCGCATGATGCATATGCGTTCCTTCCAAGGAATTGCGGCCCAGAGCGGCGCTGCCGAGTGTGCGGCTGCCAGCGCATCGTTTGCGTCCTGTTCCGTTCCTTTCTGGAAGTACCCAAGGACCGTTCCATCAGTGGGTGAGCGATCCTCGAAGACGTCCGGACTATAGTGTGACTTCCCGCCCCACAGCATGGGGTGCACTGTCCCGAGTGTCGGCGTCAGGGCTTCGAGGGCGTGTTCAAACCCTGCATGGAGTTCGGGTGGAGAGTCAAACATGGTCGCGTAGGTCAGCTTGAACGGGGCCTTACTGGTATTTTGACTGTGCGTAGACACTGCCGGATGGACATAATCATCCGTTGATGCTTTCGTGTGTTCGTTCATGTCTTCTCCTTTCCACAATGGGAGGCACGGCCGTTTCCCGCCGTACCCTGCCGGCTGTACGCCATGAGTTGCCCCGAAGGTCAGACAGCTCGAAGAATTGTCCTCTGCAGCTGCAGAGGACAGTAGTATAGATGCTCTCCCCGGTACAGCAAGGACTCGCACTTGATCCCTGTCCTGTTATCTGTCATTCCCGCGCATGCGGGAATCCATGCTTTCATCATTCATGGGTCCCCACCTTCGCGAGGAAGACAGGAACTGTGAGTTTCCGTCTTCATTGACCTTGGGGCGGTTTGGCGGTATACCAACACATCTGCCTCTGTACGGGTTGAGCATACGGCCCGTCAGTGGCGCAGGAGGAAAATGATGACGAGGCGACTGCAATGGTGTCTGAGAATCGTAGTGGCGGTGGCTCTGGTGCTAGGATGCTTGCTGCCGGGGAAACCTGTACACGGCGCAGTGAACCTGCCTACGATCGATGCTGCCTTTCTAGCCCGTGTCGGGTCATCGCCATCGTCACAGGATGTCATCGTCCGCCTGCAGGGTCTTCCGCTGGTCGGCAGAGTTCAGGATGCGGGTGCCGAAGGGTGGCTGGACAACGCGGCCGCGCATACATCAGAGGCAGCGATCTCACAGGAGCAGAATACGTTTCTGTCGTCGCTGACAGCGCACGGTGTCACGTATACCGTCAAACAGCGGCTGAGTGTGACGTTCAACGGTCTGGCACTAAGCGTTGCAGGGTCTGACCTCGCAGCGATTGCGGGGGCGAGCCACGTCTCGTTTGTCTACGAATCCCAGCAGGCGCAGGTCCTGGACGATGACGCAAATGCTGCGATGGGAGTGGACCAGTCATTGTGGAGCCGTACCTCGGCAAGCGGAACGAAACTCGACGGGACCGGCACGGCCATCGGCATCATCGATACCGGTATCGACTACACGCACCCCGACCTTGGCGGAGCCAAGTTTCCCAATGCTAAAGTGGTAGGAGGATACGATTTTGCCGACAACGACAGCAACCCCATGGACATCCAGGGCCATGGTACACACGTCGCGGGCATTGCAGCTGCAGACGGCAAGGTGCAGGGTGTCGCGCCAAAGGCGAAACTTTATGCCTACAAGGTCTTCAGCGATCAAGGGGGAGGAGCTGCCGATGGGGACATCATCGCCGCACTTGACCGCTCCGTGCGGGACCGCTGCACCGTGGTCAACATGTCCTTGGGCATGTCAGGGGGGACCGCCGATACGCCCGAGAACGAGTCCATCAACAACGCGGTCAAGGCTGGTGTCGTGGTCGTCGCAGCGACGGGCAACTCCGGCCCGCGCAATCCTGAGACCAACTGGCCCCTGGGTTCGCCGGCGACGGCGCTCAATGCCATCGCGGTAGCCGCCTCCAACGACGGCCCCTATCCAGTGGTCGAGGTCGTGGCGCCGAGCGGAACAGGGCTGGATAACATCATGGGCAGCTATGCCGATATTGCCCCGGCATTCAAGGAAGGCTCCACGTACAGCATCGTGGATGCCGGGTACGGCTCGAAGACGGATTTTGCCGCTGTGAACGTCAAGGGAAAGGTTGCGCTTGTCGAGCGGGGTCCCATAGGGACCGGCGGGATCTACTTCCGCGACAAGGTCCTCAATGCACAGGCTGCGGGAGCCGCCGGCGTTATCATCTACAACCACAGCCCCGGAGTCCTTGGCATGACGCTCAGAGTAGCGGCCGGTGACGAGAGCAAGGACTATGTACCCTGCATCGGCATCACGCAGGAGGCAGGACTGGACCTGAAGGCGCTGACAACGAGAGGGCTTGTTGTCCGATTTGAAACACGGAGCAACCTGGGGACGCTTGCTGACTTCAGCTCGATGGGTCCCACCGAGGACTTTCACTTCAAGCCGGAGGTATCCGCACCCGGCGTCACAGTGAACTCGACGTTTCCAAATGGCGAGTATGCCAAGTTGGATGGTACCTCAATGGCTTCGCCTGGGGTGGCTGGAGCCGTCGCGCTGATCAAGGCGGCTCATCCCGACTGGACACCGGAGACGGTCAAGATGGTGCTGATGAACACGTCGGATATCCTGCGCAACTGGCAGAACAACGAGGTCATCACGTGGACACTGCAAGGGGCCGGCCGGGTCGACGTACCGGCGGCTATCGATGCCCCAGCTGTGGCTGGGATAGCAACGTCCGACGGCACGACGACGGTTCAGACAGGTGCCGTTCTTGTTGACGATGACAGCATCGCGGTTGCGACGACAATCACGGTACACAGCCTCTCTGACCATAACGTGACGTTCTCGCCTTCGTTCGATTGGACGATGGACGCGCGGGCAGGCGTAACGGTGACCGTTACTCCGTCGACGGTCGTTGTCGCTCCTGGCGGAACGACACAGGTTGCCGTGACCACGACTGTGGACCCGGCAACTGTCGCGGATGGGCCGCATGAAGGGATCATCACCTTTCAGTCGACCAGCGGAACCTTGCACGTTCCCTATATTTTCTGGCGTGCGAGCGTTGAGGTCCCACAGCAGTTGAGTGGGATGCATACGAGCACAGCAACCCTGGCGGCGCCCGATGGCACGATGGACGTGGGGTTCAACATCGGGTATGGTGGCGTGCGACCTGCCGTTGAGGCAGGAGAAGAGCCTCAGGGTTCCAGCTTCGCCTCGCAGGTCGTGGGAACAGTTACGAGTACCGACGGTGCAACGACCCTGGGGACCGTGTATCGCAGGTCGCTGTTGCTCGTGGGTGACCATGGGTTTACGTGGGATGGTCGGGACGTTCACGGCAACCTTTTTCTGACCGACGGAGACTATCTCCTGAGGACATCGGTCGTCGAGAGCAACAACGACCCGGCCAACTTGCAGATCTCCGAGGCAGCGCATCAGTCGGCACCCATTCATGTCACAGGCATGGCAGGCATTCCGGTGCTCAGCCTGAACGTCGTGGGTGGAAGTTTGCGCGAGGGCGAGGATGTAACGGTTAGTCTTACTGTCGACACCAAGGCGAACATCTCAGGCATAGCGGCTACCGTGCAGTTTGAACCTTACTACCTTTCGGTGAAGTCGGTGCAGGAGGGTGTCTTCCTGAACCAAGGGGGGAAAGCCCCATCGAGCTTCGCCTCCTCTGTGGACACGTTAGCGGGCAGTGCCGCGGTCAAAGGGGCGACAGGCGCGGGCCAGGTTCAGGGGCGTGGTAGTGTGTGCACGATCACATTCACCGTTCTGCACGCCGGTTCCACGGAACTGTGGATCGGGAAGCCTCTGGCGACGAACAGCAGCGGGACCGCAGAAACGGTCGCTCAGTCACTGGCTGTCACGTTGCGGTCGGGAGGCAACGTCTGGGACATCGACGGCAATAAGCGTGTGGACTTGGCCGACATGGTTGCTCTTGCCCGCGCGTACGGCTCGCAGGCTGGGGATAAGCGGTATGACAACGCGGCAGACCTCAACGGCGACGGACGGGTGGACGACGCCGACTTGCAGATCCTGAGCCAGCACTATGGCGAAGTCTATCCCTAGGAGATCGCGATGAAGAAAACGATTGGCCTGTTGTGCGTGATTGCGCTCCTTGGAGCGTCTCTGGTGCCAGGCACAGGAAGGGTGACGGGCGCTGTTGCATTGACAGAGGTTGATACGATCGGTGAGATGCCTTCTGATTACATCGGGACGCTGACGATCGAGAGTGTCAACACGGTCGAGAAGGATTATCCGTCGACACAGGCATTCCCGTCACAGGGCGTGGCTCTTCTGCCGAATGGAGACGTCGTAGTGTGTGACACCGGGTACGGCCGTATCCACGTTCTCTCGGCTGATCTTGTCCACAAGCGCGTCATCGGGTCGTTGGGGAGTGGACGGGGGCAACTGCAGTACCCGGCCGATGTTGCTGTGGACAGCACCGGCAACATCTATGTCGCTGACTTCTTTGGCAACAAGGTCGTCGAGTATGGCAACGATGGATCGGTGGTGATGGAGTTTGGCTCGGAAGGCAAGGGAATCGGCCAGTTCGAGGGGCCCGCCGGCATCGCCGTGACGCCGGACGGCAGCATCTGGGTCGCGGACCAATTGAACGACCGCCTGGAGCAGTTCACGGCAACAGGCACCTATGTGACAACCGTGACAGGTATTTCCCGTCCTGCCGGCATGACCTCGGTGGGTGTTTTCCCTTATGTCGTTTCTAGCGGTGACAGCGCCGTCTACCGGTTGAGCGGAACGAATGCCGTACGTGTCTTTGCGGCCCCGGGAGATGGAGAGAACCTCATCACGAGTGCCGCTGACTTGGCGGTCGATACTCGCGGCAACATCTATATCGCGGACCGCGGCACGGGCGACCTGCCGGTCCCCGCTGTCAAGGTCTTCTCCAGCAGCGGGCAGTACCAACGCAGCTTCGGGCAGCATCCGGCCGACATGACCGACATTCAGGACGGCGAAGTCCTCAGTCCCGGCGGTGTCGCCGTCACGTCTGACGGCATGGTCTACGTGATGAACAGCGGGTTCTTCCGCGACGCGACCAATCCCTTTGGCAGCGGCTTCCATGCGAAGCTCGTCGAGTACGCTCCTGATGGCAGCGTGGTGACTGTGCAGGACTATCCCAACGATCTTCGGGGACGGCTCAACAATCCTCAGGACATTGCCGTAGACGGCAAGGGTCAGCTGTGGGTAACCTGCAGCTCACCCGTCATTTCTGCGGACGGTCAGACGATCGAGTGGAACCGCGGGTACGTAGACGTGCTGGACCGCAGCGGTAACGAGCTGTTCACCGTTATGCGCGCAGGCTCCCGTTCGATGCAGCTGGTGGAGTCCGTCGCGGCAAGCGGTACAGGACTGGTCTATGTTGCGGCGCAGGATGCCAAAGGAGGATTCATCGCTGTCTATGATGAAGCTGGCAACTATGTCAGGACCATTGCCGCCGGCAAGGTTGACGGGTCCAGCGATCTCGAGATGGCAAGTGATGGGACGCTGTGGGCCTGCAACCAGGGCGACGGGTCTGTCGTGCATCTGGCGACCGACGGCAGTGAGCTCGGCCGTTTCACAACTGCCGGTATGCCCGGTGGGCTGACCGTTCTCCCCGGCGGAGACCTGCTCGTGTGCCTGTGGGGTGAGTCTGGTGAGGTTCAGCAGGTCGTTCGCTACAGTTCCACGGGGGTTGTCATTCGGGCTTTCGGAGCAGTGGGCGGAGGTCGCGGCGCCGGTCAGATGTACTATCCTCACGATGCAATGCTGCTGCCCGACAGCCTCATTCTGGTAAGCGACGCCGAGAACGGGCGTTTCGTCGCGTTCCGCCAGGACGGATCAGTTGCCTGGACGACCTCCAGGTCCTGGTATCTGCCGGGCAGGATGACATGGTCGGCGCAGGGCACCCTCTATGTGACCGATGGCTTTCATAACGTGATTCGTGAACTCAGCTACGGCCCGCAAGTGGCGCCTCGAGGAACCGCTGTCACGGTCCGGTTGGACACCGTGGAGCGTGCCGTTTCTGCTGGTACAACGACCCAGTTCCAGGTGAGTCTTCGCAATTGGAGTGCCCGGACAGACACATTCACAGTCACGTCGAGCACCCGAGACGGAAGCGGGTGGTCGAGTTCAGTCAGTCCCGCGTCGGTGACGGTCCTGTCTGGAGCTACAGGCACGGCAAAGATGACAGTCCAGGTCCCGACGGACCTCACGCCGGGGACAGTCAGTGCCGTGGATGTCGAGGTCCGCAGCGCGCTGGACCCAGCGAGCGTCACTACTGTCCAAGCCGACGTCGCAGTCCGCACTGCCCCTCTTATAGTCGTCGGGGGAGTCTCCGTTGAAACGTTCATGGGAGCGACGGTGCAGGTGCCGCTGAGTACCCGCGATGCCGAGAACCTCTACGGAGCCGGGTGCCATGTCACGTATGACGACAAGGCGCTGCAACTGGTGAGTATCGCGAAGGGAGATCTTCTGGGAACCGACACACTGTTCATCGAGGATCACGGCACGTCGGGCGAAGCGCGCGTCGCGTTGACACTGAAGGGGGACGCTCAGCCAGGCAGCGGAAACGGCAGTATCGCAGTCCTGACGTTCCAAGTGCTCGAGGCCGGGACGACGCAGTTGGATATCGACGAGCTTCAGTTGCTGGGTGGAGACGGGGGGAGGCAGGCACTTACGGGTAAGGCACGTACCATTCCCGTGCGTGTCCTCGCAGAACAACCCCGGACGGTTCTTGTCCTGCGCGTCGGCTCGCCGGCCATGACAGTCGGCAGCTCCAGCGTCGTGCTGGATGCGCTGCCGGTCATTGTCGAGGGTCGCACGCTGGTCCCGATCCGGGCAGTCGTCGAATCACTTGGTGGAACCGTTGCCTGGGATGCGGCCAATCAGACCGTGACCATGTCGCTCGACGGGACCGAACTCAAGCTCGTCATCGGAAAGTCGACTGCATTGGTGAATGGCAGATCGACGCCTATCGACAGCACGAACCCCAATGTCGTGCCCCAGATCCTCAACAGCCGTACAATGCTTCCTCTGCGGTTCGTCGCTGAGAGCCTGGGCGCCGACGTGCAGTGGGAAGACTCCACCCAGACGATCACCATCACATACCCTACGCCCTGAGTTTTCGCTGGGTTGCAGGTATGAAGATGCCCCCGCGAATGGGGGCATCTTCATACCTGGCCTCGAAGCGGCGGGATGAGTGTGAGTTTGCCGTCTGCTCTATTGCCTCATCCTTTTTCTACTCGTCATGAGGCTGTTGTGTGGGATTGCACAAACCTGATCGAACCAGCCATAACGAGCAATCCACCGAGAGCCGAGAGAATCCCGGAGTTGGCGGTGATTATGTAACGTCCAGTAAGGTGAAGGTAGGCAAAAACAGTATCAGCAGCAGCAATTGCAACGAAGCCCACAACAGTAATAAGCCAGGATTGGCCGATATTTCCACCTGCGAACAAAAGGATGACGGGAAGAATAAGAGCAACAATAACAATGTCCAAGAACGGATAGGCGAAACTCAGGAGCTTCCCAAACCAAGACATCTCATAATAGGCCATGTAGTGCATGGCAGGAGACACAAGGGTAGATGCAGCAGCAAGCAGTACAATCAAGACGCCTGCAGCGATCACCCAATGTGTCTTGGATATGAGTGGCAAACAGTGCTTCAGGAGGAAGAAAAGGCCAAACAAGACAAAAACGTAGAACGCAATAAAGGCGATATCGGAAGTGCTTGGGAAGGGTGCGATTGTTTGTGGGTGAGAGAAGTCAAAGATCGCCCATAAGAGTTGTCCAACAGCCCGGCCTCCAAAGCCAAGCGCAAACAAGCGAAGTGCTTTTTGTTCTGCGCTGCCGGCAAGTTTACTCGCTTGCAACAGGAATACTACGGCAAGTGCCATTGATACCAGTCCCGACAAATCGTCCCAAAGAACAAACACCCTCTCCGGCAGCCGGATGATGAGGTACATAAGGATGTTTGCCACTGCCAAGATAATTGCAACCAGATACCACAGTTTCTTATTCATCAAGTACCTCCCCTACAGAGTATTGTTACTTCCCGATAACGCTTTGGATTCTCTCGACCAGTTTTTTTGCCACGGCTGTTCCAGCAACATGTTTGATTTCCTCTTCAAATTCAGATAAGGCCACTGCATATTCTTTGGTTGACATTCCGACATGAAGATGCTTCTTAAATATGTCTCTGCCCTGGACTCCAGTAAATGATAGGATAAATTCCATAAGGGTCGTGTATTGGGCATTGGTGATGCCAACAACAACAGCAGTGTCGATAGTCACCAGCCCTTTGTCCATAAGACTCTTAACGATATGTAACACTTCCACGGGAGGGAGCGCTACATTGCCAACAAGATCTTGAACAGTGCATCCCCCCTTGCTGATCAGAGTTACCACATTGAATTCTTGACCGGAGAGCGTTACCGAAGAAATGTCGAAATTCGTCCAATGTACGGCATTTTTCATAGACGAAATGACCGCTTTCAGCTGATTCCACTCAGTGAGAGTCGCTTGTGCCAGGCTCATGAGTTCCTGTAGATCCATCCCCTGTTTTGTCTTGTCGGATACTGCTACATTATCCGAAGCAAAAGCAAACTGGCTCTCAGAAGTAGCAAGTGCCTCTATTGCCATTTTTCCCTTGAACGGTCCTGCTACGGCTTGAAGTGGTACTCCACCATAGAACGTGATGGTACCGTCATGAGATACTCCACTATCGTCCTTCCAGGCAAAAGAAAGGACACCTGATTTGGCCATTGAATGCATGAGTGAAAGCAGAGCCTCTAGACCAACATCAATGAGCGATCCACTTAGTAGTGCCATCTCTTATGCCTCCAAGTTCACCATGAACAAAACAAACGTCTGTCAAGTTTCCGTGCAAAATACACTGGCTTCTGTCCCTGCACAAACAGTTCTTGCATATAAGGAGTGAGTTGTGGCTACCCCCTAAGATCATTATTCACAGGGGTTCATACCTCCTTCCCTTTTAGAATACACATATCTTTTCCTGACTTCAAGGTCGTGTTCATCAGTCAGCAGGACTGCGTCGTCGGTGTCATACCAGAAATACCAGACTATCTTGCAGACAATACCCCGGTTTTTCTGTTCCACTGGTTAATTGTCGTTCTTCCTGAACGGGCGAGACCCTACCTTGGTGACGTGCTCGCAGTTGCAGTAGTGGACCAGGCGGTTGTTCACGAACTCGCTCCCGGCATCCGCCCGGATAACGGGATCTACCCACAGGACATTGCCGTTGCTCCAGCACCACTCCTCACCCGGAGCTTCAGCGCTACTCTCTGTCTGAAGCTCCAGATCTTGCAAGCCACTACACTCTGTAACTTGCTCTCAGATAGCCTTATCTAGTCGATTTGAAAGACAGCACTGTCGTTTTGAGGTTTTCCTATGTGGTTTTTGTGTGCGATTCTATGAATCTGAGCGAACCAACCATAACGAGCAGCCCGCCGAGAACCCAGAGGAGTGCGAATGTGTTGCCATTAGAATAACCTCCAGCAAGCTGAAGGTAGGTGAAAACAATATCTGCCCCGGCAATTGCAACGAAACCCACTGCGGTGATGAGCCATGACTGGCCGATTTTCCCGCCCGCAAACATCGAAATGACAGGGAGAAGACAAGCAATAACGACAACATCCAGGAATGGATAAGCAAAACTCAGGAACTTCCCCAACCAGGACATCTCACCAGAACGCACGACAGGAAGAAGCACAAAGGGAAATGCAATAGCAAGCAGTACAATCAAAACGCCGGCAGCGGTAACCCATTGTGCCTTGGATACAACCGATACATAGTGCCGCAGCAGGGCAAAAAGGCCAAACAAGACAAAAATATAGAACGCAAAATAACCTATGTCGGAAATGTGGGGGAAAGGTGGAACTGCACCTGGGTGAAAGAGATCAAAGCCCGCCCACAGGACTTGTCCAACAGACCAGCCTCCAAAGCCAAGTGCAAATAGACGGAATGCTCTCTTTTCCGGGCCGGCGACCTGGCTTGCTTGCAGCAAGAATATCGTGGCAAGTACCATTGCCGCCAGCTCCCAGAAATCGTCCCAAAGAACAAACACCCTCTCCGGCAGTGGAATAATGAGGTACATCACAATGTTTACTACTGCCATGATAATTGCCGCCAGATACCACAATTTCTTGTTCATCAATTGCCTCCCCTATGTCACACTGTTACTTCCTGATAACGCTCTGGATTCTCTCGACCAATTTAGCTGCCATTGCCGCTCCAGCGAGACGTCTGATTTCGTTTTGAAACTCAGGTAGTATATCTGCACATTCTTTCATTGACATTCCAACATGAAAACGTTTCTTAAATATTTCTCCACCCTGGACTCCAGTAAATGATGACGCAAATTCAATAAGTGCCTTGTATTGAGCTTCGGTGATGCCAACAACTTCAGCAGTATCGATAGCCACCAGCCCTTTGTCCATAAGACTCTTAACGATATGCAACACTTCAACTGGAGGAAGTGTTACGTTGTCAAGAAGGTCCTGAATACTACATCCTTTCTTGGTTATCAGAGTTATGATATTAAACTCCTGGCCAGAGAGCGTTACCGAAGAAATGTCAAAATTTGTCCAACGTGCGATTTTGCGCATAGACGGAATAACCGCTCTCAACTGATTCCATTCATCGAGAGTTTTTTGTGCGAGGTCCACAATTTCCTGAACGTCCATCCCCTTTTTCGTCGCTTCAGTAATCTTCACATTTTCTGAAGTAAAAACAAACTGGCTGTTAGAAGTAGCGATCGCCTCTATTGCCAGTTTTCCCTTGAATGGTCCTGCCTCAGCCTGAAGCGGTATCCCGGTGTATACCGTGATAGTGCCGCTATGAGATACTCCGTTATCGTCTTCCCATGCAAAAGAAAGAACCCCCGATTTGGCCATTGAATGCATGAGTGAAACCAGAGCCTCTAGTGCAACAGAATCGAGCGATCCAGTAAGTGATGCCGCCATGTTGTGCCTCCAAATCTGCTACAGACGAGCCAACTCTTTATCAAGTTTGAGTATGAAGCACAATAGCCTTTGTCCCTGTGTAATCAAAGCATGCATTTTTTGGCATTTTTGCAAGAGAGCAAAGATACTCCGGTACAAGTCGTTGTTTAGAAATACCCATTGACCTGCACGAGCTACTTTGCTGCTGATCGCTCTCTACATTACATTGCTCTCGAAATTCGTCACCCTGAGCTTGTTCCAGGATCGTATTGTCTGGGCTCGTGAACGGCGTAAACTCTTACAGGGAGTGTCGTATGCTCTCGATGGCAAGAGAGTGATCAGGGCGTTCTCCCAGTTGTGGCAGGCAGCCGACCGGTACCAGCTGCGTGCGCGTTGGTTGGGATCAGAGTAGTGACTCTGCTTTGAAACAGGAGGTTGATATATCATGACTGGACAGACGGCAATGATATCCTCGTTCTGTGTCCTGCTGCTGGTGGCTGTCGCCATCTTCGTCTGGGTGCGCAGGAGCAAGCGTAGTGGCTGGGCCCTGGGGCTCAGTGTAACGCTCCTGCTGGTCGCGGCCGCAGGGCTGGTGTTCTCGGCGCTGGCAGGTATCTACACGGATTTCCTGTTCTTCACTGAGGTCGGCTATCTGCAGGTCTTCTGGACGAGGACACTGGCGAGAATCGTCGCCTATATGGCGGGGGCCGTTGTGGCTTACGTCGTAGTGTGGGCGGTCACAGGACTTCCGCACAGCCTGTTCGCAGGGATGAATGCGGACGATGCCCGCCGCACCTCCCGTATCCTCAAATGGACGCGCATTGCCATTGCCCTTGTCGCAGCGCATTTCGTCGGGCTGGGAGCAAGCGGCCTCAGTTTACAGCTCCTGGCGGCGACACGCCAGGTTGCATCGACGGCCTACACGGACCCCATCTTCGGGAACAGCATCAGCTTCTACTTCTTCACATACCCTGTCATACGAGGGCTCCTGGGCATTCTTGCGGGCATCGCCGTAGGTGGTCTGGCGGTGATCGGTGCGAGTTTTCTCATGGCTACTTCCGTGCCTGGTGACGCCGCACTGCGCCGTGGGCTGCGTGGCCGCCTGAGCTTCTTCGCAGGCATCCTGTTGCTCATCGCGGCCGTGGGAGTCTGGTTTTCAATGTACGGACTCCTGTTCCAGAGCAACGGCGTCGTGTTCGGCGTGAGCAACGTGGATCAGGTCGTCCGCATCCCGCTCATCAAGGCGACGGCCGTGGGTATTCTACTGTGCGGCATCGTATTCCTGCTGGCTTCGTTCAGACCACGGTTGGCAAACCCGAGGTTCCTCGGCTGGGTCGGCGCTATTACGCTCATCGCCTACCTTCTGCTCGTGTCCGGCATTCCAGCGCTCTATCAGCGCTTTGTCGTCAAACCCAATGAACTCTCGCGTGAGGCGCCCTATCTGGCCAACAACATTGCGGCGACCAATACTGCTTTTGGCCTGTCGGCCGTGAACGTGGTCCCGGATCCCGGCACGCAGACAACGTTGTCCACAAGCGCCGTCATCGCCAACAAGGACGTTCTGCAGAACGTGCGGCTGTGGGACTGGCGCGCGCTGGCCGACACGAACGAGCAGCTGCAGTCCATCCGCAGCTACTACAAGTTCAATGACATCGATATCGACCGCTACACATTGAACGGGAAGTCGCAGGAGGTCATGATCGCTGCGCGCGAACTTGACCAGTCACTGCTGCCGGACACGTCGCGCAGTTTCGTCAATGATCGCCTGGTTTACACCCACGGGTTTGGAGTAGTCGCAAATGGTGTCAGCGACTTCTCGCCCGAAGGCGCCCCCGTGTATGCGGTGAAGGACATCCCCCCTGTAAGTAGTGGTGGCTTCGTCGATATTTCCGAGCCGCGCATCTACTATGGTGAAAGTACAAGTGGGTTTGCCATCGTGGGGGGTAACTCGTCGGAATTCGACTATCCGCAGGGCGACGCCAACAAGCAGTACCAGTACACGGGCAACGGCGGCATCCGTCTGTCGCTGCTCAACCGGCTTGCATTCTCCTTCGTCGACCAGAACGTCAACATCCTGATATCGGGACAAATCAGCAGCGAGTCACGTATCATGGTCTACCGCAATCTCCAGGAACGCATCAAGCACATCGCGCCGTTCCTCGAGGTGGACAGCGACCCCTACATCGTCGTGGACCCCGAGGGCAAGCTCTACTGGTTCGGCCAGGGATATACGACGTCGCAGTACTTTCCCTACAGCGAGTACTACGATGCCGGCACGGAGCTGAACGGCAAGGTCGTCAACTACATCCGCAACAGTTTCATGTACACCGTGAACGCATTCGACGGGACGACGACCTTCTACCGTATTGACAATGCCGATCCTATCGCAGCCACCATCGACCGCGTGTACCCAGGGCTGTTCAAGTCGCTCGATGATGCTCCTTCGTTCGTCAAGGAGCACTACCGGTATCCATCCGGGCTGGGCGCGCTGCAGAGCCGCGTATTCTCGAAGTACCACATGACGGACCCCCGAGTGTTCTATGGACAGGAAGACCAGTGGGCGGTGGCAAAGGAACGCTACCTGGGGACAGATACTCCTATCGAGCCCTACTATATTTTCTTCAGGCTGCCAGGATCGACGGAACAGGTGTTCTCGCTGGTCACGCCATTCACACCTGTCGGCAAGGACAACCTCGTGGCGCTCATGGCGATCAGTTCTGATATCAGCAGCCCCGACCGCGTGTCTGTCATCAAGTTCAGCAAGGACCGTGTCGTGTACGGTCCGTTCCAGGTAGAAGCCCGCATCGACCAGGATACTGAGATCTCCAAGACGCTGACACTCTGGAACCAGCAAGGTTCACAGGTCCTCCGGGGCAACATGCTCATCCTGCCGGTCGGTGGCTCGCTGCTGTATATCGAGCCCATCTACCTGCAGTCCAGCAGCTCCAAGATGCCGCAGATCAAGAAAATCGTCGCGGCCACTAAAGACAAGCTGGTATGGGGGGACAATCTGGACCAGGCTCTTGGCAATCTGCTGGGGACTCCCGTAGACATTGGTGGCGTGGGGCCCGTGACCACTGAACCCGCGCCGGTCGTTGTACCCGAGACAGGGACCACGGGCGGGAATGTTACGCCCGGGACGGTGACTGCCGAACAGAAGGCGCTCATCGCGGAAGCAGTCGCCACGATGACCCGGTACAAAGAGTACACGGCGACGGGTGACTTCGCGAAGGCGGGGGAGGAACTCAAGGCACTCGAGGACGTACTTGCAAAGCTGGACGCCTTGGGGACGACGCCCTAGCAATAATCTCGGAGTGCGCAGTCGGGCCACGGTGTGCCGTGGCCCATTCTGTCTGCATTGAGGATAATGGCACCCGCGACAGATACGAGCCCAGGGTATTGCTTCCGGAGGAACGATGACGACCCGAAGATCTGGTGTTCGCCGTGGTATCCCGCTTGCGCTTGGAGCGGGAGTCCTGTTCGGGCTCAGTGCCCCGCTGTCGAAACTCATCGTCACCGATATGGATCCGATCGCGCTGGCTGGTGTCCTCTATCTCGGCGCATTCGTGGCCGTGTCTGTCGGTCGTCTGCTCGGCGTGACGCGTGGACTGCAGAGCGAACCACTCCGGCGCCTGGACACGCCGTACGTGCTCACGATGATCGTCGTCGGCGGGGTTGTGGCGCCGGTACTGCTGATGTTCGGCGTGCGTGCGGCGTCGGGGTTCACGGCTTCGCTTCTCCTCAACCTCGAGGGAGTGACAACGGCGCTTATCGCATGGATGTTCTTCAAGGAACGCGTTTCAGGGGCAGTATGGGGCGCGGTCATGCTGATGACGGCGACCGGTGTCCTACTCACCGGGGTCACCACAGGCGGGAGGTCCAGCATGGTCGGACCACTGCTGATCATGGGCGCTGCCGTTGGGTGGGGCGTCGACAACAACGTGTCCGCGAGGCTGTCCCACTGCGATCCGCTTATCCTGGTCAGTATCAAGGGACTGGTGGCGGGACTTTTTTCTCTAGGGCTCTCGTGGGCAACCAGGGGCGGCCTGCCTGCCCCGAGCAGCCTCCTGGCCGGCCTCGGCGTCGGCTGCATCTCGTATGGGGTCTCTCTTGTGCTGTTCATCCTTTCGCTCAAGGCCATGGGCGCGGCCCGCACGGGAGCCTTTTTTGCTGTGGGTCCCCTGGCCGGAGCCCTGCTGTCACTGGTCATCTTCCGCAGCTCGTTCACGTGGGCAATGGCGGTGGCGCTGGTCCTGACGACGGCGTCGATCACACTGGTAGCAGGTGAGGGCCTGCACACCGATGGAAGGCAACGAGCCGACCAGTTGACCGACTGACTGTTCAGGGCAAACTATAATGTTTGTGGGAAGTCCGTCATCCGGGAGGCTCACGTGAAGTGGGTAACGCGCGCGCATGTGCATGTGGACAGAGTCGCCTGTCCATGGCTGATCAGCCGCTTCGTCGATGGCGACGCGGAGTTCGTGTTTGTGGCAAGCGACATCGTGAGTCAGGTTGCCGAGGAAGAATGGGCTACGCCGTTTGATGTCAAAGGCGTCGAACTGGGTCATCGAGACGGTCACTGCAGCTTCGTTTCCATCATGGAGAAGTATCATCTCGAGGACAAGGCACTGTTGCAGCTTGCCGACGTTGTCAACGCCGCGGACACGGATCAACTGGACGCGAACCCGTATGCCAGGGGACTCGAAGCACTGGCGCAGGGTTTCTCTCTGATGTATCCAGACGACACCGACAACCTGGAGGCTCAGCTCGCTGTCTATGACGCTTTGTACGCGTTCTTCCGTCTCAAGGTGGCTGGCGAGAGCACGTGAACTCACATATCACTCACACTGAAAACACGAACCGGCCGAACAATACTGTAGTGTTTACGATGCTGCACCAGGAGGAACAACAATGACAACAGCCATCAAGAGCGTACATGCACGAGAGATCCTCGATTCACGCGGTAACCCGACAGTCGAAGTGGAAGTTACCCTCACATCCGGCATCATAGCACGGGCGGGTGTTCCTTCTGGAGCATCGACCGGCATTCATGAAGCATTGGAATTGCGTGACGGTGACAAGGTCCGGTATGGCGGAAAGGGAGTCCTGAAGGCCGTAGAGCATGTGAACAATGAGATTGCGTCTGCCGTCATCGGCGAAGATGCCACTGACCAGGCCGGTATTGACCATGCAATGATCGAACTGGACGGCACGCCCCACAAGACGAGACTGGGTGCCAACGCGATCCTGGGCGTCAGCTTGGCAACCGCACGGGTTGCAGCGCAGGCCTGCGACCTTCCGCTGTACAGGTATATCGGCGGCATGACTGCAACAATGCTGCCGGTCCCCATGTTCAACATCATGAACGGCGGCATTCACGCCAACTGGCAGGGAACCGACCTGCAGGAGTTTATGATTGCCCCGGTGGGCGCACCCACGTTCCGGGAAGCTGTACGCTGGGCAAGCGAAACGTATCATACGCTCCAGGGCGTTCTCAAGAGTGCAGGCTACACGACCGGTGTCGGTGACGAGGGCGGATTCGCCCCCGCGCTCAAGCACAATGCCGATGCCATCAAGCTGATCATCCAGGCCATCGAGAAAGCCGGCTACAAGCCCGGCGAGCAAATTGCTATTGCCCTCGACCCAGCCTCCAGTGGTTTCTATGAAGACGGCCTGTACAACTTGCGCACCGAAGGCCGCAAAGCGACCTCCGCTGAGATGGTTGCCATGTACGCCGACTGGGTGAAGAAGTATCCCCTTGTCGTCCTCGAGGACGGCTTGGCCGAAGACGACTGGGACGGCTGGAAGTTGCTGAACCAGACCATCGGGCAGAAGATCGAGCTGGTCGGCGACGACCTGTTTGTCACCAATGTCGAACGCATCCAGCGCGGCATCGACGAGAATGCGGCCAACGCCGTTCTCATCAAGCTGAACCAGATCGGTACGCTGACCGAGACCATCGCGGCCATCACGATGGCACGCAAGGCCGGATGGGGCGCCATGGTCTCTCACCGCAGCGGCGAGACGGTCGACAGCTTTATTGCCGACCTCACCGTCGGCATGGGAACAGGTCACCTGAAGACGGGCGCGCCTTGCCGCGGCGAACGTGTCGAGAAGTACAATCAGCTCATGCGCATCGAGGAAGAGTTGGGCAACCAGGCCTCCTACGCCGGCCATACCGCATTCGTACGGCCCTAGGTAGCGGGCAAGAGTAATTGAACGGTGCCCCACGACTCCTATCCACGAGATGAATCAGGAGAATGTGCCGCGCCGTCATATTGCCGGTGCCATCCGTAGCTTCTTTGCGCTGAACTCCAGCATGATCGCCCTGCTGGCAATGGTTGTCCTGGTGGGCATGGGCGAGAAGATGGCCGAACGGTTCCTGCCGCTCTATCTCATGGCTGTTGGTGGCACGACATGGGCGGTCGGCTCGCTGAACGGCATGGACAACCTGCTGTCGGCACTGTACAGCTTCCCCGGCGGATACCTCAGCGATCTGCTCGGGTATAAGAAAGCACTCATCGTCTTCAACCTCGTCGCGATGGCGGGATATGTGATTGTCATTCTCGTTCCCACGTGGTGGGCGGTTCTCATTGGTGCAGTCTTCTTCATCTCCTGGACGGCGATCTCCCTGCCTGCGATCATGTCGCTGGTGAGCAAGGCTGTCCCGAATGACAAGCGCACAATGGGCGTCAGCCTCCACTCACTGACGCGGCGCATCCCTATGGCCCTTGGGCCAATTGTCGGTGGCGCGCTCATCCAGGTGTTCGGACGTGTCGAGGGTGTTCGCATCTCGTTCGGGGTTGCCTTGCTGCTCGGGGCGGTAGCCATCGTACTGGAGATCTTCTTCATCAAGGAAGACCCGGATGCAGGCAACAAGAATCGTGCTGTTCACCTCAGGGATTCCATCCGCTTCATTACGCCCAACCTGCGCAACCTGCTCATTTCGGATATCCTCATCCGGTTTGCCGAACAGATTCCCTATGCGTTCGTCGTGCTGTGGGCCGTGGACCGGAACGGCATTACGCCCCTGCAGTTCGGCGTCCTGACGACGATCGAGATGGTGACGGCGATGCTTGTCTATATTCCCATCGCAATCCTGGCAGACCGTAACAGCAAGAAACCATTTGTACTGACGACCTTTGTCTTCTTTACGGCATTCCCGGTTGTGCTGTACTTCAGCCGGTCGTTCCCTGCGTTGTGCGGAGCCTTCGTCCTGCGTGGCCTCAAGGAATACGGCGAACCGACGCGGAAGGCACTCATCATGGACCTTGCACCGGAGAACGCTAAGGCATTGACGTTCGGGACGTATTATCTCCTGCGCGACGTCATCGTTTCGGCGGCAGCGTTTGGCGCCGCCTGGCTGTGGAACCGGGGACCCGGAGTGAACTTCTTCACGGCCGCAGCCTTCGGGGCCGTCGGCACGATCTACTTCGCTCTGTTTGGGCGCGACCTGAAGTCTGCTGCCTGACGTTGTGCGGCCCGGCGTCTGCGGGTGAAGCCGAACACGCCGAGGGCAAAGATGGCCCACCATATCCCGATACTCCATCCCGCGAGGACATCCGACAGATAGTGTGCGCCGAGGTACAGGCGGCTGAAGCCGATCATCAGCGGGAAGAGAGCGGCAAGGACCAGCCAGAGTTGCTTGAGACGCTGTGAGCGCGTGGCGCGGAACAGCAGGTAGAAGCTCAGCGCGTAGAGGGCTACCGAGATGTTCGCATGGCCTGAGGGGAAGCTGGCGTCCAGCTCCGTCACGACCGAAAGGACGGCCGGAGGCCGCGGGCGACCAAAGCCGGCTTTGCCAAGATAGACGACGAGTTCTGATCCGGCGCATGTCAACGCCAGCGTCATGGCTGCGCGCCGCCTGCGATTCCAGAGGAAGATAACGGCGACGACCAACACAATGATGGCTACCTGCCAGTTGCCCACAAACGACACTGTGGTAAAGAAGCTTATACCGACCGGCGTACGGTGGACAGCCAGCCAGTGTACGAGCCAGCCGTCTACGCGGACAATGCTATCGTTGTCGAGCACGTCCTCTGCGAGACCGGAAGCGAGGGCGGCCACGTAGAGCAACGCCGCACCGATAAGCGCCGCAAACGGCCAAGGGTTCTCAAGCCACAAGTGCGCGCGGTGTACGATGAACGAAGCCTGCTTTCTCATGCAAACATGATACCAGAACAATAGCGAAAACATGCTTGTTCGGACTTGCCTGATGGGGTCGCCTCGGTACACTCTAGGGACAGGATCTCGATTGCGGCATACTGTAGGAGGTATGAGTGCACGAAACGAAAACCAGAGAAGCCTTTACCGCCGAACACCATGCGTTGCTGTTTGCATGGATCGCCCGGGAGGCAATCGTGCGCCTGGGCGAGGAGAAGGCTGTGCCTGTTATATGCGCGGCCGTTCGACTGTATGGCGAACAGCGCGGACATCGTATGGCGTTGCGGGCACAGCAGGATGGACAACCCCTTTCCATGGCGAGCTACCTGTCGTACCGCGAGTGGGAGGTTCCTGAAGGCGAGATGCAGCAGACCGGCGTGCCGTGGCGAGGAGATCTCCGGGCTCAGGTACGTCGCTGCTGCTGGGCCACGGCGTGGCAGCAGGAAGGACTCACTGAGTACGGCAAGTACTACTGTCAGGAGATCGATAAGGCTGTTGTGCGTGGGTTCAGCCCCGACCTGGTCGTTGACGTGAAAGGGACCAGGACGAACGGAAGCCGTATGTGTCAACTCGTCTACCACGGCGCGTTCGAGGGGACGCTGGTCCATGAAGGGGCACAGCGGGATCAGAAGAAGCGGATACTCCCGTGGAGCTACCACACGGCACACCTCTATGCCACGATGAGCGCCGTACTGCGGCAGGAGTTTGGTTCTGCAGGCGTCGACGCCTCGCAGGCAGCGCTGACAACCTTCACGGCACGGTTCGGGTCCGCCATGGTAGAGACTCTCGTCGAAGATGCCGACATCAATTTCGACACGCTTCCGGAGAGACGGTGACATATTCCTTGCGCTGTGCCCGGTGCGGCCGAAACTACGATGACAATGGAAGGCGCCTGCGCTGTGACTGCGGAGGCGTGCTGGACCTGCTGTTCGAGCCGTCCTTTGAGCCCGGCATGGTGGTCAGCCGACTGCATGATCTATGGCGCTACCAAGAGGCACTGCCTGTCGGGGATGACGTCGTGACGATGGGCGAGGGCTGCACGCCTTTCCTTCCGGTGGCATTCGACGGGAGAGCGCTGCTGGTCAAGCAGGAACAACTCTCCCCGACCGGTTCGTTTAAGGACCGGGGTGCAGCAGTACTCATGACTCGCCTGCGCGAGCTCGGGGTCGAACGGGTCGTCGAGGACTCTTCGGGGAATGCAGGGTGCGCGGTGGCTGCGTATGCTGCTCGTGCGGGCATCGCCTGCGACATTTACGTACCTGAGGCTACTTCGCCCACCAAGACAGCGCAGATCGAAGCGTATGGCGCGACATTGCACCGCGTCTCCGGAACGCGTGAAGACACGGCGTGCGCAGCGCTGGAGGCGTCCGTGACGTGTGTATACGCCAGCCATGTGTACAGTCCGTGGTTCTTGCACGGCACAAAGACATTCGCCTATGAGGTCGCCGAACAGCTCGGCTGGACGTCCCCTGATACCCTGGTGCTGCCCGCAGGCAACGGCACTCTGTTGCTGGGCGCGTATATTGGATTCACCGAGCTAGCGCGCGCCGGAATCGTGAGCCATGTGCCGCGCATCATCGCGGTCCAGGCTGCGGCATGCGCCCCTCTAGCAAGCGCGTTCGTGAGTGACATGGATGAACCTGTCGAGACCTGTGCGAGCCACACGGCTGCCGAGGGCATTGCGATTTCAACCCCGGCGCGGGGTTCGCAGGTGCTGGCTGCGGTGCATGCATCCGGCGGATCGTTCGTGGCGGTCTCCGAGGAGGAGATTGTCACCAGCCTCCGGGATTGCTGTCGAGGTGGCTGGTTCATTGAACCGACGTCCGCCGCGGTTATTGCTGGGGCGCGCAGGTATGCTCGCACCGCGGCGCCGGGTGAGACGATTGTCACAGCGTTCACTGGACATGGGTTGAAGACGGCTGCCAAGATCTCCGAGCTCATAGGCTCTCTCTGACAGAGCGAGATTGATTATTTAGCTGGTCAGGTTGTCGTAGCTACATCGGCGGTTGCCGGCGGTATGAACTCTCTCAGGAACACGATCGAATAGGCGTCAGGTGGCTCTGATGGCGCGGAACAGCATCCAGGAGCCAAGGATGGCCAGTGCGGCTATCGAAAGGGCGAGGGTTGCCTGGTACTCCTTGCGTTCGTCTGCGCTCATCCGGCCGTGGTCGCGCAGCAGCATGACCACGGCTACCGAACCAGCGATAACCAGAAGCAACACCGATACGATATTGCTGGGGACATAAAAGTTGTGTCCGGCGAACGCCATGGTCCATCCATCCGAGACGTAGTTGCCTAGTCCCAACAGACCCCCCGCAAAGGCCATGATCGTCATAAGTCTTCTCATCCAATACACTCCTCATTGTCGGCTGGCCGTTGCCGCCGCGGAGACCTAGCGAGCTACTTGAACTTGGCGCAGGTCGATCACTGTCTCCTCGGGCTTGAGAAGACTGCGCATCGTGTCCTGGTCTACATCTGCGATCTTGAGGACGATTCGGACACGATGTGGCGATGCCGCAGGAAACGACGACACGGTCGTGACACTCCCGCCGGCTTCAACAATGCGGTTGAACAGCGAGGCAAGAGCGCCCTTACGGTTGTCTATCTCAAGAGACGCGCGCACACCGGGTGCGCGTGAACCCAGCATATCGACGAACAACCTGAAGATGTCAGTCTCAGTGATGATCCCCACAAGCGTATGTGACTCCGGACAGCTCACGACGGGCAATGCGCCGATGCTGTGGCAAGTCATGGTCGCGGCAGCCAATTCAATAGGACAGTCCGGGCAGACAGTGACGACGTTTTGCTGCATGACCTGCCGCACAGGCAGGGTGGCGGCCTGAGCGCTGGCTTCCACCCAGCTGACAGGCCTGTCCACGGGAAGTGGGACATATAACAGGTCCTTCTCGGAGACAATGCCGATCAGCAGATTGTCTTCCACGACAGGAAGACGGTGCACATTGCGCGCACGCATCATGTTGAGGGCGTCGGACAAGCGTGCCTCGGGCCCTATCGTTACGAGATCGTGTGTCATATAATCACGAACAAGCATCAGCTTCTCCCCGAAACTTTAGCGCTTGCGTGCTGCGCCGACCAGGAACGCACCAGTCAGCGGCCTGAACATGCGGCCAAAGAACTCCTGCCACGAGGCGGTGCTGTCCTGAAACATGTCCTCGTCAGGAAGTGTGTAGATGCAGCTTTCCATCGTCAGTGCACCAAAGGTGCCCGTGCGGTGAAACAGCAAGCGCAGGTTGGATGACGAAAAGAAGTGGGCTGCTCCGTAGATAGATTCCTCACGCTTGGCGCGTTCTCGGCGAGCGTCGGCCCACAGAGAATCATTGTTGAGGACGCCGACGACCAGCTTGCCGCCCGGCCGCAGTACCCGCGCCATTTCCATGAGGGCCAGCAACGGGTCTGTGGCGAACTCGAGGGCGGTAATCGACACGACCATGTCAAAGGTCCTGTTTTCGTAGGGGAGTTTAGCCATGTCGGCCTCATCGTACCAGATGTACTGACCACGATCCTGGGCCTTGCGGCGGGCTATCTCAATCATTTTCGAGGAGATGTCTACGGCAGTGACGTCAGCGCCGCCTTCGGACAACCGAATACTATACAGTCCGGTGCCGCATCCCACATCAAGGACAGTCTTACCCCGCACTGCACCCACATGCTTGAAGACCAGCGCGTTCTCGAGCTCGTCTTCATAGGCGCCAAGGGGTGTCATGTACCAGTTATCATAAGTGTCAGCCTTGCTGTCGAACAACGCGTCGTCTGCCATGTGGCGCCTCCTGGAGAGAATCCTCCTTATTTATTGTCTGCGAGACAGGCAGGAATGCAAGACAAGGGAATGCAAGTGGTGCTATCATGAATCATCTGACCAGGGAGGTTCGCATGCGAAGAAGGATAAAGATCATCCTTGTCTGTCTGGCCGTTGCTGTTGTCGTTACTATCGCTGCTGTTGCTGGCGTGAAAACGTGGCTCGCTCATGGTCATGTCGATGTTGTCACTAAACCCCGGACCGGGACCTCGATTGCTGCGGATCAGAAGGTCGCCGACTTTGAGTACCTTCGTACCATCCTGAAGGAAAACTTCCCATACTTCGCAGTCAAGAAGCGCAATCTGGGAATCGACTGGCTATCCCGGTCGTCGGAATTCGAAGCAGACCTGCGCGCGACGCCGGACGACGCTTCGTATTTCCTTGAGCTGACACGCATTGTCTCGCTCATCCAGAATGCTCATACGCAGGTATGCACCCCGGATGAGATGGCGTACTATGCATCGTACTACTCCGGTGTGACGCCGTGGGGCCAGGTCCTGTGGAATACAAATGTCCTGGACTGGTACGACTATTGGCAGCGTGTCCTTCCCAAGAACTCCAGGACGAATTTGCCCGTCCTGTTTCAATATGTTGACGGCGCATATGTCGCGGAGTCGAGTTACGGCGGAGCACCCCTGCCGTCGGAGGTCTCCCTGGGTTCAGTACTGACTGCCGTCGACGGAGTGCCGGTCAATGACTATGTGCGTTCACTGGGTGACACAATGCCTCTGGCGCATGACTACGACCGCAACCTCTCGATACTCCCACAGCTGTACTTGTATGGCGACCCAGGGAAGCAACACACCGTTGGCCTGCTGACGCCGACCGGCGTTTCCATAAGTGTCGTGTTGAAGGCCGTAGACCCGACGATGGCGCAGGGGAAATACCAGCCGAACGTGACGACAGCGGTTCTAGATGGCGGCGACATCGCGTACCTCGGGATCCGCAGTCTCACACATCAAGCTGTGGAGTCGGACCAGGACACCATCCTGTCATTTCTCAAGGAGAATCGGACCGCCAAGGCTCTCATCGTCGACATCCGGGGCAATGGAGGAGGCGACGACACCTACTGGGTGCAGAACTTGGTCGCTCCGCTCCTGTGCACTCCGATGACGGCCGTCATGACCGTCGGGCTCCCGTCAGGTGCGTACAGTGCCCCATTCATGCGCAACAAGCTTGGAATGCTCTGGTTCCGTCGACGGACGCCCTCGCAACTGGCTGACCAGAAGGGCTTCAAACCTGAGCTCTACGCGGGTGCGACATCATTCTTCCGCTGGCCCCTGACGGTTTCGCCCAAGGAACCCGTAGGCTTCAGTGAGCGGGTGTTCCTGCTCGTGGACGACTGCATGTACTCGTCCGCGGAGTCATTCGCCGTATGGGCGAAAGCGACAGGATGGGCTACCCTTGTGGGGACGCGCACGAGAGGTGATGGGATCGGGTTCGACCCGGGAGTCGTGGCTCTGCCCAACTCGGGAATCGTCGTGCGGTTCACTGAAGACATGGGCATCAACCCCGACGGGTCAGTCAATGAGGAGTCGCAGACGGTGCCGGACGTGGTCGTACAGCAGACGGTCGCGGACGAACGGATGAGACTCAAGCTGATGGCGTCTGACCCAACGGGCGTGGACGTTGCACACTGGCTGCCGGGAGACGCTGTCCTCAAGAAAGCGATCGAGCTGGCGAAAAACTAGCCTGCAGAGTAGAGAGACGGCCCGGCGATGCGTACATCGCCGGGCCGTGTTGCCAGAGGAAACTCGGTGCTCAGGCGGGCATGAGACATCGAAGCACAGTCATATTGCTCGTCTTCTTCTGAGCACGCCGCGGTTCCGTGGAACCAAGTACTAAGGTCTCCATCCGGAGCCCTGTCCGCCTGTCGTCGATGAAATCTCGCCTGCCCTGTCGTCGCCCTTCGGCGCACGAAAGGTGCCTTCCTCGAAATTCTCTGGGTCATCTAGATCGGCACTCTTGTCGCGTCTCTTGATGGCTGCGAGCAATACAATGATCAAGACGACAGCTACTATGAAAAGTATGAGATACCAGATCATGGTTGCCTCCGACTATCTATCATCGCAGTTCTGCGTTGCCATATCTTGATTTTCTGCCCGGTGACACGGATTTGTGGGTACGAAATATCAGATACTTCGATGTTTCAGTCCATCAGGCTTCCGTTTTCAGGTTGAAGATGCGATAGGTCAGAAAGTATAGTCCAATGGCCAGCAGGCTGCCCACCGTGTCCACGATAACATGCTGCTTGAGGACCTGAGTCGCGATGACTGTGACCACGGCAAACGCCGTCATCAGCCAGGCGACGGGACGATAGCGTCTCTTGACCCACCAGAAGCTAGCGGCAAGAGCAGACAGGCCGCAGTGCAGCGACGGGAAGCAATTGTAAGGGTTATCACTGGCATACTTTGCCAGCAATGCGTCGACGTACCTGCTGCTGCCCGCGACCAGGTTGGTCGGACGGGGTACGTATGTCTGGAACACGATGTAGACGCCGTTGCTGATGGCCTGGATGGCGATGAAGGCGACACCGAATGCCGTGAAGATCTTCGGATGGAAGACGAAGAAGAACAGGAGGCAGAAGTAGAGGACGGGTTCCAGCCAGTTGTACGGGACGATGAACTGTGGGATGACTGGGACCCACCGATCGAAGGCCGTCTGCAGGATATGCACGTTGGCCGTCGCGTGATTGGTCATGGCATACCAGGTCGAGGACCAGTAGACACCCCCGGCGAGAACGAGGTTCATCACGTATCTCCACCAGTTCTCCTTCATGAATCGTTTCAGTTTGTCCATCGCTTTCTCCTCCTCTTCCCGGCAGCTCAGAGCGCTGCACGTGGGTATACAAGGCATGATAGCCGGGGACGCTTGCAGTACAAGGGCAGCGAAAAGGGCCGGAACACGCCCTCCGGCCCATGAATACTTTCCGTATGCCAGGTCTAGCCTTTGGCCGTCTCAGTGGTTTTCGTGAGCCAGGCGTGGATGGCGCGTGCAGCCTTGCGGCCCTGGCCCATGGCCAGGATGACTGTCGCAGCGCCCAGCACGATGTCTCCACCTGCGAAGACTCCCGGGACGGACGTCTCCATTGTTTCTTCGTCGGTGACGATACCCCCGTGTTTGTTCATTTGAAGATCAGGAAGGGCAGCGGGGATTAGAGGGTTGGGGTTGTTGCCAATAGCCACGACGACAACGTCCGCGGAGACACTGCTGGTCTGGCCAGGAATGGGCAGGGGACGCCTGCGACCAGAAGCATCTGGTTCACCGAGCTGCATCTTCTGTACTGTCAGACCGGTGACCCACCCTGCATCGTTGCCAAGGATCTCCAGGGGGTTCTCAAGAAAATGGAATTCGACCCCCTCCTGGATTGCATGGTGATACTCCTCTTTGCGGGCGGGCATCTCCTCCTCCGACCGTCGATAGAGGACCATGACCCTGTGGGCCCCGAGCCGCAGCGCCGTCCTGGCCGAGTCCATGGCGACATTGCCGCCGCCGAGAACCGCCACAGACTTACCACGCAGGATAGGAGTGTCTGAGTCTTCGTTGTAGGCATGCATGAGGTTGGCACGGGTCAGGTACTCGTTGGCGGAATACACGCCAAGCAGGCTCTCGCCTGGGATGTGCAGGAAATTGGGAAGCCCGGCGCCACTGCCAATGAAAACGGCGTCGTAGTCCTTGCGCACTTCGTCGACCGTGAGAGACTTGCCGATGACCGTGTTGTACTGAAAATCGACGCCGAGTCTGGTCAAGTAGGCAACCTCTTGATAGACGATCTCCTTTGGCAGACGGAACTCGGGAATACCATATCCCAGAACGCCCCCGGGCATATGCAGCGCTTCGAACACGGTGACGGCGTGACCCAGCTTGATGAGGTCGCCGGCCACGGTGAGGCCTGCTGGACCGCTGCCGATGACAGCCACTCGTTTGCCGCTCGCGGGTGGAATCTGAGGAATGACCGCAGCGTGGTTCTCCCGTTCCCAATCGGCCAGGAATCGTTCCAGCTGGCCGACCTGCACAGCCTGTCCGATATCCTTGTGTGCCTTGCCTACCGTACAGTCCTTCTGGCACTGGTCTTCCTGGGGGCAGACGCGCCCACAGACGGCCGGCAGCAGGTTGGTCTGCTTGATGATCCCGATCCCGGCAAGATAGTCGCCTGACTCGATGGCCTGGATGAAGTCGGGAATGTGCACGCCGACGGGGCACCCCTTCACACAGGGCTGGTTGGTGCAATGAAGGCAGCGCTGCGCTTCCTGCAGCGCCATCTCGGGGGTAAACCCGAAGGGGACCTCGCGGACGTTGTGAATACGTTCGGCAGGAGCCTGCTCGGGCATAACGACGGGTGGCAGCTTCAGTCGGTCGGCAGCGTTCATTGTGACTCCTTTGCGTCGAGGCCGACGCTGCATTGGTGGTCATAGCGTTCGGATGCTGTCTGCTCTGCTGTACGGTAGGTCCCAAGACGACGGATCATACCGTCCCAGTCTACCTGGTGCGCGTCGAACTCAGGTCCGTCCACGCAGGCAAACTTGACCTCACCACCAACGGTGACGCGACATCCGCCGCACATGCCGGTCCCGTCGATCATGATGGGGTTCAGGGAGGCCATCGTGGGGATGCCGAGTTCCTTGGTGAGCAGAGAGGTGAACTTCATCATGAGAGGGGGACCGATGACGACAGCCTGATCGATGTGGGTTCCACCGCTTACCAGGGAGCGGATCGCGTCGGTCACAAGTCCCTTGGTGCCATATGAACCGTCGTCTGTGGTGACCATGATCTCATCACTGACACTGCGCATGTCGTCTTCGAGAATGAGCAGATCGCGTGTCCTGGCTCCGAGGATCGTGATGACATGGTTACCGGCTTCCTTCATGGCTTTCGCGATAGGGTAGAGCGGAGCTATGCCGATACCGCCGCCGACGCACAACACAGTTCCAAACTGCTGGATATGTGTCGGTCTGCCCAGGGGGCCGACGATGTCGTGGATAGCGTCCCCGGGTTTGAGCATGGCCATCTCGTGCGTGGTCTTGCCGACAGACTGGACGATCAGGGAAATGGTCCCCATCTCGGGGTTTGCGTCGGCAATCGTCAGCGGAATCCGCTCCCCGTGGTCCGTCACACGGATGATGACAAACTGCCCTGGTTTCCTGTGTGCCGCGATAATCGGCGCGTCGACGACATATCGGATGACGTTACACCCGAGTTCCTCTCTTTTGCGGATCGTATTCATGCGTACTCCTTGGTTTTCGTAGCATGTAATTTCATCATACTATACTCCGAAAAGTGGGAGGCGCCAGCCGGTTGCTGGAAGACGCTGGGAGTCGAGGATGCATGGGGAGCATATGGAGAGTAGTCAATCAAAGCCATCCGCTCTCCAAGGAATGCTGGGTGGTGAGGGAGAGCCGCAGAAGCCGTGTGATGGGCTCCATCACAATCTGCCGAAGTTTGATGGCGCCGAAACTCCCATGAAGACCGACATCGAGCGGGTGCTCCGACAGGACGGTGCGGTTGTTCAAAGGTTTGCAGTTCTTTCCCAATTGTCGTATAACCTAGGTCGGAAAGAAGTGAGCATGGTTGGGGCGTTTATTGTTGGATGTGGCGCGACCCAGGCCGGTCCATGGTGACGGGGGTAACCGCCATCATGGGGCAGGAACTGGCAGTGAACGATGGACTGCTGCTGGTGGAGGAATCATTGACGGCGGAAACGTGAGGGCGATGGGAGCGGACGTGAGCGGGAAAACAAGTAGACTACAGGCAGCGATGGATACGGTGACCGCAATAGCGGCTAGCGTCGAGACCGTGATACGGGGCAAGCATGAGCAGGTTCTGCTGGCCCTGGTCCCGATGATCGCGGGGGGACACCTGTTGCTGCAGGACGTGCCCGGCGTTGGCAAGTCGACGCTTGCGCAGGCGCTGGGCCAGTCCATCGGCGCGTCCTATAGCCGCATTCAGTTCACCTCCGACCTCCTTCCCGCCGATATCCTCGGCGTCAACATCTATGAGGCTGCTACCGGGGAGTTCCGGTTCCGGCGCGGCCCCATCTTCGCGAATGTCGTCATGGCTGACGAGATCAACAGGGCCAGCCCTAAGACTCAGTCCGCGCTTCTCGAGGCCATGAACGATCGATGTATCAGTATCGACGGGATGACATGGCAGCTGCCCGACCCGTTTTTCGTCATTGCCACGCAGAATCCCATCGAGTATACAGGGACGTATCCTCTCCCCGAGAGCGAACTGGACCGCTTCCAGTTGTGCATGGGCATCGGATACCCGGACGTCGAGGCGGAGCGCAGGATCCTGACGGAACGCCCTGTACGGCAGCATTCCATTCATCTGCAGCCTGTAGCCTCTGTCCAGCAAGTGTTGGACGCACAGGATGCGGTCGACGGGGTGACGGTGGCGCCGGCGGTGCTGGACTACCTCCTCGCGTTTGTGCACGTGACCCGTTCTGAGCCGCTGTTCGAAGTGGGTGTCAGTCCCCGAGGTGCCATCGATCTGCTCAAGGCGATTCGCGCATGGGCACTGCTACAGGGTCGCACATTCGTCGTCCCTGACGACGTTAAGACAATAGCTCCCTACGTGGCGTCTCATCGCATCCTGCGTCGCGGCAGTCGAAAAGGGGCATCGGGTGCCGATATCGGCCACATCTTTGAGCAGGTGTCGGCGCCTGTGTGACGGGGTCTCCGGCAGCTGGAGCATCATGAATCTGGTCGAGGTGCGGTTCAGGAAGCACCATCGAGCCGAGCGACTGACGCGCAGTGGCCTGTTGTTCTTCCTTGCCATCATCGGCATCGGGGCGGTCGCCATCAACTCAGGCAACAACCTTCTGTATCTCATCTTTAGCGCGCTCCTTTCTGCTCTCATCTTCTCGGGACTGCTGTCGGTTGCCAACCTTCGCCATCTCGAGATTTTGCTTGACACGGTGGGTGAGGCCTACGCAGGTCGTCCAGCGTTGCTGGTCGTCCGGATTCGAACTACCGGTTCGTTCCCATTGTTCTTCGCACGCATCGGCGTCCGAACGGGTGGAGACACTATCTCGCTGAGCGTCCCCTTTGTGGGAGCTCGTTCTGCTGTGGAACTTCCGCTCACCCTCACCCTACCCACGCGTGGACGCGTGACGGGATTGTGGGTGGACATCGCATCCACGTTCCCCTTCGGCATTGTCGAGATGAGCAGGGAAGTGGCTGTTGGCAGCGAGCTGATCGTGTATCCGCAGGTCCATCCCATCCTTCTGCAGCAGCAGGACGAACGGGGTGAGCATCGCCTCGAGAGGGCCAGGGCGGGCGACGACGGCGATTTCTTTTCATTGCGCAGGTACCGCGCCGGAGAAGATTCCCGTCGCATCGACTGGAAGGTGTCGGCGCGGAGGGGCGACCCTTACGTTGTGGAGCAGGAAGCCAGGTACCAGCAGGAAACTCTCTTCTACCTCGACACGGCACGCGGTGCGTGGCCTGACAGCCAGGCGTTCGAACTCGGCATCTCGAAGATTGCAAGTGGTCTGACGTCGGTCTTCGAGTCGGGAGAAGCCATCGCGCTGGCCATCCCCGGATCGTTTCTGGATGGACGTGAGCGCAGGGTGTGGCAGCATGCAATGGAACTGCTGGCCCTGGCAGAACTCACGGAGGACCTGCCCCATCCTGGGCCTCTCCACAGCTTCACGCACGAAGCTATCAGCTTCGTGAGCGGTGCTCTATGAGGAGCTCGCTGGAAATCCGGCGCATGCTGGCGTTCCTGCTCGGTCTCACGGCGTGTGGGTTTCTGTCCATCGTCGAGCCCTGGTATTCTCTGTATGCCGTCGCATTCCTCGTGGCCCTTCCCCTGGCCGGGCACGTTCACGGGCGCTGGGGACGGCGCGCCCTCGAGGCACTCCCCCTTGTTTGGTTTCTCGTCCTCATGGTCCTGGGGACCCAGCTCTTTGCCCTCCTTGCGCAGGCGATGCTGGCAGCAATGGTGTGCCGATTCGTCCTGACGGACAATACGCGCGACTACCAGGGGCTAGTCCTCATTGCTGTCTTCGCAACGGTCCTGTCTGCCGCTGGTTCCATCTCGGTGGCATTCGGGCTTCTTCTGCTCGCCGAGTTTCTGATTGCGACTATCCTGCTGATCATGGCGCAGTTCGAGGGCAAGGTCCCGCACATCGGCCGGGGATTCTACGGCGCCATTGTCGTGTCTGCGCTCGTGTCGTTTGTGTTTGCATTCGGCGTGTTCTTTGCCCTCCCCCGGTGGACACTGGGCTATATCAAAGGCAGTCCTGCGCTGGTGGCCCAGACAACCGGGTTCTCCAAGGATGTTACCATCACACCGGGGCAGGTTCAGCAGGACAATACCGTTGTCATGCGTATCGAGCCCGCGAAAGGCGGATCTCGGTTGCCCCTGCCCGCCTATATCTCGGGTATGCGATACACGACCTTCAATGGCAAGCAATGGCTGGTCGCGGCTGGCCGCTCAGAGTCTTTGTACTCATCCTCCGGGATCGATTCGTTCGTGGTGAGCGACCAACAGCCTGACACGCTGACGACCGTGTACCTCGAGCCAACCGGGACGGACGTCATCTTTGGGCTCGAACATGTTACCGGTCTGCGAGGACAATTCCAATACCTCCGCCGCGACGCAGAGGGCAACCTGTTCACGGATGCACCCTATTACAAGACTATCCGGTACGACGTCTCGTCACTCGATCAGGACACGGTCCCTGTCGACAGTCTTGTGGCTCGCCGGCAAGCGTTGCTGGACAGGTACCTTCAGGTCCCGGAGCTTTCGCAGGCTTTCAGGGACATTGCCACACGCGTCGTGCGGGGCCTGACGATCAGAGACAAGGCGCAGGCGACTCGCGACTATCTCCTTGCCAACTACACCTATTCGCTGGACCCGACAGCGACGTCAGTCGAGGACTTCGTCGTCAACCGGCGCACCGGGTACTGCGAACACTTTGCCACGTCCATGGTGCTGCTGCTGCGTGCCCAGGGCGTTCGTGCCCGCCTGGTGTCCGGTTTTGTGGCCACAGAGTGGAATAATGCCTCGGGGTATCTCATTGTGCGGGCGAAGGACGCGCACGCGTGGGTCGAGGTCCTGGACGGGAACAGCTGGGTCCGCTACGACCCGACACCCAGTTCCTTCCAGCAGGTGTCGCTGATTACCAATATTCTCGACAACATCCGCATGGCCTGGTACCGAAATGTCGTCACGTATGACCTGGCCAGGCAGGTGCAGACAGCGAACAGTCTTGGCCGGTTCTTCACGGGCGGCGGCCGTGCCGTCGCTGGTGCATTCGAATCCTTCCGAGCCGCCGCGTCACATCTGCTGCGCGATTGGCGTGTCCTTGCCGGTATTGCGGCTGCAGCCGCCCTCGCATTCCTGTTGATGCGGAACCGTGAACGGCGCAGTCCCGACCGCCTTTCTGCCGCGCTCGAGGGTCTCATAGGCGAACGACGGCGACCGAGTGAGACACTTCTCGAGCTGGCAGAGCGCGTCGACGCTCCCTCAGTCGTGCTGAACCTTGTTTGGAGGCTCTATCGGCTGCATTTCGCAAGTGAAGCGACTGTCAATGACAGCGAGCAAGCTCTTGCACGGGCAATCCGCGGTGTGCAGCACGCACAGACAGCTGCGACAGTTCACTCCTTGCCCCGATAAAGAAGAACCCCTCCCGATGCGGAGAGGCTCTTAATTGTGAATCCCTTGGTACCAGGTACCAAGGGATTCACAATTGCAGGGGTTGTCCGATGGAGCCTTCTGCGGCCTCCATGATCATCTCCGTCATCGTGGGGTGCGGGTGGATCGCTTGAAGCAATTTTTCCGCTGTCATACCGAACTGTACGGCCAGGACCGATTCCATGACGAGGTCAGTGGCTTCGGCGCAGTAGAGTGCGATACCCAGGATCTCGTGGGTTTGGGCGTGTGTCAGGACCTTGGCAAAACCGATGCTCTCCTCCATCGTCCGCGCCTTGCCGCTGGCGCTGACAGGGAATGTCCCCGCCTTGTATGGAATTCCTTCTGCTTTGAGCTCATATTCTCTCTTGCCCACGATGCTGATCTCCGGATCGGTGAACACGACGGAAGGGACGGCGGTATAGACGATGTGAGCGTCGTGCCCCGCGATGTTCTCGGCAGCGATGACTCCTTCTTGCTCGGCGACGTGCGCCAGCATGTAGGTCCCCTTGACGTCACCGACAGCATACACGCCGGGGACGCTGGTGTGCATGTGGTCGTCAACGACGATACCCTTCTTGGACAGAGTGATTCCTGCTGCTTCCAGTTCCGGACCGACGTTTGATCGGCGTCCGATGGAAAGCAGAACGTGATCACCGTAGACCTCCTGCGTGGCGCCGTTCACATCAAGTGTCAGGCCGTAGCCAGCCTCCGTGAGGGTAACCGACTGAGTCTTGGCCTCAGTGATGATCGTGATACCTCGCTTCTTGAGGGTTGCAGTGAGCGCCTGCGCCACGTCCTCATCCTCGACAGGCAGGATATGCGGCATCAGCTCGATGATCGTCACCTTCGTCCCGATAGCGCTGAAGAAGGTCGCCATCTCGACGCCGATAACGCCGCCGCCGATCACGACCAGCTCCTTTGGCTGCTCCGTGTTGCGGAAGACGTCGTTACTGGTCCAGATGCCCGGATCGGTGAAGGGTGGAAACTTGATGGGTGAGCTGCCGGTGGCGATGATGATGTTTTTCGCTTCAACGAGCTCGCCGGTCGCGTCGATGCAGACACTCGTCGGGTCCTTGAGTGTCGCATGGCTCCTGTACAGCTGAATTCTGTTTTTCTTCATCAGAAATTCGATGCCTTTGCGCATCCGGATGACAACCTGATCCTTGCGGCTCATGATGGCTCCGAAATCGATGCCCACGTTCTCAGCGGTCAAGCCGAACTTGCGTGCCTCTTGCATGCGCGTGAAGAGCTTGCTGCTGGCCAGCATTGTCTTCGTGGGGATGCAGCCCCAGTTTGTGCAGGCCCCGCCCATGTCTGCCTCCTCTGCCAGTGCAACAGACAGACCCAGCTGAGCTGCCTTGATTGCGGCGACGTACCCCCCGGGCCCGCCACCGATAATGAACACGTCTATCATGTCAGCCTCCTGCGACTTTCTTGCAACGCACGTCCATGGTATCACGCTGGGTCTCCTGGTCAACTCATTCGGTCATTTGGTGTCGCTTGCGAAATCGTGTGATACAGTAGATGATTAGGGTAGGGCGTTGTGCCCATCTATGGTCTTGACTTGCGCAAGCGTAGCTTATCATAAGAATAGAAGTGTACTGCGCGGTTTCGCGCAATGAGTTCGTCGGGTCTCAATCGTAGCACGAGTATAAAGGAGGAGCCATGAGTCGAAGACTGTTCGTCGCAATTCTCATCCTGGCCATGTGCACCACATTCTTCGGACCTGCCGCTTCAGTCGAGGCGGAAACGACGCAGACGACACTGGTATATGATTTCATTACAAATGCCGCTTCTGCCAGCTGGCTGAATTCGGCAGGTTCGCTGCCATTTGGTGGGCCCAACAACGACTCGCGGGGATTTGCCATGTACGTTGCCCCAGCGACGATGGAGGACGGCACCAACCAGCGCAGAGTCCTTGAGACCCACCCACAATGGATCGACGCAGGCTGGATCTCAGGAGAATATGACAACATCACGATTCCCTCGGGGGCGACGCTCAACCTCAAGGTTGGGTTTCTGAAGGGTGCGACCGGCAGCAATGGCGTTCTGTACTCGGTCCGATTCCTGGAGAATGGGACGTCGAACTGGTACTACTTCCCGGATGGTACGACGACGTACAACACAGGCCATGTGAAGAACTATGACGGGACGATATGGTCGTACTCCTGGCGGCTGCAGGACTTGGCGGGCAAGACAGGCAAGTTTTTCTTGCAGGTGTTCGCCAACGGAAACTCCGGCCAGGACTGGGCCTGCTGGCAGCAGGCGGACATCACTGCACTGTCTGTGCCGGGGGGTGTTGAAGCCCATGCGGAGGGTTCGGATGTTACTGTTAGCTGGGACTACACGTATTCTGGTACGATGTTTACCAGCCTCAAGTTCGAGGTCCAGGATCTCACGACGCTCTTGGTCAATGTCGGATCGGTCGGGTACCCGACGAAGTCGCTCACACTTGAGGGCCTGACACCCGGCAAACACATGTTCCGCGTGAGAGCGGTAGAGACCCTTATCTTCCTCGGGACGACCACAACACCCAGCGAATACTCGGGGGCCGTTTCCGCGTGGGTGCTGACCGTACCGGTCGGAGCCACTGCGGGGCACGTCGCAGACACGAGGGACATCAGTATCAAGTGGACTGGGATTGACCGCGATGCAACCGGTTACGAGATCCTGAGGACGACAGACCCCCTGATGCGTGCTTCCGTCATCCATGAGGGTCCTCGCACCGATGGGTCCTGGGTAGACACGGGACTCGATCCCAACCGGGGCTACTACTACTACGTACGAGCATGGAAGGCTGGGACCGAAAGCGTCGACAGGGATGTGTCGTCGATGTCACCCATGCTTTCTATTACCACAGTGCCCGAGGCGCCCACAGCGCAGGTGGCGCACAGCTCAGGACGTACCATTACCATCTCCTGGGCGCATTCCGGCAACTGCAGCCAGTTCCAGATAACGTCGAGGCCTGTGCTGCTCGTGGGACCTGTCATGCCGATCACACTCCCGAGCACGCAGCGCTCCTACAGTATTACCGATGCTGAGTACGGGCGGTGGACCGTCGACATGGCTGCGTGGGGCGAAGGTGGCTACAGCCCTGATACGCCTGCGCTGGACGTCTGGGTGCTGACGGCGCCTTCTGCGCCTCTGGCGACGGTGGGGGGTGCGACCGCGGTGAATCTGACGTGGGGCGCTCCTGATGCCAACGCAGCTACGGTGCGCATCCTGCGCAGTGTTTCGGCGGGACCGTTTGCCGATCTTAATACGGTCGCCGCGAGCGTGACATCATTCGCCGACACGACCTGCCTGCCAGGAACCACGTATGCCTACAAACTGCAGGCGGTAAAGGACGACGACGTGTCCGAACTCTCTCCCGCTTCTGCGTCCGTGACAACGCCCGCCGCATTGACGGCACCGGCTGCCCCGACAGGGCTTGCTGCTACCGCGCAATCTGCGACAGCCGTCGGACTGACTTGGACGGACAACGCCAGCAACGAGACGTCGTATCAGGTATACCGCAGAGCCGGGGCAGTCAGTCTCTTTGGACAGGTGTCGCCCGACCTGCCTGCGGGCACGACGAGCTGGCAGGACACCAGTGTCGTTGCATCATCGACGTACATCTACATTGTCAAGGCGCGGAACGCAGCTGGTGATTCCGGATCGTCCAACGAGGCGTCCGTGACAACGCCCGCCGCATTGACGGCACCGGCTGCCCCGACAGGCCTCGTGGCCGCTGCCGAGTCTGCGACTGTGGTCAAACTGACCTGGATGGATAACGCGACCAACGAGAATGCATATCTCGTAGAGCGTGCCGTAGGTGCGGGAACATTCGCTGCCATTGGGCCGGAGCTTCCTGCCGGGACGATAGAGTGGAAGGATACGAGTGCCGCAGCATCGACCTCCTATCGCTACCGTGTCAAGGCCCGGAATGCCGGAGGTGTCTCAGGCTGGTCCAACGAGGCATCTGTGACGACGCCTTCTGGTGTACAGGCCGTCGTTATCAAGCTGATCATCGACAAAATGGACTATACGGTCAACGGGGTGTCGATGAAAATGGATGTGGCGCCCGTCATCATGGGGGGACGGACGCTGGGCCCTGTCCGGTACATCGCCGAAGCGCTTGGGGCGGACGTCGCCTGGGATGCGGTGGAGCGCAAGGCCACCGTAACCTTGGGTAGCAAGACCATCGAGTTGTGGATTGGCAAGAACTCGGCCCGGGTCAACGGAACCTACATGTTCATCGACCCGCAGAACCCCGAGGTCATGCCGATCATTTTGCCGCCCGGCCGTACGATGCTGCCGTTCCGGTTCATCGCGGAGCAGCTTGGCGCCAATGTAGGGTGGGACCCCGTGAAGCGCGAGGTGACTATCACCTACCCTGCTCCCTGAGAATAGTACACGCATTGCATCGTATCACAGGCCCCTTCGCGAGGAGGGGCCTGTGCGTTTAACAGGCTTCGATGGGCGCTGGCGCTTCGCGAACGTACCTGCTCCCTACCCAATGCGAGGACGAGAGTTCATCTGTGCGGCCTGCCCGCAGACGTGCGCGCAATTCACAGTCCTCCTTCCTCGCAACAACGTCCGACGACTACGCGACGCCCGCTGGATGTTCTCTGCCGCATCGGTATACCGGACGCTGGACGTGCCTCGTGAGTTGACGTACAGTAGTTACAGGTAACGTCCGGGGAGGTGAGGATGAAGCACCGACGATCCAGCAGGTGGGCTGTACTGGCAGTACTGGTCCTCTTCACACTGCTTCATCAGGCAGACCGGCTGCTCATCGGCCCACTGACGAGTTCTATCATGGCTTCCTTCCACATCAATGAGGCCCAGATGGGTGCAGTAGTCTCGGGGGCACTTATCGTCGGTGGTCTGCTTTTCCCAGTCTGGGGATATCTCTTTGACCGGTTTTCACGCGCGCGACTCATTGCACTGGCTGCGACCATCTGGGGTGCGACGACATGGCTTGCCGCCCTGGCGCCGACGTACGGCTGGTTTGTCGTGGCACGGGCGGCCACCGGTGTGGATGACGCCAGTACGCCCGGCGTCTACAGCCTGCTTGCCGACACGTTCGAGCCGCGCGTGCGGGGAAGGGTGTATGCGCTGCTGAAGACGGCGATGCCGGCCGGGTATGTCCTTGGCGCGGCTCTGGCGACGACCCTCGCCCCGCGTATCGGCTGGCGGTGGGTTTTCGTCGTGACGGGAGGCGCCGGCCTGGTCGTAGCCGTGCTCGTCGCGCTCGTTGTCAAGGACGTTGCACGGGGAGCGACAGAGCCGGAGCTCGCAGAGGCGCCGGCCGCGGCGGCACGATTCAGCTGGGCGATCGCGCGCGGCCTCCTGCGACGAAGGACTCTCGTAGCACTGTATGCCCAGGGGTTCTTTGCCGTTCTGCCCATCAACGTTGTGACATTCTGGTTCTTTCGGTATCTCGAGACTGAACGGGGCTACACCGGTACAGCATCGCTCTCAGTGGCGACCCTGACAGTCCTGGGGCTCGGCGTGGGCTTCCCGCTGGGAGGAGTGCTCGGTGACAGCCTGTTCCGGAGGATGCCCCAGGGTCGTCTCCTTGCGGGCATGGCAACGCTCCCAGGGTCTGTTCTGCTGTGCGTGGCCCTTCTTACATCGACAACGCAGCCGGTCCTGTTTGCCCTCCTGGCGGCGATCGGAGTCTTCCTGACCTCGTTCGCGGCCCCGAACATAGGGGCGACGATCAGTGACGTGAGCCTGCCGGAGGTTCGGAGTACCGCCCTTGCGATGCAGGGCCTGGTCGAGACGACTGGGGCGGCCATGGCACCGTTTCTGGCCGGGCTTGTGGCCGATCGGGCGAGTCTGGGCACCGCATTCCTCGTGGTCGTCGCAGGCGCCGCGATGTGCTGGACACCTTTCTACCTGATTGCCCTTGCAAGCGTCTCCCGCGATCTGGAACAGACACGCGCGGAACTGCGCGCGTGGCCCCATAGCTGACTAAAGCCAGGGATTCTCGCCCAATTCGGCACCGACGCTTGTCGGTTCTCCGTGTCCTGGGAAAATGCGAGTCGCCGGCGGCAGGGACATCAGCGTGACGCGGATACCTGACAGAAGCTGTTCAAATGCCTCCTGGCTGGGCGTTCGCCCAACACTGCCTGCAAACAGCGTGTCGCCGACGAACGCATGGTCCCCTGCAATAAGCACGCTACTGGCTGCTGTATGCCCAGGTATGGTTGCGATGCGATAGGTGATGAGCCCCAGGGGTACTCCTTGTCCAGTGATCAGCGGGGATGACTCAGCGTGCACGGCGAATGTGGATCCCATCTGGGCGGCATAGTTCGCTGTTGGATCTCTGGCGAGTTCGACCTCCTGCGGGTCCATCAGCAGCGTCGCGTCGGGAAAACGCTTCATCGCCGTGTCGACGCCCGAGATGTGATCGAAGTGCCCATGGGTACAGACGATCCACCGCAGGCGAGCGTTGGCGCTCTCGATGATGGTGGCTACCTCCTCCAGCTCGCGGTTCCAGACCATGCCCGGGTCGATCAGCATGAGTTCCGTGCCCGATTGGACGAGATAACAGTTGGTCATCAGGGGACCGACCGGCATACGTGTGACCGTAGCTCCACTCATGGTTTCATGAAACTGCTCCATTCCAGCCTCCCTATATTGTAAGAGAAGTATACGCAAACCGCACCTGAGGCGAACCGCAAGGATGCAAGCTTGTCAGAAACGGACGCGTGCCTGTCTGATCATGGTGGTCAATGGACATTCTGGTCCTGGAGAGCAGCTTCTGGCTTGGTAGCAACCAGCCCTGTGCTTCACGAGACAGCCGAACGATTCTCGTGCATGTCAGATGAGTCAACATGTATGCACATGCAATGGTCGTACTGGACATATACTATCAAAGAGTGGCTGGATGCAATCAACAAAGATGCAGCAATGGGAGGCGGGAACCATGAGGCTGTCGGTCGTAGACGCGGAGCGCTGTACAGGCTGCCAGATATGTATGTTTGCATGCACTCGCCGGCTGGGCTATGCAGGAATGGGCAAGACGGCAATCCACATCAAGTCCGTGGGCGGTATGGAACGTGGTCTTTCGGTGGTCGTATGCCGGGCATGTCAAGATCCCCCGTGCGCCAAAGTATGTCCAGAGGATGCATTGGTTCTGCGCAAGGGCGGAGGAGTTCTTCTGAGCCCCTCAAAATGCACCGGCTGTGGACTGTGCCGGCAAGCGTGTATCGTCAGCGCGATTTTCTGGGACGAAGAAGCGGAGAAGCCGATCATCTGCGTGCATTGCGGTTACTGTGCCAAGTACTGCCCGCATGGAGTGCTGGCACTCGAAGAACGCCGCGCGGAGGTCCCCGATGCTGCCAAATGACCCCCTTGCCAACGTCCTGTATGTCGACCTGAGCAAGAAGCGATCGTGGGTCGAGCGTCGCGAGGACCTGTTCGCGAAGTACATCGGAGGGGCAGGGGTCGCTATCCAGCTGCTGACCGAGAACTGCCCCGCGGGCACTGATCCACTGGCCCCCGAGGCGCCCGTCGTGTTTGCGACCGGACCTCTTGATGGGCTTTTCCCTCTCGGGTCCAAGACCGTGGCGATGTTCAAGTCGCCGCATACGGGCAACCTGGGTGAATCACACGCGGGCGGCCGTAGTGCAGTCGCCATCCGCATGGCCGGGCTGGGAGCAATCGTCATCACCGGCGCCAACACTAATCCAGGGTACCTCAGCATCGAGGGAGGCAAGGCATACTTCCGCGACGCCACTACGCTGTGGGGCATGAGCTCCAGCGTGACGGCCGGCCGTATCATACGGCAGAACGAGAGCTCGTCGGGTCTGCGCAGTATCATGCGTATTGGTCGTGCAGGCGAGAATATGGTGACCTACGCCGATGTCAGCACGGAGACCTACAGGCACTTCGGGCGGCTCGGCATGGGGGCGGTGTTTGGCAGCAAGAAGCTCAAGGCAGTCGTGGTATCGGGCAATCGGACGCTTGAAGTCGCGGACAAGGTTGCATACCGAGCACTTTACGACGAGATCAACACCGCGGCAGTCAGCAGCCCCGTAATGAAGAAGTACCACGATCTGGGGACTGCAGAGAACATCCAGCCCTTGTCTGCGCTCGGCGGGCTTCCGACACGCAATGTACAGGCGGGACGCTTCGAATCTGCTGAAACCATCTCGGGAGAGCACTACGCCGAGCACTACCTTGGGCGTCGCCTTGCCTGCTCGCATTGCCCTGTAGCGTGTATCCACATCGCAGCACTGCGTGAACCCTACGAGGATGAGGCGTATTACTACAAGACGACGATGATCTCCTATGACTATGAGCCTATCTATGCGCTCGGCTCGATGCTTGGCCTCAGCAATCCTGAGCAGGTGTTGAGCCTGATGGACGAAGTGGAAGTTCTGGGACTGGACGCCATGAGCGCGGGCGTGTGCCTGGCCTGGGCTACCGAAGCAATGCAGAAGGGATTGGTTACGGAACAGGATACGGGTGGTCTGAAACTCGAGTTTGGCAAGGCCGATAGCTATGTTGCAGGCGTCGAAGCCATCACCAGCCGACCCAACGAGTTCTGGAGGGTGCTGGGCCACAGTGTGGACGCGGCTGCTGCTCGCTACGGTGGCGTCGAGTTTGCCATGGCGTTTGGTGGCAACGAGATGCCCGGATACCACACGGGCCCGGCTGGTTACCTGGGATTCATGCTGGGAGCACGTCACAGCCATCTGGACAATGCCGGTTATGCTATCGACCAGAAGGAACTGACCAAGGGTCTCATTCCAGCTGAGCAGCTTGCTCAGAAGCTCATGGACGAGGAGCGCTGGCGCCAGGCACTCAGTTCGCTCACAGTGTGCTTCTTTGCCCGAGGCATCTACACGCCTGAGTTGACACTAAGGGCGCTTGCCGCGGCGGGATATGACTTGACCGCTGAACAGCTGGCAGAGACCGCAGACACTATCTACCGGGCCAAGTTCGCGTTTAAGCTTGCGAACGGGTTCGACTTCAACAAGCTGACCATCCCGCAGCGGGTGTTTGAGACACCGGCCGTTGTAAGTGGGTTCGACGAGGCGTATATGCGGCGCGCGATCGCATTTGCCGCGGGTCAGCTTGCCAGTTCACGCGCATAGTCGCGGCAGAGCAGCACAGGAGGACTAGATATGGCAAACAAGAACAAGGAACCTATGAACAGCAGTGCCGAGGATCGCAAGAACCGCAGGCAGCGGGAACGCCTCGCGGAATTGGCGCGTTCGTTCAAGAAGGACCCCAAAGACTTCGTTGACAAGGTGGAACAGGCGTGCCCGGCGGGGACACCGCCCGCGACTGCATTACTGGATGCCGCGGTGGTTCTTGCGGAGCAGGACGAGTTCAAACCAGCGCTGGCCCTGCTGGACAGGGCGGTCGTACTGTACGAAGCCAAGCATGACAAGGCCGGACTGGCTCACGTCTACGTCAACATGGGTCCCCTTTACGGAATGCAGGGCGAGCTGGAGAAAGGCATCAGCTTCTCGTTGAAGGCCGAAGCACTGGTCAAGGCTGTACTCGCCGATCCTGAGTTCACGCTCCATTACGCGAGTGACCTCGGTGGCATGTATACGGAGATGGAGGAGTGGGACAAGGCGATGCACTATTTCCAGGTCGCCTGCGATACGTCGAAGGGCATGGGTAACCATGAACTGGAAGCCGACGCTCTTCTCGTCATGAGTCAGGTGGCCGTCGCTCAGGGAGACGCAGTCAAGGCACGTGATCTCGCCACAAGAGGCGGCGCTCTTGGCAAGGCTCTGCACGACAAGCTTTTCCAGGCGCGTGCGCTGCAGACGATCGGCGATGCGAGTGCACTCGACGGGAACCATGAACAGGCTGTCGTCCTGTTTCAGCAGGCGCTGGACCTCGAAGCCGATCAACCCGATCTTGAACTTCGACAGCAGTTGTTCTGGGAGATGAGCGAGTCGTACGAAGAAGCGGGCAACAAGGAGCTGGCAGAGGACTACCGTAGTCGCGCTGCCGACCTCGACGAAACCGGCGAGGATACGGACGGACCGGACGACTCAGCCGGCTGATCATCTATGAGATGCACATGTGCCGCGTTGTCGAGGGCGGTCCGTGGATAAGGAGGATGGGATGTTGTATGAGCGTGAGTTGAAGGAGACGGCAAGAGCTCTGGTGGCGCCGCACAAGGGAATCCTGGCGGCCGACGAGAGTGTAGGAACCATCGGCAAGAGGTTTGCGAAGCTGGGTGTGTCATCGACTGCCGAGACGCATCGCGCTTACCGGGATATGCTGTTCACAACGCCTGGTATCGAGGAATTCATCTCTGGCGTCATCTTGTATGACGAAACGATTCGTCAGGAGTCTCTGGGCGGAACGCCGTTCTCCAGGCTGCTGGCTGAGAAGGCCGTCATCCCCGGCATCAAGGTCGACACAGGAGCAGTTGAGCTGGCACTTCACCCAGGAGAGAAGGTTACACAGGGACTGGATGGACTCCGCGAACGGCTGGCTGAGTATCGGTCGATGGGCGCGCGGTTCACCAAGTGGCGTGCCGTCATAACTATCGGGGAGAACATTCCCAGTAAGACATGTGTCAGTGCCAACGCCCAGGACCTTGCACGCTATGCGGCCTTGGCACAGGAAGCAGGACTTGTCCCAATCGTCGAACCCGAGGTCCTCATGGACGGCGATCATGACCAGGAGCGGTGCGAGTTCGTCACGTCGGGCGTCCTGAGATCTGTCTTCAAGGAACTTGCCCGGCAGGGGGTCCTGCTCGAGGGCATATTGCTCAAGCCTAGCATGACGATCTCTGGAAAGTCTTGCTCCCATCAGGCGGGGGTCCAGGACGTGGCAGAGGCGACCGTTCGCACACTGCGCCGTACCGTCCCTGCCGCCGTCCCGGGTATCGTCTTCCTGTCAGGTGGGCAGTCGTCCGAACTTGCGACCGCTCACCTCAATGCGATGAACAAGCTGGGACCGCACCCGTGGGAACTGAGCTATTCGTACGGACGGGCACTGCAGGAACCCGCGCTGACTATCTGGCACGGCGAGCAGACGAACGTTCCGGCGGCGCAGGCGGCCTTCTATCATCGAGCCAAATGCAACAGCGCGGCTCGTTCCGGCTCCTACAGTCCCGAAATGGAGCGCACGTAGTCTGCGATGAGCTGAGGGGTTTGACTCTTGGGCGGGAACATATAGGATCAACGAGCCCCCTCAGTAAGGGGGCTCGTGGTTACAGAGTGTAGAGGAGAAAAGGCCAGATGAAGTTAGCCCCCCAGATATGCCTTCTTGACGTCCGGGTTGTTACGCAGTTCAGCGGCTGCCCCTGACAGTACCAGGGACCCGGTCTCCAATACGTATCCCCGGTGAGCGATCGATAATGCCTTGAATGCATTCTGCTCGACGAGCAGAATGGTCTTGCCGAGCCGGTTGATCTCGACGATGATGCCGAAAATCTCCTCGACCAGCACGGGTGACAGGCCCATCGAGGGTTCGTCCAGAAGCATAAACGGGTTGTTCTGCATGAGACCTCGGCCGACAGCCAGCATCTGTTGTTCGCCGCCTGAAAGTGTGCCGGAGATCTGCCGTCTGCGCTCCTTGAGACGGGGGAACAGCGAGAATACCTTGTCCTGGTTGGGGCCGGCCGTCTTCTTGTCTTTGACCGACGACAGCGCCACGTCCAGGTTTTCCTGCACGGTCAGATTCCCAAAGATGCCACGGCCTTCGGGAACCTGGGAGATCCCCATGCGCGCTATGAGATGCGGCGGCGTGTGGGTGATATCGTGTCCGTCATAGATAATGCTGCCGGACGATGCGCGAAGAATGCCGGAGATGGCACGCAACGTCGTCGACTTGCCGGCGCCATTGGCGCCGATGATCGAGACGATTTCGCCCTTCTCCACAGTGAACGATACGTCCTTCAGGGCACGGATGGAGCCATAGAAAACGTCAATGTTTCGGACTTCGAGCAGCATGTCAGGCCCCCTTTCCAAGGTATGCTTCGCAGACCCGGGGGTCGTTGCGGATGTACTCGGGTACACCTTCGCAGATGGTCTCGCCGAAGTCCATGACCTTGATACGTTCGCACACGCCCATGACCACCCTCATCTGGTGCTCGATGAGCAAGATCGTTAGGTCGAACTTGTCGCGGAGCCAGTGGATCGTTTCCATTAGTTGGTCCGCTTCTGCAGGGTTCATGCCGGCAGCCGGCTCGTCCAGGATCAGGAGCTTGGGTTTGGTGGCAAGAGCGCGGGCGATTTCCAACCGGCGCTGAGCCCCGTAAGGGAGGGAACCTGAGATGTCGTCGGCATGCCCCTCCAGGTGGAACAGCCGCAGCAGGTCGATGGCGTAGTCATCGACAAATTGCTCGCCCTGCCAGTATTTGCGTGTGTGCAGAAAGGCATCAGTGTTGCCGTACGTCATACGGAAGTGGTAGGCGATCTTGATGTTGTCGATAACGCTGGACTTGCTGAACAGGCGGATGGTCTGAAACGTGCGGGCAATCCCTGCCTGGGTGATCTGGTAGGTTTTCCTGCCCACAATGTTCTGCCCGTCGAAGACGATTGTACCCTTGGTCGGCGTATAAACGCCGGTGATGACGTTGAAGACGGTCGTCTTGCCGGCGCCGTTGGGGCCGATGAGCCCGACGATCTCGCCATGCTCCATCTGGATGTTGAAGTCCGAAACGGCACGCAGGCCACCAAAGAACTGGGTGAGATGTTGAACGTCGAGGATAGCCATTATGCGCTCACCTCCTTCCTCTTACGCTGGGGAATGAGGATGAAGCTGAATTCCTTGAGGCCCATAACGCCTTCTGTTCGGAAGATCATTGTCAGGATGAGGATCAGCGGGTAGATGACCATACGCCATGACTGCAGACTGCGAAGCAGTTCAGGCAGGAGCGTGAAGATAGCCGCGCCGACCATGGCGCCGCTGATGGATGTGGCACCGCCGACGTACAGATAGATAAGATACTCCAGCGACTTCACGAAGGTGAAGCTACTCGGATCGATGAACTGAAGCAAGTGCGCGAAGACACCGCCCGAGACGCCGGCGAAGAATGCCGAGAAGACGAACACAAACACCTTCTGTTTTGTCGTGTTGATGCCCGTGGATTCAGCGGCGATCTCGGAGTCGCGGACCGCCTTCATGGAGCGTCCGTGCGACGAGAACAAATAGTTGCGCATGAGAACAACGCTCACGATTGCGAATACGAAGACGACCTCCAGTGTCGTGAACTTGGGGATGCCGCCAAGGCCACGAGGACCTCCCACTGCTTCAGTGGCATTGAGGACCGCGTGGATCAGCTCGTTGGCCGATAGCGTCACGATCGCCAGGTAGTCGCCCTTGAGACGCAGTGATGGCGCGCCGACAAGATAGCCTGCTCCGGCAGCCAGCAACCCGCCTGCAAGAACTGCGACAATGAAGATGGGATACCCGACCCAGGGATTTGCTGTACTTGCGTGCAGCCAGACTGTCGTAATCATGGCTGACGTATAGGCGCCGACAGCCATGAAACCAGCATGTCCGATGGAGAACTGTCCGGTGAAACCGTTCACCATACCCAGACTGACGGTCATGACGATATTAATGCCGACAAGGATGATGAGCTGGATATAATATGTGTTCAGGACGCCCGTCAGGTACAGGGCCTTGATGACGGCATATACCAGCACGAATGCAATGACTGTGGCTATGGTGCGGTGTGTACGAAGGAAGTTCATGTCATACCTTCTCCGGCATGAACTTGCCCAGCAGGCCGCTTGGTCGAATAAGCAGGATGCCAATAAGGATGACGAACGCGATGCCATACCCCAGGTTGGAGTTGACCGACGTCGCAAACGCCTCCGAGATGCCCATGACGTAGGCGCCGAGTACGGCGCCGGGGATATTGCCGATACCACCCAGGACAGCTGCGATGAAAGCCTTCAGGCCCGGCCATATGCCCAGGAACGGCGATCCCAACATGCCATAGGTCGTTCCGTACAGGATGCCGCCAGCGCCTGCAAGCGCAGGGCCAACGATGAAGGCTGTGCTGATGACGACGTCGATGTTGATGCCCATAAGGCTGGCTGTCGGTTTGTCGAATGCCACGGCGCGCATCTGTTTGCCGATGAGGGTCTTGTTGACGAACCAGAACAGCAGGACCATCAGGAAGACGGAAACGCCGACGTCGAGCAGCAACACATAGGGGATGGTGAGGCCGAGGCTAGCGGAGATGGGAAGGTTCCCGGCCACGATGAGGTCAGGGAACGCGCGGTACGCCGGGCCGAAGACGAAGGGCAGCGCGCAGAAGTTTTCCAGGAATATCGAAACACCAAGCGCGGTGATCAGTGCCGAAAGGCGGGACTTGTAGCGCAGCGGGCGATACGCAAGTTTCTCCATGACGAAGCCAAGCAGGCCGGTAATGAGCATGGCTGCGATGATCGTCGGGATAAAAGCGCCACCAAAGATCTTGGTCATGACAGGGGCAAGGAAGAATCCCATGTAGGCGCCAAACATGAAAATGTCGGCATGAGCGAAATTAATGAGGCGCACGATGCCGTAGACCATTGTATAGCCCAGAGCAATCAGGGCATAGATACTGCCTATCTGAATGCCGTTGATGAGTTGCTGCAGGAACTGACCCATGTTTTCTCCTCCAACAGGGGGCGCAGCGAGAAGTACCTGGTCCCTCGCTGCGCCGAGATGCGTGCTAGGTTACGGGTTGACGGTCGCCAGGTACGTCTGCTGGCCGTTTACGATCTTGATGATAACGGCCGCCTTGATCGGGTCACGGTTTTCGTCGAACTTGTAGGCGCCGCCGATGCCGACGAAACTGGTGTTCTTCATGGCATCCCTGATGTCCGACCCTTTGATTGAACCGGACTTCTTGAACGCGTCGAGGAACAATCCTGCAGCGTCATACGCAAGAGCAGCGAGGGCGTCGGGCGCTTCACCATACTTGGTGGTGTACTTCGTAACGAACTGCTGGACGGCTGGTGATTTGTCGTCTTTCGAGAAGTGGTTGGAGAAGATGCCGCCCTCGACAGCCGCGCCACCGATCTTGACGAGGTCGGGTGAGTCCCAGCCATCGCCACCACCGGCGGGAACGTTCAGACCCATACCGCGTGCCTGCTTGAGGATGAGTGCAACCGAGCCGTAGTAGTTGGGCAGATACAGGAACTCAGGATTGGCAGCCTTGATCTTGGTCAGCTGAGGCTTGTAGTCGACCGTTTTCGCCTCGTCGGTGAATGCTTCGTAGTCGACGACTGTACCGCCCAGCTTCTCAAAACCTGCCTTGAAGTACTCGGCAAGACCCTTGTTGTAGTCGTTGCCGTTGTCGTACAGCACTGCGGCCGTCTTGAGCTTGAGGGTATTGTAGACATAATTGGCCATGACCGTGCCTTGGAACGGGTCGATGAAGCAGGCGCGGAAGATGTAGTCACCGACCAGCGTAACCTTAGTATTGGTGGACGTGGGCGAGATCTCCGGCACGCCGGCGGCCTGGCAGATAGGTGCGACGGCCAGACTGACTTTGCTCATGACGGCGCCGATGATGCCGATGACCTTGTCCTGGTTGATCAGCTTCTGAGCTGCACTGGCGCCTACCTCGGGTAAACCAGTGTCGTCCTCGTTGACATAGTTGATCGTTGTCTTGACGCCTCCGACCATTGCTCCGCCGGCAGTGTTGAATTCCTCGACGGCCATATCTACACCGTTCTTGCTGGAAGTGCCAAAGGTGGCCGAGGCCCCGGTCATCGGGAAGATACCACCTAGGTTGACAACCCCAACTTTTGCTTTGCATCCAACGCCAACGCCGGCAATCAGTGCACAGACAAGAACAATAGCAAACAGCTTCCTCATGTTTTCTCCTCTCATGATGCGGATGTGTGGTACCGATTCGTGGAGCGACAGAGCATCGTCAGGCTTGCAGGCCCGTTGACACCCCCTTTCCAAGAAATCCTAAAGGCCTCACGATATATTTTCCGCGAGGTCTTCTGGTGGCTGCACAGGCAGTGGGCTTGGATCCCTGCTTGCTGCGGACCCCGGGCAAAACTCCGCTCGGTAAGTCCGAGGCAAAGCTGTCCGACACAAGGCCCGAGCGTGAACCGAATGGGTGTAGTAGACCACAGTACAAGACGAAGAGGGATAGCCGCCTGATATCCATGGTCAATTGTGGCAGAGTGGCCAGAAAAGTCAACTAGCAGATGCCGGTAACCGGGAAGAGGCGCCAAGAGCTCGTTTGACGGCATCGCCAGCATGGCTGATCACGCCGGTGTGTTGATAGGTCAGGAGGGAAAGGTTCGACACCCCGTACTGTGAAGCGCTGTTGTGTCAGGCTGATTGTCGGCGGAAGCGGAGTGCGGCCAGGAGGAAGAGGGCGGCTCCGCAGGCCACGAGAAGTGAGCAGGACAGCAGAACGGAGGACACACCAAGTCCCCGCTGCACGACGTTCTCATACGCGTCGACGATCCATGCCCCCGGTGTAGCTCGCGCCACTCTCTGGAAGACCGCTCCGGTGTACTGGAGAGGGACCCATGCGCCGCCGAGACCGGCAAGGACGAACATCAGGATGAGCGAGAATGCGATTGCCTGCTCCTCAGAGCGCGAAGCGACCCCGATGAGCAGGCCGAGTGCTGCCACGAATGCCGAAGCGCAGATTGTCACGAGCAGGGTCGCAACGGGCGCATGCAGGTACTGGACACGCAGGACCACGGCTGCGAAGAGGATGAGCAGGGCAAGCTGAGCAAAAACCTGAGTGAACATGGCGCAGTAGTGCCCCAGGAGGATGCCGGAACGTGACAGTCTGGTCGTCATCAGGCGGGCAAGGGTCCGGGATTTCCTCTCTTCGACGACGATGCCGGCAGCGCTGATCAGCGCTGCGATGGAGAACTGCAGCATCATGCTGGGAGATGCGTGCGCAAAGCCACCGGCGGTGCGCTGCTGCTCCGTGAGCTTGCTTGATACTGTTATGGCTACAGCCGTTGGTTGTATCTTCCACGCAGAAGCCGCATTCCTGAAAACATCGGTGAACTGCTCAAACGTGAAAGCAGGAGACTCGTTGATGCCTGTGGTCGGAGCTGAGTCGCTGAAGATCGCCGCCGTCATGCGCGCAGCCTGAACGGCGCTCGTGAGGCGTGCCGACAGGTTTGCCAGCTCGTTCCTGGCCATCGTTCCGCTGGTGCTTGCGACATCGACGACGCAGGGCAGCAGGGGGTTGGTGCCGTCATAGCAGGCTCGCAGAAACCCGGAGGGGATGAGGACGACAGCGGCCACCTTGCCGTCGCGGACAGAAGCTCGGAGAGCCTGATCGTCGGTGCTGGCGGGCGTAACCAGACGGACGACCGCCGAGGATTCCACAAGGTCGACGAAGGCCGCATGGGCAGGGTCGCCAGTGTCGCCGGCGACGACCACTGGCAAACGTGTGTCCGCAGGGGCGCCGTAGCCGCCGAACGCGAATCCGAACAGAAGGGTGAACACGATTGGCATGATCAGAATAAACATCAGGGACTTCCGGTCACGCAGGATCTGCGTGAGATCCTTGATCGTCAGGTCGATGGTAGTCATGGCAGGCGCTACGCGAACCGTCGCGCCATGCGGGCGCGGCCGACGACGAACATGACCGTGGTCCATACAAGCATGACCGCAGCGGTCGTGAGGAGGTTGCCAAGAGAGGCTCCGTCCATTGCTTGCCGGAACGCAAGCAGCGACCACCCTTGAGGCACGAACAAGGCGATTCGCTGCCCCAGCTGGGCAGCGGACGGGACACTCATGGTGAACACGCTCGCGAGCGCAAGCATGCCCGTCGCCGTCACGACCCCACCGAAGACAACGCCAGCCTGCCGGGTGGTCTTCAGGAACGAGATTAGGAACACACCAAAGGCGGAGGCACACAGTGCCGTCGGCACGAGAGCGATCGCGATCGGCAGGATGCCGCCCCAGCGGATGCCAAACGCAAGCGCCGAGAACAGCATCAGGACCAGCATCTGGAGGATCGTGGTCAAGACGATGGCCAGCATCTTGCCCTGCATCACAACTGCCGGCGCGGTCTTCGTTGTGAATAGACGCTGGAGGGTCCCCTGCTCCTGCTCCAGCAGGATACTCTCGGCGCCAGCTGTGCCGGTGTAGTAAACGTAGAAGATCATCATAGCTGCCATATTGACGGCAAGGATCGTAGCAAGAAGATTTGCCGACTTCTGCTGTTTCGCAGGAGGCGCCTCGACCTTCAGAGAGCCCGATGCTTCCTTGTTGGCCGTCGCCTCGCTGACGAACTGGCGTATCGCTCGTGTTATCCTGTCTGTTGATGGGGTGATGCCTGCCGCGGCAAAGCTTGCCGTCGCGGTCGATGTCATGATGCGGACAGATGCGAACTCGTCCGCAAACTGGCCGATGATGGCGCGCACGATACCGGGTCCAAGCGTGAGCGTGGGGTCCTGGTAGACCTCGACGGCTCCTCCCGGCACACCCTCCATACAGGCTTTCGTGAATGCTGTCGGGATAATGACAGCTACCTCTGCAGTGCGGCCGTCCACTGCGTCACGGGCAGCATTGGCAGATGCCACCGTCGTGATCGTCATGAGCTGTTTCATCTCGCCTGACGCAAGGAGATGAGTCAGGAGGTCTCCCGCCGTCGTGGATGGGTTGGAGTCCGACGGGTCAAGGTCGACTTCCTGGTCCCCCGCATCGAGATTGGCGAGGACGACCTTCGTGACAGGGACAGAGAACGCCTGCTGTTTCGACGTGGCGGTCCCGCCGAAGGCCACTGTCATCAGGCCGACGATGAGCAGTGGGACCACAAACATGAAGACGAGCCCAAACAGACTGGTGAACGAGTGCCGTATATCCTTGAGTGCGATATCGAGAGCCTGCATGTCCGGTCAGTCGCGCAGTGCGCGGCCCGTCAGGCGAAGAAACACCGCTTCGAGGTTCGGTTCCTGGACGTCCACAGAAGTGATCCGGACGCCTGCGCCGGCGGCGCTCTCGAAGAGACGAGGCAGGACGCGGTTGCTGTCGGCCGCAAGCACGGTCACGACGCCGTCCTCTGATGCCACGTCATGGATGCCATCGATCATCTTCCACGTGTCCAGTAAGGCTTCGGCGGGTCCATTGAGCCGTAGCTGGATGCGGTCGAGCTCACCAACGCTCTGGACCAGTTCCCGCTGTGTGCCCACAGCCACGAGTGTGCCGTGGTCCATGATGCCCACGTGGTCGGACAGCTCCTGCGCTTCCTCCATGTAGTGCGTGGTATACAGGACAGTCGTTCCTTGATCACGAAGCTGCTTAACGTTGTCCAGGATGGACCGGCGGCTCTGGGGGTCGATGCCGACCGTCGGTTCATCCATGATAACCAGTGCGGGCTTGTGAAGAAGAGCGACAGCGATGTTCACGCGGCGCTTCATGCCGCCTGAGTACGTGCTGATCCGGTCTTTCTGGCGGTCCGTGAGCCCGATGACATCCAGGACCTCGTCGACACGATGGGCCAGAGGGCCGCCGCGCAGACCTTGCATCTTTCCCCAGAACAGCAGGTTCTCACGGGCTGACAGGTCGCTGTAGAGGGCGACCTCCTGTGGAACAACGCCGATGGATGCCTTCACCAACTGGGGTTCGGCTGAGACGCTGTGCCCCATCACCAGAGCGTCGCCTGAGTCGGCTCTCAGCAGACACGAGAGCATGCTGATCGTCGTCGTCTTGCCGGCGCCGTTGGGGCCCAGCAGGCTGAAGATCTCGCCTCGAAGGACGTCAAAGGAAACGCCGTCGACTGCCCGGTTCTGTCCAAAACTGCGATGCAGGTCCTGTACCTGGATGGCGAGCGTATTTTCCATGAGTGACTCCCTGTGTCTGTTGTTGCCTGGTGCATGCGTAACTATGCATCAACGCGAAGAATAATAGCCCGTTCGACGTACAATGCAATACGGAGAACAGATTCGGCGTGATCGTCGCCAAGCGCCTACTGCGGACGCTTCTCCGGCAGGATCAGGTCGGTCTTGCTCCAGAGTGACAGGCTGCGAAGGTTGCACGTGCGTGCCGCCGCGCTACAGTAACATGGAGAAACAAGACGTCAGGAGGAACAGATGAAAGATTGTTCTGCCAGCCAGACCATGGGGCTGAGAAGGTCCCTCGCGCCAACGGGGGCGGCATGAATGTATCGAAGGTATGGTTCGCGGACCTGCGGACGCGGCCCGGACACAACCTGCTGGACAAGACCGACGCGCTCATGCGAGCCGCTGGCATCGAGACGATTGACTTCAAGAACAAATTTGTTGCACTCAAGTTGCACCTGGGCGAGCCAGGGAATCTGGCCTACATCCGCCCGAACTACGTTGCGCGTGTCGTAAAGCTGGTCCGTGAGCTCGGCGGCAAGCCGTTCCTCACCGACTGCAACACGCTGTACACGGGAGGCCGTTCTAACGCGGTCGACCACCTGCAGTCTGCACAGGAGAACGGCTTCAACCGTATTGCCGTCGGGGCGGACGTCATTATTGCCGATGGCCTCAAGGGCACGGACTACCGCGAGGTCCTTATCCATCTCAAGCGCTGCGAGACTGCCAAGATTGGCGCAGCCATTGCCGACGCCGACATTATCGTCTCGCTCACGCACTTCAAGGGGCACGAGCAGACTGGCTTCGGCGGCACGCTCAAGAACATCGGTATGGGCGGTGGTTCGCGGGGCGGCAAGATGCAGATGCATTCCGAATCCAAGCCGCGCATCAAGGTCGGCAAGTGTGTCGCCTGTGGTATTTGCATCGGTTCTTGCCCACAGGCTGCAATCGGTTGGAACGCCGACCGCAAGGCTGTCATCGACTACACGAAGTGTGTCGGCTGCGGGCAGTGCGTTGCGGTCTGCATGTATGGCGCCGCGCGCCCCGTGTTTCAGGGTACCAACGACGCGCTCAGCGAGAAGATCGCAGAGTACGCCTATGCTGTCCTGCATGGCAAACCGGCATTCCACGTCAGTTTCATCATGAACGTTAGCCCCAACTGCGATTGCTGGAACCTCAACGATGCGGCTATCGTGCCCGATATCGGCATCGCCGCGAGCTTCGACCCCGTGGCTCTCGACCAGGCATGTGTGGACCTCGTCAACAAAGCCGTCGCCAATCGGGGCAGCATCCTTGCCGACGTCCACTTTGAACACGGCGACAAGTTCACACACGTTCACCCCGAAACACACTGGGAGTCTCAGGTCGCCCATGCCGAGGAGATCGGCTTGGGCACGCGGCAGTACGAGCTCGTGACCGTCGAGTAGACAGCTGGGCTGGTCAGAAGGTTCCCTCACTGGGTCTGCGATGTAGAGGTTTTCACTCCAGACCGTGTTCCACCGAACAAAGAAGCGCCTGGAGAAGCGATTTCTGTGTCTGTTGAGGTAAGCGCTGACAATTGAACCGCATGCACAACAGCACGGCGCAGTCCGTATCGTTCCTCCAGAAGTGGTGTTGCTGGTTACGGAAGGTCTCGACGTGGTCACGCGCGGGGGCTTGACATCTTTAATGAAACTTGTTTTGTCGTAGAGTATTGATAGCAAGTGTCGGTATCAGTGGCAACATCAATCTCAACAAAGGAGATGGCAATGGCTGGAACAACAAAGAAGTCTGCAGAAACAGTAAAGAAAGTCGTCGCTGCTGCACCGAAGAAGGCAGAGAAGAAGGTCGAGACCAAGACTCCTATGAAGGCAGGCTGCGGCAAGTGCGCCCCCAAGGCGACTGCTGTCAAAGCTGCCCCGGTCGTCAAGAAGACAGTCAAGGTCGTGGCGAAGCCCGTCGTCAAGAAGACGGTTGTCAAGGCTGCCGCGAAACCCGCTGCCAAGGCTGCGAAGCCTGTAGCCAAGAAGCCCGTCGTCAAGAAACCCGTAGCAAAGAAGTAGTATACTGACATAGAACTTTTCTCGCTGTATCCACACATATGCGTGGATACAGCGAGGTCGTTTCTCTTAAACGACCGTCGTGCACGGGGACGGCGTATGCGTAGGAATTGGCAGTCAGCCCGAACCTAGGCTTGGAGCCCACGATTCGATGCCGCACCAGGAACACCTGGTGCGGTTCGTCATTCCAGATAACACTACTGGAACTGCTGGTTCCAGGGCTGGGTCCATGCTCAGTTCTTGTGCAGTCTGCGCCTACTTAAGAAGAACCTATGACAACGTAATATGGTGTCAGCCTGTATGTCGAGCTGGCACACCAGGCGGAGGAAGACAATTGGCTCCAGGCTCTGGTCAATGCGGACACCTCATCGACGAACTGAAGTGGAAAGAGTCGAGCGCACTTTATTCCATCCGATGGTCAGGGAACCAGAAGGCTGTTGACGCCGCCGAGAGGCCCAGATTTGCTGTCAAGCGTGGAACTTGACTGCAAAACAATGAAGTGTCTGAGTTCGTTGCAGCCAGAAGAAAAGCTTGCAAGTACCTTGGAGATGTTCAATAATACACGATGACAGCGTACAAACGACGCGACTTCAACAAGAGACTCGCTGTTAATGGATGTATCTCAAGTTGTGTGAGACAGGAGAGACTGCCATGGACAAAATATTGCATCGTTCAGTTCGGTTGTGCTGTGGTGTAGAAAAGGCTTTTGAGATGTTCACCAATAACACAGATCTGCAGTCATGGCTTTGCAGCATTGCTGATGTTGATCCAAGAATTGGTGGTAAGTTTGAGCTATTTTGGAATCCAGAAGATAAGGAAAATGATAGTACCATTGGCTGCAAGATTACCGCGATTGAGACCAACAAGTATCTTTCATTTGAATGGAAAGGCCCAGAGACCTACAAACAATTCATGAATACTGCTGATCCTCTTACACATGTAGTAGTGTTCTTTATTCCTTGCACAGAAGAAGGTCTACCTCGTTGTACCGAGGTGCATCTCGTTCATACAGGCTGGCGAAGCACACCTGAGTGGGAAGAGGCCCGACTATGGTTTGAGCAGGCTTGGGATATGTCATTTACGGATTTGCAAGAATATGCCAAACGTATAGCTGGCGACGTCGTATAGCAGACAGTATGTGCTCCAGCGCCTGTTTGGTATCGCCGGGACTGCGCCATCAGCGACCGCCTGTTCCACTGGCAGTCACAAAGCACTAACTTGGAAGCTCTACAGCCGTAGTGGAGCAAGCCTAAGCCTTTCATGCGACAGACACATTGCACATGAAAAACCGTCTCAGCTCTCATTGGTGGCTGCTGTGTGGCACGAGCCTAAGTTGCACCTCGTTTTCTCTGGGTTGTCAGGTTTGCTTTTTGCGAACTACACTTAATACGTAGTGGCATCTGCTGAGGTTGTCTGGAGGCACTGATGGACGCGTTGTTTGCTTGGCTGTTGGAAGGACCGGCGTGGGTACGCTACCGGGCGCTGGTAGACTTGGCGCGCGAGCCGGAATCGTCACCTGAGGTCCGGGCTGCCCGACGGGCAATACTGGAGGACCCGCAGGTGTCGGCTCTGATGCAGGAGCTGCAGGGGTGGCCGGGTGGCGTGCTCAACAGTCACAAGTCGGCAGGTCAACTGTACCACAAGCTCAAGTTCCTGGCGGACATCGGCGTCTGTGTGGACGATCCGGGCATGCGCCATGTCGCGGACCTGATCATGACGCACCGGTCGGCGCAGGGGCCTTTCCAGTTGCCGATGACCATCTCCCCCGCGTATGGGGGGACGGGACGTGAGGAGTGGGCGTGGGCGCTGTGCGATGCGCCGGTCATCGTCGGAGCACTCTGTGCCATGGGCATGAGCGGTGACGCGCGGGTACAGACGGCGGTGGACCATATTGCAGGGCTGGCGCGCGAGAACGGGTGGCCGTGTTGCGTCTCGCCCGAGATGGGCACGTTCAGGGGACCGGGCCGCAAGGATGATCCCTGCCCGTATGCCACGCTGGCCGTCTGCGAGATGGAGCTGGCTGCCGGCCTCCCGGACGAGGTACAAGTCCATGATGGAGCCGAGGCGTTGCTGAATCTGTGGAGTACTCGCCGCGAGCGCCATCCATACATGTTTTACATGGGGACGGATTTCTGCAAGCTCAAGGCCCCCCTGATCTGGTATGATATCCTGCATGTCGTGGACGTTCTGTCGCGATTGCCCTGGTTGAGGCAGGACGGACGCCTGTATGACATGGTGGGTGCGATGATGGAGCAGGTGGGTTCAGACGGACGCGCGACGCCCGGATCGGTGTGGACGGCCTGGAAGGACTGGGAATTCGGTCAGAAGAAGGTTCCATCGCGTTGGGTCACGCTGCTCGTCGAGCGCGTCCGACAGCGCGTGAGCAGCTGACGGAGGAGTCAGACATGGAGACGATCGATCTTCGCAAGCAGATGAAGGACCTGTGGAACCCGCCGGCGGGCAAGGTTGTTCTCGTCACCGTACCCGCCATGCCATACCTGATGATTGAGGGGGTTGGCAACCCCAACACCTCGAAAGCGTTCCAGGAGGCTATTCAGGCGCTGTACTCGGCTGCCTACACTATGAAGTTCGCGGCTAAGTTCGGGGGTGTCGCGGATTGGAAGGTGACACCGCTGGAGGCTCTGTGGTGGGACCCATCCGGGCGCGACATCTTTGACGCCGGGTACGCCACCATGCCGACCGAGATGGCGTGGAAGGCTTTGCTGATGCAACCTGTGGTCGTGACCGCGAATATGCTGGAGCAGGCGAAGCTGGAGGCCGTTCGCAAGAAGAAGGACATACCCGCTCTCGCGAAGGTACGTCTGGAGACATGGGCAGAGGGGCTATGTGTCCAGACGATGCACGTGGGGCCGTATGCCGCCGAACATGTGACCATCGAGACGATGCACACGTGGATGGCCGCAAACGGCTATCGGGGTCGAGGTCGGCACCACGAGTTGTACCTGAGCGATCCCAATCGGACTGCGCCCGAGAAACTGAAAACGATCCTGCGGCTGCCTGTCGAGAAGCCCAAAGGGTAGCCGGAGGCTCCTTTACCGGGAACGAGTCGCAGGCTCGCAGGTATCTGCTGTCTCGTGCGGTGCCTTACGGTCCAGTTCCAGCGCGTGCGGAGGGGGACGGGTTCGCGACTCTAGGTAGGATTGGATGTACTCAGTCAGGAGGTCGTCATGAGGGTTATCGGAGCGGGTTGGACCGACATCGGACTGCAGCGCGACACGAACGAGGACAGCTTTGCCGTCGCGCAGGAAGGCAAGGAGGTCGAGTGTCATGGTGCCTGTTATGTCGTCTGCGACGGACTTGGTGGAGCAAAGGCTGGCGAAGTTGCGTCGCGTGTGGCCGTGGATGCCTTCGTCACAGCTTGGTTCTCGCGGGAGTTGACGGCCGAGGATACGAGACACCGATTGCGGTTGGCCGTGCACGAAGCGAATAAGGTCGTTCATCGTCTCTCGCTCTCATCGGATGAGATGGCAGGGATGGGCACGACGCTGGTGGCGTTAGTGCCTCATGCTGGGTGGGTGTATGTGTGCAACGTCGGTGACAGCAGGGGCTACCGTCTTCGGGCCAGTGTGCTGACTCAGCTGACCGAGGACCACACGATGGCGGCGGACATGATACGTCAGGGACTCTTGGACCCGGCCTATGCGCAGCAGGTCAGCGAGCGGAATATCCTGACCAGGGCGGTCGGGACGTCGGTGACGGTCGAGGTCGATATCGTATCGGATGAACTGCACGTTGGTGATCGATACCTCCTTTGCTCGGACGGACTATGGGGTACGGTTTCAGAGTCCGACCTTGAGGCCGGCCTCACGGGAGGATCTCCGAAGGAAGCTGCGCACCGCTTGGTGGATCTTGCCAACACCTGTGGAGGGCCGGACAACTCTACAGCTGTCGTTGTGGATATCCAGGAAACGAGTGGTGTCACTGACTGAGAGGCCCATCGTCTGTTTATCTTGCGAAACCAGGAGTGCAATGTGGGAAAAGTAGGTGGCGCTTGCAGGGTGGAGCGTCCGTTGCATGGTCATGGTTGTCGCTGGGGGTTCTGCTACAATAATGGGCATGTCGGTCCGGCTGAGGCGATGAACTTACCATTATGACGGCTCATTATCAGCTGACTCCAAAGGAGACGGAAATGAGTGACAGGAAAAGCCAGACGATCGAAGAGCGCGTGGTTGCCCTGCTGAAAACGAATCGCAAGGACATGCGGGCATTCGTACGCTCGGTCGAAGCGCTTGCACCGCCGGACGGTGACGTCGCTGGCTTCCTGGACGAGATGGGTGCGTCGCTTGCTTCCGAGGACAGGACCATAGGCGCTTTGGAGCTCTGGGACAGGGCAGCAAAAATGTACGAGGAACAGGCGCGTCTCGAAGAGGTCGCGGGGCTGTATGCCAACATGGGGCCGGTAGCGGCGACGACAGGTGACATCCCGCGCGGCATCAGGTTCTCCAGGAAGGCTGAGGAGCTGGCGGCCCGGCTGGAGCCCGATCCCGACCTTGTTTATCACGTTTCTTCCGACCTAGGAGCCATGTACGCCGAGGTGGGAGACTGGGAGAAGGCCATGTATGAGGACAGCCGCGCTCTTGAAGTGTCGCGCGCGATGGACAGCTGCGCCGGACAAATCAACGCGCTGCTTGCTCTTGCACAGGTCAGCCTTGCGCGGCAGGATCTGGTGTCTGCGCGCAGCGAGGCCATGGGGGCGTTCTCACTGGCTCACGCGTGCAGTGACGGGCTGCTGGAGGCCGAGGCCATGCAGTCGGTCGGAGACGTCTCGGAGGCTGCCGGTGAACACGAACAGGCGATCCGCCAGTATGAGCAGGGATTGGCTCTCGAGTCGATGTCACCGGATCCCGAGACGCGGGCGCAGCTCCACTTCGCCATGAGTGTCGCATGTGACGCCATGGGCGACGCGGCCAGAGCGGCACACGAACGGAACCTAGCTGAAGCGGCTGGTCTCCCGACGGACGTGGAGGACGAGGACAGTGGCAGTGACAGCTGACAAGGATCTGTACGGCATCCTCGAGGTAAGCCCGTCAGCATCGCAGGAACAGATTCGGTCCCAGTACCGGGTTCTTGTGAGGAAGTATCACCCGGACCTGCATCCCGGCGATGCGAGCGCCGCTCTCATGATGGAACGCGTCAACGCGGCATACGACGTTCTCGGCAACTCCGAGGAGCGACGGCAGTACGACGCCGAGATCAGTGCATCGTCGCAGAGCTGGGGTGAGACCGGTGCCCCCAGCAGCTATGGACAGCCTGCCTACGGTAGCCGGGCTGCCGGCGCAAGACCCCAGTCCACATGGAACCCACAGTGGAGCAACGCGGCGACAGACCCGCGTGAGCAGCAGGCAGAGGCCGAGGCGATGTGGGAAGCGATGCGCTCTCAGGAGCGCGCCAGAGGCGGTCTGTTCAGTGATGTGTGGACCAACGTCCCGGATCAGCGTGGGCAGCAAAACCTGAGTGGCTGGACCATAGCCGGGCATGTCATCTGGCTCATTGTTCGTGTTGTGTTTGGTATCCTGTTCATCGCGCTGCGTCTGCTGAACACGAATGTGGACAATCGCCACGACTTCTTCTAGTACATGTTCTGCATGTAAGACATGACAATGGCCTGCCCATCGGGGTGAGCCGTCCCGGTCTCAATGTCGCGTAACAGTTTCACCAATGCCATCTCGCCATTGCTCTTTCCAGAAATCTCTTTTCGGAGCTTTCCGGCTGCTGGAAGCATGGTACAAGATGCATAACGGCAATTATTCATGTATGACGGCCGCCTCAGGCTGACAATCGCTTTGGTACCTTCCTCATTAGCTGTCGGTTGAAGGCAATGTCGATGTCGATTTGCGTCTTGTTGTCGGGAGATTGCCGATGACGACGCCGGCTACAATGAGGAGGCCTCCCGCAAGGGCGACAAGCTTCATGTGCTCGCCGAGGAGCACCAGCGCATACAGGGCAGAGAGAACAGGTTCCAGAGAGTCGATGATGACGGCCCGCTGAGCGCCAATCATCCCAATGCCCTGAACAAACAAAAACATACCACCCGCGGCCGAGAGACCGATGCCGGCAAAGATGAGCGTGGCTGTGCGAGAGCTGACAACAACTGGGTAGAAGACGGGCTGCCCTATGGTGAGGAGGCAGAGAACCATGGCGGGGGCCAGCTGGTTGTAGAGGCCGAGTGTGCGCGGATCGACTCCACGCATGACGCGCTGCGAGAGAACGGCATACAGCGCATAAGCAATAGCGCAGGCCAGCATGGTCAGGACACCGATCTCGGAAACGCTGTGGAAGTTCGCGCCCAGCAGGAGCAGCAGGCCGACGGCGATGACCCCTACCGACGCCAGGTAGGCGCGCGTTACGCGTTCGTGCAGGAAGATCCAGGCAAAGAGGCCGGCGAAGGCAGGGTAGCAGTGAAATAGGAACATGGCAGTCGACACGGGCAGCAGCCGGATGGCGGTGAAGTACAGCAGTGTGGGCCCTGTGACGAATACGGCCGAGAAGCCCAGGAGGACGCCTGCCTCATGCCAGTTGCGTGGGAACAGCAGGCGCCGGTTCGAGAGCCCGATGATCACGACCAGGATCCAACTGGCGAGGAGATAGCGCTCCTTGAGCAGCTGCAGAGGGCTCAGGTTGTACCTGTACGCGAACTTGGCGAGGACCGATACGCCACTGTAGATGACAGCCGATGCAAGCGCGACCAGGATCCCACCCTTTCGAACCTGAGGCTGACTCATGGGCGCTGCTCCTTTCGAATCACACTCATTGTACCTGGTACAATGAGTGTTCACAATGTTCTCCGGTCTTCAGATGCCTGGGTTGAGCTTGCGAAGGGCCCGACTTAACCGTGAGTGCTGCGACGGACTCAACTCTGCGACGCGGTTGTTGATTGCCGCAAGGTACTGTGCCTCCACGCTGTCATCCACCGCACAAAGGATGCTTTCCGCATGTGTCGGGACGTCGCGTGGCAGACACGTGTCCATTGTTCGGAGAAGCGTCGGAAACAAGGCCATGCGCCGCTCTGGTGAGCTTGCAGCGACCTTTGCGAGCACTCTGACACCCCACACGACGGTAATGACGGACCCGTGCTGCAACGCGTGCAATACGCCGTCCACGTATGGCCATATGTCATCGGCGCGAAGGTCGGCTACGCCGGCCAAAGCGATCATGGCGCCCCATACCATGCGGTTGTTCTTGTCACCCAGGAGCTTCAGGAAGGACGCTGCATGGTCGGCAATCAGGTCAGGCGCTGCATAGCCGATCTCGTACAGAACTTTCAGACAGTCACTCCGTACGTTCTGGTCTTTGCTCCAAAGGTTGTCGGCAAGCTCGTGCACCGCGGCGGTGTCGCGCGTGCGCACCAGATCCCGCGCAAGTTCCTGGTTCGGCACCTCATCGCGGCGCCCCACTGAGCAGGCGAGCAAGCCGAGGACCGATGAATGCAGCGGTTCAGGGTTCATACAGACTCCATTCTCTGTTGGAACTCGACGGGCGGTCGCCTGTGGGCGGCGATTGTGCTAAGAAGATTGTTGGGTGTCTTCATGTTATTCCTCCTCTGCGCTGTTCAGCGCACCAATGGTTTGCTGCGCGCTCGACGCGCGTGTGCCGTTCCGGCCCTCATAAACTCTCAGGAGAAGTACGCTGCCCAGGATAAGGAGACTGCCGGCGATCTGGATGCCGTTCAGATGCTCGCCGAGCACGACGTAGGCGATCGCTGCCGTGAACGTCGGCTCAAGCGTGAGGATGAGGTTAGCCACGCTCGACGGCAAGTAGCCGAGGCTGACGTTGTACAGTCCGAAGCCCGTGAGCGTGGGACCTGCAGCCAGGAGGAAGAGCATGAACCAGCCCCATGCCGCTTTTCCGAGCCACAGCAGGTCTGCGGGACGAATGGCCGCGCCGGGAAGGAACCTCCCCAGGGTCAGATTGAGCACGAGCAGGAAACAGGCCGCGAAGGCGAACGTGTACAGCAGGGTCGTCCAGGGATTGAGACCTCGCCGCGAGGCCGAACGGCCCATTAGACTGTAGCCTGCGTACCAGAGACCCGACAACGTTCCCGTCAGGATACCTGTCATGTCCACCTGCCAGGCGCCCGGCCTGAGGGCACCGGAAACCAGAGCGCAGCCTCCCAGGCAACCTGCAATTGTCACGACCTTGGCCCATCCGAGGCGTTCCTGCAGGAACCACTTGCCCAGAAAAGCGGTGAACGCCGCTGAGGAGTAAACCAGGACCGTCGAAACAGCTGCTCCGTTGAGCGAGACGGAGAGCGTCCAGAAGGAGTTGAACATTGTCAGCATGAAGCCGTAGGCAGCAAGATAACATATGTGACGTCTCTCCGTGCGCAGCAGACGGGGGCGCAGGATGGCGAGTGTAACCAGCATCGTGAGAGCCACGAACAAGTCTCGCCAGAAGGCGAGAACGAGTGCCGGCATGTTGTAGGCCTGTGTAAGGTAGCGGATGAAGATAGCAGTGGTCGAAAGGATAATGGCACTGGCCACAGCGATGGGATACCCACGCGCAAGGTCGGACCTCCCGGGGCGCACGGTGACACGTGTGCCGTATGACGCACTGTCGTTGGCCGTGTCAGATGGCGGCTCTCGTCCTTCCGGCAGGGGCGTACTCATCGCTCGTCCGCGCTGAGGAGTGCTTGCAGTGCATCCATAGTGATGGTTTCGGAGATGCTCTCGACAAATCCGACGTTGTCCGGTTTGTCGCTGGCAAGGGTGCCCTGCAGGACAAGGGCACGTAGATCGTTGTCCTCCGCTCCCCTGCACGTGGAAAGTACGCAGTACTCGGCGCAGTACCCCGTCGCGACAACAGTATCGACCGTAAATACCCTCAGATGGTCGAGCAGAGAAGTCTTGTTGAAAGCGTTGTCATAAAGCTTGTGAATGTGCAGATCAGAGGGAAGGATGCCTAAGTCGTCGGGTGGTTCAAATCCGGTGGCGCCAGGCTGCAGTCCGTGCTTTGCATCGATCTGTTGGATGCAGACGACTGGCAGGCCCCGCTTCCTGAACAGAGCTACAGCAGCCCGGACATGGGGGATAGCTGCACGCAGGGACTCCTCCCCGAGGCTGGACCCGAGAAAAGCATTCTGGACGTCAATGACCAGCAGTGCAGGCTTCATTTCAGGCTTTCCAAATTTCTTCCGCCACGCGTGCCTCCTGGTGTCACTCCAAGTATAGGATGGAGAGGGTCGTGTCAAGTCTGTGAGATGTGGCGGAGAGCGCTGTTGCCCGGCTGCCGTATCTGCAATATACTACTCAAAAGGGACTACCATGGCCCCGGAATAGGAGGAGTGACGATGGGAACTCGCAAGAAGCAGAAGCTCGGTCTAGCTCTCAGTTCGGGCGGAGTTCTCGGGTATGCGCACATAGGCGTGCTGCGAGCGCTCGAGGAGCTTCACGTTGAGATCGACCTGTTTTCTGGCGCTTCGATGGGTGCGGTGGTCGCCGTCTTCAATGCGGCAGGCCTCGACTCAAGAGCTCTGGAAGACCTCAGCGTCAAGTACGCCGCCCAAGTGGCCATGTTGCTCGCGTCGGTCATTTCCGTGAGTGGCTTGACGACGCCTTGGCGTCTGCGGGCCTCTCTCCACAAGGCACTCCCCGTGACGGTTTTCGAGGCTCTCCAGAAACCGGTCTGCATCGCCGCAACCGACGTGCAGACGGGCAGAGCCGTTGTTTTCGACAGTGGAGACATCTGGGGTCCGTTGTCCGGGAGTTTCTGCTTGCCAGGCGTGTTTCCAGTCGCCAAGTTCGGCGACCAGTATCTACTGGATGGCGGGATGTCGCTGCCGGTTCCCGTGACGGAGCTGCAGAAGCGGGGCGCCACGAGCGTCATCGCGGTATCGCTGTATGACCCGCTTCAGGAAGAAGAGTACAAGCCCAGCCTAAACATTCCCAAACTGCTCGAGCGTTCGCTTAACCTGATGCTCAACAACATCGCACGGCCGGAGCTCGAGAGGGCAGACCTGGTCATCCAGCCTGATCTTAAGAACTGTGTGCCTTCGGATGTCCACGAGTATGTGGTGCGAGGGTATGATGCCGCCATGAGCAGAAAGGCGGAGATCGAGGCCCTGCTTGCCTGATCTTCAAGAGGTTCTAGGTGCGCTGCAGCAGCGGACAGTGGGGTGGTTTTCCAGGGCCCTGACTGCTGGCTGGAATGCATTTGTGCCATTTGTTCCTTCCCTGATGGCAACTGCCGCGCTTCTTGTGCTCATCGCAGTGGCCGGCATCGCTATCCGGATACGTCGCGACCGAGTATTTCACGGAGCAACGCTGCATTCCATCGACATCATGGACGGTACGCAGTTCGAGGAGTTCCTGGCAATGCTGTTTGTCCATCTGGGCTACCGCGTCCAGCATGTCGGCATGAGTCATGACTTTGGGGCCGACCTGCTGCTGACGTCGCCCCGTCAGCGCATCGTCGTGCAGGCAAAGAGGTACTCCGGCAACGTCGGTATCGGCGCCGTACAGGAGGCTCTGGGGGCCGTGCCCTACTACCGTGGCACGCGTGGCATGGTCGTCGCGAGCAGCGACTTCACGGAATCCGCCCGCGAGCTGGCGGCAAGGTCAGGGGTCGAACTGTGGGACAGAGGGCGGCTTGCAGCCGCTATGGCGAGGACTGCGTCCAGAGACCGTGGCATCGGACGAAAACCTGCCTACAATAGACGTGAAGAGTGAGCCGTGAAGATAGCAACGTGGAACGTGAACTCAGTGCGCGCTCGTCTGCCTGTTGTCCAGAAGTGGATGCAGGAGTCACAGGTGGACGTGCTCGCTATGCAGGAAACCAAAACGGTCGACGAGACATTCCCTTCTGCAGAGTTCGAGGCACTGGGATATCAGGTCGTGATGTCCGGTCAGAAGACCTACAACGGCGTTGCTATCGCGTCCAAACTGCCCATCTCCAGCATCGTCAAGGGCTGGGCTGGCAATGATCCGAGCCGGATTCTGACAGTGAACATCGGGGGAGTGACGCTGATCGACGGGTATCTGCCTCATGGTGGTGAACGCGGCGACGAGACGTTTCTGCGCAAACTCAAGTTCTTTCAGGAATTCCGGACCTATCTCGACGCAACGTACTCCAGAGACCATTACCTGCTCTTCATGGGTGATTTCAACGTAGCCAGGGACCCCCAGGACGTCTGGGCTCCCGAGGAGATGCAGGATGCCATCGGCTTCATGCAGGAAGAACGTGAAGCGCTCGAGAATCTGCGCGGATGGGGTTTCGTCGATCTTTTCCGCAAATTTCACAGCGAGCAGCAGTTCACCTGGTGGGACTATCGCATGAATATGTTCAAGCGCCGCATGGGCATGCGCATCGACTATGCCTGGGGTTCGGAGGCGCTGTCCGTGCGCGTCGCCGACTGCACAGTCGACGTCGAACCCAGGCGCTGGGAAAAGCCGTCAGACCACACTCCCGTCGTCGTCACGATCACGTAATTGTGGGGTGAGCCGCACAGGTTGCGCCAATCAGGGGGGATGATGAATACAGGAGCACTTGATAAGAATCTGCGAGAGATCCTGGACGCTGTTTCGGACGGCGTGTACGTGACGACTGGGGAGCGCGAGATCGTCTTCTGGAGCAAGGGGGCTGAACGCATTACCGGCTACTCTTCTGACGAAGTTCTGAACAGGCACTGTTATGACAACATCCTAGTTCATACCGAGGTCCTCGGCAAGAACCTGTGTTTTGACGGGTGCCCATTGCAGAAATGTATCGAGACCGGCGAGCAGCAGGAAGTTAAGGAGGTCTTCCTGAAGCGGAAAGATGGAGAACGGTTGGCTGTTTACATCAAGGCGTCGGTCTTGCAGGTCGGAGAGGAACGGTACGGTGTAGAGGTATTCGGTGAACTTCGGTCTGTGGCTGGAAGCGCACTTACAGAGCAGTTGAAGCAGCTATCTGACGCATCGATCGTCGACCAGTTGACCGGTCTCTACAATCGACGCTACATCGATACGATTCTGGACCAGCAGTATGGGTTGTTCAAGCGGCATTTCCAGCGGTTCGGGCTTGTCATGATCGACGTCGATAAATTCAAGAACATCAACGACAGTTTTGGACATCTTGCGGGAGACGAAGCGCTGAAGTTTGTCGCCTCTATTCTGCAGCGCACGATGCGCTCGATGGATTTCCTCGCCCGTTTTGGCGGCGACGAATTCATTATCGTGTGTCCGTTTGTGGAGCTTGAGGGAGTTGAGAAGCTCAGCCAACGGATAGTTGGGCTCATTCATCACTCGGTCCTGTCGTCGCTGGAGAGTCCGAAGAACGTTATCGAGGTCTCCGTCTCGGTCGGAGGGTCGATAGTGGATTATAAGGACAAGTCAGTTGCCGACATCATTGCACGAGCGGATGAAGCGTTGTACCGCGTCAAGCGGGGCGGGGGTAATTGGTACGCTCTGGGCTAGGGCCGTTTCCTGAACGGCTTATTGCGAAAGGCCGGACGTAACGTCCGGCCTTTCGCTTCAGCTCAATCTATGTCTGCCCCCGAGATTTAGTACGATCCAAGATACTTTCTCTGGTCTTCGGTCAGCGTGTCGATGGACAGGCCGCGAGACGCAAGAAACGCTCTCGATGCCATATCGTCGATGGCCTCGGGTACGTTGATGAGTTCCTTGGGCAAAGATTCCTGGTACCTGACCAGGTACTCAGCCGACAACGCCTGCAACACGAATGTCAGGTCCATGATTTCGATGGGATGCCCGTCGGCGCATGCCAGGTTGACAAGACGTCCTTCGCCCAGGACGTAGAAGTGCTTATCGTTGTAAGTATACTCCTCGATGTTGTGCCGAACTTCGTGGTGCTGAGGATCATTGTTCCGCAGATGTTGAACGTCGACTTCGACATCGAAATGGCCCGCGTTGCACAGGATGGCACCGTCCTTCATGACGTCGAAATGCTCCTTAGTGATGACCTTGTCATCGCCGGTGCACGTAATGAAGATCTCACCGATTCTGGCGGCCTCGAGCATGGGCATGACCTGATAGCCTTCCATGTGGGCTTCGACGGCCTTAACAGGATCGACTTCCGTAACGACGATCTGGGCACCGAGGCCTCTGGCGCGCATGGCTACACCCTTGCCGACCCATCCATACCCGGCGACAACCACGACCTTGCCGGCGACGTTCATGTTGGTCGTCCGCAGAATGCCATCCCAGGCGGACTGCCCCGTGCCAAAACGGTTGTCGAAGAGGTGCTTGCACAGGCCCTCGTTGACCCCGATGACCGGGAACGACAACTTGCCCGCGCGGGCCAGCGCACGGTCACGGATAACTCCGGTCGTAGTCTCTTCGCATGCCCCCACAATGGCGGACAGCAACTCCGGATGCTCGAAGTGAACGGCATTCACAAGATCCCCACCGTCATCGATCAGCAAGTTGGGCTTAGTAGCCAGGACGTTGCTGAAGTACTCTTTGTACTCAGTCGGCGTCTCGCCGCGTTTGGCGAAGACTGTGACTCCACGTTCTGCAAGCGCCTGGGCCACATCGTCCTGCGTGGTGATGGGGTTGGACGCCGTAATGGCGACCTTGGCGCCGCCACGCAGCATCACATAGGCAAGGTTGGCTGTCTTGGCCTCCAGGTGGAGAGCGATAACGACGTTGAGTCCGGCAAAGGGCTGTTCCTTCTCGAAGCGCTCGGCAACCGATGACAGGATCGGCATGTGGTGGATCGCCCACTGCATTTTCTGTTCACCCGACTGACTGCTCATGACACACCTCCCTGAGAGTAGTGAAAAGGCCGCCGGAGGACGAAGTCCCCACGGCGGCCGGCGACGCGATCGATTAACGCTGTTCCTTATAGTACGGCATGCCGTCTGCCGCGGGAGCGATAGACCTGCTGACGAATCCAGCCAGAACAGCCAGTGTAAGAACGTACGGCAGGATGAGCGTGAGCCCGGGCGCCAGCTTGGGAGCGATGCCTGTGACGGCAATAAGGGACTGCACGATCTGGCCCGTTCCAAACAGGAGTGCCGCGCCAAGGGCGCCGAATGGAGTCCACTTGCCAAAGATCATGGCAGCCAGACCGATGAACCCGACACCGTTGGGCATCGAGTCGCTGAACCCCGAGAATGAGCTGATGGACAGCGCGGCGCCACCGATGCCTGCGAGCGCGGCTCCTGCAATGACGGCGAACCAGCGAATGCGGAACACGTTGATCCCGAGTGTCGTTGCTGCTTTAGGATTCTCGCCACAGGTGCGGATGCGCAGGCCAAGGACCGTGTGGTACAGGAGCACGTGCATGAGAACCGTGCAGATGAAGCCGAACCATATCATGACCGACAGGTCGGAGAAAGCGCCCAGAAGAGGGACCTTTACAAGGAAGGGGAGATGCACACGGTAAGCCTGAGCCCCGAAGTAGTTTTGGAGCTGTGGCGAGTATCCGGTCGTGCTGAAGACGTACTCCAGCAAGTACGTCATGAGGCCGGTGGCGATGACGTTGATGGCCGTTCCAGAAACAGTCTGGTCACCGTTCCACTTGATAGTGATGAAGGCATGAAGCGCTCCCACCAGGCAGCCGATGGCAATGCCGAGCAGCAGGCCGATCCAGGGGGAGTGAGAGAAGAACGCGCCGAGCAGCCCAAAGAAGGCGCCGAAACGCATGATGCCGTCCAGACCAATGTTGACGACGCCCGAGCTTTCGCTGAGGACGCCGCACAGCGCGGCAAACAAGATGGGCGTGGTGTAATCCAGCATCTGAGCAATTGTCAGGTTGATCTGCGTGATGTTCATACTGCGGCCTCCTGACCTGCTGGCGGGGCTCTGCGGGCGCGGCGGTGTTGAATGATCTTGACCAGGTAGTACCGCACGGCAACCTGCAGGGCGATGAAACCTACGGCCAGACCCTCGATGATGTTGGAAAACGTCTTGGGGATGTTGGCGACCTGCATGGACGTGGCTCCGGTGCGCAGAGCACCGATGAATAGTCCCGCTAGCACGACGCCCAGGGGTTCGCTCTGGCCGATCAACGCGACACCGATACCAGTCCAGCCGTATCCCATGATCGCGGTGCCGGGGAACTGGTACTGCATACCAAGGATGAAGAAGCAGCCGCCAAGCCCTGCAAGCGCTCCAGAAATAGTCATGAGCTGCATGATGCGGCGACTGATGTTGATGCCCTGCGCGCGGGGCGTTTCCATGCCAATGTTGGCGGTGTAGCCGATAGCACGGATCTCATAGCCGATCGTCGTCTTATAGAGAAGGAACCAGGTCGCATAGGCCGCGAGCAGTACCAGCAGAATACTGGTGTTGAGGCGTGTCGGCATCATGATTCTCAGCAACTTGGCCGTGTCAGCCACATAGAAGCTCCCAAAGGTGAACGTTTGAGAGGCAGGTGTCATTGGCCCGTTGAAGGTCACCAGCCAGCTTGTGATCAGGAACCAGGCGATCCAGTTGAGCATGATCGTGCCGATGACGATGTTGACGCCGCGCTTGACATAGAGAAAGCCGGCAACTGCTGCCCATGCGCCGCCCGCAAGCATCCCCATGATGATACAGATGGCTCCATGGAGGAGCTGTGCTATCCAGCCGAAGCTCCCAAGTGCAGCGTACATAGCCCCAAAAGTGTGGGCTACGGGAGCCCAATATCCGAAGAAGGTCGCGACGATAGCGCCTACCCAGAACTGACCTTCAGCGCCGATGTTGAACAGACCACCCTTGAATGCGAGTGCGACCGAGAGACCTGTGGCAATGTACATGGCGCTCTTGATGAGCAGTTCCGCAAACTCGCGCCGCCATGCTGCTCCACCAGGGATGAGTCCCGAATCGCCAAACAGAAGCGCATATGCCCGGAACGGATTTCGCCCGGAGGCGGCTATGACAATCATGCTGACGATCAGAGCCAGGACGATTGAGACGAGAGGGACCCAGACGTTCAGAGGGTCCCTCCGATTGTGCCCCCGGTTGTCAATGCCGAAAATCTTGAGGAACTTGGTGGTGAAATTGCTTTCGCTCACGATTGCACCTTCTTGTCGATACCGACGCCGAGCATCAGAAGACCCAGGGCCTCTTCGGTCGTCTTGTCCGGGGTAGTCTCTCCAACGATGTGGCCTTCGAACATAACCAGAATACGGTCGGACAGTCCGAGGATCTCAGAGAGCTCGAGTGAGATGAGCAGGATGGCTTTGCCGGCCTTCTTCTCCTCGAGTAACTTGTGATAGACGAACTCGGTAGCGCCGACGTCCAGGCCGCGTGTCGGCTGCGAAGCGATCAGGAAGTTGTGTGGCAGCGACAGCTCACGGGCCAGGATGAGCTTCTGCTGATTGCCGCCGGAGAGCGATCCTGCTGTGTCATAGACATCGCCGGGGCGAATGTCATATTCCCTGACCTTCCCTTCGGCAAACTCCGCGAGCTTGTCGTAATCCATCCTGATGCCTTTGCTGAACGGTCTGCCCAGGTGTTGACCCATGACAGCATTCTCGCGTACCGTGTAGGGCATGACAAGGCCTCTGCGCGCACGGTCTTCGGTGATATAGCTCATGCCCTCCTTGCGCAGTTGCGCCGTGGTGACCAGGCGCATGTTCTTTCCGTTCAGTTCCATCGAACCCGAGACCGGATGTGAGAAGCCGATCATGGCGTTGACCAGTTCATCCTGGCCGTTGCCTTGAACACCTGCAATGCCGACGATTTCTCCGCCGCGGACGTCGAAGCTCATGCCTTTGACGGTTTCGTATCCACGCTTGTTTCTGACGTGCAGATCGTGACATGCAAATGCCACAGCCCCCACTTCCACGTCGACCTTGGGAATCTCGAGGACGACGTTGCGGCCAACCATCATGCGAGCCAGCTCCTCTTCGTTCGTGTCCTTCTTGTTCACGATACCCTGCAGTTTGCCGCGACGCAGAACCGCTATCCGGTCGGCGATCTCCATGACCTCTTTCAGCTTATGGCTGATAAACAGGATCGTCTTCCCCTCAGCCTGCAGCTTGCGCATGGTCACGAACAGGTCGACAGTCTCCTCAGGCGTCAGAACGGCTGTGGGCTCATCGAAAATGAGGATCTCGGCTCCTCTGCGCAGCACCTTGAGGATCTCGATACGCTGCTGGACACCGACGGGCAGGTCTCCCGCAACAGCCGTAGCGTCCACGACCAGCGAGACGCGCTCGGAGAGTTCTCGAACTTCGCGCACCGCCCTGCCATAGTCAAAGAAGATACCCTTGTGTGGCTCGTCGCCGATGACGATGTTCTGGGTAACGGTGAACCTTGGAATCAGCATGAATTCCTGGTGCACCATTCCCATCCGGAGCTTGATTGCGTCCTCGACCGAACGAATCTTGACTTCCTTCTCGTTGACCAGAAGGTCTCCGCCCGACGGTGTGTAGATGCCATAGATGATGTTCATCAGGGTGCTCTTGCCCGCGCCGTTTTCGCCGACGATGGCGAAGATCTCGCCCTTTTCGACCGAGAACGAGATGTTGTCGTTGGCAAGGTTCCCGGGGAACATCTTCGAGATGCTACGTACTTCCAGTGCTTTCATGGCTTCACTCCCTTGCAACGGCGGAGAGGGTTGGTACTGTACCCCCGTAGCGCCAGAATCTTCCTGTCACGGGCTGACGGCTTGCATGGCAGGAAGTTGGGACCGTCCAGGCCGGGACTGCCCTGGATCGATTGAACTATAATCGGTTCGGATGCTCCACTGAGGCGAACGGGAACGAAGGGAACGGTCATGACTACACACGCGGGCCGTTCGACGGATCTGGATGATATCCACCTTCAGGCCGGTCCCCTTGCAATGCGCCGACACGGCGACTGCGGGGACTACGATCACGGGGCCGGCAAACAGTTTTCTCATCCGTTTTTTCTCCTTTGCAGGATTGGTTGTCACGTAATCATTATATACCAAACGGCCTCAAAACAAGAAAGCGCAAAGCCCGTTACAGACTCGCGATTGGGTTGCTCCGGGGGGCTTTACACCTTTGCCCGAAGAGTGGTTCTGAGCACGTCTATGAGTTATCTCGTTTGTATCAGTCACCCTGCAGTTCCCGATTCTCTCGCTGTCCAAGATGCCAATGGTATAACCAGACCGGGGTCCCGACGAGCACAGCGACGATGTTCCTGATGAGGCTCTGGATCGCGTACGTATCTCTCAATGAGACAGGACCGGTGGTGCCCGGTTGTATGGGTGTTGTTATTGGACTTGTCGACATGAAGAACGCCCGATAGATGTCGGGGACAACGTTGATGAGGCTGAACATGGCGATGAACAACCCAATGGTGGACAGCAGATAGATGTAGAGTCTTCTGATGAGATCTCGGCGAACCTCCGGCTGTGGCGCCGCCGCGACAGCTTCGCCTGTCGCTGTCGAAGCAGTCGTGACAGGTGCAAGCGCATGCTGGCGCGTTTCCTGGATGATGTTCCAGTGGTACAGCCAGACCGGAACGCCGACTGCCACTGCGGAGGCGAACTCCAGCAGTGTGGCGAGTTCGTTCTGCATGTTGTCCGATGTGATAAGACGGAAAATGTACATGTTGAGGACGCTGGTGATTGCCCCGATAAGCCCGGTAAGAGCCATAACAATCCCGACCACGGTGACGAGATACAAGTAGATAGTGCGAACGACGTTGCGTTGTTTCATGGACACCTCCTCAGGCGCATGGTGGAGCCAATCGCTGAGGGGCTGGGCACCAGGAGATGAGCCAGAAAGCTCCAGCCGGTCCTGGCCGCCCAGTTGCATGCCTTGCGGCATCCCTCAACGACATACTAAAGAGAGACCTACCATAATGCAAGAACTGTGAGTGTGCACGTGAGAAGACTGCTCACCTTGACCGGCGTTGCGGATGTCGGTCTCACCTAACGGGGTTGGTCTCTCCCATGGTTGTGGTATGATAGATGAGATTTATCGGTCGGAACAAGGAGCAGGATGCGTCGTGATTGAACTGGAACAGAAGGACTTCGAAGAACTCGTGCTGGTCGCTCTCGTCACGCTTCCTGACCAATTCAGGACGGCGCTCAAGAATATCGACGTCGTCGTCGAGGATTTTCCTCCGATGGATGTCCTGAAGCGTACCGGAATTGCAAACGGCTATGGCCTGCTGGGGTTATACCAGGGGGTCCCGCTCAGGGACCGGGGGCCGCACTACAGTGGGACCCTGCCCGACAAGATCAGCGTGTTCAAGGTCCCTCTTGAGTCTTCGGTCGATACAGTCGACGAGCTGATGCCTCTTGTCCAGCACGTGGTCCTGCATGAGCTGGGCCACTACTTCGGCCTCAGCGACGAGGAAATGCGCGAGAGCAGAGGAGACTTGCACTAATATGAGAATTGCAGTGGGCGCGCTGCGCGCTGCTCTTCCTATGTCGTAACAGGAGAGGTATCCATGGAAATCCGAAGGGTTGCAGTGTTTGGTGCCGGTGTTATGGGAGCGGGAATTGCTCAGGACGCAGCAGCGCACGGTCTCGATGTGGTGCTCGTCGACCGTACCGAGGATGGACTGACACATGCTCGCAGAAGCATTGAGGATAGTCTCAACCTCGAAGTCCAGCGATGGGGTATCACGGGATCAGAAAAGAAGATCCTGCTTTCTCACATCAAGTTTACGTTGAATCGTAGCGATGTAGGCAGCGTCGACCTCGTCATCGAGGCTATTCCGGATGATCTTGCTGCCAAGCAGGATATGTTTGCCGAGCTTGAGGCCCAGTTTGAACAGAGGTGCCCCGGTGAGGTCACCTATGTCAGCAACACTGCTATCCTGCCCATCACTGACATCGCGCTGAAGATGGTCAACAAGGAGCGTCTCGTAGGTATGCACTTCCTCGCACCCGTTCCAGTCATCAAGCTGGTTGAGATGGTGCGAGGCGTCCATACGTCTCAGGCGACCGTCGACCGCGCGAAGGAACTGGCACGCCGCATGGGCAAGACCCCCGTCGACGTGCTCGAGAACCCAGGCTACATCACGGCGCGCCTTGTCGTGCCCCTTATCAACGAAGCCATCATGCTCTATCAGGAAGGAACGGCCAGCAAGGAGGATATCGATGTCGCCATGCGCCTTGGTTTCGGCTTCAACAAGGGCCCGTTTGCCCTCGCCGACCAGATCGGACTGGACATCGTCCTCGGGTGGTCGGAAAACCTCTTTCGCGAACTCGGTGAGACTCGGTATCGTCCACAGGCACTTGTCCGGAATCTGGCTCGACGTGGGGACTTAGGAGTAAAGACCGGCAAGGGTTTCTACAGCTATGAGACTCGTGTCGATAATGTGGAGGAGAAGATATGAAGGTTCTGGTCCTGAACTGTGGTAGCTCTTCCATCAAGTACAAGTTGTACGACGATGACCAGCAGCTGGCCGAAGGCCTGCTGGAGAAGATCGGCACCGCGCAAGCGCAGCTCAATCACACAATCGCCGGACGAAAAAAGATCGTCTCTGTCCACGAGGTCCTTGAGCACGAGGCTGGCATCGAGCTCATCCTGAAAACCCTGGTTGACCCGGAAAAAGGTGTCCTTACGAGCATTGAAGACATCCAAGCCGTCGGGCACCGCGTGGTCCATGGTGCTGAGTCGTTCTCACAATCAACACTGATTACCGCCGAGGTCGTGGCGAAGATCGAGGAATGCATCGACATCGCGCCGCTGCACAATCCGCCAAACCTGGCGGGTATTTACGCTATCACCAACCTGCTGCCAAAGGTTCCCCAGATTGCGGTCTTCGACACGGCTTTCCATCAGACAATGCCGGACAAAGCGTTCACGTATGCGATTCCATACGTTTTCTACGCCCGGAACCACATCCGCAAATACGGTTTTCACGGTACCAGTCACGGTTTTGTAGCGCACGAGGCCGCCGCAATGCTTGGAAGGCCCATCGATGAACTCAAGCTTATCACGTGTCATCTGGGCAATGGTTCTTCCATTACCGCTGTCGATCACGGCAAATCCGTTGATACGTCCATGGGGTTCACTCCTCTCGAAGGGCTGCCCATGGGGACACGCTGCGGAGACATCGATCCTGCTGTCCCCCTCTATATCATGGGGAAGGAAGAACTGAACCTTCAGCAAATCAACGCCCTGCTCAATAAGCACTCAGGCGTTCTGGGCATTTCGGGCATCAGCAATGACTTCCGCACTCTTGAGGAAGAGTCCAGCAAGGGTGACAAACGTGCGACGCTGGCACTCGAAGTATACTGCTACAAGCTCAAGAAGTACATTGGCTCGTACGTTGCGGCCATGAACGGAGCTGATGCGATCGTGTTCACGGGGGGTATAGGTGAGAACAGCGATGTCGTTCGTGAAATGGTCGCCAGGGACATGGAATTCCTGGGCGTAGAACTCGATGCTGACAAGAACCGCACCAAGAAGCGCGGCGAAGCGGCAGACATCAGCAAGTCATCCTCACGCATCAAGGTCCTGGTCATTCCAACGAACGAGGAACTGGTCATTGCGCGGGACACCCGTCGGATAGCAGCTGCAAACTAGGCACCCGCCGTCGACATATTTGCAAGAAGCCCACAGTGCTCTCGTGCTGTGGGTTTTCTCTCTATCTTGTGATTGCCTTGACAAAATCATCATGAGACGTAATGTTAATTGTCCGTGAGTTTATGTCATGATAAAAGGAGGTATCTGCTATGAAGTGGGGAAACAAAGTCACTGTGAGTGCCGTTTCGATTGCCGCTATCATCCTGTCCATTCTTGCTAATTGGAAGTGGCATTAGCCACTACTAGCCAGGAATCGGTGTCATAGCGGAACAGTAGCTTGACAACAGGGGATTGCAGGTGTCAATTGGTGTACAGGATGCGAGATCATTAGTCTCAGGTGAAGGAAACGCCTCAGTGAGAGAAAAACTTCCCCTGCAAGTTGTCTTATACATAGCATTTGTTGTCCTTGTCGCGGCAGGAACGGCAGCGCTGGGATGGTCTTTCCACAGAAACGTTGGCCAGATCAGTGTGGTGTGGTTTCTGCTGATGCTTGGTTTTGTTGTCCTTGCTGATGTCTATCCCATCGTCAGTTTCGGATATGGTGGAGCGGAGACGGAGGTTACAGTCTCGCTGGCCATTACGTTTGGCGTGGCCTGTATCTGGTCGCCTGTACCCGCTATGCTCCTGGTGGTCTTGGGAGCCATTGGCAGTGATCTGATTGGCCACAAGTCGCTGGAGAAGATAGTTTTCAATGCTAGTCACTACGCCATTACGGTGGGAGGCTCTAGCATAATGTACGGCTTGCTCAGCTCGCCTGAAGCTGGATTCCTGCAGGGGCGGAACTTGCTGGCGATTGTCGTTTGTGCCGTTTTCTACTTTGTTGCTGATGTTCTCTTATTCTCTGGTTTGTTTGCAAGCCTTACTCACCAAAGCTGGCTGCGAATACTGGCTTCATTTCTTAGGCAGAGCTGGCTTGATTCGGCTGCACTCATTCCACTCGGGATAGTTCTGGCTGCATTATTTCGAGTCAATCCCTTCGCTATACTCCTCATGCTGCCGACGTTTTTGCTTCTCTATACCGCATTGAAGCGCGAGCAGGCGCTTCACAATCAGACCGAAGCGGTTCTTGAGAAGCTGGTTGATGTCCTGGAGAGCAAGAGCCCTGAGACCGCACAACACTCGAAGCGTGTGCGGGCGTGGGTTGAAGACATGTGTGATGAACTTGGCATGGAGAGTGGCGAAGTGGACATGGTACTGCAGGCTGCTGTACTGCACGACCTGGGGAAGGTTGGGCTCGGCGAGGGTCTGCTGAGCAATCCCGGTCTCAGTGCAGAGGAGTTCCATCAGATCATGGGACACGCGTTGGCATCTGCTGACTTGCTGGAGGGGCTGACGCTGTTCCAGGGCGGACGGGACATCGTCCTGCACCACCATGAGCGATATGATGGCAATGGTTACCCGGACCATCTTGCTGGCGAGAGTATTCCTCTTGGTGCGCGTATCATTGCTGTCGCAGACTCGTTCGACGCCATGGTGAGTGCGCGGCCCTACCGGGTCAAGAGCTTCACGGTCATGGAAGCTCTGAACGCCCTGGACCACGAGCGTGGGGCACAGTTCGATCCAGAGCTCGTGGTTATATTTACGAAACTTGTTCGTGCACGCCTTGAGACAGGAGATATGACCAATTTCCCTTCCGCCGTGCAGGTCGACTCGACGGACGGGGTCAGCATCGCAGCAGGCGTTCAAGCCTAGCATGCTCATTCTGGTGGCAGCAGGCTGACCGTGTTCGTTCTTGTTGTTCTCGTGTGTGCCCTCTGCCTGAGTCTTGCCACCGGCGGACGGTTGCGTTACATCGAAAACTTCCAGCTGAAGGCTCTGCCTCTCGGAGTGGGGGCGTTTGCAGTTCAGCTGCTCATTTTTACGTCCCGTGGCGAATCGGTGCTTGGCGCGCTGCTTACGGCAGTTTATGTCCTGACCCTCCTCATGCTCCTGGCGTTTCTGCTGGTAAACCGCCGGGTATTCGGCGTGCCGATCCTTCTGGTCGGGCTCATGCTCAACGTCCTCGTCATCGGCGCAAACCGGGGGCGTATGCCGGTTGATCCGCAGGCACTTGTCGCTACTGGACAGGTCTCTCGCGCCGAGGAGCTGGTCAGGAATGGCACCGCAGCCAACGTTGTTCTCATGAGCGCCCAGACGCACCTCAATCTTCTGGGGGACTACATCGTTCTGCCATTTCTTGGCGACGTGGGCTCGGCCTACAGCGTGGGCGACCTCGTGGCTCTCGTGGGAGAAGCTGCCCTGGTGTACGGGATGGTACGGGCGGGCAGAAAGGTGCACGCAGGTTCAACTAAGGACCAGCATCCTGCAACCGGAACCTAGTCGCGGACCTTCTTCCCCGGCTGGCTGCCTGTCGGTTCAGTCACTCGTGATGTATATTCTTTCGAAAGTGATGTGTTGATACGGGAGGGGAGGTGCGCAATGCGTATCCGGGAATTGTACGATCTCATCGATACTGTGGCACCGTTTCGGCTGCAAGAGGAGTATGACAACGCAGGACTGATTGTCGGCTCGATGGACGACGATGTGCACGGAGTCCTCCTGTGTCTTGATGTTACGCACGAGACGGTTGAGGAAGCGGGCCGAGTAGGCGCCAATCTCATTCTGTCCCACCATCCCCCTATCTTCAGGGCAATCAAGAAGCTGGACCCGATCCGGCACTCGGCGCTGTTGGCAGCCATTCGTATGGACATTGCTCTGCTGGCAGCACACACGAACTTTGACGCTGCGCCGGACGGTCTCAACGCATTTGTGGCACACCGGATTGGCCTTACTGATCTGCGCATCCTTGAGCCTCACGAGTCGGAACGGTTGTACAAAGTTGTCACGTTCGTTCCTCCTGAGTTCAGAGAACAGGTCCTGGAGGCGATGTTCACTGCCGGTGCAGGACATACCGGCTCCTATTCGCGCGCATCGTTCCGAACTACTGGGACGGGTGAGTTTATGCCTGATTCTGGAGCGCATCCCTTCGTGGGTGAGGAGAATGCCATGACCAGCGTGGCGGAGGACCGGGTCGAGACGATCGTGTCCGGCCGGGATCTGGGATCTGTCCTGAATGCTCTACGTGGGTCTCACCCATACGAGGAGCCGGCTGTCGACGTCTTTGAGGAGCGTCTTCCCGGGAATCCACTTGCCGGGCTTGGACACGTGGGGAGACTGCCTCATGTCATGGGGCCGGGAGAGTTCGTCACGTTCATCAAGTTGTTCTTCGGGCTTCCGGTGTTGCCGGTGGCGGGAACTCTGCCGGAGGCCATCGAATACGTGGCCTTTTGTTCCGGATCGGGATCGTCGCTTCTCCCGGCCGCAGGCAGAGCAGGAGCCCAGGTACTCATCACGGGAGATATCACATATCACGGAGCACTTGACGTGTCTCAGGACGGAGGCTGTGTAGCCATTGTCGACCATTACAGCTCTGAGCGTTTCTTCGCGGCTGCGATGGAGAACGCGTTGCGGAGCGCGACAGGAGACAGAGAATTGCCGCCACTACACCAGTCGACCGTGGACTATCAGCCTATTAGATTCTGGTAGAAGGGATAACAAAGAAAACAGCCCGAAGCGCGATCGCGGTCCGGGCTGTTTTCGAAGGAGGGCATGTAACCGGTAACAAAGTTATCGATTACAGCGCTACTATACGGAATACCCGATCCTTGTCAATGGCAACGTTTGCATACGTTGGCGGTAGCTGTGGACAGTATGCCTGCAGACTGCATATCAGTGAGTACTCCTGCGTTGAACGCCCTCTGAATCGTGCTATTGTTTTGTCATGAAGAGAAAGGACACTGTTTCGATCGAACAATTTGGGCGCCCCACGTGGCTGGAGATCGATCTGGCCTGTGTACGGGGCAACTATCATGTCATCCGTGGGATGGTGCCGGAGAGGACCCATGTGCTGTGTGTCGTCAAGGATGATGCCTATGGACATGGCGCGGTGCACGTGGCGCGGGTCCTCCAGGAAGAAGGCGCGGACTGGTTCGCGTTTGCTACCCTAGAAGAAGCCCTTGAGCTGCGACGGGCCGGAATCAAGGGTCGCATGCTCGTGTTTGGCTATGTCCCCGCATCAGGAGTTCAGGAAGCAATCGCTCAAGGGATTGCACTCAGCATCCCCAACGACGATGTCGCACAGGAACTCGTGGAAGCAGCTTCTGGAAAGCAGCTGACGGTCCATCTCAAGGTGGATACGGGCATGGGAAGAGGCGGCGTTCTTGCCGAAGGGGCGCTGGGTGTGCTGCACAGACTGAACGGGGTGAAGGGCCTTGACGTAGAGGGGATCTATTCGCATTTTTCCTGCGCGGACTCAGACGAATCCTACTCATCCATGCAGCTGCGCAGGTTCGAGAAAGTCCTCCATCAGTCGGCTGTTGAGGGCATACGCCCTCCTATTGCTCATCTCTGCAACTCGGCCGGCATCCTGACCATGAAGGCTGCGATCCTCGAAGGAGTCCGCCCAGGGCTGTTGCTCTATGGGTGTTCGCCCATCGAGGGCGTGCCAATTGCAGGATTGCGGCCGGCAATGTCGATGAAGTCCCGGGTGACAGCATTCAAACAGGTGCCTGCCGGCTATGGCATCAGCTATGGGCGCAGTTACTTGACCTACAAGCCGACGACGGTGGGAATCCTTCCAGTCGGCTACACGGATGGGTACTCCCGCATGTTGTCCAATAAGGCCTCGGTGCTTATCCACGGCAAGCGAGCGCCGGTTATAGGACGGGTAACCATGGACCAGACAATGATCGATCTGTCGGACATCCCAGACGTGAAGGTGGGTGACGAGGCTGTGCTCATAGGTGAAGTCGGAAACCAACGCATCACCGCCGGGGACTTGGGATCACTTGCCCAGACGATCAGCTACGAGGTTCTCTCTACTGTTGGCAACCTGGTTCGCCATGTGTACCGCGACCAGCCGAAACCTGAGGCGGGATGAAGCAGGACGTCCGGTACCTTCCCGTTCAGGAAGCGCTTCGAGGGATTCTTGCGACAGTCGCTTTTCCCTGTGCCGTGCACGCTGAGCTCCTGAGCACAGAAAACCGCTGTCTCATCTTCTCTCAGAACAGCAATCTCCCGTTCGGAGCCGCGTCGATCATCAAGCTCCCGCTCCTGGTCTGCGTTGCGCAGCTGGTGAAACTGGGTGAACTGGCGTGGGACCGTCCTATTCGTCTGACAGTCCCTGCTCCTCATGGGACCGGTCTCCTCGAGCATCTGGACAGCTCTCGCCCGTGGTCTGTCCAGGATCTGTGCATCATCATGATGGGCGTGTCCGACAACATGGCCTGCAACCAGCTTATTGAGGAGATCGGCATGGAGCGTCTGAATGATGTCCTCCGTGACCTTGGTTATGAGGCGACCAATATTCGACGTCGGATGATGGACCATGAGACACTCGCTCGTGGCATCGACAACACGGTGACAGCTCTGGAGACAGCGGACATGCTGGCACAACTATATGCACACTGTCTGGTCTCGAACCCGGCAAGTGAACGTATTCTTGAATATTTGCGCATGAACCAGCTGAGAGACCTGATTGCCTGGCCGCTTCCTAGCGGTGCTGCCTTGGCCGGGAAGACAGGTGGCATGCCTGGTTCCCTGCTTGATGCAGAGCTTGTGAGCGTAGTGGACGGGTCGACGTACTCGCTGTGTGTGTTCACGTCAGGATTTGAGCGAGCCGTGCAGGCCAAGCGCCTGATAGTGCAGATATCCGAGCGGGTGTACAAGGCTGTCTCGGGCAGCCGTCTCGTGGGCTGTGTTTGACAGTGCCGTTCCGACTGAACAAGAGGTACATGATGACGCCCCGCATATGCGGGGCGTCATTGTTCGCGTGCAGTTCCGAGATCAAGCCAACGGCTTGATACGACCCGCAATCAGAGCCGAGAGGAAGCCCGCGATAACGGCAGTGACGAACTGGGGCCAGCTGAACGAGAATCTGATAAACGCCGCAGCTGCGGGTGGCAGAGCGGACAGCGTGCCGACGATCACTCCGATGGCGTAGTACAGGAACGCCATCTTCGTTGCAGCGCCGACCAAAAGGCCGAGCCAGCGCACCCAGGATTGCCTGGAGCCTTTCCGTGTGGCGAGCCAGTAGACGAGGACAAGGATAAGGTTGCCCGCCATGACAGCGGGAATCATGGTCGGGGACGGAAGATGTGCCTGCAGCCATGCCGTGACGGGTGCCGCGAGGGCGATGACGATGCCGGCCCAGAGCCCTGTCGTCTCTGTTGCAAGGAGCAGTCCAAGGTTGACGATACTGCCGACGATGAACAGGTTGACGATATTGAACGGCGGTACCGATGGGATGACGGCCCTGATGCCGAACTGAAGAGCAATGGTAAGCGCCAGTATGACAGCAGCTCTTGTAATGTATTTCGTGGTTTTCATACGTTCCTCCCTGTGTCGGGGCAGGATTGTATTCCCGACAACATTTAGTATATAGCGCGGGACGGAGGTTGTCCACAGCGGCCGAACGAGCCACGAGCGGTGAAGAGCTTCCAAGAGACTTTCCCAATGCTGGTTTCATCAGCTTAACAGGCTGTCCAGCGGCTTTCGGTATGCCTCCCGAGCTGAGGGCGGAGACGACGAGCCCAAGTCTTGGCTGGAGGGCGGCAACGCCGCAACAGTGTGACAAAGGTGCGGCCAGAGCAAGGTTGACAGCAGGAATAGACAGAGCCACGCTATCTGCTGCGTGACTCTGTGGGGCGCTGCCTGATGCGCTGGACTGGAGACACAGGGCTCTCCTGTGGAAGGCCGCCTGCGATAGACGGAGTCTCCAGTATTCGTCCGGGGCGAGCGTCAGCTAGGGAGAGTATCTTGCCATACTGCTCCTAGCTTGTCCGGCGCTCTTGCCGGGGTACCCTGGGCTGTGGATCAGCCCAGGGTAGTGTTATCGTGTGCCTGCGAAACACACGGTTTCACCTGAAACTGATGAAGCTGCACAGGAGCGTGATCTAACGGGTGAATGCGAATCAACTACTTCCACCAGTACCAATACTGGATGTTCCAGTTGCAGTAGATATTCCCCGTAGCGAAGTGGTCGTATCCCTTGAGTCCCTTGCGCACCTCATCCGGATACATTCGCTGTTCCAGGTACAGACATGGCAGGTCCTCGGCGAATATTTCCTGGATATGATGGTAGGCTTCTCTGAGAGCGGTCGGAGTTACTGCTTTCTGAGCAGCGTTCAGCCACTTGTCCATGTCAGGACTACTATAGCGGTAGTTGTTCTGACCATTCATTCCATTTGCGGGCGTAGGTATCTGGTCCGTTCGGAAGCCGAGAACAGACCCGAAGGGATCGAAGGCGCTGAAGCCAACGCCATGGAGATTGATGATGAAGGTGCCGGCGGTTGCAGCGTCGAGCATGGCGTTGAAGTCTCCTGGGTCGTGTTGAACTGTGATTCCGACCTTCTTGAGCATGGGCTCTATCAGCGTGACTTCACGCTCGCGGAAAGTAGCGCCCGCCATGTACGGGATCTTCAGGACGGCACGTTCGCCAGTCGGAAGAGTGCGCTCGGTGTGTGTGCTGTTCCACTTCCAGCCGGCGCTGTCGAGGAGTGCATTCGCCTTGTCAGGATCGTAAGTGTACTTGGCAAGGGTCGGCTCGTAGTAGACTGAAGCAGAAGCGATAGGAGACAAGACAGGGTCTGTGCCGACACTAGCCTTGATCGTGACGGTCTTGCGGTCGATGCCATAGTAGAAAGCCTGGCGCACTCTCTTGTCCTTGAACCAGTCCGACGTCAGATTCCATTCCATGATGCCGGCGTTCACTCCCTTGTTGTAGTACACGTTGAACTTGTCGCCCATGCGAGCCTGGAAATCGTGGGCGTTGTCCAGCGGAAGCGATTCGGCTGACACATCGATTTGGCCGGTCAGCAGGTTGATGAGTAGTGTGTTCGTGTTTGTGATCGCCTTCATAGTGATTGTCTCGAGAACCGGCTCACCACCAAACCATTGCTTATTGGCTGCGAATGTTATGTACTGACCATCGACCTTTGTTTCTATAACATACGGGCCGCAGTAGACGGGGTTGTTGGCGAAGTCGGATGAGTTGATGCTGGAGGGGTCTTGTTCAAACTGTGGCCCCAGGATATGCTCTGGGTAGATCGCCCACCCCGTGGGGATAAAGGCGTCCCAGTTCTTCCAGTACACGCGGCAGGTGTACGTGTCCGTCTTGACGATCTTCGTGATAAGATCCATAGGAGTTCGGCTGACCACTTGGATGGCGTCGCTCATGTAGAGTTTGTACGAGAAGATGTAGTCATCGATCGTGACGGGCTTTCCGTCCGACCAGTTCATCCCCTTGCGTAGCTGGAAGTCGGTGACGACCGAGCCATCGGCGTTGCGGATGAGGTGTCCGTTCTCCAGCGACGGTACATATGTACACATTTCGGGGAAGAGGACGCCATAGGGAGTCTGGGCAATGGGAGATGACGCCAGATAGTTAACCTCCTTCTGTGTATACGCCGAGTCCGATGTGAGAGGGAACAGGCTCTCAGGATACTCCTCATCGGCCATGACAAGCGTTTTCTTGCCTGAAGAGACTGGATTGACAGAGTTGTAGACGGCGAAAGCACACTCGCTGCGGGTGGCCGGTTCAGCTGGTCTCAAATTACGTGCACTGTCCCAGGTGAGCAACTGGACCCGTGGGCGGACGGCAATGGTCATAGCGCCGATGGCGTATTTCCCGATCTTGTCTTCATCGTTTGCGAAACAGACAGGTTCCAGTATCTTCGATGCTTCAGCGGTCTTACCGAGGACACGCGTCAAAAGAACGGCGAGATCCTGGCGCTTGATAGCCGCTTCGGGGCCGTACTTCCCGGCGCCGATACCAGACACGTAGCCGGCCTTTGCTGCTGCCTCGACAAATCCGAACGACCAGCGGGAGGCAGGAACGTCCGTGAAGGTTGGAACTATGGGCTTGTACTCATGCAGTCCCTTTGCAAGGACTACCATCTTCGCGAACTGCTCACGGGTCACGGGGCTCTCGGGACTGAACTTGGTGGATGACGTTCCGGTCACGATACTCTTGGCTGCAAGCGCATTGATCTCGTCGGCTGCCCAGTAGGTCGCTGGAACGTCGGCGAACCCTGCCGCCCGGACTGTTGAGACGGGCGTGATCACGGCGGCGCACAGCGCCAGGGCAAGTAGTACAGATAAGACTCTCTTCATGCTACATCTCCCTTTGTCATGGTTGACAAACTTGAATCTGGTAGTGTCTTCTCGCTTGTGTTCGCTTTTTCCGGTCGTGCTTTGTCTTCTCACGGATGGGCTTCGTGGCCAGTGGAGTCCATCTGTCTGGAAAGGAAGGCTGACAAAGCATCCGCGTGGCTATAGTTCGACCGCATCCAGCAGTCGCATGAACCCCGGATTCGATGTCGAGCAATAATCACAACAACCGCAGATGTGCCTGTGGAGCGCTTCCTTCCGTTGTCTGTAAGGAAGGACAACTGGTCTGGGGTAGCTATCCCTACTCAGATGACCCTTCTACACAAACAAAAACGTGGCACGGGCGAATTGGTTACAAAGGAAAAGGAGCGCATGGTGACGTGAAGGGCCGGTGTCTGCAGATATGAGCGACTGGGGCAGGTGTGGTGAACTGGTCAGATTAGCCTAGATGTCTCCTCGTGTGCTGATGTGAAGGAAAGGGTAGTGCAGGCGCATGTGATCCGCAATCATTTCGAGGTCGCCGGGCTCAAATCCTCTGGCGTGGACAAGGCTCGGGTCGAGGGTCTTGGTGGGGACGAAATTCTGGATGACGTAGCACGATCCAGGGGGCAGCATGAGGGCGATGTTGTCGATGTCGGTTTCAGTAAACAACAGAGGCAATATGGTTGTCCGGTATTCATGAACGGTATCATGCTCGGCCAGAAGTCGTATCGAGATCTCCACGAGGGCGAGGGCACACGGGTTACCCGTCACGTCACTGTATCGTGAAGCCGGGGCTTTCACATCCATAGCAACGTAGTCCAAGGAGCTTGTTTCCAGAAGGCGCCCAAGCATTTCGGGGTTGGATCCATTGGTGTCCAGCTTGACGGCATAGCCCAAAGCGCGGATGCGGTCGACGAATCCGGCCAGATCGGCATGAAGCGTCGGCTCGCCCCCAGTGATGCAGACGCCGTTGAGTCTGCCCCTTCGATGTTCGAGGAAAGCGAAGAATGTTTCCTCGGCTAGCTGTGGCGTGTTCCCCATTGTGGTGACGAGCTCAGGGTTGTGGCAGTATGGGCATGTGAAGTTGCAGCCGACCGTGAACACGGTTGTGGCCAGTCTGCCCGGGAAGTCAGCGAGCGACAGTGGTTCGTAGTGTGCCAGTTTCATGGCTCTGCTTTTCCACGAGGGGGACTCCTGGTACGACGATATGAAAACGCCGCCGGCGGTTTTGCAGGAGACCCATGTCCAGCGGCGTTTCTTGTATTGCAGTCATTGTGCTGTGTTGTGTTGGGTCTTGGCCTCGAAACATATTCTGTCGGCCCACTCCGTCAGCAGCTTTGTTCCCTTGCTACTATTGCAGTGCGAGCATGCGGGAACCACATTGTTTTTGCTGTGCTTCCCACCACGCGAAAGCGGTACTATGTGATCGAGAGTCAACTTGGCCTCCTTGCCACAATATGCACAATGGCCACCGTACTTCTCCAGAATTGCCTGCCATTCATCTGATGTCAACAAGTCGTCAATGGGTGTATTGGCGTATTTCAAGGCACGGCGCTTCTCTTGAAACACCTTGCGCGCTTCTGGATGGGCCTTGTGCCATTCTGCGTTTAGCGTCTTAGCCTTCTCATGGTTCGTCTTGTACCAATTCGCATTCTGAGCCTTCACCTGTTCTGGATGCGCCTTCGCCCATGCATTCTTCGATTCTTTAGCTTTCTCTGGATTGGCCTTGCGCCAAGCCACATTTGCTTGTCTCAGTTCCTCTGCGTGTGCCTTTCGATATGCTGCACTCTGAGCGTTCCTCTCTTCGCGATGTAAACGTGCATAGGTCACGTTGAGTTCCTTTGACTTGTCAGGATTCGCCTTTCGCCATGCCGCACTTTGTTCTCTCAATTCCTCACGATGCGCAGCAAGGTACCGCTCCTTGAGCTCTTTGGTCTTCTCTGGATGAGTCACTATGTACTTCGCTCGTGCTCGTCTCTTGACGTCTGGATATGCTTTTGCATATGCAGCATCCGCTTCTTTCTTATGGTCCCGGTGCTCCTGCCGATATGTGGCGTTTCGTTCTCGGAGCGCTTCCCGATGTTCTAGATAGTATTGGTGCCTGTACTCGCGCCTTGCCTCTTTGTGCTCTTCATCCTGGCGATCCTCGAAGTAGACGCGTTGTTTGGCAATGAGTCTTGCCTTGTTCTTCTCGTAGTAGCTGTGGCGATACTGCCTACGCTCGTCGTCGGTCACGCTGTCTTTGGCTTCTTGTCGACATTGAAGCAGGCGCGATCAAGCCACTCAGCCCTTTTCCCCTTGTTCCACTGGGAGACAGGCCTCAGATAGCCGACCACGCGACTGTAAACTTCAGTCCTTGTGCGTCTGCACGCGGGTATTGTCATTCCGTTATCCAGCAACAAGTCCCCGTTCTCCAGTTCCTTCACTCGTCACCTCCTCTCACTGAGCGAAGTATATAGTCAGAACTTCAATTGGATATAGTGACACTGCTTGTTGCTACAAACGCCGTCGTTCCCGACGGCAGCAGGATTCTGATTGCCCGTTTGTCCGCACTCATTCCCAGTGCAACGACATTGTCGCCTTTTGCAAGTACTGTCGTCGCCAATCCGCCGAGACTCTCGTCGAGGTAGACATTGACAGTCTTGGAAACAGTCACTCTGGCAAATGGCGCATACGTTGTCGATCCACACGTTATTTTGGCGTACCCGCCGTAAAGCCAGCCAGTCTTTCCCTTTGCCTGACCGAGGCCCTTCGCCTGGATCCAGCCCTGACCCAGCGCAAGTGCAGTTCGAGTCTCCGTTGGCGCGGCCACCTCGAGGACAGTGCTGCCGATTGTGATGGGTCGGTCCCGGAACATGAGTCCTGTTTCGGTCGTGACCGTCGCTCCGGGATGCTTGCCGACGGCCACAGGTGCACTGCCGCCCGTAAACTGATAGGCGAATAACGACGGGACGCCGCTCTTGACGATAAGTGTGGGTTTGCGGGCACCCTCGGTGTACTGCCATGTCTCATAGGTCAGTGGGGTCGTCTTGCCGTCTGCGCTCGTGCCCGAACCGTAGATGCCGAGTTCGTAGACCAGTGTCTTGCCATCAGTCGTCCGTGACGCGCCGCGCACGAAAGGCTGGAGAATGCTGCTTGAGCTGGGCGGCGGAGTCACGCTGGTGACCTTGCCGTCCTTGGTCTTGATGCCGAGAAATGTCCCCTTCGTGTCCTGCATGAGGCCAAAGAACGTACCGTCGGCAAGCGTGACTCCTGTCGGACCGAGAAAGGTGTGAGCAGTGTCGAAGCCGAGGCTTGAGGTACCGATAGTCCAGATGCCGCCAGGAGAGACGATGAGAGGTGTCGATCCGTCCAGGATCAATCGTGTCGTCCGATCAAACTGTTCTTTCGTCAATGGGATCTGTGTCCAGAATGAGCCATTTGTCGTGCCCTCGTAACCCACTGAGGTTACGGTCAACTGCAGCAGCCGCGGAGTCGTCGTTGACGACGCCTCGACTAGCAGGACGGCGCTCGACGAACACAGCACCTTGGGCCACATCTCCGCTTTGCCCTGGTAGATAACTAGTTCCTGTTTTGACGCGAGCTTGCGGTCGATGGCTTTGTACGAACCGTTGGCTTCGCTGGTCACGTAGACGAGCTCACCCCCGGCGGGGTGCCAGTCGAAGGTAACAATCGTGCCCAGCCTGGTCAGCTGTGTCTTGCGCCCGCTTACCCATTGCCAGAGGTCGCCCTTGTTCAGATACAGACCGACATCATTCTTCGATGGTTTTGCCGTGGTCCCCGGTGTCGTTGACGGAGTCAGATTGCGTGCAACAAGAAACACAGAGACAGCGAGAATGAGAACGGCGATGGCAAGAAAAATGAGTTTCTTCTTGGGGCGACGGAATCTTCTCATGGGGCAAATCCTCCTAACTTTCAGAACGGGTTGCAAACGGGACGTCTCCAGAGGCAGGGCCCGCAGCCATCTTCTGTGTTTCGGCGACCAGCTCTTCGTCGCACCTGGGGCAGAAAGGATGGTTGCCGGCGATGTACCCGTGTTTGGGGCATATGGAGAACGTGGGCGTAAGAGTGAAGTAGGGCAGTCGGTAGCTGTTCGTGACTGCGCGTACCAGCTGCTTGGCCTGGTCTGCGCTTTCCAGCCGTTCGCCGAGGAACAGGTGAACGACGGTACCTCCTGTGTACTTGACCTGAAGAGGATCCTGGAGATCAAGCGCTTCGAATGGGTCGGTCGTGTACGTCACGGGCAACTGCGTGGAGTTTGTGTAGTAGGGGTCAGCACCGTTCTTGACGGCCTCTTCGTTTGCCACGTGGATGGCCGGGTACAGAGCCTTGTCCTGCTTGGCCAGCACATACGTTGCCGATTCGGCGGGAGTTGCTTCAAGGTTATAGAGCTGTCCGCTTTCGTGCTGAAATTCCTTGAGCTTGCCCAGCATGAAGTCCATGATCTCGAGCGCAAGATGTTGTCCGTCGGGTTCGGCAATCGTAATGCCGGCGAAATTGAGCAGAAGTTCGTTCATGCCGTTGATACCGATCGTGTTGAAATGATTGGCCCAGTAGAACCCGTTGTGCTGCTTGACTGCATCAAGGTAGTGACGCGAATACGGGTAGAGCCCTGCCGCTGTAAGGTTCTCAATGATCTTGCGCTTGATCTCGAGTGATGTACGAGCAATGTCCATAACGTGGGACAGGCGGCCAAACAACTCGTCCTTGCTGTGAGAGAGGTAGCCGATACGCGGGAGATCGATGGTGACCACCCCAATGGAACCGGTAAGAGGGTTGGACGCAAACAGTCCACCGCCTCTCTTCCGTAATTCGCGTGCGTCGAGCCTCAAACGACAGCACATTGAGCGGGCATCGTCCGGATCCATGTCACTGTTCACGAAGTTGCTCCAGTATGGGATGCCGAATTTGGCGGTCATCTCGAAGATGGAGTCATACACAGGGTTCTGCCAGTCAAAGTCCCTGGTAATATTGTACGTGGGGATGGGGAACGAGAAGACGCGGCCCTTAGCGTCGCCGGCAAGCATAACTTCGGCGAAGGCACGGTTAAACATATCCATCTCTGGCTGAAAATCCGTGTAGGTCTCAGAAACAGGTTTCCCGCCAATGATGGCTTCTTCACCGGCCGTGGCGCCGTGCGGGCGCAGATCCAGAGTGATGTTGCTGAAGGGGGACTGGAAGCCTGACCGTGTGGGGACGTTCATGTTGAACACGAATTCCTGCACGGCCTGCTTAACTTCGTCATAGCGGAGGTGATCGTAACGGATGAAGGGCGCGAGATAGGTGTCGACCGAGCTGAATGCCTGTGCTCCGGCCGCCTCACCCTGCATGGTGAAGATGAAGTTGACCATCTGTCCCAGCGCTGAGCGGAAATGCTTGGCTGGCCTGCTTTCGACCTTGCCGTACACGCCTCCGAGTCCCATCAGGAGAAGGTCCTTAAGGTCCCAGCCCACACAATAGGCGGCCAGGTACCCCAGATCGTGCACGTACATATCGCCACCTACGTGTGCGTCGCGTACCTCCGGCGGATAGATCTCATTCAACCAGTACCGGCTTACGACGCTGGTTGCAAGGTGCATGTTGAGCCCCTGAAGAGAGTAACAGGTGTTGGAATTCTCATTGACGCGCCAATCGAGTTTCTCCAGGTATTTCTGGATTGTCTCACGGGGGTCGAGAAGCGTCTTGAGGTCGCGCAGCTTACGATGCTGCTCGCGGTAGAGGATATAGGCTTTGGCGGTCTTGTGATGGCGTGACTCCATCAGCGTCTGTTCGACGAGATCCTGGATCTGTTCGACCGTGGCGATATCGTCGGGGATCTGGGCGACGATAATACGCATCAGGCGCTCCGGTTCAGTCTCATCGAATTCCCCAGTGGCCTTGCCGGCTTTCGTGATGGCGATGCGAATTTTGGTTTGGTCGAAGGGTACTTTCTCACCTGTGCGCTTGATTACGTATCGCATGCGATCGCCCCCAAGTACTATCGATGGTCTTGACTCATGTTACGCAGGATACTTCAGACTATCACACCCCCAGCACGCATGTGACCATTCTACGATGACGGAGGAGTGCGTCAAGCATTGTGAAGATGCGGCTCAGCAGTCTGAAAGAACCAGAATACCTGTTATGAGAATGACGTCCCGCGCTGGATTGTCTACTTGATCGTGACGATGCGCGTATACGACGCCCGTTTGCCCTCTATCTCGATCTTGACGGCGGAGACAAGGCTCCTGTACGCATCGCGAGACGCGATTGCTTCCTGAGGCTGGATATCCTGATCAGAATAGCGGGCACGGTAGAAAGCTGTCACGAGAAGATCTAGAAAGGGCGCGACGGGTCCGCATCGTTCACGTGCTCTCATCACCAGTTCTTCGGGTGTTTCGCCGCGGGCGAGAGAGAGGCCCAGGCCCTGAAGGGCGGCAACTCCCATGTAGAACAGGACGATGACAGCTTCGCGCGGATTCGCAACCAGCAGGGCCTCGTCCAGCGAAGCCATCCGGCGAATGGAGGCAGCGACCTGTCTCCGTTCATGAGGGTCCGTGATACTGTGCAGGAAGCCGAAGCGAGTCTCGAATGCGGCCGTCGAGAGGATGAGGGCGACGGTCACGACGATGGTGATAAAAACAATGGAAGCGAAGGCGGCACCGACAACCTGCAGCCAGGAAGGCATGACGCGAATTGCCTCAGTAAGTGCCTGACTGGTGGCGGAGGGCTGCTGGGCGCGGGCAAGAAGGTCGACCTTCTCCAAGACGTGAAGCATGTTGATCAGGGCCTGTCCCCGAGGCAACTGCACACCAGAAGCCAAGACGAAGAGGGCAATGGCGCCACCAAAGAAGAGCAGTGGAAGCCTGAGCATGCGCAAAACATTGGAGATCGGACTTCGAGTCAGCAACATGAGAACGATCAGCCCGACAACCAGCGTCATGAGCGCACCCACAAGGGGCACAGCCCAAGTCACAAGCGTGCGTTCGAAAACACGTGACCACAGTTGCAGCATGGGGGCTACGTAACGGACCGGCTTCCTGCCCGATTCCTGGCCAGTCTTGACTTGGGCGGGTGTCTGGTCTGGTAGGGGCTGAGGGACGTCCGGAAGCAGAATGTGCTGGACGAACGTTGCCAAGGGGCCTTGGATAGGAGATCGGCTGACGGGAGAAGCGCCGGCAATGACGACAAGCAGGACGAGACTGACCAATATGGGGAGAAGCGGACGGAGGCCGCCGGCATGAGGTGCGTCGTAGCGGCTGGCAAGCAGGCCGATTGCGGCCAGGAGCGCCAAGCCCGCCGGTGCGATCCAGGGGGATCCTTGGCCGGTCAGTGCCGCGGCGACGGCCAGCCATACGACAAGTGAAGCTGTCTGCCGCGGGAAGCTACGGGACGTAACCAGCGCGCACGTTGCGGCTGTCAGACCGGCGAAGACGATTGCCAGCGCGATGGAGGCGAAAATCGTCTCGAAACGGAGTGAGCGAAACGTGAGAGCCAGGAGGATGGCCAGTTCGCCGGTTGCCGCTCCCCAGGCGAGCCAGGTCGGCCAGATGCGCCGGGAGAGCACTGCAAAGGCGAGAGCCACGCATGGCAGTGCCGCCCACCAAAAGGGGACTGCGGTGTGGGTGAACCACCACGCGAGCACACCGGCCAATGCTGTGGTGGCGAATCGTTCTGGCAGGTGCTGCAGGTTCAGCCGGGTCTCGCCCATGTCAGATCCCCGACAGGACGCCGAGCGTGTCGTTGAGTCCGATGATGGAAAGGTCGACACCTGCATCGCGCAGGACCTTCTGGGCTGATCGTAGACGCTTGATCTGCTCGTAGTCCTGCATGAAATAGGGAGTCTCATGCTCGCCGTAGAGTCGGAAGCTTCCCTGCGGGAACAGGGCAATGGACAGCCTGGAGAATTGTGCACGCATCCGGAGCAGTGTCCCGATCTCAGTCTCGGTCATTTCCTGTTGGACGAGGAAGAGCTGCGAACGCGGAGGGATGGCAAACCTGCGAGTCTGGAGGTAGTCCAGGAAGACGGCATTGGCCGGATCAGGCTCGATGACAGACTGCGCACGCGCGAGCAGGGACAGGCACTTGACGAGATGAGCACTGCCGGTTCCATAGCCGCTGTTCAACTGTTTCCGCCCCAGGACTATCAGCCCGAAGGGCAGGTGGGTGTCCGCGGCGTAGTTCGCGATGGAGCCTGCAACGGTGCACATGTAGTCTTCGAATGCGTCAGTGTCGAAGATCGGCGTGTGGCGCAGTGTCAGGTTGAGCAGGATGACAACCGTCTTCGAGGCGCTGGGGCTGAAGTCTTTCGCATAGAGCGTTCCAGTATGTGCGGTCACTTTCCAGTGGATACGGTTCATCGGTTCTCCGTCATATGGGTGAGTGCCCGTGAGCTGGCTCGTGTCGACGTTTGGAGCGTAGCGGACGCGCTGTCCGTCGAGTGGAGACGTAAGAGCGATGCGCAGTCGGGGGAACGAGAGCAGCCGGGGAAAGACCGTAACGCGCTGTGGACTGGAAAACATGCGAGAAAGTGAGAATACCCCGATAGGGTCCTGGACGGTCAGGATTATGTCGCCCACCTGATATTCCCCGCGTCGATTAGCCTCGAAGAAGACCATCAATCCAAGATGAGTGTGGCGCTCATGTTTCTTGACCAGATAGGGTGGCAGACACAGTGCTATGTCATAGCATAGTGGGCTCCGAGTCCCTGCGCCGACCAGATTGACACTGGCCATGTCCGGCTTGCCCATCATCACTAGTTGGCGTTTGACGAGGACTGAGACACTGAGCTCGTCGATCGAACGCATCATGAAAACGGGCATCACGACGCTGTACAAAATCGCAGCGCATGCAGCGAAGAATAGTGCATGACTACCAAAAATAAGCCACAGCACAACCAGCCCGGCCCCAAGAGTCAGGCCGCGCGAGGCGGTACGGAAGCACCCCTCGCATTGAGCCAACATGCTCGGGGGGAGGTACCGCTTCATTGCTTGCTGTAGTCGGCTAACTTGGGAATGGGGACGTTTTTGAGGGTATTGGTCACGACCTCGTTGGTCGTAACGCCTCGGAGACGAGCTTCAGCTTGCAGGATGATCCGGTGTCCCGAGATGAATGGGAAAACCAGCTTGATGTCATCCGGGATGACAAAGTCGCGATTCTGGAGATATGCATACGCCTTGCTGAGACGCATGAGATCGATGCTGCCACGAGGGGACAGTCCAAGGTAGACTGTATCGTCGTGCCGTGTGGCATCGACCAGGGAGACGACGTAGGTGATAAGTTCCGGCGCGATGAAAATGTGCTCGACCTCTTTCTGCATCGTCGTCAGGTCGTCGCGAGAGATGATACGAACGTCGTCGCTGATGACCTTGACCCGGGCATAGAAACCGGTTACGATCTCCTCTTCCTTGTCCTTGCTCGGGTAACCAATCGTCAGCCGGGTCATGAAGCGGTCCAACTGGGCCTCGGGCAATGGGAAGGTGCCCTCGTACTCGATGGGGTTCATGGTCGCCATGACCACAAACGGGCGGTCCAGCTTGACGATGGTCCCGTCGATGGTGACCTGATACTCGGCCATGGCTTCGAGAAGCGCGGACTGCGTTTTGGGAGTGCCGCGATTGATCTCGTCTGCCAACAGAAGGTTGGTGAAGATCGGGCCCCGTTTTAGCCGGAATTCCTGCGTTTTCTGATCATAGACCGAGACGCCCGAGATATCCGACGGCAAGAGGTCCGGGGTAAACTGGATACGCTTGAACTGCAGCCCAAGTGAGCGGGAGATGAGGTTAGCGAGTGTTGTCTTGCCCAGACCAGGGACGTCCTCGAGGAAGATGTGCCCGCCGGCGAGCAACGTTGCAAAGGCCACGTCGACGACCGTATTCTTGCCAACGAAATACTGTTCGACGTAGGATATGGCTTTGTTCAGGTTTTCATTCATCATCTGCTCCTTCTGTAGTCTGGTGTCTTTTCCATTGTAGGCCATTCAGCTCGAAATCAACGGCCCCGCACTGGTCGTCGTGATGCGCGGGCTTCGTTCCGTATACTGCGGACACATTCCTGCAGGTCTTTCAGTGCGGCTTTGGCCGCAAGGACGTCTTCCCCGGTAACACCGGGACGGCTGTACCGCGCTTTGCCAAAGAGCGTTGCGAGTTGACTCATTGCGCCTGCGCAGGCAGGGGCTTCGACGGACACGCGCTGTGCGAACTCGCCAGCGGTTTCTCCCCGTCGCAGACGCAGCCCAATGGTCCCAACCGCCTCGACGCCCATCGCAAACAGCGCCGTGATGCTGGTCACGGGGTCTTGCATCAAGGTACTCTCGTTCAGCGAAACCAGCCGACGTATGGCCCGGATGACCTTCTTGCGCTCCGACTGGTCGAGCATCGAGAGCAGGACCTCGTGACGGAACTCGAAGATCATGTCGCGGATGCTGGCGACAATCGACACGAGAAGGAGACTGGCTCCAATCCAGTACACGACAGCGACGATGGTCTCGAGCGTAGCCTTCATCTCGTCGTTCTTGGAAGGCAGGACGTTGTGCTCCCGGAGCGCCTCGACGATGTCATTGTAATCATCGCCCGAGATACGCCCTACTTGGGCGATGCCGTTCGCAATCTGCCCTGTCTTGGCTCCCGTGTAGACGATCGCAAAGATCAGAGCAGTCACGACGATTGCAACAGGGAAGATCAAAACACGCATGGTCTTTCCCCAAGTGTTGTGAAGGATCGAAACGGAGACAATGGCTGCAGCGATCAGCACCGCGACCATGATGGCCAGTGGGAGATACATGAAGCCGAAGAGTTCCCAGAAGTGTTCCTCCATGACGCGCCTCAGCGTAAGGGCGGGCAGGTTAACAGGCAGTCCACCGGATCCCGCGGGCTTCGGCGTAGAGGCAGGCGTCCCAGGAAGCAGCCACACGGCAGCTTTGGGCAGGGTAGGTGCCTGCACGATGGGGGAAGCAACGGCAGCCACAAAGACGACCAGGAGGATGATGAATCCAGGCAGAAGTCGTCTAGCTGCTCGTGGGTCGGAAGCGGTGACCGCCGAAAGCATCGACGCGGCCAGCATGATGGCCAGCACGACGCTGGCCACTAAGGGATCCGTATTGCCAAGGACAGCGTAGCAGCAGGCAATGATACTGATGCGCAGAAAATGCGCGGGTGACTCGGCGGCCAGCGTCAGGTTGCCGACGAACCAGAAGTAAAGCTCGAACAGCACGGTGAGCAGGAGAACGGCGAGGAACTCCTGCAGGGTGTGCCGGTCGGCGGTTAGTGCCAGATAGACGATGATGAGACACGTCTCGAGACCATGATAGAGTCGGAAGAGTTTCTGGTTGCGGTGTGGCAAAGCGATATTCAGCAAAACAAGTGCTGCGACGCCAAACCACCAGGGGACTGCAAGACGGGCAATCCAGAATGCGAGAAAACAGGCAGTATTGGCGATAATCAACCGGGCAATGCGTGTCGTGTCCATGATGGTCTCCTCAGCCAGTGGCGAGCGTCGTGATCGGGTCGTTTAATCCGACAATGGTCAGTTCGATACCGTTCTCCTTAAGCACGTGCTGCAGAGACCTCAGGCGGAGCAGTCTCAACGTATCTTTCAGGTAGTATGGTGCCTGGTGCTCGCCCGGCAGGAGGAACGTGCCCTCCGGGAACAGGACAATGGTGATACGCGCGAAGTGCTCGCGCTGCTTCAGGAGGTGCACGACCTCTGTCTCGTCCATCTCGTGTGCGAGGAGCACCAGTTGTGACTGTGCAGGGATCACGCGTGCGTTCTTGTTAAGCCAGTCGAGCACATTGCCCGCGTCATCCGTCTGTATGGCCTGGGCTCTGGCTACTGTCGTAAGGCAGGAGAGAAGATGCAGGCCGCCACGACCGACGCCTGTCCACTCTGTGTGCAACCCGATTGCCACGAGGCCAAAAGGCAGTTTGCGGTCATGAACGTAGTGCAGGATGCTCGCAGCAGTCGTCGACAGAGTGTCGTCCAGTGCTTCCAGCGTGAAGCCTGTGTCTCGGTGGACAGTGTAGTTTACTAACAGGATGATGGTCTGTGACGCTGAAGGAGTGAAATCCTTGACGACGAGCGTTCCCGTGTGCGCGCTCATCTTCCAGTGAATACGATTCATCGGCTCCCCGTCATAGGGGTGAGTTCCCGTAAGCTGGCTGGTGTCGACGTTGGGAGCGTAGCGGACACGCTGCCCGTCGAGAGGGGACGTGAGCGCGATGTGCATCGTTGCGAGGGAGATTGGACGCGGGACGACCGTCAAGGTCAACTGGGAGGAAACCGTGTGCTGGATGCAGAAGATGCGCAGTGGATCCCTAAGTGAGATGCGAGCCGAGCCCACGGTGTACTGCCCTTTGCGCGTAGTGTCGAAGAACACGGTCGCGCCATCGTCGCCGTGTCTGCTGTGGCGCTGGATCACGTAGGGCGGAAGGAGCGGTTCAACAGACAGCAGCAGCGGTCCTGTGACCCTGTACCCGGAGGCAATGTAGGTCAGCATGTTTGGTTGACGTACGGTCGCGACACTGTGGCGAAGGATGGCTGCAACCGTGAGCCGTTGGTGTTGGGCGGTGAGCATACCGCACAGAAGGACCGTGTAGGACAGCGCCGCGAGCCCGACGACGAGGAAGGAAGCGCTACGAAGGAGAAGGGCGACGACAAGCATGAGCAGCGACACGAGCAGGCCGGTTCCTGCAGTCCTGAAGAACATGTAAAAACCAGTGGAGCGTACCGACGTGCTGTGACGCTCCTCTGGCGGTGCCTTCATCTGACGAATTTCTGCTGTCTCCATCTCGCCTCACTCACTACATCGGGAAGGTCACCGATGCGTTACAAGCGGTCGGGTTACTGGGAGACGGACAATGCTCCCTCGGTTCTGATACGTGGGTGCTGAGCCTCGGCCTTTAGCATCTCCAGCAGCTTCTGGTAGACGGCTTTGGCCAGCCTCACCTGATCGTGGGTTACGTCGACCTTCGAGTAGCGCGCGATGTAGAACAGTCGTCCCAGAACATCGACCTGCTCGGCCAAGTCAGGATACCACAGAGCAACGCGAGCAGTCAGTTCTGTGGGCGTTTCTCCGCGTACCATAGCAAGATCGAGTGGGTACAAGGCGTTGGCAGCCATGTAGAACATCGCGATGACTGTCCCGCGTGGGTCGCGTAGCAGCTCTTCGTCGTCCAAGCTGTGGATCCTCTTGATGGTTCGTTCGATAACGATGCGATCACGTCTGCGCCCAATGCCTTCGAGGCGGTCCCACTGTGTTGCGAACGCCTGCCGGACACAGGTGGCGCCGCAGGTGAGCACTGTCAGGATCGACAGGTTGCGCAGAACGAGCTGCAACGCTATGACGGCGGGAGATGGGAAGAGGCTGACCTTCAACCTGAGTGCCAGGAACATGTGCCACGTACGCGGCACCAGAAGTTTCCCATTGACGATCCAGGGCGAAGAAGGGCCAAACATCAACGTGTTCAGAGCCTTGCTGTGCATGCTTATGAGAGCGACGAAGATGCAGTTCATACCGAGCAACAGGAGAAGGGCAGGCACAAGCCTCCGCAGAGACTTGCCCGGTCCCTGTTGGAGGACAGCTCCGAGGAATATCCACGCAAGCAAGATCATGAGTGAAGCTGCCAGCAGGGAGAGGGCAAGAACGTGGAACTCTTCAGCAAGTGCTGTCCGCATCAGCCAGGAGCCGAGGAGGCTTGTCGCGGTAGTCGGCCAGGGTTTCCACCAATTGGTAGTGTGGCGTACTGTGACGAAGTTCACGGCGGTAGGATGGCCAAACAGGAAGTCCTGCAGACTCTGGGCAGTCGATGCGCTGAACGGGCCTGTCTCGACCGGGAGGGACGTCGCCAGGACGGTGACCGTGATCAGGATGACGGCAACCGGTACGAGCCGCTGCAGCAACCTCGGCCGATCCTCGTCTGTTCCCGCGAGTAGCAGGGCCAGCACGACGAGAAGTGACAGCACGGCGAGCGAGACGGCGGCGCCTGCGACGTCCAGCGTGACCAGTAGTGCAAGCCATACGATGTTGCCAAGATAGACCGGTTCGCCGGGAATCTTCAGCCTGGTGAGAACGATGCCAACGTAGAAGAGCATCGGCACGAGGAGGAAGAAAAACTCCCGGTAGCGCGCTGCATAGTCGACGGCCAAGCGCTGACTGTTCGTGGCCAGGATGCTCACCAGGGCGACGATGATAATAGCTTCCCATGTCAACCGGTGCCGCCTCAGCCATGGTCCTGCCACTACAACAGCCAGTGCGGGCAGCACGATCCACAGCGGGATAGTGGCGCGTGCCGTCCAGAAGACCAGGAGTGTCGCTACCATCATGAAGGAGACATGCAGCAATGATTTCTCGTGGTTCATGATCAGGCACCTCCGAGAGCAGCGAGAGTATCGTTGAGGCCGATGATGGACAGGTCCACGCTGGCATCTCTCAGGATCTTCTGCGTCTTCTTGAGACGTGCAATTTGCTCGATATCGGGCATGAAGTACGGGACCGCCCGCTCACCATACAGCAGGAAGCTTCCGTACGGGAATAGACAGATCGAAATGCGTGAGAATTGAGCCTGCATGCGAAGCAGCGCCCCGATCTCTTCCTCCTTCAGCTCGTGCTGGATGAGAAACAGTTGTGAGCGGGCGGGGATGTGGAGCCGTTCCCGTTTGAGGTAGTCGAGGAATACCGTGCTCGTCGGTTCCCGATCCATACGGGCTCGCGCGTGTGCAAGGAAGCGATAACAGGCAAACAGATGAGTCGCATCCTTCGTGAAGCCACTGGAAGAGAGCGTCTCCTCGCCCAGAACGGTCAGCCCGAAAGGCAGCTTGTGATCGTAGGCATACTGGAGGACACTGGCACCCACCATGGTCATGTAGTCTTCGAAAGTCTCTATAGTGAAGCTGGGCTCGCGCCGAAGCGTCAGGTTGAGCAGGACGACAACGGTCTTCGAGGCGGACGGGGCAAATTCCTTCACCATGAGCTCACCCCTGTGAGCGCTCATCTTCCAGTGAATTCGGTTCATGGGGTCGCTTTCGTAGGGTCGCACTCCTGCGAGTTGAGAGACATCATAGTTGGGGGCAAACTTGACGCGCTGACCGTCAAGGGGAGAGGTCAGTGAAATGCGCAGTTTCTCGAGAGGGAGGACAGTAGGGAACACGGTAAGTCTCTCGTCTGCCATCAGACGTCTGCTGATGCGGAACAGGCGAAGAGGGTCGGTCACTGTCAGGATACCCTCTCCCAGGTCATACACGCCTCGACGATTGACGTGGAACTGCAGGACGTACGTCCGGTCGTGCCAGGAGGAGTTTTCGCGGATGATGTATTCAGGGACAAGCGGCTGGAGCCGAACAGAGAGAGGGGAACGCGCGGGTATGCCCTTAAGCGAAATTGTCAGCGTATCCTGTGACTTCATCTGTACAACTGCCTGTCGCAGACGCTTAACAACACTGATTCGGTCGCTCGTCCCCAGGACCAGCGGGACCATGATCGCCGTATAGGTGGTGATAAACGTCGCAAGGTAGAACAGAGGCCTGGTGCCGAGGACAAGCCATGACACCACTGCGAGTAAGGATATGATGATTGCGCGCGTCCCGACGCGGAGAATTCGCCTCATGCCGCCCTCATGATCCCACGTCCTGTCTTATACGGTATGCCACATGCCTCATGCCAAGACCACCTCGTTACCAGTTAGTCATCTATTACAGACTATGGACATTGTATGGCGAAAGGGCTGATTTGCAATGCTGGAGCGGGGCAAGGGCGTCCCCCAGTGTTGTTTTTGCGAGGTTACGACCTTGGCTGGTTGTTGCGAGTTGTTTTTTCTGGTAGACTGCATGAGCGGATCTGCGGAGGTGAACGACATATGATACAAGTTGTCATGGACACGACGACAGGCATGACCAGACAGGAGTTCGACCAGTCCGGCATAACGATGGTCCCCCTCTACGTTCGCGACGGTGACAGGCTCTACCGGGAACAGGTGGATATCTTTCCCGATGAGTTCTACCAACGGGAAAGGACGGGTCGCATGTATGAGACCGCTCAGACGAATCCTGCAGACCTGGTTTCCATATTCAAGCCCATCGTGGAGGCAGGCGACGAAGTCGTATGTGTGCTTATCTCAAGCGCCATCTCAGGCTCCGTGAATGCAGCGCATGTTGCTGCCCAGATGCTCGGGGCCGAAGACAGGATCACGATCGTCGACTCCCTGGAATCCGGCTACGGTGAGGCATACCTTGGTCACTCGGCAAAGAAGATGGCCGATGCCGGCGAGAATCGTGTGGAAATCGTTCGGGCTCTTGCCGACATTCGCAACCGGACACGCACGTACTTCATCATGGAATCCCTCAAGTGGCTGTTCCATGGCGGCCGCCTCACAGGGGCGCAGTACTTCGTTGGATCCGTGATCAAGCTGAACCCGATTGTCTGGTTCGACGAGGAGGGACGCATGACGTCCTACGATAAGACACGAACCATCAAGGTGGCCAAGAACCACATGCGCCAGCTTGTCGCAGAGTGTGGTAAGAACGGGGTCGAAGCTGCGACCTTGCATTGGCCGGACAATCTGGATGAGGCTCAGGGGTTTCACGCCGAGATGGAGGAAATTCTCCAGGCCCCAGTGTCATATACGAAGCTATCGTGTGTACTGGGCGTACACACGGGCCCTGACCTTCTTGGACCCTGTGTCATCATGAAGGCATAACCCGGGCATCTGGTCGAATCAGCCACGACGCCGATCCTTCTGCCGTCGTGCAGCACGATGGGCACATTCGTAAGTGACACCGGAAGATGGTGACAGGCGGCCCGAAAAAAGGCCCCGGAAAGGAGTAAAATGATCAAAGTCGTCATGGACTCGACGTGTGGTATGACTATCGAGGACTTTGAGAAAGCAGGAATTGTCATGGCGCCTCTCTACGTTCGTGAAGGAGAGACTCTCTATCGTGACGGCGTCGATATCAAGCCAGCTGAGTTCTACAAGAAGGAACGGGAGGGCGTCATCTTCGAGAGCGTGCAGACCAATCCCGACGACCTGGTGCGCATCTTTGGGCCGATCGTGGAGGCTGGAGACGAAATCGTCTGCGTCATGATATCAGGAGCTATTTCGGGGTCCGTCAATGCGGCGCACGTTGCCGCTCAGACCCTGGAGGCCGAGGATCGAATTTCCATCGTGGACTCTCGCCAAAGTGGCTATTGCCAACTTACGATGGGCAGGCTAGCCAAGAGCATGGCAGATGAGGGCAAGAGCCGCGTTCAGATCGTCGAAGCCCTGGGCGAGCTGCGGGACCGCACATGGGTCTACTTCATCATGGAATCGCTCCACTGGCTGTACAAAGGCGGCCGCCTCACAGGGGCGCAGGCCCTCATCGGGACGATCATCCAGCTCAAACCTATTGTCTGGTTCGATGACCTTGGCCGCATGGTGACACACGACAAGATCCGCACAGTCAAAGCGGGCAAGGAGCGGCTCAAGGAGCTGGTCCTGGAAATGGCCTCATACGGCGTGGAGTCTGCAGGACTACACTGGGCAGACAACTGGGATGAAGCCAAGGAGTTCGGAGACTGGATGGAATCGGTACTCCACGTACCGGTCGAGTACAACAGGGTCTCCTGCGTCGTCGGCTGTCACGTCGGGCCGACGGTTCTGGGTCCCGTCGTCGTCATGGAGGAGAAGCCAAAGGCGAAGAATCACGTAGACTGAGAAGGACGCCCAGAAGGACAACGGCTCCCCCGGCCAGCTGCATCATTGTCACTGTTTCGTGCAGCACGACCCAGGAGGTCAGCACACCGAAGACCGGGATAAGGTTGAGGATGCTGACTGCCTGGGTCGATGCCATTCTGGCGACGCCATAGTTGTATAGAGAGTATCCTCCGACCGAGCAGAAGACCGCTAGGTAGATGACTGCCCAGACGGCTGAGGCGGGGATCGGCAAGACCGGCCGCTCGAGCGCCCCTGCCAGAGGAAGCAGGACGACACTGCCGAACAGCATCTGAAACATCGCAGTCCTGGCGGCGGAGCTGTTTGTGGACAGGTTCTTGATCAGGATGCTGTAGAATGCCCAGCAGATACCTGAGAGGATGATGAGTCCATCGCCAAGCAGACGCTTCTCTCCCAGTGCACCTTGCAGTGAACGCGGATCGACGATGAGGACGACGCCGACGACGGACAGCGCAATACCCAGGACAGTGGCATGAGAGAACTTCTTGTGATATACCAGACGCTCCACGAGGAGCGACAGCACGGGAAAGACGCCCATCATGAGCGAAATCTCGGAGGCTGTCGACAAGGCAAGTCCAACGTTCTCGAAGATATGGTTCAGCGCGTAGCCCAGGATTCCCCCCAGAACCATAGCGCCGAATGCCCGGCGGTCGAGGCGGAAGTCTTCGTGACGAATGAGCAGCCAGAGGAGCAGGATGGCGCTTGCAAGCACAAAGCGTATCAACGCGAGCGAGAATGGGGGGATGGAGCGCAGAGCAAATTTGGAGACGGCAAAAGACGTTCCCCATACGAACGCCGATCCAACAACAGATGCTATGTTGGCAGTTCGGCTTGTTCGCATGATTGTATGATGGTACCTCTCCCGGCAACTCTTGTCAAAGAGGAGAACACCGTGCCGGGCTGGTCGGGGAGCAAACGAACAAAGCCCCGACGGTTCGTGTCTGGGGCCTCGTAGTTTCGGGAAGTCAGTTGTAGGATATCGTCGCTACTGGTCCCGGTCCTGCAGTTTGTAATCCCGGATCTTGTTGAACAGCGATTTCCGGGAAATGCCGAGAATCTGGGCAGCCTTAGTCTTGTTGCCGCCGGATTCGCGCAACGCCTTGCGGATCATGTCGATCTCCATCTGCTGGATCGCTTCTGACAAACGAAGCCCACCGTTCCCGTCTGCGGTGACAGGCTGTAGCTGCGCCGGCTGACTCTCAGGAGCCGAAGACTCGTCGTGTCGGTGCAGAATGGGTTGAGAGCAAAGGTCCACTGTTTCGGGAAGAAGCACGTGTGCCTGGGAAATGATGATTGCCCGGGCGATGACATTTTCCAGCTCCCTGACATTTCCCGGCCAATCGTATGCGTTGAGACGCTCCAAGGTTTGGTCCGCAATCTCGGTGACATCGCGTCCGTACTTGGCGGCGTACTTCCTGAGGAAGTGGCGAGCCAACAGCACAGTGTCGTCGCGCCGGTCACGCAGCGGCGGAAGCCGCAACGTGATGACATTGAGTCGGTAAAACAGGTCCTCGCGGAACTTGCGTTCAGAGACCAGTCTGGTCAAGTCCTGGTTGGTGGCTGCGATGACGCGGGCCGACGACGTCAGGTGTTCTCTACCGCCGACGCGTTCGAAACCTCCATCCTGCAAGATTCGCAGGAGTTTGGCCTGAAGTGGCAGTGACATGTCGCCAATCTCGTCGAGGAAGATGGTGCCACTGGATGCCTGCTCGAACTTGCCGATGTGCGTAGCGAAGGCATCAGTGAAAGCTCCCTTCTCGTGACCGAACAGCTCGCTCTCGAGAAGATTCTCCGGGATGGCAGCGCAGTTGACGACAACGAACGCACGATCCTTTCGATGGCTGTTATTGTGAACAGCCTTGGCGACCAGCTCCTTCCCTGTACCTGATTCACCAAGAATGAGAACAGTCGCGTCCGAGCTGGCAACCTTGCCGATCTGCTTGTAGACTTCCTGCATAAGCGGGCTCTGGCCGACCAGCTCGTCGCTGTTGATGATGGGAAGGTCCTCGGGGCGGGTCCGTCCTGAGAGGCATGACAGCTCGCGAAGCTCAAGAGCCCTCTTCACCTTGATCTTGACCTCATCGATGTCGAACGGTTTGGTCAGATAGTCATAAGCACCAGACTTCATAGCGGAAATGGCGACATCCGACGAGCCGAACGCAGTCAGGAAAATAACAGGGAGATCGGGCTTGGATTCCTTGATCTTGAGAAAGGCATCCATACCACTCATGACGGGCATCTTGACGTCCATCAGGACTGTATCCGGGTTCATGGCTCTGACCTTCTCGACGGCTTCCTGGCCGTTTTTGGCTACGCCCACGCGATAGCCCTCGTCCTCAAGAGATTCGCGGAGCAGTTCGCGTATGTTTTCCTCGTCATCCACGACCAGAATGAGCTTGCTTTGAGTTTTCATAGGCAATTTTCTAGTTTACCGGTTTCGAAGTCCGAGTCAAACAGCAGGATTGATGATTCGCTGCATGTTGACAGTGAACGTGGTGCCTTCTCCCTCCGTGCTCTGATAGGTGATAACGCCATTGTGAAAGGACGCGATTTTCTGGGAAATGGGAAGGCCAAGACCCGTCCCATGTTCCTTGGTCGTGAAGAACGGGGTAAACATCTTGGGTCTGTCCTCATTCCTGATACCAGTACCGACATCGCGTATGTCAACGATGACACGATCCGCCTCGGCTCTTGCAGTAACTGTGACGGTTCCACCACTCTTGTCCTGCATCGACTGTATGGCGTTCTGCAGAAGGTTCATGAACATCTGCTCGGTCTGGCGTGCATCCCACGTGACCATAACCTGCGGCACCCGGAGGTCGAGCGTCGCGTGGCCGTCCTTGAACTGTTGCGCCATGAGCTCTCCCATCGATTCGAAGAACCCACGCAAGTCAAATTCGACCGGCTGAGGCGGCGCAGGCCGCCCGAAGGTGAGGAGATCCTTGACCAGCGCTTCGAGACGGTCGGCTTCGTTGGAAATGGGGATGATATACTTGGCTTCGGGACGCCCTTGCAGCTTCTTCTCCAGAAGACCTGCATATCCCTTGATGCTCGTGAGTGGGTTGCGTACTTCGTGGGCGATGCCGGTCGTAAAAATACCGAGGGTCTTGAGAGCCTCGGTCTGCTTCGCTTCTTCGATGCTCCGCTTGAGTGAGTGTGCCAGGTCGGCGACAGCGCGCGAGATCTCTCCCAGTTCCCCTCCACCGCGCGGTATGCGCGTGTCCAAATTGGTCTTGAGCCGAACGACGCTGCGGCGCAGGGACAGCAGCCGAATCAGGAAGAAGGTCAACAGGATGATTGTCGCTGCCCCGCTCAGTGCTATAGAGACAGTCGAAGCCTTGAAGGCCTCGAAACGGACCTGTTGCAGCGGAGCGAGGACCTGGGGCATGTCCTTGTCGATAACCAGATAGCCGACAGTTCGTGTGCCTGCTTTTAAGGGAAGAGCGACGGTCAGCTTGGGTAGCGGGTTGCGCGACTCGTCGGTCAGGTAGACGAGGCTTGGTGTGAAGAGGTTGATCTGGTATCCGATGCTGACACGGGGGAAGTTGCCCTTGAACACGTTAATGTAGTCAGAATAAGGCTTGGAGAGGAAGACGCTCACCAACTCATTCTGCTTGTTTTGGCTCAGCGTGTCGAACTTGTAGCTGCTGGACAGTTCGCGGTAGATGCGGTTCCAGCGCTCGACAGCCTGCGATCCTATCGCCTGGAGGGTCTCGCTTTCCTTGATGACGAGCTCGTCCTGGAATTCAGCAATGAGGCGGTTGCTCAGAATTGCCATGGAAACGCCCACAATGAGCAGGGCAGTCACGATGATCTGGAAGGTCAACGACTTGAAAACTCGGCCCAATTGGTCCTCCCGTGATGAAGCAAGACTAGATGGATACTCGCTTCAGCAGTTCCACAAGCTCTGGCTTGAGAAGGTTGCGCCGGGTGACTGCTTCGAGTGTCTCCTGAAGGACAATATGTCCGTCGCGTGTTCCTGCGACGACATTCGAGCGACCTTCGCTGAGAGCGACAACTGCCGCTTCCCCCGACGTGCTGGCTAGGATACGGTCGAAGCGTGTGGGACTCCCCCCTCGCTGGACGTAGCCAAGGACGGTCGCCCTGCACTCCACCGGCAAGTTGGCATCGATGTAGTGGGACAGCTCCTCTGCATGCCCTGTGCCTTCTGCCATAACGATGATGTGGTGTTTCTTCTGCGCCTTGACGTCGTCGTGCAGGCGTGTGATGAGTTTGGGGATGCTGAAAGGCAATTCCGGGGTCAGAACGATGTCGGCTCCCGTCGCGAGAGCGGCTTCGAGTGCAATGGAGCCATTGTCCCTGCCCATAACCTCGACGACAAACACGCGGTCGTGAGACTCCGCCACGTCACGGATACGGTCGATGGCGTCAATGGCGATGTTGACGGCCGTGTCAAACCCAATGGTGTAGTCAAACCCATACAGGTCGTTGTCGATGGTCGACGCGACCCCGACGACGGAAACGCCCAACTTGCCGAGCAGGTAACCACCAGTCTGCGAGCCGTTTCCCCCGATGATGACCAGGCCATCCAGCTGGTTTTGCTGAACGACGAGCGCTGCCTGCTTGCGGCCTTCCTCAGTGCGGAACAGCTCACTGCGAGCACTCTTCAGCATCGTGCCTCCGAGCTCCAGGATGCCCGAGACGCTGCGTGCGTTGAGTTCTATCCAGGTGTTGGATACCAGTCCGTCGAAGCCGCGCTCGAACCCGACCGCCTCGACTCTCATGGACGCAGCCGTACGGACAACGGCGCGGATAGCAGCGTTCATGCCGCTGGCGTCGCCGCCGCTCGTCAGAAGTCCGATGCGTTTCATGGCTACTTGGAGAAGACCTTCAGGAGGTCGACCCACTCCTGAGGGACCATCTTGAGCTTGCCGACAGCTTCGGTGAGCGGAATTGCGATGAGTTCTGTGCCACGGAGAGCAGCCATCTTGCCGAAGTCGCCGTCATGGACCATCTCGACCGCTTTTACACCGACACGGGATCCCAGGATCCGGTCGAATAATGTGGGGCTGCCTCCCCGCTGGATGTGTCCTATCGTGGCCGAACGCGTCGAGATCCCTGTCTTCTCCTCGAGGATTCTGGCTACTTCCGGCCCCACACCTCTGTTTTGCAGCAGCATGTGGCCGAAGTCGTCCAGCTTCTCGCCGATTACCTGCGTGACTTCTACGCCCTCGCTCACGACGATGAATGCGTACTTCTTGCGCTTGTAGGCGGTCATGACCTGGTGCACTACGGCGTCCCAGTCGGTGGGGACCTCGGGGATCAGTGTGCAATCGGCTCCTGAGCCGATGCCGGTGTAGAGGGCAACCCATCCTGCGTGCCTGCCCATGACTTCCAGGACGATGATGCGCCGATGGGACAGTGCAGTGTCCTTCAGCCTTCGCGACGCGTCGAGGGCAACACTCACTGCTGTATCGAATCCGAATGTGAAGTCCGTTCCCGACAAGTCATTGTCCATTGTCTTCGGAACGCCGACGACCTTGACGCCCATCGCTGCAAACTTGGTGGCTACGCCAAGCGTGTCGTCGCCGCCTATGGCAATAAGAGCATCGAGCCCAGTCGCCGCGATGTTGGCAATGGTCTGCTGGACAAGAGCGGGGTCCTTGAACGGGTTAGTCCTGGAGGTGCCTAGAATGGTGCCCCCCTGGTCGATGATCTCGTCGACGCGGGCCAGGTCCAGTGGTTCGGTCTCACAAGAGAGAAGTCCTTGCCAGCCCCCGACAAGGCCAATGCACTCGTCTCCGTAGTCGAGCGCTCTGAACACCGCACCACGTATCGCCGGGTTGAGTCCAGAGCAATCCCCACCACCTGTCAGGATCCCGATTCTCATCTGTAAGTCGACCTCCATTTGTACATACTGAATAGAATAGTAGATGTAACGCGCTTCCATTGTAGGGTGGCGCCAGGATGAGTCAAGGCGACGTTGTGGAGTGCGAATCTCGTGGTCGAGCCTCGGTCGACAGCGGGTGCACGCGAGTGGAGGAGGTTACTACGAATCGTAGATGGGTCGTTCTGGCACTGCTCATCATCACCATTACAGGATGCAGACCCCGAGCCGCGTGGCCAGCTGTGGACCAGGTTGTGTCTGCAGTGAACGCTCAGCGTGCTCACGGAGCTGTTGCCGAGCTTGCCTCACCAACGTATGCCGGTCGCCGCACTGGAACGCTCGGCGAGGCACGAGCCGCTGCATGGATCGCTTCACAGTTCAAAACGATTGGCCTGCAAGAACCTCCCGCGTACAAGGACTACCTAGCTACCTATGGCGCGCCACTGTACGTCGTGAGCTCATTTACGGGCATCAAGGTAAGCGGGACGCCTGGCGAGTCTTTCCTTGGTGACCGTGGCATGGCAGTCCCATACGCTGGAAATGGGAGCATTGAGGCCGATGCTGTGCTTGCGGGGTTCGGGGTTCAGATGGCGGGCTATGACGAGTATGCAGGTCTGGATGTCGTGGGTAAGGTCGTGATCCTGTTGCGTTACAGTGCCCCAACGCGTTCCGTGCCCGAATCGCAGACGTACCTGGCGACCAAGGTGGGGGTGGCTGCCGCACATGGCGCAGCCGGCGTCGTCATCCTCGATATGCCTTCGGCGCCCAATCCGTTCGACATGCATGGCCAGGTAGTGTCCGCTCTTCCCGACGCACCGGTTTCAGCTCTGGCATCTGTGGCCGGAGCGCGTTCTCTGTTCTGGGCGGCAGGGCTGTCCTTCGACGACATAGCGGCACAGGCGTGGGGAGGGCAGATCGTTTCACGCGACCTCAAGCTGAAGGTGAGCTTCGGCGTTACGGCGTCATGGAAGGCGGACGCGACTGCGTCCAACGTGGCCGGTGTGTTCCCCGGAACGGACAACACTCGGCCGATCATGGTTTGCGCACACTTCGACCACCTGGGGACCGACAGGTCGGGCATGATGTATCCTGGAGCCGATGACGACGCGTCGGGTGTTGCCGTGATGCTGGAGGTAGCTCGGTCGATAGCCTCGCTGGACGTGGTTCTACCGGTATCGATCTGGTTTGTCGCGTTCAGTGGGGAGGAAGAAGGACTGCTGGGTTCTGCCGCATTTGTGGCGGCAGCCCCCGAACTCACTCAATCGCTGACCGCGGTGCTTGATCTGGACATGATGCGGTCCACGTCGGGCCTCGGAGTAGCGGTTGATCCATCTGACCAGGCGATCATGGATGCTGTCTCGGGCGCAATCCGGGATGGCGCTTCACTCGCGGTCATCCCTTGGACAGGGGGGTCTGACCACGAGACGTTCAGTAGGCTCGGTGTCCCCAGCTGCATGTTCGCAGCGCATGGGAGAGAAGCCCCATGGTATCACTCCGCGACTGACACGGCGGCCGACCTCCCCGCAGCTGAGCTCGGCACGGCTGCGCGCGACGTGCTTCGTGTGGTCTGGGGGCTTATCGGTAGTTCATGAGGAAGTCGATCATTAGATTATCAGCACGGCGGTTCCCGATACTCGTATAAACAGGATATCGAGTTCGCATGGTCACGCATTGTTGAATGAGGAAAGCGACAGCAACTGGGCTCTGCGAAGACGTCGGGGTGAGGACGTGAGTTGGTGACATGGTGTCGGCGCAACTCCTTCGGTCGGGGGCTGGGCGAAGAGTCCTGGAGGTCTCTGTTTGCACGTGTCGTTGTGGCGGAAGCACGACGCACGTATATTATCAAGTGGACGTGATGGGTATGCACTATGTCAGGGCATAGGGCTCCGGCGAAAGGATGAATGCTGATGGAGAATCTTCTTACAGGTCTTGGGCTCGCGCTGCTGTTTGTAACCCTTGGGGTTCCGCTCATGCTGGGCAAGGTGAAGCGCAACGGCATCTACGGCGCGCGGTTTCCTGCCACCATGGCGGACGACCGTGTCTGGGACGTCGTAAATCGAAAGACGGGACTCGTGTTTGTCGCAGGGGGAACAGTGGCAGGGATCGTCGACCTGCTTGGCATTACTGGGGTCGTCACGCAGGATGTGGGGCAGTACGTCGTGGGAGCACTTATGGCGTACATCCTCATCGCAAGTGTCTGGCTCTGGCGCTACTCCGAACAGGTTGCGCGGGACAGTGGCGTCACAGCTCGCGACATGGAGGTCGGCAGGACTACACCTCTCCTGGTTGCCGTCGGCTGTTTTGCCGTTGCTGTCACTGGGGTTCTGTCGGCGTTCTCCACGCCTAATCCGTGGCTTGGGTTCCGCGTGTCCGCGACGTTTGCCGATCCAGTGGTCTGGCACCAGGTCAACCTCAAGGCGGGACTGACTCTTGCTGTCTTGTCTGGTGTCTTCGGGTTCATGTTCCTCGGTCTGCGCAGCATGACCGAAGGCGAGCGCAAGCGGCTGTTCTCGGGACTGTTCATCGGCTGGCTCGCCGCTATCGTCCTCGTGGCGGTTGCCGGGACATTGTTTGCAAACAGTCTCACGCACTGAGAAACGTCGTCCTCGTGGAGGCCGCCGATCATCACAAGTACGGCATCTCGCCTGAAGACGAAGCCGAATTCGTCAGCGATCTGCGTTCTCGAATCCAATTGTGAACGCCCATTGTACCAGGTACCAACGGTGTTCACAATTGCATCGTGGCGCTGCCGACGTATCCTGAACGCAGGATGGCCGTGGACGGCCTGCCTGTGGAGGAACGCTGATGTGCAGGATGTTCGGAATGGTCGCTACGACGCCTCAATTCATAGCTCCATGGATGACCGACGTCGAGCCTTCTCTGCGTTCGCTGGCGATTGCCGACAAGACTGGTGAACCCAACGCGGACGGCTGGGGTATTGGGTGGTATGATGGCGAACAGGACTGCCCCCATGTTGTCAAGGAACCGGGGCCAGCGAACGAATCGCCGCTCTTTGAGCGGACTTCCCGCGAAGTCAGTGCCCGGATTGCGCTTGCTCACGTCCGCCGCCGCAGTCGCACACCACGCCTGCTGACCAACACGCACCCATTCGTCGCAGGGCGCTGGTTATTCTGTCACAACGGGTACTGCTCGCGCGAACGTCTGATAGAGCACCTCCTGCCAAAGTTCAGGAACAGCCTTGAGGGCGAAAGCGACAGTGAAGTCTACTTCGCCTTGCTGCTGCAGCAACTCGAGTTGCTAACTGACCCCTTCGACGCTCTGCTGGGTGCCGTCCGCGAGGTGGTGTCTGTGGGGGACTTCACGGGCCTCAACTTCCTCCTCTGCGACGGACGATGCATGTACGCTTTTCACTACAGCACCGATCCGGACCGACACAGCATGTACCTGCAGCACCAGAGTGACAGGGAACTCGTCGCCAGTGAGCCTTTGGGTGGGGGCTCCTGGGAGGAATTGCCCAACGGCTCGCTGGCTATCCTGAAGCCCAGAGGGCACACAATCGCTTCTCTCATCTGAAGTCGAGTCACAACGACCGACCGCAGAATCCTTCTGCGGTCGGTGTCTTTGCTTTTTGGAGGTGTTTGTCTACCATGTTGCATGTGGTTGACGTCATAACTGGAGGTCACTAATGGTACTGTGGAAAAGCATTGTACTAGGAATCGTACAGGGGCTGACCGAGTTCCTGCCCGTCAGCAGCTCGGGGCATCTGGTTGTAGTCTCGAGACTGCTCAGGGCCGATTCGACGCTGGCCATTGACGTGGCCTTGCACTTCGGCAGCCTTATCGCGCTGGTCATCTTCTTCTGGGGTGACATTGTGGGTTTATTCCGGGGATTTCTTGCAACCTTCCATCACAGTCGGTCTCACGAGGAAACACACAAGCGCAACATGTTCTGGCTCATCATTGCGGCCATCATCCCGTCTGGAGTGATCGGTGCACTGTTCAGTTCCATCATCGAGAAGGCCTTCTCCAGCTACTACGTCGTGGCAGCCATGTTCCTGGTCACAGCCGTCCTGCTGTTCCTGCAGCGGTTCTCGTCGACGACCAAGACGATCCGTGAGGTCGGCTGGAAGGATGCTCTTGCCATCGGCATCGGCCAGGTGTTTGCGCTTCTGCCGGGTCTTTCGCGCAGCGGAACGACGATGTCCGTTGGCGTTTACAGGGGCCTCAAGCAAGAGGATGCCGCCCATTTCAGTTTTCTCATGGCTATCCCGACCATCGCGGGCGCCGCGATCTTCAAGGTCAAAGATTTTCTGCAGGCGGGGATGTCCTCAAGCGCTCTCACAGAAGTCGGCATTGGTGTCGTCGTCAGTGCGCTGACCAGTCTCGTCGCGATCGCGTTGCTGCTCAAAGTTGCTCGGAAAAGCAAGATGCAGTGGTTTGCGCTCTATTGTGTTGCCGCAGCAGTTTTCACATTTGCAGCCCATTATTCCGGAGTCATCTGAGCCCTGCCCGGGGCACAGGAATCGGATTGAGGGTATAATAAGGTGTATTACATGAAAAGGGAGTGTGTTCCATGTTTGAAAAAGCAACTGACAAGAACAACATTGGTGATATTGCGCTGTCACTAGGCATCCGAGACGAGGAAGTTGATTTCGTTGGCAAGTACATGGCCAAGATTGACTACCACATCCTCAATCGCCTGCAAGATAAGCCGGATGGAAAGTACATCGATGTGACAGCAATCACACCGACACCGTTTGGCGAAGGCAAGACCGTCACAACCATCGGGCTGGGCATGGCGCTGAACAGGCTGGGATTCAAGACGGTCAACACACTGCGCGAACCGTCCATGGGTCCAGTCTTTGGTATCAAGGGCGGTGGAACAGGGGGTGGCAAGTCTTCTCTCTTCCCGATGGAGCAGATTAATTTGCACTTCACGGGTGACATCCATGCAGTAGAGACAGCAACCAACCTGCTGGCCGCCGTGGTGGACAACCATATCTTTCAGGGAAACGAACTGGACATTGATCCTCAGAGCATCAGCTGGCGCCGGACCATGGACGTGGAAGACCGGTCTATGCGCAAACTCACGATCCAGCTCACAGAGAAGAAAGACAGTGTCAAGACAGAGACGTCATACGAGACTGGCTTCGACATTACCGCCGCTTCGCCCATCATGGCCATTATGGGCCTGACGACGGGATTCGAAGATCTGCACCAGCGTCTATCAGAGATTGTCGTTGCGCGCAGCCGCAGGGGAGCGGCCGTAACGGTCGCGGACCTGCAGGCAACCGGAAGCTTGGCCGCTGTCCTCAAGGATGCCATTTATCCCAACTTGGTTCAGACCGAAGAAGGCACGCCTTCCTTTGTTCATATCGGACCATTCGCCAACATCGCCTTTGGTAACAACTCGGTGTTGTCCGACCGTACTGCTCTAAAACTCGGTGACTATGTCGTAACGGAGAGCGGGTTTGGTGTTGATATGGGCTTCGAGAAGCTCATGGACATCAAGCTTCGGCAGGCCGGTATGAAGGCGCCTGACTGTGTGGTCATCGTCGCTACGATCCGCGCGCTCAAGATGCACGGTGGTGCGTTTACTGTCAGGCCGGGCAAGAAACTTGATCCCGCTCTTGTTTCAGCCGTCAACATGCCGGCACTTGAGCTGGGCTGCGAGAACCTTCGGGTGCATATCGAGAATGTTCATTCCTATGGTCTGCCAGTCGTCGTCGCCATCAACCGATTCCCAGACGACACCGCGGAAGAGGTAGTGATGGTTCGTGCCAAAGCGCTGCAGTTTGGTGCGCTGGCAGCCCTTCCACATACGTTCTTCTTGGATGGCAGCGAGGGTGGTCTGGAATTGGCACGCGCGGTCCAGGAAGTAGCATCGACATCCAAGGTGGGTCCCGTCCACTATCCTTACGAGTTGATCGATACCATCGAGGACAAAATGCGCAAACTAGTTCGCACGATCTACCGTGCCAGTGACATCGACCTGACCCCTCTGGCAGTCGAGCGCATCAAGGAGTTCACGGCGGCAGGTTATGACAAGTGGCCCATCTGCATGGCGAAGACGCAACTGTCCATCAGCCATGACCCCAATGTCAAAGGCGCTCCCCCTGGATACCTGTTCCCCATTCGCGATATTCGTGCCGCGACCGGTGCTCGTTTCCTGTACCCATTGGGTGGAACGATGCAGACCATGCCGGCACTCTCCAAGGTCCCCGCACTGATGAATATCGACGTGACGGGAGACGGTGTCATCACCGGTCTTCGCTAGTCTTCCGGATCCGATCGGTACTGTGAAGCTTCCTTTTTGTGGCTTCCGTGTTCATTGGATACAATGGAGTGTAGTAACACAACTCGTGCATGGAGGTGAGCGTTGAAACAGACATTCCTCAATCTTGGTGCAGCTTTTGTTGGCGAATCCATGGCTCGCAACCGGTACACCATGTACAACAAGGTGGCCCGGACCGAAGGGTTTGAGCAGATTGCAGGGATCTTCGCCGAGACTGCCGATCAGGAACGGGAGCATGCCAGTATCCTGTTCCATTTCCTGCAGGATATCAAGCAAGAGAACGGTAGCGAACTGAAACTCACAAACGCGGAAGTTCCGCTGGTACTGGGGACGACCGCCGAGAACCTGCAGGCAGCCATTGACGGTGAACACTATGAGACCACCACGATGTATCCGGGCTTTGCGGACGTCGCTGATCAGGAAGGCTACAAGGCAATCGCCTGTCGCCTGCGTGCCATTGCGGTAGCTGAAGCCCACCATGAGGAACGGTACAGCAAACTCCTTAAGGAAGTCAAGGCGCAGTCGGTTTTCAAGAAGGACCACAAGATCATCTGGGTCTGCCGCGAATGCGGATATGTCCATGAGGGGACCGAGGCGCCGACCAAGTGCCCGGCCTGCCAGCATGAGCAGAGCTTCTATCAGGTCAAGTCGGAGAACTACTAGCGTCAGAGAAACAGTCATGGGGCCTGCTCTGGCAGGCCCCATCGTGTCTGACGGCGCATAAAAACGTGCATCGACAACTCTTTGTCAGGAGCAACACCATAGATGAGCACAAGTAAGAGAAAAGCTGCACCCAAAATCAGTCGGACGCAGGAGCTGCAGAAGAGGTATCCGGGCCACAAGCCCATTCCGCCGAGCACGCGGACGGTGATCATCACGCTGGCAGCGACGGTCGTCCTGTCGCTGTTGCTCGTGTTTGTCTTCTTCAAGAATACTCAGGCCCCTCAGGCGCTCGGCAACAAGTACGTCACGTTGGAGACGAGCATGGGCACGATCAAGCTTGAACTTGACGGGGACAAGGCCCCCCGGACCGTCGCCCAGTTTCTCAACAATGTCGTAGGTGGTAAGTACGACGGCCTTACCTTCCATCGAGTCATGAAGGGGTTCATGATCCAAGGCGGGGACCCCAATGGCAATGGAACGGGAGGCGGAACGATCTCCTTCGAGAAAACAGGCATCAGCCACGTCCGGGGTGTCATCTCTATGGCTTCGTCAGAGGCGGGAGTCACGCAGTCGAACATGCAGTTCTTCATCATGCAGGGAGATGCAACCTCTCTGGATGGCCAGTATGCTGCGTTCGGCAAGGTCATTGAAGGCATGGACGTCGTCGACAAGATTGCGAACGTGGCGGTCGGAGAAAATCCCGGTATACCCGGCGAGATGTCGGTCCCTCTCACCAAGATCACCATCATCCGGGCGATCGAAGTCGCCAACTAGGAGCGTCACATGGAAGAAAAGAACAAGGTTGTCCGTATAGAAACGTCCAAGGGGACGATGACACTCGAGCTGTACACCGCTCGGGCGCCCCAGACTGTCGAGCGGTTCATGGCGGCCGTCAGCACCGGCAAGTATGACGGTCTCAAGTTCCACCGCATCATCAAAGACTTCATGGTTCAGGGCGGCGACCCACAGGGAACGGGTATGGGCGGCGGCAACGTCAAGTTCGAGGGCTCCGACGTCAAACACGTACCCGGAGTTATCAGTATGGCGGCGCAGCAGGCGCGCGTCGACCAGTCCGACATGCAGTTTTTCATCATGACCAGCACATCTGAGCAGCTGGATGGCAACTACACCGCGTTCGGACATATCACTGAAGGCATGGACGTTCTGGCGGCTATCGCGGGGACACCCGTTGCTAAGGCGCCGTGGGGCGAATGTTCACGTCCGGTCGAGGACGTGCGTATCCTCAAGGCGTTCGAGATTCTCGACTAGGAGGAAGGGCAATACCCCTATGGCTATTCACATTGTAACGGACTCCACAAGCTATCTTCCCAATGGTTTTGCCGAACAGCACGACCTTCCCGTCGTGCCGCTCAAGGTTTCGGTCGACGGAGTATTCTTCCGCGAGTATGCGGAGATATCTCCTGATACCTTCTACGCGAAGCAGAAAGCTGGAGCCAAGTCTGGCACCACGCAGCCCGCCCCCCAGGATTTCATTGCGGTCTACACCAAGTTGCTCGCAAACCCGGACAACGATGTGCTGAGCATCCACCTGTCATCCGGCATGAGTGGCACACTCAACAGCGCGTATATTGCTGCCGAACAGACTGATCCCAAGCGCGTCCATCTCTATGATGTGCGGACAGCAGGTCTCGGACTCGGGTTCATGGTCATGCAGGCCGTCAAGCTGGTTGCTGGTGGAGCCAGTATCGACGATATCATCACGGTGCTGGATGGGATGCAGCCACGCACGCATATTTACTTTTTCGTTGGCACGATGAAGTATCTCATCGAAGGCGGGCGCATCGGCAAAGCGGCGGGTGTCGCTGCCAGCATCCTGCAGATCAAGCCCATCCTCACGGTCAAGGACGGTATCGTCGACGTGTTTGAGCGGCCGCGGACCCTGCGAACAGCCCGAGACCGCATGTGGACACTCATCGACCAGGCGGTCGTACGGGGTATCGAGTACATTGGGTTCCACTATGCGGGCAACAGAGCCGAGGTCGAGGCCATGCAAACTGAGTTCACGAGGCGCACAGGCATTCCATCCATCCTCAGCCAGCTGGGTCCCTGCATCGGGTGTCATGTGGGACCCGAGGCCATGGCAGTCGTCATTGTCGATAGTGCGATCTGAACAAGAAGGTTAACCTGGGCGCAGCGGAGAATTCGAACAGAAATCGGTCGACAAAGGAGCAAATGAGAGCATCCTGTCAAGGACGCGCGCATCGTTAAGGCGTCCGCGATTCTCGACTAGGAGGGATTTGTGGCTATTCATATTGTAACGGACTCTACAAGCTATCTTCCCAATGGTTTTGCCGAACAGCACGACCTTCCCATCGTGCCGGTCAAGGTCTCGGTCAACGATGTATTCTTCCGCGAGTTTGTGGAGATATCCTCTGATGTCTTCTACGCGAAACAGAAGGCTGGAGCCAAGTATGGTACCACACAGCCCGGCCCGGAGGATTTCATTGCGGTCTATACCAAGTTGCTGGTAAACCCGGACGACGAAGTGCTGAGCATTCACCTGTCATCCCGCGTGAGTGGGACGCTCAACAGCGCGTACATTGCAGCCGAGCAGACCGATCCCGAACGTGTCCATCTCTATGACTCGCGGACGTCTGGTCTCGGGCTCGGGTTTATGGTCATGCAGGCGGTCAAGCTCGTTGCGGCTGGAGCCGGCATTGATGACATTATCAAGGCGCTGGACGGGATGCAGCTACGCACGCATATCTACTTCCTTGTCGGTACAATGAAGTATCTCATAAAGAGTGGGCGCATCGGCAAAGCGGCGGGTGTCGCTGCCAGCATCCTGCAGATCAAGCCAATCCTCACGGTCAAGGACGGTATCATCGACGTGTTCGAGCGGCCGCGCACGATGCGGGCCGCCCTAGACCGCATGTGGGCGCTCATCGACCAGGCGGTCGTACGGGGCATCGAGCATATTGGGTTCCACTATGTGGGCAACAGAACCGAGGTTGAGGCAATGCAGGCTGCGTTCACGAGACGCACAGGTATTCCGTCTGTTCTTAGTCAGCTGGGGCCGGGCGTCGGGTGTCATATGGGACCCGAGACCGTGGCAGTTGTCATTGTCAATAATGTAGTCTGAACAAGAAGGTCAACCTGGGCGCAGCGGAGAATTCGGACAAGAATCGGTCGACAAAGGAGTCAAACGTGAGCATCCACATTGTAACGGATTCAACCAGCTACTTGCCAGGGGGCTATGCAGAACAGCATGGAATCGACGTCGTTCCCCTCCGGATCACCATCGACGGAGTGCTGTACCGGGAATTCGTAGACATTGCTTCAGATCAATTCTATATGAGACAGCGGTCTGGCGCGAAAGCTGTGACATCGCAGCCGGGGCCGGAGGATTTTGTAGGGCTCTACAAGAAGTTGTCACAGAGTCCGAAGGGCGAGGTTCTCAACATCCATATCTCCAGCCTCATGAGTGGAACCCTGAACAGCGCGAATGCGGCAGTCGCAATGACAGGATCGGAACATGTAACCTTGTATGACAGCAGGACGACCGGCCTCGGCCTTGGATTCATGGTCATGGAAGCCATTCGTCTGGTTGAAACGGGAGCGACAGTGTCCGAAATCGTTGCGGCGCTCGATGCGATGCAGTCCCGTATCCATATCTACTTCCTCGTAGGTACGCTGGAATACCTCGTAGCGGGGGCTCGTATCGGCAAGGCGGCCGGTGTCGCGGGCAGTATCCTGCAGATCAAGCCAATCCTGACGATCAAAGACGGCATGATTGATGTGTATGACAGGCCGCGCACAATGCGCGCCGCAAAGGAACGCATCTGGGCACTTATCGATGCCGCGGTTGAGCATGGAGTCGAGTATGTGGGATTTCACTACGCAGGCAACCGTGCCGAAGTCGAGGCAATGCAGACTGAGTTCACGAAGCGTACAGGCATTCCGTCCGTCCTGAGCCAGCTGGGCCCTGTCGTCGGAGGCAATACGGGACCCGAGACGCTGGGTGTCGTCATCGTCGACAAAGCAGTGTAGTGTAAGACGTGAGGAGAGAAGACTCCCTTTATTGACCATGTAAGCAATCCCGCTGTCTCCGCCGGCGGGGAGGAATGCGCAAGCGGAGAAGGAGCAGACAATGGCCATCCACATCGTAACAGACAGCACGGCATGCCTGCCGCAAGGGTATGCCGAAGAGCACGGCATTACCGTCATTCCACTCAAGGTCTCACTCGATGGCGAGTACTTCCGCGACGGCATCGACATTGCGAACGACGAGTTCTACCGCCGCCTTGTAGCAGGTGCAACTGCGGGCAGCACACAACCGTCACCTGAGGAATTCGCTTCCGCGTATCGCGCCATTCTGGATAAGGACCCCGGAGGAGACATCATCTCTGTTCACATCAGTTCACGCATGTCGGGCACGCTCAACTCGGCCCTCACCGGGCGCAACCAGCTGGATACGGTTCATGTCCGGTTTGTGGACAGCTGGAACGCCGCACTTGGTGTCGGTTTTCCCGTTATGCGGGCAGTAGAACTCGCTGAAGCTGGGGTGCCACTGTGGCAGGTCGTCGCTGAGGTGGAGGCACTGTGTCTGCGGACCCATACCTACTTTGTGCTCGACTCCCTCAAATATCTCGAGAGAGGCGGGCGCATCGCAAAGGCTGCTGCCATTGCCGCCAGTATCCTGAAGATTAAGCCCGTCCTCACCTATATCGAGGGAGTCACAGATGTCGTGGACCGCCCTCGCACCAAGAAAGTTGCCCTGGAACATCTGTGGGCGATCATCGACAAACATGTGCAGAAGGGTGTCGAATATGTTGGGTTCCACTACGCCGCCAACCGGGTCGAGCTGGAGAGCTTCCAACGTGAGTTCACGTCCAGGTATAACCTGCCGAGCATGCTGACGCAGCTTGGGCCTGTCGTCGGGACGTACTCGGGACCCGACATGATCGGAGTTGTCATCACGGAAAAGAAACCACAATAGCCGATAAGGGACGGGAGAAACGATGATCTACGCCATCGCCTCGCTGTGCGACTGGTTTGGCGCCAAGCGCCTCGCTATGCGGTTGTTTGCTACTGCTCCACGTTCAGACTATGCGGTATGGTGGGGAGCGATCGGTCTCATACAGACCGGCAAGGACGAGGAGGCATTGGGTCTCCTGACGCGGGTGCGTGCCGTTCATCCCGAATGGAAGCGCACCAAGCGACTGCTGGCGACACTGTATCTTCGTCGCGACCCCGAGAAAGCCGTTCAGCTCTACAATCCTCCGATGGGCATCTGGGAGGAGGTCTTCCTGGGTGACCTGCTGTTCTTCTTCCTTCACCGCGAGGACGAGGGGATACAGTGGTGGCGTCAGGCGTATGCGAAGGTGGACTGGAGTACTGCCCGCGAACTGGACAATCCCGCACGTCTCCTGCTCAAGAGGCTGTATCGCATCACCAGAGACCCCGCCCTGCTCGAACGGTTTGCCGAGCTGGACACCGACAACTTCCGCCAGCAGCACATCGTTGACTACGTCGATATTCTGGTATCGCGCGGCGAGATGGACAAGGCGAGGGAGATGTTGGACCGTGGCTTCTACATCTATCGCGGAGACCGGGTGCTCACAGCATGCTGGGAGAGACTCGGATTTGGCCGTCTTCCTCCGTACAAGGTGAAGACCTCAGGGACGGCGGCAGTCCGGCACAACGTGTACACCGGGTTGCTTACCGAGGCGAGCGACCTCTCGTCGATCGTGGACAGGATCCACCAGGAATACCCGACGGGCGTCATTACGATTGCCAGCAGTGTGATGACCATGTGTGAGGGGACGCTGATGTGGATTGACACATTCAAACCATCACGCCTTGCACGATTCCTCGGCCCGTACACCGGGCATGGGACCGGCACCTTCGTTCACTGGTATACCTATCCGAAGGGGGAAGCAGTCTGGAAAGTTCAGGCATACATCGAACTCGCCGGAACGTTCCGCGTCATTCTCGGGGCCGGTGCCACGGTGTTGGGCAAGCTGCTGCACCGCAAGGGCTGGTTCTATGCGGTCGTCGGTCCCGTGGCCAAGGCAGTCGACAGCGACAAAGTGATGCCTTATGACGCCTGCCTCGTCCCTGGCCCGTTCAATGTGAAGTCCAGTGTCGCCGCCCTGGCACGCAAGGGAATTCACGTCAGCGTAGTCGATGTTAACGATCTCTCTGGCGCCGAGATCGTCGCGTCGACCGAAAGCGTCGACGAGGACTGGCTCAAGCGGTCGCTGGAAGACAACCCGGCTGGCAACGACGACTCCATGACGCCTATCGTCGTCGTGATGCCGGAGTAGCCAGCGCGGAACATATACAATAAAAAAGACGGGAGCAGCGATACTCCCGCCTTGTACATTTCCTGTGCCCTGAGGTCAGTTGGCGGCTGGAGTCTCCGGCAGGACGCCGGCATAGACGACCAGCTGAGTCGCCTCCGTCGTTGTACCATTGGTCGAAATAGGCGTCTCAATCAGGACCACGAGCGAGTCCTTGGCGTACCCCTCACAGACCGTCGTGTCGCCGAAGCTGTTGTTCTCGGTGTCACCTGCAAAACCTTGCTGGCGCAACCAGGCGTCGATGCTCACGGCTTCGTCCGAGGTCGCCGACTTGGCGATCATGACGACGCCCGAGAGGGTCAGCTTTGTCGGGTTGTCCTGGTCGGAAGCAACATACCAGTCAAAGCTGCGCGGCACGACCAGTGAGAACTTGAGGCTGCTGTTCGCTTTCAGATCGCTAAGGAGCTGTCGTGCCGGTGTGATGTCGGTTGTCGGAACCGGCGTTCCCTGCTGCTGTCCTCCGTGCCCCAGCATGTACCATGCGACCCCGGCTGCAACGATCAGCACAGCCAGGAGAACGACCAGCACCTTGATTGCGATTTTCATACGGCCAAACCCCCAGGCTCTTGTCAAATGGATAGCTCATTGTACCACATCTGCTGCCGCTTCAACCTTGGAAAAGCGATGATGCTCCAACGACATTGACGTTGTCCGGGGTGTCAGAGTTCTGCTGAGACGTGTTGACGTTTTGTCCGGCAGGTCTAGCATAATTGGTACAGGTGTGTCGAAGGCGGAGGTATATCGCATGCAGATCGAAATGGCATGGCGCGATGAACGGGTCAACGTGTTCGCTCTGAGCGGCGTGAGCATGGGCATACGCCTGGAGCCACAGCTATTCGTCTGCAAGAAACGCCCCATCGGACACCGTGGCCCGTTCGTCCTCGACCCGCGCAGGAGTCGCCCTCGGTTCCAATTGTCGCAGCTTGGCGCTACAGCTCAGGAGCAAGCCAATCAGACTGAATTTGTCTTGTCCTACGTGGCCGAAGTGGACAGCTACCTGCATATCCCCGTCAACTACGCAGTGTTCGCGGGATTGTGTGCTGAGGGATGGTTCTCGCTGTGGAGTCCCTCGGCGCCACTGTCCTACTTTGAAGATCTGCATGAGGGCTATCTCGCGCTGATGCGGGTCTCACGCCTTGACGCCGAGATCCCCGAGCAACTGCTCGAGCATGGCAGGTCGGGCGCGAACTTCATCTACTACCTCGACCCACCAGTCACTGTGCAGAAGCTGCGCCCCATCGTGCACCCGTACTTGTACAAGCAGCGCACTGCGGACCTCAAAGCCTATCTCTCGGAGCACGGCTGGCTCTTCGGCGAGGAAGGTCCGACTGCATCAGGGGAACTGGAGACTGAAAGCCTGTTCGACGTGTGGGAGTTGCCCGAAAGACCGGCTCGAAGAAAATAGGAGAGGATCGAAATGAAGCAGCACGAAGCTGTTATCGAGGCGATGAAGCGCGAGGGTGGATATGCGACACTCGGGCAACTGTATCAGGTTGTGCCAACCATCACAGAGTGTGCATGGGAGACAAAGACGCCCTTCGCATCGATTCGCAGGATCGTACAAGACCCGCGTTTCTTTTTCAGAATTCGTCCGGGCTTGTGGGCGCTCAACGACTGCCGAGATCGCCTCCCTGAAAGCGTCTTACCGTCCAAGAAGACCCCTGTCGCCAGAGTGAGCGAGAACACTCATGCCTATTACCAGGGTCTGCTGGCTGAAGTCGGTGCGATGCGCCACATGGGGACTTTCGTACCGTTGCAGGACAAGAATAGACCGTTCATGCAACAGACCTTGGCATCGGTCGCAACTGTCCCGGCGATGTACAAATTTACGTATGACGAGACGCTGAGAAAGGCTCAGACAGTAGACGTTGTATGGTTCAACGAAAGGAAGATGCCTGAAGCCTTCTTTGAGGTTGAGAACTCGACGGATATGCTGAATGCACTGTCGAAGTTCGTGCAGTTGCAGGACTTCGCAGCCCGTTTTTTCATTGTAGCTGACGCCTTGCGGAAGCGCGAATTCACGGACAAGATCGCCTTGACGGCATTCCATGACATGCGCAATCGAGTTCTGTTTGAAAGCTATGAATATGTTGCAGTTCTACATGCGAAGCTATCTGAGCTGGCCCTGCTCAAACAGGGCGAGGAGCAGACACTGTAACAGAATGCCTGGTTTCTCTGACTAGTGGTGCTTGACTTCGAGCGCATCAGGCGTTGACGGTAAGGTGCTGCGCCCCGCAGTCACAGGCTGCGGGGCGCTCTTGGTCTCGTGGTGTTTCTACTTAATCGTGACCGTGATGACCTTGGTCTGGGCAGGGGGAACGCTCTCCCAGGGACGGGCGTAAAACAGGGTGATGGTGGTCGTTCCTTTGCCGACGGCTTTGAATGTGAACGTGTCGGTGCCTCCCCCTCCGACAATCTGAGGGTCGCTGGCTGCTGCCACGTATGCGTTGTCGACATAGGCAACTACGTTCGTGTCCTTGATCGTCTGGCTCCAGTTGTACCCGGTGGTCATGTTGGCGTCGAGCGCGATGGTAAACGTCTTCCCGACGGTCGTTTCGAATGTGTCCCCGGTGACCTTGTCTCCTCCGGAGGCTCGGGTCAGCACAAGGGCCAGGACAACGGCGGCAATCACCACCACGGCCAGGATGACAACCAGTATTCTTCTCTTCATCTCTTCATCTCCTCGAACCAGTCGGTGTGCCCGACCGTCATTGCTTGGACGTGGGGAGCGGCGAGACAGTTCCCGGGACGACTTCGGCCGACCGCGGACGCTGGCGCAGCATCGCGTATCCTGGTACAATCTGGACGGAGGTGTTCCATGGCGACAAATGAGCTTCACGGTAAGCAGGGACGGTTGGTCGACCTCATCGCGGTCCAGCCGGGGGCAATTGTCAGCAAGACGCTGATCGACCAACCAACGGGGACTGTCACACTGTTTGCGTTTGACAAGGGGCAGAAGCTGAGTGAGCACACGGCCCCGTTTGACGCGCTCGTGACGGTACTGCAGGGCAGCGTCGATATCATCCTGGACGGCCTGCATCACACCTTGGCAGCGGGAGACGCCATCGTCATGCCCGCCGGTGTGGTTCACGCAGTGGACGCGGTGGAACCCTGCATCTGGCTGCTGACGATGATCCGGTCCTGACATCTGGAGGAAAACCCGAACTCGTTCACGAGGTCACGCTCCCTGCCGACTTCGTACGCCGACTCAACCAGAAAGCGCTTGTAAACTGGTGATTTGATCGGTCAGTCGACGGTTGCGACCTGTGCGTTTTCGCACAATGGTGTACTATAGTAAAGGAATATTAATGGCCGGTGGGCCAACATCGACGGAGGTGTGTGCATGGATGAAAACATTGCCAGGTTCCTGAAGGAACGACTCGGCGGGGAGCAGTACGCGAAGCTCAGCAGGATCTCAAATGAAAAGTTGTACGATTTCATCGCTCATTTCATCAAGCTGCTCGATCCAACGAGTGTCTTCGTCTGTGATGACTCGACCCAGGACCTCTCGTACATCAGCGAGAAGGCTATCCAGGACGGCGAAGAGCAGCGCTTGGCAATGAATGGTCATACTCTACACTTCGATTCGCCCCTTGACCAGGGCCGCGACAAGGAACACACGAACATCCTGGTGGAACCGGGCGAGGAGATGGGTCCCGAGATCTCCACGCGTGATCGCACTGAAGGTCTCAAGGACATAGGTGAGGTCATGAACGGCATCATGCGCGGACGTCAGATGCTGATCGTCTTTGCTACGCTGGGCCCCAACGGTTCCGAATTCGCTATCCCCGCAGTTCAGCTTACCGACAGCCCCTACGTCGCACATTCGGAGAAGCTGCTGTATCGGCCCGGCTATGACGAGTTCATTCGCCAGGGCGAGCACGCACACTTCTTCAAGTTCGTGCATTCCGAGGGGGAGCTAACTGAGAGCAAGACGACGAAGAACATCGACAAACGCCGCATCTACATCGACCTCAAGGACGATATTGTCTACAGCGCCAACACGCAATATGCCGGCAACACGCTGGGCATGAAGAAGATGGCCATGCGTCTTGCCATCCACCGTGGGTCGCAGGAGGGCTGGCTGTGCGAGCACATGCTGGTCATGGGCATCCACGGGCCCAACGATCGTGTCACGTACTTTACCGGAGCGTTCCCTTCGATGTGCGGCAAGACCTCGACCGCCATGCTGGACGGCGAGAGCATCGTCGGCGACGACATTGCCTATCTCCGCAAGGTCGACGGCGTCGTGCGTGCAGTCAACTGCGAGCACGGCATGTTTGGCATTATCCTGGGTGTCAACAGCAAGGATGACCCTATCCAGTGGAAGGCGCTGCATGCGCCCGGTCATCAAGTCATCTTCAGCAACGTCCTCAGGACCGATGACGGCGGCGTGTACTGGGAAGGCAAGGATGCGGCCGTCCCCGCGCATGGCGTGAACTTCAAGGGCGAGTGGACCCCGGGCAAGGTCGACAAGGATGGCAAGCCCGTGCCCGCTTCTCACGCAAACGCCCGCTTCACGCTGAGCCTGAGTATGCTTGAGAACCTGGACAAGAACGCGGACAATCCTGACGGTGTCGAGGTCGGTGCATATGTTTACGGAGGTCGCGATTCGGACACCTGGGTCCCGGTAGAGGAGTCTATCAACTGGGCGCATGGCATCGTTGCCTTTGGCGCTTCCATCGAGTCCGAAACGACAGCTGCAACCATTGGCAAGGCCGGCGTGCGTCAGCACAATCCGATGTCCAATCTGGACTTCCTGTCTATTCCATTGGGCAAGTACCTGCAGATCAACGTGGATTTTGCCAGGGGAGCCAAGCGGTTGCCGAAGATCTTCGGCGTCAACTACTTTCTCAAGAGCCGCGACGGCAAGTTCCTCAATGGCAAGAATGACAAGAAGGTGTGGTACAAGTGGATGGAACTGCGCTGCAACGGCGACGTCAAGGCCATCAAGACCGCAACGGGCTGGATCCCGGAGTACAAGGACCTTGTCCCGCTGTTTGGGGATATCATCGGCCGCGAGTACACGCACGAGGAATACGAGGCTGAGTTCTCACTCCGTATTCCCGAGAACCTGAGCAAGATCGACCGCGTCATCGAGAGCTGGAAGAACAGCACGCACGACACACCCGAGGTCCTGTTCACGGAGCTCGAGGCTCAGCGCGCACGCCTTCTGGATGCTCAGAAGAAGTACGGTGATGAGGTCAAGCCTTCGCAGTGGGGTGTCATTGCCTAGTCCAATAATGTTGCGAACAGACCATGCTCGTGTTGCAGCACCCCTCCATCTGGAGGGGTGCTGTCATTATTTCCGGCTGATTCGTTTTGGCTAGGGCGAACTGGTCAGTCAGCGTCATCGTTGTTGACCCCAGGACGTGCTGGTGATAGATTGGCTTAAAGCACACTGGTGGGAGGTTCGCATGGAGTCATCCTATTCGGCACCGTTTGCACAGGCATATAATCAACGATGGACCGGGTTTGTGACACTGGTCGGACCGAAGCTGCGGACCTTGTACGAGCAGGTCTGTCCCCGAGGCGAGCGGTCACTGCTCGACGTCTGCTGTGGCACGGGGCAGCTGGCGCTGCAGTTCCTGCAGGCGGGGTATGTCGTGACGGGTCTGGACAATTCGGAACCCATGCTGGCCCACGCGCGCATCAACTGTGCCTCGTTCGTATCCTCGGGCGAGGTGTTTTTTGTCCAGGGCGACGCGGCTGACTTCTCGCTGTCCTCACGGTTTGGGCTTGCCGTGTCGACGTTCGACGCTCTCAATCACCTGTCCGACATCGACACCTTGCTGTCCTGTTTTGCCTGCGTGCACCAATGTTTGCTGTCGGGAGGCCTGTTTGTGTTTGACCTCAATACAGTGATGGGACTGCGACGTTGGAACAATGTGACGGTGGAGGACGCTCCGGACGCGATGGTCATCAACCGAGGCATGTACGACGAAGACAAGCGCCAGGGACGCATCAAGATCTCTGGATTCGTCCGGCAGGAATCAGGCGGCTGGCTTCGCTTCGACGAGACATTCGTGGAGAACGCATGGTCGGTGCGAGAGGTGACCACGGCGCTGCTGGAGGTCGGGTTCAGTGCGGTCTACCAGGCGCGATCCGCAGACTTGGCCATACCTCTTGCCAACCCGGAGTCCGAACCCCGTGTCTTCTTTGTCGCTCGGGTGTAGCAGAGGAGAAGCCTGTTAACCTGCTTGACAGCAGTAGCAGAACCGGCCCCGTTTCAGGACGGGGCCGGTTGTTGTTCCAGGAGACGAGAGGGAGCTAGAGCGAAAGGATAATCTGCTTGGCACGCGGGATCTTGGCGGATGACATCGACAGTTCATCGACGCCCGTGGCGATGAGAACGGGAATCGCCTGCGGGTCCCCCGCCAATTCACCGCAGACACCTACCCATTTGCCATGGGCATGCGCCGCCTCGACGGTCATGCGAATGAGTGACAGCACAGCCGGATGCAGAGGCTGATATAGGTAATTGAGATCGCGGTTCGTTCGGTCGGCGGCAAAGGTGTACTGGGTCAGGTCGTTGGTGCCGATGGAGAAGAAATCAACTCTGTCGGCAAGGTGCTCCGCGTCGAGCGCCGCAGACGGAATCTCGACCATGATGCCGACCTCGAGGTCGTGGTCATACGTGATCCCTTCTGCGTCCAGTTCCTTGCGCACGCTCTGAAGCAGAAGATTGGCCTGTTGGATCTCTTCGGCGACAGCGATCATCGGGTACATGATCCGCGTCTTGCCGGCGGTGCTCGCTCGCAGAATGGCGCGCAGCTGAGTCTTGAACAGCGTTGGTCTGCGCAGACCCAGGCGGGTCGCGCGTACGCCGAGGAATGGGTTGGCCTCGGGGGGAAAGTGCAGGTAGGGTATCTGCTTGTCCCCTCCAATATCGAGGGTGCGGATGATGACGGGTTTGGTGCCGAACGCAGAGAGAACAGAGCGATATGCTTCGACCTGCTCGTCTTCCGTCGGTGGGCTGTCCCGGTCGAGGAACAGGAACTCGGTGCGATACAAGCCGACACCATTCGCACCGAACCGCAGGGCCGTCGCGACATCACCGGGGCCGCCAATGTTGGCTGAGACCTCGATACGCTTACCGTTCGCAAGGACCGCTTCCTTATCCTTGAACTGGGTCAGCAGCTCCTGCTCTACGGCAAGGGCATGAGCGCGCTCTTCGAGGGCCGCTCGTTCCTCGGGGTTGGGGTCCAAAACAACCATCCCGGCGGCCCCGTCGACACCCATACGTGCGTGTTCGTTGATGCCTGCCAGCGCCGTACCGAGGCCGACGACGGCGGGAAGACCGAGTGCCTGAGCAAGAATGGCCGTATGGCTTGTCGTGCTGCCCTGTTCTGTCACGAAGCCCAGCACATTCTCGCGGTCGACGGACGCGGTATCCGCCGGAGCAAGGTCGCGTGCAACGACAATGGCCGGGTACGGTAGCGCGCGCAGGTCAGCCTTGGGCATTCCCAGGAGGGCGCGGACCATACGGTCCCCCACGTCCCGGATATCCTTGGCTCGCTCACGGAAGTACTCGTCGGCCAGATTGTCCATGAGCTGGGCGCTGTCCTCATAAGCACGGTGCACAGCTGCTGCAGCACTGTATCCTTCCTGCGCATACCGTCCCATGGCCTCCTGTAGTGTAGGGTCGTCCAGGAACATCTGATAGGCGGAGAAGATCTCCGCTTCCTTACTCTTACCTTGTTCTTCCATACGTGCGTGCAAAGACTCGACCTGATGATGGACGCTCTCAGTTGCCAAGCTGATTGCCTTGAGCTTTTCCTCCGCAGAGATCGAATCGTGAGATTCGGAATCCAGGACGACGTCTTCCGGGCGGTAGATGTACACCCGACCGATAGCGATGCCTGCTGATGCAGCGATTCCCTTGAGAGTACTCATTCGTCCTCACCGATGGTGGTCGTCAGCAGAGTCTCCAGAGCGTCGAGCACCGCAGCCTCGTCCGCCCCTTCAGCCTCCACCTCGATGATGGAGTTCTTGCCGGCACCGAGTGAAAGCACGCCGAGAATACTCTTGGCATCTACTGTACGGCCTTCACGGGTAACTTTGATCTTTGCCTTGAAGTGTGCTGCTGTTTGAACGAACAACATGGCAGGACGTGCATGCAACCCGGTCTTGTTGCGAACAGTAAGTGTTCGAGCTGTCATAGCCGTGTAGCCTCCCCTGGCGCTTCCCACGTTTTCCGTCGTGGTGAGGTGTCGCATGTCAGTCTAGTTCGGAGGCAGGAATTACAACGTAAAATCGTGAACAGCGCCGAATCGCTGTTTTCCGCCGCGATCAGTCGTCGTGCGTGGTTGCGCACGGAGCCTCTGAGGTGCGGGTCGCACCAGACGCATATGAACCAGTGTACTTGATTTCTGTTAAGAATGTCGCGGTGCGGTTTGTCTCTTCTTCCGCTAACGATGGAGATTGTGGAGCGTGTCGACCAGGAGAAGGACGTTGAAGGCGCTGACGATGACTGCCGTCGTCCACAGAAGGATGCGGTCGGTCATGCTGTTTGCGTACTTCCCCATCACGCGCGGGTTGGAGGTAAGCAGGATCTGCAGCACGATCGTCCATGGCAGCTGGATGGAGAGTGCCATCTGGCTGAATATCAGGCCCTTGAAGGGGTTGGTGACCACCAGCGTGACAAGCAGAGCTCCAAGCAGTGTTATCATGATGCCCAGCCGTGTGTGGTTGTCCGACGGATCATAGGGTTCCCCAGACATGCCGGCAACGATGCTGCCGCCTGCCATGCCCGCAGTGACCGAGGATGAGAGGCCTGCCATGAGCAGTGCTCCACCGAAGACGATTGCGGCTGCCCGGCCTAGCATGGGTCGCAACATGGCCTGCGCCTGTCCAAGTTCCGTGACGGGGGTTCTGCTGGCAAAGAAGGTCGCTGCGGCAAGAATGATCATAGAGCTGTTGATGGCCCAGCCGACGACCATGGAGTTTAGCGTGTCTACGAACTCGAACCGGAGTTGCTTCTCTACGACGCCCGTACCCTTCTGGTTCAACTGGCGGCTCTGGATGATCTCGCTGTGCAAGAAGAGGTTGTGCGGCATGACGACTGCGCCGAGGACACTCATGATGACAGGAATGGAGCCCAGGGGTATGGCAGGGAAGACCCACCCGGTCGCCACCTCTGCCCACGGGATACGCACGAGCGACAACTCATACAGGAAGGAAAGTCCTATCAGCGATACGAATGCGATGATGAGTTTCTCGATGTGCCGGTAACCGTTGCTGAGCAGCAGCCAGACGACGATGGCAGACACCAGAATGGCACCGATACGCAGTGGCAGCTTGAACAGCAGGTTGAGCCCGATTGCAGCCCCCATGATCTCTGCGACGGCCGTGGAAACGGAGGCGGCGACGGCCGATCCTAGGACGAAGTGGGCGAACCATGGACGCACGAATTTCGTGGCAGCCTCGGAAATGCACAGACCTGTGACGATGCCCAGGTGGGCGGCATTGTGCTGCAGGATGATAAGCATCAGTGTCGATAGTGTCACCATCCACAGAAGGCGGTAGCCATAGAGCGAGCCTGCAGCAACATTTGACGCCCAGTTGCCGGGGTCAATGAAGCCAACGGTGACGAGAAAACCGGGTCCGATGAATTTCAGGAGCTCCAATGCCCGAAGACGCGGATTATGGCCCTTGAATGATTCCTGGATCCGTGTGTGCAGACTCATGACCTGAGTATACGTGGTGGACGCATGCCATCAAGCGTCTGCGAACGGGTTCTTGCCGTTCCTCTTGAAGTTGTGATTGCACCGCGCCCGACAACCCATATACTACTGGTATCTGTAGCAGGACATTCGAACGAGCGCCCCAGTGGCGGGGTGCATCATGGCCGTGATGGCTCACCTTTCCGGTTGTCTGTTCTCTGAATTGAGTGGAGGTTTCTATGCGTATCAGGATCGAAGTACAGAGCGCTCTCGGCAAGTTCATTTTGCCTCAAGGGTACAACCCTTACGTGCAGGGGCTTGTCAATGCGTGCATCCCTGAAGACATCAAGTGGTCTGGCATCGCGACCGGAACGGAAGAAGCCCATTTCAAGCTTTTCACCTTTTCGCAGCTCTATGCCAAGTCGGTGGAGCGCATCGACGTTGCCCCGCGTGGAGAAGCTGAAGGGGACGGACACGTTCACTATCAGCTGGTGATGTCATCACCAGTCTGGTTCTACCTGTCGTCGCCCAGCCCCGAGTTTATCCAGGCGCTTTCACCTCGCCTGGAGCAGGCCCACGACCTTCACCTCGAGCGAAACCTCGTGCAGTCGGTGCGCGTCAGTGCCGCCTACCCCGTTACTATCCCCGCTCACGGACTGGTCACATGGCGAATTCGCACCATCAGCCCCATCACTGTGTACCAGAGCGAGAACAAGGACAGCAACTCCGCGCGCTACTTTGCGCCCGACGACCCGCTGTTCTCCAAGATTGTTCTGGACAATGCCGTGCGCAAGTACTACGCCTGGACGCAGGAGAAGGCACCGAGTGATGGGTTCAGCATTAGCTGCCTCGACCATACACCGCATCTGGCCGTCATCTCGTTCAAGGACACACCTGTGCGTGGTTACACGGGACGTTTTCAGCTGACCGGGGACGTCAAGCTGTTATCGTTCCTGTACGAATCGGGTCTTGGAGGTAAGAACTCTCACGGCTTTGGGATGTTCGACATAGCGCCTGAGGGAGAGGATGACGCTCACTGGCGTCGCAGGACAGAAGAAGAGACCCATGAGGTGCGCAGGATACCTTTAGCACCTCCCGCCGCGGCCGATCAGGAACAGCCAGACCGTCGCGGGCGGTCGGATAGTCGAGGGCAGGAAGGGCATGTGTGGCATGGCGAGCATCACACCGCCGGTCAGAGCAGCTCCTCGAGGAGTGCAGGATCTAGAGATGATCGAACGCATGCCAGCAACCCGCGTCCTCAGGGTGAGCATTCAGATCGCCCGCAATCGGGCAGGCCGCACACAGAGCGTTCTGCCTCGGACCGCCCACATTCAGATCGCCCGCGTACCGACAGACCATACTCTGACCGTCCAAGGACGGAGGGACCGCGACTCGATGGCACGCCAGCGCCGAATCGGGGAGCGAGACGTCCAAGCAAGGACAGTCGAGGGTTTCAGCCTTCTCCGCGCGGTAGTTCTTCTGATCGCAGAGGTCCTCGTGGCACAGAGGAACCGCGTCGCAAATTTGTAAGCCGCTACGCTCCCGACATCAAGCCGGTGAGCCACGAAAAGGCTGCTACCGGTTCCTACAGCATCTGGGATGGCAAGGCGAAGACTGAGCTGCCGCGTTTCGTCCGTCCAGACGGTACCGAGAGCACGGGTGGTCCTCGTCCGAACGAGCATCGCGGGGGACCTCGTTCTGGAGCTTCTGGTCGTTCATCCAGTGGAGGCGGGCGTCCTCAGGGCGACAGACGCGCTGGGAGTTTCGGTGCTTCAAGATCAAGCGGAAGCCCTGGTTCGGTACACCGTCCAAGCGGAGGGCACGGTGATCCGCGCGATCACAGGGGAAGCAAGGGTGGTCCCTACAACCACTAGCTTCGATCGAGATTGAGTTAACCAAGGGAGGCGCCATATGACGCTTCCCTTCTTTATAGGGGATCCGGACCATTTCTTGTTCGTAGTACGAATAAGGATATACTACTAGGCACTTGAAGCAAGTGCGGGCTGATGCCGCGCCGCACGGAGGATATCGTGGCAAGAACCGCATCAAGAAAAGAGATACTGGAGGGACCTGTCGTTCGGACCATGTTCAAGCTGGCATGGCCGTTGATGATTTCCAGCTTGCTCCACTACCTCTACAACATGGCCGATACCTTCTGGGTGGGTCACTTGCCCGTGGCGGAAAACGCCTCCGCCGTCGCTGGGCTTCAGATAGCTGGGGCTGTTATTTTCTTCCTCATGGCATTTGCCTTCGGGTTCAACTCCGGAGGATTGGCGTTGGTGTCCCAGTACATGGGCGCCCATCGCAAGCAGGAAGCGAATACGGCGGCTGGCAAGACGCTTTCCCTGTCGATTGCCTTTGGGCTATTCATTATGGTGACAGGTATCATCTTCTCGCCCGCCCTGTTGAGGCTCCTCACGTCGGATCCTGCCGTCGCCCGCGCGGGAACGGTCTACACGCGCATTATCTTCATAGGCATGCCCTTTGAGTTCGTCGCCGCGGCGTATGCCCAGGTCATGGCAGCATACGGCGATACGATCACGCCCATGGTCATAAACCTGGCGACGGTCGTTCTGAACATTGTATTGGACCCATTCATGATTTTCGGGTGGTGGCCCTTCGCGCGCATGACAGTTGCCGGTGCTGCATGGGCGACCATCATCTGCCAGGCGATCGCTGCAGCTATCTCGCTCGTCATACTGTTTAGGGGGAGACATGGACTTCGCGTCAGCTGGCGCGACCTTCTGCCGGATTGGGTCTGGTACAGGCGCATTCTCAAGATTGGCCTTCCAGCCTCTATTGGTGTGTCCGGGACATCATTCGGATTTCTGGTTTTGACAGGTATCATCGGCCGCGTATCCAACGCGACGGTGGCGCTCTCTGCATATGGTATCGGGGACCGCTTCATCAATATCAGTTTCATTGCCATCGACGGCCTGTCGCTTGCCATCTCAACGATGGTTGGGCACGCTTTGGGCGGCGACCTGCGAAAACGAGCCAACAGTGTTGTATGGACTGGCACAGCGGTGATGTTTGGCATGCTTGTGGGTGAAGGAGCTCTTCTGTGGATTCTCACGCCATGGTTGTTCAGGGCCTTCATCCCGACACAGCCGACGATCATCAGGGAAGGAATCCTGTTCATGTCCCTGTTTTTGCCTTCCATTCCGTTCTTCGGCATCGTCAGCGGGGTCCAGGCGGCGTTCCAGGGTTCAGGGCACAACACACCGCCGATGATCATGCAGCTTGTACGTCTCTGGGGTCTTCGCGTCCCGCTGTCATGGTTGTTTGGGTTCGCTTTGCATATGGGATCGCGCGGTATCTGGACCGGCATGCTGGTGAGTAACGTTCTTGCGGCCGTGCTCGCTCTTGTGTTTCTGGTGACCGTCGACTGGCACCACAAGGTGATTGAACACCCTTCCGCTGTCACATACGAGGTTTCTGAGGGAGGGGCCCCTGACGTGGTGGCTGTCCCAGCCGAACCCCAGGCATAGGAGAGGAACATGAGCAATCGCTCCAGAATGCCTACGCGCGACGAGATACTTCATGGTCCAGTCGTTACGACCATGTTTCGGCTGTCCTGGCCCGTCATGGTAAGTTCGCTGCTCAACATGGTGTACAACATGACCGACACATTCTGGGTCGGGCACATGCCAAAAGCCGAGAATGCGGCTGCAGTTGCCGGGCTTCAGGTGGCAGGGCCGGTCGTATGGTTCCTCATCGCGTTTGCGTTCGGATTCGGGTCCTCGGGTCTTGCTCTTGTTTCACAATTCATGGGAGCGCACAACGAGGCTGATGCGGAGAAGGCGGCTGGTCAGACCATGTCTCTGGCGATCCTGCTTGGATTCGCAGTGGCGTTCATCGGCGTGGTGCTGTCGCCGGTCCTCCTTCCCGTCCTGACTCCAGACCGGGCCATTTCGGCGATGGCGATAAGTTACACACGAATCATCTTCGTCGGGATGCCTGCTATCTTCGTCTCGGCCCTGTACGCACAGATCATGAATGCCTATGGAGATACGGTGACGCCCATGGTCATCAACGCGGTCACGGTCGGTCTGAATGTCATCCTGGACCCGTTCATGATCTTCGGTTGGGGTCCATTCGCTCGCATGGGCGTGGCGGGTGCCGCTCTTGCGACCATTCTGTGCCAGATCCTGTCCGCCGGTATCTCGCTCTGGGTCCTCATGACCGGCAGGCGAAAGCTGAGAGTGATCTGGCGGGATCTGCGTCCCGAGATTGCCTGGGTCAAACGGATCCTCCGCATCGGTCTTCCCGCCTCAGTCGGGGCATCCGGTACGTCCTTCGGCTTCATTGTCCTGACGGGGATTATCGGCCGCGTCCCCAACCCCACGGTTGCGTTGTCGGCGTACGGGATAGGGGACAGGATGTTCAGCATTACCTCTCTCATCAACGACGGGGCTGGTATGGGCATAGCCACGATGGCGGGACAGGCGCTGGGTGCTGGCATGAAGGACAGGGCCACGGCCGTTGTGCGGCAGGGGACGACCGCCATCGTCGGCCTGATGGCGGTTGCGAGCGTTGTTCTGCGCCTCATTACGCCTCTGGTGTTCCGGGCGTTCATTCCGAGCCAGCCGGAAATCATCGCTGAAGGCGTCCTCTTTATGTCAATCTTCCTCTGGGCCAATCCGTTCTTTGCGCTCATGATGGGCGTCCAGTCGGCGTTCCAGGGATCGGGACACAACGTTCCAAACATGATCCTGGACCTGGTTCGACTTTGGGGTCTGCGCGTTCCGCTGGCGTGGTTTTTTGCCATGGCCCTGAAACTCGGATCACGTGGTGTCTGGATTGGTATGACTGTCAGCAACGTAGTGGCGGGTTTGCTCTCGCTCATCCTTGTGTTCACGGTGGACTGGCGCCAGAACGTCATCGAGCGCTTGCCTCTTCCTGAGGCTCTGCTCATCGGCGAGGAAGCTGTATCATCCGTTTCTGGGGTCGAGGTCGACGGCCGTCCGTAGATCGTCCGAACCTGCATTCACCACGCTGATTGCGATACTTTCATGCGCACGCTTGACACCAGAAGTCATCATGCGTAGCATACAGACGCTGTGCCATTCTCTCGCCCCAGGAGGCGCAAATGTTCTACCTCAGTAACATTCTTGGCATGCGCGTTCTGGATCGAAAGCAAGCCGTAGTCGGATCGATAACTGATCTTGAAGTGGCGACCGGCGAAAAGTTCCCGGCCGTCATGGCTGTCCTCGTCACGACGCGGCGCGGCTTGACGCGCGTGGCATGGCACAACGTGCGCGGTCTGGGCATCACGGAGTGCACTCTCAAACTCGCTGATGCAGAACTTCAGCCCAACTTCAAGTTGGAAGACACATCCATGCTGTTGCTCAACCATGTCCTCGACAAACAGATTGTCGACATCCATGGTGCCAAGGTCGTGCGTGTAAATGATATCGAGCTGGCGGAAAGTCATGGGCAGTTGCGTGTCATAGCAGCGGATGCCGGGTTCCGGAGCTTTATGCGCAGGGCGGGGTTTGCGTGGCTCATCCATGTTGTCGAACGGAGACGCCATCATAAGATCAATGAGAACTCGATTCCGTGGAGCTTCGTAAAGCCCCTCGGGCGTGATGTTCGCAGCGTCCAGGTGAGGGCGACGTGGAAAGAGCTCTCGAAGTTACACCCGTCGGACCTGGCGGACATTGTGGACGATCTGGATTTCAACGAGCGCGACGCTCTGTTCAAGGCGCTCAACGACGAGCAGGCGGCTGATACGCTGGCCGAATTGGAGGACGACAAAGTCAAGGTCACCATCCTGGAACGCCTCGGCGTAGCCCGCGCAGCCGACATTCTTGAGGAGATGGACCCTGATGACGCCGCGGACATCCTGCAGGACACGCGGGCTGAAACGCAGGAGGCAATGCTTCAGGAAATGGAGCCACAAGAACGCGAGGACGTTCGTGAACTGCTGGCCTATGATGAGAATACGGCTGGCGGTCTCATGACCAATGACTATCTCGAGATCAGACAGGAGATGTCGGCCGCACACGTCATCGAGCTTCTCCGTCGAGAAGCTCCGGACACGGAGACCATTTACTACCTGTATGTAACTGACGATGACGGGCATCTGGCAGGGATCCTGTCGCTGCGGGCACTGATTGTTGCGCAGCCCGGCACGGCTGTGGTTGACATCATGCAGAAACGCACCGTTTCAGTGTTCGTGGACGACCCGAAGGGCAAAGTGGCCGAGATCATCGGCAAGTACAGCTACCTTGCGCTGCCGGTCGTTGATCACGAGGGCGTCCTGCAAGGCATTGTCACGGTCGATGACGTCCTCGACCAGGCGATGGACTAACCTAGGGTCATGGTACGGATCTGGGAACGTGTCAGGGTCAGCGTTCGACGTTTTGCCCTGACGCTGCCCATTATGCTCGCTGTTCTTGGGCCCGGCATTATCACGGGCAATGTTGACAACGATGCAGGGGGCATTACCACTTACAGTGTCATTGGTGCCAGGTTTGGGTACTCCATGTTATGGATGCTCGTGCTTATTACGTTCACGCTGGCCATGATCCAGGAGATGTGCGCCCGCATGGGCGTCGTCACGGGCAAGGGATTGGCAGATCTGATCCGCGAACGGTTTGGCATTCGCGTGACCATGGTCGTTATGCTGCTGCTGGTGTTCACCAATCTTGCCAATACCATGGGAGAATTTGCCGGAGTGGCGGGAGCCAGCTCGATCCTGGGTCTGAACCGTTTTATCGCCATTCCAGTCGTAGCATTCTCTGTCTGGCTGCTGGTGGTCAAGGGTTCGTATCGCGCTGTGGAGAAGGTCTTGCTCGTGTTCTGTGTCCTGTATCTGACCTATGTCATCAGTGCTTTCATGGCACATCCCAACTGGGGCGTCGTAGCCAAGTCTACTGTCGTTCCGACGTTTCAGATGAACCCCGAGTTCATCTCGCTGTTCATCGCTACGATAGGAACCACGATTGCGCCCTGGATGCAGTTCTACCAGCAGTCCTCGGTCGCGGAGAAGGCGATCGATCTGAAACAATACCGCTATGAGGTTCTGGACACCTATATCGGCAGTTTCCTCACCAACTTCGTCTCCTTTTTCATCGTCGTCGCGTGCGCAAGTACTCTGTTTGTAGCGGGCATCCGGGTCAATACTGCGGCAGAAGCGGCAGGTGCACTGGCGCCACTCGCGGGGAAATATGCGTCGATCCTCTTCGCCATCGGCCTGATCAACGCCTCGATCATGGCTGCCGGGGTTCTTCCTCTCTCGACGGCGTATTCCGTGGCCGAAGCATTTGGCTGGGAGTCGGGAGTCGGCAAGTCATTCCGCGAGGCCCCTCTCTTCTATGGTCTTTATACGGCTCTTATCGTGCTGGGAGCGGGAATAATCATGTTCGTACAGGAGGGCAAGCTTATCGGCATCATGCTGTTTTCACAGGCGGCGAACGGCGTTTTGCTTCCTCTGATACTTGTCCTCATGCTGAAGCTGGTCAATGACAAGTCATTGATGGGTGAGTACGTCAACAGCCGGGGCAAGAACATCGCCGTATGGGCACAGGCTGTCGTCATGATCGTTCTTGCCGGAACGCTGACGGTCCAGACTGTGCTCCAGATGGTAGGTAAGTAGGTTCATGATTCTGCAGGACCAGGAGTACACTGTCTTCATCGAATAATTCGGTTAGCGAAAGGAAGAGACTGGGTGAATATCAGAAAGCGACTGCCGGCTTTTGAGTCCAAAGATTACCGGCTCTGGTTTGTCGGCCAGAGCATATCTCTTGTCGGTACGTGGCTCCAGAATACTGGACAATCCTGGCTGGTTCTCAAGCTGACAAACTCACCCTTCAAGCTCGGGTTACTGACCAGCATCCAGTTTCTCCCTTCTCTGATCCTCTCGGTGTTCATTGGACCAGTCATCGATCGTTTTCCGAAGCGCTCGATCCTGTTGTTCACGCAGATCATGTATGCGCTGGCTGCTGCTGCTCTGGCCGCTGTAACGTTTGGGGGTCATGCGCAGTACTGGCACGTGCTGGTTATTGCGGCCGTCACAGGTCTCATCAGTGCTATCGACTGGCCGACGAGACAGGCATTTGTGGGCGAACAGGTAAACGACAGGTCCGCCGTCGTCAATGCTGTTGCGCTCAACAGCACGATGTTCAACATCGCCCGCGTCGTCGGCCCTGGTATCGGCGGGGTTCTCATTGCTGTTGTGGGCATCCCCTGGACATTTGCCCTGAACGCAGTCAGTTTCATAGCCGTCATCATCAGTCTGCTCCTGATGAAAGCAGGCCGCAAGCCGACCAAGAGCAACATGGGGAGTTATGCCCAGGAAGTCCGCGAGGGCTCCAGGTACATTGCCGGGAATCAGGTCATCATGAGCCTCTTGACGATAGCGGGTATCATCAGCCTGTTCCTGCTCAATTTCAACATCTTCATTCCCAGCTTTGCCCAGCTGACCCTTGGTCTGCAGGCAGATGGCTACGGGGGACTGATGTCGGCAATGGGAGTAGGGGCACTGGCCGCCGGGGTGCTTATGTCTCTCGGCGGAACACGTCTGGAACCAACCCCTGCCTATATCTACGGTTCTGGGTTTATCCTTGCGTTTTCGATGGTTCTCGTCGGAATACAGCGGAATTTTTACTTGACCGGCCTGCTGCTCGTCTTCTGCGGGTTCGGCATGGCGGCATTGTCGACGATGTGCAACACCGCGCTCCAGATGCAGTCGCCCGACAGCATGCGCGGCCGCGTCATGGCCGCCTACAACCTCGTTTTCGTCGGTTCAACCCCCATTGGCGCGCTCTACGCCGGCAAGATCTGCGATGCCCTCGGTGCCAATATGGGCTTCTTCGTCAGCGGGGTCATCGGCGTCGTGTTCCTGGGGGCGATGATAATTTTCGTGACTCCTAACACCTTCCGGGGTCTGCGAACATTTGCCGTGGCTGGCGCCTCCACTGGAAGCAGTACTCAGACTGTCGGTTTCTCCGATGGGCTGGACGCCCGAGCAGCCGGAGTGGACAAAGACTGACGCACACGCGTGGCCAGTTCCTGAAGCGTGTAGGGTTTCGGGATGAAGGCCACGAAGCCTGTACTGCCGGCGGGGGTATCGGTCGCATCGTAGCCGGACATCAGAATGGCGGCCACCGATGGGTTGATCTCACGAAGTCTCTCGAACAAATCCCTGCCATTCATATGCGGCATCATCATGTCGATCAGGACCAGGTCGATGGACTGCCATGAATCTTTGTAGACGGCGAGTGCGTCCAGCGGATCAGAGCTGTCGGTAACGTGATATCCGAGACCGGAGAGGACCTTGACAGCAACACTTCGGATAACATCCTCGTCGTCCACGATGAGCACCGATTCTCCCCGGACAGATCGTGGCAGCGACCCGGAGACAGGTGCCTGGTGAGCTTTTCCCTGTGCTTCGGCCCGGGAGACAGCCGGAAGGTACAGGGTGAACGTCGTTCCCTGGTTTGGCACGGAAGTCACCGTAATGGTTCCACCGTGATCGTGCACGACACGCCAGACGATGGAGAGTCCCAACCCGGTTCCTTCAGGCCGCGTCGTGAAGAATGGTTCGAACAAACGGTCCCTGGCCTCAGGGGATAGGCCGCAACCGGTGTCTGACACCCTTATCTGCACGTAGTTGCCGTCTCGCAGAACAGGAACGCCATGGGTGGTGCAGAAGGATTCGTCGATGATGACATTACAGGCGTCGACGGTGAGCGCGCCGCCCTTGTGTCCCATGGCGTCGCGAGCATTGATGATCAGGTTCAGGATGGCCTCTTCCAGCTGAGTCCGATCACCGGGAACGTAAGCCAAGTCTGGAGAGATGTTCTGTACCAGAGTAGTGCGTTTGTCGAAGCCCGGCATAGCGATCGAGAGCGTATCTGCCAGGACCCCACCGACATCAACGTCGGCGATAGTCGGCGTTCCCTTGCGCGAGAAGGACAGCAACCGATGCGTTAGTTCAGCAGCGCGCCTGGCGGCGCGTTCGATGGTGTCCAGTCCCTGATAGAGTTCAGTCCCCTCCGTCGCGTCGACCCTGAGCAGCGACGCGTGTCCCATGATTCCGCCCATAATGTTGTTGAAGTCGTGGGCGATTCCCCCTGCGAGTCTTCCGACCGCATCCATCTTCTGTGACTGCAAAAGCTCTCTTTCCAGCTGTCGCGCTCGTTCCTCTGCGAGTCGCTGTTCTGTGACGTCCCGGAAAATACCCTGGACAACAGAAGCCCCGGCAGATGGTATAGATTGCAGGGAAGCCTCACAGACGACCTGACGGCCGTCATCGGCGACAAAGACCCAGGCAAATCGCTGTGCCTGACCGGCAAGGGCTTGGCCTTCGAATGCGTGCATGGCGTCGGCAGATGGACGACCGTCAGGTTGCATTGCGGGACTAATGTTGGGGATGGTTTTTCCGGTCAACCGTTCGGTTGTGGTGCCGAGCACTCGCGCCGCGGCCGTGTTAGCTTGTGTAATGGCATGGTTGCTGATGATCAGAATAGGATCGGGGGCTTCGTCGAACAGGGTGTGATACTGCTCGTATGCCGTGCGAACGGTCTGTTCGGCCTTGAGTTGATCTCGCAGGTCGCGGGCAACGATAAGCACGCGTTTACTGGGAGCTGGCAGATTCGACCTCATGACTTCCACAGGGATGAGGGATCTGTCGGATGCGACAAGCTGCCACCGCGCTGATGTAAGGCTTCGGTCCAGTAGAGACGTCAGAGTTTTTGACACATCTGTCTGTCCGATGGACATGATGGACCCCAAGGTGACGCCAAGCAGGTCAGAGTCCTCTCTAGCAAGAAGCGAACGGAGGGCTCCGTTGACGGCCTCGATACGCAGCTGTCCGTCTGCACTGTTCACGAGCAAGGCTGGTTCCGGAACTGCTGCAAACAGTTGCTGATAGTAGGCAGCTCGGTCATGGGCGGCGCGTGCCGCGTGTTTACGTGAAGACACGAGGTAGATGGCAAACAACACAACCATGATACCCCCGAGCACCAGCAACGTCGTTTTCAACCGGTCGCTGATGGTGTAATAGGAAATCGTGGCGCCAAACCATTTTGTCTCCAACTGTGTCAACAGGCCACTGCGTCGCACCTCTGCCAATGTCGCGTTAAACTGGGACAGCAGTGGGAGCATATTCCGGGCTGCTGGGTATGCCACGGGGCGGCGTCCGTCGAGGAAAGGCATGAACAGGTTTCCCTTCTGGATGACGAGGTCCCCCTGGTAGAGCTCGCTGATGAGAAACTGAGCATTGAGGTAATCGTGAACAGCGGCATCGGCCTGACCACCGGCGACTGCAGCAATGACGCCTTCAGGCAGTACATAGCGCTCGACCTGCACTTGCCCATAGCGATTGCCCAGGCTCGCGACATAATCGTCAGAAGCCGTTCCTGTCTTGACGGCGACACGATGGCCCCCGAGATCGCGTGGGTAATGGATGTTACTACCAACTGGCGTGACAAGGACGAGGCCGGAGTTCAGGTATGAATTGGTAAAAGCGAAACGGGAAGCGCGATCACTGGTCCAGAAAATCGATCCGATGCCCAGATCCACGGTGCCGTTCTCGATGCGCTGTAGTTCGTCGGGGAAAGTCATCGTTTCGTATCGAACGTTCCAGCCGTTGAGTGAGGCAATGAGATTCACAAGATCGACGTCGAATCCGACCAGCTGGCCGTCACGCTGAAAAACGAAGGGTTCGTAGATGTTTGCGGCTACCACCAGCTCGGGAGGAGGCGAGGCCGAAGTGGCGGCACAGACCCGGGGCGCCCATCCGAGAAAAAGAACTGCGATGGTAACAAGCCCAACTGCGCAACGCAGAGCATACCGCGTCCCGAGTGCCCCTTGGCCCACAGAACGACCAGTATTCACTGAAGTTGCTCTTCGTGCTCTACCTGCTGTCAGCATACGTCCATGGTATCCGCTAAACCTTCTCTGTAAAGTCGAAATCTGACGTGTGCAGGTGGTCCACCGTGCTTCCAGCGGTCTAGCACCGGGACAAATCATATTGATGCTTTTGTGTGTACCGGCGTCGCCCGTGTGTGCCAGGTCCATGACGGTCGTCTGACTCGTTTCCGGAGGGGATTTCACGTCGCGGACGCTGACTGTAGGGCAGATTGCGCTGTACGCGTGGAATCTTGCAGTCGCTGTGGCACTACGAGTTTCGTCTGAAGCGAACCTTCACTCGTACGTGGGCACGCGTGAATATACCGGTGCCACGTTCGGGCAGTGCGGACCCGTTGTGGTACGCGGAGGCAAGCCATATATCGACTATCGGAAATACAAGAACATCGACCGCACATCAAAGCTTGGTTCGTGTGTAGTTGTCGGCATGAACGACCAGAAGCGTCTGTACTTTATCGTGACGCTTGCCGGCTTGCCTTGCCTGAGCGTCATGGCGATGGCTGCGTGATCGATAGGAAGATTCAGGCGATATTGCACTCCCTTGCTTTTTGGCTAATTCGGACCACGATAGTGACAGATTCATGATTGTTGATTGTGGAGGAACCAGGAATGGGTGAACACAAGAACAAGACCGGCACGCCGGCACAGAAAGGCTGGCACGGTTTAGAACCCGGCACACGACAGACTTGGTCGACGATGGACAATACCACGAAGCGTCTCTTCATGGCGGTGTTGGTGGTGTTGGCGGGAGCTCTTCTATCGATGGTTCCCAGCGAAAGGATTCTAGGGTACGTTGTGATCGGTGTCGGTCTCGCGTGGTACATCATGCTCCGTGTAATGCCTGCGTGGCGGGCCTGGCGTTCTTCGAGGCATCCGCCGGTAGCGCGGTGATCTGCAATCTCGACTGCCACCCGACCGTTCTTCATGAAGAGAACCACTTGTACAGCGCGGACGTGCCAGTGTTTGCCGTCAGGATCATACCTCGCCTCAAGCGGTCCGTCACAATGCCTGTGTTCCTCAACGGGGCTGTCGGCGACATGAGTACACGTTTCTATCGTCAGAGGTGAGAGTGAATGGTTACGGGGTACTGCCATCGACGGGCTGCGTGCGCTTTTGATGTGACAGGGAGGAATCAGTGGAACAGCAGCTGATGATCCAGGAAGTGCGTGAGACAGTCTCAGTGCTCGAGCGCCTTGCGCACGAGGAAGGGCCGTCGATTAAGAGGATCGGGGAGCGGTTTGCCGCCGCCGACCCTGACGTCGTCATCGAATCGGGGCGTGGGACTTCGGACCATGCGTGCATGTACGGCCAGTACCTTATCGAATCGCTCCTGCGGATTCCCGTGGCTCTGGCGCTTGGGTCACTGTACACGAACTACGGCTTGCCTCCCCACATGCGGCACGGAGCTGTTATCGCCATTTCGCAGTCGGGCGAGACGGAAGATGTTTGCAGGGTCGCGGAGCAAGCCGTCAAAGATGGTACCTTCACCGTCGGCATCATAAATGTCCAGGGCAGCACACTCGATCGGACAGTAGCTCCTGACTCGCTGTTTCTGCGGGCGGGACCCGAGCTTAGTGTCGCCGCCACGAAGACCTTTACTGCATCACTGGCGGCACTCCTGCTTCTTGTCCACACCGTCCGGGGCGACGCCTTTGACATCGGTAAAGTCCTCGATTGCTTGGGGGGCATCGTCGAGCGAGAAGAAGAAGTGCGTCAGCAGGCACTGCGCTACACGTTCACCGATGATTTTGTCGTGCTGGGTACAGGCTATTGCTACGCGAATGCCCTGGAGGGCGCCCTGAAGCTGAAGGAAACGTGCTATATCAATGCGCAGGGCCTCTCCTCGGTTGACCTTATCCATGGACCGCTGGCTGTCCTCAATCCAGATCTGCCTGTCATCATGTTTGCCCCAAACGACGCATGTCTGGATCTCAACATAGCAGTTCTGGAGCGTATCAAGTCGACGCGTGCTCATGTGCTGGTGGTCTCCGACAGTGACAGAGCCTTGAAGTTTGGTGACATTGCGTTTCGCATCCCCGATGCAGACCCGACTGTCTATCCACTGGAGAACGCCCTGTTCGCACAACTGTTTGCGTATAGTCTCTCGATTGCACGTAAGCTGAACCCGGACAAACCCCGTTTTCTGCACAAGGTCAGTCTCGTCCAAGACGGCGAACGTCCTGCCGGCAACCCGGATGTGGGCACTCATCATCCTTGAGCCACAGCACAGAAATCGATGTGGCTATTGTAAATTTTAAGGGACTGCGCCAGAATGCATTTGTTGTTGCTTTCATGATTCTTGCCATGAGAGACTGCAATCGATTGCAGCTGTCTGTTGGTGGTGAAGGGCATGCGAGCAGGAGGTGATTGTGGAGTACAGTAGCGCGCAAGCGCTTCTCGGGCTCTGATGAGTGAGATGTGAAAGACCGGCTGACGTTTTCTTAAAGATACCAAGGTATCGTGACGAGGAGGTTCAGTCAATGAATAGTGGTTATGGTATCGGAATTTCACTGATCCTGGGAATTTGGGCGTACGTTGGAGTGATTGCTAACTTGGCTGCTACCTTGCGATGGACTGACCCGATCCTCAACGGGCTGGTTGTTGGGGCAATTGTCGGAAACATACCGCTGGGTCTTGCCATCGGTGGTACTCTGGAACTAATGTCGCTCGGTATGACAGTAACATACGGTGGTGCGTCGATGCCCGAGTACAGTATGGGTGCTATCATCGGCACAGCCTTCGCTGCACTGTCCAAGCTACCCCAGGGAGAGGCAATGGCAACTGGTATAGCTATTGCAGTCCCTGTCGCGCTATTGATGACTCAGCTCGATGTCCTCGTTCGTTCCGTGAACACTGTGTTTATGCATGGAGCAGACCGTGCCGTGGAGAAGCAAGACGATGCCGCTCTCACACGGTGGCATCTGTTTGCTCAGCTTACATGGGGTCTCGCTCGTGCCATCCCCGTCTTCCTTGCTGTGTGGCTCGGCTCAGGCCCTATCCAGACCCTCATCAAGAATATTCCTGCGTGGTTGAATCGTGGTCTTGGCACCATGGGGCATATTCTTCCTGCGCTCGGCTTTGGCATCCTACTGACCTTCCTACCTATCGAGCGGTGGTGGTCGTTCTTCGTTCTGGGCTTCGTCATGTTCGCATACCTGAATGTTCCACTCGTTGGTATCGCGTTGGCTGCCTTGGCGGTGGCGATAATCTACTTCTCGCTCAAGCCCGTCGAGGCTGGTGAGCAGCAGGCTGAAGAAGCCGTCGCTGCAAAGGGTGGCGGAGCCACGAGTCCTGTCACACATGGCGATCTCGTCAAGGCCATGTGGCGGCACAACCTGACTCTGCAGCTTTCCTGGAACTATGAGCGCATGATGGGTCTTGGCTATGCTTGGTCCATTGCGCCCATCCTCAAGAAGGTGTATCCGAAGAAGGATGAATACTTCGCAGCTCTCAAGCGTCATATGGTGTTCTACAACACCAACCCTGCTGTCGGTGGGCCGACAATTTTCGGTGCCGACTGTGCCCTTGAGGAAGTGAAGCAGCCTGAAGTAGGGGACAGCCTGAAGGTTTCCCTCATGGGTCCCTGCGCAGCCATCGGCGACACCGTCATGGGTGTCTTGCTGAATCCTCTCTTCGGCGTGTTTGCGGCGTCGCTGGCTCTCCGTGGCAGTGTCTGGGGGGCTGGGCTCATTGTGCTCCTTGGCCTATTCTGGTTGTTCGTGAGGATCCCTGGCTTCTGGGTCGGCTACAGGCAGGGTCTCGGCCTTGTACGGCAGGTCAGCAGTGGCGCTATCACTCGTGTCATCGAGATAGCCAGCACAGCGGCCCTGTTCATCATGGGTGGGTTCATCCCGAGCATTCTGGCGAAAGTGGCGACTCCTCTCGCGATCATCAAGAAGGTCGTAGACGCAGGGGGGAAAGAGGTCGTCGAGACCATCACTATCCAGAGTATCTTGGACAAGATCCTTCCGTATATGTTGCCGCTGGCTGTTACGTTCACTGTCTATTGGCTGCTGAAGAAGAAGCATTGGACAACTGTTCAGGTTCTGCTTCTTCTGGTCGCCGCCGGCATCATTCTGGGAGCTTTCAAGATTCTGTAGTCTCATTTTCATACCGAAACGTTATCCCGGGCCGCGTACGCGGCCCGGGAGTGGAAAGGACCTATCATGATTGGAATCGTCGTTGTAACTCACGGGGAGCTTGCCGATGGCATTGCAAGCGCCGTCACGCTCATTGCAGGACCTCAGGAGCAGTTCGAGAGCGTAGCCCTTCGTGAGGGAGACAGCATCGAAGAACTCAAGCAACGCATTCAGACGGCAGTTGACAAAACAGACACGGGTTCGGGCTCGCTGTTGTTCGTGGATATGCTGGGAGCGTCTCCTTCCAATGCCGCGGCGTACCTCGTCAGCGACCGTGTAGAAATCATTGCAGGCGTAAACCTGCCGATGATCCTTGAGATTCTGGCTGTCCGAAACGACATGGCGCTGGCCGACGTTGCAGAAATGGCCATGAATGCAGGTAAGGAGTCTATCCAGAGTTTAAGCGCAATAATGCGTCAAGCATTGAAACAATAAATGCAACTGAATCAGGTGCACATGCTGTAGTTGCAGGCGCAGCGACCAGGAGACCTGAAGTGATTACGGGGTGATACAATGAGGAGGCAAGAGGAGGATCATCAGGTGATTCTAGGTGAAAGAGTCAAATACCTGGAGAAGAGACTTCAAGAATACATTAAAGAAGGAGTCATTCCAGGAGCTGCATTCGGTCTGATTGCTCCTTCTGAGGCACGTTTTGGCTTCATGGGAAATGCTCAGGTTGTGCCAGAAGTAGAAGAAATGAGAGGAGACAGTATCTTTGACGTTGCCTCGCTCACCAAGGTCATAGCAACCTTACCTAGCGTACTCGTTCTTGAGGAAGACGGTGAAATTGGACTAGACGATACGGTCAAGTCTTTTCTTCCGGACTATGTTCATGAAAACACGACTATACTTCAGCTTCTAACTCATACGTCGGGTTTGCCAGGAATCGTCAAGTTCTACAGAACCTGCAGCGGCAGGGGCGAGATAGTAGCTGCACTCAAGAACACAGAACTTGAATACGAACCAGGTACGAAAGTCGTGTACTCAGATCTGAACTTCATGCTTCTTGGGCTCATAGTTGAAAAGGTTTCAGAATCGATCGACGTGTTTTCTGAGGAGCATGTCTTTCGGCCCCTGGAGATGCGGGATACTTGTTTCAATCCCACAGCTGAGAAGAAAGGCAGATGCGTTTCGACAGAACTACAAGATGGCAGGGGAGGAGTAATAAGGGGTGTGGTTCATGATGGAAATGCATATGCAATGGGAGGCGTAAGCGGACACGCAGGGCTTTTCACTACTGTCGATGACCTCGGCAGGTTTGCGAGCATGGTCCTAAACGATGGTTGTTTCAGTGGCAGAAGGGTACTTAGTGTAAATTCAATAAACATGATGTCCAAATGCTGGACCGAGGGAATGAATCAAAGAAGAGGGTTGGGATGGATGTTGAAGAATGAGCGTGGAGCCATGGGGGATTTGACATCTGACAACTGTCTCTTTCACACTGGATTTACCGGTGGATCCGTTCTTATCGACAGAGAATATGGAATGGGGTTCATTCTTCTTACAAACAGGATTCATCCTTCAAGGGATAACACTAGATTCCTGGATAGAAGGGGCCATATCAACAATATCGCTGAAACATCAGTCAGCCACGGTAAATGCTGATCCTATATTAACAACATAGAATATAGAATATGCTAGACTTCACAAAAGAGTATCCTGTCTATGGATCAGAAAAGACCGAGGCAGAACCAAAATCTGTTGGTAGCTCTGTTGATCATACCGGCACCTAGAATATCCGCCACTGCCTCTATTCCATGTCGAAAATTTTGCCCGGGTTCATGATATTGTTAGGGTCAAAAGCCTTCTTGATTTTTCGCATCAGTTCCAATTCTACCGGATCACAAGCCATATCCATAAATGGTTTGCGCTTGGAACCAATCCCATGTTCTCCGGAGATCGTTCCCCCCAGCTTTATCGTAGCTTCGTAGAGTTCCGTTAAAGCCTCTTTCTCAACTTGATACCATTTTTCCATGGAATGATCCGGGTTCTTGACGAGTGTGGCATGAAGGTTACCATCACCGGCATGACCGTAACAGGGGATCTGGATATCATATTTCTTGGATATCCGCTCCAGTTCCGGCATGATATCGGGAATAGCGGCCATAGGAACCACAATATCCTCTAGGCTCTGGTGGGGGCTGATTACTTTGAAGGCCTCAGCTATATTGCGGCGCACACTCCAAACCCTCTCTATCGTTGTATGATTATCGGCAACATAGACCTCGAGGGCGCCCTTTTCCAGACAGAGTTCTCCGATTGTCTCCCCATCTTTCTCAACCTGTTCAGCCCTATTACCATCTGCCTCTATCAGGAGCATGGCCCCGCACTGCTGGTAGGGTAAGTGCTCATTGAGGTATTCACAGGAAGTCTTGACCGAGAGTTTGTCCATGAACTCAATCGAGGTCGGTATTATCCTTCCCCTGGTCATAATGAGAGGCACCATATCGATGGCTGATTTTACGTCCTCAAAAAGCACCAGCAGGTCAACCCTGGCTGTTGGTAGGGGTAAGAGTTTGATGATTACCTTGGTTACTATCCCCAGAGTTCCTTCAGACCCGATTATCAGCTGTTTCAAATCATAACCGGTTACATCCTTGACCCTTTTTCCACCGAGCTGAACAATCTCTCCTGTCGGCGTAACCAGTTCCAGGCCCATGACATAACGCCCGGTAACTCCATACTTGACCGCCTTACCCCCGCCGGCATTCTCAGCAACGTTACCTCCGATATAGCAGGTTTCTACACTCATCGGGTAACCGGCATAAAACAGTCCCTCTTCTTCGATTACTTCATTTACATGATTAGTCACGACGCCCGGTTCCAGTACCATCATCATGTTGCCATAATCTATTTCCAGTATCTGGTTCATCTTCTCGACCGATATTACTATGCCCCCGTAATCGGGGATAGCACCTCCAGAGAGTCCGCTTCCGGCACCCCGTGGTGTAACCGGTATCAATTCATGGTTGGCTAACCTCATTATCTCAGCGATCTCTTCGGCTGATTTGGGTGTGACGACAACCTCCGGCATATGAGCATACTGTTCTGTGGGGGTCTCATCATGCGAATAAGCTTCAAGCCTTTCCCGGTCGGTAATGACATTCTTGCTGCCGACAATCTTGCTTAGCTGATCCACTATTTCAACCGTAACCGGATTATACTTCACTCCTTTCACCCTCCTTTGCCAGAGACTGATTTATCTGAGGTATCACTTCAAGAAGATCCCCAATTATGCCAAAATCAGCTACTCTAAAGATTGGAGCATCAGGGTCTTTGTTGATAGCAACAATGATGTCGGCTGTCTTCATTCCAGCCAGGTGCTGAATCGCTCCCGAAATACCAACCGCAATATACAGCTTCGGGGTTACAGTCTTACCGCTCAAACCTACCTGATGGGGATACGAAATCCAGCCTCTGTCGACTGTTTCCCGGGAGGCTCCGACAACACCATGCAGTAGTTCTGCCATCTTTCTGATGAGAGCAAAGTTTTCCTTCTTTCCCAAGCCCCGTCCACCGGAAACTACCACATCCGCACCCTGGATATTGATGTCTTCACCCGGGTTCTTCCGAAAACCAATCCGTTCCACCCGCCTATCAAGCAGCGCAGGGGCAAGCTCGATCCTGATGATCTCTCCCTTTCCCCGGCGGTTTTCATTCCGTGGGGCAGGCCTGGTCGACTTTGGCCTGACCGTAGCCATCTGGGGTCTGCACTCTGGGGTTTTGATCGTGGCCATGATATTCCCGCCGATTGCCGGCCTGGTCTGCAGGAGATTACCCGTTCCTTCCTCAATATCCAGCTCGGTACAGTCAGCTGTCAAGCCTGCTTTGATTTTGACCGCTGCATGGGGCATGAGTGTCCTGCCGGTTGTTGTTGCTGCCGACAAAATAACTTCCGGTCTATACCGCTCAATAAGATCGATCAAGATATTGCTGTAACTGCCCACAACAAAATGTTCCAGTTCCGGCGAGCTAACCAAGTAAACCCTGTCTGCACCTCTGAGAATGAGCTCTTCTGCATCTTTTTCATCTATCCTGCCGCAGATTAGAACAGAAGCCAGTTCACACCTTAACTTATCAGCCAGCTCTCGTCCTCTCGTCAGTAGTTCATAAGACACTATCTTGATCTCACCCTCATTGGCCTCGGCAAGAGTCCATACCCCTTGATAACTCATACGATAACCTCCTACAGAATCCCTTTCTTCCGCAGGAACGTCAGGAAACGCTCAACTGCATCAACCAAACTTTCTTCATCAGTAACCCTGACAACCTCCCCACTCCTGGTTACTTTGGGCGTCTCGATTTTTACTACCCTTGTCGGTGAGCCGTTCAAGCCGAGGGCAGACCTTTCAATATCCATATTGTCTGCATTCCAGTGGGCCAATTCCGCCTTTTTTGCCTTCTGTTTGCCCCTCAGGGTGGGGAGCCGGGGAAAGCAGATCTCCTTGACTACCGACACAAGAGCCGGCAGAGGCATTCTCAACATTTCATAACCCTCTTCAATCAGTCTCTCCACTACAATACTGACTTCAGTTACCTCAATAATCCTGCTGGTATAGGTGGAAACAGGGAGATCGAGAAAAGACGCAATACCCGGTCCTACCTGACCCGTCTCACCATCAGTAGCTCTCTCTCCCGTCAGTATCAGGTCAAATTTGCCGAGCTTCTTGACCGCCCGGGAGATCGTATATGAAGTTGCCCAGGTATCAGAGCCGGCAAACTCCTTACCGCTGATCAGAATGCCATCATCACAGCCCATAGCAATTGCTTCCTTCAATGCTCTTTCTGCTGAAGGAGGGCCCATGCTCACCACAGTTATCTCAGCACCCCGTTCCTCTTTCAGCTGAATACCTGCTTCAATTGCGTAAAGGTCAAGAGGGTTGACAATACTTTCTACCCCTTCCCTGACTATTGTTCCGGTTTCTTCATCTATCTTGACATTGCTAGTTTCAGGAACCTGTTTAATGGGAATAATGATCTTCAATTTGCCTTACCTCCGCTGGCTTTAGAATAAACGGGGAACCAATCGTAGCGCTACAATGAGCCGTCCCATAGCCCCAGCCAATAATCCGCAAAGAAGACATACTAGGATACTCTTTCTGATGATCAAACCCTGTTCCCCGACCAACCCTGCAGTTGTCACAGCAGCAACTAAGTATCTTAGATGAGTGGATGCGCTCCTGCAGAAGAACCCGACTACTACTATATAATAGACAGGAAGAGAGAAAAATAATGTTGTAGCATACGATAGATTGTTATGTAGGGAGAGAGTGTGCAAACCTGGCAGGAACAAATACGTGCACTACTCGGCAGTGCTCAGGGGGGATTTGGTGTCTATGCCGCAACACCGACATTTCCTTTATTCGAGTATCAGGCTTCGAGCTTATTTCCGTCGGCAGGCACCATCAAGGTGCTCGATGCCGGACTTGTCTATGGTGCCAGGGATCCCCTCATCCTGTGCCTTATGGCGACGCAACTGGTCAATAACGGTGAAGGGGCAGTTATTCTTGGGAAAGTCGCTGCAATTACCTATACGACTGGAGAGGAAGAATGCGCCATATGAAAATTGTTGCCATAAAATGTCTTTCAGTAAGCATTCCCCGGCTCAAAGAACTCAAGGTCGCATATGCGACGCGAACAGTTTACAACGGATTTCTGTTGCAACTTGTTACCGATATCGGTCTTACCGGGCTGGGAGAAGCAGCTCCTAATTTCGAAGTCTGCCATGAGACAATGGAGAGCACAGCTCAAGCTTGCCGGGCTATGGCGCCTCTCGTCCAAGGGTCTGACCTGCTTGTACGCGAGGCAATCCTCGAGAGACTTGAGCCCTGGAGACTCACGGCCGCTGCCGCACTGACAGCCTATGATATCGCCCTGTGGGATCTTGCCGGTAAGAGTGCAGGCCTTCCTATCCGGGATCTCATTGGCGGATATCGACGCGCCATTCCAAATGAAATGACCATAGGCATCAAGGACCTTGCTGAAACAGTAGCAGAAGCAACGCGCATCAAAGCAAGTGGTATGTATGCCGAGATCAAGCTCAAGCTCGGGCTAGATCCCAATCTTGATGTTAAACGTGTCTATGCGGTTCGTGCAGCAGTAGGGCCCACGTTCCCGCTCCACGTCGATGCAAACCAGGGATATGACCGCGAAGGAGCTCTGCGTGTGCTGCAAGCACTAGCCGGAGCAGGAATCGATTTTGCCGAGCAACCCGTCCCGGCTGAAGACACGGAGTCCCTGCGATGGGTAAGTGACCGCAGCCCTATTCCGATAACAGCCGATGAGGCTGTCCACACGCCAGAGGACGCGCTGGCGCTCGTCGATTCTCATGCATGTTCCATGCTGAATGTCAAACTGCAGAAGGCAGGAGGTATTTCCCGCGCTCTCGACATTCTGGCTATCGCACGAGCTGCAGGTATCCCGTGTATGATCGGGTGCATGACAGAAACCCCGGTCGGAATTGCAGCAGGAGCACATGTAGCATTGGGATCACCCGTCGTCACGCACGTCGATCTTGACGGGTGCGTCGATCTTGCATTTCAGCCGACGATTGGTGGCATCGAGATAAACGGAGACCAGCTGACGGTCCCTGATCGCCCCGGCCTGGGAGTGGAGCTCAACGACCAGTATCGCGATCGTTTTGCCAATCAGGAGGCTCTGTAACGAACGTCTACATTTCATGCGGTATGGAAGGAGTGGATGGTATCGTCATAGGGAAACAATCAGCCCCCACCGTCCGTTCTATGAGTTTGTCTGAGAACAGATTACGGCGGAGGCAAATGCTGCTGCACCAGGCGCATTCAATGCAGCGACGGGGAGTTGCATCTATCAGTATGAAACTTTCAGGACTTCCTCTTGCACCACTGATAACTCCAGGAACGATAGGATTTTGTCTTAATAGGGTATTGACGACCCATATTGCAGGATTTATTGCAACTTATCTGCTTGGTTTTGAAGAATCTCAGGAGTAATGCAATAATCTTCAGCGGGAGTGATACTCCCGCTGAAGATAGATTAGTTTCAAAAGACGAGTGAGAAGGAGAGAAGAATATGCCAAAGGGAATTTCAGTCTTTCCTGGAATGAATTATAGCCTTGAACAGAATTTGGAATATATAAATAAGGCCAGAAAATATGGTTTTGATAGTGTTTTTACATCACTTCATATTCCAGAAGCCGATTATAGAACAGCAATTGAAGAGTTTAAAACTATGGTGGATTCTGCAAAAAAAGATGATATGCAGGTTACTGCCGACATATCTCCCAGGGCTTTTGGGTATTTGGGCGCCAGTATGGGAGACTTCAAAGTGTTGAAGGAACTGGGACTTGGTGGAATCAGGGTGGATTTCGGATTTTCACCTCAGGAGATAGCACAATTCACAAAGAACCTGTATGAAATGAAGGTTGTAATAAATGCCAGCACCGTTACGAAGAGATTTCTTAAGGAATTTGAAGATTGCAGCCCGGACTATAGTAATTTTCAAGCCTGTCACAATTATTACCCCAGGCTAAACACTGGCATATCACTTGAAACATATCTACATAAGAATGCACTGTTAGAAAAATATGAAATTGAAATATCAACATTCATACCGTCATTGGTAAATAAGAGGGGTCCGGTTTTTGAAGGCCTTCCATCACTGGAGAAACACAGGTTTATGGAACCCCAAGTTGCTGCAAAGCATCTGTTTGCAACCGGGACTGACAATGTCATATTTGGCGATGGCATACCGTCTGACGACGAAATAGTGTCCGTGGGGAAGCTCGATGAGGAAGTCATAGAGCTGAGGATAGTCTCGCTTGCGACCAACGGCCCGGAAAAGGCTGTAGTCTTCGAACGCATACACGAGAACAGACCTGATTGCGCTGAAGATGTGGTCCGCTCGACACCTTCAACCGGGAATCTACCTGCAGGAGCTACAATCCAGCCACACAACAATACTGAAAGAAGCAGGGGCACCGTAACCATTGACAATGTGAACTACTTGAGATACTCAGGGGAACTGCAGATCTGCAAGAAATCCTTGCCTGCTGACAAGCGCGTAAATGTGGTGGGCAGGGTGCTGGATGAAGAAGTTTTCCTTATTGACTACATCGGTGAAGAAACAAGATTCAGATTCGTGGAACGACCTTAATCTGGAGTGTACAAAAATGGAAATCGACAGTTTATCGAAGCTTGTAACAGAGGGAAGGAACTCGGAGACCCTGGACATCGACCAGCTGGATACAGTAGGAATAGTCAACAGGATCAATCGGGAAGACAGGAAGGTAGCAGAGGCAGTTGCAGTTGCGTCAGAGGATATTGCAAGAGCCGTAGATGTCATAGCGGATAGACTGTCAAAGGGCGGCAGGCTCGTATACATTGGTGCCGGCACCAGCGGAAGGCTGGGAATCGTTGATGCATCCGAATGTCCTCCAACCTTTGGAGTAGATTCCCAAACGGTTCAGGGAATAATCGCAGGGGGCGACGCTGCGATCTTCAAGTCCGTAGAGGGGGCCGAGGATAGCTCTGAACTAGGGAAGAACGACTTGACGGAGAGGAAGCTCACGTCAAATGACGTAGTATGTGCGATTGCAGCATCTGGCAGGACTCCATATACCATCGGGGCTATGAAATATGCAAAGGAGACAGGTGCGCCCGTAATTTGTGTGACAATGAACCCCGACAGCGAGATGGCCAAGATAGCTGATTATCCCATAAGTGTGGTTGTGGGACCCGAGGCCATAATGGGCTCTACAAGAATGAAAGCCGGCACAGCCCAGAAGATGGTGCTCAACATGCTGACCACCGGGGCTATGATCAAGCTTGGAAAGGTATACAGCAACCTCATGGTGGATGTCAGGGCATCCAACGAGAAGCTCATAGCAAGGGCAAAGAGGATAGTGATGCTCGCAACTGGCTGTGATGAGGCAAATGCAGCTGCAATGCTTTCAAAGACGGAGTATGATGTAAAACTGACTATACTTGTCATAATAACTGGGATAGAAATTGCTGAAGCAAAAGAGATACTAAACAACCATGGAGGGTATATACAGAAGGCAATTGACTTTATTAAGGGCAAAGATTGAAATTTGTAATGTCGTTGAAAAAGGGTCATTTTTCATGACTCAATAATCTATACAGGAAGAAGTCACATTCTGGACTTGACTAGAAAAGATATAGTGAAGTGAGGGTGCGATTTATTCCCTTTGATTTGAATGTTGCAAGAAGAGTGCCAACGGAACAACACCAAAATCAATCAGAGACGAAAAGGAGGTGCAAGAAAATTCGACTTTTTGCCCATGATTCTGTTGAAACAGAGTACAAAAATAGGTAGGTTCTAAAGTATCAACTTGTAACTATGCCTTGACATCAGTACAATTGAACAGTAATCCAGGACACGACAATACGGGTGTAGCCCCATCTTCAACCCGATAGGAGTGAATCATGGCATTCTTTCTTCACATCGACAATCGTCTTATTCACGGACAAGTTACCATAATCTGGTGTAGCTATTATGGTGCCAAGCGTATTATTGTTGCCGACGACAAGGTCGCAGCCGATCCGATTCAGCGCATTGTGCTGCCGCAAGCGGCGCGTGGGCTCCCGACGTCGGTCGTCACCATTGCTGACGGTTTGAAACTGCTTTCTTCCATGGACCCTGCCCACGAGAGTGTCCTCATCATTGCGCGCAATGCGCAGGGAGCACTGGCACTTATGCAGGGCGGACTCAAACCGAAGAGCATCAATGTTGGCAATCAGGCTCCTGTCCAGGGGACGAAGTATGTGGCGATTCTTCCGTGGATAGTTGCGACTAGGGAGGATGCTGAGGCGTTCAAGGCTATAGGGGACATGGGCTACAAGATTACGCCCAAGCGTATCAGCAGTGACCGTGCGCTGGATCTGGTCGAACTTCTCCGGGAGAAGGGCTTGCTGTAGACCAGCCGCTGTCGGCAGGAACAATAGATACGGGTCGGGAGATCAGTATGGTATTGGAGTTTTTTGACAAGATCGAGGAGCTGATCCCTCTCCTGAAGCAGGAAGAGGACAACATGCGCAAAGCGGAGCATATTGTTGCGCAGAGTATCATGAGCGGTGGAATCCTGCAGGCGTTTGGCAGTGAACATTCTGCATCCATTGCGGTCGAGATTTGTGGGTGTGCTGATAGGCTTATTCCATCCAAACAGGTCAGAGAGCTGTCAGGCGGTCATCCGGGTCGATGCTCAACGTCTCACGGCGCCCTGACCAGAGTCAGGGCTCTTTTATTTCCTGTTGTGCTTGAAAGGAGAAGACTATGAGTATGCCCACATCCTCGCACTATGCCATCAAGACCGACCGCCTCTTTACACCCGATGAACTGCGCGGCACGTACTGGATCGAAGTTGACACCGGTCGAATCAAACACACTCTCGTGGAGCAGCCTTCTGGTGTCGAAGTTCTTGATGCTACGGGCTTCCTTGTTGCCCCCGGCTTCATCGACATCCATATCCATGGGTACGGCGGACACGACATCATGGAAGCCAGCAGCGAAGCTCTCGAGTGCATGGCGGCAGGCCTGCCGCGTGCCGGCGTCACATCGTTTCTTCCAACCACAGTGGGAGCGCGCATTACCACGCTCCAGTACGTCATGACAAGCCTGAGTTCCAAGCTGGCGACCGTCGAGGGTGCGAGACCTCTGGCTTGGCACCTGGAGGGGCCTTTCCTCAGCGAGAAGATGCACGGAGCCATGAATCCCGAGGATTTCGAGATACCGACCATTGCAAATGCCGAAGCACTGGTCAACAGTGGTCCCGTCATGCTGATGGCTGTGGCACCAGAGCGTGAGGGGGCGATCCCAGTCATCGAGTACCTTGTCAGCCGGGGCGTACATGTCTCTATTGGACACACAGATACGGATTTTGAGCATGCTGTTGCAGGGATCGCCGCTGGTGCGACTTCCATGAACCATCTCTTCGACGTGATGCGACCACTGCATCATCGCGAACCGGGTCCTGTTGGTGCTGCGTTCCTGTATGATGTCTATCTTCAGTTCATAGCTGACGGCGTGCATACTCATCCTGCCACGATTGCCCTGGTGAGCCGATATCTCAAGGATCGGCTCGTACTTATTTCTGATTCTGTCCTTGCTGCAGGATTCGGCATCAGAGGTGAGTTTGATTTCGATGGACAGAAGGTGACGGTGGACGGGACCTCAGTGCGGCTTCCTGATGGGCGCCTTGCAGGTTCCATTCTGACGCTTGACAAGGCCGTCCGCAATGTAGTCGATATCGGCGGCCTTGACCTTGCGAGTGTTTTCCGCACTGCAGGTCAAAACCCTGCCCGTTCCATTGGTGTGACCGATCGAGGTATTATTCGACCAGGAGCCATTGCAGACATCGTTATCCTGACCCCTGACCTTCATGTCTCCTCCACGATCTGCGAGGGCCGCGTGGTCTACAGCGCATAGGGCCGTGGCGGCCATCCTATGCTTGGTGTAGAGATGAAGAACGTCATGGTTCTGGGTAACAGTGAGACGGACGCCAGCATGTTCGAGGTTACAGGCGTTTCTGCAGCCATGGCCAACGACGATCCCCAGGTGATTCGTATGGCTCGGCACATGGCTCCCTCGAACAATGAACACGGTGTCGTTACGGCTGTTTAACGATTTGTAAGTGGCGAGTATCACCCCTGAACCAGCGGTCCTGGATGCGTATCTATAAACTTGCGGTATTTGACCTCGATCGGACGCTTCTTGATGACCGGTCGTTTATTTCTGATGAGACAGCGGCACGCTTGCGAGCTGTCAGTGCTCCTGGGCTTGCGTGCACAGTTGCATCCGGGCGTGATCTTGAACGCATCACACCATACGTTCAGCAGCTGGGTTGGCTCTCAGTTCCCGTCATCGCGGACCAGGGGGCAGTAGTCGCCGATCCGCAGAATGGGCACATTCTCATGGAGCAAGCCATATCTCCAGAGGTTCTCCTCGGGTCGGTAGAAACGGTGCGCTCGATAGACATCCCTGTGAATATGATCCTGTATGGTCGGGGCGAGCCACAGGTATTCCGCAACGCAGGCGCACCCAGTTTTGTCGACGAGTGGGGGTCCAGCTGGTATGCTAGCCACTTGCGCTATGTTCCGGCGACCAGCGAGATCGCAACAGACGGGGTGCGGAAGATTACAATTACGTGCCTGCCTGAGAATGCGGATGCCGTCAGACACCTCGTCGTGGAAAGTCTGGGACGCCAAGCGAACGTCGTCAAGGCTAACATGAACTTCATCAACATCATGAACGCAGGCGTCAGCAAGGGTTTTGCACTTCGCTGGCTGATCGACGATCTTGGACTCGAGAGTTCCCACGTGATGACGGTGGGTGACTGTGAGGCAGACCGAAGCATGTTTGCAGTGGCCGGGATTCCGGTTGCGGTCGCAAATGCCGATGAACAGACACGATCTCTGGCGAGATTCATAGTGCCGTCGAACAATGAGCAGGGTGCGGCGGTGGCGCTGGAGAGGTTCGCCACAGGAGAGTTTGGAGTCTGAGACCACGAACGACATCTGATTCAGGAGGAATGACATGGCAGCAACAATGATGAAAAAAACAGGCGCGCTTGAGAATGCACGTGTTGCTTCCGACTTCGCTCGCAAGTTCAGCGAGCAACAGGTTCGCATGCAGTTGCGTACCAGGGAGGGTCTCGCAGACTAGACAGGTTTTGGAATTTGCAATCAGAAGGACCCCGGCCGTGAGAGCTGTCTGCTCACGACCGTCCTTCACGCCTGGAGCTTGACATCTGGTTGCCCTCCGGTACATTGTTACGGCTTCATCAGCACGAGCATTGACAACCAGGAGGTGGCTCATGAACGAAGACAGCATGATGAAAAAGGCCACGCGACCCATCGAGAAGAACCGCCGGACGCGAAGCAGACCAGCGAAGATCCGGCACCTTCAGAAACAGCAGAAGCTGTGGATGGTGTCCAAGATGGAAAGGCGCAAGCCCGGGACAAAACCAGGACTTGCGCCTTTTTCATTCCTGCAGCACGTACTCGTGGGCCTGCGGAGTCAGTCTCGAGGTTACTGTCCCTGGAGTTGTCTTACCATCTGAGACTCAGTCGCCTTCCCGGGAAGGCGCGTGTCTGCGGTCTTCAGCGGGCGTTGTCTTGTGCCTGAACAGCCTGCGTTCGGAGGCCCGCCTCGACCAGCGTTCTGTATTTCCCGTCCGGATTGCCCATCAGTTCCTCGTGAGTCCCCTGCTCGACCAGATGGCCGTCTTCGAGGTAGTAGATGGTATTGGCATTCTGGATTGTGGACAGTCGATGAGCGATGACCAGTGTCGTACGTCCCTTCATCAGCCGCTCGAGCGCCTCCTGGACCTGTTGTTCGTTTTCCGTGTCGAGCGCCGACGTTGCCTCGTCGAGCAGCAGCACAGGAGCATCTTGAAGAATGGCCCGAGCAATAGCGATGCGCTGCTTCTCGCCGCCGCTGAGGTTCCGCCCCGATTCCTCGAGCACGGTCTGGTATCCACCTGGCAGCTGCATGATGAAGTCATGGGCGTTGGCAGCCCTGGCGGCCTTCTCGATCTCTGCCTGCCCGGGGTCGGACATTCCTCCGATGATGTTGGCATAAACGGTGTCGCTGAAAACGAAGGCGTTCTGTGGTACGTAGGCGAAGTGCCTGCGCCAGTCGACAAGCCTCTCATTGTAGATAGAGTCACCCCCGATCGCGATCATTCCCCGCGTTGGTGTATAAAGACCCAGCAGAAGCTTGAACAGGGTGCTTTTTCCGCCGCCGGACGGTCCAACGAAGGCGACTGTCTGCCCTTTGTGCACTGAGAAGCTGATTCCTCGCACGGTGTCTTCGGCGTTACTCGCGTACCCGAAGGCCAGATCGCCGACGTACAGACTTGGATCTGCCGGCATCTGCGCTGGTGCACTGGGCATGCCGACAAAGTCCGGCTCGGACGGTGCATCGATCAGCTGAAGCACCCGGGTGCCTGCGGCTAGCTTGACCTGCAGGTCACCTAACAAGCCGGACAGTTGCGTAAAGAGCATCGTGACCTCGTTCGTCATCTGTGTGAGCGCTGCGAGTCTGGGCAGAAACGAATGGTCCAAAGTTGCACGGTACGCGCCATAGGCTATGAGGGCGATAAACACAATATCGCTCATGTTGTCAGTGGCTGCGCGAGCTGCTTCATATGATCCAAGCCGCAGGGCTTCGCGGCGCTGGGCAAGACTGTGTCCAAGGAATCTGCCGCTGATCCATTCGGACAACCCATACGAGCGTATGACAGAGTTTCCTCGCGCCATCTGCCCAATATCCCCCAGGAGTTCAGCTTTCTTCTCCTGCACGCCGGTAGCATGTCTCCTCAGCGGTCCAAGAATGGGCAGCGTCAGGAGCAGCATGAGGGACGAGACACCGACGATCAGCAATCCGGCGCGCCAGTCGATGGCGAGGACGATGATGACCGATCCGACGCCGCCTACTGCCAGGTTGGAGAAGAGCTGCATCGTCTGTCTGTACATCATGCCGACTTCAGCCACATCGTTGTTGATGCGCGAAAGGACATCTCCTGGGTTGAGACGCTCCAGGTCACTGACGGGCATGGCGTTTGCTGCAGCAAACGCAGCGCTGCGCACATGGCGCTCGGTTCTGTCGGCTCCGACGACGAGGGCACGCCCGGCGAACAGGATCGCTATTGTCGCAAGAACGCCGACAGCTATGAACAGCAGGACTGACTTGGTCAGCAGGATGCGGTCCTTCTTCATGAGGCTGTCGGCAAAGAGCGCAAGCGCAGCCGCAAAGAAGGCGTTCAACCCCAGGTTGATGAACCCTAAACCTGCGATGCCAGAGGCGTATTGAGCCTTGGCGTCGCCTGTGTAGCTCAGCAGCCTGCGCAGAGTCTTCCAGCTACTCATGTGAACTCTCCTGCGACTGCTGCAGGTTCCAGAGAATGGCATACTGGCCAGCGGCGGCCAACAGTTCTTCATGTGTTCCATGTTCGACGACGCGTCCAGCGTCAAACACGACGATGACGTCGGAATCCCTGACAGTTGTCAATCGGTGTGCCACTGCAAGGATGGTCTTGTCCGGATACCTGTCCAGCATGTTCACATAGACCTTCCGTTCCAGGTTGTTGTCCAGAGCTGATGTAGCCTCATCGAGGATCAGGATCGGGGCGTTTCTCACAAACGCTCGTGCCAAAGCGATGCGCTGACGTTGTCCCCCTGAGATGCGGCCGCCTGCTTCGCCGACAGGCATGTCGATCCCATTCGGCAGGTCCTGGACAAACCTTGATTCGGCGGTGTCCAGTGCCTCTTGGATCTCTTGCGGGTGTGCGTCGAGGCGTCCTGCCTGAACGTTGGAAATGATGCTGTCATCGAAGAGAAACGCGTCCTGATCGACGATGCTCATCGTTCTCCTGAGAGCATTGAGCGACCAGGACCTTGTGGACATTCCTCCGACGATGACGTCGCCCGTATCCGGTTCGTAGTCTCCGGCAATCAGCCGAAGTACTGTGGATTTTCCGGATCCGCTGCCACCTACGAAAGCTACCTTCTGACCTCTTCTGACTTGCAGGGAGACATCCTGGAGCTGTGCATTCTGTGTTCCAGGGTATGTAAATGTAACGTTCGCGAGTTCGATCAGGCAGTCCGTGTCCACGGTACCGAGGTCACCGCCCAGACGCTCGACTGGCAAATCAAGCAGGTCCAGCACGCGCTCCGCAGCCGCAGCCTCGGTTTTCATCTGTCCGAGAAGACGCGGCATTTCCTGCACAGGAAACGACAAGTAGTTGATCAGCTGTACGAATGCGATAAGCAACCCGAATTCGAGACGACCGGTCAGTGCCATATATCCACCCACCGAGAAAACGACGACAAAAGGAGTCAGCGACAGTGCTGTACCAGCGGAATAGAGTTTCGCAACCTGACGACCGATAGCGATCGAGTGACTCAACCACTGGTCAAGACTGCGTTCAAGTCGTTGCGAAAGTACACCTGTCATATTCAGTGCCCGGACGACTTCTGCTCCAGCCATCGCCTCCTGTGCCGTGACACTCGCTTGGCCCAGTGCTGCCTGGGACGCCGTGCTCAGTGGGCCGAGCGGCTTGGTAAGGGCTGATGCCACGAACAGGAGGACAGGAGTGCCTGCGATCGACACAAGCGTGAGGAACCAGTTGTGCGTGAGCATGTAGGTTGCAGCCAAGACAGCAGTCAGCGTTTGAACGACAAACTGCAGAGCGTCATTCTTGAGGAACTGTTCCATAAGGACCATGTCGCTGGACATCCTGGAGACGATCTCGCCCGAATGCCTGCTGTGCATCGCCGCAGCCGTGGCGTGCGTCAGACGAACTGCGATGCGCTGGCGCAGTCGCGCCTGCAGGCGCTCACTGAACTGACTGCTTAAAAGCTTGCGGGCGAAGACTGCCGACACAGCAACGATGCCAGTCAGTATTCCCAGGCGGACGATCAGCCAGGTCGTCTCAAACGGCACCCCGCGCATGATCGAAGACAATGCTCGCCCGAGAATATCTGCAAATGCGACGGTCGTGACAGAGACAGTGATGGCACACAGCGCGGCAGCCACAAACAGCCACATCAGTGCCCTGCTTTCCCGAAACAAGCGTTTCATCTGGCCATCATGCCCCTCGGCAGGATCATGCCGGTGTGTTTACCATGAGATGCTGTACTCTCCCAGTCGCAACCGGGTGACTGTGGCGGCGCCTGCCAGCTGGCGCGCAGTGACCATGGCATTTGCCAGGCAGATGCCGAGGTCTGGGAAACGACCGGTGTCACCTTTAATGACGACTCGTGCATCTGATGTGACTTCGAAGCTCCAGACCTGGCGGTTCATGGCAGAAGGGGCAAGACGGGCGGACTCCAGGACAGTACGCACCAGTGGTGACGAATGTTCGGGGATGCCACCCGTGACCAGCTGTTCCAGTGACTTCCGCATGTACCCGCGTGACAGGGCCCCCACGAACGCTGATCGTGCCCCTCGCGCGCCGGGCCTGCCAAAAATGATCGAGCAGGGGCTGCCGGGCATGTGTGCCATGCCATACCAGCACGTCCCCCATCCATCCGCGAGGAGAGTGAGCACGAACTGCTCGCCTCGGTAGCCGTATTCCACCAGTTCCTCATCTGACGTACCGCACTCTGCGTACAGGAGGCCGCTGCTTCCCATGGGAGAACGGTCGGCGATCTTCCACTCGAGATGAATGGTGCTATCGAGGGGGACTGCGCTGGCGACCGCCGCCATGATCTGAGTCCTGTCGGCGTCAGTCAACGTGTGCTGCTCGTAGTCGCGTGTCGAATGGCGCGTGCGTATCAGGTCGATGTAATTGAGTTCCTTTTTCATTGGCCGAGCCCTCTACCTGAGTGACGGCATGCGAATGCCGTGGTCCCTGGCAAACTGGATGGCTTTCGGATACCCTGCATCAGCATGCCGTACGATGCCCATGCCCGGGTCATAGGTGAGCACACGCGACAGGCGCTTGGCCGCAGCGTCGGTCCCGTCTGCGACGATGACCATTCCGGCATGGATGGAGTAGCCGATCCCGACGCCGCCGCCGTGATGCACGGAGACCCAGGTAGCCCCTCCGATCGTATTGAGGAGAGCGTTGAGGATAGGCCAGTCGGCGATGGCGTCACTGCCGTCCATCATCTTCTCGGTCTCACGGTTGGGTGAGGCGACGGAGCCGCAGTCGAGATGGTCGCGTCCGATGACGATAGGCGCGGAGATCTTGCCGGATTTCACGAGGTCGTTGATGATGAGGCCAAACCGCTCACGCTCGCCGTACCCCAGCCAGCAGATGCGGGCGGGCAACCCCTGGAACTGGACCTGGTCGTGTGCCATCTGGATCCACTTGACGAGGTGCTTGTCGTACGCGAACTCCTTGAGGATAACCTCGTCGGTTGTCCAGATGTCCTTCGGGTCCCCCGAGAGTGCTGCCCAGCGGAAGGGACCTTTGCCTTCCTCAAATAAGGGCCGGATGTACTTGGGGACGAACCCGTCGAACTTGAAGGCATCCTGGTAGCCGTTTGCCAAGGCCTGGCCACGGATGTTGTTGCCATAGTCGAAGACGACGGCACCACGTTCCTGCAAGCCGACCATCGCCTTGCAGTGGACGGTGATGGCGTCGAGCGCACGCCTCTCGTACTCGGCGGGGTTACTCTTGCGCAAAGCGTACGCTTCTTCCAGGGGCATGCCGTTGGGAACGTATCCGTTCAGTGTATCGTGAGCAGACGTCTGGTCGGTCACGACGTCAGGGATCATCCCTCGTCTCAGCAACTCGGGGAAGACATCGGCAGCGTTGGCGACGAGACCGATGGACAGAGGCCTCTTCTCAGCGACGGCTTTCTGGACCATCAGCAGCGCCTCGTCCAGGTCAGTTGTCATCGTATCAATGTACTTCGTGTCGAGACGTTTCTGGATCCTCGCGGGATCACATTCGACGATCAGTCCAACACCCCCGTTCATGGTGATGGCCAGGGGCTGCGCGCCGCTCATGCCACCGCATCCACCCGTGAGGACGAACCGTCCGCTCAGGTCTTCCCAGCCGGCCAGCCGGGCGGCAGCGGCCAGCGTCTCATAGGTACCCTGCAGGATACCTTGGGCTCCGATGTAGATCCACGAGCCGGCGGTCATCTGACCGTACATGATGAGTCCCTTGTCTTCCAGCTTGTGAAATTCGTCCCAAGTGGCCCAGTGCGGGACCAGCATCGAATTGCTGATGATGACACGTGGTGCGTCGATGTGCGTCTTCCAGACGGCGACAGGCTTGCCGGACTGTACAACCAGCGTATCGTCGGCGTCCATACTCTGCAGTGTCGCGATGATGTCGGCGTAGGCCTGCCAGTTGCGAGCTGCCTTGCCCTTGCCGCCGTAGACAATCAGGTCTTCGGGTCGCTCTGCGACCTCCGGATCCAGGTTGTTCATCAGCATGCGCATAGGAGCTTCCAGTTGCCAGTTCTTGCATGTCAGGGTCGTTCCGTGTGGCGCATGTATCGGTTCCATATTGTTCCTCCTGTCAGACTGCGTTGCTGCGAATCAGGGCTCGTACGGCGTTGATGTCTTCGATGAATATGCGGTCGCCATTCATGGGTGGCACGCATTTTCTGAGCTGTGCGAAGAGCTTGCTGGTCGCCAGGCCGAGCTTGTCTTCGCCGTCAAGGATGTTGACAGCCTGATAGGCTGCCAGCAGCTCGATGGCGACCACAGTTGCCACGTTGTCCGCAATGGAGCGGGCCTTGCGCGCGGCGATGGTGCCCATGCTCACGTGATCCTCCTGGTCGGCGGAAACCGGTATGCTGTCTACGGAAGCGGGGTGCGCCAGTACCTTGTTCTCGGAGACCAGGGCGGCCTGCGTATACTGGGCGATCATGAGGCCGGAGTTAAGGCCTGCGTCGCGCGTCAGGAATGCCGGCAGCCCTCGGTTGAGGGCAGGATTCAGCAGCCGGTTGGTGCGCCGTTCGCTGATGCTTGCCAGTTCCGCCAGTGCAATGCCGAGGTAATCCATGGCTAGGGCCACGGGCTCGCCATGGAAGTTCCCGCCCGATAGGACGTCTCCGTCGGCAGGAAACAGGAGGGGATTGTCTGTGACTGCATTGAGCTCGTTGAGCAGCACATTTTCCACGAAGTCGACGGTATCGGAGACGGCGCCATGGACTTGCGGCATACAACGGATGCTGTAAGCGTCCTGGATATCGTCGCACGTGCCGATGAGCTTGCTGCCTGCAACGTAACCAAGAATGTCTCTGGCAACAGCGCCCTGCCCAGCGTGCCTGCGTAGATCGTGGATGCGTTCGTCGAAGGGTTCGAGACGAGCGCGGAGTGCTTCCATAGTCATGGCAGCTGCTAAGTTGGCTGCACGAAGGAGTGTGCGCGCATCCACAAAGACGAGAGCGGCTACGCCAGTCATGACGGCAGTGCCGTTGATGAGGGCCAACCCTTCCTTGGCTTCCAGGACGACCGGATTGGCTCCGATGGCGTCGAGGATTGCCTGACCCTGGAGGATTTCGCCGTGCACTTTCGCCGTTCCCCTGCCGATGAGCACGAGCGCCAGCGAGGCAAGAGGAGCCAGATCACCAGATGCACCGAGAGACCCCTGTGAGGGGATCATGGGGTAGACATGCTTGTTGAGCAGCTCAAGCAGTAGTTGCTGTACCTCGAGGCGAACACCCGAGTGTCCGCTGGCCAGGGTATTGGCACGTACGAGCATTGTTGCCCGCGCCTCATCCTCGTTGAAACAGCGGCCGACACCGACGGCGTGCGACAGGATGAGGTTCTCCTGCAGCTTCCCCAGGTCATGGGGACTGATGTGTGCATTGCACAGAGAACCAAACCCTGTGTTGATGCCATAGATGGGGGTTTCGTCCTGTACGATCTGCTGGACGAATGAAGCGGCGAAGTCGATTTGTTCGACAGCTTCTTTGCTGAGTTCGACGACAGCACCCTGGCGGGCGACACGGGCGACTTCGCTGGAGGTCAGGCTGGAACCAGTAAGACGAATATTCATCTGCTCATCTCCTCGATAGCTGTTGTGAGTTCACTGAGTGAGTCGATCGCGATGGTTTTTGCAGGCAACGACTCCTGGCGTCCAAAAAGGATGGCTTGGAGACCGGCCGCGCTGGCTCCCTTGTAGTCCATGCTGTACGAGTCCCCTACATGGACGATCTCCTCCGGCTTCAGTTTGTTGGTGTTGACCAGCAGTTCCCAGATGCCCTTGTCGGGTTTCAGATACGAGACTTCGTCCGAGAAGATAAAATGCGTGAACGGCATGCGGATGTTCAACATGTCCAGTACGTTCAGCAGAACCCGCCCCGGCGTTTTTCCCGTGTTGGAGGTTATGGAGAGAGGGTAGTGCCGAGCCAGGTCTGCGAGCAGCTGTGGGGCGTCTGACTCGACGAGCGTGGGCATCAGCTGGAAAATCGCCGCCTCATATCGAGGCAGAACAGCATCGACTAGCTCCCTGGAAGGGTACACGCTGGCCTGCGTCAGAATGAAACTGATCTGGTTGGAGGATGTCAGAGTCCAGTCACGCATCTCACGGACGTCTCTGCGCAAGACGTCGATGTGACGAAGACTCTCGTACAGTCTATCCTCGGAAACGACCACGCCATGCTCGCCAAGGACTTCACGAATGGCCCCAGCCCGGATGCGGTCGCGTTGAGCCTCATCCTGATCATGGTCCAAAATCAGCGTCTTCCATAAGTCCAGGCTTATTGCACGTATCACGTGTTCTTCTCCTTTACCATATACTCGTTAAGTATATGGCAAAGAGAGCGAGCTGTCACCCATGAATCTGTAACGATGCATCAAAGCTTTGGTCGAATGGGTAGGCGTGACCGGGATCGTTCATGCCTCTTCGAGGCTATCCCCTCAGGTCGGCTTTTCTTGTACGACAGGGCTCGGAGCAATGACCACGTTGACAGAGGTCAGGAACTCATATACTGGAGCCTGCCAAGGGACGAGACGACCGGCCCGCATCACTGGACCGCTTGTCTGGCGCGAGAAGTGCGGTCCGCCCTCAGAAGCGGATGCAACCGGTGGCCGAGCGGGAGTCTCCTGTGACTCACCGCAGGCGGCCGGACCAAAAACTCAATGACGTGGAGGAATTGGAGTGATCAGGACAGGTTCTTGGAACCAGGTTGGGAGTCATGCTGACCCGATGGCAGGTTGCAGGCCGGCAGGTGGAAAACGGATCGTATCACTTGTGCTTGTTGCCATCATAAGTTCGATGCTGGTTCCAGTCCCCGCCGGACGAGCTGGTAGTGTTGCCTCGGGTGCCTCGGTGCGTCATTTCTCGCTGGATATCCGTACCGGTCAGTCCACGTTTGTCGTTACTGTAGACTCGAAGCGTGTCACAGGCAGCTTTCCCAAGGGATTCGTCCCCATCAAGCTCGGGGCCGGCCTTGCCTTCCCGATGCGTGCCCTTATCGAGGCTGCAGGAGGTGTGGTGCGGTTCGAGCGATCACAGAACACTGCTTATTTCGCGCTGGGACCTGTTACAGGAGCGTATGAGTTTGATTCAAAGGCGCTTGTCGACGACTCTTATCGCACATCAATCCGGAAGGAGCTGGTGCACATCTCTGGCAAAACCGGCATCCTGTTCCTCACGGAGGATATCCTCAAGAACCTGGTGACAGCATCCGGTGGGACGATGACATCGTCGACAAGGGATGGGGTCACGTTGATTGTCCTCCAGATCCCGTCCGTCATGAGCGACATCCTGGGCTATGAACATGACACCTTTCCTGTGAAGGCCGGGAAGATGAGACTCGTGACCCTGGCACCGAACCTTGCAGAGAACTGTTTCGCGCTTGACCAAGGCAGCAACATCATTGCTGCGTCTGAGTACACGGACTACCCTGAGGAGGCCAGAAAGATACCGACCATCGGCGCATTCAGTAACCCCTCGCTGGAGAAGCTGCTGGTCCTGTCGCCTGACCTTATCCTTGTGACAGACGGAACGCCGCTTGCAGTCGTGGAGCGTCTCCGCAAGATGGGTCGGGAGGTCTACGCCGACGACCCGAAGTCTCTGTCTGCCATCGTCGATGCCATACGTTCGCTGTCAGTAGTGCTTGGGGTCCCGGATCGGGGGTTCGAGGTGGCACTTTCGATGCACCGGTCCATTGCACGCGTAGCCGAGGCAGCGAAGAAGCTGACTCGCAAGCCGACCGTGTACGTCGAGATCTGGAACAGCCCGCTGATGAGTGCCGGGAAGGGGACATTTGTCTCAGACCTCATCTCCATAGCCGGCGGATCCAACATCGCGGATGAAGCAAGTACCCCATGGCCCGTGTTGTCTGAGGAGTTCATCATCAGCCGCAACCCAGACATCATCGTCGTGGCATCTGGCATAGGAGCCGGCGATGTCCTGGGGAGGACCACGTTTGCCACGGTCAACGCTGTGAAGGAGGGGCATGTCTATGACATCGTGGGTGACTACATCTTCCGCCCATCCCCCCGCATCATCACGGGTCTCGAAATGATCGCCGACTATGTCCAGCATGCTTCCCGTCCCTGAAACCGAGGTTCGATGGCACGACGCGACTGTGCTTGCGGGCACAGTCGCGGTCCTGCTGGTCGTTACGGGCATCAGTGTGTTCTTCGGCAGTGCAGGCCTGACGCCTTCCGAAGTACTGCGTGGACTGCGTCTCGTCGTTGTGGGTATGCCCATGGGAACGCCAGAAGGCCAGATCGTGATGCTGAGACTTGTGCGCATCGGGCTGGGTGTCCTGGTAGGCGCATCACTGGGACTGTCGGGTTTCCTCCTGCAAACGGCCTTCCGGAATCCGCTTGCCGACAGCTACCTCCTGGGTGTCTCAGGAGGAGCACAGTTGGCCGTCACGCTGGTCGCACTTCTCGGCCTTGCGGGAACGGTTGCTTCCGTCCCTGTCATGATCGCTGCCCCACTGGCTGGAGGTCTCCTCGTTCTGGTGATGCTCCTCGTCATCAGCAGGCGCATCGGTCACGACCTGCTGGCCTTTCTGCTGGCGGGACTCGCCCTCTCCTACATGCTGAACGCCCTGTACTCCATCCTGGTCTCGACACGACCCGACATTCTGTCCAACACCATCTTCTGGTCCTGGATGGGACTCAACAGGGCGTCCGGCACGGGCGTGGCCGTCGTGGCTGCAGGGCTGATCATTGCTGTACCAGCCGTCATGAGCCTGATGCGCCCTCTTCGATCGTATCTCGTGGGCGACGACTTTGCGCAGAACCTGGGGATCAACGTGAGAACAATCAGGATCTTACTGCTGTTTATCAGCGTCGCCCTTGCCGCAACGGACGTTGCTGCCTCAGGCGTCGTGGGATTTGCTGGACTGTTCTCTCCACACCTGGCACGCCTGCTGACGCGTCACACAGACCGCACGTTCGTCGTCCTGACCATGCTGATGGGTGCGACCGTCGTAGTTGTTGGGGATCTCATAGCCCGTTCGGTGAGTGTGTCGGAGGTGCCGCTGAATACCGTGCTGTCACTCTTTGGGGCACCATATCTCATCTGGCTGTCGATCAAGTCGAGGAGGGTGATGTGAACCCCGCTGTCCTCGAACTCAGCGACGTCGCGGTCGGGTACGTCCGTGGAGAACCCGTTCTCAGGAACGTAACGATCAGCATTCGCCCGGGAGAGGCCGTTGCCCTGGTCGGCCGCAACGGGACTGGGAAGTCGACGCTCCTTCGAACGATGCGAGGGTTCCTGTCCCCCTTCAGTGGCCAGGTCATGCTGAAGGGTCACCCGTTGCAGTCCATGAGTCAGCAAGCCTTGGCAGCGACCATTGGGTTCCTGTCGCCTGCGATACCCCAGGCGCATATCATGGTGGATGAGGTCATCGAGCTCAGCTCCCTCGGACGCCTCAAGTCTATGGGACAGCTCGAGGCCTCGGATCACCCTGATGTGTTCTCAGAGGTCAGCGGTTTTGGTGCGCGTTTTCTGGACGAGATGTCTTCAGGACAGCAGCGCAAGATCATGCTCCTGGCGCTTGTCGCACAGTGGACGGATGTCCTGTTGATGGATGAGCCAGAATTGCATCTCGATCTCCCCAGTCTGCGCGAATTGCACGGCATGGTATCCTGGGCTACGGCAAAGGGCAAGTCGGTCGTGCTGTCCACGCACAATCTGGAGACCATACGCATCCTGCCGGACCGGCTGTACGTTGTGGGTGACAGGACCGTGCGCGAGGCGCCCCGGACTGAGGAGACCGTACAGGCGCTGCTGGAAGGGAATGGGTACGCTCCCCGGTCCTAGAGCAAGGCGGTCTCCGAGGAACAGCGATGCGCACCTCGTTTCTGGTCAGAACTGATGTCGAAAGCGATTGCAGCAGGGCCGGAGATCACGTCCTGATGGCAGGTGTATGGACTCTTCCTGACGATTTGACGCGCGGGAAGTTTCCTCGTAAACTTCACCGTTGTCTCGAACGGTCAGTGCCCTGCTTTCTGCTGAGCACGGTTCTTGGCTGGTGGACCGTCAGTGCTAGTTCGGCTGGACGCCATGTCGTTCATACAGGAGGCTTGCGGTGAAGAAACTGCTGGCAGCAGGATGTGTCGTGATGCTTGTTGCGGTCGTGACGACTGGTTGCCGTGCAGTCTCGGCGCCCCAGGCGGACGTGAAGGTGTTCCTCGTCAGAACGTCATCGCAGGAGATCGAGCTTGTCGCCGTGCCACGGCGGGTCTCTGCCGAGATTCCTCTTGCCGAAGCTGTTCTGCGAGAACTTCTCAAGGGCCCGACAGCCGCGGAGCGCCGGCAGGGGCTTGCGTCGCTGATTCCCAGTGGGGCTGCACTCCGGTCCGTTTCTGTCACCGAGACGGGCGTTGCGCGGGCTGATTTCAGCGAAGGGCTGCAGCAGGGGATAGGTGGCTCCATGCGCGTCCTGGGCATTCGACAGCAGATCGAGGCAACACTTATGGCGATATCGGGCGTCACATCGGTCATACTGTCTATCGATGGCCAGACGGAGGGGATTCTGCAACCCTGAGAAGGATGCTCCTCTCGGATTCCGGCCACCTTGACCGCTACTTGGACAGGGGGACGAACACCGAGGTAACTCTGGAGGAATGGAATGGAGAGAATAGTTTACCTTGACAACGCGGCAACCACGCCTGTAGACTCGGCCGTCCTTGACGAGATGAAACCGTTCTTCACCGAGCGGTTTGCCAACCCCATGACCTATATGCATTCATCTGAGGGCGATGTGGCGCACACAGCCGTTGAGGAAGCCCGCGTGCGTGTCGCGTCTCTGATCGGCTCGAAGCCCGAGCAGGTCGTTTTCACGTGTGGCGGGACGGAGTCGGACAACTGGGTGCTCAAGGGAACAGTGGAAAGGGCTTCGCGCGAGCGATTGCACAAGCCCGGGCACCTGGTGACGGCGGAGTTCGAGCACCACGCCATCTTGCACAGCGCCCTCGCGCTGCAGCGCCAAGGGTATGAGGTCACGTTCGTAAAGGTTGGGCGCAGTGGTATCGTGGACCCCGACGACGTGCGGTGCGCCATGCGCCCTACAACCGTGCTGGTGTCGATCATGCACGCAAACAACGAGATTGGAACGATACAACCTATCGCCGACATTGCGCGCGTGGCTCATGAACACGGGGCTCTCATGCATACGGACGCCGTCCAGACGACTGCGCATATCCCTGTGGATGTGGACGCCCTGGGGGTCGATTTCCTGAGTATCTCTGCTCACAAGTTCAACGGGCCGAAGGGCGTGGGCATCCTGTTCGTTCGTGACCACACTGCGGTGTATCCTTTCATTGACGGAGGCGGGCAGGAATGGGGATTGCGTGGGTCGACCCACAACGTTCCTGGTATTGTCGGGCTCGGCAAGGCGGCGCAGCTCGGAGGGGAACGACTTCCGGGAGAGCTCAAACGCCTAACGATGCTGCGGAATACGCTGCTTGACAAGCTTTCGGTGCGCATCGACAGAATCGTCGTGAACGGTGATATGAAGCAGCGTGTGCCACAGAATCTCAATTTCCGCATCGAGGGTATCGATAACGAGCCACTGCTCCTTGCCATGAACGAGTCTGGGATCATTGCAGCGGGCGGTTCGGCGTGCAATGCCCAGGAAACGCTGGCGTCGCACGTGCTGACATCCATCGGTTGCGACCTGAAGGAAGCGAAGTCGTCGATTCGGCTCTCGCTTGGGTATGCAACGACGGAGAAGGACGTCGACTATGCTGCAGACGTCATTCCCAACCTTGTCAAGTTCCTTCGCTCGATGGCTTGAGGTCACATGGACAAGTACAGTCGTGTTACGATCCGTGAATTCATGAGTCCAAGCAACATCGGGTACATTGACGACCCCTCAGGTACAGGGCACATCACCGACAACGCGGACGCTGTCGAGTTGACTCTCTTCATAAGGGTTGACACAGGCCGCATCACGGACGCCAAATACCGGATAGCAGGGTGTACGGCTCTCATCGCAACGCTCTCCGTCCTCAGCAAGGAACTGCCGGGCAAAACCATCGACGAGGCTCTGGCTCTCGACATGCAGTATCTGTCAGGTTTACTCGAAGGTCTGCCCGAATCGAAGTGGCGTTGTGCCGGCTATGCGGTGCAGGCGCTGCACCTGGCGATCGAGGACTACCAGAACAAGACATCCTGAACGATTCCGTCTGTACGGAACTGCCCCACCGACAAGGGGGGCTTCTGCTTTCTGTCGTCTGAAGGGTGTAACACTCATGCTGTGGGGTAGAGTCCGATGAGGGGGAAATGATGAGGCAGAGGCTAAGCTTCTGGCAGAAGTTCTTCTACGGATTTGGCGACACGAGCAACACGGTCTCGTACACGATTACCTCACTTCTCTTTCTGTTCTTCCTGACCGATGTGGCGCATCTGAACCCCGCTCTGGCGGGTGTCGTCCTCCTGGCGGGCAAGTTCTGGGATGCTGTTACTGACCCGTTGACGGGCTATATTTCGGACCATCTCCGCACACCCCTTGGCCGGCGCCGACCATTCTTCATCGGAGCTGCGCTCCCGTTTGCCCTGACGTTTGTTCTCATGTGGGTCGTGCCGCACCTGTCATCACAATGGGAGCTGTTTGTCTACTACGTGCTTGCCTACTCGCTACACATCACGTTTTTCACCGCGTATGCGGTTCCCTACCAGGCGCTTGCTGCCGAGCTGACCGGAGACTACGACGAACGGACTGCCCTCAACTCGTTTCGCATGTTCTTCTCCATCGTGCTGGGACTCGTCGCGGCCGTCATTCCCCGCGCCATTGTGGAGAGGTTCGTTTCTGTGCCGCGGGGCTATGTCGTCATGGCGTGGGTAGCCGCAGCCATCATCATCGTCCCGCCGCTCGTGGTGTTTGTCGCGACGCGGGAACCGCCGCTCGCCGCCGTGGCCCGTCGGGCACGGGACAGTTTCATGGCCGAAGTCCGGCAGGTTCTTGCTAACAAGCCCTACAGAGCTGCCCTGCTCATGTACCTCTTCACGTGGATGGGCGTGGATGTCGTGTCCGCAGTATTCCTTTACTATGCGACATACGTGGTGCACATGGAAGCGCAGAGCTCACTCCTGTTTGCCATCCTCTTCGTTACGGCCGTCCTGTTTCTCCCGTTCTGGGTCTGGACATCCGGGCGTCTGGGCAAGAAAACGGCGTACATCGCGGGTACGGCATTTGTGGTATGCGTGCTGGCGGTCATCGCCGCTGTACCAGTCCCCAGACCGTGGGTGGTCTATACACTCCTCTTTCTTGCCGGCATCGGCATCAGCAGCTCGCACGTCCTGCCGAGCGCGATCATCCCCGACTGCATCGAACTCGACGAACTCGAGAGCGGGACGCGGCGTGAAGGCATGTACTACGGTTTCAGCACGTTTCTCCAGAAGCTGGCTTCAGCAGGCGGCATCGCGCTTGTCGGGGTGATGCTGAGTCTGGGAGGATACGTCGCGGGAGCGGTACAATCACCTCGTTCAATGTTGACGATCCGACTGCTCGTCGGGGTCTTCTCGGGATTTATCTTCCTGGGAGGGATTGTGGCCATGCTGTTCTATCCCATCACACGCGAACGGTACCAGGACATCCAGCGGCAGCTGGCTGAGCGGAAAGCTGTTGCTCCTTCAGGAATGGGGACATGAAGATTGTCGTGGAAGAAGTCACGACCAGGCGAGGGCTGCGGGAATTCGTCGAGTTCCCGTACCGCCTGTACCGTGGAAACCATGCCTGGGTGCCGGTCCTCCGCTCAGAGATGATGGCAATCGTCACCGGGCGCGCTGGTTTTGTGCTCAAGGACAACCCACACGCCTTCTTTGTCACACGCGACAAGCAGGGCCGAGTCTCGGGCCGCATAGCGGTCCTGGTCGACACGAAGCTCAGCGCGGCCAAGGGTGTGCAGTATGGCGCCTTCACGCTGTTTGACGTGGTTGACGACTGGGAGCAGGCCAAAGCCTTGCTCGATGCCGGCACCGGCTGGTTGCGGAGTCGAGGCATGCAGATTGTCAAGGGTCCGGTCTCACCGACCAATGGCGATGACTACCACGGTATGCTGGCCGAGAACTTCGACGACCCTCCAATGATGTATACCAACTACAATCACGCTTACTACAATACGTTCATGCAGCGCTACGGTTTCACCGTGGATATCCGCCTGGGGGCATGGCGCTTCGACGTGTGCGCGGCAAACGATCACCGCGAGAAGCTGGTGCAGGAGGTCCAGGCGCGCTACCACTACCATGTCGACAACGCAGATATGGGCAACCTGGAGGGGACCGCCCGCGACATCAAGCGCATCCTGGATGAGGCGATGCCTGTGGAGTGGGCTGACCTGACGCCTCCATCCATTGAGGACGTGCGCATCATGGTGCGTGACATGAAGAAGTTCGTGCGGCCCGAGATGGTTGCAATTGCCAGGACTGATGAGGGGCGCCCGATCGGACTCGTTGCTGCGTCCCCGGACTACAATCAGGTGTTCCGGCGGATGAACGGGCGGCTGTTTCCTGTTGGCTGGCTGGCATTCCTGCTGTATCGCAGCAGGATTGACGCTGGACGTGCACTGGTCATGTTCGTCGTTCCCGACTATCGCTCGAGAGGCGTGCCTGCAGCGATGTTCTCCAAGCTGTTCGCCTGGGGGCGTACGCATGGCTATCGCTTGGCCGAGGGGTCGCTCATCGGCGAGGAAAATGTGCGCAGCTGGCGCGAGATCGAGGGAGCAGGCGGCATCCGCTACAAGACCTGGTATCTCTACCGGATGGATCTGGACACCCGGGATTCATGATACCGTCACATGGAGAGATTGACGCGGAGCCCTGCCGGGACACACTGATCGTATGACGAGCACAGCGACGTACACCTGCATCTGTGAAACGCAGCATACCGAGGGGCGTCGCTAGTCGCATATCCATACACTGAACGTGCGAAGCCTCCCGGAGACGGGAGGCTTTTTAGTTACTGGAGAGCTCACAGAGAAGGAGAACGAATGACGATAACGCTGGTACCCATAGACGCCTTGCGGCAACACGAGCAGATTCTGAACGAGAACCTGATGAGAGTCCAGCGTGATCTGGTGCAAGACGGTATGATCAAGGACCCTATCATTGTGGACCAGCGGACCATGGTTATCCTGGACGGTCATCACCGCTACAACGCTCTCAAGCGCATGGGGTACAAGTACGTGCCCGTCTATCTCGTCGACTACTGCAGTGATCATATTGCAGTCGCTGCCTGGAGAGCCGGCGAACATGTTACGAAGGCAGAGGTCATGCGAGCAGGCCTCACCGGGAACCTCATGCCTGCCAAGACCTCGCGCCACGTCGTTCCGGGCATGCCCCATGGTGTCAACGTACCTCTCGCGGTACTAAAGGAGAAATCGCATGACAACAAATTCCATCCTTGACCTTATCGGTAATACACCAGTCGTCGAGCTTCAGCACTTCAGCACAAATCCTGAGGTTCGCATCCTGGCAAAGCTGGAGGGTAACAACCCCGGAGGATCCCTCAAGGATCGCCCCGTCCTCGCGATGTTCAGGGATGCCGAGGAACGAGGAGTGCTCAAGCCCGGCGCTCAGCTGCTGGAAGCTACCAGCGGGAACACGGGGATCGCCATGGCGATGATCGCGGCTCTGCATGGCTACAGGTTCCGTGCCGTTATGGCTGAGAGCGCGAGCATCGAACGACGAAAGGTCATGAAGATGTTCGGCACGGATATCGTTCTCACCGACGCCGCCGGTGGCACGAATCTGGCTATCAAGACTGCACAGCAGATGCTTTCGGACGATCCGTCATGGGTCAACCTCAACCAGTTCGAGAACAGCGCCAACCCACGTTCGCACGAGGAGACAACCGGCCCGGAGATACTGCAGGACGTTCCCGACGTGACGCATGTGGTCGCCGGCATGGGTACGGGTGGCACGCTGACCGGATTGTCCGCCTTCATGCACAGGCAGGCGCCGCAGGTGAAGGTTGTCGGGGTCGAACCTATTGCCGGCAGCAAGATCCAGGGCCTGCGCAACATGGCAGCCTATACGCCCGGCATCTTCAGCTTCGACAACCTGGACATGACGCTGCGGATGACCGAAGACGCTCCCGCCTTCGGCATCGCTCGTGAGATCTTCCGCAAAGAAGGCATCAGTGTCGGCATCTCCTCTGGAGCAGCTCTGTGGGGAGCCATGGAACTGGCCCGCATGCTGGAGAGCGGCGTGATCGTGGTGATCTTCCCCGACCGTGGCGATCGCTATGCCAGCACGGCGCTTTTCGAGTAGCATTCCTGCTGCCACCATGCGGGGTGTGGCCGAGAAGGGTATCGAGGCCAGAAGCGTGTAATGGTGCCACGAGTTGAAGATAAGCGAAAAGGGCCTCCGACTGCTGCGGAGGCCCTTTTTCACTCTGGGGAGGAGGTTGGCATGAAGTCTGTTTCGCCACCTCTTATACGTGGAAAGCGAGGTGAACGTTCTGTCCGTTTTTCACAGTGTGTTCACTCGTGAACCGCCCATATTGACCAGAAGCCCGGTCAGGATGAGTCTACTGCTGATGATGGTCTTTGTCGTGACGCGCTTATGGAGGACCAGCATGCCAATGGTTGAGTGATTGCCTTCACTTTGCCGCATCGGTTTGTCTCGATGGACTTCCTTTTCCAGTTCGGCTCGTTACACTTAAATCTGGTAGTGCCTTTTGCGATGTCATGGCCGAAATGCACCAAGTTGATCTTGCCAGGCCGCTTTAGAGAGACATAAACGGAGGGGGTCATGTCTTACGGAGAGAAGTTTCGCGCTGCGCTTACCAACCATCAGCAGTCACTGAAGGAACTTGAAAACACCCTGAAGGACCTGAATGTGGATGCTCTGGCGGATGAGAATATCCACCTGTCAGAAGACAAGAAGAAGCTCCTGGGGGAAATGGAAAGCCTGCGGAAGGCGAACCAGAAACTGGGAGAGGATCTGGCGGAGGTCCGCGACGCGTTCAGACAACAGATCGTCAACGAGAAGCTGAACCAGACGTACCGGTCTAGGAGTCGGATCAACCTGTTGTTTGAGTCCACAACAAAGGGCTCCATGAATCGGCTTCAGAAGATTGAAACCAATCTGACGCAGTGCATGAACCAGATGGTCCTTCAAGTCGGCAAGTCGCAGGATGAGATCAAGCAGAAATACGAACCACGGATTGCTCTGCTTCAGGATCAGATGAACGAGGAGATCGCTGAACTGCGTCTGCAGATGGAGGCCGCCCGGAAAGAGGCGGAGCATACTCTACAAGAGAGCTATGGTGATTCGGAACTGGGCGTTGTTGATGACGCCCTGATAGACCGGCTGAAGAAAGGCAACAACTTCGAGATCAAGCTGGGATTGAATCTGTTCAACAAGCTGGGGGTCGTTCTGGTCTTCCTGGCGGTGATCCTGGCGGGACGTTATACCTATAGCCACTGGTTCAGCAATTATGCCAAGGGAATTACGTTCTATGTTCTTGGTCTGCTCTTCTGTATCGGTGGTGAGTGGCTTTACCGCAAGAAGATGCCTGTAGTGGCAGCAGGCGTCATCGGTGGCGGTATCGGATTGTTCTACATCTCCACCTTCATCTGTTCCTTCTATCTGAACATCCTTTCCTCCAACATGGCAATGGCGGTATGCGTCCTGATCGCCATCGTCTCGCTGACCCTGACTTTGCGATACAAGTCCCCCATCATCGGGATGCTGTCCCTGATCGGCGGGTACCTCCCGTTCATCGCATACGTAGTGCTCCGGGGGATCAAGACACTGCCTGTACCGCAGGCCCTGGCATACCTCATGGTCTTCAACGCCGTGGTACTAGGGATTTCCATCCGGCACAAGTGGAATCAGATCATGTACGTAGGCTTCCTGTTCAACGTGCCCTGTGTCGCCTACCTGCTGGCTCACCTGGGCAACGACGTTCTGGCGATTGTTCTTGCCTACGCCACATTCCTGCTCTACCTGACGGTGATCCTGTACCGCAATCTGAAGGACCGGGCACCGCTGAACGGTGCGGACCTGGTTCTGTTGGGGCTCAACACACTGACTAACTGTTCCTTGGCATACTTTCTGTTCAGGCGGGCCGGATTTGCCGACTACACCGGCCTACTGGCTATTCTCTACGCAGCAATCTACTTCGGATTGGCCTATTTTGTCGACAAGCATATGGGCGACAGGGGGATGATCAACACCTTCTATGCTTTTGCTGTGGGTTTTTCGATTCTGGTGATTCCCCTGCAGTTGTCCAACGAGTGGATCTTCTTCGGTTGGCTGATTGAAGCATGCCTTTATGTTTACCTGGGTAGACTCTACCGGATCAAACCTTTGGAGTATATGGGCATCGGGCTGGTGGTACTGAGCCATGTTGCATTTGCGATGTTTGACATATATGATCTCGAGATCCCAAGAGCCTTCCCAGCACTGGTAGACTTCAAATACGCCGCATTGGTTGTCTCAGAAGCCTTCGTCGCCTGGACATACTGGTATGTTGGAAACCAGCGGAACGAGGAAGTGCTGCCGAAATTGGCAACATGGATCCGCTATCCGATTGTCGCTCACATCAGCCTGTTCCTGTCCTATGAAGTCTATATGGTTTACAAGACCCTGCTGAACCGGGTCCCGACCGAAGGGATCGAAGTCCTTGTGCTGATCTGGGGAACCATTGTCCTGAGCAACGAGGCCTTTCAGCGACTGAAGGCCGAGAAATACATGGACTTCAGGAAATACAGGACCATTTCGGAGTCAATCATCTACGTCCTGCTCATTGGAATCAACGGCATTCCTTTTGGTTCAGAAGGGCTCCGCTGGTGGTTGGATGCAGCTCTTCTGGTTGGTGGAAACAGCGCAATCCTGTTGTGGATGAACACATTCTTCAAGAACCTGGAGTACCAGAACAAGACGACCCGGGAAACACGAGCGGTGGTGCTGGGCACCTACACCCTGACGGTCTACTTCATCAACCTGATCGGTACGTTCCGACCAACGAACCTGAGTGTGGTGCTGAACATCTCCATGATCCTCTTCTCCCTGCTCTACATCGCTCTGGGATTCAGAGTAAATTCTGTGATGCTTCGCCGCATGGGTCTGGGTCTGTCCCTGCTGGCTACCACGAAAATGCTGATCATTGACTCTCTTTCGTTCAGTCTGATCCAGAAGATCATCAGCTACTTCATCTTCGGGCTGGTGCTGATCGCGATTTCCTTCGTGTATCAGAGGATCACCAAGAGACTATCTCACCATAACAAGGAGGCGTCGCAATGAGAAGGCGAATACTGATCCTCTTCCTGGCGACATCGCTCCTGTCAGTGAATGCGGCGCTGGGTGCCACAGTGGAACAGACCTGGCAATGGCAACGGGAGATCAAGACCGATCAAGCCTCGCGTTTCAACCGGTTCGAGGTCTCTCCAGAAATCTATGCCAAGTCCCAGCTGGCCCTGGGGGATCTGAGGATCACGGATGATCAGGGCGCACCTGTTCCCTACATTCTCGATACGCCACAGGAGATCACCCAGGACGTCCAGAACGAGACGTCCTTCAAGTTGAATCGGACCTTCCGCAAGAACGACGACACCTCCTTTGACTTCGAAGGCACGGCTCCCGCAGGAACGGACCTGGCCCTCAACCACCTGACAGCAGATCTCAACTACGCAGGCGACTTCTTCAAGTATGTCGACCTATTCGGCAGCTATGACGGCACACACTGGGATTCGATCGGCCAGGACACGCTGTATCGTGTCGAAGGATCCCTGCATGATGGGCTTTCGCTTGGCACAGCTCGGAAATACACGTTCTATCGGATCGTTATCCTGGAGAACATCGAAGGGATCACCCTGAAGGGTCTCTCGGGATCACTGATCACCGTTTCGGGCAGGCTCTCCGCGAGAACACTGACTCTCAGCCCCGATCAGTACTCTCGTACCGAGAACGGGACTGCGACAGAGATTCGTCTCAAGGGATTCCGAAACTTGCCAGTACGCACGCTTTCCATTGAGGCGGAGGGACTGTTTCATCGCCCTTGCCGCGTCGTATCCATGAGTGGAGACGTGACAAGTGGATTACTGGGTAGCGGTTATCTGTATCAGTCGACCCTGAAGGGGACTGAACCTCTCAAGAACAGTCTGGCGCTGAGCGTTAGTCAACCCTTTGACACGTTGCTGCTGTCGATCGAAAACGCCGACAATCCTGCACTCAAGATCCAGGACATCACCCTGGAATATGCTACCGACACGGTGATTTTCGAGCCCGCCAAGGGCAAGACGTATCGCCTGTCCTACGGGAATCCCTTGGCTCCAACGCCCCAGTACGACCTGGAGCAGTTCAAGAGTGATATCGTACAGCAGACCATCGGCACGGCCGTATTGCTGGCAGAAATCGAAGTGAAGAAGCCCATAGAGGTTGTCCCAGTATCCAGGGTCAATCTCAAGGCGATCTTCAGCATCGTTATCTTCGCCGTCGCTGTCCTGCTGGCATGGCTGGCCATTCGCGGGATGAAGAAGGCTTGACATCCATGCACGTGCCGAGACTTCAGTGTCCCAGTTGGAGCAAAGCATTTACTCCATGAGCAGTCTGGATGCGACCATCCCGTTTCTGTCGGCATTTCTGCCGATCGCGGCTACTCTTGGTAGTACGTAGCAAGTGACTCTCTCACCGGTGATCCGGTGACCGATTGGTCGAATGTGGCCACGATGCTGTGATGGCGTGGAACGCTGGTGCAAACATTCCAAGGTTGTGTCCTCCGGTGTCGATTCAGGAGCCCGAGGAGTCCCGTGCTTGTCAGCGGGGAGGTAGTTCTATGAACAAGCGCACACTGTGGTCACGTGTCCTCTGCGTTGCCGGCATCGTTGTGATAGTACTCGGTGTCGCTGTGTTTCGCTCCGGAGGCGAACTCCATCGAGAGAGCCTGCAGGTGCTGTACACATTGTCTGGGAGCGCCCTGGTAGCACTTGGTGCCTTTCTCAGCCAGAGCCGGCACCGTGCGTTCGTGTACAGCGCACTTGGACTTGCAGTGTTTGGTGTGTCGGGCTGGATGGCCTACTGGGTCTTGTTATTGTTAGCAAGTCATGTGTATTCCCCACCCTGGATTCTCGGAGGTCCCCTGGAGGTGGTCAGGGATCTCAGCTCATGCGTAAGCTTAATTGGTGCGGCGTGCGTACTCTTCGAACCCCTCTTTACATCGAGGAGCCCTGCGATGGAGGGCATTTCGATGGGTACGCGCAAGTGGTGGTCACGCACGTTGAGCCTCGTCGGGTTGGCCATGATAATCGCGGTTGTCGCATTCATCGCCGAGGTCACGTTTGGCGGATTTGGTCGATTCAACAACAATTCCTTGCCCACCTTGCTCATTCTTCCTGCAGTTGGAAGCGGACTATTGGCACTCAGCACATTTCTCGGCAAGAGTAGCTACCGCAAGCTCCTGTACTGGGCTCTTGGGTTGACCGTGTGCGGTCTTATGCCCGCTCTCGTTATGTTCAACGGCCAAATTTACCTCGCTCCATGGTTGGCATTTATCATGCTCGCATATCCTATCGGTGTGATCATGAGTCTCGTGGGCGCGGTGCTTGTCATCGTCGAGTTCTTCCGCGGACTGCCTGTTCCCAAAGACAACGTCGAGAGGAATACCACATACCTTTCCTCTTAAGCCCCTATTCGTTCTACCGACAGGACCACACCATCATCCCTACCCGGGCGAAGCTGAACTCGTCCTGGCGGGCTAGAACTCAATTCCCTTCTGGGCGGGGATGCCTTGGTTGAAGTGGTGTTTGACCTCGACGACCTCGCTGACCATGTCCGCAACGTCCAACAGGTGAGAAGGAGCCCCGCGACCCGTTATGCAGACCGACATGAACGGGGGTCTGTGTGACAGCAGATCGAGAACGTCTGTCTCAGGGATAAGACCATAGTCGATGGCGCAGTTGAGCTCGTCCAGGATCACCAGCTCATGTCGTTCTTCCGCGAATGCGTTGCGGGCGATGTTCATTCCGCGCTGTGCCTCCGCCTTGTCCAGCAGACTGACCGTCTCTTTGGTTACCCAGTGGTGCAGACCCGTCTGAACGACTTCGAATCCCGGCAGAAGGGCGATACCTTTCAGCTCGGAGTAGCTTGGGTCCCCCTTCATGAACTGGACGAGCAGGACGCGCTGTCCGGCTCCGATGGCTCTGAGGCCGAGACCCAGCGCCGCGGTCGTCTTCCCTTTGCCGTTGCCTGTGTACACCATCACCAGACCATGCTGTTCCATTGTCACCTCCACTGCAGGGATGTCGTCTACAGTATAGTGCCTCCGTCATTTCCGCACAGGCGAGAATCCATCTTGTCTCCGTCATTCCCGCAATTGCGCAAGTCTTTCTCCTCTGTCCGTCATTCCCCCGAGCCCTTTTGTCCCTCGCATCCTTTTGTCCAAGATGCGAAACGTTCTTCAAGGCGAGGGGTGCTTCCCACGAGCATGTTGGTGTCATGGGAGTGGCGCTCTGCCGCGCAGGCGGGAATTCAGTCCTGACCAGGCGAACCTACCACTGAGCGCCTCTTTACCAGCTGTCCCCATACTACCATACCACTTGCAATTTCTGCGCACAAACGTATATAATATATACGCTTGTGAATGGTATCTACAAGTTGTCGATACTGCCACGAGAACCTGCTGGACGGTATGTCTACCATCAGGGGAGGTATAGCATGAAGACTTCGGAATTCTTTGCCGTGTATCCTGTATTCACCAGAAAAGAGTTCACGACTTTTCTGGCCCCAGGTGGTTCGGCTTCTCCCAATGCTGTGACCACCCTCTTGCAGCACCATCTTCGGAGTGGCCGACTCCTCCTCCTGCGGCCGGGCCTCTACGCCGTGGTACAACCTGGCACCGATCCTTCTCACTGGCCGGTCGATATGTTTCTCCTGAGCTCCCGTCTGACAGACGACGCAGTCATCTCCTATCACTCTGCACTCGAACTGCTCGGCTATGCCTATACGACTCAACAGCGCGTCGTCATCACGACGAGGCATTCCATGCGCCCTTTCCAGTTCCGTGGCGTGGGCGTCGTCACAACACAGCCGCCAAGTGCACTCATGCTGCAGAACGCCGGTACCTTCCTTGTGGACACGGTGGACCGCCAGGGCCTCGATGTGCAGGTCACCTCGCCTGAACGGACACTCGTCGATGTCCTGGAGCGCCCACGCCTTGGAGGCAGCTGGGAGGAGATCTGGAGGTCTCTGGAGTCCGTTCCTATGTACAACGTCGATCAGATCATTGCGTACGCAAAGCTGCTGGGCAACGCAATGGCAGTATCCAAAACCGGGTTCTTCCTGGAACAGCATCGCCGCAGGTATCAGGTCACCGCAAGCCAACTGGCTTCTCTGCATGCCTTGCAGTCTGGAAGCGTGGCCTATGTGGACCGCCATGCTGGTGGAACTAGTGTCCCTGGCTGGAATCTCATCGTACCCGAGGACGTACTCCATCGTTCGTGGGAGGAACCTGTATGAACCTGTCACGCGAACGGTTACTGGCTCAAGCTGCATCGACCGGCTTTCGCCCCGAAGTGCTCGAGAAGGTGCTACGTCTCGTCTCCCTCCTGAACGCCCTGTCCTCCAGTCCCCTCGTGGGCGACAAGATCGCGCTCAAGGGAGGTACCGCCCTGAACCTCTTCTTCCTGGACCTGCCCCGGCTTTCGGTGGACATTGACCTCAACTACATCGGCACTACCTCACGCGGGGACCTTGCACGCGAGAGGAGGCCGTTTCTGCAGGCACTCGAGGCAACGTGCGTGCGCGAAGGACTCTCTGTCCAGCGCCGCCCCACTGAGTATGCCGGCGGCAAGCTGGTCCTGCGCTACCTCTCCTCATTGGGCTCCGCCAGCAACCTGGAGGTCGATGTAAACTTCCTGTTCCGTTCCCTCCTCTGGCCCGTATGTATCATGAATTCGATGTCAGTGGGAGAAACCATGGCCAGCAGCATCCCGGTGGTCGACGTACACGAACTCGTCGCCGGTAAGCTGGTTGCTTTACTCGATCGAGCCACGGCGCGAGATCTGTTCGATGCAGCCCAGCTCACCCAGAAGGAGGGTCTGGATACCGGCAAGCTGCGCACGGCATTTGTCGTCTATGGAGCAGCCAGCAGGCGCGACTGGAGGGCGGTCGACCTTGCGAATCTGCCAGGAGATACTGTTGATGTGCGTAATTATCTCCTGCCACTGCTACGTCGTAGTGCGATGGACGACAGGACGATGACAGATGTGACGACGCTCAGGCAACGAGCTCTTCCACTTCTGGAGCGCGTCCTTCCCCTGACATCGACTGAAGTTCAGTTCCTGAATGACATCAACGACCGTGGTGTCATCGATCCTGCCCTCCTGACAGCAGATGATGCCCTCGCAGACCGAATCAGAATCTGCCCGGCCCTCCTGTGGAAGGCCCAGAATGTCCGGCAGTACAAGGGGCTCGTGTAGGTCACACTCAGTGTGGATTCCCGCCTGCGCGGGAACGACAGGGGAGAGATTGCCCCTAGTCCGTCATTCCCGCGCAGGCGGGAATCCATCTTGTCTCCGTCATTCCCGCAATTGCGCAAGTCTTTCTCCTCTGTCCGTCATTCCCCCGAGCACTTTTTTCCTATGCGAGGGGCGCTTCTCCGCACAGGCGGGAATCCACTCTTTGGTGTGCCCCAGCCGCTAAACTTACCACTTTGATCCCAGTTATCAGCTGACCCCATATTACCATATCAGCGAACGCTGAAACGCTGTCCTACAGCACGGATCAGCTCATACTTAACCAAATGACGAGCGCCCTTGTCATTTAGTCGGTCCAAATGACGAGACCCCTTGTTATCTTAGCGCCGCCTCTCACGCGTCCGCCGGGTCAGACACGTCCTCGTTGCATTCGTATGTGTTTTACCGAGCCTCCCTTGCACTGTTGAGTCCAGTGTGTACAATTCCATCATAAGATGATGTCAATGGCATCACGAGGTGACGCGAATGTACAAACCACGCTGGATGAGTGATCGATTGAAGCTTTCAGACCGTGTCTTTCCTGTCCTTGCCCTCACCGGAGCTCGACAGACCGGCAAGAGTACCCTTCTGTCCAACGAGCCGATGTTCGCCGACTACCTCCACGTTAACCTGGACGACCTGACCACGATGACACAGGCTAACGACGATCCACAGGGTTTTGTCAACCAGGCAGACCACATGGTCGTCGACGAGGCACAGCGTGTGCCCAACCTCTTTATCAGCGTGAAGAAAGCAGTCGACGACGATCGATCGCGCCGCTTCGTTCTGAGCGGTTCTGCAAACTTCCTCCTGCTGCGGCAAATCCACGAGAGCCTGGCAGGACGTGCGGGGTACAGTGTCCTGCGCCAGCCTACGTGGAGCGAGTGGCACGGCGGGGGCAAGCCATCTTGGCTACTCGACCTGTTGAACGGTACACTACCACCAGAACAGGACACGTCTGTCGCCCTCGATATCAAGACAGTGTTGTTCACCGGCTGTCTGCCCGGCATCCGCGACAGCACGCCCGCCCAAGCTGCCCTCTTCTGGGAAAGCTACATTCAGACATACATCGAGCGTGATCTGCCCGGCATATCGGCGGTTGCCTCGACGATCGACTACCGGTCAGTTATGCACATGATCGCTATCATCACCGGATCCTTGCTGGAATACTCCTCGGTCGCCAGCAACACCCATGTCAGCTCCTCCACTGTGGGGAGATATGTGGAGACCCTGAGAGCTGCCCACCTGCTGGACCTGGTGCCTCCCGCTCCTCTCGCCAGCGTGGAGTCAGTCCGGCGTAACTGGAAGTCCTACCTCTTCGACTCCGGGCTCATCTGCTCCCTGCTGGGAAAGAGAACACCAGATTCCATTGACGACACGCTGGCTGGACATCTGTTCGAAGCGCTGGTCTGCACGAACATCCAGGCGCTCGCGGACTTGGACAGTTTCTCAATCTGGTTTATGCGCACGCGCCGCGGTCCCTTGCACGAGGTCGACTTCGTGGTCGAACGCGACCGGAAGAAGACTGCCATCGAGGTGAAACTGAGTGACCATGTCTCCTGGTCCGACACCGAGCACCTGCGCTGGTACATGGCAGAGGAGCCGGCATGCCCCGCCGCCGCGATTATCTATACCGGCACGCGCGTCTTGCACCTGGCCAGAAACATCGTCGCAGTGCCCTGGACCATGCTGTAGGATACGTCCTCCGCCTCCAGTGCTTTCTCATTACTCCCGCGCAGGCGGGAATCCGTTTTGTTCTTGTCTATGTATGCCCTCCTTTACATCCACGGCCTTAGCGGCAGACAATACCATAAGAATAGACTCACGTGTCAGTCTATTCATAGCATGAATAGCATCTATCTACGTCCTAACCGACACAAGGGACAAGTCTTGCTAGCTGCTCTGTGACTGTTGTTCCCTATAGCATTGCCCCAAGTTGTCGGATACCAGTACGCATCTCTGGCTTGGGGTGGCCTTTTTGTACGTTCGTGATATACCTCTAGTTGCACAGCGCCATTTGCGCGCAGCAACTGAAGCGAGGTGACAGGCAGGGCATGCAGAAAGAAGCAAGAGCAAGGATAAAGATCAACAAGCTCCTGGAGCAGGCGGGCTGGAGACTGATCGGTGATGACCACGGCCCGGCCAACGTCGTCCTTGAGAACCATGTCAAGATGACCAGGTCCTCCTTCGATGCATACGGAGACGACTTCGAGAAGACTGTCAGCGGTTTCGTCGACTTCCAACTGCTCGACAGCCATGCATTTCCACTTGTTGTGCTGGAGGCGAAGTCCGAGGACAAGGACCCCCTCGTCGGCAAGGAGCAGGCGAGGCGGTATGCTCAATCTCAGCACGCCCGCTTCGTGATCCTGTCCAATGGCAACCTCCACTATCTGTGGGACCTCGAGCAGGGTAACCCGACTGTCATTACACGCTTCCCGAGTCAAGAATCAATTGGCGAGCGTACGACCTACAAACCTGACATCCGCCGGTTGGCAGGAGAACGCGTCGAGGCTGACTACATTGCCGTAACCCAGTACCCCGACTATCAGAAAGACCCTCGCTGGACGGATCCAGCCTTGAAAGGAGACCTCATCCGGGAGCGGGGCCTCAAGTTTCTGCGTCCGTATCAGCTGCAGGCAATCGCCGCACTCCAGACCTCAGCAGGGCGAGGCGACACTCGCTTCCTCTTCGAAATGGCGACCGGCACCGGCAAGACACTCACGTGTGCAGCGGTCATCAAACTGTTCCTCCGGAGTGGCAACGCGAACCGTGTCCTGTTCCTCGTCGATCGTCTGGAACTCGAGGATCAGGCCAAGAAGAATCTGGTCCAGTCGCTGTGCACCGACTACAGTTGCGTCGTGTACAAGGAACACCGCGACGACTGGCACAAGGCGGAGATCGTCGTGTCGACCGTTCAGAGCCTCACCTCCGACGACAAATACCGTCAGCTCTTCTCTCCCACGGACTTTGACTTGGTGATCTCGGACGAGGCACACCGTTCCATCAATGGTAATGCCCGGGCGCTCTTCGAGTACTTCATTGGTTCCAAGCTGGGCCTGACGGCCACACCGCGCGACTACCTCAAGAACATCGATCCCAACCAGCTGAGCAAGAACGACCCGCGCGCATGGGAGCGTCGCCAGATGCTTGACACCTACCGGACCTTCGGGTGCGAGACAGGTGACCCCACGTTCCGCTACAGTCTGCTCGATGGCGTCTGTGATGGATATCTGGTCAACCCCACCGTTGTTGATGCCCGCACTGAGATCACCACTCAGCTACTCTCCGACCAGGGATACGCTGTGATGGTACCGAATGATGAGGGCGACGACCAGGAAGAGACCTTCTACCAGAAGGACTTCGAGAAGCGCTTCTTCTCCGACAAGACCAACGACGTTCTGTGCCAGACCTTCCTCGACAACGCGCTGACCGACCCGATTACCGGTGAGATCGGCAAATCTATCGTATTTTGTGTCAGCCAGAAGCACGCGGCCAGGATTACCCAGATCCTCAATGAAATGGCAGAGGAGCGATGGCCGGGTAAGTATGCCTCGGACTTTGCCGTCCAGGTGACCTCCAACGTTGCAGACGCTCAACAATTCGCTCTGAGCTTCGCCAACAACAACCTCAACGGGCGCACGACCTGGAACGATGCCTACAGGTCGTCCAAGACACGCGTCTGTGTTACGGTTGGCATGATGACGACCGGTTACGACTGCCAGGATATCCTCAATCTCTGCCTGATGCGTCCGATCTTCTCTCCCACCGACTTCATCCAGATCAAGGGACGAGGAACGCGCAAGTGGAATTTCACCCTCAGCGATGGACATGCCGCGCCCATTACCGCAGAGAAGGAACGGTTCAAGCTCTTCGATTTCTTTGCCAACTGCGAGTACTTCGAGACAAAGTTCAACTACGACGAAATCCTCAAACTGCCGAAAGTCGGGGTATCCAAGGAGACGGGTGGCGAACCCGTGTTCGTCGATGGTGGTGGCGACGTCACCAACTACAACCCCGATCCGTTGAAGCGACTGACGCAGACTCCTGTCGGCCCCGAGGGCATGAAGATCGACTGGAAGCTGTTTGAGAAGGCCCGGGATACGATCAGGGCAGATGCCGAGATCGAACGCGCCATGACTGACGATCGAGTGGACCTTGCGGCGATCCTGGCCCGTGACCACTTTGAGAACCGCCCTGAACTGTACCTGACGCTGGAGAAGCTCAAAGAGGCAGAGAAGCTGGACCGCCGCCTGACGTGGCGCGAAGTTGTCGAACGCATCTTTGGCCGCATCGATCACTTCCGAACCAAGGACGAGCTGCTGGACGACGAGTATGCGAACTTCATCGCGGTGACACCGGACAAGCCAAATGCTTTGCAGGCAGCTGCAATCCGGAACTTCATGAAGGCATACATTACCGATCCCGAGATTCGCGCAGTCGTTGAAAGCAAGGAGTATGGACGGCTTGTGACCAATCCCAAGGTTAACCTTCAGGACCTTAAGGACTTGAATGGGTATCTCAGTGCGATCCCTGAGTACGTCAAGGACTACGTCGCCCTCAACACGTATATGTAGGCAGAGAAGGAGATAGCACCATGGACCAGGACGCCAGACGAAGAATCGACAATGCCCGTGATGTACTCGTAGGGAAGATCCCCGACCCCAAGGCACAAGTGGAGCAGATCACCAGCGCGCTCATCTACAAGTTCATGGACGACATGGACAGGGACGCTCAGGGACTAGGCGGCAAGCCGAGCTTCTTCACTAATGGCTACGAGAAGTACGCATGGAGCCATATCCTGGACCCACGGCTCGGTGGTCAGGAACGCCTGAACCGGTATGCCGAAGCACTGGCCACGATGAGCCAGAACCCACATCTGCCACAACTGTTTCGTACAATCTTCAAGGATGCTTTTCTGCCCTATCGTGACCCGACAACCCTGAACCTCTTCCTCAAGGAGATCGACGGATTCACGTATGATCACAGCGAGAACCTGGGCGACGCCTACGAGTACCTGCTCTCGATTCTGGGCAGTCAGGGCGATGCAGGACAGTTTCGTACGCCGCGCCACATCATCGATTTCATGGTCCGTGTCGTCGATCCCAAGAAGAACGAGACAATGCTGGATCCTGCCTGCGGTACGGCTGGTTTTCTGATCTCGTCGTACCGACACATCATCGAGCAGAATCACGGCCACCAGCTGACGCCTGACGAGAAGCAACGGCTGGCTGGCAACCTGCAGGGATATGACATCGCGCCCGACATGGTGCGCATTGGGCTGGTCAACATGTATCTGCACAGCTTCCCTAATCCGCACATCTACGAATACGACACCCTGACCAGTGAGGACCGCTGGGATGAGCAGTTCGACATCTGCATGGCAAATCCCCCGTTCATGACCCCCAAGGGTGGCATCCGTCCACACAAGAAGTTCCAGATCCAGGCAAACCGCTCCGAGGTCTTGTTCGTCGACTACATTGCCGAGCACCTCAAGTCGACCGGCAGAGCTACTGTGATCGTCCCCGAAGGCATCATCTTCCAGTCCGCCAACGCCTACAAGGCACTGCGCAAGATGCTTGTCGAGACATGGGGTCTTTGGGCCGTGGTTAGTCTGCCCGCCGGAGTGTTTCAGCCATACTCCGGTGTCAAGACTTCGATTCTTTTTCTCGACAAGACGCTGGCGAAGAAAGCCGGCACCATCGCTTTCTTTAGAGTGGAGAACGACGGCTTCGGCCTTGGCGCCCAGCGGCGTGCGATTGGCAAGAACGACCTGCCACAGGTCCGCGCCGAGATCGGTGAATACCTGTGCCGCCTGCAGACCGGGGAATCGGTAGCCGACCTCCAGTCCGCGCTAGGCATGATCGTGTCGAAGGAGAAGATCTCGGCGAATGGCGACTACAACTTGAGTGGGGAGAGATATCGGGAGGGCGGTGCTGACACCTCGCACTGGCCGATGGTTTCACTTGGGACTGTTGTCGAGATTGAGAGCGGGTCACGTCAAATAGGCGGCGCTATCGAGTCCGGCATCCCAAGTATTGGCGGCGAGCAGATCGACGAGAGAGGAAATATCCGATTCAACAAGATGAAGTACATCTCGGAAGAGCATTTCCGAGGGATGACGAAGGGTGTTCTTCGAAACGGCGACGTGCTCATCGTCAAGGATGGCGCAACCACTGGAAAGACCGGCTTCTTCATCCATGACATGCCATCAGCCGTGAATGAGCATGTATTCATTCTTCGGGCCAAGGAAGCCATTCATCCCTACTACCTGTATTGCGTTGTCCGGGCTGAAGCTTTCCAGGAAAAACTCCGGCCGTTCGTCAAGGGCATCATTGGAGGGATTAGCCTCGAATTCAGTGACATCACTGTTCCCCTCCCGCCGCTGGATGGGCAGAAGGAGATCGTGGCGGAGATCGAGGACTACCAGAAAGTCATCGACGGCGCCCGCGCCGTCCTCGACAATTACCGCTCTCATATCCCCATACGCCCCGACTGGCCGACGCCGAACTTTGTGGATGCTCCATTCGAGATCATCGACGGAGACCGAGGAGCAAACTACCCGAAGAAAGAGGATTTTTCGCCCTCAGGTTATTGCGTATTCCTCAACACGAAGAATGTCCGTTCGGACGGGTTCAACTTCTCCGAGTTGGAGTTCATTTCCAAAGAAAAAGACGAAGCTCTACGGAAGGGCAGGCTTCAGCGTGGTGATGTCGTCCTTACCACACGCGGGACGATTGGAAACACTGGATTCTTCGACGAGTCCGTTGAGTTCGACCACATTCGGCTCAACTCCGGAATGCTGATTTTCAGGCCTGATACTACGAAGCTATCTGGCAGTTACCTCTTCCACTTCTTCCAATCGCAGAATTTCCAAGCGCAGCGAGATGCGATTGTTTCAGGGGCAGCACAGCCCCAGCTTCCGATCCGGAGCTTGAACGAGGCGAAAATCCCCCTCCCACCTCTCGCCACCCAGCAAGCCATCGTCGCCGAGATTGAAGCCGAGCAGAAGCTGGTCGCTGCCAACCGCGAACTGATCGCCCGCTTCGAGAAAAAGATCCAAGCCACCCTTGCCCGCGTCTGGGGCGAAGAGAAGACAACCTCTTTGGAGGCATAGACCGTGAAGGGCCAACGTGGAAACCCAGGCCTCAAGGGGCGATTGGTTGATAAGAGCATCGAGGCATACATCCTCGCCTTGGAAACCATCAATCGGCTTTCCATTCAATACCGTGTCGAAACATTCTGCTACCTGATTTGTAATGCCTGGGAGTTGCTACTCAAGGCCGTTATTTTGGAGAACGAAGGAAAGCAAAGTTCCATCTACTATAAGAAACAGCGTGGAAAACCAAAGAGGTCACTGTCTTTGCGTGATTGTTTGAATCGGATCATGCCAAATCAGGAAGACCCGGAACGGCGGAACATCGAGCGCATTGCCGAACTACGCGATGAGGCAGTCCACCTTGTATTCAGCAGAATTCCGCGCGATGTGCTCTGCCTCTTTCAGGCGGGCGTGATCAACTACCACAATTGTCTGAACAAATGGTTTGGTGTGTCGCTTTCAGATCGGGTTCCCGTGGGGATGATGAGTATCGTATATGACATGTGTCCGGAACGGGGCGACTTGACCGACAAACGGCTGCGGCGGGAACTGGGGCGGGACGCTGCTGCATTTCTTGCTCGTTACTGCTCACAGCTCAAACAGGAATTCGATCATCTTCAACGTGCGGCACAATTCTCCATCGAGGTAGAATATCGGCTTGTCCTGACGAAAAACCAAGACAACGCAGATATTCTACTCGCGACTGGGCCAACGGATGGTGCAGCTACTCAGATAATCGAAGTTCCCAAGGACCCAAGCAAATCACACCCATTCCGCCAGAAAGAGGTTATAGAAGAGGTAACGCTGGCGATCACTGGTTTACAGATAAATCAACACGATATTCAGTGCGTCAACAAGGTGTACGGCATCAAACAACAGCCAGAGTATTTCTATCAAGGAAAGGTCAAAGGCTCTCCAGCACAGTATAGTACAGCATTTGTGGACTGGCTTATTAGCCAATTTCAACGAGATCGGCAGTTCTTTCAAGAAACCAGAACGAAGGCGAAGGGAAAGGCATGAGTCATGGAAAAACCTGCCGAACTGGACGCTAGACCCCAGCCTCCAATTGAAGACGCGCAATCGTCCGAGCCCGTCATGCTTGATGAGCAGTATGCCGAACTGATGCGAGTTACCGGGGTCTACAAGAGGCAAGCCGAAAAGTGCGCCACCGCCGGCGCCTACCTTGCGGGCTGCATAATGATTGGCGCTGCTTTGGAAGCTGCTTTGCTGGCAATATGCGACTGTTACTACGACGATATCCCTGATGAGCTTAAACCGCGAAGAAAGAAGAGGCCGCTACCCGTCATCGAATGGGACTTCTTTGATCTCATGGACATTGCCCGGGAGCTGAATTGGCTACCAGTGGGACTTGATCGCGGCGAAGAATGGAGCAGCAAGAAGGCAGCAATTGGTGATTACGCTGAAGAGGTTCGACGGCTAAGGAATCTTGTTCATCCTGCCTGTTATGTGCAAGAAATGCCCAGGAAGAGGATCACCGAAAGGTACTACGATCACTGCCAAGAGGTCTACGGCGCCTGCATTGACTATCTGTTGGACAAGATAGGTCGATCCCTAAAAGATGCTGTTGATAAGGAAGAATCTGAGGGAAAGCAAGTCTAGCAAGTTGTTCCAGGGAATGACGCTTACGAAACAAACCAGTCTGAGTGCCGTGGTGGCCATTTCGTGGCACGTCCCTTGACGGGCGCACCCGTGAGAATCAGCCCGAAACACTTCTTGCTCCGTGCTTCTGGTGTCAACCACTGCGTGCGCACTACAGGAGTCGTGTGCCAAGTGCGTCATGCCGACGAGGTTTCGTGCTGACGCTTGTAGCGGCGGAGATTCGAGTCACAATGCAGGAACCTTAGAGATTCGTGGAGAGCGCTTCAGAGATCTGAGGGTCTCAGTCGATTTGCTTGAGACACACTAGTGAACCACATGTGAAGGGGCGGGTGTGAACAACTTCCAAAGGAACGGTTCCCTTAGTAACACGCAGGTCGGTAGCGATTTTGAGAATCGGGCGAGATCTATCTTCGCAGCTCAGGGGATCGCACTTGAGGAACATGTATCACTCAACATCGGTATTGAGGGGAAGCGGAAGGCGCACAAATTCGATCTCGGAAGCAAAGACCCCAAGATCATCGTTGAGTGCAAGTCCCACACGTGGACCGAATCGCAAAACATGCCCAGCGCGAAGATGATGGCATGGACCGAGTCCAAGTACTACTTCTATACTGCCCCAAAGGACTACCGCGAGGTCTTCTTCGTCCTCAAAGACTTCAGCACAAAGCACAATGAAACGCTAGCTAAGTACTACCTCAGGACGTACGAGCATCTCATTCCAGGAGACGTCGAGTTCTGGGAATACGACGAAGCAAAGAAAACCGCAGAGAGGATCCGACAGCGCGCAGACCTGCTGCTCGTGACCGCTGGCAATTCCTAAGGCCGATAGTGCTGTCCGACGGGCACACGGGTGGAGGGGAGGTTCTGTGGACAGAGATACTCCAGATGTGCAGTACGTAGGCGAATGGTGGTTGCCGTCAAGTTCGGAGAAGAAAACCCGAGGAACGCTCTTAATCAGGGCGGGAGATTGGGCGACCCTATCACTGGAGCCGGGAGAGAGTCTGGGTCCGATTCCCGATGGAGGGAGTCCTATTGAAAGAGAGTTCTCCTTTTGCCTGCGTAAGACGTATGACGTAGTCCTTGGTGAGGCATACGAGATTGTCGCAGACGATCGACAACACCAGAGACGCCATTTGACGCTGGGAAACTGCTACGTTGAGTCCGTTCTCTCATCTCTTGATACGCCCGCGTCGTACTCAGTCGGAGTAGTCGTCGCGGGCGACCTACACATACCCTCACTCTGCTTCAATGAATTGTCGTTTGACATCCCAAACCTTGGAGAAGCGTTCCCCGGGTGTAGTCCCTTCAATACCTCGTATTATCCTGATCCGGGTCTTTGCAAGGGAGGATTGACTTTTGCCGTACATGGGGTTGTACAGCGGTGGCTGGTGAGATCCGGGGTGAGCGGCAGAAGTGGCAGAAGTGGCAGACAGCCTGACACAGAGATTCGTTTCGAGCGCGACATTGAGATGGGGCACCCTCCTTCCTGTACCACAAGCCTCACAGACCGCTACAGACTGACTCTCAGGTTTCGGTCGCGCAAGTCCAAATGGAGCATTCAGATGGCAGAATGGTTCTGGGAGGAGCTCTCGCAGTTCTTGTGGCTTGTCACCGGACTGAGACCAGCGTGCCAAGGCATTACGGCAACGGTCAACGATTCATCGCCGCCCATGATCTTCCGTGTCTTCTCACATCGCTTGGTGGACCAGGCGGCATTCTCGAATAACCTGAGCTTTGAGCGCAGCCCCTTGTTTAGAGTGACCGAGCTGCCCAGTCACGACATTAGCTTCCTCTGGACATACTGGGACTTCCTGTATCTGCGGCTGTCAGACGTGCTGCTGCTCAGAGGTATTGCACGACAACTCTCTGATGCAGGACTCTTTGACCAGGCACTCCTTCTGGACGTAGCAGCTCTGGAGTCGCTTCACCAAGTCTGGACTCCGCCGGGCTCTCGATCGCAGGGCCGTGTCGGGAAGAAGAACCCCAAGACCGGCAATATAGCGCTTCCTCCGTACGTCGCCAGACTCGCACGCGAGTATGCTCCACAACTGACGTCGCACGCTCCACAGCTGTCGTTGGCCATCAGCGATTATAGGAACTATGTTGCGCATCATGGTGCCGAAGCCAAGAAGAGGTATCAAGCTTGGCCGGAAGCTCTCATGGAAGTGGTGCCTCGGTTCTGCGAGTTTCTCCTCGACATGACGCTCTTGGACTTCGTGGGAAGACAGGACTGGCGGTACTATCCCCGGATAGGTGATCAAACCAGGATGGCCAAGAAGCATGCAGCCCATTGGGAGCATGTTCGACTAGTTCAGTACGTTGCCGCAGAACTGGACAAATGGCGGGCGAAGCCGTCCACGACAGGATAGCGCATCGCTCACCACTGCGGCTGACCTTACTCGATTCTTGCATTGGGCTCTCCACTTCAAGCGAACATAGGCATGCTGCTTGTGGATACAGACGTCGAGTGGCGGCCGTCCGATCTCCTAGTGCTAGTCGAGGGCTGTGGGTTGGCCAACCCAGACCAGAGCGCCCCAAATGCGTTTCTTCGCGTCGCGGGGTAGCAACTCCCCGTGTACCGTGTCTGGGTTGTCAATACAGTGAAGCCCCTGCTGCTATTTATCCAGAGATCGAACAGCGCCCGCGTCATCAGCGTGCCGTGGGACTCCGTGGCTGGCTGGATTACTTCTGCAACGATGGGGGCCACCACTTCCGAGATTAGCTTGCATAGTGGCGTTATGGATAGATCACAGGATTGCCTGTTCGTCTCTGTATCCACTACTACTGATCCACCGACAGTTCGACTGTTACAGTCAGGTAGCCATTCCTTTTCCGGGTAGCGAACGGATTTGCAGTCATCACCGCGATGCTGTGGGAGGAGGCAGGTACCTGCATCGACTTCCTGGGCCATGTGCCCCCGCCCCCCAGCATCGCCATATGACCCATTGCTGCGCGGAAGGACGACAAGGAGTAGATTCCCGCCTGCGCGGCGAAAGCACCCCTCAGAAGCACCCCTCGGATTGAGAAAACATCCTCGGGGGCATGGGAATAAAGTGCTCGGGGGAATGACGGATGGGCGCGCGGGAGCGAGAACAAGTCACCCACGTCACAGTTGCCGCGCACGTGGTGAGGTCGTCGTTTCCTGCTATACTTTCTTGGAGATGAGCTTCAGGCGTTATTATGCCTTGGGCCCAGTGTGGACACGTCATGGGGTGAGGTGATCGAATGGATGACAAGGAACGTGCGGAGACACTGAAAGCTGCGACGTCGAAGTGGCAGCAGGGTGCTGACAAGATCCCCGCCGGCAAGACCTGCAAGGCCTATTCGGATTGCACGACGAGCTCTGGCATTGACGTCAAGCTGCTGTACACGCCCGAGGATATAGGCGAGATGGACTACATGCGCGACCTCGGGTTCCCCGGGGAGTATCCGTACACCAGAGGATCCCAGGCCACGATGTATCGCGGTCGTCTCTGGACCATGCGCCAGTACGCGGGGTTCGCCACAGTGGAGGAGTCCAACCGCCGATACAAGTACCTGTTGAACCAGGGCCAGACCGGTCTGTCCATCGCGTTTGATCTTCCTACCCAGCTGGGTATGGACGCAGACCATCCACTCTCGGAGGGTGAGGTGGGCAAAGTCGGCGTGTCGGTCAGTTCGCTCGCGGACCTGGAGGTGCTGTTCGATGGCATTCCCCTCGATCAGGTCAGCACGTCCATGACCATCAACGCTCCTGCCGCAGTTCTAATGGCGATGTACATCGCGCTTGCGAGGCGCAAGGGCATCAGTGCGGACAAGCTGAACGGCACCATTCAGAACGATATCCTCAAGGAATACAGCGCTCGTGGTACGTACATCTATCCGCCGGCTCCGTCAATGCGCATCATCAACGACATTTTTGCCTACTGCTCCAAAGAAGTCCCAAACTGGAATACCATCAGCATCAGTGGCTACCACATGCGTGAGGCCGGATGCACTGCTGTCCAGGAGGTCGCATTCACACTGGCCGACGGGATAGCGTATGTCGAGGCTGCCGTCAAGGCAGGACTTGATGTCGATAGTTTCGCGACCCGCGTGTCGTTCTTCTTCAATGCACACAACAACCTGCTGGAAGAAGTCGCCAAGTTCCGTGCCGCCCGCCGCATGTGGGCGCGGATCATGAAAGACCGTTTTCATGCACAGAATCCAAAGAGTCTGATGCTGCGTTTTCACACGCAGACGGCAGGTTGCACGCTGACAAGCCAGCAGCCGGACAACAATGTCGTGCGCGTGACGCTGCAGGCACTTGCCGCAGTGTTGGGAGGTACGCAGTCACTCCATACAAACAGTCGTGACGAGGCTGTGTCGCTGCCGAGCGAGGACTCGGTGCGTATTGCCCTCCGGACACAGCAGATCATCGGGTACGAGTCGGGAGTGGCCGATACAGTCGACCCTCTTGCTGGCAGCTACTTTGTGGAATCCATGACCAACCGGATTGAAGAAGAAGCCTTGAAGTATATCGCCAAGATCGATGATCTCGGCGGGGCAGTGAAGGCTATCGAGCGAGGGTTCATCCAGAAGGAGATCCAGAACAGCAGCTATCAGTACCAGCTAGAAATCGAGTCAGGCAAGAAGGTCATCGTCGGTGTCAACAAGTTCCAGATACAGGACAAACCAGCCAAGAACCTCATGCGCATCGACTCCGCTCTCTATGAGAAACGGCACAAGGAGCTGGCTGTGATGAAGAGCCGCCGCGATGCCGCCAAGGTCGAAGCTGCCCTTGCCCAGGTGAAAGCTGTCGCCGGCAGCGATGCAAACCTGATGCCTGCGATCATCGATGCGGTCGATGCATACGCAACCCTCGGCGAAGTTTGCGACGTGCTGCGCTCCGTCTTCGGCGAATACCAGCCGGATGCGTCGTTCTAAGGAGGAGACCATGGAACAGAAGATCAGAGTCCTCGTGGCAAAGCCTGGCCTGGACGGGCACGATCGCGGAGCCAAAGTCCTGGCAAGGGCCTTCATGGACGCGGGCATGGAAGTCATCTACACTGGCATCCGCCGTACACCCGAGCAAATTGCGGAAGTTGCTGTGCAAGAAGATGTAGACGTAGTTGCCCTGTCGTGCTTGTCGGGAGCGCACAACACGTTGTTTCCGAAGGTCGTTGACCTGCTCAGGGAGAAAGGAGCCGACGACATCCTGATCATGGGCGGAGGGGTCATTCCTGAAGACGACATCCCGTTCCTCAAACAGCATGGGATCAGCGAAGTCTTTGGACCGGGAACTCCACTTGCTACCTGTGTGGACTACATCCGGAGCCACGTGAAGAGGGAAGCCTAGCCAGGTGGACGTCAAGCTGGGTGTGCTGGCTGGCGATACAAGGGCGGTCGCGCGTGCGATCACGTGGGTCGAGAATGGCGACCCACGCGGCGCTGAGGTGATCCGCGGCGTCTATGGGAGCACAGGGCGCGCCTACATCGTCGGCGTGACCGGTTCGCCTGGCGCTGGCAAGAGTACGCTGGTTTCGCGACTGGCGGCACTTCTGGCGGCCCGTGGACAGAAGGTCGGCATTCTGGCGGTCGATCCCAGCAGTCCCTTTTCGGGTGGTGCGATCCTTGGTGACCGGGTCCGTATGTTCGATGTTGCTCTCACGCGCGATGTCTACATCCGCAGCATGGCAACCCGGGGGTCACTGGGCGGCCTCAACCGTGCCACTCGCATGGCTGCTCGCATCCTGGACGCTGCGGGGTTCGACTGGATCTTTGTCGAGACAGTTGGCGCGGGTCAGTCCGAGGTCGACGTCCACGATGTCGCCTATACAACAGCCGTTGTCATGGCGCCTGGCATGGGGGACGACATCCAGGCCATGAAGGCAGGCATCATGGAGATCGGGGATCTGTTTATCGTCAACAAGGCGGACCGCGATGGAGCGGACCGTACGGCGACACAGGTCGAGTCCGTCCTGCAACTGTCGATGACGGCAGGCTGGAATCCGCCCGTACTCAAGGTGTCGGCCGAACAGAATACCGGTATCGAGAGCGTTGTGGACACGATCGAACGGCATCGCACGCATCTTGTGGCCTCTGGAAAGCTGGACGCGCTCAAGATACGGATGGCTAAGCTCGACGTGCTCGAGATCCTTAAGGCGCGCCTGGCAGATACGATGAAGCAGCAGCTGGACCAGCCGGCCGTTCAGGCCGAGCTGGAAAAGGTGGCCAGCAAGCAGAGCGACCCATATTCGCTGGCCGACATCATCTTTGAAGAAAGCTGGAGGAACCCATGAACCTGAAGAAGATCGATCATATCGGAATTGCCGTTGCCAACCTGCAGGAGGCGCTGTCATTCTGGGAGACATCACTGGGGATCGAGCCGCATGGCATCGAAGACGTGGCTGAACGGAAGGTGAAAACGGCATTCCTGTCCGTCGGCGACACGGAGATCGAATTGCTGGAGCCTACGAGCGCGGACAGCACGATCGCCAAGTTCATCGAGAAGCGCGGCGAGGGTCTGAATCACATCGCGATCCGCGTCGATGACATCGAAGCAGCTCTCGCGGAGCTGAAAGCCAAGGGCATCCAGTTGATCGACGAGACACCTCGCAACGGTGCGGGTGGGTCGCGGATAGCGTTTGTTCACCCCAAATCAACGCATGGCGTCCTCCTTGAGTTGTGCGAGAGGAAACAGAAGTAGCGCAAGGGATATTTTAAGAGCAAGCGCCCCGGTTTCCCGGGGCGCTTGCGATTCATGCGACTGTGGCGAGATGGAACGTCTAAAACACGAGAGGAACGTAGCCGTTTCGGATGCACTCCGAGATGATGCCCCCAACCTGATCGATCTCGCACCCCAGGCTCTTGATGGCATTGCTCACGGCCGGGTCGTCTGCGAACGTGTTGCAGGCGACGGGATGAACAGTAACCTTGAAGACTTCCGCACCAAGGTCCCTGATCTCCTTGTCCTCGGTGACAAGTCGTTCGAAAGGGCCAAACAAAACAACGCGCACATCATCAAACCAGTGGTTGTCATGGGTGTTCTTGGCAAATATCAAGCCGGCCATCGCTTTCTCGCGTTCGGCCGTCGACAGTATGACGAGAATCTTGCGTACTGGCTCCATTGTTTGCCTCCTGTTCCCCGGCGAGCACGCGCCGGGTCGCAAATACATGTTCAGTATCCAACTACTACAATATGTATAGCAGTGCAGCGTTTTGCGTCAATGGTCCCGTGGGGCAAACCGGTGAATGGCAAGACGCCTATTTGTTTACATCACGATGGCATCATGCAGCGAAAGGCGGTATGATTTGATATCGGTCAAGGAGGTTGCTACATGAGTGATAGGACAAGAATTTCGTTTGTCGGCGGGGGCGTCATGGCAAATGCCTTCGTCGACTCGCTCCTGCGCAAGGGTATTGCGTCCGAGGACGACATGATGGTCAGTTCTCGCAGTTGGGCCACGCTTGAGGTCATGCGCGAGCGACACCACGTTCACACGACGCTCTCCAACCGCGAGGCAGTTCAGTTTGGAAACATTGTTCTTCTGGCGGTGAAGCCGCAGAATCTGACGCGTGTCTTTGCTGACATCAGAGGAGCCATGCGGCCGGAACAAATTCTGCTGTCCATTGTTGCTGGAGCCGGTATCGACATGCTGAGAGAAGGCACAGGTCATGACCGCATTGTGCGATGCATGCCCAACACCCCCGCCCAGATAGGTGCAGGGGTGAGTGTCTGGATGGCCAGCTCCCAGGTAGTGCAGGAGGACCGGATGCTGGTCCGTTCGGTGCTTAGTGCAGTGGGCATCGAGATCGAAGTCGACGAAGAGCGATACGTGGACATGGCGACGGCCGTGAGCGGCACCGGGCCCGCGTACGTTTTCCTGTTCATTGAGGCGTTCATGGACGCCGCCGTCCATCTTGGGTTCCAGCGCGACATGGCGTTGGAGCTGGTGTTGCAGACAATGGAAGGCTCGCTCAAGCTCGCTCGGTCCAGTCAGAAACATGTTGCCGAGCTCAAGAACTCTGTTACATCGCCAGGCGGGACCACCGCCGAAGCACTCTATGAGCTGGAGAAGGGCGGATTCAGGACGGCCTTGTCAAAGGCCGTTTGGGCAGCCTACCAGCGTACCCTCACCCTCAAAGACTGACCACCGTTCGGTTCAACTGGGGGATCTCGGTTCCTGTTGGCTGCCTGTAGGTCGGCTGACATAGCACGGCCTCTCTGGCCGTTGCTACTGGGTAATCAGAGAATCAGGAGCGCAGCCGGATGCTGTTGGATGCCTCGCCACGGTCGATAAGTCCGTCGCGTTCGAGTGCGACCAAAATGTCTTCCAGCCAGGGCCCATCGGTTTCTTCTTCTGTCGGGAACAGGCGGGTCCTGAGTTCTTTGAATCCTATTGTCTCGTCGGGTGCAAGGCCGCGAAGAAGCTCGACAATGCGGCCACGCCAGATGCGGTTTGGCTTGCCCCTGTGAGAAGGCTCCGAGACTCGGGGCGGAACAGCCTCAGCCAGCATGAACGCTGAACGGCAGGCCTTGGCGATGGGACAGAGCAGGCATCGGGGGCTGCGCGCCGTGCAGTACTGCGCAGCGATGTCCATGCAGGCCTGGTGCCACTCTGAACTGTGCCCGCGCGGATACACTTCACTGGCGACGTGCAGCAGCAGGGGTTGAGACATGACCTCGAGTGTTGTCGTGAGTTGCAGGAATAGCCGGCTGTACAGCCTCCGGATGTTGACATCCAGAACGACGACATCTTGGTGAAAGGCAAACGAGAGAATGGCTGACACTGTGTACGGGCCGAGACCCGGGAGCGACCGCAGGTCGTCGGCAGTGTCCGGGAGAACCCCGCCAAAGCGCTCGACGACGGCGCGCGCGCAATCCCGCAGCCGAAGAGCCCTGTTGTTGTAGCCCATACCCTGCCATGCCCGGATGATGGTTGCGTTGTCTGCGGCTGCAAGCGCGTTGAAGTCAGGAAACTGCCTCAGGAAGACGGGCAGTTTCTCCTGAATGCGAGCCGTCTGGGTCTGCTGGAGCATCGTCTCGGACACGAGAACGACATAGGGGTCGGGATTGGGGACTCTCCACACAAACCGACGCGCATGGGCCGCATACCAGCTCAGGATCATTGTTTGCACGTGCTCCACCGTTGTCAGATCAACTGAGAGATCAGGGCCTGCGCTCCTCCCAGTTTCTCGAGCAGCAGCGATCTTGATACACGATGTGTTATCCTGGCGTTTCATGAATGCAGTATAGCAGGAGAAGCGTTTGCAACGATGGTTCAGTCAGCGATAATGGACGAAACAGTGTGGGCCGTGTTGTCGGCCCCGCAGGGAGGTACCATACTGAAGTGAAAACATCAGAAGCGCTGTATTTCATAAGCCGTCAGGAATGGCGCAACTGGCTTGAAAAGAATCATGACAAGGAAAAGGAAATCTGGATGATCTATTACAAGAAGCATACAGGCAAGCCTAGCATATCTTACGAAGACGCCCTGGACGAAGCGCTCTGTTTTGGCTGGATAGATAGCATTGTAAGAAGAATTGATGAAGAGAGATATTCACAGAAGTTCACTCCACGAGTAAATACTTCTAAGTGGTCTGATCTGAATATAGGAAAGATCAGGAAGTTGATAGTAGAAGGCAGGATGACAGAAGCTGGGCTTGCAAAGATCGATGATTCGATTCTTAATGACGATTCACCCAGTCCCGTAAGAAAGATAGAATCTGAAATACCTGAAGAAGTCATCAGAATAATTGCTGCAAATGAAAAGGCATTGGAGAACTTCAACAAACTTGCTCCGTCGCACAAGAGGGAGTATATCAAATGGGTTATGAGTGCAAAGAAAGAAGAAACCCGCAGAAAACGTTTGAATGAAGTTATCGATGTTCTTGCTCGGAATAGAAAACTCGGTATGAAGTAAGAGGCTGAGTATAGCGATTTTGCGGCGAGCCGTATCATCGATGTCGTACTGAGCCCAACGCTCTTGCGTTTGGCAGCAGGTAGGGGGGTCATAGAGCTGCTGAGGGGTCGTGAAGCTGAGGAAGTTGTCAGGCCCGTCGCGTTGAAACGTATGTTGCATCTGGCCATACTGAACATATGACTGGTCGTTTGGGCGACCGGCAGTAGACACAGGAGGATCATATGGAAGAGATGAAACGCATTGCCGTCGGCGATATGGCACCCGACTTTACCTTGAACGACAACCGGAAGCGACCCATTCACTTGGCCGACTACCGGGGTAAGAAGGTTTTGCTGTCCTGGCACCCTCTCGCATGGACGAAGGTCTGTGCTGAGCAGATGAAATCACTCGAAGCTCACCTCGCGGACTTCTCCCGCCTCAACACGGTCGCACTCGGCATGAGTATCGATCCCGTACCGTCGAAGAATCAATGGGCTAAGCAGCTGCTCATCGCCGAGACCATGCTGCTGTCCGATTTTTGGCCCCACGGAGGCGTGGCACGTACCTACGGGCTGTTCCGCGACGTCGAGGGATTCTCCGAGCGTGCCAACGTACTCATCGACGCATCGGGCAAGGTCACCTGGGTGAAGGTCTACGGCGTCCCCGAGCTGCCCGACATTGACGAAGTATTGGCACACTGTGCAGAGTGATCACTTGGAGGCACCTATGGATGTGAAGAATGCTATCGAGACCCGAAGGGCATACCGTTCTTTTGATCCTGTGGTTATCACCGACGACCTGATCTGGGATCTGGCCCGTGCTGCAAGCCTCTCGGCGTCATGTTTCAACAGCCAGCCCTGGCGCTACGTATTCGTGCGCGACCCCGAAGTGCTGGTAAAAGCGTGCACGGCGATGACGAAGGGGAACCAATGGACAGAACGAGCCTCGATGATCATCGCCGTTTTCAGTCGACCCGAACTCGATTGTGTCATCAAGGACCGCGAGTACGACTGGTTTGACACAGGTATGGCGACGGCCCTGCTTATTCTGCGGGCGACTGAGCTGGGACTGGTCGCGCACCCGATTGCCGGTTTTCGTCCAGATGAGGTAAAGCCAATGCTGGGAATACCGGAGAACATGAAACTGCTGACGCTGGTCATTGTAGGCAAGCACACGACGGTCCCCAATCCCATTCTCTCCGAAAAGCAGTTGCACGATGAAGTTGAACGGCCTCCTCGCCTTCCGCTGGAACGGATTGCCTTTGTAGACAGGGTCCCGGACGGAGCACCTGTCGGGGAGCCTATTCCACACTGACTGCTCAGTGCAACTGTGTCTGTCGCAACAAGGCCATCGCGGGCAAGGTCAGGGCGAGGGCAGACTGAACACCTGCCATGGCGTGCTGTACAGGGGGAGACCCTTGTATCCGGCGCGGATGTGCAGCATGACCTGGGTGGCAGCAGCAGCCTCAGGCATGCTGATGTCGATGGTCACATCTGGTCCTTTCTCAGTGGTCACTACTGACGCCATCACCGAGGCTCCGTTCACGAGATCCATTGCAGTTGCCTCCTTCCCGTGCTGGAGGTTGACGATGAGTTTGGGTTGCCCGGCAAACGGAGTACCAGCCGTGACGGGGAACACCGAGACTTCCGCGATAGAGTCCTCGGTCGGGGCCACGGGAAAGGAAAGTGTCAGGCGCAGTGTCCCTGGTGCGGGTCTGCTGGCAGCAACGGACCGCAGTTCAACGTTGCGTCCAAGCCGTTCCATCAGGTAGTTGGTGGGGATGAGGAAGAATGGAGCGGCTACCGAGGAGAGTGATACTTGCTGATCCTCGAAGAAAACCTCGTTCCGGCGTGAGAAGCTGGCCAGCAAGCGATATCTGACATCGACCTGGCTGCGGTAGAGCATGGTCGTTGCGTACTTGAGTGCAACCTCCCCCGTCGTCAGTCTGAGATTTAGTAGCGAAAGCGGCAACGATGTCACGAACGCGGGCGGGGTTAGTGCAGCGAGAGGGTTGTATAGGAGGGGTGAAGGGAAATGCCGCTGGTGAACGAGATAGGTGTAGCAAAACGGGTGTAAGTCGAGGTCTCCCAGCGCCGCCGTTACGAAGAGGTACGCGGCCTGATGATCCGGGTTGAGGTCCAATGGTGATGGGAAGAGAACGACCGTTGGACGGAACGAGCGCATGACTGTTTCCAGGTCAGCAGTAATCGCAGCAGCATTGTATGGGGACCCCGGGTTCAGGGCATCAGCATAAGGAACCGACCGGACTCCAGTGGTCACGTGGAATCTGCTTGTGCCGGGTTGCCACGTGGTTTCCCAGATGCGTAGGGTCCCTGAGTCGGGATAACCGAGAAACGTCAGGCAATCGGGCGTCAATCCCAGCGACGCGGCGCCCTTGATGGCTTCTGAGCGGCGCAGCTCGCCCAATGCTTTGAACTCGCTCGGAGTTAGTGCAGGGACTTTCTTCAGCGCCCAGTAGGCGATCTCGTAGTTGTCTCCATAGGTGAGGTAAACGATATGGACCTTTGCGCCCGCTTTCACGGCGTGGAGGATAGCACCCGCAGTAGCGATGCACTCGTCATCGGGATGTGGGGCGATGACAAGCAGAGAGTCAGTTGAATGGAAGTCTCTGAGCTGGTTTTCGGACTTGGACAGAGTGGCTGCGAGCTGGGGAGCTGCTATGGACGGACCGAAGAATCCGAGCCATGTGCCAACTCCTCCTGCCAGAAGCATGCCCGCAGAGATGGCCACAACGATCACCACCTTTCGTTTCATGTGCCTATTTGAGCCATTGGCTTTAACTGACAGGCGCATGGGCAGGGACCCTCATGGGCTCGCGCGTCAGGGCACGAGCTGTCTCAGAATCTCCTCTGAACGGGCGAACAACAAGGAGTGGCCCTCGTTGGGATACCATCGTGTCAGGGTATGAGGAAGGAGAGATGCCAGTTCTTCTGCCATGGATGGAGGAGTGATGATATCCTTCCGTCCATGCCATATCTGAACCGGGCATGTGCCGTTCTTCAGCGCGAGGCGCCAGGATCCGGGATAGAGGGCCAGCTCCTGCACGGCACCGGCTACGCCCTGTCTGAACGCTTCGGTCAGATTCGCGCGGAGCATATCCTTGATGTCCGATCGCTCGAGCACGGATTTATCCATGTCGGGTCGTTCCGCTGCCATACGTCTCAGCACTGACGGGAAGTCTGCCTGTACCGCCTGCATGCTTCGAGTGAGTATGCGGCGAGCAAGCCAGGGGAAGCGCGCTACCGAGACAAACATCCGGCGCTGATCAGGTTTCATTGTCAGGCGGACTGCCCGGCTGTGAAGTGGGGAAATGCCCGAGACGATCCCCGCAGCGGTCAGTCTCTCGCAGATGCGATCTGCGCACGCGACGACGTAGGGACTTCCTCCAGAGGTGCCGAGGACTGCGAAATCGTAGATGCGGAGGTGCGAAGCAAGTTGAATGACATCCTCCGGCCAATCTGAAAACGAGCGTCCAGGTTTGGGGTCCGAAAGACCAAACCCTGGCCTGTCGGGTGCGATGAGTCGAACACCCACTGCTCGTGCTGGAGCGTCCAGGGCGATGCCTTCAAGCCGTGAGGCCGGGAACCCATGAAAGAAGAGCACCGGCTTCCCCGTTGGGTCGCCAAATTCAGCATACCCCAGGGCACGTCCATCCGCAAGCTTCATTGTCTGATCAGTCAATGCCATCTGCGCCTCACTCGACTTGGAGATGTGTTTTCGATCCCTGAATACTGAGTCTACCATGAAGCGACAGCCAATCAACTGAAATATGGCGAACACAGTCTGCGTGAAATGCCGGTTGCGCATCTCTGGCCTCAGGGCTATAACGTGTGCGTCAACATGATGGGGGCCGACCGTGCTTACTGGACGCAAGGTTGATAACAGGTTTCTCAGCAGGTGGGAACGCGGCGTGTACTCCGGACTGGAACGTGGCGCTGAACGTTCGTTTGCTCTGGTTCACGATGATCAGGTTCAGTGGTATCTGAGCCTACTGTGACATGCCCGTGTCGATCCATCAGCACTTTCCTGTTGACAGGAAGGCAGTCAGGAAGTAACCTTATCAGGATTGTCGAGGGCCGGTCCCGGGCGGTTGTCCTGAGAGCGGCCATTGTCATATGTGGAGGTTAACATGGAACGTGTGCTGAGCAGCGAACTGTCCTCTCATGCAGGTGAACGCATCATGATGGCGGGGTGGATGCACCGCATTCGCAGGCTGGGGAGTGGTATGGTGTTTGTCCACCTGCGCGATCGCTCCGGCATCTGTCAGATCGTCGTTGAGGCCCCCGAGGCAGTTGCCTCCATCGATGGATTGCTTGTCGAAAGTGTCATCCAGGTCGAGGGCACGGTGGTTGCAGAGGCACAGGCCGCCGGCGGATACGAAGTACACGACCCTTCCTTCACTGTGTTGTCCCCTGTCACCGAAGCGTTGCCATTCCCGATCAACAAGCCGGTCATCAACGCACACCTGGACACGTTCCTCGACCATGCTATGGTCGGTCTCAGGGCGCCTTCCAAACAGGCTGTCTTCAAGCTGAGCGCTGCAGCCGCCCATGGATTCCGGGAGATTCTGGACGACAAGGGTTTTACCGAAGTGGCGACGCCCAAGATTATAGGCACGGCTTCTGAGTCAGGTGCCAACGTTTTCGCGATCGAGTACTTCGGGAAGCAGGCCTACTTGGCACAGAGTCCCCAATTCTACAAACAGATAATGGTCGGAGTCTTCGAACGTGTGTACGAGGTGGCTCCTGTCTTCAGGGCCGAGCCTCATCAGACCATCCGTCACCTCAACGAGTACGTCAGCCTGGACGCCGAGATGGGGTTCATCAAGGACCATACGACCGTCATGGCTCTTCTGACCGACGTTACCAGGGGGATCCTCTCCCATCTCTCGACGCACTGCGCCAAGGAGCTGGAGCTTCTCAAGGTCGAGATGCCGCTGGCGCCTGAGACCTTTCCACACATCTATTTCCCGGACGCGCAGCAGTGGATCTTCGAGCATCACGGCGAGGATTGCCGTGGAGAGCCGGATCTGGCTCCTCAGCATGAGAAATGGCTGGGCGAGTGGGCAAAGGAAACTTGGCAGTCCGATTTTGTGTTCGTCACTGGATACCCGATGGCGAAGCGTCCCTTCTACACGGCGCCGAACCCAGACGACCCCACATACTCCAACTCATTCGACCTTCTGTTCCGGGGGACTGAGCTGGTCACGGGTGGGCAGCGGCTGAACCGGTTTGAAGACTACGCGAAGGCACTTGAATCGCGAGGCATGACTCAGGAGGCCGTGTCCGCCTACCTGGAAACGTTCCGCTTCGGCATGCCGCCGCATGGTGGGTTTGCTATCGGGCTGGAGCGGTTTATCATGCAGCTGACCGGGCTCACGAACCTGCGTGAAGCCGCCCTGTTCCCGCGCGACATGGAGCGGTTGCAGCCATAGTTGGGGAATCGTATGCCGTTACTGGACAGTAGGGGATTCGACCGCTGGGCTGATAACTATGATGATTCCGTGGGGAAGTCTGAGAAAGGGTATCCCTTCGAAGGGTACTATGACGTTCTGAACAAGGCGTGTGAACTTGTTGGCGACTGCCGTGGCAAGACTGTGCTTGATCTCGGCGTCGGAACAGGCTTGCTGTCGCTTGAGTTGTTTCGGCAGGGGGCGAACGTGGTTGGAGTCGATTTCTCGCCGCGAATGCTGGATATTGCCCGGAGCAAAATGCCGAAAGGGAGATTCGTATGCGCTGATCTTGCGGAAGGACTGCCAAACGAGCTGAAGAACATGCAGTTCGACGCCGTTGTTTCAAGTTATGCGTTTCATCATCTGGAGGAAGATCGGAAGAGCGAACTCATGCGGGAAGCTGTTGACCACCTTGTTTCTGGGGGCATCCTTGTGGTGGTCGACATTTCCTTCAAGACGTTGAAGGACTGGCAGGATTGCCGCTCTTGTTCCGGGGATCAGTGGGATGACAGCGAACATTACACGGTGGCAGAAGAGGCGCTTTCTAATCTTACAGGGGCAGGGATAGCTGCATCGTATGAACAGGTCTCTTCCTGTGCGGGAGTACTGGTAGTACAGAAGTAACTCTAGTTCCTGGAATGTGAACATCGTTGGGGTCAGGCACCTGAGGAATTCACAATTGGAGTAACCGATGAGAGAATACGACTTCCACAGCATTGAGCCGAAGTGGCAGGACATCTGGGAGGCTCAGAAAGCCTATCGCACTGAGGAAGACTCAGTCAAGCCCAAGTTTTTCTGCCTTGACTTCTTTCCATACCCCTCGGGAGACGGCCTGCATGTCGGCCATTGCCGCAACTATATCCCAACCGACGTCATCAGCCGCTTCTACCGCATGAAAGGCTTCAATGTCCTGCACCCCATGGGCTGGGACGCATTTGGGCTCCCCGCCGAGAACGAGGCTATCAGGCTGAAGAAGAACCCGCGCGAGATTACCATCAAGAACACGACCAACTTCAAGCGGCAGCTCAAACTCATCGGGACCTCGTATGACTGGGAACGGGAGATCAACTCATCCGATCCTGAGTACTACCGATGGACCCAGTGGTTCTTCCTGCTTCTGTACAAACGGGGCCTTGCCTATGAGAAGGAGTCGGAGCAGTGGTGGTGCCCCAGCTGCAAGACGGTCCTGGCAAACGAGCAGGTAGTGGATGGCAGGTGCTGGCGCTGCGGGACTCCTGTGGAGAAGAAGAAGCTTAAACAGTGGTTCTTCAGGATAACCGACTACGCCGATCGTCTGGCCGACGACCTTGATACCGTGGACTGGCCCGAGCGCATCAAGATCATGCAGCGCAACTGGATCGGCAAATCAGTTGGTGCTGAGGTCGTCTTCGACATCGTGTCGGCAGGCGATGGTTCGAAGTACCCGGTAACGGTCTTCACGACCCGGCTGGACACGATCATGGGAGCCACGTTCCTCGTGCTGGCCCCTGAACACCCTCTGATCCATGAGATCGTTGCGAGCGAACAGCATGCCGAGGTCGATGCATATATCGCCGCCAGCAAGACCAAGACCGAGATCGACCGCATGTTGACGGACAGGGAAAAGACAGGTGTCTTCACGGGAGCCTACGCCGTCAACCCGTTCTCCGGGGAGAAGGTCCCGGTCTGGGTTGCTGACTATGTCTTGATGGGTTATGGTACAGGCGCCATCATGGCTGTACCAGCTCATGATGGCCGCGACTTCGCGTTTGCCACCAGATATGGCCTCCAGATCCGTCAGGTCATCGGATGGCCGGGCGTCGCGTATGAAGCAACAGCTTGGAATGACACATATTCCGAGCACGGCACGCTGGTGCATTCGGGCAGCTTTGACGGTCTGACGACAGAGGCTGCTTTCGCGGCAATGGTCGCAGAGGGTGAAGTCAAAGGCTTTGCCCGAGCGCAGACCAACTATCACATGCGTGACTGGCTCATCAGCCGTCAGCGCTACTGGGGAGCTCCAATACCCATGATACACTGTCCGACATGCGGGACGGTCCCCGTTCCGGAGAGTCAACTGCCGGTCGTGTTGCCGGACGTCGAGAAATATGAACCAAGCGGCACGGGCGAGTCGCCTTTGGCTGGCATCAAGGAATGGGTCGAAACGACATGCCCAGTGTGCGGGGAACCAGCCCGGCGCGAGACGGATACAATGGACGGCTTTGCCTGTTCCTCGTGGTACGAGCTGCGGTACACCAGCCCACACAACGACAAGGCGCCCTTCGACAGGGCGACCATCGACTACTGGCTTCCTGTCGACCTATACGTTGGTGGCGCGGAACATGCGGTCATGCATCTGCTGTATGCCCGGTTCTGGACCAAGGTCATGTACGACGAAGGCCTCGTTGGTTTCACCGAGCCCTTTGCCCGCCTCATGAACCAGGGAATGCTGCTTTCGTACGACGGTCAGAGGATGAGCAAGAGCAAGCATAATGTCATTACTCCCGACGAGGTGGTCGAACAGTACGGTGCCGACACCTTGCGCTTGTTTGAATTGTTCATGGCGCCGTTTGAGCAGGAAGTCGCCTGGTCCAAGGAAGGTATCTCGGGCGCACACCGCTTCGCAAAACGTCTGTGGGAGCTTGCCCAGCGGACCATCGAGGCATCGCATGGTCCCCTTACCGGCGTCACGGTCCCGAAACTCGAGCTGCAGCTCAACAAGTTGACCAGGAAGATCACGGAGGATATTGAGAAGTTTAAGTTCAACACAGCGGTCGCCGCGTTCATGGAATACTTCAACTTCCTGTCCGAGACTGCGCGGAACGACGAGACTGTGCTGTCGACAGTCGAGTGGCAAACCGCGATGCGGCAGCTGCTTATTGTTCTGGCGCCTTTTGCTCCCCACATCACAGAGGAGCTGTGGCAGGAGTACGGTTGCGAAGGGAGCATTCACAGACAGCTGTGGCCTGCCTGGGACGAGAGCAAGCTTGTCGAGAACGAAGTGGAGGTCGCAGTGCAGGTCAATGGCAAGGTGCGGGGCTCGATGCTCGTTCCCTCCGACTCGACCGATGAGGAACTGGGAAGCTTGGCGCTCGCTCAGGATTACGTTGTCAAGTACACGACTGGACACATTGTCAAGCGTGTCGTTGCAATCAAGGGAAAAGTCGTTAATATTGTGGTTCAGTGATTCTCGTTCAGGAGGAAGTTGAATGGCAAATCCAAAGAAGAAGATAACCCACAGCAGGAAGGGCAATAGATACAGCAAGGTCAAGATGCGCTTCAGAAACAACCATAGCCCTCTTGTTCATTGTGGGCATTGCAACCAGCTTATCCGTTCGCATCATATCTGCCCATACTGCGGGTACTACGATGGCAAACTCGTGGTCAAACAGGAAGAGAAGAAGGAAAGACCTGCTGCCTAAGATATGAAAGTTGCAGTCGATGCCATGGGGGGCGACTATGCCCCCCATGAGATTATCAAGGGGGCTGTAGAGGCTGCTCGCGAGTTTGGTGTCACGGTCGTCTTCGTGGGCGACGAAGCTGCCATCAGTCTTGAGCTGTCCCAGTATCATCAGGGTCAACCCTTCTCGTACGAAGTGGTCCCGACGACCCAGGTCATTACGTTTCACGACCACCCATCCGAAGTACTGAGAACGCGCAAGGACTCGTCGCTGTACCGAGCCATCCAGCTCGTTGCCGAGAAGAAGTGCCAGGCAATCGTCTCCGCGGGCAGTACCGGTGCTCAGATGGCGATCTCCCTCTTTATCCTCGGTCGCATTCGCGGCGTTCTTCGGCCCGGCCTTATCTCGCCCATCCCGTCGGCCTCCGACGAACCATTCTACTTGATTGATACTGGTGCTGTGGCCGATTGTACTCCGGAGATCATGCTGCAATTTGCGCGCATGGGCCAGGTCTACTGTCGCCTCGTAACGGGCAAGGAGATGCCGACGGTTGGCCTTCTCAACATTGGTGAGGAAGCCGAGAAGGGGTCCCGCCAGGTGATCGAGACGCACAAGCTTCTGGCAGCCAGGATCCCCGGGTTCATAGGCAACGTCGAACCGAAAGAGACTTTTCGACATGCTGCGGATGTCGTGGTCAGTGATGGGTTCACCGGCAACCTTTTCCTGAAGACGATCGAGAGTACGGCGGAGACACTGTTTGGTATGATGAAGACGGCGCTCGGCAGCTCTATCAAGGGGAAAGTGGGCGGTGCGCTGGCTCACAGCGATCTGCGACTCGTCAAGGAGAAACTCGACTACAGCCAGTACGGCGGCGTCCCGCTGCTGGGAGTCAAGGGTATCAGCATCGTCTGTCATGGCAGGTCCGATGCCACGGCGATCTATCACGCCATCCGTGTTGCCAGGAATGTCAGCGACGAGGGCCTCGTGACGAAGCTGGAAGCACTGTGGAAATGACCGACAGTGTGCACCAGACTCGCAGGACTGCTGTTCATCGGATCGTCGTTCCCAAGGAGGACTTCACCGGCGCCCTCGTGATGGAGCGGGCCGAGGAATTCAACAAGACGCTCCCGATACCATTCAAGAATCTCCGGTATCTGGTCGTGGCTCTCACCCACAGTTCGTTCGCCAGCGAGCATCACAGCTATACGTCGAACGAGAAGCTCGAATTCGTAGGTGACGGTGTCGTGAACTTCATCGTTGCCAAACTGCTGTTCCTCGAGTTTCCGGACGCCCATGAGGGCGATCTGTCCAAGATGCGCGCCGCACTGGTCAAGGAACAGGGCATCTATGAGCGTGCGCTGGATCTCGGGCTTGACAGATATTTGTTGCTGGGCAAGGGCGAAGATAAGCTCCGCGATGAGCGCAAGCCTGCCATTCTTGCGGACGGCTTCGAGGCTCTTGTGGCCGCCATATACTTCGACAGTGGCATGCACGCGGCCGAGAAGTTTGTGAGCATCGTATTCCGCAAAGCAATAGCCGACCTGCACAACGGGGCGGTCCTGGACCACAAAACCGCTCTGCAGGAAGAGACACAGCGGAGCGTTCGCCTGCTGCCGTCGTATGATACAGAAGTCGCGCGAGGCGAGGACGGGTCGGACGTGTTTACGTCACTGGTGTATATCGGCAGTGTTCTGTATGGCGAAGGCCGTGGGTCATCCAAGAAAAAGGCTGAAGAGGACGCGGCCCGTGCGGCTCTCGAGGCATTTCTTGCCGAACACCCACATCGAGGAGAGCCGGGTCAGTGAGCTTTCTTTGGCGTGTCAGGCAACTCTTTGATGGGGATCAGTCGGTGGAGAAGGGACCTCTGGTCGAGGAAGCACCCGAGATTGGAGCCGAGCCACAGGAATCAGTGCCGGCTGCCGGACAGATCATGCGGCAGCAAGGCTCAAGCACTCGCCGCGAAGCGGCAGATTTCGATGCTCTGGAGGAACTTCTCATTGACGCCGGCATCGATGTCGACATGACAATGACTATCCTGCAGGAAGTACGAAGAGGGGGCCTGCTGGGCCGTCCCACGGCAGAACAGGTCATCGAGCGCATCCGTGACAGGCTGAGCGCTGTGTTTGACTTGGACAGCACGCTGCACACAACAGGCTCGCCGGGTTCGCCTGCCGTCGTCCTCGTTACGGGGGTCAACGGAACAGGCAAGACCTCTTCGATCGCCAAGCTGGCAAATATGCTCAAGCAGCAGAACCACACGGTCCTGCTGGTGGCCGCCGATACCTTTCGTGCTGGAGCGGTTGACCAGCTTGCCATCCTCGCTGATCGCGTCGGTGTCCCAGTGATGCGCTCGGTGGAGGGCCAGGATCCGTCGAGTGTCGTATTCAACGGACTTCAGAAAGCTGTTGCCGACAAGGTGGACGTCGTGATCATTGATACAGCAGGTCGTCTCGAAAACAAGAAGAACCTTAGATTTGAGCTGCAAAAAGTTGTGCGCGTCATTGAAACGAAGTTTGGTCTGCCGTTGTCGGAGACGTTGCTGGTCATCGACGCAACAACTGGAGAGAATGCTCTCATGCAAGCCCGCGCCTTCAGTGAGGCGATCCCGATCTCGGGCATCATCCTCACCAAGATCGACTCCGGCGCGAAAGGCGGCAGTATCGTGAGCATTGCGCGCGAATTGCGCATCCCGATAAAGCTGGTATGCAATGGTGAAACACTTATGAGCATAAAACCATTTGACAAAGACGATGTTGTGAACATGATATTGCTGTCGGAGTAGGCATCAATAGCGACGAAAATGTTATGATACCATCACATCTAGTAAGGAGTTGAACTATGCAGAACAAATCGAGGGAAAAAGCGTACATCACCCCCGGTCACGAGAAGAAGATCAAGCGCAAGGAAGAGATCGGTGAGCTGCTTGAGTTCTACTCGGGACTACTCACCAAGAAGGAGCTTGGAGTTCTGGAGCTGTACATCCAGCCGGACTACTCCGGCGCCGAGGTGGCCCGCGAATTGCGGATATCACGGCAGGCCGTCCATGACCACATTCGTCGCTCACTTGGACGCATGAGGCGCTGCGAAAGCAAATTGCAGCTTATCGCCAACTACAAGAAGAACGTTGTGATGTTTCGGAAGATTATGGCCAAACTCAACCAGTGCTGTGAGCAGTCACACAACGCTGAAGGTGGACAGACCCTTGACGAGTTGAAGACCCTGTTCGAGAAGCTGATCAACCACAACAGCCACGAGCTGTAGGCATACCGAGTGTTCGAATCTGTCAAGAAAGCGTTCGGTGGGGTCTTCGATGGGCTGCGCCGAAAGGGCCTGCTGTCGCAGGCAGACATCGATGCAGCGCTTGGTGAGATCAAGCTGGGTCTGCTCGGGGCCGATGTTGATTACCGAGTTGTCAAGTCGTTCATCGCTCAGACGCGTGAGGCATGCCTGGACGAGAAGGTCCTCAAGAGTATCGCGCCCGGAGACCAGGTGGTCAAGGTTGTCTACGAACAGCTGACGCAGGCGCTTGGAGGACAGGGCGGCAAAGGCATCGCCATAACACATATTCCGTACCGGGTCATGTTTGTGGGTCTCCAGGGGTCCGGCAAGACAACGACGCTGGGCAAGCTGGCGCTCCTCCTCAAGAAGGAAGGCCACTACCCTCTGCTCATCCCCGGAGACTATGGCCGGCCCGCTGCCTACCAGCAATTGCAGAAGCTGGCGGCTGACGCAGGGGTCGAGTTCTACGGCGAACATGCTGGAAGCCTGGCGGATCTGGTCCTCGGTGCTGATCGTTTTGCCCGGGCGAAATCCCTGGACGTTCAGCTGCTGGACACGCAGGGACGCCATGACTTCGACACAGAACTCATGGATGAACTGCAAACGGTTACTGCGCTGTACCGTCCTGACGATACTCTGATCGTTCTCGATTCAATGATTGGATCAAAAGCCATTCCGCTTTCGCAAAGCTTCGACAAAGTAGCCCCGCTTACCGGAGCGATCTTCACGAAGTTCGATTCACCCGCACAGGGGGGTGCAGTGCTGTCCTTCAAAGACGCCATTGGCAAACCTATCAGGTATGTCGGAGTTGGAGAGCATCTGCAGGACCTCGACTATTTCGTGCCGGAGAGGCATGCGGCGCGTATCGTCGGCTACGGCGATATCAAGGGACTGCTCAAGCGATACGATGACGCCGAGTCTCAGGCAAAGGCAGCAGGCGTTGCCAAGAGAGTCCAAACGGGGAAGTTCGACCTTTACGACCTCCGCGATCAGTTGCTTGAAATAGGTCAAGTTGGTGGTATAAATAAGATGCTTGAGAGTCTTCCCGCTAATTTGGTCCCGAAGGGGGCTGTTGTCGATGAGGGCGTTGCAAAGAGATTCACGGCCATCATTGACTCTATGACCGACACCGAAAGACGCAGTCCTGCCATTTTGAACGCGTCCCGTAAGCGCCGTGTCGCTCGCGGCGCAGGCGTGGAAGTCAGTGAAATAAACAGAATGCTCAAGCAGTTCGAGTTGTTCAGCCGCATGGCAAAGATGGCTAACAACAAGCATGCCGGGAGCTTTGGCTTGCCCGGATTCTGATACTCGCAGGTATGCAACAGGAGGAACCATGGTAAGCATCAAGCTTGCAAGGACTGGAACCAAGCATCAGGCTCACTATCGTTTTGTTGTGCTTGACCGTAAGAAACCGACCAACGGCGCGGTCATCGAGACACTTGGCTACTATGATCCCAATCCCAAGGTGCCGAAGGTCGACGTCAACGAAGAGCGTGTCATTTACTGGCTCGGACTTGGCGCGCAGCCGACCGATTCCGTGCGCAATCTCTTCAGGCACAACGGTATCTGGCAGAGATTTGTTGCGAGCAAGGCCGCAAAGTAAGCCGGCTCTGCGCGCATCAGGAGTTACCCGATGAAGCAGTTGGTCGAAACCATCGTTAAGGCTCTCGTCGATAGCCCCGAAGAAGTGGTTATCAATGAGACCGCTGGAGAGCAGGTCACGATCTATGAGATCAAGGTCGGTCAGAAGGACACTGGCAAGGTCATCGGAAAACAGGGTCGTACGGCCCAGGCAATCCGCACCATCATCAGAGCGGCTTCTGCCAAGACCGGCAAGAGCGCTACAGTCCAAATCGACAGCATGAATGACGAACAGGTCGAGGGTGACTTAAAAGAAGAGGAGCAGTAGAATCAATGGCAACCAGCGTTTGGATGAAACAGAATGTTCTCATCAAGACAGTCGTGACCCAACAGTTCAAGGACAGCTATCTGAAGGAGCTGGACGCAGCGCATACTGGGGCGAAACAGAACCTTGAGAAACTGAAGTCCTCGCTGTCACAGCTTATCCTTCGTGGGGGTGTGGGCGGTCAGTACGATGATCTCGTCAAGGTGCAGTTACAGGATGAGAAGGCCAAGCAGGAGCAGATGGTTATGGATCTTGAGGCCAAGAAGGCCGAAGTATCCAAGCTGGAGCTCGGCTCTGTCTACGTTCAAGGTGCCCTTGAAGGAACCGTCGAAGTCAAGGTCGGCGATAATCTATTCCAGAAGATCGGCTCGACCTCAGTCCTCGTCCAGGACGGCGTCATCCTCTCCATCGACTAGCAGATTACTGTATAGCATGGCTCAGGGCAAAGCGGCAGCGCTCTGCCCTCTTTCATGTCCGCTCAAGTTGACACACTCCCGCGTTGTGTGATATAGTTCAATAAGACGTACGGTAGGCAGAGGCACTGGTCACATTCAGGTTCAGGAGTGGACTGCCGACTAGAAGGTGGTCTACTGGCGGGCGGTACCGGGACGCCTGGAAGGCACCCGGCGAGCTGCCGAAAGAGGTATCAATGGCATCCAAGAAGCTGCTCGGTATGCTCAACGACGCGATTGCTGGTGAACTGCAGGTTTCGCTTCAGTATATGTGGCAGCACGTGCAGTGGAAGGGCGTGAAACACTTCACGGTCAAAGATGAATTCGAGAAGATAGGCATCGAGGAGATGAAACACGCCGAGGCAATTGCAGAACGGCTCTTCTACCTCGGAGGGACTCCGACGACGAAACCTGACCCCATTACCGTTGGATCGTCACTCAAGGAGATGCTGACCGCAGACAAGAAGGTCGAGGAGAAGACGATCAAGATGTACAAGGAGATCATCGCCTTGGCGACTACGGAGCAAGACCTCACGACGGCGCACCTCTTCACCGAGATTCTGGGAGACGAGGAAGGGCACCACGACACCTTCCAGAGCCTGTTGGAAGAGATCTGACGGTTCAGCTACAGCACGTGATGCAAGGCGCCGGGAAACCCGGCGCCTTTTTTGCGTTATTGGAGCATTCAGGTTGCAGCAAGTCACGCACGGGGACGCCCGTGAGACTGAGCGAACTGTGGTACCACGCGAGATCGCGGTTGAGCTGGTTTTGTAGTTGGTTGCGTCCAAGGGTATTGACAAGAAATCGAGTTCATGGATACTGCATCTAGTGAGAGGTGATTCAGTTTTTGTGGTCCGCATTTTCTGATGATGGAGGCGGGAATGTCGCACATTGCAGGGATGGGCTTAAAGGTTCCAGACAGGATTTTGACGAACGAGTACTTCAGCGAATACTTCAAAGAGGACTTGAATGGTTTCCTCGAGGGGACGGTTGGCCAGAAGGAACGTCATTGGCTTGCTGACGATGAATCTGTGGTGGACCTCTGCCTTCCTGCTGCCCATGAGGCGATGGCAGAAGCCGGGATTGCGGCAAAGGACCTTTCGATGGTCGTCGTCGCGTCCGATACCCACGAGTATATCTCTCCTCCAACGTCAGTCGTCGTGCAAGGGAAACTCGGGGCCACGAATGCCATGATCTTCGACCTGTCTGCTTCCTGTGCCTCGTTTGTCACCGCTCTCGTGACTGTGGACTCATGGTTCAGGTCTCACCCGGACTTCAAGTACGCTCTGCTGATCGGCGAATATGGAATGACCAAGTACCTGGACAAGGATGATAAGTATACCGCGTCTCTCTTTGCCGATGGGGCCGCGGCTTTTGTCATTGAGAACACAGGCGAGAGCATCATCGCGTCAAAGTTCATCGCGGACGGCACCTATCACGATTATTTGGGTGTGTTCGGCGGGGGGACCAAGTATCCGATCAACGACGATACGCTTGCCAAAGGACTGCACAAGTTGCGCATCCTCAAGAAGTACGACCAGAATCCCAACCTGGTTGCATGGCCTGGATTGGTGACGAGCCTCATGAATAAGGTCGGTGAACCCCTGAGTGCCATCGACTTGATCCTGTTCACCCAGATCAACCTTTTGGTCATCAAGAAGGTGCTGGAGATTCTGGGCATCCCAGAATCAAAGTCGCACTGGATTATGGACAGGTACGGCTACACTGGTTCCGCGTGCATTCCAATGGCATTGTATGATGCTCGCAAACAGGGCAAGGTGAAGCCCGGAGACCTGGTCGTGCTAGTGGCATCGGGCGCAGGGCAGGCAATGGGCGCAGTCGCGCTCCGTCTGTAGTCGGTTGGGACAGGGAGCGACAACATGAGAACAGTACGTATTGCCGGCACCGGCATCTACACGCCGACACGTTCCATGCCAACCGAGGAAGTTGGCGCGATACTGGGAATCGACCTCTCTCAGCAGATCCAGGCAGGTGGCATCAAGGTCAAGAAAATCATGGCGGAGGATGAGGAAGCTTCCGATCTTGCGGTCTATGCAGGTATGCAGGCGCTGAAAAATGCCGGGATCAAACCTTCGGAACTGGACCTCATCATTGTCAGCACAGATACACCCGACTACATCTCACCATGCACGGCATCCATCGTACAGCACCGCCTTCTGGCGAAGAATGCAGGCCTATTCGACACGAACTGTGCATGCTCGGGATGGGTCACTGCGCTCAACACGGCCACCAAGTACATCATTGCAGACCAGCATTTTCACAAGGCACTTGTTATTGGTACGTATGCCATGACGCGGTTCCTCAACTGGCAAGACAAGGTCACTGCTCCGACGTTCTCCGACGGGGCTGGCGCTGCCGTGCTCGTCGAAGACGAATCTGAGACGGGCGGTTATCTCGGGTCGATGCTCTACGCCGACGGCTATTACTGGGACTACCTGGGTGTCTATCTGGGGTCGGCCAGGCTGCCGACAGCCGAGTCAGTGGCGAACCAGGAACATACGGTGCGGTACAACCAGAACAAGAGGTTCCCGGATGTCAACTCGGTACATTGGCCTCGCCTGGTACGGGAGACACTGGCACAGGCCAACCTGACACCGGAGGATGCTGACATGCTGCTGTTTACACAGGTCCGCAGAAATACCATTGAAGGTGTCATGAATACACTCGGTCTTCCGATGACCAAGACCCACAACGTCATGGAGAAGTACGGCTACACAGGCTCAGCCTGCGTCCCGATGGCTTTACACGATGCGCTCGAGCAGGACCTCATACACAGCGGCGACGTTGTTGTCATGACGGCTTCAGGTGGTGGCTACGCTATGGCCTGCTACGCCATGCGCTGGCTATAGAGGAGGACAACATGGCTTATGCACCTTTTGAAGGTCGACGGATCTTCTCTGAGCGGTTGGGAGACGGAAGCACGACGGTCATCTTCGGGCACGGGAACTTGGCCTCCGCCAATTCCTGGCGGCTGATGATGCCGTTCCTTCCGCTTGATCGGAAGAATGTGTTTATCGACTTCCCGGGATTCGGAAAGTCGGACAACATTCCACCCACGACGGTGGAACACTGTGCCGATGCCCTGATTGCTTGGCAGCAGTACTGGAAGCTCGAGCCTGCCACCTATGTTGGTCACTCGATGGGGGCGGTCATTGGTCTGATGGCGGCACTGAGAGGGGCGCAGTTCTCCAAGATGGTTCTGATTGGCTGTGGACCCGCGGACGGCTATCCGATGTCTGAGCAGATGCGGGCTTCGTTCCTGATGCTGGCACAGAATCCCTCTATGATCGAGGCAATGACACGCAAAAACAATGAACCGTTTGGCCTTGGAAAAGATATCGTGGACGAACTCATCGCTGATGCAGTCCGGTGTGTTCCTCAGGGCTATACGGAAATGGCCGATTCACTCGCGGGCGTACGCATGGCTGTGCAGCTTGACACTCTTTCCATGCCGATCACGTTCCTGCATGGTGACCGGGACAGTGTCGTCCCCATCGACTGGATTCGTCCGACCGTGACGGCTGCGCGTGGCAAACTCGTCATTCTGGAAGGGCAGGTGCACATTCCGATGCTCGTCGAACCGGAGCAGTTTGCCGCAACCCTCGAGAGGGAGCTATAGAAAGTGATGGTTGAACATCGCACACAGATCACAGTAGCGAAGTCGCGAAAACCATCGGTCACGTCGACATTCTCGACGCCCGAGCGGATCGTCGACTCAGCACTGAAGCTGTTCTTCACCCATGGCTATTCGCAGACATCTGTGGCGATGATTGCTCGTGACGTTGGCATCTCGAACTCAGCTTTCTATCGACATTTCAAGTCCAAAGAAGGAGTGCTGTTCGCAGTCCTCGAGACCTTCTCGGAAGATTTCACAGGGGCATTATCGGCTGGGATGGAACGAGCAGAGGGCTTGGAAGCGAAGCTTCGAGCGTTTTATTCGACGATTCTGGAAGTTGTCGGGCGTGATACGCATTTGTACAGGGTCTTCACGGAGACCGAGTTCAACGGGTATGCCTTTGTCCGTGACTTTTACTCCCGGGTCGTGACAATCGTGCGTGACCAGCTGCGTGGGCTGGTGCCTGCGGAGTTCGATCTCGACGATGTAGGCTACTACCTTCTTGGTTCGGTGTATCTGGTGGCGGTCAAAAAGACTCTATGGGAAAATCTGTTCACGGTCGACGGGTTCTGCACGCAGTTGGTGGACTTCGCACTGCACGGCATAGACGCGCGCGGCGATGCCCCGGAGGATCTCGTGCCGCTTCCCGGCGTTGCTCCTGTGCGGGAACCCGAAGTGCGCCTGTCGAAAGGCGAGCGTACCCAGAAGAATCTGTTGACAGCCGCGGAACACATCTTTGGTGAACAGGGCTACTGGAATGCCGATATCTACAGCATTGCCCGGGCCGCAGGAGTCGCGCCCGGGACGACCTACTTGTATTTTGAGTCCAAGCTGGAACTGCTGTCACGACTGGTCGTCGAAGTCAACGAGGGCCTTCGGCGCCATACGGCCCAGGCAGTGCGGGGCCTCGCTGACAGGCGCATCGTCGAGGTGGCGGCACTTGAGTCCTTCTGTAATTACATTCGGGAGCATAGAAACTCCTACCGTGTCGTCCGCGAGGCGGAGTTTGTCGACAAGGACCTCGGCAGGTGGTATTACACCCGGCTGTCCGAGCCATATACGGTTGTACTGGAGCGAGCAATGGTGGCCGGCGAGATTCGGCCGGGCAATCCTGAGATCACTGCGCTGGCTCTCATGGGTGTTGGTCATTGGTTGGGTTTGCGGTGGGTTCTGTGGAGTGACTATCTCGATGCCGAGGTAGCCCCTGCTGCACTCACGAGTTCTGTACGACTTGTTTTGCATGGACTTGAAGGAGCAGTCCGGCGGGCAGCTTCGAAAGCTGACACCGATCATGACAAGGGGGTGAAATCGACTGGTAGACGCAAGCGAGCAAACACGGCCCATGGAGTGACCGCGTCCGATGCACGGAACGACTGAATGTGTGGCGTCTCATTCTTACAGAACAGGAGGAATGACAATGAAGAAGGTATTATCTCTAGCACTTGCGATTGCCCTTGTTGTCGGGTTGTTTGCGGGCGTGCGGCCTGCCAGCGCCCAAACCAAGGATTTCTTCATGGTGCTGCAGGTCGGGTTTAAGCAATATGCTCTCAACGGGCTTCCTCTTAACTCGGAAGTTGCACCCGAGATCGTCAACGGGCGTACGTTCGTTCCCGTTCGTCTCATAGCAGAGACCTTCGGTGCTACGGTGGACTGGAATCCAGCTTCGCGCACGGTAACGATCACACTCGGTGACGTTGAAGTTGTCCTGACGATCGGGGCAACGGAAGCCATTATTGGATCCGACACCAAGGTGCTCGAAGCAGCTCCTTACATCAAGGCGGGACGTACCATGGTGCCGGTGCGTCTCATCAGCGAGGCCTTTGGTCTGTCCGTTTACTACGATTCCCAGGCGAAGACCATTTCCATCAAGTCCCAGACGACAGGCGTCGTCCCTGGGATCACAGGAAACCAGATCCTTATTGGCTCGTTCTCTGTCCAGACGGGACCGTACGCTGTGGTTGGTGTTCCGTTCTCGCAAGGCATGCAGTCGTATTTCGACATGGTCAATGATGCAGGCGGTGTCTATGGGCGCAAGATCAACCTGGAGGTCGTGGACGATCAGTTCAACCCGGCCAACACCGTGACCGTTGTCAAGAAGTTCGTTACGGAGGACAAGGTGTTTGCCGTGGTCGGAGGTGTTGGTAGTCCTGGCTGCGCTGCCGTCGTGGATTACCTGAATGACCAAAAGGTGCCGTTCATCTACCAGGCATCCGGTCTGTCCTCACTGTCGATTCCGGCCAAGCAATACGTGTTTGCAGTTCAGCCTAACTATATTAACGAGGGCCAGGTCATCGCAAAATACGCCGGCAGCACCCTCGGTCTTAAGAACATCGCCGTTCTCTACAGCAACGATCAGGCTGGCAACGAGTGGTTGGCGGGGACCAAGCAGGGGGCTAGCAAGTTCGGTAGCACCATTGTTCTTGAATCGCCCTTCCCTGCGACTGAAACCGATTTCACTGCGTACCTGCTCAAGGTGCAGTCCAGCAACGCCAATGCTCTCATCATCTATACGAGCTCCGTTGCAACCGCTGGCCTCGCTGTCAAGACCGCGAAGTCGCTGGGGCTTACCCAGAAGATCTTCCTGTCTTATGTCGCCGCTGGTCTCGCTGGGACTATTGGAGCAGCAGCGGCTGAGGGCGTTTACATACCTGGCTGGGTAGACTTCTCGGACGTTACAAGCCCGGACGTCGTGAAGTTCTTCTCGATGTGGAACAAATACTACCCGAACGGCAATCAAGCCTTGTACTCGTACGCTTGTGCCGGCTGGGTAGCCGCTGAAGTCTTCACCGAGGCCGTGCGCAGGTCTGGACCCTATCCGACGCGCGATTCCCTGGTCTGGGCGCTTGAGACTTTCGACGGTTGGTCAGGGTACCTTGCCAAGGACATCAGCTACGGTCCGACGGCGCATTCGGGTAAGTACTCCCTGTTCTTCATGCAAGTTCAGAAGGGGGCACTGGTCAAGGTCAGCAACTGGATCAACGTCCTGAAGCCGTAGTACTGCTGCAACAGGCCGCCCACGTGGCGGCATCCTGTCCGGGGGCTTCGGCCCCCGGACACAAAGTGAGGATATCATGCTGGCAATCGAAAACCTGACTGTTCGGTTTGGAGGAGTCATTGCTGTCAAGGCACTTAACCTGACAGTAAAGGAAGGCGAGATTCACGCGCTCATTGGTCCCAATGGGGCGGGCAAGACGACCGTATTCAACGCGATCTTCCAGGTCGTGCCCTATACGGGAGGCATCCTGTTCGCTGGAAGGGAGTTGCGTGGTTTGCCACGCCATCGCCTTGCAGAGATCGGGGTGACACGTACGTTTCAGAACCTCAGCATCTTCCCCAGCATGACGGTGCGAGAGAATATCCTCGTCGGAGCTCACAGCAAGACGCGCAGTCGGTTTGTAGCGGAGCTGTTTGGAGTGTCTGGGGAACCAAAGCAGAGGCTCACCGATACCCTCGACTTCTTCGGATTGGGTTCGCTTTCCCCAGCGTACGCTGCTGTCCTTCCGTATGGCACGCTCAAGACGGTGGAATTGGCGCGTGCCTTCATCAGCAGTCCCAAGCTGATATTGCTCGACGAGCCTGCTGCAGGCATCCCGACGTCGGAAAAGGGCGCACTCAAGGCTGTCATTCGGAAAATGCGCGACGCTGGAACGACCATCCTTCTTGTGGAACATGACATGGAACTGGTGATGGATATCTCGGACTCGGTCACCGTGATGGACTTTGGTGAGAAGATCGCCGAAGGGACTCCCGCCCAGATCTCGGCGGACAGGCGTGTCATCGAGGCATACCTTGGGGAGGAAATCCATGCTGCGAGTTGATCAGGTTGTTTCGGGGTATGGACCCATCGATGTCCTAAATCATGTTACCATCAGTCTCGACAAAGGGGAGATTGTTGCCGTGCTCGGCGCCAACGGAGCTGGCAAGACTACGCTTCTGAGGACCATCACGGGGCTCATCCGGGTGCGCAAGGGCTCAGTGACATTCGACGACCAGGTCCTCAATGGACTGTCCCCTGCCGAGGTCGTCAGATGTGGCATCTCCCACGTACCCGAGGGACGTCATATCTTCCCCGACCTGACGGTCGAGGAGAACCTGCTGCTGGCAGCCTACGCCATGCCGCGTGGCCAGCAGAAGAGCAGACTCGAAGCCATGTATGCGATGTTCAGTATCCTCGCCGACCGCCGCAGGCAGGCCGGGGGCACGCTGTCGGGGGGTGAACAGCAGATGCTGGCCCTGGCTCGCGGTCTCATGCCGAATCCGCGGCTGATGCTGCTGGACGAGCCTTCACTGGGCCTTGCGCCGAAGGTTATCGGGACTGTCTTTGAGACACTGGTGCATCTTCGGGAGTCTGGTGTCTCTATTCTGCTGGTCGAACAAAACGCCAAGCGTTCACTTGAAGTGGCCAACCGGGCTTACATCCTTGTGACAGGACGCATCGCGCTTGAGGGTACAGCACACGAACTTGAGGCGAATGATATGGTCAAGCAGCTCTATCTTGGAGGCATCCAATGAACATCTTCGCGAACCTTGTCCTCCGTGGGCTGGCGACTGGTGCCGTGTATGCCCTGGTTGGCATGGGCATTGTCGTCATCCTGCAGACGACCAACGTCATGAACTTCGCGCAGGGAGACACCGGCATGTTTGTGACATACTTGGCATTCTTCATGATAACAACGGCCAAGGTACCGTACTCGCTCGTCCTCGTCCTTGCCATTGTCGCCGGAGCCGTCATTGGGCTGATCGTCGAACGCTTCATGATGCGGTCTGTCCGATCGCGGTCCCACCTCTCGCTTATCATGCTGACACTTGGCCTCTCACTGGTGTTCCAGGGTCTTGCCGCATTTCTGTTCAACACTGTGCCGCTCCTGTTTCCGCCGCTTGTGACCGGTGATCCTGTCAAGCTGGGACCGGTAATCCTGAGCAGGCAGGATATTGTGGTGCTACTGGCGGCGATCGTCGTCTTCGGTGCCCTCTACCTGTTTCTGTATCGGACCAAGCAGGGCGTCGCAGCCCGCAGCATCTCGCAGGACGAATATGCGGCTCGCGTGCTTGGGATACCCACGCCATCAATCTATATGCTGATATGGGCTATTGGAAGCGCGCTGGCGGGTCTGGCGGCACTGCTGATCGTTCCCCGATTCTCGCTGGAGCCATCGTTCATGGGGCTTATTCAGGTGAAAGCCTTCTCGGCCATCGTCCTCGGGGGCATGGACTCGGTGTTCGGCGCTGCTGTCGGCGGGCTCATCATCGGCGTCGTGGAAAACCTTGTGGCATACCAGTTTCCGGCCATCAAGGACAGCTTCATGCTCATTGTCGTGGTCATCGTGCTGCTGGTCATGCCACAGGGACTGTTTGGCAAGCGCCAGCAGAGGAGGTTCTGATGGTTCCTTCACGGGGCAGACGCCTGACAGCGAATGCTGTGCTCGTTGCGCTTGTACTACTGGTCCCCCTGATCTTCCGGACGAAGCCGTCGATCATCGGCTACCTGAATATTGCCATGTTATATGCTTTGGCAACACAGGGACTCAATTTGCTCATGGGGTTTGGTGGTCTTGTCTCGCTGGGCCACGCTGCATTTATGGCCATCGGTGGCTATACGGCTGCCGTGCTGGTCATGACGTACCACGTGAACATGTTCCTGGCCGTCGTCGCCGGCGTGGCCGGGGCCGGACTGTTCGGGCTCGTCATCGGGTTTCCATCACTGCGCCTGTCCGGGTTCTACCTGGCTGTGGCGACGATGGCGCTGGGGAGCTCCGTAGCCGACGTCATCAAGAGACTCACTATCACGGGAGGAGACTACGGACTCTCCAACATCCCATCACTGCGCCTTGGGCCATGGAAGCTCGTTTCTGATGCATCCAGATACTACTTCTTTGTCATTATTCTTGCCCTCGTGTTTCTGGCGGTCCGCAACTTCTTGAACAGTCGTAGCGGACGGGCGGTGCGTGCCGTGCGCGACTCCGAGATGACGGCTGCGGCGATGGGTGTGAACGTTGCAGCCTACAAGCTCATCACCTTCATTTTCGCGGCCTGCATCGCCGGTTTGTCGGGTGCACTGTATGCCTTCACGATCACATATCTCCATCCCACGAATTTTGGACTGACATTCTCCATCGGGTTGCTCTCCATGAGTATCATCGGCGGCCTGGGGACGATCATCGGACCTATCCTGGGGGCAGTGTTCTGGGTCATGCTTCCGCTTGTCATCGGTGGCAAACTCACGTACCTCGCCACTGTCATCTTCGGTCTCAGTATCATTGGTTCAGTCATGTTCTTGCCCAAGGGTCTGTCGGACTTGGTCACACGCATCCAGACCCGTCTCAAGCTCTAGAAGAAAAGGGAGGACACTATGAGTGTCGGTATTCTAGGCAGTTACAGTTCTAAGTGTGGCAAGCTGGAAACCAAGAGTGTGTATGACCTCATCGTTGAGGCGGGACGTGGAGCGATAGCAGACGCGAGGATCGACCCCAAGGACATCGACGGGGTTTGGGTCGGCAACTTCAGCGCAGGAGCGTTCAACAACCAGGAACATCTGGCCCCCTGGGCGGTCGAAATAGACCCGGCTCTTCTCTACAAGCCATGCGCGCGGGCGGAGGCGGCGTGCGCATCGGGGTCGGCTGCCGTGCGCGGGGCTCGGTTGGCTATTGGTGCCGGGGAGGCTCGTTTTACTCTGGTCATCGGGGTCGAGAAGATGACGGCGCTTGATCGGGACGGCGTTACCCATGCGCTTGCCATGGCCTCCTACTGGCCAGAAGAGGGGAGCAAAGGCATGACGTTCCCGGGCCTGTTCGGCATGTGGTCCCAGGCATACCGTGACCACTACAGATACAGTGACGACCAGATGGACCTCTGGCAGGCCATGGTGCATGCCAAGAACCGCGACAACGCGACACACAACGAGCTGGCGCATATGTACACGAAGCCGAGCAGCCTGGAATTCGCTCTGCACGTATCCGAAAAGAACCCCCTGGTTGCAGCTCCTCTCAAACTTACGGATTGCTCTCTCGTCAGCGATGGAGCGGCGGCTATGGTACTCGGACCGATTGAGGACGTCAAGGCCTTGAAGGACAGTGTGGTCGAGATTACTTCACAGACGCTTGTCACGGACCACCTGCAGACCAGCGGGCGTGAGCTGTGGCACAATGTGGCAGGCCGGATGGCGGTGGAATCGGCGTACAGGAAAGCCGGCGTGACAGTTTCAGATATCGACTGTGCCGAGGTCCACGACTGCTTCACGATCAATGAGCTACTGACGTACGAGGCGATGGGTCTGTGTTCGGAAGGTGATGGTGGCCGGCTGATCGAGCGAGGCGGCGTTGTACAGCCGGACGGCAGTTGCCCGGTCAACCTCAGCGGGGGTCTCATCGGCAAGGGACACCCCGTGGGAGCCACGGGCGTATCGATGCACGTCTATGTCGCACGCCAACTAGAGGGTCGCCCTCTTGGACTTGGAGCGAAGAACCCAGAGGTAGGGCTCGTCATGAACGTCGGCGGATCGAACGTCAGCAACTTCGCATCAGTTCTGAAACGCGTCAAATAAAAAGGGAGGCAGCCATGGCAAAGGGATACGGACTGCAGGACAAGGTCGTTATCGTCACCGGTGGAGCTGCCGGCATTGGCCGTGCAACCGCGAAACGGTTCGCCGAGGAAGGCGCCCGGGTCGTCATCTGGGATATGAATGCCGATGCGGGGGCGGCCACGGTGGCCGACCTCAAGCAGATGAACGTCGAAGCGATGTTCCAGCAGGTCAACGTCGCTGACACCGACGCTGTCGAGAAGGCAGTGACAGAAGTCGTTTCAGCTTGGGGACACATCGACGTGCTGGTCAACAACGCCGGCATTACGCGTGACAGTCAGCTGGTCAAGTACAAGGAAGGGGTCGTCACCGGCACGATGTCGGACGTGAACTTCGACGCTGTCATCGGTGTCAACCTGAAAGGCGTGTTCGTCGCAACAAGGGCCGTCGCCCCTCACATGATCAAGCAGGGGCATGGCGTCATCCTGAGTGCCAGCTCGGTGGTCGCAGCGTATGGCAACTTCGGCCAGACGAACTACGCGGCGACCAAGGCTGGCCTGATTGCGATGACAAAGACGTGGGCGCGCGAACTGGGCAAGTACGGGATACGCGTGAACGCAGTCGCACCCGGATTCACGATGACGGACATGGTCGCTGCGATGCCGGAGAAGGTTCTGGAAGGAATGGTCTCCCACACACCCGTGGGGCGCATCGGGGTTCCTGAGGATATTGCGAATGCATACGTGTGGCTTGCATCCGATCAGGCTGCGTTCGTTCACGGTACTACGCTGGCTGTGGACGGGGGCATCGTCCTGGGAACATGAACTTGACCGACAGATGGCATATCGATTGATGTACGGAAACAACCGATCTCAGGGGAGGGAATGATGCAGCAGGGACCCTGGACGAACAAGCTGGTCTCGATGGACGAGGCGCTGAGCAGGATAATGTCAAATGATACGATTGTCGTTGGAATGGCAGCGGCCCAGCCACAAGGGTTCCTGTCGTCGCTGCACGGTATCCGGGAGCGTGTCCACAACGTGAAAGTCGTATCCTGTCTTCTCCTGAGGGAGTATCCATTCCTGGCTGACGTTGGAGCCGATGCTGATGCTCCATTCAGGATGGAGAGCTGGTACTTCGGCAACCCTGAACGTGAGCTCTACAAGAAGGGACTCCTCTCATTCATCCCAAACAACCTGCACAATGCTGGGCGAGAGAAGATCCAGGCGGAGCCGATCAACGTATTTGTCGGGACGGCAACACCCCCTGACAGCCACGGGTTCATGTCCCTGTCTTTGTGCCTTGTCTACGAAAAGGACATGATCGAACATGCCGACCTGGTGGTGCTGGAGATCAATGAGAACCTGCCCAGGACGTTTGGAGACACGCAGGTGCACGTTGACGACGTCGATCTGCTGGTACAGAACAACGCCCCGCTCCTGACCATCCCTGTCGCCCAGGCAACGGACGTCGAGCAGCGCATAGGCGAGAACATCGCGCAGCTGATCGATGATGGGGCGACCCTGCAGATTGGCATCGGGGGCATCCCGAACGCTATCATGAAGTTCCTGTCGGGGAAGAAGCACTTGGGGATCCATACCGAGATGATCACGGACGGCATCGTCGACCTGGTCAATGCGGGCGTCATCGACAATACCCAGAAGACGCTTCACAAGGGCAAGATCATCGGTACCTTTGCTATGGGCAATGAGCCTCTCTACGACTTCGTGGGCGAGAACGTTGGCGTTGAGCTCCTCAGAGGCTGCTATGTGAACGACCCATACGTTGTTGCCCAGAATGACCGCATGGTGAGCATCAACACGTCGCTACAGGTGGACCTGACAGGCCAGGTGTGCAGCGAATCCATTGGGTACCGGCACTACACGGGCACCGGCGGACAGCTTGATATGCACCGAGGCGCTACAATGTCCAAAGGCGGGAAAGGAATCATCGCGCTGCGATCATCCGTGAAGGATGATGAGATTTCGACCATTGTACCGATGCTGAGCCCGGGCAGTTTCGTTTCGGTACCGCGCCAAGATACTGACTATGTCGTCACAGAATATGGTGTGGCACACTTGAAGGGGAAAAGCGTGCGGGAGCGCGCACTTGCCCTCATCGCGATAGCGCATCCGAAGTTCAGAGAGAGCCTGTCGTTGGAGGCGAAGAAGCTCGGCGTGCTGTAGTGCGCGACGAACGACACAGGAGGTGATATTGTCATCCTCCTCCCTGTATCATCATGATGGCGGCGCATTCGCGCCGCCATCATGATTTTCGCTCTGTACCTCTGTACCGTTGTTCCTTCTGCTTTGTGTCGCTATACTCGCAGCAGTACGTTGTAGTCATGACCACTGGAGAAAACCGTGAACAGAGCAGCGACAATAAGGGCAACAGGCATCGCGTGCGGCGCCATCGCGGGCGCAGCCTTCATAGAGGGGTTTCTGCGGGAGCCGTTTCAGTTGGACGTGACTCGGTTGACGATCGCGTCTCCGTGGTTGCCCGCCGGCTTCGACGGCATGAAGGTCGTGCAGTTGTCGGACCTGCACATCCACCACATTTCACGGGCTTACCACACAGCGATCGAAGTCATCCGTATGGAATACCCGCATCTTGTCGTCATCACGGGTGACCTGGTCGATCGCCCAGAACAGACATCAGTATGTCTTGCATTCCTGAGTGAGCTGCGGGCTGCTGCTGGGGTGCCGGTGGTGGTCGTGCCAGGGAACTGGGACCATCGGGCTTTTCCGACACGACAGAGCATCGCGGCGTGGCACAAGCACGTCCAGGAAGAGACAGGTATTCGGGTCCTCACAAATCAAAACGTTGTGCTGCATCGACGTGGCGACCGTATATGGCTTGTCGGCACCGACGACCCGTACTTCGGGCACGCGGATCTGGATGCCAGCTTCAAGGGAATCCCCGACACTGCATTCGCGCTCGTATTGACGCATGCTCCCGAGGCGTTCGAGGAGCTGGCGCAGCGTCCGGCCGCAAGGCTGGTCCTTGCGGGCCACACCCATGGAGGTCAGGTCCGTCTCCCATTCATCGGTGCCGTGCGTGTTCCTTCGCGATACGGCACGCGTTTTGCGCGCGGGCTGTTCAAGCTTGGCGATACGCTCTTCTACGTCAACGCTGGCATGGGCATGAGCCATCTTCCCATACGTTTCCTGTGCCGGCCCGAGTTGACAGTCTTGACCCTCTGTAACAGGGGTCTACCCCTGTTACATGTGCTCTCCTTCTGGCAATCCCGTTCAGCTGACTTCAGTCATTTTATGCGAGGATGCCACGATCTATTGACATTTAGCTAATTGAAGCGACAGTATCATCTATAACTTTCTGCGGCTCAGTTGAAGGTATGATCTGTCTACGCTTTGAGTATCGAAAGGGGATGACAGGATGGCATGCTGGCGGACTCTTCTTCTGCTGGAACCATTCGGCTCTGCCAGAAGTGTTGTGCAAGGAGCGCGTCGGGCTTCGCCTTCCCAAGAGTGCCTTCGGTGAAATGTCTTCCGACGACAGCACGTTGTCGCCATGCCATATGCATCAAGGAGGGGGGCGCATGGACGAAGAGATTGTAAGAGAGGCACTGGCTGAAGCACGTCGCCGTGCGAAGGAGACGATTGACGCTGCCATATTGCGAGCGAGAGAATGTGTGAGCAAAGGCGTTGCGTATGTCGAAGCAGGAGAGACACCTGACAAAGGATTGGACTGTTCTGGTTTGGTCACCTACTGCATTCCTTGGGTACTCCCGAAGCTTGCTGCCAGGCAGTTTGACCATTTGAGGCACTGGGTATTCGATGGCGAAGACATCAGCTTCGTTGACGTAGGCGATCTGGTCTTCTTCGCAGAGGGGTCAGATTGGAGCGTTCCCTCGCATGTCGGCATTGTTGACGACGTGAGTCCGGTCGTTGCATGGGTTATCCACTCGTCGCAGGCGAAGGAACGCGTAACGCGAGACGAATTCGATCTTGTCAAGAATTCCTTCAGAGATACCTACCATGCTCTTGGTGTTGCAAAGATGCAGCCATTTCTTACGAGATACTTCCTCAACGAGGAAATCCGTAGGAGGCTTCAATATGCCATTGGACTCGTGTAAAAGAGCCAAAGTCCTGGCGCTGCAGTACCTGTCCTCAACCTATCATGTTAATGGGGACCGCTGTGGTTGGGGCTTGTGTGCAAACCAGCCCGTGTCTACCACCAATACCTGTGAGGCCATTCGGACCTTCGCCGAATTTGATGCATTGGACGACAGTTCCCTGACGGAACATAGGGACGAAATAGTCTCGTTTCTGGAGCGATCACTCTCGAAAGCAGTTGAAGGCAGCCAGGTGAGAACTCGTGACATCGCCTGTCCGATGATCGCACTTCAAACCCTAGGATGCAACACCCATAGGAAGAGAGCCGCACAGAGACTCCGTTCGCTCGCGAAGACCAAAGGAGGCTGGGCAGACCAGTCATCTGACCAATATGCGTCCCTGATCCCGACATATCATGCCCTTCTTGCGCTGGAAGGATCGCTTGGACGTACCGATCAGCGGCACTACGACTGGCTTTCGACCTTGATGCATACTGCAGATAACTTGTGTGCGTTTGATCCTTTTCAAGACCAAGGGAACATCGGCGCTTCGTCTCTTGTGCTGTACCTGTTTGTACATGGTTTGCGGGACAATGAAGGTGTCGAGAAACAACTCGCGTGCAAGATCCAGCAGGAGTTGCCAGGCGTATTCGAGAAGATGGCCAGAAAGGACGGCTCGTGGAGAAGCTATGACCCTATTACCAGGTTCTGGATCGATGGTTATGGCCATGCTCTGTCGTCACTGGCTTGTCTTGGGGAGAATATTCTCGTGCTCAGCATTGAGAAGTTCACAGGAGCGCTGGAGCAGACAGCCTTTGACCCTCAATTGGCCCAAATCCCTGGTATCTTGGAAATCTCTATGGCTCTCCGATCCATAAAATTGAACTATGACCCGTTCCGCCATCCCAACATTGGAGAAGACCAAGCTTCTCAATCGGACCAAGCCACCGTTGAGGCTGAACGTTCTTCGCTTGCCGCAATCAAGAACAACCTAGATATACGTCAAGCGGTGATCGATGAGTTGCAGAAGGACGTTATTCGCCAACGGCACGAGATCCTGAAGGCCATCACTTCTGAGCTCTCCGCATCCCCAGGAAGACAGTTGAAGAGACATCAGGCCAATATGGCTTTTGGAGTCGTTTCGCTTCTGCTCGTCGGAATCGCCGTGGGCCTCGTGTTCATCTGGAAAGCGTGGGGACCTATAGTAGAAGTCTGTCTGACCGTAGTCGGAGTGATTCTCATTCCTAGTAGCGGACGACTCGTACAATGGAGGAGAGCTCTCGCGAAGGAAGATGTGAGTTAGCGTGCAACAAGTTGTAGCGTACTAACATGCAGACTCTGGGGCGTGAGTACTTCTTCCGCATTGGAGCGCTCTGACATGGCTGAGGGGAATGCAATGGATCTCAAGCAAATCGACGTAGTAGAGTAAGACCAGCCACACGATTTTCTTCCGTGCAGTTCACGAGAACGGGCAAATAGTGCGTCGATGCTACTGTCGTCTGCGATCCGCAATCCTTTATGGGAGACTCATTGCCAATGCATGGCATCGCCCGGGAATCGTCTTGAACGCGCAAGTCACTGCCTCATTAGGGATCAAATGGGAACGGATCGATGAGTCACGACTCCGAGAGAGGTGTTCTGATCGGTCCTCCTTAAGGGGCCATGTCTGCAGGATGCCAATATCCCGCGGCAGAGACATGGGGGTCGCCGCCGCTGTGTTCGAGTCGCACCAGCAACAAAGCCCCTTTACACTCCTGTGGGGCCCTTCGTTACCGTACAATTCCAAGAGCACACGTATGTAACGCACTACTACAACTCGGACGAGGTGCCCTGACACATGATGGTGACAGATGTTTGAGCATCCATGCTCTCTTGGCATCCGCACGAAGATACTGAACCCCTCTTTCGGGAATTGAACCCTCATTCTGGGAATTGGACCAAATTGGCGATGGCACAAACCAAGAACTGAGTTTCTCGGCGTTCTTGCCTTTCAGCTCCCGATGATCATGCTCGATCGTGTGGGAAGGACTCCCTATGGCGAAAAGTGCCGGTATTTGGAACTCTTACGCAGTGATGCGGGTTTGGAGGCACGAAACATCAATACTTCAATGTCTTTAGTCCTCCACAGCTTGTTCTCTGTCACCCCTTGACAAGTCTGTATTGTTGTACTATCGTAATAGTACAATAAGGAGTGATGATGGAATTCTACGTGAACCCATATGACGGCGTGCCCGTGTACCTGCAGATCATACAGCTGGTCAGGAATGGTGTAGCTCTTGGCACGTTGCACTCTGGCGACCAGCTGCCCACAGTGCGTGAACTTGCCGTCAAGCTGGCCGTTAACCCGAACACGGTCGCCAAGGCATACAGGGACTTGGAGCGCGAGGGTATGGTTGAGACCGTCAGCGGCAAGGGCACGTTCGTGCGTGAAGGCAGGATCGGCGTGGAGACAGAACGCCTGGAGCACATGATCGACATGGTGGTCATCGAGGTTCACAACGCCGGCCTCACCATCGACGACCTTGTTGGACGACTGGAAAGACGCAAACTGCGGTCTACAAAAGAACATGATAAGGGAGGAAGTTCATGAATGCGGTGGAAATGGTTGGTGTCGACAAGTCATTTGGGAACGTACGGGCGCTGGACGACATGCGTCTGACTGTCCCGACGGGCAGCATCTTCGGCTTGATGGGACCAAACGGTGCGGGCAAGACGACCAGCATCAAGCTGATGCTCGGCTTGATGGAGCCCACAGCCGGGTCACTCACTGTTCTCGGTGCCATCCCGTCAGGAGACGGAGCGGTCCTCCGGCGGCGCATCGGATTCGTGCCCGAGGACTTCTCGCTCTATCTGCATATGACGGGCTTCGAGATTCTGCAGTTCAACGCGCGGTTGTATGGCTGCTCGGTGGAGGAGAATGTGCGAAGGCTGCAGACTGTGTTCGAACTGCCTCTTGCACGCAAGATTGCTACATATTCCAAGGGCATGCGCAAGTTGCTTGGGCTCTATATCGCTCTTTCGACGGAACCGGAATTGCTTATCCTCGACGAGCCCACCGAGGGTCTGGACCCCGTGGTCCGATCGCATTTCCTGGGTGTGCTGGCAGACGAGACAGCCCGGCGCAATTTGACGGTCTTCTTCTCATCGCACATTCTGAGCGAGGTCGAAAAAATCTGTGATACGGTGGCGTTCATGCGCTCTGGTCGCACGATCCTTCAGGATTCGGTGGAATCCATCAAGGAACGGTATCGGGTCTATACGGTGCGTTTTGGAGCGGGGCACAGCCCGCGCGATGTCAAGGACATTGCTGTTCACCGTGAACGGGCTCTCGGCCAGAATGCCTGGGATATCGAGGCGCTGGCCGACCAGGAACAAGCCCGCGCAGCGTTTGCCGATGCCGGGGGTACTGTGCTGGATGTGCAATCGTTGCCATTCGATGAGATCTTCCTGCGGTTTGTGGAGGCGTGACGTGAAAGCATTGATGTGGAAAGAGCTGCGGGAGAACCGCATGAAGATCATCATAGGATGTGTGCTGCTGTCCGTGATGGGAGCCGCCGTCTCCATTGCGTATCGTTTCTTCGAGGGGGGCATTCCCGGCATCAGCCAGATTCCACCGGAGTACATGGATCTGATCAAGAAGCTGTTGCCGGACTTTAGTAATGTGAATGCATACCTGTATTCGCAGTGGTTCAGCAAGAACCTGCAACAGGTGGGTGCTATCCTCGCAGTCGTACTGCTGGGTGGCGCGGTCGCGAGCGAGCGGGAACTGCACACTGCTATCTTCCTGTTCTCACGGCCTGTCAGCCGAGGCATGGTCTTGGCATCCAAGGTCATCGTTCTGTTTGGAGGGCTGGTGCTGGCAGTGCTGGTTTCTACGGGATGTGCAGTGCTGGGCGCTCTCATCATCGGCAAGGCGTCCCAGCCTTCATTCGTGCTGGTTGCGACGCTGCACAGCGTTGTCGCTCTTCTCACATTTGCGTCTCTTGCGACATTGCTCTCAGTGCTCGTACCGGACCGGGTGAAAGCAATGCTCTTCTCAGGAGTCATCCTCATCGCACTTTCGGTCGCGGGCCAGTTCAAGTCTCTCCGTTGGCTGAACCCGCTGGCGTTGTTCGGAAGCTCAGACCTCATCAAACACCCTGTACCACAGCTCGTGCCCATCGTCGTTGGCGTGGTTCTGAGCGTCTGCATGCTGTGGACCTCGTACCTCATACTGCAGCGACAGGAGTTCTAGCTCGGCTCTCATTCGTGTCCAGAAGGCCCCGGTGCTGCGTGCCGGGGCTTTTTCGGTTTCCGCTATACCTGCGTCCGGTTTTGCCTACAATGAACATTGAATCACGGGGCTGGAAGCGGTGCGCCTGTACGCCCGGCCACTGACACGGAAATGATGGAGGAAACCATGACACGACGGAAGCAATCGCTGCGTTCCATTACGGCGCAGGATCTCTATGCACTTCAGCTTCTCACGGACATTCGCCTCTCGCCGGATGGCAAGCAAGTCGTCTATGGCGTTCAGCGGGTGGACAAGAAGACACAGAAGAAGTACGCGAATCTGTGGATGGCACGCACAGACGGTTCTGGCGAACGCCAGTTCACCCAGGGAGACCAGACAGATGCCTCGCCGAGATGGTCGCCCGACGGGCGGACCATGGCATTCCTGTCGTCGCGCAAGGAGGGCGAGAGTGCCCAGGTCTATGTCATCGAGGCTGACGGCGGGGAGGCGCGCCACCTTACTGACATCAAGGGCGAGATCTCCAGCCTGACATGGTCGCCTGATAGCAGGAGCCTCCTGCTGGAGTTTACACAGAAGGATCAGGAGGCAGTTGATCGCGAGGCCGACGAGCAGAAGAAGAAACTGGGTGTCGTCTCGCGCCACTACACACGCCTGTTCTACCGTGGAGACGGCCAAGGGTGGCTCGGTCATGAACGGACGCACCTGTGGGTCGTCGATGTTGCCAAAGGCCGGATGAAGCAGCTTACCTCGGGCAATGTATACGACGAATACGGTGCATCCTGGTCTCCGGATGGCAGGTCGATCGTTTTCTGCAGCAATCGCAGGGAAGACCCAGACCTCGAGCCCGACCTGATCGACCTCTACGTCATGCCGGCTGCAGGAGGAGCAATAAAGCTGGTCGAGACTCCTCCAGGCCCCAAGAGTGCACCGGTTTTTTCTCCAGACGGGAGCCGGATCTGCTACGTTGGACCAAGAGAGCCCAACGAATGGTGGCAGAATGTCGAATTGTGGGTCGTTGCCGCCGATGGGAAGGGAGTTACACGCAGCGTGACTCGACCGTATGACATTTCACTCACATGCTCGACGCTGAATGATGTAGGGGGAGGACTCCAGATGCCTCCTGTGTGGTCCGCTGATGGTAAGGTCTTGTATTTTCAGGTTTCCGAACACGGTAGCACCAAGTTGATGGCGATCGCGGTCGACGAGGGGACACTCTATACCGTCATCGACCCTGCCGGCTGCGTGGGCACATTCACCATGGACGACCTGCAGAAGACGATGACCTATTTCCTGGGTACCATGACCGACCCCGGGCAGGTCTGGGTGCGCGATATGGAGACAGGCGACGTCCGGCAGCTGACGCATCTCAATCAGACACTCCTCAGCCAGCTCGATCTCGGAAAGGTTGAAGAGGTGTGGTTTAAGGCCCGCGATGGGCACGACCTGCAGGGATGGATCATGACACCTCCAGGGTTCGACCCCAAGAAGAAGTACCCATCCATTCTCGAGATCCACGGCGGTCCGCAGGACCAGTACGGCAATCTGTTCATGCACGAGTTCTACTTCCTTGCGGCTGGCGGCTATGTCGTCTACTTCAGCAATCCGCGGGGCGGGACCGGGTATGGCGAGGAACATGAGAAGGCTATCTGGGGTCGGTGGGGCACCGTCGACTATGACGACCTCATGGACTGGACTGACCTTGTCGAGAAAAAGTCGTATATCGACCGCAAGCGCATGGGGGTCACCGGTGGCAGCTACGGCGGCTACATGACCAACTGGATCATCGGCCACACGAACCGCTTCGCCGCTGCAGCGACACAGAGGAGTGTCAGTAATCTTGTCAGCATGTGGGGAACCAGCGATGTGAACTGGATCTTTCAGTTTCCCTGTGGGGGCAAGTCACCGCAGCAGAGCATCGATGTATTGTGGGACCGGTCCCCGGTAAAGTACCTGGGCGGGGCGACCACGCCAACGATGGTTCTCCACAACGAAATGGACTTCCGATGCGCCATCGAGCAGGGACAGCAGGTATTCACGGCACTCAAGGTGAATCGTGTGCCGAGTGAGTTCGTTGTCTTCCCGGAGGAACCGCACGGGTTGTCGCGCGTCGGACGCACGGACCGGCGCATCGATCGCCTGAACAGCATCCATAGGTGGATGGATACCTATTTGAAGCCGGTTTCCACCAAGCCGGCCAAAGGCGCTGAGACTCGCAAAGCATCGAAATAGTCCACCTTATTCTGTCTTGAAACGCCCCAGATTGTGTTCACTGGAATATGGTGATTAGACACACATGAATATGTATAGAATTACCGAATTAAGAAAATCCTATGGGAAGAAAGCTGATTTAGTATTGAAGGGTCTATCCTTTGATGTAGATAAGGGGGAGATTCTTGGGGTACTCGGCGTTAACGGGGCAGGCAAAACGACCCTGATAAAGCTGTTGCTGCAGGCATTAGAGGCTTCTGGCGGAAAGATCGAGTTTATTGGGAATGACCTGTCAAAGATCTCCTTGCGTAAGTACTACAAAGAGGTTTCAGCTGTTCTTGAAGGAAACAGAAATGTCTATTGGTACCTGACTGGTCTTCAAAACATAGAGTATTTCGGAAGATTGAAGCAGTTGGAAGACAGTGAAATCGGAGAGAAGTCTGAGAAGTTGCTCAAGGCATTTGATCTCTATGATGCAAGGAATCAAATTGCGGGCAACTATTCAAGAGGAATGCTGCAGAAATTGTCCATCATCATAGCGATGCTCGATAATCCACAAGTACTGTTTCTTGACGAGCCAACATTGGGCTTGGACATCATAACCAAGAAAGCTGTGATGCAGAGTCTGAAACATCTGGCAAAAGAAGAGGAGACCACAATCGTCATCACATCTCATCAACTCGACGTCATTGATGCAATAACTGATAGAGTCCTGGTATTGGAAAATGGAGGTATTGCCTATATCGGTAGGACTGCTGAGTTCAAACAACTGTACAGTGAGAACAAATACAAGCTGACAGTGAATGGGACTGTTGACAGAAAAGACATCGTATTCAGCGATTATGTCCTGGAAGAGAAGGAGGCAACAACAGACATCATTCTCAACGGTATTTCAAAGCGTGATGTCAGCCTGGTACTGTCACACCTGCTCGAGAGAGACTATGAAATGATCGCCTTTTCAAAAGACAGTAATCGTTTGGAAGACATTATGGAGATGTTCATTCAGCGAGGCAGAAATGGGGATGCTTAAGCTTCTTAGAGCAGAACTGCGGAAATACTTGCTAGAAGTGAAAACATATTACCCTGATCAGATTGTAGACATGGTCGTAAAATACATCCTATTCGCCACGTTCTTCTATGGTTTTGTCTATCATGCGAGGAATTCAACTGCCTACTGCATAGCTTACATGTATTGGATCATTGCAGCTTGTGTTATTTCGGAATTGTCAATGAGCGTATCATCTGAAAAGCAGATAGGCACCATAGAACAGCTCATCATAAAGCCTTATCCATTATGGCTGATTCTGACGGTCAAGACCTACATCGTGCTGCTGGTTACAGTACTCAAAGGTGTGATCTTGTTCGGAGTAATCAGGATCACCCTTCCAATCACTCTGGTATTCAATATCAATCTGCTGTGGATACTACTTGTTTCTGTCATTGGCTTTACGGGCATAGGTCTGGCATTATCGGGCCTGACGATGAAATTCGCGAAGACCGCATCCTTTGAATCTATCATTTCATATGCCTTGTTGTTCTTCTCCGGAACCATAATCCCCTTTGACAAGATACCTGTGACGGTGCAGCGAATACTCAGTGTTATTCCTTTCACAGCTGGTATCGATGCATCTCAGAAATTGCTTACTGGCAACTCTCAAACACCGTATGTTCTGTTGTGGCTGCTACTCATGAATCTTGCATGTTTTGTGATTGGGTACTTGGTCTTCAATGCGTTCTTCAGGAACGTGAAGACGAACGGAGTACTAAACAACTACTGAGCCGGTTTGTGGCCCCTATCCGACCGCATTGACTTGGCAGGGAGTCGGGCGGCGTGCCGCCTCTGAGATCGACAAGCGCAATGCGTCATGCTTGGCAAGCCGGTGCGTCTGCTATACTGTTGCTGCCATGAAGATCAAAGCGATTTCCATATTTCCCCAGTTGTACGAACCATTCACTCAGGTCGGCGTCATGAAGATGGCCATCGACAAGGGCATTTTGGACTTCGAGGCCGTCAACCTTCGCGACTATACCCATGACCGCCACCATACGACAGACGACATCCCATTTGGTGGAGGTGCGGGGATGATGTTCCTGCCCAGGCCGGTCATCGAAGCGCTGGAGACAATCGACGATCCATCCGGCTCCTGGGTCAAGATCGCGGTGGCCCCTCAGGGGGACCGGTTCACCCAGAAGATGGCCGAGGACCTGGCGCACGAGGAACGTCTGCTGTTTGTGGCGGGGCGCTACGAGGGCATCGACGAACGAGTCATGGAAAGGATCGATCTGGCCATTTCAATCGGAGACATCGTCCTGTCGGGCGGCGAGGTGGCGAGCATCGAGATCATCGACGCTATTACCCGCCTGCTTCCAGGGGCAACTGGGAATGCCGCTTCTACGGGCGAAGAAAGCTTCTCATCCGGGCTCCTGGAGTATCCCCAATATACACGTCCGCGGGAACTGAGTGGGGAGGCCGTGCCTGAAGTCCTTGTTTCGGGACATCACGCGAATATTGCGAGGTGGCGTCGAGAGGAGGCTCTCAGAAGGACCCTGATTCGAAGGCCCGACCTGCTGCGTGATCTCGACTTGACTGACCAGGACCGCAAGTACCTCAGCAACGTGCTGGCAAACCTGAGAGGGATACTTGACTGACTTCAGGTTGTACCTGGCTGTTGTACACCATCCGGTCTACAACAAGCATCATGAGATCGTTACCACGTCCATCGTCATCCATGATATCCATGATATCGCGCGGGCTGGCAAGACGTACGGGGCCAGAGCTATGTATGAAGTCGAGCCCCTTCCCCAGGAACAACAGATCGCCCTGCGCATCGCACATTTCTGGAACGAAGGATTCGGGCACGAGTATAACCCGAATCGAGCCGAATCCTTGTCACTGCTGCGGGTCGTGTCACACTTCGAAGAAGCTGTTGCCGAGATCCAGCACGTGGAAGGGGAGAAACCAGTTCTGGTAGCCACAAGCGCGCGGACGTTCGCCAATTCCATCGGCTATCCGGCAGTGGGCGAGAAGATCCGTTCAGGAGACCATCCGCACCTGCTGGTGTTCGGGACTGGTTTTGGCTTGGCAGACGAGATCATGAAACAGATGGACTATGTCCTGGAGCCCATCTGGGGCCCCACGGACTTCAACCACCTGTCAGTGCGCAGCGCAGCTGCGATCATCTTGGACCGTCTGCTTGGACGCTCGTGACGTGAGTCTGAGCAGAGTCGTCATACGCATCAGACGCGAGGCGTTTGTGTGGTTTCTTGTGGTGAAGGACCCACGGACCCCACGAGTCTCAAAATGGCTTCTCGGGGCAGCCCTCGTCTATCTGGCGTCTCCAGTGGACCTCGTCCCTGATTTCATACCAGTCCTGGGGCAGCTCGACGACTTGGTTATCGTGCCTGGCCTCGTCTGGCTTGCTACACGCTTTATCCCACGTGGGGTCGTGGCAGAGTGCAGGGAACAGGCTTCTCGCCAGGAGAACGAGCTACCAGCGAGTGGTGTGGACCCATGACAGGTCAAAACACTCGACGGGTGGCAGTCGCAGCGACGATCAGGAATGGCTAGCCTGAACAGCTCATCTTGCCTTACTTCAGACCGTGTTTGGCCAGGTACTTGCTCTCCTTCTCCCGGTGTGTGACAGTGAGATCGGTCTTAATCTTCTCCCAGCTTGGACCATCAAGGGGATACCAGCGAAGGATGACGGCACAGGCGAGCAGGAGCACGGCCGGCATGAGAAACCATGCTCGCACGATGCCGGCTTCAGCCGAGGTGCTCTGCATGCCCTTTGCCAGTGACTGATCATAGCCTGCGCGCGACAGGAACCCGAGGAAGATAGCTTGTGCCAGGCTCATGGCGGGCTTGGTGACGAAACTGTTGACACCGGCGTACATGCCTTCGCGCCGCAGCCCTGTCGTGTGCTCGTCTGCATCAATGACATCGCCATTCATCAGTGGAATGAGGTACATGCCTCCGGCGAAGCCCACGCCGATCAGCAGAAAGGTGATCATCATCAGAATGAGCTGGTGAGGGAACAGGAGGCCGACGACGCACCCGATGCCGAATGTAGAGGCAAACACGCGCACACAGCGTTTGACGCCCCAGACGTCACGGCGATTGAGGAACAGGAGCAGGCCCAGGACTGCCCCAACAAGGAGTGAGCCAAGGGTGAGGGCCGTTCCCGTGCTCTTTGCGACGCCCATGCTCACCTCGTCATAGTAGTAATAGATGCCTTGCATGAGCTGGTTCTGGACATAGATGACGGTGAAACTGATCGACTCGAACACGACAAAGGACCTGTTGCGGAAGCAGGCGCCCAGAGATTTCCAGAAGCTGAACTGTTCCTCTTCCTGCTGGAAGTGGTTCTCCTTATAGAAGAATGTACTGGCATAGACAACCATCCCCACGAGGATACCAAGACCAACCATGATGAGCCGGTAGGGCGTGGCATCCTGGCCGGGCCCAGGCTGGATGAGCCCGATCGCGATTGGGAAGGCAATGGAAATGAGACTGAATCCGATCTTCCAGATGAAGATGCTGCTTCGTGCCTTGTTGGAGACTGCCATTTCATATGGCATGATGTAGACAGCGGTTGCAATGGCTGTGTAGAGTGCATCGAACAGGAACATGCCGAACAGCATCTGGATGAACAGTGCCGTCTGGTTGCCCTTGAACCCAGGCACGACAATCCAGAAGACTGCAAAGGCGACTGCGTAGAGAGGTGCTCCGTAGCGGATGTATGGAATACGGCGCCCGAGTCTGCTTTTGGTCCGGTCACTAATGTACCCGAACAGCGGGTCGTTGAAGGCGTTCCAGATGCCGAAGAGCAGCCACACGATGGAGGCAAGGTGTGGAGCCAGCCCCATGACGCGCGTGAAGTAATAGGTCAGTGCTGCGCCTTCGGCGATCGAACAGAGGATGGCCGTGGCGCCATCTGCTGCTGATACCCAGATGCGACTATGGACAGGGACAGACTCCTCGTGAAGAACTTCCCCCAACGCAGATCCTGGAACTTCTCCGGCGATTCTTGTGCCCTCGAGTCCCGCCTGGCTATTCCTTTCGTTTTCCATATCGGCCCTCCGCTTTCGGGTCCTGCTGGACCCCCAAGATACGGTCAGTATAGCGGGAACAGGTTTCTTGCATAGTTGAGAGCTGTCCCGTCGTGCGTCCCCTAACCGGGGAGAAGCGCGCCACCCTTTTTCCATTTGTCGTCTGTGAAAGGCGAGACCGCCGTGAGCTCCTGCGGGGTTTTCTGGGCAGCGAAAGAGACAACCCTGAGGAACATCAAAAACATGGCTACCACGAGGAGGACCTACAGGATGCCCGTGGGAGAGATGTTTCCGGGCCAGTCCAGGGCAACACCGATAGCCGCAGATTTTTCTCATGAGTTGACGGAGGCATTTCATGTATATCTTGGATGAGTCGATGCCCCCTATTGGGGTTTGTGTTTTGTAATATAGTGGTATCCGCAATGAGCAGCTCGACATTGTCTTTATGGGCTTCTGGGATGGCATCTGGATCAACAGAGATGCAGAGGAGATGGGAAATGAAGGCGAATAGAGTTCTATTACTATCTATTGCACTTCTTGCAGGTTCAACTCTTGTGGCATGTAGTTTCTTGGGCAAACAGCAAGTCAGCTATCCAATAGATCCCGCGGTTTCTACGACACTTGAGCGTACGGTTATTCCTGTTCCAGTGCCTTCAACTTCGCTCAAGCTTCTTCCTGACCAGGTTTCCAAATATTCACAATATGGTTATGGCATTTGGCAGTTCGGCGAGGGGCTTGGTTTTGAGAAAAGGCTGGACCTTATGCCACCTGCATACACCAATACGTCCGTTACAAAGACTGCAAGACTTCTGAATTTCTTTGCCATTTCCGACATCCATATCACTGACGAAGAAACTCCCGCCCAGGGAATCGCCTTGGGCTACAAAGGCGGCTCCCTGTCGGCGTATTCGCCAGTCATGCTCTATTCGACACAAGTCCTGGACTCGGCCGTCCAGACGATAAACACCCTCAACAAGAAGAACCGCTTCGATTTCGGCATCTCCTTGGGCGATACCTGCAACAGCACTCAGTACAACGAAACAAGATGGTATATTGATGTCCTTGACGGCAAGAACATCAACCCCGATTCCGGTGTCAAGGATGATCCCGTCCCCGGTCCTCTGAATGATTACCAGGACGAATACAAGGCGGCTGGGCTTGATAAATCGATCCCCTGGTATCAGGTTCTTGGAAACCACGATCATTTCTGGATGGGTTTCATGCCGCCGAATGGCTATATTCGACAGAGTCTCATCGGCGAGAACATCATCAACTTGGGCAATCTGTTTACCGACCCTCGAGGTCTGGACAGCCGTGGCCTCTACATGGGCTCGATCGACGGCCGGACGCCTTATGGCGACGTCATCGGTGCAGGGCTTGTAACAGACTTCACAAGCCCCCCGAAGGTACTTGCCGCCGACCAGGACCGCCGCTCACTCTCCAAAGAAGAGTGGATGAGTGAATTCTTCAAGACATCTTCAAATCCAACAGGACATGGATTCAGCCAATCCAACGTAGAAGCAGGATTCGCCTGCTACACGTTTGAGCCGAAGTCAGATGTGCCAATCAGGGTCATCGTGCTCGATGATACCCAAGTGAATGACGACCCCAATGTCGGTGGCTACGGGCATCCCTCTCTTGACAAGGAACGCTATGACTGGCTTGTCAGAGAACTTGACAGAGGTCAGGCTGACGGCAAGCTCATGATCATCGCCGCACACATACCGATCGGTGTCGAACCAGCCGGTACGTTTATGGGTTGGAACCCGGCCGCTCCTGTATCCGAAGCACAGCTGATCTCGAAACTGCATACATATCCGAATCTCATTTTATGGATCGCGGGACACCGTCATGCCAACACAGTTACGGCAATGAAGTCACCTGATGCCGAGCGTCCCGAACTCGGCTTCTGGCAGATTGAAACCGCATCGTTGAGAGATTTCCCCCAGCAGTTCCGCACTTTCCAGATCGTTCGCAACAGCGACAGTACCGTTTCAATCTTAACGACTGACGTTGATCCGGCAGTTAAAGACGGATCACTGGCTGCGTTATCGCGTTCTTACGCTATCGCGACTCAGCAGATATTTCCGAAGGATTCACTGACCAGGGTTTCGTACAACGCAGAGCTTGTCAAACAGCTGAGTCCGGAAATGCAGGCGAAAATTCAGAACTATGGAACACCGATACCTGAGTAGCACAAAACAAACCATTGGGGACGATTCTGGTCTTGGAGTTCTCGTCACAACCAGCACCGGAGACTCTCATTGGCGCACTCCGAGGTCGGTGGTTGGAGACATCTCGTGTAGCCTCGTCACACCCGGCTGCTCAATTCTCCACAACCTTTGGCAACTTCCGAGCAGTCGCTACGGTAGAACTCACCTCCTTCGGTAGAGGTGGTATCCCATCAAATCCCGTTCGTTCCGCAAACGCTGTAACCATCAGCCGTAATGCCTCTGGTTCCCAGATCGCCATTTTCTCGATGCTGTCTACCCCAGCATCGTAATACAGTCTCGCACGAATGCCCTTTACACCAGGCAGGCGTGCCAAATCTGATAACTTCACTAACTCAAAAATGTCCTCCTCGGGAACGCCTGCCTCCTTCGCAAGGATTACTCTCTGCTTCTTTGTGCATCCTGCGGCCAGCATCTGCTCGGCTCTCTTGATGCCCCGCGCTTCCAGCCTTTCAATGTGGACCGGATTCACCCCGCGAAACTCCCTCAACCTGAAAGGATTCTGTCTCTTTGCGGTCATGGTTGTTTCTCCTTGTATCAATGCTCTTTATGCCGTCCAACGGCGCAGAGGTTTTATCGTAGTGCATTGCTGGATTCGTGATCCAACAGATATTGCTTGCGCCACAATCCGCCACCATATCCGGTAAGTTCACCATTGGCCCCAATGACCCTGTGACACGGGATGATGATGGCTATTCGATTGTCCCCATTCGCTTTCGCCACTGCGCGGACCGCATTGGGAAGACCTATTGCTTCAGCCTGTTCTTTGTAAGAACGGGTTGTACCATAAGGTATTGTCTGCAATCCCGCCCATACTCTTTGCTGGAATGGTGTTCCTGGTAGTACCAAGGGCAGGTCAAATTCCCTTCTCTTTCCAGAGAAGTACTCTTCCAATTGGCTATTCAACTTGTCAAAGTGTTTGCAGACACCAGGAGCACATTCCGCGTTCAGCAGCTTGCTCAATCTCTCCAATTGGGTTTCCAGCATTCTCCTATCAACAAATTCCAAGAGACAGATTCCATCATCGGTAGCCCCTGCCAACATAGGCCCCAAAGGTGTCAAGATCCTTGTTGTCGCAATGAGGTGACTCTCCCGGCTTTTGCTTGGAGAAAAACCGGCGGCTTTCTTGAACGAGTCTGCAAAACCACTCAACGATTCATAACCAGACCCAAGAGCCGTTTCAGTAACGCCTTCTCCATGTTTGATTCTTCCATAAGCTTGCCCGATCCTCAATGCGCGCAGATATGCCTGGAACGTCATATGATGGTTTTTCTTGAACCAGTATCGAACACGATTGGGATCCAAACCCTTTGCTCGCAAGTCCCTATCCCTTAGTCTGATCAATGGCTCGTCATTGATCTCAACCAACAAGGGTTTGAGCCAGTCAGGAATAGTCCCTTTGTATTCCAAGGGATTACAGACTTTGCACGGCCTATATCCAGCCAAGAGAGCGTCATGCGCCGAAGCGAAGAACTCGACGTTTGCCCGCTTTGGTTTTCGCGCACTGCACGTGGGACGGCAAAATACACCCGTGGTCTTGACTCCAACCACGAATATTCCCTCGAACGTGCTGTCTCTGTTGACCAACGCCGAATACAGTATTTCGCTGTCGGGCAATGAGTAGTTCATAGGTTCACCTTTCTTGTTCTCAAGTTTCTGTGCCCTGGACCATTCTGACCGATTGCCATTATGCAACTATTTGAAAGCACCGACAACCGAAAATCAAACAACCATTTCTGGGGTTCGTGGATATGCCGACAAGCAGCCAACGGTCACGTTCGCGGCGGAGCAAATCGGTTGAACGGGAGTGCCTCTCTGTCCAACCTAGAAGTCAGTGACGATGCGTTGCATGAATGCTGGTGCTGTCATTACAAGGAATACGATACTATCGCGAGACGGATAAATCTGTGTCGGCTTCGCCACTTGCGGACTGGCTAGTTGGATATGCTCTTGCGCGTTCTAGTGTGCGACGGCAGCTGTTCTTGTGCATGTTGTGAAGTGCCAGCGAAGCAACGTCGCCCGCAATGCGGTGTTGGGTGGCTTATTTGTCGTCAGGTGTTTTTCTTGTGAACCAGACGTGCGATCCAAGGGCCTACTGCCTCGTGCGCTTTAACCAAAATCGAAAGGTGCTTGACGTCGGGAATGCTGCTTGCCTGAGAATCGGCTCGAACGGACAGGACCAAATCGGCAAATGCTAACACCGCGCTTGGCGACAACAATTCGTCATCCGCGCCAATCCACAGGCCAAACGGACGGTCAAGGGCGGAAAATTGCTGGTGAGGAGCTGAGGGTGTGATGGCGTTTGCCAGGTTGACAGTGTTGGAGGTAACCAAGCCTTTATCGGAAGCCAACACTTCGGCCGGGTAGTTGAATCGAACGGCATGGTAATGACCACACAATAGGCCGCGGCTCATTGCATTGACGACGAAGGCTGGAACATTCACCGTTGCAAAGGGTGTGGCCAGGGAAGGGCGCGCAGTTTTGGAACGGAACCCAAATTCCGGCGAAAGAAATATGTAACCGTCAACGGGTTCATGGCCGGGCTGGCTGGTATAGTTGAGTATTAGCCCTGCACCTGATGAATGGCCACCGAGAAAGAGGGGCAATTGAGGAAATTCGGCGCGAATGTGTTTAATGAAAGTGGTTATGTCGGTCCAGACTTGCTTGGGACTTGGTGTATCGCCACGCGACCCTCCCGAAGCACCGTGACCTCGGATATCGGGCATATAGACTGCCGTGTCAAACTGCATTTGCAGGCCGCTGCCAAGATATTGATAGCCCGCTCCACTATGCGCTCCGCCGCCATGATAAAACAGAACCGCTGCGCTGGGTGAGGCAGGGGCGTAGCGCCGATAAGAAAGCGTAACACCATCGCTGGCGGTAAGCGTCTCGGGGCTGGGCAAAACAACTTTGCTTGCTTCTTGTAATTCCTGGAATGAAAAAGATGTCTCAGACATGATGATCTCCTCGTTTGAAATTGTAGGGGCCGCCTAAGGTCCCACATCACTTGCCGCAAGCGGCGGTGGTTTCAAAAACTTGGTTGAAACTATGCTACGTTGGCTCTGCACACCCGCCTATCGCAAGCGAAGCGCCGCGGTCAGGTGCATGTGGTTACTAGTCAGCATTGCTCTGCACAACAATCAAGAAGCTATTCACCTTCTCTTAACGCCATCGTCTCGAATTCAATTTCGCTATTTCTCCATGTCCGGTCGATGTCAAAGGGAATCCAGACCAAACCGAACAAGATTCATCAAGATGGAAAAACACGTGGTACTTGTTCGCATCATCCCCCTCCGCTCGATATGCCATAGGGTATAGCATGTTCTTGCACCTACTTGAGACACGATCCTGCAATACCGTCCAACGACATTGGTAAGCCGCCGCCGGGGTGCTGGCCTGCATGGGGAGCAGACACTTGCTTACTGAGCGGCTTCTCGGAACTGCGTCCGATAGAGGCTGGCATACAGCCCCCCTTGCACCAGCAAAGCGGCGTGGTTGCCGCTCTCCACAATTCTTCCCCGATCGATGACCAGAATCAGGTCCGCAGCCAGGATGGTGCTTAGTCGGTGGGCAATGACAATGCTGGTGCGTTGTGCCATCACATAGCCAAGTGCAGCCTGAATCAGGGCTTCAGATTCGCTGTCCAGGCTGCTGGTGGCTTCATCCAGCACCAGAATGCGTGGATTCTTGAGGATCACGCGCGCCAGCGCAATGCGCTGCTTCTCGCCGCCGCTCAGGCGATAACCGCGCTCGCCGACGATTGTATCGTATCCTTCTGGCAGGGCATGAATGAACTCGTGAATATTGGCAACCCGGCAGGCTGTTTCGAGTTCTTCCTGGCTGGCATCCAAGCGGGCATATTGCAGGTTGGTACGGATAGTATCATGGAACAGATACGTTTCCTGGGTGACCATGCCGACTTGCGCCGAGAGTGATTCGAGTGTCAAGTCACGCAGATCATGACCATCAATGCGAATGACCCCGGCGGATGGATCATACAGACGGGGGATGAGATACGTGAGGGTCGTTTTGCCAGCGCCGCTGGGACCCACAAGCGCCACAAGCTGCCCCGGCGCTGCCCTGAAACTCACGTTTTCCAGTGCAGTACTGCGCGCCTGGCTGCGCGGGGTAATCTCCTCGTCCTCTGTGCTTGTCCGTGGCCCTGAGAGCACGGCTGAGACGTTGTCCATACTGCCATAGCGGCGTACATCAGCGAGCAGCTTCTCATCGCCGGCTTCGTACTTGAATGAGACGTTCTCGAAAACGATCTCGCCTTGGATGTTTTGGAGCGCTTTCGCATGCGGTCTTTCGGCGATATCGACAGGCAGGTCGATCACTTCAAACACACGCTCAAAGCTGACCATCGAGGTGGCAAACTCCACAGGCGCATTTGAAAGCCCTTGCAGCGCACTATACAGGTAGCCCAGATAGGCTCCAAAGGCCACAATTGTTCCGATCGTGAAAGCACCCTTGATGACAAAATACCCTCCCAGCCCATAGACCAGGGCAGTGCCCACCGCACTGATCAGAGCGATGATTGTTATAAAGATGGATCCGGTAAATGTCCGCTGCACGCCCAGGTCGCGCACCCGCGTTGCCCGTTGGCCAAAACGATCAACCTCCAATGGCTGGCGACCAAACAGCTTCACCAGCAGTGCACCACCGATATTGAGCGTCTCGTTCATCATGGCGTTCATCTCTGCGTTGGCTTCCATCTGTTTGCGGGCTATGTCGCGAAGCCGGGTGCCCAACAGGCGTGCCGCCAGGATGAACCAAGGTAGAATAGCCACACTGATCAACGTCAACCGCCATTCGAGTGTCAGCATGATCGTCAATACCGCCGCTGCCTGGATGGTCTGGGTGACAATACTGACAATAGTACTGCTGATGGCATCCTGCGCTCCCGTAACATCGTTGTTGAGGCGGCTCATTAGCTCGCCGATTTTGGTGTTGGTAAAGAAGCGCAGCGACATGCGCTGCAAACGAGCATAAAGCGCTAGGCGTAGGTCGTAAATTACACCCTCGCCAACGCGCGCATTTATGCGCCGCTGGGCCACATTGATTAGACCAGTCAAGGCTGGGATCAGAAGGAGTGCCATAGCCAGCAGTATCAACCTATGGACGTTCCGGGCTGGGATGGTGTTATCGATCAAGTCACGCAAGATGAGCGGTGTCAGCAGCATCAAACCCGTGTTTACCAGGACCAGCAGCAACATACCGCCGATGAGCCAGCGGTAGGGTTTGGCGTAGTGCAGCACCCGCTTGAGCAGCTGTCGGGTAACCTTGGGTTTCTCATCAGGGGAATTGATGATACTCCGCATCCCCCCGTAGAATGACCCTCCGCGAACTGGTCCCCCCTGAACTGGCATGCCATAACCTCCCGAATCTAGGCTCTCTACGTCGATCATTCTCGCACGCTTTGCCGACGTGTCTAGTCCATGGAACAGAGAAAGCATCAACATTTGTAGCTTCTAGCAACAAGAGTGGTACATCGAAAACAGATATGAGAAAGGTGGCGTAAAGTGCTCTGCGACGTGAGTTCCAAGGTTGTTGACAGGCTTGAGCCAGCATTGCTACGAGTTCGGTCTCCCAGCTCCAAGCGGAATCGCGCATACGTTGTTCGTGCGGTACCCGGGTCGTGTGGAGTCGGCGGAAACCTCCGTTTACTGTAACCTATAGACGACGGCGCAACTATCCACCCAATAGACTCTCGCCACGCTTTGCAGTGCGACTACGCTGTACGAATTGCGCAGCATAGGGCACGCCATGGCAGAAACGGTTGACTGTATCTACTTCATGGCTCCTACGGCATGAGAGGTCGACTGACCGCCGCGAGGGTCTCCTGACTCATTCTGCCCTGTTTGACGAGTTCGTTTCCGGCTCTTCTCACCGCATCCAGCACGACCTGGCCGTCCCGGGAAACCTTGCCATCGGCCCTCATCGCATCTGCATGAGGCCTCAGAACTGCCCCCGCAAACTCAGTGCTCGCATCTTCAGCTAGCTCCCTGACGATGCGCACGACGGTGTCGCAATTCTCGATCTCCCACCACCCACTCGTGGCGACAAGGACAATCTTCCGGATGTTGACATCTTTGTGCAACAGGGCTCGCGTACGTCCTTGACGTCTCTCCAGCTTCGGATCGATAAGAGGCATTAGCCTGTTGACCACATTCTGCATGTCACCTGGTAAAGGTACGTAGACCGGAGTCGCCAGGATGAGGATGTCGGCTGCTTTCAGCTTCTGATACAGCGATTGCATGTCATCCTGGATGCAACACTCTCCGCGCCTGTCGTTCCAGCAGTACATCACGCCGCAGCTGCATGGTTTGACCTTCATCTGACTGGCGTAGAGCAGCTCGACTTCAGATCCAGCGTCCATCATGCCTTGGATGAACGAACCGAGAACCAAGGCTGTGTTCCCCTTTTCCATTTGGGGGCTGCCATTGATTGCCACTGCTCTTACCACAATAACCTCCTGCGATCACTACGAATTGCACTCCTGATAAGGGATTCCAGATTTATGATCTATCACATTATACTCCGCTGCAGTCTCAATGCGAGCGATCGAAGAAGTATTCAAAGAGCGCCGTTGGTCAACATAGGAGGATAGGGTGCGGGGAGTCGGTACAGTTCGAAGGTGATACTGGAAACGCAGTGTTGATACGATAGTGGTGGAGATAGGGGGCAATGGTGGGTTCTCACGACCACCAGTGGGGGCATTGATCGCAGCACTCAGGACACGCTCATTAGAAACCCCTTTTCTGCGTCATCGCTAGCTCGAGCTGCGCTTCCACACTCTCGCAGATGGCTTGTCTCTCATGCACATCTTGCAGCCGAGATAGGTGGGCATAGAATACATGCAGAAGTCGGAAGCGGTGTCGTTAATAGGCCAAGCACCCAGAGTATGGCAACAACTGCCAAAGCTCTTAGCGTTTCAATAGAGGAGTTGACGAATTGGAGATTGTGCAAGATGTCATCAGAACAGAAGGTCTGACGAAACATTTTGGTAGTGTGCACGCCGTAGAAAGCGTTTCCTTAGAAGTCAGGAAAGGTGAGATTTACGGCTTTTTGGGGCTTAACGGTGCGGGCAAGACAACAACCATTCGCATGCTCCTGGGAATGATTCGCGCCACGGCGGGTTCAGCCTTCCTATTTGGGAAGAAGGTCAGTGCTGATAGTTGTGACTTGTGGGAACATGTTGGATATCTTGTGGAGACTCCTTCCTCATATCCTGAACTTACCGTCTGGGAGAATCTTGAAATCGTGCGCCGATTACGTCGAATACCGGATGAGAAATCAGTTGATAGGGTGATTGACAAGCTATGGCTGGCCCCCTATAGAAACAGGAAGGCGGGCCACTTGTCTTTAGGGAACATGCAACGACTTGGTTTGGCGAAAGCATTCTTGCACAATCCAGATGTCCTGGTCTTGGACGAACCTACAAATGGGTTAGATCCCGCCGGCATTGTTGAGATACGAGAGTCACTTAGAGACCTGTCCTCTGACCATGGGGTTACGATATTCATATCCAGCCATATTCTGGCAGAGATATCCAAACTCGCTACCCGAGTTGGCATTATCCATGAAGGGCGGCTGGTGCAGGAAATAAACGCGGATGAATTGGAGCACCTCCTCCAAAAGAGACTTCTTGTGGATGTCCATGACAAAAAGTCAGCGCAGGCGAAACTCATCAAGGATGGGTATTCGGTCAGTACAACCAAAGAAGGGGTTTTGGAAATAACAGACAAGAAAGCAATAGCTTATCCTGATAATGTTGCGACCGTATTGGTAAATGCTGGCTTGCCACCAATTTTGTTAAGAGTTGAAGAGGAAGATCTTGAGTCGTATTTCTTGAGAATAGTCGGAGCAACTAGAAAATGAAGAATATTCTTGCAGCTATTTGGGCTGAAGGCCTCAAAATTCGCCGTTCCAAAATGTTCTTGATTACAATTCTGGCTTTCATACTGGTACCTATGCTGATGAGTCTGATGATGTATCTTGCAAAGAATCAAGAACTCGCACATAAACTTGGCATATTGGGCGCAAAGGCAACTGTCTTGAACCTGACAGCGGACTGGTCAACCTTTTTTGGATTCCTCAACATGGCAATTGCCGCAATAGGATTAGTGGGGTTTGGGTTTGTGACAAGCTGGGATTTTGGCCGTGAGTATTCTGACCACACCGCAAAAGACTTGCTTGCGCTACCCACTCCGCGATCATCTATCGTTTTAGCCAAATTCGTTGTTGTTGTACTCTGGTGTGCATTGCTTTCATTCATTCTTCTTGCTTCTGGTCTTATTGCTGGTGAAGTTGTTCAACTCTCAGGTTGGACAACTGAAACTGCTCTTCACAGTGTCTCGATATTTGCAGTGGCTGCTCTTCTCACAATATTGCTCTGTACGCCGGTAGCATTCTTTGCCAGTCTTAGTCGTGGGTATCTGGCTCCTGTGGGTTTTGTTATTCTTGCTCTCGGCATTTCGCAATTTGTGGGTGCATTGGGTTTTGCACAGTATTTTCCATGGTCGATTCCAATGCTATATACCGGTGCTGCAGGAGCTGAAAGCGCGCAATTGGGAATTGTCAGCTATATTGTCCTCCTTTCAACTAGTGCTCTGGGATTAGTTGGTACTTTGGCACAGTGGCGATACGCTGATCAATTCTAAACACTGGAAGAAGGGACCTCTTCCGGAGCCAATGACGTACGAGCCGTGGAGACCGGAACCCTTCTGCTTGGCACGACAGATGCAGGACATCGGGCGCGGAGCGAAACCCGAGTTGCTCTGCTCGGTATCATCAGGGGAACGAAATCTCTCTGCCATGCAGTGAACGGATTTCGTGATCGACGGGAAACCACAGCTCCCAGCACCGGTTCTCTTCCCTGTGAACGTTCGGTGCGTAGTTGTCTTGACACCATAGGTGCAGAGGACTCTGATGGACGGAGGCCGATAGAATGCCAGCTTCTGCGAATTCCTTTCAGGCGAACGTCGAACGGCAGATGACGAAGAAGGAATTGATCCAGTCTCTCATCTTGTCTTCTTCGATAATCGACTCTATCTCATATGCGTAGCGATCCTTCTCGTAGAGCAGAGCAAGAAGAACGATTTCAATCTGACTCAACGTGTTCATCCCTATCTACATTTGTACCTTTTCAATACTCTCATAGCTCTGAGCGTGATCCACTTGCTCTGTTCGTCTTTCTGTCCGATTGGGATAAGCAGCCGGTCGCTGTTGTAAGTATTCTCCGTTCTCCATCTACCCATGTCGTCCTGCTTTGCAAGGACGATGTCCATGGCTTCATCCATGCGGCTGTCTTCTACGCCGAGTTCGGTCAGGACATCCAGGATCTCCAGTGCATCAGTCTGATACATCAAAGGGAAGCCGAATCGGAGCCATCCGGGCTTGGAGATCCGACCTAGATCATGGCTGCGCTTGTAGATATGGTGAATCAATAGGAACTCGGTTGCCTTCCGGATCGTATTGCCTATTTCACCGGTCGTTCTTCTCTCTTGCGGTATGGCGCTTAGCGCTTTGAGCGCCTTGACCACTCCCATGTGACAGACATGTTTGCCCCAGCACATTTCGTACCGATCATACGGCGGAACTTGCGGAGTATTCTCAACGCCGTCGTTGAACCGCATGTATCGGGTGATCCAATCGATACCCTTTTGCAGCCTCGGGTCGTCGAGATAGCCGAAGCGTATCAGGCTCCATACCATGTTTCCAGTCAGGCATGGGATGACCTCGGTCATCCTGCCGCCGCCCGTCTTCTGGGCTGTATGCATCGAAAAACCACCATCCTGTGTCTCCTGCGAATTGGTGAGCATGTACTCGCACTGTTCTTTGATCTGGGGATTGACATCAGCGCCCAATTCCGCGAGCACGATCAACGACCACACAAGGCCTTCGTATTTGTCGGTGTAGAATCTGGGAAAGGTTTGAAGATACGCGGGCTTGCGCTGCTTGTCAAGAATATCGGGCACCATACCCGTGCGCATGATCTCTCGCCTGGCACTTTGTACTGCCCTATCACCCTGCGGCTTGTCTAGGATGTCGTTCAACGTAAAGTAGCGCACGGAAGGGTTGTCTTCTTCTAGCAGCCAATCCGTTGGGTCTGCTTTGAGCGCAGCTTTCCAATTGCTCATCTTTGTCCCTCCAATGCAATGAGGATGGTGTCGTCTTCCTCCTCTCCCAAACTATTCTACATATGGGATAGTATCGGAGAGTCCGTATGTCAAGATGTATGTCCATGTTGCAGTGCAGGGAGGTTTCCTGCATGCCAAGTCTGCCGTAGAGCACTCCCATAAACCTTTGACGCAGCAATCTCTCCCGCTTGATCTCGTCGCCTCGGCTTTCATCTTGATTGCGCTGTTCGCGACAAGGGCATCGCTCAGCACCGGGAAGCCAATGAAGAGTCTTGTGCTGATGATCCAACGAGTTGCGCCAGCCCTGGTGGCACTGTCCATAGGGGCGATTGCATGACTGGTGGTTAAATGAGGGAGCGGCGTCCTCTGCTCGCGGCAGACGTGCGAATCGGGCCTTCTCGCGTTTCATGTGCGGTGAGGCTCTTCCGAGCAACAAGAATCCTGCCCGCGTAGTCTGAGACTGGCGTGCGCAAACGAAGCAGTGTTGATGCCGTTGAACAGACCTCGGACGTCGTGTGATACCTGGATAGATTGAGGGTGGCGCTGAAGGCGCAGTGTTGATGCAATAATGGTGGAGATAGGGGGAATGGTGGGTCCTCACGACCTTCTTGTCGTGATCCGGAACCACTACTTGCTATCGTAGGAGGAATGCGCACATCGATAGTCCTGGAGCGAAAGAGAAAGCGTCGACAGCCGGCTCTCAGTTAGTGCACTCTGGGCCCAGTCGTTGGGGAGACCCCGTGCCTTGTAGGCAGTGTTGGCTGGAACGAGAGTGCCCTGCAAACAATGACAGTAGCGCTCTGACGAATCCAGACCGCTCACTGTGACGACACATGAGTCGTGCGATGTGGTCAATGTGCAGTCGCAATGCGGTATTGCATAGGGGCGCACTCGTTGATACAATTAACAGTTTGTCTCGGAGGGGGTGCAAACGGGTTGAGGGGGGCATCTGCACCCGAGGGCGTCATGGACAGATAAACAGGGATTTATCAATTTGCGAATATTCGGCCTCTCATATATTGACAGAATTCCTGCGCTTTTTCATTGTCAACCGGTAGATTCTTCTCGGAACGATAACACGCAAGCGAGGCTTGAATCAGCTCGAAATAATCGGCAGGCAGATTTCTAATGCCCCACAGCCCGCCTTGTTCCTTTGACATAACAAGATCTTCTCTGATATAGGCAAGCACGCGGCATAAATTCAAAATGACATAGATGGGATTATCATTAACGTCACCCGGCGCGTTCTCTACGTCACGTTTTATACTATCCAGGTAATCTGATTTCAGAACGTCGCCGAACACTTCACTGATCTCTTTGCCGCAAAGCAAGACCCCGGCTTCCTTGATTACCGTTAGATGCGCAGCGAGATCTATATCCGTTCCATTCATCGTTTGACAGTATTCTTTGAGATTTTCTCTGCATTTCTGTATGTGTGTATTTGAAAAATGCAGCTCGAATGGTGTCGGATATACGAAATGAGCACAATACTTCTCAAGCATCACACTCATTTCAAATCCTTTCGGCGGCGCAGCGTCGTTTGACCTGAGCAATACGTCAATAAGATCTTCTTTTTGGCGCTGCGTGGGAATGTCTTCCGTTACAACCAAGAAATCGATGTCGCTTTTATTCCAATTGAAGCATCCGAAAGCAATAGAGCCGTGAACATATATTCCGACAAGATTGTCTCCGAGTATACTGCAATACTCACGTGAAATTCCGTCGAGCAATTTCGTACAATCCATTTTGCATACCTCATGCAACAGGATAATCTTTGTCAAACTCCGATTTATCTTTCGAATATATCATACCATAGACCAAGCGCCCATGCTACTCCCACAAAAGAAATAGCCCGCGAGCCGGTAGCCAGATTTGCCATGAAGCAAGTCTCGACCGCTATAAGGCGGAGACGAGAGAAATCTAACCCTTGAAAATGGGACGAAATAGGGACGCAAGCATTGATACAATGGTTGCGTCCCTATGTGCTGAAACCGAGGGTGTCCGAACGACTGACTCCCATACGCTCGGCTCTCCGGTCATTCAAGTGCCGGGAGAGTCGATGGTGGCCGAAGATGTTGTTGGAAAGGCAATATTGATGCGTGGTGGAGATAGGGGCATCTGACCCATTATGCGTCCACGATGGTCCCCAGGCTCAGCTACTTCTGCGCATACTGCGGGGCTCTGTCGAGGACAGTGGCAGAAAAGCTCGCTGTCCGGCGAAGAAACGACGAGTCAGAAGAGCAAAGACGGGCAATAGGCAGTGCTGAGGGGCCAAGCGTGTAGTGGTTGATGGACCCGGTCAGCCCGATGGCTGGATGGAGCACGTTGACGCGGTTGTGTCAGACGATATAGTGAAACCAGCCACGGAGAATCGAGAAGGCAGAGCAACAGAAATCTCTACTCGGGATTTACTGACCAATGGTGCAAACCAGAAAGTCTGACCTAAGGCGCAAGACCTACTCCGGCAGGCGGTAGATTGAAGTCTCAGTATCTCAGTTTTCGATTGCGTACTCGCTGCTCGGCAGATGAGTGCATGGAGAAATGATTCCAGGAGGGCTAATGCAGAATCGTGCGCTCTATCTCTACGCTGTAGCAGGCTCGATGATGAAGGAAAAGGCAGACTATATCGATTGTTTCTGGCCATTCGTTGTTTGCTCCATGTCTTCGGACGTCCAAGCGACAGTAGCATCTATACAGGAAGCGGTAGAACGCAAGTACGCCTCGGGCCTTCCCCAGCATGTGGTGTCCGTGCTCCTTCGACGAGCCGAGAAGAAAGGCTATGTACGATACGATGCTGCTAAACGCACCTATGCACTCACGCCCAAAGGTGCCGATTACGCCCGCGACATGTCAGCTGAGACTGACGCCATAAGAAGAGTCAATGCACTCATCAATAGCATGTGTGAGTTCTTCGCCGCCCATCAGGTGACAATTCAAAACGATGCTGCGGAGACGCTGCTGTTTCGGTTCGCCCAGAAGAACCTCAATCTGATGCTACCGTACTTGAGTCCTGGCAGCTCTCCGACAATTGGTGAAGCGGGCGACAATCTTCAGGCTGAAGAACGCTTGCTCCTGTCGTATGTGCAGGAAGTAAACAGAGCAGACCCACAGAAATACGCCGCTTTGCAGGACGTGATCATTGGCGCAGTACTGACAGTACTGCTGACAAAACCAGATGTCTCCGAGATCCAGGAATACCAGAAAAGGAAGATTAGGGATTGCACGATCTACCTAGATACGAATGTTGTCATCTCAATGCTCGGGTTGGACCCCAAGGAGCGTTCTGCAGCTGCTTCAGAGTTGCTGTCCATGATGAAGGCAGCGAGCCTTCGTCTCCGAGTTTTCGACTTCACTGTCGACGAGCTATGTAGCCTGATAGGTGCTTATCAGGGCAATTTCTACAAGTACACGAACCAAATCAAGGTTGATGACCTTTACAGTGAATTGAAGCGCAAAGGTTGGGGACCTGAAGACGCCCGAAGCTACGTCACTCACATTGACGAGCATCTCCGTGCAATTGGTGTTGAAGTCGAGGACGTCCCAGCTGTTGACTTGGATACATATGTTCCTCAACACGCTGACCGTGTGGATCTCATTGCACAATACAAACCGCGTCAGTATCGCACGAACTCAGTGAATCATGATCTAGCGGCTATTGACCAGATCGTACTCAAACGCAAGGGCTCCCGCCGTATGATCGAAAAATGCGGAGCAGTCTTCGTCACCTCCGACGGCGGCCTAGCGAGGTTCAACTTCGAGTGTTATGACCATCGCGGCACGGCAACGGTGCCGGAGGTTATTCCGGACAGAGCTTTGGCTACGATGCTATGGCTGAAGAACCCGACGGGTTCTCCTCCGATGAAGTTGATCTTAGCTACATATTCAAGAGAACTCGGGGTGAACCATAGGATATGGAATCGCTTCCTGGAAATCATGCTTGGACTCCTGAGGAAAAATTGGATAACAGATGACGATGTCTCAGCAATTATCTATGATCCAATGATTGAGGAAACACTCTCAGAACTTGGCCTCGGTTCCGAGCAGACGATTGATGACGTATATGTGCTAGAACAGGCCGAGGCTGTAAGAAATCGTCAACTTCAAACGCGCGATACACAACTGCAAGCTCAGAGCGATGAAGCGCGTGCGCGTGAGCAACAAGTTGTACAGGAATTGACCAGTGCAAACAAGGAAGTCCTTCAGAAGTACGCAAGAGACTGGGAAGAACACGCCGAAAAGCAGCGCAAAGCAGAGAGAGCGAGTGCTGCCAGGATCTCGATCTGGCTATCAACGATCATCTGTATGGGTTGTACTGTAGTGATAGGGTGGATATTGGTCCCGTTGCCGTCGAGGTTGCAGGACTTCGTCAAGTTGGTGGCTTGTTACATCCTTGAAGGCGGCGGTCCGTTCTGGTTGGTATGGTGGCTGCTACGCCCATTCCTGCAACGAACGTTTGCCCGACGGATATACACTAGGAACATTGCCAAGTTGGACCTACAGGAGACAGGGTGCGTGCTGGACTCAAAACTGGAGTCTAAGGACCGCGACGCTGACCAAAACGGGCACTGAGTAAGTGAGTCTCTGGTCAGACACGACGGGGGGATTGACAGTCTTGGCGTCCCCGCAAGATCTGGCAAGAACGCTCCAATAGAGATGAGCTTCGTCAGGGAAGTCCCTGCAACATGGTCAAGTGGTGAATTCGATTTTCTGAAAAAATGATTGCCAATCAGCACAAACAAGAAGCGGGGCCCGAGTCTGGGCACAGTCTCTGCATATCAATATCGATTCATGATCTGGATTGATTTGATTTTCGAGTGAGTTGGGAGTTTCGTATGATCTATTTCACCAGCTAGCCCCTTAGATCTCGAATACCAAATGTTTACATTAAACTCCATGGGTAGGTTGGGTATTGGCGTAGGGTCCCATCGCACTCTTTCATGAACAACATGTCCATCAACGTGCCAACGTAGAATATTCTCGTGCCACTCGATCTCGTATTGATGAAATTCTTTTGAAGCATCGAATCCAAGATCAATCAGAACTGGCGTCCCTCTGTAGCCATACTCAAGCTTCGTACCGTCCAAGCCTGGATTGTAGAATACATTTACCAGCATCTTGGTCGTATCTTTACCGAGGAACTCAATATCTATTTCTTGGTGGGGACTGTCCCTATATAGGAACATTCCAGTAACAAGACCTTGGGCATTCGTCGGCTTAAGCATTGCAGCAAACTTACCGAGCAGGAATTTCTGTTGAGTGACAATTGCTGCCGACGTAAACAAGCGTACGGCAGTGGTCTGCTCACGAAGCGTTAACTGAGTGACATCCTGAGTATCTACTTCGACATTATCCGGCGTGAAAATGGACAAGTTGTCAGGAAATGTGTCATCGCGAAGTCTCCATTGAGGGTCATTGAGGCTGTTTCGACCGGACCACGCCGCAACAGTCTCTGTTCTTGGTTTGATACTTCCGTCTGCCTCGGCAACTGCAATGCCTCTCCACTCATTCGACGATATTATCCAAGGCGAAACATCAAACCTCAGTTGCCTGCATACAGCAGCCCTGTCCTTTGGATCACCTCTGTTTATGATGATTTGCTGGTCAATGTCGTCGCACGTAGGATATGAAGATGCAGGATATTCACATTTGAGGAATCTGCTTAGTGCGGCCCACTTATCCTGATGTTCTTTGGGGAGAAGTAGCACGTTTTTTTGACGGACCATAGTATCCTGTCCATCATCAAGTGTAGTAAAGATGAACCTTGCATCCGGATACAGCTTCACGATATCCCCAATTGGCCAACTGCGGAGCGACCCGATATTCACGTATGCGTTGAAATGCCGTCCGTGTCTTCTTGTAACAAGGCGGAACTGCTCCTGCTCCGGCAATTCTGTAACATCACTACAACACGTATAGCCTAGGATTGAAAGCGCCATGGCCAATCCGGTTAATCCGGAACTCGGGCTACCAAAAGCGAATATCGGGCCAAGAAGTCTATGCCTTGTGGCAACTAGCGGTCTCTCATGTGTGTAGACTCCTATTTGAGATAGTACTGGCATTATGGAGTAAGAATTGGTGGAAGGGACGTCCACGCGCTGTTCAATAATAGGTCGCTTTGTAAGAAGAACGTCGAGTCCTTCAAATTGAAGATTCAGCCAAAGATCAACAGGACCGTATACAGGCAGCATTTTGAGAAGTGCTTGGGCTCCCCTTAGAGAAAGAACATATCCTGACGCTTGCCATATCCCACAGTCTGGTTTTCGGACTAGTCCTGTCTGCAATTTTCTGGTCTTTGAGCTAATGCCCACTTCTTGAAAGGATAGAAAAAGTATGTCAAAAGCCGAGGCCTTTGAACCCTGATCCATGATACTACGCCATGCTGCGTCCATATCTCGGGCAAAGCCATACTGAAAGTAGATGTCGTCCTCCAGAATAAGAGTATATGGGACATTACTAGCAGCCACCGACTTCCAAACTTCAATATGGGACAGCGCCACAGCAGTTTCCTGGGGCGTCATTCTTATGCGAAGGCCCTTGGCATAAGCGTCGTTTTTCGCAAGTCGATTTGGCTCAACTCTCAGTTGGTCTGCCAATGAGAAGAATGGACGTAGCACGCTATTGTCGATTTTGCCATCAAGATACCGCGCATCTACAGCTGAAAACCTTCTGCTGATACTCAATAACGATGCTCCTGACCGGCTCCTGATTCTCTTGAGCTCACGACTGACTTGTCGCCATCGATCTGGCTTTCGATCAAGATTGATTATGTAGATTCTCTGGATTGCGTCGCCTGCCTCACTACTGGCAAAGGAATTGGATTTGGTCTTTGTGTCTAGCAGTCTTGCCTGGGTTATCAATCTGTACAGTAGCCTTCTAGAGAACCCAGCACGCATTTTCCCGTTCATGAGATAGGGCAGTTCCCAAATCCATATGTCAGAGTTCTATATGTCGTTACCATCCCAGATCCTCCAATTCCGCTTGTCCTTTCGATATTCCAGTGGCCATTGCGGCAGGGACACGTCATCCCAATTCGCGACAAGAAGAAAGTCTTGCGCCTTGCCAGCGCATCGAGATTCAAGAGCGTGCCGAACCAGACTAGCCGTCAAGTTACCCGGCCCAGTTGTCGATTGAATGTCGACAACATCCTTTGTTGAGGCTAGAAGAATCCTTGTAGAACGTTCCAGTGCCATGCGAATCAGTGGATGACCTAGGGGTGCGATAATGGGGTCATTGTTAACGTAATATACTAGATGGTTAGAGTAGTTGTGACTGGAAACACAATCTGCTACACTAATCATTGAATCTGTCGTTGTGTCGTAACACAGTGGTTGGATTTTGAGTCTTCCGTCATTGAACCAGGCGTTAATGTCAACACCTTCATATACGTCGTCAGCATCAACATAGAATCCACCTCTTTTATAAATGTAGCAGAGGCGAAAATAGTCAGATCTCATGGCTGGATGTTTGCAGCGATCAAAGGCATCTAAGTAACGGCGATTGAAATTGCTCACAATAAAGTCCTTGGCGCTGTCATCGTCGAAAAGGAGTCTATCGAAACCATATTCATCGAATGGTTGCCAACTGTCTATGCATTTTTGAACATCTGTAGGTACAGCCTTTGCATCGTCCCAAAACTGAATTAATACACGAGGAATTATCGATGTAGTATCTTGGACAATCTCATTTACAGAGTTGTGGATTAAGTGCCATATGAAGCGTGATCTCAAATCATCGTCTTCTGAAATGTCAAGGGGAGAGAACTCATTTAAAGAAATACCAGAGTCGGATTCTGATACCTTGCGGTTACTATCAACTTCAGCGAATAATGCCTCATCAAAGCAATAATCTTCATTCATATTACTATCCTTGGTTCGCTAATCTGCCCGCAGTACGATCCCGTTGTCGTACTAGAGGAGTGAACTCTGGCATATGAGCTCTTCGAGACAGCCTTTGCGACAGTCCTCGCCCTGAAGTGACTTGGCCCAATTCCAAAGGACTGACGTCCAAAATGATACCACGAAGAATACTTTTACAAAGGAAACACTGCAAAGGCGTATCCGTCAAGAACGATCGCTGTAAAAAAGGCCGTCCGTTTTAGGGCACTAAGAAAAGCGACCGTACAAACACACGGCAAACCATTTGAAATCTCTGCCTTGCCCTGGAAAACGTCATACCACAAGGCGACGGGATTCATATTTCGGTGAGGAATGCCAGAAGACAGAAATATCGCTCCATGAGGAAGTGATATCTTCCGAGGTCGAATCAAACCAAGGGCAGGCGATACAAGGACCAGACTAACCGAGGCGACTCTCTTAGGGGCCGCTTTCTTCATGTCGTGCAGGGAGAATCCTAGCAGTCTCTGGAGGGTAGCGGATCTGATATGTCCAGGAATGGGCACGCCCGACCAACATGAATGCTCACTCTTGGGACGAGAGACTAGCCCACTACGAAATTCTGGGTGATAGTAAGACTACCGACGGATGTCGTCGGAATTCTGGGCGTAAGCCCTGGCATAGCAATGGAGGAAAAGAAAATGGACAAGAACAAGAAGAACACGAAGGGTGAGCCAGCCCTAGAAAGCGACTCGCAGAGGGCACATGAGTGGCGCAACAAGGCCATCGTTCTCGATGCCAATGGGAGTCATGAAGAGGCCATCATCTGTTACGACAAAGCCATCGACCTTGATCCACATGAGGCAAGTATCTGGTACTACCGGGCGAAGAGCTGGACTCCTTGGGTCGCTACGAGGATGCCCTCGGTTGCTTTGACGAAGCCGCGAGGCTTGGCGGGGAGCATGCGGACCTCTGGTCCAGCAAAGGCCATACCCTCACTTCCTTGGGTCTCTACGAGGATGCCCTGACCTGTTGTGAGGAAGCTTTGAAACGTGATTCAGGGAATGCAGATACTTGGAACGACAAGGGGGTTTGTCTCTTCAACGTCTGCTCTGAGGAAGAAGCCATTGCCTGCTTTGAGAAAGCCTTGGAGCTCGATCCCAACAACGTGACTGCTTGGCACAATAGAGGCATAGCAGAGGACCACCTTGGCCAGAAGAAAGAGGCAGTACGCTCCTACCGGAGGGTTCTAGCGCTTGTTCCCACACGAGTTGTGGAGCTAGTCGAGCATGCCCGCAAACGCTTGCAGGAAATGGGGGACAAGTAACTCATACGAGAACCGTGCATCGTCAGTACCTGATGATAGGTGTGTAAACAGGGGCGACTGTAGGTTGCCGGTACAACCAGGCCGGGGCTGAGGGTGACGATCGAGGAGAGCGCCTGGAAGAGAAGGAGACTGTGACAGAAGGAGTGCCGGAGCCGGGTACTCTGACAGCCTCCTTGGCGAAGCTGCCAACCATGCGAAATCCAGGAGACGTGTGTGGAGGGAGTGCCAGGATTGACGGTGACTATCGAAAAGAGTCATGAGTCCGGAGAACAATGGCGCACAGGAAGCAGCACGAGAGGGCCGGACGTGTAGTCGTTGGTATATCTGGCAAGTGTGAAGAACATAGTCATTATAATATGCATAATATATAGTATTATTTAATATCGTCTTATATGTAACATAATATATTACAACCAGCTGGTATAATATGGAATGTGAATAGGTCGAAATAATCCGGGGCATAAGCCCTAGAAAGAGAGGAAATAGGAATGGAGAAGACAGATATCAAGGACAAGGAAAGGAATGATGAATATGGGCATGCCAAAGACGGGGCGAGGCCAACCTCCGAGCTGAAGATGATGACTGAAGAAGTAGTCCAGGCAATCACTCTGGAGGTCGAGAAGACTGCGGTGGATCCAGAGTACTGGCCAGTACACTGGCGCACGCATTGGGTGGGACTTGACGTGAATCGCCTCGCGCTTGTCTCGAAGATGGAAGACAAACCCAAGGACGAGGCCAAGGAGCGCGAGTTCTCTGGACGCATGTCACATGCACTTGAGCAAGTCGAGAAGGTCTTTCAGGAGATGGAAGGCCACAAGTTCGACTTCGTGCGTGACGGGGCAGGGACCACAGAGTTCACAATTCTCTACCAGCCAAAGCATTGGGCACACGAGATCAAGGCTTTGGCCATGACCGGCCTCGCGCTTGCTGTCCTTATCGAAGACAAGGGCAAGGAGAGGGGGTACATGGACCGCATATTGGATGCGCTTAGCGACGTCGCCGACGTGTTCCTCGAGGTAGAACGCTTTGCTTCTCGCTAGACTCCGAGGAGGACTCATGCGCGAACCACAGGAGGACTAGACGGTCGAATTGAGCAAGGCGTGGCGGGGTCGCATATTGATTGCTCCGCGTCACAGAAACGAACAAGGCGGATCTCTACTACAGGGGCCGCCTTGTTCATTGCCACGCTGTCACTTCGTCGCCACAACGTCATATTCTCCGGCCGCGTTGTCTACTGGAAAGCTCCTGTTGGACACAGAGTAGAATAATGATATAATAACATAAAGCAAATGAATAACAAGTACAAGTAGCGTAACTGAGTTCTGTAGGAGTTGACGGAATAGCTTGATCGAGAGGTCGGAAAGCAGCTAGGAAAACACGGTCCGGGCAATCAAGACGGCAAGGACTTGACAGACGAACGTGGAGGTATGAGACATGATCAGCAGAGATGATCCGAGGAATCCGTTTGTCGCTTATCTGGCACACGAGGGCATGACGCCCGGGGATTTTGCAATCATAGCCCGGGTTGACAATGTGAATGTCTATGACGCAAGGAAGGCCCATTGTCGGGCTCTGCCTAAGTCGTTCATTCCAGCGATCGATGAACTGTCTGGTCCTGGTATGGGGGCAAAGATTGCCTCTGATTACCTGAACTACCGGGAAGACTTGCGGAAGACCTTGATGATGAAGAAGAAGTAAGGCGTGGACTTACGATTTGCTTCTCCTGTATTGCCATCGTGACAGTAGGCAGGACGATAAGTGCAGCAACACCAATTTTCCCTGCCAGGGAAACACGGGCAGGGACCCGACATAGACCATGACGTTGCTGTCCTTAATGAAGGAGGTCTCATGCGAAGAACGCGTCTGCTGAAGGTTCTGGTAGCGATTCTCCTGGTCGCAGGACTCCTTGTCCCCTCGACCGTCATTGCATTGACATCGCCAGCCGATGGCAACAACCTGCTCCTTGGCAATCCCAGCAAGGCAGTCCACAGTACCGCTTCTCCCAACAACTACCTGATGACGACAAGCAATTACACCCTTTCCTACAACAAGTCCCGGGGTGAACCGAACTGGGTGAGTTGGTATGTTGGAAGTTCCTCGCTCGGTTCAGTAGACAGGTTGAACAATTTCCGCGCAGACAGTACCCTTCCTGCCGGTTGGTATGAAGTGCAAGCAAACGGCTACTCCGGCAGCGGGTTCGATCGTGGCCACAACTGCCCTTCAGCCGACAGGACTTCTTCTGTTGCCGCCAATTCATCGACTTTCTTGATGACAAACATGATCCCCCAGGCACCAAGAAACAATGAGGGGACCTGGGCCAACTTCGAGAACTACCTCCGTGGGTTGGTAAAAAGCGGGGACGAACTGTACATCGTCATGGGATCCTACGGAACAGGTGGCACCGGATCAAAAACTTGTCAAACAACTATCGATGGGGGACACGTTGCGGTGCCGGCACATATTTGGAAGGTAGCCGTTGTCCTATCTAATGGAACCAAGGATTTAAGCCGTATTACCACGAAGACGCGCGTCATTGCCATCAACACGCCGAACATAAACACCGTCAGTTCGAAGTGGCAGACTTATCTGACAAGTGTCGACGCGATCGAGAAAGCCACAGGAGAGGATCTTCTGTCGAACGTCCCGGCTGCGATCCAGAAGGTCATAGAAGCCAAAGTGGACAGCAACCCGGCCACATCACCTGTGCCAATAGTCGTGGTTCCACCTGTCTCTGGCAAGACAACTTTCCAGCCAGCGACCAAGGATTACACCGTCTATGTCACAGCCACTGGAAAAACGTATCACCGATTGGGATGTCAGTATCTTTCCAAGAGCTGCATTCCAATCTTACGTTCCAAAGCCATTGCCGAAGGATATACCCCCTGCAGCGTGTGCAATCCGTGATGAAGACCGGACTCCTGATTGTTGAGAGCCATATGAGATAGAGATGAGGAAAGGTGAAGTGTTGAAGGTGCTGATGGCCATTTGTGGGCGGTTGGACAATTGCCCAATTTGGACGAAACGCGGTGGGGTTGTATACTGAACCTAACAAACACTAAGATATTGCTGTTCCTACTGAAGGAGGAACTCATGAAAAGAACATATCTGCTGAAGATTCTGGTAGCGATTCTCTTGGTTGTAGGGCTTCTTGCCCCATCGACAGCTACAGCCTCGTCGTCAACGACGGTCAAGCTGTGGATTGGCAATGCATCCATGTCCGTCAATGGAGTGCAACAGCTGATCGATGTCCAAGGGACCAAACCTGTCATCGTTGCAGGCAGGACCCTTGTACCTATTCGCGCCGTCATCGAGGCGTTCGGGGGATCCGCTGCCTGGGAGGCCTCGACACGCAAGGCCACGGTCACGCTGGGAAAGGATTCCCTCGACCTCTGGATTGACAAGCCACAGGCATCGCTGAACGGCACCGCCCTTGCGATCGATTCGGCAAACACTGCGGTCGTGCCCGTCATCACGAACGGACGAACGATGCTTCCGCTCCGGTTCGTCGCAGAATCGCTTGGTATCGACATTGAATACGACGCTACGTCCAAGATGATTACCTTGACGTACGCATCGGTTGTGACTCCACCGGTTGTGACTCCACCGGCTGTGACTCCACCGGTTGTGACTCCACCGGCTATAGCGGGATATTCCTATTCTAACCCTGCTCCACTAAACACTGTACAGACAATCACGGTAGAGGAATACTCTTCCCGGGTCTACACAGTGGAAATGAGCGTCAATCAGATCATCCGGGGTGCCGATGCATGGAACTTGCTTCGGGCAAGAAGTGTGTTCGCCACTCCGGCGCCGGAAGGCTATGAGTACCTCCTGGCGAAGATCTACTTCAAGTTGGTAGACATAAGCGAAGGACAGACCTACACCGTAAATTGGGTTCCTATTCCCCTTATTTCCTCTACCGGCGTCCAGTACGACTACATAACGCAACTGCCCCCTGAACCTAGCATCTCGTTTGTCACCATTTACAAAGGCGCTTCCGTGGAAGGTTGGGCACCATATATGGTGAAGAAGGATGATCCTACGCCTAAGCTAGCATTTGGAAGAAATTACGATGGCACTGGTGGAATCTGGTTTAAGGCCTATTAAATCTGATGGTCCTGCTGTCATATGGGTATGAAGGAGCATAGAAACTAGAGAAGGAGGAACTCATGAGAAGAACGCATTTGGTAAAGGTCCTGGTAGCCATTCTCCTAGTTGTAGGGCTTCTTGTCCCGTCGGCAGCTACAGCCTCGTCATCAACAGCCGTGGCCACGCCTATTCCCTACCGCAAAGGAAATGTGTGGGGCTTCTGCGACCAAAACAAGAAGATGGTCATCCCCGCTGTCTATGAAGGGGTGTCACCTTTCAGAGAGGGTCTTGCGTGGGTCGAACTCAAGGGGAAATATGGCTTTATCAACACTCAAGGGAAGATGGTCATCCCGGCTATCTATGACGGGACATGCCCCTTCCACCAGGGTCTTACATGGGTCGAACTCAAGGGGAAATATGGCTTTATCAACACTCAAGGGAAGATGGTCATCCCGACTATTTATGATAGCACGGAATACTTCAGCAATGACCTTGCGGCGGTCGAACTCAAGGGGAAATACGGCTTCATCAACACCAAAGGCAAAATGGTCATTCCCGCAGTCTATGATCAGGCATATGGCTTCACTGATGACGATGGCGGTCTTGCCCCAGTCGAACTCAAGGGGAAGTGGGGCTATGTCAACAACAAGGGGAAGATGATCCTGCCTGCCATCTATGATGCAACGTGGGGTTTCAGTAGCGGTCTTGCCCCAGTCGAACTCAAGGGGAAGTGGGGCTATGTCAACAACAAGGCGAAGATGATCCTGCCTGCCATCTATGACGACGCTGGAAGTTTCGGCAGCGGCTTGGCACCAGTCGAACGCAAGGAAAAATACGGGTTCATCGACACCAAAGGGAAGATGGTTATCCGCCCTGTCTATGATATTGCGCTATCCTTCAGCAATAGTCTTGCGCCCGTTGAATTCAACGGTCAATGGGGCTGCATCAATAACAAGGGGAAGATGGTTATTCCCGCCATCTACGATTCCGCATCACCCTCCTTCATCGATGGTCTTTCGTTGGTCTGGCTCAACGGCAAGATGGGTTACATCGACACCAAAGGCACACAGTACTGGGAGAAGAATGTCACGCCAAAAAAGCCCGCGCCAGCAGCCAAGAACTGGCAGCAGGTAACCGAGTTCACCGGCGATTCGACAAAGACTACTCAGCCCTTCACGATCGAGTCAGGCGAATGGAGAATTACCTGGACAGCTACCCCGGGAACATCTGGCGACGGTAACTTCGTAATCTACCTCTATAGTGCTGATGGAAACATAGTTAGTGTAGCAGCAAACGTTATCGGCGAAGGTGGGGATACAAGCTACGTGTACGCTAGTGGAACGTATTACCTCTCTATAATCGCTGTTGAAAACTACGATATAGTCATCGAACAGTACAATTAACCAAGAGACATTGTGCGCACTTTGGGGAGACCTTTCGTCCGGTGCGCAAAAACAAGGGGATACGTATTACAGTCAAGGCGAGAATATCTATCAGACGGCGAGTAAATACGTTTCTGGCTTAACCGTTTCTGGTTCTAATTGAGTTGGGAAAGCAAAATGGCGGAACGTGTCCATCAAAAGTGAACAATCATTTTAAGGGAGCAAGAGAAGGCGGCCCTACAAACACACGGCAAGCCATTTGAAATCGTAGCCTTGCCCCCGGAAACGCCATACCACAGGGCGACTGGATTGATATTGCGCTGAAAGATGTCGGAATACAGACGCATTACTTCATAAAGAAGTAATATTTCCCGGATTTGAATCAAACAGTCCGAAGTCTATCTTCCCACTCGTCCAGGTCTTTGCAAAACGCAAGGAGGCTCATGGGATGAATGACGTGGACCGTCGAGGGGTAGTTAAGCCCCCCTAGTGGGGACCTTTTTAAGTAGGAATTGCAAAGGAGAGAACAAACATGAGCGATTCTTCTGACAAAGCGTCTGGTAAGTATTTCAAGAAGGGCTCACAACTGGAACGACAACCAAATCCAGACGTCGCGCCAGAGCCAACTCCCCAGCCTGCCCTGGGTGGCCCTGGTACTTGGAGTCACGAAGTCGATGCAGTCGAAAGCCTGGGCGACTACGGAGCAGTCATTGAAGGTCACTTCACCATGGAGCCTGAGCCATGCGATATGGAAGCCTGGTGCAACAAAGGCAACAGTCTCGGTAGTTCGGGCCGTTATGACGATGCTATTCGGTGTTTTGACAAAGCCCTGGAGCTCGATTCGCTCAATGTGGATGCCTGGTTCAATAAGGGGAACAGTCTAAACGCATTGGGCCGTTACGAAGGTGCCATCCGGTGTTTTGACAAAGCCCTGGAACTTAACCCTCTCAATGTGGATGCCTGGTGCAACAAAGGCAATGGTCTCGACAGTCTGGGCCGTTACGACGATGCCATCCATTGTTGTGACAAAGCCCTGGAGCTTGATCCACACAATGTCAATGCTTGGAGCAACAAAGGGAACAGTCTCGGCAACCTCGGTCGTTACGAAGATGCTATCCACTGTTGTGACAAGGCTCTGGAACTTAACCCGACCTGTGCAGCTGCCTGGAACAACAAAGGTAGCAGTCTCGGCTGCCTCGGTCGCAACGAAGAGGCCATGCGCTGCTTTGACAAAGCCGTGGAGCTCGACCCGCACGATGTCAATGCCTGGAGCAACAAAGGCAGCAGCTGCCTCCAAGTGGGCCAACTCGAAGATGCTATCCACTGTTATGACAAAGCCCTGGAGCTTGACCCGAACCATGTCAAGGTCTGGTATAACAAAGCGTTGGCAGAGGATAAACTCGGCAAGTCGCAGGAGGCAGCGGTCTCCTACCAACAGTTCCTGGCACTCGACCCAGCACAGGCTGCGAAGCAAATCGAACACGCCCGCAAGCGCCTGCAGGAATTAGGGGACGAGTTATCCAAGAAGACCTCACAACGGAATCCAGGAATTGCACCAGAACCGACTCCTGAGGCTGACCCGAGCTGTGTAGATGACCGGTTCGAGAAAGGAAACAGTCTAAACGCATTGGGCCATTACGATGATGCCGTCCGCTGTTTTGACAAAGCCCTGGCACTTGACCCGCGCAAGGTCAATGCCTGGTACAACAAGGGCAACGGTCTCGACAGCCTTGGCCGTTACGAAGAGGCTATCCACTGTTATGACAAAGCCCTGGAGCTTGACCCGCGCGATACCAATATCTGGAGCAACAAAGGCGTCAGTCTCGAAAACCTTTGCCGTTACGAAGAGGCTATCGAGTGTTGTGACAAAGCCCTGGAACTTGATCCACGGAATGCAGATGCCTGGAGCAACAAAGGCGCAAGTCTCGACAGCCTTAGCCGTTACGAAGAGGCTATCCACTGTTATGACAAAGCCCTGGAGCTTGACCCGCGCGATACCAATATCTGGTTCAATAAGGGCACCTGCCTCGCCGAATTCGGTCGTTGCGATGATGCTCTGTCTTGTTTTGACAAAGCCCTGGAGCTTGATCCACGGAATGCAGATGCCTGGAGCAACAAAGGCAGCAGCCTCCGCAGCTTGGGCCATTTCGAAGACGCCATCTGCTGTTTTGACAAAGCCCTGGCACTTGACCCCCGCAAGGTCAATGCCTGGTACAACAAAGGCAACGGTCTCGACAACCTTGGCCGTTACGATGATGCCGTCCGCTGTTTTGACAAAGCCCTGGGGCTTGACCCGCGCTATGCGGCTGCCTGGAACAACAAAGGCCGCAGCCTCCGCAGCTTGGGCCATTTCGAAGAAACCATTCTCTGTTTTGACAAAGCCCTGACACTTGATCCGGGCGATGCAGATGTCTGGAGCAACAAAGGCAGCACTCTCGGCAACCTCGGTCGTTACGAAGATGCTATCCACTGTTGTGACAAGGCTCTGGAACTTGACCCGACCTGTGCAGCTGCCTGGAACAACAAAGCGTTGGCAGAGGATAAACTCAACAAGTCGCAGGAGGCAGCGGTCTCCTACCAACAGTTCCTGGCACTCGCCCCAGCACAGGCTGCGAAGCAAATCGAACACGCCCGCAAGCGCCTGCAGGAATTAGATGGCAAATAACATGTACAAGAATACTATATCATCAAACTGACTATAGCTTCGCCAACATACATACTGAAGGTTGGAGCAAGAAACTGCTCACTTCCCATTTTGGGGATATACTATGATTACCGAAGTATAAATAGTCGGAATTCACGGGAAGGAAGTGAACGTGGCGGAAGGCGATTAAGGGAGCACTAGCTCCCAGAAGTTAGGCTAGAGCAGCAAAGAACGGCGAAAATACAGGTAGTTGCATGACCGCCCATCTTGTATGGGCAACTACAGAAAAGAACAGATCAGGACACCAGAATGTGAGATATTCGGGGTACCCAAACGGTATGTAAGCTCGACGAAGGACTGGCTAACACAGACCCCGCCCGGGCTTGCCACAACCTTTCTGAAGAATGGGTGGAGCTTCTTTCCCGTCAGCAAGACTGAGAAAACGCCGCTCTCCAAGGCACTCCCTATGGGCCGATGGAAGCCGTACCAATCGCGGCAGCCCACCTCGGAGGAACTAGGAGCGTGGTTCACCGAGTATTCCGAATGGCCTGGGGGAGATGGGTTCAACCTCGCGATAGCCACCGGCTTTGGTGGTCTTTATGTTGTCGACATCGATGTCGCAGAGATCCCCCCTGAGTTGGTAGCCCTTCATACGACGACGGTTCGAACCCACAGGGGACATCATCTGTATTTCACTCGTGCCGAGCAACCAGCGCTCACCTCGAAGCGGCTGGAACTGTTCGGGATGGAGGTGGAGTTCAAAGCCCTTGGCCAGTATGTCGTGGCCCCACCATCAAAGCTCATGAAGGCAGATGGAAGTCTCCTGCATGAGTACCGCTTTGATATTCCGCTTGCACTGATCAAGCCTCTCCCTGCAAGCATTCTGGAACAACTTCGCAAGGCTGGAACATCCCTCGACGGTAGTGCGCTCCCCATCAACGCTACTACGCTCCCCCTCAACGGGCATACGCGAACCTGCATCGCCAAATTGATGACCTATGATCGTGCACCCATTGGCGAGCGAGATACCGTTCTCTGGGTCTTGTATTGGCGGATGATCGTGGCCGGGGCCAAAAAGCCGGTTGCGCGGGAGACCGTTCGGTGTTTGAATGAGAAATTCGCTTCTCCCTGTTCGAGGAGAGAACTGGAGAGCTTCGTTTTTGGCGCCCATCATGAATACCACTTGGGATGTGGGGGGACCGTTGCCCGGCTGCCATGGATCAAGACGGAGTGCTGTCCGGGGTGTCCTGAGAACCGCCGTAAGACGGGCCTCGCACTAAAGAAACTCGGGCTCGAGGAGGCAATCAAGGCAAGACCGGTAGATACAAGTCTGATAGCCGTGCTCATCTGGCGGGCGAAGCTGAACGCCAGGGGAGGAGACGTGTCCGTCAGGGCATTGGCAAAAGAATCGGGCCTCGCAGAAAACACGGTACGTGCTGCCGTCGAGCGGGCAAGAGCTAAGGGATTGTGGGAGGAATGACAGTACGATCCAAGGGCCCGTTTGCCGAGACATCAAATATTGACCTCACCTCGATAACGCTGGGTTGCAGTTTCTATGAAGGTTTAAGGAGGCTTCTCAGCGTCCTAGTAGTCCACCATATATATAGATATAGCAGGACCGGAGATATGCGCCATTTCTTACGTAGGTGGTACTCCCGGAGTATCTAGTATTCATGGAAGATACGTGTCCAAACAGAAGGACTAACTCAAGGAGAAGACAAGATTGTTCGAGCCTGGACCAAACAGCCTGGGTTCATGGGATATGCTCCCCCTGGGCTTTGTAAAAAGCAAGGAGGCTGCACATTACTGTGGCAACCTCCTTGCAGACTAGTTCTCCCGCCCGGTGCGAAACGCGGACGGGAGTCAGTGCGGCAAAGGGTACGCTGCACTTCGGCCACGCAAGCCTCCTTGATGATCCTTGCCTGATTCGTCGAGCGAAAAGGCTTGGGACAGTTTGTTATACAGAAAGGCGGAAAAGTGTCAATTTTCTTTATTTATAGCTAAAAAAAAGGATCGTAGCCCCCCGCTAAGAAGCACTACAACCTTTTCTGTTATACAACAAAGGTAAAAAGTGGCGATTTTTTGAGAATAAGGAAAAAGGCGAATTCTTTATTCGCCTTTTCTATTCGCCTTAATTTGTCCTCGCCTCACGCTGTGGAGGTTTAGAACAATTTGTTATACAAGATCACTCAAAAGTGTCAAAAAACGGGTCCGGCGGACCGAGACAGGTAGGCGCAGGCGAACCCAAGAAGAGCAGAGAGAAACCGCTGGCACGTGTTTCACTTGCTGATAATCAACATAAGCATATTCTCATAATGAGCACGTGCTGAAGAAGTAGTGTCCTGGAAAGTCAGAGTTCGGCAAAGAGGCTGAATGATAGAGATTGTGCTACGAGGAACGAGCTGCTGAAATACTACTGGAGGGCACAATGGAATGGGACAAGGGTCTGAGGCTCTTCATTAGCTATTCGCATAAGGATAACCAGGACGATTGTCCGCATGTCCAGAAGTTCGTAGATCACCTTGCCCCGCTGAAAGGCAATGGCCTAATAAGTGACATCTGGTATGATCACAGGATTCTTGCAGGGGAGAATCTCGAGGACAGAGTTGGCGAGAGTCTCGAAAATGCAGATGTTGTTTGCTTGTTGATTTCGTCGAACTCACTTTCTTCAGACAGCTGCAAGGGCGAGAAGAGAGAGGCATTCGCACTATGGAAGAAGAAGAGAATTGCAGTCATCCCAATCATTCTGTCTCCCTGCGGATGGCAAGACGATAAAGACATCCTGGAGAATCACGTGCTAGCTTTGCCTGCAGATGGAAAGCCTGTCTCGAAATTCTGTGACGAAGACACAGCATGGCAAGATGTCTACGACGGGTTGAAGCGGGTACTTGAAAGAGAAGCCTCGATCAGACAGCTAAGAATCCGAAGGGAACATGAGGACTTCCTTCAGAGTGTGGAAATGCTTACAAAGGCACACCCACAGAAGGACACGCTCTCATTGAACGACATCTTCGTACACCCAGATCTGGTCAAATACTCCAACCTGAGAGAGGACAAGGGAACCGTGAGTTCAAGGGATCTGCTGGAGAACATCTCAGATTACTCACGGATCGTCATTGCCGGAGCAGAACAGTCCGGGAAAACGACACTATGCAAGAAGATCTTTGAGGAATTGAGGGGCAGAAACTTCATTCCTGTCTATGTGTCCGACACAACGACTCGTTTTGAAGGCAAAATGGAGAATAGGATACGAGAAGCGTTGGGCAGACAATACGAAGGAGTGGAGGCAGCGGGAGTCTATGACGACTACAAGGATCGGATTGTTCCAATAGTAGATGACTTCTACCTCGCCAAGGACAAGAAAAGACACATCCAAGACCTGTCAGTGTATCCAATCAACGTGCTTGTCGTCGATGATGTCTTTGGCCTCAATATCGCCGACCAGAATCTCACAAACTCATTCAGCTACTTCAAGATTAGAGAGCTTAGGCCGACGCTGAGATGCGACTTGATCAAGAAGTGGGTGAGTGTCAGCGGTGGAGACGTCGGAGATGACTACAAGGACGTCGATGAGAGAACTGCGCTGATAGACGCCACCCTGGGAAAGACTCTCGGCAAAGGGATAATGCCCGCCTACCCCTTCTTCATTCTGTCCGTGATACTCGCCTACGAGACAACCGCAAAACCACTTGACCAGGAGATCACGTCTCAGGGCTACTGCTATCAGGCTTTCATATACTTCTACTTGAGGAAGCAGGGCGTAAGGAATGACGAGATTGACACATATTTAAACTTCCTTACCGAACTTGCCTATAACCTATGCAAGAACAAAACACACGAACTCTCGCCAGACGACTTCGACTCGTTCATGCAATCATACTTGGCAAGATTCAACCTTCCCATCGAGCCGAAGGTGTTGCTTGGCAATCTGTGTCTACTGGTCACACAGGATACCCTCGGCAGCTGGTTGTTTAGGTACCGGTACGTCTACTACTTCTTCGTTGCCAAGTATCTTGCTGAGCACTCGAGAGACCTGGATGCAAAGGAAGAGACGGTAAGAGTGCTGTCTAATCTTCATGTAAACGAGAACGCTTACATTGCCGTGTTCATAGCGCACCATTCCAGGGATGTCACGATTCTCAACACCATTAAGACCAACGCGTCTCATCTATTTGAGAAGTACCCAAGTGCGACACTGTCGAGAGACGAGGTCCGCTTCCTGGACAGCCAAGCAGATTTGGTTGTGGAAGCAGCCTTGCCGCCAAGTAGCTCGATACCAGAAAAGGAAAGGGAAAAGAAGCTGCAAAGGGAGGATGAGGCAGAAGAATCGCGAGAGAGTGTGGAGGAGGGCGAAGACAGTGCCGACAGCAACCCCTTGGAGAGAGAGCTGAGAAAGGCGATCAAGACCGTCGAGGTAATGGGTTCCATTATGAGAAACAGGGCTGGATCGCTGGAGAAGGCCGAACTTGAGGAGATGTTCGAGGTGGCGATGAGTGTCCACTTGAGGATCCTGTCATCGTACTTCGATCTCATAAGGGAAGCAGATGATCAGGAAGCGTTCATTGGCTACATATCGGAGAGACTGATGGAACTCAATGAAGAACTCGGTCAACACCAGGACCAGCCAATGACTGAGGGCGAACTGAGGGAGAAGGCAAAAGTCATATTCTGGAACCTGAACTTCTTCGTCGTATATGGGTGGATCAGCATGATTGTTCGGTCATTGGGTTCCGACAAGTTGATCCCGATTTCAAACAACGTCTGCGATGGCCTAGATACGCCGGCTTCTTTCCTAGTGAAGCATGGGAACCTGATGTCGTTTGCCAAGAACGTCCGAGTAGACGAGATTGCCAAGAAGACCCAGGAACCAGGCTTCTCCAGGGTGGCAACAAGGGTTATTGATGAGACAGTCATCAGCTACTGCTATTTGCACCAGGTTGGCTACAAAGAAATACAGCGAATAGGCAGCGTACTGAACATCAAGACCAGTGTGCTCGCGATCCACTGAACCATTCCACATACTCAGTCTTTCGATCTGAGAGGAAACAGTCGATACCGATTCGCTGTGCTAACGCTGATAATGTAGTGATGAAGTGTGGATGGAGCACTTTTTCGGACGTGAGAGTCCGATGTGTGAAAGGCATACTTTGCACATGGTGTTATTTTCATGAAGTGGCGTCGAAGAAGATTGACGGCAAGCACGCGGTCAAACACTGTAATGGAGCAGTAGTCCATAGCCCTGCGATCCTTCTTGCTTGTCTTTTTCCATTCCTCGAGATGCCCAATGTGCATGATGTCTTTCTCTGTCCGGAGCCGAATATGCTCCAGCCGGGACGCTCCACGGATAACTAACCTGCCATTGATGTTCCTCACTTCGTAAGGCAGCAGTTCTAGCCACCTGGTCCGGAGATCCACGACGATCATGGCATCTGTTGTTGGATAACCCTTCACGGGCTTCTTCTCTCGAAACAGTATGCGATCCGGAATGCCTGCTGCCGCGTAGTACCGGTAATGACTTGGAACGTGGAGACGTTCGACCCCGAACTTGTGGAGCTGGGCATCGGAAAAGAAGGCCACGGCATCGCGTGGGACTAGCAAAACAATCGTTCTGCCCGAAAGCAGGCGAACAATTTCCTTTGCTACTTCCAGCGAAAGGCGTGCATCTGCGTCGGTTGCCTGAGCCAGTTTCCTAGTCCAGAGCCGATTTCTCGCTGATTTTTGTGACAGTTCAGAGCACAAGATCTGTCGCAATATGTAGGTACTATCCTCGAGATCCATTATGGAGCCTCCAAAAAGCAGGGTGGTGGTTAGCCACCCTGCAAGAAAATAGAAACTTTTTGATCCACGCGCCTTGGCGGGATCAATGGACTGCTCAGACAACAAGCAGTCAGCTGAGAGAGTCCTGAGCTTTTTTGATTCCATTCGAATCTTCGATGACTTCTGCCAGGAAATCACGAGGTAGTGCGCGAATAGATTGATCACAAACAGTCGTCTTCGCTGTGCGAGTGAAGATTCCGAATTCGAGGTTGGAAAAGTCGTCTTGTCCAATTATGTCGCCACAACTGGATAGGTGGGTGCTTCACCCACACTGGCAGGTCTATCGCCCTAAACCGCCAGATATCCTGACATTTCCGCTTACTTGCCTTCTCACGTAGTTGATCGTGAGAACGCATTACCGATTTAACTCTACGAGTAGGTGCAGAATCCGAGAGCTTGAAAGCCCACATCCTTCGAATGCGCTGTTTGGGGCACACGTCCATAGACCCCATAAGCTCAGTTTGTGTCTCGTCCGCACTACGAAACTGGCGGACCGGCGCTAATTCTCGGAACTCTTCTAGAGTTGACCAGCTGCATGATCGCTCATGGGTAGGTCGTGTAGTTTGGCGCTACGTTCGGCCTTTCGGCCTACAATCAGTTGGGACCCTTCGGTCCTAACCTACGGCTTGATTCAGTTCCCGTATGGAACCGTATTCAGCCACCAAACCCCTTTCCTGTTGTCCGGTTTCCCAGAAGCCAGGATCTTGCTCGATAGAATCATTTATCGTCGCCCGTCGTGTCGACAAAGGAAATTGGGTCGAATACATTTGTTCGACGAAAAGCGTCTAGTGAATGCAAGCTCCCGTTAGGTCCGGACGACCACCTCACGATGGATCCAGCCCACACCTTAAATTCGGAACACTGGGGTTGCCAGTGTCTCGTCAAAGCACAGCGAAGACGGTCTGGCAACCGCGTGATCTCCTTGTTATACAAAAACTCTAAAAAGTGGCAATTTTCGATCTAGTCGGTCTTCCTCATATTTCTGATCGACTTCATCGCACGATAATTGTTGCAAATGACTTCTCTTTCTTGCGATGGTTTCAACCCGAAAATCAGACGAAAGCCAATGACTTTCCGAGAGAGTTTCAACGACATAAATGTAATAGTTAACGTCGGAAGTGTAATAGTTGGACGAGGGGGGCCCAACTGTGGTAAGGGTTTCCAGATGCTGTAAAAGACTACAAAAGAGTCGAAGATTCCAACTGGGAAATAAGAAAGGACTAAAAGATACCCGCGGAAGAAACGTTCGATTGCAATGCGGGTTCTTGTGTTGGGTTTGCATTTTCTCTCGTTGGGTCTTTTCTTTTTAGTCCTTCGATTGGCCTAGCCCAACAATTTTGCTCTAAAATTGGCAGTTCCCATTACTTCGCATAACCTATTAGTAAGCTAACGCTTGTGGGGGTGGGAAAAATGAACGGTTTAGATCGAATGTTTGCCAACAATCAGAATAGTAACCGAATGAACCAGTTACAGCAGATAGCTAGAAGCACGGCGGAAGTAGCCCTGCTGGCCGTTGGTATTCATGGCAAGAGCGTTTTAGGCAAGGCGGCGGCCAATATGAAGACCCCTGCCGCAGGTTCTATTTTTGATGTTAAGGGAAAAGAAATGGCAAGAAAATTGGCCGCGGAGGCAGCCGCTAAAAGCACCAAAGCAGCAACGACCAAAACCGTGCTAAAAAACAAGGCCGGCGAGCAAGGGAAGAAAAAGTCAGTAGATAAGGGGTACGATACCCTTTATGAAGTCGGTAGAAGAAAGCTACAGGATCCAAAGTTTTTGCAGGGCCTTGGCAAAGGCGGCGAAATCGTTGGAAAAGAGGGCCTTTCTCAAATTCGCGCCGAAGTCAAAAAACAGTTGCCGCCGGAGATCGCCACCCTTGAAGAACTCCGGCAGGGCCTTTCTACCACCAGGAATATTTTGAATTCTTTCCGGAAGCCCCTGCCTAATGACGCTAACGGAATAATAAATGCCGTTTCAAAGGTCACGCTCGGCAAGGCGGAGCTCACGCACGGAGTAGTAGGCTATGCTGACAAAGTTTTGAAAGGCGCCGCCACGGCCGGAAAGAACTCCTTAAAAGTAATAACGGAAGGCGAGGAACAATTAAACCGTATGATCGGCCAAACTACGGTGGAGCTACTAAGGGATACAAAAAAAATGTTGGAAGCCTCAGAAGAGGATGCGGAAGACGACGACCGAAGTGAAGCAGACATTGAGCGAATGCGGAAAGCTTGAGTAAGTAAAAAAGGCAGCCTGCCGAGCAAAGCGACTTGACAAGCAACAACTTTGGCTCGATTTGTGACAACCAAGACCACTTTTAGCTTTACGAAATTGCTCGCCTTTCGCCCGATGGTATGGCGACACAATCGCGTTTTAAGGGGGTTTCTCTACTAGGCAAGAGAGTTAAGATGCCAGGGCATCTGCCCAGGGGAACGTGCTGTGGTGTTTGCAAGGGCTGAATCTACCAAAAAGATGCTCTGGAAGAGACCAAATGCCAGTTACGTGGCTCCCTCTTTAAGCCGTCCATCAAAACAGAGAGGCGCGTTTTGTTCGACTGCTCAAAAAGTGAGCCCGTTTTGAATAGAGATTGATACCTGGCACGTCCAACGACCACACCTGCGGCATGCTTTGGACTGAGGAGACAGCATGCTCTTGCTGGGTCGTTCGGCGTGCCAGGCACTGACATGACCCCCGTGTTGGGTGCTATCTCTAGACTGTGGCACTATATGAATCGGGACTACATAATTATAAATGATGAAAAGTGCCAGTGAGAGCATTGTGGTCTTGTTTGGATTGAACGTGCGTCGTCTCCGACAGCAGCTGGGACTGTCTCAGGAGGGGCTTGGCGTGAAGGCCGGCCTTCATCGGACCTATATCGGAGCTGTTGAGCGCGGGGAGAAATCGGTGACGATCGTCACCGCAGCCAAGATCGCTGACGCACTAGAGGTGCATGTCGCCGATCTTCTTGAGCCCCATGCTTGACCAGCGAGACGCCCTTCTCTTGGGAAAGGCTGCAGCCAGTCTGAAGAGTTGGCGAGGTTCAGAAATCCCCTCAGTGCAAATTGCCAGGCCAGATGACCCTGGACTGCTTGACCTGACCGTCAAGATTATCTCAAAGCTGTCGGCTCTCTTGGCAAACTACATTGAGTATGAGGCAGCTAGAAGACTCAATTCGGAAGTCTGGAGCGAGCCGGGACTCTGGGAGAGGCAGGATCCGGGATTTCCCGATTTGGTCTTTCGTCGTCCAACCGAGCAGACTGATTCAGTTGGCATTGAGGTGAAGACGTGGATGCCTTTGGCAACAGAGATCACGGCCAGATATAAGAACTCGCTGTACGTAGTCAAGGACAAGCCAGTACTAATTGCTTTGGTGGCGTGGCTACCGTCTGAGATACTGTACGGTTCGCCGAAAGTGTTCGACATATGGACGGGTTCTGCGGAGAGTGTGGCTCTTGCGCGAGACGCTCATTACAACGATCCTCCAGACTATCTGGTAATTGAACCGAACGACACGACATTGCGTACATCGAACTTGCAGCAGACCGACACGAACGGCTACAAGATCCAAGAAACAGATGCCGCCAGGAAGAATCAAGCCAGAGACATGGCGAGGGACCTGGGGCTGCTCGATATGCCATACAGCCTCTCACCAGAATATCAAGCCAAACTGCGTCGGCTGCAAAACTCGTTCAAGTATCGATTGGAGACGAACTTCAGCAAGATCGACAGAATAGGACATCCTGGAATTGAGTCTTTCAAGCGAAAAGTCCTGAACTCGGCCCATCGAGGGCGATCCTTGGCTGAGTGGCAAAGCATATTCGTCTCAAGTGGAGCTTCCTCCGTCAGCCTAGAAGAGGGCTAGGTCTGTTGCTGATCTCAGCCTGGCTACTCCAGCGTCGTAGACAGCCTCAGTAACTTCCGCTGCGAAGCTGTTTCGTTGAAGTTCGAGTGCGGCAAGAGATCCGCTGAAGAGCCCACCAAACGGTTCCCAGACGGTATCACCGATGTCGGAGCTCGTGTCAACCAAGAGCCTCATGAGAGCCAGGGGCTTCTGATTGAGGTGCAGTGCCTTCAAGCCGTTCTTGAGCCTCTCGACTCCGTTCAATGGGTTCTGTTGCCATACGTTAGTGATACCTGAAGGGCACCGGAACACTGGCTTCAGAAGCTGCCATTCCCTAGCCGTTAGCGGTGTATGTCCATTCACGCTGAAGTAGGGAGCTCCATCTTTTGCTCCGTGTTCGTTGGCATACTCCACAAGTCTCCCGAATGCCTCGGCAGGTGGAGCGTACCACAGCCATGAATCATCCAAGTACTTCCTCGTAGCGGCGTCCTTCACGCCGCATGCCTTGTTTGCCTCTCTCCAGGGGAGCCTTGTCCGCTTCCATTCACCACGCAGCCAGTCGCGCATTTCCATGTGCTCTCCACCGACGGTGAACGACGGTGTTCGCACGTATTGAACACAGACTTCGGTTACCACTGGGAGGCTATGAAGGGTTCTGGTATTGGAATTGCCAGCGACGTGCTTCAATCCCTTATCCCAGATGTTGCACCGGACATAGGACCAACCATTCTTCTTGAGGACCGGGTGCACAGATGCCCAGCCGATCTCGGTGCCCCAGAACCAGAGCGTAGTTCTGCTTGTAGTGGCTTCTGCCCAAGCCTTCGCATGGGGTTCGTACCACTCTGCCAGTTCTTCCGGTGTGTGTGGATCACCTCGGAAACCGCCTACCCCGTATGGTCCGTCGGAGATAATGACAGTCGGTCTAGGCCAAGTTGAGTAGAACTCTAAAGCATCGCCACAGTAGAGAGTTGCCTTTGTTCCCTTCTTGTCGATCATAGTGCAGTGCTTTTCCATGGGAGTCATGAGAGGATTATAGGTTCAGGAAGCAGGACCACAAGTCGCGCAGCGAAGACGAGCTCTCCTGGTTCACTATCTTGTGGCTCTGATGCTACGGCCGGAAGCCGTCGCAAGTCCCCCGGGGGAAACCACAAGTGTGCCGAGTCACATTTCCTAACTCAGCACGATGCTGACGCATTCACGTTCCGGTGACACCTCGACGGCTCCTTGGAGCCGCCGATCAGCTTCTTGTCGTTCCCTCACTCTTCTAACTAGGTCCGTAAACAGAGCCGTTACTCTCTCTTCTCGTTCGTTGAGATCAGGCTCTAGCTGGTAGCGTACCTTTCTTTGCTTTGGTTGATATCTGTCCACTTGTCGTGAACAGTGACTCCGTGCTCTTCATCAAAGAGCAAGGGGCAGAGTCAAACAGTTCATCCCACTTTTCCTTTCTGAATTGGTCTATGAGTCCTCTTTACTCGGCATCTTGTGTGGTTAGTTTTCGGCATTTTCTCTTCTTTGGGTCTCAGATTCGGACCGCCTCTTTTCCCCTGCGGCGTGTCCTAATACCATTCTAGTCGTTTATACAGACCCCCGTGAAGATAGTGTGACACTATAAGGACTAACAAGAGTAATGCGCCAAATTGAACAGAGCAGCTGGCGAGTTGAGTAAACCCTCTAGTTGCCTAGCATTAGGTGGAAGGGAATTCTGGTTTTCTGAGGGAGTATACCATGCAGAGAGGCGATTTCGCGAAAGACAGCGGTTCTAGCAGCGAGCAAGTGCATGAATTGTGCGCGATCTACACCAGAGTCAGCACGTCTGCACAAGCTGAGGAAGGCGTCTCCCTGGAGGCGCAACGCGACTACCTGAATCAGGCCGTAAAACTGAAAGGATGGGAAGTATCCGACTACTACGAAGACGCCGGGTATACGGGCACGAACACGGACCGACCTCAGCTGCAGCGGATGCGGGCAGATGCAAGGAAGCACAAATTCACCAAGGTCGCCATCTACAAACTCGACCGCCTGACGCGCTCAGTGAAAGACTTCTGTGACATCCTGCATGATGACTTTGAACCAAACGGGGTAAGTGTTTATGCTCCAACCCAAGACCTGAATACTGACACATCCGCCGGCAAGCTGACAGTCAACATCTTGGCGTCATTTGCTGCTTTTGAGAGCGACCTAATCAAGGAGCGCACGCGAATGGGGTATGCGAAGCTGAAAGTCGATAGGAGGCTCCTTGGCCCCGCCCCATACGGGTACTTTCGGAAAAACAAGAAGCTGTTCCCGCACGGCCCTCAGTTGGACCTTGTGAAAGAGATCTACAGTATGTACTTGGAGGGCAAGAGTGAGCGACAGATAGCCAATGCACACCGAGCAGATCTTTCGAGAGATCTTGTGCGGGACATACTATCGAATCCGGTCTACTGCGCAAAGGTCGCATACGGGCGACGGGTGTCTTCGTCCACTGGCACTCGCAGGAGGAAGTACTCACCGGTGAAGGCACTGTCTGAGTGGGACCTGCAGGATCTGGATCAAGACTACGTCAAGCCAGTAGTGTCCTTTGAGAAGTGGCAAGCTGTGCAGGCACGACGCGAGACCTTTCCAACACACCGTCCCAGCCAGACTGCAGCTCTCTTCCAAGGTCTTCTCTACTGCAGTCGGTGTGACCATTTCCTGTCCACGCACGGGTTCCAGAAGGGAAAGACCAAGTATTCGTGCGATAGTGACCACAAGACCAGGATGAAGAAACCGCTGCCGGAAGAGAGCAGCGTAGCCCTCCCGAATGGAACGAAGTGGTTCTGTGGCCAACAACTATGGGAGGACTACTTGGAGGCGCCGATCGTTGATGCTCTCGAAGTGGCACTCAAGGATTTCAAACCCCGTCTGAAACTGGCAAAGAAACTGAAGGGCGCACAGGAGAGTCTGAAGAGGGCACAGAGTGAGTTTGACCTCACTGCTCGACGTGCGTTGTCGAGTGATCAGATTACCGAGGGACAAGTGAAGACGTATATAGCAGAAGCTCAACGCAAGGTTGATGTGCGGAAAGAGGAGTTGCAGGTACTGAAAGATGAGGCTAGCTCTGAGTTGGCCGCCAAAGACGCCCTGAAGCCCGACTTCAGGAGTTTCTATGGGACCATGACGAAGCCCGAGCGAAAGGAGTTCCTTAGCATCTTCGTTCGGAGGATCGACGTGGGTGACACATTCCTGACGGCCCATTGGTGGTTCTCAGATGGCATGACAAGGATCGGCCGAGACGAAGTCATGCCAAAGAAGGGCAGGAAGTTCGAAAACGTAGTCTTGGTGCTTTCCAACGGTCTTGTGGGGGATCCAGATGTGGCGGGTAGTAGTGGAGCTGGAGTAAGCACAATGGGTCAGATGTATCAAGATCATGGGTCAAGCACGATGGTTGACAAACGAGCCCATTCTGATCCAAGTTTAAGTTTTGATGCGGGCTGTGAAGTGGACAAAACTATGGTGGAGATAGGGGGGCTCGAACCCCCGACCTCCTGCATGCCATGCAGGCGCTCTCCCAGCTGAGCTATATCCCCACGTATGAGAAACGAACAGTGAAAGTATAGCGGGAAGGACCATGGTGTCAACCGGAGCCGGCACTATTCGCATTGCAGGCCAGTCGTGCTACTATGAGTCTGTGACTGGTGACGACTGAGAGGTGGATCGTGCGAGCAGTGGTGCAACGAGTGAGTAGTGCGTCAGTCGCTGTGGACGGCAAGCAGGTTGGACACATTGGAGCAGGGTTGCTGGTGCTGCTGGGGGTAGCTCCCGATGACTGCTCCGAAGACACTGTGTTCATGGTGCGCAAGTTGAGTGGTCTGCGTATCTTCGCAGACGCAGACGGTCTGATGAACCGCTCGGTGACAGACATCAACGGCTCCTTTCTCGTCGTCAGTCAGTTTACGCTCTACGGAGACGTGGCACGCGGCAATAGGCCCAGCTTCACGGGTGCGGCTCCGGGAGCATATGCGGATGAGGTCTATCGGGACGTATGCAGTGGACTGCGGAGCCAGGGATTCGACGTTCAGAACGGGGTCTTTGGGGCACACATGGAGGTCAGCTTGGTGGGCGACGGCCCGGTCACCATCATCATCGAGACGGACAGCCGCAAGAAGCGAGCTCAGTAAGCTTGACAGCTCCGCAAGTGAGAAGCCGGGGCGATTGCCCCGGCTTCGATCAATGCCGATATAAATAGAATTGACGAACTAGTGTGATTCGTTGGCGTGAGCAACAGCCGTCTCCATGACGCCGAAGGCTTCTGTCAGCTGCTCGTCGGTGATCTCGAGCGAGACCAGCATGCGGATGCAGTTGCCATAAATGCCCGAACCGGCGACGAGGACGCCGTTGTGCAGGCATTCTTTGATAATCTGGCCGTTCAACTGAGTTGCGGGTTCCCGGGTGGTGCGGTCCTTGACGAACTCGATGGCCTGCATGGCTCCTATGCCCCGGACATCACCAATGATCTGGTACTTCTCCTTCCAGGTATCCCAGTGGCTGCGAATGAGCTTGCCAAGAGCAACAGCACGTTCCAGGAGGTGCTCGTCCTCGACGATATCGATGACTTCGCTGGCCGCGCGGCACGCAACAGGATTACCAACATAGGTGCCACCGAGGCTGCTGCCTGGCAGCTTGTCCATGATGTCTTTCCGGGCGATGACTGCTGAAAGCGGCATGCCGGCTGCCAAGGATTTGGCTGTGCAGATGATGTCCGGAACAACGTTCCAATTCTCAATGGAGAAGAACTTGCCGGTACGGCCGACGCCGGCTTGAATTTCGTCGACGACGAGAAGGATTCCGTACTTCTTTGAGACCTCGCGCAGCATCTCGAGGAAACCATCAGTCGGGACACGGAATCCGCCCTCACCCTGAACGGGTTCGACGACGAAGCATGCGACCGTCGAAGGGTCAACGTAGGTCATCAGCAGCTTTTCCCACTCGTCGATCTTGATGGACGGATGATAAGGGGTGACGTAGGGCATGCGATAAACGTCTGGCGCGAAGGGGCCAAAGCCAGCCTTGTAGGGCTTCGACTTGTGTGTCATGGTCATCGTGAGGAGCGTGCGTCCATGAAAGGCACGGTCGAATACGACGACACCAGTCCGGCCAGTGACGTGGCGGGAGATCTTGACGGCGTTCTCGATGGCCTCGGCGCCGTTGTTGAACAGACCTACCGACTTTTCAAAGTCACCAGGTGCCAGTCTGGCAAGCTTCTCACAAACGGTGACGTATGGTTCGTACGGGATTGCTGTGAAATCCGTATGCAGGAAGTGCTCCACCTGGTCCTTGATAGCGGCGGTTACGCGTGGATGCGAGTGACCGACTGCCATGCAACCCCACCCACCGGTAAGGTCAATAAAGGTATTGCCGTCGACGTCGGTTACCAATGCCCCATGTCCCTCAGCAATCCAGGCAGGCGATAGAGCGTCGCACATTGGTGCTGCGACGACCTTGGCTTCCCTCTTGGCAAGCTCGATGGATTTCGGTCCAGGGATTGCCGTCTTGAGTGATATGAACTTTCCCATGATAACCTCCCTTTCCTTCTCGATGAAAACGGTTTGATGCTTCGTTTTCCCGGGTACTCTCAGGATATGGAGATGGCGACCGTTGTCAACGAAGTCCGTACCGATGTCCGGTCTCGGGGCCGTTTTGGAGCTTCTTGGACCTCTCCTTCCAGCATGCGGGCGTTGTCTGGGCTTTAGAGGGTCATGTTGTCTGTCTCCCGTTTCGGACTATCATTTGGTAGCCTCCGGCGCGCATTGTATGCCGGTCGAGCTGTTTCAAATCATTACTGAGGAGGCTTGGCCATGCTGATACTCGGACACAGAGGGGAGCCTCGACTAGCTCCAGAAAACACCGTGGCTTCGTTCGCGCTTGTACGCGACGATCTGGACCGCGGCGTCGACGGTGCCGAATGCGATGTTCAGATGACGAAGGATGGAGAACTGGTCGTCATCCACGACGAGAAGGTCGACAGGACCACAGACGGCCATGGCTGGGTAAAAGATTTCACCCTGCAGGAGATCCGCAAGCTGGACGCTGGTGTTCGGTTTCCGGGACCGTTGCACCACGAGCCGATTCCCACAATGCAGGAGGTCTTCGAGGTCTTCAACGGGACGCGGGCGACGCTCAACGTCGAGCTCAAGAATTCGGAGATCGCGTACCAGGGGATGGAGGAACGTCTTCTGAAACTGGCAAGCAGGTACTCGTTGAACATTGTCTACTCTTCGTTCAATGTCCAGAGTATGGGAGTCATCCGGAAACTGGATGCCAAGGCGCGGACTGGGCTGCTGTACGCACCGTGGCTGATCAAGGCTCCAGACGTAGTCGCAGCTGCTCGTGAGCAGGGCGCCAACGCGATCCATCCGTACGTTCTCAACACCCTCGACGGGTTTATTCGTGAAGTACATGAGGCTGGTCTGGCGCTTGCACCATGGCCCGTCGACCTGAGCGTGCTCGTACGCCATCTTGCAACCTTGGGCGTCGAGACGATCATCAGCAATGACCCGCACATGGCGGCGGAGGCTGTTGCTTCAGCACAGGGCAAGTAGCAGGGGGCTCTATGGAAAAGTACATACTGGCACTGGATCAGGGCACGTCCAGTTCGCGGGCCATCCTCTTCAACGACCGGGGACAGCCGTTTGCTCTTGAGGCTCAACCGTTCACTCAGATCTACCCGAGACCAGGCTGGGTCGAACAGAACCCCGAGGAGATCTGGAGTTCGCAGCTGACCGTAGCCCGGGCTGTGGTCCAGAAAGCGCAGATTGCTCCTGACCAGATAGTTGCTATCGCTATTACCAACCAGCGTGAAACCACTGTCGTGTGGGATCGAAGAACAGGTCGACCCGTATGCAACGCAATCGTATGGCAATGCAGGCGGACAGCACCTCTATGTCAGAAGCTCAAGGCAGATGGATTCGAGCCACTGGTGCGCGAGCATACAGGGTTGGTCTTGGACGCCTACTTCTCAGGTACGAAGATTGCTTGGATTCTCGACGATGTGGAAGGCGTCAGGGCGCGCGCTGAACGGGGTGAGCTCGCCTTTGGCACGATCGACTCCTGGCTGATCTGGAACCTGACGGGGGGACGGGTCCATGCGACCGATGCCAGCAACGCATCACGGACCATGCTGTTTGACATCCGAAAGCAGGCATGGGACGACGACCTTCTCAAGATGCTGAACATCCCTGCTTCGATGCTTCCGGAAGTGCATAACTCGAGCGCTGTCGTCGGTCTCGCTACCGCCGACCTGTTTGGCCGCGAGATACCGATAGCGGGAGTCGCCGGGGATCAGCAGGCAGCGCTATTTGGGCAGACGTGCTATGAGGTCGGAGACGTCAAGGTGACATACGGCACGGGCAGCTTCATTCTGGTCAACACTGGGGAGCGCATCGTCCGCTCGAACCAGGGCATGTTATCGACCGTTGCCTGGAGACTGGGCGGGAAGGTGACATACGCTCTGGAAGGGAGTGTGTTCATCGCGGGAGCGGCCGTGCAGTGGCTGCGGGATGGACTGGGCATCATCAAGGATTCCGCGGAGACAGAGACCCTGGCCGGTTCGGTCCCTGACAGCGGCGGTGTCGTTGTCGTGCCGGCGTTCACCGGCCTCGGTGCTCCCGAGTGGGACATGTACGCCCGGGGAGCCATCCTGGGGTTGACTCGTGGAACAACCAGAGCGCACATAGCTCGTGCGACACTGGAGGGTATAGCCTTCTCGGTCAAGGACATCGTCGATGCCATGGAGCGCGAGGCCGGGTCATCTATCGCCGGACTGCGGGCTGATGGTGGTGCAAGCTGCAACCGTTTCCTCATGCAGTTCCAGAGCGACATCCTCGGCAGTCCGGTTATGGTTCCCAGCAGCGTTGAATCGACTGCTCGTGGAGCTGCCTTTCTTGCCGGACTAGCCACGGGCATGTGGAAGGATCAACAGGAACTGCGAAACCTGTACGAGGTCGGTCAGTCCTATGCGCCGGTTCTGGCACCGGAGGACAGGGGCCGTTTGTACGCGCGCTGGCGCAAAGGTGTTGCCAGAGCAGGAGCCTGGGCAGATGATTGAGTTGCAGGTCGAAGGACGGATGCTGGATGTCGTAATCATCGGAGCTGGAGTCGTCGGTTGCGCGACCGCACGTGAGCTGTCCAGATATCACTTGAACGTAACAGTATGTGAGCGAGCCGCCGAGGCAGGCCAGGGCGGAGCAACTAAGGCAAACACAGGCATCATCCATGCAGGGTATGATCCGATGCCGGGGACGCTGATGGCCAGGTTGAACGTGCGTGGAAACGCCATGTACGATCAGTTGACCGCAGACCTTGGGGTGCATATGGAGCGCCACGGAACGCTCGTCGTGGCATTCTCTCCGTTTGAGCGTGCGCATCTTGAAGAGCTGCTTGCACGAGGTCGGGCGAACGGCGTACCAGGACTGCGCATCCTCGACCACAGTGAGCTCATGGAGCTGGAGCCGAACCTGAGCCCCGAAGCGGACAGCGCTCTCTTTGCCGCGACCGGGGGAGCTATCGAGCCCTATGAGCTCGCACTTGCTCTTGCAGAGAATGCGGCCCTGAATGGCGTCGAATTTCTGTTTGAGCACCCTGTTCGTTCGGTGAAGCCTATTTCCGGCGGCTGGCGCATGGAGGCAGGTGAACGTGTCCTGGAGACCCGATTCGTGGTCAATGCAGCTGGTTTGTTCGCGGACGATATCAGTCGAATGGCAGGCGCAGGAGACTTTCATATTCGTCCTCGACTGGGTCAGTATCTGTTGCTTGAGGGCCGCGCGGACTATGATGTACAGCGTCCCGTGTTCCAGGTTCCGACACCCAAGGGCAAAGGGATCGTTGTCAGTCGGACCCCTGATGGCAACATCATCGCCGGCCCAACAGCGGATGACGCCCAGGACAAGGAAGACCTGGCGACAACTGCAGACGGACTTGCCCGTGTGCTGGCTGGAGCTCGAAAGAGCATTCCCCGTCTCGACACGAAACAGCTGGTCGCTGAGTTTACGGGCGCACGTGCGGTCATTGTGGAACGGAATGATTTCCTTGTCGAGCAGGGAGCCGCGGGGTTTTTCAACGCGGCAGGTATCAAGTCCCCTGGCCTGACCGCCGCCCCGGCCATCGCTGAAAGACTTGTCTCGCTTCTGAAGAGTGCTGGGCTCGGTATGACCAGTAATCCTTCGTTTGCCCCGACCAACGCGCGCATTCCGCTGTTTCGGAGATGTTCGTCAGAGCAGCAGAAACGTATGATCACTGAGGACCCCAGATATGGTCGTATCGTATGTCGTTGCGAGACAGTGACTGAAGGAGACATCGTGCGAGCCATCCACCGTCCGACGGGCGCACGCACAGTAGATGGGTTGAAGTTCCGTACCCGGGCGGGGATGGGGAGATGTCAGGGAGGATTCTGCGGACCACGAGTCCTAGAGATCCTAAGTCGGGAGCTTGGGTTGGATCCATTGTCCGTGACCAAGTGCGGCGCTGGGTCTGAGGTCCTGGCAGGTCGGCTGCGGCCGGAGGGAGAGGACGATGCTTGATCTGATTGTTCGCAATGCGAGGCTGTGTGCGAATGGGTTGCCTGTCGACATCGGTGTCCGAGATGGTCTGTTTGTCGATATTCAACCCGGCTTGCCTGCAGATGCTTATGAGACCATCGATGCGGCTGGATGTTTCGTGATACCACCATTTGTCGAGTCGCACGTCCACCTTGATACGACGCTCACGGCGGGCGAGCCGAGATGGAACGAAAGCGGAACGCTGTTCGAGGGGATCGAGTGCTGGTCAGAACGAAAGGCACTGCTGACAGAGGAGGACGTCGCGCGTCGTGCAACGAAGGCTATCGAGTGGCAGGTTTCGCATGGCATCCTGCACATCCGGTCGCATGTGGACATCTGTGATCCTAAGTTGATCGCTCTCCGGGCGCTGATCGAGGTCAGGCGTGTCATGGCGCCATTCGTCGACATCCAACTGGTGGCCTTCCCGCAGGATGGCGTTCTGGGGTTCGAGGGAGGAACAGCGCTGCTCGAAGAGGCTCTTCGCCTGGGTGCGGATGTTGTCGGAGGCATCCCTCACTACGAATTGACACGTGAGGATGGTGTCGAGTCTCTGAAGATCATATTCGCGTTGGCTGAGAAGTATGGAAAGCTGATCGACGTACACTGCGACGAGATCGACGATGAGCAATCTCGCTTTGTCGAGGTCATGTCGGCTCTGGCTTTGCGCACGGGGATGCGCGACCAAGTCACCGCAAGCCACACGACGGCCATGCACAGTTACAACGGGGCGTATGCATCGAAACTCCTGAGATTCTGCACACGGAGCGGCATCAACTTCGTCGCGAATCCCCTGGTGAACATTCACTTGCAGGGACGTTTCGACACCTATCCCAAGCGACGCGGCCTGACGCGGGTCAAGGAGATGGCGGCCATGGGTATCAATGTCAGCCTTGGCCATGACGACATCCTCGACCCCTGGTATCCGATGGGGACTGGGAGCATGCTGGATGTGGCGCATATGGCAGTGCATGTCGCCCAGATGACCGGAAGGGAAGAAATGCGTTCGGTTTTCCACATGGTAACGGATGCTGGAGCTCGTACCCTCCACATTCAGGATTCCTACGGCATCGAAGTGGGCAAGCCGGCTGACCTGGTCGTTCTCGACGCCATTGACGAGCTGGATGCGTTGCGACGGCAATCCGTCGCCCGAGTTGTTCTGAGCAAGGGAAAGGTCGTTGGGCAAACGACGCCGGCTGAAACCACCGTTTTCCTGCAGAGCGCATCTCATCTGATCGACTACCTGCGATAACGAGAAGAACCATCACGTGAAAACCGAATACGATCTGATTGTCATCGGGGGCGGCCCTGCCGGGCTGGCCGCAGCGACCGCTGCGTATGATCAGGGACTGCGCGACATCCTCATTGTCGAGCGGGACCGATTTCTTGGCGGTATTCTAAACCAGTGCATTCATACTGGGTTTGGGCTGCAGGAGTTCAGGGAGGAGCTGACGGGGCCGGAGTACGCCCAGCGATTTGTCGACAAGACCCTTGAAGATGGCATCCCGTTTTTCCTTGACACAATGGTCCTTGCCGTGCGGCCGGACCGCACTATTGTGGCAATCTCACCAGAACTCGGCAGGCTCGAGCTGCATGCCAAGGCAATCGTCCTGTCGATGGGCTGCCGCGAGCGCACGCGAGCAGCTATCATGGTCCCTGGCACCAGGCCCGCGGGCGTCATGACGGCCGGCACAGCCCAACGCTACATGAACGTCGAGGGCTACCTTCCCGGTCGCAACATCGTGATCCTCGGATCCGGCGATATTGGCCTCATCATGGCACGGCGGTTCACTCTGGAAGGCGCGCGCGTCAATGCTGTTCTCGAGATCATGCCCTACTCGACGGGTCTCACACGCAACATCGTGCAGTGCCTTGACGACTATGGCATTCCTTTACTGTTGAATCACACCGTGACGAGCGTGCACGGCGGAAAGCGCGTAACGGGTGTGTCCGTTGCTCAGGTGGACGACCACAGACGTCCGGTCCCCGGGACGGAGCGCGAGATAGCGTGTGACACCCTCATCACTTCTGTCGGGCTTGTTCCCGAGAATGAGCTCAGCAAGATAGCGGGCGTTCAGTTGGACCCGATCACGGGAGGCGCCGTCGTCAACCAGAGGCTACAGACATCGGTGCCTGGGATCTTTGCATGCGGCAACGTCCTGCAGGTGCATGACCTGGTTGACAATGTGTCTGAGGAATCGCAGCGTGCTGGAAGAAGTGCCGCGCTGTATGTTCAAGACAAGCTCCCACAGACACTGCGCAACATACGGGTGGTGCCGTCGCCCGGGATTCACTATGTCGTGCCTCAGTGTGTTGATGTGACAGAACAGACAGAGACCATCAAGTTGTTCATGCGCCCAAGTGATGTGTTCAAGGGTGCCTTTGTCGAACTCCGGACCGATAGTCGAGAAGAGCCGCTGGCCAGGTTCCGGCGCAGCCGGCTGACGCCGGGCGAGATGGTCGTGCTGACTGTTCAGGGAACCGTGTTTGCGGCTGTCGAAGCAGACATTTCGGTAGGGGTGAAGGTCTCATGAACACTGAAGTGTGTGAGATTACATGTATTGTTTGCCCGACGGGGTGCAAGGTGCGCGTTGTCAGAGAAGGCAGTAAGGTCATTGAGGTCTCGGGCAATACGTGCAAGCGCGGCGAGACCTACGCTTCTCAGGAAGCGGTTGCGCCCCAGCGCACGCTGACAACCAGCGTCAAGGTGACGGAGGGAGACTTCGCATTGGTATCCGTCAAGAGTGCGACCCTGGTCCCCAAGGCCCGCCTATTCGACCTTATGAAAGCGGTCCAAAAGCTGTGGGTGGCGGCGCCGATTCGTATCGGGGATATCGTCGTCCATGACGTGCTCGGGCTAGGAATCGACTTGGTCGCTACGCGGACTGTGCGCAAGACAGGAGAATAGACTGGTTTCGCGGTTATACGACCCGACAATCGGCTCAATCATGAGGTCGGCTGTCGGCATCCCGACGCAGAAGGATCCCTAGAGACCCAGCGATTGCTCGAATTGTGAGACGGTTATGATCTCCACTCCCATAGCAGCCATGTCTCTGAGGTTAGACAGCTGGATCTCGCCCGTTTGGGACGCTGTGGCATCCGAGAGTACAACCGTTGCATAGTCCAGCGAGAGCGCGTCGGTTGCTGTCGCACGTATGCAGTTGGGGGTCTGCACGCCGGTAAGGATCAGTCTATGGATGCCAAGGCGGCGTAGCAGCGCGTCGAGGTCGGTTGCGAAAAACGCCGACCATCGGGTCTTGGCGACCGTGAAGTCCCAGGGTGTTGGCGCAAGCTGAGGCAGTTCCTCTGCTCCCGGAGTTCCGGCGACTAGAAACCCTCCGGTCTCCGCGAAGAGTGCTCGCCGGCTCTGGTCGACGTCTATACCCGTGACCCGATGTCGGCGCACCACATGGATGATCGGCTCGCCCGCGGACCGAGCAGCTTTCAGTGCCCGCTGCAGAGCCGGTACGATGGCAGGCCCACCTGCGACAAACAGCGGCGATGTCGGGGACAGGAAGTCTTGCTGCATATCGATGACAAGTACAGCCATATCAGTGATGTTCACCGGTTTCTCCTTCGCTCGTCACAACGGAGCTCTAGTACTGGTGTCTTAGCTATCCACTCCGCGCGGGCATCATGTGCGCCAGCAGTCTCCCAACAGGCAACATGTCACTGTTACCAAAGAACAGACCGGCGCCAACACTAATTCGTTGGCGGAAGATTGTCGTCTCGATAACGGTCCATGAAGCGGTCGCGCATGCCATATGCATATTTGCGGAACCGTTGCGCTTGGACATGAAACTGATTGCCCTTGATGAGGACTGACGCTGCAAGGGCGACAACGATGACATAGTCGGGATACCAGGGTTTGTGCAGGACAATCCAGACGACGGCGGGGACAGCTCCGACTGCAGAGATGAACGGAGAGAAGTGAACCTTCGCCTTTATACTGGGGACAAGCTTCCAGACGACGCCGGCGATAGCTGCAAAGGGGAGTGCCCACACGATCGCCATGGGGTACCCTTGCAGCAGAATCCCCAGGGTTGTCGCGATACCGCCTCCACCTCTGAACTGGAAGAAGACTGGCCAGTTGTGCCCGACGATGACGGCCATGAACGAGGCAATCGGGACCCACGAGGGGAGTACCATAGAATGCAGAACGAGGCTGAGCACATAGCCCTTCATGGCATCGAGGAGTCCAACAGTGAGACCGTAAGCCCAACCGTACTGGCGGACGCTCCCCGAAAGGCCAGGGTTGTCCTTCAGTCGAATATCCTCGTGCTTGACTAGAAAACTGAAGACAAGGCCCCAGCAGACAGAACCCCACAGGTACGATGCCACAATCAGCGCTGCGTACTTGAGCCAGATGTTCATCAGGATCCTCCCGACTGTTATTCGACGTCTGAATACATTGCCAGTGATCCACTCTCACTCGCAGCCTCAGTTTATATCAATGCTCCGGCTTGTAAAGCAGACTCTTGCCAGTATACTTCTCTGCAGGATGCGTTGTGCTCGTTCAGCGATGATCAGCGGTTTCTGGAATGTATTCGCTGTAGCGCTTTCAGTGGAGGCATTCGCGGTGTCCATAGCGAAGGCGCATCGGATAGATAGGCGACCAGCTCGATGCGTTGCGACCAGTGTCGGTCTTGACGTAGCTCAGACGCTCATCCTTGAGGGGTTGGCTATTGCGGAGGGAATGGAGGCTAACATATGCCGCACACGTTGTTTAATGATGAGGTCAAGTATCACATCAAATTGAAGCAGGGCGACATCGGCAAGTACGTTCTGCTGCCCGGAGATCCCGGTCGCTGCGAAGTCATCGCCAGGTGGTTTGACAACCCAGTGAAGGTTGCGCAGAACAGGGAGTACGTCACGTACACGGGAACGCTCCTGGGCGAGAAAGTCTCGGTGACATCGACCGGAATTGGAGGACCGTCGACCGCGATTGCGGTCGAAGAACTCGCGATGATCGGCGCGGAGACATTTATACGTGTCGGAACGTCGGGCGCAATGCAACCCGGTATCGCTGTCGGAGATCTGGCGATCGTTACGGCTGCGATCCGCGACGAAGGGACAACCAGACAGTATATGCCCATCGAATTCCCAGCAGTCGCGAACATCGACGTGACTCTGGCGCTCAGAGCTGCGGCCAAGAACCTGCGTCTTACCTCATACTTGGGTGTGTCTCAATCGAAAGACTCGTTCTACGGTGAGGTTGAGCCTGACCGCCAGCCACTTGCAGAGCAGTTGAATGCTCGTCGCAGGGCCTGGATCGCCGGTGGCGCCGTGTGCTCGGAGATGGAAGCTGCCACGGTATTTGTGGTATCGAGCATTCTTCACAAGCGCGCCGGCGGCGTCATGCTCATCATCGACAGCCAGTTTACAGAGCACGAAAACGAGCCCCATCACGAGATTTTGGACAGATTGATATCGACAGGGATCGAGGCCATCAAACTGCTCATCGAACGGGATCGTGGCATAAGTCGCTGACCGACGCTCCTGCGTAGAAAGCGAAGGTGGCCGCATTGGCCCGGAGTCCATTCCGACGCCGGGATACTTGCCTCGTATCTCCCAAGTTGCTATTATGCATACAACAGGTCATTGTTTGTAGAGAGGACCCCCATGTATCTTCTGGTTATCATCACAAGACAGGAAGAGAAGACCTACGATTTCCTGAAACTGCTGCCGACAGTCGGCGTGCGAGGAGCGACAGTGATCGAAGGTCGAGGAATGGGCAAGATCCTGCGTGACCGTGAGATTATCTTTACTTCGCTCGAACAAGTGCTCAGTGCCAGCATCGATCTCACGGACAACGTCGTCATCCTGTCTCTCGTCCAAGGAGGAGAAGTTCTGGCGAGTGCTCGAAGACTTGCTCGACAAGTCTTCGGAGACTTTGCTCGCCCGAATACGGGTGTTCTGTTCGTACTGCCGGTCGCCGACGCCGAAGGCCTTGCGACAGGGCCAGACATGACGCTCCCAGGCAGGGATCAATAGGGTTTGAGCGTCTCATGTCAGCGATCCGGACGTCTTGGTACCTTGCAACATTGTTTACAAGGATTTGATGGTGAGCTCTGTGACGAAAGGACAACGGTAACGTGAATCTCGCATACTATGGCTTCGTCCTGGCTGCTCTTTCCCTGCAGTTGCTCATGGGCGCGAACGATGGAGGCACGCTGCTCGGCTCGATCGTGGCGACCAACATCATACATCCAGTGTGGGCAGTTGTACTTTTGTTCGTCTCTATCGTAGTCGCGCCGCTTGTCATTGGAACGGCTGTTGTCACGACGCTCGGCAATCGTATCGCGCCCCTGTCTTCGATCCGGATGGAGATGCTTTACGGAACAGTCGCCGCAACAGTGTTGTGGGTGTGGCTCGCACAACGGTTGCGGTCTCCGGTCAGCATCTCGTACACATTCGTCGGCGCGCTCCTGGGTTCTGCGCTGGCGGCTGGCTTGAGTGGCAGCATTCACCGGCAATACATCGTCGAGATCCTCGGGGGGATGATCCTGGCTATCGTGGCCGGTTTTGTGCTCGGTTTTGTGCTCATCAAGGTCGTCAACATGGCCGGCTCCCGGGCAACGCCGCGGGCGAATCACTGGTTCAAGTTGCTCCAGGTATTCTCCTCCGTCGGGCTTGTGCTGGGATATGGGGCCAATGATGCCGCTAAGACCCTGAGTCTCCTGTATATGGCCTCCGTAGTTCTCGGCCGGGCGTCGAGACAGGCGACTATCGCAAATACGATGCTGCTTGGAATTGTGTTCATCGCGGGCACGCTCTTCCTGGGTGGCGGGGTTGCTCAGACCAGCGGGTTTCGACTCATGAAATCGAGCCCGAAGACAGTTTTTCTCGCCCAGGGAGTGACTGCATCGCTTACACTTCTCTTCGCTCGGCTTGGTATCCCGGTCAGCAGTACCGAGTCATTGAACATGGCGCTGGTCGGAACCGGTGCCGGCGAGCGTCCCGGATGCGTGCGATGGAACGTCGTGACGCACCTCGTGCTTGCCTGGGTGATAACCGTTCCCGCTTCCATCGGTCTGTCATGGGCTATTACCGCCGGTATTCTGCAGTTGTTCGGTTGAGTCGAAAGGAGTTCTTGTGATGCGCATATGGGATCAGATGTTCAAGAAAGGCAACGAGTTCCGGACACTCCTGGTGGAGCAGGCAACACTGGCGTATGAAGGCATGAAAGTCCTCTATGAGTTCCTGGGGATCGCGGCCAATGTCCAGGACTCCGGAGAGAAAAGACACAACATGCGTCTCAAGCTGAAGAAAATTGAAGAGTCGGGCGACAAGGCTCGTCGGGAGCTTATCAATACTATCAACAGCAGCCTGGTCACGCCACTCGAACGTCAGGATCTCTTCAGCTTGAGCAATGTCCTGGACAACATCCTGGATTATGCTCTCAATACGGCGGATGAGATGATTATTTATGAGGTATATCCGGACTTCTACCTGACGAAGATGGTCGAGAAGCTGATGCGTGGCGTCAGTTATGTCGAAGGAGCGGTAGAGGACCTCTTTCGCAACAAGCAGATATCAACCAACAGTATTGTGAAGGCAAAGTCCATGGAGAACGAGATTGAAGAAACGTATCACGAGGCGCTGGCATCACTGTTCTCCGGAGAGGATTTCAAGCATATGTTCAAGATGCGTGAGGTACTGCGGCATATCAGCAATGCAGCTGACAGGATAGCTGACGCTGCGGACATCATGGGCAACATCATCATTAAAGACATGTAGCGGCCCTGGCGTCGGCGTACGATCAAATACCCCCGGAGGTCGACCTCCGGGGGTATTACAATTCGTGGACATGGCGAGGGGCGGTCAACCGCCTCCCAGGAATGGGATGATGAAGACAGTATCTTCCTCGTGCAGTTCGGTGTCGTAGGACGCGCGGTGTCCGTTGACAAGCACGAAGCCTGCACGGTCACGGTCAATGCCTAGCGCTGCAAGCAGGCCGGCGATATCTGTTCCGGTCGGCACTTGCACGTCGTGCAGGTCTCCGACCTGGTCGGCGACAATGGCGTGCAGTTTGAGCTTTATGAGCATCCAGTCCCCTCAGCAGTCGTAATACAGCTCGAATTCCTTGGGATGAGGCAGGCGACGGAGTGCCTCTGCTTCGTTCTTCTCCTTGTAGGAGCAGAACGTTTCAACAAATGCAGGAGGGAAAACGCCGTCTCGTGTCAGGAAGTCGCTGCCACGTCTCAGGGCCGCGAACGCTTCGGAAAGCGAAGTCGGAAGCACCGGAATCTTGCGGATCGTTTTCTCGGGCAGTTTCTCTATATCTCCGCTGTATGGGCCGAGATGGAGTGCTGTCGGGTCTGTTTCTTTCTCGATGCCGTCGATACCAGCGAGCAACATCGCGCTGATAGCAAGGTAAGCATTGGTTGTGGCATCCGGGGGGCGGAATTCGATGCGCTTCTCCACCGCCGTATCCGCATAAATGGGAATACGAATCGCTGCGGTGCGGTTGCCAAGCGAGAAGAACGCCCGGATAGGAGCCTCGAATCCAGGGATGAGCCTCTTGTAGCTTATCGTAGATGGATTTGTGATGCCGAGAAGGGCCGACGCGTTGCTGAGAATGCCGCCGATGTAATGAACGGCGAGGGGCGAGAGGTCGTAGGGTTCTCCACCCTTCTGGTAGAACGTGGGTTGTCCTTTTCTGGTCAGATATTGGTGAAAGTGCATTCCCGTTCCGGCCTGGCCGGCAATTGGCTTAGGCATGAAGGTTGCCGTCATTCCCATCTGGCGGGCAAGGTTCTTGGCGAAGTACTTGATCTTTTGTGAGGCGTCGCCCATCGCGCGCGGCATGCAGGGCATGACCTCAAGCTCGATCTGGCCGGTCTCCCCGGCCTCATGATGGTGATATCGGACGGTAACCCCGGCATTTTCCAGCATCTGGACGAGTGTGCTTCGGTAGTCGAAGAGGCGGTCGAGTGGCTGCTCTGCATGGTATCCTCGCCCGTGGCGGATGGCGTAGCCTTGGAGTTGTGAGTTGTCGAGTGATACTGTGCTGCCCGTTTCTGCGCTCTCGATCGAGAAGAAACACGTGGTTTCCGAAGACTTGAAATCGACATTTTGGAAGACGTAGAACTCGAACTCAGGCGCAAACCAGGCGGTGTCGGCATAATCTTTGGCCTTCAGCAGCGCTTCAGCCTGTTCTGCGATGAATCGTGGGTCGAGAGTAAAACGTCGATGGGTGTGGGGCTCAAGGATATCACAGAACACTGCAACAGTAGGAACTTTGGCAAATGGGTCGAGGAACGCTGTCGACAGATCCAGACGCAGGAGCATGTCGCTGCGTTCAACCGATCCAAATCCGGGAATGCTGGAACCGTCGAAAGCCACGCCCTGGGTCAGAAATCCCTCGTCGACGCGAGACAGAGGAACCGTCACGTGATGCAGGCTACCGAACAGGTCCGTAAATTTCAGGTCGACCTGGGCGATGTCGTGTTCTCTCGCGTAGTTCATAAACTCCTGAAGCGTTTTCACGTTGTTCCCCCCAGAAAAGCTGCCCGCTGGACTTGATCCGCGGCGCCGTACTAGCACGCCATGAGGCGCGCTGCTATTGTATTTTGCCTGGCCACTAGAGCCTGGACGTCGATGTTTGTGAACTGGCCGTTTTCGACGAGAACATCGCCGTTGACCATGTTGAGGCTGACTTGCTTGGCGTCGCACATGACCGGTGCCGTGAAGGGGTCGTGCAAGCCGCCCGCGAACTCGAGAGTGTCGAGATCCCACATGATCAGATCGGCCGCTTTCCCGACCTCGATGCTGCCGATGTCCGAGTCCATGCGCAAGACGCGAGCGCCGCCCATGCTGGCCATAGCAAGAGCTTCGCGCGACGTCAATGCGTCCGCGCCGTATTTCACCCGCTGGAGCAACATCGCCAAGCGTACCTCACCGATGAACGAATTGGTGTCGTTGCTGGCACTGCCATCGACGCCGATGCCGATGCGCATGTTTGTATGCTTCATGGCGGTCACAGGAGCAATGCCGGAGCCGAGGCGCATGTTGCTCGCCGGGCAATGGGCCATACCGCACTTATGCTCGGACAGCTTACGGATGTCGGCGTCGGACACCCATACGATGTGAGCAAACCAGGAGCGGGGAGTGAGCCAGTCGACCTCTTCCATATAGTCGACTGGTCGGAAGCCAAACATCTGGAGACAGAATTCCTCTTCATCCTGTGTTTCGGCAAGATGTGTGTGGATGAGCACATCCTCTCTCTCCGCCAGGGCTGCCGTCTGCTTCATCAGGTCCGCGGTGACGGAGAACGGGGAGCACGGGGCCAGAGCTATGCGGGTCATCGCATGCCGACCGCTGTCGTGGTACTGGTGGATGACACGTTCGGACTCCACCAGGATCTCCTCGTCCGTCTGCACCACGCTGTCTGGAGGGAGTCCCCCATCTTTCTTGCTCAGCGACATACTGCCACGCGTTGGATAGAACCGCACGCCGACATCGCGAGCTGCACGTATCTCAGCGTCGAGGATCGCGTTGTTACCGTACGGATATAGATAGAGATGGTCAGTTGTCGTCGTGACACCCGTCTTCAGCATCTCACAGATGCCAACCTGAGCACTTGTATACACGGCCTCCTCGTCGATGTACTTCCAGTGTTCATAGAGAAACGTCAGCCAGTCGAACAGCTTGGCATGTTCGACCTGAGGAACGTTTCGAAACAACGTCTGGTAGAGGTGATGGTGGGTGTTGACAAAACCCGGCATCATCAGCATGCGCGTACCGGAGATGATACGATCTGCAGGGGTATCGAGGACTGGCGTCCCTGTGCCAACGGCCGTGATGATGTTGTTGTCAACAACAACGTACGCATCCTCAAGTTCCTGTCGAAGAGCGTCGCCCGTCATAAGGAAGGCGATGTCCTTGATAAGCGTTCTCATGCGCAGCCTCCGCCGATTCCTTCCTATTGTACTGTCATTGAGGCCGTAATCAACGTGCAACTCGCTTGCTTTCATCGCCACAGCACCTTACTATAATCGGGACGGATCACATTGTCGTAACAAGGACAGGAGGTCGTATGAAGCACATCGTCGTAAGGCCCGAGAGGTGTACGGGGTGCCGTTTGTGTCAGCTTACGTGCTCGGCTCAGAACTTCAGGATCAATACGCACAAAGCTGCTCGCATCGGTGTTGTGCCCCGCTTTCCAGAGGGCTACTTTGAGGTTCATCTCTGCAACCAGTGTAGTGTTTGTCAGTCTGTGTGTCCAGTTGAAGCGATTTCTGTTGATGCAAGCGGAGCTTACGTGATCGACGGACCCACATGCATCGATTGCGGAGCATGCGTGGACAGTTGCCCGCAGCAAGCGATCTTCAGGTCGCCCGCAAGTCCGCATCCCTACATGTGTAATCTCTGCGGAGCCTGCGTGGCAAACTGTGCAGCGCAAGCTCTGAGTTGGGAGGCAGGCCAATGATAGATGGATATGGTGGCTCTATTCTCCGTGTCGACCTTACCACCAGGTCGGTGAAGCGAGAACCCGTGACGTCCGAACTGGCTCACGATTGGCTCGGCGGTCGTGCATGGATCGCCAAATACATGTACGATGAGCTTCCTGCGGGCGTGGATCCGCTCAGTGCTGCAAACAAGGTGTTTGTGGCGACGGGGCCTCTCTCGGGCACCCTCTGGCCCTCGAGTGCCAAGATCGTATGGGGCACGAAGTCCCCGCTGACGGGAGGCTACATCGACAGCAACATGGGCGGCATGATCATGGCGGAACTCAAGTATGCCGGCTGGGACATGATCATCCTTGAGGGTGCTTCCGAAACGCCGGTGTACCTCTATGTCGAAGATGACAACGTCGAGATACGTGACGCTTTCGGCTACTGGGGCAAGGGCTCGGTCGACACTGAGTACGCCCTGAAGCACGATCTCGGGGAGGACTTCCAGATTGCCACCATCGGCCCTGCTGGCGAGAATCTGGTGAGGTTCGCATGCATTACGCATGACGTGGGACGTCAGGCGGGGCGAGGGGGAATCGCGGCGGTCCTGGGCTCGAAGAAGCTGAAGGCAATCGCCGTGCGCGGAACGAAGCCAATCCCGATCGCCGACATCGAGGGTCTGCAGAAGCACACGACTTCGGTCATCGACTACATCAAGAATGCGGCATTCTTCCCGACCTTCTCCAAGTATGGCACGACGGATATCACGGACTGGTGTGACAGCGTCGGAGTCATCCCGGTCAACAACTTCCAGCATGCGCAGTACTCCAAGAAGGACCGTATCAACGGCAAGTATATGCGAGAGCAGATCTACGTGCGCGACAAGGGCTGCTACGCATGTCCTTTGGGCTGTTCCACGTATACGTATTCGAAGAAGTACAATGTCTACGTCGAGGGCCCCGAATACGAAACGATCGGCCTGATGGGCTCTAATCTCGGCATGGACAGTATCGAGGAAATTGCCGTGCTGAACGCCGATGTCGACAATCTTGGCATGGACTCTATCTCTTCTGGATCGGCCGTGGCTTTCGCGATGGAACTGTATCAACGGGGAATCTTGACAAGGGACGACTTCGGCGGCCTGGAGATGACGTGGGGAAACGTGGACGCTGTACGCGCATTTCTCAGGCTCATCGCTGCCCAGCAGGGTATTGGGGCGACATTCGCAGAAGGAGCTCTTGCTGCTGCGCGCATCATTGGCAGGGATTCTGAGAAGTATGTCGTTCAGGTGAAGGGGCTGGACTATTCCGCCTATGATACGCATGCTGCGCCCGCCATGATGCTGGCGTTCATGACGTCGGACATCGGAGCCCAGCACACGCGAGCCTGGGCCATCGTCCAGGACATCAACATGGGCAGGGACTCGATCCAGGGCAAGGGCAAACTCGTGTGCGACCTCCAGCACCTCCGGCCATTGATGGAGGTCTTTGGCGTCTGCCGTTTCCCGTGGCTCGAGGTGAAGGTCGATTGGGAGAACTATGTCACCGCGTTGAACTTGGTCACCGGACAGCACTACACGACAGAGGGACTGTTCGCCTTTAGTGAGAAGGTGTGGAACCTGACGCGAGCGTTCTGGACCCGTGAAGTCGATGGGTTTGGACGTGCCTACGACCAGCCGCCGGCTCGCATGTTCGAGCCCATGCCGGATGGCCCGACCGCCGGTGCCAGGGTGACGCAAGCCATGGTGGACCAGCTCCTTGACGGCTACTACCAGGCATACCAGTGGGACCAGAATGGACTGCCAACAGCCCAGAGGCTGCGTGAGGTTGGTCTGGACTATGTTGCGGACGACTTGGTGAAGCGGGGTCGGATTTTGGGCTGAGACGCTATGTGACGTTAAAACCAGGAACACCCAGGCGTTTTCCTGGGCGTTCCTGGTTTACAAATGAGATGAGTCCACTCAACTCAGTTGCGGGCCACTGCACCGAAGAAGATCTGCCAGGCGAGGGCGGACTTGGCAACCAATGAGAGCAGCACATACACCCGTTCGCCAAAGATGTAGTCACGCCACTTCCCGACCTTTCGGTACTGCAGGACCATATTGATGGCGAAGCAGTTGAAGAAGACGAAGATGGTTCCAAGGATGTAATAGACGAAGGATGGGATCGCCCCCGTCGCGCTGGCGGCGGCACTGAAGAAATACATGCAGATGACGACCCAGGGAACGAGGCCGATGAAGGAGCCGAAGATAAACGATGTCCAGTCTGTTCGAGCTGTCGTCTGGTTGTGCAGTTCCATCATGAGCCCGAACAGGTTCATCGCTGCATTCAGGAAGAACATCATGATAGCGCTGGAAAGGTCGTACATACCGGACAGCTCGGCGATGATGACGATCATGACGGACGAGCTCAATGCATATTCGTACCATCGGATGAAGTTGATGCCACGCTGCAGGTTTGCCTTGTACCATTCAAACACGCCGGGCAGTATGGTAACGAGATGGGCGATTGCTGACAGCAGCAAGAACACTGCAATTACTGGGCCGAGACGGAAGCTGCCAAGGGTTGTGGGCGTCGGAACAGGCGTTCCTCCCGGTCCGCCTGCCTTGAGGTAGTTTGTTGTAATGGGGACGGTCAGACCCTTGCCCCAGCCAAGGATGACGATGGCAGCTGCCTGACCAAGGTGCAGCAGAGCCATGAGGAGATTGTAGACGCGCAATCGGTTGAGGTCATATGATGAATGCTGTGATTTGCTTCTGTTCCCTACCATTGCTTACCTCCAAATGTTAGGAATACTAATAATGCTATTATAGTGAGTCGCGGAGTTTTTGTCAATGGGGATTCGCAGAAGAAGTGTCGCTGGGATGGTGCCGAAGGAGGGAATTGAACCCACACGGGTGTTACCCCGGCAGATTTTGAGTCTGCTGCGTCTGCCAGTTCCGCCACTTCGGCACGCGCCTATTATACGTGCGGGTCGAGAGCTGTCAAACTGACGCTCGGAAGGCAGCAGGCCGGGTCTGTCTGCTATGCAGAGTGACCCAGATTCGTATAATGACAACATGGATGATATGCCGAAGCTCGCACAGACTATCGATCAGGTTGTGGCTGGGCGAACCGAGCTGTATGAGACCATTGTGCGTTACTACGAGGGGTTTGTTTTCTCGATAGCGGTTCGTGTAACGTTCGACCGTGATCTGGCCTATGACGTGACACAGGATACCTTCCTAAAGCTGTATGGAAGTCTCTCCAAGTTCCGGGGACAGTCTCGCCTGTCGTCGTACCTTTATCGCATTGCTACCAATGCCGGCATCGACGCCATGCGCAAACGTTCCCAGCACCCCATGAGTTCTGGCGACGCTCAAGCTGACCTGCTGACAGTCGAGGCGCCGCAGACTGCCAGCGATGGTCCAAATGCAGAAGAGGTCAGGTCTGCTCTTCGAGCTGCTCTGCAGAAGGTCTCTCCTGCATTCAGAGTGGCCTTTGCGCTCGTCGATCTGGACGGATTGAGCTACGAAGAAGCCGCTGCCAGACTCGGAGTACCCGTGGGAACCGTCAAGAGTAAAGTCTTCCGTGCCCGTGGTGAATTGCGCAAACTCCTTTCGGGAACCCTGGGGCATTGAGCGCGTCTTATGAATGGTGACAAGCGATGACACGTGACATGAGAATAGCCAACAAGATGAATGGCGACAACGAGCAACCTCTTGAGCTGTCGGCGGAGTTGCGCAGTGAGGTATCGGCACTGTTTGCACCGATGGGCCGATCACTGGCGGAATCCGTCACTGTTGCTATCAGTAGACGTCGCTCGCGCCGCCGCCTGCTTCAGAGTCTGTGGCTTGGATTCTCACCTGTCATGGCCGTCGCCATCGTAGCTGTGTTGTATGCTGGTGGTGCCGTCTTGCCACGAACACTGCCGCTTGCTACATCAAGCGGAGCACTACTCGCTCCGAATCCAGAGTTTCGCGTCGCGGACGCTGCCCCAAAGGGGCTTGTCGGTTCTGAGAACGCTCCGGCTCTCGGCATTGCGCACTCCGTGTCATCCTTTCGCGTTGTGCTTGAGGGCGATGTCGCACGCAGGCAGCTCTTGGTAATGTGGCTGAGAGTCACGCATGCTGACATTGCTATGGAACTCGACAGCGCCGTCCCAGGGCGCGAGGTCGCCCTGACGCTGGAGCCTGATGAGGTCCAAGGATTCGTCGCTCTGATGGCGCTTCATGGGTTCATGGGGCAGGAGTCCTCAGGTCTTCGTACAATTGTGCGGTTTTCACTGGAGTCCTGGACATCCAGCCTGAGCACGTCATCGTTGTTCATCTGTCTCATTCCATGAGCACTTGGCGCTCACGCGCCCATTCCTGATTGGGAGGCATGTATGACTGAATCTCTGCGAGTACGCCGCTTTCTTGCGCTGACCCTCGCCGTCGCTCTCATGGCCATGGCCGTGACTGGATGTGCGAAGCATAGCGCTGTCTCTCCACAACTCAGTGTGGCGACACCCGGTGGAGTCGTGGGCAATGAGTCCTTCACGGCTGCTTCCGGCACTAAGTCCTCGACCCCAGCCCCAACCACCACGACCGATCAGCAGGTGGCAACAGATCGTAAGATTATTTTCAACGCCAGCCTCAGCCTTGACGTCATCGACGCAGAAAAGACTTTGAGCGACAGTGAGATCCTCGTTGCCAAGTATGGCGGTTTCGTGGCACAGTCGTCACTCCAGAAGTCGGACACCCAGGTGGTTGCGACTGTCGTACTGCGCGTGCCTGCTGCACAAGTCACTCAGCTCATGAACGGTCTTGTGGGACTCGGCACCGTTACGAGCCGTAGCAGTGGTTCGGATGATGTTACCTCGCAGTACATTGATATCCAGGCGCGACTCAAGGTTCTGCGGGCAGAAGAAGAACAGCTGGTAGGGTTCCTGAAGAAAGCCACGAACATCAAGGACATGCTGGCAGTCCAGGAACAGCTGGGTTCAGTACGCACGGAGATCGAACAGTACGAGGGACAACAGCGCTACATGGACAATGCCACGTCGCTCGCTACGGTCACCGCTCAGCTGGTGCAGACGACCGAGGCCTTTGTTGCGCCCCGAGGCTTCGGATCAGCGTTTGTCCAATCCCTTGCCCAGTTTGGACACGGACTGGCTGCCTTCTGGACATGGTTTGGCGGTTCTGTGGTCTTCATTGCCTTCTATGGGCTTCTCATCTGGGCACTTGTATGGATTGCCCTCAGGCTGAAGAAGCGTCACTCGCACAAGAGTCCGCCACCGCAGAACTGACGGAAACGACAAACCATCGTATCGCTAGCCGAGGCTTCAGGGCCTCGGCTTTCCGCATGCTCCCCGGTCATCGAGTAGTAGGACGAGCAGACCAAGGAGTTCAGACCGTCAGGCTGAGAGAGTTCCCAGGAGAGAGTCCCCATGCCGGACCAGAAGTATGCACCTTGCGTGCAGACTCAAGCGACCTATAGTTAAGGCATGACTAAGAGAAATCTATTCGGAACGGACGGCATCCGAGGTGTCGTGAACACCCAAATCACGTCCAAGCTTGCCTTATCATTGGGAGCGGCTGCATCGATCTACTTCGACGGACATCTTGCCGAGGAGACAAAACGCATCATAGCTATTGCATGGGATCCACGTGTTTCGTCAGAGATGCTTGCCGCGGCACTTGGTGCCGGCTTTATGGAGACGGGAGTGTTCGTAGACTACCTGGGAGTATTGCCGACGCCAGGACTCGCGCTCATTCTGGCTCGTGAGCCACGGTACATGGCGGGTGCCATGATCTCTGCATCACACAACCCTCCGGAGTACAACGGAATCAAGTTCTTTGGCCCTGGCGGTCACAAGCTGGCAGACGCAGACGAGGAGGCAATAGAAGGAAATCTTGGCCTCGTCGAACTCGGCAATCCTTCAAGAGTGTATGGTGACGAAGTGGGTGGAGCTCACAGGGTCGAGAATGCGCGCGAGGAATATGTGGCCTTCGTGAGACAGAATAACCCAGGACTCTCACTTGAGGGGATCAGGATCGTGGTCGACGGCGCTCACGGGGCAACAGGCTATACGACACCGCTGCTGCTGCGACAGCTGGGTGCTCAGGTAATCGAGATGAACACAGACCAGGATGGCAAGCTCATCAATAAGAACTGTGGATCCACACACCCTGGCACCATGGCGGCACGGGTGGTGGCCGAGAAGGCGGATTTGGGCGTTGCCCACGATGGCGACGGCGATCGCGTCATTATGGTCGACCGCACTGGGCGTCGTGTCTCCGGAGATGTCATGTTGTACATTCTGGCTCTGGGGTTGGCCGGAGAGGGCCGCCTTACCGGAAACACGGTCGTCGGAACAGTCCTGACCAACCTTGGTCTGGAGAAAGCACTGGAACCCCATGGGATCAGGCTCGAACGGACAAGCGTTGGAGACCGCTACATTCTGGACCGCCTGAACGAAGGCGGTTTCGTGCTTGGCGGCGAGGAATCGGGACACATCATCAACACGTACCAGAACGTGACAGGCGATGGCCTGGCGACCACCTTGGCAGTGTTGGGATATCTTGCCAAGACGGGGCGCGATCTGTCAGAAATTGTCGACGAGGTCGAGCTCTATCCTCAGATTGCCGAGAATGTCAGGGTAAAAGACAGGTCTATTGCTTCACGCCTGGAGTTTGTGGCTGCAGTCGAAGCGACGCGGATAGAATTAGGCAGTGCTGCCAGACTGGTCGTACGGCCTTCGGGGACAGAACCCCTGGTGCGTATTTTTCTGGAAGGCAAGGACACTGAGCGTCTGATGGTGCTGGCAGACCAACTGAAGCGTGTTTTGTTGTCAGCTGGCCAGGAAGGAGAGGAATGACATGTGTGGAATCATAGGATACGTTGGGCCGCGCAAGGTAGTCCCTGTCATCATCGAGGGTCTGCGCAAGCTCGAGTATCGAGGGTACGACTCGGCGGGGATGGCCATTCTCGAGAAGGGGGAGTTGGTCGTTGTCAAGAAACGTGGCAAACTCAAGGCTCTCGAAGAGGCCGTCAAGGGAAATGAGTATACTGCCACCACCGGAATGGGACACACGCGATGGGCGACCCACGGCAAGGTCGAGGACAGGAATGCGCATCCTCAACAGGACTGCAAGGGCACGATCGCCGTTATTCACAACGGCATCATCGAGAACTACCAGGTTCTCCGAGATGGTCTGATCCAGAAGGGCCACATCTTTGTGTCCGAGACCGACACCGAAGTGATCTCTCATCTCATGGAAGAGCAGATCGACGCGGGCGCAGACCTGCTCGATGCAGCGCGGAAGACCGCGTTGCAGCTTGATGGAGCCTTTGCGTTCCTCGTCCTGGCCAAAGCGTTCCCTGATCGTATTGTGGCAGTTCGCAGGTTGTCCCCCCTTGTGCTCGGCGTTGGCGATGGGGAGATGATCCTCGGTTCGGATACACCGGCACTCCTGGAGTACACGCACCGAATCATCCCACTGCACGATGGGGATGTCGTCGAAATCAACGACAAGGGATATGCCTTCACCTCGCTTGATGACGGGCACGCTCTCGATCGGAAGCCGATGACCGTTCAGTGGAATGCCTCTGCTGCCGAAAAGCAGGGTTACAAGCATTTCATGCTAAAGGAAATCAATGAACAGCCTGTCGTCATCAGGGATACGCTGTATGGCCGCATCGATATCGACAGTGGACATGTCGAGCTGCAGGAATTCAACGACCAGCCGGTCCCCGACCGCATCTCGATTGTAGCGGCAGGGACGTCGTACCATGCATCACGTGTAGGCAAGTACCTTCTGGAGGAATTGGCCCGCATCCCGACCGAGGTGAGCTTCAGTAGTGAGTATCGCTACCAGAGGCCTATTGTTCGTCCAGGGATGATGGGGATTGCTGTCACGCAGTCAGGAGAAACGATTGACACGCTCGCTGCGCTTCGACTTCAACGGAGTCTTGGTGCCAAGGTTGTGGCCATCACGAATCGTCCGGAGAGCACCGTTTCGCGTGAGTCAGATGTGACGTTCGTTACTCAGGCGGGTCTCGAGATTGGCGTTGCAGCCACGAAGTCGTTCATGGCCCAGCTCATCGCGTTCTATCTCATAGCGCTCAATTTCGGACAGCGCAATGGTACGCTCGACGCAGAGACGTCAGCACACTATGCGTCCCAGTTGTCCAGTCTCAGCCAGAAGTGTGAGCAGGTCCTCGAATATGTTGGCGTCATGGAGACGATCGCGCACAAGTTCTACAAAGTTCACGACATGATCTATGTTGGGCGCGGTATCAACTACCCTATTGCCTTGGAGGGCGCGCTCAAAATGAAAGAGATCAGCTATATCCATGCTGAGGGATACGCTGCAGGAGAACTTAAGCACGGCCCCATTGCGTTGCTGGACCAGGATGTGCCCGTGGTGGGCATCCTTCCCCAGGGGGCGCTGTATGAGAAGATCTACTCGAATCTACAGGAGTCCATCGCGCGCGATTCACCCCTCGTGGTACTGGCCGACAAGAAGGACAAGAGAGCACGAGACATCGCCGCAGACTTCATCCCGATGCCGTCGGTCGAGGAGTTGTTCTCGCCGGTCATCTACTCATTACCGCTCCAGCTTCTGGCGTACTATACAGCAGATGGAAAGGGCCTTGATGTAGACCAGCCGCGGAATCTGGCAAAAAGCGTGACAGTGGAATAGCAGAACTCCGAGACCTGTTTTGTGAGGTACTGAGCCGAAGGTCGGCCTTGTACAGGGTCGGCCTTTTTGCTATACTTGCCAGCGTGCGCGCCCGTGGCCCAACTGGATAAGGCGATGGCCTCCGGAGCCGTAGATTACAGGTTCAAATCCTGTCGGGCGCACCAAGCTTTCTTTCGAGGAACCGACCGCACCCTTAAGCTGTAGGCATGCGGGGAGAACTGAGGCTCCAAATCGCTGACCGTCAAAACCCGTTCCGTCGGGGAATACGAACCTCTGTAGCCGCTTGCGTATCGCTATATCTATTTAATAAAGCCAGTTGAATAATGGAATTGTCCTTCAAACAAGTTAAACACATAGAAAGGTTTTCGGGAAACCAGTTTAATGATAGCTGTCTGTCCGGGTTCCACCGAAATCTTTCCATCAGCAATCACTCCATTATCCACCTGTAACATGCTATTCTCACTTGTAATAGGGATAATCTTACCGTCAACAAAGATACTGGTTATTGAAGCAGAACTGTTGCTGTCTCGATTAACCATCTTTGCGGTAAATGTGTAAGTATTGAGGGTCTGATCATAGGACATATGGTATGAGGCATTATTTGTCAAGAAATGGGATGGACTGTCACCACTGGTGCCACCACTGGTTCCTTCCCCTAAGGCAACTCGTGGAATATATAAGAAGGGAAGAAACAATAACACCAGACAAATAATTACTAAAGAAATAGCGTTTAAGCTTCTTTTGTTGACGAGTTTCAAGCGAGCGATAATATCTCCCGTAAAGAGAAACACTGACGCAGTTAAGAAGAAATATTTGGTTAGAGCTAATGGACCAGCTGGGGATATAAAAGCCATAATGGGACTGATGAATCCGGGGCAAGCATACAATTCTACGCTTTTATATAGAGAGAAATAACTAGGGCTGCCAGAAAACGTAACAAAGTAAAATAAGCAGCCAAGGAGGACAAGTAAACAGTCGAAAACCAAATGGTACCTGCGATTTAACAACAGATACAAGGCTAATAAGAGGATGGGCAACCCCAAAATCAAACCATAAGGGAAGAGGAGCACCACCAGTGGAACAACGCTTATCATAAGTACTATTGCCAACAGTCTGCGTAGCCCTATCTCTACTCCAGTTGCTCCAATTCCTTGTTCTTCTTCCCGCTCTCTCTTAATTCTCTTTGCCTCTTTATCTCTTGAAACAAAATCGTGTAGCGTTTTTATGATCCCGAATAAAAAGATCAAAACACAAAGCAATGCAATGACAAAGGCAATTTGATTGGTTATTTTATTATCAATAACCTGGCGATTCCCTAACGTAAGGAAATCCAAGAAGAAAACAATTATTGCGACAATTACTAAATGCCAACTCCTAATCTTCATAAGACGTCCCCTCTTCATTATCCATTTTGTATATTGGTCCCGAAAGGGCTTGTAGCTTCAATTTGCCTATTTACCAGAAAGCTTTGAGAGGTCTGCTCTTATCAATTCGACATCATACGTTTCTCGTGTATCAGGACGTCTAACCTCTAATAAAACCTTACTATCGACAGAGCCTCTGATTCTTATTAGCTGCTCTCACTGCTGCTTCATATCAGAGCACTTTGTACCATCTATTGCCACAATTTCGTACCCTTGCTTCAAACCCGCTTTTTCAGCTGGAGAATTGGCAAGGATACTCGTTATTATTACTCTGTCTGGTTTAATATTAGTACCAACCCCGATACCTCCGCAATATTTGAACTGCCCCTCAATCGTTGGACAGAAATCTAGACATTTCAAGGTGGGTTTCCGCCCCGCCCTTCCCTGATTTACTCTAATGGAGCTCCTCCGTTGTGTCAAGCGCTTCTCGATATACCCTTGCCGGCGTTTTTGTTACCCAGACTCTAGTGCGGTCTTGCCTCGTTGTAAAAGGTGAAGTATTCCATAAGCGATCTCTTCAACGCTGGTACGCAGTCTGCGTCAAAATGAGCTAATGACGCACTCCAGAGAATCTATGTGTAGGGACATATGCCTGCACATAGCCTTTTTAGTGATATATTGCGGGCACAGCCTATTCGCATTTTGTGGGAGTGGTCGTTATGGGTAAAAGAAAACTGTTCTGCGAAATATCACCGAGAACATATGAAATATCTGTTTTCAAGAACACATTGTTGAGGCACTTGAAAGACATCTTTTCGTTTCAAGAATTCGCGAACAGCAAAATGGATACCCTATTGCCCGTCTTGATTTATAGGAACAAGTCTTTAATGCGCAGAGTGCTTGGGAATGTAGATCCTGTGTTACAGGAAAACAAAGTGCTAAATCTGGGTTTGTCTGCCCCAAAGGTTACGAATGTCCTCATTCGTCCGGGACAGACTTTTTCCTTTTGGAAGCTAGCCGGAAGGTGTAATGAGAAAGAAGGCTATAAGAAGGGGCTTGTTATTAGCTCCGGCAAAGTGTCTGAAGGAATCGGCGGGGGGATGTGTCAATTCACAAACCTTATTCACTTCATAGTGCTGCATTCACCCATGGACATTATCGAACACCACCATCATGATGGAATGGATTTGTTTCCCGATTTTGGCAGGCAGATTCCTTTTGGAACAGGAACATCAATCATGTATAATTATTTGGATTATCGCTTCAAAAATAGTACAGAAACTACATTTCAGCTCATTACATATGTTACAGACAAGTACTTATGCGGAGAACTACGTGCGAACAAGCCTTTGGATGTCCGATATCATATCAGGACGGAAAATGAGTATTTCTCAAGGAAAGGCGACATTGTGTATAGAAATGGTCTCGTTTTCAGAGAACAAATAGATGAGAAAACAGGCAATCTTCTCGTGAAGGAACTGATCAAGAAGAATCATGCAATGGTAATGTACGATATCGATGATGAAAAAATTGTCCACGATGCAAAATAAGTATTTTACGGTGGCTGCATACCAATTGAGCAATAAGGGCAACCTCGATGTCGTCTTTTCAACCTCTCGCGGCAGCTTCATGCCGCTCACCTGCTTTCACGGAGTTCTGTTGCTGACAGGAAATCTCTAGCTTTTTGGAATTGCCGACTTGGTATTGATATAGTTGTAGGTTGGACCTTATGGACTGAGAAGCCCCGGGGCACTTGCCCGGGGTCGTTTGTGTGTATAATGAGGGCCGTTACTGTCTGGCATCCAAGGAGTGGTTGTGAAGAAGCTTGTCATAGCAGAAAAGCCGAGTGTGGCGGAACAACTTGCTGCGGTCATTGATCACTGCAAGAAAAGCCGTGACTATTACGAAGGCGAACACTACATAGTCTCGTGGGCGGTAGGCCACCTTGTTGGACTGGCAGAGCCCGAAGACTATGACAAGAAGTACAAACAATGGTTGCTGTCCTACCTTCCGATCATCCCCGAGGCGTTCCGGTTCTCCGTCCTGGAGGGAGCCGAAGAGCGTTTTGGCGTGCTCAAGAAGCTTATCGCTTCCAAGGACGTGGACGAAGTCATCAACGCGTGCGATGCGGGTCGCGAGGGTGAATTGATTTTTCGCAATATCTATGTGCAGGCGGGAGGGAAGAAGCCTTCGTCACGCTTGTGGCTATCATCCTACACTAACGAGAGTATTCGTGATGGATTCAAGCATATCCGTCCCGAATCCGGATACGATGACTTGGGCAAGGCGGCGCTGGCGCGTTCCGAGGCAGATTGGCTGGTTGGCATCAACGCCACCCGGGGACTGACGAGGCGCAACGGGTCCCTTGTTACTGTGGGGCGCGTGCAGACACCAGTTCTGGCGCTCATCGCGAAGCGTGAGAAGGAAGTCCAGGCATTCGTGCCCATGCCCTATTTCGAGGTCGATGCCCAGTTCAAAGTCATGCCGCATGGTGAACCAACTTACGCAGGACTATGGCATCGGGGATCCGAGAGCAGACTCGTCGACCAGGCAGCCGCTGAAGCCATTGCCACGAAGTGCTCGGGACACAAGGGGACAGTTGCTTCGGTTGTTCAAAAGGAAAACCGTATGCAGGTCCCCTATCTGTATGATCTTGGACTCCTCCAACGAGAGGCGAATGGCCTGAACGGTTTGAGCGCGAGCCGCACGCTGAGGGCGGCACAGTCTCTCTATGAAGAGAAGCGCGCCATCACGTACCCGAGGACAGACAGCAAATATCTGCCCAAGGCGCTTCGCAAGGAAGTTGTCACAGTGCTTGGTGACCTGGGGGTGGGGGAATATGCCCCATACGTGCAGCACGTGCAGCACGAGGGTTGGAAGATGCGGTCCTTCGTCTTCAACGACGAGAAAGTCAGCGATCACTACGCCATCATTCCGACTGGCACGCGGCTGGACCGAAGCAGTCTCTCTCATGATGAGAGCGTGGTCTACGACCTGGTTGTGCGCCGGTTCCTCGAACAGTTCTACCCTGACGCCGTTCTGATGCTCACCCATGTCGAGACCGTCGTAGAGGGTGAGACATTTGGCAGTGACGGCAGAGTCGTAACAACATCAGGGTGGCTAGAGGTCGCCCCGCGCGAGGCCGACAGCAAGGACTTGCCAGACCTCAAGGAGAAGCTGAGCGTTCAGGCGTTCCGAGTTGAGAGTGAACGCAAACTGACCAAGGCTCCACCGCGGTTCACGGATGCATCGATTATCGCTGCCATGGAGACGGCAGGGAAGCTGGTCGATGACGAGGAACTGGCTGATGCAATGAAGGAACGTGGCCTGGGGACTCCTGCCACGCGTGCGGAGATCATTGAAAAACTCATTCGGACCGGCGTTGTTGAGCGGAAAGCTCGGAGTCTGGTAGCTACCAGGCGTGGTATCGACCTGATCGATCTCCTTGAGGCGATCCAGTTGTCAGATCTTGTGGCTCCGGACCTTACCGGTGACTGGGAAATGAGTCTGCGCAAGATAGAGAAGGGGTCATTGGACGACATGAAGTTCCTGAATCGTATTGAGAGCTTCACGCGGCAGATGATCGAGAAGATCAGGGGATACGAAGCCCCCACGCAGATCGGCATCGAGTCGGCGGAACCACTAGGTACATGCCCCATCTGCGGCGGCAACGTGCTTGAGCGCCCTGCATCGTACGTCTGTGAGCATCATGGCCGCAAGAAGACGGACTGTAAGTTCAGCATCCCGAAGCTGATTCTCAGACGCCCCATCAGCCGTGAAGAGGCCTTGCAGCTTATGACCGAGAAGAAGACGGAGATGCTCGAAGGATTCGTGAGCAAGCGTGGGTTCAAGTTCAGCGCGCGGCTCCTGCTCAAGCCCGACAACAAGCTGGAATGGGAGTTTGCTGAGAGATCGGGAGGCAGTTCTGCCACGACGGAACCTGTCGTGAATCAGGAGCCATTGGGCCGTTGCCCCGTGTGTCAGGGTCCGGTGATAGAGACTACGGAGCACTACCGGTGTGCTACAGCAGACTGCCGTTTTCAGATGAAGAAAGTTTACGCCGGCAAGACTATTGACCGTGATGCGACCCGTAACCTGCTCGAGAAGGGGAAGACCGAGTTGATCGAGGATTTCGTGTCAAAGTACAACAGGCCTTTCTCGGCCTATCTGAAACTGGGCGACAAGGGAAGAGTAGAGTTCGAGTTTCTGAACAAGGGATCACGGGCGGGGAGGCGGGCAGCCGGTCATACAACGAAGGCAAGGACCTCAGCAACGAAGGCAGTGGCTTCGACAACGAAGAAAGGGACCTCCACAAAGAAGGCAACCCCGAAGACATCCAAAGACAAAGGTGGTGCATCATGATTCCATTCAGTGCGATTTTCAGTGCCGATTTCTTCTTCAGTCTTGGTTACGTGATATTGTCGATAGTGGGGCTTGTGTTGGCAGCTTCCTACAGGCGCTCTCAGGAAGGGAAGATGAGTCTGTTCCTCCTGCTGACGACCGCGCTGATAGCTGCATACTATACCATGCAGTGGCTGCTGAGCAGCTTCATTTCCTTCTATGTCAGTAACTATGCTGCATCCCATCCCGATTTTCAGGTTCCCACGTGGGTGAATATGGCTCTCGTCATCCTGTTCACTGCCCTGAACTACGCGTTTATCGTGACGCTAGTGCTGACCGCCTGGTTTGCACGTAGGAAGGCTCGTTCAGAGAGTGTTGTCCTTGCTCAGGGTCCTGAGGAGACAAGTCCACAAGAGCTGACGTCCGAATCCGCTGTGGATGTCGAGCAGTCCGGGGCGACTGGCGACACCGTGGTTCCAGCCGAACCGGCCGTTCCTGGGCCCGAGGCATAGCTCGTGAACCGCGACGAACTTTATCGGGTCGTCGTCGAGAGAGCGCCGTCGCGGAACCTGGTTAACCACATGCTTGCTGTCGAGGCCATTATGCGTGGCCTTGCAGCGCACTTTCACGAGGATGTCGAGAAGTGGGGCCTGGCCGGCCTCGTTCATGACATCGATTATGCTGAGACCAAAGACAAGCCAAACCTTCACGGTATTGTCGGATCAGAGCAGTTGCATCTGATGGGAGTACCCGAGGACATCTGCTACGCGGTGCGCGTTCATAACTCGCTGCACGGTCTGCCGCGCAAGAGCATGATGGACAAGGCATTGTACGCCGCGGATCCCTTGTCTGGCCTCATTGTTGCGTGCGCTCTCATTCGGCCCGAGAAGAAGCTTGCGCCCATTGATACGGACTTTGTCATGGTTCGCTTCAAGGAGAAACGTTTTGCCGCTGGGGCAAACCGTGATCAGATACTTGCCTGTCAGGAGATGGGACTTGATCTGTACAAGTTCGTTGCCATCGGCCTGAGTTCCATGAAGGAGATCGCCGCAGAAATCGGCCTCTAGAACAGTCTCACAGGTCCGATTAACGACAGACGCCCGCCTCTACGGCGGGCTTTTCGTTATGCCCAATAGGGATATACTTCATCGGTAAGTAGTCTCGCGCGTTCCGTGCAACGGACACTTGCCGAAATATCATCCCAATGCGGAGGCATATCGATGTCGTTGAACGCAGAAGAGTTGTTCTCAGAACGGGCGCTGGGTTTCAGACCATCCGAGATTCGGGAGCTCCTCAAACTCGTCGACAGTCCCGAAATCATCTCATTGGCTGGAGGCATGCCAGACGATCGATTCTTTCCCATCGACCGAGTTATCGAGGCAAGCACGTTTGCGCTGAGGGAATATGGCAACAAGGCTCTCCAGTATGGGTCCACCGAAGGCATCAAGAAGCTGCGTGTTTTGCTCATGGACCGTATGGAGAAAGAGGGTGTCAGAGGCATTGAACTGGACAATGTCCTGATCTCCACCGCCTCACAGCAGGGTCTCAGCCTGGTGGCCCAGGTGTTTGTGAATCCAGGCGACACCGTCATTGTGGAAGAGCCATCCTACCTCGGTGCAATCCAGGCCTTTGGAAGTATGCAAGCCAAGTTCTGCACGGTTCCACTGGACAAGGACGGCATGCAAATGGACATTCTTGAGGACAGGCTCAAGAAGCTGGAGAAGGCGCACATCCGCCCGAAGTTCCTCTATACGGTGCCCAACTTCCACAACCCTGCTGGTGTCACCATGACGCTGGAGCGCCGTAAGAAGCTGATTGAGCTGGCTGACGTGTACGGCCTGCTCATTGTAGAGGACGACCCATATGGGGAAATTCGTTTTGAGGGTGAGCCAATTCCCTCGCTGCTGGCGTTGGGTGGCAAGGATCGAGTTATGGCGCTGCGCACGTTCTCAAAAATCAGTTTCCCTGGCCTACGTCTGGGGTGGATCGTCGCCCGCGAAGACATCATGAGCAAGATCAACGTAGGAAAACAGGCGGCGGACCTTTGCTCTCCAGCCTTGACGCAATACATAGTGTATGAGTTTGTCAGCCGCGGGTGGCTGGATGACTACGTTGACGTCGTTCGGCGCGAGTATCCCAAGAAGAAGAACGCAATGATCTCCGCTCTTGAGAAGTATTTCCCAACGGGTACCAGCTGGACTGATCCCCAAGGTGGGCTGTTCGTATGGGCAAAGGTACCGGAGACCATCGATACCACAACGATGTTCCGCGAGGCGATCAATGCCAAGGTCGCGTACGTTGTGGGCATTGCCTTCTACCCTCATCGGGACGACAACTGCCACATGCGATTGAACTTCTCTGCTGTGGATCCCGAGCATATCACTGAAGGGATCCATCGCCTGGGGGACTTGCTCAAGTCAAAAATCTAGCAGCCGGTCAAGACAGACATACAACAACCCCTGCCTGCATGTCGTGTGGCAGGGGTTGTTTGGCTTCTGCGAAAGGCAGGACTAGACACGGCGAAACGCGGAGCAGATGTCTCTGTAGTCACAGGAAAAGCACTTACTGCCACGCCTTCCACGAAAATCACCCTGAAGAATCCTGCGGGCAGTTGTTGCCAGAACCTCTCGGGACCTGGCAATGCAAATCTCTGCCCCTTCATCCATCTCTGCCTTGAGGTTCTCGCGGAGATAGTACGTCTGAAGAATGAACCGCTTGCCCCGGAACTCCTCCACCTGACTCAGTGCCGCAGCATACAGTGCCACCTGGAACCGATGAGATGTCAGTGCAGAGGCTTCTCTCGGCCTCGCAGACTTGTAGTCGACGATTCGCAGCACACGGTCATTGACTCGGTCGATTCGGTCCACGATCCCAGTGAACGGGATGCCGTCAAGTTCTGTGTTGATAAGGTGTTCCGCATAGACCATCTGTTGCCATGTGGACTGGAAAATCGGGAAGAATACCGTAAGCACGTGCAGGGCCTGACGCCGTTTCCTGTCTTCATCATTGGGGTCGGCATACCCCTCTGTCAGCCAGCTCTCGTCCAGAAGCTGGGAAAGAGAAGTGGGAAAGAGGGCTGTATCGTCCCCGTACAGCTGCCCATCTTCTCCCAGGTGACATGACAGCAGTCTTTCGAGGACAGCGTGGACGCTCTTGCCGTAGCTGAAATACCAGTGGGTCGGCTCCTCGATCTTCTGAATGTATTTGAGCTCGAACTTCCGGGGGCATTCGTTGTACGTCGATACCCTCGAGTAGCTCAGCGGTTCTGTAAGCGCGTTTTCCAAAGCATCTCCACTTGTTTCCTGGTTTGGTCGACATTCATCGTGTTGTCGATGACGACGTCAGCGTACGCCAGTTTCTGGGTCAGAGGCATCTGTGCCTCGATACGGCTGAGCGCTTCCTCACGCGAAAGATGATCACGCGTGATGAGGCGCTCCAGTTGTTCGCCCTTCGACGCTTTCACGACCCAGATCTCGTCGACCAGGTTCTGCCAGCTGGCCTCAATCAGAATCGCTGCGTCAAGGACCACGACGCTTGATGTCCGGTGAAGCAGTGCGATCTCCCTCACGATCAGTCCGGTCATAATGGGCATCATGATGCAATTGAGCTTCATCAGGAGATCGGGATGCCCGAAGACCAGATTGCCAAGGACGTGACGATCGAGCTGGTTTCCATCGAAGACACGGTCACCAAACGCAGCTCGCACCTGCTCAAGCACCCCTTCCACGTTCTCGGCAAGGACGTTTTTGCCCACCAGGTCCGCGTCCAGCACCGCTGCTCCGTGCTCCTGCAGCATACCGGAGATCATGCTCTTGCCAGAGGCAATGTTGCCGGTGAGTCCAACATCAATACTCATTCGAGGTCCCGCAGATTTGGGCCGACAGAGAGGCGAGTCACAAGGGGGATCGAAAGGTGTATTGCTGACTCCATGGACTCTTGCATCATCCCGCGGACAAGATCGAGTTCGCTCACTGGCGTGTCGACGACAATTTCGTCATGTACCTGTAGTACCATGCGTGCCTTGAGAGGTTGAAGGTCCCTGCCCAAGTGTATCATGGCCATCTTGATGGCGTCGGCGGAGCTCCCCTGTACGACAGCGTTGAAACCCTGCCGAATGGCTTCCTGCCGCTCCACATTGTTGCGACTGTTGATGTGCGGGACTCTCCGCAGGTGTCCAAGGATCGTCTTCACGTAGCCATCGCGCTGGGCTGCCTCGACGACCCGGTCACGGTAGTCCCGTATACCGGGAAACCGCTCCATATAGCGTTCGATGTATTGCCGAGCCTCTTCGCCGCTAATGCCGAGCTGTCGTGAAAGACCATATGGTGAGATGCCGTAGATGATACCGAAGTTGATGGTTTTGGCACGCTTGCGCATCTCGAGAGTCACGGCTGACTCTGGGACGTCGAAGACTTGCGAAGCCGTGTGGAGGTGGATGTCTTCTCCCTGGGCAAACGCATGGCAGAGGTTTTCGTCCGCTGAAAGATGAGCGAGCATCCTCAGATCGATCTGGGAGTAGTCTGCCGAGACAAGGAGCCAGTCGTCATGACTGGGTATGAACGCTTGCCTGATTTCACGCCCGACCTCGGTTCTGGCAGGGATGTTCTGCAGGTTGGGGTCGACGCAGCTGATACGTCCTGTCGACGTGCCGGTTTGGAGGAACGTGGGGTGAATCCTCCCGTCCTGCGTGACGTATCGTACCAGTGAATCTGTATAGGTTCCCTTGATCTTGGTCAGTTGACGGAGCTCCAGGATAAGCGGGATCGCTGGATGTTCGTTCTGGATTGCCTCCAGAGATTCGACGTCGGTGCTCGGACCTGTCTTGGTTCTCTTGGTAGGGGCAAGTCCCAGCACGTCGAAGAGGAGCGTGCCCAGCTGTTTGGGAGACTGAAGGCTGTAGTCGTGTGTGCCAACGAGCTCATAGGTCTGACGCTCCAGCTCAGCAATACGAAGACCGAGCTTTGCCCCGAAAGTTCTCAGATAGGCAGTATCTGTGCGGATGCCTGCCATTTCCATGTTTGCGAGCACTGCTGCAAACGGCATTTCCATCTCGTTCAGGGTACGTGTGAGCTGTGATTCCTCAAGAGCTGCGTCGATTGGGTAGGAAGCGCGATAGACAAGGTCCGCCAATCCTTCGGCAGTCGACGTGTCTCCAGACAGCCCCCAAGCGTCGCCGATGCGGTCAAGGCCCCAAGCTTTCTGGTCAGGATCAAGCAAGTACTGTGCAAGCATGATGTCACGGATGGGGGAGGGAGCGACCAAGCCGAACGGTGCGAGGGCGTGACAGAGTCTTTTGTAGTCGTAGACATAGGTCATGAACGTACTGTCTGTCTGGAGGGCGTCAGGAGGCGAGCCAAACATGACATCGACGTGTGTCGATGAAGTGCTGTCCTTCGTTCGACGGGCTACCGTGAACCCCTGTCCTTCGACATCAGACACGACGGCTAGAGCGGTTCGGTTGTCGTGAATCACACTCGTTGCCTGTGGAGGGCCCGATGTGACCGCTGCTGGACGAGCGCTTGGGCCGAAAAGATCGTCGTGATGGACAGAAATCGGTGCCGGAGCGAGCGACGGTATACCCAGAACCTTCGATGCACGCCGGCTCAGTGCAACAAATGACAGCGTCTGGAACAGTTGGGTACTCTGCTCAATATCCGGGGCGATACGAGCCAAGTCAGCAAGCTTGGTCGGCTCGTCCAGGCTCATCTGAATGGTGACCAGCAAGCGGTTACGCAAAATGATATCCCGGTTCTCGGCAAGCAAGGTCCTGTAGCGTTCGGGACCTCCGTTCTCGAGCAATGCCTGGACTGAACCGAACTCTTGAACCAGCCTCAGAGCGGTCTTCTCGCCGATGCCGGGTACTCCGGGGATGTTGTCGGACGGGTCCCCCTTGAGCGCCTTGACATCGATCAGTTGTGGAGCTTCGAGGCCGAACTCCGTGAGGATCGCCGCGGGGGTATACTCCCTGATCTCCTTCACCCCCTTGACTGTAATGCGCACTGACGTGTTGTCGTCTGTCAACTGAAGCAGGTCATTGTCTCCGGAGTAGATGATGCAGGGGACCCCTGCCTGACGAGCGGCTTTGCTGTAGATGCCGATGAAATCATCTGCTTCGAACCCATCCTTTTCGCGCGTGACGAGCCCCAGTGAACGGATGAGTTGCTTGAGATTGACGAGCTGGCTGACGAGTTCATCGGGCATAGTCTCGCGGTTGGCCTTGTACTCTTCGAACATCTCGTGGCGATAGGTCGCTGCCTTGCGGTCGAAGAAGACGCCCATGTACTGGGGTTGCAGTTCCTCGATGATGCTGAGCAGCATCGTCGTGGTTCCCAGAATTGCTCCGGTGGGGACACCGGTGGCGGTGCTGAAATGCGGCATGGCAAAAAACGCCCGATATAGAATCGAACTCCCGTCGACAAGCACTACTCGGTTCGTCATGTGCTCATTGTATCAACGTTTCGGGTCGGGCGCAACCCAGCAACGTGAGCCGCGAGTAAACACGGAGATGCAGCCGGTTTGCTTGAGAGAAAGGTTCGCTGCTAAATCTCCCGTGGAAACCTGAACTGTCCCGGTAGAAGTATCATAGGCAAATCCGGGAGAGTCAGCAGAAAGTGATGCCGCGGGGCTTACCGTTCCAACGAGAGCGGCAGTGACGAGCGCCAACGAGGGACCAGACTGGCTGGCGTTTCCTGACTGAATGGTCGCGCTGCTCGTCTTGACAGTTACCATCTTGCCGGGATCGAGAGATTCAATGGTCGATTGGAATCGAGCGTCGAGTCCGGAGATGGGAGTGCCGGTGTATTGGGGCGGAAGATACACGTGGCTCGGTGCCAGCAGCCCGAACAATGCATCCAACTGGTCTGGGAGATCTGTAGGTGATCCTGCGACCACAACGACGTCCAACGTGTTCACGCCGAGTGCCGCGAGCGCATGGGCTGCACGGTCCGCAGCTTTGCCGTCGGTATCGAACAGATAGAGCCACGTGCCAATGCCCCGGCTGCGGACAAGGACAACACTGCCCTGATCGACGACAGGGAAGGTCACACACGTGTCAAAGGGGACGACACCAAACGCCCATATGAGTGAGACCAGGACGGCTGCCGCAACCACGGGGACTCCCGCGTGGCGCCGCTGACGGAGTCTTGGCCGGTTGTCAACAGAGAGGATGACGACCCCGAACAGAATCCCCAGGGAAAGGAGCAGGAATGGTGAAGGTGCAGGGGCATTGCGGTGTGATCCGGGAAGGCGGCTGAGCAGCTCGAGACAGCCAAAGAGGACACTTGAGGCGGCGTTGATGACGGGTGCAAGTAGTGCTGCGAGCGGCGGGATCGCAAGGAGCAGCGCTGACCACGCGAGGAGACCTATCAGCAGCAGGGAAGCCGCAGGAATAGCTACAATGTTTGCCAGAAGGGCAACTGGGGCAAGGACATGAAATGCTGATACGGCGAGCGCTGCTGTGGGCAGAGACGCTCCGGTTGTCGAACAGAGAGATGAGAAAACTGTCCGGGCAAGGTGATTACTGGTTCGAACAAGATGGGACAGAGGTTCGCCGATGAAGCACAGGCCCGCGACCGAGACAAACGACAGCTGCAACCCGATGTCGAAGACAGAGGCAGGATCCACTGCCGTAAGAATCAATGCCGCCCAGGAGAGTGATGCGAGCTTGCCCGTGTGTCCGCCAGACATGCGGGTTACCGTGAAAACGCACAGCATCATGAATGCTCGATCGGCACTGAGGGGAAAATCGATGAATGCTAGGTAGACAAGGGTGGCGACGAGAGGAGTCAGAGTCTTGCCGGCGCTTCTCTTGGAGAACATCAGACCGAGGAGCAACGACATCACAGCGAAAACCAGTGAGAGGTGAAGCCCGGAAATGGCGAGCAGATGACTGGTACCAGTGATTGAGAAGAGATGGCGGTCAACGGTTGCGAAGAGTCTGCGATGAAGAAGAAGCTCTTCGAGAAATCCGAAAGCCTTGTAGCTTAGGAGTCCCCGTGCATGGAGTTCAACAAGATCTCGTGCGCGTCCTGTTAAGCGACCCCACCATGATGCCAGAGAGCGGCTGGGGAGAGCCTGGATGTCTTGTGCGAGAAGCAGTTCTTGGGGCGGCGGGCCCAAACGCTCCTCTCCCGGATTGAGAGCGGGGCTGGTTGTGGCGATTTTCCCCGAGACACGTATTTGTTGACCGAATGTCGGACCACTGCGGCGATCGGGCAGCTGTACCTGGAGGGTCACAGGGCGGCCGAGCGGAATACCGTCTGCCATCACTGCCGACAGCTCGAACACCGTACCTCCGGTGCTTCGGGCTACAGAAGGCGTAAGGGCTGTGCCAATGACAACTGATATATCAGAGCGGAGCTGCCCGGAGACAGAAGTCTGAAGGACTCTCCGTGCCATGGCGAACGATGGCCAGAAGAGAGAGAGTGCGAGCATGGCGCGGATGAGATTAAGCCGCGGGTGCCGAGTCTGTGGGGCATAGACTGTTCCCAAGCCGGCCAGTACAGCAAAAGTGAATATTGCCGCATGTTTTGTGGTTCCAGCCGATAGAGCTCCGGCTACGACCGTCAGGGCTACGAGCGTGACGAGTCGCAGCCTTATCACGACGGCTAGAGGGTGATGAGAGATTTCAAGCTGTCGTAGGTCTTGGTGCCGATGCCCTTGACGTTCTGAAGGTCTTCAAGACGCTTGAACAAGCCGTGCTGTGCCCGGTAATCCAGGATTGCTTGTGCTTTCGCAGGACCAATGCCGGGAAGCGTATCGAGATCGGCCAGTGTCCCGTGGTTGATACTGATTTTTGCATGGACGTTGGATGCGGATGACGTAGGAGACACGACAGTACTGGTGCCGTCTGGCGACTTGACAGGGACAGTGACTTGTTCACCGTCCTCGAGGCGGGCTGCCAGGTTGATCGCAATGAGATCTGCGTCGTTTGCAGCCCCTCCGGCGGCCGCCAGCGCGTCGCGGACAATGGAGCCCTCTGGCAGCGTGTAGACAGCTGAATGAAGGACGGCCCCAGTCACATACACATTGATGGAAACCGGGACTGTGGGCGCAATATCCGCTATCGAAGGGTCACCCACAATCTGTGGGAGCGGGTTGGACGTGGATTCGTGGAGACGTGAACCTACGAACAACCCGGCGCCCATTCCCAGAGCGAGAACAGCGATGATCAGGACGGCTATCTGGTGCTTCGACAGTTTTTCCATTTCAGTGGGGACTTGCCGCTGTCAAGCATGCGGCCTCCCGCCTCCTTCGTCGGTGTTGAATGATTTCAGTTTCTAATGGGAGCCTTCCATGACTGTGAGAAGATCGTACAGCTCCAGGAAGTCGGTGACCATGCTCTCCGTTCGCTGGGGGACCGGAGTCTCGATGATCTTGACGGGGGTCCCTATTGGGATCATTGAGAAGGCCTTCGTCACGTCAGTGTTCTGATGGCGTACGCACCCGTGTGATACATCCTTGCCGATGCTGAATGGCTCGTTCGTTCCGTGCAGCCCGTATGAAGGGAGCGAAATGCCGATCCAGCGAACCCCCAGGCCATTGGTCTTGTCATGGAGGTATGGGGCGTATACCTTGCCTTCCCAATGCCAGCTCGGGTCAGCCTGCTTCTCTGTCACCTTGTATGTGCCGACAGGCGTGACGCTTTCGCCGGTGGTCCCGGTCGCGTCAGGAAAAACAAGAGTATCACCTGCGGTTCTCAGGAGCGTGATGTGAAATGATTTATCGACGAGAACTTCACTGACTGTGGCGCCTCGTGCTGACGGCATAGCCACAACGGCAAGAGCCACGACGAGGGCTACAATGCACAAGAAACGCAAGCGTCGATAATCTCTCATAGTAGCTCCCATTATAGACAGTACTGGTCTGATGGCAACGAGACCGGAACGACCGATAAAGCAGAAGGGCCCCTCTCGGGGCCCGCAGTGTTCATACCGTGCTTCAACAGCACGAGAAACAGGATATCTTCTCGCTAAGTGGTGCGGGGAGAGGGAGTTGAACCCTCACGACCTTGCGATCACTAGGACCTGAACCTAGCGCGTCTGCCATTTCGCCACCCCCGCCTGAAGGGCTTGAGACTAGCGCTCCAGAATGACCGGGATGACGATAGGCCGCCGGCGCGTTTTGTCGTATATATATTTAGCTGAGAATTTGCGTAAGTCAAGCTGCAAATCAGGCGTCGAGCGTACATCCTTGTTTCGATGAGTCACCATGAAGGCCTTCATCTCGCGAGTCAGATCCGCCAGGATTGCGTCATCGTCCGTCACGACGCCCTTGGAAACGATTTCCGGACCGGCAAGGATCTTTCCTGTCATCCTGTCAATGCTTACGACCGAGACCAGAATGCCATCCTTGGCCAGGCGGGCGCGGTCAGTGAGGATAGGGCTATCGGGCAGCCCCAGGGCGAGGCCGTCGATCAGCAGTCCTTCGGCCGGTATGCGCTTGAGGGGGGTCAGGTGTTCACTGTCTACGGTGAAGCACTGGCCATTTTCGAGGATGAAGACGTGCGTGCCTGGGATGCCGACACTCTCCGCAAGACGCTTGTTCCAGAGAAGATGGCGGTACTCCCCATGAATCGGTACGAAGAACTTGGGGCGCGTCAGCGAGAGCATCAGCTTGAGGTCTCCCTGAGCGCCATGGCCGGACACATGGACCTTGTCCTCGCTGCGGTAGAATACGTTGGCGCCTCGGCGGAACAGATTGTCGACTGTGCGAGCCACCATTTCTTCATTACCGGGGATTGGGTCTGCAGACAGAACGACAGTGTCGCCTTTCGTGATCTTCACAAAGTCATGTTCGCCGCGAGCAAGACGTGACAGACCACTCATAGGTTCGCCCTGAGTTCCAGTCGTGACGATCAGCATCTTGTCCTTGGGAACGCTTCCCATCTCATCCTGCTGAACGAACATGTTTTCAGGCACTTCCATGATCTTGACCTTGCGAGCTACCTTGACAGAACTGATGATGCTCCGACCGTCCACGAAGATCTTACGACCCTGAGGAGCAACCGCGTCCATGATCTGTTGAATCCGATGGATGTTGCTGGAGAATGTACTGAAGATGATGCGGCCCTTGGATTCGCGCACAATGCCGTCGAATGTGGAGCGCAGGTCGCGTTCTGAACCTGCGAAGCCCGACTCCTCGGCGTTCGTCGAATCGGACAGCAGCAGGAGTATTCCCTCGTGTCCCAGGGCGCTGAACTTCTGAAGGTCGATGGGCTTGTCGTCAACCGGGGTTTGATCGATCTTGTAGTCGCCCGTGTGAAGAATGATCCCCTCGCTCGTGCGGATGGCAATGGCCATACTCTCAGGCACCGAATGGGTAACGCGAACGAACTCGACATCCATGTTCCCTATCCTGATGCGGTCGCCCGCTTGCACTGCTTTGGTTTCGTAGGGTTTCATCCGGCCCGGGATGACGTCTTCGATGATCCCGAGAGCAAATTTGCTGGCATAGATGGGCGCCCGAACGTGCTCCAGCGTGTAGCCGAGCGCTCCGATATGGTCCATGTGTGAGTGTGTGATCAGGATTCCACGGATCTTGTCCTTGATCTGGTCGAGGTAGTCCATGTTGGGAATGACGTAGTCGATGCCCTGCATATCGTATTCGGGGAACTTGAACCCCGCATCGATAATTACTGCATCGTCATTGACCTCATAAACGGTCATGTTTTTGCCAATCTCCCCGAGACCTCCAAGGGGAGTAATACGGATGATGTCGTGGTGCCGGGTGCTGTGTTCAGTGTGTTGCGATTGTGTTTTAGTCATAATGATAGTGTACCCACTTTGTTAGCATTGAAAAGCAATGCATTGTGGAGAATCGTCTCAACCGTCAGACTCCCCGCTGTCCTCTGGTGTCGCATCGAGTGCTTCTGACCGTTCAGGAGGCACGGGGCGGACCGGAGGCCGGCGTCTGAGGATAGGCGAGGCGATGATGCCCGCGAGGATGATCACGATGTCGGTCCACTGGTTTGGAGTCAAGCGGAGCACGTGGACCGGGATGTAGCGGAAGAACTCCACGACGAAGCTGGTGGCCCCGTATAGGTACAGATACCAGATGAAGACTTGGCCATCATAGTGTTTGCGTCTTTGAACGATCCAGAACAGAACAGCAAACGCGAGGAAGCCGGAAGCAGAGTTGAACAGCTGAGCCGGCCATATCTTCTGATTGAGTAAATCGCACTCCGACAAGGGGTTGGTGAAGATGACCCCAAGCCATGATGTCGTGACTGTTCCATGACAACAGCCATTTAACCAGCAGCCAATCTTGCCGATGCCGAAGGAGAGAGCGAGCAGGGGTGCGACAAGATCAGCCATCCGCCAGAATCCCATCCTCCGACGCCGAATCAAGCAGTTGGCAGCGATGACACCGCCAAGAATGCCTCCAAAATAGGAGAGACCTCCTTCCCAGATCGCAAGGATGCGGAGAGGGTGAGACAGATACCACAGAACATCGGGAGACGTCAAGATCCAGCCAATGCGAGCTCCCAGAATGCCGCCGATGACGCCGGCGATGGCCATGTCCAGCACATCATCGCTGTTCATACCCTGGTGACGTGATTCGATGTAAACGACGGTGATACTGATAGCGATCGAGACGGCGATCATGACGCCATACCAGCGAATAGTAAGGCTTCCAATGACAAGTGCAATGGGGTGCATCGGTTTCTCCTTTGTTGGTTTGTCAGCCTGTGACATCGGGATTATAGTGCTAATTGTTGCAGTTGCCACTCTACTTCACCTCGATTCTTGATGATGCAATACGCGATTGAATAGGGAGAATGTGACACAGATTCGAACCTTTGCGTTGCGTTGACTGGGCTGCAGTGCTATAACTTCATCTATGGAAGATACGCAGCGTATATTCCTGGGGTTTGAACCGTCGAGTCTGGATGAGTTCGTGGGTCAAGTTGCGGTTGCAGGGCCCGGCACACCGCTTCGGAAGTTCGTAAGTGACCGCGTACCATTCAGTGCGATCATCTGGGGTCCTCCGGGGTGTGGTAAGACGACGTTCGCGCGGCTGGTGGCTGCACAGTTGGGCGAGGAAATGGAGTATGTGACTGCCGTCTCCGTGGGCGTGCCTGAGTTGCGTCAGATTGTGACTCGCCACGCAAGGCGTCCTTTCCTCCTGGTCGTGGACGAAGTTCACCGGTTCAACCGGGTTCAGCAAGACTTCCTTCTTCCCATGCTGGAGAATCGGCTGATGACATTTGTCGGTCTGACGACCGAGAGTCCCTACGCTGCATTGTCGCCCGCCTTGCGCTCGAGGATTTTCATGCTGCGATTTGCGCCGCTGACTACGGCGGAGATCGCCCGTGTTCTCGCTCAGGGATGTGAGAAAGCAGGCATGCAAGTGAGTGGGGCCGTGTTGAATCGCATCGCCGCCTTCAGTTCGGGGGACGCGCGCGTCGCCGTGAATGCCCTGGTATGGCTATACCAGTCAGGAAGCCTCGTAGAGGGAGCAGACCTCGGTGAGCTGCTCAAAGAAGTTCCAGTTGCCAAGAACTTTGAACAGGAACACTATGACCTTGCCTCAGCATTCATCAAGTCGATGCGCGGCTCTGATCCGGATGCTGCGCTGTACTACATGGCCCGCATGATTGACGCAGGAGACGATCCTCTCTTCGTCGCTCGGCGCATGATCATCTTCGCGGCCGAGGATATCGGCCTGGCGAATCCCTTTGCTGTCGTGATGGCAATGGCGGCGTACGATGCAGTGCACGCAGTTGGATTGCCGGAAGCGATGCTCAATCTGGCAGAGGCCGTCATCTATCTTGCAGGGAGTCGGAAGAACAATTCGGTACTGGGTGCGTTGCGCCGTGCGCGAGACCTTGCGCAACAGACAAAGAATGTCGATACACCAATCCAGCTCAAGAACACTCGCACCGGGCAGGCACTGTACCGATATCCGCACAATTTTCCCGGCAACTGGGTGGATCAGGAGTACTTCCCCGACGAAGTGCATGACCGAGCCATCTATCTGCCCACTGGAGCCGGGTATGAGCACGTTATCATCGGGTATTTGAAATCGCTTCGTGCGAAAAAGCCGGAATAGGCACAGAGGAGCCCGACGTGCAGAAGGGGTACTGGGAGAACAGCGGCAAGCTTCAATTCGACGGAATGGTGACTGCAACGACGGAGACAGGGCGCGATCTTGTCGTCCGATTCGAGAAAACATACTTCTATCCTGAGTCTGGCGGGCAGCTCGCTGACGGAGGAACGGTCGGTGGTGTGGCCATCCTCGACGCTCAACAGGATGATGCTGGTCCATATGTTCTCCTGCCTCCGGGCTTTTCTGCTGAAGTGGGTCAGAGTCTGTTCTGTATCGTCGACGCCGAGAAACGGGGCCGTCACTCGCAACTGCATTCAGCTCAACATATTCTGAGCCGGTTGCTGGATGACAGGGGCATTCGGACGTTGTCCTTTCACATGACCGAGGAAGAGGCCAGCATCGAGATCGAGGCCACAGCAGTCAGCAGCAGCGTCTTGGCGGAGGTGGAAGATGCCGTAGAACGAACGATCTGGCAATGCCTTCCCGTTGAGACGTTGTTCGTTGATGCGGCTGACATCGGTGCCTACGATCTGCGCAAGGTACCCGAACTCGCAGGGGGACCGATTCGCCTCGTCCGGATCGGGGATCTGGACACAAATCCGTGCGGTGGAACTCATGTTGCGTCGACCGGCGAGATCGGTGCATTCGCCATCACACGAACGGACAAGGTGCGTGGCAACGCTCGTCTCTACTTCGTTGCCGGGCGGACAGCAACGGCGTACTACAGGCGAAACGGCGCCGTCCTTCGGGGGATCGAACAGCAGCTCACATGTGGACTTGGCGATATCTCTGCTTCGATTTCGAGGTTGCAGCAGCGTGACCATGACACGACCAGGCAGGTCAAGGGCCTGCTGGAGATAGCTGCGGATCGCCTTGTCCGCCAGGCACTGGACGAAATCGCCTCGCATGGTGTTGCTGTGATGGTTCTTGACTGGGTGCCCACTGAACTCGCTCACATGGTGGCAGCCAGGTCGGCTTCAGCCACGGGTCCGCTGTGCGTCCTCATCTATCCTGGTGGAGGCGCTGACGGGCAGTTTGTTTGCTCGGTGCCAACCGGAAGCGAGGCGTTGCTGGCAACCTTCGGTGCACGGATGAAGGAGTCCTTTGGCGCCAAGTTGGGTGGGGCAGGAAGAGTTATTCAGGGAAAGGTCGACACACGCATGACACCGGATCAGCTGAAGCCTCTTCTGGTGGTAGAGTGAGCATTGTCGGCGAGCACATCGCAGCTTGCCTCGTGCCTCACAGAATAACCTGCTCGAACGATACGATGTTGAGTAGATTAGCGCTCAAACCCACCTAAAGTCTCAGGCATTCATTTACAACACAGCTTTTTGAAAACAGCATTGATTTGAGGTATATTCAGGAATCATTAGGACATAAGAATTCTAAAACAACAGAGATCTACATGTGTGTAAGCAATATAGGCGACACGGCTAAAGTAAGGAGGTGAAGACATGAACTTATCTAGTAAGGAAAAAATCGTTGCCATAATGAAGGAAAGCTGTCTTTTTGCATTTCTGGCAACTTCTGATGGCGACCAGCCGCAAGTCCGCCCTGTTTCGCCCATTATTGAGGACGATATGTCTATCTGGATGGCAACTTCTGTCAACTCCAGAAAGGTGAAACAGATTAAACAAAACTCCAAAGTTTGTTTAACGTTCGTTCAGTATCCTTCCGGAGACAAAGCTGCAACGGTAACAGGTGATGCTGAGATTGTGGAAAGTGTAAAGGAGAAAAGGAGGGTATGGACTCTTGCAGCTTACGACCTGTCGGAACACTTCACAAATGGTCCGGAGTCTGAAGAGCTTTGCTTGCTGAAGATCAACCCTAAGAAGATAGAGTGGTGGGAAAGCTGGGACAGCGGAAGAAAGGTCTATGTACCCTTGCAGAAATAATGTGAGGTTATTCAGGAAAAGGTCGACACACGCATAACGCCGGATCAGCTGAAACCTCTTCTGGTAGTAGAGTAAGCATTGTCGGCGAGTAAATGAGCGCACACTTGTTGCCTCACGGATTAACCTGTTCAAACAATGCGATGTCGAGTAGAAAACAGATGAGGCAATACGCAGGCTTGCGATCGTCCAGCAAGGGTGTAGACTTCTTGCGGGTGGGGATTCTTTCTGTCGTCTTGTCAGCGTGCCGCGTGACGACACATTGACATCCATGTGGGATTTGTGTGTCTGTTCTCGCCTTGATAAACGAGGGCATTCTGCTAAACTACTTGTTCAAGTGAGTGATCAGCCCGGTGAAAGGAGTTCCGAAATGAATGTTATCGACCTTGTAGAGAGCAGATATGTGAAGCCTGACATGCCCGTCCTTCTGGTCGGCGATACCGTCAAGGTTCACATCAACATCGTGGAAGGTGGCAAGAAGAGAATCCAGGTTTTTGAGGGTCTCGTTATTGCCAAGAAGGGCGGCGGCAGCCGCGAGACGTTTACGGTTCGCAAGATCTCCTCTGGTGTCGGTGTAGAGAAGGTGTTTCCTCTCTACTCTCCGATGATTGCCAGACTTGAGGTCGTGCGTCACGGAGACGTCCGTCGTGCGAAACTGTACTATCTCAGAGACAGAGTCGGCACTGCTCGCAACGTCAAGGAGAAGAGGGAAGAGTAGCCCTTGAATAGAGCCATTCGCGAAGTACTTGACTGGGTTATCATCATCGCGATCGCGTTCGGCGCGTCGTACGCACTTCGTCACTGGGTGGTGCAGCCGTACCGGATTCAAATGTCGTCGATGGAGACGACCGTCTTTCCGAACGATCTCGTCATGGTGGATAAGCTTACGTATCATTTTCACCAGCCGCAACGAGGTGACGTCATCATTTTCTGGCCACCTGGTATTACCACTGGTGATCCGTATATCAAGCGCGTCATCGGCCTTCCTGGCGAAACCGTGGAGGCAAAGGATGGCAAGATGTACGTGAACGGTAAGGCAGCTGATGAACCCTATCTGCACGGGTATGTCATGCCGGATTTCTCGCCAACTCCAGTTCCCCAGGGACAGTTGTTCGTGATGGGAGACAACCGGGCGGTGAGTCTCGACTCGCGTTCCTTTGGCACCATTTCGACTAGTTCGATCATCGGGCGCGCGATGTTTGACTACTGGCCCCTCAAGCACTTTGTTGTGCTTCAAGCCCAGACAGGGCTCGCGCAATAGCAGCAGCGACCATCGCCCTCCTCGTCGAAACGAGGAGGGTTTTTCCATTGGCGGGCAAGGAGAACGACATGCGACACGAAGCCCTAGCGCTCTTTGAGCAAGGCATCAAATCCCGGTATGAGCTGGATGTCATTATCGGGATCGATGAGGCAGGCAGGGGAGCGCTCGCGGGACCAGTCTATGCAGGTGCCTGTGCTATCATAGATCCGAGGGGCACGACGTTTATCAACGATTCAAAGCTTCTGAGTCAGCGCCAGAGGGAACAGGCGTTTGAGCTCCTGCCTTCGCACGCGCTGTTTGCAACAGGGAGTTCGACAGCGGCTGAGATCGATGCTCATGGGATTGTCTGGGCGACCAACGGCGCGATGGAAAAGGCCCTCCTCCTTCTCCTGCCAGCGGTGAGACAGCACTGGGGCATTGGTTCACATATTGGTGTTGTCGTCGATGGTCCGCTGCTTCCGCCTTTCCTAGAGCGTCAAGAGCATCTGATCTCTATGGCGATCATCGACGCAGATGCTACCGTGCTGTCAGTCGCGGGCGCCAGCATCGCTGCCAAGGTGTCACGAGATGCTGCCATGCGCGTCATGGCTCGACATGTTCACGGATATGGATTCGAGGGCAATGTGGGCTACGGCACGCGTCAGCACATTGAGGCTCTTCGGACCAGGGGGCCCTCCAGTGAACACCGGCGGACGTTTGTCGTCAAGCAACTTATAGAGACTGAGGAGTTGCCGCTTGGGCGGGCAGAACAACCGGACGCTGGGAAACGCCGGTGAGGAACTTGCAGCTCGGTGGTTGACTGACCACGGCTTCCGTGTCGTGGCCAGAAATCTCCGTACAAGCTACGGAGAGCTGGATGTCGTCGCCGAGAAAAACGGCCACGTCCACGTGGTTGAAGTCAAGACGAGGAGAGGGACAGGGTATGGGAGTCCTCTTGAGGCGATCGACGGTCGCAAGCAGGAGCATTTGAGACGGTCGACCATGGCAGCCCTTGCGGCAGGTATTCCCGGTCTGACACAGCCAACGCGGGGCGTTCACATCGACGCAATGAGTATCCTTATGAGTGATGCCGTCGCGCCATGTATCGAGTTCCTGGAAGACATCCTCGCATAGCAAGCTTCTCTATGGAGAACAATGAAGTACTAGGAAGAGACATTCCTCGCCACAAAGAGTGCCAGGATGTTTGCAAAAGCGTCTATAAGTTGACGCTGTTCAAGCGGAGTCGATGGGGATTCACCGTGCAATTGGATGCCGAGGACGCCGATGCCCCGTTCGTGAGCGATGAGGGGGTAAAATGACCAGTCAATGTGGGACAACGTCTCTGTCCCATGTCCAGCTGGCAGTCCTTGATTAAGAGTCCACATTGCCACACCGATTGCGTTGTCGTCAAGCGTTTGCAGGTTTCCTATACTGGCGCGTGGCGTCAGGACACCGCGAGAGTCTGGCATGAGGATCACAACATCACAGTTGAATGCTTCGGCGATATCACGAGTTGCCAAAGTGAGGTTCTCTTCCAGAGACTGCCCGGCCATAAGATCATGACTGAACTCGTAAACCGTCGAAACAAACCGTTCCCTCTGTCTTCCCCTCGTTTCCTGTCTCAGGATGATATCTTCAAGCAGACTTGTCACGACACCAACAACGATGAAGATAAGAAACGTCGGCGCATACAGCTTCAGATCGCCGATTGTGAGCGAGAAATACGGTGGCACAAAGAAGAAATCAAAAGCGACAATAGCCGTTGCCGATGAAAGAAGCCCTGCCGCAAGTCCCCACAGAACGCTGCTGAACACCACTGGAAGAAGCATGACAAGTGGAACATCAGAAGGGCCGATATGCCGGCGCAGAAGAGCACAGACCACTGCTGCACATCCAACGAGAGCGACTGGCCAGATAATCGATGCCCACTTCCGTCGTGCTGCCCGCGCTTCGCGTGATCGGGTCGGACCAGCTGTGTTGTTGATATCTCCCACGACAAGAACATGAATAGAACCAGCTTTTCGTACAATATCGGCTGCGACGGGACTCCGCCCGAATTCATACCAGCGTGATCGATGCGAGAGACCAACAATGATCAAGGTGATGTTCTTATCGTGGGCGAAACCCAACACTGTATCGGCAATGCGAGTTGCCGGCAGAATCACGACTTTGCCGCCCAGCTCCTCAGCAAGGTTGAAGGAACGTGTAAGCGCATCACGGGCTGGATCGCTTGCCTGGCTGGTCTGAGGTGATTCGACGTAGACGACGTACCATGGAGCGTCGAGATCTGCTGCCATCCCATGCGCGATCCGCACAAGTCCTTCTGCACTTCCGTCAGGTCTCACACATGCCATGATGCGAGTACCAGCATGCCAGGGCCCAGCGATCGTCTTACGTTGCATGTAGTTACGCATATCTTTGTCGACACGTCGTGCAGCATAGCGCAACGCAAGCTCCCGCAGCGCCAAGAGATTCCCTCTGCGGAAAAAGCGGTGCATCGCCTGTTTTGCCTTGTCGGCAATGTAGATCTTGCCTTCAGCCAGCCGCTGCTGTAACGCTTCGGGCGAAACGTCGACAACCTCGATCTCATCGGCTAGCTCAAGGATATGATCGGGTACCGTCTCTTGCTGGCGAACGCCTGTGATCTGGTAAACAACGTCAACGGCACTTTCAATGTGCTGAATGTTGAGAGTCGTTAGAACGCTGATGCCTGCATCCAACAGCTCCTTTACGTCCTGGAACCTTTTCTGATATCTGCTTCCCGGAACGTTTGTGTGGGCAAGTTCATCCACCAGGACGACGGTTGGTTTGCGTGCAAGGATAGCATCGACATCCAGATCATCGAGCTCGAGACCCCCATATGCGACGGCGCGTCGTGGAACAATCTCCAGATTCTTGACAAGCGCCTCAGTTTCTGCTCGCCCATGAGTTTCGATGAGGCCGATAACAACATCTACCCCTTGGTTTTTGAGGTTTCTTGCTTCTTCCAGCATGCCGTAGGTCTTGCCGACGCCGGCGGCATAACCGAGATATATCTTCAGGTGACCTTTGCGGTGGGATTCCTGATCTGCTTCTTCCTGTTGCAGACGACGCAGAAGTATGTCCGGGTTCGGCCGTTGTTCCTCGTTCATGTCAGTGTGTTTCTGAGAGCTTGTCCAAGGCAATGTTGAGTTCGAGGACATTCACGCGCGATTGTCCCCAGATACCGAGGAAGGGCTTCCTGATATTGACCGTGACAAGATTCTCGATTGCACTTGGTGCAAGACCGCGTGCGGTAGCGACACGTCGCACTTGCAACAGAGCGGATTCTGGGCTGATGTCTGGATCCAGACCGCTTGCAGATGCTGTTACCAGATCGGCAGGAACGGTTGCGTCTGCAGCCAGACCGTTCTCGGAGCGGATTTCGGCGATTCGTTCTGCGACACTTTTCTCCAGGGTGGGATTTGAGGGTCCGAGATTCGATCCACCGGAATTTGAAGCGTCATATTCCGTGGTTGAAGGGCGACCATGGAAGTACTTTGGTGATGTCCATTGCTGGCCGATGAGTTCAGAGCCGACGACATGTCCGTTTACTGTAACAAGACTCCCATTGGCACGGTGAGACATTGTCAGTTGCGCAATGCCTGTTACAGTGAGTGGGTAGATGACTCCAGTGATGATAACGAGGATTCCAAAAACGATCAGCGCTCTCTTTAGTTCCTTCATGTTCAATCTCCTTACCGCACAACCCTAATGGCGACGAGCAGCACATCAATAAGTCTGATGCCGACAAATGGCAGTGCCAATCCCCCGGCGCCATAGATGGTAAGATTCCGCCAGAGCAGTGCGTTTGCGCTGGAGGGGTGATACTGGACTCCTCGCATTGCGAGTGGAATAAGCGATGGGATAATGAGAGCATTGAAGATAACGGCCGACAGAATGGCGCTTGCTGGTGAATGCAGGTGCATCACATTGAGAATGGCCAGCTGCGGGTACGTTGCAGCGAAAATCGCCGGGATAATAGCGAAGTACTTGGCGACATCGTTCGCGATGCTGAACGTGGTCAATGAGCCCCGTGTAATCAGAATCTGTTTGCCAATCTCGACAATGTCCAACAGCTTCGTCGGATTCGAATCAAGATCAACGAGATTTGCTGCTTCCCGCGCAGATTGCGTGCCTGCATTCATCGCAACGCCTACATCTGCCTGTGCAAGAGCAGGTGCGTCATTGGTTCCATCACCGATCATGGCGACCATACTGCCGTTTGACTGATACTTCCGGATGAGGTCGAGTTTTGTCTCGGGTCGTGCCTGCGCAACAAAATCGTCGATCCCCGCCTCAGCTGCTATGGCTGCAGCGGTCAAGGGGTTGTCACCCGTAATCATGACCGATTTGATACCGAGTACATGAAGCTGGCCCAATCGTTCCTTGATGTCCTGTTTGAGGATATCTTTCAGGCGAATGACACCCATGACAGACGCGCCATCTGAGACCACGAGGGGTGTTTCACCCTGGCGGGCGACGCTGTCGACCAACGTAGGGACTGTTTTAGGGAATTCGCCCCCGTTTTCCTTGACCCATTCCTCTATCGCGTCCACAGCACCTTTGCGGATATGCCGGTCTGCATAGTCAATGCCACTCATGCGCGTATCGGCGCTGAAAGGAACAAACGTGGATCCCTGTGGGGCACGAATGTCGCGTCCACGTATGCCAAGTTTCTGCTTGGCGAGTGTGACAATGCTACGACCTTCAGGGGTATCGTCTGCCAGCGAGGCAAGTACTGAACTCTCCATCAACTGGTGCTCGGTGACACCCTCCGCAGGAAGAAACTCAGTTGCCATACGGTTACCCAGGGTAATCGTGCCGGTCTTGTCCAGCAGAACGACTGAAACGTCGCCTGAAGCTTCCACGGCCCGACCGGATAACGCAATCACGTTATGTTCGATGAGCCGGTCCATTCCTGCAATGCCAATTGCGGGCAACAGGCCGCCAATTGTTGTCGGCATAAGACAGACCAGAAGTGCTACTAGCACGGGAACAGCAACGGTTACGCCCATATATCCGGCGAATGGGTGCAACGTAATTGTTACAACGATGAATAGAGCTGTAAGTCCAATGAGGAGAATTCCCAGAGCCACCTCATTCGGCGTCTTGCGCCGCGAAGAGCTCTCGACCATCGCGATCATCTGATCCAGAAAGGTATCGCCCATATTGGCGGTAATACGGAGGTGAATAGTCCCGGACAATACGCGGGTCCCGCCGGTAACACCAGTGCGGTCTCCTCCTGACTCACGGATGACAGGTGCTGACTCGCCGGTTACGGCTGATTCATCAATCAATGCCACACCTTCGACAATCTCGCCATCGCTGGGGATCGTCTCGTTGTCAGTGACGACGACCATATCTCCCTTGATGAGGTCAGTAGCTGCCACAGCCTCTGTGGTTCCATCCGAACGAAGACGGTTGGCAACTGCTTCGTTGCGAGTCTTCTTGAGCGAATCAGCCTGCGCCTTTCCACGTCCTTCCGCGAGTGCCTCCGCGAAATTGGCAAACAGAACTGTAGACCAGAGCCACAACGAAATCTGCAGATCGAACCAGAAGCCCGTATGCTGAAAAGCGCTCAATACCGTATTGACGGTTGTGACAATTGAGCCAACCTCTACGACGAACATAACTGGATTTCGCCATAGAGTACGAGGATCAAGTTTCTGGAACGCGTCGCGGACAGCTTTACGCACCACGGATGGCTCAAGCATACCTTTCTTTCTCATTTGTCCCTCCGAGGCCCTAATGGAGTTTTAGAAACTCAAGCAGCGGACCGAGAACCAGGGGTGAGAAATAGGTCAATCCGCCCACAATAACGATAACAAAAATCAACATGAACACGAACAAGGAGCTGGTTGTTGAAAACGTTACGCTTGATTGAACTCTCTTCTTTGCCGCTACCGACCCAGCAACAGCAAGAGCGGGAAGAATGGTGGCGAAACGGCCGACAAGCATCAGCAATGCAAGCCCGATGTTATAGAAGGGTGTGTTTGCATTGAGCCCGGCAAAGGCTGAACCGTTATTCCCGGCCGCGGATGCACATGCATAGATAATCTCGGTCATTCCGTGGGAGCCGCCGTTTCCAACAGAAGCAACGGCGGATGGAACGGAGAAAGAAAGACCGGCCATAAGAAGCATCGCGATCGGAGGCCCAAGAAGTCCGATAACAGCCATGATCATTTCACGTGGTTCAAGCTTCTTCCCCAGATATTCGGGAGTTCGACCGATCATGAGTCCAACAATAAACAGTGTCAGAATGACATAGAGAAGCATCCCGACCAGCCCGACACCGACTCCGCCGAAGATGACTTCACCAACCGTCATGTTGAAAATAAAGATCAGGCCGGGGATGGGCGTGAAACTGTCGTGCATTGAGTCAACGGCACCGCAAGAAGTCACCGTTGTCGACTCAGCAAAAAGGGTCGACATGATCGGACCAAATCGCTGCTCCTTGCCCTCCATATTGACTCCTCCTGCCACGCCGGCTCGTGCAAGGACAGGATTACCTGCAAGTTCATAATGAAGCGAAATTCCCAACCCAATGCTGAACATGATCAACATTGCCAGGAACAGAGCAGTACCCTGTTTTCGGTCGCCAAGCATCTCGCCAAACGTGAACGGCAATGCAGCCGGTATGAGAAGAAAGGATAGAACCGCAAGCATATCTGTAAGGGGATTTGGGCTTTCAAAGGGGTGAGCTGCATTGGCGTTAAAGAATCCGCCCCCGTTGGTGCCGACATGCTTGATAGCCACCTGGGAAGCTGCTGGTCCTACTGCAATGCGCTGGACCTGACCTTCAAGCGTGGTGACTGACACTGTTGGCCGCAGCGTCTGGACGGCTCCCTGGGAGACCAGAACGAGTGATAGTACTAGTGCCATTGGGAGCAGAACGTACACGAGAGCTCGTGTCAGGTCTACCCAGAAGCAGCCAACGCTGTTCGTGGATCGGCGAACAAAACCACGTATAACCGCTATCGCCGCAGCAATACCGGTGGCCGCCGAAAGGAAATTCTGCACGGTCATGCCCAGCATTTGTGTCAGATAACTCATCGTTGTTTCGCCGCTGTAGGATTGCCAATTGGTATTTGTCATGAATGAAACAGCCGCATTGAAAGCCGTATCAAGTCGTACGGCACCCAAGTGTTGCGGGTTTCCCGGCAACCATTGCTGAACAAGCTGGAGGATGAACAGAAAACACAGCCCAAGAGCATTGAAGAGAAGAAGGCTGACCGCATATTGCTTCCATGTCTGCTCTTCATCTCGTTGAACGCCGAAAATCCGCAACAACCAGCGCTCAACACTGCCGGCGAGCGGTGTCAGAAATGTATGCTGTCCCTGAAAGACACGGGCCAGATACCGCCCCAGAAACACTGCGCATACTGTCAAAACAGCAATGAAGGGCACAATAGCCACAAGGATTCGTTCAAGCATCACGACCAGCCTCCTCTGAAGACCCCAGATCCTCAGTTGGTTCCAATGTCAAAACTGTACACATATTACCTCGCGACTGCAACGATTCGCGACAAAGCATAAAAGTAGCATTGTAGCATATTGACTGCGGAACAATGAACGGTTGCGAGGTAGCATTCATGGTTGGCGGTAGTATTCGCCCAGTTCTGGTGCTTCCTCTGCATTGACAGTTCTCGGATGTACCGATAAAATAAACGTTCATGGCGACTCTTGTCCATTTCTGGATGTGCGCAATCATGTCAGCCGTGGACAGGGTTGGCAGGGGAGGTAACATATGGAAAAGGCACTCGTTGTAGAAAACCTGAAGAAGAGTTACGGCAAGCTCGAGGCACTCCACGGCATCAGCTTCGAGGTTGCACCCGGGGAGATCTTCGCGCTTATCGGACCCAACGGCGCCGGCAAGACCACTGCGCTGCGTATCGTGGCGACCATCCTGCAACCGACGTCGGGCACGGCTCACGTCTACGGGATGGATGTCCAGAAGGATGCAGCCCGAATACGCGAGATCATCAGCTACTTGCCCGAGGAGGCCGGCGCCTACAAGAACCTGACGGGCCTTGGCTACCTGAGCTTCATGGCCGAGTTGTTTGCCTCCGATCCTGCAATCCAGCACGAGTATGTCCAGAGGGCCTCGGACATCACCGGACTGGGAGAGCGGTTGCGTGACAAGATCGGCACGTACAGTAAGGGCATGACGCGCAAGCTGCTTCTGTCGCGAGCCGTCATGACGCGGCCGAAACTGGCCATCATCGACGAGCCGACGAGCGGACTCGACGTGGTTGCCGCCATCGATATCCGTGAGTCCATTCGCAGGACGGCAGCCGATGGTATGGCTGTGCTGCTGTCCAGTCACAACATGCTGGAGATCGAGTACTTGTCGGACCGTGTGGCTGTTATCGACAAGGGCACGATCCATGATGTGGGAACACCCCAGGGGCTCAAGGAGAAATATGGCAAGACGAACCTCGAAGAGGTCTTTGTTCAGGTGGTGAGGCAATGAGGAGATTCTTCGTCGTTCTGAGAAAAGAACTGAAAGAGATGCTCACATGGCAGACCTTGATTCCTATCCTGCTGGTCATGGTGCTCTACAGCTTTCTGGGCAGGGTCATCAACCAGGAGCAGAAGAAGCAGGCCGCTCCTCAGGCTCTTGCTGTCGTGGACCTCGACCGCAGCCAGACATCGGAGATGCTTGCCGGCATCCTCACAAAGGCGAACTTCAAGGTCACCACGTACACGGAGGGCGTCGTCGGCGATATCGTCCGCAAGGTGGCATCCGAGAAGGGCGCCGCGGTGCTCGTCATCCCACAGGGGTTCGAAGCAGGCATCAACGCGCGGAAGCCACAGACGGTCCAGACGTATACGATCCTCCGCAGCTTCTCGCTGCTGGGCATGCAAGGGACGTTCAAACTTGACGCGGCGCTGACTGCCATGAACGACTCTATCGGGGACATGTACATCAAGACCGGCGCTCCCGGGCTGGATCCTGCCATCGTCAAGCACGTCATCAGCGCGCAGTCGTTTGTCACCGTAGGGGGGGCATCGGCAGAAGGTGACCCTCAGGCAATTGTGAGCGTCGTCATGCAGCAGACCATGGTCATACCGATCGTCCTCACGCTAGTGATCATTCTGGCTGCCCAGATGATCGCTGCCTCGATTGCTGGTGAAAAGGAGAACAAGACCCTCGAGACGTTACTTTCGACGCCCATTGCACGTGGTGCTCTGGTCACGGCCAAGATGATGGCCGCGGGTATCGTCGCGCTGGTTTCCGCCGCTGCATACATGGTCGGCATGAAGAGCTACATGGGCAGTCTTATTGGGACCAGCAGTGGAACCTCGGCAACTGTCGGCCAGGCGATCCAGAAGCTTGGCTTGGTTCTCGATCTCCGCGGCTACGTTCTTCTCGGTCTGAGCGTGTTCGCCGGTATCATGGTAGCTCTCTCTATCGCCGTCATCTTGGGAGCGTTCGCCGAGGACCTCAAGAGCGTGCAGATCCTCATCACGCCGCTCATGATGATGGTCCTGCTGCCCTACCTGATGACCATGTTCATTGATATCAACACGACATCACCCATCCTGAAATGGTTCATCTATGCCATCCCGTTCTCGCACCCATTCCTGGCGGCTCAGTTCATCTTCGCTCATAACTTCACGATGGTTGTCGCGGGCATTGTCTACCAGTTTGCGCTATTCTTCGTTCTGGCCACGGTCGCGGCTCGGATCTTCTCGACCGACCGCATCCTGACCATGAAGCTCAATAGGGGAGGGCGCGCGTCACGTTTAGGCGGCTGGACTTTGCAGCGGGAAGGCGTCAGCCTCCGCATACGGCGCAAGTAGCACCGCTGTTTTGCTCTGTTAAAACCCCCGACCGTGAGGTCGGGGGTTTTGTGGTTCCGGTTGGAGCGAGAAGAACGAAGCTCAGACTTGCTGTTCTCGCACCAGTGTGATGAATTGCTCGATGCCGGTTGCGATCCTCTCGCGGTCGTAATCGATGGTGGCGCAGTGGTAGGAACGCTCGAGTGTGATGACGCTTTTGATGCGACTGTTGACGTGCTCCAGAATGTACTCCGCGTTGCGCGGCGGGACGACGTGGTCCTGCATCGAGCGGAAGGAAAGGAGCGGCTGGGTAACCATGCCGAGGTCTGCACGCACACCCTGCATGAGGCGTTCGAACTGGTAGACGGCTTCCAGGGAGTTGAATCCAAGATCTGGGAGCATGGCGCCCTGATCGGCGACGTCGGGAGGTCCTTTGGGCTGATTCTTCTGGAAGTGTCGCAGTATCGGGACCAATCTCATCTTGGGGTCGTCCACATAGACGGGCGCGTTGATGGTGACAAGCCCTGCGATCTCGGGTCGGTGTTCTCCCAAGTACAGCGTGAGGGTCCCACCCATTGACAACCCAGCGACAAAGACGGTCTTACCCATCGTATGTGCTTCGTCGAGCCCCGCAAGAGCGTCATGCTGCCAGGACTCCGACGTCGCAAGTTCCAGCTCCTTCCACGTCTTGCCATGGCCCGTGAGTAACGGGGCGACAACCGAAATGCCGCGTGCAACCAGGTAGTCAGCGAGGAACCACAGGTCGCGAGCAGGTGCTCCGGTCAGGCCGTGCAGCAGGAGGCAAGCTGTGTCTGAGCCTGCCTGGCGGTGGATTGGGGCTGCCGAGGCTTCATCAAACGGCAGGACCATGAGCAGAAGTTGCCTGGTTTGATGAGGACGCCGGCCTGTCTTCGGGCCGCATGAAGAGCATGCAGACCGCTGCGAGCACGAAGAAGATTCCCGCGTATGGGAACATAACTGACATCGTGCCGCCGGCGAGATCGGCGATGCGGCCGACCAGTGGAGGGCTGACGATGCTGGCAGCCTGGGAGAAGAAGTAGTAGACACCAGTCAGGGCTCCGACCATCTCGAGGTCCCCCATGTCCAAAACGGTTGGCAGCGAGTTGATATTAACAAGGGCCCAGGACAAGCCTCCCAGCAGGAAAACCGCGAGTCCGGTCGTGGTGGCGATGCCAAATGCCAGCAGCAGGACCATGATCGTGACACCGACCAGACCAATAAGAATGGTGGTCTTTCGCCCCAGAGCTTTGCCGATATACCCTGCAGGAATCGCCAGGAGCATGAACGCGACGGAGAAGATGCCGAGGTTAGTCTTAGCACTCGCTTCGGAGGTCTGGCGAACCTTCTCCAGCTGGGCAACAGCAGTGGGATCCGTGGGTGTTGCCGTCCCGAGTTTGGCAATCAGGACCTTGACTGCAGGACCCTCATAGTGCATGAAGGTCGGGTAGTACGTTTCGATGGCATTGTAGGCGATGAACCAGAAGAAGATGGCCAGGCAGACGAGCATCAGGCTGCGGTACTTGGGAGTCCACATCTTGCGAAGCAGCGAGAAGTCGGCATGTTCTGACTGCGGGGCCTTGCGATCAAGCGAGTCACGCGTCTCATTGATCGACAGGAACATGATGATGGCAGCTACCAGCACTGCTGCTCCTGCAATGGCAAACCCCAGTGGTCTGTTGGTCGTTGAGATCTTGCCGACAACGAAGTACACCAGCAGAGATCCAAATCCCCCCATGAAGTTGATGACACCATTGGCCGGCGAGCGCTCTTCCGGTGGAACGAGGTCCGGCATCAGGGCAATGATGGGTGAACGTGAAATCCCCAAGCAGACGTTCATCAAGAACAGAACAAGAATGAACACGACAAGAGATGTTGCGCTTGAGCCAAACCAGAGTGGAATCCATGGGACCAGTGCAAACAGAACTGCTCCTAAGGGCAATGTGGAAATGATAAATGGCATACGGCGACCAATGCGCGTCCAAATGTGGTCCGACCAGAAACCGACCAGTGGAATGAGCGTAATGGCCAGAATGTTGTCGATATTCATCACCCATCCGGATGCGCTGTATGGCAGGTTGTAGACGTTCTTCAGCAGTATGGGGATGTCTGAGTTGTAGAGCGACCAGAGGATCGAGATGCCGAAGAAGCCGAATCCAAGCAGGAAAATCTTGAAATAGGACGCCTTTCGTTTCATGCCTGTTCCCCCTTGTTATGATATACCCCGGAGATCCGGGGTATTGTGCCAAGCTCATTCTATACGTGTTGGTTGATTTGCAATGCCTGAGGAGCGAGCCTAGTCCAGATCCTCGACTTTGATGAGATTCGTGCTGCCGGCGACACCTGCGTGCGAGCCTGCAGTAATGATGATCTTGTCACCTCGTCGTGCCAGGTGAGACCTGTGCGCCATCGCAACGGCGGTGCGGAGGATGTGGTCGACACTTTCGAACTGCTGGACGACCATCGGGACGATGCCGAAGTACAGTGCGAGGCGGCGCTGGACCAGATCACTTGGCGTGAGAGCAAGGATGGGAATGCTGGGGCGGTAGCGCGAGATCAGGATCGAGGTCCTGCCCGACTCTGTTGCGCAAACGATGAGCTTGGCTCCGACAGTTTGAGCCGTGCGGACGGCGGCATGGGCAATCGCATCCGACGTGTCCGAGGAAGACGCGGTATCGCGGGCTTCCATGGCGGTCCAGTACATCTTGCTTCGTTCGGTCGCCTCAATGATGCGTCCCATCATCTCGACGGTCTCTAGGGGGAACTTGCCGACTGCCGTCTCGTTGCTCAGCATGACGGCGTCTGTTCCGTCGAAGATAGCGTTGGCCACGTCCGTCACCTCCGCTCGTGTTGGTGATGGATTCTCGACCATGGAATTGAGCATCTGGGTCGCTGTGATGACCGGCTTGCCCATTCGATTGCACAGGGCAATGAGTCGTTTCTGGATGATAGGGACTTCCTCGATAGGCAGTTCGACGCCGAGGTCTCCCCGGGCGACCATGATGCCGTTTGCCACGGCAAGGATGCTCTCGATGTTCTGGACGGCCTGCCACTTTTCCACCTTGACGATGATGGGGACGTGCGCTCCATGCGTTTCCATAAGGGTGAGGAGCTCGCGAACATCGTCTGATGTGCGCACAAATGAGAGAGCCACATAGTCGACGCCCGCTCGCAGGCCGGTGACAAGATCGTGTCTGTCCTTCTCGGTGATTGACGGGACGTGGAGGTTCGACTGAGGGAAGTTGACTCCCTTGTGGTCCGAGAGTACTCCTCCCTTGAGGATGTCCGCCACGATGGTGTCGCCACGGATTTCTCGTGCCTTGAGGCGGATCAGGCCGTCATTGATGAAGATGAGTTCGCCGGCCCGCACCTCGGTGGCGAGAGGAGGGTAGTCTACGCTGGCTTGTTCGGCGTTGCCATCCGCCATGCGGGTGGTAAGACGGAAGATGCCTCCGGTCATGATCTCGCATGATCCCTGGCTGAACGTCCCCAGACGGATCTTCGGTCCCTGCAGATCCTGGAGGATGGCAAGTGGCAGATCAAGGTCGCTGCGAACCTTTTTCACGGCAGCAATCGTGGCAAGTCGTTCTTCGTCCGTGCCGTGTGAGAAGTTGATCCGAAAGACATCTACCCCACCCTCGGCAAGCGCCCGGATCATCTCTTCGGAATTCGTGGCTGGTCCGAGTGTGGCGACGATCTTGGTACGCTTTACGTTCGTGTTATCAAACATATGTTCCTCCACGCTCAGTGCGCCAATTGCTAATTTCCAATACATCATAGCTCAACGTTGTCTGGCACAAATTAAAATGGGCTCCGGACAAACGTCTGGAGCCCGGATCTGGCGTGGTTGGCGCCTACTTGATTGTGATCTCCTTGCTCGAGGCTTCGGGCAGGGCTTTCTTGGGCAACTCCAGCGTGAGCACGCCGTTTTCATGCGTCGCGTTGATGTGCTCCTCGTCGACGTTAGAACCCAGTGGAATCTCGCGGTAGTAGCGGCCATAGTAGCGCTCGGAGTAATAGTTGCCGGACTTCTTGTCGCCCTTCTCTGTTTCGGTCTTCGTTTCGGCCGAGATGGCCAGGACATTCTCCTTGACCTTGATGTGGATGTCCTTCTTGTCGATACCAGGCAGGTCCACCTTGATGGCGTACTTGGCAGCATCTTCCTGTACCTCGATTGCCGGCGCATAGAATTCACCCATAGGCGCCAGGTCGGAACCCGGCTTTGTCGCAGCGGCGGGCAGTGCAGAGAAACGACGGCGAGGTTCACCCCAGAAGTTGCCGAACAGGAGGTCCATCTGCTCTTCGACTCTCTTCAACTCTTCAAACGGATCATATCGAATCATCATATCCCATACCTCCTTATAGGTTGGTTTTCCTGCCCAGGACCTTCATGCAATCCCGTTCAGGTAGCACAACTATTATACAATTGGCAGTCAGAACTGTTGAGTGCTAAAGTGTGAAAATCCAGTGAAAAGTGGAGTGACAAACTCCGGCAGTGTGTGCTGGCAATGGTCATGTCTGGTCGTCTTATCGCTCAACTGGGCAATTTGCTTATGCAGCTCGACACAAACAGAAATCAGCGCTGGCTCGCCAAATCTGTGGCAGGCACCTTTGAGTATGTGGACCTTTGACATAAACTGGCATTCATAAGTCAATCGGGCGGAGGCAACAGATGCGGTATATGCCGTATCATGAGCATATGGATCACGATACGCTTGACACGGATCATGTCATGTCGCACACCATGCATGCAGAGATGGCGCATGCTGAACATAACGCGTCAAACGGTCTCGAAAGCCACCATGAACACGAGGGCCATGACCATCATGCCCACATGATCCGCGACTTTCAGACCCGCTTCCTGGTCTGTCTTATCTTGACCATACCGGTTCTGCTTCTGTCGGAACCTGTGCAGATGCTACTGCGCCTGGGTACGAAGCTGCAGTTTGCCGGCTCGACATGGGTCCTGCTCGCACTGTCCGCCTTCATCTACGTGTACGGCGGCATACCTTTCCTGAAAGGGTTCGTCGAAGAACTCAAGGCCAGGACCTCTGGCATGATGACGCTCATTGCGATGGCAATTACCATAGCCTTTGTCTACAGTGCGGCGGTCTCACTGGGCCTTCAGGGCATGGTCTTCTATTGGGAACTGGCAACGCTGATAGACATTATGCTCGTGGGCCACTGGCTGGAGATGAAGTCCGTGATGGGGGCCTCCCGTGCGCTGGAGAGCCTGGCACGCCTGATGCCTTTGGATGCCCATGTGATCATGCTTGACGGAACTGTCATGGACCACCCGGTTGCTCACCTCGCAATTGGGGACCGAGTACTGGTCAAGCCCGGCGAGAAGATCCCTGTCGACGGTCGTGTCGAGGGCGGAGCATCGAGCGTGAACGAAGCCATGCTGACCGGGGAGTCGCGCCCGGTGGACAAGAAACCGGGCGATGCCGTCATCGGTGGTTCCATCAACGGCGAAGGTGCCCTGACGGTCATCATCGAGAAGGTCGGCAGCAACACCTACTTGTCGCAGGTCATCGACATGGTCCGCCACGCTCAGGAATCGCGGTCCAAAACACAGGCGCTGGCCGATCGGGCTGCCTTCTGGCTGACCATCATCGCTCTCAGCGCGGGCACACTGACACTGGTCGTCTGGCTGTTTCTCGGCAAGGGGCTCGCGTTCGCGCTGGAACGCATGGTCACGGTCATGGTGACAACATGTCCGCATGCCCTGGGACTTGCCATTCCACTTGTCGTGTCCGTCTCTACTAGTCTATTGGCCCAGAACGGCCTGCTGCTACGGAACAGGACCGCCTTCGAGCAGGCCCGCAACCTGCAGGCCGTCGTCTTCGACAAGACCGGTACACTGACGATGGGGTCGTTTGGTGTCACCGACATCGTTTCCCTGAACGAGACAAGCACGCCGGAAGGGCTTCTGAAACTGGCTGCCGTCGTCGAGGTACAGTCGGAGCATCCCATCGCGCTCGGCATCGTGCGAAGCGCACAGGACCGCTCGATCGCCCTGCCGCAGACTGCCGGGTTCCTGGCACTCCCCGGGATCGGTGCTCAGGCAACAGTAGACGGACACCTGGTCATGATCGTGCGGCCTAGCTACATCGTCGAGCACAAGCTGGTTGGCTCGTCTGCTCAGATCGAAATGCTGACTTCGCAGGCGAAGACAATCGTCTATGTCCTGGTCGACGGCGTCGTTCAGGGAGCAGTCGCACTGGCAGATACTATACGCCCCGAGTCTCGCAAGGCTGTTGCAGCACTGCACCAGATGGGCATCAAGAGCATCATGCTGACTGGTGACTCGCGCGCTACTGCCGAGTGGGTGGCAAAGGACTTGGGACTCGACGACTTCTTTGCCGAAGTCCTGCCGCACGAGAAAGCAGCGAGGATCCAGGAAGTGCAGCAGAGGGGGTTGACGGTAGCCATGGTCGGCGACGGCGTAAACGATGCCCCGGCTCTTGCACAGGCCGATGTCGGGATTGCGATCGGCGCCGGCACTGACGTTGCCATCGAGACAGCGGATATCATCCTGGTCCGTAATAATCCCCGCGATGTCGCCGCAGTCGTTCGGCTTTCACGTGCCACCTACCACAAGATGCTGCAGAATCTGGTGTGGGCCACAGGGTACAATGTCGTCGCTATTCCACTGGCGGCAGGTGTGCTCGCTGGGGTTGGTTTCATCATGAGCCCAGCCATCGGCGCCATCCTCATGTCCCTGTCGACCATCATTGTCGCCATCAACGCTCGCCTGCTCAAAGCACCACAAACGTAGAGCCTGCTCCAACGGCGTTAGGGCGAGTGTTCATAAAGCAACAACTAGCGCGAGATCCCACGTCTTCAGATCGTCTCCGCAGCCGACCTGTTCAAGGAGTATCTTCCTCTGCAGCTGCCACCCGAGGAGGTCCGCAACGGGCGCAAGATGACCATCATCGCTGAACCGGGAGCAGACGGTCAGAAGGACGGGCTATTCGGCGAATAGACGAGATTCTACCTTGCTTTGAGGTGTTTCTTGAGGTAGTCCAGCAGAACGAGCGCACTGTTGTGTTCGGTGTCCTTGGCTGCGTACAGCAGCGTGAGTGGACCGTGACGGGCTATCTGCAGCAGGGATTCGGCGACGTCGGGTTGAGTGTCGAGCTGGGCTGTGTACCGTGTCACAAACTCCGACCACTTCGCAAGGTCGTGTGCATACCATGTACGCAGCGCTGCAGTCGGCGCGATATCGCGCAGCCATGTGTCGGCGTGCAGACGCTCACGCGTGAAGCCCCGTGGCCACAAACGCTCCACGAGGACACGCGTCCCATCATCCGGGCTGTATGGTTCATAGACACGTTTTGCGCGAATCACTGCGGGCATGGGTTCCTCCTATCACAGGACATGGTATCTTCTTCTACTGTGCCCGACAAATGGGAAAACTCAATCTTTGATGAGTCCCATTTAGGGGATACAGAACACGGGACAGATGGCTGGCCTGTTCTGTATCCCGTCTAACCAGACCTGCTAGCTGAAGGAGACGATGATGACAAGGATCCCTGCTACGAGCGCGACCACACTAAGCAACGACCACACGGTGCCTGCACGACTCATGCGGCTTCGGACCTGCTGTTCGCTCTTCCATGTCAAGACGCTGTATTCCTTGGCCTGGCCGGGACGAGCGACCCAGAACCCGTTGACCACCTCGACAGGGCCAACGAAGAAAGCCTGACTGCCGGGGGCAAACGATGTCTCGACGGCATGGAAGTTTGGCCTCGCTAACCGACTGAGCAGGCTGCGATTGGCAATGTAAGGCGTAATGATGGGGTTCGTGGCGTCACGGATGTACTGGTCGAAGGTCGAGGGAGCGTCGAGGGTGGGCAGACCGCCACGCTCGTCGAACCACAGCTCACCGGCACCACTCAGCCGGAAGGGTGTTGAAGCAGATTGCGACCACACAGTCTGCCACCTGGTCGTTGTGCTGTTCTCATCCCGATCCTCAGTCCCTCTCTCCAGGTGCGCGCTCCAAGCGACCGCCGGACGAGCCGAGTAGGGCGCCGTGATTAGCTGGTCGGCGACGATGGAACCCTGAAATTTTCCGTAGAAGCGGCCCTGCGCAACCTGGCGAAGATCCAGTGCCTGTGCCTGGTTAAGCTGGGCGGCGTGCGACTTTCGTGATCTGGACGCGAAATAAAGTCCTACAGACACGATAATAAGCGACAAGCCGCTGAAGAACTGGGCTGTATTCATGGTTCACTCCTCCTTTGCCGTGATGAGATAGCGATACTATACTAGAAGAATGATGGTTCATGCAAGAGGCGGGAGCCGTCCTGCGTCCCCGCCTCATCCTGATGCTGTTATTGTCTGCGCTAGAACAGCGGCTTGATGCCAGCGATAAGCAGGGCTGCCATGCCGACGAGTTTCATAAAAATGAGCAGGGCAGGTCCCGCCACGTCCTTGAGCGGATCGCCGACCGTGTCCGCGGCAACTGCCGCTTGATGTTCGAAGGAGCCCTTGCGTCCGCTGTCTTCGATGAGTTTTTTGGCGTTGTCGAAAGCTGTGCCTGTGTTGTTGAAGAATGGCCCCAGCAGGGCCGAACCGAGTACCGCTCCGATGAGGAGCGCACCCAGCGCCCAGTGGCCGAATATAAGTCCCACGAAGATCGGCACCGCGATGCTGATGACGCCCGGAAGGATCATCTCCTTGAGGGCATTGCTCGTGGAGATGTCGATGCAGGTGGCGTAGTCGGGGTCTGCTTCGCCCCTCAAGATGCCAGGGATGGTCCTGAACTGGCGGCGGACTTCGTCGACCATGAGCATGGCAGTCTTGGCCGCTGAGCCAATGGTAAGCGAGCTGATGAGGTATGGAAGACAGGTGCCCAAGAGAAGAAATGCAATGGAGTAGGGCTCCATCACGTTGATTGTCTTGAGGCCGACAATAGAGAAGTATGTTGAGAACAGAACGAATGATGTTACGGTGCCGGATGACATCGCATAGGCCTTGGTCGTCGCTTTCATGGTGTTGCCGACCGAGTCGAGTTGTGACAGCGAGTGCACGACCTGCTCGTGCGCACCCGACATCTCTGCAATACCCGATGCGTTGTCAGTGATCGGGCCGAAGGCATCGGCAGTCATGATGTAACCGATGAGCAGATCGGTGCCGATGTTGACAGCGACGATTGCCAGCAGCGAGCCGCCGGAGATGAAATACGCCGCCGCGACAGCAATGACAATCATCACGATCGATCCCAGCGGGCTCTGTAGGCCGGAGGAAAGCCCTGTGATAACGTTGAGTGCTACGCCCCGCTTGGATGCATCGGCAATGTCGTGGACCGGTTTCCCCGAGGAGCCTGCGTAGTAGCGGGTAATAATCGAGGACACGAGGGTGGTACCGATTCCCAGACAGGTACCGATGAACAGAGCCATGTCGTGAACCAGGAAATGGCTGACCAGGAACGAGCCGAGCACCGCAAAGACGGTGGTCACAGCCATGCCCCAGTAGAAGGCGGTCTCGGGCTTGCTTCGGTCGAAGAACCGAATAGATAGAACGCCAAGCATCGAAGCAGCGAGGCCTGCCGACTGGAGGAGCATGGGGAAGAAGAGAACGGCGCCTCCGTACCTGGGGACGAGTGTAAGAGCAACGACCATTCCCGTGACGATGTCATCTGAGAACGTCTGGAACAAGTCTGCTCCTCTGCCGGCACAGTCGCCTACGTTGTCACCGACGAGATCGGCGACAACAGCCGGGTTGCGTGGATCGTCCTCGGGAATATTTGCCTCGACCTTGCCGACAAGGTCCGCTCCTATATCAGCTGCCTTGGTATAGATGCCACCGCCGATCTGGGCAAAGAGGGCCGCAAGGCTGGCACCGAATCCAAAGCCGACGAGGGGGTTTGGATCCTTGAACAACAGGTAGAGCACCGACAGCACGACGAGACTGAATCCCGTGATCGAGAAGCCCATGACGGATCCGCCGAAAACAGCCGTATGGAACGCAGTGTTCACAGATCGGGTCGCATCATCGGCAGTCTTGACGTTTGCGCGGGTGGACGCGCTCATACCCATAAATGCCGTAATCAGCGAGGTGAAGACACCAAGCACGAATGTCACTGCGATCCAGATGCCCAGCGTGAAGTCCAGCACGATTGCTACGACAGGAGTCACGAGCAGAATCGCCTGGAGTTGGCGAGAAAGGTATGCTCGCACGCCAATTGCTATGTAACTGGCGATCTCGCTCATTTTCGGCGACGAGATCTTGGCCGCCCTCAGCCTGAGGAACAGATATAACGCCGCTCCAATGCAGGTGAGGCCGGCAACGACAGGAATGATGAGTAGTTTCATTTCGTTCCTCCATAGGCTGATCCTAGGGGGAAGCAAGCGCGCCCTCCCACCAGCAAGACCAACAACGAGTCATTATATAGCCATGCGCGTTCTGTCAACCTGAGGTTCAAGCTCTCGAGGGAGTCGTGACAGCAGAGGAGATGCAGGCGGCACGTTTTATTGGAGCGACACCTCGTCCGAGTCCTCGTCAAATGCCAGCAGGTTTCCAAAACGGGCCCAATTGATGAGGGTTGCAAACGTAAACGCCGGGTTCTCGTTGGGCAGCAGCTGTGCCAGGCGGTCCTGGACCTCGTCGTCGAGGATGGTGCCATTCCGGGAGGCATGAACGTCCGCATGAATGGTCTTGAAAATGCCGAGAGTCAGGATCTGCTGTTTCCACACGACTTTCTGGTCCTCGGTGTCCATGCTCGCGAAGCGGTGCCCAAGGGGGGTCAATACAGTGCGCTGCTTTGGCGTATCGATGAAATCCAGCATCTCGGCGGCCTTGACGATGTTGATGAGGTCACTGAATTCCTTGCCGAATTCGTGTGCCAGAACGAAGACGTCACCCTGACCGCCATGTGAGGAGAGGTATTCGACGAAGCTGACAACGTCACTTGACGAGACTGGTGGAAGTGGTTCGTAGACGGGCAGCGAGGGGGTGGTCACCGCGGCAGGAGGCGTGTCGGGCAGTTCGTTCGTCGTAATGATGTCGTGGATGTAGTCGACCATCGCCAGGAATTCTGGAGCCCGATAGTCGCGAGGTCGCGTCAGCTTGTTCTGGACGATCGTACGGATGCGGCCCGGATTCGCCGAGAAGACAACGATGCGATCAGCCATGTAGACGACTTCCTTGATGTCGTGGCTGACCATAATGATAGACGCAGGTTCACCATCGGCTTCATCCCAGATGTCGACCAGGTCTGTGCGGAGTGACTCTGCTGTTAAGGCGTCTACGGCGCTGAACGGCTCGTCCATGAACAGCAGTTCAGGCTGTACCGCAAGACCGCGCGCGATACCAACACGTTGTTTCATGCCGCCGGAGATCTCGCGTGGATACGCCTCTTCGAAACCCTCGAGACCGACCATCTTGATCACGGTGCTGACGCGATGATGCACTTCCTCACGCGGGAGCTGCAGAGGGACGAGGACAGACTGGATGTTTTCGCTCACGGTCATCCACGGGAAGAGGGCGAACATCTGGAACACCATGCCGACACCCGGGGTCAAGCCCGCTACTTCCTTGCCGCGAGCGAACACCTTGCCGCTTGTGGGTCGCATGAGGCCGGCCAGGATGCGCAAGAGTGTCGACTTGCCACAGCCCGAAGGGCCGATGAGGCAGATGATCTCTCCCTTCCGTATCTCCATAGTGATATTGTCGAGGATGGTCACCATATTGCCGTTGGGCATCGAGAAACGCTGAGTGACATTCTCACTAGAGAGCAGGACGGGCTGTAGCACAGAGTCTTCCATGGGGCCTCCTCTACTTGCTGAGGTTGTACTGCGTACTGGCGACGGCATACAGCCTGCGCCACACGAAGCGGTTGATGAGCACGACGGTCAGCGACATGATCAGGATCGCAGCAGCCAGTTCGGCGAACTTGGCGCCAAGTGCTGCTTCACTGATGACCGATCCGATCCCCTGCGCTCTGAGGGTCTGACCACGGAACGTCACGATTTCGGCTACGATGCTGGCGTTCCAGGCTCCACCTGTCGCTGTTACCCAGCCTGTCACGAGGTAGGGGAATATAGCCGGCAGGTACAGGGACCAGAAGCGTTGCCTGCCCGTGACGCGATAGCTGGCAGCCGCCTCTTTGAGGTCGGAGGGAATGGCCTGCGCGCCGGCAATGACGTTGAACAGGATGTACCACTGTGTGCCGAGCAGCATGAGCACAACACTGCCGAAGCCGATGTTGACTCTGAACAGAGCCAGAAGGAGGATCACGGCCGGGAACAGCATCGGCGCAGGGAACGATGCCGCGACCTGAACGATTGGCTGCATAATCCTCGAAAGCTTCGGCGAGAGTCCAATGCGCAAGCCTACGGGCAAGGCCCAGAGCGTCCCTAAGATGATGGCTGCGGTGACGCGTGCCAGGGTCAGCAGATCGCTCCTCAGCAGGCGCAACCATTCACCTGTGCGAACGGACAGGAGGAGACGGACGACCTGGGCAAGGGCGAAGGCTAGCCCAGCTGCCAGCAGGAAGAACAGGACTCGGGAAAAGACGACGGGGAAAGAAAGGCGACTCGGACCTCCATGTTTGCTGGGCTCCGAGACAACCGGAGAACTGCCCGGCATGTTACGAGGAATGTGCTGGAAAGGCCGCCAAATCAGGCTGCCGAACGCATGACCGACAAAGGAGCTTGCGGCGCCGATCCAGCGCAGGATATGCGAGTGGTGGAGGAGATCCAGAAACCATGAGTCCATCGTCTCTTCGTCGCTTGTATCTTCGATACGAAACTTCTGTGCCCAGACAACCATCGGCCGCCACAGCAGTTGGTCCAGCGCAACGATCATTAGTACCATGGCGACAATTGCCGCGAGCATGGCAGGTACGTTGCCCTTCTCGACGGCGACCGACATGTAGGACCCGATACCGGGCAGCCTGAAATCCCTGCTCCCCAGTTGAAATGCCTCGGTGACCATGAGGAAGAACCATCCACCGGCCATGCTCATCATGCTGTTCCAGATGAGGCCGACGGCGCTGTAGGGCATCTCAATCTGAGTGAGACGCTGCCACCAGTTGAAGCGATAGATGGTGCCGGCTTCCTGAAGGTCCTGCGGTACCGACTTGAGGGAGTTGTAGAAACTGAAGGTCATGTTCCATGCCTGTCCCGTGAAGATCATCAGTACTGCAGCAAGTTCCAACCCAACGTTGCTGCCGGGGAAGAGGGACACCAGTGCCAGCACGACGCCCGGCATGAACCCTAGGACGGGAATGCTCTGCAGGATGTCTAGGATGGGGACAAGCAGCCTCTCGGCCAGCCGATCCTTGGCTGCCCAGTATCCATACACAATAGTGAAGAGGAAGGAGACGCAGTACGCAGCCAATCCTCGGACCAGCGAAAAGAATGTGTACCGCGGCAGGGCACGAAACGAGAGGTCGATCAGCACCGTGGGCCTCAGAACCCCTGTCCACTCGTGGCCGACTTGAGTTATGCCGTAGAAGATGCCAAGGATCCCGAGAATAATGACGATGTCGGCCAGCGCTCCGCTGTGATAGAATGCCATGATCGCGCCCGACTGGCCCCATGTCACTGGGGACACAGGTCGCGTGTGGAGCAGACGGTTTCCTCTCGGATTCGTCTTGATGAACTGATTTTCGAGTGGTTCCTGCATGGTCTCTCCTCACGACGACAAATGTGCGCGGCTCATGGTAGCACCGTTGTACGGGACCTGCAACAATGCAGGAGCCTGTGAACGGGCTTTCTCCAGCGATGTGAAGGAATCTCCAGGTATGGAACTTGGACGGCTTGACGTCCACCGGGGTCTGCCTATACTACAACTTTTGTGATGATGCTGTTCTAAGGGTTCACAAGGGGAGATGCAGGTATGTATATCATTATCGTTGGTTGTGGGCGCCTTGGCGCCGAGCTCGCCACGAAGCTCTCGGAAGAAGGCCATGATGTGGCCGTGGTAGACCGCAACCCAGGCAACTTTGGTCGGCTCAGCGATGAGTTCAACGGAGTCACGATCACCGGAGTTGGATTTGATATGGAAGTGCTCAAGTCCGCTGGGATTGAGCATGCCGATGGTTTCGCCGCAGTGACTGACGGGGACAACATGAACATCATGGCCGCGCAGGTCGCCAAGACCATTTTCAAGGTTCCCATGGTCATCGCCCGCGTGTTTGATCCTATCAAAGGGGAAACCTACAGGGCTCTCGGTCTCGAGACGGTTTGTCCAACGACGTTAGCCGCGAACATTATCTACAGCAAGTTCATGACCCGCAATGAGGAAACTCACTTCATCCTGCCCGGTGGCGGTATTGAGCTGGTCGAAGTCCCCTTCCACACCAGGATTTCGGCAACAACAATAGCCGAAATCGAGGCTCTGGACGACTTCAAGGTCATCTCGCTGACACGCGATGGAACGACGACATTTCCCAAAGGGACCGACGTTCTCGCTGAGAGTGATCAACTGCTGGTGGCACTGCACGTGTCGAATGTTCCAGGGATCAGCGCGATCTTCCATCTGAATGAGAGGTAGAGCCATGTACATCATTATTGCAGGTGGAGGAAAGGTCGGGTCCTATCTTGCTCATTTGCTTGTTGGTAAGGGGCATGACGTTGCTGTTATCGAGCACGACGCGGGGGCTTGTGAGGCGTTATCGGATTGGGGAAAGGCGCTTGTCATCAACGGGGACTGCTGTGATCTGAGCGCCCTCATCGATGCCGGCATCGAGAAGACGGACCGGTTTGCCGCGGTGACAGGAGACGATGCGGACAACCTGGTAGCATGTCAGCTTGCCAAAGTGCGGTTCAATGTTCCGTTCACGACGGCTCGCATCAACGACCCTCGCAACGAGGACATCTTCCACAAGTTCGGCGTGGACTTCGCCCTCAACTCGACAAATATCCTTGCGACGGTCATCGAAGAAGGCATCATTGTCAATGACCTGATCCCCCTCGTCTCGATTGGCAAGGGCAAGGCGACTCTCGTCGAGTTGAAGATTACGAGTGAGTCTGCCGCGGCAGGGAAAAGCATCAGGCAACTGACATGGCCAGCCGGGTGCGTCATGGCGTCCGTTATGCACGAGGGTGAGGTAATCTTTCCTCGGGGAGCCACCGTGCTCAATGCGGGCGACATCGTCGTCGGCTTGGTAGCTCCTGAAGCGGAAGAGCAGTTCAGACGAGTATTCCTGAAGGGGTGACCGTCATGAACGCAGGAACTCGCACGAAGCATATGGCCTCACTCCGTCGTAACCTCCTGGGGATGCTTACGGAGATTGCGTTTGCGTGTGGTCTCATTGGGGCCGCTTTTCTCGTCTCCTGGCTGTTCTTCGTGGGGCGCTAAGCCATGGTCCGCAGGGTCTGGAGAGAGGACTTTCGTATTATTGGATACTATACCGGCCTTGTTACTATCGGCGTCGGTCTGCTGATGCTTGTTCCGATGGTGACCAGTCTTGTTTTTCGTGAATGGGCCTCTGCTTTGGATTTTGCCATTTCGGCTGCACTCACACTGCTCGTCGGATACGTCTTGGCGCTGGTCTCCCATACGAAGAATACGCCGGGTCTCACCCATGCGATGGTCATCGCTGCGGGGTCGTGGCTGGTCGCCATGGTACTCTCCGGTGTTCCCTACCTGCTGAGCGGACACGCAGCATCATTCCTAGATGCATGTTTCGACACGATGAGTGGGTACACGACGACGGGTCTATTTCTTCTGCAGGACCTGGACCATATCTCGCAAGGGCTGAACATGTGGCGCCATCTCCTGACCTACGTCGGTGGCCAAGGCATCGTTGTTTTGGCCTTGACATTCCTGATCGGTTCTACAGGCGGAGCATTCAAGATCATGGTTGGTGAAGGTAAGGAAGAGAAGCTTGAGCCCAACGTCCGGCACATCGCCATCCTCATCTGGCGCATTTCGCTCATCTACCTGGGCGTGGGCACCGTCGTCCTTGGAGTCATCGCCATGGCGAACGGCATCAAACCCTATCTTGCGCTTTTTCACGGCGCGTACATCTTCATGTCTGCCTGGAGCACGGGAGGTTTCGCCCCGTACAGCCAGAACATGCTGTACTATCACAGCAGCGCGATGGAGATCGCCAGTATGGTTTTTTTCATCCTGGGTTCATTCAACTTCGCCCTGCACTACGCAGTCTGGAGTGGGAACCGCAGAGAGATCCTTCGCAACGTTGAGATTGTCTCGTTTACGATCACTGTGTTGACAACGTTTTCTCTCGTGTGTCTGGCACTCATGCAGCGAGGCGTCTATCCAAATGCCGTGGCATTGTTCCGGCGCGGGTTCTTTCAGCTCATATCGGGTCATACGACAACCGGCCAATCTAACATCTACGCGCAAACGTTTGTGCTGGAATGGGGTCCTCTGGGCATGCTTGCGACGACCATTGCCATGGCTATCGGCGCGAGCGCCGCTTCGACTGGCGGCGGGTTCAAGGGGCTGCGCATGGGCATCATCGTGAAGGGCATAGCGACCGACATCAGGAAGCTCCTGTCTCCCGAGCGTGCTGTTGTTACGGGACACTATCATCACCTGCATGACAACATACTTAGCGACGGCGTGGTCAAGGGTGCGGCAGTCATCGTTGTCCTGTATGTCCTCATCTACGTTGTTGGCGCCGTCGTCGGCATGGCATATGGATATCCCATGGTGAATGCTCTCTTCGAATCCGTGTCGGCTGGCAGCAACACAGGGCTTTCGTGTGGAATAACGCAGGCAAGCATGCCCACGTTACTAAAGATCGTGTACATACTGGAAATGTGGATGGGGCGCCTGGAGTTCCTGTCAGTGTTCACCATGTTCGGGTTCATCGCCACAAGCTTCCGGAGCATGAGACTGAGGAAGGTGGTCGCATGAAAAGACTCTGCGTCGTTCTGACAATCATGGCGCTTGCGGCCTTGATCGTCGTCCCTGTTTCCGCGAATGCCGAACAGCCGCCTGTGCTGTCAACAAATGAACTCGTGGAGAATTCCTACAAGTGGGATGGGGAAACGGTTTCGTTCAAGGGAGAGGTCCTACAAGATCTGATGGTACGCACGGACGGCACCTGGATGAACCTGTCGGACGGGAATAACACCGCCATGGGCGTGTTTGTGCCGAAAGATGTAACCATGCCCGCCATCTTGCGCACGGAGGACTACCGCACTGTCGGAGACGTCGTGTTGATCACCGGTGTCTTCCACCGCGTGTGCGTCCAGCACGAGGGCGAGACCGACATCCATGCGACGAGTGTGACGATTGTGACGCCCGGTTCCACCAAGTCAAACCCCATACATCTCGACAGGGTCGTATTGTTTGTTGCTCTTGTCGGACTCCTGGTTTTAGTCTTGTGGCTCTACTACCGCAAACCGACTGACCGGACACGGCACTGAGCATTGCGATCGCGACTTCCCTGTGAAACAAGAAGGCCCCGCTCATGCGGGGCCTTCTGCTATTCATGTTCTCCCCTGCTCAGGCTTCGAATGCCACGTTGCCTGCCACGATCGTGGCGAGGACCCGAGCCGACCGTAGTGCCTGCGGGTCGTTGTCTCCCAGGATGTCCCTCGACAGGACGACGATATCTGCGTCCTGTCCCTCTGCGAGGTTGCCCCGCTGTCCGGAAAGGCCAACGGAGTTCTGAGGCGCCATGGTGTATGCGATAAGCGCATCCTGCACGCTGACGCACTGTTCGCTCTGATATGGGAGTTCGCCTGCCCGCGTCCGGAATGCCGCGAACGCGATGCCCTTGAGTGCATCCGGGTCTTCGACGGGTGCGTCGGATCCGAAGTCCAGTTCCACGCCGCTGTCGAGCAGTGACCTGAAGGCATACGAACGAGGATGGGGTGTGGGGAAGACCGTCTTCAACTTGCCGATGTCGAGGTCGAGGTGTGAAGGCTGCACGGACGCTGCGATTCCGAGGTTGGCAAAGCGTTTCACATCCTCAGGGCGCAGGAATTGGGCGTGTTCGATGCGGTGGTGGGCATGCCCCTTGGAGGCGGCGACACCCGCTTGTTCGAACGCATCCAGCGTCTCCTTGTTCGCCCTGTCGCCGATAGCGTGGATCCATACCCACAAGCCGTTCTCGTCGGCCTTCCGAAATCGATCGGCCAGCCAATCCACGGATTCATAGGTGTGGTAGCCATGGTTGCCGGGTGCTCCCGGCCACGGCTCCTCCATGTATGCAGTCCGGGAACCCAGTGAGCCGTCGGCGAAGATCTTGACGCCCCCGATTCGGAGGAAGTCTGAGCCGAAACCGGACCGGAGTCCGAGCGAAACGGCTGCGTCGAGGTTGTCAAGGCCGACGGCTTGCCAGATCCGGATACGAGGTTCGCCCCGCATGGCGGGGATCAGCGCCTGGAGTTCGGGGAGAATGCCGTAATCCATGCTGCAGCACGAGGCAAACCCCATCGAGAGCAGTTTGCTGATGACCATATGGAGTGCAGCGAACCGTTCTTCGAGCTGAGGGGCGGGCATGCGGGAGAAGACCCAGCCCTGAGCAGCGTCGTGGACGATACCCGTGGGGCCGTCAGCATCACGCGGAACGAGGTCGGAGCCGAATGGGGTGGAGTTCCACAGATCAACCGTCTTGAGGGCGGCCGTGTTGAGCCAGAGCGAATGGTAGTCCTTGCGGTGGAGAACGACCGGCGAGTTCGAGTAGAGCTCGTCGAGCTGGCGCCGATGTGGGCTGTCGGACCAGAGTTCGTCGTCCCAGCAATCGCCCCGGATCCAAGCACCGTTGTCCGGTCTCCCGGCCAGACGAATGCGCTCAAGGGCGCCGTCGAGAGAGGTCTCGCCATTGAGGTTAATGTGCAGGAGCGAGAACCCGTACAGGTCAAGGTGCAGGTGAGAATCCATGAATGCCGGATAGCATGTCGCTCCAGGCATACTGGCGAAATCGAGGACATGAGCGTCCTTGCTCGAGGCCATAGTCTTAACATCGGCAGTGCTTCCGATCCGGTCGATGATGCCATTTCTCAAGTACAGGGCATCACCTGTCTGTTTCCACCATCCATCCAGGGACGACATCGTCTTGACATGGAGCAGTGCTGTGTCTTCGTGCAGCATGATTATATCCTCCCACCCGCATGTGGATGCTCATTGGAGCAAAACCCCCGGAGTTCGGGGGCGGCACGTTCCGGAACTGATGGGATTAGTGTAGTCTGGTAGGTGCAGTCTTCAACTTGCTGGATCTGCCAGCAGCAGGAGTCCAGGCCAAGTCTCGACAACATAGGTCGGCTTGAGCTCAAGCAGCGCATCGCGCCCAAGGTAGCCGAATGTGCAACCGCATGAAGCAACACCGGCGTTGCGAGCTACAAGGATGTCGTTTCGTGAGTCCCCGACCATCAGCGTTCGCTCCTTGCTGGTGCCAACGTCATGCACTAGGGACAGGAGATTGGACGGATTTGGCTTGCGCAGGTCGGCGTCACTGGGGCCGACAACACGGTCGAAGTGCTGCAGGATCCCGAGGCGCTCGAGGATTGCGAGCGAGAGGTCCTGGGGTTTATTTGTCAGTACTGACAGGTGGGCCCCCCATTCCTGGAGCAACGTGAGTGTCTCCTGGCAACCTTCATAGACGTACGAGAAGTCAGTACAGTGGTCTTTGTAGTAGGAGCGAAATTCGTCCACGAGCTCAGCGATGAACTCTTTTTCGTCAGTCTTGAAGGCTCGTACCATCATGTCATCCAGTCCGTCTCCTACCCACGAGATGACAGTGGCGAGGTCGGCAACGGGCCGGGCATGCAACTGAAAAACATGGTTGACAGCCTCTCCGATATCGCGGCGCGTATCGACGAGTGTTCCATCGAGGTCGAACAAATACAGATCGAACACGGGCATTCTCCTTTGCAACAGTGTGGTACGGATGATTCTCATATATACTGTACCGACGCATGGACGCGAGTCCACCCTCGCAACTGTGAACCAGCACCGTGTCTGGCGGCAGAGCGGCTATTGCTCTGGGAACAACATACCAAGATGGAGAGGAAGAACTTCTGTGGAAACGAGGCTCATCGAAGACAGCTCTGCGTTTGCTCAGCTTGAGCCGTTCTGGAACCAAATCGTTGTGCAGAGTGCCGCCAATACGTGCCATTCTACGTTCGAATGGTTGTTCACGTGGTGGAAGCACTTCGGTGCCGGCAGACACCTACTGCTTATTGCAGCATATGAAGACAGCGTGCCCATTGGCCTTGCTCCGCTGTATATCGGCAACGGGACTACCGAACCAAGAGACTTGCATTTTCTGGGCCAGGGTCTCTCGGACTACGCTGACTTCATTGCTCCACGCGAGCGTCCGGAGATTCTGGAGGAGCTCGTCGCCGCGGTGTTTCAGCACCGTAGGCTGTGGGATGGCATCGACCTGGAGGAGATCCCGACCCAGTCGCCCAACAAGGCGCTTCTGGACCGTGCGATCGAGACCAGCGGTGTCGCCGCAGCGTGGCAAACGACGGTGCGATGCCCGTACCTGCCGATCGAGGGCAGCTGGGAGGCATTCTACGCTACCATGGGCAAGGGATTCCGGCACGAGGTGCGAAACAAGTTGAACAGATGCCGAGGAAAGGGACTGGATTTGCAATACGTCGATCGCAGAGAGGTCGACAGCGTGTTTGTGGACGAGGTTGTTGGATTGTCAGATGAGCGCCAGGCAACCGACGGTCATCGGAGCCCGTTCCTCAACCACCCGGACCAGGAATTTCTTAGAGAAGTGCTTTCACTGATGGGCCAACGAAACCAGCTGCGCGTTGGAGAGCTCCGGAGCGGGAACGCTCTGGTCGCATTCATGCTTGCCTACCACTGGCAGGGAGTCGTATCTATGTGGAATACCCAGTATGACCCGGTATACGCAGCGTATTCGCTTGGGCGCATTGTGTTGGTATGGCTTGCAGAACAGTCATTTCGTGAGGGTTGCCACGAGTTAGATTTCATGCGAGGCGAGGAACCATACAAATTTGAGTGGACGAAACTCTGGAGGATGAACTTAGCTCTTTGTACCGAGCGGACGGCCCAGCCTGCCGGGGAGCCACAAACGCTTCTGAAGCACGGTGCGGTTCAGGTCATCCAGGGCGAAAGGAGTGCCTGACAATGCGACAAAAAGTCATCGTCACCGGGCACAAGAATCCGGATACGGATTCCATCTGCTCTGCCCTTGGCTACGCGTTCTACAAGAATCGCACAGACCCTTCCCGCGTCTATGTTGCCGTGCGGGGAGGAGACCTTAACGATGAGACCCGCTTCGTCCTGGATCGTTTCGGGTTTCGCGTGCCGCCGTTGTTGAGATCGCTGATGCCACAGGTTCAGGATATTCCCCGGAAGCGCCTCGTGACAGTCGCTCCCTCAACCCGTGTTGGGAAAGCCGCCATCCTCATGAAGGAGAATCATATCCATTCGCTCCCGGTCGTCGACGATGCGCTGGTGGTACGAGGCGTTGTGGACGCCGTCGATATCGCAACCGCCTATGCTGACCAGCTTGAGCATGCCGACATCCTCCCTTATGCCGTCGAACTCGATACTCTTGTGCGACAGCTGTCGGCCAGGATCGTCGTGCGTACCCAGGAATCTGCAGAGCTAAAGGGGCGATTGCTTGTCGTCACGGGTTCGGTGGGGCGTCTTGCGCCGGGGTCCGAGGATGTCACGATTATCATCTCTGACGGAATACCCTCCGCGGACGTTCTGTCAGCGTGTTCAGCCGCTTCGATCTTGATTGTCACTGGCAAGGCATCTACAGCGGAAACAGGGAAACAGTGGCCGTCCCATCTGAGCCTTGTTCTCGAGACGGACATGACGGTAACACAGGCACTGCGCTCTCTCTGGTCGTCGATTCCGGTGTCTGCATTCATGGAAGGCACGGTGCCCCTGCTTGGCATGACAGACACGCTGGAGAGAGCAAAGAAGGCGGTGCTCGACTCGTCCGCCCGTTGTGCCGTGGTTCTTGATGCTCTGCATCACCCGGTGAACATTGTGACCCGTTCCGACCTCATCCGATTCGCGCGCAAGAAGATTGTCCTTGTGGACCACAACGAGACGCTGCAGGCTGTCGACGGCGTGGAAGAGGCCGATATTCTCGAGATCATCGATCATCACCGTGTCGGCGATATCTCCACGTTCCGCCCCATCTACTTCCACAACGAGCCGGTCGGGAGCACGTGTACGATCGTCGCCGAACTGTGTACGGAGAATGGGGTGTTCATGCCGAAGTCGGTAGCCGGGCTCCTGATGTCGGGCATTCTCTCGGACACAATGAACCTGAACCTTTCGACAACCACGCCAAAGGACGTCCGCGCCGTGCGGCGACTCGCGGCGACCATTGGCATCGACGCAGAAGCATATGGCCTCGAGCTGCTTCAGAACGGTTCCGTGATGTTCAAGGGTCTTCCTGCGATGGGAGTTCTGATGCGGGACTTCAAGGAATTTGACCTCTTCGACACGCGCATTGGCGTCTCCCAGGCTGTTGTGTTCTCGTTCGACCATATTCGTGAACGAGAGCCCGAATTCAAGCAGGCGATGCAGGATGTGCGGGCACGCATGGGGCTCGCCATGGTGGCATTTCTGGCCACGGATCCTCTGAGCAGGGCGTCGTATCTGATTGTCGCCGGACCTTCCGAGGCGTTTGAAGAGGCATTTGACGTGCGCATGGAAGATGGACATGCCGTCCTCGATGGAGTGCTCTCCCGGAAGAAGGACTTCATTCCACCGGTGGCCGAGGTGCTGTCGCGGTACGCGTGAGCACGATGGTGGTTAAACGGTTGGCTGACACGTCGAGGACCGTATACTGTAGCCTGTGGGGCTAGTCTCCACGTCAGGACAAGGAGCCGGGATGCTGGACAAGCAAAGTCATATGCCACTGTATGCACAACTCAAGGACGAGCTGGCTGATGGCATCAAACGTGGGGCAATGTCGGTGGGATCGCAGATACAGACCGAGACTGAACTCATGAAGCAGTATGGCGTCGGGAGGGTAACAGTCAGAGAGGCTGTCGCACTGCTGGTCAGTGAGGGGTACCTGGTCAAGCGACAGGGGATTGGCACCTTTGTGTCCAGCCGTCAGCCGTCAATGGGCTTCGAGCCTCTCATCAGCCTGACGACTTCGCTGCGTGCTCGAGGCGTGAATCCGCGAAACGTCATCATATGTAACGAGATGTTCGTGCCGGGGCCTGAACTTCTGACACAGCTAAGGTGGACCGCGCCCGAGACCTGTATCCATGTGCGCCGTGTCCGCTATGCAGAGAGTGCCCCCATTGCAGTAGAAGACTCGTGGTTCTCGCACGAGTTTCAGAACGTGGGGGAGCGATTTGACCTGACAGGCTCTCTTTCGCGCATCATTATCGAAGAGCTGAAGGTCGATATCACGCGGATCGATCAGGTTGTCGTTCCACGATTGCCTTCCCCCGAGGAGAAAACGCTTCTCGATCTCCAGGGAGACGCGCGGGTCTTGCAGATGGACCGGTGGATTTACATTGTGGACCGGGAAACACCCTTCTACACGCTTCGATTCATCGTTCCCACAAGCATCTACTCACTCGGACTCTGATCTCCGCCGGTCTGCCTCCTCCTAGACGGCAGCGGGAAACTTGACACTCCCTCGTGTTTCGTTTATGTTCTATATGTCAGGACGTCCGAACGTCCGTACATATGGAGTAGACATGAGCAGACGGTCGCAGCATATTCAGCAGAGGCTTCAGCAACAGGTGGAGCCCAATATCAGTTGTCGCGAAGGACATGATTCGATTATTCTTGAAGGAGTCGTGGACAACTGGGCCCAAGTCGTGCGCGCCGGCAAGCTGGCTGCTCACGAGGGGTACAAGGGAGTCGTAAACAGGCTCGCGATCGAGGGGCTGATATTGCCTCCGCCCCGCTCCCCCAGGTTGAAAGATATTGCTCTGGACGGTCTTCACGTCGACGTGCTGATCGTGGGAGGAGGCGTCACCGGCTGTGCCATTGCCCGCGAACTCACGAGAAAGAACATTTCAGTCGTGCTGGTTGAGAAGGAAGACGATCTTGCGACGCATGCATCTTCCAGGAACAACGGCATGATCCATCCAGGCATCGAACCGCATCCAGGCACCAGCAAGGCATATTTCAATGTGCGCGGCAACGCCATGTATGATACTGTGGCGGCTGGGCTGGGCGTTCCATTTACCAGGTGTGGATCTCTCATCCTGTACCAGGAGCGCTGGGAGCGTTTTCTTGGACCTCTGTTCATGGCTCGAGCCAGGCAGAATGGAGTACCAGGGGTGCGCCTGATCAACAAAAACGAGGCGCTTTCCCTTGAGCCGCACCTCACGCGGGAGTTCTCCGCGGCCCTGCATATGCCCTCGACAGGGATCATATCGCCATACCTGCTGACGGTTGCTTACGCAGAGAACGCTGTGCAGAATGGCGCAAAGGTCAGCCTCGAAACGATGGTGGCAGACATGAAGGTGCGTGAGGGGCGGATCACGGCGGTTCGCACCAACCGGGGGACACTGTTCCCGAGAGTGGTCGTGAACGCAGCTGGTTGTTATGCAGATGCTGTGGCGGACATGGCAGGTGACCAGTTCTTTACGATCCATCCCCGCAAAGGCGAGATCATCATTCTCGACCGCAAGAAGGGGTATCTCATCTCGCATGTCGTAGCAAAGCCACGACTGCTTCAGGTCACATCCGATACCAAAGGCGGTGGCGTGAACCGCACAATAGATGGCAACATCCTGGTGGGTCCGAATGCCGTGGAACAGCCATTCCGGGAGGACTACAGCACCGATCGCGACCATATCGAGCTTATGCTGCGGCGGTATCTGCCGCTGGTCCCTGAACTGTCTCCCACAGACCTCATCACGTACTTCGCAGGTACGCGTCCCGCGACCTATGAGGAGGACTTCATCATTGAGCGGTCGCAGTATGTGCGGAACCTTGTTCACGCGGCCGGCATCCAGTCTCCCGGTCTGGCGTCGGCTCCGGCCATTGCAGAAGAGGTTGCTCGATTGACCGTGAGCACTCTCGGAGAGGTGACCCGGGTTGGAGATAATCCGACGTTTGATGGGCATCGCCAAGGGATCCCCGAACCCGAGCGCATGACGTGGAAGGAGCGAGATGCACTCATCCACAGGCGCCCGGACTACGGCATCATCGTATGCAGATGTGAGGGGATCAGTAAGGGCCAGGTCGTGGATGCGCTCAATTCACCGATTTCGGTGACAAGTATAGACGCAGTCAAGCGCCGTGTCCGGGCCGGTATGGGGAGGTGCCAGGGAGCATTCTGCACCCCCCAGGTTCTGCGCATCATCGGCGAGCAGAATGGTGAGCAGTTGGCCGCCATCACCAAGAAAGGTGGCGACTCGTTTATTCTGGCCACCGAGACCAAGACGGTACGGAGAGCATCATGATAGTTCGAAACGTCGACATCGCCATCCTGGGGGCCGGGCCGGCAGGCATGGCTGCCGCGCTCGCCGCTGCAGGAGGTGGAGCGGACACTGTTCTGATAGAGCGGGAAAATCATCTGGGAGGCATCCTGAAGCAGTGCGTGCATGACGGGTTCGGTCTGCTCAGGTTTGGAGAGAAGCTGTCGGGACCGGAATATGCGGGGCGCTTCGTCCACATGGTCCGTGAGACCGGCCTTGCAGTTCTGACATCCACGTTCGTAGCCGAGGCACGTCATGACAGCGAAGAGAGCGTGTTGATGCTCGTCGACCGCAGTGGCGTAACGGAACTGCATGCGAAAACCGTCGTCCTCGCCACGGGCTGCCGGGAGCGATCCGCGAGACAGGTGATGATCCAGGGTACTCGCCCTGCGGGCGTTATAACCGCTGGTGCTGCCCAGTACTACGTCAATGTTCTCGGCTACTTGCCCACGACACGCTGCGTGATCCTGGGCAGTGGTGACATTGGGCTCATCATGGCACGCCGACTCACCCTGGAGGGGGCCGAAGTGCTTGGGGTCTTCGAGGCAAAGTCGGCACCGTCGGGTTTGTCTCGTAACATCGCGCAGTGTCTGGACGATTTTGGCATTCGGCTGCACCTGTCGAGGACGGTGACCCGCATTTTTGGGGACGACCGCGTCGAGGCCGTGGAAACGGCGGCGGTTGACGAGAAGATGCGCCCGATTGCTGGCACGGAAGAGCGGTTGTCCTGTGATGGTGTCATCCTATCTGTCGGCCTTATCCCCGAGAACGAGGTCGGCGACGCGTTAGGTGTGCCCATGGATCCGGTGACCAAGGGGCCGGTGATGGATCAAAACGGTCAGACGCAGGTTTCAGGGGTTTTCGTGTGTGGCAATGCGGCCCATGTGAACGATCTGGTCGACTACGTTACCGAGTCCGGCGAACGGGCCGGTGCAGCTGCCGCTGCATTTGTTGCAGGGCGCCGTACATGCAGACTTCTTCCCCTGATAGCTGACAGCACTGTACTGCTTTATGCTGTGCCGCAGTTCGTTGACATGGATGCTCCGGAGTCGGGCGCCGTTGTGTACTTCCGCTCCAGAGAAGAACTCGGGGTAACGGTGGTCAAGGTCACTGCAGGTGGGGAGACTGTGGCTCGTCATCGCTATCAGCATCTGCGTCCACCGGAGATGGAGCGCCTGGAGATCGACCTGAACCGGATCCCTTCCAGCGCCACGTCTCTCAATATCGGGGCTGAATCTGCGACTGCGACGGAAGTGACGTCATGAGAGAATTGACGTGTATTGTGTGTCCCAACGGATGCAGTCTCCAGGTCAATCAGGGCATTGACCTCTGGGGTATCACGGGCAACCTCTGTCCCCGAGGGATCGAGTTTGCCCGGAAGGAACTGACAAATCCAACGCGGACTGTCTGCTCCACCGCTAGAACGTCATTCGCAACCGTACGCCGGCTGCCGGTACGTACCCGAGGCGAGATTTCTCTTGTGAGCATCCGGTCGGTCATGTCCGAGATTTCGCGTCTGGTAGTTGACCGCGAGGTACGGATGGGGGATACTCTCATCGAGAATGTCGCCGGCACGGGTATTGCAGTTATTGCAACCGCAGACCTGGCGGATCTGATTGAAGAGGAGGACTGCGATGGGAGACCGATACGTTCTGGCGATTGACTGTGGCACACAAAGTGTTCGAGGTCTGTTGTTTGATGACTGTGGTCACCTGGTAGCTAAGCACAAGGTAGAATTCGAGCCGTATTTTTCACCGGTGCCCGGGTATGCTGAGCATCGTGCCGAAGACTACTGGCGAGACACATGCACGGCATTGCAAGCGCTCAAGGAGGAATCACCCGAAGCGTGGGGCCGTATCGGTGCTGTCGCAGTGACCACGCAGCGCGATACGGTCGTTGCACTGGATGTCAGCGGCGTTCCTGTCCGCCCCGCTATTGTCTGGTTGGACCAGCGCATGGCTCGCTGCGACAAGCCGATGCCTCTCATGGACCGGCTGCAGTTCAAAGTTGCAGGGATGACCAAGGCAGTCGAGATTACCAGACGCAAGGGCAAAGACAACTGGATGGTGGAGAATGAGCCTGAGTTGTGGGTGCGGACCAGCAAGTGGCTGTTGTTGTCAGGTTTTTTCTGCTTTCGACTGACGGGGCGGTACGTCGACTCGGTAGCATCTCAGATAGGTCACAACCCGTTCGACTATGCCGCACGCAGCTGGCCACGAAGTGACAGCAGCTGGCGATGGCATATGTTCAGCGCACGTCGGGACCAGATGCCCGAGCTCGTAGAAGCTGGCGACCAGATGGGCACAATATCTGTGGAAGCAGCGCGTGAGACCGGCATTCCCGAAGGAACACCAGTCATTGCCGCGGGCTCTGATAAGGGATGTGAGACACTGGGCGTCGGCTGTGTCGATACGACGAGTGTCAGCTTGAGCTTTGGGACGACGGCGACTGCCCAGACCACGTCGCGGAAGTACTTCGAGCCGATCCCGTTTATGCCCCCTTATCCGGCCAGCGTCAGAGGAAGCTTCAACCCCGAGGTTGAGATCTTCCGCGGCTACTGGATGGTGAGCTGGTTCAAAAAGGAGTTTGCGGCTCGCGAAGCCGTGGAGGCAGAACAGCGCAGCGTTTCCCCCGAGGTCGTGCTGAACGAGCATCTGGAGGATGTACCTCCGGGGTCGCAAGGCCTGATGCTACAGCCATACTGGGGCCCCGGCCTGAAGATGCCCGAGGCGAAGGGGTCGATGATCGGGTTCGGTGATGTGCACACGAGGTCGCATGTCTATCGCGCCATCATCGAAGGCATCGGCTATGCCCTGCTCGAAGGAGTCGAACGCATCGAGCGCAAGAGCGGGCAGAAGGTGAACCGGGTCATGGTGTCAGGAGGGGGTTCGCAGAGCGACGCTATCTGCCAGATCACAGCAGACCTGTTCGACCGACCGGTGGTACGAAGTGAGACCTATGAGACATCGGGTCTGGGCGCCGCCATCAACGGCTTCGTAGGGATCGGTGTCTATGCTACGCATGAAGAGGCGGCAAAGCACATGGTCCACTGGGACAGCACCTTTCTTCCACGTCCTGAAGCGGTCCGTGTTTACCATGACCTGTACACGCGCGTCTACAAGCGCATCTACCCCGCGCTGCAGCCGCTCTATCGCGAGATTCAGAAGATAACCGGGTATCCGGACATCTGAGGAGGGTTGATGGCCGACAAGAAAAGCACGTTCCAGCCGGACTGGTTCGAGGACGCAGCGCCGCCTGGTTCCTTCCGTTCCATCCTGAAGTGGGGTGGTCCCACGGAGTTTAGGCACCCGAATAGGCGCCTCTACGCGCTGATGAAGAAGACATTTGGCATGACGGACGCGGACTTTCAACGCCGCGAGAAGATGGGTCTGGAACAGGTGCCTCAGGATATCCCCAGCCGTATGAAGAAGGAACATCTGGACGCTCTGACGGCCATCGTGGGTTCGGACAACGTGCGCACCGATGCATACTCACGACTGCAGGTAGCGTACGGCAAGACCATGGTCGACCTGATGCGTCTGCGCGAAGGCATCGTCGAAAACGTTCCCGACGTGGTTCTGCATCCACGGAGCACTGCTGATATCGAGTCGATCGTTCGTTTCTGTGATGACCAGCGGATTCCGGTCTATGTATATGGCGGCGGATCCTCCGTGACACGTGGCGTTGAGGCGGTGCGCGGTGGCGTGACGCTGGACATGCGTGTTCACATGAACAAGGTTGTACGGTTCAGTGAGAAGAACCATACCATCACGGTCCAGGCGGGCATGTCGGGTCCTGACCTCGAAAAGGCACTCAACGAGGCGCCTGAACGTTTCCATGCAACCAGGAAGTACACATGCGGACACTTTCCCCAGTCGTTCGAGTACTCGGCGGTTGGTGGGTGGGTTGTTACCAGAGGTGCGGGGCAGAACTCCACCTACTACGGCAAGATCGAGGATCTCGTGGTCTGTCAGGAGTATGTGACGCCTGTCGGCATGCTGCGGACGGGCGAGTATCCCGCGACAGCTACCGGACCATCCATTGATGAAATCATGATGGGGAGTGAGGGTACATTTGGAGTCCTGACGGAAGTTACGCTAAGAGTTTTTCACTTGATGCCGGAAAACCAGCGGCGTTTCAGCTACGTTTTCCGTACCTGGGAAGAGAGCAGGGAGGCAGCGCGGGAGATCATGCAGGGCCAGTTTGGCTTCCCGTCGGTGTTTCGACTGTCCGACCCCGAGGAGACCGATGTTGCTCTCAAGCTCTACGGAGTTGAAGGGACGGTCATCGACAGGATTCTATCCGCCAGAGGGTACAGACCCATGGAACGTTGCTTGATGCTTGGGTTCACAGACGGTGAGGCGGGCTTCACCAAGAACGTCGCACGGAACATTGGTCGCATCTGCCGGCGCCATGGGGCGATGTATACGACCGGCTTTGTGACCAGAGGCTGGGAGAAGGGTCGTTTTCGCGACCCGTACATGCGCGAAGATCTGGAAGACTATGGCATCATGACCGATACTTTGGAATGTGCTGTCAACTGGGAAAACCTCGAGAGTGTCTATGAGAGCGTGCGCACGTTCTGCCACAGCAGGCTGAAGACCATCTGTACCACACATATGAGTCACTTCTACCCACAGGGCTGCAATCTCTATTTCATCTTCATAACGCGGATCGACGAGATCCCCGACTATGTTGCCTATCAAACCGGCATCCTGGACGCCATTCAGAAATCAGGGGCCGCAATGAGTCATCACCACGGAATCGGCAAGATGACGGCACCATGGCTCGAGGCACAGATCGGCACACCGGCAATGGACGTGGTTCGTGCCTTGAAGCGTCACTTTGATCCACATGGGATTATGAATCCTGGAGGGACACTGGGTCTCGATTTGTCGCCCGGACAGAGGCGGGATGTCACGAAGAACTGAGATCCCCTCTTGAAGAACACAGACGCCCCTTCCAATAAGAGGGGGCGTCTGTGTTCTGGATGTTGCAGGAACTCAAACTGAATATCGGCTCAGGTTCTTTATCAGCTGTTTAGTAGGCGGACCATCCTGCGTCGGCTGTTATTACTGCACCATTGATGAAACTGGAGTCATCTGAAGCAAGGAACAGGGCGACTGTGGCAATTTCCTCAGCTTCACCGGTTCTTGGATTCAGGTTAAGACCGGCCATTGATCTTTCCATGCCAAACTTGTCCGGTGCAGTTATTGTTGTTCCAATGTTGGTCTGTACCGCTCCCGGGGCAATTGCATTGCAGCGAATCCCAGACTTCGCATACTGAAAACCTACGTTCTTGGTCAAACCAACAATGGCATGTTTTGATGCCGTATATGCTGCGCCTGCTCTGGAGCCACACAGACCTCCTATTGAGGTGATATTGATAATGACTCCAGACCCCCTCTCCAAAAAGATGGGTAGAGCCTTCCTTATCCCCCGCATGGCTCCCGTTACATTGATGGAAAATACCCTTTCCCATACGGCATCCGTCACCTCTGCTGCTGGGAGAAAATTATCCATAATGCCCGCGTTGTTAACCAATATGTCTAGCGTGCCATATGCTTTTACCGCCGCATCGATCAGGTTCTGAATATCCTCTTCTTTCGCCACATTTGCGAGTATCGCCGTAGCAACTCCGCCGCTGGATTCAATTTCGGCAACTGTTGCGTTGGCTGTCTCCAGATTAATATCAGCCACAACCACTTTCGCACCCTCTTTGGCGTATAAGATGGATATCGCCTTGCCCATGCCAGAACCAGCCCCGGTCACCACTGCTACTTTGCCTTGAAGTCTCATGCCGGACACGTCCTTTCGCGAATGAATCGCGTTGGATTTTGCTCCAGTTACTTCCTACCTAGTACAGGGATCGCAAACCACAATTCCTTCTATATTAATTATACCACATATTCATCCTTCTTACCCAATTTTCAGAGGATCTGCTTTCCAGCAATTCCTACCGAGGATCAGTCTTGAAGTCTGTACCGTTTCGCCGCAGGGTCGACGTCCTCTATGTCACAGCTTGACATCATTGCAAAGAGTCCAGGATGAGTTAAGCACGTGCTGCGATGCGGCGTTCATTCTTGGCGGTAGTTGGAGCTCTCGTTCGCCATGTCAACGTCACGGGAATGAGACTCGCGAAGCCCTGCTCCCGTGATTCGCACGAAGCGGGATTCACTTCGCAGAAGGTCGATCGTTGGTGTGCCGCAATAGCACATGCCCGCCCGCAGACCGCCCAGCAACTGATACAAGACGTCATGGACCGTTCCTTTCAGGGGAACGCGACCCTCGATACCCTCGGGTACCAGCTTGAACCGGGTATCTTGGAAGCACCGGTCGCTGCTTTCCTGCTTCATTGCGCCAAGCGATCCCATGCCGCGATAGATTTTATATTGCCTGTTCCCTTCCGTGATCACGTCGCCGGGACTTTCGACTGTGGCGGCGAGAAGGCCACCGAGCATGACTGTGTTACCTCCGGCTGCAAGAGCCTTTGTGATGTCGCCGGAGTACCGGATACCTCCGTCGGCGATGATGGGAACGTCATGGCGCTGGGCCTCCTGGGCGCACTCGTAGATGGCAGTTATCTGAGGCACACCGACTCCTGCTATTATGCGAGTCGCAGAGATCGAGCTCGGACCTATGCCGACCTTCACCGCATCAGCTCCAGCGATGACTAGGTCGCGGACAGCTTCCGGAGTTGCTACATTGCCCGCCAGGATTGGAACGACGGGGAATGCCTGTTTGAGGAGCGCTACAGCTCTGACGATGCTAAGAGAATGTCCGTGAACACTGTCGAGCACAAGCAGGTCTGTCCCGGCTTCGATGAGCGAGCGAGCTCGTGCGAGCAGCTCGGGTGTCACACCGACAGCAGCTCCTACAAGCAGTCTGCCCCTGTCGTCCATCGCGGCCTCGGGAGATGCCAGCGTCCGCGTCATCTCATCGATTGTCGCAAAACCGGCCAATTGCCCGTCTGCATCAGCCAAGGCAAGTTCCAGTATGCCCCACTTTGCAAGATGCCTGGAGAGGCCTGGAGCATCCAGGTTTAGCGGCATTGCGATCTTCGAGCTCGCGTGGAGAAGCTGCGAGAGGGGAATCGATGGCTCTTCAAAAGCAAGGTCTGAGGGAGTGACGAGGCCAACCAAACGTTTCCCTTCCATGAGTGGTAGTGCAAAAACGCTGAACCGCTCCAGCAGATCGCGCGCTTCGAGAACAGTCTGCCGTGGATCGAGATGAGCTATCGAGGAGGGGGTATGCATGCAGATCGACTTGACCGTGGTGACTTCTGCGGCCTGGCGTTCGATGGGCATATTCTTGTGGATGAAACCGATGCCGCCTTCCAGGGCCATTGCTACTGCCATCGCGGATTCGGTGACCGTGTCCATGGCGGCGCTGACGATCGGGATGTTCAGGTGGATCGAGCGCGTTAGCTGCGCCCCGAGATCGACATCGTGTGGCAGGACATCCGATTTTCCGGGAATCAGCAGGACATCATCGAAGGTCAGACCCTCCTGTGCGAATTTGTCATCCATCGCTCCTCCCAGTGACAGACGGTTATGCCGGCTCAGCTCTCGCAGCATGCATGTCTATGCATACAGCTTAGCGGCTTCCGGGCAGCAGATTGCGGAGCCAGGTTCCCAGCGCCTGCACATTGATTGGAGGGAGTCTGGCAAACAGGGGCACCATCAGGGGGTAGACTCGGCTCTTGCCTACGAGGGCGGCCGACAGGGAAACAGGCAGAAAATGCGTCACCAGTCCCAGCAGAAGTCCCATTATGACGATCTTGATGATTGATGAGAGAATAATGGCGGGAACGGCAATCAGAACATAGAAGAGCAGGTAGGTTACGATGTAGTAGACGACCGTAGCAAGACCTTGATTTGGGAGCCGGATGAAACTGACATAGTATGGCGTAAGCGAGGCTGTCAAAAGCGCAGAAAGGCCGATTGCCAAGAGGGATATGCCAATCTTGCCCTGTTTAGTAAACAGATTCCGGGCGATAATAATCGCTGCTGATATGACGAAGATCGTGTCGAACAGCATTGGGCACCTCCGATGCGCCTGCTCGTCTCTTTTCAGTATGAGCTTGGCTCACGACTCGTCAACAAGATGTGACTCCCGACAGCCGTGGTCGCCATTGGCTGGGGCCGGTTCCTCGGTATACTGAAACGTGCGCTCTGTGACAGGTACGAGGATATCTGCTGGCTGTACCCTTTGAAAGTCGCTGCACATGAAAAGGAGATAGATGTGGGATATTTCATCGATCTGCTATTCCTGTTTGTGAGACGCCCCATCGAGGGCATGCGACGGATTCGTGAGCATCCGTCGATACTCGCGGCCCTGATTGCCTTGCTGTTAACAGGCGTTATCGATGCGATGAGCTTTCGTCTCATGGATGTCGTCGGCCTCCTGAAGTCCATTGGTCTCACGAGCCAGATGACAGATACCATTACTCAGGCCCAGCAAGCTCCGGGGACGTTCTGGACGTTTGTGGCCGAACCCTTCTTTCTCGTGATGTTGTCGGTAGTAGTCATCGACGCCGTGGCGCGATTTGCTTGGAAGCGCACTGCGGCTCCGTACATGTATACTGCGCTCAGCTTTTCCGGGCTGGTGGGAGCGGCTCTGCGTGGGGCCGGGATACTTATGGCCAGTGTCGCAAGTGGTATCGTTCTCGATGTTTTGACCTATGGAGCTCTCTTGTATATGCTCGTCATGGGAGTCCTGGCGGTCCGGTTTTTCTATGAGAAGGGCACGGCAAAGGCGCTTGCTCTGTACCTCTTGCCGACGCTGCTCGGGCTTGGCATCCTGGTGCTCCTGACAATAGCCGTTGGCGGAGCCTGATGCCCCTGGATTTCGCGGGAGATCTCAACCCACAGCAGCTCAAGGCTGTCGAGGAATGCAAGGGTCCCTGCCTCGTACTTGCGGGAGCGGGCTCGGGCAAGACCAGGGTCATCACGTACAAGCTCGCGTATCTCATCGCCAAGCGTGGCATCGCTCCATCGCACATCATGGCCGTCACGTTTACCAACAAGGCAGCAGGTGAGATGCGCTCGCGTGTTGACGCGCTCATCGGGACTGACCTGTCCCGCAAAGGACTCTGGATAGGGACGTTCCACTCGCTGTGCGGCCGTATCCTGAGAGAGCAGATCGAGAAACTTGGACTGGGCTATACGAGCAGGTTTGTCATCATCGACGAAGATGACCGCACACGTCTGGTGCGACAGGTCCTCAAGGAACTGAACATGGACCCGAAAACCTACGAACCGCAGAAAATCGTCTATCGCATTTCCGACGCCAAGTCAAATCTTGTTGGCCCCGAAGAGCTCTCTGACTATGGCTACAGTTACATTGAGAAGGCGGCGGCGATCGTCTACAAGCTCTATCAGAAGCGCCTCCAGCAAGGGAATCTGCTGGATTTCGACGATCTCATCGCGCTGGTCATCCGGTTGTTCGACAAGTGCCCAGAGGTTGAGGAACACTACAGCTCGAAGTTCGAGCACATTTTGGTGGACGAGTACCAGGATGTGAACAAGATGCAGTACGAGCTAGTCAAGCGGCTTTCGAAGATGCATGGCAACGTCACGGTTGTCGGTGACGATGATCAGAGCATCTATGCGTTCCGCGGGGCCAATAGCAAACTCATTCTTGGGTTTGAGAAGGACTACCCAGGGGCAACGGTCGTCAAGCTTGAGCAGAACTACCGGTCGACGCAGTCCATCCTCGACGCTGCCAATTTCCTCGTAGCACGCAACCGGACGCGTTTTGCAAAGAACCTCTGGACGGACAATGGAACAGGTACCCCCGTGCGTCTGTTCGAAGCTCTCACGCCTGAGGAAGAGGCTAGTTTCGTCGCCTCGAGCATCGAGACCCTGATCCGGGCTGGTGCAGATCCTCGAGACATGGCGGTTATCTATCGGATGAACAGCCAGTCTCGTGTCATCGAGGAGGCATTGCTTGCGTCAAATATCCCCTACCAGATTGTCGGTGGGCTGAAGTTCTACGAGCGGCAGGAAGTGAAGGATGTTCTCGCGTATCTCCGGCTCGGGTTCAACCCCAGCGACAACCTTGCGTTCGAGCGGGCGGTGAGCCGGCCTTCGCGGGGGTTCGGCGACAAGAGCCTTTCCGAGCTGAAGCGGCTGGCCGCTGAGCACGACTCGGCGTGGTTCATGACGCTGTCCGACTGGATCGCGCAGGCCAAGACCGGAAAGACACGGGACAAGCTCGAGGCATTCGAGAGTCTCATCGTGCGCATCGGCGCGGCAAGCGAGTCGGCAATCGGCGCGGCTAACCTCGTGTTTGCCTCGTCGGGACTTCTTGAACAGTACAAGGAAGAGGGGGAAGAAGCCGACTTCGAACTGCAGTCGAGACGCGAAAACCTCGGGGAGTTCATGCGCACTGTCGATGAATTTGACAGGATGAGCGAGGACCGCTCGCTGGGGGCGTATTTGTCGCAGGTGGCACTCATTCAGGACCAGGACAGCATGAAGTCGGGGACGGGAAGAGGTGTCTTGCTCATTACGGCGCACTCAGCCAAAGGTCTCGAGTTCAGCAATGTGTTTGTCGTCGGTGCCGAGGAAGGGGTCTTCCCCCACCGTCGGGCACTGGACAGCAGCGCCGACATCGAAGAAGAACGAAGACTGTTCTACGTGGCGTGCACGCGCGCGCGCAAGGAACTCTCGATAACGTTTTGCACACAGCGCACCAGCTACTATGGCTCAGGATTCCAGGAGCCGTCGCGTTTCATCAAGGAGATGGAATTAACCAGGGAGACGGTTGCCGGAGTTCCATCTCGCGAGCGACCCGAGCTCATCGATGGCGACACGGTCATGCACAACATCTTTGGTACAGGGAAAGTGCTGGAGGTGTTCTACGACGGCAATGATCAATATGTGGTCATCGATTTCAAGAAGGTTGGTATCAAGAAGCTGGCCGCTCAGTACGCCCAGCTGAAGAAAGTGTAATGTGTGTCGTGGGTCCACTCATGCGATTTTCCCCCCAGTCCCTATTGAACTCCATATGCATGAGACTAGAATGACAGCAGTATCACGCGACGAAGGGGTTTCCATTATCGGGAGGTGTTCATGATTGGTTTCTGGATAACGATGGCAGTCGTCTGTGCCGTGGTAGACGCCTTCCTTCCCTACTACCTGGTGGTATGGTTTTCGGGTGGGGCCGTTGCTGCACTCTTGTTTTGCTGGGCCGGGTTCAACATGTCAGTGCAGTTCCTTGTGTTCTTCCTGGTATCGTTTGCGCTCATGGCACTCGTTGGGCGCTACATCAATTCACGTTTGTTGAGAGGTGGTTCTAAGATGCGAACGAATACTGAAGAGATGCTAGGGAAGACGGCCAGTGTCGTCATGGCTATCTCGGCTGGTGATGCAGGGCGCGTGGCGCTCAAGGGGACGACGTGGAGAGCCATTCTCAATGATGAGACGGCAGCGGCTGCCGTTGGCGACAAGGTCGTCGTCGTCTCGATCGAAGGCGTCACGTTGACTGTGAGAAAGGAATAGGAGGTACGCATGAATTGGTCTATCATCTGGTGGATCGTCGGCATTGTTGTTGTTCTCATCTTCGCTCTGCGGTATATCGTCATCGTTCGTCAGAGCACTGCGGTCATCGTCGAGCGTCTCGGGAAATTCAGCCGGGACCTGAAGCCCGGCCTGCACTTCCTGATTCCTATCCTTGATAGCGTGAGAGCTACCGTCGACTTGCGGGAACAGGCGTGGGACTACCCTCCCCAGGCAGTTATCACGAAGGACAACGTTCCGACGAGTATCGACATTGTTCTGTATTACTATCTGACAGATCCTGTCAAATCGGTCTATGAGGTACGCAATCTCAACGAGGCTATCCTCAAGCTTACGATGACGTCTATTCGCAACATCTCGGGCAGTCTGAACCTGGATGAGCTGCTGGTCTCACGCGAGAATGTCAACAACGAACTCACTCAGATCGTCGATGTTGCAACTGACCCGTGGGGTGTCAAGGTCACGCGTGCGGAAATCAAGGCGGTGAACCCGCCGGCCGAGATCCTCGAGGCCATGACGCGGCAAATGAAGGCGGAGCGCAGCAAGCGTGCCGTCATTCTCGAAGCCGAAGGATACAAGGAAGCCGAGATCACGAAGGCTGAAGGAGAGAAGCAGGCTGCGATTCTTCGTGCCGAGGCTGATCGGCAGAAGAGGATCCTTACTGCTGAGGGCGAGGGGCAGGCGTTGATCACCGTTGCCAACGCTCGCAAGCAAGCGGTGATTGCGTATTTTCAGGGCATCCACGAGGGCGGCGCTTCCCAGGATGTCTTGGCGCTGAAGTACATGGAGACGCTCGAAGCCATCAGTGCAAACCCGTCCAACAAGGTGTTCCTGCCGTATGAGAGCAGTGCTCTCATGGGAAGTCTCGGAACTATCAAAGAGCTCTTCAAGGAAACTTCTTCAGGGGCTACTCCACTGGTTCAAACAGCGAAGGGCAAGTAGCTAAAACCAGCTGTATGCAGAAGCGCCGGTCTTAACGACCGGCGCTTCTGCATGTTGCGCCAAGGGCCGAGAGAGAAATCGGGGCTCTTGATTCCATCTCGTTGCATTTTTTCCGCTGGTTGATACCATTGGAGATAGTCGCTCGTGCGACAAATCCTGTTGGGAAAGGGGAGGCTATTGTATGAGGAAAGCACTGTCACTTGTTTTGATAGCGGTATTCCTGGTCTCGCTTCTTGGTGGACTAACCGTCGTACCGTCAGTGAAGGCAGTTGCTCAGGAGGTAACGTACAACCTGGGGACTGAGCCCGCTGCAATCGATCCAGCCATTACAACTGGCATTCCAGAAGCCAACATCGAACTGCAGGTCTTCGACGGACTGACTCGTATTGACAACAACAACATGCCGCAGCCAGCGATCGCGAAGAGCTGGACGATCTCCAAGGATCGGAAGACGTACCTCTTTACACTGCGTGACGCATACTGGACGAACGGGACACCAGTCACGGCTTATGATTTTGAGTATGCCTGGAAGCGCGCTCTCAGCCCGGAGGTGGCTTCCGAGTATGCCTACCAGCTCTACTACGTGTACGGAGGTGAAGCCTTCAACACGTCCATCAAGGTCGGCAGCAAGTACTATGTCCAGGCTGTCGACGCCAAAGGTAATCCTCTTACGAAGAAAGAAGGGGACAAGGACGTTCCTGTTCCGGACATGAAAAAGGAGATCGACCCCAGCAAGAACATCGGCGTCAAGGCACTGGATGCCAAGACCCTGAAGGTCTATCTCCAGTCTCCTACCGTCTATTTCCTCAACTTGACGGCGTTTCCCACACTGATGCCGGTCTGCAAGGCTGTTGTCAGCACGAATGACAAGTGGGCCGACGACATCAACACGTACGTGACCGATGGACCGTTCAAACTCATCGAGTGGTCACACAATGAGAAGCTGGTCTTTGTCAAGAACCCGACATATTGGGACAAGGACAAGGTCAAGCTCTCCAAGATTACATACTACATGGTCGAGGATGAGTCGACTGCGCTTTCGATGTTCCAGAGCGGTCAGCTCGATGCTGCGGCCAACGTGCCCACCTCAGAGTTGCCCAAGCTGGTCGCCTCAGGCGAGGCACAAATCTTTCCGTACCTTGGGACATACTACTATCGGTTCAATGTTACCAAGAAACCGTTCAACGATGTGCGTGTTCGCAAGGCCTTGCTTCTGGCGATCAACCGTGCGGGCATCACTCAGTCCATCACTCAGGGCGGGGAAGTTCCAGCGTTGGCGTTCGTTCCTTACGGCATTGCAGACGCGATTCCTGGCAGCGATTTCCGCAAGGCTTCCCAGGAGACCTTCTACAAGGACAACGACATAGCTGCCGCACAGGCGCTGCTTGCGCAGGCCGGCTACCCAGGCGGCAAGGGGTTCCCTGCCTTCTCAATACTTTATAACACGTCCAACCGCCACAAGGCTATCGCCGAAGCAATTCAGCAGATGTGGAAGAAGAACCTCGGTATCACTTGCACGCTCAAGAGCGAGGAGTGGGGCGTCTACCTGGATGACGAGTCGCGCCTCAACTACAATGTTGCTCGTGCAGGCTGGATCGGAGATTACATGGACCCCAACACGTTCCTTGACATGTTTGTGACGGGTGGTGGAAACAACCAGACGGGCTGGAGCAATAAGTCTTATGATGCTCTCATTGCAAAGGCCAAGGCCACGACCGACCCGAAGGCGCGCATGGCGACGCTGCATGCTGCAGAGAAGATCCTCATGGCAGATATGCCTATTCTTCCGATTTACTACTACACGAACCCGGTGCTCTTGAGCAAGAGCATCAAGAACTTCTATCAATCAACGCTGGGATTTGTCGACTGGAAGAACGCCTACATGGGGTAACTGTCGAAAATCTCTTGACGGCGGTTCACACGACGTAAGCAAGAAAAGAAACGGGGCGGCTCTGCTCTCGAAGTTGGAGAGCCGCCCCCTCTCGTATCTCTGGAGGCTCTATGCTCAAATTCATCCTGCAACGCGTGCTCTCGATGATTCTTGTTGTTCTTATTGTCGCATCCGCCACCTTCTTCATGATGCGTTTGCTTCCATCGGGGCCCTTTGCCCGCGAAAAGAAGCTGCCCCCCGAGATCATCAAGAACCTCGAGGCCCGCTATCATCTGGACGACCCGCTCTGGAAGCAGTATGTTGACTACATGAAGAATCTTCTGCGAGGCGATCTCGGCCCCAGTTTCAAGTACAAGAACCGTACCGTCAATAACATCATCAACGATGGATTCCCTGTGTCGGCTGCACTGGGGGCTGTGGCAGTGTTTCTTGCCATCGTCATCGGCATTCCGCTGGGTATCTGGGGTGCACTCCGGCAAAACGGCTGGCAGGATAATCTTGTGATGTTTATTGCACTCCTGGGCGTGTCCGTCCCCAACTTCATCATGGCGGTATTGCTCATGCTCATCTTCGCTCTGGGATTGCACATCGTACCTGCCGCCGGTTGGGGTACGTTCAAGCAGATCATTCTTCCCGCATTCACGCTGGCGGGATACCCGATAGCATTCCTGGCACGTCTTGTGCGCTCGTCCATGCTGGAGGTCCTGCGCCAGGAGTACATCACGACGGCACGGGCAAAAGGACTCTCTGAGCGTCTCGTCATTTTCCGGCACGCGCTGCGTAACATCCTCATTCCAGTCGTCACGGTATTGGGACCCCTTATCGCAGCAGTGTTTACAGGGAGCTTCGTTGTCGAAAAGATCTTCGCAATCCCGGGACTGGGCCGCTACTACGTCACCAGCATCAATGACCGTGACTATACGACCATCCTTGGTGTGACGATCTTCTACAGCGCTCTGCTGGTGCTCATGAACTTCTTTGTAGACCTGACGTATGCCTGGCTCGATCCACGTATCCGGTACGTTGAAAGGAAGGTGTCGTGATGGGCGTACAGACTGCATGGCGATTCAAGGAAGGTAGTACTCCTGAGGCAGGATCATTCGCACCAGCCCTCAAGGGTTCAGAAGAACTGCAGCAAGTAGCTGGTCGGCCGACGACATACTGGAGCGACGCCATTCGTCGGATTCGCCGCAATAAGCCGGCTGTCGTAGGGTTCTGGATCATTATCGCTCTGTTCATCGTCGCCATCGTCGGACCGATGGTGTCACCATACACCTACGAAGATCAGGATCTCAGCAACACGTTTCAGTCTCCTACATTGCAACACCCATTCGGGACGGATCAGCTGGGACGCGATCAGATGACTCGTGTCATGTACGGCGCGCGCATCTCGCTTGCCGTGGGCATCGTGTGCGCGGCTCTCAACTTCCTCATCGGCGTTACCTACGGTGGGATCTCTGCTTACTTTGGAGGGCGGGTCGACGACATCATGATGCGCATCGTCGATATCCTGTACGGCATACCGACGCTGATCATTGTTATTCTACTGACGGTGTTGTTCAAGGACAGGGGCGTCAATCCCCTGGTAAATGTGTTCATCGCCATCGGGCTCACCTATTGGCTGCCCATGGCGCGCATTGTCCGAGGTGAGATTCTGTCGCTCAAGGAACGCGAATTCGCGCTGGCCGCGAAGACCATCGGCGCTCCAAACAATCGTATCCTGTTCAGGCACCTGATCCCCAATGCCATGGGTCCCATCATTGTTACGGTGACGCTGGAGGTTCCATCTGCGATCTTCACCGAGGCTTTTCTCAGCTACATAGGGCTGGGTGTCAGCGCGCCGGTGGCCAGCTGGGGTGTTCTTGCCTCAGATGGTACCGAAGCTATCCGTTCATTCCCGTACCTTGTGCTGTTTCCAGCACTCGCGATCTGCCTGACGATGTTTGCATTCAACTTCCTGGGCGACGGCCTGCGCGACGCGCTGGACCCACGCCTGAGGCAGTAGGGGGTGCGTAATGGATGAAAACAACGTTTTGATGCGCATCCAGGGTCTTACGACCAACTTCCACACCTACGCGGGCGTCGTCCATGCCGTAGACGACATGACCCTGACCGTTCCAAAGGACTCTGTCGTCGGTATTGTCGGTGAGTCCGGTTCTGGCAAGTCAGTGACGATGATGTCCGTCATGCGCCTCATCCCGAATCCTCCCGGTCGGATCGAGGGTGGACACGTATGGTTTGATGGTGCAGCGCTGGGAATGCCGGACCGGATGGAGAAGGATGGTCCCAACAAGGGGATGGTCGATCTGCTGTCTCTTTCGGCCGAGAGCATGATGAAGGTGCGAGGCCGCCATATCGCCATGATCTTCCAGGATCCGATGGTCTCTCTCAATCCGGTGTTGACTATTGGTTTGCAGCTGACCGAGTCGATGGTTGTGCATGGTCTCGCGACAAAGGAGGGGGCCTGGAAGAGGGCAGTCGACATGCTTGCCCTCGTGGGCATCCCCAAGCCGGAAGAGCGCATGCGTGACTATCCCCACCAGTACTCGGGTGGCATGAGGCAGCGCGTCATGATCGCCATGGCGCTTTCGTGCAGTCCGGAGCTGGTCATTGCCGACGAACCAACAACCTCTCTGGATGTTACGGTTCAGGCGCAGATCTTGGAACTGATGAAGGAGCTGAAAGCAAAACTCAAATCCAGCATCATCATCATCAGTCATGACCTTTCCATCGTAGCTGGCATAGCAGATAAGGTGGTAGTCATGTACGCGGGACGAATACTCGAAGAAGCGGACGTCTACGATCTCTACGAAAAGCCGGGGCATCCGTACACCGTAGGACTCATGAAATCCGTCCCCCGCCTTGACGCTGAAAACCGGGAACGCCTCGTCCCCATTGAAGGGAGTCCCCCAGATCTGCTTGCGCCTCCTGTCGGTTGCAAATTCGCTCCACGCTGCAAGTACGCAATGAACATCTGCCGTGAGCAGGAACCACCGCTCGTCACGGTCGGGCAAGGGCACCGCGCTCGGTGCTTCCTGCATCATCCGACTGCGCCGGCAGTTCCTGGATTTGTAAAGGTGGAATAACGATGGATACCATACTCAAGGTCGAACACCTCAAGAAGTACTTTGCTGTTAATGTGGGCGGACCGTTTGCGCGGCACAAGGCCAGCCTGAAGGCTGTTGACGATGTTTCGTTTGAAGTCGGTCGGGGCGAAACGGTGGGGCTGGTCGGTGAAACAGGTTGCGGCAAGACGACGGTTGGCAGAACGATCGTAGGTCTGTATGCGCCGACGGCGGGCACGATCACCTATTGTGATGAAAACCTGTGCGCCCTGACGCGGGAAGCCATGCGCAAGGTTCGCAGCAAACTGCAGATGATCTTTCAGGACCCCTATGCGTCACTCAATCCACGAATGACGGTAGGAAGCATCGTCGAGGAACCGATGGATATTTTCAGTATCGGGACCATGGCCGAGCGCCGGGAGCGTGTTCAGGAACTGTTGCGCACGGTTGGACTCGACCCGGAGCACACCAACCGGTTCCCACACGAGTTCTCTGGGGGACAGCGCCAGCGCATCGGCATAGCTCGATCTCTGGCCATGAATCCGGAGTTCATCGTTGCGGATGAACCCATTTCGGCCCTTGATGTCAGCATTCAGGCTCAGATCGTGAATATGCTCGAAGATCTGCAGCAGAACCTTGGGCTGACATATCTGTTCATCGCCCATGACCTCGCAATGGTCAAACACATCAGCGATCGTGTGATCGTGCTGTACCTGGGCAAGATTGTCGAAGTAGATGAAAGCAAGGATATCTACAAACATCCGTTGCATCCGTACACGAAAGCCCTGCTGTCGGCAGTGCCCATTCCCGATCCACGGGTCGAGATGCAGCGTCAGCGTATTGTGCTCAAGGGAGACCTTCCCAGTCCGGTGAATCCGCCCAGCGGGTGCCACTTCCGGACGCGGTGCCCCATCGCACAGCCGATATGTGCTGAGAAGCAGCCCGAGTTGCGTGACATGGGTTCTGGCCACGTAGTTGCCTGTCACTTCGCGGGCTAGACACCTATCTGGCAAGTCTCACGGGGCCGGCCGAAAGGCCGGCCCTTGGTTGCTTCGGGCCCAGTCACGCTCGATGAGGTTGGAAAACGCGGGAATTTGCGTATAACTCAAGGGAAGCGGTTTCTGACAACCTACAAGTCACCTGCATTTGCCCTTTGGGGGCTGAGTAATGCGTGGTTGCGCAGGTTGCCAACGGCAATCATGGAAAGTAGGAGGAACAATGGAAGAATTTGAGAAGACTCTGAGTCGACAGCAGGCAGCCATCGAGGCCGAGCGTTGTCTCTATTGCTACGATGCGCCATGCCAGGCGAAGTGCCCAGCGCACGTTCCGGTGCCCGAGTTCATACAATCTATTCGCAGCGGAAACCTGCATGGTGCCCGGACCCTTCTGCAGACGGCTCATCCCTTCATCGAGACGTGTGGCCGTATCTGTCCCGAAGAAGCGTTTTGCCAGTCTGTATGCACGCGGTCAAAGATAGACGCCCCTCTGCGCATACGGGAGCTGCATCGCTTCGTAACAGACTCGACCGACCCAACTGATCGCATGGAGCTGCCTGAAGTCACTGTGGGCAGGGTTGCCATTATCGGGGCTGGTCCTGCAGGACTTACCTGTGCCCGCGAGCTCAGGATCAGGGGATTTTCCTGTGACGTGTTTGAGGCTCGGCGCATGGGCGGCGTTCCCAGCCAGGAGGTATCCACGCATCGGTATCCGCAGAAGGTTGAGGAACGGGAAATTTGCTTCCTGGCATCTGTATTCGCAACGCATGTCTATACGAAGCACGTGACAGACGTAAAACCTCTGATTGCTGATTATGACGCCGTTTTTGTCGCAACAGGGCTGCCATCTGAGAGTGATATGAATATCGACGGTGCTCAGCTGGTCGGTGTGCATCACGCCCGCGAACTTCTGCGCAGGATGAAATCTGGCGTAATCAGCGGAGCAGGAAACCGCGTAGGGATTATTGGCGGTGGGAATGTTGCAATCGAGGTGGCCTCCATGCTCCGCGAAGAAGACCCGACGCGAGACGTCACCGTGGTCTACCGTCGTGGCATCAAGGAGTTGAAAGCATTCAAGAAGGAGATCGAAGAAGCCACGGCACTCGGCGTGACCTATCAGTTCCTGGCGATCCCCGATAAGATTGTCGGCAATCATCATGTGGAAGGTCTGCAGGTCACTCAGGCTCATCTATGTGAAGAGGATGAGTCGGGCCGATGCAGGTTTGAACCCTTGCCAGGGTCGAGCTTTATCATACCGCTCGACACCGTGGTTGTCGCTATCGGACAGCGTGTTGATGAAGATGTGTTTCCTGGTCTCGCTCGCGGCAACTCGGGACTCATCAGCGTAGGGGAGAACATGGAGACCAGCATGCCCGGCGTCTATGCCGGAGGTGATGCCGTTCACGGTGCTCAGACTGTCGTGGAGGCCGTGCGTGACGGCAAGAAAGCGGCGGAGCAGATTGCTGCGCTAGTGGCAGGAGGCAAGTGATGTATCGAGAACACGACCTTTCGTATGATTTCCTGGGCATACATTTGGAGAACCCGTTCATTCTGTCTGCGGCTCCGCCTACGGACGAGCTGGATATCGCCATCGACGGGCTGAAGGCAGGATGGGCCGGCGTCGTCCTCAAGACGACTTCTGTTGAGGGCAATCCTGTCAACCTGAAATACCCGATGATGTCATCGTTTGGCACGGCTGCGCACAAACTATGGGGATTGGGCAATATCGACCTCATTTCGCAATATCACATCAATGAGATCTGTGAGCGGGTCAAGACACTAAAGGGAATGTTCCCGACCAAGATGGTTGCTGCTTCTATCATGGGGTCAAAGAAGGAAGACTGGCAGTCTCTAGTGTGGCAGCTCAAGAAGGCCGGTGTTGACCTGATCGAGTGCAGTTTCAGCTGTCCGCAGGGAAGCATGGGTGAAGCCCCTGGCCGTATGCTTGCACAGAGTATCGAGGCAACGGAGAAGGTTGCGCGCTGGGTGAAGGAGGCTGCTGGAGACACACCCGTTCTCATCAAGATCACTCCTCAGGTCACGGACATAGTCGAGATTGCCAAGGCACTGAAGCGGTCCGGCGTCGACGGTGTCACGGCAAGCAACTCGGTGCCCGCGCTGATCGGGGTCGATGTCGAGACACTTGAACCGCTCCCTTCTCTCTTTGGCGAGGGGGCATATTCGGGGATGACGGGCATGGTGATCAAACCTCTCACCCTTCGCACCATTGCAGAGATTGCTCGCAATGTAGACATCACTATCAGTGGAAACGGCGGGGCTTACTCCTGGAGTGATGCGGTGGAGCTGATGGCTGTTGGAGCTTCCAACGTGCAGTTCTGTACGCTCCCAATGCATCATGGGTTCGGCACGATAAGAGATCTCAAGAGCGGTCTTGCAGATTACCTGGACCGCAAGGGATACGCATCTCCCCTGGACATCGTTGACAAGGCGCTGGGAAGCATCAAGGGCCAGGAAGAGCTGGTTGCCCCTCACTCTCATTCGGACATCGACATTGACAAGTGCATCGGCTGCGGTAACTGCTTCCGTGCCTGCAACGACGGAGCTCACAGAGCGATTCTGTGGGATGCCGAGAAGAGGCAGCCCTCCGTCGATGCCGACAAGTGCCCTGGGTGCGGCCAGTGCATGCAGGTCTGCCCGGTAAATGCTATCCGGATGAAGGAAGAACTGGATGGGAAGGTTCACTACTTCGAATTCGGGGGAACTCATCAGGTATGATTCAAGCCCCTTTGTCCCCTGCGGCAAGCGCTGTAGGGGACATCTGCATGTGCCACCGGTTGAGTGCTGTCGTGAACCCGGTATACTTACAAAGGATGCTTGCCACGTTCATTTGCCAGCCGAAATCCTGAGGAGGTAGTATGAGCAATGATAAACGGTTCTCGACCTTGCGGTCGAAAAGGGAGCAGATTGTCGCAGGTGGGGGAGCCGGTCGTGTCAAGAAACAGCACGAAGCCGGCAAGCTGACTGCTCGCGAGCGCATCGAGCTCCTGCTGGACCCGGGCTCATTTCAGGAAGAGAACGTTTTCGTGAGCCATCGAAACACCGGGTTCGGATTGGACAAGCAGGAATTGCCGGGCGATGGTGTGGTTACAGGCCATGGGTACGTCGACGGTCGTCTGGTCTTCGTCTACTCTCAGGATTTCACGGTCGCGGGGGGTTCACTGGGCGAGATGCATGCAGCCAAGATCGCACACGTTCAGGACCTTGCTCTGAAATTTGGAGCTCCCATTGTCAGCATCAGCGATTCCGGCGGAGCGCGTATCCAGGAGGGAATCGACTCGCTGAAGGGTTATGCCAGCATCTTCTACCGCAATACGATCAGCTCAGGAGTCATTCCCCAGATTTCCATGATAGCGGGTCCCTGTGCCGGTGGCGCCGTGTACTCACCGGGTATCATGGATTTCGTCGTGATGACCGACCAGGCTCGCATGTTCATTACCGGCCCCAAAGTCATTCAGAGTGTGACGGGCGAGGAAGTCACTGATGAGGAGCTGGGAGGTCTCGCCGTGCACGCGGAGAAGAGTGGCAATGTTCACCTCGCGGCAGCTGATGACAAGGAGGCCATACGGCTGATCCGCGAGCTCCTGTCCTACCTGCCTGCGAACAACAGTGAAGATGCTCCTGCAGCACAGAGCGACGATCCCGTTGATCGAAGCACGGCAGAAATCGGCGACATCATCCCTGAGGAAGCGAACAAGCCATACGATGTGTGTAAGGTAATAAGAAGTCTAGCGGATGAAGGTGAGTTCTTTGAAATAGCTGGCGGTTTCGCAAAGTCGATCTGCGTTGGCTTTGCGCACATGGGCAGGCAGGTCGTGGGAGTGGTCGCCAATCAGTCCAGGTCGCTGGCAGGAGTCCTGAACATCGACAGTTCGGACAAGGCGGCCCGCTTCGTTCGATTCTGTGATGCGTTCAATATCCCATTGCTCACTCTGGTGGATGTTGGTGGATACCTTCCGGGCGTCGATCAGGAGTATGGGGGCATTATCCGGCATGGAGCCAAGCTTCTCTACGCCTTCTCGGAATGCACCGTGCCCAAGGTAACTGTTATCCTCCGCAAGGCATACGGCGGAGCGTACATCGCGATGTCGTGCCGGGATCTTGGCGCGGATTTCGTGTTTGCTCTTCCGTCAGCCGAGATCGCTGTGATGGGGGCAGATGGTGCCGCCCAGATTATTTTCTCGAAGGAGATCCGTGAGGCTGCGGATTCGGAGACCACCCGTCAGGAGCTCATTGCCGACTACAAGGAGAAGCTCTATAATCCTTATGTGGCCGGAGAGCGAGGTCTCGTCGATGACATTCTGGAGCCATCTCAGCTTAGAAGCCGCGTCATCCGCTCCTTTAGAGCCGCCGCAAACAAGCGCGAGGAACGACCGACACGCAAGCACGGGAACATCCCACTCTAGGACGGATTATCATGATTCATATGGATTTGCACGGACAGGACCTGACCGACGAGGAGTTGGCTGTCGTTGCAGGAGCAGCACTGGCTGTGGCTGAGGAGAACGAACACCTCCCCCTCTTGTCTGAGTTGTCCAGTCTTAATGATGCCTCTGCGGCAGCGGTCCTGGCCGCTATGGCTGCTGCCGGCGTGTCGTTTCAGCAGCCGGAACCGCCATTGCCTCCTGCCAACGCGGCATGGAGACGACCACCGTATGAACAATCAGTCAGGCCGCGCTGGCGCTGACGGGAGGATGGATGATGAAAAAGTACAGGATCACCGTAAATGGCAAGACGTTTGATGTCGATGTGGAAGAGGTAAGTGCGCAGAAATCCGAACATTCGCCAGTGTCAGTTCCAGCGGCCGTTGCTCCTGCACCGGTTGTTGCCCCTGCTCCTGCGCCCAAGCCAGTGACGGCGCAGGCGCGTGCCGCAGGCCCTGCAGCTGCGGGATCCGCCGCCCCGACAGGTGGTGCGACAGCTATGAAGTCGCCGTTGCCCGGCAAGATTCTGAAAGTCATGGCGACGCCAGGAAGCTCCTGGAAGAAGGGCGACACCTTGCTTATCATCGAGGCCATGAAAATGGAGAACGAGATTCTTGCTCCACGTGATTGCACGGTCGAGGAAGTCGCCGTCGAGCCCAACCAGAGTGTCAAGACCGGGGATCTTCTGCTCAAGCTTGCCTGAGAGACAGTAGCCTGCTTGGTCGGAACACTCCTCGAAGGTATTGGCTTACGAGGAGTGATCCACATTCTTGGAGAACTTGGCCAGTCTTGTACAATGGCTACAGGAAGCACACTTCGAGGAAAAGTGGGGTAGCATATGACGGAATTGCTGCGTGGTATTGTCGGCATGGCAGACTGGCGCGTATGGGCGATGTTTGGTGTTGGTCTGGCACTTATTTGGCTCGCAGTGAAGAAGGAGTATGAGCCGAATCTTCTTCTGCCCATGGGGTTTGGCTGTTTGCTGGCCAATATCCCGTTTTCGTCGGCGGTCGGCGGTGGCTTTCTGGACGTGTTGTTCAAGGGCGGTATCACGAATGAGCTCTTCCCCATCCTTATCTTCATCGGTGTAGGAGCAATGATCGATTTCGGTCCACTCCTGCAGGATCCCGAGATGTTGTTCTTTGGAGCGGCAGCACAATTCGGGATCTTCTTCACGATGATGCTGGCTCTGCTGGTCGGGCGTATCCCCGGCGTCATGGGTATTCCAGGCCTCAGAGAGGCAGCTGCGATTGGAATCATCGGGGCAGCCGACGGACCGACGTCGATCTACGTTGCTACGCGGTTTGCTCCGGGATTGCTGGCACCGATCACCGTGGCTGCGTATTCATATATGTCACTTGTGCCAATCATTCAGCCACCAGTCATTCGGGCGCTCACGACTCGCGAAGAGCGCATGATTCATATGGAGAACCCTGAACGCGAAGTCTCGAAGACCGTGAAAGTCATCTTTCCCATTGCCGTCACGCTCATCGCCGGTATCATAGCACCCATGTCCGTGGCCCTCATCGGCAGTCTCATGTTCGGCAACTTGCTGCGCGAGTCCGGGGTAACAGAGCGTCTCTCCAAGACCGCCCAGAACGAGCTTTCCAGCCTGGTGACCATCCTGCTGGGCATTGCGATTGGGTCGTCTATGGGAGGGAAACAATTCCTGAATCCGACGACGCTCCTGATCATCGCGATGGGCTTCATTGCCTTTGTGTTCGACACGGCGGGCGGAGTTCTCTTCGCGAAGTTGATCAACCTGTTCCGGAAACGAAAGATCAACCCGATGATCGGCGCGTGTGGCATATCGGCGTTCCCGATGTCTGCTCGCGTCATTCAGAAAATGGCGCAGCAGGAAGATGGGGGCAACTTCATCATCATGCATGCCGTCGGTGCCAACGTGGCAGGGCAGATCGCCTCCATCATTGCGGGTGGTCTGATCTTGGCCCTAGTACGATAGGAGGGGAGCATGGACCCTGTTATTGCTGAAGGTCTGCGCGTCAGCGGACTGAGCTATGCCCTCATCTTCGTCGTACTGGGGATCTTCTACGGTCTCGTTAAACTTCTGTTGAGGATACTCCCTCGGAGGGACGATTCGGCATAACCGGTACTGCAAGTTTCCGCCGGTAACGGACTTGTGAAGGAGGCTAGAGATAAGAAGTCTTGGGTGATCCCTGCCTTCACCACAGTAGTGACGATTTCTTAGTATCCCGTTGCTTTCTGCCCTCACGTATTCTATAATGTCGACGCAGGAAGGGCAGGTGTGCGTCGTTTGACACCATGCGCTTATGGCCAGTCTTTCTTGTATAGATGCCTCCAGAAGCGCTTCTGCAAGCTTTGCAGGGCATTCTGCCCGAAAGTATGCCATGGAACTACAAACCTGCGGTCGAAGTCGGGAAAGAGGAGGAGAAATGAAGGAAGTCTACGAAGTCAGAATGCATGGCAGAGCAGGCCAGGGAGCCAAATCGGGGTCCCAGTTGCTGGCTGAGGCAGCGTTCAGGGAGGGCAAGTATATTCAGTCTTTCCCCGAGTACGGGTCTGAGCGTCGTGGGGCTCCGACGGTCTCGTATACCAAGATTGCCGACCAGGTACTCAGAAGCCATGAACCAATTGTCAACCCTGATGTCGTCATGGTGCTTGATTTCGGCATCATGCGCTCTATCCCCGTTGCCGCTGGGTTGCCAGACACCGGCATCCTCATCGTCAACACCAAGGTCTGCTCTGCTGAGATTAAGAAGCTGGCTCAGTTCGATGGCTCCTTGTACGGTGTCGATGCTACCGGCATCTCGCTGGAATTGCTGGGCATGGATACACCGAACGTGCCAATGCTCGGGGCGCTCGTGAAGTTAACCGGCATTGTCAAGATGGAGTCGCTGGAAGCTGTCTTGCGCGAGCACTTTCTGCCAAAGATAGGCGAAGAGAAAGTCCAGAAGAATATCAGCATGCTCCGCAAGGGCTATCAGGAGGTGTTCAAATGAGCGAAAGAAAGACATGGCAGGAAGTTGAGCTTGGCGTGGAGCTGCCGGCAGCTACATCGCTCGGTTACAAGACCGGTGGTTGGCGCGTTCTCCGTCCTGTCTGGAACGCTTCTGAGTGTATCCATTGCATGATCTGTGTGGGCTACTGTCCCGATATGGCTATTCCTGTCGTCAAGAGCGAGGAAGGAGTCACTGGTAAGGGTGGAAGGGTATTCAAAGGGGCCGTACGATTGGAGACAAACCTGAACTATTGCAAGGGATGTGGTATCTGCGCCCATGAGTGTCCGACCAAGTGTCTCAGCATGGTTCGCGAAGAAGAGGCAGAGCAGGCCTCTTGCAAGTTGTAGAGGAGGGGGCAGGTATGGGAGTCAGGAGAGCAATTACCGGTGCTGAAGCAGCTGCGGAGGCGATGCGACAGATCAATCCCGATGTCGTCGTAGCCTATCCAATCACGCCCCAGACACCAATCGTGGAGCAGTTTGCGAAGTATGCTGCAGACGGAATTGTCGATACGGAGATGGTGCCCGTCGAGTCAGAGCACTCTGCCATGTCGGCAACTGTGGGCGCAGAGGCAGCAGGAGCTCGGGCAATGTCAGCGACGTCGTCGCAAGGGCTTGCGCTCATGTGGGAGATTGTAGCAGCCACGCCGGGACTGCGGTTGCCGGTCGTCATCTCACTTGTCAACCGGGCGTTGTCTGCACCGATCAATATCCACTGTGATCATTCGGACGTCATGGGCGTTACGACTCTCGGCTGGATTCAGATCTTCAGTGAGAATGCGCAGGAAGTCTACGAGAACCTGCTGCTTGCCATCCGTGTCGCCGAAGACACGAGGGTACAGCTACCGGCAATGGTGAATCAGGATGGGTTCATTACCAGTCATGCTGTCGAGCCGGTCGAAATCTTCGATGACGCTCTCGTTCGGAAGTTTGTCGGCGTGCGGTCCTTGAACCGTGCTCTGCTGGATGTCGAACATCCGAAGAGCGTCGGACCGTTGGTCCTCCCGGACTACTATTTCGAGTTCAAGCGCGCTCAGGAACAGGCAATGAGCAACGTGTTCGAAGTCTATCGTGAAGTCGGTACAGAGCTCTCAGCCATCACCGGCAAACAGTACCCGTTCTTCGAGACCTATCGTACCGACGATGCAGAAGCTGTCGTCGTTGTCCTCAATTCAGCTGCTGGCACCGCGAAGGTTGCTGTCGACGCCGTTCGTGCACAGGGCAAGAAGGTTGGGATGCTCAAGCCGATTCTCTTCCGGCCATTCCCATACAGTGAAGTCCGGGATGCACTCCGTCACGTTCCCGTCGTCGGCATTCTCGATCGATCGATGGATTTTGGTGCTTATGCTCCGGTCTACTCCGAGTTCCGCAATGCGCTGTGGGAACTGGACAAGAAGCCGGCGACACAGAGCTACATCTATGGCCTAGGTGGTCGCGATATCATGACCACCGAGATCGAAGCCGTTTTCGAGGAACTGCTGTCCGGCAACCTCGATCCACAGCATCAACGGTACATTGGACTGAGGGGGTAGTTGAGATGCCCACACTTCAAGAGATTGCACTCAAGACAGCTGGAGTGGATGCACGTATTGTCTCGGGTCACCGCATGTGCGCCGGGTGCGGCATTGGCGCCGTCATCAAGAATGTTCTTGCGGCGTCGGACAAGCCGGTCATTGTGCTCAACGCGACAGGGTGTCTTGAGGTTGTAACGACGATCTATCCGTTCACGGCGTGGAACACTCCGTGGATGCACCTGACGTTCGAGAACGCTGCTGCGGTGGCAGCGGGAGTCGAATCTGCGTACAAGTCGCTCAAGCGCCGCGGCAGGATCGAAGGCGATGTCAACATCCTTGCGGTCGGTGGCGACGGCGGCACCTACGACATAGGATTTCAGGCTCTGTCTGGAGCGCTTGAGCGCAAACACAACTTCATGTACCTTGTCTATGACAACGAGGGGTATATGAACACTGGCAACCAGCGCAGCGGAGCAACTCCGTTCGGGGCAAGCACGACAACTGTTCCGGCGGGAAAGGTCAGCTTCGGCAAGCCGCAGTGGCGAAAGAACCTCGTGGAGATTGCAGCAGCTCACCGCATCCCCTATGTTGGCCAGGCAGCAGTTCACAACACACTGGACCTGTATAAGAAGGCGCAGAAGGGTTTCAATGCTGATGGTCCGGCCGTTCTTGCCGTTCTGCAGCCCTGCACAACCAACTGGTCTTTTGATCCTGCGCTCACCATGCAATACTCCAAGCTGGCTGTCGAGACCAACTTCTGGCCACTGTACGAGATCGAGAGCGGTGTCGTGCATATCAATACCAAGCCCTCCAACCGCAAACCGATCGAGGAGTTTCTTAAGGGTCAGAGCCGCTTCAAGCATCTGTTCCGGCCGGGTAACGAACACATCATTGCCGAGATGCAGAAGATGATCGACGATGAGTGGGCTCGCCTGCTCAAGATCGAGGAGTCTGGCATCCAGTTCTGAACCGCCTGAGTCTCACGTTGTATTCGTCAGCCCACCGGCTACAATAGCGGTGGGCTGATTGCGTCAGAGGAGTAACTCAATGACAACGAAGACCGTGTTCTATTCTGTCACGGGGCGTTCTCGAATGGTAGCTGAAGGCGCGGCCTCGGCACTGGAGGCCCCGCTCTTTGGTCTGACCGATCACTTCACTGCTCAACCTGCCGGATGGAAGCATGCAGCGAAGCGGGCAGTTCGAGGGTTTGACCTGGGAATTTTAAACACCCTCGGCGTATCATTCGACCGAGGGGAGAGAGTTGTTTTCGTTTTTCCCTACTGGAATGGGGCTGTCGTACCTGCAGTATCTGGATTTGTCCGCTCAATTGGACTCACGGGCGTCACTGTATTCCTGGTGATGACACGTCGATGGAACGGTGGTGACGAGCTGATAGCTCAGCTCGAGGATGATATTGTCAGGCAGGGAGGAACGATTGGCGGGGTCTTCAGCATTCGCACTTTGTGGCGAGCGCGGCAACGTCTCCGGTCGCTGGGAAATCGTGTCGGACAACAGATTGCGCGGGAAGCGCAGGGAGCGCCGTACAGTCTCCAGGAACTGCTGGAGGATGCAATCGAGGATGAAGTCGAGGCAGGCGCTCGCTACCAGCAACTTGTTGAGATGACCCCCAACAGGCGTCTCAAGGCAACGTTCAGCGCCCTTGCAGTCGGCGAAGCTGCCCATGCTCAGGAGTTACAGCAGTTGCACCGCGCATATGCGGGCGTTGTCTACGAACCACACAGGGCAGCTATCCCTTCTTTGAAGCCAGAGCAGATTCCTGATGTCACCGCTCTGCTTCAGGGACTCAGCGTTGTCATGGAAGCTGAACAGAAGGCCTTCATGGGATATCGTGCTATCGCGGCGCGGTACCCCAGCCAGCCCGATGTTGTTCGCCAGATGCTGACACTGGCCCGTTCTGACCTCCAGCGCTACAGGGATGTGAGGGGCATGCACAATATGCTGAGTCGCCATCGCTCTAAGCGTTGACATGTATTCTCCGCTTTTTCATGTGTTGACACTACGCCGTTCGTGATAGGCTGAAAGAAGAAATCCTGCATTTGAGGCTGTTGTTGCCCGCCGCAGGAAAAGGAGGTAGGCAATGATTTATCTTGACAACTTCCGCAGTACGATGGTTGCGCCTGAGGTCTGGGAAACTATGCGCACTGCTGCCATCGATGAATACGCGGTGCCGGCAGCATTCACGCAGTGCGGCACTGGTGCCGCAGAACTCATAGAGAGAGCACAGGACCGGCTTGCAACCGCCATTGGAGCCTTGCAGAATGAGGTCGTGTTTACAGGAAGTGGCACCGAAGCCATCAACATAGCGCTGTGGGGCGGGGCGTGGGCGCAGACAGTCGACAAACCGGAGATTGTCACGAGCGAGATCGAGCATCCCGCTACGCTCGCAGTGTACAGGGCGCTGGAGAAGGAGGGCTGCAAGGCCCACTACATCAAGGTCGACGGTGAGGGAACGTATGATCTCGACCAGCTTTCCACGGTGCTGAATGAGCACACGGTGATGGTCAGCCTGATGGGTGTGAACCACATGATTGGTACCATCGAACCTCTTGCTCAGGCAGGCGCCATCATTGCCGAGGCGTCACAACGCGCAGGCCGCAGGATTCCATTTCATGTGGATTTCGCCAGCGCACTGCAGACACAGCGACTGGATGTCAACGCGATGAAGGCAGATCTGGTGAGCTTCTCCAGCAACAAGATCCATGGTCCCAAGGGTGTTGGCGCCCTCTACGTGCGGAAGGGCACGAAGATACGCCCCATCAGTTTTGGCTCGGAGTCGTACTCTCCGCTTGTGCCGGGCACACCCAACACGATGGGTATTGCAGGATTCGACAAGGCCGTCGAATTGCTGTATGCGACCTTTGACAAGGATGTTGAGTATATGCGGGCCCTCACGGACCGACTTGCTGCTGGCATCCGTGAGCACATTCCGCATATCCTGCTCAACGGACCGGACGGCGCCGGAAGAGCTGCATCCCATCTGTGCTACAGTTTCCTGTTCATTGAAGGCGAGGCGATCATGATGTTCCTCGACATGGACGGGATCGTGGTCGACACTGGTTCAGCCTGCGCGGCCGCGACGCTGAAACCGAACTACATTCTTATGGCCATCGGGCGCAATCACGAGCAGGCGCATGGGTCGATCCGCTTCACGCTGTCTCGATATAATACCGAGGCTGATGTCGCTACTGTTCTAGCGAAGCTCATTCCGATTGTGGAACGCTTGCGCGCTCAGAGTACGATCAGGCCGCCTGCGCAATAAGGAGGTACCATGGCAATCAAGTACACTGCGAAAGTCATTGAGCATTTCAAGAGCCCGCACAACATCGGCGTCATTGAAAACGCCGATGCCTGTGCGACTGAAGGATCACCCGCGTGCGGTGACGAGATCACGGTCTACCTGAAGATCGACAAGGCAACCGACCGTATCGAGGATGTGAAATTCCAATCCTACGGCTGTGCCTCCAACATAGCGACAGGGTCTATCATCACTGACTTGGCCAAGGGTAAGACGATCGACGAGGCTGAGGCGATCACGTGGAAGCAGGCTGCCGACGAGCTGGGGGGTCTCCCCCCTGTCAAGATGCACTGCTCTGTTCTCGCGGTCGATGGGCTCCGGTCGGCCATCCGCAAGTACAAGAAAGAGGTAAAGGGCATCGACTATGATTCCACGCTTGACGTGAAGACCGTGACCGAGGAATTGAAGCATGTACTGTGGCCGCCGGTCGGTGTCGACATCATCACACTCAAGCTGGTAAAATACATTGGGATTGACCAAGGTGCGGTCAAGGTCGAAATCAGCATCAACTCTGACGATAAGTTCCTGGACCCGACGATTAATGAGATCGTCGAACATGTCAGCAAGATCCGGGGGGTCAAGTCGGTCAACGTCGAGAACGTTTAAGTCTTGTGCGCATTGCAGCAAGCTCAGCCTGTGCGGAGGAAACCATGATCGATTTTCGTTCTGATACCGTCACGAAGCCTACACAAGCTATGCGTGATGCCATGGCTACGGCCGAGGTTGGCGACGACGTCTACCGTGAGGATCCTACCGTCGTCAGATTGGAAGATCTGGGCGCAAGAATGCTGGGCAAGGAAGCTGGTCTGTTTGTGTGTTCGGGTACGATGGGTAACCAAGTTGCTATCATGACACACACGCAGCGTGGGGACGAGCTCATTACGGAAGCCGAGAGTCACATCTTCTATTATGAGGTTGGTGACATCGCGATGCTGTCGGGCGTCCAGGCTCGGCAGGTTCCAGGCAAGCGGGGCGTCATGGACCCGGATGATGTCAAGCGTGCAGTCCGCGACTCCGACAACATCCATTTTCCGCGGACGTCCCTCATCGCTGTCGAAAACACTCACAATCGAGGCGGAGGCAAGGTCTGGCCCATCGAGTATGTGCGTGAGATTGCGAGGGCGGCGCGTGAGCGCGGCATTGCCGTGCACATGGATGGGGCGCGGATCTTCAACGCGTCGATTGCTTCTGACATCGCACCGGACGTGTGGGCATCCTACGCCGATTCTGTCATGTTCTGTCTTTCCAAAGGCTTGTGTGCTCCCGTCGGGTCGCTACTGGTGGGGTCAAGAGACTGGATTGAACGGGCGCGCAAGAACCGCAAGCGCCTGGGAGGCGGTCTTCGTCAGGTCGGTATTCTAGCGGCAGCAGGAATTGTGGCGCTTGAGATGATGGTGGACAGGCTGGCGGAGGACCATGCCAACGCGAAACTGCTCGCAAGCGAGCTGGCCGGCATCGGGTACGGGACCGATCCTTCTGAAGCTGAAACCAACATGGTTATGGTCGACGTCAGTGCAAGTAGCAACGATGCTCCGTCGTTCGTGGTCGCGGTCAAGGAGAGGGGTGTTCTTTGCAATGCTGTAACGCCGACCACTGTCCGGCTGGTCACGCACCACGATGTAACAACCGATCAGTGTCGTGAGACCGTTGAGGTTTTCAGGTCACTGCTGCACACCTAGGCAAAATTATCCACGTCAAGGAGGAAACAATGTTGAAACCAACACACGTTGAAGGAATACACACCAAGCACAGCGTTGTTCTCTACACACTGAGTACCTGCGGATGGTGCCGCAAGACGAAGGGACTACTACAGGAACTGGGGGTCGCGTACGACTACGTCGATGTCGACCAGCAGGAGGGCAGCAACAGGGAACTGGCTAAGCAGGAGGTCTTGAAATGGAACCCAGCGTGTTCGTTTCCGACCATCGTCGTGGATGGCAAGGATTGCATCGTAGGGTTCCAGGAAGACAAGCTTCGGGAGCTCGCGGCTGAATGAGCAGCATAGCGGACGAACGTGTCGCTGAGGTCTGGGAGAGGCTCGTCCTCGAGGCACGGGATGCAGGATACGCCATCAATCCTGACGACGTTTTTGCCAGGGAGCTGGTCCGGGGTCTGTTGGAAAACGAGACACGCTACGGATACCGGGCCTGCCCCTGCCGTCTGGCATCAGGAGTAAGAGAGCGGGATGTCGACCTCGTCTGTCCGTGTGATTATCGGGATGCCGATCTCGACGAATATGGTGCCTGCTATTGTGCTCTGTACGTCTCGCCCGAGATCAGTCGTGGCGAAAAGACTGCTGCATCCATCCCAGACCGGCGTCCGGTCGGCGGGCCAGCTGCGCCCGCGGATAAGATGGAACAGCTGCATGTAGCCGGGCTCACGTTCCCGGTGTGGCGCTGCAAGGTTTGTGGATACCTCTGCGCAAGGCCGCAACCCCCACTGGTCTGTCCAGTCTGCAAGGCTGGCAAGGAGCGTTTCGAGCGCTTCATGTAGTATGACGCAGAACGATCGTCATAGGCTGCACGTGCCGGAGAGGAAATGCGGGCCGTGACGCTTCGACGCAGTGGCATGGCATCGCTGGTGTTGGCTCTTTTAAGGCTGATTGGCCGGCTCGCCGTGTCGAGAACACTCATTACAGCGGTCAAGAGCGCTCTGCATGCGTGTATCAGCGCGTGTTCGGTCGTGAACACTTCTCCGGAGAGACCATCAGGCTGAACACGCAATGTTGACAAGACGCGGGCGTTCTGCTATAGTCACACAACCTCGGCAAACGGGGTGCTCGACCATTCGTGAATATGGAGGTATCTCAATGGTAGACAATAGAATTTGTACCAACTGATGACAGGGGTGCTGTTGATTGGACAAGCTGCAGCCAAGAGTTTGCCACAGTAAACGCAGGACAGTCAATTCCTCAGTCACTGACTCTCACAGAGTCCGTCAGTAGTTTCTCCTGTCATACAGTTTGCTTTTCCCCACACTTGTTCTGGAGGTAGCACTGTATGCATACAGCTATTCAAGTAGAGAACCTCACTCGCGTCTTCAACCGCAGGGGCACCGCTCCTTTTCACGCGTTGCGGGGCGTCAGCTTTGACGTGTCGTATGGCGAGATCTTCGGTCTTCTGGGCCCGAACGGCGCCGGCAAGACGACGACCATCAAGATCATGTCGACGTTGCTGCTACCTACGTCTGGGTGTGTTACCGTTGCCGGCCTTGACGTCGTGAAGGACTACGCTCATGTACGTCCCCTCATCAGCCTTATTTCTGGAGGCGAGACCTCGGGGTATGGCATTCTCACGGTCGAGGAACAACTCTGGATGTTCAGTCAGTTTTACGGCATGGAGACACCCGCGGCACGTGCCCGGATCGAGGAATACCTCAAGCTCGTCGGAATGTGGGACAGCAAACGTCAGCAGATGAACCGCCTGTCGACCGGCATGCGCCAGAAGGTCAATCTGGTGCGTGGTCTGGTTACAGACCCTAAGATACTGTTCCTCGATGAGCCGACGCTCGGCGTCGATGTCGAGGCGAGTGTCATCATCCGCAGCATCGTGCGCGATTGGGTCCAGGAGAAGCCAGAACGCTCGGTCATTCTGACAACACACTACATGGCAGAGGCCGATGAACTCTGTTCGCGTGTGGCTATCATCAACCATGGGCTCATTCTTGCGAACGCACCTCCATCGCAACTCAAACAGGACCTGGACAGCAGAGCGCACTACGAGATTACGGTTGATCGACTCACCACGGGGCAGATGGACCTGATCGCTGCATTCATGGGCGAAGGGAACGATCTCGTCCTGAGTGCCGACAAAGTAACGAACAGTCCAATGATTGTCGCACACCTGATGCACGAAAGCGACATCGCCCGTCTCATCACTGCACTGGCAGAGCAGGGAGCAACGCTTGAGTACATGCGCAAACTCGAGCCGACCCTGGAAGATGCCTTTCTCAAGATGGTGGGCAGGAGGTTCGAAGATGAAGAAGAAGCTTCTCCTGTTTCTTAGAACGCTCAACGCGCGCGCCTATGTGCGCATTTTTGGACAGATGCGCGAGGCAACCTGGGTCGTCGCAAGTGTCGTGGGCGGTTTCTTCACGATGACGACCTATATCTACCTCTACCGGACGCTCGGGACCGGTTCTGAATTCAGCGGGCTGGTGGTGCTGGGCGGGTTCATGACTCCCTTTTTCATGAACGTTCTGTGGGGTGTTGCGATGCAGTTGTACTGGGAGAAGGAAATGGGGAATCTGGAACTGATGCTTGTGAGTCCCGCACCACTATCTGCCTTCCTCGTCGGTCTGTCTGTCGGTGGCGCCATGCATACGATGCTCCGTTCTTTGGCCGTGCTGTTCTTTGGCATCGCGGTGTTCAAGGTGAGGTTCACGGTCCTGCATCTGCCGCCAGCCTTGCTCATTTTCTTCGTGACCCTGTTTGCGATGTATGGTCTGGGCATCGTGTTCTCGTCGCTGTTTCTCTATCACGGGCGCGACGCATGGCGTACTGCCGACCTTGTTATGGAACCCTCGAACGTCCTCTCGGGATCCTACTTTCCCGCCAGATTTCTGGGATTGGGTCTACTCGGTATCGCAGCACTCATCCCGACGACACTTGGGCTTGATGCGCTGAGGCAGCTCCTGGTTCCTTCGTTCACGGTGAAGGTGCTGGACTGGCATTGGGAGTTGCTCATCCTCATCGGGTTGGGCCTTGTGTTTGCATTCATTGCGTCATGGGCACTGCGGTCCGTCGAGTACAAGGCCAGGCGCGACGCGCGCCTGTCACTAAGGTGGCAGTGATGAAGGGTTTTCTTGCTTCCATGTATATTGGTCTGCAGATCGAGAGCAACTGGACAAAGAAGTGGGTGTGGCTGCTCTACCTTGCGGTATATCCGATCGGCAGTTTTCTCGCGGTCATCATCCTCTATGGGGTCTTCGGCCAGAAGACCGGGCTGCTCCCGTATGCACTGTATGGGACTATCTTCTACTACTCATTGAGTATTGTGTTCTTCGATATGGCGTTCAGCGTGCACGATGACCGAGAGCACTATCAGACGTTAAAGTACATCTTCCTGTCGAGTACTTCGTACCGGACCTACTTGTGCGGTCGTGCGGCAACACGGTATCTTATCGCGCTCGCAGGGATTGCCATCAATCTGTCCTGGCTCATTCCCGTACTGCATCTGCCGTTCCACCCCAACTGGGGTTACCTTGCAGCAGGAGCGATCCTCGGATACCTCGTGGCTGCCGGCCTGGGGTTGGCCATGGCTTCTGTATTCCTCTTGACGATCAAGTTGGATGTTGACGTTGTCGATGCGCTCTTTGGGGGCTTGTTCGTGTTGAGTGGGGCGTTATTTCCTCCAACTGCTTTCCCAGTGGTGTTTGCAAGAATCGCTGAGTTTGTCCCCATGAGTCCGTTCATCGAACTCATGCGCCGGGCGATCTCAGGAAAGGTCCTTACGACGTTTCTCTCCGACATATCGATGTTCCAATTGCTGGGGAGAGTGGCTTTCTCGGCAGCAATCCTGTTTGCGCTCGGGTCGGTTTTGGTCTCGTTTGGCAGTCGACAGGCTCAGCGTAAGGGCTACATCGATGTGACCACTGCATTCTAGGCTAAGTCAGATTGGTAGCTCATGTCCGACGTCGGGATCATTTGTGTTCGGACTTCGCCTTGGAAATCACAGCCAATCTCACGTAGTCGTCGGCTCGGCGATGGAGTTCCTGTATCTCCTCGTTTGTGACTGATCTCACAACACGTGCGGGGATCCCCATTGAAAGCGACCGGGCAGGCACAACCTTGTTCTCAGAAACCAGCGCTGCAGCGGCCACCATTGACTCGTCACCAACAGTAGCTCCTGTGAGGACGGTAGCATGCATGCCGACCATGGAGTGGTGGCCGATCGAGCATCCGTGCAAGACGGCGCTGTGTCCGATCGTGGCACCCTCGCCGACAATGAGAGGAACGTCGGTGTCTACATGTCCTACCGCGTTGTCCTGGACGTTGGCATTACGGTGCACGACGATGGGGGCAATGTCGCCACGGAGGACCACGCCATACCAAATACTGGCGCCCTCCTCGATGGTCACATCTCCTATCAGGACGGCTGTTTCAGCGACAAATGCCGTGGATGCTACGGTTGGAGCCTTTCCGTTGAACGCACGAAGAATCCCGGACATTATTGTTCCTCCTTGCGATGCAGTCGCCTTGCACGAGTCTCAGCAAAATCCGCGATGAAGCTCAGTCCGGCCATACCCAGTGCGCTCATGCCACCAACAACAGCCAGGATTGACCAACCCGCCGGCCTGCCGGTGACGTGCATGACAAGAGCTCCCATGAAGGCAGCACAAGCGGTCAAGCCAAGACCGATGCCTGCTGCGGTCGCTGGATGAGTCGGTTCGTTTCCGTGCTTTACTTTCTTCGTAGATTGCACAAAGTATAGGGTAGCACTGTTTTTCGCAGTGCGATATTGGGTGACTCGCTTGGGTGACGGTTGCCAGAAATCTGAATCATGCAGGAGGAGAAAGGATGAAGAAGACAGCGTTTGCTCGCAGTGCCATCTTGATGGTTGTTGCAGTACTGGTCGTCACGATCATGACGGGATGCAAGACTCAAAGCAAGACACTCAACTGGGGGACCGACCCGACGTATGCGCCATTCGAATACGCCGATGCAAACAACAAGCCAACAGGGTTTGACGTTGAACTGATGGAGGCCATTGCAGCGAAACTTGGCAGGACAAGCAACCTGACCAGTGGATCTTTTGATGGACTCCTCCTCGCCCTGGAAGACAAGAAGTTTGACGCGGTGTGCGCTGCTATGACGATCACCCCCGACCGCGAGAAAGAAGTCAGTTTCTCCATTCCTTACTATCGGGCAGATATGGGCATCATGTACAACCCAGCCAAGAACAATATCACTAAACCCGAGGATCTTGTGGGGAAAACGGTTGGCGTTCAGACTGGCACGACAGGCGAGATCGACGCGAAGCTGATCAGTGGCGTGAAGGTCAACTCCTACCCCGACATCCAGCTTGCCACGCTGGATCTTGAGAATGGTAAAGTGGACGCCGTGGTCAACGACTATCCCGTGTGCACCGCCTACGCCAGCACGCACCCTGCATTGAAGGTCATCGATACGACCTCGATCGCCGGTCAGGACCTGACACAGCTCTACGGTATCGCTGTGCGCAAGGATGACACGCAACTCAAGAGCGATATCGACACAGCTCTCGGCAAAGTGGTTGCTGACGGGACATACGCAACACTGTACCGCAAGTATTTCTTCGTCGACCCGCCATACCTGCCAAAATAGCAGCAGTGGTCAGGATCATCGAAAATGTTTAAGTGGTCGATCATCTTCGAAAACCTGCCATTTCTCTTGGCAGGGGCGTGGACTACGCTTTCGCTGACAGTTGTCTCCATGATCTTTGCGACTGTCGCCGGGCTATTGGTGGGGCTGTTGAACATGTTCGGCGGCAAAGTAGTGGGGGCGGTCACGCGCCTCTACATCGAAGCCGTTCGAGGCACGCCCGCGTTGCTCCTGGTCCTGCTTGTGTACTATGCTCTTCCGATTATCGGGATCAATCTTCCCCAATTCCCGGCAGCTGCAGTTTCACTCGCAGTGTGCTATGCAGCCTACATAGCCGAGGTCTTCAGAGCGGCTGTGGAGTCGATCCCCAAGGGGCAGTCTGAAGCTGCTTTCTCGCTGGGTATGAGTCGACCGCAGGCACTGCGTCACGTTATCCTCCCGCAGACGTTTCGGCGCGTTCTGCCGCCGCTTGCAAATGAGTTTGCGGCATTGATCAAGGATACTTCTCTGGTTGCCTTCATCGCGATGCAAGATCTTCTCTTCAGAGCCAAGATCGTCGGTGCCCGCACGTACAATGTCATGTCGCCCTACATCGGTGCGGCGATCATCTACCTGATCATGACCACGCCGGTCATGCAGTGGTCCCGAAACCTTGAGAAGAAGGTGGAGTAAGATGGTCGGTGACATGATGCCACAGGGCAAGGTGCTCGTCGTCGAGGATCTGCACAAGTCGTTCGGCTCTCTCGAAGTCATCAAGGGAGTCAGTTTTGACATGGATTTCAAGGAACGGCTGGTGCTGATGGGACCCTCGGGTTCGGGCAAGAGTACGCTGGTGAGGTGCATCAACTGGATAGAGCCCCCATCGGCTGGCCGCGTGACATTCGATGGCAAGTGTGTCGAGCTAGGCAAGTATGACATTCGCAGACTGAGAGAAGACATTGGTATGGTGTTTCAGCAGTTCAACGTGTTTCCTCACCTCACCGCTCTTCAGAACGTCGCTCTTGGCCCTATCGTCGTCAAGAAGGTAGATCGCAAGGCGGCCGAGGCTGAGGCAATGGAACTTCTGGCGAAGGTCGGTCTCTCGCATCGCGCAGATCACAAGCCTGGTCAGATGAGTGGCGGCGAGCAGCAGCGTGTGGCCATAGCGCGTGCGCTTGCCATGCACCCGAAGCTCATGCTGTTCGATGAACCGACGTCCTCGATTGATGTCGAGTTGATCCACGAGGTCCTTGACGTCATGGTTAAACTTGCGGACGAAGGCATGACAATGATTGTCGTCACACATGAGATTGGTTTTGCGAAGGAAGTCGCGGACCGCGTCATCTTCATGGATCAGGGCCTCATCATTGAGTCCGGATCTCCTTGTGAAGTATTTGAGCATCCTCAACAGGAGCGTACACAGAGTTTCCTGAGTAAGGTGCTCTTGGCCTGAATGTGTTGGTATCGTGAGGAGGGGCGCCGAAAGGCGCCCCTCTTTTTCTTTTCATGGGGCATCTTTTGACTACACTTGAACATGAGGTCTATGGAATATATGGATACAATCGTCTATCCGGGCACGTTTGACCCGGTTACCAGAGGGCATATCGACATCATTGAGCGTGGGGCGCGTTTATGCGACCGGCTCGTCGTCGGCGTGGCCGGCATAGCATACAAGAACCTCATCTGGTCACTGGACGAGCGCGTCGACATGGTCCGGCTCGCTACGTACCATATAGCCAATGTCAGCGTGGAAGGCTTCGACGACTTGCTGGTTCGTTTCATGCAGCGTCAGGGAGCGCGCATGATGCTGCGTGGATTGCGGCCCATCTCAGACTTTGATTATGAAGTACAGTTTGCCTGGGCGAACAGGCATCTCGACCCGAACGTAGATATCATCTATCTCATGAGCTCACAGGAGCATTTTCTCGTTTCGTCCACACTCATCAAACAGATGTACGAGGGCGGCGGGGACATTCGTGACTTGGTGCCTGCGAGTGTTGCAGACAGGATAGTGCTTGGCCTGTCTCGGGCTAGGGGAGGGACGCATGATTGAGAAGCTTACATTGCAGGACATGATCGACCGCATCGACCAAGTGAGGGAGCGAAGCCCCAGGTTGTTTGGTTATCGTTTCATCAAGGACGAGGAGCTCGCAAGTGCAATAGCACATCTCCGCACTGCCTTCCCGGAACAGGTCCGTAATGCATGTGCCCTGCTGGAGCAGCGTGATGCCCTGATGAGTGATGCCAGGCGACAGTACAGCCGGATGATAGAAGAGGGTCAGCGCTCGCACGATGACCTGGTTGCAGATAACGAGATCGTACGTTCCGCCGTTGCGGAGCGAGAGCGCATGATGGCCGAGGTTTCGGCTGCGCGAAAGACCGCCGAACATAATGCTGACGGCTATTCACTCAAGATACTGGAACAGCTGGAGCAGATCCTGACGAAGCTGACTGAGACCGTCAAGGCGTCGGAAATGCAGTTCCATGTAGAGGAGAAAGGCGATGAAACTCGAACTCCAGAAACTGAACATTGAAGAAGGGAGTAGCCAATCGTTCGCATTCGAGGAAGCTTCGATCGGAGATCTTCCTGGAGTTGCGCTTCTTGAGCCGATAACGGGACAGTTTGTCCTGAGCAACATGGGGATCGGATATCAGTTCTCCGGGTCGTTCAGTACAACGGTAAGCCAACCATGCGTAAGGTGTCTGGATCCGGTCGTGGAGGATGTCGAGTTCGACGTCAATGAAATGTATCTTCTCAATGGGGCAGAGGATCGTGATCAGGAAGGTGTGTTTGCGCTCGAGTCAGACCTCCTCGATGTTTCCGATGTCGTGCGCCAGAACTTACTCATGGAGGTCACCGAGTTTCCACTATGTAAAGAAGATTGTAGGGGGTTATGCCCCGAATGTGGAGCAAACCTGAACTCGACAGTGTGTCCGCATCAGAAATCGCTGGAGGAGAAGTGATCATGTACATCGACAAGGCAGTTGACTACGTCGGGCAGGTCCAGACTATCGAGGGTTGGGTCTACAACAGTCGCAGCAGCGGGAAAGTGGCGTTTGTCCTCGTTCGGGACGGCAGCGGCATCATGCAGTGTGTCGTCGCCAAAAGTGATGTCGACGAGTCGACATTCGAGGTGGTGCGTCACCTCACGCAGGAGAGCAGCATCAGTGTGACTGGTACGATCCATGCCGAAGAGCGGGCGCCCGGCGGTCATGAGATGCATGTTCTGAGAATCCAGGTGCATCAGGCAGCTGTGGACTACCCGATTACGCTTAAGGAGCATGGCGTCGACTTCCTGATGAGCAACCGACACCTGTGGCTCCGGTCAAAGCGCCAGTGGGCGATCATGCGCATACGGGCCACGATCATCAAGAGCATCCGCGACTACCTTGATAACAACGGCTTCCTGCTGCTCGATGCCCCGATCCTGTCCGCCAATGCCTGCGAAGGATCATCGACACTATTCTCGACCGACTATTTCGGCATACCCGCCTACCTGTCGCAGAGCGGCCAGCTCTACAACGAAGCGACAGCCATGGCCTTTGGGAGAGTCTACTGTTTTGGCCCTACGTTTCGGGCCGAGAAGTCCAAGACGCGCCGGCACTTGACCGAGTTTTGGATGGTCGAGCCCGAGATGGCATACTGCGATTGGTCGCAGAACTGCGATGTCCAGGAACAATTCGTCACGTACATTGTGCAGCAGGTCCTGGAGAAGCGCAAAGAGGAGCTAGCCATCATCGAGCGGGACACCTCTCCGCTTGAGAAGATTGCTACGCCGTTCCCGCGTATCTCCTACGATGAGGCAGTGAAACTGCTCCAGAAAGCTGGTTTGCTTATACAGTGGGGCGACGATTTCGGTGGAGACGAGGAGACGCTTATCTCGAACCAATTCGAACGGCCCGTTTTTGTGCACAGCTACCCCAAATCGTTCAAAGCGTTCTACATGAAGACAAATCCTGCTAATCCGCAGACGGTACTGTGTGCCGACCTGCTGGCTCCGGAGGGATATGGCGAGATCATCGGAGGGGGGCAGCGCGAAGACAACTACGAATTGCTTCTCGAACGAGTTCATGCCGAGGGGCTTGCCGAAGCAGACTACCAGTGGTACCTGGACTTGCGCAAGTACGGATCGGTCCCACACAGCGGGTTTGGTCTTGGCGTTGAGCGGACAGTAGCATGGATCTGCAAGCTGCCACATGTACGGGAAACGATCCCGTTCCCTCGCTTGCTCGAGAAGATCTATCCATAGACCGGAAGCGATGGCGGCAGTCAAGGGAACCACGTCTGACTTCAACGAGGTCTCAGTTACCGAGGGTCTGACAAGCCTCAGGAGTAAGAAGCCGGCGTCGCTCTATGTCTTCGCACCCGGAGACGACTACTTCGTTCCACAGGTGAAAGAGGCAGCGCGATCGCTGGTAGCGGAAGCTTTCCGCGCCTTCGATTATGCTGAGTTTGATGGTAGCGACGACAACGTGGACGATATCCGCGAGTTCCTCGGCAGCGAGAGCTTTGGGTCCGGGCGCAAGGTTCTCGTCGTGAGCGGCCTTGAAGACAAGGGAGCCAAACGTCTGGGTACCATGGTCCCCCTATTTTTGTCTGACACCATCACCACTGTCATATTTGCAGATCCCGCTAAAGTTCCTTCAGAGCTGCTGGGAAAAGCCTCTGTGGTTACCAACTATGCCGTGCCTCTGACTGCGGTACGTTCTTGGATCAAGAAGAGGTTCGAGGGACGCGTAATAGAGGACCAGGCGGTCCATGAGCTCATGGGGCGGACAGCGAGTAGTTTCTTCCTCATGCGAAGCGAAATCGACAAACTCCTTGCGTACACCGCCGCAGCCATTACTGTCACTGATGTCCGTGAGGTCGTGCCTCGGTGCCACATTGCGGCGGCCGCTGATCTCGTCGAGGCTATCTCTCTCAGGAAGTACGACCGCGCAGCGACAGCGCTCTATGACCTGTCGGCGTCCGGGGCGGCGGACACAACTATTCTCTATGATGTGGAACTCGGATTTGTACGGTTGCTGAACGCGAAGCTTGTTTCGAAGTCGAACCGACCCAAGGCCGACCTCAGGGCTTGGTGCCTGCGCACCCAGCATCAGTACCTTGACGATTATACGCTAAGTGCTCTTCTGACAGCAGCAAGTCATATCAAGCTGCGTGAACTTGAGGCCATGCTGGAGCGCCTCGAAGAAATTGAGTACGAAACGAAAAAAGGGCTCACCAGCAGTGCGCTGGCAGCCCTTGAACGGTTGCTTTCAGTAGTAGCTTTTACGACGCAGTAGTCTTGGCCGCAATCTTAGTGGCATTCGCCTTCTTCATCAGGCGAGACTTCTTGCGAGCAGCCGTGTTTTTATGGACAATGCCTTTCTGAGCGAGTTTGTCGAGTTGCTTGACGGCGTCGACGACTTTCTCGGGCGCGTAATCGGACTTGCGAGCCATATCCAAGGCAAGTTTTGTCTTGGCTGCGTGCTCAGTGTTGTATGCCCTCCGGGTCTTAGTCTTGCGGACGTCCTTAAGAGAAGCTCTCTTAATTGGCATGAAACTCTCCTTTGTCTCTTCGGAACTTATCACGTTTACTGTACCCGTTTTTCCCGTGATGTCAATGACGGAAGCGCCGTTGGAGCGGTGCCGTCATGCTGCGTACCCCATCGAAACCAAGGCCTGATGCTCACGGTGAATTTGGCCGTGATGGCTGACATCACAACCTCTTGGTGGCCGCATTGTGGACGCTGGTTCTGTACACCACAAACGATGATCCAGTGAGGATTGACTTGGCAGCGAGTTGTTATACAATTCACATGGTGTAAACGCATGCCGTTGTGCCGCTGGGCGCTTTGGCTGGCTAGTGATGATTCTGCCCAGGTGAGGGAATTGTGCACATGCGCGGACGGGTGCGCTGGAAGACGAAAAGGAGGCGACATGGAATGCTTGCCACCTGCATCGATCGCTGAGACCACGGTAGCTTCCGGCGAGTGGAAGGCGAATCTGAGTGTGGTCCAATTGCTGATTCTGGGTACCCTTGCCGGCGCCTATATCGGGTTTGGCGGTCAGCTCTTTACGCTCGTTACGAGTGATCTTCCCCACTATGTAGGAATTGGACTCAGCCGGCTAATTGGCGGCCTGTCATTCTCTGTCGGCCTCGTGCTGGTTGTCTTGAGCGGCGCCGAGCTCTTCACCGGCAACAGTCTCATTGCCATGGCGGCGTTCTCCCATCGGATCCGTTGGGGTCGTGTAGTGCGCAACTGGGCGTGGGTGTACGTGGCTAATCTTGCTGGGTCGCTCCTGCTTGCGGTGATTCTCTTCGGAACGAGACAGTATGCCATGAACGAGTACGCAGTCGGAGCCAATGCTCTCCAACTGGCTGTGGCGAAGGTCAACATGCCATTCTGGACGGTGTTCCTCCGCGGCATCCTGTGCAACTGGCTCGTGTGTCTCGGCGTATGGATCGCGACGGGAGCCACTGACACGATTGGGAAAGTAGTGGGAGTGATGGTGCCGATTACCGTCTTCGTGGCCTCCGGCTTCGAACACAGTGTAGCGGACATGTTCTTCGTTCCGATGGGTTTGCTCCTGAAGAAGGTGCCGTCTGTCGTTGCAGCTGCCGGCCCGCTTTCTGGTATCGAGCACCTGACATGGGGGAGCGGATTATTTATTCGGAGTCTGTTGCCGGTCACGCTCGGGAACCTTGTCGGCGGCGTGGTCTTTGTGGCGTTCCTTTACTGGGCAGTGTACCTTGGCTTATCCCGCGACCGAGCCTCTGAAGGTCTACGATGATCGTTCTGAGGACATGTTATTGGACTGGAGATACGCACTCTCGTGCATGGACGGTACTATGTCCGGGAGCTACTCCATGAACCTCATTGTGCTAACGGGCGGGCAGAGCGAACGCATGGGTCACTGCTGCAAGTACCGTGACCTCCTCGCAGACATGCCACTGTACGAACACGTTCTCCTTCACCTTGGCCCAATCTGTGACAGTGTCTTGGTCGTCGAGAACGCCGGGCGTGTCGACATGGAGTGCCGCGCTGGCATGTGCGTCGTGCATGACCTGATCGCCGACGCCGGCCCTCTCGGCGGTATCTACTCGGGACTGGCCGCATCGGACTCCTGGTTGAACTTCGTCATTGCTGCCGACATGCCGTATGCATCTCGGCAGCTTGCAGCCGCCATGGAAGCATATGCGCTTCAAAACAACTTCGACATCGTCTATCCAAACGTCGACGGCTTGCTGGAACCGCTCTTTGCCATCTACTCGCAGCGTGTAGCTGGTGTGGCCCTCGCTGTGCTGAATGCCGGGCACCGTTCGGTCCGGGAGCTGTTCACAAGCGCGCAGTTGAGCGTTGGCGCTGTTGACAGGCAATTCGTCATGCGGTACGACCAGAAGCTGATGTCTTTCTTCAATGTGAACACACCCGACGACCTCATCATGGCAAAGCTGATGATGTCCGTGAGTGAAAAGTCTCTACAGGAGGAATGTGTATGAGGATGAACCTGGAAGACCGTCTGAAAGAAAACCCCGAGCTGAAGAAGCAGTTTGACACACTCGACGCGTACATTGGTGGGCTGGCAACTCCGGAAGGCAGCCTCATCAATGTCCTGCACCGTGCTCAGGAGATCTTCGGGTATCTCCCGGATGAAGTGCTCGAGTTCGTCTCCAGCAGGCTGAACGTACCGCGTTCTACCGTGTACGGTGTCGTCACCTTCTACCACTTCTTCTCGCGCGTTCCGAAAGGACGTCATACCGTCAGCGTGTGCCTCGGTACGGCCTGTTATGTGCGAGGTGGGAATGCAGTTTACGAAAGGGTCATGAAGACTCTGGGCATCAAAGCTGGCGAGACCACTCAGGATGGCCGCTTCAGTCTGGATCTTGTTCGTTGTGTCGGGGCCTGTGGTCTCGCTCCAGTCGTTGTCATCGACAAGGACACGTACGGGCGTTCTACGCCCGAGAAGGTCGCCACGTTGCTGAACAAGTACGCCTAACTTGGGACAATCGGGAGGAAACGATGAAATCACTGGAAGAGCTGAAGCGCATCAAGGAACAGACTCTGAGGGACATGGATCTTCGCCAGGCCAAGGAGAGAGGCAAGATCATCGTTGCAATGGGAACGTGCGGCATTGCAGCCGGGGCGAAAGATGCCCTTATGGCCATCATCGAAGAGCTCGAGAAGGCGGACATCCATGACGTCAAGGTGGTTCAGTCCGGCTGCATGGGACTCTGCGACAAGGAGCCGACAGTCGAAGTGTCCATGAAGGACCAGCCTGCCGTCATCTACGGCGACGTCAATGATGCAAACGCGCGCAGGATTGTCCGTGAGCACGTCCAGGGCGGCAATGTCGTGGCTGATCTGGTCATCAGGCGGGAGAACATCTAGCCTTGGGGGGAGAAAGGAAAACGCAATGATACGAAATCAGTTGTTGGTCTGTGCAGGCGGCGCCTGCATCACGAGTGGCGAAAAGAGCGTCAAAGACGTTCTGGTCGACGAACTGAAGAAAAATGGTATCGAGGACGAGGTACAGGTCATCGAGACCGGCTGCATGGGAGCATGTGACCTTGGCCCGATCGTCGTTGTGTATCCCGAGGGGACGTTCTATCAGAAGGTCACGGTCAAGAATGCTGGTCTCATCGTAAGCGAACATCTCGTGAAGGGTCGCACTGTCAGCGAGTTACTGTACACCGAGCCGACCAGCGAGAAACAGGCTCGAACCAGCGGGGATATCCCCTTCTACACGCGTCAGGTCAAGCGGGTCCTCCGCAACTGTGGAGTCATTGACCCTCTTTCTATCGAGGAGTACATCGCTCGAGACGGGTACTTCGCTCTTGGGAAGGCACTCGAGATGACGCCGGACGATATCATTCGTGTCCTTGTCGACTCTGGTCTGCGCGGCCGTGGTGGAGCTGGGTTCCCGACCGGTCTCAAGTGGAAGGCTACCCGAGAGGCGAAGGGTTCCCCGAAGTACGTGGTCTGCAATGGCGACGAGGGTGACCCGGGAGCATTCATGGACCGCAGTGTCCTTGAGGGAGATCCGCACTCCATCATCGAGGCGATGGCCATCGCAGGATATGCGATCGGCGCAGAGAAGGGCTACATGTACGTCCGTGCTGAGTATCCGCTTGCTATCGAGAGATTCGAGTATGCGATCGGCAAGGCTCGCGAGTACGGGTTTCTTGGGCGAGACATCCTTGGTACCGGGTTCAACTTCGACATCGAGATCCGTATTGGTGCCGGGGCATTCGTCTGCGGCGAGGAGACTGCTCTCCTGCGGTCCATTGAGGGCAAGCGTGGAACGCCAAGTATTAAGCCTCCATTCCCTGCCCAGGCCGGGTTGTGGGCCAAACCGACGTTGATCAACAACGTCGAGACCTATGCCAACATACCCCAGATCATCACAAATGGCGCGGAATGGTTCCGCAGTGTTGGCTCTGTCAAGAGTCCTGGTACGAAGGTGTTTGCTCTGGCAGGCAACGTCCAAAACACCGGCCTCGTCGAAGTTCCTATGGGAACGACGCTCAGGGAACTCGTCTTTGAAATCGGAGGAGGCATCCCAGGTGGCAAGAAGTTCAAAGCAGCCCAGACCGGGGGTCCATCTGGAGGGGTCATCACTGCGGACTACCTGGACATGCCGATCGACTTCGACACGCTCAAGGAGATCGGAACCATTATGGGATCCGGTGGACTCATCGTGCTTGACGAGAGTAGCTGCATGGTTGACATTGCCAAGTTCTACCTTGGGTTCACGGTGGACGAGTCGTGCGGGAAGTGCACGCCATGTCGCGAAGGGACCCGGCAGATGTACCAGATGATGGAACGGATTTGCGAGGGCAAGGGTCGTGACGGCGACATCGAGAAGCTGAACAAGCTGGCCAACGTCATTAAGGATACGTCATTGTGCGGGCTTGGACAGTCGGCCCCAAATCCGGTCCTTTCCACTATCAGGTTCTACGAAGATGAGTACCGTGCTCACATCTACGAGAAGAAGTGTCCATCGCATGTGTGCAAGCACCTGCTGACGTACTCCATCATGCCCGACAAGTGTGTTGGATGCACGGCATGTGCACGTCAGTGCCCCGTTGACGCCATCACTGGTGAGGTCAAGAAGACTCACGTGGTCGATCAGAGCAAGTGTATCAAATGTGGTTCCTGCTATGAAATCTGTCGTTTTGGTGCGATCCGCAAAGAGTAATTGACCCGGAGGGACTTTATGGAGACGAGAATGCTGAATGTGAAAATCAATGGACGGGACTACCAGGTGCCGGACGGAACGACGATCTTGAAGGCTGCCAGGGATTATGCAAAGATCGACGTGCCGACTCTCTGCTATCTTGAGGGAATCAGCGAGGAAGGCGCGTGCGCCATCTGTGTCGTCGAGGTGAAGGGTGCTCGCAATCTCCAGCGCGCATGTGTGGTGAAGGTCAGTGAGGGCATGGAAGTCTGGACCAATACCTCGCGCGTCCGCGAAGCCCGCAAGCTCAATGTTGAGCTACTACTGGCCAATCACCCGAAGGATTGCTTCACATGTGAGAAAAACCAGATCTGCGACCTTCGTGAGCTAGCGGCCGAGCTGGGAGTGCGGGAGGTGGAGTTCCCGCGAACTCGTACAGAGTTGCTGCCGTTTGACAACACATCGCTGTCGCTGGTGCGCGACCCTAACAAGTGCGTACTTTGCAGGCGCTGCGTGAACGTGTGTGCCAAGGTTCAATCCGTCTATGCCATCGATATCGTGGGGCGCGGTTCGAACAGTACTGTCTCGACGTTCCTGGATGAGGGTCTGGGGAACGTCGAGTGTGTGAACTGTGGGCAGTGCCTGCTTGTTTGCCCGACTGGTGCCATTACCGAGCGAAGTGAGATTCCGGAGGTATGGAAGGCACTGGGAGATCCGGACAAGGTCGTGGTTGTCGAGACGGCTCCGGCAGTGCGCGTTGCCATCGGTGAAGAATTTGGCATGCCTGATGGGACGCAGGCAACTGGCAAGATGGCCGCAGCTCTCCGGCGTCTCGGTTTTAACAAGGTCTTTGACACTGACTTTTCGGCCGACTTGACGATCATGGAGGAGGGATTCGAGCTCATCGGGCGTATCAAGAACGGAGGCACTCTGCCGCTCATTACGTCTTGCTCACCAGGCTGGATCAAATTCGTGGAAACGTTCTTCCCAAAGGTGCTGGATCACATTTCGACCTGCAAGTCGCCCCAGCAGATGTTTGGGACGGTAACAAAGACGTACTGGGCCGAGAAGATGGGGATCGACCCGAGGAAGATCGTTGTCGTGTCCATCATGCCGTGCACTGCCAAGAAATTCGAGAAGGAACGGCCGGAGATGAAGTCGGCGTTCCACTATTGGCAGGAGAAGCTGGGACTCAAGGACGAGGAGGCGTTCAAGGATGTCGACTGCGTCCTGACAACTCGCGAAGCTGCTCAGATGATCCGCGAAGCTGGCATCGACTTCGCAAACCTCCCTGACGAGGATTTCGACAAACCGTTGGGCGAGTCGACCGGCGCAGCCGTCATTTTCGGAGCCACGGGCGGCGTCATGGAAGCTGCGTTGCGGACCGCCTATGAAGTTCTCACCAAGAAGACGCTGGCGAAGCTCGATTTCGAGGACGTGCGTGGACTTGACGGGATCAAGAGCGCTGATGTCGACATCGATGGAACGATCTTGAAGGTCGCCGTCGCAAGCGGGCTGGGCAATGCGCGCGCCCTCATGGAGCAGGTGCAGAAGGGCGAGTCACCCTATCACTTCATCGAGATCATGTGCTGCCCTGGTGGTTGTCTCGGTGGAGGTGGACAGCCGATTTCGGACAACCCCGACATCAAGAAGAAGCGTGCTGAGGCCATTTACCGAGAGGATGCGGGCAAGCCGATCCGCAAGTCACATGAGAACCCGGAGATTACGGAGATCTACGAGGATTTTCTGGGTGAGCCCAACAGCGAGAAGGCTCATCATTTGCTGCATACTGAGTACTGCGATCGCAGTTGCAAGTAAAACAGGAATACAAGGGGCCTAGGGGAAGTCGTTTTCAAGGAACTTGCGCGAAACGATCGGCATTCGAGTAGTTTCCATAAGATGCAGAGTGCGGTTGGTTTCTTTGAGGGGAGCAGCAGTGCTCCGGAAAAAACGATCAGGGAGGAAACCATGGAGTTGGACAATGTCACTCGACCAGCGGGGCAGACGCAGCCGCTGAGCGATGAAGACAAGTGTTTTCTGCGCGAGCTGGTAGAGACAAATCGCATTGAGCATCATGGCCGGCTGTCCTACATGGATATCATGTTCGACCTTGAGCATCGCTACGGGAACTCTCTGCCGGGACCTGTGCTGGGCGAGGTCGCTCGACTCGTCGGGACCTCACCTGCGCAGCTCAACGGTTTCGTCACGTTCTACACGATGCTGTCGACCACTCCCCGCGGAAAGCACGTCATTCGTGTCTGCACGAGTGGCCCGTGCCACGTATCAGGGGCCCCAGCGATCCTGAGCAGCCTGAGGCAGTTACTTGGCGTCGATATTGGTGAGACCACTCCGGACGGAATGTTTGCACTGGAGGCTTCCAGCTGTCTTGGGATCTGCGGAGTTTCCCCGACGCTCATGATCGATGACGATGCATACGGAAACCTCACGCCGGAAGACCTGCCACGAATTCTCAATGCGAAGCGCGCAGGAGGTACCCAGTGAAGCTTTTCTCAACTCAGATCATCGTTCCTGTCGACTCCAATTCTGTCCTTCAGGGGGCTCTCGAGGTAAGGCACGTCCTCGAAGAGACCATTGCTAAGTTCAACCTGGGCAGCCAAGTCTCGGTCGTCGAGACGGGTTCTCTGGGCATTTATGACCGAGGGGTCGTTCTTGCCGTTTTCCCCGACGACGTCTATTACGGTAACGTCATACCTTCAGACGTTGAGGAGATCGTCACGGAGCATCTCCTGAAGGGACGTGTGGTCTCGCGCCTCGCCATTGACCGCTCTCTCTCGTCCAAGCGGCTGGTCGAGAAAGAGTCGGGGAAGAGTCAGCAGAAAATCGTCCTTCGCAATGCAGGCCTCATCGACCCGGAGAACATCGACGAGTATATCGCCCGCGATGGTTACGGGGCTCTTGCCAAGGCTCTTGCGATGCAGCCCGGCGAGGTCATCCAGATCCTTACCGACAGTAAACTCCAGGGACGAGGGGGCGCGGGGTTCCCGACAGGGTTGAAATGGGGGATGGTTGCGAAGGAGCAGAGCGATGAGAAGTACATCGTGTGCAACGCCGACGAAGGTGAACCCGGCACCTTCAAAGACCGCCTCATTCTCGAGGGAGATCCGCACAGTATCGTCGAAGCCATGACCATTGCCGGCTACGCTACCGGGGCTCACGTCGGTATCGCCTATGTCCGCGGCGAGTACTTCATGTCAATAGCGCGCCTCAAGAAGGCTATCAAAGACGCCCAGGCCTACGGTCTTTTGGGCGACGACATTCTGGGGACCGGATTCAAGTTCGACATCGAGGTCTATCGCGGCGGTGGTGCCTACGTCTGTGGTGAGGAGTTCGCGCTGCTCGAGTCCATTGAGAACCGGCGAGGGGAGCCACGGAACAAGCCTCCGTTTCCACCTCAGCAAGGGCTTTTTGGAAAGCCCACGGTCGTCAATAACGTAGAGACCTTTGCCAACGTACCGCCGATCCTGTTGAACGGCAGTGACTGGTTCAAGTCATTCGGCACACCATCGAGCGCTGGCACCAAGGTGTTCTCGCTGTCGGGTGATATCGTGAACCGCGGCATCGTGGAGGCGCCCTTCGGAGTGACCCTGCGTGAGCTGATCTATGATTTTGGCGGTGGTGTCAAGGGAGGCAAACACATCGGGTTCATCCAGACCGGTGGAAGCGCCGGCACTGTGCTTAATGACAAGTACTTGGACATTCCACTGGACTTCGCGTCCATGAAAGCTTACAACGTTTCGATCGGGTCGGGTGTCGTTCTCGTTGCCGCGAGCGATGTGCCACTCCTTCCGTTTCTTGCAGAAGTGGCGCACTTTTTCTGGCATGAGTCGTGTGGCAAATGCACTCCATGCCGTGAGGGAACGCTCCAGATCAAAGCTATCATGGACGCGCTCGTCAACCGGACGGCGGATCCCGCTTCCTTGCAACGCCTCGGCGTGCTGCTAAACTTGCTGAGCGACACATCATTCTGCGGGTTGGGACAGGCTGCTCCGCTCGCGTTCGAGTCTGCACTGCGCAACTTTCCCGAAGTATTCGACCAGGCGCTTGCAGAATCACATGTGCCAGAGGCCTGCCAAGAGGAAACATAGTATCGGTACATTGTTGATCGAGGGGAGTAGTCCACTTGAAACTGACTGAAGTTCTTGAGATTACCGGCGCAACGTGCATCGTTGGCGAACAACTGGCGAATATCGAGGTGAACCACGCGTTTGCTTCAGATCTCATGAGTGATGTCCTTGCCATGTGTCGTCCCGATACGTTGCTGATCACTGGGTTGACTACTCCTCAGACTATTCGAACGGCACAGATGCTTGACCTGCCGGCCATCCTCGTGGCAAGAGGCAAGGATGTGCCTCAGGATGTCGCCGATTTGGCACGCGCGACAGGCATTGTCCTTCTGTCGACACGCGACATCGTATACGTAGCGTCGGGCAAGCTCTATGTCCGAGGTCTCTCTGGATAGCAGATGTCCCTTGAACAGAGCGTAGAAGCACTGCGGTATCTGGGGCTGTTCAGCAGTCTGGACGCTTCCAGTATCATGTCTACCGCCGTGCATGCCCTTCATCCTGAGGATCGCGTTGCTGCGGCCCGCCTTCTCATGCGGGAAAAGTCAATTTCCGGAGTGCCCATCGTTGATGCCGACTTTCGGTTGGTGGGACTCATTTCGGTGTCGAAGATCATCGAGGCGCTTGCCGACGGGCGTCTGGCGGACCCTGTTGACTCTGTGATGACTCGCGATGTGATCTCCCTGCATGCTCATGACTCCTTTGAGACGATCCTGTCCTGTTTCCAGCGCTTCAAGTTCGGGCGTTTCCCGGTGGTCGAAGACGATGGCAGGCTGGTCGGTATGATCACTGACACCGACGTTCTGTCGGCGATCATTCGCAGCTTCTACTCGGTGTATATCCACGACCAGCGACGCGCGGTCACTCTCGGCAGTTTCTCAGCTCTCTCGAAGGAGTTCGAGAGCAGTGCAGACTTCGTATATGACATACGTTGTAGGGGACTTGAGAATGCTGGTGAAGGCTCGGCTCGGCTCAAAGCGTTCCTCCAGAACAAGGGTTTCGGAGAACCCATTGTTCGACGGGCCAGTGTCTGCGCCTACGAAGCAGAGATAAACGTTTGTATCCATGCGGGCGGACATGGCTCACTCCGAGCCATTGCTCGCAATGGAGAGATCATCCTGCGCGTGGAAGACGAGGGGCCCGGAATCGAAAACATCGATCTTGCGATGAAGGAAGGCTGGTCTACCGCGACGGATGCAATCAGGGAACTGGGGTTTGGTGCGGGTATGGGTCTGCCGAATATCCGCCGGTTCTCCGACCACCTCGTGATTATCTCGGGCAAGGACAAGCCCACCAAGGTTGAGATGATCTTCCTGGAGGGCAAGGAATAGGAGGCACCATGACAGTCCATGACGTCATCAAGTCACTGGGTGCAGACGTCGCGGTCGAGGGTGACACTACGAGACTGGTAACGTCAGGATACGCCTGCGACCTGCTCTCTGAGGTCATCGCTAAAGCTGCCCCGGGGTCGGCCTGGGCGACTATCCAGACACACGTCAATGTTATCGCCGTCGCAGCGATGGTCGGCATTAGTGTTGTTATCGTGTGTGAGGGGCGAACCTGCGAGTCTGACGCGCTTGAGCACGCCACAAAGGAACACCTGACGGTCCTCTATTCCAGGGATTCGGCGTATACCGTTTCCGGGAAACTGTACGTTCTCGGCTTGAGGTAACTTGTGCTGGAGGTCCCCGGTGACCTGCATCTGCATTCGTGTCTGTCGCCGTGTGCGGATATCACGATGTTGCCGGGCGAGGTGGCGGAGCGGCTCGTCGCGCGCGGGATACAGGTTGCTTCTCTGACTGACCACAATGCGGCGTGCAACGTGTCTGCGTTTCAGCGGGCATTTCAGCAGAGCGGTATCCTGCTTGTGCCAGGGATAGAAGCTACCACTGCGGAGGAAGTCCACCTGCTCTGCTACTTCGAGACGATGGAAGCCCTCTGGGGATTCAGTCGCAGACTGCTGGCATCGTATCCGCACATTACCAATGACCCCGAACGTTTCGGCTATCAGCTGGTCTGCAACGAACGGGACGAGTACGTAGGCCAGTTTCCCTTTCTGCTTTCGGTGGCCAGTCTGCTAAGTCTCGACCAATTGAGAGGGCTCGTCGAACGGTTGGGCGGCGTCGTCGTGCCGAGCCATCTGGATCGCCGCTACGGGCTTCTGTACCAACTGGGAATGGTGACGCCGGAGATGGAGTTCCCCACCTATGAAATCGCCCACAAGGTCAACATCGAGAGAATTTCGTCACAGCTACCTGGTCACCCACAGTTCGTCTCGAACAGCGATGCTCACAACCTTGATTCCATCAGCCCTCCCAGGTATGTCCTCGAGATCGAGGAATTGACTGTTCATGAAGTACTGGTGGCTCTTCGGCACGAAAATGGAAGAGGGGTAAGGCTGCTGTGAGGACGATAGCGGACCATGTTCTGGACATTGCTTCCAACAGTGTGACGGCAGGAGCCACTCATATATGGCTCGATATCGACCATGACCCGGCTGGTCACCTGTTTGTCTTTACCGTTCGGGACAATGGGTGCGGGATAGATGCCGATAGACGCACGCGCGTGTTTGATCCGTTCTTCACCACACGGCCGCACAACATCAGGAGGTTCGGCCTTGGATTGCCGTTCCTCAAGGAAAACACAGAGTTGACCGGCGGAGGGGTCGATCTATGGAGTGTTTCAGGTGAGGGAACAACACTCAGGGCAACCTTTCACACGGACCACATTGACTGTCTGCCGCTTGGAGACTTGGCATCGACCTTGTTCGCTTTGCTCACCTCTGACCCAGCAGTATTATGGCATATCCGCCGTGCAGAGGGGGGCTTGGCTTATACTGTTGATACTGAGGAACTGCAAGCGATTTTTTCGCCGGAGGAGATGTCTGATCCTCGGTCACAATTGCTGCTTCTGGAGTTCCTGCGCGAGCAGGAGCGCGATGTGGCCCAAGGTGGCGGTGGCGCAACCGGGCAGGACGGGATGTGAGGGCGCTGGTGATGACGAACTACAGATTAGATGATATATCGAAGGCAACTATTTCACGCATGGCCACGTATCTGCGATGTCTCACATACCTTGAGCAGCAAGGCGCGTTGACGCTTTCGTCGCGGGAGTTGGCATCGCTGACTGGAGTGAGCGCTGAACAGGTGAGACAGGATTTGTCGGTTTTTGGTCGATTTGGAAAGCGTGGCACCGGGTACGATGTTGTTGGACTGAAGACCGAGGTCGAAGCCATCTTCGGACGTGGTGTCGAGCGGTGGAAGTGCTGTATCGTGGGCGTAGGATCATTGGGCACAGCGCTCATTGCCAGTCGCATGGTTCAGAAGTGGGGATTCAGGTACGTTGCAGCGTTTGATACGGATCCGCGCAAGATCGGAACGCACGTAGAGCGCGTACCGGTGCACTCTGTTGATGAGCTGAAGACTATTGTGCGCCGCGAGCACATCGCCATCGGAGTCATCGCCGTTCCCGCATCCAGCGCCAGAACAGTCGCCCGAATCCTCTGCGAGGCGGGCATTCGAGGCATCCTCAACTTTGCCCCGCAAAGCATCAAGGTGCCGGAGAACGTTCCAGTGATCTCGGCGGATCTCTCACAAGAGTTTCTCAAGCTTTCGTTCTACATCCAGGTTGCAGAGCAGCGGGCGCGCGAGGAGCAAGCCCAGATCGATGCCGCGTCGCACAGCGAGTAGTGCGCTTCTAGAACACTACTCGTTCGGGGTGTGAGTAGACTTCATGCGTCTGGCTCGCACAAATGCTGTGACGGTGGTTCCAACCCCTTCCGCAAGAGCAATTGCCTGAGCAGTCGTAGCACTCGTTGAGGCTGATGGTTGTCATCATCGCTTGCCATCTCCCAAGGGTGAGTCCAGGTGCCGTTGGGCAACAAAGACCGCCACGGGCCCTCAGCCTGCTTGGATGTTGCATTTGCCGAGCTACCAAAGTATGATACATATGATTATCAGCGTTGTTTGCAAGGAGGCCCTCATGGGCAGAATCGCTCAATACTATCATGCAGCATCTTTGGAAGATGCGTTCGCCAAAGCAAAGCAGCTGGGCCCTGTCGCCGCATATGTTGGCGGTGGCGTGGAGCTGGTCCTTCGCCGGAACCCTGAGATCACGACCCTGATCGATCTGTCGCGGTGCGGTCTCGACTACATTTCAACAGCCCGGGAGGGGATCGAGATCGGTTCTCAGACTACACTCACGACAATCAGCCACAGCACAGACATCAGGCAGTACGCTGGGGGTTCGCTCGCCTACTGGGCGGGCCGCATTGCTCACAACAACCTGCGGAACATGATCACCGTCGGCGGAGCCATTGGGCGCAATCAGCCGTGGAACGACGTCGTTCCTCATCTCGTTGCCCTGGGTGCACAGGTGCGACTGTTTGATGGTGCTGAGCGCATCATGCCTCTCGCGGGCTACATCGAAGCGAAGCAGCCCGGGGTGATCATCAAGGGGGTCCTGTTGCCTGCAGGGAATGCTGATTCGAAGGGATTCCTGTGGCGGTTCACACGCACCCAGCAGGACATTTCGACGCTGCACTTCTCAGCGCTTGTCGGCTGTGACGGCGAGGTCATGACGGCGGCCAACCTGGTCTTTGCCGGGCGCCCCGGCCATGCCGCTCTCTACCCCCGACTCTCTGAAGGACTTGTCGGGAAACCGTTGTCGCATGAGACGTTCACGGGAGTGGCGGAGATGGCTCCTGACCTCGTCGAGGTCGGCACTGACCTTCGTGCGACGGGTGAGTTCCGGCGTGAGCTGGTGCGGGCGGCTATCCTCAACCTGGAAGAGCACATGACAGGAGTGGCACAATGACTATTTCGATAGCGGTGAATACCGTTGAACGTTCCTTTGATGTTCAGCCTGACGAGATCTTGCTCGATGTCCTGCGGCGCGAGGGCTACCTCGAGGTGAAGGGCAGCTGTCACACTGGAGACTGCGGCGCGTGCACCGTCTTGCTGGACGGGCGTCCTGTCGCCTCATGTCTGACACTTGCGGCCAAAGCCGATGGACACGCCGTGACGACCGTACGCGGCATTGGGGATCAGGCTCACCCTCACGCCCTTCAGGACGCTTTTGTGAAGAACGGCGCTGTCCAGTGCGGATACTGCGTGCCTGGTGCTATCACGTCTGCCAAGGCGCTGCTGGACGAAAATCCTGATCCCACTGAAGAAGAGATTCGGTTGGCGATGGACAGCAACTACTGTCGATGCACTGGCTACGAACAGCAGGTTGAGGCTGTTCTTGATGCTGCCGCGCAGCTTCGGAAGGGGGACAGGAAATGAGCATCGAGAGAAACGGTTTCCGTCACCTGACCGAGGGATCGTATCCGGCGACGCATGTGGTCGGCAAATCCGTCGACAAGGTTGACGGTTACGCTCTGGTCAGCGGAGCCCCAATGTATACAGACGATATCGCGGCACGCGATTTTCCAAACCGTCTTCATGGAAAGATCCTCACCAGCCCGATCGCGAATGGTGTTATTGTCTCGATCGATACCAGCGCCGCAGAAGCAATGCCTGGCGTTCGTCTCGTACTGACCTGGGAAAACACCCCGCGTACGTTTTACACGACGGCTGGACAGGGTTGGCCTGAGCCTTCGCCGTACGACAACCAGATGTTCACGGAGCGCGTGCGCTTCGTGGGTGACCGTGTGGCTGCCGTCTTTGCGGACTCCAAGGATATTGCAGAACAGGCGCTCAAGCTTATCAAGGTGAGTTTCAAGGAAGAGCCTGCTGTTCTGGACGCCGACGATGCGATGAAGCCGGGAGCTCCGATCGTGCATCCCGAAGATCCCAAGGGTGCCTATGATGCGGCGCACAACGTTGCTGCGCACGTGGACATCAACGTTGGGGACGTCGACAAGGCACTGGCGGAATCCGAGGTGACCATCTCTGAGACGTTCCAGACGCACTATGCTCAGCACACCCCGATGGAGACGCATACGGCATTCGCCTACACCGATGACATGGGGAAGATCGTCATCGTATCGAGCACGCAGGTCCCCTGGCACGTACGGCGCATTGTCTCAAGAGTCCTGGACCTTCCCATGAGCAAGTTGCGCGTCGTGAAGCCTCGAATCGGCGGTGGTTATGGCACCAAGCAGGAGATCCTCATTGACGACCTTGTAGCCTGCGCAGCTATCAGGACTGGCCTCCCGTGCGAGATCGAGCTGACTCGTAAAGAGGAGTTCGTCTCTGCCAGGACCCGTCACCCGATGAAGATCGACATGGGCATCGGCTGTGATAAGCAGGGCCATTTCAGAGCTCTCAAGATGTATGTCCTCAGTAATACCGGGGCTTATGGCAGTCACAGCCTCACGGTCATGTCCAACACCGGCAGCAAGACGCTACCGCTCTATAACAAGGCGACAGATGTCCGGTTCTTTGGCGATGCGGTCTATACGAACCTTCCTGTGCCTGGAGCGTACCGTGGGTACGGAGCGACCCAGGGATATTTTGCCCTCGAGTGCACCATCGATGACCTGGCTGCCAAGCTGGGCATGGATCCCATCGAATTGCGCAAGAAGAACATGATCAGAGTCGGAGAAGGTTCGCCGATCTTCGAGGCTCTCGGCGAAGGCCGGGAGGGGGTCGCCCAGACCATCAAGAGCAGCTCATTGCCTACGCTGCTTGACTTGGGGGCACAGGCCATCGGCTGGACAGAGAAACGCGGCAAGCGCGTGCGCAGCGGCCACAAGGTTCGCGGCGTCGGGATGTCGATGCACATGCAGGGTTCTGGTATCCCGCTTATCGACATGGCTTCTGCTTCCATCAAGCTCAACGAGGACGGGAGCTACTTCTTGACCATGGGCGCCACGGACATCGGAACTGGTTCCGACACCATTCTCTCCCAGATGGCGGCTGAAGTTCTGGGGGTCACCATGGACAAGATCAGCGCTCTCTCAAGCGATACCGATCTGACGCCGTTCGACGTCGGAGCGTATGCTTCTTCTACGACGTTTGTCTCGGGTGGTGCTGTCGTCAAGGCGGCCAAGGCAGTCCGCAACCAGGTCTTTGCCGTTGCGGCAGAGATGCTTCATGAGGACCTCGACGCCAATCTCGTCACAGCAGAACCAAAGGTCGAGTGGGACAACACCAAGCCGGACCCCATCCTGTCCTTCTATCGTATGGAGGATGGAAACGTGGTGTCGGTGCGGAGCGGAAAGAAGGTTTCCGTATCTGACGTTGCCTACCGTTCCTACTACGAGGTCAATCAGAGGCAGATTGCGACGACGCAGTCGTTCGTGTCCCCCTACTCTCCGCCGCCTTTTGCGGCACACTTTGTGGAGATCGAAGTGGATGAACTCACGGGGAAGGTTGAGGTTCTCAAGTACGTGGCAGCCGTCGACTGTGGGGTGTCCATCAACCCGGATTTAGTACGCGGGCAGATCATGGGCGCAGTGGCAAATGGCATAGGATTTGCGCTGACCGAAGAATATCATTTTGGATCCCACGGCAACATGACCAATTCCTCACTGTTCGACTACAAGATTCTGTCTCGCCGTGACATGCCGCCGGTCGAGGTCATCGTCGTCGACAACTATGAGCCGACTGGGCCGTGGGGTGCTAAATCGGTGGCGGAGATCGGCATCAACGGTGCCATGCCTGCAATCGGCAATGCGATCTTCGATGCGACAGGAATGCGCCTCCACCGCACACCGTACACGCCGGACAGAGTTTTGGCGGCGCTGCACAGCAAGAGCATCTGACTAAGGTTCGGGAAGCAGGACGCGAAAGGGGTGCCCGGAAGGGCACCCCTTTCTTACTGCCGCAATGCTGCTCAGGTCACGGCGCAGTTGCTGGCCGAGGTGCAAACGCTTCCACTATACCCACGATGACCTGTACCGCTTTCTCCATGGATTGGATGACGATGTATTCGAAGGGGCCGTGGTAGTTGCGGCCGCCGGTGAACAAGTTGGGGCAGGGAAGCCCCATGTAACTGAGCCGCGCGCCATCAGTCCCACCACGGACAGGCTTCACGAGGGGCACTATACCCAGCTTCTCCATGACACCGCGGGCGATGTCGACGAGGATCATGTTCTGCTCGATAACCTCGCGCATGTTGTAGTAGGAATCTCGCACGCAAACCGTGACGGTGTCTTCTCCGTACTTGGCGTTCAGGAAGTCGCAGACGGCATGCGCCATGCTCTTGCGCTGCTCAAAATGGTGTTTGTTGTGATCTCGGATGATGTACTTGGCCTCGGCTTTCTCGCAGACGCCCTTGATGTTGGTCAGATGAAAGAAACCCTCGTACTTCTCGGTTGATCGAGGCGTTTCGTCGGAAGGGAAGAGCGTTGTCAATTCTGCTGCTATGAGAGCCGCATTCTTCATGATGCCTTTTGCGGTACCAGGGTGGATGCTTTTCCCAGTGATCTCGAATTCTGCCGATGCGGCATTGAAGTTCTCATATTCGAGACTGCCAAGCTCGTCACCATCAAGGGTGTATGCGTACTTGGCACCGAACTTCGCCACGTCAAACCGATCGACACCCTGTCCGACTTCCTCATCCGGGGTAAATGCGATCTTGATGGCACCGTGCTTCACCTCGGGATGTGCCAGCAGGTACTCGACAGCAGTCATAATCTCTGCAATGCCGGCCTTGTCATCGGCTCCCAGCAGAGTTGTGCCGTCTGTCACGATGAAGTCCTCGCCCTTGTGCAGCAGCATGTCTGGGAAATCCGTGGGGCTCAGGATCATATTCTTCTCCGCGTTCAAGGTGATGTCGCCGCCATCATAGGCAGTGACGATATGCGGCTTTACCCCCATGCCCGAGGCGTCGGGAGAGGTATCCATGTGCGCGAGGAATGCGATGACTGGCACCGTCTCCGGATGCTCACAGTTGGCTGGAAGGGTCGCGGTGACGTAGCCGTTTGGATCGACTGAAGCGTCAGTCAGACCAAGCAATGTGAGCTCTTGACCTAGTTCATTGGCAAGTGCGAACTGCTTCTCAGTGCTGGGAAACGTGATCGAATTCTCGTCCGACTGAGTATCGAATGACGTGTAGTGCAGGAAACGATCCACCAGGTTGTTCATTGACTCCCCTTTCTGGGCTCATGGTTGCGTCTTGCGTCTGATAGTGCCTGACTTACTTGTGTGAGGGTTTCCAGCGCGACAAGCGGTTCATCGATACCGCTTACCGCTGCCTCCATAGGGCATGGCCCCGTGCCTGTCCTGTTGAGCACATCAGGGATGACGGCATCACACGCGAATGGAATCCCGGCCACGCGCAGGACATCCTGCGCACCTGTGCTCATCGTCAGGGCGAATACCGACCGAGGATGCACCAGAGCGAGGAGGAGTGCCGCCGCCCGCCCCACCAGTTTGTCGCCCCAGTCCAGGGGACCGTGACTCACGACACGTTCCTTCTCCACCGCCAGGAGGAGCGCACCGATCCCTCTGCCCGTCAGCCGGTAGACGAGTTCCCCGCCATCGGCCGCACAGAGAGTTGCGCCTCCCGTTCTGATTGTTGTCTGTACAAGTTGTTCGCTTTCCGTCATGAGTCCCTCGTTTCGCTGCCTCGGGAGCAGCACCGTTCATTGTATCCGAAACCGTTTAGCGGTACAGCCCGCGCATCGACTCACCTAATATGTACCTGAAATGGTTCCGTGAACTCACGAGAGTACTCCTCCATCGTACGAATCATCGTGAAACGAGAGGAGGTAGCCATGATGTTGATATCCTTGTGTGAACATCCGGGAAAGGAGCAGCATCATGGCGCTATCAATGCAAGAGAAGCAGCACGTCGGGAAAGAAGTCGCTCTTCGATACCTCCGTGCCCGGAAGAAGGAGAAAGGAATCATGCTGGAGGAGTTCTGTGCCACCACAGGGTACAGTCCTCCGTATGCAGCATACCTGCTCCGCACGTATGCGAAGAGAGTGATCCTGGGAGAGATAACCCTCGTTCCTACCAGACCCTCTCCCTGGCACAGACAACGGAAGCATGTCTACAGTCCTGCTGTAGTGAAGGCACTTGTCTGGGTGTATCACCTTGCCGGGGAACTCTGCGGCAAAGGCTGCAGGCAGCACTTCCCGAGCTCCTACGTGCCCTGGAGAGACATGGAACCATCCTCCCCCGGATCCTCTCCCTGCTGCCCTTCTCCACATGGGGTCTGCTACCATGGACCGCCTACTCAGGGCAGAGAAGACAGAGAGGAACGACAGGAGGCATTGTCCCCGGACCAAGCCCGGGAGTCTCCTTGCCCTCATCCCGGTGGTCTCCTTCCGGGAACTCTCGGCTGCTGTTCCGGGATACGTGGAGGTAGACCTCGTGAGCCATGACGGAGGGAAGGCAGCCGGGGATCATTGTTATGCCCTCACGGTCACCGACCACTATTCGGGATGGACCGCCATCGTCCATGTTCCCAGCCGTGCACAGGTCTATGTCTTCGCTGCCCTCATCTTCATTTCGTACTATTTCGCCTAACATTCTCGGTGCAAAAGAAGCTCAGCGAAGCCGAATTTGGGCGAACGAAACGAACCGCAAGCGCGCTGCTATCTGTAGTTTTCATTAGGGGTTTTTTCTGAGATTTTCATTATTTCTGAGGTCAAATCTACGTTTCTTAACTTAATGGGGTTTTCTCTAAGTCTTTCAAGCAGCGAATCAAGAATATCCGAACATTCCTTTTTTCGAAGTCTATTGTCCATTTCACTTCTGGCCTTTTGTTCGTCACAACATAAAATATTATTCTCATGTTTGAGTTTTTCAATCTGTAATTTTAGTTTTTCTCTGGGCAATTTGCCATTACCTATTTTTTCAATTGCTTGTACAATTGCCCAAATGGCCCCAGAAGAAACAGCAACAATACTTAGTATCAGTTCAACAGTAAGTGGGGATTCTTTGATTATCTTTAATGCTCGAAGTCTATGCTCATCTTTTAGTCCCCGTCCCCGTCTGCACCAAAAGTCTTTTGAGAATCGATAATTATCATATTCCTTTGCAAAAAGCAATAAAGAAAAGTCATGTAGCAACTCAAAGTCATAAAACAGTGATGAAACATCCAAAAAATATGGCTTCTTCTCGTCGTCGAACACCAGCTTCATCTTAATAATACTACTAGATTCCATTTACTATCCCTCCTTAAAAAATGACAGATAACGTTTTGCGGGTATGGGAAGCCCTGAGCGAAACAAACCACATACACGCCGTTATACTCCATGTTTCTTATCTTCTTTCCATTCGTTTCGTAAGATCCCCATTCCTATTCTATCGCAAAAAACACTGTTTACCTCGCAGCTTCTTCCTATTCTCACTTCCTCAACAAATTCCATCTTCCCCCTGCCCGAACCATAGCCTCGTTCCCTTCTTAGGTTATGAAACCAACATGGGTTAGTTCTCGTTTTGTAAATAGATAATCGCTCCATAAGGAAAACGCCTCTGTACCCAAACCTTCACTCCAAAGAGTGTCTTCAACAATATCTATACCAACTTCAGTAATGTGTGGATCGTCTTTCTCATAATAAATCGTAGCCCAGCCGACGTGTTTCCCTTCTTTTGTACCGATTTCCAAAAAGCGATATGTTCTTTGCAACCCTCTTCAAGCCAATTTTTTCCGGCAATAAGAACGAACAAGAGCAGATAAACTACTATACCAAGGGCCATCACATTGCCAAGCTTCAAGTTGCATCATCTTTGTTCATCGTGAACTCCCTTCGTTGCATCACGATGATTCGTACGATGGAGGAAGTACTCATACGCCGAGGAAGAAGATACTTAGGTGACGTAGTACGACGCGACCAGCGGATCAATGGTAGTAATCACCGTTTGCGAGTTGACGCTGCACTCTCTCGTGTATACTGAAGGTTGTCTTGTTGCAAGTCATTTGCAGGTAGAGAGGCGACTGGTCTGTGGTGAATGTCATTCTAGGTGCTCTTAGGGATACGCTTGGTATGCTGCCAATCCTGTTCGGGGTATACCTGGTACTGGAATTTGTCGAAGCGAAGTGGCAGCAGCGAATCGTCGATGCTGTCGAAGGGGCGGGGCACGTCGGTCCTCTTGTCGCAGCGGCGGGGGGCGCCATTCCTCAGTGTGGTTTCTCGGTCATGGCAAGCGCATTGTACACACAACGACTTCTCACCATGGGCACGATCGTCGCCGTGTACCTTGCTACATCTGACGAAGCGCTGCCCATCCTTCTGTCGAAGCCGGATAAGGCATACATTGTGCTCCCACTTGTCGGCATCAAGGTTCTGCTTGCCGTCGCAGGAGGGTATCTAGTTGATGCATTGATGGGCGCTGAGAATCGCAGACGCACGCAGGAATGCCGGGATCGCCAGAAAGCTCAGCAGGACGCAGTGAGGATTGGTGAGCAGAGCTGCTCCTGTGACGGCACTCGCGCATCATGTACGTACGAGGAGACTGGCAGCATTGACTGGAAGGAAATCCTGTGGTCTGCGACAAAGCGGACAGCTCAGATTGTTCTGTTTGTTCTGGTGACATCACTCATCATTGGGCTGCTTATCAATCGCGTCGGGCAGGAAAACCTGTCGCGTCTGTTCTTGGGTCACACGATCTTTCAGCCTGTTTTGGCCGCACTTCTAGGGCTCATACCGAATTGTGCTGCCAGCGTGGCAATTACTGAACTGTACCTCGCTGGCACCATCAGCTTTGGATCGACGGTAGCTGGTCTGGGTGCAGCTGGAGGCATGGGGCTTATTGTCCTCTTCCGTGAGAATCATGACACAAAGAACACGCTGAAGGTCGTTGCTTGGCTGCTCGGTATCAGTATCGTTGCCGGCATCCTCATACAGTTCCTGTCAGGGAAGTAATGCCATGGACTTGGCGGGCAGGTGTCAGGTTTCTGGACAGATGAAGGGATTCCGGATGACCAGGGATCGTCGCATCATTCTCCACGTTCTGGGTGAAGCGAGTATTCCACTGACAGCCGAAGACATCCTCGACAGGGTGAACGCATCCCAGCCGGGCATGGCACTGTCCACAGTCTATCGCACCCTGGATGTGCTCGTCAGCCGTGGCAGTGTGCAACGGACGCTGCTGAGCAATGATGGCCATGCATTCTTTGAGCTGATGGGAAGTGTCCATCGACACTACATGGTCTGCCTCGGGTGCCATTGCATGTTCCCGTTAAGCAGCTGCCCTGTAGGCGACTTTGCAGATGGCGCGGCCGAAGAGTTGAATTTTGAGGTAACCGATCACAGCCTCGTCTTGTATGGGTATTGCTGTCATTGCCGTTCAGGCCAGCAGCCTCAGGGATCGGGCTAGAGAATCAACCAAGTCGCCCCGCAACCTCAGCTGATTGGATTGGTTCACTCAAGCGCCGTGAGTGTGTGACTTGGGGCGATTTGTCCCGCTCAATCCGTTGCAACATGGGTCAAAGAGCATAGACTAAGTGTGCATGAAATCAGCGATTCACAAGCTTCTCAGGGACCGTTTGCTCTGAGGGGCTGGTGCAAGGAGCTATGAATGAAGAAGAGAGTCGCCGTTGTCTTCGGTTCGCGCTCAGTAGAGCATGAGGTCTCTATCATTACCGCCGTTCAGGCGATGAATTCTCTGGACGAGGAGCAGTTCGAGGTCGTCCCGCTCTACGTGTCCAAGCAGGGCGTCTGGTTCACGGGAGAAGCCCTGAAAACGATGGACGTGTTCCGTGATCTTGCCAGTCTTCCGGGCAAGGCACAGCGTGTGCAGCTGCGGCCCTTTGCCGGGAAGTTCACCTTCGTGGTGCAGGCTCCGCATAGGGGCTTCATGGGTCGCGGTACAGACGTGAAACCGTTGGCTGTCGACGTCGGACTGCTGTGCAACCACGGCACCAACGGCGAAGACGGGACGATGCAGGGAATGTTCGAACTGCTGGGGATCCCCTACACGAGTGCGGGAGTGACCGGGTCTGCACTAGGCATGGACAAGGTGTTCCAGAAACAGCTGTTCGCGGCCACGGGGATTCCCGTGGTTCCGTACGTCAGTTTCAGCAGACGCGCATGGCGCGCTTCACCGAATGACTGCCTTCGTATAGCTGAGCAGCGCCTCCAGTTTCCCATGTTCGTGAAACCAGCCAACCTGGGTTCCAGCGTCGGCATCACACGCGCGACGGATCACGACACGCTGCGATATGCTCTGGACGTTGCGAGTCACTTCGACCGCAAGTTGCTGGTGGAGCAGGCCGTTGTCAATCACCGCGAGGTAAACTGTGCTGTTCTGGGCAACGACGAGCCGTTGCCTTCGGCGTGTGAGGAAGTCTTTAGCTCACATGCCTTCCTCGACTACGACGCCAAGTACAAGGTTGGGTACAAGGCCACGGCTGGCTCGGATAGTAGCATCCAGAAGGCGGAGGCACGCAAGGTGCCGGCGAATCTCGGCGGCGACCTTACCCGTCGGGTACAGGAGCTGGCGTGCCGTGCATTTACCGCTCTAGATTGCCGGGGCGTCGCCCGGGTCGACTTCCTGATCGATGGATCTGGAGCCGTGTACGTCAACGAGATCAACACGATTCCAGGTGCACTGTCGTTCTACCTGTGGGAAGCTGTTGGGATGCAATACCGGGATCTGCTTGCGAAGCTGATCGATCTGGCCTGCGAAGCATTTGAAGATCGCAGGTCGAACGTCATCAACTACGATGTCTTAGACCTGCTGAGACTGGGTTCAAAGGGCAAGTCCGGAACCAAGAGCGTCTGACATAGTCTCATGGCGACCACGCTCGTCGACGGCATCACGACTGCGTATGTAGACGAAGGGTCTGGGGACCCTGTCGTGCTGCTGCATGGATGGGGAGGTCAGGCGGCTGGCATGATGCCCCTCATCGTGGGGCTTCGCGACAAGTACCGGGTTCTTGTTTTCGACCTGCCAGGTTTTGGTGGCAGCAGTCCTCCTCCGATTCCCTGGGGCACGCCCGAATATGCCGCTTTCGTCGAGAGAGCGGTGGCGTCGCTGGGGATCGCGCGTGCGACGTACATCGGACACTCGTTTGGCGGTCGTATTGCCATATGGTTGGCAGCGCACGCGCCTGAAACTGTCCAGGCTCTCGTCCTTGTGGACGCCGCCGGCATCAGGCCGCCGTCAACGCTGAGACGGCGTATGCGGCAACTCTTCTACAAGGCCGCCAAGACAGTCCTGCGTCTTCCGATTTTGGGGGCTCGGGGGCCCATGCTGCGGGAACGCCTTTCCATGCGGTTTGGAAGTGCCGACTACCGGGCGGCGACGGGCGTGATGAGGGCATCCATGGTGAAGACCGTTGGTCTCGACCTTACCAAATGTCTGGAAGCCATCAGTGCGCCGACGCTGCTCTTGTGGGGGGAAAAGGATACCGAAACGCCTATCGCGGATGGACGGAAGATGGAAGGGTTGATCAGAGGATCGCGGCTTATTGCCATTGCAGGTGCGGGTCACTTCAGCTACCTTGACAGTCCGACGTTTGTGAATGCCGTGGTCAGCGCATTCCTCCGCGGAACGCGAGAAGGAGCGACGGGATGAGGGGTTTGGCTGCAGTCCTTGCGGCCCTGGCCACTGGCACTGCCCTCGTTCTTGCCTTTGCAAGAGTCGTCTACCTTCTTCATATGCTGCAGCTCGAGGAATACGATACCCGGCGGTTTGTCCACTGGGTTGTCCTCCACGTCGATCGGCTAGTTGCCAATCCCCTGCTTGACCTGCTTGGCCTCCTTGGGGTCGTCGTGCTGTTCGTGCACCTTGAATCGGCAGCGTCGATCGTCATCGCGTGCAGCCTGTCGATCGCCATTGGTCTGGCAGGAGTCCTGTGGGAACGTTGCCTGGCGGCACGGAGTCCTGTGAAAAAGGCCCTGGTCATGACGTCGCGCGCGCGACGCCTGCTGGTCTGTACAGCCATCCTCAGTGTGGGAGTGTGTCTGGTACCACTTCTTGGACAGGCAAGACTCGCCCTCGCGATAGCTTGGCTTCTGCCGATGCTGGCTCCTGTCGTTCTGGTTGCCGGCCGCATGATCATGGAGCCCGTTGAGGCGTTGAATCGAGACAGGTACGTGAGAGACGCCCGCAAGGTTCTTGCCGGGTTTGCTCCAACTGTCGTCGGCATCACTGGAAGCTATGGCAAGACGAGCACCAAATTCTTCACGGCGCACCTGCTCGAGTCACGCTATCGTGTCCTGATGACGCCCGAGAGCTTCAACACGACCATGGGCATCTGCCGCGCCATCCGCGAGCAGCTCGGCCCAGAACACGAGGTGTTCGTGGTGGAACTGGCCGAGAACGAGAAAGGTGGATTTGAACACCTTCTCAGTCTGGTCCCCTGCAACATCTCGATCGTGACGTCGGTCGGTCTCCAGCACCTCGAAGAGTTCGGTTCCGAGGCTGCCATCCAGCGTGTCATGAAGGAGTTTGTCGGCATGCCTGGGAGCGGATCCACGGTCGTTCTGAACGGCGATGACCCTGTCCTGGCGGACATCGAGAGCGTGCAGGGGAAGAGGCTCCTGAGGGTGAGCGCAGGCGGATCGTTGTCGTCTGACTTGCATGCCGAGAACATCGTGACGAGTGCCGATGGTCTGTTGTTCGATATCGTGACGAGTCAAGATGAACGATTCGCATGCCACACGATGCTGCTCGGCGGGCACAACGTGGAGAACATTCTGCTGGCGGTCGCCGTGGCGCGTGAGCTTGGTGTGTCCTGGAACGCGATTCAAGATGGTATCGCCACACTGCAGGCATTTCCTCATCGACTACAGATGACAGTTGATGCCGGCGGCATTCGCATCATCGATGATGCCTTCAACTCGAACCCTGCCGGGTTTGCCATGGCAATGGACGTTCTGGCTGCCTTTCCTTCGCGACGAGTTCTTGTCACCCCAGGGCTGGTGTCGCTGGGCCATGCGGAGGACGCCGCAAACATCGAAGCAGGCAGGCAGGCGGCTGGAGCAGCGGACACTGTGATCCTTGTCGGTGTGAAGAAGACTCGGCCGGTCCGCGAGGGGCTGCGGTTGGCTGGTTTCCCGGAGACGAGCATCCTCACGGCTCGTTCCCTCGAGGAGGTCCGGGGGCTCATGCGAAGCCTGCTGAGACGCGGTGACACGGTGCTGTTTGAGAACGATCTCCCTGATACCTACAATGAGTGACACGACGTTCGAGCGGGGTGGCTGGGAATATGAGCGGTCGATCGCAGCGCGGACCAGAGGTCTGAACCACGCACAGGCAGGTCGGCTTGTGAAAGTTTGGCACTGGTGGTGTTGCTCAATGAGAGGCCTGCTGACTGTCAACCTTGACGTTTTGATGGTTCTGAATATGATGCAAACGTTTGCAGGCGAAAATCGGGGTTTGGAGACGATAGATGGGAATCAAGTCTGACGTCTGGATCGCGACCCATGCACGGACCGGCATGATCGAACCATTCGCATCAGACTGTCCCAAGGGTGTTGTCTCTTATGGAGTGTCATCCTATGGATACGATATGCGTGTGGCGGACGAGTTCAAGGTCTTCACCAATGTCTTCAATGCCATCGTCGATCCAAAGGCGTTGACGGGGCAGAGTTTCGTAGATAGGAAGGGGGGCACCTGCATCATCCCACCGAACTCCTTCGCGCTCGCACGCAGTCTCGAGTACTTCCGGATTCCCCGGGATGTCTTGTGCCTTGTCATCGGCAAGAGTACGTATGCCCGAGCAGGCATCATTGTCAACGTGACACCGCTTGAGCCTGAATGGGAAGGCTTTGTGACCATCGAAATCAGTAACACGACGCCGCTCCCCGTCAAGGTCTATGCCAATGAGGGGATTGCCCAGGTCCTCTTCATGGGAGCTGATGACGTATGTGGCGTCTCCTACGAAGATAAGAAGGGCAAGTATCAGAACCAGGATGGCATTTGGCTGCCGAGGGTAGAGTAGTCATGAGGGAAATCGCGCGGAAGCTCGGCGTTTCCACAAGCACAGTATCGCGGGCGTTCTCGAGACCGGAGATGGTGCGGCCGGAGCTGCGTGAGCGCATCCTGAAGATGGCCAGGGAGTTGGACTACAAGCCCAATCGCATTGCACGCGCCATGGTCCTTGGCCAATCCGATCTCATTGGACTTGTGGTTCCAGACATCACCAACCCTTTTTTTCCAGCTATCGTACGCGGTGTGGAGGATGAAGCACACAAGCATGGCCTGAACCTTATCGTCTGCAATAGCGACGGTCATGTGGCCAAGGAGAAACAGTACCTGCGTTCTCTGCATGATCTGACCGTGGCGGGAATCATCGTGGCCAGCGCTTCCCGAAGAGATGCGTATGTGGCAGAGCTGGCGGCCGGTGTTCCCGTTGTCGTCATGGACCGTAGACTCTCCGGCTCCCTGGTTTCACAGGTGAGTGCCGACAACTACAGCGGGAGCAAGGCTGTGGTCGACTACCTGGCGGGACTGGGACACCGCAAACTGCTCTATCTTTCAGGCCCTCCGATGATTTCTACAGCTGAGGACAGACTCCGAGGGTTCCGTGACCAGTGCCGTCTGCACGAGATCGACTTCGATGTCGTGCGTGCGGGTTTTGGGATCGACGACGGCTACGGAGCCATGAAGCAGGCCTTGCCCATGATGGACGGAACGACGGGTGTCGTCTGTGCCAATGACCTGTGCGCGTTCGGCGCTCTAGCGAGACTTGCAGAAGTGGACATCCTGGTGCCGGAAAGGATATCGGTCACTGGTTTTGACGACATTGCGTTTGCGAGGATCTTCAGTCCGTCGTTGACGACGGTACGACAACCCACCTATGAGATGGGACAGCTGGCAGTGAGAGCGATTCTCGACATGAGAGGCGGCCATGTGTCATCTCACCCGATGGTTCTCCCGACGGAGCTTGTGGTCCGGGATTCGACAGCTCTCCGGAATACTTCTGTAGAGCGTTCCAGGGCAACTACCTTGTAGTCATGGTCATATCATTCGGCAGCATCAACATGGACCTCGTTGTCCGCTGTGAGCGTGTGCCAGACCAGGGTGAAACCATTGTCTCGACTGGATGGCTCACTAACCCGGGAGGGAAAGGTGCGAACCAAGCGGTGCAGGCTGCCCGACTGAGAGCGGAGACCGTCCTAGTGGGGCGAGTTGGATCAGACGCCTTTGGGCGGGACGTGATGAATGAACTGTCGGTCTACAGAGTGGACATCGGCGGCGTCATGGTGGACCCGGTCTTGTCGACGGGAGTTGCGTGCATCTTGGTAGAAAGAGGCGGCGAGAATCGCATTGTGGTCGTCCCGGGCGCCAATGGTGCCGTCGGCGCTGCCGAACTCAAGACGCTGGACGGCTTGCTGCAGCCCGGTGTCGTCCTCCTGCTGCAGTGCGAAATCCCGTTTGCGGTCGTTCGGGAGGCTGCTCACGTGGCGCACCTGAGAGGAGCTACCGTCATCCTCGATCCTTCGCCTTGGGGATCGGTCACACTCACGCCAGGAGTATTTGCCGATGTGGATTACCTTATGCCGAATGAGGGTGAGGCTTGTGCGCTTGCCGGAACCACCGGTCTCAAGGAGGCCGCAGCAATCCTTCTGGGTCTGGGCGCACGGACTGTCATCGTGAAGCGGGGAGACAAGGGTGCATTTGCGGTTGGCGCGTTCGAGAGCCCCGAGGTGCCCGCTTTTTCGGTGGTACCGGTCGATACGACGGCAGCAGGCGATTCTTTCCAGGGAGCCTTTGCTGCGTCGCTGGATCTCGGGTTTGACCCCGGCACAGCGCTCTACCGGGCGATGGCGGCAGGTGCGCTTACCGTAACACGGCCGGGCGCTCAGCAATCGATGCCGGATGAAGTTGAAGTCACTGCGTTTCTTGAGGCAAGGCTGCGCAAGGGAGACCGTCTCCCAAAGCAGCAGATCTGAAGGACAAAGGAGAGGAGTCAACATGAAGAAGATGCTGCGTATGCTGCTCGTGCTTATGCTTGTTACCCTGTCATTTGCCGGCTGCAAGCCGACAGTGACTGGTCCCAAGACCGACAAGGTCGTCTACCTCATCAATGGAGCCCTTGGCGACAATGCGTTCTACGATTCTGGTCAGAAAGGGATCGACAACATCAAGGCACAGTATGGTGTGGAGACGAGGACGATTGAGTGCAACTTCGACGCAGGCAAGTACGAGCCCAGCCTCGAAGCAGCCACACAATACAGCGACGTCGTGTTTGTCATTTCTTATGCGTTCGAAGACAACTTGAAGGCGATGGCCGACAAGTATCCGAACAAGATCTTCGTCAACATCGACACGATTGTACAGAACAGCAAGAACACGATAACGTCCGCCAAGTACATCGAAGAAGAGAGTGCGTTCCTTGCGGGAGTCTGTGCCGGTCTTACAACGACGGACATGAGCATCAAGAACATCAACGCTGACAAGATCGTCGGTGTGGTGGCCGCGGCTGACGACCCAGTTGTCATGGCATTTGTGAAAGCCTATGAGGACGGCGTCCACTATGTCGACAAGTCCATCAAGGTCGAGCGTGTGGTCCTCGCTGGTGTTTGGGACGATCCAGCCAAGGGCAAGCAGGCCGCCCTAAGTCTGTACGACAAGAAGTGCGATGTCGTATTTCAGGTGGCGTCCGAAACTGGTCTTGGTGTCCTGCAGGCTGCCAAGGAACGTGGCTTGTACGCGATCGGCGTCGACACAAACCAGAACAACATCGAACCCGGTTACGTCATTGCATCGGACATCAAGGACGTAGGCAAGACCATCGAAGAGATCTACAAGACAATCAAGGATGGTACCTACAAGCCGGGCCAGGTCATAAAATACGGACTGAAGACCGGTACGGTCGACCTGGTGACTGACGCGACGGTGCAAGTTCTTCCAAAGAGTATTCTTGACCGCATCAGCGAAGTCCGTCAACAGATCATCGACGGTACACTCGCCGTCACCAAGTACCAGTAGGACAGCCGTTCGTGGCACGTGACGTCCTGATTGACCTGCGGCACATCACGAAGGTGTTCCCCCCGGACACCATTGCGCTGTCTGACGTGTCGGTATCGTTCGAATCCGGCGAGATCCATGCACTGGTCGGAGAAAACGGAGCGGGGAAGAGCACACTCATGAAAGTGTTGTATGGTCTCGAGCGTCGGGACGCAGGAGACATCTTCTTCAGAGGTGCCAAGGTCGAATTCAGGACGCCACGTGAGGCAATTTCCGCCGGCATAGGGATGGTACACCAGGAGATGCTGCTTATTCCGGAGTACACGGTATGGCAGAACATCGTCCTGGGCGCCGAGCCCGTCCGTGCCTTTGGGGCAATTGATGTTCATAGGGCGCGTGAGGCAGTGCGTCAGAAGATTGAGGAGTTCCAGTTCAACCTGGAACCCGACACACTCGTGGGAGACATCTCGGTAGCTGCACGTCAGAAGGTCGAGATCCTCAAACTGCTCTACCGCAATGTCTCGGTGCTTGTTCTGGACGAACCGACGGCGGTCCTGACGCCGCAGGAGATTCCTCAGCTGTTCTCCGAACTGGAGCGTCTCCGGGACAAGGGACATACGATTATTTTTATCTCTCACCGGCTCGATGAGGTGCTGACACTGAGCGACCGTGTGACCGTCATGCGGCGCGGCAAGGTCGTCGGTACGTCCGCTGCGTCCGAACTCACGAAGGAGGATCTGGCCCGGCAGATGGTGGGCAGAGAGGTCCTGTTCACTTCGCAGCGACAGCCTCAGGAACCCGGAGCAATGGTCTTCCGCGCACAAGGGCTGAATTGCAGCGATGCCGAGCATCGTGCAAGGTTGCATGACGTGACCGTCGAGGTGCGTGCCGGCGAGATCATAGGTGTGGCCGGCGTCGAGGGGAACGGGCAGTTCGAGCTGGTGAACGCAATCATGGGTCTAGCGCCAATGACGTCGGGGACGCTGGAGGTGAATGGGAAGGACATCATGCGTGCCGACATCCTGGCCAGACGAGCCCTGATCTCCTTTGTTTCGCAGGATCGAGGCAAGATGGGGGCCAGTATCAACGCTTCCATCCTGGAAGACGCCATCATGACGCATCACATACTCGATCCGGGTTTCAGCACCTGGAGGGGTCTCGGCCTCAACTACCGGCGTGCCGTCGCGTTCACCGAGCAGATACGGACGCAGTTCAACGTAAGCATGAGCGGTGTGCGAGACCCATTCCGATCGCTGTCCGGTGGCAACCAGCAGAAGGTGATTCTCGGCCGCGAACTACTGCTGGAAACACCGTTTGTTCTTATGGACCAACCGACACGAGGTCTGGACGTCGGTTCCATCGAATATGTCCATCAGCTTCTACTGGACCTGCGAAGCAAAAATCGGGCTGTCCTGCTGATATCGGCCGACCTCGACGAACTCTTCATGGTAGCCGACCGCATCGTCGTCATGTGCCAGGGCGACATCGTAGCGGACCTTGCCACGAACGCGACGAGCCGCGAAGAGATCGGATACTACATGCTCGGAGGAAAGGAAACTGAACATGCGGAAACAGGTTCTTAGCGGGCTTCTCGGCGTTTTAGCGGCGTTTGTCATCGGGGCGCTTGTACTCCTGTTTCAGGGGTTCAACCCAGTCACGACCTACGGTGCACTGCTCCAGTACTCGTTGCTCAGCGCATCGGGATTCGCCGCTACAGTGACGCGAGCTGTTCCCCTGATCCTGACAGGACTCTCGGCTTCGATCGCGTTTGCCTCCGGACCCGTGAACCTCGGACAGCCGGGTCAGCTCATCATGGGGGCCCTGGGCGTGACACTGGTTGGGTTGTTCGTCCGCCTGCCCCCGGTATTCCTTATCCCGCTTTGCATCCTTGCATCTCTTCTTGGTGGTGCGCTGTGGTCCGGGCTTGCAGCACTGCTCAAACGTGCCTTCGCAATGGATGAGTTCATCGTCACGCTCATGCTCAACTTTATTGCCGACTACTTCGCACTGTGGGTCATTACGTACCCTTTGTTCGACCCATCTGCCCTGAGCCCTATGACCAGGCCCATCAGCACCGCCGCATGGCTGCCGGATCTGGGAGGCGTGAATACAAGTGTCCTGTTCATGGTGTTTGCAGCTGTCGTCTGTTGGTTGATCATGAGCAGAGGCCGCAGTGGCTATGAATGGCGAATGACCGGGCAGAACTCGCTGTTTGCGCGGATCGGCGGATGCAAGGTGGATGCCAACTATGTCCGCGTCATGCTGGTCACCGGAGCCCTTGCAGGGCTCGCCGGTGGGTTGATGGTCATGGGCGGCCCCCATCGCTTTGTGAAGGGACTAGGCGCCAACTATGCCTGGGATGGTATCATGATCGCAGTCGTAGCAGGTAGTGGCGTCTCGGGAACCTTCCTCTATGGGTTGCTCTTCAGTGCACTGCAGCAGGGCGCCATAGGCATGGAACTCGTCACAGCTGTGCCTTCAGAATTCATCGACGTGCTGCAGGCAGTCATTGTTCTGGTTGTGGTAGCAGGCAGGGTTTCGCTGAACATGGTGTTTGACTGGCTGGCGACCAGGCGGAAACTCAAGGAGAGCGCGGAGTGAACGTCCTGTTTGGGCTCTTCTCGGCTATGCTCATCGGAGCCACCCCCATCCTGCTGGCCGCGATCGGCGGGACGTTTACTTTCTATGCCGGCATCTTCAACATCGCGATGGAAGGGATGATGCTGGTTGGGGCGTTCTGCGCTGTTCTCGGGTCGTTCTTCCTTCACAGCTGGTTCCTTGGCATTCTATGTGCGGTAGCTGGGGCTCTGGTCATGGCCGGTATCTTTGTCTTGTTTGCCGTGAGACTTCATACGGATGAGTTCTTGACGGGCATAGCACTGAATCTGTTTGCGGTAGGCCTGACGACATTTCTGCTGCGCGACATCTTCCACGTCAAGGGAGCCTTCACTGATGCCGGTATCCGCGCGATTCCTGCCGTGAAGCTGCCGCTGATTGACGACATCCCCTTTCTGGGGAGGTTGCTCAGCGGGTACAACGCTATCGTCTACGTCGCAGCCCTGGTGACCGTGCTGTCTGCATTTGTCATCTTCCGGACTCGTTTCGGGCTCCGGCTCCGGGCAGCAGGGTACAACGCCGTGTGCCTGAGTTCAAGCGGCGTTCCGGCATCGACGATACGTATCTGGTCGCTTATCGTCTGTGGTGTGTGCTGTGGTCTGGCGGGCGCGTATCTCTCTCTTGGATCCGTGCGGCTGTTTGCAGAGAATATGTCAGCGGGACGCGGCTGGATCTCGCTGGCGGCCGTCATTCTGGTCAGTGGGAACCCATGGGGTATCGCCGTAATATCCTTGCTGTTCGGGTTCTTCGATGGTCTGACGGTTTTCCTGCAGGGCAGTCGGATCCCGACGCAGTTTACAGCCATGATTCCCTACCTGGCAACACTCGTTTCGCTCTACTTTTACTCCGTCCGCAAGAGGAAGCAGGCATGAGCTTCAAGGCATGGCAAATGGAACGTGACATACGACGTTCTGCTGTTCCGTTGGACCGGCGCCTGCATCCAAGCAGCTGGTGTGAACAAGCCATTGGCGAGAAGAGGCAGGATGAGGTGATGTTCATGCTCTGGGAGAGCTCTGTGCCGGGATCAGGAGCTCCCGAGTGCCTCTATCGCGAGGCAGCTCAGTCGATGGAGAACCAAGGCTTCGATGAGAGTGTGGCGGTGTCGCTTATCCCAGAAGGCTTGCGCCTGGCTCGCAGTGGAGATGCTCCTGCGCTGCGTATACTCACTGCTCATTACCTTGATGCACTGTTTGCTGCGCCACAGGATCCTCGGTGTTCCTACCTTGGGTTCGAACACCCCGTCTCGTGGGATGACGTTCTGTCTCGCCTGCCCGCGGCTCACACGCCGCAGGAGGAGCAGCCGAATAGTGTCGAGGAGAAAACGTTGGCAGGATGGGTCGGCCAGCTTGCGGGCGGTGCATTTGGAACTGCCATCGAGGGATACACAGGCCAACGCATTGCAGAGGTCTATGGCGACGTTCGTTCCTATGTCACAGATCCTGAGACGATGAATGACGACGTTGTCTACGAGCTGGCACTCCTTGACGCTTTCGAGTTGCATGGGCGCGGTCTCACGTCGCAAGACATTGCCGAGGAATGGCTGCGGCAACTGCCTTTTGGCTGGTCGGCAGAGTGGGTTGCTCTCCAGAACTTGCGTGCCGGTCTCATGCCACCCGAGTCGGGAAGCTACCGCAACCCCTATTCCGATTGGATTGGTGTTCAGATGCGCGGGATGATTTGCGGGATGCTGGCACCGGGGCGTCCAGTGGAAGCCGTAAGGCTTGCCCATCTCGACGGGGTCGTGTCTCACGCGGCAAACGGTGTGTACGGGGGCATGTATGCAGCAGCACTCACGGCCCTCGCCTATGTGCGTGATGATCCGCGTGTTGTTGTGGTCGAGGCAACGGGATATGTTCCTCATGGGAGTGAATACGCCGCTGTTCTGCACGAGTGTCTGGATTTGGTCACGCGGGAGTCGGATGTTGCTGAGGTGCTTGCATGGGCCGAACAGCGGTTTGAGCAGTACAACTGGATCCATGCGTACCCGAACGTGGCGGCGGACATCATTGCGCTCTGGTATGGTAGGCGGGACATCACGGAGTCATTTGCCCTGCTGGCTCGCGGTGGGCTTGACGTAGACTGCAATGCCGGTCTCGTTGGAACAGTCCTGGGTGCCATGGGCGGTGTCCCGGCTGTGTGGGCGAACCCCATCGGTGACCGGCTCGATACGTATATTCCAGGCAAAGAACGACTCTCGATCCGGGCCCTGGCGGAGCGAACGATACGCCTGGCTCGTGGCATGTTTTAGTATCTCGGGGAGGTAGATTCCATGGCACAGTTTCATATGAGGTTCGAAGCTGAGGATCTTGCTCAGCACGTCATGCTGGTCGGGAACCCCCAGCGAGCCGAGCAGGTATCGAAGCTGCTCCAGGGTGCTCGCCTGGTCAATGAGTACCGGTATCTGCTTGTCTTTACAGGGACGTATGAGGGTGAACGGCTGTCGGTTGCCACGACGGGAATGGGGGCTCCGTCGACAGCGATCGTCGTGGAGGAGCTGTGCAACCTTGGAGCGCGCGTGCTGCTCAGGGTTGGCTCGGCCGGGGGCATTGCATCGGACGTTGACGCTGGCGACATTGTCGTTGCCACAGGAAGTATCCGCGACGATGGAACGTCTCCCCAGTATCTTCCACTGTCGTTCCCGGCTGTGCCGGATGCCGACCTGCTTCGCCTCACCATGGAAGCAGCCCGGGACGTCGTTCCAACGGCGAAGCACGGAATCGTCATCAGCAGTGACGCATTCTACCGCAACTACGACAAGGACAAGATGGGCCTGATGATGCAATCCGGCGTAAAGGCGATCGAAATGGAGAGCAGCTGCGTGTTCATCGTCGGTCAATTCCGCGGCGTCCGCACGTCTGCCCTTTTTGCTATTGACGGGAGCGTCACGAAGGATGCAATCAAGCCGAAGGGTGCCGAGGACTTGTTCAAGATGGCCGAGGAACAGAGCATTCGCATTGGTCTCTCTACTTTGGTCAGAGCGTCGAAAGCGGGATTGTAGGAGCCCGATACTCAGAAGAAAGCAAACGCTTCGGACATTATAAGTTCGGGGCGTTTGCTTCTGGTTTTCCTACCCAGCCATGAACCGGCTACCAGCGAGCATAGTGGTCCTCGGCCGCCCCCACGAAGTCTGTGATTGCTATTGGATCGGAACCTGGTGGCGTCACGGTACCACTGTACCGACCCACGAGTTGATGGATATGGCTCTGAAGAGGACCGGCGTTCGTGTGGGACCCACGGTCTGCCATCGGGACGAACGACAGATCGACGCGCCCGTCGGGACTGTAGACGCGCCACGGCTGCATGATGTGAGCCGGGTCGTATGTGAAAGAAACGAGGCCCAGCTTGGTGAGATGCCCATCAACGACCACGGCGTTCTCGTTGTCGCCTCGGTCATGGAAACCGCTGCACAGGTTGAAGCCAACTATCTGACCCTGCCGTGTGCGGCCTGAAGCTGTCGCCCACTTCCATCGCGTGACGGCCTCGAGGAAGCCTCGGCTCCAGTCCAGTTCGCTCAGCGCTTCTGAGCGACTGCACCCCCATGTCTCCTCTCCAACGCGGATAACCCCCTCGGCGGGCATGCAGGTAACCTTGGTGGTATAGGCGAAGCGTCCGTCCCTGAGTGGGTCGACCACACTCAGAGACTCAAGTTCCTCCGGCCAACCGAGAAGCAGGTCGGCATGGAGGTCCTGTGGCCCATTGAACCTGGGCCAGTCGATGGTGACATGTTTGCCTTCCGGCATCATCTCAAAACGGAGCCGCCTGGAGGTCCCTTCACGGGCGCTCGTCGTTCCCCTGCGAGGATGGTCGGCCAAGACAACGCCGGTTCCGAAGGGGATGTTCGATGCCTGCTCCAGCAGGATGTTGCGTTTGATATCATACAGGTACGCTGCGACGTTGGCGAGGTAGCCTACGTGGGCTATCTGTGCCGCGAAGAAGATTGCTGGTGTCGCGACAAAGAAGTATTCCCACCGCTTCAGCCGCCACGAGCGGAAGATGTGACGATGCACCGACGCAGCGGCCGTCATGTTAACCTCGAACAACGGTTGCCTGGCCCATCCGAAATTGACCAGATCATCGCTCGTAACCATCGAAAGCGGTTTAGTGTGCTCGCCCACGATCTCCTCCTGTCTCAGTCTGAAAAGGCTATCCTGTGCAGTGTAGTACCAAGGCCTCTTTCGACAATGAGGCTTCGGCTATTGCATCCAGGAACGGATTTTCTTCTCCGCGTCAGCCAGTCGGTCGCGTTCACGCTGGTCCGTCGTATAGCTGGAATAGATGTGCAGTACCGGGCGATCCCTGTCAGGCAGCACGAGCGTGTAACCATCTTCTTCGCGTTCCTTGACCCCTTCGACGAACTCCGCCGTGTCACGATAGAGCTCGCTCATGCGACGCATGATCGTCCCTTTGGATTCCCACGGGCATGGCAGCTCGATATGGCTGGGATCCCGGACCGGAGTCTCCTGCTTCAGTGCGACGAGGTCTTGTCCTGTCTTGGCGAGTGTCTCAAGTAGGAAACCGATGGAGAGCATCCCGTCATAGAAGGGGAGAGTGCGGGAGAAGATGAATCCTCCCTGGATGTCCGCGCCGGCGTCGGTGTTTGTCGCTTCGCGGATGATGTTGCGTGGCAGGGTCGAGCACCAGTGCACATCGACACCCTGATCCTTGACGTACCGTTCCAGCTCAATGGATGCCGTAATGGGAAGAGTTACGGAATTCAGGACTCCGGACTGATGTCTGGAGCCAATTATGAGTGCTGTGGCACGGGTATCTGAAAGGATCTCACCGCTTCGGTCTACGATGAAGACTTTCTCTCCGGACGCGTCCAGGATCACGCCGAACGATGTCCCCAGCGACTTGACCATGGAAGACAGCTTCCGCTTGGCGTCCCGGAAATCAGATGCTGTCCTTACCGCCCTTCGACCGTCAGCGTAGGCATTCAGTGAGACGATCTCGAGGCCGAACTCCCCCGCAATGGCAGGAAAGAACTGGACGGGAGTGCCATACGAGTAGTCGATGACGAACCGGATGCCGGACGACTGGATGGTGGCTACATCCAGAGAACTCAGGAAGTAGTCACGATACGATTCCACAACACGAGGTGGAATATCAATGGTCCCTACCTCTTCGACATCGGCGCGGGCGAATTCCTCACGGAAGAACAGGCGCTCGATGGCTCCTTCCTGCGTGGTGGAAAGGTCGAACCCTGATCGATCATACAATCGTATCGTCGTGAGTCGACGGTCGAATGGCGAGCGCATGACGTGAACGCCGCCACTGCCCGCAAACGACTTGACGGCGAACCGTGCGAGGGGCACTGGGGCTGCCTGAAGGTCCATGACGCGTACGCCAGCGCTCATGAGACCTCCGATGACCGAGCGCTTGAGCATGCGGGACGATTGGTGGTCATCGCGCGCGGTGAAGACGACTGAACCCTTGCCAAGGAATGTACCGTAGGCGCAGCCCAGCTTGGCACACATCTCCGGCGTGACTTCAACGTTGTTGACACCGACGATACCATACGAGCCAAACAGGGCTTTTGACCACGCTTTACCCCAGACAACATTACTGGTAACTGTGGAACCTGATTCGACAGTCTTGCCCGGCCAGATCTGGACCTGGGACTTGAGAACAGAGCCCTGTCCAATGATGCAATCGTCGGCCACCGTGTTGTCGCCTTCGAGAAGGACATCCTTGCCGACGTGGACGTTCTTGCCGACGATGGAATTGAAGATGCGGGCCCCCTGCTCCACGACGACGCCGTCCCACAGAACCGAGTTGTCTACGTCTGCCCCACTCTGCACAACGGCATGGTCGCCGATGAAGGAGCTGCGCACGCGTGCTTCGCCGATAGTCGTGTCCTTGCCGATGAGAACTGAACCATCAAACCCCTTGAAGCTCGAGATCTGGCTCCTTTCACCGACCCAGACATCACTGCCGATGCGGCCGATGCGTTCGCCTTGGGCTTCGAGGTCGACCTTCCCTTTCAACACGTCTGCGTGCGCATGCTTATACTCGCGGATGTTGCCAACGTCGCGCCAGTAACCCGGCGCGACGTATCCGAACAGTGGCTGGTTGTGAGCCAGCAAGGTAGGGAACAAGTTCTTCGAGAAGTCGAACTCTTTGTCCTCAGGTATGTCATCCCACACGGACGGCTCCAGGACGTAGATTCCCGTGTTCACGGTGTCGGAAAACACCTCTCCCCATGAAGGCTTCTCAAGGAAGCGCACAATGTGCCCTGCGGTATCGGTGATGACAATACCATACTCCAGAGGGTTCTCCACTCGTGACAACGTGATTGTTGCAGCTGCCTTGTGTTCGCGATGATACTGAACTGCTTTGGTGAGGTCGATGTCGGTGACGATGTCGGCTGCAATGACCAGGAACGTCTCCTGCAGACTGGCTCGCGCAAGCCCAATCGCCCCCGCGGTTCCCAGGTCCTCCTGACTAGTAACGTACTCAATCTTTACACCGAATTCGCTGCCGTCACCGAAGTAGCTGCGTATGGCATCGGGCTGGTGATACAGGATGACGACAAGATCATCGAATCCGTGCTTCTTGAGCAGCCGTACGATGTGCAGCATCATGGGACGGTTGGCGAATGGAACCATCGGTTTTGGAAGGTTGATGGTCAATGGGCGCAACCGGGTACCAAAGCCTCCTGCCAGGATGACTGCTTTCATGAGGACGCCTCCATGGAATGGTACAATGCGAGATAGTCGCGTGCACTCGCCTGCCATGAGAAGTCGCAAGCCATGCCGATAGCCTGGATACGTCGGAAAGCGTCGTGGTCGGCGTACAGCCGTACGCCGCGCCTCACGGCGTCGATGAGCTCGGACGATGCTGCATCATCGAAACTGATGCCGTTCCCGATCCCGGTCTTGGGGTGGACATCCTGAACGGTGTCCTTCAGTCCGCCGGTTCTGCGCACCACGGGGATGCTTCCATAGCGCAGTGCAATCATCTGCGACAGGCCGCAAGGCTCGAACCGCGATGGCATCAGGAAGAAGTCTGATCCGGCATACATGCGGTGTGCCAGACTCTCGTCGAACTTCCGGCTCAGCACGAAACGTCCGGGATAGGCGGCAACCTTCGCCGCCAAAGCCGTCTCGATGTCGGTGTCGCCCGTGCCAAGGATCATCACGTCCATGGGAAGTGACATCATCTGGTCGAATGCGCCGAGCACGAGGTCGACTCCTTTTTGGGCAACCAGCCGCGACACCATGACGAATAGAGGATGGTTGGGTTTTAACGCGAGTCCGGTTTCCTGCAGCAGGCTCTCCTTGTCCTGTTCCTTTCCAGCGAGTGAAGAGGGACTGTAGATATGTGGCAGTGCTACATCAGCCGACGGATCCCAGTAGGACCAGTCGATGCCATTGAGAATGCCACTCAGGTGCTCATGCCGCGTAGCCAGAATGCCGTGGAGCCCGAAACCATACTCATCGGTCTGGATCTCACGGGCGTACGTCGGAGAGACCGTGTTGACTTCGTCGGCCCAGACGATGCCCCCTTTGAGGTAGTTTACGTTGCCGTAGAACTCGAGACCATCGACGGTGAAGACTGAACTCGGCAGTCCAATGTCAGGCAGGATCTCGGGGGAGAAGACTCCCTGGTAAGCGATGTTATGGATCGTCAGCAGTGTCTTCTCTCGTCGCTCTGGAAAGAGAACGCGCAGGTAAACGGGAAGCAGCGCGGCTTGCCAGTCGTGCACGTGGATGACGTCAGCGCCGCCGAGTGCGACGATAGTGTCGAGTGCGGCACGTGCAAAAAAAGCAAACCGCAGCCAGTTGTCCGGGTAGTCGCCTTCGCGCGTGTTGTAGAGGCCGTCGCGTTCGAAGAACTCGTTCTGAGCGATGAAGTACGTCTGCTGGTGACGGAGGACTGTATACTGCAGGGTCCTGCCGCCCATTGCGAGCGTGCCGGTCATGACCTGTTCGAGCGGAAGGTTCTTCGCCATGATGGTGCGATAGAAGGGCAGAATCAGGAACGTGTCCGCCCCGAGCATATGCAGAGCTGCAGGAAGGCTGCCCGTCACGTCTCCAAGACCACCGGTCTTGGCATAGGGCAGTGCTTCCGAGGCCACAAAGAAGACTTTCAAAGCTGTACCTCACGCAGGAACTGCGCGGTTTCTTCTGGTATCGTTGGATTGATATAGAAACCCGTTCCCCACTCGAATCCAGCAGTGCGCGTGACACGAGGCATGATCTCAATATGCCAGTGATAGTGGGGAAGGCCCTCCGTGTTGAGAGGGGCCGTGTGCAGGACCAGGTTGAAGGGCGGATCGTCAAGTGCTCCGCGCAACCGTTGCAGAGTGCGTTTCAGCAAACCAGCGAGTTCCAGAAAATCGCCCCGGGTTGTCCGCGCGTAGTCACTTTCATGCTGCTTGGGCAGGATCCACGTCTCGAAGGGGAAGCGCTGGGCGAATGGCACAGCACTGATAAACCGTTCACTGTCCTCGACGACGCGTTTGCGGTCCGACAGCTCTTGCTGGATGAGGTCACAGAAAACGCATCGGTCTTTGTACTCGTAGTATTGCAGAGCGCCCGCTAGCTCTTCCTGTACGCGCAAGGGCACGATAGGCAGGGCAATGATCTGAGAGTGGGGATGCTGGAGAGACGCGCCGGCCCGGGCACCCTTGTTCTTGAACACCATGACGTACTTGAACCGCTTGTCGCGGGCGAGGTCGACGATGCGGTCGCGCCATGCCCACAACACTTCCTTGATCTGCATCTCGGACATCTGTGCCATTTCCTCGTCATGGTTGGGAGTTTCAATGACAATCTCATGTGCGCCGATGCCGTTCATCATGTCGTAGATGCCGTCACCGTGTTTGCCCATGGTGCCCTCGATCTTGAGTGCTGGGAACTTGTTGGGAACAACGCGCACCCACCAGCCCGGCTCATTGGGCCTTGAATCGGTTCTGCGGTATGAGAGGACTTCCAGCGGCGTGCTTGCCTCGTTCCCAGGTTCGAATGGACACTTGGACAGATCGGTCAGACGATCTTCCTTGTCTGTCTTGAAGTTGCTTGGGCGCAGTGCCCGTTCAGTGGAAATAATGACCCACCGTCCAATGATTGGGTCTTTCCGTAGCTCGGGCATCACATCCTCCTCAGGTCGTCAAGGTGAAGATGGTCGAAGACATGGTCCATGGGCTGTGACTGTTCAGAGGTGCTGTAGGGCTCTCCTTCTGCTGCTGCGAGCAGGTTTCGAACCTTGCGATGATGTTCAAGGAACCTCGACATGCCATACGACCGAGCCTGACCCGTGGTAATGAGGAAGGGCCAGTCAGAACTCTCCTCCAGCAGAATCTCTCGCAGCAGCGTGTCCCCGGCAGAACCGCTGAGATCCGGCAGAAGCTTGACGAATCGGCGTTGATCGCTGTGGATCATGTCCCAGATCCACGACGTCTCAGAGTTCATCCACGTATCGTGTCCACCTCCCGTGCCCCAGCTGGACTCGCGCAGTCGCCCAAGGGGCAGATCGCGCTCAGCCAGGACTGTTGTCGGAGCGACTGCCGAGACAGATTCCTTCGCGGCCAGGTCCCGAAGGACGGCGGCGATCCACCGCGGTCCCTCGTACCACCAGTGACCGAAGAGCTCCGTATCATAGGCTGCTACGATCACACCTGGATCGCCAGTGAGCTTGCGTCGTTGCGCAGCAAGGTCGCTGACCAGCGAAGCGAAATGCGCAGCATGTTCTGCAGCGCGTTTCTGAGCGTCAACCGGCCTGTAGAGTCCTTTTGCTCCCAGATCAGTCTGTTTGCTGGTGATACGCCAGTACTGCCATCCAGATCCTTCACATCGCCGGTGGAACTCGCGGTAGACGCCGTCTCCCGGATAGCCGAGGTCGCGCGACCAGACTTGCTCGCTGGTAGCCGGGTTGCGCAAAAACACTGCTACGTCAGAGCCGATATTCCATGGCGTCCACGCAGCATCGGTACTTGCCGGAATGGCAGCGTGCCCGCTCATAGGATTGGGTGTCCCACCTGTTTCGAAAGCAGCTGCGTCCGCGACGAAGTAGCGCAGTCCTTGCTCGGCGAGGAGGCGCTCAATGCCAGGGAGATAACCGCATTCCGGCAGCCAGAAGCCCACAGGTTTTCGACCCATCCAGTACTCATATGTTGCTGCTCCCGCCCGAATCTGCAGGCGTCTAGATTCGTCGTTGCTGAACAGTGGCATGTAGCCGTGCGTGGCGCAAGAGGTCAGCACCTCCAGGCGTCCTCGCTCCTGCAAGCTAGCGAAGGCCCCTACCAGATCGCCACGCAGCACGTCGAACTGCCCCCGACGCTGGTCCAGTTCTTCACGGTAGAACATGTTGAGATCATGAGCTTCTTGAGTATCCGGCAAGCGTGATACGTCCTGTTCCAGAGCTTTGCGCTTTGTGTCGACCCACGCTCGAAAGCTGTCAACAAACGCAGGGGACTTGAGCTGTTCCATGAGGATGGGAGTGATGCCGACAGCAATGGTTCCCGGCACGTTGTCACGGTCCAGGCTTTCCAGACCTTCAAGGAGAGGGAGGTACGTGTCGAGAGCAATCTCATGCAACCACTCTTCGCCGAAAGGCCAGCGTCCCTTGCCGAGAACGTAGGGCAGATGCGAATGCAGGACCAGGACAAAGCGACCATTCATGTCAGCCTCCAATTTCTAGGGTCAGGTGCCGTGACGTTTTCAGGTCAAGCGCAATGTACACTGTCATGCCCTGGTAGACGGTTTCGATGCCGCTCTCTGAATTTGAGACCGTCCTTATCGGAGACAGTTCCACATGAACGGGCGAACTGGTCTGTATCGAGAGACGATGAGATTCGGTCCCGATGGTGAAAGAGTCCGCCACGAACGAGCGTTCTCTGTCTTCCCACGGCAGAGCCAGGTTGAGCTCGCAGACGTACCAGGCCTGTGGTGCCTCGATCTCGAAATCGACACGGAGTCCGGCATCAGTCGGTGTGAATGTCTTGGCTATCAGCCCGGGTGCCTCGAATCGCGTCCATGTCTGGCCGAGTTCTGTGGAGTACTCCTGCATGACAGACTCACTGCCTGTGGCAGCATCAAGTGACGGACCAAAGCGGTCGATGAAGCTGACGCGCATGTGATCGTCGAATTGAAGCGCGCTGAGTGCCTCGGGGTCCTTGAGGCGCAAAGCCTCGTGGATGTTGGTTGCTTCCTGTTCCTCACTCGGCGACGTTGTTTCAAGTATCCGGTCATGGTAGGCTTCGTAGTAGCGTGTCATGACGTTGCTCCATGACCAAGCTTGTGTTAGGTTGTCCCAGAGAACCAGGCGGCCGCCCAAGGCGTGCAGGAAATACATTTGGTGCGGGGTAGCCATGACGGCCTCGGGTCTTCCGTCTGCGTCCGTGTCCTGCAGCCACGCGCCCAACCGTCGCCCAAGTAGCAGCCGTTCGGCTGTGAGCAGCTCGGCGTAGATGGCGTCGCGGAGGTGAGGAAGGTACAGCCCTCCGAAGATGCCGTGCCAATATGCGCAGTTGCACTGGCTTCGAAGGTAGTGTGTACGGGCTTCCTCATCTACATCTCCCAACTCACTTCCGACGAACAGCATTCGTTTATGCATGCGGTTGGCCTCGGGGTATCGGGCCAGGAAGTTGCGAAATGTACCGCCGCTGACAAAGGAACGGTCTTCTGGACTCGTTTTCTCACGAAAATCGGCGAATGCCTTCTGCCGGGACGCTGCCAGTGACCATTCCTCCATTTCCGCATACGAACAGGCTGGCAGATACGCTCGACCTCTGGGCTGCAGAAGGGCGGCCGCTTCTCCGGCTGTTACCGTTGCGATGTCGTCCGCATCTGTCAGCGCCTGGAAGAATCGCCGCAGCCATCCGCGGACATAGACATGGTCATAGGTGCCTGGCCACATGCCGAACTTCTCACCGTCGTCTCCATACACAAACACTTCTGCATCGTCGGGACTCTCACGAATGAAGCGCAGGGTCTCTTCGGGTTCCGCCCACGGGATCTTGTAGCGCAGCTCCTTGAGGATGGGAAACACGACGAGCGTGTGCCCTTCTTCCTCGGTGACGTAGGAATGAAAGAGGTCTGTTCCGTGGAGTCCTGTTTTCTCGAATCCGTTGTCGTCAAGCAGTGTCCATTGAACTCCCGCCAATGCCAGAGAACGTGCAAGGTGTGGCTCCCACGCCCGTTCGGTCAGCCACAGGCCGGTGGGTCGCTGTCCAAAAAGCTTTGTCAGCTCGTTGGTCATGAGCTGGATCTGTGAAATGCGGTCGTTCTCCGGCAGCAGTTGCAGGATGGGTTCGTAGAAGCCTCCACCTACTGGCTCCAACTGACCTCGCGCGGCCAGATTCCGGACGAGGTCCAGGTATGCGATGAGATGATTCCGTTCCATGAACTCCAGGAGCGGGCCCGAGGTGTGAAGAGAGACCTTGATGCGCGGGAAATCAGTCAGCGTCTCGAGGAATGGCAGGTAGGCCCGGGTGATGGCCTCTCGGAACACGCTGGCAAAGTTGCCGACCGGTTGGTGGTTGTGAACACACAGGCAGAGCTTCTTGATATCATACCTCCCAATGCTGCAGTTCGTAGTCCATGCCAGGTAGTGTCATTGACATCGCTCCTCGGACAGGGATGGTCGCCACCAGGCGCCCTCCACCAGAAACCAGGACGGTGAACGTGACGTGTTCGCCCCGCTGAGCTCTGATTGTCGTGAAGGGGAGCTGAATCTGCAGGGTTTTCCCAAGAGCCCAGACGGGATCTCCAGGAGGCTCTGTCCATGCAGTGACTGCGCCGTTGTTCCGTTGCACGACGAAGCGGCTTGGCCCTGCCTGGGAAGATACACGTACTTCGACCCTCAGGTCCTCGACGGCTGCCATCTCCGGTGTCAACTGTACCAGAAGATACATCGCGACCAGACTGTACCCAATGCGCAGCGACGTCACGGCGGGGGCTCCGGAGTTCATCGTGCCTCCTCCACTGTTTGGCCGGAAACAGCGCCCAGATGCCCAATCGAGATACATTGCTGGCCCTCCGTCGATCCGAGGGTTCATGAGACCAATCGGTTCGACAGCAATCGTAAGTGGCTCATCATCCAATACTGGCTCCAGGGCCTGATCCGGCACTGGATGACCAGCCTGCGTGTAGACGTTCGTCAAGTGTCTTCGATAGAGGTCATCGAAGTGAACTGACGTCTCGGCCGTGCGCTCACGACCATACCACCAGTTCCAGTCGGATCCTTCGGCCGCAAACATTGACAGCAGCGATCGTTTCTGTTCTTCTGGCGTGAAATGTCCCCAGTCGTCTCTGGCGTTGCGAAGGTACTGCCATGATTTGTTGTCTTCGTCCTCACCGATCCAGACCCGGAAGTTGCCATCGATCCACGAACCGGGGTGAAAGGCAGGCATGTCAGATGCCGGTACGCCCTTGAGTGCCTCGCTTACCGTGGTGAGCTTGATGTCGGGTTCGTTTGCCAGGGCTGCGTACAGAGCCCGGAGAAACCGAACCCCACCTTCCGGGTAGAACTCCCACGCGTTCTCGCCGTCCATGATGATTGACAACATGCCGGGGTGATCGAGGTTGTTTCTGACTGCGCGCACGTGCCTCATGAACTCCGACACCGCGTCGTCTGTGGTCATTGATGCATACTGAAAGCCGATAGCATCTGAGAGTGCTCGGTCGCGGAAGATCATCGTGATATCCCCGGCTGTCGTCTGCACCCGGTAGGGGTGGAACAGCATTGACCGGGGTCTTCCAGGGAGCTCTCGCAGCAAGATATCTTCATCGGTAGCCGTCCATGAGAAGCCGGCGCGCGCGATCTCGGCAACTGCCTGCGGCGACACGCTGCCCTCGGAAGGCCAGCAACCTGAGATCGGTAACCTTAGGAGCTGCTCGACGTACTGCTTTCCGAACTGTAGTTGCTGCAACGCGTCTTCGGGGTGGCGAAACGCCGGGCGTGGAAGGGGAGTGTCCTGAACCACGGCAGCAGTGTCCGTATCGATAAGCAGCGGCAGAATCGGGTGCGCATAGGGCGACGTGGCTACTTCGACCTGCCCTGACCGGCAGAGTCCTGCCAATCTCGGCAGGAAATCCCGGACCAGATCATGTTGAGCGTGGATCAACGCCGCATGGTCCTCTTCAGTGAAGTCCCTGACCTTTCCCAGGAGAGCTGGTCCTTCGGGTCTTTCCCTGAGGTCACTGGAGCACGTCCACGCTCGAGTGAACAAGCATTGAAGATCCCGCAGCTCCTGTTCCGACCATATTTTGATTGGTTCAGACCTGCGCAGAGACAGTTGACGGTAGCGGGAGTCTTGTTCGATGATACGTTCCCGGTTGACGTCGAAGAACAGAGCGATGAGCCGTGCACGCTGCTCCATGTCGAGTTCGGCAACTGGCTTCACAGACAGTTCAAGCCACTCGTCGGTGCACATGTTGTTGGCGTAGGCATCAAGCTGCGCAGCCAGGACCGGTGTTACATTAATGGTGGCGTGTGCTGCTGGTTGTTCTTCAAGCAGGTGGAGCATCATCGTGTAGTTACGGGCACAATGAAGGCGGGCCCAAGGCAACACTGCCTGGTGCGTCGACAGGTCCTGATACTGGGGCTGGTGAAAGTGCCAGACAAAACAGACGGAAAGACTGGGGGACATACCTATGGACCCCTTCGGGGTCTGCGGTTCAATCGGCCCCTGTAACAGAGATGGAACCGTCCCAAGAGCGTTACACCACTTCGGCGTGCGCGGCTCAGTCGGCTCCGGTATGAGTCTGGTATCGTTGTCTGCCTCATGTTCTCTTCACCGTAGTATAGGAAATCTGGGAAGAAAATCACTCGCTGCACAGGATTCTGGAGATAAGGGTGCTAATGTCGAAAAAGGCCGCGCCGGAATCAAACCCGGCGCGGCCTTTGCGCATGTGCAACTTCAGCTCAGATACTGCTGGATCATCTTGCTGGTTACGCCGTGGTGTTTGGCAATGTCGGCATAGAACCATCCACTGGTGCGTACCGTTCTCTCCAACGTGGAGTAATCCACCGCGACGATGCCGAATTTGGCGCTCAGGCCCTCGATCCACTCGAAGTTGTCCATCAGAGACCAGTGATAGTAGCGCTGTACATCGACGCCGTCCTCGATGAGCCGGCTCGCCTGGAGAAGGTGGTCATAGATGTACCTGGTTCGGAAAGCGTCCTTGGCGTCGGCGGTGCCGTTCTCGGTGATGAAGATGGGAACGTGGTAGCGGTCCCAATACTTCTTGCAGACACGATACAACCCCTCAGGGTACAGCTCCCATCCAAGATCGTTCTTCTGGCTGCCTTCGCGTACTTCAAGTTTGCCCAGGGGGTTCGTGGGGATGCCGGAGCAATCGACGATGTCGCGCGCATAGTAGTTGATGCCGAAGAAATCGAAGGTGCGTCCCTCGCCGAGAGGGTATCCCCCGCCCAGTGGCGAAAGGAGTTTTCCCTCGCACATCCCAGTAACAAAAATCTCCTGGAAGAGCTTTTCGTACATGCCTGCCGCCCACCGTTCGCGACCGTTGCCGTGTTTGGGGTCGAACAGCCTGAGGTGATTGGCAACGCCAACCATTGTATCGTTGTAGCCGCTGGAGGCGCGTACCTGATGGATCTTGCGATAGGACTTGATGTGTGCCGCGATCATGTTGCGGGCGCCCCTGAAGTACTTGGTGATACTAATGTCGTTCGGCGGCCATCCGCCCATGACGTACCCCGCGACGAGGTAGACGTTCGGCTCGTTGATGGTGCACCAGTCGCTCACGAGGTCGCCAAGGTTCTCGACGACATATGCTGTGTACTGTTCAAAAAGGTCGACTACATCCGGGTTGACCCAGGCACCCGCGTCCTCAAGCCACAGCGGGTTCGAGAAATGGTGCAGTGTGACAAGAGGCTTGATTCCGGCGTCCACCAGTTGCTGTATCTCGAGACGATAGTGGTTGATGGCGTCCTTGTCGAAACGGCCCCGTGCCGGCTCAATGCGGCTCCACTCCAGACTCATCCGATAGGTCTGTTGATGGAGCTGCTTCATGAGCGCAATGTCTTCAGCTACCCTGTTCCAGTGATCGTCAGCTACAATGCAACTGGTGCCATCCTTGACATGACCGGTTTGAACCCAGCGATACCAGCTGTTGTTACGATCACCGCCCTCGATCTGCAGCGAAGCTGTCGCCGTGCCCAGCAGGAAACTCTCTGGCAACGCAAATGGCTCCATGCTCATACCTCCTCGTCTGGTGCTGCCGCTGTCTGTAGTATGTCACAATCGACCGGCCGCGCAACTCGCGCCACGGGCACTCGCAAGACCGTGTGAACGCCCTGTCGCTCAGGACGTGCAGCCACCCCGTTCACGGTCCACTGATCGAATGTGTCGGGGACTCTAATCAGCGCTTCGCCCTCAAGTCGAGCAGTGCTGAATCGCTGGAATACGATGGATGTTTCGTGACACTCGAAGTGCGCGATATCAAGTCCCGGGAACAGATGGGTCGTCGTTCCAAGGAGCTCAACGTCGTTCCCCTCCGCCTTCCGGAGACAGGTCGAATCGAAGGGAAGGAGCTGCAGGGGCTCTCCTCCGTCGATCAAGTGCCCGTTGCAGTAATAGACTCCAGGATCCAGATCTATCATGGCAGATCGGGGGCCCAGGTTGGCAGCGACGATGAACGTGGCATTTTCTGTACGCAAGGTCAAGCGCCATGCCTCGCCGAATGGTCTGGCCTCGAGGGCGACCTTCGCTGAGAACGGAAACTGGGAAAGGTACTGCCTGAGCTGCTCTTCTGTATAGGAGGAGATGTCGTCCGACGTGAAGACAAGACCCCCCATCGCCTGGTTCACGAGGAACAGCGTGTGGCGCTGTGTCTCCGTCAAGCTGTTTCCGGTGCCGCGAAGGATGGTGACATCTGGGTCATTCCAGAAGGCCATTCCGTTCAGGTGCCTGCGGCTGATGGCGTTTCGCAGCGCGCAAACTGTCGATACCCGCTCGCGGTAGTGAATCGTCGAAAGCAAGCGGTCCTCCCACTTCAGGGCGACGTCTCCGCCGATTCGGCAAAAGTCGACCTGTCCAAATGCAGGGCCGAGTGGAACGCCACATCCCAGAATGAGGTTGTCCCCGATGATGTCGCGCAAAAACTGCATGGATTCGAACATGATCTGGCCTCGTGTCTTTCCCTCGGGAGCTTTGCGACAGGCGGCGTATAGGAAATCGAGCTTGACCAGGTCGAAGTGCCAGGTATACAGAACCAGGTCGAAGACATCACGGAGATAGGAGCGGACAGCCAGGTTTTCCACGTCAAGCGAGTAGAAGAAACCGCTCCAGCTCGGGTTGTAACCAGCCTTGACGGGTCTTCCGTTGTCCTCCGTAAGGAACCAGTCGGGATGATCGCGCAGCAGGTCAGATCTCTCCTCTGCAATGAAAGGTGCCAGCCACAGGCCGGCCTTGTAGCCGTGCCCGTGGATTGCATCGGCCATAGCCCCCATCCCGTCCGGGAACTTGGCGTTGGTTATCAGCCAATCGCCGACAGCATGTTGCCACCCGTCGTCGATCTGGAAGACATCAAGAGGAACCTCATGGTCGCCCAGAGCGTCAAGGTTGTGCCGGATGATCTCCTGCGTAATGCCCGTGTAGTAGTTGTACCAGCTTGTCCAGCCGGTCAAAGGTGGCGTCCGGAGACGTCGGAGGCCGAGGAGGTCGAAATATCGGCCAAACGTCTCGCGGTCCGTCCCAGTTCCCACATACACGTCGTACAGAACATATAGTTCAGTGGGCATGACGCCTCCGCATTCCTTCTGGAGCGTCACCTTTCCTGCGGAGGCGGTGACCGTTACCAGAGTGAACCCAGTGTGTTCAGCCAGTGAGCCAAACAGGGTCAGAAGATCAGATTCGGTTCGGATATACCCATAGGTCCACCCATGGAAACGTCCCGGAAAGCCGGGGTTCGTGACATACTCGTAGTCGCCATACATTGAACACCGTGAGCGGGCCAGCCTGTTGAGTGAAGGGATACGGCCCCTGGGCCCCAGCTCACGTGACTCTGTCCATGTCTGGTAGCCATTCACGAAGATGCGGCTGGTTGCTGGAACAGCAATGGGGACCCGCAGTTCGGCTGCAAGCAGCGTCACCGGGGCACGAGGCGTCACGGTGATGGTCCAACGCTCTCCGGGGGAACTTGCGCCTACCTTTGGCGTAATAATGAGGTCGTCGTTTTCCGCTTGCGCGTCCAAGTCGAAATTCAGGGTCATAACGACCCCTTCGCGACGATAGGTCAGTTTACCCCCTACATTCTCCATTCTACCCCTCCCCGGTCGTTTCGTGGACGCCATCAGCCGCGTGTGTCACATAGAATGCAGGTTCCAAACCAGTCGCTGCCAGGTAGGCAGATCGAACCGAAGCCGTGAAGTCTGGAATTTCGGCCTGCTCGACGAGCGCGATTGCACACCCCCCGAAACCGGCGCCCGTCATGCGGGCTCCCAGGCATCCTGGAGCCTGAAGTGCCGCACCTACGATCGCATCGAGGTGCGGTCCAGTCACTTCGTAGTCATCCCGAAGCGATGCGTGAGACTCTGTGAGCAGTCTCCCGAATGCGGCCAAATCGCCGGCAGCCAGCACGCGAGATGCCTGCTCTACCCGTACCTGCTCCGAGATGACATGGCGTGCTCTTCGCCGCAGAACGGGGTCCGAAACATGGGATAGTACGTCGCTCCATGAGGCGTGGACAAGCCCGTTTCGGGGCGCGTCTGTCTCGAGAAGCCGGAGAACGGCATTGCACTCGGCCCTGCGTTTGTTGTATTTCGAGTCGGCCAGTCGCCGTTGTCTGGACGTGTTCATGATGACGAAAGCGTGTACCCCCATAGCGACAGGCACGTAGTGGTAGTCATGTGATTCGCAGTCAAGCAGCAGGGCACAGCCCTCCTTGCCGAGCGCGACGGCGAACTGATCCATGATGCCGCAATTGACCCCGACAAACTGGTTCTCTGCTTTCTGGCAGAGCAGTGCGATAGCCTTGAGGTCGCTCGTGGAGGCCTCCGCGAGTGCGAGAAAAGAAAACGCAGTCAATACTCCCATGGCGGCGGACGACGAGAGTCCAGCTCCTTGCGGAAGTGTGGTGGTGAAGAGGACATCAGTTCCCCTCAGATCGACTCCCTGAAGAAGGAGTTCGTGGAGAACTCCTGCGGGGTAGTTTCCCCAGCCGCGTGCAGGATCGGGTTCGATGGGTCGGTCGAGGTCAATCTCGACGGCCAGTGGGTCATCCGATGAGTGGAGTCTGGCGAGATGGTCGGAGCGGGGCCGACAGGCCGCCGCAATCCCTAAGTTGATCGCCGCGGGCATGACCAAACCGCCGTTGTAGTCGATGTGTTCTCCGATGAGGTTTATTCTACCGGGAGCGAGAAACGAACGGGCCTCATGGTCCCTGGGGCCGTGGAGGTGCACGAACTCCTCGGTAAGGAACGGTCGCATGCTCACGGTTTCACTGCGGTCTGCTCGAATCTCCTGCATGCTGCCGCAAGGGTTGGCGCAGTTTCCTCAACGCGTAGAGGATTGCACGTCGCCCACGCGCCCATCTCTGAAGAGGCGTAGTATTTCACGGCTGTCTTACTCCTGAGTGGTGGATAGAACTCGATGTGAAAGTGATACGATTCTTCGCAGCCGGCATCTTCCGGGCTGTTCACTGGTGTTTGATGGATACACATCATGTATGGGAAGCGCCGGGCGAACAAGAGGTCGAACCCTCCTGTGAGAGTCTTGAGCATATGGGCGAGGTCCGTCCGTTCCAGGGGCGTGAAGTCGGTGAAGGAACCATTGTGTGCGCGGCTCGTGACGAAGACGCCATATGGATAGTCGGTGAACGACGGGATGTACGCCACGAAACTCTCGTTCACCAAGACGACGCGCCGGCCATCCAACACTTCCTCACGGGTAAGGTCGCAGAACAGGCAGCTTCCATGTTCGTCATACCAGGCGCGTGCACTATCCAGTTCCGTTTGGATCTTTAAGGGGACAAATGGATAGGCGTAGAGCTGTCCGTGGGGGTGCTGCATGGTGACGCCGACTTCCTCGCCGCGATTCTCAAAGGGAAAGATGTACTTGATGCGAGGATCGCCGGAGAGAATTCGTTGCCTTTCGGTCCAGAGTTCTACCAGGCGCGTCAGATGCGCAACACTCAGATCGTGGAGGCTGGCATCGTGCTGCGGAGAGTACAGGATGACCTCGCACTTGCCGTAGTTGGGAGCAACCGGCGATAGCTTTGATCCAACTGCATCGGGTTCGTCTGGATCCGTCGCCAGTGCCGGGAAGTCATTGTCGTATTCGAAAACGTCGTAGGTGGACGGGACGTTGCCCGATCCAGGGCAGAAGGGACAGCCATCGGTGCGCAGGTTGGGCCGTGCCTGCCTGTTGCCTGCCACCATCGTCCATGTGCGCAGAAGTGGGTTCCATCGTAGTTCGGCCATTATGGTCCTCCTGTCTCGTCGTAGTGTCGCAACACTACTGGCTTGTCATCAGGCAGTATAACCCAACACCAGCATTGGTACAGGCCGAACGATGCCGTCTGCTTGTTCATGCGGCCCGTAGAAAGTATACTGGTTGCGTGACCCAGTATGTGTTGAAGAAGTGGAGGGGCTGATGAGCGGAATGGTTCTCGTGACGGGCGGTGCTGGCTACATTGGATCGCACACTGTACGGAGACTAGTACGGAACGGCTATCAGGTCGCCGTGTTCGACAACCTTTCCACGGGGCATCGCTGGGCTGTTCCACAGGACGTTCCGCTTATTGTCGGCGACATTGCCGATATGGCTCGTGTCGCGACGACCATCCGGAAGTTCCACGTGACCAGCGTCGTGCACTTCGCGGCTTCCAGTCTTGTCGGTGAATCGATGATTGAGCCTCGCACCTACTACGCGAACAATGTGATCGGGACACTACATCTTCTCGACGCCATGCGTACAACTGGCGTCGACCGCATCGTCTTCTCCAGCTCGGCTGCTGTCTATGGAGAGCCGGCCAGCGTTCCAATAGGCGAGGACACCGCTTTGGTGCCGACCAATGTCTATGGGCGCACCAAGGTAGTTATTGAGGGAATCCTGCATGACTACGTGGTGGCATATGGGCTGCGTTCGGTCTCTCTGAGGTACTTCAACGCCGCCGGAGCCGATCCCGATGGCGGGATCGGCGAGGATCATGATCCGGAGACACATCTGATACCTCTGGTGCTGCAGGCTGCAGCCGGCCGGAGATTGTCAGTGAGTGTGTTCGGAAGCGACTACCCGACGGCTGACGGCACCTGCGTCCGAGACTACGTCCACGTGAATGATCTTGCAGATGCTCATGTTCTTGCCCTGGAGTCACTGGAATGGCAGACGGAGGCCATGTACAACCTGGGAAACGGTGAAGGGTTCTCGGTGAGGCAGATCATCGAGACTGCCCAACGGGTCGTGGGGCACGAGATACCGACGCTTGAGGAGGGCCGGCGGGCGGGGGACCCTGCAGTGCTCATTGCCAGCAATCGGCTCGCATGTAGAGAACTGGGATGGACGCCTCAGTTGGCGGATCTCGAGACGATCGTCCAAACCGCCTGGAACTGGGAGCAGTATCGCCCGATGCGCTAACCATGCATAACGATGATATCTGGTTCACTTCTATCTGTTCTTTGACCGGTCCAGATAATGTCGTAGAATACATAGGCAGCAACATACCAGACCGACCCGAAAATTGATCCTCGGAGGTACGAATGCGTGGCCAGTACATCTCATTAGCCATGAATCTCGTCATTGGGCTGTCCTTTTTCCTGTATGGTATGAAACTCCTCGGAGACGGCCTTCAGAAAGCGGCCGGAGACTCTCTCAGACGTATCCTGCAGGCCCTCACAAACAAACCAATCCGCGGAGTACTGGTCGGTATGCTGGTCACAGGTATCATCCAGAGCAGTGGAGCTACCACGGTCATGGTCGTTGGGTTTGCCAATGCTGGATTGATGACGCTGAGACAGGCCATGGGTGTCATCTTTGGTGCCAACATCGGCACGACTATCACAGCCCAGATCATCGTCCTCAAACTGGACAAGCTGGTGTGGCTCTTCATGCTGGTTGGCGTCATGATGGAGTTCTTCGTCAAGCGTAAGACCAGCAAGGCCATCGGCGAGGCCATTCTTGGCTTCGGTATCCTGTTCTTCGGCCTTTACTTCATGGCAGACACCCTCGCGCCGCTCAAGGACAGTCAGGGCTTCATCGACTTCCTGGTACGGTTTGGCCAGGTTCCCATCCTGGGCGTCGGCGCCGGAGCCGTGTTCACAGCGCTTATCCAGAGTTCGTCAGTGAGTACCAGCTTGGTCGTCGCTCTGGCGATGAAAGGGATGATTACGCTGCCATCAGCTATTTCCCTGATCCTGGGAGCCAACATCGGGACGACTGTGACCGCGGGGCTTGCAAGTATCGGTGCCAACGTCACCAGCAGACGAGCGGCGCTCACGCACTTCCTCTTCAACTTCATGGGTACCGTCATTATGTTCCCATTTCTCAAGCCGTTTGCTAAGCTCGTGGAACTCACGGCGTCGACGCTTCCACATCAGGTGGCCAATGCACACACGCTGTTCAACGTCATCATGACCATCATTGCTTTGATTTTCATCAACCCGTTCGAGAAGCTGGTCATACGGCTCCTGCCGTCCAAGGAAAAAGAGGTCGAAACACGGGTCGTCCAGTTTATCGACGACCGGGTGCTTGCGACGCCGTCCGTAGCCCTCTCCCAGGCGACGCAGGAACTCTACCGCATGGGCCACGTTGCATATGAGATGGTGAACAACTGCAGGATTGCCCTCTTTGAGAACCGCGTAAGTCTCCTCGAGAACGTACTTGGCAACGAAGAGCTAGTGAACTCTATGCAGAAGGAGATTACCGAGTATCTCACAAAGATTACCGAGCACGATCTCTCCGAGGAGCAGGGCACGCGCGTGATGGCCCTGATGCATGCGGTCAACGACATCGAACGCGTGGGGGACCATGCCACCAACCTCGTCGAGCTCATCCAGATTAAAGACGACAAGAGGCTGAAGTTTATCAACGGCACCGAGGACGACCTGAAGGTCGAGTTTGCTCATGTTCTGAGCACGCTGGAAGAAGCCATGGAGGCCCTTCGGAACTATGATGTTGAACGGGCCCACCATGTCAAAGACATGGAGGATCGCTGCGACGTGATGACCAGAGAATATATGTCCAGGAACATCTCTCGGCTGAATGCGCATGAATTGGATCCCCAGGTCGGCGTTGTTGTCGTCGACCTGTTCACAAATCTCGAGCGTATCTCGGATCACTCCGATAACATCGCGGACGTCGTTCTGGGCGTGTACTAGCCGCCCCTGGTCCTGAGATACGGGGAGCTCCCACCTTACAGGTGGGAGCTCCCCGTGCAGTCGAACTCATCTGGAGGAGGTCACGAACAGCAGGAGCAAGGTTCAGCTGTTCCCGGGTTCCATCTCCTCACCCCCTCTATTGTTCCTCCTCAGGTTACTGGCTTGGAGTAGATTTATCCGTGAGGCAACGATGCAATTTGGAGTAGAAAACACATGAGGCAATACGGTTTATTGATTGCATCGGCGTTCCAATTACACTGGTGACGGAGGTGGTTTTCATGAAGATGTGGCGTTGCACTGTTTGCGGGCTTCTGTACGAGGGGGAGAACCCCCCTGAGGCGTGCCCCAAGTGTGGGTCTCCTGCGGAGAAGTTTGAACTCGTCTCTGAGGAACAGGTTGGGATCATCGAACGCGCTCGGAAGACGAACCAGCTGCACAGTGACCTGCTTGCTGAGTTGGCGAAGGTTGAGGCTATTGCCGACGCTGGCATTGAGGACAACCTTGATCCCGGCTGCCTTCGCACGTTCACGAAAGCCAAGGAAGCGGCGAGGCTTGTGCGGCAGTTCAGTGTTGCAGAGATCAGAGTACACGTGAACAAGGGCAAGTGGGGATGACCGCGCCTGTCCCGGTGCTGGGGTAACGCCTGGATATGACTGGTGACCATTACAGTCTCGGACCGGTCGAGTAGCTAGCGGATCACGTCGAAAAGGAGAGTGATATGGGATCCATCATGGAAGCATCGCTGTTCACGCGCAAAATCGAAGCTGAGACCATCAAGGAAGTCGAACGCCTGAAGTCAGAAGGACATAATCCCTCACTGAGTGTGATTGTGGTTGGCAACAGCCCGTCGACAATGGTCTACTTCAAGAACATGTCGCACAAGGGGGTGGAGCTCGGGTTCTATGTTGAGCTCCGGAAGATCGACGAGTCAATCGGAGCTGCAGAGGTGCTTGAGCTCATCCACAAGCTGAACGACTCGAAGGATGTCGACGGCATTCTGGTCGGGCTTCCTTTGCCAAAGGAATATGACGTGGATTCAGTCTTGCATGGTATCAGTCCCGATAAGGATGTCGATGCTTTCCACCCCTTCAACATGGGACAGTTGATGATTGGCAAGCCTCGCTTTGTCCCGGCCACGGCAAGATCGATCATCTCTCTCCTGGAGAACTATGGTGTTCGCATTCAAGGCAAGAGCGCAGTTGTTGTGGGTCGCAGCAACATTGTGGGGAAGCCAGTTGCCTCATTGTTACTGCAACGTGATGCTACCGTTACGATATGTCACTCCAAGACCGTCGACCTTGCCAAGTACACGCGTGAGGCTGATATCCTGATCGTCTCCATGGGAAGACCTAGGGCGATTACGGCTGACTACGTCAAGGAAGGTGCTGTCGTCATTGACGTGGGCATCAATGACGTCAATGGGAAGATCGTAGGGGACGTCGATTTCGACGGCGTTCGCCCAAAGACATCGCTGATCACGCCAGTGCCTGGTGGAGTCGGCGTACTGACGACCCTCATGCTGTTTGACAATGTCCTGAAGGCGGCTCGGCTCAACAGCGACAAGCACTGAGTCGGCGAGAGTTGCCTACCAGTCGTAGACGCTGCCGGCGTCCACTTCCTTGAGCGACCCATCAGGGTTCTTGAGAAGGAGGGCGCCGGTTCTTGACAACCCGGCCACGCAGCCCGACTCTCGTTGATTGTTGAATTCCACCGTGATAAGTTCGTTCCGCAGGGCGAGATTGCTGTTCATCCAGGGGCCGAAGGCGTCAAAGCCCCGCAGAATGAGCGTGTTTATGTCTAGCTGCACCATGCTCAGGATGCCTGCACAGAGGTGCTGCAAGTCGACACTATGCCCCAGTTCTTCTCTCAGTGAAGTCGCGTGCGGCAACTGGTCCGAGGGTATGACGTTGTTGACGTTGACACCAATGCCCACTAGCAGGATTGTCGTTCCAGGCCGAACGAGCGTCTCAGCAAGGATGCCGCAGACCTTGCGACGTTTGACGAGCAGGTCATTGGGCCATTTCACGAGTGTGCGGACGCCGGTTTCGACCAATACGACCGCTGCCACTGCGTGGGCTGCCACCATTGCAGATTGACGAACTGCCTCAGGCGCTGGTACAGTCAAGGCCAGCGTGAGCCAGAGACCTCCTGGTGGCGAATTCCAGTCTCTGCCACGTCGCCCTCTTCCCTCCGACTGTGTCTCGGCGATAACGGCGAAGGGCAAAGAGTGACCATCAAGCGCGATCTGGCGCGCAGTGTCCTGCGTCGACGCTATGTTCGGGTAGGCGAGGAGTTCCATGGGTCTTCGCCGATGGCGTTTAGGAGTTCACCAACGTGGCGAGGCGCGTCCGTGATGACGATGCTTACTCCGCGGTCGATGAGACGGGTCAGCACGCTTGCTCTTGTACTCATGGAAAGCATGGCAATGTCTTGTCGTCGCACAAGGATGGCGTCCAACCGAGGAAGACCGACCGGAGCCAGGGGCACACAGACCGTATCGGAGTAGCCGTGGTGAAGCGTGGCTGTTACGAAAAGTCTTTCAGTGCCAGTACCAGCCAATACGAGTTCCCCAATGAAGTCTGCTCCCCCTTCGTCGGTACACATAGCCAGGACCGGTCCCTCGGTGCAAGGAAGCCCGCAGCCTTGTTGAGCAATGACGGGCATTGGGGGCGCCAAAATGATGGGCTGGCTGTTCGGGACCCACGCGGTGATGGGGCACGCGGCAGTGCCAACAAGATGTTGTGCCACGTCCTGTACCAAGGAGCTGTTGGAACCTGTGACCACAAGGAAGTCTGATCGTTCCTCGAGGAGATTCCATGCAAGAGCGACAGCGTTGGCCGCATGATCGTGGACGCCCGGCGGCCGCAAGTCGCAATCGACCAAGCCTCCGATGGCTACACCTGTGCCCCGGCCAAACCAGCTCTTGGCAGGGCGGACAGCTGCAAGTCCTGCAAACAGCTGCAGATGCTTTGCAAGGTCTGACAGCTCGAATGGCTGTTGTCTCAGGGTGTCAACAAGTCGAGTGTACTGGGCGAGTGTCCCCATCACAACGCAGTCAACACGTCCTGCTTCCATGCGCAGAGCCGTGGATGGAACGGCGACTTCGCCCCCCTTGGCCAGCATCTCCTGTTTCAGGATGTTGGCGGCCTGTGGGAGTAGACCATTCACCTGTATCACAAGGAATGCTGCTTTGGCAGCCATGAGGTCAGCCCCAACAGAGGTGCACCCCAGACTATTCAGAAGATCATGGGCCTGCTGAAGCGTCGGCATATGCAAGCGTGAGAGTTCCACAGTTGCTCCTTTCCGTCGCGAGCGATCTCTTTCAACCGCGGCTTGAAAATTGTATTCTCTTGCCTCGAGACTACAATATTTATATTAATGTGTTCTATTCTGCAAGTCGGGAGGAATGGAATGAAGAAGCGCCTATCAGTTCTGCTCAGCCTGGTTCTCATACTGAGTCTGGTGTTCGCGACCTTCCCGTTCAAGGCAGCCACCGCTGCCACGACCGTGAAGATAACCTTGCTGGAGACAAGTGACGTTCATGGAGTCATCTACCCGTATGATTACTTTAAAGACGCGCCCGCGAACGGCGGACTCGCACAATTGTCGACGCTGGTCAAGGGCGTCAGAGCTGACAACCCCAATACCCTGCTCCTGGATAACGGCGATAATCAACAGGGTACACCGCTGACATACTACTTCAACAAGGTCGATACAACCACACCGAACCCGATGATCGCGGCCATGAACATCATGGGGTATGATGCCATGACTCTTGGCAACCATGAGTTCAACTATGGGCTCTCCATCGTCGACAAAGCCCGGTCGCAGTCCAAGTTTCCCTGGCTTTCGGCGAACATCTACAAAGAGGATGGTACCAACTACTTCACACCGTACATCGTCAAGACAGTCGCCGGCGTCAAGGTCGGCATTCTGGGCCTGACGACCAAGAACATCCCGAACTGGGAAGTCCCGGCGACTATAAAGGGACTAGTGTTCAAGGATACGGTCGAAGAGGCTCAGAAGTGGGTCAAGGTCCTCAAGGACACCGAAAAGGTGGACCTTGTCGTGCTTTTGGCACACGAGGGGTTCGAGAAGGATATTGATACAGGCAAGGACCTTGGAACGTCAATCGAGAACCAGTGCTATGCTATTGCGATGACGGTCCCTGGCATCGACGTCATGCTGACCGGGCATACCCACCTGTCTATCCCGGGCAAGATGCTTAATGGCGTCCTTTGCATGCAGCCGAAAAATGCAGGCGTCGAGATCTGTAAGGCAGACATTACCATGGAGCAGACTGCAACCGGTTGGAAGGTTGTTGCGAAAACCGGCACCAATCTCCCAGTAACTGCAACCACCGTGGCTGATCAGGCCATTCTTGACGCGACCAAGACACAACATGAAACGGCTGTCAACTACATGAAGCAGCCGCTTGGCGAAGCGACGGGGGATTTCCCTGGTAGCACGTCGCGGACCCAGGACAGTGCCATCATGGACCTGGTTCAGAAGGTCCAGATGAAGTACGCCAACACGGATCTCTCGCTCGCGGCAATGCTGCCGACTCCGGCCCCCAGTTTCAAGAAGGGCCCCCTGACGGTCCGCGACATGTATTCACTCTATATCTACGAGAACACACTGTTTGCCATCAGTGTTACCGGGCAGCAGATCAAGAATGAGCTTGAGTGGTCTGCCAACTACTTTAACACCTACGACTACAGCAAAACGGCGACTAGTCTGATTAACTCCAATGTGGCAGGCTACAATTACGACATGCTGCAGGGAGCCGACTATGTGATCGATATCACCAAACCAGTCGGACAGCGTATCAGTGGCCTGATATATCATGGCAAGCCCATGGATATGACCGCAACATACACGCTGGCTCTCAATAACTACCGCGCTGGTGGTGGTGGGTTCCTTGGGTTCAAGGGCGCGCCGATTGTATACCAGTCGAGCGACGAGATCCGCAACCTGATGATCCAGTATGTCAAGGACACGGGGACGATTGATCCGACGGTCGACAACAACTGGCAGCTCGTGCCGGACTATCTCAACTCACCGTATCGTGCAGCCATCGACACGCTCAACAGGCAGAGCGCGCTCAATGAGTTCCCGGCGGGGGCATTTGCTCCTGATTCCACGTCCACTCGCGCCGATCTCGCGGCGATCATCACCGGATCCTACGTCTCAATCAGCAGTCGCAATCACGGAAGTTCATTCGTCGATGTAGCCGGTGACAGCTGGTATGCCAGATCGATTGGAACTGTCCAGGCCATCAAGCTGATGAACGGCACGTCGGCCACGATGTTTACGCCGAATGCTCCGGTCACGACTGAACAGGCCGTTGTTACCCTCATGAAGGCAAGCGGATATGGTGCGGAGGCAGCCAAATACTACACGAAGCCTGGCATCAATCCTACTACTTCAAAGTGGGCCTTGCCATACGTGTCATTCGCCGAATCGAAGGGCTTCATTACGGCCGAGCAGGCCGCTACCCCGAAGCATCAGCTGACGAGGGGCGAATTGGCAGGCATGGTCGTAGAGCTACGTTTCCCGACGGTAGTCATCCTGCACACGAATGACTTCCACGGCTACCTTGTGCCCACGATCGATGCCAACAAGAACAGCGTCGCAGGGGCGGCCCGTGAGGCGAGCATCATCAACAGCGTGCGCAGTACATTCGGCAAGGATCACGTTCTGCTCGTAGACGCCGGCGACGCAATTCAGGGCGCCACAATAGCGAATATGTTCCAGGGCAAGGATGTGACTGAGGTCTACAACGCGATGGGCTACGACGTGGCCACACTCGGCAACCACGAGTGGGACTACGGTCAGCAAGTCCTGAAGGATCGTATCGCAGAAGCCAAATTCGACTATGTGAATGCCAACGTTACAGGTGTGAACCTTGGGTGGAAATCGAATGTCATCAAGAATGTGGCCGGGATCAACATCGGGCTGTTCGGTGTCATAACGTCCGACCTTCCCATCATCGTTGCGCCTTCAAGTCTGACGGGGGTCGGCGTCGCGGATCCTATAAAGACAGCGCAGAACCAGATTATTGACCTGAAGGGGCAGGGAGCGCAGTACATCGTTGCTCTGAGCCATTGTGGGTATGACAATGGCGGCGCTCCGCTGGATCCTGCTGTTGCTGCAGGAGCCCCTGGGATCAACCTGATCATTGGTGGACACTCTCATACGGTCCTGACGACAGCGGCCATGGTTGGCAAGACGATGATTGTCCAGACAGGTACAGCAGCTGCATATGTGGGGAAAGAAGTCATCGACTTCACGACATATCAGGGGAAGGTCACTGGACAGAACGTCGCATATGAGCTTGTGCCAACTGCAACCTCCGTTCCCGAAGACCCTGCCATCAAGGCAATCGTCGATGGGTACAACAACCAGCTGACAGCCAAACTCAGCGTCGTCATCGGCAAGGCTCTCGTAACACTTGACGGCGAGCGGGCTGACGTTCGTACGAAGGAGACCAATCTGGGCAACTACGTCGCCGATTGGATGCACATCTCCACGGGTGCGGATATCGCCTTCGAAGACGGCGGCAGTATTCGTGTCAGCATCCCTGCTGGCGACGTCACGGTAGGCAGCGTCTACAATGTGCTTCCATTCGACAACATCCTGGAGATCCTTGAGATCAAAGGTTCCATACTCAAGGTGGCCCTCGAGAATTCTGTCAGCTCCTATCCTGCCCAGGGCGGTTGGTTTGCTCAGGTGTCTGGGTTCAGCTTCACGTTCGATCCATCCAAGCCGGTGGGCTCGCGTGTCGTCAGCATCACCAAAGATGGTAAGCCCATGAACATGGACGCCACATACAAACTCTGTGTTCAGGACTACACAGCGCTCGGGGGTGATGGGTATTCCATGCTAATTGGGGCAAAGGTCCTCTCCAAGACGAGCGAATGGAATCGGGACGGTCTTGTGAACTACATCAAAGCAAACCCGAACATGAGCGCGACGGTTGAAGGTCGAATCACGGTCGTCAATCCATAGTACATTATCGACTGATTCGTCGAGGGGGCCGGCGTTTGCCGGCCCCTTGTGCTTGACGGGTGTTGCACATCTACCGAAAGAGGTGACAATCCATTCATGAATACGGTGAAAACGATGACACATGAGGAACAGGAACGTCTCCGGTCTGCTTTGACCGCTGGTGGGGCTATCGAGGCCTCGGAGTTGTCAGCGGGGACGTATTTTGTGGCTAGGAGCGAGGGGGCGGTCGTCACTGCCTATCGCAGCGGCAAGGTCCTGTTCCAGGGACGGGAAAGTGAATGGCAGGTTAGGCTGGCGGAGGAGATTCTGGCTCATGACGAACCAGCCGGCAGGGCTCTCAAGTTTCCGATCGTCGGGGGCGATGAATCTGGCAAGGGGGACCTGTTTGGGCCACTGGTCGTTGCGGCGTTCGCCGTTCGCGACGAGTCAGAGAGACGAGAAGCTGTGCGTGCTGGTGCGCGTGACTGCAAGCTCATGACCGACACGGAAGTGCATGCCGTTGCGACGAGACTGGGTAGTATCGGCAGGTCGAAAATTCGCGTCCTCATGCCTCATGAATACAACTCACGATACGCTCGGTTACATAACGTGAATGTCTTGCTCAATGAGGTCTATGCTGAACTACTGCTCGAATTAGCAGCCGCTTCAAGGGCCCACACGGTTATTCTGGACAAGTACGGGGCACGAGCAAGGACACTTTGGAAGACTCCTCAGAACTTCTGCTTTGTCGTGGAAACGCACGCGGAACGGTACCCTGAGGTGGCTGCCGCTTCTGTCCTTGCCAGGGCTGCCTTTCTCGACGGTCTCGAGCGTACCGCAAGGGACAGCGGGGTCGGGCGACTGCCGAAGGGTGCGTCGCAAGAAGCGCAGGCGTTCATGCGACGCCTGGCGTTGGACAATGGCAAGGACGTGCTTCGGTCGGTCGCAAAGGCGAATTTCGCTCCCGTGAAGGCGTGCCTTGAAAGTCTGTTCTAGACGGGGTCAGTGATTGTCATCCGGTTGACAACACGAGCCGGTCACGTAGTATATTTGCTGATTTCCGCAGTGAAACTTTCACACGAGGAGACACCTCATGTTTAATCCCGTATTGCCTGCTGACAAGGTTGTCGAGCAGGAGCTGGCCACCATCCAATTCTGGGAGACCAGTCATGTCTTCGAGAGTTCGCTCGACCTGAGCAAGGACAAGGAGCGCTTCGTGTTTTTCGAAGGGCCGCCGACCGCGAACGGGAGACCCGGCGTACATCATGGCCTTGCCCGTGTTTTCAAGGACGCAGTTCTGAGGTACAAGGCAGGTACAGGTTACTACGTCCCCCGCAAGGGCGGTTGGGACTGTCAGGGCCTACCTGTGGAGATCGAGGTCGAGAAACGACTTCACATGAGCGGCAAGCAGCAGATCGAGGAATACGGTGTCGAAGCATTCGTTCGGGAGTGCAAGAGCAGCGTCTTCACGTATAAAGCGGAGTGGGAGAGGATGACCAGCCGCATCGGTTTCTGGCTGGATACCGAGCATGCATATGCGACCGACACCAACGACTACATCGAATCGGTCTGGCATATCCTCAAGACCTTCTATGACAGGGGGTTGCTGTACCAGGGGCACAAGGTCGTCCCCTACTGTCCACGCTGCGGGACGGCTCTCTCGATGCACGAAGTCGCGCAAGGGTACAAGAATGTTACCGAGGAGACAATCTTCGTTAAGTTCTCCCTGACATCAGGTGAACTGGAGGGTGTCAAGGCACTGGTGTGGACGACGACGCCGTGGACTCTGCCGAGCAACGTAGCGCTTGCGGTCAACCCAGGTGTGGAGTACTCGGTCGTTGAGCTGGAAGGTGAACGGTATCTGGTGGCCTCTGCACGGTTGGCTGCCGTGTTCGGTCATGACGTTGATCATGTGATACTTGTGCGCACATACCTCGGAAACGAGCTCGCGGGAATTCGATACGAGCGTTTGTACGACTACGCAAGTGTTGCGCCCAAGGAAGAGGAGCATGGGTGGCGCATTGTTACCGCAGACTACGTGACGACGACGGACGGCACAGGCATCGTTCATCTAGCGCCTGCGTTTGGCGAAGACGACCTTAACGTTGGACGGAACGAAGGACTTCCGTTTGTTCAACTTGTGGACCCTGCCGGCAGATTCACGCCTGAGGTGACACCGTGGGCTGGCAAGGATGCCAAGGGAAGCGACCCCGATATCCGGCGTCAGCTCAAAGCTGACGGGAAGCTGTTCAGGACAGAGAGGATCGAACACGACTATCCTTTCTGCTGGCGATGTGATACACCTCTTCTGTACTACGCCAAGGATTCGTGGTTTGTCCGTACGACGGAATTCAAGAACCAGATGGTCGCGAACAATCAGGAGATCATCTGGTACCCCGACCACATCAAAGACGGGCGATTTGGCAACTGGCTGGAGAACATCAAGGATTGGGCTCTGTCCCGTGAACGCTACTGGGGGACTCCATTGCCCATCTGGGTCTGCGATGCCTGTGGACACCGGCATGCGGTAGGTTCCATCGCTGAACTCAATGAGATGGCTGTCAACCCGGATCCCGACGTCGAGCTACATCGTCCCTACGTGGACAAGATCGAACTGCGGTGCCCGGTATGCGGTGGTGTTATGCACCGTGTGCCAGAAGTCATCGACGGTTGGTTCGACTCTGGTTCGATGCCGTATGCACAGTGGCACTATCCATTCGAGAACCAAGATGAGTTCGCAAAGATGTATCCAGCCGATTTCATCACCGAAGGAATCGATCAGACGCGTGGGTGGTTCTACACGCTTCACGCTATCTCCACGGCCCTCAACAACAGGCCAGCGTTCAAGCGTTGCATGGTACTCGAACTGGTACTGGACGAGAAGGGCCACAAGATGAGCAAGCATGTCGGCAATGTCGTCGACCCCTGGAGTATTCTCGATAAGCAGGGGGCAGATGCGTTCCGATGGTCGCTGTATACGAGCACTCCACCCTGGTACCCGAGACGGTTCGGGCCGAACATAGTCGCCGACGCCCTCAAAAACTTCATTATACCACTTCGCAACGTCTACAGTTTCTTCGTGCTATACGCCAATATTGACCACTTCGATCCGAACGTTGCCCAGCTGCCGTTCGACGAGCGGCCGGAACTGGATCGGTGGCTTGTGAGCCGGTTCCAAGTGCTCGTCAGGGATGTGCATTCAGATATGGAAGCCTATGACATCAACCCGGCAACGAAGCGCATCCAGGATTTCGTCGAGGAGCTGAGCAACTGGTATGTGCGCCTGAGCAGGCGGCGTTTCTGGAAAAGTGAAAACGACACTGACAAGCTGTCGGCATACGAAACGCTCTACAGGGTCCTGGTTGACCTCGCCAGGCTGCTGACGCCGTTCACGCCCTTCATGTCGGAAGAGATCTACCAGAACCTCGTCCGGTCCGGCAATGCCGAGGCCCCGCTTTCCGTACACTTCCTTGATCTTCCCCAGTTTGACGAGTCTTTGTTTGACGCGCAGCTCACAGGGGCGATGCAGGTGATCATGGATGTTGTGTCGCTGGGAAGGTCAGCAAGGAAGCAGGCGGGCGTCAAAACCAGACAGCCGTTGAGTGCAGTGACTGTCTACGTTCACGACGCGCGGGCTCATGACGCGCTGATTTCCCATGCCGACATCATCCGCGACGAGCTGAACGTCAAGTCTATTGCCGAAGCGGCTCACGCCTCAGACATAGCCGAGTTCACGCTCTGGCCCAACCTGCCCGTACTGGGCAAGAGAGCTGGGAAATCGATCCCCGCCATCCAGAAGGCACTGGCAGAAGATCCGGAGAGAATCTATGCTCAAATCGAGAGCACTGGCCAGGCTTCACTGGATCTGGACGGTATGGCATTCCTGTTGACGAAGGACGACGTCATCAGCACGGTCACGGGAAAAGGTGGATTGTTCGCAGCGTCATCGGCAAACATCGTCGTGGCGGTCGATGCTACGGTGACACCGGAGTTGCGAGCCGAGTGGTATGTGCGAGAGGTCGAGCACTTTGTTCAGGGACAGCGCAAGGATAAAGGTTATGATGTCACCGACCGCGTTCGCATGACATTGGTGTGCTCAGACCCCGGCGTTGCGTCTGCTCTAGAGGGTGCACACGCGAGCATTGCACAGGAGGTCCTTGCAAGCACGCTGGAGATTCAAGCCGAACGAGCGCAGGTCTTAATCGTGAATTTGGGGGAGGGTGCGCCGGTTCTGGAGCTCGACGGGACGAAGGTATGGGTGGCGCTGGAGGAATAGCACAGGTTGTCCGGGACGGATTGCGCGCCAACCTCGAGCAACCACACCTAGCAGGAACTCTGCCGGGGATGTATGTTCATAGAGAACAACTCAGTTATGGTCGGTTGGTCACCGCACACTCGGCAGGCATGGTCGCGTTCAAGTGGCACGAGTTCGAAACGATTATCCTCTCCATCCACGAGCAGCAGCTTGCCAGCTAACCAGTCTCCACACCCCACGATGTACTTGAGCACGTTTTGTGCGACGATGGAACCGACGATGCCTGGAGTGCTGCCGAGAATGCCGCGGGCTCTTTCCTTGCGCGCCATGGCAGCAGTAGGAGACTTGGGGTACAGGCAGCGAAAGCAGGCTGTTGTTCGTGGAATGACCGTAAACGCCATGCCGTGGAGGTTGCTTACCGCACCGACGAACAGCGGCTTGTCAAAAAGGACAGCAGCATCGGAAACGAGATATCGCGTGCCGTAGTTATCCGACGCATCGACGACCATGTCGTAGGCACTGAAGAGGGCATAGGCGTTGTCTGGATCCAGTCGACTCGGGTAGGCTTCGACCCGTATTTCCGGGTTCAACGCCACCAACCGTTCTTTGGCTATGAGAGCCTTGGGTTGGCCGATATCTCCGGTGGAGTAGAGCACTTGTCGGTTCAGGTTGGACAGGCTCACTGAGTCTCCGTCGACCACTCCTATCGTGCCCACTCCAGCGGCAGCCAGGCACAGTAGGATCGGAGAGCCAAGTCCTCCAGCTCCCACGACGAGAACAGACGTTCTTCCCAGCCTCTCCTGTCCCTGAGGTCCAACCTGTTTCATCCATAGTTGGCGTTCGTAGCGATCCCCGGCGGGGACCCCACACGATGATGCGCCCATGCGATTCGATGAAGTCATGTTGTTGCCTCCTCCGGCACGAAGAGTGCATGCAATCCGAACGGCAGTGCATAGGGAAACCATGCACGGGCCTGTTCGGTCATTGTCACAGCATCCAGGATCAGGACAAATGAGCGTTTTGCCAGAACATCGAGCACAATAGTCAGCAGCCAGCCTTCTCCTTCCTGACTATCCGCAGCAGCGGGAACAAAAATCGGAGCGCCGGGGAAACAGTTGTCAGAGGACCACTCGATAAGTCGATCGGTCGTAAAGTCGTAACGGTACAGCCGGTTGATCAGTTCGCCTGTTCTCGTTGGCCCAGCTGCGAACAGGATGGTATACGGGCGCATCGAGAACCTGGTATCGAGTGTGCAGAACTCTCCCGGCGGGCACTTCAGCGGCGAGCAAAGGACGCGCTCGAGCTCCAGGTCGATGACAAGGCGGGTCGCCAGCGGAGCGGGAAAATCGCCTGCAGGAACCTCTCCATCATCGAAAGCCAGAGCGTCGAGGATACTCGGATCCGCATAAGCGGCAAGATCGACGACGACCTGATCTCCGTCATCCCAGGCATTGATGTGGTGGAGTGCGAACAGCGGGCGCGCGGAAAGCGTCGTCTTCAGCACACCAGTCCTCCGGTCGACGACCAGAATCCTGCTCCCTCGCCCCGCATCCCAGACGTAGTTTCGCAGGTACGGATGTCTGGATGAGCTCAGCGCGCGCGGGTATGCTGTGAAGGGCCCTTCGACGAGAACGACCCATCGTGGTGTCACACTGAAAGAGTGCATGTATCCAAGGCGCAAAGACGGGAAAGCACACAGGCGTCGCGTTGTTCCTTCAGGACTGGTGACCGCAATGGTGTATCCCGCAGGATCTCCATTGCAGAGCAACAGGTCGAAGCGCTCTCCGGTGAGGCGGTCGAAGACGGGGTGAGGCGAGGAGGCACAGCACCTGCTCAAGTGAGCCCATCGCCTCGTGCTCTTTGTCGCTAGCGTCGCGGGATCGATCAAGATGCTCTGGGGCGTATCGCCGAGAGCCTCCAACTCATTTCTCCAAAATGTAATGTTCAAATTGGCGTTGTCGTTGGAGAGATGACTACCCCGATGAACGGACTGGGAGTCGAAACCACCAGCCGGCACGGCATCCGTGATCAGAGCTCGGCGATACCAGGAACTTGCAAGGAAGCGGTTGCTGCAGGTGACCCCGAGCGTTCCAAATCTTGCTGATGAGAGGAGAGCGAAGCCATCCAGCCAGTGTCCAACAGTGTGATCCCCAATCTGGAACCTGCCAGGGCCGATTCTGTACATGGTACCGGCGAGGCTGGGAGGAACAGTCCCTGTGACGCTGAGGGGAACACGGGACGCTTCATCGAGAAGCGAAGCGAAGCCGATGCCGTATCTAGGAGCAGTGCCTGAGTTCATGGCTGCTCGACAACATCGAGAAATGTGCAGGCTGACGATAACTCCAGCATCTGTACAATGCTGGCGGAGAGGGTGGGATTTGAACCCACGAACGAGGGAACCCCGTTACCTGCTTTCGAGGCAGGCGCTTTCAACCGCTCAGCCACCTCTCCGTTTAAACCTGACACGTGCAAAAAACTGTTGCAGGACAGCCTCGGCATCAGCGCGCAACAACCCAGAAACCACCTCCGGAGCATACCCAAAGATAGGGCGCGTAAGCATATTGCCGTTGCTCCCCACGGCTCCGTTGTCAAAATCGTACGCTGAGAACACCACTCGCTGTACCCTCGCAAGAGCGATTGCCGCAGCGCACATCGGACACGGCTCAAGAGTAACATACAGGACGCATCCGTCCAGCCGCCAATCCTGCAGGCGCTCGGCGCTGGATCGCAACGCAAGCATCTCAGCATGTGCCGTCGGGTCCTTGGCGCCCTCTCGTGTGTTATGCGTGGAAGCAAGCAACTCACCAGCCCTCGTAACAACACATCCCACAGGGACCTCTCCTTCATCAAGAGCATGCCTGGCCTCCTCAAGCGCAAGGAGCATGCAATCAACATCAGAAAGAGCCATGTCAGGACTGGTGCGCCCGACAGGAATCGAACCTGTAACCTACGGTTCCGTAGACCGTCACTCTATCCAGTTGAGCTACGGGCGCGCAACGATGATTGTATTCCATTTCCCCCGGTTGGCAAGAAGAACAGTGAGGATTGCTGAGCAGCGTGGGCAACGGTGACGCACACAAATCTGTTATAATCTAGCTGGCGATGGAAACAAGAGCTGAAATCTGTGTCATAGGTGGTGGTGCTGCCGGTATGCTGGCAGCATTGTCTGCCGCAAAGTGCCTCAAATCCTCCGGCCACGAGGGCTCAGTTCTTATCCTCGAACGGAATCGAGTGCTCGGCAGGAAGCTGGCCATCACGGGCAAGGGCAGGGCAAATCTCACAAATGCGCGTTCGGTGAACGAGTTCATCCTGGCCTTTGGCCCTTCCGGCCGATTCCTCTACCCGGCTTTCGAGTCCTTCTTCTCGGATGACCTTGTCGCTCTTTTTGCTGAAGCTGGTCTGCAACTCAAGACGGAGCGGGGTGGCCGCGTATTCCCCGTGACGGACAAGGCGCAGGACGTTGTCCAAGCTCTCGGGTTGCTGCTCGTGCGAGACGGTGTTGAAGTTCTCTACTCGGCTCGGGTTCGAAGCATCGATGCTGGGCCCGGCGACTGGACGATTGGCTTGGAGTCCCGTGGGCTCGTGCGCTGCCAGGCCGTGGTTATGGCCACGGGTGGAAAATCCTATCCTGGTACGGGGTCGACAGGAGACGGATATGGGCTTCTTGAGCATCTGGGTCATCACCCTTGTCGCCTGCTGCCCGGCTTGGTGCCCCTGCATTGTGCCGAGAAGTGGCTGAGTGAACTTGCAGGGACCTCGCTCGAAGGCGTTGCCGTCGAGGCCTGGGTTGGCCCCCACCTGCTGGATCGCAGGCAAGGGGAAGTGATGATAACGGACCGAGGGATTGGAGGTCCGGCCGTCCTGTCACTGAGTCTGGCTGTCACGCCGGCTCTGGCCGATGGTCAGGTTGTCATTCTGTACGTCGACCTGCGACCCTGGAAGACGTCGGACCAGGAGCTGCACGACATTGAGGCTTGCGAGAACGCCGATGAGATTCTGGCGCATGTTTCGAGATTTCTTCCGAGACGGATGGCTCTTGAGCTGATGCGGGTATGGGGTATCGAAGGAAAGGGCAGGACACCGTTGCCCCAAAAAACCCTTGCCGCGGTCGCCAGGTCGGTCAAGGGCGTGAAACTGAGATGCACAGGGGCTGATCCTCTTGCCTCCGCGGTCATCACACAGGGAGGTGTCTCGCTGCGAGAGGTCGACCCACGATCCATGGGATCGAAACTCGTCCCCGGACTGTTCATTGCCGGCGAGCTCCTGGATCTGCAGGCTATCACCGGTGGCTATAACTTGCAGGCAGCTTTCTCAACTGGATTTCTGGCCGGAAGGTGTGCGGCCGAATACGTTGCCAAATCAGCAAATGACAGTAAACTTTAAAGGTTAAAGAGGTGGTGGCGACATGGCTGAGATCGGGACAACCAAAGTGAAACGCGGTTTGGCAGAGATGTTCAAGGGTGGCGTCATCATGGATGTCACGACGGTCGACCAGGCGAAGATTGCCGAAGAAGCCGGCGCAGTGTCAGTGATGGCACTCGAACGTATTCCGGCCGATATTCGCAGGGAAGGCGGCGTCGCAAGAGCGGCTGATCCAGGGCTGGTCGAGCAGATCATGAACGCTGTCTCGATTCCCGTCATGGCCAAGGTGCGAATCGGACACATCTCTGAAGCGCGGATACTGGAGTATATGGGCATCGACTTCATCGATGAGAGCGAAGTGCTGACCCCCGCTGATGTCACCTATCATATTGACAAGTGGCAGTTCAAGATCCCCTTCGTATGCGGAGCGCGCAATCTGGGCGAGGCGTTGCGACGTGTCAGCGAGGGAGCGGCGATGATCAGGACCAAGGGCGAGCCGGGCACCGGAGACGTTTCTGAGGCGGTCACCCACATGCGAGCGGTCATGAATGAGGTTCGCAAGGTGCAATCGATGCTTGAGGATGAACTCGTGGTCGAGGCAAAGGACCTCGGGGTCAGTGTCGATCTATTGCGCGAAGTGCGCGCGCTGAGACGTCTTCCCGTGGTCAACTTCGCAGCGGGAGGCATTGCTACGCCGGCCGACGCCGCACTTATGATGACGCTTGGGGCCGATGGTGTGTTCGTGGGTTCCGGCATTTTCAAGAGTTCGGATCCACTTCCGAGAGCAAGAGCCATTGTGGCGGCAACAACCTATTGGGAGGATCCCAAGGTGCTCTTCGAGGTAAGCAAGGGTTTGAAGGAAGGTATGTCAGGCATAGACGCACGCACGCTCGTCGAGCTGGATAAGATGCAGGTGAGGGATAACTAGACGTGATCATCGGTGTCCTTGCTCTTCAGGGCGACTTTCGAGAACACGCCAGCATGGTGCGGTTCCTGGGCACGGACGTCCGTCTCGTCCGCCTCCCCGAGGAAGTCGACTTCGTGGATGGGCTGATCATCCCGGGAGGCGAGAGCACGACCATGGGGAAGCTCATGGTCAAATATGGAGTAGATCGAGCTATCGTCGATCGCTTCAACGCGGGCAGACTGGCGATCTACGGTACGTGCGCAGGAATGATCGTCTTGGCCCGGGATATTGAGGGAAGTCAGGCACAACCCCATCTGGGACTTCTTGACGTGACAGTCCAGCGGAATGCGTTTGGACGTCAGAAAGAGTCGAGTGAGGAAGATCTCGAGGTCGTGGGGCTGGACACAGCGTTGCATGCGCTGTTTATTCGGGCGCCGGTGATCGTCCGGACGGGACCTTCTGTAAAGGTACTGGCAAGGGTAACACAGGGGCCGGTCTATGTTCAACAGGGAAGGCTCCTTGCTTCCTCGTTCCATCCGGAGCTTGGAAACGATACGAGGGTACATGAACACTTTCTACGATTGGCAGAGCATAGCTCAAATCAGGAGGTTTAGATGTCCGGGCATTCCAAGTGGCACAATATTCAGGCCAAGAAGGGTGTAGAAGACGCCAAGCGTGGTCGTGCGTTCACCAAGATCACTCGTGAGATCATTATCGCCGCGAAGGCAGGCGGCGGGAGCACCGAAACGAACACGCGGTTGAGAGCGGCTGTAGAAAAGGCCAAGTCAGCAGGTATGCCCAATGACAACGTCAAGAAGGCAATCATGCGCGGAACCGGAGAGATGGAGGGAGTCACCTACGAGGAGACCACGTACGAAGGGTATGGCCCCAATGGTACGGCATTCATCATCCAGGTCTCGACTGATAACAAGAACCGCACGACGTCTGAAATCAGAAGGATCCTCTCTCAGCACGGTGGTGCTATGGGGGAGAACGGATCTGTCAGCTGGGGCTTCGAGCGCAAAGGTTTGCTGGAAATTGACCCTGCCGACAAGGGATACGACGATCTGTTCATGATTGCAGTGGACAGCGGCGCAGAGGACCTCAAGCAAGACGATGAGACGACGACTGTCGTCACCGGACCTGAGGATGTCTACAAGGTGCGCCACGCGCTCGAGGCTGCCGGGATTGTCGTGAAGTCGGCGTCTCTCACCATGATTCCCAAGACCCTTGTTGCTGTCGCCATTGATGACGCGCGAAAAATCGCGCGGCTGGAGGAAGCGCTGGACGAGCACGATGACGTCAGCGATTACTTCTCCAACTATGAAATGAGCGACGAGATCATCAAGCTGTTGGAGCAGGAAAGCTAGAGACTGTATGCTTACTCTGGGAATCGATCCCGGACTGGCACGTATCGGCTACGGTGTCGTCTCATCAGACGGTGACACCGTAGCCCTTCTTGACTATGGGTGTCTGGAAACGCGTTCCGACACGCCATATCCAGACAGGCTCAAGTACATCTATGATGGCGTCCGCCGACTCGTTCGCAGGTACAAGCCGGATGCAGTGGCGCTCGAGTCCCTGTTCTTCTTTCGAAACGCCCGGACAGTCATGAGGGTCAGTGAAGCGCGCGGAGTCATTGTTCTTGCTATTGGCACATGTCACGTTCCAGCGTTCGAGTATACCCCTCAGCAGGTGAAGCAGGCCGTCTCATCATATGGGATGGAGAGCAAGAAGAACGTCGAGATTGCTGTACGCCAGATTCTTGGTGTCGAGGAGCAGATTACGCCGGATGATACGGCAGATGCTATTGCTATCGCCCTCTGCCATACGTTCACAGGGGCCTATCGCGAGGCAGTTTTGGCGGAGGAGACCGATGATTGCTCTCATTAGGGGGACCGTATATCGCAGACTGGGTTCCGCCGTCATCGTTCTTGTCGGCGACATCGGATATGAGGTGAGGGTGGTAGACCCCGCGGTGTTCGAGGTTGGGGAAGAGGTCGAGCTGCGGACGTACCATGTCGTTAAGGAAGACCGGCAAGAGCTCTACGGTTTTGTCGAACCACTGGACTATGAAGTCTTCGCCGATCTTGTCGAGCATGTTCCGGGCGTCGGCGCCAAGACCGCCCTGAGCCTTCTGCGTGCTGCACCTGCATCTCGCCTCATCGAAGCAGTGCGGGAGCAGAATGTTGGGTTACTCACTTCCGCGCCTGGTGTAGGAAAGAAAAATGCCGAACGCATCCTCATCGAGTTGCGCCCGATCGTCAACCGCAAGTACGCTGAACTTCTGTCTGTAGAGGGCATGACAGGAACCGAACCCACTGTGCTGGCAGAGGTGGAGATGGCGCTCCGGTCTCTCGGATACTCACAACGAGAGATCAGTGGATCTCTCCGGGAGCTTGGCGCTACGAAGGACCGTTCGGCCGAGGAACTCGTGAGTAATGCTCTGCAGCTTCTTTCGAGGAAATAGGGTATGGCAGCCGGCGAGGAGAAGCGCATACGTCGGAAAGCACCTGTCACTCAAGCCCCACTGTCGTCCGGGAAGACCGAGGGTGACGCGGTGGGTTCGACTGTTCGGCCACGACGCCTCGAGAATTTCATAGGACAGGAACAGCTGCGGAACAACCTGGACATTTTCATCAAGGCCGCACTCAGGCGCAAAGAGCCATTGGACCACTGCCTGTTGTACGGACCTCCTGGTCTTGGTAAGACAACACTTGCGCAGATCATTGCCGTCGAACTCGGTGTGCGGTTCAAGTACACCAGTGGACCGGCACTAACGCGGGCAGGTGATCTTGCCAGCATCTTGGTCTCGCTCCAGGAGCGGGATGTGCTGTTCATCGACGAGATTCATCGTCTACCGCCCGCGGTGGAGGAGTCTCTGTATTCTGCTATGGAGGATTTTCAACTGCCCGTAATTCTCGGGAAAGGGCCAAGCGCCAAGATACTTACGATACGCCTCAAGCCCTTCACTCTCGTCGGAGCGACCACCCGGTTTGGCATGTTGTCTGGCCCTCTTCGTGACAGGTTTGGCATCGTCATGCGCATGGATCCATACAACGAGGAGGAACTGGCCCAGATCATTGCCAATGCCGCTTTCCGGCTTGAGACTACTGTCGAGCCGGCTGCTGCCACACGCATTGCCGGTCGCTCACGCGGCATCCCTCGCATAGCACTTCGGAACCTGAAACGCATTAGAGACTACCTGGCATGGAAGGGGGTCCCTGTCGTCGATGTCAAGCTGGTCGACGAGGCTTTCTCGCGGCTCAACATCGACAAGTATGGCCTGCTGGACATCGATCGGAGGCTCCTTGCCGCTATCGACGAGAAGTTTAGGGGCGGCCCTGTGGGACTTGATAGCCTGGCCTCAGCGATCAGTGAAGATCCCGACACGGTGTCCGTCGTCATCGAGCCGTACCTGGTGCAGTTAAACTTTATCGCGCGGACTTCGCAGGGGCGCGTCATAACAGACTTGGGCCGGCGATATCTGAAGGGTCATGACAGTATCTCAGGCACCGGGGAAGATGTACTGTTCTGACGTCTGCAAAGCTTCTGGCCCGTGTCAACTTACGTAAGAATGGAGGTAAACCATCAGGTCGTGGGCTCAGTGGAGATGTACGCGTAGCTGCCACGTTTCTTGATGATCAGAAGCTGTCTCCTTCCTGCAATCGTCTGTCTCCGTCATTCCCGCGTATGCGGGAATCCATCATTGAATTGGCGCATGGGTCCCCGCCTCCGCGGGGACGACGAAACACACTGCCTGTCCTTTCCACCGCTCCTTTCTCGTCCGAAGGAGCAACAGTATTTAGTCATTCTTCACCTCCCTTTTCTCACGAGTTTACGGAGCCAGTTCACCTCCATATTGGATGAGTCGATGCGTCTTTCTTGACTTGCATACAATCATGCACATAATTCAATTTTCACACAGATGCGGTCCACATCGGAGGAGATAGGTACGATGAAGAGAACCTTGATCCGCAAGGATGCCTATGTTGATTCCGTGTTCCTGATGCTGATGAGCAGGGATCTTGAGAGACGTGCTGATGTGGTATCAGCCACCGTGGCAATGGGAACCCCCATGAATATCGATCTCCTGCGTGACCAGGGCTTTTCCACCGATGAGCTGGGAAACGCCAGCCCCGGTGATTTGGTCATCGCACTGGAGTGCAAAACCGAATCGGCCTTCGAAACCGTCTTCGCTGCGGCTAATGACTTATTGGCTGGAAAGAAGAAAACGGTACCAGGTGTCTCTGAAGCGGCTCCACGTTCGATCGAAGGAGTCCTTGATATCCTTCCCGATGCGAATATCGCTGTGATTTCTCTTCCCGGGGCATACGCGGCTCGAGAAGCCCGAAAGGCCTTGAACAAGGGCCTCCATGTCATGCTCTTTTCCGACAATGTATCCCTGGATGAAGAAATCGCTTTGAAGAATCTTGCAAGGGAAAAGGGTCTTCTGGTGATGGGCCCTGACTGTGGCACCGCCATCATCAGTGGCAAACCCCTCTGTTTCGCAAACGTGGTTTCCCGCGGCCCCGTGGGTATCGTAGCTGCCTCCGGTACTGGGCTACAGGAAGTGACCTGCCTTATCGATCGGTTTGGCAGTGGAGTCAGCCAGGCCATCGGCACCGGTGGGAGAGATCTGAAGAATGAGAAGGTTGGCGGCGTCACCATGTTGGCGGGAATCGATGCCCTCGGTGCTGACGGCGACACCAGTGTGATAGTCGTCGTCTCCAAGCCTCCAGCACCTTCGGTGGCCGCACGGGTAATCGCGGCGCTGGAGAGAACTGAGAAACCTGCTGTAGTACATTTCATAGGATGGGAAACTCCCGTGGGTGACACCACAGGGAACATCCATTGGGCATCGAACCTTGAGGAAACAGCCCGTCTCGCTGTGGAGTTCGCGGGAAGCTCGAAAAAAGCTACCCTGAAGGATCCGACTTGGCCTTTTGATCGGGACGAAACTGAAATTGATGCCCTGGTGGAGAAAGAAACCAGAGACATGGGGAAGAGCCAGAAGTTCGTCCGGGGGTACTATACCGGCGGCACGTTGGCCGATGAGGCATGGCTCCTTCTCCACCGTTTGACCGGGGCGGTGTATTCGAACAACCAAATCGATCCCGCATTCGTGCTGCCGAATTCAAGAAAATCGATAGGGCATACCGTGGTGGATCTGGGGGACGATGTGTTCACCGTAGGGCGACCCCATCCAATGATCGAACCCAGCACCCGCACAGACCGCATCGACGCGGAACGAGAAGATCCTGAGATCGCTGTGATGCTGGTGGATTGTGTGCTGGGGTATGGCTCCCATCCCGATCCCGCTGGAGCCATGATCCCCTCATTGATGAAGGCCAAGGAAGCTGCTCGTGCCCGTGGTGGATATCTATGTGTGATTGCATCTGTAACGGGAACCCTCGGAGACTTTCAAGGTTTCGAATCTCAAGTCGCAAAGCTTGAGCGAGCCGGGATCGTCGTCATGCCTTCCAACTATCAAGCCGCCATGCTGGCGGTACGGATCATGGAGAAGAGGACCGGTTTTTCCTCCAAGGCGGTCGCAAGGGGGATAGAGACCCTTTTCACACAAGCTCCGGCCACTGCCGTTCCATACAGCGTGACCCCTGCCGATCTTCAGCATATCCTCTCGCTGTTTTCAAAAGGCCCGGTAGTGGCCAATCTGGGTCTGGAATCATTTGCGTCTAATCTGAGTGCGTGCGGTGCCACAGTGGTTCAAGTCGACTGGGCTCCGCCGGCCGGCGGTGACATCCACATGATTGAAGTGTTGGACCGGCTGGAACACTCGTGCCGGATCGATATCGATGCAGCCAATGCACAGGCAGTACAGCGTATCCTGAAAGGAAAACCTGTCATCGAAGGAATCGGCATAGCCAAGGATGTCGTTCCAGGCATGCGTCCCAATCTTGTTCTTCACGCAGGCCCCCCGGTGACGTGGGACCGCATGTGCGGCCCAATGCGTGGAGCGGTTATCGGTGGACTCATGTACGAAGGACTGGCTGCTTCACCAGAGGAGGCCGAGAAGTTGGCCAACTCGGGGAAGATATCGTTTGAACCCTGCCACCACCATTCGGCGGTGGGTCCCATGGCCGGCGTCATGACGAGCCGGATGCCAGTCTGGATTATCAGAAACGAGACCTATGGGAATAGGGCCTATGCCACCTTGAATGAGGGATTGGGAAAGGTGCTTCGGTATGGAGCGTTCTCCGGCGAAGTGCTTGATCGGCTTTGCTGGATGGAGTTGGTTCTCGCCCCCATCTTGAGCAAGGCGATCGAACGGCACGGTCCTATAGATTTGCGAAGTCTTATCGTGCAGGCCTTGCAGATGGGCGATGAGGGGCACAACCGTAACAGGGCGGGGACATCGCTGATCATACGGGAACTGGCCCCACATCTGGTCATGCTGGACGAGAAGAAAGAGGCACTCTCCGAAGTGTTGTTGTTCATGCATAGGAACGACCATTTCTTCCTTAACCTATCCATGCCTGGTGCGAAATGTGTTATGGACGCAGCCGCAGGAATAGAGGGAAGCACGGTCATTACAACGATGGCTCGCAACGGCACGGAATTCGGTATCCAGATCTCAGGGTTGAACAACCGTTGGTTCACCGGCCCCGCCTCCATGGTGGAGGGACTGTACCTGCCAGGCTTCGGTCCGCAGGACGCGGCCCCAGATATCGGCGATTCGGTCATTACCGAAACCTCCGGAATCGGCGCTTTCGCCATGGCCGCATCACCGGCCATCGTGAAATTCGTTGGTGGAGTTCCAGCTGACGCTATCACCTATACCAAGCGGATGTATGAGATAACTCTGGCTGAAAACGAAGAGTACCGGATTCCGGCTCTGGATTTCCGGGGCACCCCGACAGCTATCGATGTACGGAAGGTCGTGGAAAAAGGCATTCTTCCGGTGATCAATACTGGTATCGCCCACAAACAACCTGGTATCGGCATGGTGGGGGCTGGTTTGGTGAAACCACCGGAGAATTGTTTTCGGAATGCGCTGGTGGCTTTCGCAGAGAAGTATTGCTGTTGATGCGACGTATAACACACCATATTCGGGAGGTAGAGGATGAAGGTTATCGATTTGACAATTCCGCTGGGGATCGGGACTCCACCATGGCCAACGTACATTCCCTTGCAGGTGCAGTATTTCAAGCGTCTGGCTCCAAATGGAGCAAACGGACAGGTGGTAACCCATTCGAACCATGTCGGCACTCACCTTGACGGTGAAATACATTTCTACACACCAGGCAAAGACATTGCCAGCCTGGACATGGATTTCCTGGTGCACGAGGGAGCTATCGTGGATCTGTCCGACATCTGCGCCGACTACGACATATACACCTCCAAAATGGTAGAAGACCGGGTGGAGGTGCATGAAGGGGACATTCTCATCATCCACACGGGATTTCACCACTATGGCTGGGATCAGCCAACGGCAGACGAGATCCGTTACATGATCAAGCATCCGGGTCCTGACCGGGAGTTCGCTGAATGGGCCAAGAAGAAGAAGCTCCGCTGGATCGGGGTGGATTGCGGCAGCGCCGACCATCCTATGAACACCAAGATCCGGGAATGGATGCCCAGACAGGCTAAGGAATGTGACGCACATTTCAAGAATAAATACGGGAAAACCCTGGAAGAAATCTTCACTGATGACAAATATCAGCTCATGCACATCGAGATGTTCAGTCATGGACTGATCCATGCCGAATGTGTTGGCGGTGATATCGACCTTCTACTCAACCAGCGGGCCGTCATCGGCTGTTACCCCTGGCGATTCGTAGACGGCGAGTCCTCCATCGCACGCATCGTGGCCCATGTAGAGGATGACCGTTATGAAGAACTCATGAAGAAAAAGGCAAAAGCTGAACTGACACGTTTCGGCGATGTAGCTGGCGCGCGGAACCCTTGGCTTCATGAGGAAGCCCGCAAGAAGGGGATGATTTCATGATGGACGTACGACGGACCGTGATGTCCGTTAAGACGATTGATGTGTGGGATGCCGCGCCTCGAACCGCGATGCGAAAGGAGAAACCTTATGGCTATTGACGAAATGGAGAAGAAACTCAGACCGCCGCAGATTCTACTCAAACCCTATCCATCCAAGGTCATCACCCTTGCTTCTGGGGAGAAAATGGTTGTCCGCGAGGCCAGACGTGAGGAGACCGGCATCCTGCTTGGAACCATTTATCCTCTCATCGGGGTCCCATCGGATTTCTATGACATCGTTGCCGCCCGGATGTATGCCGAAGTGCTAGGCTGGTATCGCTATCGGGTTGCCAACGAATTCGTGCTTGTCGGTGTCATCGATGGCATCATCGCGGGCATCGTAAACAGCCGCCACGTCAGCAGCAAACTCGGCATGAGCCTGCATACCCTGGCCATCAAGCGCGGCCTCCGGGTCGGAGCTCAACTCTTTGCAGCGAAAATGGAGAACCATATCGATGTCCTAGGCGAGGAGGAGGTCTATATCGTCGCGGAGAGCCCAAACGGGTTCAAGCGCTGGATGATCGAATACCAGCTTGAGGATCGTTCTTCACAGTACCCCGAAGTCCGCAGCGAATTGGGTGGCGTCCCCACGTATGTACTCACACGGAAACTCTGGGACGCGGTGAGGGAAGTCAAATGCACCGGCACGCGTCCTGTTCCTGAAAAGGACCTCAAATCGGCCGAGAAACTGATTATGCCGAGCGAGTATGTCCAGATTCCGGGTTTCAAGAGGTAACACGTGGCCATCAAGGTTGGCATTGTCGGGATCGGGCATACACGGTTCGGCAACTCGTCCGAGTATGACTTGGCGGACGTCATGGCTTATGCGGCTACTGATGCCCTCCAGGATGCTGGATTCCTAGAGCGGAGACGGGAGATCGATCAGGTCATAGTTGGGAACATGGCCTCCGGGATGTTCTGCCATCAATCGGGCGTGGCGTCTTCGCTGATCAGTCGCATGGACATGGAACCGGTGCCTGCTGAATTGGTGGAGAACGGGCCGGCATCCGGGGCCAGCGCCATTAAAATCGGCTACATGGCCGTCGCTTCTGGGATGGCTGATATCGTCCTGGTGGTCGGTGGGGAGATCATGCGCAAGGTGAGTGGCTGGGAAGCCACCGATCTTGTGGCTACCATACTTCACAGCGAAGCGGAATACGATATGGGGTTGACCCTTCCCGCGTTCGGAGGCATGTTCACGCGACTGTACATGGAGAAATACGGCTTGACAGAACGAGACCTCGCCTTGCTGGCGGTGAAGAACCACAGAAACGGAGCCAAGAACATGTACGCGCACATCCAGGCTCCCTGTACCATCGAGGCCATCGCTGATGGGCCCGAGGCGGCCGTGGTAAACACCTATGTAGCGGAACCCTTGCGCATGTATTCCACCTGTCCAGTCTCCGATGGCGCGGCAGCGCTGCTGCTGGTGAACATGGATTCCCCGAAGGCGAGGGACTTCAAGAAGAAGCCTATCCGTATCGCAGGAGTCGCCAGTGCCACAGACACACATTGCGTGCATAACCGCAAGGACCCCCTGAGACTAGAGGCGGTCAGGTTGGCCGCGGAAAAAGCCTACAAGATGGCAGACCTGGGACCAAAGGATATTTCCTTTGCAGAACTCCATGACGCTTTCTCCATTCTGGAATTGGCCATCAGCGAGGAGGTTGGATTCTTTGAGCGGGGGAAAAGTTTTCTGGCGGTCCGTAAGGGGGAGACCGACATCGATGGGCGACTTCCGATCAACACTTCCGGAGGTCTTAAGTCCAAAGGTCATCCCGTAGGCGCGACCGGCGTCTCCCAGGCCGTGGAACTTGTCAGACAGCTTCGCGGAGAGGCAGAGGAAGGGCGACAGGTGAGGAATCCAAAGTACGGCATGTCCGTCAATTTCGGAGGATTCGGCAACAACGTGGTTGCACTTATCTGTGCAAAGGATTAGGGTTGAGAACATGATAGATTTCAGTATGTATGGAGCGAAGGTTCCAACAATCAAGGCTTACAAATGCCTCACCTGTGGTACAGTGTATTATCCAGCGCCCATGGTCTGTGGAAAATGCTCCACACGACGAGATCCAGTGACTGGGAAAGGATGGGAAACCTTTGACTTGGAGGGATCCTGCGAACTTCTGACTTGGACTCGGGTGTGGAATTTACCGGAAGGATACACCAAGAAGTACCTGTTATTTGGGATTGTGCAGTTCGAAAACGGACTGCGGGCATCGGGACAGCTGGAGGTAGAAGATCCGAGGATTGGCATGAAACTGAATGCCACGGTCAAAGAGTCGGACGAACGACCTGGCAACCCGGTGAATGTATTTGTATTTAGAGAATAAGTGTTGAGGGGGACCATTTTGTCTGGCTTTCCAACATTACCGATCCCAAACGTCTCAAGACAACGCGTTTGGATCATTTGGTGATTCTGGATGCCATAGGCAGCCGGGACTGTGAAGCAGCTGTCAATACCGTCCGACGTACCATCGAATGGGGCAGGGAGAAAGTGGATACTGCTATAAGGGAGGCGCTGGTCCATGCGCATTGCATTATGTGAAGATCGCGCGCCGATGGTCCTTACACTGGGGACCGCGTTCCCGGAGCCTCCTTTCCATTGCAGTGTACACTCTGTCTATCCCTCCGCGGTGAATCTATTCGATGAGGCAAGCGGGCGTCTCTTCACCCTGCTGTCCGATGAATCATTCGCACATCCTATGGCAGCGATTGTTCGATATGCGAATGGCGATTCCGTTCAGTTTGATACATTAGGGCTGAAGAAGGGCGTTTTGGCGTATGCCGATGGCACGGCACTGGTTTTCAACTGTGGGCTCCGGGTTTCTTTCATGGGGGCACATCGGGCATGTCGATCGGAGGAGACACCTCCTGACGGGCTTATTTGGGATCTGGCCGCCGTGGTCGATTGTGGCGCACAATTGTCGGTTCTCCAGGAAGCTGCAGGTGCTGCCCTCCGATGGGAAGACTTGTCGTCCCATCGCCTTGATAGCAGGATATTCGTGAGGCGGTTCAGAACCGGCGCTCTGGCATTGGCAGATGCCTTCGCCGTTCACTCTCTTAGGATGGCGGTTGATGCCGCGATGAACCTCGTGGGTCTTGGGCCTGGACTTACACCTGCAGGAGATGATTTCCTCTGTGGATTTTCCCTGGCAGCGTATGTTCGAACGAGGCAGCCAACAGATGCACCGGATCGTGTTTCATTGAATTTTGTAGAGGAATGGCTGAAACAAATACTTGAACAAGCGGGAGGGAGCGCTCCACGAACTGGAACGGTTTCCCTCTCGTTCTTGTTTCTGGCCCAACGCCGGCTTTTCTCCCATGCTCTTGTTGCTTTGGCTAGAGCCTTCACCAGCGAAGAACCGGCTCGCATGATTCAGTTCACGAAAGCGCTTACAGTTCTTGGCCGCCTGGGTCATAGTTCTGGTTATGACGCCGCCACTGGCTTTCTGTTCGGCCTTGAGCCAAACGCGCCATCGTTAGCGTGAAAGGGAGGGTATATATGCTGCATCAATTCTCATACGTCGCGCCGAAGAGCCGGGAAGAACTGTTGGATCTTCTCTCGACGGACTATGCACATGCGAAGATTCTTGCTGGAGGTACCGACCTGTTGGTCAATATCCGCAACGGTGCGGTGAAGCCGGGCATGGTCATTGATATCAAGAAAATCAAGGAATTTTCCGGCATAACCTACAGCAAAGGTGAAGGCCTGGTCCTACGACCTGCCGTGACCATCAACGATGTGCTCCGTGATCCGACGGTCCAGGACTATTTTCCGCTTCTCCAAGAATGCGGACACGATCTGGCATCCTACCAAATCCGCAATCGAGCGACAGTGATAGGGAATGTGGTGAACGCCTCGCCCTGTTCCGACATGGCGCCGGCACTGTTGTGTTTGGATTCACAAGTCGTGCTTGCCTCCAGCCGTGGGGCCAGGACTGTTCCCCTCAAGGAATTCTTCATCGGTGTCAAAAAAACAGTTCTCGCACTGGATGAGATAGTGGAACGAATCATTGTTCCGACGCAAGCCAAGGGAGCCATGGGGAAGTATAGGAAGCTGAAGCGGATCAACGGACACGATTTGGGAATCGTTGGCGTCGCGGTGGCCGTCATAAACGGGCATGTGCGGATCGCTGTCAGTTCAGCCGCACCCACGCCTGTGGTGACAGAAGGATTGCCTATGGACATCCAGGTCAATGAAGCGGTTGAGATTACAATGAACATAATCAGCCCTATCAGCGACGTCAGATGTACGAGGGAATACCGGGAGTTCATGGTCAATACGTTCGTACGGCGTTTGTTGGCGGAGGTGCGTGGATGAAAATCAGATTGACAATCAATAGCCAGGTGTATGAACGGGACGTTGCAGAAAACCGCACGTTGTTGCGATTCATACGAGAGGATGTTGGTCTGACCGGCACCAAAGAGGGGTGCGGCGCGGGCGAATGCGGCGCTTGCACGGTGTACATGAACGGCAAGACCGTCAATTCATGCATAGTTCTCGCAGTGGAGGCCGATGGTGCGGTCATCGAGACCATTGAAGGAGAAGCCGTGGACGGCATGCTGTCCAAACTGCAGGAATCCTTTGATCGGAACCACGCGGTGCAGTGCGGTTTTTGCACCCCTGGTATGCTCATTTCCGCCAAAGAGCTTATCCACAATCATCCGAAACCCACAGTGGAACAGATCAAAGAGGGCCTGGAGGGCAATTTGTGCCGTTGCACGGGATATCAGCAAATCATTGAGGCAGTATTGGACGCCACCGGCCAACTGACGAGGAAGGAGGGGTTGGAATATGCAGGAAAATAGCGATTCCGCCCGGTTCACCTATGTTGGGAAATCGGCTCCTCGTGTCGAAGCGATCGAGAAGCTCACGGGTTCGGCGATGTATGTCAGCGACATGTTGTTGCCGGGTATGTTGTATGCACAGGTGAAGAAGAGTCCTCACGCACGAGCGAGAATCAAACATATTGATATCTCCAGGGCTGCGGCTCTGGTAGGAGTGCGGGCGGTACTCACAGGAGCCGAATTGAATTACCGAGTCGGTCTGTACATCGTGGACAAGGATATCCTGGCGAAAGGTGAGGTGAGACATTATGGTGAGGCTGTAGCGGCTGTAGCGGCGGATACCTTGGAAATCGCAAGGAAGGCCGTGGATCTGATCGATGTCGAATACGAGGTTCTGGATCCGGTGCTCAACCACATGGATGCTCTGAAGGAAGGGGCCCCCCTGGTTCATCCTGATCTTGGAACATACGATTATGTCGAGGCAGCGTTCACACCTGTTCCAGGAACCAACATAGCCAACCTTTCAAAACTGCGAAAGGGAGATGTGCAGAAGGGATTTGACGAATCGGCCTGGATCATCGAACGGGAATATGACAATCCTTCGGTTCAGCATGTGCCCATGGAGACCCACGTAGCCATCGTCCAATGGGGGAAGAACGACAATGTCACCATCTGGTCCAGCGCGCAGTCTCCTTTTACAGTGCGGAATCTCTTCTGTTATACCTTTAAGCTTCCCTTGAACAAAGTACGCGTGTTGATTCCCCACGTGGGAGGCGGATTCGGCGGGAAAGCCGGAATCCACATTGAGCCCTTGGTGGCGTGCCTCTCCAAGAAAGCCGGGGGACGGCCCGTCAAATTGCAGGCCAGCCGGGAAGAGGAGTTCAGCCTTCTGCCATGCCGGAGCGCTCTTACCTACAAGATCAAGACTGGCGTCTCAGCTGAAGGCAAGATTTTGGCCCAACAGATGTGGATGTATTGGGATGCCGGTGCTTACGCGGACTATGCGGTCAATGTGACCCGGGCATCAGGGTATTCGGCCGCAGGCCCATATGAAATCCCGAATGCATGGATTGACGCTTACACTGTGTATACCAACAAGCCCTACGGCACCGCGTATCGCGGATTCGGCCATGTTGAATTCCATTGGGGAGTGGAGCGTCACATGGATCTCATTGCCCGGACCATCGGTATGGATCCTTTGGAGTTCAGACTAAAGAACGCTCTGCGCTCTGGATCTGTCAGCCTGACCGGGGAGAGGATCACAGACCATACCGGCGATGTGCTCACCTGTATCAGCGAGGTCGCGAAGGCGATCAATTACGGGAAGCTGACTGAGGAGGAGAAGGAGCGAGAACGCAGGACCGGCCGCAAGATAGGCAAGGGTATCGCAGCATTGCACAAGGCTCCAGCCATGCCTTCAAACACTGCGACTGCAGCGGTTATCAAGATGAACTCAGATGGAACCGTCATCGTCAACGTCGGATTGACGGAGATCGGCCAGGGATCGACCACGGCCATCGCCCAAATCGTGGCTGAACGATTAAGCTTCCGGCTGGACCAAATCAAGGTGACGCTGGAGAAGGACACTGACCGGGATCCCTACGACTGGCAGACAGTGGCATCCAAAGGACTCATCTTGACTGGTAATGCCTGCATCTTGGCCTGCGAGGATCTCCTGAAGAAAGGATACGGGGTGGCCGCTCAGGCTTTGTGCGCCCACCCAGAGGACTTGGCCCATGATGCCGACAGAATTTATGTCATACACCGGCCTTCCGAGATGATTTCGTGGGCTAGACTGTCCATAGGGTATACCTACCCGGACGGGAAGAGCATTGGTGGACCCTTGATTGGGGTGGGGCAGTATATCGCTCATGGATTATCCAACCTCGACAAAGAGACCGGACAAGGGAATCCTGCCTTGGACTGGACTTATGGTGCGCACGGCATCATTGCTGAGGTCGACGGTGTGACGGGGGAGTACAAGGTGTTGAAGGTGGCTTCCGCTTTTGATGTGGGCAAGGTGATCAACCCCGGGATGGTCCGAGGCCAAGCCGTAGGAGGAATGATCCAGGGATTGGGCACGGCTATATGCGAAGGGTACATCTTCGACAAACAGGGCCATCTCTTGAACCCCTCTTTCACAGATAACAAGATCCCCACCACAATGGACCTGCCAGAGGAGATTGAAACCATTGTGGTGGAGACTCCTCAGTTGGACGGACCCTATGGCGTGAGAGGGGTCGGGGAACATTCCATGATTTCTGTGGCACCTGCGTTGGGAAACGCCATTCAGGCCGCTGTCGGAGCAGATCTGACGCACATGCCCATGAGGTTCGAGGATGTATGGCGGGCCATACGAAACAAGGAACCCATCGACAATTGGATAACCAAGGCGCCCGCGGGTTCCTGCCGATCCGACCCGGCGACACATCGACATGAATCAAATGCCGCCACTACGCCATGATGACGAAAAGAGGATATCAAGAATAGGGGGACTAAGCTGATTGAGTATTATGCCTTGTATGCCACGACTATTGTGATCGTCTTACGACAATCGTTGCATCGGGGCTGGGCTACTGTTACTGATGGCGGATCACTAACTATGAAAGGTTGAGGGGGTTATTGGGGTAAATAGAGACCTCAACGGAAAGAAGGTTGTGCTTAGTTTGCAACACACGTTTGCCATGTTCGAGGCGACGGGGCTCGTTCCGATTCTTACAGGGTCGGATAGTGGTGTCACTCTGTTCGCAGCTGGTATCGGGGCTTTCTTATTCGATGTGGTGATGGGTTTCAAGGTCCCGGTCTTCCGGGGAAGTTCTTTCGTGTTCATACTCGGGATAATCGCAATTGGAGCCGGCGAAAGACTTCCTTATGCACCGGGGGTATCGTTATCGCAGGTCTCATGAACATCGTTTTCGTCATCATCTTCAAGTTTTTGATTTATATCCCACAATCCAAGCGGACCCTGTAGATAAACTGAAACGGTTTCATGGGGTCGCTTTCTTGAGAGAATTCCCGAAAAGAACAACGGGATGTTTATCGTTAAGGCAACAAGAGAAAGATCGATCTCCTGGGCTTGCCGTCGGGAGACCGAGACTTGTGTCCCTTGCCGGTAACATCCTCCATCTGAACGATATCACCAGGTCCAAATGTCCTGGATTCTCCGTCAGACGCTTGGATTTCTACGAAACCTGCCAGCATGATGATGTACTGTCTTCGAGGTGCGATATGCCAATCATAATCGTATCCGGGTTCGTTCTCACGAAGAATCATTGACGTCACGGGAAGGGGAGTGGACATCCACCCCAAAGGTCCGGATGAGGTTAGGCTTATCTCGATATCCTGATAATGGGACTCACCTGATTCATCAGCCCAGATGCGCGTAATATGCATATACATCTCCCTTGCCGATAGAAGGCATTCATTATTCTTCTGAAACCGTGTGTCCATAGTATGTTGGATTCGCTGTGATATCGCAATGGTCAAGATGACCATTCCAACAATGATGGCGGCGACGCGCAGTGGTGCGGAGCAGGAAGGCTGCATAAGGAGGGCTGGAGCCTGTCGTGGCGCAGAACTCCTGCAGCATGATTCTTTCCTCTTTCTTCCGGGCACAGAGGGAGCGTAGGACAACCTCTCCCGACATGCTGCCTCTCTTGCATTGTTGACACCACGATGCTGTCCCACCCCCATGCTCATACAAGGATGTCAGCACCACGGCCACCTCCTGTCTGTTCACGATAGATGATGCAACTCGGACCCTTGATAATGCGCGGGAAGCCAGTATAATTGGTCAGAGCCCGTGCAATAGTGCGGGTTTGTCGGATTTCAAAGCACGGAGAGATGGCCGAGTGGCTGAAGGCACTCGCCTGCTAAGCGAGTGGGTGGATAATACCGCCTCCCGGGTCCAAATCCCGGTCTCTCCGCCATTCTAGTTTTGAAGGCGCGCCACAATGCTTCTTGCCATTGATGTCGGGAATACCAACATAGTCTGTGGCCTATTCGATGGGACTGTCCTGCGCGATAGCTGGCGTCTGACGACCGACAGAGGCAAGACTGCCGATGAATACAGCGTGTTCATCCGCAGTCTGTTTCAGTATGCGGATGTTCAGCTGAGGGACATAGAGTCTGTGGTTCTGGCTTCTGTTGTGCCGCCGCTTACGCCGATCATGCGTCGCCTCGTTGATCGTATGTTTCATCTCCGGCCCCTGGTGGTCTCGACAGCACTTAATACCAACATCTCATGGGAGGTCGAGTCTCCATCGGAGATGGGAGCCGATCGCATTGCTGATTGTGTCGGCGGGTACGTGAAGTACGGGGGCCCCTGCATCATTGTTGACCTTGGGACGGCGACGACGTTCAACTTTGTGAGCGGCGACGGAAGATACCTTGGGGGGTCCATAGCACCCGGTCTTCTCAACTCGAGCGAATCCCTTTTCAGCAAGACAGCCAAGCTGCCCCGTATTGAGCTTGAGCGCCCCGCCACAAGCCTCGGAATTGACACGATCACGCAGATGCAGGTTGGCGTTGTCTGGGGTACCGTTTTTATGGTCGATGGCATGATTGAGCGTATCCGCAAAGACACAGATTGTCCAGATGCCAGAGTGATCCTGACGGGCGGCCTGTCGGGCGTGGTGTTTCCCGGCTTGCAGACGAAGTGCGTGCATGAGCCGAATCTCACGCTCGATGGCTTGCGAATCCTGTTTGAGCTGAACAGGGGCAAGGCCCAGTGAACATAGGAACCCTGAAGCTCGATGGGCGCGCGTTCCTTGCGCCCCTTGCGGGCTATGGTGACTCTCCCTTTCGCGTTCTGTGCAGGCACTATGGCGCAGCGATGGTCTACACAGAGATGGTTTCGTCCCTCGGTATCAAGTTCAGAAACATCAAGACATTTGGGATGCTGGTGTTTGATCCTGCTGAGCGTCCTGTTGACTTCCAGATTTTTGGGGCGCGACCTGATGCAATGGCGCAAGCTGCAGAGGTTCTGGACAAGGCTGGGGTTGATGCCATCGACATCAATATGGGATGCCCCGAACCAAAAATTGTGAAGACCGGTGCCGGATCGGCACTGCTGAGGGATCTACCCCTTATCGATGCAATCACGTCCGCTGTTGTGCGGGCGACACGACTGCCGGTTACGGTGAAAATACGCAAAGGATTCCTGCTCGACGACAACGTTGCCGGGGAAATCCTGGCCATTTGCGAGAAGAACGACGTGGCAGCCCTTGCGATTCATGGCAGTACCGCCGTGCAGGGACGCTCGGGCTCGAAGGACTGGGATGCCATCGCTGCAGCAAAGGCGAAGGCGACCATACCAATCATCGCGAACGGAGGCGTCAAGAAAGCGGAAGACGCGAGAAGGTTTCTCGAGTACACTGGAGCCGACTACGTGATGATAGGGCGGGCGGCTCTCGGGAATCCGTGGGTCTTCGAGCAGATAAACGATGTTCTGGGTGGCAGGAGTCCTCGGCAGCCCGGAGTTGATGAGCGATTCAGGGTTATTCAGGAGCATGTCGACCGCGAGGTCGCCCTCAAGGGTGAAGTCATTGGAGTCAAAGAGATGCGCAAGCACCTCGCTTTCTACTTCAGGGGCTTGCCTGAGGCAACGACGTATCGAGGACGCATCAACCAGGTGAAGGAAGCAGACCAGCTGAAGAAGCTGCTGAATGAGTACCGTGCATTGTGCACGGGTGCCAGCGAGGAGGTTCGCCATGATGCATGACGAAGAAGAGCGTTTCGATGAAGAGATTGAAATCACCAATGCGCGTGAAGACGAGGAAGAAAAGCTGTACATCAGCCCCTCTCAACACAAGAAGATGCTTGAGGAGCTCGACAGACTGAAGACCAAGGAGCGCCTGCGTATCGCGGAGCGCATTAAGGAAGCCAAAGGATTCGGCGATCTCTCAGAGAATGCCGAGTACGAAGAGGCCAAGAAGGAACAGGCGTTCATCGAGGGAACCATCATGGATGTCGAGCGTCAGCTCGAGCATTCAGTGGTCGTCGAACCAGGCGATACGGGCACTGGCGAAGTTCACATGGGCTGCAAGGTCCAGGTACTGGACGTTGAGACTGCCAAGACTCGCTGGTTTACCATCGTCGGCAATCTCGAAGCCGATCCAATGGAAGGTCGCATTTCCATTGATAGTCCCGTGGGCAAGGCCCTCGTGGGGAAGCGTGAGAAGGAGACCGTTGCTGTGCGTATCCCCAAGGGTCGGGTCTCCTATAGGATTCTCTCCATCGAGAAGGTATAGTCGTGCTGGAACTCAACGAGGTTGAGCAAAGCCGCAGGGACAAAATCGGGGAACTGCGCGAACAGGGGATCGACCCGTTTGGACACAGCTTTGGCGATGCGCTTGCAACAACCCACATCGTGGAGCATTTTGAGGAGCTGGGAGACAGGACGGTTCGCGCCAGAGGACGTGTTATGGCCGTTCGTGGCCACGGGAAGGCGTGTTTCCTCGTGTTGGCTGACATGTCCGGGCGGATCCAACTGTATGTGCGCTCTGACGACCTCAAAGAGCCTTCCTATGACTGGTTCAAGAAATACGTCGATTCCGGCGACATCATTGGGGTCGAGGGAACACTGTTTGTAACGAAGACCGGAGAGAAGACCATCGCCGTCGCGAAATTGTGGGTTCTGTCGAAAGCGATCCGTACGCTGCCTGAGAAGTTTCATGGCCTCACGGACGTCGAAATCCGTTATCGCCAGCGCTACGTGGACCTCATGGTCAACCCTGAGGTTCGGATGGCTTTTGAGAAAAGATCCCGCATGGTCTCTCATATCCGGACATATCTGACGGAGCGAGGGTATCTTGAGGTCGAGACTCCAATGCTTCAACCGATCGCAGGCGGTGCAACTGCGCGTCCATTTGTGACGCACCACAATGCACTTGATCAGGATCTATTCCTGCGGATTGCTCCGGAATTGTACCTGAAGAGACTACTGGTCGGCGGTTTCGAGAAGGTTTTCGAGATCAACCGGAGTTTTAGAAACGAGGGCATCGACACAGTTCACAACCCTGAGTTCACGATGATGGAACTGTACGAAGCCTATTCGGATCTTGATGGTATGATGAGCCTGACCGAGGATCTCATCCTTGACTTGGTCGAGAAGGTCACGGGCACGCCGCACGTGCACATGGGTGAGCGGTTGATCAACTTCACTCGGCCATTTGCACGGACCACGTTTGACGAGGCCATGCAGAAGTACGCGGGCGTGGGGTTGGAAGAACTGCGGGATGACGGGCTGGCCCGTCACAAGATCGCAGAGTTCGGCATTCACATGGATAAGTCGTTCGAATATGCCAACGTCGTTAACGAAGTGTTCGACAAGATGGTCGAACCCAACTTCGTCGATCCGACGTTTGTAAGCGGCTACCCCGTGGAGATCTCTCCACTTGCCAAGCGCATGGCAGAGCGACAGCAGAGAGTTCAACGCTTCGAGCTTTTTGCTGGTGGGATGGAGCTTGCCAATGCCTTCACCGAACTCAACGACCCTATGGACCAGGAAGAAAGGTTTGCACAGCAGGCTGCCGCGAAAGCCAAGGGCGATGACGAAAGCCAATCCATGGATTTCGACTATGTGCGTGCTCTGCAGTACGGTATGCCGCCAGCGGGTGGGCTGGGCATTGGGATCGACAGGCTCGTCATGCTCCTGCTCGGCGTGGAGTCCATCCGTGAAGTCATCTTGTTCCCTCAGCTGAAGAGAAGGGAGTCACAGGACTGACGTTTGTGTCTTGACATAGGAGGGCATGATGGCAAAGCCCCAGGTTCAGTACAGGTGTAGCGAGTGTGGACATATCAGTGTCTCGAGACTCGGCAAATGTCCGGAGTGTGGGTCCTGGGGCTCGTTCGTTGAGGATGTTCCCGAGGCCGAGGTCGCCGAGCGACCGGTGTCGGGGTTGCTGATCTCTGGGGCGTTGCCTGCAGAGGCGGATTTGGAAGTCGCAGTGGAAAATGTCCAGCCTGAGCAGCGTATGGTGACCGACATCAGTCCATGGGACGAAGTGCTGGGAGGGGGGCTGGTGGTCGGCTCCGCCGTTCTTGTAGGAGGTGAGCCTGGCATCGGGAAGTCGACACTCGTCCTGCAGGCGGCAACTGCTCTGGGACGACACGGAAAGGTACTATACGTGAGCGGCGAGGAATCTCGCTCCCAAATTCTTGGGCGCGTTCGGCGGCTGAAGCTGGACCCGAAGAACCTTCTCCTTGCTACCACCAATTCGCTTGCTGATGCACTGGCCATGGCTGATCGAGCGAGGCCTGTGGCACTTGTCATGGATTCGTTGCAGTCGTTCTCAACGGAGGAGGATTTCTTCGGATCCGGTACGCCGGCTCAACTGAAGACGACCGCTGCTGCCATCTCGGGGTTCTCCAAGAAGTCTGGAGTGGCAGCGCTGATCATTGGGCATGTGACTAAGGACGGGACGATTGCGGGTCCTAAGTACGTTGAGCATCTGGTCGACGCCGTCCTCTACATGGAGGGAGACCGATTTGGTGCGTACCGACTGTTGAGGTCAGGGAAGAACCGCTACGGCAGGAGCGGGGAAACAGGGTTCTTCGAGATGACGTCGTCAGGGCTGGTCCCCATCATCGATCCCTCGAGTGCATTCGTAACGGACGTCCACAACTTACAGCCGGGTTCCGTAGTGGTCCCTGCAGCTCAAGGGAGCTTCGCTGTACTCGTTGAGGTGCAATCTCTCGCTGCCACTAGTTACCTGCCGTCTCCGCGCCGTATTGCGACTGGATTGGACTATGGCAGGCTCATGATCTCGCTCGCCGTCATCGAACGCAGAGCGGGTACAAGCGCCAGCGGCAGAGACGTGTACGTCAATATCTCAGGTGATTTCTCGGTCGAGGATCGAGGGATCGATCTCGGTATCGGCCTGTCGCTGTACAGTGCAATACGCAATGTGGCAATGCGCGACGGCGTCATGCCGATCGCAGAGGTTGGTCTTGCAGGAGATCTGCGCCCCGTGTTCAACTTACACCGGCGCATCGAACTCGGGACCCGCATGGGGTTCAAGGAATTCATCATAAGCGACAAGGCCCATGATGACCTGTCGGACCTGCATGGTCTGACGATTTACCGAAAACGTTATGTGAGTGAGGCCATTGCTACTAGTTTTCCTCGAGTCTCCGATGCCGAAGGTGAGTCGCAGTGAAGACTACTGGACCTCGTCAGCCGAGTCTTGCCGCCATTGTCGTGGCGGCTGGAGACAGCACGCGGTTTGGACGAAACAAGCTGCTCACTCCTGTCGCGGGGAGACCGCTGATCTGCACCACTCTACAGGCAGTGTGCCAGGTGCCGGTGCGCCGGCTCGTTCTGGTCTGCAGAGAGCAGGACCGTGCGAAGATGGCGAAATGCGTTGCCCAGGCAGCTCTCCCGCTCCGCGTACGTGTTCTTCTGGCGAGCGGAGGCCCAACACGCACCGCAAGCGTCTTCCGCGGTCTTGAGACGCTTACCGACAACGGTGCTTCCGATCAGGACTGGATTCTGATCCACGACGGGGCTCGTCCGCTGGTCTGCAGAGCACTTCTGAAGAGAATACTCGCGGCCAGGGATATGGGAGACATCGTCGTACCGATGATCCCGGTGACCGACTCGCTGCGACGAGTATCGGAAGGCGGGTCACACGTGCTGGACAGAAGGGGCGTCATCGCTGTCCAGACTCCTCAGTTGTGCCAACTGGCGACTCTGCGGTCTGCATATCTCAACTGCGCTGATAGTACATCTCTTGGCGATGAGGCAGCGCTGATCGAGTCGGTTGGTGGGCGGGTCGCGAGCGTCGAAGGCGATGCACAAAACGTGAAAGTGACGGTGCCGGGGGATACCAGGATTGTCGAGACGGCGCTTACCGCGGGAACCAGGACGGTAGTCGGGTTTGGCTACGATGTGCATCGGTTCGCGGCCGGTCGACCGTTGATCCTTGGGGGCATCCGGATCGCTCCCGACCTGGGGCTCGAAGGGACGTCAGACGCCGACACCGTCCTGCACGCGGTCATGGACGCTGTTCTCGGATGCGCCGGGGCGGGAGACATCGGTGGCATGTTCCCATCGTCGGACAAACAATTCCTTGGGATCAACAGCGCCGTGCTTCTGGAACACGTCATGGCGGATAGACGGGTTCGCAGACTGAGGATCGTTTCCGCGGATATCACTATTGTCGCTGAGAAGCCGAGATTGCGAAACTACCAGGTTCCCATGCAGAGAAGGGTCGCGCGCCTCCTTGGACTTCGATCGAGCGATGTCGACGTCAAGGTGACTGGTAACGATACAATAGGCTGGATCGGCAGGGGTGAGGGCATAGCTGCCCTGTGTGTTGTGACTGCTCTCCGTCGAGGGTAGGTGGAACACAAAGCCGTACGCTGAGCACTTGTTGCGCAGACCCCCGGCATAGTTGACTGTCTCCAGCTCCAGTTGCATCAGGCCACGGCACATGTTCCACTCAGTACTGTTGCTTCCTTCCGGACCTGGCAGAGTTCAGAGCTTCGCATTGCATGGTTTGCAGCCTTCAACGCCTTCGACAGGGACTGTTTCGGAAGCGTACGTCCCGTATGCCCAGCATGGACCCCGGTGAGCGGATTCCGGGCGACAGGGCACCGCTATCTCCCCATCCTGTACGGCTTCAGTAGTATATGCGCTGAGACGTTTCCCGTCAACTTGTTGTTACTGCAACTTCGTGAGGGCAATGGAAAGGCGACTCGTCTGGCCTTTAAACACAGTTGCCTCTCCTGACCAGGGGAGATACCCCGGCAGTTCCAGGTAGACTTCGTGTGTTCCCTCTTTCAATCCGTTGAAGGTGAAAGGTGCAATCTGATTCGTGGCCTGTCCGTCGATTGTTATGGAAGCTCCCGTCGGATCAGTGGAAATGGCTAGCTCGCCAAGCGCAAGCTCGAACTTGTACTGTTTTGCCAAAACGATGCCTTCTTTTAGCGAGAGGGTATCTGTGATGTCCGTGTTCCCATCCAGTTTGAGTGTCAGAGCGTAGTCGCCTACGGGGAATGAGTCGATCTTCAACGGTGTCACGCCGTACGGCTTGCCGTCCATGAAGATTTTGGCTCCAGTCGGGGTCGACGTGATACTCAGTTTGCCAAAGGCCTGTGTGAGAGAGAAGTCCTGCGTGCTCTGCGTCGCATCGGAAAGGTCGACTGTGCGCGAGATTGCGGCATAGCCCTTGAGGGAAACGACCAGTGTATAGTTACGTGGTTTGAGGCCCGCCACTGTCAAAGGCGTGACGCCTTTGGCTACGCCATCGAGCACCACTGTTGCGCCGGGGGGGGTGGACGTGACGACCAGCGAGTAGGCAGCATGTGTCAGGTTTGCAATGACCTGCATTGTGGATCCCCTCACTGCCGTCGTGGTGCCGTTCCAGACTTCCCAACCAGACAGGCGGATCTGTATCGCATGGGTCCCCGGGGTTATCCCGGACAGCACGAGCGGTGTCGCCCCGACCTGCCGCTCATCAAGGAACACGGTAGCTCCTGATGGGAACGATCGGATGTTCAAGCTCGCCTTCCTTCCTTGGAGAAGCACGAAGACCGCCGTGGCCGCAATTGCGGCCATCAGGATGAACAACACGATCCAGATCCTGGTTCTGTGATGGCGCTGCGGCGTGGAGGGCACAGGAGCCCTGGTGGGAACTTGTGTTGTACGTGACTCCTGGAGGCTTCCAAGAAGCTCGTCGATGCGGTCAGGTTCACCAGAGTGCCGTTCGGGCATGTTCACACCTCCACTAGTCCAGTCGTTTCAACACTGTCTTGAGCACATCACTGAAGACGTCATCCGCAGGACGTGCCGCGTCGATAATCACCCACCGTCCCGGCTGGCTTGTGGCCATATCCAGAAAGGCGTGGCGCACGACGTCAAGGAACGAGCCTCGTTGCTCGATCCGGTCGAGGTCGGTCTTCCGGGCCAAGGAAATGCGCGGATCGATATCCAGAAGCAGGGTTAGGTCGGGGACCAGGCCCGAAGTGACAATGTCCATAAGTCGCTCGACTCGTTCTTTGCCGACCTTCCCTGCAACCCCCTGATAGGCGACAGATGAATCTGCAAATCTTTCCCCAATGACGATGTCGCCGTGCTCCAGTGCGGGGTTGATGATCTCATCGATGTCCTGTCTGCGATCGGCCGCGAACAGCAACACTTCAGAGAACAGGGACAGGTTGAGCTCGTCATGCACAAGGATCATTCGCAGCTTCCGTCCGAGCATTGTTCCTCCCGGCTCGAATGTGTGCGTGACAGGGAATAGTCGCTCCGTCAGCGCCCGCTTCAGCCGCTCAGCTTGTGTGCTCTTGCCACATCCGTCGATCCCCTCGAATGTAAGAAAGAAGGCACGTCGCATCATACGGCCCTTGGTGAATCTTGAGTTGGCTTCATCTGTGGAGAATAGACGACAACGCGCCGGAACGGCTCGATGCCTTCACTCTCACTGAACAGCCCAAGCCGCTCTGCCAGTCTGTGTTGTATCCGCCGCTCGAAGGCATTGGAATATGGCAGCTCACGCGAGGTCGAAGAGGAGGCGGCTTCGCGCATGAGATGAACCCAGGAAGTATACTGATCCTTCTCCACGGACATCGAGTGGATACGTCTGAGGAGATCCTTGATGGCAGCCAGGCTGTTCTTGTTCGTCGTATACAGCGGCAATCCGAGTGCCTCGGCTCGTTCCACAAGAAATGGTTTCTTGGCTGCGAGCGCGTCACTCAGTAGTACAATGTCTGCATCCTCCATCGTGCGTGCGACCCGTACGTCGGCGTGCAGACTGTGAGAAGCCCGCTCGATGTAGCTCTGGCTGACCCCCTGGATGTAGAGTCTGACGCTGGAATCTTGTGTCCAGAGCTGCTCGGTACCAGTTTGTGACATGGGAGCCTCTTCCTGATGAGGGGGTTCGATCACGAACTCTTTGCCGGCCGTTCTCCTGCGTATCTCGGGTTGCACGTCGAAGCCGCGCAGGACTCTGTCGACAACGTCTGCCAGGTCGCGGTACACGGCCAGGATGTCGCGTTCACGCAGTTCTACGAGGGTGTCAAACGTGGGAGCAGCCTTCCGCTCGAGAACGCTCTTCTGTGTTCCACGGCGCTGTGCTTCTTCATCACTCAGCGTAACGGTCTGGATACCTCCGAGCAGGTCGATGAGGGTCGGGTTGGTGATGAGGTTGCCCAGATCATTGCCGTGCGCCGTTCCGATGAGCTCGACACCTCGCTCAGCGATCGTTCGGCAAGCCTGTGCCTCTTCGATTCGACCGATCTCATCTATGACGATGACCTCCGGATTGTGATTTTCCACTGCTTCGATCATGATGTCGTGCTGCTCTTTGTTGAGCGGGACCTGCATACGGCGAGAAGATCCAACGCCGGGATGGGGGACGTCACCGTCTCCACCGATCTCATTGCTTGTATCGACAATGATGACGCGTTTTTTCAGCGTATCACTGATGTACCGCGAAGCCTCACGCAGGAGAGTTGTCTTTCCTATGCCCGGTCTGCCCAATATCAGAATGCTCGAGCCTTTATTGACCAGGTCTTCGATGATCTCGATCTTGCCATACAGGGCACGCCCGACCCGACATGTAAGCCCGACCACGTCGTTATGCCTGTTGCGGATGGCGGAAATGCGATGCAGCGTCTGTTCGATTCCAGCGCGGTTGTCGCGATCGAATTCTCCAACTTTCCGGACGACAACGTCGATGTCCTCTCTCGTCACCCTGCTCTCGCTGAGGGGAATGAAGTCGAATTCGAACCGGGCTTCAGGGGCACGTCCAAGGTCCAATACGACCTCGACGAGCTCGTCGAATCGGTCGAGCCGCTCGAGTGCCTCCCGTAGAGATTCGGGGAAGATGCTCAGGAATGCCTGGGTGTCGTAGTCGTGTGCTGGCATGTCAGTCCTTTCTGCAGAAGCGCTTCAGCAATGCGGTCGGTGACCCTCTCATACTCGCCGAAGAGGCTGAACAGATCAAGGTCGTCGGTGTCGATGGCTATCAGGGGGGCGAGTAGAAACGAGCTTGCCCATGCATCGTAGCGTTCGTTGAGCTTCCGAAGGTATGAAGAGGGCAGGGACTTCTCGAATGAGCGCCCTCGTGACTGTATGCGTCGAGAGAGCGTTCTTGTAGACGCACGGAGGTAGACAACGAGATCGGGTACCGCAAGGTTCTCCAGCAGGTACTTGTACAGTTGCAGATAGATCTGGTATTCGACGCGGGACAGCGCTGTACGAGCGAATATCTCTGCGTCTTCGTACAGGGTGCGGTCCACAATCTTCGTATGATTCAGGGCGCCGGCTTCCTTGAAGAGTTTCACCCGTTGCGTAAGGAAGAAGAGTTGTGACTGTATGCCCCATCGTTTGGGATCATCGTAGTAGAGCTTGAGGAAAGGGTTCTGTTTGACTGGCTCAGGAAGCAGGGTCAGCCCCCATTTGTCGGCCAGATGACGGGTAAGCGTGGACTTTCCCACACCGATGTTGCCGGCTATTGCAAGGAACAGGGGACGGTCGGTGTCAGCCGTCGTAGGCTGAGGCTCAGCGCTCATGGGTTTTTGAGCTGAGCGGGGTCGAACGTACCCTGCTCGAAGATGCTCTGGTAGAATGAGGCCCAGGAGACCTTCTTGTTGCTAGTCCGGGAGATTCTGCGCATTTCGCGGAAGCGAGTGCGGAATATGAACCGGGCGAGAGAGACTCCGAAGTCGAATGTGGCAATCGATGAGAACGACGATGCGAGGTCAGGAGGCAACGGGACGTGTTCCTGAAGGAACGAGCAGGCATCATGATGCGACAGCCTGTTCTGAAGGATTTCGATATCGAGCGCAGCCGCAGCATCTTCGATGAGGAGTTGGAGCGTCATAAGTAAACTGTTCTGTCGTGTTAGCATTCCGTCGAGGTTGGCGATATTTTGCAGCTCGAACAGCGAAAGCGCTGTGATGAATGCCTCTCGCTGAACGTGAAACGCTAAACATGGGTCCCAGCTGCTGATTGCGGTCTGGATATAGGCTTTGCCAGGGAAATAAGTCATCATGAGAGCAATCTCGGGCGAAAGCCAGCGACGGGAAGACGCTATTGGACAAACGGTCTGTCGGTGGTCGAGTGAGGCACCCTTCAGAGCGACCGCTTCTGGATCGTCATATGCAGGGCGAGTCCCGAGCACATCCCCTACCACGGGTACGGACTTGAGTCTGTAGCCGGGGAAAAACGAGCGGAGACGGGGATAGTCCTTGTTCATCCAGTCGTCGATAGTTGCTTGATCCAGACGTCGTGTGAGAGAAGCCTGGAGAACGTCCATCACAACCTCTTCGGTGCTTCTGGACGCATCAAGCTGGGCAGCTTTTTCGCTCAATTGACGTTTCAGCGCCTCCGTTTCATGTTCTAGATGTTCCTGTGTTTCAGTTGTACTTGCATCTTCGAGTGAGGGTAATAGGATGCGAAGTACTGGGTCCCGGGTGGAATCACCCGTACTGGTAGAACGAGCCAACCGTAGTTCCAGTTTGCTCCCGTACTGGTGTGCCTTGAGGATGCGCTCCACAATAGCCTGCTTATCATCGAAGCGGCTGGCCCTGTCTTCAGCGAAGAGGAGATACTGGTCAATGATATGTAATTCCTCAAGAGCCAATTTCTGGTGAGAGCCTGAACGCAGCTGAATTTGTTCTGCAGGCGCGGTTGGAGGCGTAGACAATTCCTCGAGCCGGCGTACGAGGGCCTTTCCACGGACGTACGTGGGGATCTCTGTCATGTACAGCAGCTGATAGAGACCCCGTCGGGCGTTGCGCAACTGCCAGAGGGTGTCACTGAAATATCCGGCTCCAATCAGGGCGGACAAGCTGTCCATGTAGGACCTGAGGACGAGTGCTGAGCGGCGCTCGCTGTTGCCGAGCTTCCCTTGTTCGAGCTTCGCAAGCACTTCACGTTTGTCGTCGAGAAACCGCTGCATCTCCGCAGCGTTTGCTGCCGAGAAGTCTCCCAGATGATAAAGATACCTGTGCGTACCTGCGCTGAGTGCGTCTACGGGGAGGAAGAAACTGGTTTCATCCTGAGTGTCCTGAAGCAGCTCGCTGTACTTGGTCATTGCGGGCAGAGCCTGAGAACTGTTCTGGCGGTTGTTTGCCCTGGAGTGTCTGTTGCGAGGCGGATGGTTTGTCTTCGGGCTAACATTCTTGGGGTTCTCCGCGGAGGCAGAACCAGCCGAAGTTACTCTTCTTGAGTGTGTCACGAGCCCGTGTTGACCTCCAAGGGTTCAAGCGAATCCGGGACCTGGATGCCAAACATGATGCCCCACCACCTCATGAACTGCTTATAACGTGTATCGCCGATCACGAGACTGCTTTCCTTCTTGAGAAGCTGTGTTCGGTTTTCAAGGATCAGTTGGAACTTCTTGTTCGCCAGAGCGTCCTTCGCAATCCTTGTCTTTGCCTGCTCGAACGTGAGCTTGTGCCCAGCCGTGTCCGTATAGTTCCAGTCCCATGTAGCAAAATACTCACGCATTTCGTCTAGCGATACGGAGGTATCTTTAATCAGGTTCTCTTCGTAGGCTTTGGAAGTCGTCCAGAGCTGAATGTACAAGCGCATATCCGGAGACCGCAGTCTGTCTGCCTCGGTTGCGTCGTCTGGTGATGCATGGTCTTTCACGTAGGCCTCGACGGCAGTGTCAAGGGCCGACGGACTCACGACGATTCCCAGTCGTTTAGCCTCGACGGATTGAGCATGCATGATAATGAGTCGCTGGATAGCCTCTGTCTTCAGCCCTGCCACAAGGTACTGTGTCTTCGGATCGGATGCATCACCAAGATCCGGTCGTGCCTTGTAGTAGCTGCTGGTCGAATCGAACGGCAGGTCAACGATCATTGCCGAGAGATGCTCCTCTGTAACAGGTTTGCTATCAACATAGAAAGCGACGTTACGTGAACGTACTACGGGGACGGCAACGATTGTTGCCAGAAGGGCGACCAGTACGACCGAAGCCGCAACGATGGAGGCCCTCAGGCGCGCCCTCAGGCGCGCTTGGACTATAGACTTTCTGGACGAATTGGGGCCGTCTTTTACAAGCATAGCTACTGCGCTGATGGAGTGCTGGTGGTGTCTGTTGCTGCCGGCGTCGTCGTTGTTCCCTTGCCGGTAGTTTTGACGATCCACTGCCCAACTGCTCCAAGCACCTTGCCAATACCACGGCTGTACCATCGGGTGATACGCGACCAGTCACCCTCGCGGACGGGGAATTGCTGTTTGAGTTTGGTAACGAGGGCAGTCTTGGCATCCGCCTTGCGCTCGTCTTCCAGAGCGGTCTTGACCTTGTCATACGTGGCCTTGTCACTCAGGCTTGCCTTCACGAGCGGCTTTCGGTCAAGAAGCTGGACGATCTCATAGGCAGAACCATCGATGAAGGGCTTTGAGTATTGGCCGGTTTTCAGATCCTTGAGGACCTCGAAACGGGTCGCGTCGCCCGTGCTTGAAAAATAGTCCAGGATTCCCCCTGTCTTGGCGTCGGCATCCGTGGAATACTTCGTGATCGCGGTCTTAAACGACAAACCCTTCTGAAGCTCCGTATACACCTTGTTTGCAAGAGCCTCGGCAGCCGTTGCCCCAGTTGTCTGATCTCCGGTTCCGAAGCCGAGGACGATATGTGCAGCTTTCACCGTTTCGGCCGTGTCATAGATTGCACTGACGGGTTCTTGAGCAATCTTGTGAATGATATGGAAGCCAAACTCGGTCTGGATGGGTCCGACGATGTCACCGGTCTTGGCGGCAAAGGCGGCAGTCTCGAATTCCTTGACCATCTGCCCTTTGGTGAAGAAGCCCAGGGCCTCGTACGTAGCATATCCCGCGGTCTTGTTGTTAAGCTCGGCCGCCTTTTCCTGTGCATACTTAACGAAATCAAAGGTGGTATTCTCCGCTTTCTGTTTCACGATCTCGTCATAGATGGCTTGAGCGACCTTCTTCTTCGCAGCGATCTTCGAAGAAGAGTCACTGTCAGCGTTTATATTTATGAGGAGATGCTCGGCATTGACACGTCCCTCAGAGGCGAAGTAGGTCTTGACATCTGCGTCCGAGACGGTGACGCTGGCGTCGATCTCGGCCGTCACCGCGTCAGCAAGTTGCTGCTGTTCGACATACGGCTGGATCTGAGTGCGGATCGTGGCCTTGAACTTGTCCATTGAGCCATACTTAGCGATGACGGCATCATTGAATCCCGCAGTGTCCGTTCCAAACTGTTGCTGTGATTGTGTGACAGCATTCTCGACTTCTGTGTCGAGGGCGGTCTTGAGCTTCGCCTGGTCTAGTTTCATGTCCTTGGATTTGGCATATTGGATGAACAGCTCCTGCTCGATCGAGCTGTCGATGACGTTCTGACGAACAGATTTGAGTGTGCTCGCATTCTCAGCGGTCGTCAGATCCATTCCGTATTGCTTGTACATATCGATGTAATTCTGGACGCGCGCCGTGATGTCGGACTGGAGGACTTTCTCAGTGCCGACCTGATAGGCTATCGTGCTTGTAGTGCTCTTGATTGCGAAGAAGGAGCCCCACGTGGCAAGCGCCACGACAAGCACGATAGCGATAATTCTCATGACAATGGGGAATCGGTCCTTGCGATGTTTCCCCGGCTTCTCAACGAGTCCCATCTTACGTTCTTGTCTGATCTTGCTTTCTTTTCCCATCCTGTCGCTCCTCGGTCGAGTCTGCTTGTGCGGACAGACGACTCAAATAACAATCATAGAACTATACCATGATTCCTCTCATCTTAAAGCGTTCCATTCTTCTCGGCTATATTTCCGGGCGACAATGCTGGAGGCGTTGAGCGCCTCTTGTGTAGTAAGGGAATCGGGAAGGAGACGAACACCTTCGGCAGCCGAAAAGGCTGCAACGAGTGCAGCTGCCATTTCGTCGAATGAAACGACTCGGTGTGCCTCATCGCTGACGCTGGTCATGAGACGAGCAGCCCGTCGCGCAGCATCATGCACGTTTGGCTGGGATGTCCGGACTACTGCAAAAAGCTTCTCCAGGTCATTCTTCAGAACGACGGATCCGTGCTGGAGGAACCCGTCGCGCGTTCGCATCTGTGCAGAGCCGACGATTTTCCTTTGACAGGCGACGATGTCGGTGGTTCCCGGCGCCGTAAAACACGATGCGGACACAAAGCCGGTGGAGCCATGCGGAGCAAGTGCAGCCGATACTCCGACAGCCAGGAGAGCCACGACAATCGGTCCACATATCCACTCATACGATGCTTCCAGACCGAGAGCATAGAGAGGATCCGACTGTGGGATGGACACCGAGTAGGTGACTTCCATGTCGTGAAGCACCGCCCTGCCCCCCGTAGGGCGTCGAACCCACGCAAGATGTCTTCTGCCCATTTCGGCGAAGTCCAGAGTTTCTGAAGCTCGCTGAGCGAAGCCGAGAGATGCCGTGGCAGGCGTCCACCCATAAAAACGAAGGACTGGCATACCCGACTGGCAGGCAGTATCAAACAAAGCCTCGTCTATGGCCATGTTCTCGTATGGAGTGCCGATGCCGGACATGATGCATCGCCAAGTTCTCATGCCAACATGCTACGGGCATAGACGCTACTGTCAAGAAAGATCTGAGTGAAGACAAGTTCAAGAGCTGCTTTCGTGTTGCATTTTGGCCTTGATGCCTTAGTATTTTTGACATATGATAACTGCTGACTGGACACGCGAGTACTTTGACGATACGTACAGACGCCTCTTTCTGGATACGGTGGACCCGGTCAGAACAAGGTACCAAGTGCAGCAGCTCCTGAAAATGTGCGCAGTACTGCCTGGAGCTACCGTTCTTGATGTTGGATGTGGCGTTGGACGGCACAGTATCGAGTTTGCGAGACTCGGCTTCAGGGTGACCGGCGTTGACATGAATGCAAACTACATCGCTGCGTGTCGCGAGCGTGCTGCGCAACTGGGGTTGAAGGCCACGTTCTGTGCAATGGACAGTCGTGTCATGAGGCTCGACGTGAGCGCGGATCTGACCATCTCTCTCTGGAGTTCATTCGGCTACTACGGTGAGGTCGGAGACCTGCAGATACTTCAAAGAGTCTCGGAGCATACGAGGCGGGGCGGGCGCGTAGTCATAGATGTTGAGAACCGTGACTACATCGTGAAGCACTTCGTACCCGAAGAATGGCATGAAAATGGGCAGGGGCTTGTCTTGGAGAAGCGTCGATTTGACGCGACGGATGGCACTGTCTCCACGAGGCGTGTCGTTCTGAGCGGGGGGGGAGCGTCGCGAGTACTGTCGTGTGCTGCGTATGTATACTGTGGCTGAGCTGGCAGCGTTGCTTGAAACAGCTGGGCTGCGGTCCGAACGCTGGTGTGGTGACTATGATGGATCACGGTTTGGACCTGAATCCAAGCGCATGATCGCTATTGCTGAGAGGTGATATGGTTTTCCTGCAGAAGTTTTTTGCTGACCTGTTCGTGAATCTCACGCTAGGGCGAGGCATCTCCATCCTCATCGATGTCGTCCTGACATCCCTTCTGTTCTACGCTGTCCTGAGGCTTATCTCAAATACTCGTGCACTTCAGCTGGCTCAAGGTCTCGTGATCTACTATCTGCTCGTGTTCGGAGTGGAGTGGCTCAGTCTCAAAGCCGGACTGCTGGCCCTCAACAGCGTGTTCAGCTGGTTGCGCAGTTTCTCGACGTCTTTTCTGCCACTGCTGCTTGTCATGGTCTTCCAGCCTGAACTGCGGCGGATGCTCGGTCGACTCGGCAGCAGCAAGCTGGTATCATCCGACACGCGTACGCAGTTCATGGACGTTCACGATTGGGAAGAGTCCGTTGACGAGGTTGTGAAAAGCGTCAAGTACCTGTCGATGAACCGGATCGGCGCGCTCATCTGCCTACAGAGACAAACTGGTCTCGAAGACTATGTGGAGACCGGAGTCCGGCTTGATGCCCTGGTAAGAGCAGAAACACTGTCCGCGCTTTTCTACCCCAACAGTGCGCTCCATGACGGCGGCGTGATCGTAGCAAGTAATCGCATCGTCGCCGCGAGGTGTCTATTTCCGTTGACTGCAAGTGCGGACCTGGAGCGAGGACTTGGGACCAGACACCGTGCTGCCATTGGCATTACAGAGGAGACTGACTCCATTGTTGTCGTTGTATCCGAGCAGACAGGGGTCATTTCTCTTGCAGTACGCGGCAAATTGACACGCTATCTGAGCCCGCTTGAACTCAGAGGAATGCTGCTGGTCATGACGAAGCCCATAGCCAGCGAGCACAGGTTCAGTTTAACCGGATTCTTACGCAGACGGAAGTCGAACGGACAACAGGGAGGTGGAGATGGCCAAGCGTAATATTGGTGCCATGCTGTTCAACTCCAAGATCATCTCTGTGCTCTTGGCCGTTTTGCTCTGGGTCTACGTCGTCGGGATTCGTGGTCCTGATACGACGAAATCTGTTGAGGCACAAGCGATGGCCGTGAACGTGCCTCAGGGGTACGTCCTGGTAGGGACGCTTCCCACGGTAACGGTGACGCTGCGTGGTCCCATGAATACGCTGTGGAACGTCACGAGTGGCTACGTAACACCTACCGTCGACTTGCGGGGACGAACCGAGGGATCCTTCATCGCATCGGTTCAAGCTCAGGTCATCGGGCTTACCGGCGTGACGGTAGAGACTGTTTCTCCCAAGGAAGTCAATGTTCAACTCGAGCTTCTGAAGACGGTCACCATTCCGGTCCACCCAGAAGTGAGTGGCACGTTGCCCCTGAGCCTGGTCCTCGGGACCTTGCGCGTCGAGCCGGAATCCATCGAGGTGTCGGGTCCTGGTTCGATCGTGAGCCAGGTGAAGGAAGCGGCGCTGGTCGTTGCGTTGGACAAGCTGGGGACAGCTACAGGGGGCAATCTTACGGTCGCAGGGGACGTCGTCGTCTACGATGCCAGCGGTAATATCGTTCAGGGCGTACTGCTGTCTCCGCGGTCGGCAATTGCTATTCTTCCTATCCTTGACGCGTCTACACTGAAAACTGTGCCAGTCATTCCGAGCATCATCGGACATCCGATGAGTGGGTACGCCGTGGCAAGCGGATCGTGCACTCCGGCAATCGTCATGGTTACGGGAACGGCAGCGGCGCTCAGCCAGGTTCAGGCGATTTCGACGATTGCAGTTGACGTCTCAGGCGAGTCGGGTACTCTCACGAAGCAAGTTGACCTGACCCTTCCGCCGGGAGTCTCGCTCATCGGTGAGAGCAAAGCCGTGTCGTGCCGCATTGTCATCGAGCAGGTTGTCGTTCTTGCCATCCCGGATGTGCCGATCGAGGTTCGAGGAGCTGCGTCGGGGTGGAAGGTGTCCCTTGGCACGACAACCGCGTCGATCCTCATCAGTGGAACGAACTCCGCCGTCATGGCTCTCAAGTCTTCCCAGATCAAAGTATATGTCGACGTCAGCCAGCCTCCGCTCGGCGATGGCAGCTATGCGGTCTCGGTGGACGGGCTGATGCAGGGAGTTGTCTCTGCGACGGTGACGCCGTCCTCGATCGATGCCGATGTGCAGAAGGGGCCATAACGACGCATGGTGGCTTTACTGACAACAGGTATCCACGCTCAGGACTTGGCGTCTGACCAGTGAGTACCTTACGTCCCGAAGGTTTTTTTGCTCTGTTCAAACCCAGTGGCTTGAGCAGTGCTCACGCTCTGCGCGTCGTCAAGGGGATTCTGAACGCTGACAAGGCTGGGTTTATGGGTACATTGGATATTTCGGCCATGGGAGTGCTTCCTATTGCTGTTGGCTCTGCAACAAAGCTCATCTCCTTCCTTCCGCCGAGCGAAAAGGAATACATAGGCGAGCTCGTTTTAGGAGTCACTACGATCACCGACGACATGGACGGAGAAGTCATCGAACGCAGGGGCGCCACGGATATCAAGGATGCGGCTGTGAAGGCAGCTATTGAAGCCGTGGCAGCACAGACGGTGCAGGTTCCCCCGCACGTTTCAGCCAAACAGCAGGACGGCGTACGAGGATACAAAGCAATGCGAGGCCAGGGCCGCCTCATCGATTTTGCCCCGGTCCCGGTGACAGTGCGGCGGTTGGCAGTTCTCCAGGAGCGCCAGGATGCTGACCTTCGTCGTATCGTGTTTCGTATCACAGTGACCCCGGGCTTCTATGTGAGAGGGTTCTGCCGAGACGTGGGAGCTGTGCTGGGATGCGGCGCATGCATGGGGCGACTCCTGCGTACGGGAGCTCATGGGTTTGGCGTCAGTGACACACTGTCGCTGGCAACGCTGCGGCGCAGGGTACAGGGTGGTGATCTGTCGTTTCTCACGTGGGGCGAGACAGACGTGGGTCTTCTGGCGACTCTGCCACATATTATCCTTGGCGATGGGCAGTGGAGTGCATTTGGCCATGGGATTGCCATAGACTGTGGCATGGAGGAGGGAACGATTACCATGGTGAAGCGTCCCGATGGTCGACCGGGCGGTGTAGCGACGGTCAGAGCTGGAAAGGCATGGCCACTGAGAGTGTTCAGCGAGTGAGCAGCGTCTATCTGTCGTCTTCCGAGTATCCCAGGATCGCCTCCGCGGTCGCTGTTGGGGCTTTCGACGGGTTTCATGTGGGTCACCAGCGGATTGTCAGAAAACTTGTCGATTGCGGCCACAAGGCGTCCCTCGCGAGTGTCATCTATACCTTCCGACGAAACCCCAAACTGATGACTCGAGGTATCCAAGGTCTCCTGACGACGAACAGTGAGCGTGTTGAATATGCCGGGAAGGCCGGGGTCGACTCCATCGTGCTCGAGGATTTCTCGGCTCGTTTTCAGGGACTGTCCGCTGAGGCCTTCGTAAGTGAGATCCTTATCAGCCGTCTGAACGCATGGACTGTCGTTGTAGGTCGGGACTTCCATTTCGGCAAGGGCCGCGCCGGCGACGTGGAGATGATGTCTCGGATGCTCGCCAACGCGGGGCGCCGACTCATCATCGTCAACCCCGTGATGGTCGACGGAAAAACTTGCTCCAGCTCCATTATCCGCACGGTCATCATGAAGGGTGACGTGGAACGCGCAGCAAGGTTTCTCGGGCGCCCCTACTCTATTGAGGGAGTCATCGTCACCGGAAACCGTATCGGGGGATGCCTTGGTTTCCCGACGGCGAATGTTGAGGTTCCCGACCCCATGAAACTGCTTCCCGGCGATGGTGTGTATGCCGTGCGAGCTATTGTGGATGGGACGATTGTGAATGGGGTGTGCAACATCGGCGTTCGTCCGACGATTGTTGCCGCATCCAGGCGAACCGTCGAAGTACATCTGTTCGACTTTGACCGGCAAGTATATGGCCATCTGGTGTCTGTACAGTTTGTGACGCGCCTTCGCGAGGAGGTGCGTTTTGCCTCGCCGGTCGCGCTCGCTAAACAAATCTCGCGTGACGTGACCAGGGCACGTGTCATCCTTGGGTCGGTCGACGACTGACAGAAAACCACACAGTGAAGTCTTGTGGTGACCGATTTTCCTTTACTTGTCCTGTGTTTCTGGTACAATTCTAGTACATTTCTCCCGCACTCGGTCCCTCGTTCCGGCTGGACGTGAGACTGGGTCCTGGGACACCTTGGAGGTACAACATGCTTACAGCCGAAGAGAAGTCGAAGATTATCGGTGAGTTCAAGCTCAGTGAAGACGATACCGGCTCGTTTGAGGTTCAGGTTGCAATGCTGTCGAAGCGCATTCTTGCGCTTACTGAGCACCTGCAGAGCCATCGGAAGGATTTCAGTTCCAAGCGCGGGCTCTACAAACTGGTCGGAGAGCGCCGGAGACTTCTCAGTAGTCTGAGACGCGTCGACGAAGACCGCTACACTTCATTGATTAAGCGGCTGGGAATCCGCAAGTAGGAGCCGATGTTGCAGAGTGATGAGATAAAGACCGTTCGCGGCAGTATTGCAGGCAAGCCTGTCACATATGAGACTGGACGGCTGGCCAAACAGGCTGGCGGAGCCGTTCTGGCGACGATGGGCGGCACAGTTGTGCTCGCTTCAGCCACTGTCAGCAACACCACCAAGGAAGGAATCGATTTCTTCCCATTGACCGTAGACTATTTTGAGAAGATGTACGCAGCCGGCAAGATTCCGGGTGGATTCTATAAGAGAGAGGGACGCCCCAGCGAGCGTGAGATTCTTCGTTCGCGGCTTATCGACCGGTCGATCCGTCCTCTGTTTCCCAAGCACTTCCGTCAGGAAGTGCAGGTCATCGTGTATGTGCTGTCTGCTGATGGAGAAAATTCCCCTGATGTGCTGGCCATCAATGCCGTATCGGCGGCGCTTCTTATTAGCAATGCTCCGTTCGTTGATGCAGTCGCCGCAGTGAGGGTCGGCAAGATCAATGGCAAGCTCGTTTTTAATCCATCCTCTTCGATGATTGACGAGAGCGTGCTCGATCTTGTCGTGTCTGGAACGGCCGATGGAATTCTCATGGTCGAATCCGGGGCTCGCGAGATTGGTGAAGCAGAGATGGTTGAGGCCCTCGTACTGGCACAGGAACCGATCAAAGAGACGTGTCGCATGGAGGAAGAACTTCGTGTCCAGGCTGGCAAGGAGAAAATCGTCGTTCCCGAGCTGAAGTTCGACGCAGCTATCCAGAGCGAAGCTCGTTCCATGATCGAGGAACGTCTTCCCCTGGTGCTCAAGGACAAAGAGAAGCTCAAGAAGGAGAAGATTCTCGATGAGTTCAAGGGTGAACTCGCTGCCGAACTGCTGGCGAACTATCCCGAAAGTGGGCTGGCTATCGGTGAGGTCCTCGATGCGGAGATCAAGCATTTCATCCGGCATCGTGTCGTGACTGAAGGCGTGCGTATCGATGGTCGCACTCCTGACGAGATTCGGCCGATCGGAGTCGATGTTGGTGTTCTTCCGATGAGCCATGGCTCGGGATTGTTTTCCCGAGGTCAGACACAGGTCCTTTCGATCGCTACCCTCGGAGGAAAGAAGGAGGGTCAGTTGGTCGAAAGCCTCGATGAAGAGGTTACCAAGCACTACATGCACTACTACAACTTCCCGCCCTTCTCGGTGGGCGAGACGCGCCCGATGCGGGGACCTGGGCGTCGCGAGATTGGGCACGGTGCACTGGGGGAGAGAGCACTACTTCCAGTCATTCCGAATGAGAGCGAGTTCCCATACTCGATTCGCGTTGTCTCGGAGGTGCTTGAGTCCAACGGTTCGACGTCACAGGCTTCCATTTGTGGCAGTACGTTGGCACTTATGGATGCTGGAGTACCGATCACGGCGCCGGTCGCCGGTATCGCGATGGGCCTGATGAAAGAAGGCAACAAGAGTGTCATCCTAACCGATATTCAGGGAGCCGAGGACGCCAACGGCGACATGGACTTCAAGGTTGCGGGCACTGCGAAGGGCATCACGGCATTGCAGATGGACATCAAGATTCACGGTGTCGACAGCGACCTGCTGTCTGCGGCCCTAGATCATGCCCGCACTGCGCGTCTCTTCATTCTGGACAAGATGCTGTCGGTTCTTCCTGCTCCTCGCAGTGAAGTCAATCCGCTAGCTCCTCGCATCTTCACCATGCAGATTCCTGGAGACAAGATCGGTGCTCTTATCGGCCCCGGGGGTAAGGTTATCAAGAAGATCATTGCCGACACTGGGTGTGACATCGATATTGAGGATGATGGTTCGGTGTTCGTGACTGCACCAGACGGAGCTAAGGGTCAGATTGCTATGGATACGATCACCGCGATTACCGAGGACATCGTCGTGGGCAAGGTCTACATGGGCAAGGTGACCGAGTTACGCGATTTTGGAGCTTTCGTGGAGATCGCACCCGGCAAGTCCGGCCTGCTGCATGTCTCACAGGTATCCGACTCGTATGTCAAGGACATCCATTCCGTGCTCAAGGTCGGCGAACAGATTCTCGTCAAGACCCTGCCTCTTAAGGACGATGGAAAGATCTCTCTGACCCGCAAGGGCCTGGTTGCTGGGACTGCCGACAAGACTTCCCATGAGCTCCACGATGACCACCACCATGGTGATCAATAGCGGAGAGCGCAGGCCGGAAGTCATAGCGCTCAGCAACGGCATTCGCGTCGTCTTCGACGTTGACAAAGGGCACCCGACCGCAGCGGTCGGGGCCCTTGTTGCTAGTGGCTCCCGGTTTGAGGATGAACGCACGTATGGCTTGAGTCATTTCATGGAGCATATCCTGTTTAAGGGTACAGAGCATCGCAGCTCGCTTGAGATTTCGTCAGCTATCGAAAATGTGGGTGGTGAGTTGAATGCATTCACCGATACCCAGTACACGATGTTCTACATGCGTGTACCCAGGATCCACACGTCTCTCGCTCTTGATGTGTTGTCCGATATCCTTCTATATCCCTTGTTCGACCCTGCCGCCATTGAGCTTGAGCGCAGAGTCATCGAACAGGAGATCTACTCATTTGAGGATAGCCCCGACGACGTCGTCACGGATGAGCTTCTCAAAGGGGTCTATGGAAGCGACCCTGTTGCGTCGAATCCTCTGGGAACCGTTGAGTCAGTGCGTTCTTTTAGCCAGAACGACTTCGTGAACTACTTCCATAAGCATTTTGCTGCTCCGGATATCATTCTTTCACTTGCGGGAGACATCGATATCGACGCATCGGCACGTTTCCTTGAGGATTCTTTTGGGCGACTCGCGAAGGGACCAGGCAGGGCTGAGTGGGGAATCCCCGTCCGAGCCACTGTTCGCAGAGAGACAGAACGCCCTACGGAGCAGGTCTACCTGGCAATGGCGTTACCCGGCTACCCTCAGTATTCGAAGGAGGGGTCGATTCTGAATCTCGTGTCGAGCATCTTTGGAGGGAATATGTCGAGTCGCCTGTTCCAAAGGGCTCGCGAGAAGGAGGCTCTTGTCTACAGCATTGGCTCTTTTCCCGTGGCTTTCAGCAATACTGGATTGTTGGGCGTTTCGGCCGAGAGTTCCCCCGAGAACGCTTTGCGTGTCCAGCAAGTCATCCGTGAGGAGGTCGAAAACATGCGGCAGGACAAGATCAGCATGGCTGAACTTCAGCATGCCAAGGAGACTGTTCTCGGTGGATTCCTGCTTTCACTGGAATCCTTCTTCCGTCGCATGCATCGAAATGCGTCTGAGCTCTATATGAGAGACCAGATACGGACGGTCGCCGACGTTGCCGAACAGGTGAACTCGGTAACTCTTGGTGAAGCATTGGGTGTCATCGATGACGTTTTTGACACCTCACAGCTGGCAGTGTCGATCGTCCATGGACCCGAGAAGCACTGAGTTGCGCGTAGGCGTTCACAGACTGTTTTCTCGCGCAGCACAGCTGGCACGCGCAACGTCAGGGTCGTCAGGCTATGATCTTGCAAGTGCAGAAGACGGGGAGTTGACGATCTTGCCTGGCGCTGTGAGACTCGTACGGACGGGGTTGGCGCTTGAGTTGCCTCCTGGCCTTGAAGGGCAGGTTCGCAGTCGTTCCAGCCTTGCAGCCAGAAGCGGAGTGTTTGTCCTCAACTCGCCAGGTACCATCGACAGTGACTACCGTGGCGAGGTGAAGGTCGTGCTGGCAAACTTCGGCGATGCCCCATTTTCGGTGTTTCCGGGAGATCGTATCGCCCAACTAGTGTTCATGAAGGTCCCGGATGTTTGCATTGTGGTTGTCGATGAATTGACACCGACGGAGAGAGGGGCTGGCGGCTTTGGGTCTTCAGGAAATACACCCCTTGCATTGGACTAACATGCACGGGAGACCTGACATGAAAGAGACTCTTCTGGCTTCGATTGCCGAAGAAGTCGTTTCTTGTCAGAAGTGCAAGCTTGGGGCCACCCGGACGAAGGCCGTACCGGGCGTCGGATCAGCCCATGCCCGCATCTGTTTTGTAGGCGAAGGTCCGGGACGTGAAGAGGACTTGTCAGGAATCCCGTTCGTCGGTCAGGCAGGACGTTTGCTGGACAGGATGCTGGAAGCCGAGGGGCTAAGCCGTACAGACTGCTACATCTGCAATATCGTAAAGTGCCGACCCCCAAACAACCGCGTGCCGGAACCTTCCGAGGTATCGGCTTGCTCACTTTACCTGTATGCGCAGCTGGCCGTCGTCGAGCCCGAGGTCATCTGCCTCCTTGGCAATACAGCACTGCGCTTCTTCTTTGGAGAGCAGTACTCGATTGGACAGGTGCGCGGTACGATTCTGCTCAAGGATGAACAGCGCTTCATGCCGACGTATCACCCGGCGGCTGCTCTGAGGAATCCTCAGTATGTACAGGTGATCCAGAGTGACTTGCGTAAGCTCGCCACTTTGATCCGACGGACGGCGGACTAGGTTCGTGCCAACCTGAGAATGGAAGGGCACCAATCGTCGACGTAAAGTAAGTCCTCGCTGCTCTCTAGACCGTCAGCCATCATTTAGTTGTTTGAGGCGACTGTTGCTTCTGTCTCGGAGGACGCGGTTCGGTGACTGTTGCTCAATCCCCAACTTCAGGGCTGGGGTTTTCCGATGCGCAAAGATTCAGCCGAATCCGGCGAATGGAGGGCCCAGCATTACTTGCACAACTCCACGAACTCGGTAAGCACCGCCACAAGGTAGTCGGCTGACTCTGGTTTCATCGTCTTCGTAACCTCTTGCACGCTCTGGATACGCTGACGGATGACTTTCCGAATGATCGACGCTCCCTGCTTCGTACACTTCAGGACAACCTGCCTCTTGTCCAGTCCGTTCTGTGTCTTGGTGACATAGGCGAGTTCGACGAGGCGATCGACCATCTCTGAGACAGTGGATGCAGCGAGGCCCGTAAGGTGTGTGAGGTCCTTGACATTGATGGTCTCACCAAAATAGACAAGCTGGAGCACCTGGAACTGGGGCAGTGTGATTTTCACGCTCGACAGTGCATCACGCCCCTTCTTCTTGATCCAGTAAGAGATGTCACGCAGCAGTGACTCCAGTTGAACTGCCGTCTCCTTCATGGTCTCAGCACTCCTCTATGGTTGATTCCTGATTCCAGATGTCTACGCCTGTGTACTGCCGAGAGTTGTGCAGGAGTGTCTCCAAACACAAGTGCCAACTCTCGTTCTGCATCGGTCGGGGATGCAGAAGCATGTACCACATTCTCGGTCAGTTGGGTTGAGAAGTCTGCTCGAATCGTTCCCGGGAGTCTGTCTTCGGGTCTGGTTGCCCCGATCGATGTTCGAATGATCGCTACTGCATTGGGCGACTCGACCTGAAGGGCAACGACCGGGCCCGATGTCATGAAGGAAAGCAGCGCGGGAAAGAAGTCACGGCCATCATGTTCAGCATAGAAGATCCGTGCAAATGCATCGTCCATGCAAAACATCCGCATATTCGAGATCACAAGGCCCTTCTGTTCTATACGCGCAATGATCAGACCGACGAGACGGCGACGTACACCGTCCGGTTTCACCATTAAGAGTGTTCGCTCAGCAGTCACTCCTGTTGCCTCCAGAAAGAGCTTCTCGTGCAGCATTGAGGATGAAATTCCTTCGCTTCCCTTGCAATTGTATCCATTTCTCCGTGCTGTGCAACGTTTCTCTGACACGGGAACCAGGCGGATCGCTTGTCAGGTGCTGGCTCACTGCTATCATCTAAGAATGCCAGGAAAAGGGATTCAGTGGTTCACCGTACTCATCGCAGCGCTGCTGGTGGTCGCATTGGGACTCGGCTGGATGGGCTTGCGAGGCACTGCGCCTACGTCTGCTATTCCGGTCGTTCCCCTGGGCGCTCAGGCTCTTTGTGTCGTGACACCGAGCGAACAGGCGCGGAATCTTGTCGTGGAAGACATTCTGAACGCACGAAAGTCGGTTCTGGTGGAGTGCTATCTGATCTCTGACCCTACGGTTGTCCAGGCGTTGCAGTCTGCCAAACTGCGGGGATGCGATGTGCGGGTCCTCATGGAGGAGGCACCGTTCGGGGGGTTCTCCATGAACCAGACGGTTCGCAACCAGCTAAGAAGCTCCGGCATCGATGCCAACTGGGGCAACAGGGTCTACTCATTCACTCATGCCAAGTATGTGGTCATCGACGATACCGTTGCTTGGATCATGACGGCTAACCTCACCAAGAGCGCCTTCGACAAGAACCGCGAAGTCCTCATCAGGACTTGCAGCCAGAGTATTGTGGTGGATCTGGTGCGCATCTTCTGGGCAGATCGACGGCGAAACCCCTGCGCCGCCGGGTCGCTTGTTGTGAGCCCGGTAAATGCTCGGCAACGTCTCCTCGGCATGCTGAAAGGATCATGTCGCAGCGTCGAGATCGCGAGCGAGGTATGCGATGACCAGGAGACGTGCAAGCTCCTCCAGGATCTCGCGCGGCGGGGTGTCGTCGTGCATGTTCTGGTTGCAGCACCGGAGAAAATTGCTGTTAATGCCGTGACAAGATCGGAGCTGGAGGGGACAGGTGTCACCGTCCGGTACCTTGAGTCTCCCTATCTTCACGCGAAGTACATCGTAGTGGATGGGTATGTGGCGTATGTCGGGTCGCACAATCTCAGCGCTGGTTCACTCGACGAGAACCGTGAAGTTGGAGTCATAACGGACGACAGCATGGTCATCTCGACCCTCGAGACGACGTTCTCGGGTGATTGGGACTCAGGGAGATAAGGAAGCGCCCCGTAGATGTGGCGGCGGGCGCCTAGGGTCATTGATTGATCAGCCGCGACCGAATGCTACATGCCGGCGAAATCCCAGTCAAGGTCAGCTAATCGGTCCTGAAACGTGGCAACATCTGTATGAGATCTCATCGCTTGCTGTAGCTGCCGTGCCCCGTTTGTTGTCCCATAGAGGATAACACCGACGATGATGCCATTCTCGAGGACAACCTTGCGATAGGTCTGTTGACCTTGCGCCTGGATCACCTGGACATGCTGCTCTTGGGTCGGGTTGACGTTGCCCATGCTCAGAACGTCAATCCCACAAGTCTTGAGCGAACTCGACATGATACTTCCCTCGTACGTAGCTGTGCCGGGTGAAACCATGTTCTGAGCTGCAACTCTTGCTTGTTCCAGACAGGGAGGGATGATGCCGTAGACACGTCCGCGGTGCTCGACGACATCGCCGGCGGCATAGACGTCAGGTGCAGATGTCTGCATGGAATCATCTACCTGAACGCCTCGTCCCGTGGCGATGCCCGCTTCCCGAGCGACCGTGACGTTGGGGCGGACTCCCGTTGAGAGCAGGACGAACTCTCCTTGTGCGAGGCGGCCGTCTTTGAGGAGGATGCCTGCTGCACCATGCTCCCCCGAAACAATCTGTCGAGACTCGGCGCCGGCCAAAGTAGTGATTTCCAGGCTCTGCAGGTGTTCCATCAGCATTTCCGCCGAGCGTTCGTCGAGCTGGTTGGGCAATAGCCGACCGGCGAACTCGATGACGGTAGCCTTCATTCCTTGCTCCGTCAATGATCTTGCCGCTTCCAGTCCCAGTACGCCTCCGCCCACGACGACCACAGTGGCACCTGGAACGATGTGTGCCAGCAAAGCATCTGCATCATTGAGTGTTCTGAGAGTGAAAACGCCAGCCTGGTCTGCGCCAGGCAGGGGTGGCACGAAGGGAGACGCCCCGGTTGCCAGTAACAACCTGTCGTAGGAGAGCACAGTGCCATCGTTGACAACCACTTGATGCTCTGTGACGCGAATGCGCGTGATGTTGCGTCCACTGACCAGAGCTATCCTGTTTTCGTCATACCAGCTTGGAGCATGCACAAAAAGCTGGTCTCTGGACTTGCGACCGGCCAGGTAGTCGATCAGGTCAGGGCGTGGGTAGTAGGAAACAGGCTCCGCGTCGACGATCGTGATCACCGACGATGAATCAAACTTTCGCAGGTGCTGTGCCGCTGCCGTGCCGGCAGTCCAGCCTCCGGCGATGAGGTACTTCATTGTGACGGTCACCCGCCGTCAGGCTTTTTCAAAGAGATCCTTGCCGGCGCCGCAGTCTGGGCAGACCCAGCTCTCAGGGAGATCCTCAAATCTGACGCCGGGGTTGATTCCCTGTATGCTGTCACCGATAGCTGGGTCGTACACATATCCACACACAGTGCAAATCCACTTCTCCATGACAGTTCCTCCTTGTGTCGAGCGGTTGAGAAGAGAGAGACTCTTCTGTGTACCGAGTGTACGGTGAAAGGCCCTTTTTGCAAGCCAGCAAGCCTCGTGCGGCGCAATGGCTCTTTGACAGCTGAGGAGGACGCGGTATTCTGTAAATATAGCGTCCGAATGAAGTCAGGAGGTGACATGAAGTATCAAGCATTAGTTGACGGAAAGGTAGGCGAACATGAGCTGCTGCTTGGCAACGAAGCTGCAGTCCGTGGTGCTCTGGAGGCCGGTATTGGTGTAGCGGCCAGCTATCCCGGGACTCCATCGTCAGAGATCGGCGACGTGTTCAGCGTTGTAGCGAAAGCATCAGGAGTGTATTTCGAGTACTCAGCAAATGAGAAGGTAGCCCTTGAGGTCGCAGCAGCCTCGGCAGCAAGTGGAGTCCGGTCTTTCACGTTCATGAAGCACGTTGGCCTGAACGTTGCTTCGGATTCTTTTATGACGACGGCATATGTAGGAACCAGGGCAGGATTCGTTGTCCTTTCCGCCGACGATCCATCGACGTACTCGTCACAGAATGAACAGGACAACAGATACTACGCACGCCTCGCGAACGTGCCCATGCTGGAACCCTCGAGCCCACAGGAAACTAAGGATTACGTGGTAGAGGCCTACAACATCTCGGAAAGACTGGGGCTTCCGGTTTTATTCCGAACGACCACCCGTGTTGCCCATATGCGTGGCGACGTAGTTTTCGGCGATCGAAGGCCGGTAGTAAGGCGAGGTGTTTTCGAGAAGGACCCCACAAGGTATGTGCCGGTGCCCGCCAACTCCTCGAAAATGCATGTTAAGTTGCTGGGCAAGCTCGGCGAGGCTCGACATCTCAGCGAAACGTCTCCGCTGAACCACATCACCCACGTAGGAGTCGGAGGACGGGTGGGGATCGTTACCGCGGGCGGCACGTTCAACTATGTCATTGACGCCTTGGAAGAGCTCGGTCTTCCTGCTCAAGTATTCAAGATAGGTTTCTCCTATCCACTTCCACTTGACAGGATCCGCGGTTTTGCAGCGGGTCTTGATGAGCTGTTAGTCGTCGAAGAGCTCGAACCCCTCATGGAAAATGACATCAAGGCCGATTTCCTGTCGCATGGCGCCAGAACTCCGGTATCTGGCAAGGAGGAACTTCTTGTGCCACGTGTGCACGAGCTCAACGTTGATATCGTGGCAAAGGCACTGGCCAATCACTTCGGTGTACCATTGCATGTGCCCGCCTCAGGCGAGGCACAGCCTTGGCCGTCACCCCTTCCGTCACGGCCGCCGATTCTATGTTCCGGGTGTCCTCATCGTGGATCGTACCTTGCTGTACGTCGAGCCATACGTGAGCTGGGAATCCCGGAACCTGTTTTTGCGTCTGATATCGGTTGTTATACGCTGGGTATGGCGGCTCCATTCAGTGCAGCGGACTATCTCCTGTCCATGGGATCCAGCGTGGGGACTGCTGGCGGTTTCGACGTGGCAACCGACCAGCGGGTCTTCTCGTTCATCGGTGACAGCACCTTCTTCCATGCTGGGCTGTCCGCTCTTGCAAGCGCCATTCACAACAAGCATCGGTTTGTCCTGACAGTTCTGGACAATCGGACGACCGCGATGACGGGACATCAGCCCAATCCGTCCATGTTGACAGATGCTGTGGGCGACCCGGCACCAGCTATCAGTATCGAAGCGGTGGCAAAGGCAATGGGTGTCCCTTTTGTTAAGATCATTAACCCATACAGAGTGGCCGAGGCTACCGAAGCTTACAAAGAAGCCGCCCAGGTGGATGGCGTCGCCGTCATCGTCTCTAAACAGGTTTGCAGTCTCCTCCTGGACCGAGCGAAGCGTGCGAAGGGCATCTGGCAGACGTTTCAGATCGAGCACAGCGTCTGTACGGGCTGCCTTACCTGTGTACGCGAGGTCGCTTGCCCTGCTATCTTCGTGTCTGAAGGAAAAGCTGAGATCAACCAGGAACTGTGTGACGGATGCGGTGTGTGCTCGCAGGTTTGTTCAGTCCATGCGGTCGGGGTGAAGAAATGAGTTCAACGAATGTGTTCTTTGCGGGGGTCGGAGGTCAAGGGATCATCACTGGGGCCAGTATCATCGCACGAGCCTCCATCGCAGCCGGCGTAAATGCTGTCATGAGCGAGGTTCACGGCATGGCACAGCGAGGTGGATCGGTCGTGTGTGAGCTTCGATTGGGAGGTGTACACAGCCCGATGATCCCGGAGGGCGAGGCAGACCTCATCATAGGGTTCGAGCCGGTCGAGACGGTCCGGTCACTCACAAGAGCCAACCACCATACTGTTGTCATTACCGAGGTACGTCCGATCATCCCAGTGAGCGTCTCGCTGGGGGGCACAGCCTACCCTGCCGTGGAGGATCTCCTGGCGTATCTTCACTCGCAGGTTGCGGCAGTCTATGCTGTACCTGCAGCTGCTATGGCAGAGGAAATCGGGTTGCCCCAGACCGCGAACGTCGTTTTGCTTGGAGCGGCCATGGGAACCGGCCTGATTCCTCTTGAGCTTGAAACAATCCGCGATACACTATCTCGTACCGTGCCGGCAAAGGCCTTGGAGGCCAACTTCCGAGCACTGCAGGAGGGATTCGAGTTGACCCGGAAGACCTAGAAAAGCTGCGAAGAAATGGAGCTAGGCGAGGTGGCAGATCGAGTCGATGACTCGGGTCTGCCACTTGCCAGCCTCGGCCTCGAAGACCGAGATGCAGGCGCTTGGTTGGGTAAAGCTGCTGTAGTTGCTGAGGGGAAGATCCAGCAGTACGGAGATGAGGACACGATTGAGTGCTCCGTGAGCGACGACGAGCGCCAGGTTCCCGGAACTCGATTCAAGCATCGAACGCACCTTGCCGGCGCGGCGATGCACATCAGCCAGAGACTCGCCGCCATGTGGTCGGGCTTCCGGTGACTTAAAGTCCCATGCTGCCAAAGCTGCCGGGTACATGGCCCCTATTTCGTTCCACGTGTACCCCTCCCAGCAGCCAAATTCCATCTCCCGCAGCTCGGGAATGACGATGGTCGAGATGCCCAGGTTGAGACCAACAGGTTCTGCAATGGCACGGGCCCGTGCCAACGGACTCGTGAAGATCGTATCGAATCGGAGGGTCGAGAGAAATGCCACAGTCTTTGCTGTCTGGGCGAGGCCAGCAATGGACAACGACGTATCGCGGCTGCCCTGGACTCTGCCCTCCAGATTCCAGGTTGTTTCGGCGTGACGCACGAGATAGATGGTTTTCATGCTGAACCTCTTGACTTATCGCTGCTTATCATGGATATTGTGTGGACAAAATCTAGGTTTGAGAAGGGAGCAACATTGTGAAGTTCATCAAGGTGGTAGCAACAAAGACCATTGACGTCGACGACAAGCTTGCCAAGTCGTGTCGTGAGTGCCAGACTCCCTGCAAGTCTGCTTGCAAGACGTCCTCGACCGTAGGCAACCAGGTCTGCGAAACCAGGAAGAAACCCGAGCGGTTCATCTGGTAGCTCGTGGCGCTCTCTTGCATTCGCTCCGCCTCGACCCATCTTTTCGAGAGAGGCGGTTTTTTTGTGCTCCTGGACGTCCCTTCAGGGTCGATTTTCTTGCTAGACGAGCGAGTCTACCACTATCTTCAGGTGGTTCTCGCAGACCCTTCGACGGAGGGAGAGTCTCTCCAACGACTGGCAGGTCTGGACGCGCAGACAATCACCGAGATCGAAGGTGAACTCGAGCAGCTTATCGCCGCAGGGTGCCTGTTCACACCGGCAACGCAGCCGACCGAGGACGGATTAGCTTTGACACTGAAGTCTCTTTGCCTCAACGTGGCGCATAAGTGCAACTTCTCATGCGCGTATTGTTTCGCTCACGGAGGCGACTACCACGGCGATGCAACGTTGATGACACAGGAGGTTGCTCACGCGGGAATCGATTTCCTCGTGCGCGAGAGCGGTTGCCACCATAATGTCGAGGTCGACTTCTTCGGTGGTGAGCCGCTCATGGATTGGGGCGTCGTCGTTGATACAATGGCGTACGCACGGTCAACATATCCTCTGAAGAAGTGGCGGTTCACGCTGACGACCAACGGCTCATTGCTTCGAGATGATATGTTTCCAGTGCTCGAGGCAAATGATGTGTCTGTTGTCCTCAGTCTGGATGGTGGTCGGAGGGCCAACGATGCCAACCGTGTCTTCAAGGGTGGGCGCGGCACATTCGACACCATCATTGAGCGGATACGGCACTTCACACGGACGCGGGGTGAAGGTGGCTACTTCGTGAGGGGAACATATGCACGCAACACTCTGGCATTTGCCGAGAGTGTTCGAGAGCTCCACAGCCTGGGATTCAAGTACATCTCGATGGAGCCCGTCGTGCTCTCGGCAGACTCGGCTCTTGCCCTTCAGACAAGCGACCTGCCGGCGATTCGTGCCCAATACGAGGAGCTTATCGCGTACTTCCTGAGTGAGGTGGGCTCAGGTGCGGGGTTTGATTTCTTTCACTTCAAGCTGGATCTCGAGGCAGGGCCATGTCTCGGCAAGCGTATCTACGGATGTGGTGCCGGTGTCGAATATATGGCCGTTGCGCCGAATGGGGACGTATTCCCCTGTCATCAGTTTGACGGCGTTCGGGAGTACAGGATAGGTAATGTTCTCGCGAGCCCGGTCCTGGATCGTCCAAAATTGATGGCAGAGTTTGCCCACGCCAATTTTCTGTTTGCTAAAGAGGAGTGTGGGAGCTGCTGGGCGCGTTTCTACTGCAGCGGTGGGTGCCTTGCCAACAACTACGCGGCTACAGATACTCTCCTGAAGCCCTACGCGCTTGGCTGTTTGATCCAGAAGGAACGTATCGAGGCTGCACTGACCGTGAAAGCGGCCGAGTCTCCGGAGAACAGACCATGACTAGTATGTGAGTTGATGAGTTGACTGTTCGAGTGGAGGCCCGTTGTCGCCCAGTACGCAAAGCATTGTGACGACGATAGCATCCCTGAAGGTCACAAGGCAGGGGGGCGTTGTCTCGCACGAAGAATCTGGCTTGGCGTAAAACATGATGGCGTCATAGATCGAGACGATTGAGTTTGAATACAAAAATGGTGCCGAGAGGCGGAATTGAACCGTCGACACGGGGATTTTCAGTCCCCTGCTCTACCGACTGAGCTATCTCGGCACTCTTCTTCAGAGAAACTGCTCACCGCGCTTCGCCCGATGAGCAATCCCACCATCAAGCAACAATATCGCACTGCTGGTGGGCGAAACAGGATTCGAACCTGCGACTTCTTGCTTGTAAGGCAAGCGTTCTACCGCTGAACTATCCGCCCCTGGATTGTGGTATTCATACGAGTGGTGCCGAGGGTGGGAATTGAACCCACACGGATTGCTCCATGCGCCCCTTAAACGCACGCGTCTGCCAATTCCGCCACCCCGGCACGAGGCTTGGTGCTTCCCTAGAACTTGAAAACTACCAGTACCAGGGACAATACCACAAATGCGATGGATAGAACAACTGCAAGCCGGTCGAGGACAGCATCCTTGGGCTTGCGTGCGTGGAACACGGTTGCGCTGCCTGAAATCGCACCCAATCCGCTACCCTTGGGTTCCATGAACAGGATCGCAAGGATATCGCCGACTGCAACCAAAGCCATGACTATTTCCAATACGGTTTTTAGCAACGTGAACCTCCGGTAACAAGAGCTAGTATACGGAAAGCCGCTTCGATTTCAAGTGCTAAAGCGCACTAGTCCACTGAATCGATAGCTTCGATGCCGGGAAGTTGCTTTCCTTCAAGGTATTCCAAAAACGCGCCACCGCCGGTGGACACGTGTTTGAAGTCACTCTGGAGGTTCAATGCGTCAATGACCGAGGCGGTCTCGCCTCCACCGGCAACGGTCAGTGCTCCTGAGTTCGCCGCGATGAGCCGTGCAAGGGATTTGGTGCCTTCTGCGAACTCGGTGATTTCAATGACTCCCATCGGTCCGTTCCAGATGATGGTATTGGCCTTCGTGATCTCTGCCTCGAATGCCTGGATGGTTTTTGGACCAATGTCTACGCCGATCTGATCTGCGGGAATCTCTTCAATGTCCACAATGCGGTGTGAGCTCCCGGCCTTGATCTCGTTTGTGACGATGACATCTACTGGGAGGAGTAAACGGGTTCCTCTTGCCTTGGCCGCCTCGATGATCTCATCCGCGACCTTCAGGTAGTCTTCTTCCACAAGGGAGAACCCAACAGCGTATCCCATGGCCTTCAGGAAGGTGAATGCCATGCCACCACCAATGAGGACCGCGTCGGTCTTGGTCAGCAGGTTCTTGATGAGACCGATCTTGTCGGAGACCTTGGCGCCACCCAGAATGGCAATAAACGGTCTCTTAGCAGATGTTGTGACGGTCTCAAGAACATCGATCTCCTTCTCGAGCAGGAACCCGGCCGCCGACGGAAGAAACTGTGGTACGCCGGCAACCGAAGTATCGGGGCGATGAGCAGTGGCAAATGCATCGTCCACATAGACGTCCGCGAGGGCAGCAAGCTTTTTTGCGAGTTCCTCGGAGCCATTCTTCTCCTCTTTAAGGAACCGTACGTTTTCGAGCATAATGATGTCACCTGGCTTGGCGTTTGCAACGACTTCCGTGACGTCAGGACCGACAACAGAATTGAGCTTGTTGACCGGCTTGCCCAGCAGAGCCGATAGCCTCTGTGCTATCTTGTCCAGCCGCAGCGATTCCACAGTTTTCCCATCGGGGCGGCCCATATGCGTCACGAGGATGATGATGGCGTTTCTGTCGAGCAGATACCGAATGGTCGGCAGTGTCTCGAGGATGCGCTTGTCATCGGTGATTACCCCATCCTTCGACATAGGAACGTTGTAGTCAACTCGCAGAAGCACTCTTTTGTTCCGAACGTCGAGATCCTTGATACTCCGCTTCGCCATGATGATACCTCCTAGTAGGATGCCTTCTCGACGATGAGCTTCGTGAGGTCAGCGACCCGTGCACTGTAGCCCCACTCATTATCGTACCAGCTCAGAACTTGAATGAGTGTTCCGTTTGACTTGGTGGAAAGACCATCGACGATACCCGAGTAGATCGTGCCACGATAGTCGGAGGAGACAAGAGGCAGTTCATTGTACCCGAGGAAACCCTTCATCCTCGTCTCGGAAGCCTCTTTGAGTGCCGTGTTGATTTCTTCCCTGGTGGCAGGCTTGCTGAGAACAGCATCGAACACAGTGATGGAGACAGTTGGTGTAGGGACGCGCAACGAGATACCATCCAGCTTGCCCTTCATCTGTGGAATAACCAGTGCAACTGCCTGGCTTGCACCTGTTGTTGTAGGAATGATGTTGGTGGCAGCGTTGCGGGCTCGACGCAGATCCTTGTGTGGAGCATCGAGAATACGCTGATCCAGCGTGTAACTGTGAATAGTGGTCATGTAACCCTTCTCGACACCCCAGTTGTCATTGAGTACTTTAACCACGGGAGCCAGCGAGTTCGTCGTGCAAGAGGCATTGGAGATGATACTGTGCTTAGACACGTCCAGAAGGTCCTCGTTGACGCCCAGGACAATCGTGATGTCCTCACCCTTCGCAGGAGCTGTGATCAGGACTTTCTTGGCGCCAGCAGTTATGTGTCCGCGAGCTTTATCGGCGTCCGTGAAGACTCCTGTCGATTCGATGACGATATCGACCCCCAATTTGCCCCACGGCAGAGCTGCAGGGTCTTTCTCGCGAAAGATCTTGATTTCGCGACCACCGACAATGATCGCGCCTTCCCTACCCTCGATGTCGATGTTCCAGGTACCGTAGTTTGAATCATATTTCAGAAGGTGCGCCAGCGTCTTCTCGTCTGTGATGTCATTGGCGGCTACAATCTCAAGCTCTGGATAACGTGTGATAAGGTGCTTCAATGCTTGCCGACCGACCCTGCCAAGCCCGTTGATTGCAATCTTTCCCATGATCTACCTCCGTAAGAAATAGGCCGCGCCGGCTGAACCGGTACGGCAACATATACACATGATACGCAAATGCCGCAAAAAGAAAACAGAAGGTTGTTAATTGTCTCTAAAGTATCGAGCGGGGATTCCAAGCGAGAGACGATACTTGGCTACTGTTCGTCGGCTGATGTGGATACCTTGGCTCGAAAGGTGCTGCGCTATCTCCCGGTCGCTCATCGCTTTCGAGTCCGTGCTGGCCTGCAGCAGCAGTGCCATTGCCTGCTTGGCTGGTGCTGCTGCAGTCTCCCACCGGTCCATGACCATCGAACGGAGTCTGAGGGTGCCACGCGGGGTCTTCACATACTTACGGCGGAGTGCGCGTACCATAACTGTTCTCGACATTCCGGTTGCCTGCATCAGGCGTTCCACTGGGACACGTGAGGGGTGGTTTGATTGGTTGGACAGATACGGACCAAGCGAAGCGATGAGAGCGTCGCCCAGTTTCGTAAGCATCGCCGTACGTTCCGCGATGGCATCGTCGATCCACCGGACCCTGGTCACCTCTATGAGAACCTGTTTCTTCGCCTCAGGGTCCTTACGGGCTGATGACACCACCACAGGGTCGATTGCGAGCCTCCAGACAGGCATGGGTACTGAGCACACGAGGGCTCCAGTTAGCGAATCCTGCTCGATGATGACATCGGGCGCAACGATACGTGTTTGTCCGGACGCCATGCGCTTAGCGGGTTCAGGGTCCAGCACCGTGAGGATGTGCTGCAGCGTGGGCGGATCGCACTTCATCCCAAGTTTCCTGAGGCAGGCGCGAATAATGCTTGGAGACATGGAGCGCTGGCGCATGCGAAGGAAGTGCGCACAAGCTGCCACGGGAAGCTCGGGGATCACACGCGATATCTGCAAGGCAAAAGCATGGGCGACGTCCGTGGCACCGAGTCCCGCAGGCTCGAGGGTCTGAATGGCAGCCAATATCTGTCGAACGTCTACAGCAGTGAGATTGATCGACAAGGCGTAATGCGAAATCTGTTTCGTGAAGAAGCCGCGTTCATCCAGATCCGAGGCGACGAATCGTGCACACTCAACCTGAGAATCGTCAATGAGATCTCTGTCCAGGAGCTCGTCGACTATTAATTCTGCAGGGGTGGATTGTTCGGGACTTGCAAAGCTGTCGAGGTCGCCATTCCATGTTTCACCGGATGTATCGGCCAGAGCATGCTTCTCGGCAACGATGCTGTCGGCAGCGAACCGATCCATGAGAGTCCCGAAATCGCTCAAGGGTTGCTCGAGAATCAGACCACGCGTGGCCAGATAGGATTTCTGGCGAAGGCTTAGCTGCTGTCGCTGCTTCTGGCTACCGCGCATTTCGTAGAACCTTGTCGATATGGTAGTGGATGGTGCTTTTGGAGATGCACCCGGGTATCTTGTCAGCGAGCTTTGACAGTGGGAGATCAGGGTACCTCAGTCGTGCCCGAACGACTTCGATCGTGCGGGGCGAAAGACGCGTACGATCAGTCCGACTGAAAGCAGCCCGTAACTCATCGACAGCCATCGTCTCGCGCTGCAAATTGCCCAGCTCAGCATTGACGGACCGGTTAACTTGGTTGTCCATGTCCCTCTCCAGCTGCAATTCTTCCAGGGACACCAAAGAGTTCGATGCTCCCCAGGCTGCAAGGAGCGATATGATGTCCTGGCGCGATTCGAGATAGGTGATCTCAGAGACGCGGCGGATCTGTGAACCATGTGTCACACCAAGAGAAGTAAGCGAGCGTTCAACGAGCCGGCGCCCCACGGGCAGGGAGCAACTGAACTCCAGATGCGTCCCTTGCACAGCCGCATACCCAGAGATGAGGAAGAAGCCCTTGGTGAATGCCGCCGCCGCATGTTTTCCTCGTAGACGCCGCTCAAGCTGCGTTGGCTCCAGCGGCGAGAGTCCCGAGAACAGTTGCTGTGCCTGAACGGAGGTAAGGTCGACGCTAAAACTCAGCTTGTGTCCGACTCTTGAGAGAAGTGCTTGACCGGGTTGCCAACTGGTGAGTGCTTGGGTGGACAGAGAAAGCACATGGCGCATGATAGAGGGACTCTTCGACGTGAAGGAGATCGAAAGCGCTCCCCCATGACGCAGAACCAGGGAGCTCCCACCGTAGAGGGCCCCGGACAATTCAAGCAGGGGATCGGTTGAAGGCAGCCCTGCCAGTTCCTGCTTCAGGAACTCGATCGTCGCCATTCCCGCCTAGAGCCCGAGGAGAGACCTCAGTACGATGCGGAGCTTGCCTGGGTCATGGCGAATGAGACCATCGGCGGTTGAGCAGATGTCGGCCTCGATGACCCTTGGATGCTGACTTCTGGGGAGATCATTGGAGACAGGATTGACCCCGGTGGAAGCGTACCTCGCCAGTGTTTCTGCGGGGATGGGGGTATTGCTCAGCAGTATCATGTCGATACACGACCGGCCAAGAACTTCTTCAATTTTGTGAAGGTGCATACCTACGGTATAGCCCTCCGTTTCTCCTCGCTCGGTCATAGCGTTCACGACCAACACTTTCATAGCTGAAGAGCGTACAATCGTGTCGGCGGTCGCCTCGATGGACAGCGGTGGTATCAGGCTTGTAAAGAGAGAACCAGGACCGATGATGATGTAATCTGCCTGAGACAGCACTTCGAGGGCGGGGACAAAGGGTTTGGCATGAGGCGGCAATACTTCGATAGTGTCGATTGTCTTGCCCTGAAGGGCGACCTGATCTTCGCCATCGATCGTTGTACCGTCGGTGAAGTATGCCCGCAACGAGATGTTGTCCAGAGACATTGGTAGAACCCGGCCCGGCAACTGCATGAGTTCCGACAGCTCCTGCACTGCATCGCCAAAATTCCCCTTGATGTCGCTCAGAGCGGCGATCATGAGATTCCCGACGTTGTGACCGCCGATTCCTTCGAGCTGCTTCGGGAAACGATAGGCGAGGAGGCGGGCATTGCGTGTCGACTCGCCTGCTGTGGCAATGAGAGCGTTCCGAAAATCGCCTGGAGGTAGCATTCCCGTGGTTTCGCGCAGGCGTCCGGTACTTCCTCCACTGTCCGCCATCGTGACAATAGTCGTGAGCTTGACGTTCTCCGTTCGGAGTGACTCGATGACTGGCTTGATGCCGGTTCCCCCACCGATAACGACGACACAGGGAAGAGACTCGGCCTTGCGATAGCGGTAGATCGTCCGAGCGACAGATTCTCTGGGAACGGACCCAGTGATTGCAACCAGCACAGAACGAGCCAGAAGGGTTGCTGCTAGAATCATGAGGGAAGCGGACACTATCACGGCGATGCCGCACAGAACCCCGAAAACTACAGAGACTGCTCCGGAGGAGACAAAATGGCGAAGCACGTTCTGGATGGACAGCCGCAGGTTCAGCAGCCATGACGTGCCCGGCGTCTGAAGCAATCCGAGGGTGGCGAGAACAAGAAGAGCTGTCCCCACAACAAACAGCAAGAGGTATCTCTTAACGCGAATGCCTGGGACGAGCCAGTACCAGAGTGCTTGTCTCCGCCCCTTCACTTCTGGAGGTCCCGATGGAATACGTGCACCACTTTCGCTCGTGACTTCAAGTGGTGGTAGAGCATGTTCGCGATCACGACAGAGCGGTGTCTACCTCCCGTGCATCCGATGCCGACCGTAAGGTAGCTCTTTCCTTCCTCCTGGTAACGTGGGAGCACAAAATCGACGAAGTCTGCCATGCGAGCGAAGAACTGACGGGCATAGGGCTCGCGAAGCACATAGAGGATCACCCCCTTGTCAAAGCCTGTGCGATGCGCGAGGCGTTCGTCGTAGTGCGGGTTGGGCAGGAAGCGAACGTCGAAGAGAAGATCCAGGTCGATCGGCAGGCCGTTCTTGTAGCCAAAGGATACAATATTGATGGTGAGAGCCTGCGATTGCTGTGACCCGAGAATTGCCTCACGCACGCGATCCTTCAGCTCGCCCACGGTAAGATCAGTGGTGTCGATGATGACGCTTGCCAGTTCACGCACCTCTGCAAGCAGGTCCCTCTCGTGTCTGATGCTTTCTGAGACAGTGCTTCCAGGAAGTGGATGTCGCCTGCGTGTTTCCGAGAAGCGGTTGACCAGAACTCGGGAGGACGCTTCCAGGAAGATGACACGAGGATGAATATCGCGCGCTCCGAGTCGCTGGAGCATAGAATGAAACTGGGTTTTGAACCCTGAGCTGCGTACGTCGAGTGCCACTGCTATCTTACTAATTCTGCCATCAGTTTGTGAGGCGAGGTCCAAAAATTGACTCATGAGAGAAATCGGGAGATTATCCATGGCGTAGTACCCAAGATCCTCAAGATAGCCCATGGTTTTCGTCTTGCCGGCACCACTCAGGCCGGTCACAATGACAAGATCCAGACCAGAGACTACTCCCACGCGCACCTCCCGTTCGTATTGTCGATATACCCGACAGGGCTCTTCTGGGCGAACACAATGGCGGAGGGGAGAGGGTTTGAACCTCCGAAGGCGTTAACCTTGCCGCATTTCAAGTGCGGTGCCATCAACCGCTCGGCCACCCCTCCATACTCAAAAACAAGTCTACAGAACAATCCCCGGTTGTCAAAACGAGCCAGAGGCTCGCCAACCGGGGATTTCACAGTTGTCTGGTTCTTGTCAGCGAATAACGTCTGTTCCCATGTATGGAATCAGCACGCCCGGCACTTTCACACTGCCGTCTTCCTGCTGGTAGTTCTCCAGAATCGCAGCCATCGTTCTGCCCACAGCGAGCCCTGAACCATTGAGGGTATGGACGAATGCGATCCCCCCATCCTTGGTACGATACCGGATGTTTGCCCTGCGTGCCTGGAAGTCCTCGAAGTTGCTGCAGGAGCTTATCTCCACATAGCGATCTTGGCCGGGCATCCAGACCTCGGGGTCGAATTTCATTGCGGCCGCGAAGCCAAGGTCGCCAGTGCACATCTTGCTACGATGATATGGAAGGTCGAGCTTCCTCAGAATGCCCTCGGCGTTCTCGAGGAGCAGATCCAACTCATGATATGAATTTTCTGGCTTGACGAACTTGACCATCTCGACTTTGTTGAACTGGTGGACGCGGATGATGCCTCGGGTGTCCTTGCCCGCCGCACCAGCCTCCTTTCGGAAGCACGCGGTGTAGGCTACATACTTGATGGGCAAATCCTCTTCCTGGACGATCTCGTCCCTGAGTAAGTTGGTCACTGGAACTTCGGCCGTCGGGTCGAGGAACAGGTCGTCGGTGTCTGTGTGATAAAGGTCGTCCGCAAACTTCGGGAGTTGTCCTGTCCCCGTCATCGACTCCCGATTGACCAGATAGGGTGGCAGGATCTCCGTGTAGCCCTCTTCCTGGACGTGTACGTCGATCATCCATGAGATGAGAGCTCTCTCGAGCTTAGCCCCAAAACCTCTGAGAACATAGAATCGCGAGCCGGAAATCTTCGCGCCTGCCGCAGAGTCAATGATGCCCAGAGATTCCCCGATCTCCCAGTGGGGTCTTGGAACAAATGTGAAGGTTGGCTTGTCATGCCACGTAAATACGACAGTGTTTTCCTTGTCGCTTTTGCCGACAGGGACTGACGCATGAGGCAGGTTTGGGATGCAGAGCAGCAGAGTCCGAAGGCGCGCAGTGACCACCTTGACTTGGTCGTCCAACTCTGCAATGTGCGAGCCGACGTCTTTCATCTCGAAGATAGCGACTGAAGCGTCCAGTTTGGCGCGCTTGAGCGCGGCGATCTGCTCACTGGCTTTGTTACGGAGATGTTTGAGTTCGTCTACCTTCTGGAGCAGATCTCGCCTCTCCCGGTCGACCTCAAGGATCTCGTCAACTATCTCCGCCCCCTCGTTCTTTGTTGCTATCCCAGCCTTCACGAGATCAGGTTGCTGGCGAATCAGTTCTAGGCTCAGCATCAACGTCTCCTTCCAAGGACTACGGTTTTCATGTTGAATTCTACTGTCCGGCGGCCAAAAAGCAACGCAGCGATCGGCAGAGGTGATTCATGACTGGGACCGAAGGAGTCCGAGCTGCAGGACACACAGAAGATCAGAATCCCTCTGCAATCGCCCGTTCCACTGCATCGATAAGTGGTGGTATCGTCATACTGGTGCCCTTTACCTTGAGCGCGTTCTGAACATCTTTCAACCCGTTTCCGGTGATGAGGACGGCGATGCGATCCTTCTGATGCAGGTCACCGCTGTCGGTTAGCTTGCGTAGCGCAGCCACGGAAGCCGCAGCCGCGGGTTCAGCGAAAATGCCCTCATTTCTACCCAGGAATCCTATGGCGTCGATGATTTCACCATCTGAGACGGTCACAGCCAGACCGCCACTGGACCTGATGTCTCGTACAGCCATGAGATGATTACGCGGAATACCTGCCACGATGCTGTCAGCACATGAGGCCGGGTTCTCCAGGTAGGTGACCGGTTTGCCGGAGATGACTGCGTGTGCGATCGGAGCGCAGCCTTCAGCCTGGACCGCTATGAGTTGGGGCATATGGTCGACGAGTCCGAGAGTCAACAGGTCACGAAATCCCTTTGCGACACCCGAGACGATACAACCGTCCCCAACTGGGACGATGACCTTGTCTGGTGCTTCGAAACGCAGCTGCTCAGCCACTTCGAGAGCTACGGTCTTCTTGCCCTCGACCATGTAGGGGTTGAAGGCCGTATTTCTGTTGTACCAGCCAAATCGTTGAGTCGCCTCCATGCACAGGTCGAACGCTTGATCATAATTGCCGTCGACGAGAAACAGATGGCTGCCGAATACTCGCAACTGTGCTATCTTTCCTGCAGGCGCAGATGCGGGCGCAAAGATGTACGCGGCGACTCCGGTATTTGCAGCAAGCCCGGCCAGACTGGAACCCGCATTGCCCGTCGTTGCGGCTGTGATGACGCGCTCGCCAAGTTCTGCTGCCTTGGCAATGGCGATGGCAGAGGCCCTGTCTTTCAGTGAAGCTGTTGGATTACGCCCGTCGTCTTTGAACCACACATGGTCCAGCCCGAGTTGAGGACCGACACGCTGACTTGCATACAGCGGTGTCCAGCCGATCTGGAGTGTCAGCGATGCGGGACGTTCCTCGACAGGCAGAAGCGCGAGATATCGCCACATCGAGAGGTCACGGTTATTCTCCAACCATTCCCTGGTCAACACGGTTTGGACTCGATTGTAGTCATAGAGGACTTCGAGGATTCCATCATTACCACATGTGGGACAGACATAGCGAGTTGCAGAAGGATCATATTCGCATCCGCAACTCATGCATTTCAGCCCAAGAACTGAAGACATTGTTCCTCCTTAATGGAAAGGCAGGCGAGGTTGCTGCCTCACCCGCCCAGATCATTCATTGCCGTGGTGGTTAGTCTTTCATCGACGGATATGCAATCAGGGATCATTCCTCTTCGTTCTTCACCCTCTGCTTTGCGACATTTCCCTTGCTGCCCGAGTTTATCTCAATGAACGGTTGGTGACAAGCCGTTCATTGAGGCACGGTAGATAGTTATGGGTGCAAAGGTCCATACCATGACAGCCAATGGGACTTACTCCAATTCTATGCATTCACGGAGATCGACTACGAAAGATCGCGTCGAGCAACTCGCTGGAACGGCTCAACAGCGAGACGGACCGTCGCTCGCAGGTCGTTGAGACATTCCCGAACATCAGCTGATACCTGCCGTTGGCCATACGCATCCAAGTGAACACGAGGAGATTGGCAAAGCAAAGGGAGTTACATTAAGACGAAGTCGCTTGCCGAGTGTTATTGACTGGAGTGGGACAACGGATTCGGTGTTTCCGATGATTTGCGAACTGCCAAATTGCAAACAACATTGAACACAGCCTCAACGATATAGCCCCTCTACGCGAATTCCATTCAGTTGTCTTCAGAAAGAAGCAACTTGATTGCATAGAGGGGCATCAACCATGCTAAGTTAAGTGCCCCTATCAGACCTCGAAGCCAAGACGAATTACTTCCACCCAGATGCCATTGTGAGGGCCATGATCGCCTTTTGGGCATGGAGCCTGTTTTCTGCAATATCGTAGATGATTGAACGAGGGCCACTTGCTACTTCATCGTCCACTTCATTCCCTCTATCAACCGGCATAGGGTGAATGAAGTACGCCTTGTTTGTCAAATCATTGAGCTCTGAAGTAAACCTCCAATCTTTGTACTGAAGGGCGAGTTTCTGGTCTTCTTCTTTGCCAATGGCATATCTCTTTGGACTCATCCAATGTCTTGCATAGACAACATCGGCACCTTTGACTGCTTCAAACCTGTCATGGGATATTACAAACTTCGCCCCGGCTTTCTCAGCATTCTTCTTTGCTGTTTCAATAATCGCCGGGTCAAGGTCAAAACCTTCAGGATATGCAAGAGTGAAGTTCATTCCATATCTTGGAAGGAGAAGGGCATCCTCCTGAACGGAGCTCCAGGAACGTACCATCGAGGAATAACCCCACATCATGGTCAGGTTCTTGCCCTTCACATCTCCCATGTGCTCCTGCAGCCCCATGAGGTCTGCCAGCCCCTGGCAGGGATGATACTTGTCATGAGCCATTGAAACAACAGGAATTGAAGCATATTTGGCATATTCTCTAAGTAGTGCTTCGCCATCGCCATACTGCTCAATAGCATCTTCAAGAATCCTTATTCCAAGACCGACACCGTATCTCGACATTACGATTGCCGCATCCTCTATTGTCTCTCCTGCCTTTTCTTTTGTCCTCAATCTCATGGCCTTTGGCTCCAGGAACTGAGCATGGCCTCCCAGTTCTGTGGCCGCCGCCTCAAAAGACTGCCTCGTCCTTACAGAAGGGTTATAGAAGAACATGAAGAACGTTTTGTACTTGAGGATTTCGCTGTATGGCCGTTCATATCTGTGTCTTTTCATATCTTTTGCAAGGGCAAGAACTTCGTCAAGCTCTTCCTTTCCCCAGTCCTGCGTAGTTACGAGATCCCTACCGTAAAGGTCCATTGGTACCCCCTGAATGACGTTATTCTCTAACAATTGTCGTTCCAGCTTCTCCTTTGAGCGTTTCGAGATACTTTGAAGTCAAGGAAATGTAGGCTTTTTTCCCGCCGCCTTCAAGGAACTTAATGATTGCAAGGATCTTTGGTCCCATACTGCCAGCAGGGAAATGTCCCTCAGCATAGTACGTTTTTGCTTCTTCGAGAGTCAAGTGTCTGAGGTCAACTTGATCGGGCTTCTGATAGTGAAGCTTCGCTCCGTCTTCTCCTGTAAATATGGTGAGCGTGACATCAACATCTTCCCCCTGTTCCTTTGCTCTCTTTAACAGCATCGTACCAAGCAGAGCAGAAGCAAGATCCTTGTCTATGACTGCCTCAACCCCCCTGTAAATCTTCAGGTCATTTCCATCCTCAAATGTATAGCCATAGTTACTGTGGTAAACACCATGTTCGTCGGGCTCTTCCAGTACGACAGGGATACCACCACCACCCACCGTAATTGGTACCATACCTTTTTCGAGTGCTGCCTCAACGAGATCAATCTCGACTATGTCAAGGGGCACAGGTGATGGAACAACCTTTCTCCAGATCTCGTTGCCCATCTCGTCTTTCTTGTACAGTTTGACGATCCACCCGTCTGTACGGGCTCTTTCCATCGCTTCCTCTTTTGAATAAGACGGACCAATGAACTTCGTAGGATTCTGGAAGCCAGGGTCATCTTTGCCAACAACAACCTGTGTTACAATGCTCACTACCTGTTTCTTGATGCCCTTTGTCTTCAGCTGGTTTGCAAGAATCTGAGCCAGCATGTACCCCATCGAACCCTGAGTATCGGAACCACAGACATCAAGAGGAAGAGGCGGAAGTATGGACCTTGAGTACTCTGAGCGCAGAAGAACATTGCCTACCTGAGGGCCATTCCCATGAGTAAGAATGTAATCATCTTCAGGAAAGGAGTTTACGATGTTCGATATGTGCTCGCAGGTTTCCTTTGTTCTTCTCCATTGCAAGGCAATATCAGGGACAATTGCTTTCCCCTTTTCATCCAGCAAGCCGACAGGAGCAACTTCATTGCCACCAAACGCAAAAATCCTAATCTGTCTTTTCCCCATAATGAACCCCTCTGTGTCCTAGATCGTCTTGTATGGAACTATCTCATCGTTAAGGACATGATTGCTTTCTGAACATGAAGCCTGTTCTCTGCCTCATCATTAACAATAGAGATCTTGGGGTCATCAATGAGGAGATCAGTGACCTCGAAGTTTCTGCGAGCAGGAAGACAATGCATGTACACAGCACTCTTGCTGGCTACCTTAAAATGCTCGTGTGAGATACACCAGTCATCCTTGTATTTCTTACCCACCTCAGCATGCCTATCGGGATTCCTCGCCCAGGACTTGGCGTAGATAACATCTGCATCTTTTGATGCTTTCCAAATGTCATGCTCAATGGTCAGAGAGCCGCCACTTTCCGCTGCTGCCTTTTTTGCGAATTCGACATATTCACTATCAACGTCGTAAAGCCCCGGCTCATCGGGATAAGCAAGAGTAATGTTCAATCCAAGCGTGGAACCCGCAGCAATCATGGTCTGAGGAACGCCTGCTGATTTTGCCCTCTCATCATAAGCCCAAGACATGACAATCTTCTTCTTCCTTGCATATTCCAGGCCGCCAAACTTCTCCATCATCGTCAGAATATCACCCATGATCTGACACGGGTGTTCCTTGTCATCAAGCATGTTGATCACGGGAATATTCGCGTATTCGGCTATTCCTCTCAAGACTTCTCTGGCATCTCCATATGCGTATGTTTCTGCGCCCATCTGGGCCTTGAGATTGTAGAGACGAATTGCAAAACCGTCGAGGAATCTCGAAATCATCTCGGCGGTATCCTTCCATGATTCCTTGTGGGAAAGCTGCAATTCCTCAGGATTATAGACCTGAGCAGACCCTCCAAGTTGGACTATTCCTGTTTGAAAAGAAAGGCGTGTTCTGGTTGAAGGTGACGCAAAAAGCAACCCCAAAACCTTTCCCTTGAGGATTTCTGCTTGCGGCTCACCCACAGCATTTCTCATTTTGAGCCACTTGGCAACCTCAAGAATTGTCTCCAGTTCCTCTCGGCTAAAGTCGAGCACGCTAATGAAGTCCCTGCCTCTCATGTCTGTTTTCATCTTCTTACCTCCATGAACTCAAGTCATAAACCTGAATTATAATACGCTTTTTGTATTCGCAGTCAACAGAAAAGACCAATTTCACCTCCATTTTGGATGAGTTGATGCATCCTGATCCCGTCGCTCTTTATGACACGATCCCCCAGGATCAACGGCAACTGTGGACAGCTGTTCCTCACCAGGAACCAGAATCGGTCCCACATTGTTCCAAGTAAGACCAGGGACTGGCAATTTCGCCCGGTTTCGATGCGTTCTCATGTGAAGCAGCGATGCATCGTTCGAGTTGGTCTCTCCGGCAATACACCACAGAAGGGGAACCGGAAGTTCTCCCTGTCCCACTGCATGTGCACATCGCATCGGGACCGAGCCTCTGCGGATTCGAGGGGAAGGGTGAGCCCCTGAGGGGAAAGGCTGGGCGCTAGGGTTGCACCTGGACAGTGAATGTGGCTTGAAAAACGGTATCAAGCGCAGAAGATCGGCCCACGACCGCGATCTCCAGAGGACCAGCCACAGTTGGCGTGTAGGTCACCGTCACAGGCAGTGACGAAGCCGAAGTGACGAGCGCTCCTCCGATATACACGTCGAATGATGTGACGGACGGCGCGATAGACTCAGCCACGTTGATACTGAGCGTCGTTTGCTGCCCGACCTTGAATTGCTCAGGGAATGCTGTTACCGTGAGCTCAGTTCCCGACGGGGTCTGCTCTGCGTAGACTTCGGTAGGTACTTGGTCCCGGAGCATGGTCCTGATGATGACTCTGCTGTCGGGCCAGTCGGCCGGAGCCAGTTTGGTTGGATCCTCGGCAGCGAGTCGTACAGTCTGAAGTATAGGTGGATGTACCGTGCATGTCTGGGACGTAATATGATCCGAGAGGAAGTATGAGGAGTAAATGGAGGCTGCAGGACAGGCGTCAGTGGCGAGCAGTCCTGAGTCGGCGCAAACTGTGCGTACCGACACTCCGTCGGGCATGGGATCGAAGTCTGTCTGTTTCTGAAGCTTCATGGCCTGCTGCATGTACGCTTTCCAAGTCATAGCGGGGAAGCGCGACCCTGCATTGCGAATAGCTGACATCTGGGCGCGGGCCGCGTCAGCGCCTACGTGGATGACTGTGCACAACTCCGGTGTGAAGCCGTCATACCAGGCATCGCGCCAATCGTTGGTGCTGCCAGTCTTGCCAGCCGCCTGCAATCCGCTGATGTGTGCGTTGGAGGTGTTCTCATAAACACCCCTCAGCATTGCCTGCACAATCCAGGCTGTAGAAGCTGGTACCACTCGGGTCGCAGCGAAATTGTGTTTCTCGATCGTCGTGCCGTCCTCTGTTTCGATGCGCCGAATTGGATAGGGAGTGATCCGAACTCCTCCGTTGGCAATCGTCGAGTATGCCTCGACCATTTCCAGGGGTGAAACCTCGAAGCTGCCGATGGAGAGAGAAACATACGGCTTCAGGGGAGATGTGACTCCCATCTTGCGGGCATAGTAGATGACCCTGTCGAGGCCAGTCCTAAGTGTTGTCTTGGCGGCGATGATATTAGACGATTCCTTGATGGCATTGGCCACGGAGATTCTGCCAAACCATTGGTTGGTGCCCAGCCACTCCGGTGGATCCCATCCGCCGAAGTCCGTGGCTTGCGAAGCAACAATCTCGGACGGGAAGGTTACGCCATTGTCGAATGCTGCGGTGTAGTCGAAGAGTTTGAACGTTGAACCTGGTTGTCTAGCTGCGAGCGCGCGATTGAAATTTGTTTCATCATAGTTGGTTCCACCCACCATGGCCAGAATGTACCCAGTTCTTGGGTCGACGCTTACCATGCCCACCTGGGGTTGAAAAACCCCAAGCGAATCGCGGTCGCTCTCGACGAACACCTTGTCTTTCTTGGCCTGGTCCCAGACTTTTTGGACGGCTGACATCGCCGCCTCCTGGAGCTTGGGGTCGATTGTCGTGTAGATGCGCAGGCCGCCCTGGTAGAGTAACTCCTCGCCGTACTTCTCCTGGACGATAGACTTCACGTAGTCTACGAACCATCCGATGCTTCCATAAGGAGATTTCATGCCATTCTTGAGTGTCAGAGTCTCGGCTGCTGCGGCATCAGCTTGTTCTTGCGTCAGGTAGTGATTACGCACCATCTTCTGAAGGACCAGTTCCTGGTTCTTCCTTGCGTTGTCCAGGCTCAAGTAGAGGTTGCGGGCGGTAGGTGCTGGCAAAACGCCGACGATCATTGCCGCTTGAGCCGCATCAAGGTCCTGTGCATGCACGCCAAAGTACCCGAGTGCCGCTGCTTCGATGCCATACAGACCGTTGCCAAAGTACACGTAGTTGAGGTACATGTTCAGGATCTCTTCTTTCGTGTACTGCTTCTCAAGCCTGTATGCAACAATAATTTCCTTGATCTTACGCGGTATCGTGACCTCAGTGTCATGGAGAATGGCCTGACGCGCCAGCTGTTGGGTGAGTGTGCTCGCTCCACGTACGCCGCGTCCGAGAAGCGGGTCGATAAAGAGCCCAGCGATGATGCCGCGGAAGTCGATCGGACCGTGGCTGAAGAATCGCTCGTCCTCTGAGGCGATCAGCGCCTTGATTGTGATCTCGGAGATGTCCGTGAGCTGTTTGGGCAGACGGTTTTCGGCAAGGTACACTGACGAAAGGAGGTTATCGTTACAGTCGAACACCTGTGAAGCCTTGGATGTCTGGATGAACAGCGATCCGGCAGGGGGCACCTGGGTCGAGTAGTGTGCAAAAAGGAGAGCAACAAACGCACCGCCGGCAATTCCGGCTGCCAATATCGTGATAAGAAGCCATCCGAGTACAGCTTTGAGCCGCGGACGAGTATGATGCCTGGATGAGTTGGCGTGTTCCATAGTCAAGTGATGCCTCCTGGTTGTCGACGCGGAGTGACAGTACGCCGGGTTCTGTGAAGGGCAGACGCGCGTGTCTGGACTTCGATTTGGAACAGGTACGGCACTACCGTCGTGACTTCAGTGTTTCCTTGCGAGCAGCGAAGTCTTGCGAGATGACCTCGAGTCGCTTGCGGATGTCTTTTAGCGTATCTCGCCGGCCGAGATCCTTAGGTGACTCGAACGCAGTCTCGAGTTCATCGAGATTGTCATATATCTGTGTCTCCAGTTGATAGACCCTCGACAACAACCCGGGGTCGAGCTCTTCGTCAGTGAAGAATGTTGTGTCGCCATATCCGAGGAATTCTACCTTGTCACGCAGTTCGTTCATTGTTCGAAGGATCTTGGAGATGTCGTCGACTACCGACGTTTCTGCATCATTTGCCTGCTCGATGACGTCGGCAAGGATTTCCCTCAGGTCATCCAGCTTGAGCACCATTGTGTCTCGCACTGTCTTGTCGGCAATGTGGCGCTGATCTTTACCCTGATAGCCCACAAAACTTGGGATGCGAGCTGTCAGTTCTGCGAACCAGTCACGCGGCGTGCTTCCTGCGTCGACCTTATCATCCATAGCATCCCCCTTTGCCTCCAAGAGCTTACCCTATGGATTCTACATGTGGTGGCAGAACAAGTCAAACCGTGATGGTGGCCCGCTTTCGCCACAGTCCAATGTTTGACGAAAGCCATGGGCGCGGTAAACTACCATAGAAGCAGATATGCGAGGGTCCGACCCCCTTTTGCGTTACATACAGCGCCGGGAACGGAGGCATTATTCTATGAACTGGGCAAACTTGACAGAACGTGCTCAAAAGGCTGTATGGATGGCACAGGAGTCGGCCAGCTCGCTGGGTAACGACTTCCTCGACACGGACCACCTCCTGATTGGTCTTGCCAAGCTGGAAGAAGGCATAGCGTATGAGGCTATGGTTGCCAGTGGCATCGATCTTCACAAACTGGTCGACTACATTTCCGATCAGGTGCGAGGGGTCAAGCACAACAACTTCCTCGGGAGAAATGATGAGATCATCCTTACGCCAAGAGCCAAGAAAGTCCTGGACCTGGCTGAACGTGAGGCCATCAATCTTGGGGACGGATATATCTCTACAGAACATATCTTACTGGCGATTGTTCACGAGGGCGGTGGCGTGGGTGTTCGAAGTCTGGAGGATGAAGGTGTCGATGTTTCGAAGCTCGTGAACACGGTTCTCTCGTTGCGCGGGACCGAGCACACGACGGAGCCCCAGCGGTCTGGTCACCAGCCGCGGCAGCGCACCAAGACGCCGACGCTCGACCAATACAGTCGCGATCTGACGGAGATGGCTCGTCAGGGCAAGCTCGACCCCGTCATTGGCCGTGACAAGGAGACCGAGAGGCTGCTTCAGATACTGCTGCGACGAACCAAGAACAACCCCGTGCTCATCGGAGACCCCGGTGTAGGCAAGACAGCCATTGTCGAGGGGTTGGCACGGCGAATCGCGGCAGGCGAGGTCCCTGAGCTTCTCAAAAATAAGCGAGTCATTTCACTTGACATTCCAAGTCTTGTGGCCGGAACCAAATACCGTGGTGAATTCGAGGACCGAATGAAGAAGTTTCTGGCTGAAATGAAGACGGCTGGCAATACTGTCATTCTGTTCATTGACGAGCTGCACAATGTTGTGGGAGCTGGGTCCGCAGAAGGGAGCTCTATCGATGCGGCCAACATCCTCAAGCCTGCGCTGTCGAGAGGCGAGCTCCAGGCCATTGGAGCTACGACACTTGGAGAGTACCACAAGTACATCGAGAAAGACCCGGCGCTTGAGCGCCGATTCCAGCCGATCGTCGTCAGCGAATCCACCATACCAGAGTCGATCGAAATCCTGAAGGGATTGCGCGACAGGTATGAGGCTCACCACCAAGTGACTATTACGGACGCGGCCATTGAAGCTGCCGTCAGGCTATCCGTGAAATATGTCACGAGCCGGTTCTTGCCAGACAAGGCAGTCGACCTTATGGACGAAGCCAGCGCCAAGGTAAGGCTTGCTTCTACCGTTCCGAGCGACGAATACCGTCAACTGCAGGACGAGCTCGACAAGATCGAGCGGGAGAAAGACGACGCCATTCGCAACCAGGAGTTCGAGAAGGCGGCGGGTCTGCGAGACCAGGAGCGGGATGTTCACGACAAGATCGAGACGATGAAAGGCGTCTCGCTGGTAGCGTCGGCTGCACGGGAGGCCGTTGTGAGCCCGGATGACATTCGTGCCGTTGTGGCCCTGTGGACCAACATTCCAGCCGAGCGGCTTGCTGAGGATGAACGAGCGAAACTCCTGCACCTCGAGGAAGCTCTCCGAACCAGGGTCGTTGGACAAGATCAGGCTGTGGCGCTCATGGCAGAGGCCCTGAGGCGTTCTCGTGCAGGTCTCAAGCATCCCACAAAGCCTATTGGGTCGTTCCTGTTCCTTGGCCCGACAGGCGTGGGGAAAACCGAGCTGGCACGTGTCCTGGCTGAGGAGCTTTTTGGCAGTGAGTCGTCGCTCATCCGACTCGACATGAGCGAGTACATGGAGAAATTCGCTGTGTCTCGCCTGGTTGGGGCCCCCCCGGGCTATGTAGGATATGAAGAAGGTGGGCAGTTGACCGAGGCCGTGAGACGCCGTCCATTCAGCATTGTCCTGTTCGACGAGATCGAGAAAGCCCACCCCGACGTCTTTGACATTCTCCTTCAGATCATGGACGATGGGCGTCTGACCGACTCGAGTGGAAGGACGGTCGATTTCCGGAACGCTGTCATCATCATGACAAGCAACATAGGAGGCGGGTTCAATCGGATGGGCGGCCTAGGGTTCAAGCTGCCCGGCGAGGGTGGCGAGGCAGAAGCCCACACCGCATCCATGATGGATGAGCTCAAGCACAGCTTCAAGCCGGAATTCCTGAACCGGGTCGACGAAATCGTCGTATTCAACCAGTTGGCGATCGAGGACATTGAGAAGATCGTAGCAATCCTGCTGAAAAGAGTAACCAAGGAAATCGAGGATGAGGACATGCACCTTCGGTTCAGCACCGAGCTGGTGTCATATCTTGCATGCAAAGGCTTCAACCCCGAGTATGGTGCCCGACCATTGCTGAGGCTGATCCAGCACGAAGTAGAAAACGAGCTGTCATATCGGATTCTTGAGGGTGAGTTCAAGCATGGCGATACCATCGTTGTGACGAGCGATGGCCAGAAGGTGGTCTTCGAGTCAGCACAGAGAGAACCTGCACCAACAGAATAGACTGGAACCATGAACCCGAAAAGCATACGCAACTTCTGCATTATTGCTCACATCGATCACGGGAAGTCTACGCTCGCCGACCGTTTTCTTGAGCGAGCGGGTTTCATCCTGAAGAACAAGGGTGACCAAGTCCTGGATCAAATGGATCTCGAGAAAGAACGTGGCATCACCATCAAGGCACATCCCATTCGTCTGACCTATGCCGCACGAGACGGTTCGCCAGTAGTGTTCAATCTGATTGATACGCCAGGCCACGTCGACTTCACCTATGAAGTTTCTCGCAGCATAGCCGCCTGTGAAGGAGCGGTTCTTGTCGTGGACGCGACACAGGGTGTCGAAGCGCAAACAGTTGCCAATACCTACCTCGCGCTGAATCACAACCTCACCATCATTACTGCCGTCAACAAGATTGATCTGCCAAACGCCGACGTGGACGAGACGAAACGGGAAATTGAGGAGATCATTGGACTCGATGCCTCGGATGCGTCACTTGTCAGCGCAAAGACGGGGCTCGGAGTAGACGAGCTGCTTCGCATCATCGAGGACAAGATTCCGAGTCCTTCGGGTGACGCCGGCGCTCCTCTCAAGTGTCTCGTGTTCGACTCGCACTTTGATACGTACAAGGGGGTGGTTGTTCATATCAGGGTTTTCGAGGGAACCATCCAGAAGGGAGACCGTATCCGATTCATGGCTACCGACACCGAATTCGACGTTGTCGAAGTAGGGTACTTCGAGCTGACGCCTGTCGTGGCAGATGTCCTGACAGCCGGAGAGGTCGGTTACTTCGCTGCGGTGATCCGGGTTCCTGCCGAAGTACATATCGGGGACACCGTGACGAGCGCAGCCCGGCCGACTGCAGAGCCCGTACCGGGGTACAGGCCGGTACTTCCAATGGTTTTTGCTGGGCTCTACCCTATCGACGCCAACGACTATGATGGGCTCAAGTCATCACTGCAGCGGTTGCAGCTGAACGATGCTTCTCTCACGTTTGAACCTGAGTCGTCGGGAGCCCTGGGTTTTGGGTTCCGGTGTGGGTTTTCCGGACTCCTGCATCTCGAGGTCATCACGGAGCGCCTCCGCCGGGAGTACAACCAGGACCTTATCGTTACCGTTCCCAATGTGCGGTATCGTGTTATCAAGCGCAATACCGGCGAAGAAGTGTTCGCCGAGAGTCCTTCGAAGTTCCCTCCACTGGGCGAGATCGAATGCATCGAGGAACCCTTTGTCAAAGCCGAGATCGTCGTACCACATGAAGCTATCGGAGATGTCATGGAACTCGCCAATAAGCGTCGGGGTATCTACATCAACATGTCCTATCCTGAGAGCCGGAGGGCGATCCTGGAATATGAACTCCCCTTGTCCGAGATCATCACGGATTTCTTCGATCGGCTCAAGTCTATCACGAAGGGGTATGGAACGCTTGACTACGAGCTGGCAGGATACCGCAAGGAGCGGCTCGCCAAGGTCGATGTCCTGGTCAACGGAACACCAGTCGACGCACTGTCGTTCATCGCTCACGAAGATGAAGTTCAGCGTATTGCAAGGTCGATGTTACAACGATTGCGCAAGTACGTTCCCCGGCAGATGTATGAAGTTGCACTGCAGGCAGCGATCGGTGGGAAGATCGTTGCGCGCGAGAACATCGTCCAGCTGCGCAAGGACGTCTTGGCCAAGTGCTACGGTGGAGATGTCACGCGAAAACGCAAGCTTCTGGAGAAACAGAAAGAGGGCAAGAAGAAAATGAAACAGATCGGCAAGGTGAGCATCCCTCAGGAGGCGTTTCTCTCCATCCTCAAACGTGAGTCAGACGACTAGACCAGTCGGCGTCTATATCCACATTCCCTTCTGTCGCAGAAGATGCAGCTACTGTGACTTCCTGTCGACAGGAGGAGTAACGGGTGTTCCCGGCGAGTACGTGGATGCTTTGCTTTCCGAGTGGGGATTGTGGGTCGATATCCTACGACGGCAGGACCTCGCTGTGCGGTCCATCTACGTGGGCGGCGGTACGCCTTCACTGTTGGAGCCCCTTCAGCTTCGACGGCTGATTGATGGTGTCAGACCTGCAATGCCGATGATGCCGGATTGCGAGATCACCATGGAAAGTAATCCGGACAGCCTGGATGTTGAGAGAATCCGCGCGTACGCCGCCGCGGGCATTAACCGCCTGAGTGTTGGAGTGCAGAGCTTCAGCGATCGTTCGCTGGAGAGACTGGGGCGCCTGCATGATTCGGCCGGGGCCGAACGTGCACTTCGGCAGGCGCGGGAGGCGGGGATTCACAACCTGTCTCTGGATCTCATGTATGGACTTCCCGGTTCTACACCCGGTGAAGAGGTTGCCTCGTTGAGACACGCTATCGAGCTTTCTCCGGAGCACATCTCCTGGTACAATCTGGCTCTAGTTTCTGATACCCCATTAGCCGCGTCTGTCGCTGAAGGTCGTGAGGTAATGCCGGGCGACGACACCGTTCTGGCGACAATGCGGGAGGGATGGAGCTTGCTTGCGGCAACTGGATTTGAGCACTATGAGATTTCCAATTTTGCCCGACCCGGTTTTGCCTCGCAGCACAATCTCGGTTACTGGTTATTTACCGACTACATCGGTCTTGGCCTGGGAGCATCTGGATTCGTGTCAGGCAGAAGATGGACGAATGTCACTGGCATGGCACAGTACCTAGCCGCCGTTCAGGACAGCAGGTTGCCTGTGGGCAGCGAAGAACGGCTTGAGGGTCGTTTCAGGGAAGGTGAGTATGCCATGTTGCGCATGCGTTTGCCCGGTGCCGGGCTCGGTTTTGCGACCTTCAGCGAGCTGTTTCGAGAAGATGCGCACGTCGTATTTCGTGACGCTCTTGCGCAGCTCATGGGAGACGGACTCATCAGCGTCCTGGAAGACAGAGCCGTATGCACGCAGAAGGGACTTGAGCTGAACAACCTCGTGGCCGAGGCTTTCATCTGAGGACAGCGGAAGCCCCAGCATTGATGGCCGGGGCTGTTGGCGACCAGTATCCCCTGTCAGTGGGAAACGTTAAACCGGAAGTGGGCGATCTCCTTGTTTCTCACGACGTAGTTCTCACCCTCTATCCGCAGCAGCCCCCTCTCTTTGGCTACCTTGAAGGAATTGTCGGCTTTACGAAAATCATCCAGCGAGATGACTTCAGCTGCAATAAATCCGCGGGCGATATCGGTGTGGATCTTCCCTGCAGCTCCTCGGGCACGGGTGCCGGTCTCGACGACCCAGGCTTTGCACTCGTCTTCTCCGGCTGTGTAGAAGGTCTCAAGCTTGAGCAGCTGATATGCTCTGGCAATGAACGTATCGATGACGGATCCGGACAAGCCAAATTCCTGGAGAAACTCGAGTTGTTCAGCGGCGGGAAGCTCGGCAATCTCGCGTTCCAGTTTCGCATCCAACACCATGACCGTTGCGTCGGCTTGATTTGCGGCAGGCGTGAGTGCCGTCCCGAGGTTTTTGGCTGCGGTTTCATCCGTCATTGTGATATTGATGACGTGCATCACAGGCTTCAGCGTGATAAAGGCGTAGGAGGTGAGGAGCTTCTTGTCTTCATCGGACAGACCAAGGCTGCGAAGCCCCTTTCCTCCCGAAAGACATGACTGGGCAGTCGAGAGGAGATCCCGCTCCCGTTCGAGCGGAGGCGTCATTTTCTCCTTCTTCATACGCTCGAGTCGGTGTTCCGTGATTTCCAGATCTACCAGGGCAAGATCCAGTTCGAAACTCTCTATCTGGTCCCTGAGACTTGCGGCGGAAGGCACCTGCGTGAATGCGTCAAATACCTCGACCAGTGCCTCGACATTCTTCACGTCTTTCAGGAGTTCGTTGCGTCGTGAAGCGTTTTCCTGACCGGACGGTATGCCAGGAACATCAGCAAACTCAACGCTGGCGGGCGTGGTTTTCTTGGGCTTGAAGACATCAGCCAGATAGTCGAGGTCAGCGTCGGCGACGCCAACGACCGCAAGGTTCGTCTTGGACAGTGATACCTGCGTTGTTCCTCTGGTCAGCGCTCCAAACAGCGTAGTCTTACCCGTTTGAGGCAGACCGATGATCCCGATCTTCATTGGCAGCTCCTTCTCATGTGCTCGTTCATGCTTGTAGGCTCTTGTTTAGTATACTTGCGTCATAAACGTGTTTCAAGGATTGGGAGGCGACAGACCTCGCGGGACAGCTGGAACTTGGCCAGGCTAGGCTGTCGGGCGTGTACCTCCTACAGCTGGCCGATTGACATCGTGGGACCGACATCATACACTGTCGCCCCTGGAGACAACTTATCAGATGAAGATCAAGACGGTACGTGGAGCGCTGCGCGCTGTGCAGCGCAAGATAATCGCTGGTCATGGGGAGACGGTGACGTACTCCAGTGAGATCGACAAGACCTATGGGCTGGTTGCGACAGACAAGGCATGGTACATCACGCGCTTGCTTCGTAGTGAGGACTATGTCGACTTTGGGGGCCTTTTCCCCGAGCTGGCGAAGCAGATCGGCTGGACGCGAGGGGTGAGGATTGCCAGACAGGGCCTGTCTGCTGCTATCGGTGCTACCCGGAAGCTGTCGATACACGGCACGGCGTCAAGCATTGTCGTGTTTGTGGACGAAAACGGAAGATTTCTCCAGATCGGCCCTGCAACGTTGATGGGGTTCTGTGAATACATGGGACTTACGACTGGCCGCGGCAACAGCTGGTATGCTTTTCCGACGATCATCCTGAACCCCGTGTTTGGCAGCCAGCGCGATTCAGATGAGCGATCGGCACTGCAACGAGCATCTCTTGTCTCCCAGGTCAACAGCACCGAAGCCGATGAGGACACGCGCAAAGAGTACTTCGTCGACGCCGTCGTCCAGCTTGGCCAGCCAGATACTCAGGTGGTACTGGACTCGCCTCTCTCTGCAGGGGTTCCGACAACTTCGTTCGACCAGTTCGATTTTGCGGGCGACGGCGCCGTGCTTGCCATACTCAGTGAAATCAACCGAAACCTTGCTCGCATATGTGAGCTGCTGGAGAAGACCTCATCGAAGTGAGGGCAAGTCGCGCGCTGCACCTGACCGTCGCAGTCGCCGCTATTGCCTCGGGGGCATTGCTGTTGTTGGTGCTACTGCTTGCCCCGATGAACTTTCTAGCGCCTCGGGCTGTTCAGATAGTGTCATTGGATGCCGTACGCATCGCGAGCGACGCGGGTATTGCTCTTGGTCCGGGAGCAACTGTAGACGTGGAGTGCGTGGTCGGCGGCATCAAACTTGTGACGCGCTGTCAGCCGATGATCAGTGTGTTGTGGAAAGGGTCGTCTTCCAATGGAACATGGGACGTGTCACGAGCTTTCGGTGCAGTGAGACTAGTCCACGTGAGCGAGAGAATACTCACGGTACAGGAACGGGTTCCGTATGACATCCGGTATGTTCCTGAGCAGTCCACAGTCAAGGGACAAGTGGCTGTGTGGACAGCCGGCACGGGTGGTGTGCGTGAGCGTAGGTACCGACTCCTCTACGAGGATGGCACGCTAGTATCATGGGTTCTGGTGTCCGATGCTCTTCTAGAGCCGCCGGCCGGGGAGACATCAGCTGTCGGAACACCTACCTATCGCGGTGGAGCGACGAACGAGTTCTATATGGAAGCTACGGCTTATTCACCGACCGTTCAGGAGACGGACAGCGATCCATGGACGACTGCCTCCGGGATGAAGTCCGGACAGGGTGTGGTAGCTGTTGACCCAAAGGTCATACCGCTGGGCAGCAAACTCTATGTAGAAGGCTATGGTTATGCTATTGCTGGCGATACGGGTGGCGCCATCAAGGGCAACCGCATCGACGTGTTCTTCTACTCGCCCGACGAGACAGTGAGATGGGGAAGACGCTGGATCCGCGTGTTCGTTCTACCGTAACCAGGAGGAAGTCGGTTCCATGAACACTCTCACTCCAACTGCGCTTCGCGGCTTACTGGACCGGACAGGCGTCGTCCTCTCCAAACGCTTCGGACAGAACTTCCTGGTCGATAGCAACGTTCTTGCATCCATGGCTTCGCACTTCCCTTCAGATAAGAACGTGGTGTTCATCGAGATAGGTGCCGGGGCGCTTGCCCTGACCGGGATTCTCGCGGAGCGCGGCAAACGCGTGGTTGCCTACGAGATTGACCAGCGTCTTTGCAAGGTCCATGAGACCCTCCTGGCCGATGATCCTCTCCGGGCACGCATTGACCTGAAGTATGAGGATGCGTTGGAGGCAGATTGGTGTGCTCTGGGACATGAGGGTGAGACCCTGGTGCTCATGGGGAATCTCCCCTATCTTCGATCTTCCGAGATTGTCCTGAAGCTCATTCGAACCGATTGCATAGGACAAGCTTGCTTGCTGTTCCAGCGTGAGTTCGCAACCCGTCTTGTGGCCCATGCCGGCAACGGGGACTATAGCTCACTGTCCGTCGTGGCCCAGACGTTCTTCGATATCAAGCGGCTGCTCGAGCTTTCGCCCGACGTGTTCTTCCCGCGTCCGGAAGTCAGCTCGACCTTCCTGGGGTTCCTCAGACACCCGAGCGGATTGGAGGATACTGAAGTCGGGCCATTCATGCGGTTTGTTCAGCAGTCGTTCCTGCACAGACGCAAGAAACTGGCCGACTTTTTCCGCCGGCTTGATGTTTCGCTTACAGGTGAGTTCGCCGAGATATCTCAGCTTCGGCCAGAGGTTCTCACACCTTCGGAGTTCATCGACCTATTCCGGGCGGTCTCGCGAGTGACTCGACGCTGACCGAGGGCATCCAGAGCGCCCGCCGTGTTGCCTTTTCGCTCATCGAGAGTAGAATTTCTCGACAAACCAAGTTATCGCTTTTCGGGAGGTATGTGATCATGAAGATTCAAAACGATGCACGTTATGCGAAGTCGGACGAGTGGGTGCGCGTCGAGGGTAGCGTTGGGGTCATTGGAATCTCTGACTACGCTCAGGACAAGCTGGGAGATGTCGTGTTCGTCGGTGACATCTCCGTCGGATCAATATTGAAGGCGGGAGACCTTCTGACCTCCATTGAGTCGGTCAAGGCGGCTTCAGACGTCTATACGCCCGTATCGGGCAAGGTTCTCGAAGTCAACCACGAAGTTACCGCGAAACCCGAACTCATCAACACTGACGCATTTGGTGCCGGCTGGCTGGCGAAGATCGAGCTTTCGAACCCGGATGAGCTAAACGACTTGATGAGCGCAACTGACTATGCAGAACATAGAAAGGAATAAATTCTCATTCATCCCAGCGACAAGTGATGAGCAGCAGGCGATGCTGCAGAAGATCGGCCTACAGTTTGACGATATCGTCAAGTGTTTCTCTGGCAATGCCTGCATAGAGGGCGGTCTGCATCTGCCCGAAGGGTTGACGGAGGATCAGATGGTCGAGGAGTGGGACATCATGATGTCCCGGAATTCCGGTCCCAAGAAGGCTTCTCTTCTGGGTGCTGGGGCATACATGCATTTTATTCCAGCCATCGTTCCACACCTCGCATCCCTTCCGGGTTTTGTCACGGCATATACACCGTATCAACCCGAGATAAGCCAGGGGACACTGCAGTCCCTGTTCGAATTCCAGTCGTTCATAGTGGAACTCACCGGTATGGAATTGGCCAACTGCTCCATGTATGATGGGGCTTCGTCGACTGCCGAAGCTATGCTGATGGCTCATCGCGTCAAGAAGGCGAACCGCGTACTCGCAGCTGCCACGGTGAATCCTAACTACCTGGCAACGGTCCGGACCTACTTGAAACCGCATGGGATTGCCGTTGACGTCGTCAGGATGGATGGCAATGGGCAAGTATCCCTGGAAGACTTGGCATCGCAGCTATCCGCCTCTGCGTGCAGCGCAGTCCTTGTCCAGAGTCCGAACTACCTGGGTATTATCGAAGACTTGGCCGCTGTTGCAACGATTGTCCATAGGCACGATGCCTTGTTTGTCGAATCCTTCACGGAAGCGATGGCTCTGGGACTGCTGAAGTATGGTGTCGACACCGGAGCGGACGTCGTCACCGGAGAAGGGCAGTCGCTTGGTCTCTCGATGTCATTTGGAGGGCCGCATCTTGGCATCTTTGCTACCCTGAAGAAGTACAACCGCGAGTTTCCCGGTCGAATCGTCGGCGAGTCCATCGACACGAAGGGTCGCCAGGCATTTGTCATGACATTGAGGGCCCGCGAGCAGGACATTCGACGTGAAAAGGCGACGTCCAACATCTGCTCGAACCATGCACTCAACGCACTGACAGCGGCCGTGTACCTTGGCAGCGTGGGCGAGTCGGGATTCAGAGCGCTTGCCTGCGAGAACGTTGCGAAGCTGAAAAAACTGATCAATGGACTCGAGGCGACCGGGCACTTCACCCGTGTTTTCAAGCAGAGTCCAGTGTTCAACGAAGCAGTCCTGGCCAGTTCGATCGCTCCCGAAGACGTGCGCTCCCGCCTGGCCGGTCTGCCCGTGTTCCCGCCGCTTGCTCTCGCTCGTGGCGCTGTCCCGGACGTTCAGGGGATGCCCTATACGTATCTGGTCTGCGCGACCGAGATGCTCAAGGACAGTATCCTTGAGCAGGTTCTCGGCGCATTGAGCTGAGGTGCTGAAGATGACCCTTTATGAGAAGAGCGTAGCAGGTCGGTCGGCATTCTCGTTTGGGTTCGAGGAGGACCGAGCTGCCGCTGAAGCGCATGTCCCTGAGTTTGCGCGTGCCGCGGTGAAACCGTTGCCACAGGTGAGCGAGCTTGACCTCGTGCGCCATTTCACGAATCTGGCTGGCACGAACTATGGCGTTGATACCGGCTTCTACCCGCTGGGGTCGTGTACGATGAAGTACAATCCCAAGATCAACGAGCACATGGCCGCTGATCCAAGGCTCACTGTGCGTCATCCGCTGGATGACGCCGCAGACAACCAGGGCATCCTGCAAATGGAGTTCGAGCTGAAGGAGTCTCTGCAAGAGATCACGGGTATGGACGACTTCACCCTGCAGCCCGCATGCGGCGCTCATGGTGAACTGACCGGCATGCTCATTATCCATGCATACATGAGGGACCATGATGCCAAGCGTACGAGAGTGCTGATCCCCGATTCTGCCCATGGAACAAATCCTGCGTCGGCATCGATGGCGGGATTTCAGGTCGTGACCGTTCCCTCCAACGAGCGAGGCGGGGTCGACATGGATGCACTGGACAAGCTCATGGATGATACCGTAGCGGCGATCATGCTGACCAACCCCAATACTGTGGGATTGTTTGAGGAGAACATCACGCAGATTGCCGAACTCGTGCATGCCCGTGGAGGCCTGCTCTACTATGACGGGGCAAACCTTAATGCTCTCTTGGGGCTTATCCGCCCAGGAGATCTGGGGTTCGATGTAGTTCACTTGAACCTCCACAAGACGTTCTCTACGCCGCATGGCGGTGGCGGTCCCGGTGCTGCTCCCGTAGGCGTCAAGAGATTCCTGGCTGACTACCTGCCGATCCCCGTTGTTGTGTGCAGAGATGGTCAGTACGCTCTGGATGAGGAGAAACCACACACGATCGGCCGCATGTCCGGATTCTATGGCAATACGGCCGTCCTTGCCCGCGCTTATGTGTACATCAAGATGATGGGAAGAGACGGTCTTCTGGCGACAAGCCGGGCAGCAGTGATCAACGCAAACTATGTGAAGGCACTCCTGAGTCCGTATTTCCCTCCTGCCTATGATAGATCCGTCATGCATGAGACGGTTCTAAGCGCAAAGGGCTACGACAAGTATGGCGTAACCCTACTCGACATAGCTAAGCGCTTAATGGACTATGGGTATCATCCCCCGACAATCTACTTCCCCCATTTCCCGCCGTATGCAGAAGAGGTCATGATGGTCGAGCCGACCGAGAGCGAGAGTAAGGAGACGATGGACTCGTTTTGCGAAGCTCTCATCAAGATCAGCCAGGAGGCAAAAGAGGATCCGGGCCTCCTGCTGTCTGCTCCACACAATACCGTGGTAACCCGTGTCAATGAGACATACGCGGCTCGTCACCTGGTCACGAGTCATCGTGACAAGAAAGGAACCTGACTGAGTGCTGAATCTACGTGAAGCAATAGACCGACAGGTCAGTCTTGCGCTTGGGGACCTTGTCTCTGCGGAGGAGGCCCATCTTGCGCTTTGCTCGTTGTCCCGTCCCGGTTTTCTCGACTACACGCTATCGCTTCCCATGAAACTGGCAAGGACGCGGCACAAGGCCCCGCTCGCTATTGCACAGGAACTGCAGCTTGCTGTTGCACACATAGCCTGTGCAGGACTCGTGGAGGCAGTCGCTCCCGGCTACATCAACATCCAGCTTTCAGATTCGTTTGTGGCCGACCAGCTTACCTCCATGCTTGGCACGGAGCCTGCTATGCTTTTCCAGAAGGACGCGAATGGCCAGAAGATCGAGGTTGAGTTCGTGAGTGCCAACCCGACCGGACCCCTGCATGTGGGCAACGGCCGCGGAGCAGCCCTCGGATCGGTTCTTGCTACGCTTCTGGAGACCCAGGGATATCATGTGGATCGTGAGTACTACGTTAACGACTACGGGTCAAAGATGAAGCTCTTCACCGAGTCGATCGCGCACTACCTCTTTCCGATGCTTGGGCTTGAACATGCCATGCCCGATGAAGGTTACCATGGGGCATATGTGCCGGGTCTGGCGCAAGCCATCTATGATCGAAAGGCCTCGGAGTTGCAATCGCTGCTTGAAGAGCAGCGCCTGGCAGTCATACAAGAGGACGGGAAGACACTTGTGCTGGCGTCGATTCGTCAGTCCCTGGAAGAAATGGGTGTCTCGTTCGATACCTGGTTCTCCGAGCGATACCTCGTCGAGAACGGATGGAATGATCTCGTTCTTCAGCAGTTCCGGGGGAGAGGTGTTGTCTATGAGAAGGATGATGCCGTTTGGCTGCGTTCAACCGATTTCGGCGACGACAAGGATCGGGTGCTCGTACGGCGCGATGGAGAGCCAACCTACACGCTGACCGATGCAGCCTACCACTTCAACAAGTTCCAGCGTGGGTATGTCAAGAGTATTGACGTTTTTGGCGCGGATCACATAGGACACGTCGTCCCCATGCAAGCCCTCATGAAGAGTCTTGGGCTCCCTGATGACTTCCTGGAGGTCATCATCTACCAGATCGTACACTTCCTGCGTGGTGGGCAACGTGTCGTCCTCTCCAAACAGACAGGCGAGATCATCGAGCTGGCCGATCTCGTGCAAGAGGTGGGCAAGGACCAGGCGCGCGTTTTCTTCCTTCTTTCGTCGGCCGACTCTGAGCTGGAGTTCGATCTTGAGGTTGCTAAGGAGAACTCACTCGACAACCCGGCATACTATCTCAAATACACGTATGCCAGACTTTGCAGCGTGGTACGGCAGGCAAGTGGTATCGGAGCTGTTGGCCCTTCCATAGCAAGTCCGGCTGACGTCTCGCGGTTGAAGACTTCTGAGGACCGTGAATTGCTGAAGTGTCTGCTGAAAGCGCAGGATGAGGTCGATGATGCCGCGAGGACAAGGCAGCCCCATCGGATCCTGTATCTCGCAAGCGAGCTGGCCAAGTCGGTCAACGCGTTCTATCAGAAAGAGAAGGTCATCCAGGAAGACTTGGACCTGGCACGAGCCCGGATGCTGCTCGTGCTTGTTTCGCAGTGTCTCCTGCAGGCGTATGCCCACGTTCTGGGCGTCACTCTCCCCGAATCAATGTGAATGAGCTCCCCACCTCTGTGTGGTGAGCACGAAGTGAGGTATGCATGAAGAACATCCGTAGGCTGCGGCTTGAGGCGTTCATACGGCGTAGCGTGGAGGGTCAGCTGGTCCTGATGGACGACCCTGACCTTCGACTCTTGACCGTGACTCGCATTGAGCTGTCGAATGACACGAGACTGGCGAAGGTGTATGTCTCGAGTTTGTTGAATGACGAGAGTCATCAGAAGGCTCTCATGGCAGCCCTTTCCAGGGCTTCGGGCAAGTTTCAGCAGAGGTTGGCGGCTGATGTCTCGATGCGCTTCACGCCCCTCCTTTCGTTCCATTTTGATCAAGGGTTCGTGAGGGGCACTCAGGTCGTCGAACTGCTCACCGAACTCGAGAAGAACGAAAAAAAGGATACCGCGGATTCATGAGAGGGGCTGGTCTCGAGGCAATTGCATCGAGGATTCGCGACGCGAGCGATATCTTTCTTTTCACCCACGAGTTCGCCGATGGCGATGCTCTGGGTTCGATGGTGGCACTCACGTTGTATCTGCAGGCAATGGACAAGAGTGTTCATGCGTTTGTCCCAGGCAAGATCCAGAGCGCCTTCCAGTTTCTCGCAACCGATGAACTGCTGAACACCATGTCTGCCGCCCAAGCCGCGGTTCACATCGGCGCTGCACGTGTGACATGTCTCAGTGCAGACGCGGCCGATATCGATCGTCTGGGTGAGTGGAAACCTTTGTTTCTCTCCGGGGCAGAGCGTCTGGTGATCGACCACCATGACACGAATACAGGTTTTGGCGACGTGTTTGCCATAAATGGTTTGGCCAGCTCGTGCTGCGAGATTCTCTTTGACTTGTTCAAGGAGATCAACCCCCGGCTCATCAACGCCAGGATCGCCTCGGCGCTCTATGCCGGACTGGTTGCGGACACCGGATCATTCCAGTACGCCAATACCAAGGCTCTGTCTCTGGTGCACGGAGCTCAGCTCATCGAACTGGGCGCGCTGCCCGATGAGATCTCACGCAGCGTCTACGAATCTAAGTCGTACGAGAGTCTAAGACTCGTGGCTGCTTCCGTAGCAGCTTCACGCCTCATGTATGGTGGACAGATTGTGGTGTCCTACGTGACGCGGAGCATGCTTGCGGACTCGAGTGCCCTGGATGAGGACACCGAGGGCATTACGGACGAACTGCGACGCATAGCTGGAACAAAGGCAGTCGTGCTGTTCAAAGAGGCCTCAGATGGGTCCATCAAGGTGAGTCTTCGCGGGAAATACGGGTTCGACGTCAAACGCATAGCGACAACGTTTGGTGGGGGAGGTCATTTACTCGCCGCTGGTTGTACCATTAAAAGTGAGCTCGGCGAAGCCGAAGTACGCGTCCTCGCCGAGTTGGACAGATACCTGGGACCTTCTAGAACTTGAAACTCCTGCTGATATCATAGACGACTGGCATGTGATACATCGTATCACCCGTCAGCATCTTGATGATCGCGAACGCAGAAATAAGCCCTGGCACGAACCAGAACCAGTCGGCGAGACGCCAGATGAATGGAAGGCGGCCCAGAACTCCTAGGATGATTTCCAGAATCAGCACGACAAGTCCTTGCGCCAGATGCAAGCGGAAGAACTCGTTCTTCTTGTTGACAAGAAGCGGGATGATCCAGAGGATGCCCAAATAGCACAGTATGCCAAAAATCAGATCGTTGCTAACGCCACTATTCGTCTGTTGCTCCATGGTCGTCCACCCCCACACTAGGATATGATATCAGCATGCTAGATTAATCCCGATGCTGTGTCAAGAGCCTGTGGCGTTGATGAGTGCCGAGGTAGGGCAAGGATGCAGATACTCCTGGATGCCGCATGCGTGGCAACCTGTCTCACGGCATGTCGGGAGACGTTTACCCTTCTCTGCGGACAGAAATTCTTCGCGGAGAAAGTCTGTTGAGACTCCCGCATCGATGACCTGCCAAGGCAATTCACTCTGCAGAGGAATACTGCAATACAGGAAGTCGACGGGGTCAAGACCTGTGGCAGCAATAGCCTCCTGCCAAACGTCGAATTTGAAAGACTCGCGCCAGGCGTCGAATTTGGCCCCATTCTTCCAGGCTGTCTCGATAATGTCGCTGACTCTGCGGTCGCCGCGGCTGAGAAATCCCTCGAGGAACGAGATGCGCGGATCGCCAAACTCGATATGGAGCTTGCCCTTGAAAGCCCTGAAGCCCTTGCGGAGGTGATCGATCTTGGCATCGTAAGACTCAGGCGTATCCTGGGCGCACCATTGAAAAGGAGTATCGGGGCGAGGCACGAACGGGTTGATGCTGAGATTGATGGCGATGTCTCTGCGGAACCCTTTGCCAAAAGCGTAGATGCGGCTCACCAGGTCAACCATGGCATCGAGATCCTGTTCCGTCTCGGTGGGAAGGCCAAACATGAAGTAGAACTTGACGAGATGCCAGCCCTTTCCAAACACAGTCCGCAGCGTTTCAAAGATCGATTCTTCTGTGATGTTCTTGTTGATGACATCGCGGAGGCGCTGACTGCCGGCCTCGATGGCAAACGTCAATGAACCTTCGCGTGTCTGCTTGATCTCGTCTGCGAGATAGCCGGGGAAGTTCTCCATGCGGAGTGACGGAAACGAAATGGCTACCTTGTGCTCTTCCCTGTAGGCACGTACGAGTCTGACCAGCCCGGGCAGGTCACTGTAGTCGGTGCTGCTCAGAGATAGCAATCCAACTTCTTCGTAGCCGGTGTTGGCGACGAGTTGCTCGAGCTGCTTCTGAATGGAAGCCAGCGATCGCTCTCGGGTCGGGCGATAGGAAATGCCGGCCTCACAGAAGCGACAGCCTCGCACACATCCACGAAACAGTTCTATGACACCGCGGTCGTGGACGAGTTCGCGATAAGGGACAATCGGACTAACCGGAGCAGAAGCATCGTCGAGGCTCTGGACAACTCGCTTGTGTACGGTCTGGGGGATCTCCAGCGAGATGGGCTCGGCGATAACGTATGGGGCACCCTTGAGGGCCGGGCGCTCCCTGTACAGCGACGGAACATACACGCCCTCGACGTGTCGTGCCAGTGTCTCTAGCGCATCGTGACGGCTTGCTCCGGCCGCCCGCGACACTGCAAGGCTGCGTACAATTTCTGGAAAGAGGTCTTCGCCGTCACCGATACCGAATGCGTCCACGAAGGCGGACATGGGTTCGGGGTTGAACGTGCAGCTGCCACCCGCAATGACGATGGGCCACTCGCTCCGATCCTCTGACCGTATGGGGAGCCTGGCCAGGTCGAGCATGTTGAGCACGTTCGTATAGGTGAGTTCCGTGCCGAGGCTGAAGGCTATCACATCGAACGAACCCAATGGCTGATGACTCTCGAGAGAGAACAAGGGGATCTGGTATTCTCTGAGCCATGCCTCGAGATCTTGGAATGGAGCGAATACACGTTCCATGACAATACTGTCGGTGGCGTTGAGAAGGTGATAGAGGATCTGGATGCCGTGAGACGACATGCCAACCTCGTAGAGGTCCGGATAGCTGAGTGCAACGCGAAAGCGACCCTCCCAGTCCTTATGGACGGCGTTGAGCTCATTCCCTGCGTATCGCGACGGGCCTTGGAAGCGTTCGAGAGAGTGCATATCCATGTCAGAACCTCAGTTCGTCACGGGTACGGTAGACACTGACGACAATGGAAGCGGCCGCGACCTGTGTGAGCAGAGACGATCCGCCATAGCTGATAAATGGCAGGGGGATGCCGGTGACGGGCGAGAGCCCGATGGTCATGCCTATGTTCACGGCAGCTTGCAGAAACCACATGGCTCCTATGCCGATGACGATGTACCGGCCGAAGTCGTCGGTCAGCGATCGAAAGACAAGGAATGTTGACCAGAGGAGCAGGATGAAGAGAAGGACCAGTATCGCACTGCCGGCGAACCCAAACAGCTCTCCGACCAGAGAGAAGATGAAGTCGGCATATTGCACAGGTACAAACGAGAGAGGGCCCTGGGTGCTTCCTTTGATGCCACGTCCCCAGATGCCACCGGATCCAGTTGCAACGATGGATTGGATGACGTTGTAGCCCGCACCAAGTGGGTCTTCCTGTGGATTCAGGAATGTTTCGATCCGCGTACGCTGGTATGGCCTGAGGCTGAGCCACGCGCCACCTGCCGCAAGTGCCACAACCAGCCCCAGAACAATCAGCTGGCGGCCGGAGAGCCGGAAATGGACCAGCATGACGACAGAAATCGCGAGCAGCAGGCTGGCGGATCCCAAGTCCGGTTCCTTCTCGACCAGAAGAATAGACGGCACGACGGCAGTCATGACAAGTAGGATTTTTAGGCCCATGTTGAGCTTCTTCTGGGGGAGCGCCAGGATGACCGCGACAACAAGGATAATCACGAGCTTCTGTACCTCACTCGGCTGGAAGCCAAATGACCCTACGATGGGGATCCAACGCCGTGAGCCGTACATGCCGCGCCCGATGAACAGCACTGTCACCAGAAGTCCTGTCTGAACGACATAGATCGGCAGGGTGAGATATCGAAAGACCCGGTAGTTTACGAATTGCAGCATGACTCCGACAGCCAGGCTGAGGCAAAGTAGCAGGAGTGTCTTCTCGAAATAGGAGTAGAAACTTCCGAAGTGTCCAAGGGTATACCGCTCTGCAAGGCTTGCGACGAAGAATGTCGCTAAACTGAACCCGATGAGAAGTAGGACGCTTATGAGAAAGAGCAGTGGCAAACGATGGAGCTTCACGGGGCGTCTCTACTCCAGGAAACGTGTCTCGACGTTCAGCTGATCCTGGACGGCGGTCACCACATAGTAGTGACCGTGTATACCTGCCGGGGCCAGATGAAGGACGGCGCTCGCGCTACTGACGGCAAGTGAAGCGCCACCGGCGACATCGAGGCACGTTATGGTCGCATCCCGCATTCCCTGGATGCCAGCCACAACAGTTCCTCTGATGGTACCGAATACGAAACACGACCGCATCGTCTCGACGCGCGATCCCTCGAGAACAGAGCCGATCACAACGACATCTTTGGTCGTCTGGATGACTTCGCTGTTCATCAGGTCATGAGCGATAATCAATACGGTCTCAGATGGAGAAATGCCCTTCTTCGACCCCCGTATGCGGTAGTTGGTTATGCCGAGGTTGTCGCCTACGAGCTTTCGCAGATCCTTTTCCAGCTTGGCCAACGTCTTGAGACCACATGCCCTGTTCTGAAGGTCGACCTGCAGCTTGAGCTGAGGAAGGATGTGATGCTGGGCGGCCACCTGGATGCGGAGCACGTGCTCGGCATCCTTCCACTTTGCCTTGGGGTTGACGAGAGCCAGGATTTCCGTTTGGTTCCCCTTGAACACGACGGTGTTCGTCGGACTAGTTGCTGCCATTTTGCCCTCCGTACAGATCGAAGTACTGCTGTAACATGCTGTGCACGAGTGGAGCCATACTGGTACTGCGACTGTAGGGCGAGTTCTCGAACATGAGAAGGACGGCGACCTGGGGGTTGTCCATCGGCGCGAATGCTACCAGCCACGTGTGGTACAGATCCGGAGTACCGGTTTCAGCCGTACCGGTCTTTGCACAGATCTCGATGTCCCCCACTTGAATGCGTGTCATTCCGCCGGTCTTCGAAACGAGATTGAGACCCTTTTTCACGGTCGCCAGCGTGGTGGTGCTTATGCCGAGCGTGTCCTGAACGACCGGGGTTGTCTGAGTCTCCGCTTTAGTCACGGGGTCGACCGAAGCCTTCAGGAGGTGAGGACGCCAAAGGGTCCCGTTCATCGCGATCGAACTATAAATGGAGATGTTGCGTATGGGCGTTTCCAGCATGTATCCCTGGCCGATGCCCATGTTCATCGTATCTCCTTCGTACCATGATTCTTTGTACTTGCTGAGCTTCCATTGCGGAGTAGGGTAGAAACCGGTCGTCTCGCCAGGAAGATCGATGCCGGTGAGCTTATCGATACCGAATCTGTGCGCGTAGGAGTCCATCGACTCGATACCGACAAGGCGGGCAACAGTGAAGAAGTAACTGTCGCAGGAGTCGGCATAGGCCCTGTAGATGTCTTCGTTGCCATGGGCACCTGGCCAGATCCAGCATTTGAACAGCCGTCCTCCGACCGTCAGCCCTCCGCCACAGTAGATGATACTTCGGTCAGTTATGGTGCGCGTTTCGAGTCCCGCTGTTCCGGTGACGACCTTGAAGGTGCTCGCCGGAGGGAACGTGCCTGCAATTGCCCGGTTGAACAGAGACCCTTTGGTGGACCACGTTTTCCAGTCTTCACTGGAAATCCCGGAGATAAACTTGTTCGGGTCGAACGTGGGCGCACTTGCCAGTGCAAGGAGCTCGCCATTGCGCGGGTCCATCATGATCGCTGCGCCCTGGTTGTCTCCAAGCAGCTCCTCACAGGTCTTCTGCAGGCGGGCATCGATAGTCAGAATGATGCTTTTCCCAGGAACAGCAGGCTTCTCTTGGAGGGTTTTTACTGCCTTACCGCCGGCATCCACTTCGATGAGTTTCTGACTCTTCTGACCGCGCAGCAGCGACTCGTATTGCAGCTCGACGCCTTCCTTACCGATTGTGTCCTTCATGACGTAGCCGTCAGCTCCCAGCTGCTCGAGCTCAGTGTCGCTTATTTCACCTGTGTACCCGAGAACATGTGCTGCCAACGTTCCCTGGGGATACGATCTCTTGGTCGACATGACAAGCTGGATGCCAGGTAGGTCTGGTTCCTGTTCCGCAAGACTCAATGCAGCGGATTTGCTGATGTTGCGAGCGACGGGGATGGGCGTGAAAGGGTCGACGCCGGCCTTTTTCACGGTGTCCTTGAGAGTCTGGAGCTTCACGCCTGTCAGTTGGGCTACGACACCCAATTCCTGGTCGGAGTTCTTGAGGTCATAGGTCGTCACGACGATGTCGAACGAGGGGACATCGGTCGCAAGAACAACCCCGTTTCTGTCGTAGATTTCTCCCCGTGGAGCATCCGTGCTGATGATGCGAAGACGGTTGTCTTCGGCGACTCCTGCATAGTAGGTGCCTTTGATGACCTGCAAAAAGTAGAGGCGGGCCATAATGCCCACCAGAATTACTGTGAAGAGAATGGTGACCGTAAGGAATCGCCGGTTTTGCCCGGACTGTTGAAGCTTATCCATGATGTTGCTCAAGTGGTGAACGCCTCACCAGATAGCGGGACCCAACCAGCCCTGTAATAGCTGCCACGATGGCATACCACAGGAGGGCTACAAAACTAGGAGCAGCGCTGCCTCTGGTGAACAGGGCGAGAGCGAGTGCCGTGACGGTATAGGCGCCTGTGAAGACTGCGCGAGCAAGACCACGTGCAAGTTGCTCGATGTAAGGCGAGGTGCCGGCGATCAGTAGCAGCAACAGAGCAGTGGGCAACCCCTGCGACTGGCTGAAGTATGACAGAAGGAGGGTACTGAAGAGCCCTGCGATAACGCCGAAGGAAGTGGGATGACGTACGCTATAGTAGAAAACGATGGCTGTCGCCACGAGGAAGCTGAAGGCTCCCGCGTCCGGGATGTGCAACGCAATGCTGCAGAGCAGAGCAAACACGAATAGTTCCACGACCAGAACCCCTGCCAGGATGGCATACTGCCGTTTCAGGTTCATTTCGAACCCTGCATGACCAGAAGGTAGCGTGTTGCCCAGACAGCCGCAAATGGTCGCAAGACCAGCCGTGCCGCGGTACCGTTGGTCAACGTGTCGACTCGCCCGATAGGGATGTTGGGAGGAAAGATTGTTGAACTGCTGGATGTTACAATAATGTCACCCGACTGGAACTGGGGCAATGGTGAGACATATGACAGTTCACAGTAGTCGGCGTCGGTGCCCTTGACGAGCACATCTTCCCCGGTGCGACGGTCGATGCCGGCGATAACGCACCTGCTGTCGAGCAGTGGGATTACTGTGGCATTGGTCTTGAAAGCGCCCCGGACCTTGCCATACACGTAAGCTTGGCCGGTGAAGTCTGCGACAAATACTCCAGCGCCGTCGGCTACCCCGAGCGCTGTTCCGTGGTCTATGAACACATCCATCGAGCGGATACCCGTTGCTCGCCCCGTCACCTGGACCAAAACACTCTTGACTGGCAACTGTTGTTGAACTGCTAGCTGCGCTTGCAGCCGTTTCAGCTCGTCGTGATCGTCGAGAGCGAGGCGAAGTCGAGCATCGAGATACTGGTCTTCGGTACGGAGAGTTTCGTTCTCAGCGTAGATTCCTCGCGCGAACAGTAACGCGTGACCGTATGCGGTCACGCTGTCAGTTGCTGCCGAGACAGCTCCACCAAGCGCTCGGGCAATGCGTTGAACCCCGCTGAGTGCAAAGCTCCCGAGCGTAACACCATAAGACGCCAGTCCGATGAGGGTCGTCAGCACAAGGAATAGCGCTATGAACAGAAGGCTGGTGGACCTGCGAGTGAGTTTTCGTACCGGACCGGGCATTCGCTATATCAGAACGTCGTGCAGCGAATCGTAGCTTTCGAGGACCTTGCCCGCACCCTTAGCGACACACTGCAGCGGATCCTCTGCGATGTTGACGAGAATGCCTGTACGGGTGGAAATGAACTTGTCTAAGCCCATAGTAAGCGCGCCACCGCCCGAAAGCATAATGCCGCTGTCGATGATATCCGCCGAGAGTTCAGGAGGGGTCAGCTCGAGGGCCGACTTGATCGTCGCGAGAATCTGCTCCAAAGGTTCCTTGAGGGCGTCGCGAATCTCCTCACTCGTGACTTCGACCGATTTTGGCAGGCCGTTGATCAGGTCTCTGCCCCGTACTTCATAGGTTCTCTCACTTTCGAGCGGGTATGCGGAGCCAATAGCGAGTTTGACTTCCTCGGCCGTCACATCACCGATCAACAGGTTGTAGCGACGGCGAATATGCGCCGCTATGGCCTCTGTCATTTCGTCGCCCGCAATACGTAGTGACCGTGATGTGACGATGCCCTTCATGGAGATGACCGCGACCTCCGCTGTGCCGCCACCGACATCGACGATCATGACTCCGCGAGCGTCAGCGATTGGGAGCTCGGCGCCAATGGCAGCTGCCATGGGTTCCTGAATAAGCTTTGCCTCTCGCGCGCCGGCGTTGAGGGCTGCGTCGATGACGGCCTTCATCTCAACTTGGGTGATGCCGGATGGAATTCCGACAAGCACGCGTGGGCGGGCAAAGAGACCTGTTCCAGAAGCTTTTCGGATGAAATATTCAAGAAGTTTCTCCGTTACTGTGAAGTCTGCGATGACGCCGTCCCTCATGGGACGTGTCACGCTAATCGACTGGGGCGTGCGCCCTGCCATCTTCTTGGCTTCGTAGCCAACGGCCAGCACCGTGCCGGTCTTGGCATCGGTCGCCACTATGGTAGGCTCGCGGATGACGACACCCTTGTTCTTGACGTAGACGACTGTGTTCGCAGTACCAAGGTCTATTGCCAGGTCTCTTGAGAAAAATGCCACGACTTACCTCCTCAAATCAACATGCAGCTCAGTACAGAGTGCATAGAAATCGCTCATGGTGAAACCAATAATCGTGTCCATCGACCCCTCGGTTCGTTCGATGAAACTTGCTGCTAGTCCTTGAACAGCGTACGCTCCGGCCTTGTCCCGATATTCGGGGTTGCTCAAGTAGGCTTTCCGCTCATCTGTGCTTAGACATCTCATCAACACGCGCGTTGTGGACATTCTGGCGGCGGTCGTCCTTTCGGGCATGAGCACAGCTGCCATGGCTGTAATAACACGGTGTTCGCGCCCTTCGAGCAACGCGAGCATATCACGAGCCTGGGCTTCGTTGAGTGGCTTTCCCAGGATCCGGCCGTCACAGGCGACGACGGTGTCGGCGCCAACGACTAACCCGGCGTTCACATGATCACTTCCTGCTCTTGCCTTTGCCAGTGCGTTTCGTGCTGCACTTTTTTCAGGTGCAGTATCCAGCATGACTTCGTCCGTGTCAGCCCTCACAACGGAAAATGGTATACCCCAGTCGGCGAGCATGTGAGCTCTGCGTGGCGAACTTGAAGCCAAGTAGATTCTCATACAAGCGTCGAGAAAAAGAGGAAAAGCAGTGCAAGCCCAACAGTCCCGAGGTTCATGTTGAGATTGAAGCCCAGTCGCAACTCCATGAAACCAAGCTGGAGGGTGAAGTCGGGAACGCCAAAATGGAGACCAGCTCTCATGAAGGGGTAATATGCGCCCAGTACTTCACCAAGTACGGATCCGAGGACAGCCCCCGCAATCACAAAAGCTATCGATATGGTTCGTTCTTTTCTTCTCACCGCTGCTCCGTAGTAGCATTGTCATGAAGAGCTCGGTCGAGTCGAGACAGGACGGCAAGCGAAACACCACCGATCAGGTATCCAGCCGCTCCACCCGCCACCACCAGTACCGGCAGATAGTACCATAGTGTACCCACAGTGTTGGTAATCAACAAGAGCAGGTATTGCGACAAATTGTTGCAGATGCCTCCTACAGTACTAACAGTTGGCAATCCAATGTGCTTTCCGAATACCTTCCGCAGGAGGACCATGACGATGACTGCGCCGAGACTGCCACCGAAGGAGAGCAGTGATGTAATGGTCATCAGGTTTCCCTTCATGATACCCGTGGCCAGGACCCGCAGGGCCACGAGCGCGACGGTCGCGAGGGCTCCATACATCTCCAGGCACAACATCGTGCTTATCTGAGACAATCCCAGCTTGGCGCCGGGCAGGAATGGCAGTGGGGGGTCGAAGTAGTTAATAACGATAGCAACGGCAGCTATCAATGCAAATCGCAGGGTATCCTGCGTTGTTCGGTTTCTGTTATTGTGTGAGAGCATCGATGCCAGTCGCTTTTCCTTCGACGGTAATGACCATGTGGTTGGGCACACAGATGATCTGGTCACCGGGGCTCCGGGCCGGAACGGTATGTACGCAGATTTGATCTGGGCAGGTCGATTCCGTGACTCGGATGGAGCCCTTGCCATCGGCTACGATCACAAGCGGTCCCAGCGTGCCTGTTATGCGCAGTGTTTGGGGCTCATGGAACGTCAGGTCCACTGTCGCGACAACCTTGCCGTACACGCGGACAACCGCCACGGTGCCGCGTGTACGATGTATGACAATCCAGAAGACAACAACAAGCGTTACGGCGACGACGATGACCACCGCCGTGATCCGGTCACTCCGCTTCATTGAGCAGCCGTAGGCACGAAGGTGATCGGCCCCAGTGTAGACTGTGCTCCTGCAGCGTCGACGATGACAATGCCGACGGTTCCCTGACTCTGAGCCGCTGGGAAGAGCGAACGCTGAGTCTCGGCCGTTGAGCAGAAGAAAACCTTGCCGAGGGCGTCGCCGATGGCTCCGTGCATAGGTTCTATGTCTGTAATGACCGTGACACTCTGATTGAGGGTTCCTGGGTATCCCGTCGACGGGTCGATGATATGGCAGTATCTCTTGCCGTCCCGCTCGAAGTACCGCTCATAGTCTCCGGACGTAGCCACGAAGGCATCTCCAGATCGAACAGTGCCAATGATCCCCTGACCACGTGGATCTTGAATGCCGATCTTCCAGTCGTGCTTTCGGCCGCCGCTATACAGCAAGAGGTTGCCGCCGAAATTGATGTTCACCTGCAGGGGTTGGGGTTCAACGGTGCGGAGGTACTCCTCCATGACGTCCAGCGAGTAGCCTTTGGCGATACCGCCCAGGTCGATGCGGGCCCGCGAGTCTCGAAGCTGTACGGTAGTATCAGAAAGCACGAGCTGGTCTGAATGAGAATAGGCTAGTGTATCTGATATCTTTTTTGCAGTGGGAACTCTGTAATCCTTGGTTGTGAAGCCCCAGAGCGACGAGACGGGCGAGATCGCTATGTCGAACGTCCTGCCATGGTCAATGGCTTCCACGGCTACGGCGGCTTTCAGAAGAGCAGCATATTCAGGTGAGACAGGCACTGGCCCTTTGCCGGCAGCTGCATTCACGCGAACCGTCTCGGATCCGGACTTGTAATAGCTGGTCATGCTATCGACGTTGGATGCCAGAGCATAGAGATGCTCGTTGATTGTGGCTGCATCGCCTCCGGTCGTCTTGATAGTGAGGACCGTATCCATGAGGAAGTATGTGGACGTAATCGGCTCCGGTGACGTGTGCGAGACGAAGAGGGCCGCTAGTCCTGCTCCGATGACGATCAGCACCACAACCGGAGCAATTATCTTTCTCATGGTATCTCCTTATCGAGTGTCAATCCAAGGTCCGTTCCGCAGTGGCCGCATTTTCCGTCTGTGACGAAGGACAAGTCCAGTGGACGAGCCGTTCGATCGACAACGACCGAATAGCAGTTGGGACACATTGTATTGTTGAAGAAGTGCCCATGACAGTTGCTCAGGTAGACAAAGCCCATGTGCTGTCTTCGCCCAGATTCTACAAGGTTTTCAAGAAAAGGCATGACGGGTCCCTGGTGAATTGTGAAACCATGCTCGGGAGCGACAATCCTGAGGTGGAGAGGGATTCCCCTTCGAAGGTCCTGGGCAATCCACGCCAGCATGGCGGAAAACTCCTGTTCCTGGGCTGGAGTGTCCCGAGCAATATCGAGCATGAGTTCGACGTGAATCCCAGCATCGATGGCGTTTTCTACAAGGACTCGAGTGTTCTCCAGGACCCCGACCGGACTTCCCAGCGTCCGGTACGTTTCGTCAGCAAACCCCTTGAACCTGACAAGTAATGCATCTACCGTTCCAGGTGATTCACGGAGAAGGTCTGTCGTCATCCCGCCGTTCGTTGCTGCGGCGACCTTCCTTCCTGCCTCATGAACCTTTCTGGAGCACTCGACGACGTTGTCCCAGTGCAGCGATGGCTCACCACCGCTCCAAACCACTCCAGCAAACCTGGGTTCACTCCCAAGTTTCTCCACCACCGCGGCTACTCTGGCAGGATCATAAGGCGACCAGTCCTGTGAACGCGCTAGTAGTGGGCGGTCGCAGTATGGACACCGCAGAGGGCACCCGGGCACCTCCAGGACAAGCACCGAATTGCCCGGTAGGTAGTGATAGAGAGGCACCTCCTCGATCTCACAGACATATGGCTGCCCGAGAGGACTGGAAAACCTGTCAAATTTCATGATTCCTCAGCGATGCAGTAGAATCGCGTTTCTGGCTTGTGACCCACATGATTGCAGAGACCCTGGGCCGACGATACAGCCCTCAGATGCGTATGCCGGTCTTGGCTTGAGCTTCGACCATTTCCATGCCAAGATCCAGAGCCTTCATGTTGAGGTCGAGGAACTGTTTCTTGACGTGCATCGCGACTGCCTTGCGGAGTGTCTCGACGTCAACGATGGCCGTCAGACCCTCAATGATACCGAGAAGAGCAATGTTGAGTCCAAGCTCTGACCGGAGTCTGCTGATGAGGGTGCTGCGTATGGGAAGGGCCAGCAGACCCCGGCAGTTCTCCTCGTTCAGGAAATCAGGGGTCGACATTGCTGATGAATCGATGACGACCTCGGTCTTCCGGCTGATTCCTCCACCGTATTGCCGGAGTCCCTCGTTGGTCACTGCTGCAAGCAGATCCGGATCGGTGACTTTAGGGTAGGCGATATGCTTGTTCGAGATGACAAGTTCAGCCTTGGTCGTACCACCGCGTGCTTCTGCACCATAGACCTGGCTTTGGGTGACGATCTTGCCTTCCATGATGGCGGCCTCCGCGAGGATGATGGAACCCAGGATAAGTCCTTGCCCGCCGCTGCCCGTCATGCGGAGTTCGAAACGGTTGTCGTTGCTCATATCAGGGCTGCTCCTTGGGCGTGCCCGCGCTTGCCGGCGTGCGGCGCTCGATGTTTACGAATTCGCCGATGATGATTTTCCCGACCAGTTCTTCGGGAGTCCTCTTCTCGGCCACGCTCTTGAGGACCATCCAGTCCTTCTGTGACGTGACCATCTGTCCGGCACTGCCCTTCTTGTTGAACCGCCCGAAGTACGTAGGGCATTGGGCGACAGCGTCGACGAGCGAGAAGCCGTCATGAGCGATAGCTTTCTTGAGGTGGTCAATAAGATGTCTTGTGAAGTAGATGCCGGAGCGTGCCACATACGTTGCGCCGGCGCCGGCCGCGAGCTTGACGAGGTCGAATGGTCGATCCAGGTTGCCGTTCGGCGTTGTCGTCGTGATCGAAGTGCTCGGCGTAAGAGGCGACGCCTGTCCACCAGTCATCCCGTAGTTGTAGTTGTTGAACACAACCACAGTAATATCGACGTCCCGGCGTGCGGCATGGATCAGATGGTTGCCGCCAATTGCCGAGCCGTCACCATCACCCGTGACGACGATGACCGTGAGGTCCGGATTGGCCAGCTTGATGCCTGTCGCAACTGGGATGGCACGGCCGTGAAGGGTGTGCACATTGTCAAAGGCAGTATATGCTGGTGCGCGCGAAGAGCAGCCGATGCCAGACACAAGGACGACCTTGTCGGGATCCAGTTGCAGCTGGTCGATTGCCTCGAGAAGGGCATGGAGGACAATGCCATTTCCACAGCCGGGACACCAGATGTTGGGCAGTCGTTCGCTTCGCAGAAAATCGGGTCTCATAGGTTCTCCTCCCGGATGAAGCTCAGGATCTCCTGTGGGCTGATAAGGTCACCGTTGATCTTGTTCATAGGCGCGACCTTCCGGGAGTCTCCGAACACCCTCTTGACGAGAAGGACGAGCTGACCGGAATTGAGCTCAGGGACAACGATTGTCCTGGCATTGCCGGCAGCTTTGCGGACACGGTCATCATCGAATGGAAACAGGGTTACGAAGCGAAGCGACCCAGCCTTCCGCCCGTGAGAACGAAGCGATTCGACTGCCTCACTAACTCCGCGGGCTGTGATGCCAAAGCTCATGAACAGGATATCGGCGTCCTCGACGCGGTCAGTCTCGAACTGAATGATGTCGTCGAGGTTGTTGAAGAGTTTGTCGCGCAGGCGCTCGACGAGGGCCTCAGCCACATGACCATTTGCGGTCTGGAAGCCGGATTCGCCGTGGACGAGGCCCGTGAAGCTGGTACGAAAACCTGTACCGACGTTGGCGATCGTCGGAATTAGTGTCTCGTCCGTCTTGTAGGGCAGGTATCCTGCTTTCTCGGTCGGGAGCCTGCGGTCGACAATGGTTGTTGGAATGCTGGTATCAATAGGTTCGCGCAAGTGAGAGATAGTTTCGTCGGACAGGACAATGACGGGATTCCTGTACTTCTCGGCCAAGTTGACCGCACGCATGGTCAACTGGTAGGATTCCTCGACGCTGGCCGGGGAGAGGACAATCACCCAATGGTCGCCGTGAGTTCCCCAGCGTGTCTGCATGAGATCCATCTGTGAGACTTTGGTCGCCATGCCTGTCGAAGGACCATATCGCATAGAGTCAAGGATCACGATAGGCGCCTCCACCATACACGCGTAACCGAGACCTTCCTGCATCAGTGAGAACCCGGGGCCGGATGTCGCGGTAAGTACCTTCTTGCCCGCCATGGACGCTCCGACGATAGCCATGATGCTCGCGATTTCGTCTTCCATTTGTATGAACGTGCCACCTACCTGGGGCATGCGCTTCGCCATGATCTCGGCAATCTCGGAGGATGGTGTGATAGGGTATCCGGCGTAGAACCGTACGCCTGCGGCAATCGCGCCCTCAGCTACGGCTTCGTTGCCTTGCATCAGGACCCTCATTTCACTCATTCTTGACCTCCTCCACTGTGAGCGCGAAGTCGGGACAGTGCTCGACACACATCTGGCACCCGATGCAGTCCTGTGGGTTGATGATTGCGTGCCGGTCATTCCGATCTATCTCGTAGACCTTCTTCGGGCATACGGCGACACAGATGCCACAGTTCTTGCACCACTTACGGTTGTGTGTGATCTTGAATGTTCTTTTCTCCGGCATGTTCTCTCCTCTCGTGCTGGCTGAATAACTCTCGAGCAGTCTGTTCTATGTGTTGGCTCAGGTCGAGCATGTCCCTGTCCAGTAGTGATGCCGCTGCGTGGTAGGTGTGAACGACAAACGCAGGCTCGTTCCGCTTTCCCCGCATCGGTACCGGCGGCATATAGGGCGAATCGGTTTCGAGAAGCAGACGCTCCAATGGGCAAGCCTTAAGAGCCTCACGGGTTGCACCTGCCCCCGGGTAGGTGAGGTTGCCAGTGAAGGAGATACACAAACCCATACCGGCCGCTTGCTCAACGTCCAGCGGTGTTCCTCCAAAGCAGTGCATTACCCCGCGTAATCCTGCAAAATGCGAGATGGTACTCAAGGATTCTACCACGGCAAAGCGCGAGTGCACGATGACGGGGAGGCCCAGGTCGGCAGCCAGCTGTAATTGCTCCTCGAAGTAATGCATCTGCACCATGTGGTCGGGAGCGCCCTCCTTGAAATCCAGTCCGATCTCCCCGATGGCGACTGTCTTCTCCCTGTACAGGGCAACCAGGGCCCTCAGCTGGGTCAGGTAGTCTGACGGTGCATCGGCGCAGTCCTCGGGGTGGACTCCGACGGCCGCAAAAACGCCGGGTTCCTGTTGCGCGAGTTGTTCTGCGAGGTCCGATGTGGCTATATCGACGCCTGGACAGACAATCCAACCGACGCTGTTGTCCCAACATCGCTGCAGGACATCATTCCGGTCGTCGTCGAACTCGGCCATCTGGACGTGGGCGTGTGTATCGATGTAAGAGGGTTCGCTCAATGAATCTCCGCTCCGTCCGGAAGAACCGCCATCGGCGTCAGGAGGGCCATCTCGTCTCCGATCGAAGCCGCAAGGAGCATGCCCTGCGATGTAATGCCTTTGAGCTTGCGTGGTTGAAGGTTTGCGACGATTACGATCTGTTTACCGACCAGCACAGCAGGATCGTAGTGCTTGCCGATGCCCGCCACGATCGTACGCTCTTCGCCGCCGATCGTGACACGCAGCTTTATCAGTTTGTCGGTCTCGGGCACTCGTTCGCCCTCGAGGATCGTGGCGATGCGCAGCTGCACCTTGGCGACGTCGTCGATGTTGATCAGACCGGTGTCGGCGACGGCAACAGCAACAGGTGGAGGAGTTGCTGCGGCGACTGTTGTTGTCCCAGCCTTGCGTGCTGTCTGGGCTGCCAGAAACTCCTCCAGCTGTTCAGGCTGGATGCGGGGAAACAGCACAGTCGAGCTTTCCTCGGGGAGTTCCGAACCCGGTCCTCGCCATGCAAGGCTGCTCCAGGCAACCTGCGGCCTCCGGATTGCCTGCAGCAAGCGGCCTGAGACTGTCGGCATGCACGGCTCGACAAGGTTTGCAATGTACCAGAGGCCTGTCAGGAGCGTCGCCAGATGAGTTGCCAGTCCAGCAGTGTCACCGCCTTTGGCCAGTGCCCACGGTTTGTCGTCTTCGATCATCTTGTTGAGCACGTTGACCAGCGTCCATGTTTTTTCGAGTCCCGCAGAAAACTGCAAGTTGTCGTAGTCGGTGCTCACAGCGGAAAGGGTCGTCGAAAACAGCTCCGACAGAGCGGCTTTCGGCTCAAGAGGCTGACCCTCGATTTGGGGTCGAAATTTGGCAAGCATGTTCAACGTCCTGTTCAACAAGTTGCCCAGATCATTCGCGAGGTCCGTGTTGAAGCGAAGCAGGAGGCGCTGACTGGAGAAGTCGACGTCGAGTCCGTAGGTCCCTTCCCTGCACAGGTAGTACCGCAGGGCATCGACAGCCATGGGCTCGTCGATCCCGATGAGGCTGCTCAGGTTCTCGATGAGAGCAGCTGGGTCGACGACGTTGCCGAGCGACTTCGACATTCTTTCACCCTCGAAGTTCCAGAACCCGTGAGCAAAGATGCGGCGTGGCAGGGGAAGGTCGAGCGCCATCAGCATAGCGGGCCAGATGATGCCGTGGAACCGTGTGATGTCCTTGCCGATCAGATGGAGGTCGGCCGGCCAATCGGTCGCAAACCGCTCCGTTCCATAGCCAGCCACTGTCGCATAGTTGATCAGGGCGTCAAACCAGACGTAGACGGTCTGGTCGGTGTCGAAGGGAACGGGGACTCCCCATTTCACGGTCGACCGGGAAACGGAAACATCCCGCAGGCCACCCTTGATGACGTTGACCAGCTCGTTGTAGCGCGTCTGGGGCTGGACGAAGTTCGGGTGCTGCTCATACCAGGCAAGCAAGGCGTCCTGATACTTGGAGAGGCGGAAGAAGTAGTTCACTTCGGAGACGTGCTGCACCTCAAGACCGCAGAGGGGGCACTTGCCTTCCACGAGGTCCGACTCGAGCAGGAACGCCTCGTCTTTGACGCAGTACCAGCCGTCGTACGATCCCTTGTAAATGTCTCCCTGGTCGTAGAGCTTCTGGAACATCTCCTGGACGGCCTTTATGTGGTCTGCATCAGTCGTTCGGACAAAACGTGAATAGCTGATGCCCAGTCTGTCGAAGAGGGCTTTCCAAGACGCTGCAGCCATCTCGGCATACTGCTCCACGGGTTGTCCCATGGCCAGCGCTGTTCGCTCAACTTTCTGTGAGTGCTCATCTGTCCCGGTGGAAAACAGGACCTGTTTGCCCAGCTTCCGCTGATACCGCGCGATAAAATCGGCGGCAATGGTCTCCGATACGGAGCCAACATGTGGCTTGTCGTTGATGTAGTAAATAGCCGTGGTCAAGAAGTATCGCTCCATGGCACTCCTCCTGCTATGTCGAGTGTGGTGTGGCGTATTGTTCAGGCACCCTCCGAGAGATCTTTGAGGGCGCGGCCGATGGCAACTCTGATGGTACCCAGGTTGCTTTGCCTGGTGGCGAGGATGGACAGGATCTTGCTGTTTGTCCGAACCATCATGATACGCCCGGTTGTCGTCTCCACATCCAGCTCGGTCAGTTTACCCATGTCGAGCTGCGTGACAATTTGCTGCATGTATCCCGCAAAGGACAGAATCATGCCGCGCACGAGGGGAGGAGCGATGTCCATGTCTGAGGCCGTGTACAGGATGGCGCCGTCGAGATCGGTCAGAATGACGGCGAGAACACCCGAAGAAGACTTGAGTTTGTCTAGTGTCTCTTGCACCACGATCACCAGCCTTTCTGTCTCTCGAAATGTGGTTCGAAACATACGTTCGAACACTGAATATGATACGTGCAAAAGGGTTTTGTGCAACGGATGAGAGCATTGGCGTTGCTTTCCGAGCGTCAGACCGTACAATGAACTTGCAGGGCCATTTGTTGGTGTGAGGTGTTCATGAGGGGCAAACGACTGGCAAACCGGATAGTCAACGAGTGTGAGAAGATGGGGGCCGAGGCGGTCAGGTTGATTGACGTCAGGAAGCGGACTCCCTTCTTCGATTTCTTGGTGATTGCTACGGTCGACAATACAGTTCTGGCCGACGCACTGCTTCGCAAGATAGCAAAAACTGTCGAGCTTGATGCCGGAATCGTCGCGTTCACCGAATCATCTCCCGAATCCAACTGGGTCGTGAGTGACTTCCAGGATACTGTTTTCCATGTGTTCGTTGGCGCAAACGTCCGAGAGCACTACAACCTCGAGGGTCTCTGGTCGCAGTCGCTCGGGGAGGGAAGAAAGGTTGCTCCCGCTGCGTTCGGGGACCGCTTGGACAAGGAATAGACAATGACGTTGCAGCTTTGCAGATTTTTCGTATATTAACACATATACCCCATGGGGTATATGGAGGTGAATGATGAATGAACGCACTACTGACATTCTGATCATAGGGGCTGGGCCTGCCGGTCTGGCTGCTGCCTTGTATGCCAGCCGGTCGCTGGTAAAGCTGGTTGTGCTGGAACGCATGAGCGTTGGAGGGTTGGTTCTTTCGACCGAATGGATCGACAATTACCCTGGATTTCCGGATGGCATTGCGGCACCCGAACTCATGGATCGCATGCGTCGACAGGCTGAACGATTCGGTGCGGAATTCGTGTCGGACGAGGCGCTCTCACTCAGCAGGACGGACATGGGTTTTAATGTCACGACTGCCGGGGGAAACGTGTATCACGCCGGTTCCGTCATCGTGGCAACGGGCGCGATGCCCAGAGTTCTTCCCGTGAAAGAAGAGTCGAAGTACCGTGGGCGGGGCATCAGCTACTGTGCTACTTGTGATGCTGCATTCTTTAAGGGGAAGCCCGTCGCCGTGGTGGGTGGCGGTGGTTCCGCTGTCGAAGAAGCGTTGGTGCTTGCGCGTGGTTGCAGCAAGGTTACAGTGGTGTTTCCGCTTGACTTGCTCCAAGCAGAACCGATCCTGATCGAGCAGCTGAGAGCGCTTCCGAATGTCGAACTTGTTGGGAGCGCGACTCCTGCAGCAGTTGAGGGAGAGGGAAAGGTAGAGCGACTTCGGTTGCGTCTTTCAGCCGGCGGGGAGAAGACGCTGGAGGTCTCAGCTGTGTTTGTAGCCATGGAGTTTGTTCCAACAGACGACCTCCTCAAGGGATTGGTTGAAGTCGACGCCCAGGGCTACGTTGTAGCTCCCGAATCGACGGAGACGGGTATCGCAGGTCTCTACATAGCAGGAGACGTACGACGCAAATCGCTGAAGCAGATTGTGACTGCCGTGGCTGATGGAGCAGTTGCTGCACAGAAAGCAGGTACATATGTACGAAGTAAGAAAGGGAAGAAGAATGGCACGCCTGAGGACTAAGGACGCTCAACACTGCGAAGCCGTTTTGCCAAGGATTTGGTCAGTCCTGTGACAGGCACAACAAAAAGGCCGGGGGCACTCCCGGCCTTTGTCCATCTTATGTGATTCAGGAGAGTTGTTAGCCGAGGAGAAGAGCCAGGACCGCCTTCTGGATATGGAGTCTGTTCTCGGCTTGGTCGAACACGACGCTCTGAGGACCGTCCATGACTTCATCGGTGATCTCTTCGCCGCGGTGAGCCGGCAGACAGTGCAGCACGATGGCATCTTTCTTGGCATGCTTCATGAGATCGACAGTAAGAGAGAAAGGACGCATGACCTTTACGCGCTCCTCATGTTCTGCTTCCTGGCCCATGGAGGCCCAGACATCGGTGTAAACGGCATCAACATCCTGAACCGAAACGATGGGATCGTTGGTCACAAGGACGCTGCTGCCGCTCTGCTTGGCAATCTCGGTTGCAGTCCTGACGATGTCTTCCTTGGGTTCGAACCCTTTGGGTGCCGCGATGGCGATGTTCATGCCAACACGTGCGCACCCGAGCAGCAGGGAGTTGGCGACATTGTTGCCGTCGCCAACGTAGGCGAGTCTGAGGCCCTTGAGGGCGCCTTTCTTCTCGCGGATTGTCATGAGGTCCCCAAGGATCTGACACGGATGACTCAAATCGGACAAGGCGTTGATGATCGGAGAATCACTGTTTGCAGCAAGATCGACAAGATCTTGGTGCGCGAACACGCGTGCGACGATACCTGCGACATAGCGCGAGAGGACGTGCGCAGTGTCCGAGATAGTCTCACCCCGGTGCAGCTGCATATCGTTCGCGTTGAGATATAATGCGTGGGCTCCGAGTTCAAAGGCTGCTACTTCGAACGATACTCTGGTGCGGGTGGAGGCTTTCTGGAAGATCATGGCAACGGACTTGCCTTCCAGGTAGTGCTCCTGCTTTCCCGCCATGGAATCCATCTTCAGCTTGTCGCCAAACGAAATGATCTCGAGGATCTCCTCTTTTGAGAAGTCCTTGAGGCAAAGCAGATCTCTTCCTTTGAGTTTTGTGGACATAATCCCTCCGGGTCAGATAAGACCTGATCTCTTCAGCACGTCGGCAATGGTCGGTGTGCCAATCTCCTGGAGTTCGTAGGTGACGCGGACCGAAGGCTTGGAGAGTTTCATGACGCGCAACAGGTCGATGGGTGTGCCCATGATGACGACGTCGCACGGGGTTGCCTCGATGGTCTGGCGCAGGTCCTCGATCTGCTCATCGCTGTAACCCATAGCCGGCAGGATGCTCATCTTCTGGGTATACTTTTCGAACGTGGCCTTGATGGAGCCGACCGCATAGGGATGAGGGTCGACGATCTCTGCTGCGCCGTATTTCATGGCAGCGACATATCCGGCACCGTACGTCATGTCACCGTGCGTGAGCGTGGGGCCGTCCTCGATCACCAGAACCCGCTTGCCGCGGATCATATCCGGGTCTCGGACAAACACAGGAGAAGCAGCCTCGATTACGACGGCCCTGGGATTCACCTTGTACACGCTGTCACGGACTTCGGACAGCTGTGCGGGAGTGGCTGAGTCGATTTTGTTGATCACGATGACGTCTGCCTGCCGGAAGTTGGTCTCACCGGGATAGTACGTGAGTTCATTGCCGGCGCGCAGGGGATCGGCGACCGTGATCTTGAGATCCGGAACGTAGAATGAGAAGTCGTTGTTGCCGCCGTCCCAGACGATGACGTCTGCTTCTTTCTCTGCTTCGCGAACAATCATCTCATAGTCGACGCCGGCGTAGATGACGGCGCCCATATCGATGTGCGGTTCGTACTCCTCGCGCTCTTCAATCGTGCAGTTGTACTTGTCGAGGTCAGCATACGTTGCAAAACGCTCACAAGCCTGCGCTGCGAGGTCTCCGTAGGGCATCGGGTGACGGATGGATACGACTTTCTTGCCGGCGGCGCGCAGAGCGCGGACAACGGCGCGGCTGGTCTGGCTCTTGCCGGATCCCGTGCGAACGGCGCAGATGGAGATGACCGGCTTGGTGGACTTGACCTGGGTGCTCTTCGGGCCGAGCAGGGTGAAGTCGGCGCCATCGGCAAGGACCTGTGAACCCTTGTTCATGACCTTCACGTGTGGCTGGTCGGAGTACGCAAATACTACTTCATCGACATTGAGCTCAGCGATGAGCTTGTCGAGATCGGACTCTGGGTAGATTGGAATACCACTCGGATAGAGCTTGCCGGCCAAGGCGGCAGGGTACTTCTTGTCGTCGATGCCGGGGATCTGCGTAGCGGTGAATGCTACCACTTCGTAGTCCGGGTTGTCCCGATAGACCACATTGAAGTTGTGGAAATCCCGGCCTGCAGCCCCCATGATCAAGACTCTTTTCTTCATAAAGCCTCCTCTACAGAGAATAACGTCCAATGCCCGCTTCAGGGCATTCTGATTGTACCGCCTTAGGCCTCGTTGTCAAACGACTTGTGCCCGTTTGCGGTTGACTATTGGCGGCCGGCCGTATAATGGTTCAAACGAGTGTTTGTAGACAGGCCACATGCGAGTGCAGATTCGGGTCACAGCGACCCGGCGAGACATGGCAGATGGTTTGACTCCATCCGCCTACAGGTGAGATGACATTGACGATGCGAAACTTACATAGATGTCTAGCGGCGGCGGCGCTTATTACTGTTTTGGCAGCAGCTACTGGTTGTTCGTCCAGTACTGCCGTTCAGGGCATGACACAGGCTCCGGTTTTGGTAGGAGTGAGTCTTCGCCAAGCCGAGGCGAAAGCCGCGGAAGCGGGAGTGCAGGTTGAAGTGGAGTCTTCAGAGAATTCGGACACAATGCCCGTCGATTTTGTCCTCAGACAGGACCCCGAGCCTCAGACAATGGTGCGCAAGGGGCGTGTGATCATGGTGGTGACTAGTTCGGGTCCGGTTTCCGTGACACTTCCGGACTTCGTCGGTGGACAATTCGAAGTGGCGCAGGCCTTCATCGTTGCGAATCAGCTGGCACTGGGGGACCTCGTTGAGCAGGTCGACGCGAGTCCCGTAGGAACTGTCCTTGCCCAGGAGCCTGCGGCCAATGCCGATGTTGACAGAGGGTCCGTCGTGACCCTTACGATCAGCAGAGGGACCATGACTACCATGCCCGATCTGGTCGGGCTGTCGCTGACTGAATCGAAGAAAGCACTTGCTACCCTCGGGCTCTCGGTGAGCAAGGTCATCGTATCCCCCCAGACGACTCAGCCCGCACAGCTGGTGCTCATGCAGGAACCGGCTGCCGGCGATGCCATCGAGAAAGGCGGCTGGATCGAACTGACTGTGTCGAAGGTCCCATGATCGAACAGCCGTGCATCAGAGTGTCCATATCTGTCCTGGACACGGACTTCACGGACCTCGGACATACCCTCGAGCGGATTCGGCTGTCGGGAGCTGACAGCATCCATCTGGATATCATGGATGGCCGATTCGTTCCAAACATCTCGTTCGGCGGGTCGATCGCCTCGGACGTCGTCCGAGCATCAGGCCTCTCATGTTGTGCTCACCTCATGATCGAGCACCCTGAGGAGGCTTTCGATGCGTTCGTCGGAGCGGGCGCGGCCGAGCTGCTCTTTCATGTTGAAGCGACGCGATACCCATTCCGTGCGCTCCAGCTCCTGAAAGAGTTCGGCATTCGCAGAGGTGTCGCTGTCAACCCCAGCACACAGGTGGAGTCGGTTGTCCCTCTCCTGAACAGTGTCGACACTGTGCTTTTGATGTCGGTGGAGCCCGGTTTTGGGGGTCAATCGTTTTTTCCGGGGACGTTGGCAAGAGTGCGAACGCTCCGCTCTGCCGCGGATCGGACTGGAATACCCCTTCGCATCGCTGTTGACGGAGGAATAGAGGCATCAAACGCAGCGGCTCTTCGTGACGCGGGTGCTGACGAACTTGTGGTGGGGACGGCATTCTTTCGGGCTGAGGACGCTCGTGCATTCGTGCAGCTCCTTAAGGGTGTCTGAGGAAAACCAGCATGCCTGCCGTGCCCACGATCGTGTTTGCCGGGGGAGACCCGGGTTCGTTCACGTATCTGCGCACGCTTGACTACGCGGGTGTGTTTCTGGTCGCCGTGGATCGTGGCCTGGGCATGATGGCCGAGCTTGGGCTGACCCCCGACCTGTTTGTCGGCGACGGAGACTCTGTGGTTCCCGAGCTGCTGGTAGGGCTGGACAGGGACCGCACTCGGGTGGTCATCCTGCCTGTGCACAAGGATGTTTCCGACCTCGAGGCTGCGTTTGACCTGCTGGTGACCATGGAGAGACATGGCAGCCTGCTTGTGTTGGCTGGACTCGGCGGGAGACTCGATCACTGTCTGTTCAACCTCCAGCTTGCAGTACGGCATCTCGCTGACTTCGAAGATATCACGTTCGAGGATGACCGATGTGTGGTCAGACCGCTCATGCACAGCAACGCCTTGCAGCTCCAGCCGCACACGATCGTCTCATTTGTTCCTGTGACTTGGGAGGTCGAACTGAGCCTGATGGGATTCGAGTACCCTCTATCGCACGCAGTTGTACAGCGGGGATCGACGAAAACGCTCAGCAATGTCGCCTGTGGACTTGTTCAACAGGTTGTCGTGGAACGTGGCACAGTTGTCATGATTGCCTGGAAGATTCAGAGTGACATTTCATGAAAGAGGTGAAGATGGAAAAGGCACAGTTGGAGCAGGAGGTGCAGCGTCAGCTGAGTATCCTGCGGCGTGGAACAGCAGAAATCGTGAGCGAAGAAGACCTGGCAGCCAAGATCAGGCGTTCCCTCGTATCGGGGAAGGCATTGCGAGTGAAGCTGGGAGCGGATCCAAGCGCGCCCGACCTACATCTCGGGCATGCCGTCGTCCTCGACAAGCTGCGCCAGTTTCAGGACCTGGGACACCAGGTTGTGTTCATCATCGGCGACTATACCGCCAGGATAGGGGATCCGTCCGGACGCTCCAAGACACGCCCACCCCTGACTGGGGAGCAGATCGATGCCAATGCCGTCACCTACTTTAAGCAGGTCTACCGGATTCTCGACTCGCAGAAGACTGAAGTCCGCTACAACGGCGAATGGCTGTCCCGACTGACATTCGAGGAGATCATCCGCCTTGCCTCACGGTTCACTATCCAGCAGATCCTGGAGCGCGACGATTTCTCCAAGCGCTACCACGGCCAGGTTCCGATCTTCTTCCATGAGTTCTTCTATCCTCTCATGCAGGCATATGATTCAGTGGCGGTCGAGGCAGACGTCGAGCTGGGCGGCACGGACCAGAAGTTCAATTTTCTTCTCGCTCGCGAATTGCAGGAACAGGTCGGCCAGGTCGCGCAGGTCGCGTTCATGATGCCGATTCTGCCTGGACTCGACGGCGTTCACAAGATGAGCAAGAGTCTGGGCAACTACGTTGGCATAGCGGAGAGCGCCGTCGACATGTACGGCAAGTGCATGTCGATTCCGGACGGGCTGATGGAGCCGTACTTCATGCTGCTGACCGGTATACCGGAACCGGAGGTAAAGGGTATCATGGCGGGTATCGCAGATGGCTCCATGCATCCGATGGTGGCCAAGAAGCGTCTGGCGTTCCTCGTCACTGAGCGTTTCCATGGGACAGAGGGTGCAGCGGCTGCACAGGCCAACTTCGAGAATGTGTTCAGCAAGAGGGCGTCGACTGCATCTGCTGACATCGTCTACGAGGACGTCACACTGCCGGCCGAATTTGCCGGCTCCCCCGAGGTTGCGATCATCGACTTGCTGTTCAGCCTGGGGGTGGTGCGGTCGAAATCGGAGGCCCGCCGTCTGATTCAACAGGGCGGTATCGAAGTGGAGGGGCAGCGTGTTGCTGACATCGGGTTCCGGGTCAGCCTGGATCATTCGCCTGTCCACATGCGCGTCGGTAAGAAGCGGTTCCTGGCGGTCAGTGTCTGCCATTGAGACTGAAGAAAGGAGGAGCTGAAAAATGTCAAAAGGGGAATTCTTCCCGGAGATAATTACAAATCTGCCAGAAGCAGATATCCCTATTGAAGGGTTGCATTCATATCTATTTCAGGGTGAAAAGCAACAGTTTGTTTTCATGAGTTTTGAAAATGATGTAGAAATTCCTGAACACTCTCATGAAGCGCAATGGGGAGTCGTCTTGGATGGCGAAATCGAATTAACCATAGACAGCAAGAAATGCATTTTCACAAATGGGGATACATACTTTATTCCTAAAGATGTCAAGCATAGTGCAAGAATTGGAAAAGGTTACAAGGATTTGACGTTGTTTAACCAAGAAGATAGATACAGAGCGAAGTAAAAATACCAGGGCAGCATCTAGTAGGGCGTCTGTGGCGAACGTACGTTTGCCCGGATGAATAATGGAAAGATTGGTCTTCGAAAAAGAGTCAGCTGATATTATTAACATTAGCAATGTGTTTTGGTGTGGAGAAAGTGATGCTTTTTGATTCATATCTTAAAGAGGTAGAATCAGCAGGAGATATTGATATAGCCGAAAAGGGAAGCAACCCAGAAAGGCTTATAGAGGGGTGTAGTGGCGCGTCACTTAATATTGCTACTCTTGCGCGTCTGTTTCAGGGCATTGGTGTGTCTTAAAGGCACACGAGAGGGGGGGAGAGTGATCAAACCTGTTGAAGGAAAGCCGGACCGTACTCGCATGACTCTCAGGGTCCTGGCGCTGGATGGGCTCATGATTGGACTGAGTATCGTCCTGACACGTCTCATGTCGTTGAATGTTCCCATCGGAGGGGGCATAGGGGCCAGGATAGGTCTCGGGCACCTGCCGATTGTGTTCACCGGCATCGCCGCGGGACCGCTGAGCGGATTGCTGGTCGGAGCTGCTGCCGACTTGGTCGGTTTCATTATCTGGCCTTCTGGGCCCTTTATTATCTGGCAGATAACGGTGATTTCGGCTCTCAACGGTGTCATCCCCTGGGTGTTTGTCAAGCTGGGATGGCCTCGGTCACGCACAGCGCGGATATGGATAGGGGTGAGCCTCACGCGTTTAGTTCTCAATGTCGGCTGGTTGCCGCTGGTACTGCATGATGTCATGAAGCTGCCATACTGGCCTGTGTTGGCCGGTCAAGCCGCAGGCAGTGTCGTGATGATTCCAGCAACAGCGTTTTTTGTGGATTTGCTCGTGAACGTCTACCAACGTTCTGGGTATGGGCGTCTTCCAGCATAGACCTTCCGGTGGTTCAGGGTTCATGCAGCGACCCGACCGTCCACAGGTTCCCCCTCATCAGTCGGTCACGACATCGTTTTATACTCTGACGGCTGAGCAGGTACCGTCGGTGGACGTGAACAACTTCGCGTTCAGGTTCTGGGGCGAGGTGCGAGAGCCGACCGAGATGACCTGGCAGCAACTCATGACAGTGAAACATACGACCTTGACGGCCGATTTCCATTGTGTCACTGGATGGTCGATGCTGGGGACCGAGTGGGGCGGAGCGCTGGTGCGTGATGTCCTGGAGGAAGCACACGTCGAATTGTCCAAGTCGGCTCGATTCGTCATGGCTCATTGCACCACGGAGTTCACGACGAATCTTCCGCTCGAGACCCTGCTAGCCGATGATACGATGCTTGTTTGGGAATGGCAAGGGCTTCCCCTGACGGCCCCACACGGCGGACCCCTCCGACTTCTCGTGCCGTCGCTTTACGCCTGGAAGGACGCCAAGTGGGTATCCGGCTTCGAGTTCCTGCCAGAAGATCGGCCTGGGTTCTGGGAATCGCGTGGTTATCATATGCATGGTGACCCCTGGAAGGAAGAGCGCTACGGCTGAGAGCCGTTCTTGCGACTTGACAGCAGGGTGATTCCCTGTAGAATAACATTTTGGAAAAGGAAGCTGCAAGTGGGCCTCTAGCTCAGCTGGTTAGAGCGCGTCCCTGATAAGGACGAGGTCTCTGGTCCGAATCCAGAGAGGCCCACCATATTGTATTTGGTGTCTTCATACGTGGGGATGTGGCTCAGTTGGGAGAGCGCATGGTTTGCATCCATGAGGTCGCGGGTTCAAATCCCGCCATCTCCACCATCGAAAGGAGGAGGTGTTCCTTGTCGGGCCACAAGTACACTGATGTTCCCCTTTGGAAGAATGTGTCGCAGCAGGACTGGGATGATTGGCACTGGCAGGTTGCCAACCGCATCCAGACAGTCGAAACGCTATCCCAGGTCATCCATCTCACTGACGATCAGAAGGCTGGTGTCATTAGCGCGCTGTCCAGGTTCCGCATGGCTATCACTCCATACTACGCCATGCTCATCGACCAGAATATCCCGGATGATCCTATCTTCAAGCAATGTGTTCCTACTGCCCTGGAACTGCAATCTGTGCCAAGCGATCTGGACGATCCCCTCTACGAGGAGGTCGATTCCCCCGTCCACGGCCTGACGCATCGATACCCCGATCGCGTGCTCTTCCTCATTACAGACCAGTGTGGCATGTATTGCCGTCACTGCACGCGCAGGCGTCTTGCGGGCATGACTGACGGGCGACGCTCCAGGAGCGAAGTCGACGCCGCGATCGGCTACATCCGTGAGCATGAAGAGGTGCGGGACGTCCTCCTGTCCGGCGGTGATGCGCTGCTCGTCGACGACGAGTTCCTTGAGTATGTCATCAGCGAGATCCGCAAGATCCAGCACGTCGAGGTGATACGTATTGGTACGCGTGCACCCGTAGTTCTCCCTCAGCGTATCACACCCGAACTCTGCGCCATGCTGCGTAAGTATCATCCGCTGTGGCTCAACACCCAGTTCGACCACCCTGCCGAGGTGACGCCCGAGTCGTCCAGGGCTATCGCGATGCTGGTCGACGCAGGGATCCCGGTTGGCAACCAGTCTGTCCTCCTCAAAGGGATCAACGACTGTCCTTATGTCATGAAGGAGCTCGTTCAGAAGCTCGTGGCTATCCGTGTCAGACCCTACTATATCTACCAGTGTGATCTGACCAGCGGCATCAGTCACTTCCGCACCTCTGTCTACAAGGGCATCGAAATCATGGAGTTCCTGCGGGGGCACACGAGTGGCTTCTCTGTGCCACAGTTCGTGGTCGATGCTCCACATGGTGGCGGTAAGATCCCGGTCAGCCCCAACTACATTCTTTCCATGTCTCCAGACCGTATCGTGCTTCGAAACTACGAGGGCGTCATTGTATCGTACCCCGAGCCCGAAGACACCAGGAGCCGCTGTCCGGAGTCATGTTTCATCTGTGACACACAGAAGCGCAAGGTGCCGCCAGAGGGCATCGCCAAGATATTCACGCAGGACGCCTACGACCTGACACCGCCAGGCACGTTGCGCGAAAAGCGTCGTGAGCATTATTCAAAGGAGTGATGACAATGGCCAAGAACAGCTATATCGACCTCAAGACCGCAATCCCGGGACCCAAGGGCATGGAATGGTATGCGCGTGACCGTGCCGCCATCTCGCCTTCGTACGTTCGCCCATATATCCTCGTGACTGACCATGCGGAGGGCTTGGAGGTCGTGGACGTCGACGGCAACACGTATCTGGACTTCACGGCCGGGGTCGCCGTCAACAGTACCGGCCATCGTCATCCCGAAGTTGTCAAGGCCATCAAGGATCAGGCAGACAAACTGGTGCACATGTCCGGCACGGACTTTTTCTACCCGATTCAGATTGTACTCGCGGAGAAAATTAAGGAAATCGCGCCTGGCCCGACTGAGAAGATGGTCTGGTACGGAAACTCTGGAGCCGAGGCCGTCGAGGCTGGCCTGAAGCTTGCACGCTGGCACTCGAAGCGCCCGCTGGCACTCGCGTTTTTTGGCGGGTTTCACGGCCGCACCTACGGCGCTGTCACGCTGTCGGGTTCAAAGGCGAAGCACCGCGAAGGATTCTCTCCCATGCTTCAGGGCGTCGTTCACGTGCCGTATGCGTACTGCTACCGGTGCCCGGTTGGTCTCACACCGGAGACATGCAGTTTCCGCTGCATCGGCATGATCGAAGAGGTCATGGAGCGAATTGCTCCACCCTCGGATACTGCTGTCATGGTGGTCGAGCCGATCCAGGGCGAGGGGGGGTACGTCATGCCGCCGGCTGGCTACTTCCAGAAACTGCGTGAGCTCACTGAACAGCGAGGTATTCTGCTGATGATCGATGAGGTGCAGAGCGGTATGGGTCGTACCGGCAAGATGTTCGCCATCGAGCATTGGGATACCGAGCCTGATATCATGGCTATCGCGAAGGGTGTTGCATCAGGTCTTCCTCTGGGCATCATGGTCGCCAAGAAGAATGTCATGGACTGGAAACAGGGCGCGCATGGTTCGACTTTCGGAGGGAACCCACTTAGCTGTGCTGCAGCGCTCAAGACGATCGAGCTCGTCCAAAATGGGATGATGAAGAATGCAGCCGTCCAGGGCGAGTACATCATGGAGCATCTGCGCCAGATGCAAAAGCGTCACACGCTGATGGGCGACGTGCGCGGCAAGGGCCTCATGGTCGGTGTCGAGTTCGTGAAAGACGCCAAGAAGACCAAGGCCAAGGAAGAAAGCAACCAACTGGTCCTCGAGGCATTCAAGCGCGGCCTGCTGCTGCTGCCCTGCGGCGAGAACTCGGTCCGCCTTTCTCCGTCGCTCAATGTCACACAGGATCAGTGCGATGTCATGCTGGACATCTGGGAAGAATCTCTGGCGGTCGTCGAGAAACAGATGAACAACTAGGGGGTGTGCGATGAAGTCTTCTGCTGAATTCAAACAGTTGTATGCAGCGAAGACACCAGCATCCCGAAAGCTGAGCGAACGTGCTTGCCAGACTCTCCCGGCTGGCGTCGTGGCCAACGTCAAGTACTTCGCCCCCTACCCGGTCTTCATGAAGCGGGCGGGGGGTTCGCACTTGTGGGATGTCGATGGGAACGAGTACATCGACTACTGCCTCGCGTTTGGGCCGCTCATCCTTGGCCACGGACATCCGGCTGTTGTCAACGCCGTGACAGAGTCATTTGCGACATGGGGTACGACGATTTTCGGGACACCGAACGAACTTGAGATCCAGTACGCCGAGAAACTGATGTCCATGCTGCCGATCCCCGGAAAAGTACGTCTCACCAATAGTGGCTCTGAAGCGACGTACCTGGCACTGCAGCTGAGCCGCGCCGCGACCGGTAAGCCGGCTATCGCGCGTTTCGAAGGGCACTACCATGGGTGGCATTATGAGGGCGTGCTCAGCAATACGCCACGGGCGACAGAGTATGGAGATCCAGATCAGCCGATGTCCGTGGCCGGGTCCCGCGGGACTCCCGCATATGTCCTTGAAAACACGCTGGTGCTTCCGTTCAATGACCTCGAGGCGTGCAGGACGCTGCTCACGGCCAATCGTGGCCGCGTCGGTACCGTCATCGTCGAGCCGTCGCCCCGTGCATTCTACGAGACAGATCCGGCATTCTTGGAGGGCTTGCGGATCCTCACCCGGGAGCTTGGCATGGTCCTCATATTCGACGAAGTGATGTCGGGATTCCGTTCGGGCCCCAGGGGTGCAACTGGCGTTGTTGGTGTCGAGCCAGACCTCATAGCATTGGGCAAGATCATCGGGGGAGGATTCCCCATTGGAGCGGTAGCAGGACGGGAGGAGCTTCTGGACCTGACGTCGCCGTTGTCGAGTGGTGGAAGCGTCTTTCACTCCGGGACGTTCAACGGGGCAGTTCAGGTTCTTGCTGCAGGGCTTGCCACGCTGGATATCCTGTCGGATGAGTCTCAGATGCGGCCATTCTATGAAGCGACTGAGGAGTTTAAGGCTGGTATCCGCCACCTGCTGATAGCCCACCACATCGCTGGGCACGTGGCCGGCCTCGGTGCCAATTTCGGCATTATCATGAGCGAAACACCGATACACAACTACCGGGACCTGGCTCACGAGAACGGAGAGATGCGAGAGGCATTCGACTTTGCGTGCCTGACCGAAGGCATCTACATTCATCCCCACAAGCCGTTCTACACGTCGCTGGCGCACTCGGCCCAGGATTATGAGATGACGCTGCAGAAGCTCGACCAGATCTTTGCGGCGATCAGCTGAGCTGAGAATCCAGTCGGTGCGATTGTCTGGCTACCTCGAAGGGCGCTAAGATACTGGACAGGAGGAACCAAGAATGAAGTCAGTTGTCATCACGTCCGCAGTCAGAACGCCTGTGGGCAACATAGGTGGGGTCTTCAGAGATGTTCTGGCCGTTGAGTTGGCAAGGACTGTTCTGGAGGAGGCTGTCAAGAGATCAGGCATCGAGAAATCGATCGTAGACGAAATCATCCTCGGACAGGCAAAACAAAGCGCGGATGCACCCAACATCGCCAGAGTCGCCGCCTTGGAAGGCGGTTTTCCAGAAGAAGTCCCTGCGTATACGGTCCACAGGCAGTGTGCGTCGGGTCTGCAGGCCATCCTGAATGCCGTGTGGCAGATCCAGGCAGGGTACGGCGATGTGATCGTGGCGGGCGGTGTCGAGAGCATGAGCACAGCTCCCTACTACCTCCGCAACGCACGCTACGGCTACCAGGCGGGGAACGGCGAGTTGCTCGATCCAAACACCGAGAGCCAGCCCAAGTCCCAGCCCGAGGAGATCTACGGCTCGTTCACCATGGGTATGACGGCCGAGAATCTGGCGGACAAGTATGGGATCACCAGGGAAGAACAGGATGAATTTGCGTATACCAGCCATGTCAGGGCTGTCAGCGCCATCGATGAAGGAAGGTTCGCAGGGGAGATTGTACCGGTCACCGTGCTGTCGCGGAAGGGGCAGATGACCGTCGTCGACACCGACGAGGGCCCGAGAAGAGACACAAGCCTCGAGAAGATGGCCAAGCTCAAGCCCGTGTTCAAGGCAGGAGGGACAGTGACAGCTGGCAACAGCTCCAGCAGGAATGATGGCGCTGCTGCTGTCGTCGTGATGTCGGAAGAGAAGGCTGCTGAGCTGGGGATCAAGCCCATGGCAAGATTCGTGGCGGCAGGCATCGCCGGCGTTAATCCGACCATTATGGGCATCGGCCCCGTGCCTGCTACCAGAAAGGCCCTCGAGAGGTCTGGACTTACGCTTGACGATCTTGGCCTTATCGAGCTGAACGAAGCATTTGCGGCTCAGAGTCTGGCGGTTGTGGAAGAGCTGGGTCTCAATAGAGAGATTCTGAATGTGAACGGAGGGGCCATTGCGCTGGGGCACCCGCTCGGTTGCTCCGGGACCCGGATATCAGTAACACTTCTCCATGAGATGCTGCGGAGAAACATCAGGTACGGGCTTGCAACCATCTGCGTTGCGGGCGGCCTCGGTGTGTCGACGATCTTCGAAAATCTGTGCGTGTGAGAGCGGGAGGTTCTGTTTATGTATGGTGAGAAGTACAGAAGCATCGAGGACGCAATTGCCAGGGTCAAGCCGGGGTCACGCATCATGGTTGGGAGCTTCGGCCTGGCCGGGTATCCCGAGGAGTTGATCGAGGCCCTTGCAGCAAGTGGAACAGGAGATCTGACGATTATCAGCAACGACCTGGGTGCGCCTGGCATCGGTCTCGGCAAGTTGCTCACCAACAACCAGATCCGATCGTTGATCGGGACCTACTACAACTGGAATCCAGAGGTAGCGGTCGCCTACAATGAAGGCCGGATCAGCGTGAAGCTGGTCCCCCAGGGGACATTCGCAGAAGCGGTCAGGGCCGCCGGCGTTGGCATTCCGGCTTTCTTTACACCGACTGGAGCGGGGACAGAACTCGCAACCGGCAAGGAGACCAAGGAATTCGCCGGGAGGGCGTGCGTCCTGGAAGAATCCATCCATGCCGACGTGGCGCTCATCAAGGCCTACAAGGCCGACGAGCTGGGCAATTTAGTCTACTACAAGACTGCGCGCAACTTCAATCCTGTCATGGCAATGGCGGCAGACACCGTCATAGCCGAAGTCGAAGAGATAGTTCCTACCGGGTCGCTGAACCCCGAGTGCATAGTGACACCCCATATCTATGTGGATGTGCTGACGATGAGGAAGAGCTGAGATGCAGGTAATACTCGAACAACAGGCAAAAGAACGGATAGCTTCAGTGATAGCGCGCTACTTTGACAGAAAGGCTCAAGATGGGAGGCTATTCATCAACCTTGGCGTTGGCATTCCAACCATGGTTGCCAACTATGTCACGAATCCGCACATTTACATCCAGGCCGAGAACGGGATGCTGGGCGTCGGCTGCGCTGCGCCGGAAGGTCAAATGGACCATGACCTGATCAACGCCGGCAGAACCTGCATCACGGAGACCCCTGGCTGTTCCTATATGGACAGCGCCGCATCCTTCGGGATGATACGGGGCGGCCATGTCGACGCTACGGTCATCGGGGCGTTCGAAGTAGATCAGAAGGGAAACATTGCCAACTGGATTATCCCAAATGGGAAGCAGCTTGGGGTCGGCGGAGCGATGGACTTAGTGACGGGCGCACGGGAAGTCGTCATCGCCATGCAGCATTCCAGCAAGAACGGCAAGGCCAAGCTTGTGAAGCAGTGCAGCCTTCCGATAACCGGCATCGGCGAGGCGGACATGGTCGTTTCCGAATACGCCGTGTTTGTTTTCGAGGGCGGCAAACTAGTCCTCAAGGAAATAGCTCCCGAGATCAGCGTCGACGAACTCAGAGGCATAACCGAAGCAGAATTTGAGTTGAGTCCCGACCTTCACTCCATGTAACTTTCTCGACGACAGTTTGAACTGTAACATTCTCGGGACGGTTCCAAAGTGTAACATTCTCGACTATAACCTGGACGTGGAGAGAGGGATCATGTCAGGTACGTGGTTCGTGTGGATGGTCCACTTATATGAGTAGACACGCAAGGATTCGGATTCCCGATGGTGTCTATCACGTGACGACACACGGCAATGGCGACATGATGATCTTCGAGGGACCGTCCGAGAAGTGGCAACTGGTTGATCTGCTGGCGGGCACGGCCAAGGAATTTGACTGGGCCATGTACGCTTGGTGCATTATGGGGAATCATTATCACTTTCTGCTCAAGACGCCCGATGACAATCTGTCGGAAGGAATGCACCGCATCAACATGAGCTATGGAGAGTGGTACAACAAATCTCGTGGTCGTCACGGTCACGTATTTCAGGACCGGTTTTTCTCGATTCTGATCACGCAGGACAGTCATCTTCTCGAGGCCTCGCGCTATGTCGTGCTGAATCCGTTGAGGGTAGGCCTTGTAGCTGCCCCTCAGGAGTGGCCATGGAGTAGCTACAGCACTGCCGTACTGGGCGTACCCTCTCGCGTTTCACTGAGGGATCGGGAATTGATGGGGATGTTCAGTCAGCAAGAAACCGAGTCCCGAGAGCTCTACCGGGAATTTGTCCAGGCAGGCATCGGGCTCAAGAAACCGGAGGTTCTTCTCACCGGCAGGGCTAGGCGATGGGCGCAATTCAGCGACTGTACTCAGTCAGGGAGCGGCCAAAATGCTGCTCGGCGAAAGCCCGTACGTGGACTTGCCCCCGACATGACCGAGATCTCCCGTGTCGCCAGTCTCCACCAGCAGGGGCTGACCCTGAGAGAGATCGCTGCCGCACTGGGCATAAGCCACATGACAGTGCGGCGCTATCTGGCGCGCGACACCACAGGGACGCTACTGTAACATTCTCGACACAAATGGAACCGTCCCGAAGTGTAACATTCTTGAGAACAGGGGCCCGGCCAATTACGCCGGGCCCCCTTGCCTGTTAGTAGTTTAGTAGTTGAACTGCTGTACGAGGTAGGATGGATTGAGCTTCTCGCTCGTGGCGTGTTCGATCATGGTATTCCATGAGTACTTCGCGCCTGGGGTGAAGACGTTATCGACAAACCAGCGGCCACCTTCGGGGGTCAGAACCTTCCCGTCGGCTTTAGTACGCAGGGTATGGTCCAGCTGGGACGCGAGCATCTCTCCGAGCAGGTAGTTGTGGTAGTAGACGGGGGCCATGGCGAAGTGGTACTTTGCAGCCCAGTCGGGTTTCTCGAAGCGTTCCTCGGGCGCATTGAGGTATTGAATACTTTGAACACCCTGGTACCAGAGCCGGCTGTCGCTCTTCTCTGTGCGGTACAACTCGCGCTCGAAGAGCGCGAAGTGGGTGATCCACCGTGTCGCGACCAGCATCTGGTTACGGATGGCGACAGGCAGGTCACCCTCCAGTCTCTGGAGGTTGGCGTCATCGATGCCCACCATCTGCTTGTACCACTTGGGGTCGCGAGCCATGCGACCAAAGAACATGGCGACGGCTTCCGTCGTGAAGATGTGCGCAGGCTGCCGTAGGACCTCGGGAAGTGACATATCTGTGTACTTGTCATAGCAGGCGTGGCCCATTTCGTGCAGGAGGGTTTCCATTTCCGTCTCGTTGGGGCGCAGGTTAGCCAGTACACGGACGTCACCTTTGTTGTCGAGGTGCAAGCAGAAGGCATGCTGGTCCTTACCCGTGCGTTCGTAGAGGTCGCTGCGAGCGATAATATCGCGGATGTCCAGCCCGATGGCATCGTAGGTCTTCGTCGCGAGTTCCTCGACGATATGGTCACCCTTACCCTCGAAGTACACACTGAGATCGATGTCTGAGGTGCGGGGAGCCTCCTGGAAAAACATATCGCTCATGTGCCAGGGCATCAGTCTGGATGGGTCGACGCCCAACCGCTTGCCGACCGCCTGGTCGATGGAGTCCTTGACGCGGCGGAACAGCGTATCGGTCTGGTCGCGGTAGCTTTCGAGCGTCTGCTTGAGCCATTCGCCGTCGAACTCCTGCAGTTGGATGGACATTTCATAGTAGTTGGCATATCCCAGCTTCACGGCAGACTCGTTGCGGAGCTTGATGAGTTCCATGAGGCCGGGTTCGAGCACTATGCCCACCTGCTTGCTAGCGAGCCATGCCTTCTTGCGAAGGTCATCCTCGGTGCTGGACCGCAGGATCTCCTCGATCTGCTTGTTGTTGACTTCTTTGCCGTCGATTGTGCCGCGGAACTTCGTCGTGATGCCCTGAAGGGCGATCTGCTTGCTGACCAGCTGCTGAAGTGTCTCCTTGTCCAGCTGGTTCTCGACCATCATGTCGTGAATAAGGGTGAGCTGCCTGCGCTCGAACTCTTCCAAATCGCGTCCAGCGAGCATGGAGTTTACGGTGTCGAAGCGTTGCTTGTCAGCCAGGAAGAGTCGCATTTCCAGGTCGGCATGTTCTGCCTGAACGGCGTACTCATCCTTCCCAGTCGTCGACAGGTTCCAGGCAGCGATGTTACTCTGGTAGTACAGCTCATTGAGCTTCTCATTCAGTTCTTTCAGATAGATGGCTTTTTCCATGGATACCTCCCAAGATATGTACAGTTTACGAAGTAACGTGCGAATGCAACAGGCTGAGAGAAGAGTGGCCGGGACAGGCTCCAGCTTGAAGGGCCATGGTTGACAGGTTTTCGTGGTAGCATATACTTCAAGTGTTCTCTGGGGCAGGGTGAAATTCCCGACCGGTGGTAGTAGCGAAGAGCTTAGCCCACGAGCCGCTGCGGCGGCAGGACCTGGTGTGATTCCGGGGCCGACAGTACAGTCTGGACGGAAAGAGACGTCTACTTTCCGTGCCCCCAGGGTTGATAGCAGCCACAAGGCTGCGTCTGCTATGGAGGTAGAGAATGGAATCGAGAAAACTGCGTGTACTCGCCTTGACTGGTATGCTGGCCGCCGTCGGGTATGTTCTTCAACTGTTCGAGTTTCCCCTGCTGCCTGCAGCGCCGTTCCTCAAGTTCGACTTTGGCGATGTCGCCGTCTTCATTGCAGGCTCGGCGATGGGTCCTGCGGCGGCCATCCTGACGGCTGTGGTGAAAGGGATCCTCTGGGCGCTCATTGGCCGCGGGGCCGACGGTTGGGTCGGAGCAGGCATGAACACGATCACCATCATCGCTTTTGCACTTCCAGTGGCTTTTCTGGCGCGATCCAGGAAGACATGGGTCAAGGTCGCTGCAGCGGGTCTGGGTGTTGTTGTAATGACGGTCGTGATGGCCGGCGTGAACCTGATTGTGGATCCCTGGTACTTCAAGATGCCGATTGTGGCTGTCAAAACTATTATCGTGAGTGCGATCATCCCGTTCAATCTGCTTCGCGGTCTCATCAATGGAACCGCGTCGGTGGGTATCATGCTGGCGCTTCAACGGACGGCCATCTTCCGAACGAGCCGCTAGCCCTGGTCTCTGACACTAAATCATAGGGGCAACAGCGAAGCCGCTGTTCTTGCCTCACGGGCCGCTGAGGATATACTTTCTCATGCGCCGGGGCTTGGTATGACCGACATTCCGTGAGGTGATATGTGAATTCAGCAGATATTCGAGAAGGTTATCTCCGGTTCTTCGAGGGGCACGAGCACCTGAGACTCCCCAGCGCTCCCCTGCTCTCGCCCGACCCGACGCTGCTCTTTACCGCAGCCGGCATGGTCCCGCTGAAGCAGTACTACCTGGGCGAGGCGACTCCTCCGAACCCGCGCATGACATCGGACCAGAAATGCATCCGAACGAACGACATCGAGCGGGTCGGTCGGACGGCGCGTCACCACACCTTCTTTGAGATGCTGGGCAACTTCTCCATCGGCAACTACTTCAAAGACGATGCCATCGCAATGGCCTATGAATTCTCGACGAAGGTCCTGAGCCTGTCAGCCGACCGTATCTGGGTAACGATATATGAAGACGACCTTCAGACGGCGGACATCTGGCAGAAGGTCGGTATTCCGCGTGAGCGGATCGTGCCGATGGGCGCTGACGACAATTTCTGGACCATGGGCCCCGTCGGTCCGTGCGGCCCCTGCAGCGAGCTGTATATCGACCGTGGGGTACGCCACCCGGGTGACGAGAAGCAGCAGATGGGCGACGAGGGAGACCGGTTCCTCGAGTACTGGAACCTGGTGTTCACACAGTTCGACCGGCAACCCGACGGTTCGCTGAAGCCGCTTTCCCGTAAGAACATTGACACTGGTCTGGGCCTCGAGCGCATGACGAGCATCATCGAAGATACCGACACCGACTTCGAAACGGACGGTTTCCAGCCCATTATCCAGACGGTGACAGACCTATCCCACCAAGAATATGGGGGAGATCCACAGGTGACGGCTCGTATGAAGACCATCGCCGACCACGTGCGTGCTTGCACGTTCCTCATGGCGGAGAACCTGCTGCCCAGCAACGAAAAACAAGGGTATGTCCTGCGCCGTTTGCTGCGCCGTTCTCAGGCACTGGGTCGGATGATCGGTATCGAGGGCGCCTTCATGGGCAAGGTCGCGGACACGGTGATTGACCTCATGAAGGGACCGTTCCCCGAGCTTCTGGCTGAGCGTGAGCGCATCAAGGGTGACATGGATATCGAGGAGCAGCGGTTCGACCATACGCTTCGGGATGGGCTCGTCGAGTTTACCAAGGCTGTCCTGGCGGTGCGCCAGGACAGCAGCGACACCATGTCCGGCAAGACGGCATTCTACCTTCACGACACGATGGGATTCCCGGTCGAACTGACGGCTGACCTGTTGCGGGACGCCGGCCTCAAGCTGGACTGCGAAGGCTTCGACGTCCTGCTGAACGACCAGCGCCACGGCAGCAGCGAGTCGTCGGGTGTCGAAGAGGCAAGCCGCGAACGGACCGCGTACATCAAGCTGAGAAGCACGGTTGGCACTTCGCATTTCGTCGGCTATGAAACGCTGTCGGCCGAGGCTGTGGTCACGGGTCTTCTGAAGGACGGTGAACCCGCCAGTAGTGCCCAGGCGGGTGATCACGTCGGACTGATTCTTTCTTCGACGCCCTTCTATGGCGAGAAGGGGGGCCAGGTTGGCGACGCTGGTGTCATCACGACACAGGGCGCGCGCTTCGAGGTCACGGACACCAAGACCCCTGCGGAAGGGCTAATCATCCATGAAGGTGTTCTGGTCGAAGGAGCCATCGCAGCAGGAGAAACGGTACGCGCTGAAGTGGACCCGGAACGGCGGAAGGCGATTGCACGGGCTCATACGGCGACGCATCTCCTTCAAGCCGCTCTGCGCTCCATCGATTCCACTGTCCAGCAGAAGGGTTCCAGGGTCATGCCCGACGAGTTCCATTTCGACTTCAGTCTCCGGGGCAGCCTCGACGCAGACGGTCGCAAGGTTCTGGAAGAGAAAGTGCTGGGGTTCATCACAGCCAACGTTCCGGTGCGGACCGACGTCATGCCCATTGAGGAAGCGCGCAGGACAGGCGCATTGGCATTCTTTGGCGAGAAGTACGGCGTGACTGTGCGCGTGGTTGCGGTCGACGGTATCTCGAAAGAACTGTGCGGCGGAACGCACATCACCGCGACGGGCGATATCGGCTTCCTGCACATACGGTCCATCCACAGCATCGGAACCGATACGAAGCGCATCGAGGCCTCTGTCGGGCTGGGCGCTCTGCGTGAGTTCTGGGCGTACCAGGAAAGTGTGGAACAGGTCGCAGGGACGCTGAAGTGTAGACCGGTTCCGGCAGACGTGACGCGCGCAGTGGACGAGCTTGCGGCAGTGGTCAAGGAACGCGACCGCCGCATCGAAGGGCTCATCGCCGCGGCGACCGACCGCCGTGTGCGCGACCTTATTGCGCAGCCGGCGACTATCAAGGGTCAGCCGGTGGTTGTAGCAGCGTTTGAAGGTCTGACCGCCGAAGCGTTGCGCAGTGCGGGCGATATGGCTGAGCAACAACTGGAAAGTGGCGTGTTCATCGGCATGACGTCCGGCGGAGACGGCTTCACCGTGATCAAGGTGTTCGGTAATGCTGGCACGACGTTCTCTGCACGCGACATCTTCAAGACCCTGACTGACAAGTACGGCGGCAAGGGCGGCGGCAACGACCGCATGTGCCAGGGTCGCATCGCAGGTCTGCCGACCGTACAGGAGCTGGAGGTGCTGCTTGGCTGATGGTCCATCTGGCTCGAGAGTTATTCTCTGCCTCGATGTGGGCGAGCGTCACATCGGCCTTGCTCGGACGATAGCGGATGTGGGGACAGCCTTCCCTGCCGGCTCCATCGACATGGGACTCCCAACCGAGACGGCGCGAACCGTGGTCGACCGCATCGTGCTCGAGGGTACCGGCTGTCTGGTTGTCGGTCTGCCACTGGGGCTGGACGGGGCAGACTCGATACAGACACGCAAGGTACGGCGTTTCGTGGGCTTCGTTCGCAAGGAATTGGCCGCAAGGGGTCTCAACAGAACCGTGCGCGTCGAGCTGGTGGACGAGCGCCTGTCGTCGGTTGCTGTCGGGCGGGCTGCAGCGAGCGAGGGCCTGTCCGATGCAATGGGGCGTGCCAGCAAGGATCAATGGGAGGCGGTTTATATTCTGCAGGGCTACCTGAACCGCACCTCGCCGGCGTGGGGCCAGCATGACTGACACAGACGAAGGCACAGAGAACATGCCTAAGGTCGAGGAGACCACTGTCCGTCGATCGCCGCGTGGCGCGCCGGTCAGGGCCGCGCTAATCGTCGGTATACTGCTCATCCTCGCGATCGCGGCCGGGGTGGTCGGCTGGGTGAGATTCATGCGCGTTGTGCCGGTCCAAGGACCCAGCGCATATGTCGACATCCGCCCCGGGGACAGTGTGACGGGGGTCAGCGAGCGGGTCTTTGCGCTCGGTATGACGTCCAGCCCCCAGGCTCTGCGCTGGTACTGGCGGCTGAGACGCGGCGGCTCGCTGCGTGAGGGGCGCTATGTACTTGAGGGCATTGGTGATATGGAAGCGTTGTACCAGCTCCTTACGTCGGGTTCACCCCTGACGGTGCGGGTGACGTTTCCTGAAGGCTATACGGTCCACCAAATGGCCGTGCGCCTCCAGGAACAGGCTGGCATCACTGCTGACGATTTTCTGAAGGCAGTCATGGATGGCCAGGGCAAGCTCCTGGAAGGGCGCCTGTTCCCCGATACGTACGAGCTCCTGTATGCAGGTAACGCCGCAGAGGTCGTCACGCGCATGCTGAACAGGTTCGCCGATGTTATCCCTTCCAACTGGACGACCCAGGCGGTGAAGCGCGGTCTGACAGGCGACCAGCTGATCACCGTCGCGTCCATCATCGAGCGAGAAGCCAAGTATGACGCGGACCGCCCGCTGGTCGCCAGCGTCATCTTCAACCGCCTGGCAGAAGGGATGTTATTGCAGATGGACGCCACGCTCGAGTATGTCCTCCCCAGCCATGACGGCTTCTATACCTATGAGGAGCTGAAGTATGATTCCCCATACAACACGTACCTGTATCCCGGATTGCCACCGACCCCCATCTGCAATCCGGGCTTAGCATCGTTGAATGCTGCGGCGCATGCTCCCACGAGCACGTATTACTACTTCCTGGCCAAACCCGACGGTCACTGTGTCTTCGCGCGAACCTTCGCCGAACATACGCGCAATATGCGATTGTATCTCTCTGGAGGCAGTTGAAATGACACGCCCTATCCTTGTTGGCATCGCCGGCGGTTCTGGCTCGGGCAAGACCACCGTCGCCGAGAAAATCATGCACGAGACTGCACAGCCAGTCGTCTTCCTCAAGCAGGATTCGTATTACAGGAACTTTGACGGGATGTCCATTGACGAGAAGCGTCGCATCAACTATGACCATCCCAGCGCTTATGATGATGACCTGCTGATCGAGCACCTGAGGCATCTGACCCGTGGCGAAGCGGTTGACGTACCCGTTTACAACTACGCCCGCTATGAGCGCGAGCCTTGGACCGAGCACGTCGAGCCTCAACCTGTCATCATCCTTGAAGGTATCCTCGTGCTCGAGAACGCGGCGCTGCGTGGCTTGCTGGACATCAAGCTCTACGTTGACACAGACGCCGACATCCGCTTCATACGGCGCCTCCTGCGCGACACGAAAGAGCGCGGCCGTACCGTCGAATCCGTGGTGACGCAGTATTTGGACGTTGTACGGCCGATGCACCTTCAATTCGTGGAACCGACGAAGAGATATGCTGACCTGATCATTCCCGAAGGAGGCTTCAATCTGGTTGCTATCGACGTTATCGTCAGTAAGTTGCAGCGCTTTCTGACTTCAACAGGCTGATGGAACTCGTTGCCACGTTCCGGGTTCCGAACGGAGACGTGTGGTTCGTTCAGGCTGTCCTGACCGATTGTGAAGGGCAAGCTGTCGTGTCGCTTGGTGAACGGGAGGTTGGGGGGAGCATCGTGAGTGTGCTGTATGATGACTCTGCAGAGAGTGAGCTGGCGCCGCTGTTTGCATATTTAGCGGCGATTGGTAAGATAATGCCGGTTTCTTGCGACAAGCCTTGATGGAGGAAGAACTTGGCTAGTTCCGAACAGGAGCGGTTGAACAACCAGATCGAGGAGCTTGTGGGCCGCCGTGACTATGATGCGGCCTTTCGTCTCGCTGTGCGCGAAGCCGACAATGCCTATGGACGACGGCAATATGCCCAGGGCATCGATGTTCTCAACACACTCCTCCGGATCCTCAAAGACCGGCAAGTCGCACTGTGGAGTGTCTACATCGGCGCCTATCAGAAGATCGTGGGCCTCGACAACCAGCTGGGAGACAAGTCCGCCACGATACGGGACCTTATCGAACTGTCACGCTATTGCATCAAGGAGGGCGACTTCGACAAGGCGCTGGTGGTTAGCGACTCTGCTATCGGCATTGACGCTCGCAGCACCGATGCGCTGAACCAGAAGGCGCGTGTGCTTGCGTACCGCCGTGACTACGCCCAATCCTTCAAAGTCCTCGACCAGAGCTTGGCCCTGAGTCCCCAGAATCCGCGCACGCTCTATCTGAAGGCGAGCATTCTGGGCAACAACGGCAAGTTTGCCGAGGCGCTGGCAGTCTACGAGCAGGTGCGCCTTGCCGATCCCTCTTATCCGGGGCTTGGCAAGGCCATTGCCGAGATGCGGCGGCAGATCGACTGGAAGCTTAAAGCAGTGGAGGGGGCTTCGACCACCATGCGTGTGTTACAGCCTTCGGAACTCGACCGCGTGCCCGCGATCCAGCGCAAGGCGAAGCCCACCGAATCGGACGAGTCGACAAGGAGTACTCTCCAGACGGTGCACGATGAGACAGTCGTGGACGAGGCCGTGGCAGACACCGCCCCCGTGTCAGGGTCATTGGTGTCGTCACCATGGGAAGAGGGGGGCAAGGTATCCGCCTCACAAGATGCCGCATCCACCGCTCAGAAGGCTGAAGGTGCAAGCTCACAGTCGAACGCCCCGCGTGACCTGGGGCTTGGCACGCCGAATGAAATGCACGTGGAGACCATCCCCGTATCACACCAGGTATGGATGAAGCCGGAGGAGAAGTCTCCGGTTCCTGTCAGACGCCTCGTGCCTTCTGAGGCAGCCGGACTGACCGTCATTTTGCCCGAGGAACTCAGATTGGCTTCCCTCCGCAGGAAACAGGAAGCTGCGACACATTTGGGTCAGGCGAATGGAGCGGCCACTGAGCCCCTTTCACAGGCAGGAGCCATAGTACCACCTTCCTCAGCACCCGGGCAGGAGGCCGAACAGCAGCTCATCAGTATCCTGAGGGATATCGATGGGGGCACGATGGAGCGGGAAGATCTAATGCAGCGCCTTTCCAGTGCAGGCGGCGCGACCATCCCACTTTCGCTGGGAGTCCTGTATTTCAACTTTCTGCGCAATCCCCAGGACGCGCTGGTCATGAATGACCTGTTGGCATGGCTGGGACGCAGTGGCTACACGCGCCTTCCCATGCTCGTCGTCGAGGAGGCCGTTTCGCAGGGAGCCAACATCGACTTCCACGATCCACAAATCGCTTCCATCATCATGTCGGGCAACAGCGCGGACATGGTTGTCGATCTGAGGAGACGCAAAGCCGAAATCCTGCTCGAAGGCGGCGATACTGTAGCGTACGTACGGGAGGAACTGGACATCGTTCGCCAAGTCGGGGGGTCTGCTTCGGCTGAAGGAATCGTACGCCAGCTTGTTCATGTCCTGGAGCGCTGCTTGGTTGACGACGCTTGTACGCGGGAGGTCCTTGCCGCCGCCGCGGAATTGGGTCTGCTGGACCAGTTGGTCGACCGTGCCTCTGAGGATGCACACATGGAGAAGACGCCGGCACTGGAAGCCGCGATCGTCGAACGGCTGGGGAGTATTGGTGTCGATGAGTCGGCATTCTTGAACAACGAAGGGCTGTTCCAGCATGTCACGCTTAGTGTGGAGAAGTCAGTGATCCTGCGTCGTATCCTGGCCAACGCCGTCAACCCGACGGTTCGGCGAAAGGTCCTCCAATCACTTCTTATCCTGGGAACCCCCAATATGGCCGAGTTTACCGAACTCATAGGGCTCATGGCGAGGGAGCACGATACGAGCAACACAGCCTATCTCATCCAGTACCTGATGGACCACCGGCAGGAGGCTTCGGACGGTCGGTTCCTGCTGGAGAAACTTGCTCACCTCGTTCCCACGGACTTTGAGAGCAGATATGGGCTTGGTTTGGCGGCCGAACAGCTTGGGGTTCACGATATCGCTGCAGAGTGCTTTGTTGCCGCCATCCGGGCTCACCCTGGGGATCCCGACACGGTGCAGCGTGCCCTGGAAGCCATTCTCACATCCGGTGAGTATGACCTCATTGCCGATGTGACCTCGCTGTCGCTGTTGTCTCCCACCAACGTCGAGGACATGATGGACAAAGTGGTCGCTAAGATGCCCGGCATCACTGCCGGTTCGGATGAGCATCGCCTGGTGTCTGTGTGGGCCGCATTCGCAGGTAGTCGCTACGAAGAGGCAGTCGCGATGAGTTCCGGCACGGTGAGAAGGGGAGGAGACCCACGGTTCTACTTGCCCATGGCCCTCTCATTCGTTCACCTGGGATTGCCCGAGTTGGCGACCCAGGAGCTTGATCATGCCGCGCATCTGCCAAACGTCACCGACCAGATCAAGCTGGTCCTTAAGTACCATGCGGCTGTGATCCATCTGGGGCAGGGCAATTGCGAGCGAGCGGCACAGTTGTTTCAGGAGGTCCGCGAGTCCTCGCCTGGTTTCCGTGACACTGACGAACTTCTCAGCAGGTGTGGGAGCCAGGGGTCCAAGATTGTGAAACTATAAAGCTCGGAGGAGACGTGGAAAACAGACGGTCAGTAGGAAGCATCCTGGTCGCACGGGGGTATATCAACGAACAGACTCTTAATGGAGCCATCGCTGTTCAGCAGCACACCAACGAGCCACTGCTCAAGATTCTCGTCGATCAGGGATTCATTAACGATGACATCAAGACACAGGTCCTGGCAGAACAGTGGCACATGCAGTGTGTGGACATCATGTCGGAGCAGATAGCTTCGGACGTGCTGGCTCTGGTGGACCAGGAACGCGCGAAGCGCTTCGGTTTCGTCGCGTTCAAGCGCGAGGAGGGTGTCGTCAGTATCGCGCTCAGTGATCCCACCAACATCGAGCTGATGGACTACCTGCTTGCCTCGTTCGGACGCGAGACGAAGTTCTTCGTCGCCCCCAAGAATGCTATCTACGGTGCCATCGAGAAGTACTACGTCGTCGGAAATTCCATCAAGGAAGCCAGTTCCGAGGCGAAGACTGAGGTCATCGCAGAAAGCGGTGAAGAGGTCAGCATCGAGCAGCTGCGCGAGATGGGGCAGGACGCACCTGTCATCCGGCTGGTCAATACCATTATCACTCAGGCAATCGTCGAACGCGCGTCGGATATCCATGTGGAACCGCAGAAGGATCACGTGCGCATCCGCTACCGTGTTGACGGCATTCTATTGGAGAAGCAGAAATTGCCGCATAACATCCAGGCCGGCGTCCTTTCGCGGTTCAAGATCATGTCCAACATGGACATCGCCGAGCGGCGCAAGCCTCAGGACGGCCGTATCTCCCTGCGCATCGACAACAAGGCCATCGACTTCCGTGTCAGTTCGCTGCCCACCATCTATGGCGAGAAGATCGTGTTGCGTATCCTGGACAAGAGCAGTGCCATGGTGCCCCTTGAGAACCTTGGGTTCCTCAACGATACGTTGACGGTGTTCAACAACGTCATCAGCCAGCCGTATGGCATGGTCGTCATCTCCGGCCCCACCGGTGCTGGCAAGACGACGACCCTGTACTCCGTGCTCAACCGTCTCAATACCTCCGGCAAGAACATCGTCACGGTGGAGGACCCGGTCGAATACCAGATGGATGGACTTAACCAGGTGCAGGTCAACATAAAGGCTGACATGACGTTTGCCAACGGCCTGCGCAGTATCCTGCGTCAGGACCCCAACATCGTGCTCATCGGTGAGATCCGTGATGGCGAGACGGCGCAGATTGCCATCGAGGCAGCGCTGACCGGGCACCTTGTTTTGTCGACGCTGCACACCAACGATGCGCCCTCCGTCGCCACACGAATGATCGACATGGGCATCGAACCCTTCCTTATTGCGTCGTCGCTCATCGGGGCTACGGCCCAGCGCCTGGCGCGCAAGATCTGCCCCGACTGCAAGGAGCCCTACGTTCCGCCGGCCTCGGCCCTCGAAGGTCTAGGCCTCACCACGCGAGGCAAGCTGGAAGACGTCACGTTCTACAAAGGTGTCGGCTGCCCGAAATGCGGTGGTTCAGGCTATCATGGGCGTACCGGCATTCATGAGATGATGAAGGTGGACGACGAGCTGCGCGGCCTCATCCTTCACAAGGCCAGCGCGCGCGACATGTCTCTGGCTGCGCGCAGCCATGGTATGCGCACCCTGCTCGAGGATGCCTTGGTCAAGGCCAGGGAAGGTATCATCACGCTCGAGGAGGTCTTGCGCGTGGTCTCGACCGTCGAATCCGACTGAAGGAGCCGCCATGAATGCCGAGACACATGAACGTCGCATCGATCTCGCGACGATTCTGAAAGTCGCTACAGAAAAAAACGCCACGGATATCCATCTCCAGGTCGATCTGCCGCCCATGCTGCGCATCCAGAAAAGCCTGGTGGCTCTCGGCAGCGAGAAGCTCTCGGCTGAACGCGTCGAGGAACTCATGTTCCCCATTATGAACGATCACCAGAAGGTGCTGTTCAAGCAGAGCATGGAGTACGATTTCAGCTATGGCGTCGAGGGGCTGGCGCGTTTCCGCATCAATGTGTTCCGCCAACGTGCAACCATGGCGGCGGCACTGCGGAAGATCCCCTTCGAAATCCCCGATATGGACTCACTTGGTCTGCCTCTGGCGGCGTTCACGTTCCCCAAGCTCAACCGTGGGTTCGTGCTGGTCACCGGACCAACCGGCCACGGCAAGTCGACGACACTGGCCTCGGTCATCGACCGCATCAACCTGGAACGGCAAATGCACATCGTGACCCTCGAGGACCCTATCGAGTACCTCTTCCAGCACAGGCAGAGCATCGTCGTCCAGCGCGAGCTGGGCACGGACACGCAGAGCTTCGCAAACGCCCTGCGCAGCGCCCTCCGGGAGGACCCGGACGTTATCCTGGTCGGCGAGATGCGCGATTTTGAGACCATCGGGGCCGCCCTGACCGCAGCGGAGACTGGGCACCTGGTGTTCGCGACACTGCACACCAACAGCGCAGCGCAGACCATCGACCGCATCGTGGACGTGTTCCCGCCCTACCAGCAGCAGCAGATCAAGGTCCAGCTCGCCAACGTCCTTTCGGCCGTCATGACCCAGCAGCTCCTGGTGCGCAGGAACGGCGACGGCCTGGTGCTCGCGTGCGAGGTCATGTTGGCGACTTCCGCTATCAAGAACCTCATCCGCGAGGGCAAGACCTACCAGATCCAGTCAGTCCTGCAGACAAACACGGCAATGGGCATGATGACGATGGACCAGTCACTCAAGTCGCTGTACGAGCGTGGCGCCATCAGCTACGAGGATGCCATAGACCACGCATTCGACCCCAAGGACCTCCAGCGCCTGCTGGAACGACCCTGAACATGTTAGTCCAATGCGAAGGGCGCACTTCCCGAGGATGTTCGTTCAATCCCCCTGAGGATGTTGGTTCCATACAAGGGGCGTCTCTCAGGGGTGTTTCTGAAGAGCGTTTTGCCTGAAAGCACTGAGAGGAGACACCGATGCCAACCTTCACGTACGTCGCCGCAGACCGTTCGGGAACGACCAAGCGAGGCTCCGTCGAGGCTGCCAACAGCCACGAGGCTGCTGAGCTCATCCGTGGCAAGGGTCTTGTCCCAGTCGGCATCAACGCAGCCAGGAGCGCGGCAGGTAGTCTTGCCGTGCGCAGTACAGGCCCTCTTGGTGGGGCGAAGCAAGGTAGGCCGGCGGCCGGCGGAGGCATCGCCGCCAAGGACATGTCCGTCTTTACCTCTCAGTTGGGCACGATGCTCAACGCGGGCCTGTCCATCACCAGGACCCTGGACATCCAGAGCAAACAGCTGAACAGCAAGAAACTGCGCGTGATCACGGAAGACCTCAAGAAGAAGGTGGAGTCCGGCCTGCCGCTGTCGACGGCCCTGGACAACTACCCTGGAGTCTTCAGTACACTGTACACGGCCATGGTGCGGTCGGGCGAGGCGTCGGGCAACTTGGGCAACAGCCTGCTCAAGATGGCCACCTTCCTCGAGCGCGACGCGGAACTCAAGCGTAAGATCAAGAGTGCGACCAGCTACCCGATGATCGTTATCATCGCCAGCGTTGCGATCATCCTCGGCTTGTTTATCTTTGTTCTGCCGAAGTTTGTCGGGTTCCTGACGGGCATGAACGTGCCCTTGCCCATGCCGACACGCATGACACTGGCGATGAGCAACTACTTGGTCCACAAGTGGTATGTCCTCTTTGGCGTTGCCGCGATCGTCTTCTTCGGTGGTCGCGCGTGGTTTCGTACGCCCCAGGGCATCCACTGGAAGGACAACGTGGCTCTCAAAGCGCCGGTCATCGGTCCGCTCGTGCTCAAGACCTCCATGGCCCGCTTCACCGACACACTGGCGACCCTGTTTGGTGCCGGCGTCCCACTCATCGGCTGTCTGGAAATGGTGGGCGGCACGATGGGCAATACCATCGTTGCTGCGACCATCGATCGAGTCATAGCATCGATCAAGAGCGGCACCGCACTCAGCGCAGCCATGGCCGAGACGCAGTTTTTCACCTCCATGGTCATCCAGATGACGGCGGTCGGCGAGGAGTCGGGCTCACTGGAGGCAATGCTCGGCAAGGTTGCGACGTTCTACCAGACCGAGGTCGACGCCGCGACGGAGAACCTGACCAATGCCCTCAACCCCATCCTCATGATCGTCGTGGGCGGCATGATCGGCTGGGTCCTCATCTCCCTGTACCTGCCCATCTTCAAGATGGCGGGCGGCATCTCCTGACAGTGTGAAGATGCAGGCGCGGATGCATTGCAGGTGAAGAGCCCGCACTCCGGCGAAGGCGCAGCGCTGGCGTCATTTGCCGTTCCTGTTGACAAAAAAGTGAAAGTGGTTCTACTACCTATGCAGGGTATCGTCCCCCCGGAGCATGTTGGTTCAACGCCCCCGAGTATGTTCTTCCAATACAAGGGGTACTTCTGAGGGGCGTGTTCTTCTGCAGGAAGTGCTGAGAAGTTGGTCCCGAACTATTGGACGCCAGGGGCCGATGGAGCTGAGTGGCGTAACCGGCCTAGTCAAATGACCGACTTCAGGTCCAGGAAGCAGTTGTGAGTAAGGAGGTGAGAACGCATCAGTGACCCATCCGCGAAAAGCCCGACCGAGCATCATTCGAAATCGCAGTCAACGGCACAAACATAATGATAACCTGCTACCCGCAGGAAACCTACAGAGACTTCCAAGGAGGAAGTAATGAAGAGACGTGGATTTACCCTTATTGAGTTGATGGTGGTCATCGCCATCATTATCATCCTTGCAGCAATCGCCATCCCCAACTACCTAAGCATGACCAGGCGTGCCAACAAGTCCCGCATCGCTTCCGACATGGCGACGCTTGCCACCGGGCTCGAAACCTTCAAGACCGATTGGGGCACGTATCCCGTTGTCGCCGCACCCGAGGCTGTCAGTGATCCGGCAAACAATATCTACGCCGAGCTAGCTGGCACCGGGGCTTCCCCGGCTACCATCAACGTAACCGCGGCAACAAACTCCGTGGGCGAGGCTGGCGGCATCGAGTACCTCAAAGGTGCTACGCTGACGAGCATTCTTGACCCGCTCAAAGCATCGCCTCCGGATCCCACCGCCTACACCGACGGCCATATTTACTATGCGTCCAACGGCAGCACGTGGGCCCTCTTTGCGTATACAGGTGATGCAAATACTCCATATGTCTACAGGACAGATGCCATCAGCACCGTCAGTGCTATCGGCTCTCCTGACGCTATCGTTGGTATCTTTGGGGTCAGCTGGTAATTAGCTTTGCCTCCGTCATTCCCCCGAGCCCTTTTGTCCAAGGCGAGGGGTGCTTCTCCGCGGAGGCGGGAATCCAGTCTTTGTAAGCAGTACATTCGTTTCGTCCGCCGGAGCCTTCGGGCTCCGGCGTTGCTCTCTTAGTCCCACCTTTGGAGTCCGCTGGCAATTGACCCCCGAGCATATTTTTCCAATACGAGGGGCGCTTTCTCCGAGCTCAAGGATGTTGTCTCCCGAGCACTTTCTCTCAATGCGAGGGATTTCTCTCTCCGAGGATGTTTTTCCAATACGAGGGGTACTTGTGAAAGGCGCCTTTCGCAACGTGGTACAGCGGTTTGATTTGCCGGAGCCTTCAGCCTCCGGTTCTTCAGCGGCTCCTGAGCCATGAAAAGCGCAGGTGCTTCAGCGCATGGTCCTCGACATCCCAGGTGTGCTTTCAGGGATGCCGAGGACGGAGGTGTCCGCCTCGGAGGCAGCGTTCGCAATCGCCTCTTGTGAATGTTGAGACTTGCCGTAGAGTTGGAAGACGGTAAGTATCTGGGGCGAACAATGAGACAGATAGCAACGCATCATCCACATATTGGATCAAGAGCAGTCCCCCGAGTGCTTTTTTTCCATGCCCCCGAGTCCTTTTGTCCAAGGCAAGGGGTGCTTCTGAGGGGTGTACTTCTTTCACGCCATGGCCTGAATCCAGCTTGTCGCAGTACAGGCCGTCGCCCCGGCTTCACTCTCATCGAGGTTGTCGTGGCGCTGGTGATCCTTATGGTCATCATGATCGGAGTCCTTTCCTCTGTCTCGTTCGCGTACACGAGCAGTATGCAGAACGAACAACTGAACATCGGGCGGACCATTGCATCGTATGCAGTCGAATACCTGCGCGCACGGACGGTGACGCACACCAACCTGCTGGGAGACGCAAATCCCCCAACAGCGGGGCTGGGACAGCAGGGCTGCTACCGCTTTAGTGACACTGGGCCCAATGGAGCCTTTCCGTCGATGGTCGATGCCTGGGGTCTGCCCCTGCAGTCCTGGGGTCACGACTGTGCCTTCAGCAAATCTTATGTCGTGAGTGCGACATCCATTGTGGACGGGTCAGCGAACACAGATGGCAGCATAATGCAATTCTCGTCGCTGCATCCTGCTCTCCCGACGCAGGCGTTCGTGGCTGTCCCACTGGCCTGGAGCTCGACCCTGCAGGGGTTCAACTCCCTTCGTGACATTGCTTCAATCTCTGCGCTGGGGGCGCAGGATCCGTGCGCTGAAGATACGAACCTGCAGCGTACGACTGGTAGCGGCAACAACGCAGGGTACTATAGGTCGGTCGTCTCTGGCGGGACTGCCGGTTGCCACCTTGCCGTCATATTCCCCGGGACATACGTGTCGGCGGCGAATCCTGGTCCCGTCACGTCGTTCCAGGCCCTCGCCGGGTATGTGCCGATGGTCTACACTGCCGACACCGACTATACGAACAAAAATGCGCAGGTGTACGACCCGCATTACACCACTAATACCGCCCTTCGTGCTGCGACGCAGGCATACCGTGGATACCGCATGCTCACAACGGTCGTGGCGCGAGTACCAACCCCCATTCCTCCCGCTCTTGCCCTGACCCATGTTCAATATTATGACGTTACTGTGACGGTCTTCTGGATGACCGGAACCAGGGAGTCTCACTATGCGCTCTCAACGCAGATCGTCGCCTACTAGCTTCCGCCCGGGCTTCACGCTGCTAGAGCTGATGGTGGCGATGGCGCTGACCGTCATCCTTGGCTTGATCGCATTCACCGGTCAGCGGTTCATGATGAATGTCATAGCACGTTCCAATGAGCGGACAACGACGCGAGCGAACATGTCACTTGTCCTGGATCAGCTCACCAAGGAGTTGCGCGAGGCCAGTACTGTGAATGATAACATCGGGACCAATGATGGTAGCCCAGCTCGCCCAACATATGGTGTGACGTTGCCGGTCGCGGGTGCCACGCGGTCGCTCGTGGACGTTCTTGCAGGGCCCCCGGCTCCACCCTTGTTGGCCGGACAGTCATACGTGTTCCCTGATCCGCCGACCACTGCTGTGTTGGAATTCTTCATAATGGATGACGCAAGCCCAAGTCGCAAACACCGCATCCGGTACAGCTTGGCTCTTCCCGTGACGAGTGGCGGCACCTACGCGGGGCTTGCGGCAAGCAACTGGGTGCGGCCGGACTGGCAGCCCTGCTGCGTCACCTATCGCAACAACTATTGGATAGATGACGGGCATGGTGGCGGCGCGTGGTCGACGGAGCCCGCCCGAATCGTCACCGATCAGGTCATAACGGACTTGAGCGCCACAAGGGTGGCATGGTCAAGCAACGTGATTCAGCTTGCCATCAGTGCCTATGCTCGGAACCTTTCGGGCGAAGGGTCGTCGCTGATGACACTTGTGAGCCTGGTAACGCTGCGGCGTTAGCCAGAGGAGGCCCCCGATGAAACAATCCATGACTTATTACATGCGTTTGCGGAGAGGGGCAGCTCTACTGCTCGTCCTGTTCATAGCATTTGCGTCGATTCTGGCCATGCTGGGACTCTTCGCAGTGATGGCGCCGCGCCAATTCGCTGTGAAGGGCGAGGCGGTCTCTGACCGCGCGCTTTCGATGGCCGACGCCGGCGTCGATCGTATCGTCCAGCTCATCAACACGACTGGAATGAGTTTCAGTACTCCGGTTATCGTCGAAGAGGGCCAGAGCCCTCCAACCGAGCAGGTTACCAAGATGGTGATCGCCCAGTTGCTGGCGGGCATCAACGGTGGCACATACAATCCGGATACCTTCGACGACGCTCAGTTCAACAGCATCAACACGGCCGTTCGGCGCTACTTCTACAATGTCTCGACGAACGAGTACTATACGTTGCAGACCGGCGACGTCGCGAGCGGTACCATTAGGAACCTGTCGACGGACACGTCGACGACCGGCGGACTTGCCGCGCTCGACGTGTCGTATCTGAAGGACAACCTGTGGTTCGAACTGGATACCAACACCTCGTACCACTATGTAGTGGGTACCAACCCGGACACGTGGGATCTCAGGGTGACATCCTATAACCTGGCGACCTCTACGGTCAAACGTACCATCAAGGCGCAGATCAACCGCGGAGACATCACCCCGACTTCGAGCACCACATTGGTGACGACGGAACAGGCAAATGGCAACTGGTCAGAGCGAGTGACGACGACCACGACTGTGCAGCACACGTTCTCAGATTTTTCGGGTCTGTACCATAGCAAGACCTATTTTGGCAAGTACGAAGTCACGCAGGGCATGATTCGCTCCGACTCGGACCTGTACATGGGCGGCTGGGCTAAGGATCCGGTCTTCGCACATGGCACTGTCACGGATATTGCAATCGATGACGGGAACAGGAGCGATGGACGATTCGGGGTCAATGCCAATGACCCAACCCAACCCGGCGGCAACCTTGCCTGGGCAACGAACCAGAACCCGAAGTACGCTACCAGCGGCTACCCGGTCGCAGCGTGGGGCAACGGCACTGGTGCGCTGACAGGCACTTCGCCCGTGCGCAACCCTCTTGACTCCAATCCAGGCATGCAGGACGTCGCAGGAGATGCCTATTACTTCTCTGGAGACGTGACCATAGTATTTGGTGTGGACACCTCGGTGACACCGAATGTGGGCAGAGTCAGCTTCAACAACGGCGCATGGTTGCCCATGCCCAGCAACGGCATCATCTATGCGGGCGGCACCGCCACGGTCTCTGGAACGGTCCTCGGGCGCGCCACCGTTGGTGCCGGTAACAACATTAACATTGGGGGCAACGTCGTCTATAGCCAGCCTCCACGCACCGTCGAGAACACCGCTATCGTTGGCACCCCCGACTCGCTGGGCCTTGTCGCCAAGAACAACATCGTTATCCCAACGTCGACATACAACGCAAACCGGACTCTACAGATTGACGCCGCCATGATGGCAGTCAACGGCTGGTTTGGCATCGACCCGAGCGCTTCTTACCACAGCATCGATACGACTCATCCTTTCGTAGGCATCTGGAACGGGGCTCAGGCGGTCTACTCCGGCGGCTGGGCTCCAGCTATATCCAGCGGATCCCAGGTGATGGGTTACGAGGAGCAGCACACCGTGTTCGACTACAACTTGCTGGACTACGGATCTCCACCCATGTATCCCGTGAGCGATACATATTCTGGACCTATGACCGTGACGAGTCTCCAGGTTGTGACTGGCAGCACACTCCAGGGGCAGTTACACGGCCTGAACAAGACTGACCTGACGGTCGTCAATCCCGGCGATCCTGGCTATGATGCCTCGAGGGCGTGCTACAAGTACTACTACGGAGGCAAGTGGTACTACTACGGCCCTGACTTCGACGTCAAGACGGTGTACGAGAGCGCGGCCCAAGCCACATATACCGGTCAGTCCGTTCCGTTGTACCGTGTGTCCTGGAAGGAACAGATTGCGCAGCCTGTCGTTCCATAGGGAGTAGGCAGTGAAAAAGAGGGGGTTCACTCTCATGGAAATGATGGTTGTCATGGCAATCGTCATCATCATGACGGGTGCGGCGGCTCCCTCGTTCTACCGGCTCATCGTCTCGAATAGACTGCAAACCAACGCTGCGCAACTCGTCGGAGACTTGCGCATGGCCCGCGAGAGCGCGATCCTATATCAGGAGGACCTGCGATTCTATGTCCAGACGGTTCCTCCAGGCAGCAGGACCACGTATTATTACGAGATGCGTGTCAAGGTACCAGCGGTGTCGGCGACGTTAACCTCGCCGGCAGTGCCTGCAGTGCACTGGAGTACAGACGATGCGCCCGTGACGTCGAAGTGGGTGCGTAGGACGCTCAACTCGAACATACAATTCGGGGGTGCGGTGCCCGGGCAATTCGTCGATGTCGGAGCAAATGACTCGCTCGACAGGAGGTTTTTCTACGTGGAGTTCTCTTCCGGCTCCGGAAGTAGCTTCAGGGGTCAGCCGACGAGTGTGAGTTCCAGGTCGACGATCACCCTGACGGATCCGTCTAGCGGAAAGAACTGGTACGTGATCCTGGAGTCGACTGGAAGTGCTCGTTCTTCCGGCAGTCCACCCTCGTAGCGGTCCATCTGGGACGCCAGTCATTGAAAGCTTTCGAATGACGTGGCAGTAGTAGGCGGCGTCCATACGTTTCTTCGAAGCCCGGCTTTTCACCGGGCTTCTTGCTACGTGGGCCTTATGACACACACGACTCGTTCCCACAGACCAGGTGGTGCAGTCGCTGACTGTTACGCACTGTAGTGGTGACGCAAGATTCAGAGCCGATCACGCTCAAGACACGCACAATCACTACGCCTTCTCAACGATTTGGTCAACCGATCAGGCTGTGGACTGCATGTGCTGCCTTGACATTTCCGGCAAGTGTGCAAGAATAGCCAGAGAAAAGGCAAGGAATTCAGCAGGGGAGGACATTGTGGCGGAAACACGAGGCCGGAGTGATCTCATATTCGGCGGTGAACGCGGTGGGTTTATGCTTGTCGAAACTGTCATCGCCGTTGTCTTGCTCATGGTTGTCATCGCGGGCACATTCTCCGCAGTGTCCTTTGCCTACTCGGCCAGCGCGGCCTCTGAGGGGTTGAACACTGCAAAGAACATCGCAACCTACGCACTTGAGTTCATCAGGTCGCGCGATGTGACACTGCAAGATACGCACGGGTTTACGTCCGGATGGTATGCTGGGTCCGGAGCGACCAGCGATGGACTCCCAGGGATCATTGACCTCACAGGCGACCCCCTCAATATCAACAGCAATCCCCTATGCCCTGGAGACTCCGCAGACACTCTCACCTACACTTACTCCTCGTTGCAGAGCTACGTGTCGCTGCGAGACCCGACGACGATTCCCTCGGACAAGGATGACCCCATGGAGCCGAATGCGAACGTCAGGGTCGGAGGATCCAAGCGTCGTTACGAGGATGCAGTGACGGGAGACCCGTACATCGTGAGGTTCCCGCTCGACAGTAATGTTGCCTGGCCCTCTCCCATCTGTGCGTTTGCGGCGTGGGGTGACTACACGAGGCAGGGCAGTGGCAAGCAGCTCCCCTCAATATGGGGCTCATATGTCCTGGCAGGAAGCTACGTCGATGATCACTGTACTACGAGTGCTGGTCGTGCAGAGGCGTGTCGGTCCTATCGGGGCTACCGCGTCCTGACGCAGATTCTCGCCCGCTCGGGCGATGATACGTACAAGCACGTACAGACGTATGACGTTCGTGTGACCGTGCTGTGGATGGTGGGCGCTAAGGAGCGCACGTATGCTATTGCCACGAGGATCGCTGCGTATTAGTGTCCAGCGCGCTGGCTTCACCCTCATCGAGCTGGTGGTCGCCATGGCGCTTACAGTCGTTATCGTGTATGTTGCCTTTGGGACACTGTCCTATGCCCTCGGCGTAGCGAGGCGCGGACAGGATCGGTCCGAGGTCCAGGCAGACCTGAGCGCGGTGATCGACCAGGTAACGAAGGAGCTGAGGCAGACGACCACGCAGAACGACGGCGTGGGTGGAGCCACCTGCTACGGGCTAACCGTGCCGGCACCGGCCACTGGTACCGCTGACGTCGTCCGTCATCTCAATGACGTGCTCAGCGGTTTCTCTCCGCATCCTCCGCTCAGTGGCACGCAACAGTACGTACTCGATGCCTCCAAGTCACTGTTGGAGTTCTACACCTACGACGTTGACCCGACGGACCCGACGCCGGCCACGCCGAGCCTGCCGCTGGTCAAACATCGCATCCGATATGGACTGAGCATCCCGTCCACTGCTGCGCTCGCAAGGAGGTACTGGCCGCTGGCGCAGTACCAGCCACTGCAGGTGACATATACGAATGATACGTTCAAAGGTGCATCCTGGTCCAGCATGATACGCCAGCCTATTACGGAACAGGTCGTGACCGATTTCATTGTGATCCGACCCGCCGGATCGCTCGGCGCGGTCCAGATGATCATCGAGGCGAGTGTTCCGAGTGCCTCCGGTGCGGGCGTCAGCCCAATCCGCATGGTGGCACAGGTGACAGTGCGGCAGTAGGCGCGGGAGCGCCGGGAGGAAAGATGGACAAGGCGCGAAGACTGGCGGCACGCCGGCCAGGTGTGGCGCTGCTGATCGTGCTGATGATTGGCTTGCTTGCGTTCATTGCCGTGACGGGACTTCTGGGAGCGATTGCCCCGCGCCAGCGCATCGTGAGCGGCGAAGCGGTGTCGGACCGTGCGCTGTCGCTTGCAGACGGATTCATTGACCAGTTGCTGGCGCAGATCAACGCGCAGGGGGAGCTGACAAAGAGTGCCCAGGGAGCTACTACAGCTGAAGATCCTATCATCAAGACATTGCTGGCCGACCTCAACGGTGGTAACCCGGAAACCGGTAGCCTGGGCGCCATCCGACAGAATGTTCGCTCGTACGCATTTGACGCTTCGATGTCAGAGTACTACCGAGTCGATGAGGCCGTGTTCACAAAGGGTATCCTGACATCTGGATTGCTCGTGTCGGTAGAGGATGGTAATTCGGTTGGGACGATCGCATCGGTGGACTCCTCGTTCGCGTCCGACAATCGATGGTTTCAGATCGATACCAACTGTGACTATAGGTACAGCGCCGACAAGCCGGACGTGTGGATGCTTCGGGTAACGGCGTTCAACGTCTCTGTTCCCGAGCTTCGCCGTACAGTGCAAGCGGATGCAGGACGCGGAGAGGTCGCCATCGGCGACACTTGGAACTGGTATCGGTTGGTCAAGGGGCCGTCGATGGTGAAGTCGTTCTGTGAGTATGCGGGTTTCTACAACAATGGAGCCTCGTTCGGTTTGTACGAGGTCATCTCAGGGCCCATTGGCTCCAACGGTAGCATCAGCATGAGCGGCTGGGCTCTTGAGCCTGGCTACGCAGGCCAACAGGTCAGCGATGGGTCGAACCACACGGGGCGGTTTGGACCGACCAAGTGGAAGTTGAGCAAGGCGATCAGCGAGGGCTATGCAGTTCAGAACTATCCCAAGGCAGTATGGTCTAACGGTACTGATGCACTCTTCGGGAGCAGTGCGGTGCGTAGTGCTGGTGACACCGGGATGCAGGACAAGTGCCTCGAGAGTTACTATGTCAATGGGGATGCTACCGTTGTTTTCGCCGTGGAGAGCGGCATAGGGAAGGTAACGATAACTCCAGCCGAGGGCGCGGTGGCAAAGCTGGACATGCCCCCAAACGGCATTATCTTCGTGGAGGGAAATGCTCACGTGAGCGGCACGGTGCACGGACGTTGTACCGTCGGATGCAGGCATACCATTACCCTCGAGGGCAACGTCGTCTATTCTATACCTCCAAGGGTCAACAGGGCAGACCCGATGCCCAGCAACCCCGACGCTCTTGGATTGGTGGCAGGAGAGCAGGTCTTCATCCCCGCTTCGGTCTATGCCTCTGATCGCACGCTCGAGATAGACGCTGCGATGTTCTCGGCAACCGGAGGCTTGCAGATCGACCCGGCAGCGTCGTCACACAAAGCAACTGGCACACCGCACTATGAGGCATTCTGGAACGGCTCCCAAGCTATGTATGACGCCTCGAAGACGCCCCTGGCTGACCTCGGAAACGGGTATGTCCGCGGCTATGAGCTGCAGCACACCAATTTCGACTGGAACCTGAAGGACTACGGAGCCCCTCCCATGTTCCCCACTACAGGGACGCAGGCCATCCCGGGCGAGAAGGACTACATTTTGCTGAGGAACCCGGAAGACGACGCAACCCTCAACCAGCTCGCCGGGATCGCGCAGGCCCAGCTGAACAAGCTAACGGAGTCTGATAGTGACTATGATCCCCAAACTGCCACGTTCTACTATGTTGTCGGTGGAACAAGGTACTACACAAGAGGGTCGGCGGCGACAGCGTACGCGAGGTACAGCCCCGACCAAAACTCACTTTCATGCTATCGCGTCTCGTCGAGGGAGCAGATTGCGACACCTGTGCGCCAGCCCTGACAGACCAGCCATGCGGGCGCGGTTCGGCTTCACACTCATTGAGCTTGCCGTCGTCATGGCCATCGTCATTATCGTGACCGGGATGGCGGTGCCGGCATTCGGACGTGCAGTGACGACGAGCCGGATGCAGGCGGCGGCGTACCAGCTTGCAGGCGACCTGAAGCTGATGCGGGAGAACGCAGTCCTGTACCAGGCAGACCTGACCATGTACTTCTGTACCAACCCCGCTGCTGATCGGACGTTCTACTGCTTCGAACTCTTGCCACGACTCGACAGTACGACGGGCCTGCCGCGGGGTACCCTTCACTATTATCCACCCGCTGACGGAGAAATGTGGCCCGATCCCGGCCGCTTTCTTCGGCGTGACTTTCCCTATGCAGTGAAGCTTGCCTTGCCGAAGCCGTTTACCTATGTCGGGTGCATAGGGTCTCGAGAGTACTACAAGGTAACCTTTTTCTCGGGCAGCGGGGGCCATTTTCGGGGGCAGCCGTCGGCATACGGCAGTGTAAAACTGGTAGACCGAACTGGGACGCGCAGCTGGTATGTTATCATGGACAGCGTCGGCCGTGTCCGGGTAAGCGCAAGCTCCTCAGGATCGTAGCGACAGACAGAGGTGCTGGCGAGCCACTTGACAACGCGGCGGTCCTGAATATCATTTTATTGTTCGACACGCAGAGGTAGGAAGAGTGAAGGCCATGCGCGACGAGAGAAGCGCAGGGTCTTGACTTTTTATGCTTTCTGGCTAGCATAGTAGTCCGTCGCCCCCACCCCACGGGTGTTCGTCGACAGCTCAGCACGCGCAGTTGGTACCTTGAAAACTAGACAGTGAAGAGAACGGGTTGAAAGACACACAAGGTGTGTTTTTTACCCGACAAGGAATGTCT